>Ga0326758_100003_pt1 | contig 777662 bp, 775 predicted proteins | sample GCRJH_S_FD_207221 | JGI IMG/M metagenome (GOLD analysis project Ga0326758, IMG submission 207221) | Hot spring sediment microbial communities from Geyser Creek Basin, Yellowstone National Park, WY, United States - GCR.JH_S | ecosystem: Environmental > Aquatic > Thermal springs > Near-boiling... | reverse complement strand
GCGATTCTGGATTAGATCGGGCAATTCAACTGGCGGGAGGCGTCGCCGAGCTCGCCCGCAGAATAGGCATACGCCAACCCTCAGTATCGAACTGGAGTCGGGTTCCTGCCGAACGTGTGACTGCGGTTGAGGCCGTAACCGGCCTATCGCGCGTCCATCTTCGTCCCGATCTTTATAGCGAGTTAGCCGTGACTGATCAGGTCCACGACATTGATGTGGGCCGTGCCCAGGAATATGCGCTGCTCGCCACGCTGTTGTCACAGGCTCCCTCGGCGAAATTGATCACACAGATCGCCAAGCTGCGCGGCGATGCGAGCCCGCTTGGAACGGCTCATGCCCATCTTGGAGATGCTGCAGCGAAGGCCAATCCTGCCGCTGTCGACCGCGAATACTTTGACCTCTTCGTCGGTCTTGGGCGTGGCGAATTGATGCCTTATGCCTCGTTCTATTTGACAGGATTTCTCAACGAACGGCCGCTGTCGCATCTGCGACAGGATTTGGCTGCGCTTGGTATCGAGCGTGTCGAGAATAATTTTGAGCCGGAAGATCATGCGGCGACACTCTGCGAGATCATGGCGGGATTGGCTGGCGGACGTTTCCCCGCGTCCGAGGCTGCCCAGCGTGAGATGTTCGAAAAGCACTTGGCGCCATGGATGGGCCGTCTGTTCACTGACATGGAGAATGCAGCGGCTGCGGATTTCTATCGATCGGTCGGCTCGCTCGGCCGGCTCTTTCTTCAGATTGAAGCGGAGGCCTTCATGCTCGCCGATTGAGCGGGCAGTCGAACGGCCCCAATGGAGGACGTGCGATGAAAGAGGACGACAAAGCTGCCGTAGGCCGCCGCAATTTTCTGCGTGGCGTCGGCATCGGCGCGCTCGGTGCCGGAGCGGCTGTCGTATCGCCGCTGATGCCTGAGGCAAAAGCTGACAGCGAGACGAACGATGAGAAGCGCAAGGCGCGCTACAACCCCAATTCGCCCGACATCAAAGCGTATTACCGCGTGAATCGTTACCCCAAATAGCGGGAGGCGGCCGTGCTGATCAAAAGAACCCAACGACAAAACTCGCAGGCAATGCGTCAAGGTTCGGCGGCGGGCACGCTGGCCGATCGAGGACAAGGTTTCGATCGCCGGACGTTTCTGCGCCGGTCTGGCTTGGCCGCAGGTGGCTTGGCTGCCTTGAGCACGTTATCACCCGGAAGTGTCCGCAAGGCCGAAGCGGCAGCGGCAGGACCGCTGACTTCGGGTGCAACCGTTCGCAAGAGTATATGCACCCATTGTGCCGTCGGTTGTACCGTGACCGCAGAAGTGCTGAACGGCGTCTGGATTGGCCAAGAGCCGAGTTGGGATTCTCCGATCAATCGCGGTTCGCATTGCGCCAAGGGCGCGTCCGTGCGCGAACTGGTTCACAGCGATCGCCGCCTTCGCTATCCGATGAAGCTTGTCAACGGACAATGGACGCGCCTCTCCTGGGATGTCGCGATTGACGAGATCGGCGACAAGCTGATGCAGATTCGCGCGAAGTCCGGCGCGGAGTCGGTCTATTGGCTCGGCTCAGCCAAGATGACGAACGAAGCTTCGTATCTATTCCGAAAGCTCGGTGCCTATTGGGGTACCAATAACACCGACCACCAGGCGCGCATTTGCCATTCGACGACGGTGACCGGCGTAGCAAATACCTGGGGCTACGGCGCGATGACGAACAGCTTCAACGACATTCGTAATGCCAAGACCCAGATCATCATGGGCGGCAATCCGGCCGAAGCTCACCCGGTCTCGCTGCAGCATTTGCTCGAAGGTGCCGAACTCAACAAGGCCAATCTTGTCGTCATTGATCCACGTCTGACGCGCACCGCCGCGCATGCGACCGAATATGTGCGGCTGCGGCCGGGCACCGACATTCCGGTGCTGTACGGCATGATGTGGCACATCCTGAAGAACGGCTGGGAAGACAAGGAATTCATCGAGCAACGCGTCTACGGCTTTGATGATATCCGCAGGGAAGTCGAGAAGTGGCCACCGGACGAGGTCGAGCGCGTGAGCGGCGTGCCCGGTGCGCAACTCGAGCGAGTCGCGAAAATGTTCGCGACCGAGAAGCCGGCGACGCTGATCTGGTGCATGGGCCAGACGCAGCACACGGTCGGCACAGCGAACGTCCGTGCGAGCTGCATCGCGCTCTTGATGACGGGAAATGTCGGCAAGTCCGGTACTGGCGCCAATATCTTCCGCGGTCATGACAACGTGCAGGGCGCGACCGACGTCGGCCTCGATGTCGTGACGCTGCCGTTCTATTACGGCCTCGCGGAAGGCGCCTGGAAGCATTGGTCCCGAGTCTGGGAGACGGATTTCGAGTGGTTCAAGTCGCGCTTTGACGATCCGAAGATGATGAATATTCCCGGCATTCCGCTGACGCGCTGGTTCGACGCTGTGCTTCTGCCGCAGAGCGATGTGGCCCAGAAGGACAATGTGCGGGCTATGTTCGTGCAAGGTCATGCCAGCAACAGCATCACCCGCATTCCGGAATCGATGAAGGGGCTGAAAGCGCTCGAGTTGCTGGTGGTTGCGGATCCTCACCCAACCACCTGGGCTTCGCTATCGGTGCAGGCGGGCCGCAAGGACAATGTCTATCTGCTGCCGATCTGCACGCAGTTCGAAGCAACGGGCTCGCGCGTCGCATCCAATCGCTCGCTGCAATGGGGCGAGCAGATCGTGAAGCCGATCTTCGAATCGAAGGACGATCTCGAACTGATGTATCTGGTGGCGCGCAAGCTCGGCTTCGCGGACAGGATGTTCAAGAACATCAAGGTCGAGAACAACCTGCCGGAGGCGGAAGATATTCTTCGCGAGATTAACCGCGGCAGTTGGTCGACCGGTTATTGCGGTCAGTCGCCGGAGCGGCTCAAGGCGCATATGAAGAACCAGGACAAATTCGACCTGGTGACGATGCGTGCGCCGAAAGATCTGCCGGAGATCGGCGGTGATTATTACGGGCTGCCGTGGCCATGCTGGGGCTCGCCGGAGGTCCGGCATCCGGGCACGCCGCTGCTCTACAACACAAATCTCGCCGTGATGGACGGCGGCGGCTGCTTCCGTCCACGGTTCGGATTGGAGCGCGAGGAAAAACTGCCCGATGGCACGACCCGCAAGGTCAGCCTGTTGGCCAATGGCTCCTACTCGAAGGATTCGGAGATCAAGGACGGCTATCCGGAATTTACGCTGGCCAGCCTCAAGAAGCTGGGCTGGGACAAGGACCTGACCGACGCCGAAATGGCGGTGATCAACAAGGTCAGCCCGGCTAACCCGGACACGGTATCGTGGTCGACGGATTTATCTGGCGGCATCCAGCGCGTGGCGCTGAAGCATAACTGTGTGCCATACGGCAATGGCAAGGCGCGGATGAACGCGTTCGGTTTACCGGATCCGATCCCGGTGCATCGCGAGCCGATTTATACGCCGCGCGCCGAACTTGTGGCGAAATATCCGACGTTGCCGGATGCCAAGCAGTTCCGTCTACCCAATATCGGTTTCTCGGTGCAGAAGGCGGCGGTGGACAAAGGCATTGCGAAGCAATTCCCGCTGATCCTGTCTTCCGGCCGGCTTGTCGAATACGAGGGCGGTGGCGAGGAGACGCGAACCAACCCATGGCTCGCCGAACTGCAGCAAGACATGTTCATCGAGATCAACACGACGGATGCCGCTGACCGCGGCATCAAGGACGGCGGCTGGGTCTGGGTGACCGGTGCGGAAAATGGTTCGAAAGCCCGGATGAAGGCGCTGGTGACCCCGCGGGTCGGCAAAGGCGTTGCCTGGATGCCGTTCCATTTCGGCGGGTGGTTCGAAGGTAACGATCTGCGCGGCAACTATCCGAAGGGTACCGATCCGATCGTACTCGGCGAAAGCGCCAATACGATCACAACCTACGGATACGATCCCGCGACCGGTATGCAGGAGCCGAAAGTCACTCTTTGTCAGATCGTCGCGGCATAAGGAGCAGCAGTCATGGCCCGGATGAAATTTCTCTGTGACGCGGATCGCTGCATCGAGTGCAATGCCTGCGTCACCGCCTGCAAGAACGAGCACGAAGTGCCGTGGGGCATCAACCGCCGACGCGTGGTGACCATCAATGACGGCAAGCCTGGAGAGCGGTCGATTTCGATGGCGTGCATGCATTGCACGGACGCGCCGTGTGCGGCTGTCTGCCCCGTCAATTGCTTCTACACCACAGCCGATGCTGTCGTGTTGCACTCCAAGGATCTCTGCATCGGCTGCGGCTATTGTTTCTATGCGTGCCCGTTCGGCGCGCCGCAGTATCCGAAGCTTGGAAACTTCGGTTCGCGCGGCAAAATGGACAAGTGCACGTTCTGCGCTGGCGGCCCTGAGGCTGACGGTAGCAAGGAAGAATATGAGAAGTACGGCGCCAATCGCCTCGCTGAAGGCAAACTGCCGCTATGCGCTGAGATGTGTTCGACCAAATCACTTCTGGCCGGCGATGGCGAGATCATTGCCCAGATCTACAAGGAGAGAGTGACGAAGCGCGGCTACGGCTCGGGCGCGTGGGGCTGGAAGACGGCCTACCGGGAGACCATCGCCTCGTAACTCATAGGATCGAAATGGCTGCATGGGCACGCAGCCGACGGAAATCGAGGGAGAACGCTCATGGCGTCTTTTGCAAGGTATCTCCGTTTTGTAGCTGGCGTCGCAGCTTTCTTCCTCATGATTGCACTATCCGTTCCGGCGGCTGCCCAGCAATCTCCACAGGTTGATCCGACTGCCCGCGCGGTTCATGAGCAGCAACTGTTGAAGGAATTCGATCGTATTCAAGGGCGTGTCACTATCCCGGACACGCGGTCAGGTGTTCTGGAGCAACCGGCTGGCCGCGATTGGCGATATTTCCGTAACGTGACGCTGCGCTGGATTGGCGGAATTGCAATTCTTGGAATGCTTGCCGTCCTCGTCATCTTCTATTTGATGCGCGGCATGGTCCGTATCGCAAGTGGGCGCTCCGGGCGAACCATTGTTCGTTTCTCGGGGTTTGAGCGGTTCGTGCACTGGATGACTGCGACCTGCTTTATCATTCTGGCCATTTCAGGTTTGAACATCACCTTCGGCCGGCCGCTGCTGCTGCCGCTGATCGGGCACGATGCATTCTCCGCATGGTCGCAGTGGGCGAAGTATGCCCACAATTATCTGAGTTTCCCCTTCACCATCTGTGTTATCCTCATTTTCCTGATGTGGATTGGCGGCAATATTCCCAACAAGGTTGATGTTGAGTGGCTCAAGGCGGGCGGCGGCATTGTTGGCGACAGTCATCCGCCGGCCTATCGATTTAATGCCGGGCAGAAGGCAGTTTACTGGATCGTTGTGATCGGGGGCGGCGCAGTCGCCGTCACCGGCTATCAGTTGATGTTTCCGTTCTATGTCACCAACATCGAAGGAATGCAGCTTGCGCAGATCGTCCACGCTGTTGTGGGCGTGCTGTTCATCGCCGTCATGCTAGCGCATATCTACATCGGCACCATCGGAATGGAGGGTGCATTCGAAGCAATGGGCGAGGGAACGGTTGACCTGAATTGGGCGAAAGAACACCACAGCCTATGGCTTGAGGAGGAGCGCGCGCGAATGGGCGCTAATAAAACGCACCATCAGCAGTCATCAACACCGGCGGAATAATGGCACGGAGACAGACGCAGAACTTTAGACGATCTGGGCTTTTTTGGAGGATACTTCATGAAAGTTTTTTTGCTGGCATGTAGTTGTGCTGTCGTGATCGCACTTGTGGCGGTCGGAGGCTTGAGTATCGTTCAGGAGCCTGTCAGCGTCGCCTTCTCAACATCAGCCGTGCGTCTTTAGCGCCATCGCTGTATTGCCTCTGGGGACTTAATCAAGGGTAGGGGGGCGGTGAGGGCGTGTTTGACGGGCTCGGTTGCACCAGCTGACCCGGAGTAGCCAAAGCTCACGTCCACCGTCGATGTCACAAAAGCTTCCGGTTCGCTTCCGCCCCAATTTTGAAGTGCAGCCGCACAGATGTCGAATGTCGGTAAATGTCGCAATGCGAACATAGCATCAGCTGACAAGCTTTCTTCGAAAAGCTATCCAGTTGCTTTGGCCGATAAGGAGCCAAGTTTATCGGCCCTAGAATATTGATTCTGGCCCAGAGCAGCCGTTTCAACGGCCATATGTTTTCACCGTGGCAGGTGCGTTTTCTTCGCGGGTAACACGTTTCATGCAAACACTTATTCGTCGCAAATGGGGTTAGCTAAAACTACGGGAAAAGTATTTCTCCGATAGATATCGGAATGATTCCATGTAACTTCTATCGAGAGATTCTCTCCGATAGTAACGCCGGTCTTCTTGGCGATAGTTCGAATTTATTGGCTTTAAATGTCTTTTTGCGGGCCCGTATATGACGGCTTCGCTGGGAGTTTAAAATGAAGTTTTACCGTGGGTTGGCCCTCGCGACGATTTTCTGCGGTAGCACTGCTATCGCAACTGCTCAAACTCTCCCATCGTACATGGCCCCAATTTCGGGTCGCGTGACATCGACGGATGCCGAAACGGCGACCAAAAATGTGCTGGCGCTCAACACCACCATGTTCGAACTCTATGGTGACGCCGCGAAGGTTTTTCAGGCCAACATTCTCGCTAAGCACCCAGTGATCCTTGGACTGTTTTCGGGGGCCGGCGGCCGGTTTACGCTTTATCGGCCGGGACAGCCGCCGCTGGACGCGCCGTCGGTGCCAATGGTCTATCAATTGCTGAAGTCGGTCGGCCATAGCACGATGGCACTGGCCGAGGTGGTTGGGCCGTATGTCGACAATCCTGACAACAAATCCTGGCGCGGAGCATTGCTGGCATACCGTAGCCGGATGCAGTCTGCGCTCGATGGTCTGGATGCAACGGACATGCCCGCCGATTGGCGCGACAACAACCGTGTCATTCTCCAGAACAATATTGCTTTCATGGATGATTGCGCGGCGAAGGGCGCCATAAATTTCTCGGCACTCGAAGCCTTCAGCAAGAAGCAGGGGCCTTATCTGGCCAAGAACGTCGCTTGGGCTGCTCAAACTCAGGTCAAACACTGGATGACGGTTCTTGCCGACTGGAAGGCCATGCTCGGCGCTGACTGGGATAAGGTATATGCGGCCAGCAATACGATTTACGTCGCGCGCCAAAACAATGTGCTGTTCAGCGTGCTGGCGCAATTCTTTCCGCCCGAAGCCGTCAACGATCGTCTGCTCCTGATCGAGACGGTCTCCTTCACCACGACGCAGGCTGACATGCTGGATTCGCTGACGCGCATCATAGCGGACCGCTCGGTGGGCTCATTGTTCTTCGGCAACTATCACTTGATGGACTACGAGCTGATGGGAGGCGATGCGCGCACCGTAATCATTGCGGAAACGGAAAAGCGTGGGATGAAGCCTTTCCTGCCGCCTGCAGTGCCGTTCGGCTCGCACCAATGGCCGACGCTGATCACGCCCGGGCCGGGACCTGCATCTATCGCGGATTTGAAATAACGGATGGACGCATGCGACCGCGGCGCGATTTTGGGAGGTCGATCGTTCGGGTGGCCGGCTTCATCGCCGGAGCGACATTTTTGCTCGTTGCATACCTGCCTTCAATCGCAGGCGCGCAGGATGCGATCGACAGCGTCACCGGCTTTCCGCGCGAAGCCATCCCGGTTGTGCACTGGCCCGCGGGGAAAAAGGTTGCTGTCAGCTTTGCTCTGTTCGTCGAGGAATTCGGCTTCGGCCAGGGTCCGGTTTTTCGGCCCGATCTCGCGAGCCGTAACCCCGACCTCGTGAATGAGGCCTTTCGGCAATATGCGATCGACTATGGCATCGCCCGAGTCGGCCGAACGTTCAAGGATCTCGGTGTTCCACTCACCATTGTGCTGAATGCGGAGTTCGTCGGCGCTCATCCTTCGGTATGGAAAGAACTTCGCGCCTCACAGCCGAACGCGCCGATCGTGGCTCACGGCATGAATAACACCAGTTATATGCTGCCGCTCGGTCGCGGGCTTGCCGAGCAGAGGTCGTATGTCCGCCGAACGTTGGACGTGATTGCCAGTACCACCGGCGTCAGGCCCACCGGTTGGTCGTCGCCCAGTGTATATTCCAATGCAGACACGACGCAGGCGACTGCCGCAGAAGGAATTTCCTACACGCTCGATCAAATGGATTCCGATGTCATTTCGCGACTAAAGACTCCGAGTGGTCCTTTGATGCTGTTGCCGTATCCGGTTGTCACCGTTGACATGGGGCAATTTCTGGCGCGCGCGAAGTCCCCGGCGGAGATCGAACAGCTCTGGCTCGATTATGTGCTTGAGCTTGCACGCGAGGGCCGTGCCGATCCTGCCCGTCCGGCGACGACCGTCGTGATCGGTATCCATCCTTTCGTCGTCGGTACCCCTGACGGTGCCGCCATGATGCGGCGTGTTCTCGCTCGCCTGAAGCAGGATGAAGCGGTCTGGCTCGCGGATACAAATTCGATTCTTGCGGCCGCCATTCCACAGCCAGCATCCGCTCCCAAGTGAGACATCCCGTGAAGGCGATCAAAAGGTGAAAAGATGACGCTGTCGCGACGGGAGTTTGTGAAATGGGTCACGGCGAACGGCATTGCACTTAGCCTCTCGACACTGGGGTATGCCCGGGAAGCTGATTTTGCCTCGCATGAAACATTGCCCGGACGCCAGAACTGGAATCCGGCCGCGAACGGGTTGGGTCGCGTGGACGGCTTCGCGAAGGTGACGGGTGCGAAGCTCTATGCATCTGACTTCCGTGCGTCCGATCTTCCTGGCTGGCCCAAGACAACAGCCCATGCGCTGCTCATCAGGGCGCCAGATGCCACCCATGTTTATACCGGCATGGACCTCGCGCGTCTGACCGGCGCGATGAAGCCTACGGTGGTCGTCACCGCGCAGGATCTTGAGAAAATAGGGGCTCGCGTTCCTGAATTCTACGCAGGCGATCTGTTCTGCCCGATTGGCAAGACGCCGCTCTATCTCGGTCAGCCCGTGGCACTTCTCCTGTTTGAAGCATTTGATGCATTCGACCAGGCGAGGCTTGCGCTGCGCGACGGCACATTCGTTCAGTTCGCTGAGGAAACAGGTCCGGTCGGAGCGCCCGACTATGGCGCATTCCGCTTCACGCGCGTTGCGGGCGCAACGCCGGATGCTCCTGACGTCTATTCGCCGTTGCAGGCAGGCTGGGTAATGCCACGCCGGGTCCAGAATTCGGCGCTGCCGGTCTGGTCGTCGGCTGCTCAGCCTCGAACGACTTACGCAAAGGCGGCGATGCTGGGAGAAAAAATCCGCGCCGAGCTTGCAGCTAAAAATCCTGACATGCTCGTGCTGGAGCGGGAATTCGAGACACAATCGGTCGACCCCATGTTCCTTGAGCCCGAATCCGGGCTCGCCTGGTACGACATGGCCAACAGTAAACTCGAACTCTTGCTCGGTGTGCAATCACCCTATGAAGCGACCGAGTCGATTGCCCATTTGCTGGGGAAAGCGCGCGCCCCTTTCAAACCGGCTCGCATCAACGCGCAGTTCGCTCATATTGGCGGTGGGTTTGGAGGGCGGGATCATACACCTTTTATTCTCTACGTCGCTCTTGCGGCGATGTTCCTTCCGAACCGGCCGATCCGGCTTGCGCATGATCGCTATCAGCAATTTCAGGCAGGGATTAAACGTCACCCCTTCAAAATGCGGTCGCGGATCGGCATTGATCGCGCGAGTGGCAAGATCACGGCATTCGCAGCTGACCATGTGCTGGACGGAGGAGGGCTGGCCAATTTTTCGGCCAATGTCGCGACAGTTGCAGCCGCGGCTGCAATCGGTATCTACGACGTTCCCAAAGTCGATGTCACGACGGTTGCGCAGCACAGCCGAGGGGTGACTGCCGGATCGATGCGCGGCTACGGCACGTTGCAAACGATGACGGCACTCGAGGTGTTGATCGATGAGGCCGCGACAGCGCTGCCGCTTGATCCGATTGAATTCAGGCGACGCAATGCGCTCAAGCCGAACGGCCGGACCATGACGGGAAATCCGTATAGCGTCTCGGTGCGCACCACGGAAATTCTGGACAAGCTTGAAAAGCATCCGATCTGGCGAGATCGAACGCAAGAAAAAGCCAGAACACAGACGGATGGTACACTTGTCGGTACCGGGGTTGCCTGTGTTACCAAGGACTACGGCGCCGGCGCGGACTGTTCGCTGGGGCGCGTGGAAATCGACCGGGATGGCCGGATTGCGATCTACTGCGACCATGTCGAGATGGGAAATGGTATCGGCACTGCGCTGGCCAACCGCGTGGCGGTCCATCTCGGTGGGATCGCGGATGAGGTCGCGGTCGCGCGCGTTGATACTTACGCAGCACTCGAACTCGTAACTTCTGGCGATGCCTATACTATGGACCAGAAGACGCAGGATGTCGCAGCGAAGAATCCGCGCTGGGTGCCTGCCATCAGCTCTCCGACGAGCGCCTCCATTGGTGCGCATGTGGGGACGCATTCTGCAGCCGAGGCTGCTCGCGTGATCTTTCGCTTCGGCCTGTGGCCCGCGGCGCTCGCTATGTGGAATATCGCTCCAAACGATGCGAGAGCGAAAGACTGGGCCAAAGCGAGCTGGAAGGACGGGCAACTCACCATGCCGGGCTTGCGGCCGCTGGCGTTGCCGTCGCTCGCCGCCGCTGCGCATGCGCGCAACCTCGTGACGGGTGCTATCGCACACAGTTTTTCACGATGGGCATGGTCACATGCACGTTTCCCGGTATCGGGCGAGCAGTGGGCCGGCGACATAGATGCACTGGCGATCCGCAAGGGTAATGGGCGGTTTCAGCGGCTCAATCGTAACCACGTCAAATTTCCGCCGACCGACAACAACCGGATCGGCACGGTCTATACCTCGATGTGCGGAACGCTTGTCCGTGTGGAAATCGAGCGTGCGACGGGAGTGCTGCGTATCGTGAAAGCCTATAGCGTTTTCGAGTGCGGGCAGGCGTTGGTGCCAGAAGTCGTGCTGGGACAATCGCAGGGCGGCTTTGCGATGGGCGTGGGTTATGCATTGCTTGAAACATTGCCTCCATACGAAGGTGGCCCGGGCAATGGTCAATGGAATCTCGGCCAGTATCTTGTGGCGCGTGGATCGGATTTGCCGCTGCATGATCTCGAGATCGAAATGCTGCCACCGTTGACGCCGGATGAACCTCCCAAAGGCATGGCCGAGGTCGTCATGATCCCCGTCGTTCCCGCGATTCTGAATGCCATCTTTGACGCTACCGGGCATCGCTTCAAATCCTTGCCGGTTACCCAAAGTATCCTCAAGGGAGCGCTTACATGACGATGCTCGCCGTGACGATCAACGGGCATGCTCATGGCCCGACAGAGGTGCGCGACGATCTCACCATGAATGATTTCTTGCGTGAGCATCTTGGGATGACTGGTACCAAGTTCGGTTGCGGCGTTGCGCAATGCCTGAGTTGCGCGGTGATCGTCGACGATCCGGACGGGACGAGTTACACGCGCCCGACCTGTATCGTTGCTGCCACCGAATTCAACGGCAAGGCAATCCGCACTGTCGAAGGCCACGCAAAAGATGGGCAACTTTCGTCCCTGCAAAAATCCTTCGTCGAGCATTTCGCATTTCAATGCGGCTATTGCACCGCAGGATTTCTCAATGAAGGACAGGTGTTGCTGGAGCGCCTTGCAAAGGCGCCTGTCCCTCGCGCGGAGCTTGAAAGCACGATTGCCGAGGCACTCGACGGGCATCTTTGCCGCTGCACCGGTTACATCAAGTACCACCAGGCCGTGCGAGATGTGGTTCTGGCTGAAGCGCACCGCTATCTCAAATAACGGCTGACGGAGCGAATGAGATGACGGCCGGGATAAGAACATACGCTTTAGCGCTTGCTGCTTTGATGACGTATATGCTGGCTGCCTATGCCGTTGTCCCGACTCCATCGAACGAGCTTGCTTCTCCGGAAAGCTTTTCCTCGATCCCGGATCAACCGGCGCGCTCGGCAGCAATATTTACGGAACTTGGCAAGGTTCTCACGAGTCCCCGCTGCGTCAATTGTCATCCTGCCGGCGATCGACCCCATCAGGGCGATCTGGGCCGTCCTCATCAGCCTCCGGTCGAACGAGGAGCCGATGGTCTGGGAGCCGTGGCGATGCGGTGTCCGATCTGTCATCAGAAAGCGAATTTCGAGCCGGGCCGTGTGCCGGGCCATCCGGAGTGGCATCTCGCGCCGCGTGAAATGGCGTGGGAAGGCAAGACGATCGGTGAGATCTGCGTCCAGATCAAGGATCCAGCACGCAACGGTGGCCTGAAGCTGGAAGATCTTATCCATCACATCGGGGAAGATACTCTGGTTGGCTGGGCTTGGGCTCCGGGCTTCGGTCGTACGCCTGCTCCAGGGACACAGAAGGAAGCGCGTGCGCTCGTCGAGGCATGGATCGGGACCGGCGCTGTTTGCCCGTGAAGTCGAAGGTCGTAGCGTAGTTTGCAGCATGCGGGATCGACGATCTCACGGTCTTATGCTTGATCGCGAGACGGGGCGCTTTGCAGCGGAAAGATTTCCAACCAGAAGAGCAGGTGATGTTGATCTGATGTGACATCCTACTGCGGTTGAGCGTCTAACTCCTGCTTGAGAACATCGATCAGTTCCTGATTGGTTGTCTCAATGCGAAGATATCCGTTCCAAGTTACCGGGCCGACTTTGGCTTGATTTGTCGTGAGATTGTTTCGGAGGACCGAGAATTGCTCTCTGTGGCGAGGCGGAATGAGCAGTTCCATCTTAAAAACCTCCACGGCTATGACTCTCGGATGAAAAAGGAAACCGAGATTTGGGCTGCTGCAATCGCTGACGTCCGCTTTACCGAGACAACTCATACGAAGATTCGCCATTTCGAATCGCTAGCTGCCATACCAAATGGGATTTCTGGCCAGAGTATGTCACTCATTTAAGGTTGGGATTCGAAGGGCAGGCGAGGAGCGAGAGGCACAGTTAAATCGCCGGGGCGAAAACGATGTCGTTATTGCCCCTAAGACGGTGATCTGAAGTGCTATGATGGTGACAGTCTTGGCTGTGAGCGTCTATTCTAGGATCATTCGAGGTCCATTCACTCATTCTAATTTATGAGCTTAGGCATCCGCCTAAAGCGGCACGTCCTTGTCGTCGAGCAGGATACGTTCTGCGGCGCCGTTGAGGTCGTCATATTGCCCGTTGCGGAGCGCCCACATGAAGGCGCCGAGACCGGCGAGACCGAGCAGCAGTGCGACGGGAACGAGAAACAGGAAATCGTCCATCACGCATGCTCCATGATAGTCGGAGAGATGTGCGTTACATATCCCGGATAGCAATCCGCACCGGGATCAGAATCTCGCCGTCCTTGTTGACGTCGTTCGCTACCGGCAGTGCGGATGCCTCCGGCGGAGGTGCAACACATCATCGGCTTCTCCAACGCGCCCTTCACGATGAACACTGGTGCGAAGGGCTTTCACGACCCGGCGGCGCAGCGCCGCTGAGTAATTCAGGTCAGGTCGCCTTCGCGGCAACCGGAGCAGCTTTCATCGCTTCATAAGCATGCCAGGTGCCATGCCCAAGCACCGGGAACACAACGATCAAGCCGAACAGGCCGGTGGCGAGGGACAGCAGGAACAGTCCCAGTACAATCGCGCCCCAGGTTAGCATGACTGGCAGGTTCTTGCCGACCAGCGCGAAGCTCGTGCCCATCGCGGTCAGCGCATCGACGCGTTGCTCGAGCTGCATTGGAATCGAGAAGGCGCTGATGGCGAAAGAGAAGGAGGCGAACAATGCACCTACGGCACTGCCGACAATCAACATCGCCCATCCGATAGGCGTGGAGAATAGCATCGCGGCGACATGGTCGAGGCCGGGGAAGGGCAGCAGCCCGAAGAACAGTGCGTAGATGATGACGGCAGCGCGCATCCAGACCAGCATCAGCAGGCACAGCAGTACGCCGGTGAACAGGATTTGTGGCCCTGCAGCTGGACGCACGAAGATCATCCGCGTCAGGCTAACAGGTTCGCCGTGCGCGATCTGCCGGCTCTTGGCGTAGGTGCCGATCGCGAGCAGCGGCCCCATCACCATGAATCCGGCGAGTGCCGGAAACAGGATGTAATCCCGGCCAAACAGGAACAGACCATCGATGATCGCTGCCGACAGGAGAAAGATCAGCATGCCGTAGGCGATGCTCGGGCCGGGCACGGTGCGGAAATCCCGCCAGCCCTGCGCGAGCCATTTGAATGCGGTTGCGGACGGCAGATTGCGCGCCCAGCGGTTTTCGTGTGGCAGTGGCGGCACTACCGCCGGAATGACGACCATGTTAGCCCCCGTTTATTTCGGCGTGCAGGACGATTGCGCGGCGCTGAAAGAGCCGTGCGAGGCGTTACCGTTGCCAAGCCTCAGATGCGATACGCAATCCGGTTGCGATGTTACGGCGACATACACGAAATGCCAGTTCGCAGCGGCAAAGATGAGAATGATTGCAGTTGCGATCAGCCACATCGTCAGGCGGCCGCGGCGGCCAAGGGAAATGCCGGTGCTCATGGCTTCGGACTCCGCAGGTCGGTGATGTAAAGCGCAAGGATCTTGCGGTCGACGTCCGACAGCCGGCCTTCCCATGTCGGCATGTGGCCCTGCCGCCCGCCCCAGACGGTGTTGGTGATCGACTGGGTGTCGCCGCCGTAAATCCAGAACGCATCGGTCAGGTCGGGCGCGCCAGCCTCGTGGCTGCCCTTGGCGTCCTCGCCGTGGCAAGCGACGCAATTCGCGGCGAAGACTTCCTTGCCGGCTGCGATCTTGTCAGCGGGAATGGTTTTGTCGCCGGGGTGGGAGAGGCTGCGGACGAACGCGACCACCTTGTCGATGTCAGGACGCTGCAGGATGCCGTCACGCCCAAAAGCGGGCATTTGCGAACTGCGGCTGTCCGGATGAGCGGAGTTGATGCCGACGCGGATGGTCTGGGCGATCTCCTCCGGGCTTCCGCCCCACAACCACGATTGTGTGGTGAGGTTGGGGAAGCCCTTGTTGCCCCTGGCGTCGCGGCCGTGGCAGGCGGCGCAATTGTCGCCGAACAGGGCCCGGCCAGATTCTCGCACCACGTCCATCAGTTGCGGGTCTTTTTGGATATCCGCAAAGCTCTTGCTTTCGATTTGTTGTGTCCAGTGAGCACGGTCGAGTGCGGCCTGTTTGACCGACTGGGTGACATCGGCGCGGACGTCGTCGCCGAGCAATCCCTTGGTGTAGGTAGTGCCGACCGGCCAGGTTGGCATCAGCACCCAGTATCCGAGGGAGAACAGCGCGGTCGCGAGCAGGAAGAAATAGATTACGCGCGGCACCGGTGTGTTCAGCTCGGTGATGCCGTTCCATTCGTGGCCGGTGGAAAGATGCCCGGTGTAGGGGTCGCGGATGAAATGGTCACCCATGGTCTAGTCCTTCGGAGTCTTGTCGTTGGCGGGACGGTCTTTCTTATCTTCGAGAATGGAGCGCCCAGCGCGATCGAACTTCTTCTTGTTCGAGGGCCAGTAAACGTAGATGACGACGGCGGCCGAAAACGCCAGCAGATAGAATAACCCGTAGGATTTGGAGAGCCAGACGAGAACGTCGTGATCGAGGTTCATGGCTTTCCTCCTGCATCCGCGACCGGCTTCCCGGTGATGTCGGTCAGACGGCCGAGAACTTGCAGATAGGCCACCAGCGCGTCCATTTCGGTCAACTGACTGGGGTTGCCATCGAAGGCGCGGACGTTGGTGTCCTTGCCATAGCGCTTGGTTACGCCGTCGGCGTCACTCGAGTCCGGCGCAGCCTGCCCGTAGGCGTCGGCGGTGGCATTGGCGATCATGTCGTCGGTGTAGGGAACGCCGACGGTACGCTGCGCCTTCAAATGATCGCCGAGATCGTCGGTCCGCAATTCAGTGCGCGACAGCCAGGCATAGGCCGGCATCACGGATTCCGGCACCACGTCGCGCGGGTTGTTGAGGTGGGTGACCTGCCATTCGTCGGAATACTTGCCACCGATCCGCGCGAGGTCGGGTCCGGTGCGCTTCGATCCCCACAGCATCGGGTGATCATATTTGGATTCAACTGCGAGCGAGTAATGGCCATAACGCTCGACCTCGTCGCGCAGGGTGCGGATCATCTGCGAGTGGCACGCATAGCAGCCCTCGCGGATGTAGATGTTGCGTCCTGCGAGTTCGAGCGGCGTATAGACGCGCATGTTCGGCGCGTCTTCCACCGTCTGGTGGATGGTGAATAGCGGCGCGATCTCGAACAGGCCGCCGACGCTGGCGACGGCGATGATCATCAGCACCAGGCCGATCGACTTGCGCTCAAGGCGATAGTGAAATCCAAACATCGACATCGGCTTTACTCCCCCGGCTGCATCGCAGGCGCGCCTGCAAGCTCGGGATGGTCGGTAGCGGGTTCGGTCGCAATATGCGGCACGGCGCGAATGGTCATCCAGATGTTGTAACAACCGATGACAGTGCCGATCAGGAACAGGAGGCCGCCGATCGCGCGGGCGATGTAATAGGGATGCATTGCGACGAGCGAGTCGACGAAGGAGTATGCGAGTGTGCCGCTCTCGTTATAGGTCCGCCACATCAGGCCTTGAATGATGCCGGAATTCCACATCGCGAAGACGTAAGTGACGGTACCCGCCAGCGCGAGCCAGAAATGCGCTTCTACAAGACGGGCCGAATACATCGCTGGACGTTTCCACAGCCATGGCACGGAGGCGTAAATTGCGCCGAAGGTAATCATCGCCACCCAGCCGAGCGCACCGGCATGAACATGGCCGATGGTCCAGTCGGTGTAATGCGACAGTGCATTGACCGGACGGATGGCCATGAACGAGCCTTCAAACGTGGTCAATCCGTAGAACACTGCTGCGACCATCATGAAGCGCAGCACGGCGTCGTCGCGGACCTTGTGCCATGCGCCATTGAGCGTCATCAGTGCGTTGCCTGCGGACACCCAGGACGGAATCAGAAGCATCAGCGAGAAGGTCATGCCGAGCGACTGCACCCATTGGGGCAGAGCCGTGTAGTGTAGATGGTGCGAGCCTGCCCACATGTAGAAGAAGGTAATGCCCCAGAAGCTGATGATCGACATCCGGTAGGAGTAGATCGGACGCTCGGCGCGCTTGGGCATGTAGTAGTACATCATACCAAGGAAGCCGGACGTGAGGAAGAAGGCGACGGCATTGTGGCCGTACCACCACTGGGTCATCGCATCCTGCACGCCAGAGAACAGAGAGTAGCTTTTCACGCCCGCCCACGACACCGGGACTGCCAGGTTGTTGACGATGTGCAGCATCGCCACGACCAGGATGAAGGCGAGGTAATACCAGTTGGCGACGTAGATGTGTGGTTCCTTGCGATGCGCAAGTGTGCGCATGTAGAGGATGAAGTAGACCACCCACACCACGACGAGCCAGATATCGGCATACCATTCCGGCTCGGCATATTCCTTCGACTGCGTGATGCCCATCAGGTAGCCGGTCGCGGCGATGACGCAGAACAGGTTGTAGCCGAGGAGAACAAACCACGGGCTGAGCTGGCCGGGAAGGCGTGCACGGCAGGTGCGCTGCATCACATAGAACGATGTCGCGATCAGCGCGTTGCCGCCGAAGCCGAAGATCACGCCGCTGGTGTGAACGGGGCGCAGGCGGCCAAAGCTCGACCATCCGGCATCGAAGGTAAGGTTGGGATTGACCAGAAGCCACGCCACCCAGTCGCCGACGAACATCGCGACCACGGCCCAGCCCATCGCGAGCAGAATGCCGACCTTGCTCGGGTCATCGTAATATTGGTTCAAGCGATCGGGAGAAGGTTCGGGAGAGTAGTATCCGGAGCCGACCCAGAAGATACCAGCGAGTGCCGCGACCATCACTAGCGCGCCATGGACGCTGAACAGATCGGCTCGGCCTGCAATGGTCATCACCGCGCCGACGATGAACATGATAAGCAGAATGACGAGGCCTGACTCGCGCTCGTCTTTGGTGAGTTGTTCGATCATTCGCATCGTTATCTGCCCCGCATCGGCGAATACCTGCTTGCAGCAGGCAAAGAATTCTAGGGTCGCGACGTTTTCGGAAGGAATCGAGCGTGACGTGCGCAACATATTCTAGAGCGTTTCAGCATGTCGTCATTCGGAATGATGAAAGAAGGTGATGACAATTTATCTGGCGTTGCGGCACGATTTTTGAGCTAACGCAAAATATACAGGAAGTTGAATAAAATTCGATCAGGCCGTTGCCTTATCGAGAGTATTACACCGCAGACGCAGTTGATCTATTGCGCTGTAAATGCGGACTTCACCGACAATTTCGGAGCGTATGTCTCGCCCCACCACAGTGATCGCCTGACCGGCCAGCTTGGTGCGGCCTTCGCAGCAAATATGGCAATCGCAGTACCCTCAATTAGGCTGGGCAACTCCTCGACACCTCTGAGAGTGGTTGTATAGACTATTAACCTGAGGAAGGCCCGGCACTAAATGGAGAGCGGGCATGGAGGAGTTTGACCGCGCAGATTGGAGGCCTGGCGAGTTCGGCTTGCAGCGAAACGTCGAGGCGCTCCGACTGATCTACGATACGGCACCAATCGGACTCGCATTCCTGTCGCCGGACTGTCGTTATCTGCAGATCAACCAGCGCCTTACCGAGATCTGCGGTATTTCAATCGAAGGGCACCTTGGTCGGACAGTGCGCGAATGCGTGCCAATGCTGGCGGATTCCATTGAAGGAATCGTGCGATCAATCGTGACAACCGGGAATCCGGTCACAGGTGTTGAGGTCAGTGGCCAACGTCCAGGGGAAAACGAGCATCGTACGTGGACCACGTACTGGCATCCGGTTCGAGGTCTTCAAGGCGACATTGTCGGAGTGAATGTCGCGGCCGAAGAGATTACCGGGCGCCAGCTGGCTGAGACGAAGCTACGTGAGAGAGAGCAGCAATTCTATTCACTGTCGAATTTAATCCCACAGCTCGTCTGGATGGCAGATGCAGCCGGTCATATTTTCTGGTTCAATAGCCGCTGGTATGAATACACTGGATTGCCGTCGATAGAAAGCGAGCCATATGATTGGCACAGCGTGCTTGATCCTGTTTCGCGGATGAAAGCGGACTCGGGATGGCAGCAAGCTCTAAAAGAGGGCGTTCCATTAGAGTTGGAGCTCGGCCTGCGAGGCCGCGAAGGTGAGTGCCGTCCATTCCTCACTCGCGTAATCCCATTGCGCGATGCATCCGGCGTGGTCTATCGCTGGATTGGTACTCATGTCGATATCAGCGAACAGAAGCGGCGAGAGGAACACATCCGTTTTATCGCCCTTGAACTGTCACATCGTACAAAGAACCTTCTCGCGGTTGTGATAGCGGTGGCCAAGCAGACCGCACTCTATGCGAACGATATCCAACACTATCAAGAGTGCTTCGTAAGTCGGTTGGATGCCCTCTCTCATTGCCACGATCTACTCGTGAGGGATAATTGGCAGGGTGCACCACTTCATGATTTGGTGACCGCGCAAATGAAGCCGTTCAACGAGATCGACTCGGGGCGTATCAAAGCGTCTGGACCGTTGGTGATTCTCCGACCCGATGCGGTGCAAAATCTCGGACTGGCGCTGCACGAACTGGCTACGAATGCGTCAAAGCACGGCGCGTTGTCCAATACATCTGGAAATGTGCTGATTAACTGGCACGTTGATCCTCAGAATGGTCGCGTCCGTGTCTTGTGGTCTGAACAGGGTGGTCCCTCCGTGATCCCTCCACGCAAACATGGGTTCGGTCATGTGGTGATTGAGCAAGTCGTGCCGCGATCTCTGGATGGTCACAGTAAGTTGGAATTTCTGCCAACGGGCGTGAATTGGACGTTCGATTTTTTGAATCGAAATGAATAACGCCAAGCGACTGTGAGCGCAGCGGTTTAATAGACGTCAACGTCGTAGCTGCGACGCGCAATGAGACGATCGCTCGGTGAGCGGCAACGAATCCGCGAGGTAAGTTTGCAATTGCCGCGCAGCCTAGCATTCGGCCACACGCCGTTGCGCCTGACGATAGTCGGCGGTTCTCAATGACGTCCGAAACAGTGGCTGGCTGAGGAGGGTTGCGGCGACATGGCTGCAACGAACTTGAAGGTGATCACGTCCCTTGCGATGGGCGAGATAGAAGACGCGCGCCATAGCTGTCCCATAGGGCGCATCACCGCGAGGTGGCTCACAGCGGTCGGAACCTCCGACAGTAGTAAGGCGCTGAAATGTAAGGATAACAGCTGTTGGTAGCGAGAGAGGGACTCGAACCCCCGACCCCAGGATTATGATTCCCGTGCTCTAACCAGCTGAGCTACCTCGCCAAACGTCCGAGTGCCCCGGTTCCACCGAAGGCGCGCGAATGGCGGCATATAAAGAGGGACCCAAATGCCTGTCAAGCAAGAGAAGGCTGTGGAGATGCATCATTTCGGCCGCACATTCGGATCGCCGCCAGGGCTGCCAGGCGGAGGAATTACCGGCATCGAGCCGCCGGGCGGATTCGGTGTCGGCGCATGAATCTCGGGGTCGACGCCGGGAGGAGGGCACAGCACACCGTCCGATCGGGCGAGCGTATCGCCGAGCGGCTTGTCTGCCCCGCCTTTCGGGTTCGACGGTTGGACGCTGCCTTCGGTCGGCGCTACCTGCGTGGGCGCGCATTTCGTTGTGGAATGATCAGAATTCGGCGGCGCAGTTTGCGCCTGCGGAGTCGAAGGGGCCGGTGCTGCCTCCGCCATCACGAGTGACGGCACAGCCGCCAAGGTACAGGCCATCGCAAGGCGCGAGATGGATATCTGCATGCCGGTTGAACGACTGCGGCGCGTGGATGTTCCCTGCCGAAATCAGCGCTTGCGATAACGGATCAGGGAGAAATGTCCCATCGGTGGCATCGGCCGTCGCTCGATCAGATCGATGCCGCCATGGCGTGCTGCCCAGTTGACGAGCCGGGCCCATGGGAACTCGGGCCGCCAACCCAGTCGCCGTGCCACTGGCGCGAACGCCAACTCGAAGACTTTGCGTGGGCCGCTTTCCGCGCCGATGTGGTTCACGAGGATCAGTTCGCCGCCCGGCTTCAGCACACGCACAAAGTCGTCAAGCGTCGCTTCCGGTTCGGGCACGGCGGTGACGACATATTGTGCGACCACGGCGTCGAACGTGCCGTCGGCGAACGCCAGATGCTTGGCGTCCATCACCGACAGCGCTTCCACATTGGTCAGATTGAGCGTGCGTGCACGTTCGCGGGCCTTGCGTAGCATCGGCTCCGAGATATCGACCCCGCAGATTTTCGTGGTCCGTGAATAGTCGGTGAGCGACAGTCCGGTGCCGATGCCGACATCGAGGATGCGTCCGCCGATCTGGTCGGCCAGCGCGATCGTGGCTTTGCGTCCGGCATCGAAAACCTGACCGAAGACGAGATCGTAGATCGGTGCCCAGGCGGCATAAGCCTTCGCCACTCCGGCGCGATCGATGTCGTTGCCCACGATGTGTTGAAATCCTAGATCGCGGCCGAGGCCGCAAGATAATGGGAATCCGCTTTGTCGCCGTGATTGAACGCGTGCGTGATGAAGCCGCCGCCGAGCACGCGCGCCTGTCCGGCGGGTGCATCATAGAACACGCAGGCCTGCCCGGGCGAGATGCCTTCCTCGCCGGCGAGAAGCTCGACCTCGCACTGGTCGCCGTTCATTCGCAGATGAGCGGGTTGAGGCGAACGGGTCGAGCGCACCTTGATGTAGAGATCCCGACCTTCGGTTGCCGCGCGCTCGAACGAGCCGTCTCCGATCCAGTTGATGTCGCGAAGCGTGATGACGCTCTTGCGCAGCGCAGTGCGCGGGCCGACGATGACCCTGCGCGACGCTGCATCAAGTGCAACGACATATAATGGTTCGGCAGCAGCGATGCCGATGCCACGCCGCTGGCCGACCGTGAAATTCACGATGCCCTGATGATGGCCGAGGACGCGGCCGCGCAGATCGACGATGTCGCCCGGCTGCAGTGCGTTCGGCTTCATGCGCTCGATCACGTCGGTGTAGCGTCCGGTCGGCACGAAGCAGATGTCCTGGCTGTCGTGCTTCTCGGCGACCGGCAGATCGAAGCGGCGCGCCAGCTCGCGGGTCTGGGCCTTGGTCATGTCACCAAGCGGAAAACGCAGATCGTTGAGTTGATCCTGCGTCGTCGCAAACAGGAAATAGCTTTGGTCGCGGTCTGCATCGGCGGCGCAGACCATGGCGCGCGTGCCGTCCGGCTGTCGGCGCGAGGCGACATAATGGCCGGTGGCCAGAGCTTTGGCGCCGAGCTCGCGGGCAGTGGTGAGCAGGTCACGGAATTTGACCGAACGGTTGCACTCGATGCACGGCACCGGCGTTTCGCCGAGCACATAGCTTTCGGCGAAACGGTCGATCACCGATTCCCGGAAGCGACTCTCGTAATCGAGGACGTAATGCGGAATGCCGATGCGTTCGGCGACATCGCGTGCGTCGTGAATGTCCTGTCCCGCACAGCAGGCGCCCTTGCGGTGGGTCGCGGCGCCATGATCGTAAAGTTGCAGCGTGATGCCGATGACGTCGTAGCCCTCGGCCTTCAGCAAGGCAGCCGTGGTCGAGGAGTCGACGCCACCGGACATGGCGACGACCACGCGCGTGCCGGACGGCGGCCCTTCGAGGTCGAGACTGTTGAACATCACATTGATCCAAAGGTGCGAAAGCCGCACCCTTTCCGTACTTTATTATAGTTGGGGAGGATGGGTGGCAATTAGAACGGTTTTGTCCGGCAAAACTTGCCCGGAGGGCAGAAAGGGGAGGATAAAACGGCGTGGTGGAAGGCCCTTGCTTGGCATAAGGTACTGTTTTTGCTTGTTATATTGAAATTCTGAGGTTGGCCCGGTCCTTGCTCAGAGTGATGCAGGTACCTTTGCGAGAACCAGTCCGTGTTGAACGTCGCGCACGATCCAGCCATCAATTCCCCGGTTTACAGCCACCGCGCGCCGCCCAAGGCGGATCAGGGAGGGTCTGCGGACGATTTCGGTTCCCTGGTCGATAGCAATACGACGGCGGCCGACCGCGATGTTCCAGCGCCGTCGTCTCAAGACAAGCCGGTCCGGCAGGCCGACAATAATGATCGTTCTGCCAGGCGCGACGACAGGAACGATGCCGACAATGCCGCGGATACGCAGCAGGCTGCGCCGCGCACGGGCGTCGTTGATCAAAAGCCGAAGAAGTCATCCGGGCACGCAGAGGCCGGTACAACTAAAGCCGGCCTGACCGAAGGAAAATCGAAGCTCAAGGCGAAAGACGAACCGACTGACGGCGCGTCGGTCGATCCAAGCCAGTCTCAGCAGACGGCTGGCGACGTGACCAATCCGAACGTGGTGGTCACGACGTCTGCGGCGGCGGCGATGACGGCAACCAAGTCTGATGGTGCATCCGATGCGCCCGCCGAGACGGCGGCGCCTGCCACGGGCATCTCCGTTGCGGTTGCGATGGCTTCGACTCAAGACGCCGCAACCGGCACGGACGCAAAGGCGGTCGCGGTCGTCACCAAGACGGCCGCAGATCCTGCAGCCGGACATGCTTCCTCCGAAAAATCGAAAACCGGTCAGGCACAGATTGCCGCCGATGGCGCAGCGCCGGCGACAGCAGGCGGCGGCGCGGACGAGACTGCGCTTTCCACCGGCATCGTCGTGCCGCAACAGGTCGCCGCAGCCGGTACGTCTGCAACCTCGACCGGCGTTGTAAAGACGGACGCGGTTGACGGCATCGCCAAAGGCAAGTCCGCAAAAGCTCCGGCCACAACGACCGAGACTGACGGGACAGGTGTGAAGCCGGGCGGGGATCTCAAACCCGACCCAAGCAAAAGCGACGCGTCTTCCTCGGCTGAGGTGGCGGACAACAATGGCCGTGCTGGTGTAGCTTCGGCGAAGACGGATGCGCCATCCGCCGTTCCAAGTCATGAGCGGCAGGGGACCGACACCCAGACCCTGAAGCTGGACGTCAGCTTCCAGGCGGCACTCGACCTGCAGACGCCTGTCTCGCAGCAGCCGCAGGCACAGCAGCAGTTCACGGTGACGGTGGCGGGACCGACCGCGTCCACGCAAGCCGCCAGCGTTCCCGTGCCGGTCAATGCGCTTGCGGTTGATATCGCGACACGCGCGGCAGCGGGCAACACCAGCTTCCAGATCCGCCTCGATCCGGCCGAGCTTGGCCGCATCGATGTGCGGCTCGACGTGGATAAGCATGGTCGGGTGACCTCGCACCTCACGGTGGAGCAGCCCGCGACGCTCGACATGCTGCGCAAGGACGCGCCGCAACTGCAGCGCGCGCTGGAGGATGCCGGCCTTAAGACCGGCGATGGCGGATTGCAGTTCAGCCTGCGCGATCAATCGCCGCAGGGTGGGCAAGGCGACGGCGGGCATGGCCGCCATTCGCAGCGCCTGGTCGTCTCAGAAGAGGTTTCAACCACGCCGCAGGCTGTGGGCGCGAGCTATGGCCGGTCATCCGGCTCGAGTTCCGGCGTCGATATCAGCATTTGAGGACAAGCCATGTCGGTTGACGCAACAACGCCAAACCCCGTTACATCGGCTCCCGCGTCGGGGACGAATAAAAGTTCGTCGTCGAGCAGTAGTTCGAGTTCGAGCTCCACGACGGGTATCGCGGATAACTTTCAGACCTTCCTGACGCTGCTGACCACGCAGTTGCAGAACCAGAACCCGCTCGATCCGCTAGATACCAACCAGTTCACCGCGCAGCTAGTGCAGTTCGCGCAGGTCGAGCAACAGTTGAAGGCGAACGATCAGCTGAGCTCGCTGGTGGCGCTGCAGAAGACGGCGCAATCCACGCAGGCACTGAGTTTCGTTGGTCAGACCATTTCGGTCGACGGTTCGACCGCTGCATTCAACGGCTCGGCGACCTGGAATTTCAATGCCGCTGCCAACTGCAATGCTGTCGTCACGATTTCGGCCCCGAACGGTCAAACCGCTTATACCGGCAGTTATTCGCTGACGGCAGGCAATGCGAGTTTCGTGTGGGACGGCAAGGGCAATGACGGCACGCAATGGCCGGCGGGCAATTACAAGCTGACCGTGACCGGCAAGGACACATCGGGCAAGGATGTCACGGTGACGACGGAAGTGCAGGGTGTCGTAGACTCCGTGGATATGACGACCAGCCCGGCGCTGCTCTCCATGGGTGGCAACAATTACACCATCGACCAGATCAAACGGGTGGTTCGCGGCAGCACCACTGATACCGGCAGCGGAAACAACAGCAACGGCAGCGGAACTACTTAGATACCGATCGCTTTGGGTCGATGAGTCTTTCCCCGCTTCCTCGGAGGCGGGGCTTTTCATTGGCGAGGGCGGTTTCAGGAGAATGGCATTCGAAGCTTAGGCTTAGGCAAATTTTAAGCGGCGCGGGGTACCTTGTTCCCATAAGTGCAGTTTGAGTTTGTGAGTACGCCATGACAGAACCCCACCGCCCGAGGGTGAAGTATGTCATCGGGCCCGATGGTAGCCCGTTGACGATTGCCGATCTTCCGGCGCCTGGTACTAAACGGTGGGTTATCCGCCGTAAAGCCGAAGTCGTTGCTGCCGTCCGTGGCGGCCTTCTTTCGCTGGAAGAAGCCTGCAGCCGCTATACGCTGACGGTAGACGAGTTCCTGTCCTGGCAGTTCTCGATCGACCAGCATGGTCTAGCCGGGTTGCGCACCACCCGAATCCAGCAATACCGCCAGTAACGCCAACCGCCCCGCAGCCGGGATTTTCCGAAAATCTGCTTCATTTCGTGAAGCGGGGCTTGAGGATGTCTCAATTTATGCCAGGCGGTTAACCGGCGTTAACCATATGGAAACCATCCCTAGGCAAATTCTGCCCAGTCGGTCCGATTTGGCCGAATCTTCGGGGTGGGTCTTTGCAAGGGCTGATTTCATTCCTTCGCGGTATGGGTGCAGGGCGGCTCGCGGCGATGTTGGCCGTGACCATGGCCCTATTGGGCTTTTTCGGCTTCGTCATCCTGCGGGTGACGGCGCCGCAGATGGTCACCCTTTATACCGATCTGAGCTACGACGACGCGTCCGGCGTCATGAAGGAGCTCGACCGTCAGGGCATTCCTTATGAACTGAAGAACGACGGCGCCATCATCATGGTGCCGAAGGACAAGGTCACCCGCCTGCGAATGAAGCTTGCCGAGGGCGGGCTGCCGAAGGGCGGCGGCGTCGGCTACGAGATCTTCGACAAGTCCGATACGCTGGGTTCGACCAGCTTCGTCCAGAACGTCAATCATCTTCGCGCGCTCGAGGGCGAGCTCAGCCGCACCATCAAATCTATCGATCGTATCCAGGCGGTACGTGTCCATCTGGTACTGCCGGACCGCCCACTGTTCTCGCGCGAGAAGCCGGAGCCTTCGGCAGCGATCGTGGTTCGTGTCCGCGGGGCACTTGAGCCGCAGCAGGTGCGCGCCATCCGCCATCTCGTCGCGTCGTCCGTCAACGGCTTGAAGCCGCAGCGCGTCTCGATTGTGGACGAGAACGGTCAACTGCTCGCGGACGGCTCGGGTGACGCCAACGGCATGGGCGACGTCGGCGCCGACGAGCGCCGCATCGCCTATGAGAACCGGCTGCGTAAACAGGTCGAAAGCATCATCACCTCGGTCGTCGGCGCCGGGCGCGCCCGCGTCCAGCTCTCGGCCGATTTCGACTACAACAAGGTCACCGAGACATCAGACAAGTTCGATCCGGAAGGGCGCGTGCTGCGTTCAAGCCAGACGCGCGAGGAATCCTCCGCGACCTCGAACGGGCAGAACGGTCAAGTCACCGTCAATAACGAGATGCCCGGCAACCAGCAGCAGAACGCGGCGAATGCGGGCAAGGACCAGAGCAAGAAGAGCGAAGAGATCAACAATTACGAAATCTCTCGCACCACCAAGACGGAAGTGACCGAAGCGGGCCGCGTGCAGCGCGTGTCGGTCGCCGTGCTGGTGGACGGTACCTATTCCAAGAATGAAAAAGGCGATCTGGTCTACGCGCCGCGCAGCAAGGAAGATCTTGAACGCATCGCCACACTGGTGCGCTCGGCGATTGGTTTCGAGAAGAACCGCGGCGATCAGGTCGATGTGGTGAATCTGAGATTTGCGGATGCGCCTGCGGCGGTGCCGCTGTCGGAGCCGACCGGCTGGCTGAGCGTATTCCAGTTCACCAAGGATGACGTGATGTACTTCATCGAGCTTGGCGTGATGTCGTTGCTCGGCATCGTCGTGGTCTTCATGGTGGTTCGGCCGCTGGTCAAGCGCGTGCTCGCCGAAGACCCGATAGTTCCCGCGCTGCAGCCGGCACTCCCCGAAGCTGAGAAGCCGGCTGCTGTCGCAGGCCCCGTCCACACGGCGGCGACCGCGCAGATGATCGACGTCGCGCAGGTGCAGGGACAGGTGCACGCGCAATCCGTCCACCGTGTCGGCGAACTGGCCGATCGCAATCCGAACGAGACCGTTTCGATCATCCGTCAATGGCTGACAGAGCAACCGGCGTAAAACATGGCATCCGTTCCCGCCCAACAGAAACCGGAAGACATCGCCAGCGTCGTCGCGACGCTCGCCAGCCGTCAGGGCGGGCGTACGGCGGCGGCGGCGCAACTGAGTGGCCCCAAGCGTGCGGCGATCATGATGCTGGCGCTGGGCGAGCAATATGGCAGTAAGGTCTGGTCGCTGCTCGACGACGACGAAGTGCGCGAACTGTCAGCTGTGATGTCGTCGCTCGGTACCATCGAAGCCAATGTCGTCGAGGATCTACTGCTCGAATTCGTTTCGCGAATGTCGGCGTCCGGTGCCTTGATGGGCAATTTTGACGCGACCGAGCGGCTGCTGCAGCAATATCTGCCGGCCGAGCGCGTTAACGGGATCATGGACGAAATCCGCGGTCCGGCCGGCCGCAACATGTGGGAGAAGCTCTCCAACGTCCAGGAAGAGGTGCTCGCCAACTATCTCAAGAACGAATACCCGCAGACGGTTGCGGTGGTGCTGTCGAAGCTGAAGCCGGAACATGCCGCGCGCGTGCTGGCGATTTTGCCCGAGGACATGGCGCTCGACGTCGTCAACCGGATGCTGCGTATGGAGGCCGTGCAGAAGGAAGTCATCGAGCGCGTCGAGAGCACGCTGCGCACCGAATTCATGTCCAACCTGTCGCAGACCCGCCGCCGTGATGCTCACGAGGTGATGGCGGAAATCTTCAACAATTTCGACCGCCAGACCGAGACCCGCTTCCTCACCGCTCTGGAAGAGGAAAGCCGCGAGGCGGCCGAGCGTATCAAGTCGCTGATGTTCACGTTCGACGATCTCGTGAAGCTCGACGCAGGCTCGGCGCAGACCCTGATGCGCCATGTCGACAAGGACAAGCTCGGCGTTGCCCTGAAGGGCGCCAACGATGCCGTGCGCGAATTCTTCATGGGCAATATGTCGACCCGCGCGGCCAAGATGCTGCAGGACGATATGGCTGCCGCCGGTCCAGTGCGACTGCGCGACGTGGATGAGGCCCAGGCGCTGCTGGTGAATCTTGCGAAGGATCTCGCCGCCAAGGGTGAGATCATGCTGCAGAAGAACCGTGCTGACGACGAGTTGGTGTACTGATGAGCGCGCCCGCGAAATTTCTGTTCGATATGGACTTTGCCGCTCCGGCACATGCCGAGCGGCAGGCTTCGCGCGCGGAAATCGCCCAGCTGATTGCGGACGCCGAGGCGCGTGCGTTTCGCGACGGATTTCAGGCGGCGCAGAGAGAGGCGAGCGTGGAAAGCGATCGCCGCTCCGCGCTGGCGATGGAGGAAATCGCCATTGCCATGCGTTCGCTCGCCTCGAACTTCAAGGCGGTCGAGGGACGGGTCGAGACCGAAGCCGTGGACGTGGCGGTGGCGGTCGCGCGCAAGCTATGCAGCGAACTGATCGCAGCCGAACCGCTTACGGAAATGATGGCGCTTGTCGCCGACTGCCTGCGTCATCTCACCTCGACGCCGCATATCGCGATCCGCGTCAACGACGCGTTGTACGACCGAGCCCGTGAGCGGATCGAAGATCTTGCGCGCCGTAGCGGATTCGAGGGGCGGTTGGTGATTCTGGCCGAACCGGACATCGGCATTTCGGACTGCAAGATCGAATGGGCGGACGGTGGCTGCACGCTCGACCGTGCTGCGACGAACGACAGAATTGCTGAATTGGTGGAGCGCTATATGGCGGCTCGCAATCAGGCCGGATATTCGGCCGGGAGAGGCTCATGAGTGATACTGATGGACAGGGGCAGGTGCCGTTGCCGGACCTGAACGCGACCGAGGCTCCGCCGCTCGATCAGGCAGCTTATTCGGAAGACGAAGAGCGCGGCGCACGCATCGCCTCCGATCTCGAGGCGGTGTTCGACGTGCCGGTGCAGGTGTCGGCGGTGCTCGGCCGCTCGAAAATGGATGTCAGCAATCTTTTGAAGTTGGGGCCCGGCACCGTGCTCGAACTCGATCGCCGCGTGGGTGAGGCGATCGACATCTACGTCAACAACCGTCTGGTGGCGCGCGGCGAAGTGGTTCTCGTGGAAGACAAGCTCGGCGTCACCATGACGGAAATCATCAAGGCTGAACGCGCGTAGGTCGCGCGGAACATCAAACCGAACGCCGCAAATGGCGCGATACTGACAGGAGCAAATCATGCGGCTTCTCATCGTCGGAACCCTGAAGGGGCAGCTGACAACCGCAACGAAGATTGCGATGGACAACGGCGCGAGCGTGACGCACGCGGAGGACATCGAACTCGCGATGCGGGTGGTGCGCGGCGGCAAGGGTGCGGACCTGCTGCTGGTGGATGTCGCCATCGATATCCGCGATCTGGTGATGCGGCTCGAGGCCGAACACATCCATGTGCCGATCGTGGCCTGCGGCATCACCAACGATGCGCGTGCCGCGGTCGCTGCGATCCACGCGGGGGCCAAGGAATACATCCCGTTGCCGCCGGATCCGGAGTTAATCGCGGCGGTGCTGGCCGCAGTCGCCAACGACTCGCGCGACCTGATCTATCGCGACGAGTCGATGGTGAAGGTCGTCAAGCTCGCGCAGCAGATCGCGGGCTCCGACGCTTCGGTGATGGTGACGGGCGAGTCCGGTACCGGCAAGGAAGTGCTGGCGCGCTATGTTCACAGCCGTTCAGCGCGGGCGAAGAAGCCGTTTATCTCGGTGAACTGCGCGGCCATTCCGGAGCACCTTCTGGAATCCGAATTGTTCGGCCACGAGAAGGGCGCCTTCACCGGCGCGATCGCGCGACGTATTGGCAAGTTCGAGGAAGCGACTGGCGGCACGCTGCTGCTCGATGAAATCTCGGAAATGGATGTGCGGCTGCAGTCGAAACTGCTGCGCGCCATTCAGGAACGGGTGATCGACCGCGTCGGCGGCACCAAGCCCGTTCCGGTCGATATCCGCATCATCGCCACCTCCAACCGCAACCTTGCGGATGCGGTGCGTGAGGGCACGTTCCGCGAAGACCTGTTGTTCCGTCTCAATGTCGTGAACCTGAAAATTCCGGCCTTGCGCGAACGTCCGGCGGACATCCTGGAACTATCGCAGCATTTCGCCCAGAAATACGCGAACGCCAACGGCGTGCCGGTACGCCCGCTGTCAGTCGAAGCCAAGCGCGTGCTCACGGCAAACCGTTGGCAAGGCAATGTGCGCGAGCTGGAAAATACCATCCATCGCTCTGTGCTGATGGCACAGGGTGATGAGATCGGCGCTGAGGCGATCCTGTCGCCGGACGGTGATCGGCTCGATCTTGCCAAGACCGCTCCGGCGGTCGCCCACGCGACGCTCGCCGCCGAGCAGGTGACGCGCGCGCTGGTGGGGCGCACGGTGGCTGATGTCGAGCGCGATCTCATTCTCGAGACGCTCAAGCATTGCCTCGGCAATCGCACCCACGCGGCGAATATTCTCGGCATCTCGATCCGCACGTTGCGCAACAAGCTCAACGAATATGCTGACGAAGGACAACCCATCCCGCCGCCAGGCAGCGGCGAAGCGCGCGGCGTGGTCGCGGCCTGAGCGTCGCATCCGACACTCTCAACGGTCCGATCAACGGCGGCCTTGGCCGCCGTTTTTTCGTTGGGTTCGGTCGGGAATGGGCCGCATCCCATGAGTGGGCACCGTTCATTGTGTTGCGGAGGATTGCGGATCTGGCGCATAATCGCTGCGATCTTGGGTGGTCTTTCCGGCGGTCATGATGCCGCGCCTGCCTGCCGGAGATGGCTGATCCAGCCATGATTGAAGTTGGCGGGATCGGATGCGGCAGATATCACACTGGCGACCTTAACGGCGGCTTTGCCTCGGCGGCGATGAAAACCCTCATCATCGATAACTACGATTCTTTCACCTACAACCTCGTCGACCTGATTGCGGACATCAATCAGTGCGCGCCGCGGGTGGTGATGAACGACGCGGCAACCTGGGACGAGATTGCGAGCGAGCCATTCGACAACATCGTGATCTCTCCCGGCCCCGGTCGGCCGGATCGCGCCTCAGATTTTGGATTGTCGCGCGATGCACTGCTCAATGCGAACGTTCCCGTTCTCGGGGTGTGCCTCGGTTTTCAGGGACTCGCGATGGCATCGGGCGGGCGGCTCGCTTACGCGCCGTCGCTGGTGCATGGCGAGGCGTCGCTGGTATGTCATGATGACGATCCGCTGTTTGCAGGCGTGCCGTCGCCTTTCGCTGCGGGGCGTTATCATTCCTTCATGATCGAGCGGCCGTTGCCCCCGCATCTGAGGGAGATCGCCTGGACCGATGATGGTTTGTTGATGGGGATCGCGCATCGCGACAAGCCGCAATGGGGTGTGCAGTTTCATCCCGAATCGATCTTGACGGAACATGGCAGGCGGCTGCTCGAGAACTTTCGGGATTTGTCGCGAAGTGCCGCACTTGCCCCAAAAATGGAGCGGCTCCCGCGCCAAGCTCCAGTGCTCTCTAAAGAAAGAAAGGCATTCTGGCGCGAATTGCCGCGCGCGATCGATACTGAGGCGGCGTTCTGCCAGTTATTTGCTTCGTCGCCTCATGCGTTCTGGCTCGACAGCAGCCTTGTTGCACGCAGCCTGTCGCGCTGGTCGTATCTCGGCGATGCTTCCGGGTCGAATGCGGAGATCGTCAGTTACGATTGCGTAGATGGGTTTGTTGTCGTCGAACGTGCAGGTGGACGTCAGCGCCATAACGGCAGCATCTTCGATTATCTAAAGGCGCAGCCACCAAGCGTTCCGCAAACGCCGCCACCATGTCCGTTCAGGGGCGGATATGTCGGCTGGTTTGGTTACGAATTGCAGCAGGATTGCGGATCGAAAGTCCATCGCGATGCGTCGACACCCGACAGCCTCCTGATACGCTCCGACCGCTTCATCGCCGTCGATCATGCGGAAGGCAAAAGCTATCTGGTCGCAATCGACGCGCCGGAGCGTGAGGCGCGCGTCCGACAGTGGCTGGACGAAATGGAATCCGCGCTCACGCATCTCAGAACGCTGTCGTCTGTTGTGCCCCGTGCGACGCGGCCACTCGATATCGTCATGGCCAAGGGCGAGCGGGCGTATCGGACCAGCGTCGAGGAATGTCTTCACGCGATCCGGGAAGGCGAGAGTTATCAGGTCTGCCTGACCAATGAACTGTCATGCGAGGCCGATCTCGATCCGCTTGATGTCTATCGCGTGATGCGGAAAATAAATCCCGCGCCGTTTGCGGCGCTCATGTGCTGGCCGGGCGGTGCGGTGCTGAGCGCATCGCCGGAACGGTTTCTGTTGGCGGACACAAAGGGTGGGGTCGAAACCAAACCTATCAAGGGTACGGCGCGGCGCGATGCCGATCCGCGCCGTGATTGCGAATTGCGCGAGACCTTGCGGCAGAGTCGCAAGGACCGCGCCGAGAATGCGATGATCGTCGATCTGCTGCGCAACGATTTTTCCCGTTGTTGCACTCCAGGTACGGTCCATGTCAGCGAATTGTTCGGCGTGGAGAGCTATGAGACCGTGCACCAGCTTGTCAGCACGGTGCGTGGCGTATTGCGGCCCGATTGCTCGGTGCCCGACCTGCTGCAGGCTGCGTTTCCAGGCGGGTCGATGACGGGTGCACCGAAATTGCGGACGCTGGAGATCATCGACCGGCTGGAGGAACGTCCGCGTGGAATCTATTCGGGCGTCCTGGGATGGATCGGGGTAGATGGCGCTGCGGATTTGTCGATCGTCATCCGCACCATTGTCGCGCAGCAGGGGCGGTTTAGCATCGGCGTCGGCGGTGGCGTTGTCGCGGCGTCAACGCCGCAGGCGGAGTATGCCGAAATGCTTTTGAAGGCGCAGGCGTCGATCAAGGCGCTCGTTGTGGCAGCGTTCGGTCGCTTTGATGAAAGTCTTTATCGGCTCTCGGAGCGCGCTCAAGTCCAGGTCGAGGAACACACGTCGTGACGCAGGTCTGGTACAATGGTGCGTTTCTCTACGCGCAGGACGCGCGTCTGTCGATCGCCGATCGCGGTTTCACGCTGGCGGATGGAATCTTTGAAACGATTCTTGGCATTGGTGAAGAACCTGTCTGGTTTGCCGAGCATCTGCATCGTCTGCGCGATGGCGCGACCCGGCTCGGTCTGCACGTCGCGTTCGACGATCAAGCGTTGGAGGCAGCAGTTGTCGGGCTTTTGCGCAAAAACGGATTTGTGCGCAGCGCGGTTCGCATCACGCTGACACGAGGTCCGGCAGCGAAGCGCGGCCTATGGGTGGACGATCAATCGTCACCGACCCTTCTGATGACGTGCGCCCCTTCGGCTCTTGTGACCGAACCGCAACGTCTCATCATCGCGCGCTCGACGCGTCGTAACGAATATTCTCCGTTATCGCGGATCAAGTCTCTCAATTATGGCGACAATATTCTGGCGCGGCGTGAGGCCTTGTCGCGCGGTGCAACCGATGCGCTGATGCTGAACGGGCACGGGTATGTCGTATGCGCGACCGTGGGAAATCTGTTCGTGCTGATCAACGGTGAATGGGTCACGCCACCTGTCTCTGACGGCATTCTTCCGGGCATCGCACGCGCTAAAATCATCCCATGTTTGCACGCGCAACAGACCTCGCTGTCCGAATCCGATGTGCGCTCTGCGGATGCGGCCTTCATCAGCAACAGTCTCGGTAGCGTCGACATCGTGGAGATCGATGGGGTGAAGCTTCCCTCGTATCTCGCCGAATTGCCGGTTGAGGCACTTTATGAGTGACCAGTAAGTCGAAAGACAAGGAAACAAAAAAGCCGGCCTTAGGGTCGGCTTTTTCGTCTCAGGACTGTTCGCAAGATCAAAGGTTGCGCTTGGCCGCTGCCGCTGCCTTGTCCACGGCTTCCTTAGTGGCTTCCTTGGCATCGCCGACCGCCTTCTGGGCGTGGCCCTTCGCTTCCTGCAGCGCGCCTTCGCCCTGCAGGCGATCCGAGCCCGTCGCTTCGCCGATGCCCTGTTTCGCCTTGCCGATGGCTTCGTTCGCGGTGCCTTTAATCTTGTCAGCGGTGCTACCCATTGCAAACTCCTTCATGTTGAGGTTCGTGGAGGAAACAATGGGATGCCGTGCACGTTCCTGCCTAAGAAGCTGAAATAAATGAAAAATCGGGGGAACAGGAAAAGCGCCCGCGGAATTTGCATGCACGACAATGGAGCGACCGCTGTGCTGACGTCGCAGGCAAGGAAGATCACCTGAAAGCGTTTCGGACTTCGTATAATCTCATTCACGATGTTGAGATTCGATGTCGCGTCAGGATCAATTCAGGATTGGTAGTGAGACTTTATAAGGACAGCCCAGTCCATCCTCGCATTGGTATTTTAAAGCCCCGCCTGCTTTCCTGCCGATGGGTCATGCGACCCGCACCGAAAAGGACGCTTCCATGAGCTTCTCTTTCCGCCGCGATGTTTTGACGCGTCCGATCTTTGCGTGGGCTCACAAGGCGCTTCCGGCGATGTCTGACACCGAGCGCGAGGCACTGGAAGCGGGCGATGTGTGGTGGGACGCGGATCTGTTCACCGGCAATCCGGATTGGTCGAAGCTGCGGGCCTTCGCTCCGGCGAAGTTGACGGATGAGGAGCAGGCGTTTCTCGTAGGGCCGGTCGAAGAACTCTGCGCCATGATCGACGACTGGAAGGTCAATTGGGAATGGCGTGATCTGCCGCCGGACGTGTGGGCTTTCATCAAGGCGAACAAGTTTCTCGGCATGATCATTCCGAAGGAGTTCGGCGGCCTGGGTTTCTCGCCGTTCGCGCATTCGGAAGTGATCCGGAAGATTTCATCGCGCTCGATCGCTGCTGCCGTTACCGTGATGGTGCCGAATTCGCTCGGGCCGGGCGAACTGCTTATGAAGTTCGGCACTCGTGCACAGCAGGACAAATGGCTGCCGGGGCTTGCGGCAGGCCGCGAGATTCCCTGCTTCGGCCTCACCAGCCCGGATGCAGGCTCGGATGCCGCGTCGATGACTGACACGGGCGTGATCTGCAAGGGTACGTTCGAAGGGCAGGAGGTGCTCGGCATCCGCCTCAACTGGCACAAGCGCTATATTACATTGGGACCAGTGGCGACGTTGCTCGGCCTCGCCTTCAAGGCGCGCGATCCCGATCATCTGATCGGCAAACAGGATGAACTCGGCATCACGGTGGCGCTGATCCCAACCGATCTGCCCGGCGTCACCATCGGTCATCGTCATCTGCCTGCGATGCAGGTGTTTCAGAATGGCCCGAACTGGGGCAAGGACGTTTTCATTCCGATGGACTATGTCATCGGCGGGCAGGCACGGATCGGCCAGGGCTGGAAGATGCTGATGAGCGCGCTCGCGGCGGGGCGCGGCATTTCGCTGCCGTCGCAGTCCGCATCCGGTGCGGCCTATTGCGCGCGCAGCGCGGGCGCTTATGCGCGTGTCCGTGAGCAGTTCAAGGTGCCGATCGGCAAGTTTGAAGGCATCGAGGAGCCGCTCGCGCGCATTGCGGGCACCGCTTATCAACTCGACGCGGCACGGCGTCTGACCTGCGCGGCGCTTAATCAGGGCAAACACCCCGCCGTGATCTCGGGCATCATGAAGCTGCATGCGACGGAGCGGCTGCGGATCGTTGTCGACGACGCGATGGATATTCACGGCGGCAAAGCGATCATCGACGGCCCGCAGAATTATATGGGCAATCTCTACCGCTCGGTGCCGGTCGCGATCACAGTGGAAGGCGCCAACATTCTGACGCGCAACCTGATCGTGTTCGGGCAGGGCGCGACGCGTGCGCACCCGTATCTGCTGCAGGAGATCAATGCCATTGGCAACCCGGACAAACAGGCTGGGCTGGAGGCATTCGATCAGTCGTTCTGGAAGCATGTCGGCCACGCCTTTACCAATCTGTTCCGTGCTTGGGGTCGAAGCTGGAGCGGCGGTCTGTTCGCGCCCGCGCCTGACGCGGGGATCGTGACAGGCTACTATCGCCAGCTCTCCCGTTATTCCTCTGCATTTGCGCTATGCGCAGACATGGCGCTCCTCACGCTCGGCGGCGCGCTCAAGCGCAAGGAGATGCTCTCGGCGCGGTTCGGTGACATCCTCTCCGAGCTTTATCTTTTGTCGGCAGCGCTAAAGCGTTGGGAAGACGATGGCCAGCAGGACGCGGACTTGCCCGCGCTGCGCTGGGTGATGGCCAATGGCATTCGCACCATGGAGCAGCGCTTTGCCGAAGTGCTGGCGAATTTGCCGAACCGCCCCGTTGCGTGGCTTCTGAAATTTGTCGTTCAGCCGCTGGGCGCGAAGGCTCTGGGACCCTCCGACAAGGTCGTACATCAATGCGCGCAGATGATCCTGTCGCCATCCCCCGAGCGCGATCGTCTGACCGCGGGCCTTTATCACGCCGGCGCCAATGACGATGGGCCACTGTCCCGCCTTGAACGGGCCTTCCGTCTCGTCGTGGCGAATGAGCCGATTGAAAAGAAAATGCGCGCCGCTCATATTCGCGACTGGCAGGAAGCCGCTTCGCGCGGCATCATTACGGCGGCGGATGTGGAAGCGATCAAGACAGCGCAAGAGGCCGTGGCGAAGGTAATCGAGGTCGACGACTTCGCGCCGGAAGCCCTGTCTCCGATCTACCGTCAGAACCATCCTGCTACCGCAACTGCGGAAAGGGCCGCAAGCTGATGTCCCGTCCTGTCTATATTATCGATGGCAGCCGTACGCCGTTCCTGAAGGCGCAGGGCGGTCCGGGGCCGTTCACGCCGGTCGATCTCGCGGTGCAGGCCGGGCGTCCATTGCTCGCGCGGCAACCGTTCAAATCGTCTGAATTCGATCAGGTCATTCTCGGCTGCGTCAATGTGATTGCCGACGAGGTCAATCCCGCGCGTGTTGCCGCACTGCGGCTCGGCATGGGCGAGGACATGGTGGCCTTCGGCGTGCAGATCAATTGCGGCTCCGGCATGCAGTCGATCGACACGGCTTACCGCTACATTCAGGCCGGGCAGGCGGACATGATCCTTGCTGGTGGCGCGGAAGCGTTGAGCTATTCGCCGCTGGTGTTTCCGCAGGCTGGCGTGCGCTGGTTCGCGGGGATGGCGACGGCGCGCACTACGCTCGCGAAACTTGCGGCGTTCTTCAAATTGCGGCCGTCCTATTTCAAGCCGATCATCGGATTGGAGCGCGGGCTGACCGACCCGGTCACCGACCTCAATATGGGGCAGACCGCTGAAGTGATCGCGCATCTGATGGGTGTCACGCGCGAGCAGGCCGACGCCTATGCGGTGGAGAGCCACAGACGGTTGGCCAATGCGCAGGCGCAAGGCTTTCTCAAGGGCGAAGTCGAGACGGCGTTCGACCGCAAGGGCAAATTCTACGATCACGATGACGGCGTGCGTCCCGATTCCTCGATGGACAAGCTCGCCAAGCTCAAGCCTGCGTTCGAGCGTCCGTGGGGACAGGTGACGCCGGGCAATTCATCGCAAATCACCGATGGCGCCTGCTGGACCATTCTGGCCTCGGAAGACGCCGTGAATAAATATGGCCTGAAGCCGAAAGCGCGCATCGTCGACAGCGCATGGTCGGGACTCGATCCGACCGTGATGGGTTTCGGTCCGGTGCTGTCGTCGAACCGGCTACTGAAGCGCAACAACATGACGGTTCATGATGTCGAGACGTGGGAAATCAACGAGGCCTTTGCCTCGCAGGTGCTCGCCTGTCTTGCGGCGTGGAAGGACGATAAGTTCTGCCGCGACATCCTTGGCCTCGACGGTGCGGCAGGCGAAATCGATCAGACCAAACTCAATGTGGATGGTGGTGCGATCAGTCTCGGCCATCCGGTCGGCACCAGCGGCAACCGCATCGTGCTGCATCTGGTCAATGCAATGCATCGCCTGGGCACCAGGCGCGGCGTTGCGACGGAATGCATCGGTGGCGGCCTCGGTGGCGCCATGTTGATCGAGACGGTTTAGGAAACGGCGATGGACAGCAAAATCCTCAATGCGATGAAGGACCACGTCCTCGAACTCGGACCTGCGCCGTCGTCCGGGCCCTATCGCCATTTCAAGCTGACGCGCGACGAAGACGGCATCGCCTGGCTGTTGTTCGACCGTGAAGGTGCGAGCGCGAATACGTTGTCGACTGAGGTGCTGGAGGAATTCTCGCAAATTCTCGTGGCGCTGGAGAACGAGCGCCCCACGGGGCTCGTTATTCGCTCGGCGAAACGCTCCGGCTTCATCGCGGGCGCGGACATCAATGAGTTTCGCGGCCTGTCCGATACGAGCCTTGTCGAGCAGCAACTCGGCCGCGGTCATGAAATCCTGAACCGGCTGGAAAACATGAAGCTGCCGACGGTTGCCGTCATTCATGGCTTCTGTCTGGGCGGCGGGCTCGAAGTCGTGCTCGCTTGCAACATGCGGATCGCCATCGACGGCGCGCGCTTCGGTTTCCCCGAAGTGCTGCTTGGCCTGCATCCGGGTTTTGGCGGCACAGCGCGCTCGACGCATCTGTTCAATCCGGTCGAAGCAATGACCATGATGCTGACTGGCAAAAATGTCGATGCGCGCAAGGCGAAGTCGCTCGGCCTCGTCGATGCGGTGACACAGGAGCGCCATGTGCGCGGCGCGGTGAAGGATGCGATCTTCGGTCGCCTCAAGCGCAAGCGCTCGATGCTGACGACGGTGATGAACATCGGTCCGGTGCGCGGTCTGCTGGCCTCGCGCATGCGATCCGAGACGCGCAAAAAGGCACCGCAGGAGAATTATCCCGCCCCTTACGCGCTGATCGATCTTTGGGAAAAGCACGGCGGCAACCGTTCGGACATGCTGTCCGCAGAGAAACCGTCATTTGCCAAATTGATGGTGACGCCGACGGCGCAGAATCTCATTCGCGTGTTCTTCCTGCGCGACGAGATGAAGAAGCTTGCCGGCGGCAGAAGCCAGATCAAGCATGTTCACGTCATCGGCGCGGGCGCGATGGGGGGCGACATTGCCTCGTGGTGCGCGCATCAGGGATTGCGCGTGACGCTGGCCGATATGCAGCCAGCGGCCATCGCGGGCGCGATGAAGCGCGCGTCTGACCTGTTTTCGAAGATCACTCGCAGTCGGATTGGCCAGCGCGATGAACTGGATCGCCTGATCCCCGACATGACAGGTGAGGGTGCGAAGCAGGCTGACCTCATCATCGAGGCAGTGCCGGAAAAGCTGCAGCTCAAGCAGTCGATCTATGCCGGACTCGAGAAGGTGATGAAGCCGGATGCGATTCTGGCGACCAACACATCCAGCATTCCATTGGAAGAGTTGCGCACCACGCTGCAACGGCCGGAGCGGCTGCTCGGCATCCACTTCTTCAATCCGGTGTCGCGGTTGCAGCTTGTCGAAGTCATCAGCCACGATCAGGTGGACCGCGAGGCGCTCGCGAGCGCGATGAAGTTCGTCGGCGGCATCGATCGTCTGCCGCTGCCGGTGAAGAGCTCGCCGGGTTTCCTCGTCAACCGCGCGCTGATGCCGTATCTGATGGAAGCGCTGCTGATGCTCGACGAGAAAATCGACAAGCTCACCATCGACGAGGCGGCGGAAAAATTCGGCATGCCGATGGGGCCCATCGAATTGGCTGATCAGGTCGGTCTCGATATCTGCCTTGCGGTCGGTGACGAATTGCGGTCCAAGCTCGGCGATTCCATTCCATCCGCTCCCGACTGGTTGCGCGAGAAGGTCGCCAAGGGCGAACTTGGGCGCAAAACCGGCCGCGGCTTCTACGAGTGGAAGGACGGCCGTGTGCAGAAGGGGCATGCGCATGTTCATCCCACGCCCGACATGACCGACCGTCTGGTGCTGCCGATGTCGAACGTCTGCGTTGCCTGCCTGCGCGAAGGTATTGTCGACAATCCAGATACGGTGGACGGCGCGATGATCTTTGGCACCGGGTATGCGCCGTTCCGTGGCGGACCGCTGAATTACGCGCGCGAGCGTGGGCCGGAAAATGTCGCCAACGCGCTGGCGGCGCTGGCGGCGAAATATGGCGAACGTTTTAAGCCGGACGCTGGCTGGGCGACGTTTCGCTGATTTTCATGGAACAGAGCATCGCATGACAGACACGCCTGTGACCGGACATGAGACAAGATCGATCGTGCTGGACGATACGGCGCCGCAAGGCGAGTTGTGTGTCCGCACCATTGCAATGCCGGCCGACACCAATCAGAACGGCGATATCTTCGGCGGCTGGCTGCTAAGCCAGATGGACCTTGCGGGCAGCGTGTTCGCCTATAAGGCCACGCTGGCGCGCAACGTCACGGTCGCCATCGAAGCGATGACGTTCCGGAAGCCGGTGTTCGTGGGAGATCTGGTTTCGGTTTATGGCACACAGGTGCGTATGGGACGCACTTCGATCACTGTGCGTGTAGAGGCGTGGGTGCAGCGGCGCAACGAGATGGGGATCATTCTCGTCACCGACGGCAACTTCACTTATGTCGCCATCGACGATCAAGGACGGCCGCATCCGATCGAACAGCAAACCACGCCGACATCGACCTGAAGAGGCTCAAGCGCCTCAGCGATGATGACGATGGTGCCGGTGGCGGATGTGGCGCTCCGGCGTCAGGTACTGCACCGGGGTGATGTCCAGCGGCGCGCCGAAACCGGCGGTCGGCATCGCAGCGGCATTGGCTTCCATCAGGCGCTGACGCTTCGCGGCGTAGTAATAGCCACCGGCATAATAGGCGACGGCGCGGTTGTGATTGCCGCCAGCGGCACGATAGGCGCCTGCGAGATACTTCACCGCGTAAGTCAGATTGGTTTCTGGATCGAGCAGGCCCTGTGCGGTGCCGGTGTAGCCGAGGCCGCGCGCGGTCTGCAGCTTGATCTGCATCATGCCGTAATTGCCTGCATGAACGGCGCGCGGATTGTATCGGCTCTCGCGCATGATGACCCGGTGGACCAATTCGGCGGGCACGCCTTCGGCAGCGGCATGGCTTTCCACCATGGCGCGATAGGATTCGCCTTCGGCATGAGCAAACGGAATTGCCGACAGCACCGCAACGGCGGCGAGCGCAAATCTTTTCATGTCAAAATCCTTTTTCGATAAATCTGGTTCGGCAGGCCCGTAGCCAAATGCGCGAACGATAGCGTCCCTCAAAGGCAACGCGCGGATGTGGCGTGATTGCTCTGATAATGTGGAAATATCATGTCATCGAAAACGGCTGCGGAGACAGGGATTTAGCTCGCCGGTCGCGATGGTGGCAGCGCTACCGCTCAGAGTGACGGTAATTGGATGACGGTGACGTTGAGCGTGCCGGTCGCTTCAGCGACGACGCGCAGCGTAGAGGAATCGAAGGCGATTTCGCCGAGCCTCACGCTGGTCACGCGCGCGTTCACCTTGGCGCCGTTCTGCTCGGTCTGAAGATCGCTGATGATGGCGGCAAGTTTTTGCTGCGCTCCGGACGATATCTGCTTCAGATCGATCATTGCATGCTCCTGCAAGGCTTGCTGCAGATAGGGCGCGGCGCGTTGCGCCAGAGCGCCAAACAGGCCAAAGGCGGCATCGGATGTGACGGCGACCGACAGATCGGTGAGGCGCAAGACCTGCGCATCCGCATCAAGCACGGGGCGGCACCAGATTCGCACGGTGGCATCTGCGCCCAATCCGAACCAACTTGCCTTTTCCTTGGCATGCACCAGCAGCGACACCAGCAGCCGGTCGCCGCTGGCGTCGATGTCGACACTCTTGATGCCGACGGCGATCGCGCCATTGCCATCTTCCGGAAAGGTGCGACCTTTGAGACCGACTTCAGCGATCTTCGCGAGTTGCGCGAAAGGAATGTCGATCGGAACGCCGATGTTGACCCGCCCTTCGTTCAGCGCAGGCTGGATGTCGAGGGCGGCGGGGAAAGGACATCGCGGCGTCGTCTCGCGGTCGACGATTTTCGTTTCGGCCTCGAGGCCAACCGCGAGCCTTACCGCAGCGTTGTCGATCTGTGGTTGTGCCGCGATGGCCTTGACGGGCCGCATTTCGAGGAACAGCGGAGGCGTGCCCGGCGCAGGCGAGGGCAATGCGATCGATTTACAGGCGCGCGCCCATTGCTGCTGCATCGCGCGGCGGAAGCTCTCATCATTGCGCAGCCGCTGCTGCAGGCGTCCGACCTGTTCGTTTACGGTCTTGTCGATGATCGGCTTTACTTGCGCGGGCACAGCGACCTTCGCGCCAGCAACGGACAGGCTGTTGTTGGCGAGCGCCACCTGGGCGGTGAGCTGCGGATCGAAGTGCCAGTCTGGCGTCAGGCGCGGTCGCGATGTCGCTGTCGCGCTGCCGGTGATTGCCGCGTTGGCGTTAACCGACTTGATGGAGATGTTGCCGAGCTTCTGCGCGGTCTTTGCGCCGAACAGATTGCCGAGCGCATTGTTGAGTGGTGTGCCCGCGGCGGTGGAGAGCGAGCCGGTAACGGTGAGCTTTCCGTTGAGCGGTGTGGATATATTCAGCGCATTCTGTTCGCCACTTGCCGTGATGGCGCCTCGCGTGATGTGCCAGTCGATATCGGCATTGGTGAGAATTTGATTTGCCGGATTGTCGGCCTTGCCGCCGAAGTCACGCGGTGCAGAGCGATCGAGCGCAGATGCGATCACGGTGAGTGGAATCGTCACCGGTGCGATGAATTCGGAACGGCGTGTCGCGGGCGGCAGCGGCGGCAGCTTGACGAGCGTGGGTTTTGTTGCACGGGGTGGCCACATCCAGTCCATCGCCTCGAGGCTGATGAAGAATGAGCCAATCAGAATCAGGATCGCAGCCGCGAGGGATTTGAAGCGCATGATGTTGAAGCCTTGCGGCCGTTGCTGATTGAAAGGATCCGTTCGCAGCGGGCTGCGGAACGCCCATCGTGGTTAAAAGAAAATGAAAAGCAAGGCGTTGATAAGTCCTTAAGTTTATTCACCGACTCTGCGCGCATGGCACGTGGAGTAAGTTTGTATCTCGTCGGCTCCCTTGCCCTCGTCTCTCTAGCAGGTTGCGGCCGTGGTTTCTTTCAAACCGCAGAGCGCGAGCCCTGGCGAGCCGAGGCGGAACAGGCATGCCTGAAGACTGGAGACGTCAAGGAAAGTGCGGAGGTCGTACGCATCAGTCCGATTTCCGGACCCGGAGTTTGTGGCGCGGAATTTCCTCTGAAAGTCAGTGCTCTCGGCGAAGCCAACAGTTCGCTCGGTTATGCCGACGATCTGAGGCCTCCCGGTTCGATCGCAGGTCAGCCGCGATGGCCGGTTTCGCAACCGTCGCCATCGTACCAACAGCCACGCCCGAGCTATTCATCCGCGCCCAACGGCTACGTGCCATCCGGCCAGCCGGTGCCTCTGAATGCGCAGGTGACGTCACCATCCGATCGTGAAGACGACATGGCGCATGATGAGGGCGTGAACACTCATCCGGCTGGTTCGCCTGCGCCTTATCGAGGTGCGCCCTATCAGCAGGGTGTGCAACAGCCGCCGCCTTATTCGCAGCAGCGTCTCGGCCCCGTCGGTAATCCGGTATCATCCTTCGGGCCGGTTGGGTTGAAACCTGCCGCGACGCTTGCGTGTCCGATCGTATCGGCGCTCGATCACTGGATCGCGGAAGCCGTGCAACCGGCTGCGATGCGCTGGTTCGGTGCGCGCGTGGTCGAAATCAAACAGATCTCGGCGTATTCGTGCCGCGGCATGAATGGCAATCCCAACGCGCATATTTCGGAGCATGCGTTTGGCAACGCACTCGACGTCGCGGGATTCACGCTGGCCGATGGGCGCTACATCTCAGTGCAGAACGGCTGGAAGGGGTTGCCGGAAGAGCAGGGTTTCATGCGCGATGTGCAGGGTGCTGCGTGTCAGCGGTTCAATACCGTGCTCGCGCCGGGCGCCAACGTCTATCACTACAATCACATTCACGTCGATCTGATGCGTCGCGCGAGCGGACGCGTGATCTGCAAACCAGCGGCGGTGTCGGGCGAGGAGATCGCGGCGCGTGTGGGCGGCCGCAGCTACGCCAGCCGCGATACCGGAATCACCGGATCGATCGGGCAAAAGGTGCGCCGCGCGTTCGCGCACGGGCCACTGTCGAAAGAAGATCGCGATACGATCGAGGACGAAAGCCGTATCAGGTAGTGCGGCTCAAGGCCCGAATTGAATCATATTTCGGATCATCATCGTGGTCGGTGGCACGATGACGGGCGCGACCTGTGGCTCGGTCTGTGTCATCTCGGCCTGAGAGTAGCCTCCCAGCATAAGGTTGATGGCTACAGCCGTGATAAATGCCGCCACGAAGATGGCCAGGAATTCGGACCATTTCAGCGGTTTCGTCGGTTCTTCTTGCAAACGTCTGTGAGGCAAATTGTGAGGCATGTTCAATACTAATTCAGGTTCGTGCTCATTTGCAGAGCGGGTATTTGTGAATTCCTAGAAACTCGACAGTGTGACCGGTGCGAGCCGATCCGGTCAGTGGCGGTAGGCCGCAAGGAACATGCGGACTCCACTGGCCACCACCTCCGCGATGCGCTCGCTGCTTGGCGCGGGCGTCACCTGGAAGATAAAGGGCAGAAACAGGCCGGCCTGGCATGACAGCATGAACTGCGCGGCCGCCAGATCGCAGTTCGGGATTTCAAGCACGCCGTCCGCCACCTGGGTCTTCAGATATTCTGCGAGCTTGCCAAGCCATGATGCCGGGACATGCTCGTAATAGCGACGGCCAAGCTCGGGCATGCGCTCGGCGATAGCCATCATGGTACGGATGGTGGAACCGCCAGTCGGGCGGCACAGCATTTCCATATAGCTTTGGCCGAATTTCTTCAACGTCGTCTCGACATCTTCGGCCGGATCGATGACGAGCTTGGTGATGCCCTGGTCGCGCAACTCGCAAGTGACGATGGCGCCGAAGAGGGCGAGTTTGTCGGCGAAATAGACGTAAAGGGTACCCTTGGATACGCCGGCCGCCTTGGCGATCTCGCCCATGCTGGCGGCATCGAACCCCAGTTCCCGGAACACCTTGCGCGCACCCTCGACGATCTGGCGGCGCTTGGCGCTGTCCTCGTCGTTGGCGGGAAGGGGCTGGGTCGGAATCATGGGTCCAATTTTATCCATTTAATGGGGCACTCGCAAAAAGTTGTTCCCCTGAGCCTCTCCTACTATTGACCGAACGGTTCGGTCAATAGTAAATAAGCACTGACCGAACCGTTTGGTCAATGAAAGGCTCCCAGATGGCCCCTCGTGAGCAATCTGCCGTCCGCAAGGCTGAAACCGACGCGAATGACACGGATGAAGGCGCAACGCCTGCATCAGGTTCTCCCGCGCGCCCCCGGTTGGAGGATGTGACCGCACGCCGCACCAAGGAAAGCCCCGACACCGTAGCCGATGCCCCGGCTGCGACGGGCTCTCGTTGGGCGCGGCTTGGCCGCCGTCAGAAAATCTTCGCGGGTTTAGGAGCCGTGGCCGTGATCGCGCTGGCCGCGTTTGGTACCCATTATTTTCTGGTCGGCCGTTACATGATCTCGACCGACGACGCCTATGTCCGCGCCAATAACACGATGTTGGGCGCACGCGCGTCAGGCTATCTCGCGAAAATCGCGGTCGGCGACAACACCGAAGTGAAGGCCGGCGATCTCTTGTTCCAGATCGACGATGGCGATTACAAAATTGCAGTCGATAACGCCCGCGCCAAGATCGCGACGCAGGAAGCGACCATCAAACGCATTGCTCGTCAGGCGGTCGCGCAACAGAGCGCAGTGGAGCAGGCGCAGGCGCAACTCGAATCCACGCAGGCTGCGGCCAAGCGTGCCGAAGCCGATTATGTTCGCCAGAGCCAGTTGAGCGAGAAGGGTTTCGCCTCGAAGGCGACCTTCGACCAGTCGCTGGCGACCCGCGATCAGAGCAATGCCTCGGTGCAGGGTGCGCAGGCCAATCTTGACGCCGCGCAGGCGCAGATCGACGTCATCAAGGCGCAGCAGGCCGAAGCCGAGGGCCAGCTTGGCGAATTGAAGACCGCATTGGCGAAGGCTGAGCGCGATCTGTCCTTCACCACCATTCGCGCACCGATCGACGGCGTGTTCTCCAACCGTCTCGTCAACGAAGGCGACAATATTTCGGTGGGCCAGCGTCTCGCCAACGTGGTGCCGCTGGACGACGTGTATATCGACGCCAACTTCAAGGAAACACAGCTCGCGCGCATCCGGCCGGGCCAGCCGGTCTATATCAGCGTCGACGCTGTGAAGGGCCGCGACATCGTCGGCAGCGTCGAGAGCCTGTCGCCCGCGTCGGGCTCGGTGTTCACGCTGCTGCCGCCGGACAATGCCACCGGCAATTTCACCAAGATCGTGCAGCGCCTGCCGGTGCGCGTGCGCGTACCGAAAACTGTCGCGCACGAAAACCTGCTGCGCGCGGGCATGTCCGTCGTGGTCGACGTCGATACCCGGCAGTCCGCCAAGCAGGCCCTTGCCAAGGTCGAATAAAAGGCGGGGCAACCCCCGCGGAGTTCGCGCATGAGCGCAACAGCTGGCACCGTAGGATCGATACCAGTCGCCACACCCGCTTCGGAGACAGTGGCGCCGCGCCGCATGATCGCGTTCCTGATCATGATCTTCGGCATGTTCATGTCGATCCTGGATATTCAGATCGTTTCGGCGTCACTCGCAGAAATCCAGGCAGGCCTGTCGGCGTCCGCGACCGAAGTGTCGTGGGTGCAGACCGCCTATCTGATCGCCGAGGTGATCGCGATCCCGTTGTCGGGATTTTTGTCGCGCGCCTTCGGCACGCGGCTGTTGTTCGCGATCTCGGCAGCGGGCTTCACCGTGTCGAGCTTCATGTGCGGCCTGACCTCGACCATCGGTGAGATGATCTTGTGGCGCGCGGTGCAGGGCTTTCTCGGCGCAGGCATGATCCCAACCGTGTTCGCCTCCGCCTATACGGTGTTTCCGCGCAGCAAGCTGTCGATCGTCACTCCAGCGATCGGCCTCGTCGCGACGCTCGCGCCGACCATTGGCCCGACTGTTGGCGGCTACATCACCGATGCCGCGTCATGGCACTGGCTGTTCTTCATCAACGTGGTGCCGGGTATCGCGGTGACGCTCGGCGTGCTGGCGCTGGTCGATTTCGACCAGCCGAATTTCGCGCTGCTGGATCATTTTGACTGGTTCGGTTTCGCTGCGATGGCGGGTTTCCTCGGCTCGCTCGAATATGTCCTCGAGGAGGGGCCGCAATATCAGTGGTTCGAAGACGAGTCGGTCGCGATCATGGGCGTCGTCTGCGTCATTTCGACGGTCGCGTTCTTCTACCGGGTGCTGACCGCGAAGGAGCCGATCGTCGATATCCGCGCCTTCACCAACCGGAATTTTGCGATCGGCAGTATCTTCTCCTTCTGCGTCGGCATCGGCCTGTACGGCATGACCTATGTCTACCCGCGCTATCTCGCCGAGATTCGCGGCTATAACCCGCTGATGATCGGCGAGACCATGTTCGTCTCGGGCCTTGCGATGTTTCTGACCGCGCCGCTGGTCGGGCGGCTGATGAACAAGGTCGATCCGCGTTACATGATCGGAACGGGTCTGCTCATCTTCGCGCTCAGCACCTGGCAGATGACGTGGATCACCTCGCAATACGACTTCTACGAATTGCTGTGGCCGCAGATTTTCCGCGGGCTCGGCATCATGCTGGCGATGATTCCGGTGAACAACATCGCGCTCGGCACCCTGGCGCCGGAGCGCATGAAGAACGCGTCCGGCCTGTTCAATCTCACCCGCAACCTCGGCGGTGCGGTGGGGCTTGCGCTCATCAACACGGTGCTGAACGATCGTACGGATCTTCACATCTCTCGCCTGCATGACGTGGTGAACTGGGGCAACGCCAGCGCGGTCGACATGCTGAACTCGCTGACGCAACGCTTCCAGGGCTATGGTGATGCGCAGTTGATGGCGCTGAAGGTGCTGTGGCAACGGGTGCATCAGCAGGCATCGGTGATGGCCTACGCCGATGCGTTCTATTTGCTGACGATTTTCTATATCGGCTTGAGCCTGCTTGTTGTCATGGTGAAACGGCCGAAGCCCGGCGCCGGAGCGGGCGAGGCCCACTAGACACGACCTGATATGGCGAAAGGTCCGGTGCAATTGTGCCGGACCTTTTCTTTTGGAAGGGATGGATTTTCCGGCTGCGACAACCGTCGATGGCCGTGCACAGTTGAAAAATTGCCGCAATTGATTGGCACAAGGTGTACTCGCTTTATGTTGCCGCATACTCAAACGTGGGAGGATCGCATGGTACGGAATTTCATCTTGATCGCGCGTCCTCCGCTCATGGGCATTCGCGGTGCAGCCTTCGGTATTCCGCTCGGTTAACCCCGCGGTCCACCGAATGTAGCCGCCCCGTCGGCTTCACTATTGAAGCTTATCGCGGTTGCGGGTGTTCGGGCTCTTCAGCCCGTCTCGTTCGTCTTCAAAACTGAATTTCAGGGCATTGGGTCGCGCGCATGCGCGTCGTCGCCTGTTTCCATGGAGCCGGTCTGCGGGAAGCAGCCGGAGTCTGTCATGACTTTACATCGCAAGAATGAAAAGAAATCCGCGCTCGGCGCGGTCCTGCCGTTCGTTTTCGGCCATTGGCGAAACCAGCCGCTGCGCGCAGCTATCGTGTGTGGGGGCCTGATCGGCGAAACGGTTGCGGATGTCTTCATGCCGCTGTTTGCAGGACGTCTGGTCGACGCGGTAACCCTTGGCCTCACCAACCGCGAGGCTGCGCAACAGGGAGCGTGGGTTGCGTTCGGTGCCATCGTGGCACTGGGCCTTGTCGCGCTTCTTTTGCGCTTCATCGGGTTGCAGGCCATCGTGCCTTTTACGCTGCGCATCATGTCCGATGTTGCGCGGGAGGCCTTCCTGCGCGTGCAGCGCTTTTCAACCGATTGGCATGCCAATAGTTTTGCGGGATCGACCGTCCGCAAGGTCACCCGTGGCATGTGGGCGCTCGATCTTCTCAATGACACGTTGCTGATGGCGTTGTTGCCGTCGCTGGTTGTGCTGGTGGGATCGACCATCCTGCTGGGATGGCACTGGCCGGTGCTTGGCGCGGTGATCGCGTTCGGTTCAATCATCTATATAGCGATGACTGCACTCCTCACGACCCGATACATCGCGCCGGCGGGACGATTGTCGAACGCCTGGGATACCAAAGTGGGCGCGACGCTCGCCGATGCTCTGACCAGCAACGCGGTCGTCAAGTCGTTCGGCGCGGAGCAACGTGAGGACGCGCGCTTGGCAGAGGTCCTGCGCCGCTGGCGCCGCCGTGCCAACAGAACCTGGTTCCGCTACAACTATGTGGGAACAGTGCAGCTTGTCGTGTTGCTTGGTATGCGGGCTTCGGTGATCGGCGGTGCATTGCTGCTGTGGGCGAATGGCCGCGCGTCGGCTGGCGACATCACCTATGTGCTGGCCAGCTATTTCGTCATCCACGGTTACCTCGCGGATATCGGCCAGCACATCAACCACCTCCAGCGCTCGGTGAACGACATGGAAGAGCTGGTCGCGATCCACAACGAGCCGATCGGTATTGCCGATGCGTCTGATGCTGTGCCGATCAAGGTCAGCGGTGGCGGTATCGTGTTCGACAACGTGACGTTTCACTATCGCGGGCACGATACGCCGCTCTATGACCGGCTGTCGGTCAATATCCGGCCTGGCGAGCGCGTTGGTCTTGTCGGCCGCTCGGGGTCTGGCAAGACGACGTTCGTCAAGCTGGTGCAGCGTCTTTACGATGCGACCGACGGTCGTATTTTGATTGACGGTCAGGACGTGACAAAGGCGACGCAGCAATCGCTGCGCAACCAGATCGCGATTGTGCAGCAGGAGCCGATCCTGTTTCACCGTTCGCTCGCGGAGAACATCGCCTATGGCCGGTCGGGCGCGAGTCTGGCTGAAATCGAGGAGGCGGCGCGACTCGCCAATGCGCACGACTTCATCATGCGTTTGCCCAAGCGTTATGAAACGCTGGTTGGTGAGCGTGGTGTCAAGCTGTCGGGCGGCGAGCGTCAGCGTGTGGCGCTGGCACGGGCTTTCCTGGCTGATGCGCCTATTCTGATTCTCGACGAGGCAACATCGAGTCTCGACTCGGAATCGGAAGCGCTGATCCAGGAGGCGATGGACCGGTTGATCGAAGGGCGCACCGCAATCGTGATCGCACACCGTCTGTCGACCGTGCGCAGCCTGGATCGGATTCTGGTGTTCGATCACGGCCGGATTGTCGAAGAGGGAACGCACGCCACGCTCACGCAGCGTCCCGACGGCATCTATCGTGGCCTGTTCGAACGGCAGGTGCTCGATCTGGATCGCATGGTCGCTGCGGAGTAGATCTGAAACTGGTGAGGGGCCCGGTGTATTTCACCGGACCCCTCATTGTTCGCGCCAAGTGACGCGACGGATGTCAGCCAGCCTGTAAGCCGGGTTCTGTAGGGCCTGAATGGTTTGCACCACGCAGACGTGACGGCCATTCCTCTGGGACGCGGATTGCTCCGTGCCTCTAGCAACCTACCCGGATGGCGGGCCCGACATCGCCCCGCGGAGTTATCGTCCGAAGACGAACTGTCCGCTACGCCATCCCTATTCGGTCTTGCTCCCGGTGGGGTTTGCCATGCCGTTGCCGTTGCCGGAAACGCGGTGCGCTCTTACCGCACCTTTTCACCCTTACCCGCACCTCCTTGCGGTGGCGGGGCGGTTCGTTCTCTGTGGCACTTTCCCTGAAGTCACCTTCGCCGGACGTTATCCGGCACCGTATGTCGATGGAGCCCGGACTTTCCTCCCTTGCGACCTTTCGATCCTGCAAGAGCGGCCGTCCGGCCGACTGACACCGACCACATGGCGGTTTCGCCTACCGACGTCAAGCCGCGCGGTTCGAAGAGGGAGAGGCGCTCGGGCCAGCTCAGGCGACCTTGGAGGTGTCCGGCAGGGTTTCGAGCAGGTTCTGCAGCGTCGTCAGCGTCGACTGGTCCGCGATGCCGTCGACGCGCTCGGGCCGGAAATGGCGCTGGAATGCCGCCACCCCATCCATCGTGACGCCATCATACTGGCCGGTCGGCAGCACGTTGTAGCCATAGCGGAGAAGCGCGCGCTGCAGCGCCATGATTTCCTCGCTCCTGGTGCCGAGGAGCTTGCGGTCGCCGTGTGCGATCGGTGCGGGTTCGACCCAGTGGCCGACGCCGGAGTCGGCCAGCAACCGCCACGGGAATTTCTCGCCCGGATCCTTCTTGCGTGCGGGCGCAACGTCCGAATGCCCCAGCACGCGATGTTTCGGCACCTTCCGCCGCAACATGATGCCCTTGCATAGCGCGATCACGGCGGCGACCTGCCGTAAGGGAAAATCCGGATAGCCGAGGTCATGGCCGGGATTGACGATCTCGATACCGATCGAGGCGGAATTGACGTCGCTGTCACCCGCCCAGGCTGAAGTGCCAGCATGCCAGGCGCGCTGGGATTCCCGGACGCACTGGATGATATTGCCGTCTTCCATCACGACATAATGCGCGGAGACTTCGGTACCGGCGGTGCACAGCCGCTTCAGCGCGGTCGAAGCATCCGACATGCCCGTGTAGTGCAACAGGATCATATCGGGCTCGCGCCCGGCCTTGCGGTCATTGAAATTCGGAGACGGTCGTACGTCGAAGACGACGGACGAATCCGGAGTAAAGCTCACCATGTCGACTTGCGATCCGAGGGGGGATGCCAGCCGTTCGCGATGTGCGGCGATTCCGGCAGATGCGAACGACTCAAGCGACATGTGACAACCAAACGAGGCAAGACCACGACGTCCTTAACGGTACCGTCCTCGCAACGCGCGGCGCAATCTGCGGGTTCCCCTTATCCACATCCGCGCTGAATCGATGGTGGAACGCCGATCGACGATCATCGTGACGGGCATCAACCATTCCTTAACGATAATTACCGCTACTGAAGGGTGAAGAACCGCGTCCGATTTGTACCCAATCGCGGTTCCCCGGTGCGCTCGACCTATGGCAAATCCCCGCCATCCAGACGGAACTCCGCTCATGACGACGCTTGGCCGGCGCGGGCTTCCGGCGGGCAAACCGTCGCGCGTGTGCATGGAAACACGTGGGCGTTTCGACCGTTATGGTGCAGGAACCAATGGGTTCCAGGTGAGGAGTGCGGCATGAGCAACGCCGATTCCCGCCATATCTCCGTCCTCGGCCGCGAAGCGGTGGAGTTCCTCACGCCGCACGGCGGCGGCGTTTATGTTGACGCGACGTTCGGTGCAGGCGGCTACAGCAAACGCCTCCTCGACATCGCGGGCACGCGTGTGATCGGCATTGATCGCGATCGCACGGCAATCGCCGAAGCGTTCAATCTGGTTGAACGGGCGGAGGGCCGCCTCACGCTGGTGCAGGATCGTTTTTCCAATCTTGCTGACGTGTGCGCTGCGGAAGGCGTACCGCAGGTCGATGGCATCGTGATGGATATCGGCGTCTCGTCGATGCAACTCGACCGTGCCGAGCGCGGCTTCTCGTTCCGTCATGACGGCCCGCTCGACATGCGCATGGGACAGGATGGAGCGAGCGCCGCCGATGTGGTCGCGGCGGCTTCGGAAAAGGACCTCGCCAACATCATCTATATTTTCGGTGAGGAGCGGCACTCCCGCGCAGTGGCGCGCGCCATCGTCAAGGCGCGGCAGGAGAAACCGATCGCCACCACCAAGGCGCTGGCCGATATCGTATCGAGCGTCGTGCGCGCGCGTCCCAATGAAATTCATCCCGCGACCCGGACGTTTCAGGCGCTGCGGATTTTCGTCAATGAGGAACTCGACGAACTCCAGACTGCGCTGCATGCCTCCGAGAGCGTGCTCAAGCCGGGCGGACGGCTGGTCGTCGTGACCTTTCATTCGCTGGAAGACCGCATCGTCAAGAATTTCCTCGCGTCGCGCGCAAAGCAAAGCGGCGGCTCGCGCCATCTGCCCGAGGTCGAACAGGCTGCGCCGAGCTTCGAGATTTTGACCAAGCGCCCGGTGGTCGCCAACGACAACGAGACGGCCGTCAACCCGCGCGCCCGCTCGGCCAAGCTGCGCGCGGCTGAGCGTACCGCCAACGCCTCGTACCACGAGGATACGACATTCGACTGGCCGACATTGCGCTCGGTGATGAAGGGGGGGCGGTCTTGAGGATCATCCACTTCCTCGTCATCTGCGCGCTGGTGATCTCGGCGGCTTATGTCTATCGCATCAAGATGGACTCGACGGTGCGCACCGAGCGCGTGCTGCGGCTGCGTGCCGATATCCGCGAGGAACGCAACAAGATCGCTGCGCTGCGTGCGGAATGGGCCAAGCTGTCCTCGCCTGCACGGTTGCAGGGACTGGTGGAGCGCCACACCCAGCTTCGGCCGGTCGACGCCAATCAATTCGATGCTCTGAAGAACCTGCCGGCGCGGCCGCCGAGCTTCATTAAGCCGAACGATCCCGACCCGATCGGCGCGATGATTGATGTCGTGAGCCCGGACGAGGCGACGGGCTCTATTCCGGCGCCGGTTTCTTCGCCATCCGCACCTGCAGCGACGGAGGGCGCGCAATGAGCGACAGCGCTTCCGCGACACCGGCCGAGCCATTCCGCCAGCGGCTGATCCGCAAGTTGCTGTATGGCAATGTCGACCGCGCTGCCAAGGCGCGCGCGCGCGTCGGGCTTGCGATGCTGGCGTTCACGGCAGTCTTTGCAATCATCGCGCTGCGACTCGTGATGTATGGCGTGATGGGTGACACCCATGGTGGTCGCCGTGGTGGCGCTCAGGATGCGGTTGCGACCGCACGGCCAGACATTCTGGATCGCAACGGCGAAATTCTTGCGACCGACGTCAAGGCTCCTTCGCTTTATGCCGAGCCACGCAAGCTGATCGACAAGGACGAGGCGATCGAACTCCTGACCGCGACACTGCCGGATCTCGATCCCGGCGAAGTGCGCGACCGGCTGTCGTCGCGCAAGGGCTTCGTCTGGCTCAAGCGCGAGCTGACGCCGAAGCAGCAGCATGATGTCTTCAAGCTCGGCCTGCCGGGCGTTGGCTTCCTGCGCGAGAACAAGCGCGTTTATCCGACCGGCCGCGACGTCTCCCACCTGATCGGCATCGTCAATATCGATAATCAGGGTATTGCCGGTATGGAGAAGTGGCTCGATGGCAACGGCCTCGCCGATCTGCATCGGGCGGGCTTTGCTACGGACCGCCAGCAGGAGCCGATCGAGCTGGCAGTCGACCTGCGCGTCGAGCACGCGCTGCGCGACGAGCTGATGAAGGCCAAGGAAAAATTCCGCGCCAAAGCGGCGTCAGGCATCGTCAGCAACGTCAGGACCGGCGAGATCGTTGCGATGGTGTCGCTGCCCGATTTCGACCCGAACAATCCGAAGGAAGCCAACGATCCCGATCGCATCAACCGCCTGACCACCGGCGTGTATGAGATGGGCTCGACCTTCAAGGCGTTCACGCTGGCGATGGCGCTGGATTCCGGCAAGACCACGCTGAACTCGATGTGGGATACGCGCACGCCACTGCAGTATGGCCGCTTCCGGATTCATGACGACCATCCGCTTGGCCGCGCGATCAACACCAAGGAGGTCTTTACCTATTCCTCCAACATCGGCGCGGCGCGCATCGCGCTGTCGCAGGGCATCGAGGCACACAAGGCGTTTCTCGCCAAGATGGGCCAGTTGACACGGCTGCGCACCGAACTGCCGGAAAGCGCGTCGCCGATCCTGCCGCGGCATTGGGGTGAGTTGAACACCGTGACTATCGCCTTCGGTCACGGCATCGCGGTCGCGCCGCTGCAGGCGGTGATGGGTATCGATGCGCTGGTCAACGGCGGCTATCTCATTCCGCCGACCTTCCTCAAGCGCACCGAAGCGGACGCGATGAAGCTCGCCAAGCGGGTCATCAAGCCGGAAACCAGCGACAAGATGCGTTTCCTGATGCGCCTCAACGCCGAGGTTGGCACCGCGCGCAAGGCGGACGTGGCGGGCTATTATATCGGTGGTAAGACCGGCACCGCCGAGAAGGTCATCAATGGCCGCTATGCCAAGAAGAAGGTGCTGAACGCGTTCACCGCGATCATGCCGGCCGACAATCCGCAATATCAGTTGCTTGTCATGCTGGACGAGCCGCAGGCGCTGCCCGAGACCCATGGATTCATCACTTCGGGCTGGAACGCCGTGCCGACCGGCGGCAAGGTGATCGCGCGAATCGCGCCGCTTCTTGGAATTAAGCCGCGTTTCGATTTGCCGCCGTCCGACCGCCTTATTCTTGCGACATCGAGGGAGAATCGGTAAGCGCATCGGGCTGCCGCCCGTCTTCGGCTGGAGGCGTGGATTTGACATCCGCTACTCTCGGACCACCAGGACCTCATGAGACTACGCGAACTTTTCAGCGGTGATACCACCTTTGACCCGCAAACGGGTGGGCTTGCGGTGGCGGGGCTTGCTGCGGACAGCCGCACGGTGAAGCCGGGCGATGTGTTCTTTGCGCTCGGCGGCAGCAAGACCGACGGTGCGCGTTTCATTGGGGCCGCCGTCGCGGCCGGTGCCATAGCGGTCGTGGCCGGTCATCCTCATTCTGCCTCTGTCCCTGTCATCGTGACGTCAAATCCGCGCCGGGCGCTGGCGCTTGCGGCGGCGGCCTTCTATCCGCGCCAGCCGCAGACCGTTGCGGCCGTGACCGGCACCAGCGGCAAGACCTCGGTTGCGGCCTTCACGCGGCAATTGTGGGAGAGCCTCGGCCATGATGCCGCGAGTCTCGGTACCATCGGCATCGTCTCGCGCCATCGCAACGTCTACGGCTCGCTGACGACGCCGGACCCGGTCGCGCTGCATCGCGCGCTCGACGAACTGGCGGGCGAGGGCGTGACGCATCTTGCGCTTGAAGCCTCATCGCATGGCCTCGACCAGCATCGGCTCGATGGCGTGCGGGTCACTGCGGCTGCCTTCACCAATCTGTCGCGCGACCACATGGATTATCATCCGACCGTCGAGCATTATCTCGCGGCGAAGCTGCGGCTGTTCACTGATCTTGCGCCTGAGGGCGGACCTGCGGTGATTGCCGCCGATCATGAGCATTCCGCTGCAGTGATCGCCGCGGCTCGTGCGCGCAAGCTCGACGTCATGACGGTCGGGCGGCACGGCGAGGGCATCCGGCTCGTGGATGCGGCGATCGACGGTTTCGGGCAGAGGATGACGATCGAACATCAAGGGCAGACGTATCGGTTACGCCTGCCGCTAGTCGGCGAATTCCAGATCGAGAATGCGCTGGTTGCCGCCGGTCTTGTCATCGCGACCGGTGGCGACGCGGCGATGGCGTTCGCGGCACTGGAAAAGCTGGAAGGCGCCAAGGGGCGGCTGGAATTGATTGGCGAGCGCAACGGCGCGCCAGTGTTTGTTGACTACGCACACAAGCCCGATGCGCTGATGAAGGCGCTCGAGGCGCTGCGGCCTTACGCGAAGAAACGCCTCGTCGTAGTGTTCGGAGCGGGCGGTGATCGCGACGCGGGCAAGCGGCCTCTGATGGGCGCCATCGCTGCGCAGCACGCCGATGCGGTGATCGTCACCGATGACAATCCGCGCAGCGAAAAGCCTGCCGCGATCCGTGCCGAGATTTTGACGGCTGCAAAGGGTGCGACAGAGATTGGCGACCGGGCGCAAGCGATCCGCTCCGCTGTCGCCTCGCTCCAGCCCGGCGACGTGCTGCTGATCGCGGGCAAGGGACACGAGACCGGGCAGATCGTGGGAGACAAGGTGTTGCCGTTCAGCGATCACGAAGCAGCGTCCGCTGCGTTGGCGGAGCATGCCGCATGACGAAGCCCCTGTGGACCATTGCCGCGATGGCGGAAGCGATGAAGGCGGAACGCGTCGGTCCCTTGCCGGAGGGCATCACCGGCATTTCTATCGATAGCCGCACCATTGCGCCGGGCGAGGCCTACTTCGCGATCAAGGGTGATGTGCATGACGGACACGCTTTTGTCGAAGCGGCGCTGAAGAACGGCGGCGGGATTGCGGTGATCGCGCAGTCGCATCGCGCGCATTTTTCCGATGGCCTGCCGTTGCTGGTGGTGCCGGACGTGCTCGAAGGTCTCGTCGATCTTGCGAAAGCCTCGCGGGCCCGCTCGGATGCGAAAATCATCGCGGTGACGGGATCGGTCGGCAAGACCTCGACCAAGGAAGCGCTGCGTACGGTGTTGCAGGGGCAGGGCGAAACCCATGCCTCGGCTGCGTCCTTCAATAATCATTGGGGTGTGCCGCTGTCGCTCGCGCGGTGCCCGTCGAGCGCGCAGTTCGCGATCTTCGAGATCGGTATGAACCATGCGGGCGAGATCGAGCCGCTGGTGAAACTGGTGCGTCCGCATTTTGCGATCATCACCACGGTCGAGCCGGTGCACCTCGAATTCTTCGCCGGTGTCGAAGCGATTGCCGACGCAAAGGCGGAAATCTTCACGGGGCTTGAGCCGGATGGCGCGGCGATCCTCAACATCGACAATTCGCAGTTCGCACGTCTGCGCGACAAGGCAAAGGCCTGTGGCGTCTCCCGCATCGTGACGTTCGGCGAGGACGCCAAGGCGGATGCGCGCCTGCTTGATGTCGCGCTGCACGGCGAATGTTCCGCCGTCCATGCGAACCTGCTTGGCCACGATGTCACGTATAAAGTCGGCGTGCCGGGACGACATATGGCGATGAACTCGCTCGCGGTGCTTGCGACGACGACGCTTGCCGGGGCCGATCTCGCTTTGTCGGCGCTGGCGCTTGCGGACTTTCGTCCCGCCGCCGGACGGGGCGTTCGTCAGATGCTCGAACTTCCGGGCGGAACAGCGACGCTGATCGACGAAAGTTATAACGCCAATCCGGCCTCGATGACTGCTGCCATGACCGTGCTGGGCCAGACCGCTATCGGTCCGCAAGGTCGTCGGATCGCGGTTCTTGGCGACATGCTCGAACTCGGCCCGAAGGGCGAGGAACTTCATGCCGGCCTCGCGACGTCGGTCGCGGCCAATAAAGTCGATCTGGTGTTTTGTTGCGGTCCCCTGATGCGTGCCTTGTGGGATGCCCTTCCCTCGGCGAAGAAGGGGGGCTATGCCGAGACATCGGCAAAGCTGGAATCACAGCTCGTTGCGGGAATTCGTGCGGGCGATGCGATCATGGTGAAGGGGTCGCTCGGCTCGCGCATGAAACTGATTGTGACCGCGCTTGAGAAGAATTTTCCGAGTGGCGCGGATGCTGACGATCTCACGGTATAGGCGGTTTGCATGTTTTATTGGTTGACCGATCTCGCAGGCACGATTCCGGGCATCAACGTCTTTCGCTACATCACCTTCCGCACCGGCGGCGCGATGGTGACCGGCGCGCTGTTCGTGTTCATGTTCGGCCCCTGGATCATCGATCATCTGCGGCTCGCGCAGGGCAAGGGTCAGCCGATCCGCGTCGATGGCCCGCCGACGCACCTCGTCACCAAAAAGGGCACGCCGACCATGGGCGGGCTGATGATCCTCTCAGGTCTCGTGGTGGCGACGCTGCTGTGGGCTAATCTGCGCAACCCCTATGTGTGGGTGGTGCTGATGGTCACGCTCGGCTTCGGTTTTGTCGGCTTCTATGACGACTATCTGAAAGTCACCAAGCAGACCCACGCCGGATTTTCAGGCCGGTCGCGCCTTGCGGTGGAAGGGCTGATTGCTCTGCTCGCCTGCGCCGCGATCGTCTGGTCGGCGCGCGATGCTTCGGTGACGCAACTCGGCATTCCCTTCGCCAAGGATTTCGCCTTCAACCTTGGCTGGTTCTACGTGATCTTCGGCGGCTTCATCATCGTCGGCGCAGGCAACGCGGTGAATCTTACCGATGGCCTTGATGGCCTCGCTATCGTGCCGGTGATGATCGCGGCGGCGAGCTTCGGCATGATCTCCTATCTCGTCGGCAACGCGGTGTTCTCCGAATACCTGCAGATCCGTTACGTCGCGGGTACCGGCGAACTCGCGGTGCTGTGCGGCGCGGTGCTCGGCGCGGGACTGGGCTTTCTGTGGTTCAATGCGCCGCCCGCTTCGATCTTCATGGGCGACACCGGTTCGCTCGCGCTTGGCGGCATGATCGGCAGCATCGCGGTCGCGGTGAAGCACGAGATTGTGCTCGCGGTGATCGGCGGCCTGTTCGTATTCGAGGCGCTGTCGGTGATCGTGCAGGTCGCATCCTTCAAGCTGACCGGCAAACGCATCTTCCGTATGGCGCCGATCCATCATCATTACGAGCAGAAGGGCTGGACCGAACCGCAGATCGTGATCCGCTTCTGGATCATCGCGGTAATGCTGGCACTCGCCGGTCTGTCCACGCTGAAATTGCGGTGAGCACATGATTCCCGTCACCTGTTTTGAGGGGCAGACCATTGCCGTGTTCGGTCTCGGTGGTTCGGGTCTCGCCAGCTGCCATGCCCTGAAAGCGGGCGGTGCAGAAGTCATCGCAGGTGATGACAGCCCGGAACGGTTGGCGCAGGCTGCGAAGTCGGGTTTCATCACGGCCGATCTGCGCAGCGTCTCGTGGGAGAATTTCGCGGCCCTCGTGCTGACGCCGGGAGTGCCGCTGACTCATCCGGCACCGCACTGGACTGTCGAGATGGCGCACAAGGCGGGCATTGAAGTAATCGGCGATGTAGAACTGTTCTGCCGCGAGCGGCGGCGTCACGCGCCGAGTGCGCCGTTCGTCGCGATCACCGGCACCAACGGCAAGTCCACCACGACGGCGTTGACGGCGCATCTGATGCGCGAGGCGGGATTCGACGTGCAGATGGGCGGCAATATCGGCACCGCGATCCTGTCGCTGGAGCCGCCCGCGGCTCGGCGTGTGCACGTCATCGAGATGTCGTCATACCAGATTGATCTCACGCCATCGCTCGATCCGAGCGTCGGTATCCTGCTCAACGTTACGGAAGATCACATCGATCGCCACGGCACCATCGAGAACTACGCCGAGGTGAAGGAGCGGCTCGTTGTCGGCGTGCAGCGCGGCGGCACGGCGATCGTCGGTGTCGATGACGATTTCAGCGCCAAGGCGGCACGCAATGCGGAGCAGGCGGGCAAGCATGTCGTCACCGTCTCGGTGCAACGCAGGCTTGAGAACGGGGTGTTTCTCGATAGCGAAATCATCGTGCGGGGATCAGCGGGAGGCACCGCCAAGCTGGTCGATCTGCACGGCATCGGTTCGCTGCGGGGGCGACACAATGCGCAGAACGCAGCCTGCGCGGCGAGCGCCGCGCTCGCGCTCGGCGTGCCGTTCGATGTGGTGCAGCGGGGACTGCGCAGCTTTCCCGGTCTCGCTCATCGCATGGAGCAAGTCGGACGCAAGGGCGATGTGCTGTTCGTCAATGATTCCAAGGGCACCAACGCCGATGCGGCGGCCCGTGCGCTGTCCTCCTTCAGCGACATTTACTGGATTGCCGGCGGCAAGCCGAAAACCGGCGGCATCGAATCCCTGCGCGAATTCTTCCCGCGCATTCGCAAGGCCTATCTGATCGGCGAGGCGGCGCAGGAGTTCTCCGAAACGCTCAAAGACGTGCCGCAGGAAATGTCGGGCACGCTCGACGTCGCCGTGCCGCATGCGGCGCGTGACGCCGAGGCGGCAGGCGGGCAGGCCGTGGTGCTGCTGTCACCGGCCTGCGCTTCGTTCGACCAGTTCCCCAATTTCGAGGTGCGGGGCGACCATTTCCGCAAGCTGGTGATGGCGCTTCCCGGCATAGCGCCGGTGAAGCCGTAAAAGTTTTTACATCTCGTTAACCCTCCCGAAACCATGATCGGCGACCAATGGCGGATAACCGCCTGAAGGACTGCCGCCATGATGTCACGCGAACAACGCACGCCCCTGAGCGAGTGGTGGTGGACCGTCGACAAGCTGCTGCTGGCGGCGATCATGGCACTCATTCTGGCGGGTGTGATCCTGTCGCTGGCGGCAAGCCCGCCGGTCGCGACCCGCATTGGCCTCGATCCGTTTCATTTCTTTAATCGCCACGTTCTGTTTTTGGTGCCGTCGATCATCGTGATGATCGGGACATCGTTCCTGTCGCCGAAGCATGTCCGCCGTAGTGCGCTGATCGTTCTGGCGCTGAGCATGGCACTGATCGTGGCGACGCTGCTGTTCGGTCCCGAGGTGAAGGGTGCACGGCGCTGGATCACCATCATCGGCGTCAACATTCAGGCGTCAGAAGCCGCCAAGCCTGCGTTCGTCGTCGTGGTGTCGTGGCTGTTCGCGGAATCGACACGGCGCCCGGAAATGCCCGCGACGTCGATGGCGCTGGCGCTGCTCGTCATGCTGCTCACGCTTCTGGTGCTTGAGCCGGACTTCGGCCAGACTATGCTGATGGCGACCGTGTGGGGAGCGCTGTTCTTCATCGCCGGCATGCGGATGGTGTGGGTGTTCGGCCTTGCCGGCGTCTCTGCTGTGGGACTTTTTACGGCCTACCTCACGGTGCCGCATGTCGCCGCGCGCATTCAGCGATTCATGAATCCAGCCTCCGGCGACACCTTCCAGGTCGATCTCGCGGCCGACTCTTTCATGCAAGGCGGCTGGTTTGGTCAGGGACCGGGCGAGGGTACCGTGAAGCGTCTGCTGCCGGACAGCCATACCGACTTCGTGTTTGCGGTAGGCGCGGAGGAATTCGGCATCGTGTTGTGTCTCGCACTGCTCGCGCTGTTTGCCTTCATCGTGCTGCGCTCGCTGTCGCGCGCCTATGCGAGCGAGGATCTGTTCACGCGCTTCGCCGCGTCCGGCCTTGCCATCATGTTCGGCACCCAGGCGTGCATCAACATGGCGGTGAACCTGCATCTGATGCCCGCCAAGGGTATGACATTGCCGTTCATCTCCTATGGTGGCTCATCGATGGTGTCGCTGGCTTATGGCGTCGGGATGTTACTGGCACTGACGCGGCAGCGGCCGACCGTCGGGATAGATTCGATTGGCGCTGCGAACGCGGTGCGCGCCTACGCCTGAGCGCACGATATGATATGATGGCGTGATGACTGAATCCCCCCTCATATTGCTCGCCGCTGGCGGCACCGGCGGACATCTGTTCCCTGCCGAAGCGCTGGGCGCCGTGCTGATGAAGCGTGGCTATCGCGTGCGCCTCGTCACCGACGAACGCGCCATGCGCTACAGCGGCCTGTTTTCCAGTGACATGATCGACGTGGTGCCGAGCGACACCGTGCGCGGGCGTAATCCGCTGTCGCTTGCGCGTACGCTGGCGATGCTGTCGGCGGGCGCGGCCAAGGCGGCATTGCTGATCCGTAAATTGAAGCCAGCCGCCGTCGTGGGCTTCGGTGGTTACCCGACGTTGCCGCCGCTGATGGCGGCAAAGATGCTCGGCGTACCGGCCCTCATTCACGATTCCAACGCGGTGCTTGGCCGCGCCAATCGCCTGCTGTCGTCGCGCGTCAATGCGATTGCGACCTCGCTGCCGGGTGTGCTGGATCGCGATCCCGCACTTGCCGCCAAGGCGACGACCACTGGCACGCCGATGCGTTCGAACATCCTTGCGGCGGCTGCGGTGCCTTATGCTGCGCCGGAGCGCGCGGGATCATTCCGCTTGCTCGTGGTCGGCGGCAGTCAGGGCGCGCGCGTGATGTCGGACATCGTGCCCGGCGCGATCGAGCAGTTGGAGCCTGCGTTATGGAACAGGCTATCGCTGATCCAGCAGGTGCGCGAGGAGGACATGCCGCGCGTTCGCGCTGTCTATGAGCGCCTCAAGATTCAAGCGGAACTGGCGCCGTTCTTCAGCGACCTGCCGTCCCGGCTGGCGGCGAGCCACCTCGTGGTGTCGCGCTCCGGCGCGGGCACGGTCGCCGAACTCGCCGCCATCGGCAGGCCTTCGATTCTGGTGCCGCTGCCTGGCGCCATCGATCAGGACCAGTTCGCCAATGCCGGTGTGCTGGTGGACGCGGGCGGTGCGATCCGGATTCCGCAATCCGAATTCACGCCGACACGGCTCGCCGCGGAAATTTCCGCACTGGCGGCGGAACCGCAGCGGTTGGCCGAGATGGCCGCGAATGCGCGCAAGGCGGGGCGGCTGGACGCCGCCGATCGGCTGGCGGATTTGGTCGTGAAAGTCGCCGGAATCTAGCGTTCCGAGGCCGATTTAACCCTTGTCAGGGACCGCCGAAGCAAGGCATCCAAGAGGGCTATGACAAGGATATTTGCATGAGACTGCCGCGCGAAATCGGGCCTATTCACTTCGTCGGTATCGGCGGTATTGGCATGAGCGGCATCGCCGAGGTGCTGTGTAATCTTGGCTACACCGTGCAGGGCTCGGACGCTGCCGAAAATGCCAACGTCGTGCGGCTGCGCGATAAGGGCATCAAGGTGTCGGTCGGCCACAAGGCGGAGAACGTCAACGGCGCGGACGTGCTGGTCGTCTCCACCGCAATAAAACGCGACAATCCCGAATTGATGGCGGCGCGTGCGCAGCGCATTCCCGTGGTGCGCCGTGCGGAAATGCTCGCCGAACTGATGCGGCTGAAAAGCTGCATCGCTATCGCCGGAACCCACGGCAAGACCACCACGACCTCGATGGTTGCGACGCTGCTCGATGCGGGTGCCCTCGATCCGACCGTCATCAACGGTGGCATCATCAACGCCTATGGCACCAACGCGCGGCTCGGCGAGGGCGAGTGGATGGTGGTGGAGGCTGACGAGAGCGATGGCACGTTCCTGAAACTGCCGGTCGATGTCGCCATCGTTACCAATGTCGACCCCGAGCATCTCGATCACTTCAAGACGTTTGAGGCCGTGCAGGAAGCCTTCCGGCATTTCGTCGAGGGCGTGCCGTTCTACGGCTTCGCGGTGATGTGCATCGATCACGCCGTGGTGCAGGCGCTGGTCGGCAGGATCGAAGATCGCCGCATCATCACCTACGGCGAAAATCCGCAGGCCGATGCGCGGCTGGTCGATTTGCATCCCTTTACAGGTGGTTCGAAATTCAAGGTCGAAATCCGCCGCCGCAAGGCGGGCCCGGCGCATGTCATTTCCGATCTGGTGCTGCCGATGCCGGGCCGCCACAACGCGCTCAATGCGACGGCGGCGATCGCGGTCGCGCACGAGATCGGCATGACGGACGAGGCCATCCGTAAGGCGCTCGCGGGCTTCGGTGGGGTCAAGCGGCGCTTCACGCGCACCGGCGAATGGAACGGCGTCACGGTCATCGACGATTACGGCCACCATCCGGTGGAGATCGCGGCGGTGCTGAAGGCGGCGCGCGACTCGACCAAGGGTCGGGTGATCGCCGTGGTGCAGCCGCATCGCTTCACGCGGCTGCAATCGCTGTTCGAGGAGTTCTGTACCTGCTTCAACGACGCCGATGCCGTGATCGTCGCCGATGTCTATCCGGCAGGTGAGGCACCGATCCCCGGCATCGATCGCGATTCCTTCGTGCTCGGCCTGCGCGCGCATGGCCATCGCGAGGTGATCCCATTGGAGGGCGCGTCGCAATTGGCCTCCATCGTGCGCCGCATCGCGCAACCGGGCGATTTCGTCGTCTGTCTCGGCGCGGGGAGCATTTCGCAATGGGCCTATGCGCTGCCCGGCGAATTGAAGGCGCTCGACAAGTGAGCTTCCCGGATATCAGCGCCGATCTGAAAGCTGTGATGCCTGATTTACGTGGGCGTCTGCTTGCCAATGAATCGCTGGGTCCGCTGACATGGTTTCGCGTCGGCGGTCCGGCGCAGGTTCTGTTCACGCCGGCGGATGAGGACGATCTCGCTTATTTCCTCAAGCGTTTGCCGGAGGAGATTCCTGTCTACGTCATCGGCGTCGGCTCGAATCTGATCGTGCGCGATGGCGGTGTGGAAGGCGTCGTCATTCGCCTGTCTCCGCGCGGCTTCGGTTCTGTTGTGGCGGAAGGTGATACGGTTCGTGCAGGCACCGCCGCGCTCGACAAGCGTGTGGCGGAAGCGGCGGCCGCGGCGAATATCGGCGGCCTCGAATTCTATTTCGGCATTCCCGGCTCGATCGGCGGTGCACTGCGCATGAACGCGGGCGCCAACGGCGGTGAGACCAAGGACGTGCTGGTCGAGGCGCGTGGCGTCACGCGCGCGGGCGACAAGGTGACATTCAGCAATGCGGAGATGAAGTTCGTCTATCGCAGCCACGGCGTCGATCCCTCGATCATCTTCACCTCGGCGCTGTATCACGGTGTCATCACCGACCCGGAAACGATCCGCGCGCGCATGAACGACGTGCAGCAGCATCGCGAAACCGCGCAGCCGATCCGCGAGAAGACCGGCGGTTCGACCTTCACGAATCCGCCGGGTCACAGCTCATGGAAGCTGATCGATGCGGCAGGCATGCGCGGCTTCCGCGTCGGCGGCGCGCAGGTCTCGGAAATGCACTGCAATTTCCTCATCAACACCGGCGATGCGACGGCCAGCGATATCGAAGCGCTCGGCGAGACGGTGCGTGAGCGCGTGAAGGCGCAGTCCGGCATCGAACTGCACTGGGAAATCAAGCGGATCGGTGTGGTGTAACAACTGAGGCTATACCGGCGCATCGAGGGAAGGAAACACAATGCCGGGCGATTTCGAAGGCAAAGTTGTTGTTGTCACTGGTGGAAGCCGTGGCATCGGCCGTGAGATTGCCGCGGATTTCGCACGACAAGGAGCCCAGACAGTCATCATTTCGTCGTCAGAAGCGAATGTGGCGGATGCAACAAAGATCATTGGCGCTGCGGGACTGTCCCCACTTACGATCACCACTGATCTGCGCACGCTCGAAGGTTGCGAAACCGCGTTCGAGGCGGTGAAGGCAGCATTCAATCGGTGCGATGTTCTGGTGAATTCCGCGGGAGCGACGCGAGCGGGCAATTTCGTGGAATTGCCCGATGACGACTGGATTGACGGCTATGCGTTGAAGTTCTTTGCCTGTGTGCGGATGTGCCGGTTGTTCTGGCCGATGCTGAAGGCGGTACATGGTAACGTCATCAATATCAGCGGTGTGGCCGCTCATTCTCCGGGCGCAGACTTTACCATCGGTGGTTCAGTCAATGCTGCAATGGGCAATTTTTCCAAGGGCCTGTCGCAGCAGGGCAAGAAGGACGATGTCAACGTCAATGTCATTCATCCGGGCGCGACCGAAACCGAACGTTTCTACCAGTTGATCGAGATGCGTTCGAAGGCATCGGGAAAGCCGGTGGAGCAGTTGAAACAGGAGGCGTTGATGAAGGATGGAATCCGCCGTCTCGCAACGGCGCAGGACATTTCCGCGCTGGCGTTGTTTCTCTGCTCGGAGAAAGGGCGGCATATCCAGGGCACGGCCATTGCTGTCGATGGCGGCGCTACGGTCGGATATTACTGAACGACCGGCAGTATTGGCGCGCGGTGGCCATGGAGCGGCTACCCACCCAGCACGCGGATCGTCTCGACAATCGGCGCGGGCGAGAGATGGAATGCGCCGTAGAACGGATATTCCTGAAACGCCACCAGGCTGAGCGTGATGACCGCGGCGCTCGCAAAGACGATGAGCGCGGTCGTCATCGCGCGCCGCCGCTCGAGATGAACCAGCGCGATGGAGATTTCAGTGATCAGGCCGAGTACGATCACCACGATCCATTTCAGATCATTGGTGTGGTCGGAGGCGATCGCGAGGCGCTCGGTGCGTGCGTTGCCGGCGCGCACCGCCGCGTTCAGAAGTGCGGCATGGACCGCGCCGCCGGAGGATTTCGCAATGCTGGGATCGCTGATCTTGCGCAGCAATTCGTCATAGGCGGCCGAAGTGCGCGCGGAGCCGTGACCCTCCGTCATCGCGGGCCATTCGTCGACGGTCACGGATGTCGCATAGGTTTTCAATGCGTCGCGGATCGCGGCCATGTCGGCGAGTGCTGCGACACTCAACGTATAGACGTTGCGCAGTTCGCCAGCTTCGGTTTGCACCGCCTTGTAAGCTTGGCGGCTGCGGTCGGCGATGTCGTTAGCAAGGAAGCCCGCGAGCAACGCGAACAGGATGGCGGACGCATTGAAGAACGGTGCGACGATGCCGGTCAACGACTGCATCTGGCGACTGAGCGGCGAGTTGAAAATGAGGATGCGCAAGGCAATGACAACGCCGAAATACAGCGCGGCGAGCGTCAGGAAAATGCCCAGGGGCGGCAGTTCGAGCCAGGCTCTAATCATGATGACAATCGCTGTTCGGCAAGCTGCGCGGCACGCGCCGCGAGGTGGAATCGGATGGCCGGAATCTACATGCAGAATGCGTTCGCGCGAACCCCTTCGCGCCGGCTTCCACCCCTTGGTCGCTTCCGCAAATCAGCGTAGTGAGGAGCAATCAAGGAGCTAAAATGGCTGCATCTAAACATGTCGCTGTCCTGATGGGCGGATGGTCTTCGGAACGGGAAGTCTCGTTGCGGTCCGGCGCGGCCTGCGCCGCTGCGCTCGAGAGCAGGGGATATCGCGTCACGCGCATCGACGTGCAGCGTGACATCGCGACCGTGCTCGCCGGATTGAAGCCGGATGTCGCGTTCATGGCGCTGCACGGGCGGCCGGGTGAGGACGGCACCATTCAGGGTGTGCTGGAGACGCTTGCGATTCCCTATACCCATTCCGGCGTGCTGGCGTCCTCGCTCGCCATGCAGAAGGATCTCGCCAAGACGGTGATGGCGACGGCCGGCGTGCCGGTCGCGGAAGGATTGACGCTGTCACGTGCCGAAATCGCCAAGGGCCACGTAATGAAGCCGCCTTACGTCATCAAGCCGGTGGCGGATGGCTCCAGTGTCGGCGTTTTCATCGTCACCGAGGAGCACGCCCATCCGCCGCAGGAGCTTTTCCGGGACGACTGGCCACACGGCGACCGCCTGCTGGTGGAAAAATACGTCGCCGGGCGGGAACTGACCTGTGCCGTCATCAAGGGCGAGCCCAGCGAGGTCACTGAAATTGTTCCTCTGCTAAAATTCTATGATTACGAGGCAAAGTATTCAAAAGGCGCATCAAAACACGTTCTGCCTGCACCTATTTTACCCTTTGTTTACCAGGAAGTCCGAAGGTTGACGCTGGCCGCGCATGTGTCGCTTGGCTGCCGGGGTGTGAGTAGGGCGGACTTCCGCTACGACGATCGCATCGAGGGGACGGGGGGACTCGTCTGTCTTGAGGTGAATACCCAGCCCGGTATGACCGAGACGTCACTTGTTCCAGAGCTTGCAGGATATGCGGGCGTTGCATTTGACGAGTTGGTTCAATGGATGGTGGAGGACGCCTCTCTCGATCGGTGAGACAGACGCAATCGCGTTCTGCCCCGGTGCGGAAGGCTGCTGCCCCGTCCCGTGACGCCATGGTTTCGACGCGCCGCTACGTTTTCGAGCCGGAGCGCGAGGAAAATCCCAACGGCTTTTTCGCCAGACTGGAACGTCGCCTGCCGCGTGGCGTCGGCGTTACCGCGACGGTGGTGCTGCTGATCGGCGCAGGCCTGTTCGGCGTCGTCCGGGGCGGTCATGCCGACAACGTCGTCACGGCTTTTCAGGATACCCGCAACGCACTCGCCAACGCCGTTGGTTTCCGAATCACGGACGTGGCGATCTCTGGCCGCAAGCAATTGACCCAGGACGAAATTCTCGCGGTCGGCGGCGTCAATGGCCGCTCCTCGCTGCTGTTCCTCGATGCCGCGACGGTGCGCGATCGCCTGAAGGGTGATCCGTGGATCGCGGATGCGACCGTGCAGAAGCTTTATCCCGGCCGCCTGCAGATCGATATCACCGAGCGTAAGCCTTATGCGTTGTGGCAGCAGGAAGGCCGTCTGTCCGTGATCGCGGAAGATGGTACCGTGCTCGAGCCCTATGTCGCCAACCGCTTCAATCTTTTGCCGCTGGTGGTGGGCGATGGCGCACAGGAGCGCGCTCATGCGTTCCTCGATCTGCTCGCGAACTATCCGAACATCCGCAACCAGACCCGCGCCATCATTCTGGTCGGCGATCGGCGCTGGAACCTGCGCCTGACCAACGGCATGGACGTGCGGCTGCCGGAAACCGGCACCGAGACGGCGCTTGCCACGCTGGTCAAGCTCGACAGCGACGAACAGCTCCTTTCCCGCGACATCACCTCCATCGATATGCGTCTGCCCGACCGGGTGACGGTGCGGCTGTCGGAAGATGCTGCCAAGGCCCGTGCGGACGCGATCGCCGCCAGCAAGTCGAAGCGCAAGGCAGGTGACGCATGAGCGGCTTCGATCGCACCCAGACACCGAAGACACGCCAGATGCCGCCGAACAAGACGGCGCTGGTGGCGGCGCTCGACATCGGATCGAGCAAGATCGCCTGCCTGATCGCACGGCTGAAACCCTGTTCGCCGAGCGAGACGTTGCGCGGCCGCACCCATGCGATCGAACTGATCGGCATGAGCCACATCCAGTCGCGCGGTATCAAGGCCGGCGCGGTGTCCGACCTCAACGAATGCGAACACGCGGTCCGCCATGCGGTGGCGCTGGCCGAGCGGATGGCGCGAGTCCGTGTCGAATCGGTTCTGCTGTCGATGTCGTCGGGCCGCCTTAGCGGACAGTTGATGGAAGCGGCGGCCGAACTGCGCCAGGGCGCGGTGACGCAATCGGATATCGACCGCATCGTCTGTGCCGGCATGCATCACGCGACCGGAGAGGGACGGACCGTCCTTCACACGTTGCCGGTCGGCTATTCGCTCGATGGCGTGAAAGGCGTGCGTGATCCGCGCGGCATGATCGCCCGTCATTTTGGCGTCGACATGAATGTCGTCACCGCCGACCTCTCGGCCGCGCGCAACCTGATGCTTGTCGTCGAGCGCTGTCATCTCAACGTCGAAGCCGTGGCTGCCGCGCCTTACGTCGCTGGTCTTGCCGTGCTGACCGATGACGAGAGCGATCTCGGCGCTGCCGTGGTCGACATGGGTGCGGGTACGACAACCATTGCAACCTATTCCAACGGACAGTTCGTGCATGCGTCGGGCTTCGCGCTCGGCGGGCAGCACGTCACCATGGATCTGGCGCGCGGACTTGGGGTCTGCATTGCGGATGCCGAGCGAATCAAGACGTTATATGGCACGGTACTGACCGGTGGCGTCGACGCGCGCGAGACGCTGAGTGTTCCGGCTGCGGACGATTACGAGCGCGATGCGCCGCAGATTGTCACCCGCGCGACGATCGCGAACATCGTCAAGCAGCGGGTCGAGGAGATTTTCGAGATGGTCCGCGATCGGCTGGCACAGTCCCCGTTTGCAGGCGAACCTCGCGCGCAGGTCGTGCTGACCGGCGGTGCTTCGCAACTGACCGGACTTCCCGATCTGGCAGGCCGCATTCTCGGCCGTCCCGTGCGCATCGGCCGCCCCCTCGGATTCGGCAAGGTGCCGGGCGAGGCGAAGAGCGCGTCGTTCGCGGTGCCGGCAGGTCTGCTGGTTTATCCGCAATTCGCACACCTCGAATATATCGAACCGCGGCACACGCGGCACCTCATGACAGGGACCAACGGTTATTTCGGAAAGGTCGGACGATGGCTTCGCGAGGGCTTCTGATGACACCGAACGACTTCATTCCATCAACGTCTTCGGCGCTGCGCCGAAGTGAAAGCGCGCACGCGTAACGAGAGGCATCCCATGACCATCAATCTTCAAAAACCCGACATTCGCGAGCTGAAGCCGCGAATCACTGTGTTCGGCGTCGGCGGCGCGGGCGGTAATGCCGTCAACAACATGATCACGGCTGGCCTCGAGGGTGTCGACTTCGTCGTCGCCAATACCGATGCGCAGGCGCTGACGATGTCGAAGGCGGAGCGCCTCGTGCAGATGGGCACGCAGGTGACGCAGGGCCTTGGCGCAGGTTCGCAGCCGGATGTCGGTGCGGCCGCGGCACAGGAAGTGATCGATGAGATCAAGGATCATCTGTCGGGCGCAAACATGGTGTTCGTCACCGCCGGCATGGGCGGCGGCACCGGCACCGGCGCTGCTCCGGTGATCGCGGCGACTGCGCGCGAGATGGGCATCCTCACCGTCGGCGTCGTCACCAAGCCGTTTCACTTCGAAGGCCAGCGCCGCATGCGCACGGCCGAGCACGGCATTGTCGAGCTGCAGAAGGTGGTGGACACGCTTCTGATCATCCCGAATCAGAACCTGTTCCGGGTGGCCAACGAAAAGACCACCTTCGCCGACGCCTTCGCGATGGCCGATCAGGTGCTGTATTCGGGCGTTGCCTGCATCACCGACCTGATGGTCAAGGAAGGCCTCATCAATCTCGACTTCGCCGACGTCCGCGCGGTGATGAAGGAGATGGGCAAGGCGATGATGGGCACCGGCGAATCGACGGGCGAGAAGCGCGCGCTGGCCGCCGCCGAAGCCGCGATCGCCAATCCGCTGATCGATGATTCCTCGATGCGTGGTGCCCGTGGCCTGCTGGTCTCGATCACCGGCGGCAAGGACCTCACGCTGTTCGAAGTCGACGAAGCGGCGACCCGCATCCGCGAGGAAGTCGATGCCGACGCCAACATCATCGTCGGCGCGACCTTCGACGAGGCGCTCGACGGCCTGATCCGTGTCTCGGTGGTCGCCACCGGTATCGACAAGGAAGTCGCGTCCAAGGCGACGCCGGCTACGGCCCCTGCGGCCGCTGCCTCGACCGGCAGCCCGGAAAACCGTCTCGCCGAACTCACCGCGCGTCTGCGTGCCGATAACATGCGTGTCGCCGAGCGGATCCAGAAGGCCGAAGCTGCTACTCCGGCCGCAGCTCCTACACCAGCGACCCGTGCGACGGCCGAGCAGATCGACCGCGCCGCGCTCGCTGCGATCGCGGAAGCTGTGTCGCCTGCGCCGCCGGCCGCTCCTGCGGCTGCGTCCTACGGCGATGTCAGCATCCGCCCGATCCCGCCGAAGCCGTCGCTGTTCCCGGAAAAGGAAGAGCCGATGGAACTGCATGAGCCGGCGCCTGCGGCCGCGTTCATTCCGCCGTCCGCTGAGCGGGTTCCGCTTCGCGCACCGCGCATGCCGAATTTCGATGAGCTGCCGATGCCGGCCCAGAACGAGATTCGCAAGGCCCGCGGCGATATCCGGGAGGAGCATCCGCACAAGACTCGGACTTCGCTGCTGCAGCGCCTCGCCAATGTTGGCCTCGGCCGCCGCGACGAGGCGCATGAGGCCCCGATCGCCGCCCGCTCGTCCGGTCCGGCCATGCCGCAGATGCCGCCGCTGCCCGAGCGCAAGCAGCAGCATCCGAATCCGGCGAGCATGGGCGAGCCGGTGTCCGAGTACGGACGCCGCCCGGCGCCTCAGGGCCTCGACCAGCACGGTCGTCCGGCTCCGGCGGCTCCCGCTTCTGTGGATGACCACCTGGACATCCCGGCGTTTCTGCGTCGTCAGGCCAACTGATTTTTGTAACAATCGACCCTTGCGAATGCCCCGGCCGAAAGCCGGGGCATTTTCGTATCGGGGCGGGATGTTCTCACATCAGTTTCACAACCTTTTGATTCGGAAAGGGAAAAAGATGTGATCGAACAGAAAGCCGGGTAGCGGGGACTTGTTCAATTGTGGCAGGATCGCGCGTCAGATGCGGCGTCTTTGGGGTAACAATCGGTAAACAACCGTGAGTGGCGCCCGTCGCTGCAGTGAGTAAGGTCCAAACCACGTTGGGGGGACTTCGGGAATCACTGGCCGGTTTTCTGGCCTCCATGCCGCGAAATCGAGACCTGCGGGGATGTAGGTCTCACGTGTGCGTTTCCCGGGTCTGTTAAGTTAGGTGAAGGCGGGGATGAAATTCAGCCGGCAAAAGACGCTCCGTTCGCACGTCTCGTTGACGGGCGTCGGCGTTCATTCGGGTGAGCCCGTCAATCTCGTTCTTGGACCGGCGGATGTCGATGCCGGTTTTGTTTTCATCCGTACCGACGCCGACGGCACCGAGCGCGAGGTTCGCGCGCTGGCCGTATCCGTTTCCGCCACCGCTTTCGCGACCGTGCTCGGCGACAAGGCCGGCGCCGTGGTGTCCACCGCCGAGCATGTGCTCGCCGCGCTCCGCGGCATGGGCGTGGACAATGCCACCATCGAGGTCGATGGTCCCGAAATTCCGATCATGGATGGCAGCGCCGCGGCATTCGTCGCGGCGATTGACCGTGCGGGCATCGTCGAGCAGTCGGCGCCCTCCCGGTTCATCGAAGTCCTGAAGCCGATCCAGGTGACACTCGGCGAATCGTCCGGCGAGTTGCGGCCTTACGCAGGCGGTTTCCGCGCCGAAGTGGAGATCGATTTCGACAATCCGCTGATCGGCCGTCAGGCCTACAATTTTGACATGACGCCGGATACCTTCCGCCGCGACATCGCGCGTGCCCGTACTTTCGGCTGCATGAAGGACGTCGCCCAGCTCTGGAAGGCGGGTTATGCTCGCGGGGCCTCCTTCGATAATTCCGTGGTGTTCGACGAAGACCGTCTGCTGAATACCGAAGGCCTGCGCTACGCCGACGAATGCGTCCGCCACAAGGTTCTGGACGTGATCGGTGATCTGGCGCTCTCGGGCCTGCCGCTGATCGGCCTGTATCGCTCGGTTCGCGGCGGTCACAAGCTCAACCATGCCGTTCTGACCGCGTTGATGGCCGATCGCCATGCTTGGCGGGTGGTCGAGGCCGAACCGGTGGCGGCACGCCGCGCCCGTGCTTCGGTGTCGGATGCGGTTGGCAGTATGCTCGGCGGTGGCATGGTCGCGCCGGCCTTCGCGCCCGACGTCTCCTGACGTCCCTGGTCCTGACGCCTTCGGGGCACAGGCATCTCGTCCAAATCGTCTCTGGACGTTGTAAGAACCGCCTTAATGCGGGCGAAATGTCTCCCTATCCGGTTGGTTGGGAACGCGATTTCAGCTACATAGGCCGGCGAGAATTCGGGCTTAGGGGTTCCGGCGACGCCGGATAGGTTTTCCGTTCCGGTCGATTTACTCAGGTCTTGCGAAACACATGACGACGCCTTTGCGCCATTCGCCCAAGCGGCCTCTTATCGACCGACTGGGTCGCCAGCTTTGCTTCGCCCTCGGTGTGGTTGCGCTCGCCGCGCCGCTCGGCGGTTGCGGCACCGGCAACCTGTGGGACAAGTACTTCGCCAAGGACGAGACCTTCGTCGATCAGCCCGCCGACAAACTCTACAATGAGGGCCTCTATCTTCTGAACGAGAAGAGCGACCGCAAGGGTGCGCTCAAGAAGTTCGAGGAAGTCGATCGTCAGCACCCGTATTCCGACTGGGCGCGCAAGTCGCTCTTGATGTCGGCCTACGCCGCCTACCAGAGCGGCGACTATGACGAGTGCATCGCCTCTGCCAACCGCTATATCAGCCTGCATCCCGGCAGCCCGGACGCGGCCTATGCGCAATATCTCGTGGCGGTGTCGAACTACGACCAGATCCCCGACGTCAGCCGCGACCAGACCCGCACCGAAAAGGCCATCGCCGCGCTGGAAGAGGTGATTCGCAAATATCCGAACTCGGAATATGCGACCACTGCGAAGAAGAAGATCGAGGGAGCGCGCGACCAGCTTGCCGGCCGCGAGATGACCATCGGCCGCTATTACATGGACAAGCGCGATTACACCGGCGCGATCAATCGCTTCAAGGTCGTGGTGACGCAGTATCAGACCACCCGTCACGTCGAGGAAGCGCTGGCGCGCCTGACCGAAGCCTATATGGCGATCGGTGTGGTGAGCGAGGCGCAAACCGCTGCCGCCGTGCTTGGCCACAACTTTCCGGACAGTCGCTGGTACAAAGACGCCTACAATCTTGTAAAGTCGGGCGGCGTCGAGCCTCGTGAGAACCAGGGCTCCTACATCAGCAAGGCCTTCAAGAAGCTGGGCCTCGGATAGGATTTCACCGCAATGCTGGCCCGCCTTTCGATCCGTGACATCGTCCTGATCGAGCGGCTCGATATCGACTTCGCCAGGGGCCTTGCCGTGCTGACCGGCGAGACCGGCGCTGGAAAATCCATTCTTCTCGATGCTTTTGCGCTGGCGCTTGGCGGGCGCGGCGATGCGAGCCTCGTGCGCCACGGTGCGGAGCAGGGGCAGGTGACGGCGGCTTTCGATCTGCCGAAGAAGCATCCGGCATTCGCGATCCTGCGCGAGAACGGCTTCGACGATCCCGAATCGGGCGAGATGATTCTGCGCCGCGTGCAGCTTGCGGACGGCCGCACGCGCGGCTTCCTCAACGACCAGCCGGTCAGCGTTCAGACTCTGAAAGCCATCGGCGCGACGCTGGTGGAGATCCACGGCCAACACGACGAGCGCGCGCTGGTCGATGCCGCGACACATCGGCGGCTGCTCGATGCGTTCGCCGGGCTCGACGACAGCGTCAGCGATGTCGAAACGTTGTGGGACGCGCGCCGCACCGCGCGCGATGCACTTGAGGAGCATCGCGCCGGGATGGAGCGCGCCGCGCGGGACGCCGACTATTTGCGTCACTCCTCTGAGGAGTTGATGAAACTCGCGCCGGCGGAGGGCGAGGAAACCCGTCTCGCCGAGCGCCGCACCGCGATGATGCAAGGCGAGAAGATTTCCGAGGACCTGCGCGACGCGCTGTCGGCCGTCGCCGGGCCGCAATCGCCGGTGACGTCATTAGCTGCGGCCGTGCGGCGGCTGGAGCGCCGCGTCGCAAGCGCGCCGAAGCTTGTCGAGGATGCCGTCCGCGCGATGGACTCGGCACTCAATTCACTCGCCGAGGCCGAGCAAAATCTCAACGCCGCGATCAATGCCGCCGATTACGATCCCGCCGAACTCGAGCGGATCGAGGAGCGGCTGTTCGCGCTGCGGGCGGCGTCGCGTAAATATTCCACGCCGGTAGACGACCTCGCGGCGCTGGCGGAGAAATTCAAGGCCGATGTCGGCCTGATCGATGCGGGCGCGCAGAAGCTGAAGGTTTTGGAGAAGGCGGCGAGTGCGGCGGATGCCGCTTATTTGGAGAGTGCGAAGAAACTTTCGGCCGCGCGCGCCAAGGCGGCGGAGAAGCTCAACAAGGCCGTCAACGCCGAGCTTGCGCCGCTCAAGCTCGAGCGCGCGAAGTTCTCGACCCAGATCGAGAGTGAGCCGCAATCGCCGGGGCCGCAGGGATTTGATCGGGTGCAATTCTGGGTGCAGACCAACCCCGGCACCAAGCTGGGGCCGCTGATGAAGGTCGCCTCCGGTGGTGAACTGTCGCGCTTCCTGCTGGCGCTCAAGGTGGTGCTGTCGGATCGCGGTTCTGCACCGACTTTGGTGTTCGACGAAATCGATACCGGCGTCGGCGGCGCTGTGGCGGATGCGATCGGCGCGCGGCTCGCGCGACTGGCGGAAAAGGTGCAGGTGATGGCCGTGACGCATGCACCGCAGGTGGCCGCGCGCGCGGACCAGCATCTGCTGATTTCCAAGGAGGCGCTCGACAAGGGCAAACGGGTCGCCACCCGCGTCGCACAGCTTGTGAAGGAGCACCGCCGCGAGGAGATCGCCCGCATGCTGGCCGGCGCGGAGATCACGCGCGAGGCTCGCGCGGCGGCGGAACAATTGCTCAAGGCCGCGACGGCGTGACGATTGTCTATGGCTGTTAAGGCAAAAAAGGCGGTAACGCCGGTCGAAAACCTCACCAAGGCGCAGGCCAAGGTGGAGCTGACGCGTCTTGCGCTCGAAATCTCGATGCACGACGAGCGCTATTATCAAAAAGACGCGCCGACGATTTCCGATGCCGACTACGACAAGCTGCGCCTGCGCCTCAACGCTATCGAAGAACGCTTTCCGGAGCTGGTGGCGAAGGATTCGCCTTCGCAGACGGTCGGCGCGCAGCCATCGCGTGCATTCGCGAAAATCCGCCATGCCGTGCCGATGCTTTCGCTTGGTAACGCCTTCAGTGACGAAGACGTCGCGGAGTTTGCCACGCGCGTGCGTCGCTTTCTCAACCTCGGTGCCGATGAGCCGCTTGCGATTGTTGCTGAGCCGAAGATCGATGGCTTGTCGCTGTCGCTGCGCTACGAGAACGGCGAGCTTGTGAATGCGGCGACGCGTGGCGATGGTTTCGAAGGCGAGGATGTCACCGCCAACGTCCGTACCATCAAGGACGTGCCGCACACGCTGAAAGGCAAGGACGTCCCCGCGGTCTGCGAGGTGCGTGGCGAGGTCTATATGCTGCGCGAGGATTTTCTTGCGCTCAACAAGAAGCAGGCCGAGGCTGAGGACACCATCTTCGCCAATCCGCGCAACTCCGCCGCCGGATCGCTGCGGCAGAAGAACGTCGCGATCACCGCATCGCGGCCGCTGAAGTTCTTCGCCTATGCGTGGGGCGAGATGAGCGGAATGCCCGCAACCACGCAATTCGAGATGGTGAAGTGGCTCGGCAAGGCCGGCTTCGTCACCAATCCGCGCATGGTCTTGTGCCGCGATGTCGAGGCTTTGCTGAAATATTATCGGGAGATCGAGACCGAGCGTGCCTCGCTGCCCTATGATATCGACGGTGTCGTCTACAAAGTCGACCGGCTCGACTGGCAGCAACGTCTCGGCTTCATCTCGCGCAGCCCGCGCTGGGCGATCGCGCACAAGTTCGCCGCCGAGCAGGCGACCACCGTGCTGGAGAAGATCGACATTCAGGTCGGACGAACCGGCGCGTTGACGCCGGTGGCGCGGCTGACGCCGGTGACGGTCGGCGGCGTCGTGGTGCAGAACGCGACGCTGCACAACGAGGACGAAATTGCCCGCAAGGATATCCGCGAAGGCGACACGGTGGTGATCCAGCGCGCGGGCGATGTGATTCCGCAGGTCGTCAGCGTGGTGACGGAAAAGCGGCCGAAACATTCGAAACCTTATTCCTTTCCGCATGTTTGCCCGGTTTGCGGCAGCCATGCAGTGCGCGAGGAGGGCGAGGCGGTGCGCCGCTGCACCGGCGCGCTGATCTGCCCGGCGCAGGCAGTGGAAGGATTGAAACATTTCGTCTCGCGGCTCGCCTTCGACATCGAGGGGCTCGGCGACAAGCAGATTCAGGAATTCTACGACGACGGCTTGATCATGCATCCCGTCGACATTTTCACGCTCGCGAAGCGGGACGCACAAGCGTCAAAGAAGCTGAAGGATCGCGAAGGCTATGGCGAAACTTCGGTGCGCAATCTGTTTGCCGCGATTGATGTGCGGCGCAGGATCGAACTCAACCGTCTGATTTTCGCGCTCGGCATCCGCCATGTTGGCGAAGGCAACGCCAAGCTGCTGGCGCGTCATTATGGCACTATCGAGAATTTCCGTGCAGCGATGGCGGAAGCGGCTGCGGCGCAGACCGAAGAAGGCAACGCATCCGAAGCTTATATCGATCTCAACAATATCGGCGGCATCGGGGATATCGTGGCGGATGCCGTGGTCGAGTTCTTCGCGGAGAAACGCAACGTCAAGGCGCTTGGCGAATTGCTTGACGAAATCGATGTGCTGCCCGCAGAACAGGCGCGCACGGATTCCGCCGTCGCCGGAAAGACGGTTGTCTTTACCGGCTCGCTGACGAAATTCACCCGCGACGAGGCGAAAGCGCAGGCCGAACGGCTGGGCGCGAAGGTGTCGGGCTCGGTGTCGAAGAAAACTGATTATGTCGTCGCGGGCGAGGAGGCGGGCTCCAAGCTCACCAAGGCGCGCGAACTTGGGGTCGCGGTGCTGACCGAGGATGAATGGCTTTCGCTCACCGGGGGCGGCGAAATCGCTACATAATTCCGGCTTCGCTTTCTTCCGCCTCGATCATCTCCTCGGTGCTGACCGGGTTGGTGTTGCGCGGAAGGATGAAGACGATAGCCGCCGCACAGGCCATCGAGGTCAGCAGGATCGCGATATTGACCGGCAAGGGCGTGGCGAAATCGCCGCCGAGATAAGCGCCGAGTTCGGAAAACAGCGATCCGCAGCCGAATTGCAGAAATCCCATGATGCCTGCCGCCGTGCCTGCCGCTCGCGGGCGAACGCTGAGCGCGCCCGCCGCGGCATTTGCCATCGCGAATGCATTTCCGACCATCACGATCATGTGGGTGCCGAACAGCCACGTTGGCATCTGATTGATGCCAAGGACGCCCCAAAGCACGTTGATGATCGAGCCCGCAATTTGCAGGACAAGGCCGATCCGGATCATGCGGTCGATGCCATAGCGCGGCGAGAGCCGCACCGAGACCAGGTTTCCGGTCATATAGGCGACGCCAGCGGTGGCGAACCAAAGTCCATATTCTGCGGTGGAGCGGCCCATTTGATCGACCACGATGTAGGGGCCGCCGCCGGCGAAAATGAAAATAATCGCCGAAGCCAGCATCACGCAGAACACATAGCTGATGAACGTGCGGCTCGATGATAGCGCCCGCAAGTCCTGGAAGAACCCAGGGTCGTCGGAGGTGACCTGACGGCGCCTTGTCTCCGGCAGGCCGAGCGCGATGCCAACGGTGACAAGCAGTGATGCCGCGGCCATGAAATAGAAAATCGAGTGCCAGCCGAAATAGATGTCGAGCACGCCGCCAATCAGCGGGCTGATCATCTGCGCGATCATCATCACGGCGGTGACGAGGCTGATCATGCCGCCGATTTGTTCGCGTGGATAAATGTCGCGAATGATGGCGCGGCACATCACCATGCCGGAGGCTCCGCCAAGCGCCTGAAAGAACCGCGCCGTGACAAGTTGCGGCAGCGTTTGTGCGAAGATGCAGGCGATCGTTGCGGCGACACTCAGGCCGAGGCCGCCGAGCAGGACCGGACGGCGGCCAAAGCGGTCTGACAAGGGGCCGGTAATGAGCTGCGAAACCGCAAGCCCTATCATGAACAGCACGACGTTGAGTTGCACTGATGCAACGGAGGTGTCGAACAGCCGTGCCAGGAAGGGAAGGACCGGAACCAGCAAGTAAAGCGATACTGGACCGACACCGTTCATCGCCACCAGCAGGATCAGGACAGTGCGCGATTGTCTCGCGCCAGCCGCTGGCATCGTGGTGTTTTCGGTGGTCACGTTGGCCGGACTCTTGCGTTGATTCGAGGATTATTAGGTCAGCGGCGCTGTCGCCGCGTCGAGCCACACTTTTGTGGCTTCATCGACCAGTGGTTTGATCTCCCGCCGCACCCGTGCATGGTAATCGTCGATCCAGATGCGCTCCTGCGCGCTCAATTGCGCAACATCGATCAATCGTCGGTCTATCGGCGCGAGCGTCAGCGTCTCGAAAGCATCCATCGGCTTCTCCGCACCGTCGATCTTGGCTTCGACGATCAGCTCGAGATTTTCGATGCGGATGCCATAGGCGTCTGCCTTGTAGTAACCCGGCTCGTTCGAGAGGATCATGCCCCGGCGCAGCGGCGCGTGGCCGAGCTTGGAGATGCGCGCCGGACCTTCGTGCACGGAAAGGTAGCTGCCGACGCCATGGCCAGTGCCGTGTTCGAAATCGAGGCCGATCTGCCAGAGGAATTGCCGCGCCAGCGCATCGATCTGCGCGCCGTGGACACCATCGGGAAAGATGGCGCTTGCCACCGCGATATGCCCGCGCAGTACGCGGGTGAAGCGATCGCGCATCTCCACCGTCGGCTCACCGATAGCGATGGTGCGGGTTACGTCGGTGGTGCCGTCTTCATATTGCGCGCCGGAATCAATCAGCAGCAGGTCGCCGGGCTTGATGCGGCGGTTGCTCTTGCGGGTGACGCGGTAGTGCACGATCGCGCCGTTCGGGCCGGTGCCTGAAATGGTAGGAAATGACACGTCCTTCAATGCGCCGGTATCGCGCCGGAACGTTTCCAGCGCTTCTACGGCGTCGATCTCGGTGAGCGCGCCGCCGGGTGCCTCGTGATCGACCCAGGCGAGGAAACGCGCCAGCGCCGCGCCGTCGCGGCGGTGCGCCGTGCGCGCGCCGGAAATCTCGGTGGCGTTCTTGATCGCCTTGAGTTGCGTGACGGGATCGGCAAGACGGCGGGCGATGCCGCCCGCGGCGGTGATTGTCCGACTCAGCGCATCGGCGGCAGTGGCGCTGTCGAGGCCGATGACGGCCTTTTCGTTCGATGCCGCAGCAAGCGTGGAGAGCAATGCGTCCGGCCCGGCGATATCGGCGTAGCTGGCAAGATGAGCACGCGCCTCGTTCGAGAGTTTGCGGGAATCGATGAAGATCGTGGGCTGGCCATCTTTCGGCAGCAGCACGTAAGACAGCGGAAGTGGTGTATGGGCCACGTCCGCACCGCGGATATTGAAGGTCCACGCCACCGCGTGCGAGTCCGACAGCACCAGCGCGTCGAGGCTGAGCCGCTTCATCTCGGCGCGGATGCGGGCGAGCTTGTCTGCCTCGCTCTCCCCGGCAAATTCGGGCGCATGCACGGTGACGCGACCGAGCGGCGGGGCGGGGCGTTCGCTCCAGACCGCATCCACCAGATTATCCTCCACCGCTACAAGTTCGGCGCCGGCCTTCTCGCAGGCGGCCGCGAGCCGCTCGGCCGCCGCCGTGGTGTGCAGCCAGGGGTCGAAACCGAAGCGCTCGCCCTTCTTGAGGTGCTGCGTCAGCCACTGTTCCGGCGGCGGATCGGTCAGCGACACGATGTTCCACGAGGCGCTGTCTACTTGTTGGGCGGCCTGCAGCGTATAGCGGCCATCGACGAACAGGGCGGCCTCGCGGATCGTCACCATCGCAAGCCCAGCGGAGCCGGTGAAGCCGCTCAGCCAGGCAAGGCGCTCCTCCGAGGGCGCGACGTACTCATTCTGCTGGCTGTCGCCGCGCGGAATGATGAACCCGGCAAGTCCCCGCTGCACGATCTCTTCGCGGAATGCTGCCAAACGCGCCGCAAGCGCGGTGCCGCCCTCGGGCTCGTCGAAATTCTGAAACTGGGCCTCGAACATCGGCAACCTTCCAAGCGAAACATGGCACGAACAATGCCTGTAAATTACCACGGCCCGCGCGGAAGGCGAGCGCCGGAACAACGGCGGCATCTGCGCGTTTCTCACGCTGGCCGGGCAAGTGACCGGAGTTGAACCGTTTCAACTGGGAGGCTGGAAATGCACTCTTTCAGATTCGAGAGATGGCCGCGGGAAAGGTTGCCCCCGGTTTCGAGCGAGGAAGGCGCGCTGCTGGGCATGGTCGCCAAACGGCGCGGTCTAATTATCGAGTTGCTCGACCGGCTGACGGAAGCGCGTCTGCAACGCGACGCCCGCAATATCGGCTATACCGAAGGCGACGTGACGCCGAAACGCACGCGCAAGTTTTAAGCGATCCGCTGCATTAGCAGGCTGGTCCAGCCGTCGAGTTCATAGCGGCGGATCAGCCGCAGACCCTGACCGCGGTACGCCGCAACGACGCCGCGCGCATGAGGCGGCAGCAGGCCCGATAAAATCACGAAGGCGGAAGGCGCCAGATGCTTTGCCATCGGTGCTGCGAGCTTGCGCAGTGGATTGGCGAGGATATTGGCGAGCACGAGGTCGAACGGGCCGGCTTGCGCAAAGCGTGGTGACCCGAAACCGATCGCGCGGATCGCCTCCACATCTCGCCGGACCCCGTTGAGCGCGGCGTTCTCCTTGGTGACGATCACCGAGCGGGGATCGATGTCGCTGGCAAGGATGTTCCGGTGCAGCGCCTTGGCGGCGGCGATTGCCAGCACGCCGGTGCCGGTGCCGAGGTCGAGGACGCGTTCCGGCATGCGTTGCCGCAGAACCATGTCCAGCAGCAGGAGGCAGCCGCGCGTAGTGCCGTGGTGGCCGGTGCCGAAGGCGAGCGCGGCTTCGATCTCGATCCGCAGCTTGTTCGGCGGAATTCGGTCGCGGTCATGATGGCCGTGAACCACGAACCGCCCGGCATTGACCGGTACCAGATCGGCAAGGCTCGCTTTTACCCAGTCTTTTGCTTCCACCGTATCGAAAACCAGCGCGGCGGCGATCGCGTCACCGACCGTCTGAGCGACCAGGGCACGAATGGCGGCTTGGTCGGGCGGCGTTTCGAAATAGAGCGAGATGTCCCATTCGCTGGTGCCGGGGCGCTCAAAAGCCGAGACGACGATCTCGCTATTGTCGAAGACCTCCGACAGCGTATCGACGATCCGGTTGGCGCTGGCCTCGTTCCCGGCGCTGCAGGTAGCGTGATGGGTGGGGCCGGAGGGCGCTGCGGAGGAGTTCATGAAAGCTCAACTGTAAATAATGCCGGAGGTTGCACGGTCTGCGTCGGGTCGAAGGCGGCCGCGCGTGATCCCGGTGCGGTGATGCCTACAGGATATCGGAACAAAGCGCGAGCCAAACCGTGAACCTGTAAAATGTCTCGCGTAGAAAGGCATCTTGCGGCCTGCAGGGGCGTTTCTTCTCCCAGCAGGGTCACATATTCGTCACCGGTTGATCTGTTTAAATTTGATGCACCAAGAATAGATGTTAAACAGGCTTCAGAACAAACCAAGGGATAATCACCATGCGCAACCTCAGTCTGGGCCGGGCACTCGTCGTTGTTGCCCTGGTAGCCCTGCTGGTCGTAACCGGCGTGTGGGCCGTTATGGTCTGGAATGCCAGCGGCAATGTCGAGATGGGCAAACACGGCTGGATCGCGCTTGGCCTCGGCACGTTCTTTTCCCTTGTCATCGGTTGCGGGCTGATGGCGCTGATGTTTTTCAGCAGCCGCAGCGGCCATGACGAGGCTGCCGACCCGCTCCGACACAGGGATGAGCCGCCGTCCGGGAATGCTTAAGCGCTGACGCGCAAGCGGTCGGAATCATCACATCCAGTCAGGCTGAATTTTGCGCGCGATGGTAGGCAACCAGGGCGTTGGCATGTCCATGGCCCATCCCGTGTTTCGACTTGAGGACGGCAACCATCGCCATGTGCTTTTCCTCCTTCATGCCGTCGAGAAGCGTTAGCCAGTGGCTGATCGGCTTGCCGTATGTCTTCTCGATGGAAGGAAAATACGAGGCGGGGCCTTTTATCTTCTCGGTTGCCATCCCGGATATCTCCTAACTGTCTTCAAGAGCGTCGTTTTCAGCGCGGGCCTCCACAGCCTGTCCACGAACTTTCCACAGGCTTGTGAACAGCTTTTCCACAGGGTTGCTAAGCGAAAATCCCCTGATGGTCGCGCAGGATGGTCTGGGCCGCGTTGTAGCCCGGCGCGCCGGTGACGCCCCCGCCGGGGTGGGCACCGGAGCCGCAATGGTAGAGCCCTTTGAGCGGCCCGCGATAGTCGGCATGGCCGAGCAGCGGCCGCGCCGAAAACAACTGGTTCAGCGTTAGTTTGCCGTGGAAGATGTCGCCGCTAATGAGTCCGAACTGTCGTTCGAGATCCAGCGGTGACAGGATCTGCCGGGCGATGACGCTGCGCGCAAAGCCGGGCGCGTAGCGGTCCACGGTCGCGATCATCAGATCGGCGACCTCTTCGCGGTGGTCGTCCCATGATTTGCCGTCCGGCAATTCCGGGGCGACATGTTGGCAGAACAGGCTCGCGACATGCGCATCCGACGGAGCAAGGCTGTCGTCGAGCGTGGAGGGGATCAGCATCTCCACCACCGGCTCGCGGCTCCAGCCGAATTGCCGCGCATCGTGATAGGCGCGATCCATGTAGCCGAGTGACGGTGCGAGGATGATGCCGCTGGTGAGATGATCGCCCATGCCGGGCAGCGCGGTGAAGGAGGGCAGTGCAGTGAGCGCGACGTTCATCCGGAAGGTGCCGGAGCCGTTGCGATATTTCGCGATGCGCGAAGCGAACGGCGCGGGCAGCGCGGGCTGCGGCACGAGTTGCGTGTAAAGCAGTGTCGGGTTGACGTTGGAGACGACATAGCGGCCGCGCAGCGTGTCGCCGTTATCCAGTGTAACGCCGATGGCGCGGCCGTTCTCGACCAGAACTTCGCGGACGCCGGCCTCGGTTTCGATCTCGACGCCGTGGCTGCGGGCGGATGCCGCCATTGCCTGCGTGATCGCGCCCATGCCGCCGATGGCATGGCCCCACAGTCCCTTGCGGCCGTTCACCTCGCCGAAGGCGTGATGTAGCATCACATAGGCGGAGCCGGCCGCGTAGGGGCTCGCATAGTGACCGACGATGGCGTCGAAGCCGAACAATGCCTTGACGAGATCGCTCTCGAACCAGTCGTCGAGCATTTCGCCTGCCGATAGTGTGAACAGGTCGAGCAGCAGGCGCTGGTGCTCCAGTGACAGCCGCCGCAGGATGTTGCCGCTCTCCAGCGCATTGAATGCTTCGCGCAGGCTGTTGAGCGAAAATCCCTCCGTGACATTGGGCGGCGCGCGCAGCAAGAATTGCCGCAGCACATCGGCGACGATCTCGAGTTCACGGTTGAAGGCGTCGATGCGCAGCGCGTCGCGCTCGCTCAGTTTTCCGATCGATTGATGGGTGCGCCCTTCGCCCGTGAGAAGATACCGGCCATCGGGGGAGGGAAGGAAATTCTGCGCGCGCCGCTCGACGATGCGCAGGCCATGCCCGGCGAGATTGAGGTCGGCGATCACGCGGGGATTCAGCAAGCTCACGGTGTAGGCCGCGACCGAATTGCGGAAGCCGGGGTGAAACTCTTCCGTCACGGCCGCGCCACCCACGACCTTGCGCCGCTCGACGACCTTGACCGTGAGGCCATTCATCGCGAGGTAGGCCGCGCAGGTGAGGCCGTTATGGCCGGCGCCGATGATGATCGCGTCGTACCGTGACATCCGGCCTTCTTAAATGCGCTCTCTTCCGCAGGCGAGCGATTTCTCTCACTGGGGATGGTCACAGGGCGGTTATTGTTCGTTCATCTTCGCTATGATCCACTGGCGGGAACGGCGTTTCCGGACGTTTCCGGCCTTGCGGCCGCTTGCGGAGTTGTCATGACCTCCCCGTCACCGGCCGATGCGGCATCGCCCGCCGCGCGCAACCGCATTGTGCTTGCGATCTACACCGCGACGATTTTCCTGAGCGCACTGCTGCTATTTTCGGTGCAGCCGCTGTTCACGAAAATGGTGCTGCCGCGGCTCGGCGGCTCGCCCGCGGTGTGGTCGGTGGCGATGGTGTTCTTCCAGTCGCTGCTGCTCGGTGGGTACGCCTACGCGCACGTCCTGATGACCCTGCAAAGTCGGACGGCGCCGGTCGTCGTTCATCTCATCTTGCTGGTGATCGCATTTACGTTCCTGCCACTGTCTATCTCCGCAGGCTGGGCGGAGCCGCCTGCGAGCGGCTATGCCTTCTGGCTGCTCGGCCTGTTCGGGGTCTCGATAGGCCTGCCGTTTTTCGCGCTCGCCGCCAACAATCCGATGCTGCAGGCGTGGTTCGTACGGACCGGCCATCCGGACGGGCCGGATCCGTACTTCCTTTACGCTTCCTCGAATGTCGGCAGCTTCCTCGCTCTGCTGTCCTATCCGGTGCTGCTGGAGCCGATGCTGACGTTGCGCGCGCAGAACGTGCTCTGGACTGTGGGCTACGGTCTTCTGATCCTGCTGATCGGCGCTTGCGGTGTGCTGCTGTTGCGCGCGCCGCCAATGGCCATTGTTTCGGGCGAGAGCGACGCGACTGCGCCCGCGCCGACATGGCTGCAATGGGGGCGGTGGGTGTTTCTCGCCGCCGTTCCCTCCGGGCTGCTGATCGCGGTCACCGCCCATATCTCGACGGACGTTGCGGCGGCGCCGCTGCTGTGGGTGCTGCCGCTGTCGCTTTATCTGCTGACATGGGTGCTGGTGTTCCAGTCGCGGCCGCTGCTGCCGCATCGCTGGATGCTGAAGTTGCAGCCGCTTGCCATTGCAGGTGTCGTACTGCTGCTGGCAATCGGCGGCGAGCAGAACCTGCTGCTGACGCTTGGCGGCCATCAGCTTTGTTTCTTCATTATCGCGATGGCTTCCCATGGTGAACTGGCACGCACTCGTCCGCCGGCGCGTTATCTCACCGGGTTTTATGTGGCGCTGTCGTTCGGCGGCATGATCGGCGGCCTGTTCGCGGGACTGGTCGCGCCGTTCACCTTCTCATGGATCGCCGAGTATCCGATCCTGTTGACGCTGGCGGCCCTGTGCCGCCCGTGGCAGCCGTCGCGGCGCGGGGCGATATTGCTCTGGCTCGCAGCCGTGGTGGCCGCGCTCGTGTTGATCGCGCTGGCGTATCGCACGGATGCCGCGGAGGTGTTTCTCGAAAGCTGGCGTGTCTGGGCGATAGGTTCGCTCGCAGCCATTGCCGCGTTGCTGGTCGTCGTGATGCGACTCGATCGCCTTCAGTTCGCTGTGCTGGTGGGCCTCGGTCTCGTGCTGGTCCGCGTCTATCCGCTGGACGAAGGACGCGTGGAGACCGTGCGCAGTTTCTTCGGCGTGCACAAGATCGTGGTGACACCGGGTGGGCAATATCACGTGCTGATGCACGGCACGACGATCCATGGCGCGGAAAAATTCAAGGCGGATGACGGTACGCCGCTGACGGGCCGGCCAGAGCCGATCAGCTATTATTACAAGGACGGTGGTATCGGCCGCGCCATTGCGGCGATCCGCGCGCGCAAGGGGGCGCCGTTGCGGGTGGCGGCGATCGGCCTCGGCGCGGGCACGCTCGCCTGTCAAGCGAAGCCCGGCGAGACGTGGAAGTTCTTCGAGATCGACCAGACCATGGTTGATACCGCCCGCAACCCGAAATACTTCACCTACCTGTCGGCCTGCATGCCGGACATCAAGCCGGTGATCGGAGACGCGCGGCTGACCTTCGCGCGCGAGCCGGATGCGGCTTACGATCTCATCATCGTTGATGCCTATTCATCGGATGCGATCCCGATTCATCTGGCAACGAAAGAGGCGATGGCGATCTACAAGGCCAAGCTCGCGCCGGGTGGCGCTGTGGTGATGCATGTCTCGAACCGGCATCTGGAGCTGGCCAGCGTTGTGGTCGGCATCGCCGACGCCAACGGGCTGACGAGCTGGGTCTACAACGAGGACAGTGGCCGCGACGCCGAATACATCTTCACCACGAATGTTGTTGTGTCGGCGCGCAAGCCGGAGGATGTCGGCGCGTTGGCATCGGATAACGTCTGGCAACCTACGCCGCCGACGCCCGGGCAGCGGGTGTGGACCGACGATTACTCGAACGTGCTGGGCGCGGTGTACCGCCGTCTTCGCGATGGGGATAATTGACCCGCTGTCGAGGTGTGTCGTCAGGCCTCAGTCGTCGTCATCGTTTCGGAACAGCGGGCGATAGGAGCGGCGCTGATAGTAACGCGATCCGTCACCCTGGGCATAGTTATTGTCATAGTCGCGGCTATAGCGCGGATCGATATAGATGCGTCGGGTCGGATCGCGCGGATCGGGTGCGGATGCGCCGCCGCGATATCCGTTGTTGCCGTAATTATAGTAAGGCTGACGCTGCACCTGCTGCTGATAGGAATCGCCACCGGGGCGGTCGTACATCGCGCCGGGCGCGACGCGCTGTGGCATCGTATCCACGGGCTGATCCGCGCTGGCGTCGGCATCGAGCATGCCACCACGGCTGGCCACATTGCGCTGGCTGCGCGCCAATGCAACCCGCGACGAGCCGGTGAGGTGAACGGTGGTTTTCAGCAGGCCTTCCTTCTTGACCAGATTCCATAGCGTCGTCGCGTTGGCGCGCGACAGCCTCACGCAGCCGTGCGAGACCGGCATGCCAAGACTTCTGACGGAATCGGTGCCGTGGATGGCGTGGCCCTGCTTGGTGAAGAAGATCGAATGCGGCATGGGCGCATCGTCGAACTCTTTCGAGAAGTGATTTTCTTCCATGCGGAAGGTCTGGAATTTTCCGTCCGGCGTCTCATGCGTGGGATTGCCGCTCGACACCGGCCAGCGATAGAGCACCTGCCCATCGACCATGACGGTCATCTGCTGGATGTCCTTGTTGACCTCGATGTCGACCGCCGCACGCGCCATTGAGGCGCTCGCCGCCATGAACAGCGCCGCAACGGGAATGACAATTTTACGCATTTTACCGATCTCCAGCGGCCGGGTGCCAGGTGGCCGATACTGCCTTGGACGTAAGTGCTGAAGATGGCTTTTTCCAGCGGGACAAAGATAGATGTGAGAACACGCGGCTCAACGGAATGATCCGTTAACCGCGTTGACGTTTGCGTGAAACCTTGGCGCGGTTAGGGCGTTGATATGGCGTCGTTCATTTGCCCCCTTTCAAACATGAGAGACCGAAAATGAAAGCAGTGACCTTCGCCGTTCAGCCGGCCAATCGAACTTTTGCGTGGGCCTCGGCCCTGGCGCTTCTGATGCTGCTCGCGGCGCCGCTGGCCGGGCATGCGCAGGGCATCATCGGCGGCGCTGAAGAAGGTGTACATCGCGGCAATCGTGCCGCAGGGCCGGTCGGCGGCGTCGTGGGTGGTGCGATTGGTGCGGGTGTCGGCGGTGCGGTTGGCGCCGTTAATGGCGTGATCGGCAGGCCCAGTCGGCACTATCACAATCGGCGTTATCATCGCGGCCGTCACTATCATCATCGCCGTCATCGCTACTGAGCGTGATGACCCAAATAAAAAACGGAGCCGGTCGAACCGGCTCCGTTTTATTTTTGTGATGTTCGGTAGCGATCAGCTGTGCACTGGCGTTGCGGCTCTTGGAGCGGCAACCGACAGAATGGCGCTGATCACGACCACGACGGCGACATTCAAGATCACCGCGCCAAGGCCGACATAGAACGAATAGGTGTCGCCGCCGAAGGTCAGCGACGCAAGCGGCTTGAGACCTTGCCCGTGGTTGAAGGCGACCCACGAACCCCAGCCGATGCCGCTGGCCCAGCCGAGCAGCAGCGCGCTTGGACGGAACCAGTTGGTTTTCAGGCCGAACACCACCGCCGGGAAGGTCTGGAGAATCCAGAGGCCTCCGAGCAATTGTAGGTCCAGTGCGAACTTCGTCGGCAGGAACAGAATGAACGCCAGTGCGCCAACCTTGACCACCAGCGAGGTGATCTTGGCGACATGGGCTTCACCCGGATGGTCGATGTTCGGATTGATGAACGTCTTCCACACATTGCGGGTGAAGAGGTTGGCCGCGCCGATGCTCATCACCGCGGCCGGAACAAGTGCGCCGATGCCGATAGCGGCGAAGGCGAAGCCTGCAAACCACGACGGGAAGAGCGTGTTGAACAGGGCCGGGACGACATCCGTCGGAGATGCAACCTTCACATTCGCGGCGTAGGCCATATAGCCGAGCAATGCGATCAGGCCGAGCAGCAGCGTATAGGCCGGCAGCAGCACCGCATTCTTGCGAATGGTGTCGGCCGATTTCGAGGCGAACACGCCGGTCAGTGTGTGCGGATACATGAAGGCCGCCAGCGCCGAGCCCAGAGCCAGCGATGCATAAGGCAGGATCTGTGCTGGTTTCAGTATCAGTCCAGTAGCCCCGCCCTTGGCAGCGAAGGCATTGCCCGCAGCCTCGAACACCGCGCCGTAACCACCAACCTTAGCCGGAACGATCACTACTGCCACCAGCACCACGATGTAGATCATGATGTCCTTGACGAAGGCGATCAGCGCCGGCGCGCGCAAGCCGGAGCTGTAAGTGTACAACGCCAGGATGACGAAGGCCGCAATGAGCGGGATTTCACCGGTCAGGCCCATCGCCTTGATGACGGCGCCCATGCCGACGAGTTGGAGGGCAATGTAGGGCATGGTGGCGACAATGCCGGTAAGCGCGACCGCGAGTTCGAGTGCCCGCGATCCGGAGGTGCCGCGTACGACATCGGCCGCGGTGACGTGGCCGTTCTTACGCGCGTTCTTCCAGACCAGCGGCATGATGACGAACACGATCGGGTAGACGATGATCGTGTAGGGCAGCGCGAAGAAGCCGTAGGCGCCGACAGCGTAAACGACCGCCGGAACGGCAATCACGGTATAGGCGGTATAGAAGTCGCCGCCGACGAGAAACCAGGTGATCCAGGTGCCGAACTGGCGTCCGCCGAGGCCCCATTCGTCGAGATGGCTGGAGACGTCGCCGCGCTTCCAGTTGGCCGCCATGAAGCCCATGACGGTGACGAGAAGAAAGAAGAAGATGAAAACGGCCGCTGCCGTCCAGTCGATGTGCGTACTCATGGTCTGTCCCTGATTTCTAAAAATGGCTCAGGCTTCGTCGCGCGGCATCGAGCGGTAGACGAGCCAGATCAGCAGGGAGGTCAGCGGGACCCAGGCGAGCTGATACCAGTAGAAAAACGGAAAGCCGAAGAGGACGGGGTCGTGGCTGTTGTAAAACGGGACCCAGAGAAGGCCGATGAACGGCACGAGCAGGAGAAATTTCATGGGGAAGCTCCGCAAGGCATGTGCGACAAATTGTCTTATCACAACGGCCTAGCGGAGCGCACAGTACTTAAGTCCGACGGTAATGGACTACATTGGTTCCATTGCCGTTCGCGGGTTGGAGATCGCCTTATCTTTTAAGACGATAGCCGGTTTTGAAGATCCACCAGATCACGCCCATGCTGAGAAGCAGGAAGACGAGGATCATTCCGACGCTGAGATAGACGCTGACATCGGCGACCTCGGTGAAGCTCCAGCGGAAGCCGCTGATGAGATAGACTACCGGGTTGAACAGCGTGATGAAGCGCCAGACCGGCGGCAACATGCCGATCGAGTAGAAGCTGCCTCCGAGGAATGTCAGCGGAGTCACCACCAGCAGCGGGATCGCCTGCAATTTCTCGAAGCCGTCCGCCCAGATACCGATGATGAAGCCGAACAGGCTGAAGGTCAGCGCGGTGAGCACGAGGAAAGTCAGCATCCAGAGGGGATGCGCAATCTTCAGCGGCACGAACAGCGCGGCGGTCGCCAGAATGATGAGGCCGAGCGCGATGGATTTGGTCGCCGCCGCGCCGACATAACCGAGCACCGCCTCGAAGGCCGACACCGGCGCGGACAACAATTCGTACACAGTGCCGGTAAATTTCGGGAAATAGATGCCAAACGACGCGTTGGCGATGCTCTGCGTCAGCACCGAGAGCATGATGAGGCCCGGCACGATGAACGCGCCGTAGCTGACGCCGTGGATTTCCGGAATCCGCGAGCCGATCGCCGAACCGAACACGACGAAATACAGCGATGTCGAGATCACCGGCGAGACGACGCTCTGCAACAGCGTGCGGAAAGTGCGCGCCATTTCGAACTTGTAGATGGCGATGACGGCGTAAAGGTTCATGCGCTGTGCACCAGATTCACGAAGATTTCCTCGAGCGAGGATTGCGTCGTGTTGAGGTCGTTGAAGTTGAGGCCGGAGGCGCGCAAATCGTTCAACAGCGTGGTGATGCCGGTGCGCTCGCTCTTGGTATCGTACGTGTAGGTCAGTTCCTTGCGGTCGTCCGACAGTTCGAGCGGATAGTCGGCAAGCGAGGCGGGGAGGGAGGCGACCGGCTCGTTGAAATGCAGCGTCAGCTGCTTGCGCCCGAGCTTGCGCATCAGCGTCGCCTTGTCCTCGACCAGAACGATCTCGCCCTTGTTGATGACGCCGACGCGGTCAGCCATTTCCTCGGCTTCCTCGATGTAGTGCGTGGTCAGGATGATGGTGACGCCGGAATCGCGCAATTCCCGCACCACTTCCCACATCGACTTGCGCAGTTCGACATCGACGCCCGCGGTCGGTTCGTCGAGAAACAGAATCTGCGGCTCGTGCGCGAGTGCCTTCGCGATCATCACGCGGCGCTTCATGCCGCCCGAAAGCGTGATGATCTGGCTCTTGCGCTTGTCCCACAGTGAGAGGTCTTTCAGAATCTTCTCGATCAGCGCGGTGTTTTTCGGCTTGCCGAACAGGCCGCGGCTGAAGGCGGCGGTCGCCATCGGGGTTTCCCAGGCGTCGGTATGCAATTCCTGCGGCACGAGGCCGATCATCTGGCGCGCAGCGCGGTAATCGGTGACGCTGTCGTGGCCGCCGATGGTGACGGTGCCTTTGCTCGCCATTGCAAGACCGCAGATCGTGCTGATGAGCGTGGTCTTGCCAGCGCCGTTGGGGCCGAGCAGCGCGAAAATCTCGCCCTGGTGAATCTCCAGGTTGATGTTCTTCAGCGCTGTGAAGCCCGACGCATAGGTCTTGGTCAGGTTGGAGACGGTAATGATGGCTGGCATGCGGATGCGGGGCTCGCGGGAATGCGGGTCGCGGAGAGATAGAGGCTCGGGCAGGTCGAAACAAGAGGTGGGCAGGCGGTTTTGAAGCGCCTCAGGCTCGCGTCACGAAGCTGTCGATCACCTTCTTCTCGCCTGCTTTGTCGAAGGCGATGGTGAGCTTGTTGCCGTCCACGCGGGCCACGCGACCGTAGCCGAACTTCTCATGGAAGACACGCTCGCCGACACCGAACTCCGAGTCGGTGCCGGTCGATTTCGCGATCAGTTCGCCTTCGATGGTCAGCGGCTTGCGGCCCCGGCCGCCCGCATTGTAGCGCGCGCCGGTTTCGTTGAAGCCGCTGCGCCCGCGGTTGGATTGGGCGCGCTGCCAGCCCGGCGTCGCGTAGCTCGAACCGAAGGACTCGATATTATCGAAGCGCGAGGAGCCGAAGCCGCCGGCGCCGCCCCATCCGGAGCCACCCTTGGATTCGGCGATCTCGACATGATCTGCCGGCAATTCATCAAGGAAGCGCGAGGGAATGGTGGTGGACCATGAACCGTGAATGCGGCGGTTGGTGGCGAAATAGATCATCGCCCGCCTGCGCGCGCGGGTGATGCCGACATGGGCGAGGCGACGTTCTTCCTCCAGCCCCGCGCGGCCCTGTTCGTCCAGCGCGCGCTGATGCGGAAACAGGCCTTCTTCCCAGCCGGGCAGGAATACGTTGTCGAATTCGAGCCCCTTGGCGGAGTGCAGCGTCATCACCGACACGGCATCTTCATCCGCGCCGCCCTCGCGGTCCATCACCAGCGAGATATGTTCGAGGAAGCCGTGCAGGTTCTCGAATTCCTCCATCGAGCGCACGAGTTCTTTCAGGTTCTCCAGCCGGCCCGCGGCGTCCGCGGAACGGTCCTTCTGCCACATCTCGGTATAGCCGCTCTCGTCGAGCACGATTTCGGCTAGCTCGGTGTGGGAAATGATCTCGCGCTGCGTGCTCCAGCGGTCGAAGCTCGCCAGCAGGTCGCGCAGACTGCCGCGCGCTTTCGGCTTGATCTCGTCGGTTTCGATGACGGCGCGCGCTGCTTCGGTCAGCGGAATGCGGCGCTTGCGCGCGATGTCGTGCAGCAGTTGCACGGTGGCGTCGCCAAGTCCGCGCTTCGGCGTGTTGACGATGCGCTCGAAGGCAAGATCGTCGGCGGGCGAATTGATGACGCGCAGATAGGCCAGCGCGTCGCGGATTTCCGCCCGCTCGTAGAAGCGCGGGCCGCCGATGACGCGATAGGGCAGGCCGAGCGTGACGAAGCGGTCTTCGAACTCGCGCATCTGGAACGAGGCGCGCACCAGAATAGCGATCTCGTTGAGCTTCTGCCCCGCGCGCTGCAACTGCTCGATCTCCTCGCCGATCGAGCGCGCTTCTTCCTCCGAGTCCCACGAGCCGGTGACGGTAACCTTCTCTCCGTCGACATCCTCGGTGCGCAGCGTCTTGCCGAGGCGGCCTTCATTGTGCGCGATGAGATGCGAGGCGGCGGCGAGGATGTGGCCGGTGGAGCGGTAGTTGCGCTCCAGTCGCACGACCTTCGCGCCGGGGAAGTCGTGTTCGAAGCGCAGGATGTTGTCGACTTCCGCGCCGCGCCAGCCATAGATCGACTGGTCGTCGTCACCGACGCAGCAGATGTTTTTGGGTGCGGGCATCGAACTTGCCGGTTCATTGCCGCTACCCGGCAACGACATGGGCGACGACGGCGCCTGAGCCAGCAAACGCAGCCACAGATACTGCGCGACGTTGGTGTCCTGATATTCGTCCACCAGAATGTATTTGAAACGGTGCTGATACTGCCGCAGCACGTCCGGGTGCTCGCGGAAGACGCGGATGTTTTCCAGCAGCAGGTCGCCGAAATCGGCGGCATTGAGAATCTTCAGCCGCTCCTGATAGGCGGTGTAGAGCTTGCCGCCCTTGCCGTTGCCGAACACCGACGCTTCGCCGGATGGTACCTGCGACGGCGTGAGGCCCCGGTTTTTCCAGCCGTCGATCAATCCGGCCAGCATGCGCGCGGGCCAGCGCTTGTCGTCGATGCCTTCCGCCTGCAGCAGTTGTTTCAGGAGGCGGATCTGGTCGTCGACATCGAGCACGGTGAAGTTCGACTTCAGCTGCGCGAGTTCGGCATGCATGCGCAGGATGCGGCCGGCGATGGAATGGAAGGTGCCGAGCCACGGCATGCCTTCGACCGTCTGGCCGAGCATTTCGCCGAGCCGGTGCTTCATCTCGCGCGCGGCCTTGTTGGTGAAGGTCACCGACAGGATTTCGAACGGCCGGGCGCGGCCCTGACTCAGGATATGGGCGATGCGCGAGGTGAGCACGCGCGTCTTGCCGGTGCCCGCGCCTGCCAGCACCAGCACGGGACCATCCAGCGTCTCCACCGCTTCGCGCTGCTCGGGATTGAGCGCGCTCAGATATTGCGGCGCTGCCGCCGTGCGGGCGCGCGCAGCTATGCCGCCAGCGGCAGGCTGGTGGGCAGGTGCATCGGCAAACGGTCGGCGGACAGGTTCGGTCATGCGAATCGATTGGCCCACGATGGCACCGCGGGAGCGCGAAAGGGAGCCTTCTTGATCAGGGATATGTCCAGATATAGGCGTTCCGCGCCTCTACGTACAGAAGGCATCCGCATGCTGTCCCGAGGCGTTTTGTTCCCCAAAAATCGTATTTTTAGCGGTTTTGGCGGCTGCAACGGCCCGGAACTTTCAAATCCCTCCCGGATTGGTTTCGCAAAGGAGCAACGACTCCGGATCGGACACAGGAGATTGCCATGTTGAGTTGGGTTGTGACGTTTCTCATCATCGCGCTGGTTGCCGGCCTTCTCGGCTTCGGCGGTATCGCCGGTGCCTCGATCGAAATCGCCAAGATCGTGTTTTTTGTTGCCATCGTGTTGTTCGCGGTTTCGGCGCTGGTGGGCTTGATGCGTGGCGGACGCCCCACGGTGTAGCGTTAGTACAAGGCGTCAGTAGAAGCGAGAGTAGCGTGGTGAACCGGCCGGTCGGCTTGACCGGCCGGTTCTCGTTTGCGACGGTTGCTGCAAGTTTCTTGCAGGACACCCGCCTTGAATACGACGACGGCACCGCGGCTTTCGCCGCAGACTCTAAGCAATGCGTTTGAAGCTCTGGCCACGCGCTTCAGGCGCGATTTCTTCACCTCGCAAGCGCAGCGCGAACAGCATGCGCACACCACGACATGGATCGCGCCGCAACTTCCCGACGCGGTGGTGCTGGCGCGCAGCGCAGCGGACATTCAGGACGCGGTGAGAATCTGCGCGCGCTACCGCGTGCCGATCATTCCATTCGGCGCGGGCACATCGCTGGAAGGGCAGGTCAACGCGCCTTCGGGCGGCATCTGTCTCGATCTGCGAGAGATGAACCGCGTGCTGGCCGTGCATGCGGAAGATCTCGATTGCGTGATCGAACCCGGCATCACCCGCAAGACGCTCAACGAGAATCTGCGCGATCAGGGACTGTTCTTTCCGATCGATCCGGGCGCGGACGCGACGCTCGGCGGCATGGCCTCGACTCGCGCCTCCGGTACCAATGCGGTGCGCTACGGCACCATTCGCGACAACGTACTGGCGCTGAAGGTCGTGCGCGGAGACGGTGAGATCATCACCACCGGCACGCGCGCGAAAAAATCCTCAGCCGGATACGACCTCACGCATCTGTTCATCGGCGCGGAAGGCACGCTCGGCATTATTTGCGAAATGACCATGCGGCTGCGCGGGATTCCGCAGAGCATCGCGGCGGCGTCCTGTTCGTTCGGCAGCGTCAAGGGCGCATGCGACGCCACGATTCTGGCGATCCAGACCGGCATTCCGTTGGCGCGGATCGAACTGCTCAATGCCGCACAGGTCGCCGCCTGCAACGCCTACTCGAAACTGACCTTGCCGCAGACGCCACTATTGCTTCTGGAATTCCATGGCAGCGAGGCCGAAGTCGCTGAGCAATCGGCGGCATTTGCTGAAATCGCGAAGGATTGCGGCGGCGGTGCGTTCGAATGGACGACGCACGCCGAGGACCGCACCAAGCTGTGGCAGGCGCGTCACGACGCTTATTGGGCGGCGGCGGCGCTTCGTCCCGGTTCGCGGCCGATGTCGACCGACGTCTGCGTACCGATCTCGCGCCTCGCGGATTGCGTCAGCGAAACCGAACATGACATCGAGCGTTTCAAGCTGATCGCGCCTATCGTCGGCCACGTCGGCGACGGTAATTTCCACTGCCTGATGCTGTGCGACGTCAACGACGCCGACGAGGTGCAGCGCGCGCATGAATTCCTGCATCGCCTCACGGAGCGGGCGCATCGCATGGGCGGCACCTGCACCGGCGAACACGGCATCGGGCAGGGCAAGCAGAAGTACCTTGTTCCCGAACTCGGCCCTGAGGCGATCGAGGCCATGCGCGCCATCAAGGCAGCGCTTGATCCGCAGAATATCTTCAATCCCGGCAAGATCATTCCGTCGCCGTGAGCCTTTTTGCGGCGTTGTGAGTTCGCCATACTTTTCTTTATGATGGCGGTGGTTCAGGCGCGGCGGGATTGACCGTGCCGCTTTTCCGCGGGGTCTATATTGCAGACGACGCTGCTCGGATTGGCGATCGCTGCCATCATGGCGCTGGTTGCAGCGCTGGCGGCGCCGCTGTTCGTCGACTGGAATAAGTACAAGCCGCAGTTCGAGGCAGAGGCCACGCGCGTGGTCGGCGCGCCGGTGCGCGTCGAGGGCGCGCTGGATGCACGGCTGCTACCCGCGCCGATTCTGCGGTTGCACAAGCTCTCGGTCGGCGCGCCAAAGGACCCGACGAAATTGCATGCCGACAAGCTCGATGTCGAATTCAGCCTCGGCTCGCTGCTGCGCGGCGAATGGCGCGCGACGCAATTGTCGCTCGACGGCCTCGCGCTCGACATCGGCCTCGATAAGCAGGGGCGTGTTATTGCGCCTTCGAAAGGCGAATTCAATTTCGGTGCGCTTGCGATCGACCGGCTCGATCTCTCTGGCCGCGTCGCGCTGCATGACGAGGCGAGCGACTCGGAGTTTCGGCTTGACGGTCTCGATTTCAGCGGTGATGTGCGCTCGCTCGGCGGCAATCTGCGCGGCGATGGGCATGTCCTGCTGCGGGGCATGCGCCAGCCGTTCCGGCTCACGCTGTCGAAAGCGAGCGAAGGCGAGGCAACACGCCTGCGGCTCGATCTCGATTCCGCGCAGGCGGGCGCAATGGCCTCGTCGCTGGATGGCGCACTGACCTTCGAGAATCGCGTCCCGCATTTTGATGGCGCGATGACGCTCACCGCGGCGGCGGAAATGCCATGGCGAGTCGCCGCGCGCACCACGCTCGATCCGTCCGGCGCGGCGTTTACGCAAGGCGAGGTTCTCTACGGTGCTGAAGCGACCGGCGCGAAGCTGTCGGGCGACGGCACGCTGTCGTTTCGCCCCGGTAAGCTGCGTGTGAAGCTTGCGACGAGCCAGCTCGATCTCGACCGCGCTCTCAACGACAACAAGGCGGAGCACGGCAAGACGCCGGTCGAATTCCTGACAGATGCAATCGCGGCGCTGCCGACTTTGCCGTGGCCCTCGCAGATCTCGGCAATGGCTGATCGCGTCACGCTTGCGGGGCAGTCGCTTAGCGCAGTCGCGGTCGATCTCGATGGGACGAAGGAGCAGTGGGCTCTCACGAAGCTTGCCTTCAGCGGTCCCGGCGATGCGCGGCTCGCGCTGAGCGGCCGGATGCAGGCAGGCACGGAGGGCCAGCAATTCTCCGGTCCCTTTGATATCAAGACCAGCGATGTGCAGGGTTTCGCCGACTGGGCCTTCGGCAAAGCGGATACGGCGCGCGGCGCGCGAACGCCACTTCATCTTGCGGCGACGATTGCACTCGGCAAGGAGCGTTTCGTGCTCGACGGGGTGAAGCTCGATCTCGGTGGTAACCGGATTGAGGGCCGCATCGCGCGCACCGGCAAGCGGATTGATGCGACGCTGAAATCGCCGCAAGTGGATGTCGATAGTCTTGCCGATGTGACGCGGCGTCTGACGGCGTGGCAGGACAAGGGCAGCTACGCGGCATACGTCGATCTCGATTTCGCGCGGGCTAAAATTCTCGGCCACGAGGTCGCGCCGCTGCAGGCGAGCCTGTCGTCCGTCGCAGGCGGGCCAAAGAAGCGGATGTTCGATCTCAAGGTGCGCCGTGCCGCGCTTGCCCCATGGCTGAAGCCCCAGCAGACCGTCAGTGATCTCTCGTCACGCCTTGTCGTGACCAGTGAGGCTTTCGCGCTGGAGAATTTCTCCGGAAAACTCGGGGCGGCGTCGGTGAAAGGCAACTTGTCCCTGACGCGTCAGGGCGAACAAAACCTCACCGGTGCTGTCGAAACCGAAACGCTCGACATGCAGACGTTGACGGCTTGGATGCTTGGCGCGGATGAGCGTGCGGCGACGGACCCGCTTGCGCAAGGCCTGATTGGCTGGCGCGGATCGGTAGTGATGAAAGCCGGGAAAGCGGCGCTGCCCGGCGGCATGGAGCTTGCGGCGGTCAGCGGCACAATGCGGGGGGATGGATCGTCGATCTCCTTCGACGATGTGAAGGGAACGGTCGGCGGCGGTACGGCGTCGCTCTCGGCAGCGATCAAGCGCGGCCCGTCAGAGACCGCCATCGATGCCAGCCTGAAGCTGGAAGATGCGGATGCTGCCGCGCTGAAATACCGTGGGCTGCGATTGCCGCCCGGCAAAGCGTCGATGCGGATGACGCTGGCGACGCGAGGACGCAGCGCGGCGGCCTTGCGCAACGCGCTGTCGGGCAACGGTGTGCTGACTCTGACCGGCGCGCAGCTTCCGGCACTCGACATCGCAGCGTTCGACGCGGCGGAAAAGGCGTCTGAAGATCCTGCTGCGAAGAACAATCTTGGACCGGCCGTCGCCGCGGCGCTCGACCGTGCGCCGCTTGCGGTGGCGTCCGTGGAGGTGCCGTTCGTCATCAAGGACGCGCGCGTGCATGCCGACCCGACGGTTTTCCAGTCGGATACTGCCCGCGCCACGATCTCGGGCAGTTACGACATTCCGGAGGACCAGGGCGATCTGCGCATCGGATTAAGAGCGATGTCCGCGATGAAGGATGCGCCGGACATCCAGATTTTCCTGCGCGGCACGGCGGATCGCATGGAGCGTGATGTTGATGTCGCGGCGCTGTCGTCCTGGTTGTCGCTGCGCGCCATCGAGCGGGAAACGCAACGCCTCGACGCGCTGGAAAAGCAGGGCGCGTTGCCGCCGCCGAAGCCAGCGCTGGAAACCAGCCCTCCCGTGCAACCCGAGCAGACGCTGCCGCCTGCCGAGGTCAAGATACCGGGAGCCGATCCGCGCAGGCACAGAGCAGTACCGCCGCCGTCACATGTGAAGCCGGCGGTGCCGCATGCGCCCCGCGTGCCACTGCCGCCGGTCGGCGCGCAACTTGCGCCGCTGCCGCCGCCGATCGACATCAAGCCAGCGCCGGGTACTCCGCGGCCGCGCCGCGCGCCGGCAACGTCTTTCTAGTGCGCGGATGTGAGTTTCGGCGCCGTTACCCGCTCGCCGATGAACATCGTGCTGATCGCGCGCTCGCGGAAGTAATCGAGTACGAACAGCCGGATCGCGGACGACAGGTTGCTGGTCCGGCGGTGCTGGTCGATGGCGGCGATCTGCATCGACAGCGACAGTCCGCGCCGCGCGGCGATATCCTTCAGGCTCGACCAGAACGCATCCTCGAGGCTGACGCTGGTCTTGTGCCCGTCCACCACCACCGACCGCTTGACGACGGCAAATTCCTTCACGGGGTCGGTCGTCGGGGCTCTCACATCACGCTGGCTGATCATCACCGTCACTCCTTCTGAGGCGCATGCGCGAGCAGTCGCCGGCCTAAGCCGTGCGTTTCTTCTCGCGGACTGCGAGGCGGATATTGTCAGGATGGTGCGACCGTCACGCGCAAATCAGACCAATGCCCGGGACGATCCTCTGTCATGGCGATCGGTTTGAATCGTCATGACAGTTACATCGTACCCCAAGGAGGCGGCCACCGGTATTCGGTGAAAGCCGTAAGGGATGAGTCAGAATATTGCGGAGATGGATCCGTAAATTCCCGCAGCCGCTTATTCGGCGGCTTGGGAATCCATCACGGGCTCACGGACGGAATCATGCGCATCGTTCGACTGGGAGGGACCCAGCGTCATCGAACGGTAATGATCGAGCACGAACAGCCGGATCGCCGAGGACAGATTGCCCTGCTTGCGCTGGCCATCGATCTCGCCGACGAGCTCGGACAATGTCATGCCACGTGCCGACGAAATTTCCTTCATGCCGTTCCAGAAAGCCTCTTCCAGGCTGACACTGGTCTTGTGTCCGGCAACGACGATGGAGCGTTTAACGACAGGGGATTTCATGAAGACTTTCCGTCATCGCGTAGATGTTGATTGAGAAATACCTCGGTGCGTTCATTGAGGGCACGTTGGTGATTCTTTTCGGCTTTTGTTTGCCCATATTTGGCGCGTTGACTGCTCGCTTCCACATTGGCGCGCTCACGTTCCTGGCGCTTCTTGAACTTTTTTAAATTAACCAGTTCACCCACAGGAATCTCGTGATTGCGGAAAACGAACCCGCCGGTCGCGGATCAGAGCATCAATATCAAAATCGCCGGGACCACAAGTCCCACTGGCGAAGAGCTGCTCTGCCTGCGCTCCAGCAGACACATCATAAGAGCGGTAGCCACATAACGCCACGCCTTTAGAAGAAAGAAGGCCAAAACGGTGCAAGAGGTATTGCGTATACCACGCCTCGCTCGTGTTTCACTTGTTGGAATGTGTCATCTGTTCGGGCCGTACGATGGAATCAAATTCCTCGGCGGTGACAAATCCGAGATTCAATGCTTCTTCTTTCAGCGTCGTGCCGTTTGCGTGAGCCGTCTTTGCGATTTTCGCAGCTTTGTCATATCCGATTTTCGGCGCGAGCGCGGTCACCAGCATCAGCGAGCGCTGCATCAGGTCGCCGATTCGTTTTTCGTCGGCGCGGATTCCGATCACACAATTTTGTGTGAATGAGCGCGCCACATCCGCCATCAGGCGAATGGATGTCAACATGCCGTAGGCCATGACGGGCTTGTAGACGTTGAGTTCGAAATGTCCCTGGCTGCCTGCGGCGGTCAGTGTGGTCTGATTGCCGAAGATCTGGCAGCACACCATGGTCATGGCCTCGCACTGCGTCGGATTGACCTTGCCGGGCATGATGGAGGAACCGGGCTCGTTCTCCGGCAGAATCAGTTCGCCGAGACCCGAGCGAGGGCCCGAGCCGAGCAGGCGGATGTCGTTGGCGATCTTGAACAGGCCGGTCGCGGTCGCGTTGATAGCGCCGTGGACATAGACGTAGGCGTCGTTGGAGGCGAGCGCCTCGAATTTGTTAGGTGCGGTGACGAACGGAAGTCCGGTGATCGCCGCTGCATGTTTGGCGAACAGCGCCGCGAATTCCGGCTTTGCATTCAGCCCGGTGCCGACAGCGGTGCCGCCCTGCGCCAGCGGATAAAGGCTTTTCGCGCTTTCCTTGATGCGCGCGATGCCGCTTTCAACCTGCGCGGCATAGCCCGAGAATTCCTGACCGAGCGTCAGCGGCGTTGCATCCTGGGTGTGTGTGCGGCCGATTTTCACGATCGAGGCGAATTCTTTCTGCTTGGTGCGCAACGCGCCGAGCAGTTCTTCCAGCGCCGGGATCAGATCGTGGGCGATCTGCTGGGCTGCGGCGATATGCATCGCGGTCGGGAATGAGTCGTTCGATGACTGACTCATGTTGACATGATCGTTCGGATGAACCGGCGACTTAGTGCCGCGTTCGCCGCCGAGCATCTCGTTGGCGCGGTTTGAGATGACCTCGTTGAGATTCATGTTGGTCTGGGTGCCGGAGCCGGTCTGCCACACCACGAGCGGGAAATGGTCGTCGAGCTTGCCGTCGATGATTTCTTGCGCGACGGCGATGATGGCGTCCGCGAGCTTCCTGTCGATGAGCTTGAGTTCGAGGTTGGTCTGCGCGGCGGCGAGCTTGACGACGGCGAGCGCGTGGATCAGCGGCAACGGCATGTGCTCGGCGCCGATCTTGAAATTATTGCGCGAGCGCTCGGTCTGCGCGCCCCAGTAGCGGTCCGATGCGACTTCGATCGGCCCGAAGGTGTCGGTTTCAGTGCGGGTGGTTTTGCTCTGTGCCATGTTCGCCTCGTGCAGATCGCGACGCATGCATGCCGCGATATCTCGCTCCGTCTTTCAGGCGCGAGTATGCCGAAAGCGGCAGGCCGAAGCCATGCCGCACGGGCAGACGAGAGGTCCGATTAGAGACGTTATTATTTCTTGCGGAAGCGATCTAGCCGCACCACCTGCGCACCTTCGCGCGGATGGTCGTCGCCACCATCGTCATCAGGATTGTCCGGTGAGGACTCCGGCGGCGTCGGAGGCACAACCTTCTCGACGTCGTCCGTGACGGGCTCGGCGTCGCCGGCCGCGGTTTCCGCTGTCTCGAACTGCAGGCCGAACTGCACCGACGGATCGAAGAAGCGGGTGATGGCGCTGAACGGCACCACGAGTCGTTCGGGAATTCCGCCGAACGACAGGCCGACTTCGAAATGATCCTCGGTGACGACCAGATCCCAGAACTGGTGCTGGAGGATCACCGTCATCTCCTGCGGATATTGCGACAGCAAGCGCGGCGACAGTTTCACGCCTTCCGCGGTGGAGAGGAAGGTGATGTAGAAATGATGGTCTCCCGGCAATCCGTGTTCGGCAGCGTCGGTCAGCACGCGGCGCAGGACGCCGCGCAGCGCGTCGCGGGTCAGAACATCGTAGCGGATCAGGTCGGTGGCCATCGGTCGGTCCTGTCAAAAACGTCGAAGTGTCGCGTGCCGGAATGGAGAGGAGCCGACTCGCACTTTTGTTCCATGCGGGTGGTGGTTAGCAAGTCTGTCCGCGGGGGAGGGCGATGTTGGCCACTCTTTTCGTGAACAAACCCTTTCGCTCAAGACTACCTTCTCCCTTGGGCTGCGTCAGCAAGCTTGAGGCCAGAAGACACCTAAATTCACACCGGCACCGTGACCGATGGGACGCTTCTGTTAAAGACACAAAGAGACCGATTGAAGATGAAGTGGAGGCTTCTGTTGCCAGGTGCCTCCGAACCCCGCCTGACAGGGCTTAATCCATCAGGACTTTAAGTCGGTATTTCAAACTGCGTTACGCAGCCTGAGCAACCGGAGCATAGTTGTCGTTTGCAACTATTGAGAAGCCCGATAACGGCGGAACAATACCGGGAAAAAACACGCCCTTTACGCCCTCGTCGATCCTGTTTCGCCCCCGCCGAAATTCCGCCTGCGGAACTTTGGTGGAGGCGCCGGGTGCTGCCCCCGGGTCCGAATGGTTTATTGCGACGGCCATTTATTTCCATAGCCGGCGAACCGGCAGGCTCAATATAAGGTGCAAAGCGTGACGACAAAAGCCCCTTCGGGCGGGCTTTCGACAGGCTGTCGGGTAACCTGATCCATCGCGTCGCGCGCCCTCGAAAAGTTGAATGGAGCCGGCCGCGCGCCGTCGGAAAAGAATTGGCCGGACGATACGACACATTTAAACGAGTGCTCGTCGCCATTTCCTGCCAGCCCGAACCAATCCCATGAACAAGCCTGCTCCGCCGTCTGACATGGTCGCCAGCGATCTCACCGCCGAGCCGCCGGGGCTGCTTGAGCTGTTTTTTGCCTTCTCGAAAATGTCGCTGGCCGGTTTCGGCGGCGTGCTGGTGTGGGCACGCCGCGCCATCGTCGAACAGCACCGCTGGATGACCCCGGACGAATTCAACGAAGCCTTCGCGCTCTGTCATCTGCTGCCGGGGGCCAACATCGTCAATCTGTCGATCGTGTTCGGCGGCCGGTTTCGCGGCGCCGCCGGAAGTCTCGCGGCGTTTCTCGGCCTGCTGCTGCCGCCGACGCTGATCGTGACGACGCTCGGCATTCTTTATACTCACTTCGGCGACCTGCCGGGCTTGCAACGAACCTTGAACGGCATCGCCTGTGCTGCTGTCGGTCTGTTTCTGGCCGTCATCGTCCGTATGATTGGGCCGCTTCTGAAGCGGAGAAATCCGGTCGAAATCGCATTGATGATTGCCGTGTTCGCCGCAGTCGGCCTTGGACGCGTGCCGCTGGCGGCGGTTGTACTGATCGCACTGCCGCTCAGTATTGTCGTGACCTATTTCTGGCGCAGGCGGGCAGCATGAATCCGGGTCTCGGCACGTATCTCAATCTGCTGTGGACGTTCGGCCTGATGTCGCTGCTCGCGGTCGGCGGCGCCAACGCAACGATCCCGGAGATGCATCGCGTCGCGGTTGAGGTGAACCACTGGCTCACCGACGCGCAGTTCGCCGACATGTTCGCCATCGCCCAGTTCTCGCCGGGACCCAACGTGCTGATCGTGACGCTGATCGGCTATCAGGTCGCGGGACTGACCGGCGCGGCGGTGACGACATTTGCGATGTGCGGCCCGGCGGGCGTGCTGGCTTATTTCGTGGCGAATTTTTTCCATCGTTCGAGCCGTTCATTCTGGCCTTCCGTCATTCAGGCCTCGTTCGTGCCGGTCTCGATCGGTCTGATGGCCGCGGGCGGCTATGTGCTGGCGGTCACGGTCGACACCTCGCTGGCGGCCACGCTTGTCACGCTCGTTACGGCGGCGGTCGCGGTGGGAACCCGGATCAATCCGCTCTGGCTGCTCGCGGTGGCGGGAATTCTGGGTTACGCCGGGCTCGTCTGATCCCGCGAAAAGGCTTCCGGGCAGGGCAGGTGGTGCCTACTTTTGATGGGACAACGCCGGAAAGCGGCTGTTGATTCGGCCCCGGATGTGGTCCGTTCCGCCCAGACGACATAGATTACGGCCATGCATCAGTATCACGACCTGCTCGAACGGATTTTGAGCGACGGCGCGCAGAAGGGCGACCGCACCGGCACCGGCACGCTGTCGGTGTTCGGCCATCAGATGCGCTTCGATCTCGCCGCCGGCTTTCCGATGACGACGACCAAGAAGCTGCCGTTCAAGGCGATCGTCCACGAACTGCTGTGGTTTCTCGCGGGCGACACCAACGTGCGCTATCTGCAGGACAACGGGGTCACGATCTGGGACGAATGGGCGGACGCCAACGGCGATCTCGGCCCGGTTTATGGCAAGCAGTGGCGCTCGTGGCAGGCACCGGATGGCCGCAGCATCGACCAGATCGCGAATCTGATCCGCATGATCCGTACCACGCCGGATTCACGGCGGCTGATCGTCAGCGCATGGAATCCGGCCGATGTCGATCACATGGCGCTGCCGCCGTGCCATTGTCTGTTTCAGTTCTACGTCGCAAACGGCAGGCTGTCGTGCCAGCTCTATCAGCGCTCAGCGGATGTGTTTCTTGGCGTGCCGTTCAATATCGCGTCTTACGCGCTGCTGACGATGATGATCGCGCAGGTGACGGACCTGAAGCCTGGTGAATTCATCCACACGCTTGGCGACGCGCATCTGTATTCCAACCATCTGGAGCAGGCGCGCCTGCAACTGACGCGCGCACCACGCGCGCTGCCGACTGTGAGCATCAATCCGGCGGTGCGGGATATTTTCGGATTCCGTTACGAGGATTTCAAACTCGAAAACTACGATCCGCATCCGCACATCAAGGCCGAGGTCGCGGTGTGACCGCGCAAGGGGCTGTTCCCGAGATCGTTTTCATCGTCGCCGTCGCGGACAACGGTGTGATCGGCCGCGACAATGCGATGCCCTGGCACCTGCGCTCGGACCTGCAGCGGTTCAAGCAGCTGACGCTGAACAAGCCGGTCATCATGGGCCGCAAGACTTTTCTTTCGATCGGCAGACCGCTGCCGAAACGCACCAACATCGTGGTCACGCGCGACCCGAATTTTCGTGCGGCGGGCGCGGTGGTGGCGCCCTCGCTTGACGCCGCTTACGAGATCGCGCTCGGCGATATCCTGCGACGTGGTGTCTCAGAGATTATGGTGATCGGCGGTGCGGATATTTTCCAGCAGTGGATGCCGCGCGCGACCCGGCTGGAGATCACGCATGTCCATGCCGAACCGGATGGAGATACGTTCTTCCGGTTTGGCGCGGCAGAATGGCGAGAGGCATCGCGCAATCGTCCCACACGCGCACCCGAGGACAGCGCCGATTTTTCCTATGCGACATATGCCCGCGCGGCCTCCCGTTAACCCCTCCAGCCAATGTTTGCATTGACAATTTCCTCACGCAGATTAGCTGCTAGAGGCTGCGCAGGGCCGCGTTGTATCGCGGCTCTTCGTCTTTTATAAAACGTCGCTGCCGCGAGATGGCGCGAAGGAGCTTGCTGATGGCCTGGAAGAATCAAGGCGGAAGTCCATGGGGTCCGGGTCCGAAGGGCCCCTGGGGCTCGGGTCCGCAATCGCAAGGGCCTAAGCCGTCCGACCTCGAGGATCTTCTGCGCCGCGGCCAGGACCGGCTTCAGCATCTGCTGCCCGGTGGGCATATGAGCGGCATGGGCATCGCCCTGATCGTCATTGCAGGCATCGCGATCTGGTTGTTGTCCGGCTTTTTCCGCGTGCAGCCGGATGAGCTTGGCGCTGTACTGCGTTTCGGCAAGCATGTGCGCACGGTGCAGCCTGGCCTGAACTATCATATTCCGTATCCGGTCGAGACCGTGTTGCTGCCGAAGGCGCTGCGCGTCTCCACGCTGAACATCGGCATGACGGTCAGCGATGACAGTGGCCGCCGCGGCCGCGTGGTGCGCGACGTGCCTGAAGAAAGCCTGATGTTGACCGGTGACGAGAACATCGTCGATGTCGACTTCACGGTGCTGTGGCGGATCGCGCCGGACGGCGTCGGCAAATTCCTCTTCAATATCCAGAATCCCGAAGGCACGGTGAAGGCGGTGGCCGAGAGCGCGATGCGCGAAGTCATCGGCCGCTCCGACATTCAGCCGATCCTCACCGGCGCGCGCAACACGACCGAAAGCGCGGTGCATCAGCTGATGCAGAAGACGCTCGACAGCTATGGTGCGGGCATCCTGATCCAGCAGGTGCAGATGCAGAAGGTCGATCCGCCGCAGCAGGTGATCGACTCGTTCCGCGACGTGCAGGCGGCGCGCGCCGACCTCGAGCGTTTGCAGAACGAAGCGCAGACCTACGCCAACCGCGTCGTTCCCGACGCCCGCGGTCGCGCCGCTCAGGTGCTGCAGCAGGCGCAGGGCTACAAGGAGCAGGCGGTGGCCGAAGCCAAGGGTCAGGCGGCGCGCTTCCTTAGCGTCTATGACGAATACAAGAAGGCACCGGAAGTGACGCGGCAGCGCATCTATCTCGAAACCATGGAGCATGTGCTCGGACCGGCGGACAAGGTCATTCTCGACTCCGGCCCGTCGGGGCAGGGCGTGGTGCCGTATCTGCCGCTCAATGAACTCAACCGTAAAACACCGGCCGCGCCGGCTACGCAGAGCGGAGCAAGCCGATGAAAAACGGACTGTCAGGCGCTGTCGCCCTCGTCGTTCTGCTGTTGCTGATCATCGTCGGCTACAGCTCGGTTTACACTGTCCGGCAGACCGAACAGGCGCTGGTGGTTCGCCTCGGCGCGCCGGTCGGCGCTCCGATCACCGAGCCGGGCCTGCACTTCAAGGCGCCGTTCATCGACACGGTCATCAGCATCGATAACCGGATTCTCGATCTGGAGAATCCGTCGCAGGAAATCATCGCCTCCGACCAGAAGCGTCTGGTGGTGGATGCCTTCGCGCGTTACCGCATCAAGGATGCGCTGCGCTTCTATCAGAGCGTCGGTTCCATTTCGGCCGCCAACGTCCAGTTGACGGCGCTGCTGAACGCAGCACTTCGCCGTGTGCTCGGCGAGGTGACGTTCATTCAGGTTGTCCGCGATGAGCGTGAAGTGCTGATGGGCCGCATCCGCGACCAGCTCGACAAGCAGGCGGGTGCCTACGGCATTCAGGTCGTCGACGTGCGTATTCGCCGCGCCGACCTGCCGGAGCAAAACAGCCAGGCCGTATACCAGCGGATGCAGACCGAGCGTCAGCGCGAGGCTGCCGAATTCCGCGCTCAGGGCGGACAGCGGGCTCAGGAAATCCGCTCCAAGGCCGATCGTGAGGCAACCGTGATCGTGGCCGAAGCCAACTCGGAAGCGGACAAGGTTCGCGGTGAAGGCGACGGCGAACGCAACCGGATCTTCGCGGAAGCCTATTCCAAGGACCCGCAGTTCTTCGCGTTCTACCGGGCGATGACCGCCTATGAGACCAGCCTGAAGAACAACGACACCCGCTTCGTGCTGAAGCCGGATTCGGAATTCTTCCGGTTCTTCAACTCAGTCAATGGAACGGCGGCCGGGCCGGCCGCCCCGGCGGCGTCAAGATAAGCGCAATTAATCTCATCGACGGGATTTCCCTTTTCTCGGGTCTCTGGTGAAATCCTGTCATGAAAGAGCTGTTGATTGGATTCGGAGTCCTTTGCGTCATCGAAGGTTTGACCTTTGCGGCGTTTCCCCAGGCGATGCGTCGCGCGATGGAAGCCGCGCTGGAGCATTCCGAGAACCTATTGCGTATCACGGGCCTCGCGGTCGCGGTCGCGGGGTTGATGCTGATCTGGCTGATACGCTACGGCGTGCTGTAGGTGGGCGCCGGTATTTTGCCTTAATTCCCCGCGTTGATACGCTTGCGGACCAAGAAGGCCGGGCGCAGTCTCGGCCCTGAATGGCATTCCCTCCCAGGAGACATTGTTCGATGTTCCACGCGCTTGTGCGACTGAGCCGCCTGCTTCCGCTTGCCGTTGCGGGTGGTTTTCTGATGATGACGGCGGGTGCCCCTCAGCCTGCTTTCGCGCGCGGGCCTGACGGCATCGCCGATGTCGCGGAGAAGGTGATCGACGCGGTGGTCAACATCTCCACGTCCCAGACCGTCAACGGCCGGGACGAGAAGGGCGAGGAGGCGACGCCCCAAAAGGACAACCGCAACAAGAGCAATCCGCGCCTGCCGCCGGATTCGCCCTTCAATGAATTCTTCGACGATTTCTTCAAGAACCGCCGCGGCGACAAGGGCCAGCATAAGGTCAATTCGCTGGGCTCCGGCTTCATCATTGATGCGAGCGGCATTGTCGTGACCAACAATCACGTCATCGCGGATGCCGACGAGATCAACGTCATTCTCAACGATGGCACCAAGATCAAGGCGGAACTGGTCGGCCGCGACAAGAAGAGCGATCTCGCTGTGCTGAAATTCCAGCCACCGGAGAAGAAACTGACGGCGGTGAAGTTCGGCAATTCCGACAAGCTGCGGCTTGGCGAATGGGTGATCGCGATCGGCAACCCGTTCAGCCTTGGCGGTACGGTGACGGCGGGCATCGTCTCGGCGCGCAACCGCGACATCAATTCCGGGCCTTACGACAACTACATCCAGACCGACGCGGCCATCAATCGCGGCAATTCCGGCGGCCCGCTGTTCAACCTCGATGGCGAGGTTGTCGGTGTTAATACCGCGATCATCTCGCCATCGGGCGGCTCGATCGGCATCGGCTTTGCGGTGCCGTCGAACACCGTTGTCGGCATCGTCAACCAGTTGCAGCAGTACAAGGAAGTCCGTCGCGGCTGGCTCGGCGTGCGCATTCAGCAGGTCACCGATGAGATTGCCGACAGCCTCGGCATCAAGCCGCCGCGTGGCGCGCTGGTCGCGGGCGTCGACGACAAGGGACCTGCCAAGCCTGCGGGCATCGAGGCGGGTGACGTCATCACCTCCTTCGATGGCAAGGCGATCCGTGAGATGAAGGATCTACCGCGTGCGGTGGCCGATACGCCGGTCGGCAAGACCGTCGATGTCGTGCTGATCCGCAAGGGCAAGGAAGAAACGCACAAGGTGACGCTCGGCCGGCTCGACGACGGCGACAAGCCTGTCGAGGCTTCGTTGAAGGCGCCGGCCCCCGAGATCAGCAAGCCGGTGACGCAGAAGGCGCTCGGGCTCGATCTTGCCGCGATCTCCAAGGATCTGCGCGCGCGCTACAAGCTCAAGGACAAGGTCAAGGGCGTGGTCATCGTCGGCGTCGACCGCAATTCCGATGCCGCCGAGCGACGGCTCGGCGAGGGCGACGTTATCGTCGAGGTCGCGCAGGAGGCGGTGAATTCGCCCGCCGATGTCAAGAAGCGCATCGACCAGCTCAAGAAGGACGGCAAGAAGTCGATCCTGCTGCTGGTGTCGAACGCCGAGGGCGAATTGCGGTTTGTAGCGCTCAGCGTGAACTGATCTTTTTCCTCCCTCTCCTCGCGAGAGGGAGGAAGAAACAAATCACTCCGTCACGAATTCGGTGCGCTTGTAACCCTGCGCGTAAAGCAGCGCGGTGAGGTCGCCGTGATCGATCCGTGCGGCTGCTGCGGCCGCGACCGCGGGCTTGGCGTGATAGGCGACGCCGAGGCCGGCCTTTTCGATCATCGCGAGATCGTTGGCGCCATCGCCGACGACGAGCGTGTCGATATCATCCAACTCGAATGTTTCCAGCAGATCGACCAGCGTAGCGAGCTTCGCCGCGCGTCCGAGGATCGGCTCCTGAACGCGGCCCGCGAGCTTGCCGTCTTCGACGATGAGCGTATTGGCGCGGTTTTCCTCGAAGCCGATCGCGGCGGCAACGCGCTCCGTGAACAGCGTGAAGCCGCCTGAGACGAGGCAGGTATGCGCACCATTCGCGCGCATGGTTTTGACGAGCGCGGGGCCGCCCGGTGTCAGCGTGATGTGCTTGGTGAAGACCTCGTCCGCGACGCTCACGGGCAGGCCCTTAAGCAGCGCGACGCGCTCTCGCAGCGCCGGCTCGAATTCGATCTCGCCCCGCATCGCGCGCTCGGTGATCGCCGCGACGTGGTCTTTCAATCCGGCGAAGGCCGCGAGCTCGTCGATGCATTCCTGGCCGATCATGGTGGAGTCCATGTCGGCGAGCAGCAGCTTCTTGCGGCGTGCGAGGCGCGGCTGCACCACGACGTCGACCGGGATTCTCTGCAGCGCGCCATGCAGCCGGTCGGCGATAGCGCGGATGGGCTCCTCGCTTTCGAACGGGATGTCGGCGGCGATCCCGGCATCGAGCCATTCGGCGAGCGAGGATGACGGCAATATGGCGCGCGCGGCCTCCAGCACCGTGCTATCGAGCATGGGCTGCGCGGGGTTGCAGATCAATGTAGCGACGAGGGACATGAATTCGGGCCGGAATGATGTGAAGGCGGTGCTTATCGCAGGGCCGACCGCCAGCGGCAAGTCGGCGCTGGCGCTTGATTTGGCCGAAACGGTAGGCGGTACCGTCATCAATACGGATTCGATGCAGGTCTATCGCGATCTGCGTGTCATCACCGCGCGTCCGACCGTCGAGGAGGAGGCGCGCGTTCCGCACCGGCTTTACGGTCATGTCGATGCCGCGGTGAATTATTCGGTGGGCGCTTGGGTCAGTGACGCGACGGTGGTGCTGGCGGAGACGCAGGCGAACGGACGGCTGCCGATTTTCATCGGGGGAACCGGGCTGTACTTCAAGGCGCTGACGCGGGGGCTGTCGAACGTGCCGCCGGTGCCGGATGCCATTCGTGAGGCGGTTCGACGTCGGCTTGAACAAGACGGTCCCGAAGCCCTGCATGAGGAGCTCGGGAGGCGCGATCCCGAAGCGGCAGCACGCTTGAAACCGCGCGACCGCGTCCGCATTGCCCGTGCGCTTGAGGTGGTGGAAGCCACCGGCCGTCCGCTGGCGGAATGGCATGCGCATGGTCTGCCGCCGCTGCTACCGCCGGAGGGCGTCGTGGCGCTGTTTCTCGCGCCGGATCGCAAGGTGGTCTATGAGCGGATCGACCGTCGTTTTGAATCGATGATGGAGCGCGGCGCGCTGGAGGAAGCGGGGGCGCTCGGCCATCGCGGGCTCGATCCATTGTTGCCCGCAATGAAGGCGCATGGTGTCCCGGCGCTGATCCGTCATCTTGCGAGTGAGTTGTCGCGCGAGGAGGCCATCGCCATCGGCCAGATCGACACGCGCCACTACGCCAAGCGGCAGTTCACCTGGTTTCGGCACCAGTTGCCGGAATTCGAATGGGTCGCCCCCGATGCCGCGCGGACGTGGCTCGCGGCGAGACTCGGTGTGGCGCTTCCCGAAGCCTGAACAGGCGCCACCCTCGGTCTGTTCCGAACCGACGGCTCCCATGCGCTTTTCAGCATTCCGCCGGTGCCTGATCGGTGGCTATAGTGTGGATGTCAGACAGCCTTGACATCTCCCCGGAGAAGTCTATAAACCGCGCAACCTTTGGAAATAGAAATCGACTTATGAGCAATAAAATTACAAATCTTCTTATTGTCGTAGTCGTACCTGGGCACATCGCCGGGGGAAGCTGACGCGACCCTAAGACAGGCGGTGTGCACAGGGTCCTCTCGGGGGCCTTTTTTATTATCTGGAGCTGGCGATCCAAGACGGCGCCATGCGGCGCAGCGGAGCGAAAGATGAGCGAGACGAAGAAAAACGAATCCCGGCAGATGACCGGCGCGGCGATGGTCGTGCAGGCGCTGAAGGATCACGGCATCCAGCACATTTTCGGTTATCCGGGCGGCGCGGTGCTGCCGATCTATGACGAGATTTTCCAGCAGGAGGCCGTCCAGCACATCCTCGTTCGCCATGAGCAGGGCGCGGGCCATGCAGCCGAGGGCTATGCGCGCTCGACCGGCAAGCCGGGCGTTGCGCTTGTCACCTCAGGGCCGGGCGCGACCAACATGGTCACCGCGCTGACCGATGCGCTGATGGATTCGATCCCGCTGGTCTGCATCACAGGCCAGGTGCCGACGCATCTGATCGGCAATGACGCATTCCAGGAGTGCGATACGGTCGGCATCACGCGGCCCTGCACCAAGCACAACTGGCTGGTGCGCGACGTCAACGATCTCGCCAAGATTCTGCACGAGGCTTTCTATGTCGCGACCACGGGCCGTCCCGGTCCGGTCGTCGTCGACATTCCGAAGGACGTGCAGTTCGCGACCGGCACCTATCATGCGCCGCGCAAGAATGACGTTCATGTTTCCTATTCGCCGCGCGTGAAGGGCGATGCCGCGCAGATCCGCAAGGCGGTTGCACTGCTCGCCTCTGCGAAGAAGCCGGTGATCTATTCCGGCGGCGGCGTCATCAACTCGGGACCCGAGGCAACGCGCCTGCTGCGCGAACTGGTTGGCGCGACCAATTTCCCGATCACATCGACGCTGATGGGACTCGGTGCTTATCCGGCCTCGGGCAAGAACTGGCTCGGCATGCTCGGCATGCACGGCACTTACGAAGCCAACATGGCGATGCATGATTGCGACGTCATGCTGTGCGTCGGCGCGCGCTTCGACGACCGCGTTACCGGCCGGCCGGACGCGTTCTCGCCGAACTCGAAGAAGATCCATATCGACATCGATCCGTCGTCGATCAACAAGAACATCCGCGTCGACGTGCCGATCATCGGCGACGTCGGCAATGTGCTGGCCGATCTGCTGGCGGGGTTGAAGGCTGAAACAAAGCGGCCTGACCTCAAGCCGTGGTGGTCGCAGATCGCGACCTGGCGTGCGCGCAATTCGCTGGCGTTCAAGAAGAACAACGACGTGATCCTGCCGCAATACGCGATCCAGCGCCTGTATGAGCTGACCAAGAACCGCGACACCTACATCACCACGGAAGTGGGTCAGCATCAGATGTGGGCCGCGCAGTTCTACGGTTTCGAGCAGCCCAATCGCTGGATGACGTCCGGTGGCCTCGGCACCATGGGTTACGGCTTCCCGGCGGCTATCGGCGTGCAGGTCGCCCATCCCAAAAGCCTCGTCATCGACATCGCGGGCGATGCTTCGATCCAGATGATGTTGCAGGAGATGTCGACGGCGGTTCAGTTCGACCTGCCGGTGAAGATCTTCATCCTCAACAATCAGTACATGGGCATGGTGCGCCAGTGGCAGCAGTTGCTGCACGGCAACCGCCTGTCGAACTCCTACTCCGAGGCGCTGCCGGATTTTGTCAAGCTCGCGGAAGCCTATGGCGGCGTCGGCATGCATGTGACGAAGCCCGGCGATCTCGACGGCGCGATCGAGGAGATGATCAAGGTGAAGAAGCCGGTGATCTTCGATTGCCGTGTTGCAACGCTGGAAAACTGCTTCCCGATGATCCCGTCGGGCAAGGCGCATAACGAAATGCTTCTGCCCGCGGAAGCCAACGATGAAGCGACTGCGGCGGCCTTCGCCGGCGGCAAAGCTCTGGTTTAAAAGGCACTGGTGTAATGGCCATGGACAAGCAGACGAACGAACAACCGGCTTCCGCCTATTTCATGGAGGAGCGGCACGATCCGAACGAGACGCATACGCTCTCGGTGCTGGTGCAGAACGAGCCCGGCGTCCTCGCGCGGGTCATCGGCCTGTTCTCGGGTCGCGGCTACAACATCGAAAGCCTGACGGTGTCGGAGACCGAGCAGCACAAACACATGTCGCGCATCACCATCGTCACCACCGGCACGCCGATGGTGATCCAGCAGATCAAGCACCAGCTCGATCGGATGATCCCGGTCTATCGCGTGGTCGACATGACGCTGACCGGCCGCTCCATCGAGCGCGAACTGGCGATGGTCAAGGTGAAGGGCACGGGCGATGCCCGCGTCGAGGCGTTGCGGCTCGCGGATGCCTTCCGCGCCCGCGTGATCGACGCGACCACCGAGAGCTTCGTGTTCGAAATTACCGGCGCCAGCGACAAGATCAGCCAGTTTGTGTCGCTGATGGCGCCGCTCGGCCTCGTCGAGGTGGCGCGCACCGGCGTCGCCGCCATCGCCCGCGGCCCGGACGGGATGTGAGAGGCCGCGCCCGACCTAAAACCTGATTTTACTTCCCCGCAAAATGCATTAGACAACCCGGGAATTTCGAGGGCCGTCCGGTCCTGAAGGGCCCGTTTCGGGCCTGAAAAGCCCAACACGCACAAGGAAAGCACCATGCGAGTTTATTACGATCGCGACGCCGATTTGAACCTCATCAAGGGCAAGAAGGTCTGCATCATCGGCTACGGCAGCCAAGGTCACGCCCACGCGCTGAACCTGAAGGATTCCGGCGTCAAGGACGTCGCGATCGCGCTGCGCAAGGGCTCTGCCACCGCCAAGAAGGCGGAAGCCGCCGGCTTCAAGGTGATGGAAGTTGCCGAAGCCGCGAAGTGGGCCGACGTCATGATGATGCTGACGCCCGACGAACTGCAGGCCGACATCTATCGCGAGCACCTGCACGACAACATGAAGAAGGGCGCGGCGCTCTTGTTCGCGCACGGCCTCAATGTCCATTTCAACCTGATCGAGCCGCGTGAAGACCTCGACGTGCTGATGGTCGCGCCGAAGGGGCCAGGCCACACCGTGCGCGGTGAATATCAGCGCGGCGGCGGCGTGCCGTGCCTGATCGCGATCCACAAGGATTCCTCGGGCAACGCTCATGACCTCGGCCTGTCCTATGCGTCGGCCATCGGCGGCGGCCGTGCGGGTATCATCGAGACCTCGTTCCGCGAAGAAACCGAGACCGACCTGTTCGGCGAACAGGCCGTGCTCTGCGGCGGCACAGTCGAGCTGATCCGCGCTGGCTTCGAGACGCTGGTGGAAGCTGGCTACGCGCCGGAGATGGCTTACTTCGAGTGCCTGCACGAGCTGAAGCTGATCGTCGACCTGATCTATGAAGGCGGCATCGCCAACATGAACTACTCGATCTCCAACACCGCCGAATACGGCGAGTACGTCACCGGCCCGCGCATCGTGACGCCGGAGACGAAGGCGGAGATGAAGCGCGTGCTGCACGACATCCAGTCGGGCAAGTTCGCGCGCGACTGGATGCTCGAGAACAAGGTCAACCAGGCTTCGTTCAAGGCGACCCGCGCGGCAGCCAACAAGCACCAGATCGAGGAAGTCGGCGCGCGTCTCCGCGACATGATGCCGTGGATCAAGAAGGGCGCTTTGGTCGACAAGGCCAAGAACTAAGAGCCTTAAGTTTATTCCATAAACTCAATGTGAGCGCGCGGTGGCTTGATCGGCTGCCGCGCGTTTCGCATTTTTGCTTTGAGAAATAAAAATCAGGGAGGATGGATATGGCTGGTTTCAGGTTTGCTGGATATTGCGCGGTTGCAAGCGTGCTGCTTCTGGGCGCGCCGGTCGCGTCGTTGGCCGATCCCTTGGTTCTGACGTCGTCGAATTTCACGGATGGTGGAAAGCTGCCGGTCAAGCATGCCGGCGCTCTCAAGACGAACCCGAACTGCGTCGGCGAAAACATTTCGCCGGCTCTCGCGTGGAACAACCCGCCTGAGGGCACGAAAAGCTTCGCCTTCGTGGTTTACGACCCCGATGGCGGCAAGGGACTCGGTGTCTATCACTGGGTTGCCTATGGCATCGCGCCGGACCGGCGCAGTTTCGCGGAAGGCGATGTCGGGCAGCCGTCCGATAAGTTTGTCGGCGGCAAGAATACTGCAGGTCTCAATTTCTACCTGGGGCCATGCCCGCCGGCGAACACCGGCTTGCATCACTACAATTTCAGCCTGATCGCGACGGACCTCGAACCCAATGCTCTTGAGCCCGGACTGACCCGCGACGAACTGGTGGCAAAGCTCAGGGGGCACACCACGGGCGTCGGTACAATCGTCGGTCTGTTCGGCCGCTAGATTTTCTAGCCTCAACGCTACTGCAATAAAAACAGCGGCCTCGCATGCGCGAGGCCGCTGTGATGTTGTCGGCGGCATCCGAATGAGATGCCGCGGCGGTTCGGTCGCTTACTTCAGTTCCTCGACCACGGCATCGAAGAAGGGCTGCGGCGTCAGCAACTGAAGGTTCTGCGGCTTCGACGCCGCGCTCGTCATGGCGATCACGACATGCGCTGTCGGATCGATGTAGACAAACTGACCGAAGATGCCACGCGCCATGAAGGCCTTGTCGGCGCGGGCCTGATCGCTGAGCGCAATCCACCACATGTAACCATAGTCGAGCGGCGTGCCGCCCTTCAGGACCTTGGGCGTGCTGGCTTCCTGCATCCATCCGTCGGGCAGGACACTCTTGCCGCCGGCGACGCCTCCATCAAGATAGAACTGGCCGAACCGGGCGAAGTCGCGCAGCGTGGCCGACAAGCCGCTGCCCGCGATCTCAAGTCCGCCCGGCGAATCCAGCCACCATTTGGCCGGGGCCTGCATGCCATAGGGCTTCCAGATTTTTTCGGAGAGATATTCCGCAAGCGGCTTCTTGATCGCGCCGTGCAGAATTTCGCCAGCCACCTGGGTTTCGCCCGTGCTGTAATTGAACTTGGTGCCCGGCTCGACCGCGCGCGACAGCTTCGCCATCACATCCATGGCGGCGTTGCGCTGCTGCGATTCCTGCGCCTTGAGGAGGTGACGCCGGTCGGAATTGGGATCGGTGTAGGTTTCGTTCCACTTCACGCCGGACGACATCATAAGTACGTCGCGAATGGTCACGCCTTCATAGGCGCTGTCCTTGAGACGCGGCACATATTTCGTGACCGGCTCGTCGAGGCTCTTGATGTAGCCATCCTTGACGGCCGCGCCGATCAGGGTCGATGTGACCGACTTCGCGATCGACATCGACGTCCAGCGGGTATTCGGCGTGTTGCCCAGTTGATAGGTCTCGTAGGCAACCTTGCCGTCCTTCAGGATCAGCAGTCCGGAGACGCGGTTCACAGCAAGGAAGTCGAAGAGATCGTAGGTTTTGCCGTTGACGGTAAATTTGACCTGCTTGATCTGCTTTTCGGCAGGCTTGAAGTCCTTCGGGCGTTCGGACGGCGCGACAGTCCGCGTCGGGAACAGGCGATCGACGTTGCGGAGTGTGTTGGCGGTCAGATCGGGCGTCAGCTGGCCGTCATAGAGTTGTTGGCCTGTGCCGATCGTTTCCTTGGCATGCGGATAGACATCCTTGGCATGCGCTGGTGCGATAGCCGTTCCGGCCACAACAGCCAACAGGCCGAAGGCGGTGAGCGCCGCGCTTGCGGTCCTGGTGTGTGTACGGTGTGAGATCGTTCGGGAGTTGAGCATTTTTGCTCTCCGGGATTTTGGAAGGATTATTGTTTGCTTTCTATCGTGTCGCGAAAGACATTCTCATTGGCAATCGTCATGCGCAAGCGCGATGCTGGTGGACCTTTGCGCGTCCTATAGCGTTACCGTCAAAGGAGTGAATGATGGGCAAGAAGAACGGCAAGACGTCCGGCGGCAAGACCGATCTCTCACGTTATGTGGATCCGTTCAGGGTCGATGGTTCGCGCGAATTTCATTTAAAATTTCACAGCACCGACGAGAAGGGCGGTGTCGACAAAGACCATGCGAAAGATCTGCTTCAGGCCAATCTGGTGCGGCTGCGTGAATCGCAGGAGAAGCTGTATGCGCATGACCGATGGTCCCTGCTTCTGATCTTTCAGGGCATGGATGCTGCCGGAAAGGACAGCGCCATCGAACACGTGATGTCGGGCGTCAATCCGCAGGGCTGTCAGGTGTTCTCGTTCAAGCAGCCATCATCGAAAGAACTGGACCACGATTTCATGTGGCGCAGCATGATCGCGCTGCCCGAGCGCGGCCGCATCGGCATCTTCAATCGCTCTTATTACGAGGAAATGCTCGTCGTCCGCGTTCATCCCGAAATTCTGGCGCAGCAGAAAATCCCGCAACGTCTCGTCACCAAGAGCGTCTGGCGCGAACGGTTCGAGGACGTTTCCAATATCGAGCGCTATCTCACGCGCAACGGCACGGTGATCCTGAAATTCTTCCTCCACGTCTCGAAGGAAGAACAGCGCAAGCGCTTTCTGGCGCGCCTCGATGAGCCCGCGAAGAACTGGAAGTTCTCACTGGCTGACGTCAAGGAGCGGGCGTTGTGGGACCGGTATTACGCCGCCTATCAGGAGGTCCTGCGTCACAGCTCCTCATCCTATGCGCCATGGTACGTGGTGCCCGCGGATCACAAATGGTTCTCGCGTCTCGTCATCAGTTCCACGATCGTCTCGACGCTCGAAAAGCTCGGCCTGTCTTATCCAGCCAAGTCGGAAGCCTCGCCGGCGGAACTGAAGAAGGCGCGCATTGCCCTGGAAAAAGAGGGACCGCCGCTTCGCAAACGCCGCAAGGCCGTTTCCGCGAAGAAAACGGCTGCGCCGAAGGCCGTTCCGAAGCCGCCTTTGCCGAAGGAGATTGCCGAGACCGTGGGCCGCCATGCGCCGGTAGCGCCAAATGGACAGCGTTCCTGACGTTTATTTGGCGTTGCGGCGACAGCCAAATCGTCTAAAACAGCGGCGGATGGCGGCCTCAACCAAGCATCAATGGTTTGGGTGGATCATGCGCCACCGGAAGCGATGAAGGCATTCGATGTCGAGCGAAACGACCTACGCAGCACAGGGAAGGGTGGCTTTGGCCGCCGGTCTCGTCGCGCGCCCGGTCGCCGCTTCGCAGCTTCGTGCCTCGCTTCTTGGCGGGCTCCTGCTTCTTATCCGCCCCTGAGGGCCGTCTGGGCATGCAGCCTGGGCACTCAGGGGACCGTGAAGAAGCCTCGAACCCCCAATTGCGCCTATCCATTCAGATTGGAACGGCGCCCCTGACCAAAGGAACGATTTCATGACCAGCCCCATCACGTCCGGCAAGGACCGCGTCGTCATTTTCGACACCACCTTGCGCGACGGCGAGCAATGCCCCGGCGCCACCATGACCCACGAGGAGAAGCTGGAGGTTGCCGAGATGCTCGACACCATGGGTGTCGACATTATCGAAGCCGGCTTCCCGATCGCCTCGGTCGGCGACTTCGAAGCGGTCGCCGAAATCGCGCGGCAGACCAAGAACGCTGTGGTTGCCGGCCTCGCGCGCGCCATTCCCGCCGACATCGCCCGTGCGGGCGAAGCCGTGCGGCATGCGAAGCGCGGTCGCATCCACACCTTCGTCTCGACCTCGCCGATCCATCTGGCGCACCAGATGCGCAAGAGCGAGGAGGACGTGCTCGACATCATCACCGCGACGGTGGCGCAGGCGCGCAACCTGGTGGAAGACGTCGAATGGTCGGCGATGGATTCGACCCGCACGCCGATCGAGTATCTGTGCCGCTGTGTCGAGACCGCGATCAAGGCCGGTGCGACCACGATCAACCTGCCGGACACGGTGGGCTACGCGGTGCCCGAAGAGTATCGCCGCATGTTCAAGACCATCCGCGAGCGGGTGCCGAACGCGGACAAGGCGGTGTTCTCGGTGCATTGCCATGACGATCTGGGCCTGGCGGTGGCGAACTCACTGGCGGGCGTCGAAGGCGGCGCGCGGCAGATCGAGTGCACCATCAACGGCATCGGCGAGCGCGCCGGCAACGCCGCGCTGGAAGAAGTCGTGATGGCGATCAAGACCCGCGGCGACGTGATGCCTTACTGGTGCAACGTCGAGTCGACGTCGCTGACCCGCGCTTCGAAGGTTGTGTCGGCGGCGACCTCGTTCCCGGTGCAGTACAACAAGGCCATCGTCGGCCGGAACGCCTTCGCGCATGAGAGCGGCATCCATCAGGACGGCGTTTTGAAGAACGCGCAGACCTACGAGATCATGACGCCCGAAAGCGTCGGTGTGAAGCAGACCTCGCTGGTGATGGGCAAGCACTCCGGCCGCCACGCTTTCCAGCACAAGCTGAAGGAACTGGGTTACGAACTGGCCGACAACCAGTTGCAGGATGCCTTCGTGCGCTTCAAGGCGCTCGCCGACCGCAAGAAGGACATCTACGACGAGGACATCGAGGCGCTGGTCGATCAGGAACTGGCGCAGTCGCATGATCGTCTGCGTCTGGTGTCGCTGACGGTGATCGCGGGGACCAACGGTCCGCAGCGCGCCACCATGAAGGTCGAGATCGAAGGCAAGGTGCGCATCGACGAGGCCGAAGGCAACGGTCCGGTGGATGCGGTGTTCAACGCCGTGAAGGCGCTGGTGCCGCACGAAGCCAAGCTGGAATTGTATCAGGTTCATGCCGTCACGGCTGGAACCGATGCGCAGGCAGAAGTGTCAGTCCGGCTGTCTCAGGATGGCCGTTCGGTGACGGCGCGCAGTTCCGATCCCGATACGCTGGTGGCTTCGGCGAAGGCTTATCTGAGCGCGCTCAACAAGATTATATCGCGCCGTCAACGCGAAGTGCCGGCGGCTGCGGCAAGCTGACACACCCCTTTCGCCAATGCAAAAAAGCGGCGCCGTGCGCCGCTTTTTTTATGTCGTACTGCTGCGAACGATCAATAGGCTTGACCGTCCTGATCTGCGATGGTCCGGTGCGACCCGCTTACCGTGCAAGCGGGTTTTGGAATTTGTATGGGCTTGGGAGGAAAAAAGTCTATGAAGAAAATCGCTATTGCCGCTGCGTCCCTTGCGGCTGCTTTCATGGTTGGTCCGGCGAATGCGCAGACGCCGCCGATCGTCATCAAGTTCAGCCACGTCGTCGCTCCCGAGACCCCGAAGGGCAAGGGCGCCGAGAAGTTCAAGGAGCTTGCCGAGAAGTACACCAACGGCAAGGTGAAGGTCGAAGTCTATCCGAACTCGCAGCTCTACAAGGACAAGGAAGAGGTCGAGGCGCTGCAGCTCGGTGCGGTGCAGATGCTCGCACCCTCGCTGGCGAAATTCGGCCCGCTCGGCGTCAAGGAATTCGAAGTTTTCGACATTCCCTACATCATGCCCGACAAGGCAGCGCTCAATCGCGTCACGCATGGCGACGTCGGCAAGAAGCTGCTCGCGAAACTCGAGCCGAAGGGCATCAAGGGCCTCGCCTACTGGGACAACGGCTTCAAGATCATGAGCGCCAACAAGCCGCTGCATAAGCCGGAAGACTTCCGCGGCCTGAAGATGCGCATTCAGTCCTCGAAGGTGCTTGAAGCGCAGATGCGCGCTCTGGGTTCGATCCCGCAGGTCATGGCGTTCTCGGAAGTCTATCAGGCGCTGCAGACCGGCGTTGTTGACGGCACCGAAAACCCGCCGTCGAACATGTACACCCAGAAGATGAACGAGGTGCAGAAGCACGCCACGCTCTCGAACCATGGCTATCTCGGCTACGCCGTGATCGTGAACAAGAAGTTCTGGGACGGCCTGCCGGCGGATGTCCGCGGCCAGCTTGAGAAGGCGATGGCGGAAGCCACCACCTACGCCAACGACATCGCCCAGAAGGAAAACGACGATGCGCTGGCGGCGATGAAGAAGGCTGGTACCACCACCTTCTACACGCTCACGCCGGAAGAGACGGCAGCCTGGAGAAAGGTTCTCGATCCGGTTGCGGACGAAGTCGGCACCCGCGTCGGCAAGGACCTGATCGCCGAGTTCCGCAAGGAAGCGGCTGCATCTGCAAAATGATGTGAAAGCCTGACGGCCCGGCGCCAAGCCGGGCCGTTTACGGCTTGCCAGCGGACGATAAATCATATCGTGCTGTGATGGACCGGCCAGAGGCCGGATTTTCGGTACCGGGGGGCTGCCGTGAGGCTGTTTTTGAAAATCCTCGATCAACTCGAGGAAATTCTCATCACCTTTTTGATCGCAGGTGCGACCGTCATCATCTTCGTGGCGGTCCTGCACCGCTATGGATCGGGCGTCTCGTTCCTTTATCCGTATCTGCATCAGATCCACATGTCCTGGGCACAGGAACTGTGCATCTACATGTTCGTATGGATGGCGAAGTTCGGCGCCGCCTATGGCGTGCGCACCGGCATCCATGTCGGCGTCGACGTGCTGGTTCTGAAGCTGCCGCCGAAATCGCGCAAGGCCACGATCCTTTTCGGTCTGCTGTGCGGCGCGCTGTTCACCGGCGTGGTCGGCACGATGGGCGCGAAGTTCGTCTATGGCCTCAGCCTGACCGATCAGACCACGCCGGATCTCGAATGGCCGAGCTGGATCGTCTATCTGTGCGTGCCGCTCGGTTCCTATCTGATGTGCTTCCGTTTTCTGCAGGTCGCCTTCGCCTATTTCCGGACAGGAGAGCTGCCGCATCACGATCATTCGCATGTCGAGGGAATCGATGTCGATAATGCGATTGGCCCAACGCCGGAGGGCCAGCGATGACCACTCTTTTCATCTTCCTTCTTCTCATCGCTTTGATGCTGACCGGCATGCCGATTTCGATCGCGCTCGGTCTCACCGTGCTGACGTTCCTGTTCGTGATGACGCAGGTGCCGATCGAGTCGGTGGCGCTGAAGCTGTTCACGGGCATCGAGAACTTCGAGATCATGGCGATCCCGTTCTTCATTCTCGCGGGCAATTTCCTCACACATGGCGGCGTCGCCAGACGCATGATCAGGTTCGCGACTTCGATGGTCGGCCATTGGTATGGCGGCCTCGGCCTCGCGGGCGTGATGGCGTGTGCGCTGTTTGCGGCCATCTCCGGCTCATCGCCGGCGACCGTGATCGCGATCGGCTCGATCCTGCTGCCCGCGATGGTGGAGCAGGGCTATCCGAAGCGCTTCGGCGCGGGCGTCATCACGACGTCGGGCGCGCTCGGCATTCTGATCCCGCCGTCCATCGTGATGGTGATCTATTCGGTCGCGACCGGCGGTAGCGTTGCGCTCGGTCCGAATGGAGAACGCGTGCTATCGGCGTCCGTCGGGCAATTGTTCATCGCCGGCGTCATTCCCGGCATCATGCTGGCGACCTTGCTGGGCGTGACCACCTTCTATCGCGCCTGGAAGAACGACTATCCGCGGCTTCCCCGCGCGGGCTGGGCCGAGCGTATCAAGACGTTCCGTGAATGCATCTGGGGCCTGCTTCTGATCGTGATCGTGCTCGGCGGCATCTATGCCGGCTGGTTCACGCCGACCGAAGCGGCGGCGATGAGCGCAGTCTATGCGTTCTTCATCGCGGTGTTCGTCTACAAGGATATGACGCTGAAGGACGTGCCGCGCGTGCTGCTCGGCTCCGCCAACATGAGCGCGATGATCCTCTACATCATCACCAACGCGGTGCTGTTCTCGTTCCTGATGACGAGCGAGCAGATTCCGCAGCAGTTGACGTCGTGGATGATCGGCAATGGCGTGAACTGGGTGACGTTCCTGATCTTCGTCAACGTGCTGTTGCTGGTTGCAGGCAACGTCATGGAGGCGAGCTCGATCGTGCTGATCACCGCGCCGTTGCTGTTTCCGATCGCGGTGAAGCTCGGCATCCATCCGGTGCATCTCGGCATCCTGATGGTGGTGAACATGGAAGTGGGCATGTGTCACCCGCCGGTTGGCCTCAACCTCTATGTCGCGTCGGGCATTGCCAAGATGGGCATCACCGAACTGACCATCGCGGTCTGGCCGTGGTTGCTGACGATGCTGGCATTCCTCGTGGCGGTGACGTTCATTCCCGAGATATCGCTGTGGTTGCCGCGCATGCTCGGCATGCTCTGACGAGTTGGATTAAACCTCGGTAAGGTTGAACACCTTGCCGGGGTTTAAGTTGAACGCAGGTGGAACGCTCTCCATGTTGGCTCTCCACCTTACGGAGAGTGCCCCATGAAGAAGATCGCCCTCGCTGCCGTTGCCGCCCTTGCGATCGCAGGTTCCGGCGCAGCCTATGCCCAGCATCGTTCCCACCATCATCATCCGCATTTCAGTGCGCAGGATAAGATCGCGTTTGTCGATGCGCGTATTGCGGCCGTGAAGGCGGGCCTCAAGCTGACGCCGGATCAGGAAAAGAACTGGCCTGCGGTCGAGAGCGCGGTGCGCGATTTCGCCAAGCAGCGGATCGATCGTACCGAGGCGCGCCGTACCGAGCGCCAGGCTCGCCGGGCCGAACAGGAAGGCAAATCCGCAGAGCAACGCGTGCCGGCCGATCCGGTGGCGCGGTTGCAGAAGCGCGCGGACAACATGGCCGCGACGGCAGCCGGTCTGAAGCGCATCGCGGACGCAGCCGATCCGCTCTACAAGAGCCTCGATGACGGGCAGAAGCGCCGCCTCGCGGTGCTCACGCATGCCGGCCGTCGTCACGGCTGGATGCAGCATCGTTTCGAGCGCGAGGAGGGCGGCCCGCAGCGTCATTTCGAGCGCGGTGAACGCGGCGGAGACGGCGAGACCGGCAATCTTTGAGCAGGGCCACGAGGACAAGAGGAAAAGCCGCCGGTTTCCGGCGGCTTTTTGCGTCCGGGGATCGCGGTTGCCGTTGACCGCCGCCCGTCATCCACAGTCCGGCCGAGAACATGATTTTGCGGACAAAATCATGGCCACCTTTGCTGGACATCGGGGGAGGCCTTTGCTAAACGACGGCCTCTTCCACGGACATTTAATCCGGTCGGAACCGGGCGATTAGCTCAGTTGGTAGAGCAGCTGACTCTTAATCAGCGGGTCGTAGGTTCGAGCCCTACATCGCCCACCAAAAACACCGAAGATTATCAATAACTTAGAAAGATGTCGGTGGCCGATCCTTAGACCGGGTTGGCATCCTTTGATGATCCTTGACGTTTTTGTTCACGAAAAAGACCCGCTCAGGTTTCCCCCGGCGGGTCTTTGTCCGTGTCACCGATCAGCAGCTTGCGGCGGCGGCCGAAGCTTCGGCCAACCAGAAAATTTTCGGCTTCGCGAACGTTGGTACGCTCCTGATCAGCCCGCTATCAATGCGAGCGACCCGGAGTCCGTAGTGTTCGTTCGGTTGATCGGTGCTGATCCCGATGTGGTGCTAGCGCCGGAATGAATAATGTCATTTCCGGCGCAGGCTATTTCTCCAACGACGAGTGCGAACAATCCGCAATGGTCTTCCGAGGTAGTATTTCCGCAATAGCTGCCAGCGCCCGAAAAGACTCACGTTGAAACTGTCCGGACTCGGAACATACCAGCTGTTATCACCGGTTCTGCGAACGCGTTTATACCCGTGCGCTTTCATGAAACGATGAATGCTATCGTTTTCGATGTGGTCCTCGATCAAGACAAGGGGCGGTTTCCATCTGCTGATATCGAAACCGGCGAGAACGTCCATTTCTGCGCCTTCGACATCGATTGATATAAAATCAATAGAGGTTGGCTGCTGCACCTCCAAAATTGAATCCAACGTTACGACGCTTACAATCTCGTATTCATCGTAGCGCCAGTCGTTCTCGAACCGATCCGCTCGGACGGTGCTGAGACCGCCGAGTTTCGCTAGCTTCATGGTCGTGCCGTGCTGCGCAGGGGAGCCGCAGGCGACCTGAATGACTTTTGACGTTCTATTCTTGCGACACCGGATAGCGTGCTCTTCGCAAGCCTCGATCATGAGGCCAGACCAGCCATTGTCCTCTAGCCGCTTCGATTGCGACAGCAACTCAGGATCGAACGCGCCAACTTCGATGAAGTAGCCCGGTTTTCGATTCGAAAAATAAGTATCAAGAACGTCATCTTCGACCTCCTGCCGAAAAATGGCAGGAGCCAAAAGTGCTCCGAACAAAGCAGAAAACATAATTCCAGCCCAGATAGTCCGCCCAGCCCGAGCGGCGGCATTATTCTACCTGACCAAAAGGATCATCTCAATGTCCTCACGGCATCCTACAGCGCGATGATGAAGCTCGAAGTGAGCAAGGGCATCGTCAGAGAGGGAAACCCCAATAACGGAAGCCATGACGATGGGCCAGCAAGAGCAGGTCGCCCGCATCGAGCGGATGCAGGAGGGGACCCGGAAGTTCGCCGACGCTCACAAAATCATAAATACAATCAATTCGTTATGATGAGGCGGCTCGTCCGAAGGACGAGTCTTCTTGCTGCCGGATCTGATGCGGAAAAGATGTGAAGTAAGTTCCGTCCGATCAGCCGCGGCACTTAATTCGCATTTAACTAAAACCCGCATTAATGGGCCATCGCGACGTCATGTGGGAATCCCTGCAGATTCAGGGTTGCCGTCATGACAAATCCGCATTTGAATGGCCTATCGGCATGTGTGCACCGCATGCACGATGGGGGCCCGGGGGACGTAGTGCATACCACGAGGCAGATGAAATCACGCCCACGCAGGCCGGTTGATGCGCGCGCGGCTGAGCGCGAAGCGCGCTCGCGCAAAGCCATCCGGCAGACCTTCGTTGGCGGCATCCTGCTGGCGGGTGGCGGACTGTCCTGCCTCTGGATTCTGAACGCGAGCCTCGGCAAGGCCGCCATTCCCGCCCAATCGCTCCCGCAGTTCGATATCGCGACCACCGTTCCCGCCCCGAGCGCCGATCCAAAACAATTCGCTGCGTTGCTCGACACCACGTCCTCGCTTGGACCTGCGACGTCCTTTAACCGGCCTTATGCATTCGAGGAGCGTTGGGCCGGAATAGCCTTCGAGGATCGCTGGGCGGCGGTTGCACCCGCGCCCGCACCGGAGCAAGCCAAGGTCGATGTCGCGACGACTCGTCCTGTGACGCCGCCTGACGATGTGGCGCAGGAGGTCGCGGAAGCCGTGCCGATGCCGCTGCCGCGTCCTTCTATCGAGAGCGCCAAGAACGCTCCGTCGCGCCAGGATGCGGCGCAGGAGAACAAGGAGGTCGCGCTCGCCGAGCCGGCCAAGCAACCTTCGATCTTCGAGAGACTGTTCGGCAAGCTGCGCCCCGCCAACACGACGCTGGCCTATGCCTCGCCAGATGGGGGCATCTTCAGCAACGGCACCAGCCGTATCGGCGGCCGCTACGATCCCTTTACCGCTGTCTACGACATCTCGGCCCGCACGGTTTACATGCCGGATGGCACCAAGCTCGAGGCGCATTCCGGCCTCGGCAGCCGGCTCGACGATCCGCGCTACGTGAATGAGCGGATGCGTGGCGCAACGCCGCCCGCGACCTATGAACTGAAGCTGCGCGAAGCACTGTTCCATGGCGTCGAGGCGATCCGCCTGACCCCGGTGGACAGCAACGTCTACGGACGCACCGGTCTGCTCGCGCACACTTACATGCTCGGACCGAACGGTGACTCCAACGGCTGCGTGTCGTTCAAGAACTACAACGCCTTCCTGCAGGCCTATAAGAAGCAGCACGTGAAGCGGCTCGTCGTCGTCGCCCGCCTCGATACCTGATCTCCTTCTTGTGATCTCTTTCCGTTACCTAGCAGGCCCCGCATGCGATGCGGGGTCTTGCCAAAGCGCGCCGTTCCGCGCGATGCACTGACGCGATATATTGCAGCGGCCGGTAATCACGGGCGCCTTCCAAAGGTATAGCGACTGAAATGGAATTCGATTCCCCGCGCGATATTTTGCGTCATCGACCATTTCAGTTTTTCTTCGTCACGCGCAGCTTTTCCCGTTTCGCAAGCCAGATTTCGACGGTCGCGATCGGCTGGCAGATCTACGATCTGACCGGGAGCGCGCTGTATCTCGGTCTCGCCGGCCTCACGCAGTTTCTGCCCACGGCGATCCTGGTGTTCGTGGCGGGTCACGTCGCAGATCGTTACGACCGTCGCCGCGTGCTGCAGGCCTGCCAGAGCGTGGAAGGCCTGACGGCGGTGGCGCTGGCGCTCGGAAATTTCCTGGGCATTCTCACCGTGCCGTGGATTTTCGCAGCCCTTGCGGTGCTCGGTACAGCGACCGCGTTCGAAAGCCCGGCGACGGCGGCAATCCTGCCGGCGGTCGCGCCGCCGGGGCGCCTGCAGCAGGCGACCGCGTTGTCGACCGGCGGCAACCAGATGGCGACCATTGTCGGCCCGGCACTCGGCGGCTTCGTTTATGCGATCTCGCCCGGCGTGCCGTACGCGCTGATGACCGTGTTATGGTTCCTCGCCTCGATCCTGACGCGCTTCATTCATTTCGAGCGGCCCGCGCAACCGAAGGAGATGCCGACCCTGAGCGCACTGTTCGGTGGGGTGCGGTTCGTGCGTGACAACCCGACTATCCTCGGTGTGATCTCGCTCGATCTGTTCGCGGTGCTGTTCGGCGGCGCGACAGCGCTGCTGCCGATCTATGCGCGGGACATCTTGCAGACCGGGCCATGGGGCCTCGGCCTGTTGCGGGCAGGGCCTGCGGTCGGTGCGCTTGCGATGACGGTCGTGCTTGCGCATCTGTCGATCAACCGGCGTGTCGGCCTGCGGATGTTTCAGGCCGTGATCGCGTTCGGGGTGGCGACCATCGTCTTCGCGCTGTCGACGAAAATCTGGCTGTCGCTGCTCGCGCTCGCGGCGATGGGGGCAGTCGATACCGTCAGCGTTGTGATCCGCTTTTCGCTGGTGCAGCTCTCGACGCCCGACGACATGCGTGGACGCGTGGGTGCGGTGAACTATCTGTTCGTCAACGCCTCGAACCAACTCGGTGAATTCGAGAGCGGCGTGGTGGCGGCCTGGCTCGGCGCTGTCCCTGCGGCGCTGCTCGGCGGCATTGCCACGATCCTGATCGCGCTGACGTGGATGCGGCTGTTTCCTACCCTGCGCAAGGTAGAGCGATTGGAATGAAGTCGTCTTGACCGTCCGTTACGACGCCTGAACAATCGTGGCCAAACCGAGCGGGGTGCCGCCATGCCGGGCTTTACGTTTCAATCGACAAAATCGTTGCTGATGGAGCTGGGCGCGTCGGCGCGCATTGGCGAACTCGCAAAGGCGCTCGGCTGCACCTCGATGCTGCTGGTCACCGATCCCGGCGTCATGGCCGCAGGGCTGTTGCAGGCCGGATTGAAGGGGCTGGCGCAGGCGGGCATTGCCGTCGCGGTTTTTTCCGAAGTGGAAGCCGATCCGCCGGTGCATGTCATCGAGCGCGCCGTTGCGATGGCACGCTCGGCGAAGGCCGATGGGATCGTCGCCATCGGTGGCGGCAGTTCGATGGATGTCGCCAAGCTGGTCGCGCTCTTGGCGCTCAGCGACGAGAAGCTCGCGGATATCTACGGCGTCGGTATGGTGAAAGGCAGGCGCCTGCCGCTCATTCTGGCGCCGACGACGGCAGGCACCGGATCGGAGGTAACGCCGATCTCGATCGTCACAACCGGCGAGAACGAGAAGAAGGGCGTGGTATCTCCCGTGCTGCTGCCGGACTGGGCCGTGCTCGATGCCGAACTGACACTTGGTTTGCCCGCGCATGTCACAGCAGCGACCGGCATCGATGCAATGGTTCACGCCATCGAGGCCTACACCAGCAAGCGGCTGAAGAACCCGATGTCGGATGCCTTGGCGCGGGAGGCGCTGCGGCTGCTCGGCGGCAACATTCGCACCGTCTGCCGTGACGGCGCCAATCTCGAAGCGCGGCACAACATGCTGTTCGGCTCGATGCTCGCGGGCATGGCGTTCGCCAATGCGCCGGTCGCCGCCGTGCATGCGCTGGCTTATCCGGTCGGCGCGCGCTTTCATGTCGCGCACGGCTTGTCCAATTCGCTGGTGCTGCCGCAGGTGCTGCAATTCAATGCAACGGCGGCCGAAGCGCATTATGCCGAGATCGCCGACATTCTTGTGCCGGGCAGAGGGAACGGTGCTGCCTCACGTGTCGCAGAGATGGTGAAGTGGCTCGCGCAATTACCGGTCGAGCTGGGCCTGCCGACAAGGCTGCGCGATGTCGGGATTGAGGAATCCGATCTCGATGCGCTGGCCGAGGATGCGATGAAGCAGACCCGGCTGCTCATCAACAATCCGCGTGAACTGACGCAGGCCGATGCGCTTGGCATCTATCGTGCGGCGCTGTGATGTGGCAAGGATTGCGCCGTTCCCGGCGTGAGACGTGATGGACACCATTATCCTGCAATTCGGCGATGACGAGACGCCCGCGCGCACTGCTGCGGCCGAGGGGCTGCCATCGCTCGACAACGCCGCCAATCTCGGTCTCGCGTTCTTCGACGTTGCGCGAACGCGCGGCGATCATCCGGCGATCGAGACGGAGAAGGGCACCTTCACCTACGGCTGGCTGCTGCGCGCCGCCGAGAGCGTGCGCCGTTATCTTTGCAACCGCCCAGATTTTATGCCGGGCGCGCGCGTTGCACTGAAGCTCTCCAATTCGCCGGAGTATGTCGCGGCCTATTATGGCACGCTGCTCGCGGACGGCGTCGTGGTGCCGTTGCCGGTTGCGCTCGAGCCGATGCGGCTCAAGCAAATCGAAGATGCGTGCAGTCCCGACATTCTGATCGCGCCGAAAAATCTTGCGGGCGATGCGGCTGCGACGGTGACGCTGATCGCGGAATATCCCGGCGACATTGCGCGCCCCATGCCGCAACGCGGGCGTGACGATCTCGCGATGTTGTTGTTCACATCGGGCTCGACAGGTTTGCCCAAGGGCGTGATGCTGAGCCACGGCAATATCCTGTCCAACGCGCAATCGATCCTGCACGACCTGCCGATCACGGGAGATGAGCGTGCGCTGGTGCTGCTGCCGTTCTGCCATGCGTTCGGCAATTCGATCCTGCAGACGCACATACTGGCGGGCGCGACCATGATATTCGCCGGTGCGCTGATGTTTCCGGCGACGATTCCGCAGGCCATCGCCAAGTTCAACGCCACGAGTTTTTCGGCGGTGCCGGAAGTCTACGGCATGCTGATGAAATACGGCCGGCTCGGCGAACAGCAGATGCCGCATCTTCGTTATATGTCAGTGGCGGGCGGCGGCTTGCGCCACGATCTCTCGGTGCAGATGGCGGAGCTGATTGCGCCTGCCGAGTTTTACGTGATGTACGGCCAGTCGGAAGCGAGCGCGCGGCTTGCGGTGCTGCCGCCGGATCAGCTTACGGTTCGCGAAGGCTCCATTGGCAAGGCGCTGTCAGGCGTCGAACTTGCCGTTCTGGATGAATCCAACCGGTCCCTGCCACAGGGTGAGGCCGGGATGCTGTGCGCGCGCGGACCGAACGTCATGCTCGGTTACTGGCGGGATGAGGTTGCGACCCATGAAGCGCTCAGCGATGGCTGGTTGCGCACCGGCGATCTCGCCCGCGCCGACGGGGACGGCTATTTCTATATCGAGGGCCGAGCCAACCTGCTGGTGAAGGTGCAGGGCTATCGCGTCCATCCCGTCGAAATCGAAAGCGTTGTGGAGGCGGCCTTTCCGGGCGTCCGTGCGGTAGCGGTGCCGATACAGCATGCGGGCGAGACCCGCTTCGCCCTGTTCGTTGCGCCTCAGGGGGGCGCGGCGGTCGATGCCGCGGGCCTGCGCGCGGCCTGCCAGCGCGATCTGCCGTCCTATAAAATCCCTGTGTATGTCGAGATTCTGGAGGAGCTTCCCCTGACATCCGGCTACAAGGTGGATAGGGCTGCATTGAGCAAGCGGCTGCCAGCCGGTTGAGGGGCGGTACTTTTCCTTGAAATAAGGCTATGAGGATGGCCTGCGGGACGCCGCAGCCGAAGATGTTGAATTGGAGGTCGAGCGAAGATGGTACCGGAGCGGACACAGGTCGAGGCCGATATTTTGAAGTTCGTGGCGTCGCGCTGCCCGAACTATCCCGGCCTCGCGCTCGATACCGATCTGCTCGAAGAGGGACTTCTGGATTCGCTGCTCCTGATCGACGTGATCTTTCAGATCGAGGAGAAGTACGGCATCAAGCTCGGCGGCGAGCATGTCGGGCCCGCGCATTTCCGTTCGCCCGCCGCGATCGTCGATCTGGTGATGAGCCAGAGCGCGGCGGCGCAGGTGTGAGGATCGCACAGCGATGAAATGGCCTCTCGTCAGCCGCCCGCTGTCGAACGCGGAAATCCCGCTCTACAATCGCTATTATCTGCACGCGCCGAAATCGAGCCACGTCGATCCTGTGATCGTGATGGGGACCGAATTCGAGGCCGACGCGCTGCTTGCGTTTCTGCAGCAGAAGAATCGCGCAGGCGGCACCATTCTCACCACCGCGCATGCATTGATCCGCGCTACCGGCCTTGCACTCGCGCAATACCCTGACATGAACACCCGCGTGGTCGGACGCAGCGTTCGTCGTTTTCGCGACATCAGCATCCGCATGGGATTCTTCCATCGCAAGAACAACGAAATCGACTTGCTGCTGGTGACGTCTCCGGACAAGAAAAGCATCGAGGACATTGCCGTCGAAGTCTGGCGGCGACTCCTGGAGGCTGCGCGCGGCAATGGCGGGCGCGACCGCGATCTCGCGCGGATGCGCAAGGTGCCTGCGTTCTGGTTTCGTCAGATGATGCGTGTCTACGGTTTTCTCGACCGCCACTTCCATCTTCCTGCGGTGAGCCGTCTTGATGAATTGCGTGGTGGCAGCGCGATGGTGAACGATCTCTCGCATGCGGGCATGCCGCCCCTGCGCAGCTACAAGCCGAGCCGCTTCGCCGACGGCAGTGACTCCATCAACCTGACATTGGGTCCGGCGGAAACCAAGCTGGTGATGCGTGATGGTGCGCCGGCGGAGGTCAAGGTGATGCCGCTGTTCATGCGCGCCGATCACAGGCTGGCGGATGCCTATCAGATCGGGCGTTTTCTCGCCGCCGTGCGCGAGACGCTGCAGAACCCCGAGCGGCTGGCGGTCAGCCAATAACACGGCCGTGGCGGGTCAGGCCGTCAGCTTTAGCCACAACACCCGGCAGAGAGCCCATAGTGCGGTTGGAATTGTTGGTTCGCTTATCATTACTAAAGTAAGAATGCTGCCGATCCCATTGGCAGTCCACCAGACCCGATGCGGCGTGCGACGAGTACCCACGACTGAAGCCACAAGGTTTAGAAAGAAGGTCGTGTACGCGATCACGCTCTGGGCGGCCAAGCTGATATATCCCGCCATCCGAAATTGATTCGTCACTACACAGACGAAACTGATGAGCAGGATTGCGATGAATAATCGCTTTGATGTAATCGCGAACATATCCTCCACCGGCTCGTAAGAGGCTGAAGTCAATAAATCCCAGGCAACACGCGCGCGGTGCGCCGCATGTAGGCGCGGTATTCGTCACCGAACGTGTCGATCATCATCTGCTCCTCGCGCCCGACGCGCATGAAGAACAGGATGCCGAAGCCGATAAGGCCTGCGGGACCCGCGATCCAGTTCGGCAGCAGGAACGCCTGCGCCAGCGCCCACAGCCAGAAGGCCGCGTACATCGGATGGCGGACACGGTTGTAGACGCCTTCGGTCACGAGGCGGTGCTGCTCGCGCACTTCGAGCGTGACCGACCAGTTGCGCCCCAGATCCTTGTGGGTGCGGCGGAACATCCACAGCGCCACCACGAAAATGATGCCGCCGATCACGACCTGCGCCGGATGCAGCGGGTAGTCGGCGAAAGGAAAGGCATGGCCGAACACGTAGAGTGCGGGCAGGATGCCGAGCCCGGTGGTCGAGGAGCTAAGGAGCAGTTTTTCGCGCAGTCCCGACGCCTGACGGGCCTTCGGCGTGCGTTTCGAGCGGCGGTCATGAGGCAGGCGGATGATGAACCATCCGATCACGCCGATTGCCCAGATGATCTTGCTCGCCAGAAGAAGCACGGTGGTCCCGTTCTGTCCAAAAGATGCCAAAAGAAACGGGGCTCTATCCCATACTCCGGCGCTGAAAGCCACCCGCGGGACGTTACCGGATCGTCGCAAAACCCGGCAGATTCGGTTCCCGAGTGAGCGAATTTTGCAACACGCATGGCGATAACGGCGATAGCACGGTGAAACCCCCGGCGTTGGCTTGATTTCCGTCTGACGGCTCATTTAAGTGCCGCCGGGAGCAACCCTTTTCATAACGGTGGATGATGCGCACGTTTTGGTTGGCGATTGTTTTTGCAGTCGGATTGATTTTCGCACCCGCAGGCGCACAGGCGGCTCCGGGCCATGTCTATTTGCTCAAGGGCCTTGCGAACGTGTTCTCGACCGGCCTCGATAATTACGCGGCCGAGCTGAACCGTCGCCACATTCCGGTGACGGTCGCCAACCACAGCGAGGCGGCCGGTCTCGCGATCGAAGCGGCGCGGCTCTACAAGGCAGGCAAGGGTCCGATCGTCATCGTCGGCCACTCGCTCGGCGGCGCGGCTTCGACCCAGATGGCGGAGATCATGCAGCAGCAGGGCGCCAAGGTGGCGCTGATCGTCAATTACGGCCCGCCCGGCAATCAGGTGATTCCGGCCAATGTCGCCCGTGTGGTGAACTATTACGGTGTCGTCGGCGGCATCGCGGTGCGTGGTCCGGGCTCGCGCGCGGCAATCACCAACGTCAACCTGAGCGCCGATCCGAACATCAACCACTTCAACATGGACAAGTCGCCGCGTCTCGAAGCCAAGACGATGGCCCAGATTCTGGCGGCGCTCCGCAGCGGCCACCGCGCGGCTCCGAAGGTTGCTGTCACCCCGCAGCATTCGGCATCGGCCACGCCTGCCCAGTAAAAGACTTATCGGTTCAATCGCGACAATCCGCGCGGCGCCAGTCGCGCGGATTTTTTTATGCCTCGCCAATCGAAAGGCGGCGATGGCGATCGGTTTCCTCGGCGTAGCGACGCAGCGCATGCGCTTCGGTCAGGATGCCGATGACCCGGCGCGTATCGGCCGTGTCGATCACCGCGAGCGATTCCGCTTCGGCGCGGTCGAATGCCGCCACCGCATCCTGCACGTTCATCTCGGGCAACAGGCAGGCGTCGGGATAGCGAATGATGTCGCCAACCGTATCTGCCGGGGTGTCGAGCGAAGCATATGCATCGGCGACGAAGACGATGCCCGCAAATTTCTGCTCGGAATCCACCGCGATCACCTGTGTTTTCGAGCCAAGCGGGTAATCGTGCCGGAAGGTCTCGATCGGCATATCCACAGGCACGGTGGTGATGTCGCCACGCATCATCCTGCCCACGGTGAGATCGCGGATCCATCCGATGTCGGCGGCGCTGCGGATGGTTTCTCCGCGCAGATGGAAGCGCCAGGTCGCGAAGGAGTAGCCGAACAGTTCGCGTGTCATCTGGGTCGAGACGATGACGGCGATCAGCACTGCCGTCGTCACCCACAGGTCGCCGGTGGTCTCGAGCGCGATGAAGGTCATGGTGAGCGGTCCCCCCACCACGGAGGCCGACAACGCGCTCATGCCGATGACGGCATAGACGCTGATGTCGAGATGCAGTCCCGGCACCAGCGTGTTCGCAGCGACTGCGAACAGATGGCCGCCGAGCGCGCCGCTGAGCAGCGAGGAGAAGAACAGGCCGCCGCGAAAGCCTGAGCCGAGCGAGATCACCGAGGCCAGGATTTTCAACGCGAACAGGAGCGCAACGGTCAGGATCGGCAGCGTCACCACGTTCGTCGTATGCAGCGCGCCATGGCCGGAGGACATGATTTGTGGGGTCTGCAGCGCGAACAGGCCTACCAGCAGGCCGCCGATGGTGAGACGCAACGGCACCCACAGCCGCGAGCGGGCCATGAGGACATCCCACAGCGCGACCGCGCGCATCACGGCGATGCCAGCCAGTGCGCAGAGAAAGCCGATGACCACCGCGATTGCGATATCCTTGCTTGTCACCTCGCCGACCTGGCTGAGGACGATGCCGGGGATGGTCGGCGCGAGCTGATGGGCCACGGCGTAGCCGATGACCGAGGCGACGCCGATCGGGGCAAGGCTCGCGGGCGTATAGCCGCTGACGATGAGCTCGAAGGCATAGAACGCACCCGCCAGCGGCGCGCCGAAAGCGCCCGCGATGGCGGCGGCACAACCGCAACCCAGAAGGATGCGCTGATCGGAGCGACGCAGGTGAAACGCCTGTCCGAGCACGGAAGCCGCGCCGCTGGAAATCTGGGTGTAGCCCGCTTCGGTGCCGACGGATGCACCGACGCCGCTCGACCAGATCGTCTGCAGCGCCACGATGATGCTGCCGCGGAACGACATCTGACCGCCGTGCAGGGCGTTGGCCTCGATGGGGTCGACTTCCCGGCCGGGCCGCCAGCGGTTGAGAAGGAGCAGCGACAGGCCGAACAGAAGGCCGCCCAGCGTTGGCATGAGAACCGCGCGCCACGGCTCCAGCACCGATTGCGACGACAGCCGCGCGCCATGGGGGAGATTGAAGAGGACCTCGTGCAGCAGGCCGACAGCACGGCTCATCAGCACGACGAAAAGCCCGCCGAGAGCGCCGACGATCGCGGCAAGAACGATCAGGCTCGATTCCCGCGCGCGGACGAGGGCGCGCAGACGGCGCGGTGCTTCCAGATAAAGTTTTGAGGTGGGGGCCGTCATACTTCAACGCGGTTGCCGCCGGCGCCGTGCCAGGGATTTCGCGTTCTCTACAGCAATGAAAACGGCATGGGAAACTGAAATGACCGCTGCAATGCGGTCACTTCTGGTTCATTTCGGAAAGAGGAATATAGGGGGATCACATGTTGATCCGAACCTGTCGTGCTCCGAGGTTCCTATCGCAACTCGCGCCAGTCCCGCAGATCCCGGAGGTCGCCCCAGCGTAGCCGGCGGCGCGGGGCCGGGCGATTGAGCAGCAGCGCGAGCCCGAACCCGATGGCGCCTGCCGCGAGCAGTGCGCCAAGTGGTCGTTCTCTCATGACGGAGGCGACGGCCCGGTTGCCCTGCCGGTAATACTGCCCCCCGGTTTCGACCGCCTGCGAAGCGAGGTCGGACGCGGCATCTCCGAGATTTTCCGCCGCGTCCTTCGCCTGTCCGTAGATTCGCTGCACGGTACCGGCGGCATCGCGCGCGTGTCCCTTGGCCTGCGCGGCGGTATCGCCGGTCAGGCGTCCATAAGCAGCCTCAGCCTTGCCCGCGACCGAATTGGCCGCACCTTCCAAACGCTTTTCGTCCATGATGTTTTCGCTCCCGTTTCGGAGCGCCAACAGCCGGACGCGGCGCAGGTTCCGTGCGGAACATTCCTCTGTCATTACGCATTGCCCTTACGACACACGAAGCGGTTACGCGCGAAGGGAGAGGTTGATGGACGACAAATTCGATCCGGCACCGCACGACAAACACGCGGAAAGTCCGCACCAGGCCGCAGAGAAAGATCGTCGCGTGAAGAAGGAGCTCGACGAGGGGCTGCAGGATACGTTTCCCGCCTCCGATCCGGTCAGCGTCACGCAACCCACCACCACGAAAAAGGCCGCCGAGAAGGTGACGCGCAAAGGTTAATGCGCGCGCCTTGACGAGGCGCCCTGTGGGTTCATCTTTTTCAAAAGGTGAAACTATCTTGCGCTGCTCTGCAAAAATTGCGACGAAAGTCGAAGGCAATTTTTGAAAGCGCATCCATCAATGGCGTCTGACGTTTCGGCTATCGAGCGAAAATCTCCGTCTCCTGACTCCCCCAGCCGGGACGACGCGCCGTCGTCGCAGGCAGATGCGCAGTTGCGCGCGGAAATCCGGCTGCTCGGGCGAATTCTGGGCGATACGGTCCGCGATCAGGAGGGTGACGATGTTTTCGACCTGGTCGAAAGCATCCGTCAGGCGTCGATCCGCTTCCACCGTGACGAAGACGAAGGCGCGCGGCACGAGCTGGAGGCGATGCTGAACGGCCGCTCCATCGCCGAGACGGTACGCATCGTGCGCGCGTTCAGCTATTTTTCCCACCTCGCCAATATCGCCGAAGATCAGAATCACATCCGCCAGACCCGCAACCAGAGTGGGGCGGGATTGGCGACCGCAGCGACCACGCTGGCCGGAACGGTGGAGCGTGCTCGTGACGCAGGCTTCTCTGCGCAACAGCTCCGCGATTTCTTCGACGACGCGCTGGTGAGTCCGGTGCTGACCGCGCATCCGACCGAAGTGCGACGCAAGAGCACCATCGATCGCGAAATGGATATCGCGGCGCTGCTCGACAGCCGCGACCGCACGCAGATGACGGCGGAAGAACTCGCGGATAACGATGAGCAGTTGCGTCGCTGCGTGCTGACGCTGTGGCAGACCAACCTGCTGCGCCGGAGCAAGCTGACCGTGCTCGACGAGGTGCAGAACGGTCTGTCGTTCTACGATTATACTTTTCTCAAGCAATTGCCGCGGTTGCTGAACCTTCTGGAAGATCGGCTCGGCGCCGACGTGGACGGCAAGGAACTGGCATCATTCCTGAAAATGGGAAGCTGGATCGGCGGCGACCGCGACGGCAATCCGTTCGTCACCGCAGACGTGCTGCGTGGCACGCTGCAGATGCAATGCGAGCGTGCCCTGAATTTCTACCTTGATGAACTGCAGAAGCTCTACGGCGAACTCTCGCTCGCCCGGGATATCGTCCACGCCTCGGAAGAACTGCTGGCGCTGAACGGACGCTCTCCGCCTGTCTCCGCGCATCGCGATCGCGAGCCTTATCGCCGCGCGGTCAACGGGGTCTATTCGCGGCTCAAGGCGACGGCGAAAACATTCGGTGTCCGTGCTGTCGGGCGGCCGGGAGGCGAGGCTGCACCTTACGAAAGCGTCGAGGCGTTTCGCGAGGATCTCGATATCATCAACCGTTCGCTGATCGGGCACGGCTCTGGCGTGATCGCGCGAGGGCGGCTGCGGCGGCTGCGGCGCGCGGTGGATTGTTTCGGCTTCCATCTCGCCAGCCTCGACCTGCGGCAGAATTCGGCCGTGCATGAGCGCACCATCGCGGAATTGTTCGAGGCGGTCGCGCCGGGCACGAATTATCTCGATCTGCCGGAAGACGAGCGCTGCGCCCTGCTGGTGCGCGAACTGCACACCGCGCGGCCTTTGATCTCGCCGTTCGTCAACTATGGCGAGGAGACGACGAGCGAACTCGCTGTGCTGCGCACCGCCGCCGAGGCCCATGCGCGGTTCGGGCGGCAGTGTATTCCGCAGAGCATCGTATCGATGTCGGAGGGCGTTTCCGATCTTCTCGAGATCGCCGTGCTGCTCAAGGAGGTCGGGCTGATCGATCCGAACGGCGCAAGCCGGATCAATCTGGTGCCGCTGTTCGAGACAATCGAGGATCTGCGCAACTGCGCCGGCATCATGGATCGCGCGCTATCGCTGCCGGAATATCGCCATCTGGTCGACAGCCGGGGCGGGTTGCAGGAAGTCATGCTCGGCTATTCCGATAGTAACAAGGACGGCGGCTTCATCACGTCCGGCTGGGAATTGTACAAGGCTGAAATCAGCCTTGTTGAGGTGTTCGCGAAGCATAACGTGCGGCTGCGGCTGTTCCACGGCCGCGGCGGTTCGGTCGGTCGCGGCGGCGGCCCGAGCTACGAGGCAGTGCTGGCGCAGCCGGGCGGGGCGGTGAACGGACAGATCCGCATCACCGAGCAGGGCGAAATCATTTCGTCGAAATACACCAATCCGGAAGTTGGCCGGCAGAATCTGGAAATCCTCGCGGCCGCGACGCTGGAGGCGAGCCTACTGCAGCCGCAGCACTCGGCGCCGCGTCAGGAATATCTCGCGGCGATGGAGGAGTTGTCGGCGCTCGCTTTCGCATCCTATCGCGGCCTCGTCTACGAGACCGAAGGCTTCGAGGAATATTTCTGGGCCTCGACCGTCATCAACGAAATCTCGACGCTCAACATCGGCAGCCGTCCGGCTTCGCGCAGCAAGGCGCGGCGGATCGAGAACCTGCGCGCGATTCCGTGGGTGTTCTCATGGGCCCAGTGCCGTCTGATGTTGCCGGGCTGGTATGGTTTCGGCAGCGCGGTCAACGAATGGCTGCGCAAGAACCCGGACAAGGGTCTCGATTTCCTGCGCGAGCTCTATCGCGAGTGGCCGTTCTTCCGCATGCTGCTGTCGAACATGGACATGGTGCTGTCCAAGAGCAGCATCGCGGTCGCCTCGCGCTACGCTGAACTGGTGCCGGACAAGACGCTGCGCGACACCATCTTCCAGCGCATCCGCGCCGAATGGCAGGGCTCGATCGACTGGCTGTTGAAGATCATGGATCAGGACCGGCTGCTCGGGCACAACGAACTGCTCGAACGCTCGATCCGTCACCGCTTTCCTTATCTCGATCCGCTCAACCACGTGCAGGTGGAGTTTCTCAAGGCCTACCGTTCGAAGAATGAAGACCCGCAGGTGCTGCGCGGCATTCAGATCACGATCAACGGCATCTCGGCGGGCCTGCGCAATAGCGGGTAGAGAAGCTCATTGCTTCAGCGCGTCACGGTCCGGCGGAAATAGGCTTCGGTGTCGGTGAGGCGCTGGTGGCTGCGGCGGACCAGAATGGTGCCGGTGCGCAAATTGCGGTTCGCCATATGCAGAAGCCTGCGTCCTTCGCCGACCAGCGCGCGGGCCTGCCGCAACTGCTCGTCGAATGAAGTGGCCGGCGTGGCGGTCTCTGTGCCAACTTCGGCGGCGGTCTGAGCGGAGGTCATGATGCGGCTCCGTATCTGGGTCCCTGGCTGCGTGCACCTCAACGCGCAGGTTGCCAAATCGTTCTGGAGCTGTCCGCCGGCAATTGTGGATTCGGAGCGTCATCCACAGTCCTGTGGTCGCAAGCCTCTTTACAGGGGCCTCAGCGCGGGAACGTCGCGGTGCGCGGCGGCGCCTGCGTGAGTCGGGCAGTGATGGCCTGAATCAGCGGCTTCATGAAAAAAGCGTCCCCGGCGGGAGAGATGTCGGTCTGCAGGCCGTAGGTTTTCAACTCATTGGAGACGACCGGGCCGATCGAGGCGACCGGTGTCAGCGCGAACCCGAGCCGCAACTGCTCTTCATTGCCCTCCGCGCGGGCGGCCTCGACCAGCCGCCGCACCTGGCCGGAACTGGTGAGCGCGATGGCGTCGATGCGCCCCGCAGCGACCTCGGCAATGGCGGCGGCAATGTTCGCGTGCGCAGCTTTCGTGTCGTAGACATAGGGCTCGACGGGGACAGGCGTCGCGCCTGCCGCGCGCACGGCGTCAAGCAGGGCGCTGTGATCCTTCTCCGGATAAAGCTGCAGGCCGACACGGTGGCCCTTCAGATCGGTGCGGGACACCGTGGCGATGATGCCCTCTGTGGTGGGTGGCTCGACCACGGTTTCGGCGGTCAGGCCGAGTTTTCGTAGCGCGTTCACCGGCTTCGGCCCGCGCGCGTATTTGCGCGGGCGGCCAAGCGCCGCAATGAATTCATTTTCGAGCCCCATCCGGTCCGCTGCGGCGACCAGCCGCCGCACGCCTTCGCCGGTCATCAGCACGAGATCGTCGAGCGGCTCATGGATGGCGTTCCCGATCCAGGCGCCGACTCCGTCATGATCGGGGGTGTCTTCGATGGTGAACATCGGGCACTGGATCACATCCGCTCCCTGCTCCTGCAGCAGGCGGGAAAACTGCGCTTCCTCCCGGGTTTCCAGAATGAGGATGCGGTATCCGCTTAATTTGCCGGCCATGATACCTCGCAGGGGTCGGGTGGATTCATATCATTTCATCATGTCGGCGTGGACAGGATTGGCGCAAGGGGAGGCGGGTGCTAGAGCAGGGCCGTTTTCATCCCTCGGTCCACCCAAAGATCAGATTCCCATGCTTGCCCAGCAATTCGTCCTGACCCTGTCCTGCGACAACCGCCCCGGCATCGTCTCCGCCGTGTCCACCTTCCTGTTCGCCAGCGGACAGAACATTCTCGACGCCCAGCAGTTCGACGACACCGAAACCGGCAAGTTCTTCATGCGGGTGACGTTCAACACGGTGGACGGCTCCTCCGACCTCGCTACCCTGCGCGGCGGTTTCGGCGCCATCGCCGTGCCCTTCGGCATGACCTGGCAGTTACGCAGTTCAACCGAGCGCCATCGCGTCATGCTGATGGTGTCGAAATCGACGCACTGTCTCGCCGATCTGCTCTATCGCTGGCGCTACACCGACCTGCCGATGGTGCCGACCGCGATCGTCTCCAATCATCCGCGCGAGACCTATGAGGGTATCGAGTTCGGCGACATCCCGTTCCACTATCTGCCGGTGACCCGCGACACCAAGGCGGAGCAGGAAGCGCAGATATGGAATCTGGTGCAGGAGACGAAGACCGATCTCGTCGTGCTGGCGCGCTACATGCAGGTGCTGTCCGACGATCTCGCCGCGAAGCTCTCGGGCCGCTGCATTAACATCCATCACTCCTTCCTGCCGGGCTTCAAGGGCGCGAAGCCCTACCATCAGGCGCATGCGCGCGGCGTCAAACTGATCGGCGCGACCGCGCATTACGTCACCGGCGATCTCGACGAAGGTCCGATCATCGAGCAGGATGTCGAACGCATCAGCCACCGCGACCCGCCCGAAATTCTCGTCCGCAAGGGCGCGGACATCGAGCGGCAGGTGCTGGCGCGCGGCCTGCGCTATCATCTCGAGGACCGCGTCATCCTCAACGGCCGCAAGACGGTGGTGTTCAAGGATTGAGCAAGATGGCGGCTGCGCTGCGGCATATCCTCTGCGTCGTGCTCGCGGCTTTCGCGATGGCGGCGCAGCCTGCCGTTGCCGCCGAGCCGACATTGAAGATCGGCCTTGTGCTGCCGCTGTCGGGCCCGCTCGCTATGACCGGCGTGCAGATCGACAATGCGATGCGGCTCTATCTGGAGCAGAACGGCGACACCATCGAAGGCACCCGGATCGAAGTGCTGGTTCGCGACGACGAGGGCAATCCCGATCACACCCGCGAGGCGGTCAGGAATCTGGTCGAGGAAGACAAGGTCGATGTGCTGGCTGGGTTCGGCACGTCGCCCGCCGCTGCCGTCGCCGCGCCGTTCGCGACTCACGCGAAGATTCCCCAAGTGGTGATGGGCGCGCAGACGTCGCTCGTCACTACGCGCTCGCCCTTCATCGTGCGCAGCGGTGCGACGCTCGCGCAATCCGCATTGACGCTGGGAAAATGGGCGGCGAAACACAACATCCGCAACGTCGCGGCGCTGATCTCCGACTATGCGCCGGGCAACGACGCGCTGAGCGAATTTTCCAAGGCGTTTGCTGCCGACGACCGCACGGTGAGCGACGAATACAGGATTTCTCTCTCGGAGCCGGATCTCGGCCCACCACTGATGCAGATCAAGCAGGCCAAGCCTGATGCGCTGTTCGTGTTTGTGGCGCCGGGACAGGCGCGTCAGGTGCTCGATGCCATCGCCGCGCAAAAGCTTGTCGAGAGTGGCATCAAGCTGATCGCGACGGGCGATCTCACCGATGATTCCTTTCTCAAGAATCTCGGGCCGTCCGCGCTTGGCGTCGTAACCGCGCATTTCTACTCGGCGGCTCATCCTTCCCGCGCGAACCGCCAATTCGTCGAGGCGTACCGCGCGGCCAATAATGAGACGCCGGGCGCGATGGCAGTGAGCGGTTATGACGGCACCCGCCTGATCTGCGAGGCACTGCGGGCCACCAAGGGCGTGACGGATGGCGAGGCGCTTCTAAAGGCCATGAAAGGCGCTGCGTGGGAGAGCCCGCGCGGCCCCTTCGCCATCGATCCGCACAGCCGCGAAGTTGTGCAGAACATCTACATGCGCAAGGTCGAAGACGTGGGCGGCGAGAAGCAGAATGTCGAGTTCGCGACCTTCGACAATGTCAGGGACCCGAACAATTCCCGGGAGCACTGATCCGTCTGCGCAATCCAGAATGTCATCAGTGACGTCTCATGTGACATTTCGATTTGGAAACAACATCGAAAAATGCACGGGTTTATGTGTTGGACAATATCTGCAATAAGCGTTCGTGTGCTCACCCAAGCAAGGGCTATCGACTTGCTGAATTGAAACGGAGGTGTTGGGTTGCGGATGGATTTTTTACGCATCAATCGAGCGAAAGCTGTTTTCGACGCAATTTATGATTTGGATGATCCAAGAGCTTATTTCTCTGTCCTCGGAGACTTGGATTATATGATCCCGGATGTGGCAGAGCCGGTTGTGCGTCAAATTCTGTCAGCCAAAACTTCGATGACCGGTGTTAAGCCGACCGTGTTGGATGTCGGGTGTTCATACGGCATCAACGCGGCAGTGCATCGGTTTCCTTTGACGTTTACCGGCCTGCGTCATCGTTATGCCCGGCGCGAGATGCGGGCGGTCAGTTCCGAGACTCTGGTAGAACTCGATCGCCATTTTTATGCGGCCTGGCCCGATGTCGGTTTGGCTCGCTTTATCGGGCTCGACATCTCAGCTCCCGCAATCAGATACGCGACAGGCGTCGGCCTTCTTGAGCGGGGCGTTGTTGCCGATCTTGAGACGGGCGATCTGTCGGCCGAGGGCGCGCGCATTATCAGCTCCGCTGATGTGATCATGTCGACGGGCTGCATCGGCTACGTGACCGAAAAGACGTTCAGCAAAATCCTCGACGCGACCGAGAGGCGTCCGTGGATCATCTCCTTCGTGTTGCGGATGTTCCCATTTGAGCCTTTGGCGGCGACATTCGCGAAGCGGGGTTTTGTGACCGAACGCCTTGCCGGCGCGACATTCATCCAGCGCCGCTTCCGCGATGCGGACGAATTTGAAAACACCTTGGCCACTCTGGCAGCCCTCGGCATTGACGCGACCGGTCTTGAATCGGAGGGGCTGTTCCACGCCGATCTTGTCTTGTCCCGTCCTGAAGCGGACGCGCGTGCGGCTCCCTTGGAGGATATCGTCACGGTCGCCAGCGGTCGTGGCCGACCGATCGGGTCACGTTACGTTCATATCCAAGGTGACGAGGGTTTGCAGGTCGCGTTGGAGCCATAGGGCCGGGAATTCGCGGCCTTATGCCGAAGCGGCACGGGCAGGCGCGGGCGATCATCGAAAGCTGCAGCCGTAAGGGGTGGGCCACGATCCGCTACCATAACTTGCAGGCGGTGCCCACCCTCGCGCTGCTCTCCTGAAAAACCCGTGATCTCCCAAAGAATCTTGGCTGGCCGGGTTTCGTCTATGGGCAGATAGTGGTAGGAAGCCTGACCGATATCGTTCTGCCCACTCACTCGTCCCCCGCAGGCCTCATGAAAAACGAAGCCCTTTTGGCTGAGATTTCAGACTATTGCCGCCAGGCGGGCCTGGCGGAATCGACCTTCGGCCGCCGCGCGGTGAACGACGGCAAGCTCGTGACTCGGCTGCGCGAGAACAAGCGGATTACCGTCGATACGCTGGAACGGATTCGTGCCTTCATGGCCGACGGAACCCCGGCGCGGCGGCTGCCGGAGCCGCCCATCGAGAAACGCGATCCGGCCGGCAATTTCCGTTTCTTCGAGAACCGGCAGAAATACTTGCTGTTCGTCCATACCTGCAGCGAGAAGCGCGTCATTGCCCAACGGGTAGCGCTGGAGCTTGGGAGCATTCACCCCAGCCCACCTGCGCTCCGAGTGTTCGACGCCGGGGTGGGCGATGGCACCGTGCTGTCACGCGTGATGCGCTCGATGCACGTCCGCTTTCCGCATATGCCGTTCTATGTCGCGGGCAAGGAAATCAGCCTCGAGGACGTCAAGCTGACGCTCGACAAGGTGCCGGACCGGCTGTTCGAGCACCCCGCGACCGTGTTCGTGCTCACCAACATGAACTACGCCGAGGCGCCGTGGCTGACGCCGAAATCGGCCACCGCCGCCGCCGCGACGATCTGGAAGGAAGTGGTTCTCACCGGGTCTTCGTCCGGCGAGTTCGAGGCGCAGATCGCCGAGCTCGAGCCGTTCCTCGAGGAAAACTGGCGCGCCAGCATCTCGCCGCGTTCGGGCATGCCGGTCTATGAGCGGCCGGTGGCTATCGTGATCTATCGCAACGACCATCGTTTCATGCTGGATTCGGTCATCCCGCGCGCGGGCAAGGTCGAGGCCAACTTCGATCTCGTCATCGCCTCGCAACCTTATCGTGCCAAGTCCTCGCTGAATTTCCGCGCCAAGCGCATCATCGGTCCGCTGGCCCGCTCATTGCGTCCCGGCGGGCGGCTGATCGGCATCCACTCCCACGGCAACGATCCGGGGATGGAGATCATCCAGTCGATCTGGCCGGACGAGAACCCGTTCTCGGTCAATCGCCATGAAGTGCTGCGGGCGGTGAAATACGAACTCGGCTCGGCGGGGCGCGAGCTCAACTTCAACGCCTATGCCGATAATCGCTCGATCTTCCGGTACGATATGGAAGCCCTGCCCAACGAGGTCACCGGCGCCATCGGTTCCTCGACCGCCTTCGCGGCGTGGAATGCGGCGGTCTATGTCGCCCAGATCGAGGACGACCGACTCTCCGGAATTACCGAAAGCGGCCGTTATCTGGAAGCCACGCGCGAGGTGCTGCGGCGGCATAACGGATTGTGGTTTTACGATGAATCTTACGTCATTTCGCGGCGACGCGATTGACGCCTCCCATGGAATTTTCCAAACAACCGCCAGTCAAATCGAAGGAAGACAAGATGCGTTCGTCCTATCTGTTCACCTCTGAATCCGTCTCCGAAGGCCATCCGGACAAGGTCTGCGACCGCATCTCGGACGAGATCGTCGATCTGTTCTTCCGCGAAGGTCCGAAGCAGGGCCTCGATCCGTGGCAGATCCGCGCCGCGTGCGAAACGCTCGCTACCACCAACAAGGTGGTGATCGCGGGCGAGACGCGCGGTCCGCTGCTGCCGAAGGAGCAGCTCGAGCAGGTCATCCGTAACGCGATCAAGGATATCGGCTACGAGCAGGACGGCTTCCACTGGAAGACCGCCGACATCGAAATCCTGCTGCATGAACAGTCCGCCGACATCGCGCAGGGCGTTGATGCGCAGCAGCCGACGAACCGCGAAGAGGGTGCGGGCGACCAGGGCATCATGTTCGGTTACGCCACTAACGAGACGCCCGAACTGATGCCCGCTCCGATCCACTACGCGCATAAGATCCTGCGCCTGATCGCCGAAGCGCGCCACGCCGGCACTGAGAAGGTGCTCGGCCCCGACTCCAAGAGCCAGGTCACCGTGCAGTACGAGAACGGCAAGCCGGTTGCGGTGCGCGAGATCGTCGTCTCGCACCAGCATCTCATCGAGGACATGACCTCGAAGCAGGTGCGCGAGCGCGTCGAGCCTTACATCCGCAAGGCGCTGCCGGAAGGCTGGATCAACGACAAGACGATCTGGCACATCAACCCGACCGGCAAGTTCTTCATCGGCGGCCCCGATGGTGACACTGGCCTCACCGGCCGCAAGATCATCGTTGATACTTACGGCGGCGCGGCTCCGCATGGCGGCGGCGCGTTCTCCGGCAAAGACTCCACCAAGGTGGACCGCTCGGCCGCTTACGCCGCGCGCTATCTCGCCAAGAACGTCGTTGCGGCAGGTCTCGCCGACAAGTGCACGCTGCAGTTGGCGTATGCGATCGGCGTCGCGCGTCCGCTGTCGATCTACATCGACACCCACGGCACCGGAAAGGTGTCGGAGGACAAGCTCGAGAAGGCGGTGGCGCAGTCGATGGACCTCACGCCGCGCGGCATCCGCAAGCACCTCGACCTCAACAAGCCGATCTATGCGCGCACCGCGGCCTACGGCCATTTCGGCCGCGCGCCGGACAAGGATGGCGGCTTCTCCTGGGAGAAGACCGACCTCGCCGAGGCGCTGAAGAAGGCGGTTTGATTTTCACGACGTCATTCCGGGATGCGGCGTAAGCCGCAGGCCCGGAATCCCGAACTTCCCAATTCCGGGTTCGCGCGCTGCGCTCACGCCCCGGAACGACATGACACAGACAGGAACACTCAACATGACCACCGCCAAGGATTACATCGTCGCGGACATCGGCCTTGCTGATTTCGGCCGCAAGGAATTGTCGCTCGCCGAAACCGAAATGCCGGGCCTGATGGCGACGCGCGAGGAATACGGCCCGAAGCAGCCGCTCAAGGGCGCGCGCATCGCTGGCTCGCTGCACATGACGATCCAGACCGGCGTGCTGATCGAGACGCTGAAGGCGCTCGGCGCCGACATCCGCTGGGTGTCCTGCAACATCTATTCGACGCAGGATCACGCCGCAGCCGCGATTGCCGCTGCCGGCATTCCGGTGTTCGCCGTGAAGGGCGAGACGCTGAAGGATTACTGGGACTACACCGCCAAGCTGTTCGACTGGCACGGTGGCGGTCATCCGAACATGATCCTCGACGACGGCGGCGACGCCACGATGTACGTCCACCTCGGCCTGCGCGCTGAGAACGGCGACACCGCGTTCCTCGACAAGCCGGGCTCCGAGGAAGAGGAAGTGTTCTTCGCGCTGCTCAAGAAGCAGCTCAAGGAAAAGCCGAAGGGTTACTTCAAGGCGATCGCCGACAGCATCAAGGGCGTATCGGAAGAGACCACCACGGGCGTGCATCGTCTCTACGACATGCAGAAGGCCGGCACGCTGCTGTGGCCTGCGATCAACGTCAACGACTCGGTAACCAAGTCGAAGTTCGACAACCTCTATGGCTGCCGTGAATCGCTGGTCGACGGCATCCGTCGCGGCACCGACGTGATGATGTCGGGCAAGGTCGCGATGGTCGCGGGCTTCGGCGACGTCGGCAAGGGTTCGGCGGCCTCGCTGCGTCAGGCCGGTTGCCGCGTTTTGGTCTCCGAGGTCGATCCGATCTGCGCGTTGCAGGCCTCGATGGAAGGCTATGAGGTCGTGACGATGGAAGACGCCGCGCCGCGTGCCGACATCTTCGTGACCGCGACCGGCAACAAGGACATCATCACCATCGACCATATGCGCGCGATGAAGGATCGCGCCATCGTCTGCAACATCGGCCACTTCGACAACGAGATTCAGGTCGCGACCCTGAAGAACATGAAGTGGACCAACATCAAGCCGCAGGTCGACGAGATCACCTTCCCGGACGGCAAGCGCATGATCCTGTTGTCCGAAGGCCGCCTCGTGAACCTCGGCAACGCGATGGGCCATCCGTCCTTCGTGATGTCGGCGTCGTTCACCAACCAGACGCTGGCGCAGATCGAACTCTACGCCAACAACAAGGACGGCAAGTACAAGAAGGAAGTGTACGTGCTGCCGAAGTCGCTCGACGAGAAGGTCGCGCGCCTGCACCTGGCCAAGATCGGCGTGAAGCTCACCGAGCTGAAGAAGGACCAGGCCGACTACATCGGCGTGAAGGTGGAAGGCCCGTACAAGGCCGAGCACTACCGGTATTGATTTTCGCAGAGGCGATAAGGAAAGCCCCGGAGCGATCCGGGGCTTTTTGTTTGTGCATCTGCTGGTCATAAGGTCTGCCGGAAGCGGTAAACCGCCCCCCAATGAACACAATTGAGTCCTTTGGGTTTGGTGCGGGGTGTGCTACGAACCCGCATATTCGATTGCTGGCCCTTCTTTTGTTAACGCGCCGCCAGGCTCCTTTCCCAAAGACGATGCTGAAAATTGGATGTTTCGCGCAATGGTGTGCGAAATGCGCCATTGCGCGCCTTTAGGAAAGATAGAGACACATGGCTCAAGGTACAGTGAAGTGGTTTAACAGCCAGAAGGGTTTTGGATTCATCGCCCCGAGCGACGGCGGCAACGATGTGTTCGTTCACATCAGCGCGGTCGAGCGTGCGGGCCTTTCCAACCTCGCCGAAGGGCAGAAGGTTGAGTTCGAAGCCAAGACGGACAAGATGCGCGGCAAGACCAGCGCGGAAAACCTCCAGCTTCTCTAAGCAAATCATCGGCCGCCTGCTGTCATCCTGATGTGATGACGCGGGCGTACCATGCAGGGATTCAAAAGCGCCGTCACCGCGGATGTACCGGGATGCGCTTTTAGAGTTTCACGCCTCGTTTCACGGATGTACTGAAACGGACGTTCAGGGGCCTCGTCAGAAATGACGGGGCTTTTTGCTGTGCGGACAAGGATGGCACAGGAACCCCGACCGCATGCGTACGTTTTCTCGCGGAATTGCCAATCGCGAGGGACCGATGGAACATCTGCAATATCCCAATGAGAGCGCGGAGTATCGCGCCGCGCGCAACGCGCTGCTGGATGAAGAGATCAAACTGCGCGCGCAGATCGAGAAGGTCGCCGCACAGCGCCGCGCGCTGCCGCCGGGCGGAGAACTCAAAGAGGATTATGTGTTCGAGCGCATCGGGCAAAACATCATGCCCGAGAAAGTGAAGCTGTCCGAACTGTTCGGCGCGCACGACACGCTCGTTCTTTACAGCTTCATGTACGGCCCGGAGCGGGCTTCACCATGCCCCGGCTGCACGCATCTGCTCGACGGCATCGATGGCGCGGCTCGGCATCTGTCGCAGCGCGTGGCGTTTCATGTGGTGGCGAAATCGCCGATCTCGCGTCTTGCAGCATGGGCGCACCAGCGCGGCTGGGAGCACATGTCGTTGATCTCGACGGCGGGTAATACCTACGACGCGGATTACTTCGGCGACACCTCGAAATTCTCGCAAGCCATGCGCGCGCAGCACAAGGTGCCGGATGGCGAAAACTGGGACGAGACGATCTTCAACGTGTTCAAAAAAGAGGGCGGCAAAATCCGCCACTTCTGGGGATCGGAAATGAGCTTCGCGCCAAGCGAGCCGGGCCAGCATCACCGCGCCGGCGACATGGCCGATCCATTATGGAATCTGCTCGACATGACGCCGGAGGGGCGGGGAGGGGATTGGTTTCCGAAGGTGGGGTATTGAAAGAAATAAGAAGCCTCGGAGGGCGTCCGGACTTTTTACGTTTATATATTCGCTTGCGGGGTGTTTAGCCGGGGATAAGCCCTTTTTGAGAGCTTGTGAATCAACAATCCGATTGTATTTCATAGTCGGTAAATTCTCCGAAGATGATTCGCATTCGAAATTGTAGAGGGCATCTTGGCTGACGATAAATCGACTTTTGATATTTGGTTGCCTGTAATTGGAAATTGTCTCGCGTTTATTTGCCTAGATAAGTACTCCGAGAGAAATCCAGGTAAGGCCGACAGTGTGTTGAAGAAAGTAAAATTTCTTCAAGGCTTAGGTGTGCCCGCGAAAGATGCGGCCGGCGCAGCCGGAAGCAGCCCTGAGTCTGTCAGAGTTATGAAGGCTCAAGGAGGGAAGCGTGGCAAAGGAAGATGAAGCGCAGTGGCTGGAGATTATCGGAAAATCGCTTGCCTATCTTTGTGTTCAACAAGTTGCTCAGAATGATCCGAAGCGTGTGCCGGATGTCGTTGCCAAGGTAAAATTTCTTGAAGGCATCGGTATGTCTACGGCGGATGCCGCTGAATTGCTCGGCACCACAGCGAATTCTGTAAAAACAAATCTAAGACAACGCGAGAAAAAGAAGGGAGCGGGTGGTGGCAAAAAAACCAAAAAGTGAGCCTGTAAAAACGGATTCGATGGAAAAAATTGCGCGGCTGTTAGCGGTGCATGTTTCTAAAGGTTTGGATGCAGAGGATGCTGCAGTCAGGCTTTTGGCGGTGGGTTTTGACTCGCCGACCATCGGCCAGCTTATTAATAAAAATCCAAACTTCGCAAATGCCGCAAAAAGCAAATATCTGAAGTCCTTGGAGAAAGTTAAGGATTGATGTCAATAGGCGCGAAACTTCTCGAGGCTCTCGAAGCTAGACTCGGTCTCAGCCGTAGCCAAGTGAATCGGCGGATTTCAGAAGAGGCTGCAACGAAGCATTTACCGCGAAGACTCGCCGCTATTTCCTTGGCGTCTCAATGTCGATTGCCGATGCACCGTTTTGCAACGGATGAGGAGTTAGCGCAGCTTAGGGGTGCGATGCCGGTGAAGAATTTCGATGGCGGACCTTCCTCACCTGTAGTTGAGCGGGTCTCGCTTCGACCGTTGTCCAAAACAAAAAAATCTAAGGTAAAAGCTACCAAAGACAATTCAATGTTTGTGGTGCACGGTAGAGACACAAAGCTTAACACGGATATGTACGCGTTCCTGTCATCTGTCGGCATCGTGCCGATGGAATGGGATCACGCCATTAAGGCTGCAAAAGGTGGAGCGAACCCAATCGTGGGTGATGTGATTAGCCAAGCGATGGATCGCGTTCAAGGTGTTATGATTCTGCTCTCGCCCGACGAGGAAGCCAAAATAAAGTTGAAGCTCGCAACAGATGGAGACAAACGAAAAAATCTCCACTTAAAAGGATTTCAACCTAGACCTAATGTGATTTTTGAAGCTGGCTTAGCTTTAGGTGCTCATTCTGAGAAAACGATACTTGTTCAGGTCGGCGATATTCGTGACATCAGTGATATCGCAGGCAAACACATGGTTCATCTTTCCAACTCTTTTGCTGACAGGAAGCGATTAGTTGATCGCTTGGAGTCCAAACTAAAATTCAAAGTTGATATAGCTGGGACCACTTGGCAGAAAATCGGTAATTTTGATCGATAAGTATAAACGGCAAGAAGCGCCGCATCGCTGCCGTGGACTTCTTCGTTTTCCCGCATGCTTAATTTATGCGCTCACACCATCAGCGAGCCGCTGGCTTAGCTTGTCTTGTTGTTCGGCTTGCCAACGGTCGCGTTTGTCGTGGTGACATCTTCGGGCTTCTCGGCTGTTGCGATGATGCGTCAGCGCGGTAGCGTCTTTCCATATCACTGCTCTTTACCTAACTTTTGAGTAAGGAAACTCCATCCGCCGCTAAAAATGCGCGCAATCTTATCCCCGCCCTTCAAACGTCGCTTATGATGCGCCTGTCCCGCCCCATGATTGAGGGACGTTTCGCGATCGTCACGATGCGCGGGGCGGGATGCGGTGGACGCTTTCGCGCGAGACGAACGCGCGAGAAGCGTACGGCCCAAGTCGCGATATCCCGGCGCATCGCCTTGCGCCATGGGGCAGCGCCAACTCTCTCTCCTCGCAAGAGGAAGAGCGGCACAGTCCCCTCCAGCGGTGATGGACCGAAGGGCCGGTCACCGGGGGGGGGGGGTCGCGAAGCAAGCCGTTAAAACCATTGCGTGCGGAACGCCGGATGATGCGGCGCAACCGTGGTGACTATGCTCGTGCGCTTGTTTCTCAATGCGCATGAGGCTGCGGATGCGTTCGCGCATCCGGCGTTCCGCGCGCCCTCTTTGGGCGCTGGAATTTTCTGGCGCGAATGGGGCAAGCCCCAAGCGCGTATGAGACGATGACGCGCCCGCGTCTTTAATAACAAGGCGGCTGGCGCACACCCTCGACGCATGACCCCGAAAAGTGTGAGGCGGTTTTCGGATTAGGTCATGCGCAATAAAGCCAATTGGCTAAAAGCGATCTTCCCTCAAAGCTGCGATAATCCGTTTCGAATCACAGGATATTTGTCTGCCATGCCCACCACCATCCTCTTGTCCCTTCTCGCCGCGCTTGCGGGTGCGGCCGTTGTCACCCAGCAGATATTCAACGCCAATCTGCGCGGCGTCCTGAACTCTGCGCCGTGGGCGGGTTTGGTCAGCTATGCCGTCGGCACGCTGTGCATGATCGCGTTCATTCTCGCGACGCGGGATTCGGTGCCGTCGCTCTCCATGGTGCGCGGTGCGCCATGGTATCTGTGGATCGGCGGGGCGCTGGGCGCGGTCTTCATCGCGCTTGCGATCTTTCTGGTGCCGAAGCTGGGGGCGGCGGCGTTCATCGCGTTGCTGGTCGCCGGGCAGATGCTGGCCTCGATGGCCTTCGACCATTTCGGAGCGTTCGGGCTGGAGAAGCAGGCCGCCAGCCCGGTCCGTCTGTTCGGCGCGGCCTTGCTGATTGCGGGCGTGGTGCTGATCCGCCGCTGAGGAGGAATTGTCGATGATACGCCTTGCAACATTCGCTGTCCTTGCCGCCGTCGTGCTGGGCGTCACGCCGCTTCATGCCGAAAGCCAGCCCGCGCAAACGGAGAGGGCAAAGCCCGTTATCGTCCGTCCGGTGATGTCGGCCGTGACGACATCGAGCGGCCAGCCGATCGTGCTGCCGCAAAAGGATGCGCAGGTCGTCGTCTCCACTTACGAGATCGCGCCCGGCGCGGTGCTGCCGGTGCACAAGCATCCGTTCCCGCGCTACGCCTATGTGCAGGCGGGCAGCCTGCGCGTCACCAACAACGACACCGGCAAGAGCGAGGATTTCAAGCCCGGCGATTTCATCGTCGAGGCGGTCGGGCAATGGCACTTCGGCACCAACACCGGCAAGGATGCCGTGAAGCTCCTCGTCATCGACATGGTGGAAAAGGGGAAGGCGAACACCATTTTGCACGGCGCCCATTAAGGCCGAGGCAGTCGAAAAAGCCCTGTCAGCTCTGCATTTTGCTGCGGACGCACATGGAACTGGGGGTGTAGCATCGCATTGTTATCACAGCCCCTGTAGGAGTGCTGAGCGATGCGGATCGAACCGTTCCGGGATCCTCGCGAAAGCGATCAGGGCTGGCGTGCCAAACGCCTCGTCGATATCGGTAGCATCCTTGCGCTGCTCGCCGTCATCCTGGCGGGTTACTACTACTTCACCCAGCCTGAAACCGCCCCGACACAAACATCCTTCATCGTGCCGAGCCAGCACGTGCACTGGTAAGAGTGCCGCGTTGCCTCAGGCGATATTGATCGACAGCGGCTCCAGCCCGTCGACGCCGCATTCGATGCGGTCGCCGGGTGCCAGCGCGGAGACGCCCTTCGGTGTGCCGGTCATGATGATGTCGCCCGCGCCGAGCGTCACCTGCAACGACAGCCGCGCGATGATTTCCGGCACGTTCCAGATCATCTGCTCGAGGTCGCCGATCTGGCGCTCCTTGCCGTTGACGTTGAGCCAGATTTTGCCCTTCGCCGGATGGCCGATCTCGGACGCTGCACGCAAGGGCCCGCACGGCGCGGAGTTGTCGAACGACTTGCCGATCTCCCAGGGCTGCTCCTTCTTGCGCGAGGCCATCTGCAGGTCGCGGCGGGTCATGTCGATGGAAACGCCATAGCCATAGACGTGGTTGAGCGCCTTTTCGGGTGCGATGTTAGCGCCGCCGGATTTCAGCGCGACGATCATCTCGACCTCGTGCTGGCAATCCTTGGTGAGACCGGGGAAGGGGATCGTCGCGCCGCTCGGCACGATCATGTCGGCATGCTTGGCGAAGAAGAACGGCGGCTGCCGTTCGTCGTTGCCGAGTTCGCGGATGTGCTCGAGAAAATTGCGCCCGACGCACCAGATCCGCCGCACCGGAAATTTCTTCGCCGTGCCGGCGACCGGCAGCATGGGATAGTCAAGCGCGGGGATCACGGTCTCTGGCAGGCTCATGGTGCTCTCTCGGAACGGGCTAGGCGTTGGCGGCAAGGGGGGTGACGTTGTGTTCCTCGCGCTGTTGCAGGCGGAAGAAGGAGGCGTAGCGCCCCCCCGCGCGCAGCAGTTCGTCATGCTGGCCGGTTTCGACGATCTCGCCGTTCTCGATCACCAGAATACGGTCGGCATGCATGATCGTGTGCAGGCGGTGCGCGATGACGATGGTGGTGCGGTCCCGGCACAGATGGCCGAGGGCCTCCTGCACGTATTTCTCCGATTCCGAATCCAGCGCGGCGGTAGCCTCGTCCAGCAGAATGATTGGTGCGTTCTTGATGAGTGCCCGCGCGATGGCGATGCGCTGGCGCTGGCCGCCGGACAATTGCGTGCCATGCTCGCCGACCGGCGTGTCGTAGCCTTGCGGGAAGCTCATGATGAAATCGTGCGCGAAGGCGGCCTTCGCGGCGGCGACGATCTCCTCCTCGGTCGCACCGATGCGGCCGAAGGCGATGTTGTCGCGGACACTCGCGCGGAACAGATAGACGTCCTGTCCCACATAGGCGGTCTGCTGGCGCAGCGAGGTGCGCGAGCAGTCGGAGACGATCTGGTTGTCGATCACGACGGCGCCGCGATCCACTTCATAAAGCCGCAGCAGAAGCGCCAGAACCGTGGACTTGCCGCCGCCTGAGGGGCCGACCAGTGCGGTCGTCTGGCCGGGCTCGGCGACGAGGTTCATCCGCCTCAGTACCGGCTCGTCTTCGCGATAGGAGAACGAGACGTCGCGCAACTCGACGCGGCCTTCGCCGATGCGCAGCGCCGGCTTGTCGTCATCGCTCGGCTCGGAAGCAGGGCTGTCGACGATCTCGAGCAGCTTGCGCGCGCCGATTAGAAGGCCATTGAGGTCGATGTTGAGGCGGGCGAGGCGCTTGGCGGGCTCATAGGCCAGCAGGAAGGCGGTGATGAAGGAGACGAACTGGCCGGGCGCGGCGTTGGTCGCGATCACGCGGTAGCCGCCGTACATCAGCGCGCTGGCGATGGCGATGCCGCCCAGCATCTCCATCAGCGGGCCGGAGCGATTGGAAACGCGCGCCATCTTGTTGGAGTAGGCCTCGACGTCGGCGATGCTCTTGTTGATGCGGGCCTGCATCACCTCTTCGAGCGTGAAGGCTTTCACGGTGCGGATGCCCTGCAGTGATTCCTGCACCGTCTCCATGATGTTCGTGGTGCCGGTGAACTGGTCGTGGGCGAGATGGCGGATGCGCTTGACGAGCTTACGGATGAACAGGAACGCGGGCGGCGCGACCACGAAGCTCAGGAGCGACATCAGCGGGTCCTGAACGACCATCACCACCAGCAGGCCGATCAGGGAGAGGAAGTCGCGACCGAGCGAGGTGACGAGCAGTGCCAGCACCTGCGTAACGGCGGATGCGCCTGCGGAGAGGCGGGCGAGAAATTCGGAGGAGTGGCGTTCCGAGTAGAATGTCAGGTTCTCGCGCATCAGCTTGGCGAACAGCTTGCGCTGGTTGTTGGCGAGGATGGCGTTGCTGATCCGCGACAGGATCACGGCCTGCCCGTAGGTTGCCGCCCCCTTGATTGTGAACAGCGCGATGATGATCCCGGACAGGGTGACGATGCCCGAGATGCTGCGGTTGACATAGGCCTGGTTGATGACCTGACCGAGCAGATAGGCGGAGCCCGCGGTTGCGCCTGCGGAAAGCCCCATCAGGCAGAAGGCAATCGCATAGCGGTGCCAATAAGCGAGGCCCTGCTCGGCAACCAGCCGCTTGATCAGCTCGGCTGCGCCATAGGGGTCATCGGTGATCTTGCGGGGAACCTGGGTCATTCCCGTGCCGCGCTGCAATGAAACATGCGCCTCATTGCCCGCTATGGCGGGTGTTTTCAAGACAAAACACGGTTTTGAAGGTCAGGCCGGAACCGCATCCTGCCGGGTGGCGAGGCGCTCCTGGAGTAGCTTTTCTTCCCAGGCGAGGGCGTGGGTGGCGATGGTGTCCAGGTCGTCGTAGCGGGGCGTCCAGTCGAGTGTCTGTCCAATTCGGGTGGTGTCGGCGATCATGGTCATGATGTCGCCGGGCCGGCGCGGGCTCATCTGGACTGCGAAATTGCGGCCGGCGACGCGGCGGACCGCTTCGATCGTTTCCAGCACGGAATAACCGCGGCCATATCCACAGTTCAGCGTCACCGATGCGCCGCCCTGATTGAGATAGGACAGCGCAGACAGATGCGCCTGTGCGAGATCGGTGACATGGATGAAATCGCGGATGCAGCTTCCGTCCGGCGTCGGATAATCGGTGCCGAACACGTCGATCTTGGCGCGCTGGCCGGTCGCTGCTTCGACCGCGATCTTGAGAAGATGCGTCGCGCCCACGGTCTGCAAACCGATGCGCGCCTGCGGGTCGGCGCCCGCGACGTTGAAATAGCGCAGCACGACATAATTCAGGCTATGCGCGGTCGCGACGTCGTGGAGCATGATCTCCGTCATCAGCTTTGAGGAGCCGTAGGGAGACAGCGGTCGCGTCGGCGCGATCTCCGGCACCGGTACCTGATCGGGGTTGCCGTAGACGGCGGCGGTTGAGGAGAAGATGAAGTTCTGCACACGACCCTTGATCGCGGCATTAAGCAGGTTGCGCGTGGTCATGGTGTTGTTGCGGTAGTAGGCGAGTGGATCGCGCATCGAATCCGGCACCACAACAGAGCCCGCGAAATGGATGATCGAAGTGATGCCATGGGCGGCGATCACGCCTTCGACGAGATTTTCGTCGGCTGCGTCGCCGATGAACAGCGGCACGCCTTCCGGCAGCGCTGTCGAGAAGCCGGTGGAGAGGTTGTCGATGACGACTACGTTCGCGCCGGATTCCACCAGGGCGAGAACGGTGTGGCTGCCGATGTAGCCGGCGCCGCCTGTGACAAGAACGGTCATAAGCGCTTCCATCATTCGTTGGCCGCTCGCGGCGGCAGCCTTCTGTCGACACCTATGGTGTCGCGCAAGCAAGGAATGGAAGTCTTAAACCTGCGGCTTTCGTGGCCGATTTCGTGGCTTTTCCGCCGGGAAACTGCTTTATGGTTTCCAAACCGTAAGACTATTTCTCCAAACCCGCGCCCGTTCGATGACAACCGTTCTTGTTGTGAAAACCTCCTCGCTCGGCGACGTCGTGCACCAGATGCCAGCCATGACGGACGCGCGGCGGAACCGTCCCAATGTGAGACTTGTGTGGGTCGTGGAGGAGGCCTTCGCGCCGCTCGCGCGATTGCATCGCGGCGTGGCCGATGTGATTCCCGTCGCGACACGGCGCTGGCGTTCGCAGCTTTTGTCGTCCGCGACGTGGGAGGAGGTCGGCGATTTCAGAATGCGGTTGCGTGATGCCGGGCCAGAAGCGGTCATCGATACCCAGGGCTTGCTTCGTTCTGCGCTGATCGCGCGCGCGACTCCCGGCAAGCGTCACGGCTACGACTGGTCCAGTATTCGCGAGCCACTGGCGTCACTGTTCTATGACGTGAAGCACAGCGTGTCGCGTGCGCAGCATGCGGTCGTGCGCAACCGTGCGCTTACGGGTTTAAGTCTCGGCTATACGCCGGACGGCGCGCCCGATTACGGTCTCGTGCGGCCGCCTGCGGCAGAGGGGGCGCGTTATGCGGTGCTGCTGCACGGCACCTCGAAGGCCGCGAAGGAATGGCGTGAGAGCGAGTGGATCGGTCTCGGCAAATGGCTGCACCAGCAGGGGTTGGAAGTGGTGCTGCCATGGGGCTCGGAGCGAGAACGGCTGCGATGCCAGCGTCTGGCGGGCGGCATTCCCGGCAGCCGTATTCTCGACCGGCAGCCGCTCGATGCGACGGCGAAGGTGATCGCCAATGCCGCGCTGGTCGTCGGCGTGGATACGGGGCTGCTGCATCTCGCTGCCGCCTATGGCGTGCCGTTGCTCGCGGTGTTTCTGGCGACCGATCCCGGTTTGACGGGACCTGTCGGCGGCGGGCCGATCGTCATTCTGGGCGGCAAGGGCGCACAGCCTGCGTTCGGCGAGGCGATCAGGGCGGTGGAGAGCAACGGGCTTTTGCCGGTGCAGGCCTAACTACTGTTGCGCGAGAATGTTTGCGACAAACGCATCGATGTCGCCGCCTTCGAACAGATAGCCCGCGATGTTGGCGGCGCGCGCTGCCTCAAGATCGCTATCCTTGTCACCGATCACAAAACTGCGCTCGGCGTCAACCGGCCAATGCACGATCAGGTCGTGGATCATGCCAGGCTTCGGCTTGCGCCAGGGATGGTCGCCACAGAATTCAGGAACGCTCCCATCGACGTGATAGGGACAGTAGCGAATGTCATCGATGCGCGCGCCCTCGCGTGACAATTCCTCGCGCATCCATTGGTGAAGCGCGCGCACATCGTCCTCGGTGAAAAGGCCACGTGCCACGCCGGACTGGTTGGTGATAACGAAGACGAGATAACCGGCTTCGTTAAGACGGTGGATCGCTGCGGCGACGTTCGGCATCCAGCGCACGCGTTCGCGCGTGCCGATATAGCCGTCGTCGTGATTGAGAACACCGTCGCGATCGAGAAATGCCGCCGGACGAAGCTCGGCCGTGTCGCTCATGCCTTGCCAGGCTCGTTCATCACCGCGCGCTCGACGTCGTCGCAGATCGCATGCGCGGCGACCATGTGGATCTGCTGGATTACCGGCGTGTCGTCGCTCGGTGCGATGAGCAGGTGATCGCAGAGCGAGCGCATGCTCTCGCCCTTGGTGCCGGTGAAGCCCACGGTAATGACGTCGAGTTCGCGCGCGACCTGAAGCGCTGCAAGAATGTTCGGCGAGCGGCCCGAGGTGGTGATCGCGATCAGCACGTCACCCGCGCGCGCCAGTCCTTGCACCTGTCGCGAGAACATCTGTTCGATGCCATAATCGTTGCCGATGGCAGTGAGTGCCGAGGTGTCGGTGGTGAGCGCGATGGCGGCCCACGCCGGGCGTTCTTTCTTGTAGCGGCCGACGATCTCGGCGGCGATGTGCTGGGCGTCGGCGGCGCTGCCGCCATTGCCGATCAGCAGGAGCTTGTTGCCGTTGCACAAGGCATTGGTGATGGCATCGGCGATGGCTTTGACGGTGGCCTGCAATTCCTCGCTTTGCGCGGCGCGCGTCAGCCCTGCGAGCGAGTTCTGGAAGTGATCTGCAATCGGATTCTGGCTCACGGGTCACCCTGATCGGAAAAGGCTGGCGAACGTATATCGCAATGGCGGGACGAAAGGGCGCTTAAGTTGATACCGGCACGGGCCGGTTCTGTGTTTTCTCGGCGATCACCTCGAGCGCCGTGTCCACCACCTCGTTTGTGGTGATGTCGCGCATGCAGTGATGATCGTAGGCTGTGCAGATCGGCTTGTGGCAGGGCTGGCAGGGCAGATTGGTCGCACGCTTCATGGTAGCAGCGAGCCCGTTCAGGGGCGCCCAATGGTAGGGACTGGTCGGCCCGAAAATGCCAATCGAAGGCGTGCCGATCGCGCCCGCGACATGCAGCAGGCCGGAATCGTTGGAGATCACCTCCGTCGCCGCCGCCAGCGCGAGGATGCCGTTACGGAGATCGGTGCCAGTGAGGTCGTGCACCCGCGCGCCGCCTGCGGCGACGATTTCGGTGGCTTGCTGCTTCTCGCCGGGGCCACCGACCACCCAGATGTCAAAGCCACGATCCGCAAGCCGCTGTGCGGCTTCCGCGTAATAAGTCCAGCGCTTGGAGGGGCCGACCGCGCCCGGCGCGAGCGCAATGGCAGGGCCTTCGCCGAGGCCGTTCTTCGCGCGCCATGCGGCAATCTCGGCTTTCGGCACTTCGAGTTGTGGCATGGGCCAATCGCGTGCCTCGTGCACGGCCCCGGCGGGAAGAACAAGCGCTGCCATCTTGTCCACCATGCGCGGCAGGGCGCGTTCACCCCAGCGCAGGTCGGTGACGACGCCGAACCGCGCCTCGCCGACAAAACCGATCCGCTCGGGAATACCGGCGAGCGTCGGGGCCAGCGCCGATTTCCAAGTCCGCGGCATCATCAGCGCGGTCTTGTAACCCTGCTGACGGAGGACCGCGGCCAACTCCTTCTGCTTGTCCAGCGCAATGCGGCCACGCGGCAGGTCGTAGACGATGGCCTGCCGGACGCCCGGCATGTAGTCCGCCAACGGCGCACACAGGGTCGTGCTGAGGAGATCGACCGGCCGGTTGGGCCAGCGTTCTTTCAGAAGACGGACGGCCGAATGCCCGCGGACGAAATCGCCGATCCACATATAGGGGACGATCAGAACGGGGTCGGTCCGGGTCGGGTCCGGGCGGATGTCGCCTATGGCTGAATTTTGATTCATTCTTCGGATGAGAAGCCTGCCAAAGATAGGGCAATCGGGGTATCGCTTTCCCGAAAGGCCGTCTAGAAGCGTTTTGGGCCGGTTCGGGGAAGACCGGCCGATTGGATGGAATGGCGCGGCCGTTGGCTAGGCCGAAAGGTCGCGACCGGGAATAGGATATCTCGATGTTTCTGGTGACCGGGGGCGCAGGGTTTATCGGCTCCAACATTGTCGCGGCCTTGAACGATGCCGGTCATGCGGACGTCGTGGTGTCTGACCATCTCGGCAGCGAAGGCAAATGGCGGAACCTCGCCAAGCGGCAACTGGCCGACATCGTGCCGCCCGAGGAGTTGATGGCGTGGCTGCGCGGGCGCAGGCTCGCCGGAGTCATCCACATGGGTGCGATTTCCGCGACCACCGCGACCGATGGCGACCATGTGTTCGAGACCAATTATCGCCTCTCGATGCGGCTGCTCGACTGGTGCACCGCCAACCCGACGCCTTTCATCTATGCTTCGTCGGCGGCCACCTATGGCGACGGCGAGCAGGGTTTCCGCGACGACAACAGCCTCGAGGCGCTGAAGGCACTACGGCCGATGAATCTCTACGGCTGGAGCAAGTACCTGTTCGACGTTGCGGTGGCGACGCGGGTGGCGAAAGGCGAGAAACTGCCGCCGCAATGGGCGGGCTTGAAGTTTTTCAACGTGTTCGGCCCGAACGAATACCACAAGGGCGCAATGATGAGCGTCCTGACGAAGACTTTCGACGACATCAAGGCGGGCAAGACCATCCGGCTGTTCAAGTCGCATCGGGACGGCATTGCCGACGGCGACCAGCGGCGTGATTTCATCTACGTCGATGACGTGCTGCGGGTTATCATGTGGCTGGTGCAAAGCCCGAATGTGAATGGCATCTTCAATGTCGGCACCAGCCATGCGCGCAGCTTCCGCGATCTGATCGTGTCGGTCTATGCGGCGCTCGGCGCCAAAGAGAATATTGAATACGTCGACATGCCCGAACAGATCCGTAACAGCTACCAGTATTTTACCGAGGCTGACGGCGAGCATCTGCGCCGCGCCGGATACAACGGCGGCTTCACGCTGCTTGAGGACTCGGTTGCCTCTTACGTGAAGAAATTTCTCGATCGTCCGGATCGCTATCGTTGAGTGACGCATGATTGATTTCGATATTCTGTCGGAGCGGATGTCGCGCCAGACCGTTTTGTGCATCGGCGATCTGATGCTGGACGAGTTCGTTTATGGCGAGGTGTCGCGCGTTTCTCCCGAAGCGCCGGCGCCGGTGATCGCGGCACAGCGCAGCGAACTCAATGTCGGTGGCGCGGGCAATGTCGCGCGCAACGTCGCCGCTCTTGGCGGTCGCTGCATCTTCATTGGTCTGATCGGCGAGGATGCTGCCGGTGCGACGCTGACAACCGAACTGGCGAAGGATGCATTGATCGAGACGCATCTCGTCGTCGATCCATCGCGGCCGACCACGCGCAAGGTCCGTTTTGTTTCGGAGCATTACGCTACGCACATGCTGCGAGCGGATTGGGAGGTGGCGCAGGCCGCCTCGCCCCAGACCGAGGCGAAGCTGATCGCGGCGATCAAGGATGCGCTGCCTCGCGCGGACATCGTGCTGCTGTCCGACTATGCCAAGGGCGTGCTCACCCATCGCGTGATCCGCGAGACGATCGATACGGCGCGGCAGATGGGTAAGCGCACCATCGTCGATCCGAAGAATTTGAATTTCGCGGTCTATCACGGCGCTTCGATCCTGACGCCGAACCGCAAGGAGTTCACCGAGGCGACCCGCAGCCGTGCACGCACGCCGGAGGAGATCGGCACTGCCGCGCGCGACGCCATCGAGATCGCCGGGTGCGACGCCATGCTCGTGACGCAAAGCGAGAACGGCATGACACTGGTGGCGAAGAACGGCGACGTGCTGCATGTGCCGGCCTATCCGGTGAAGGTGCGCGACGTCTCCGGCGCGGGCGATACCGTGGCGGCGACGCTTGCGCTCGCGCTGGCGAGCGATGCGGCGGAAGAAGATGCGGTGCGGGCGGCTTCGGCAGCGGCGGCGGTTGCCGTCGGTAAGCGCGGCACTGCGAGCGTCACGCAGGCCGAGTTGCGCAAGAAGATTTTGCCGCATGCGTCGCTGACGATGGAAGAAAAGATCGTGTCCGACTGGAAGACGATCGATGAGCGTCTGGATGACTGGCGCCGCGAGGGTCTGCGGATCGGCTTCACCAATGGCTGTTTCGACATTCTGCACCCAGGCCATGTCAGGGTGCTGACTCAGGCCCGCGCCACTTGCGACAGGCTGGTGGTCGGCCTCAACAGCGATGCCTCGGTGCGGCGGTTGAAGGGGGAAACCCGCCCGGTGCAGACCGAACTGGCGCGCGCCGAGGTGCTGGCAGCGCTGGAGGCGGTCGATCTTGTCGTCATTTTCGAGGAAGACACGCCGCTCGATCTGATCCGTCAGGTCAAGCCGAGCGTGCTGGTGAAGGGGGGCGACTACACGCGCGAACAGGTAGTCGGACACGAGTTCATCACTGCGCATGGGGGCGAGGTCGTGCTGATCGACATTTTGCCCGGCCACAGTACGACGTCGCTCGTGAACCGGGCGCGAAGCAATCAGGGTTGAGAGACGATCACCTTAATCGATCCGTGGTACGATCGTCGCCGCCTTGTCCCGCTTTTCCGGGCTCGACACCCAGATCAGTCCGCCCATCGCGCCGACGATGAAGGATACGACGCCGAACAGGATCGACACCACGGTGCCTTCGCTCGTCATCAGTCCGGCATAACCGAACGCGATTGTCATCGAAGCTTCACGCACGCCCCACCCCGCGATCGAGATCGGCAGCATGGTGATGAGCATGATCGGCGGGATCAGCAGGAAGACCTGCCAGAACGACACCGATGCATGGATCGCCATCGCGCAGCACCAGGCGGTGACCACGGCAAGGACGTGAATCGCCAGCGACAGCATGGCCACTCTCGGGCCGGAGTGCAGGTTGAACAGCACCTTGTTGGCGATCTCGCCGCAGGCATGGACGTGGCGCAGGGGCCACCAGCGCTTCAACCAGGCCCATGAAAGGCTTCCGACCAGAAGAAAACCGAGACTGGCCGCGAGTGCCGCCACGCCGATGACGACGAGCGCGATCTGTCCTTTCGGTCGCGTGATGAGCGGATAGCTCCACGGCAGACTGCCGACGATAATGATCGCGAGTGCGACCAGGCCGATGGCACGGTCCACCAGCACCGAGTAGGTCGCCTCGCGCCAGCCTGAGATGCGGCCGACCAGCCAGAGCCGCATAGCGTCGCCGCCGATGGAGGAGGGCAGCGTCTGGTTGAAGAAAGTGCCGATCATGTTGAACTTGATCGCGCGGGCGTTATCCAGCGGCTTGCCACAATGCTCCGTCACCTCGCGCCAGCGGAAGGCGCTGATGACGACCTGCACCAGGGTGGCGAGAACAGCGAGCGCGAACCAGCCGAAGCTGAAATGGTCCAGGTGCGCCCGCAGGGCATCGAAACGGATGCCGCGCAGCGACAGGTACAGCAGCCCGACCGACATCAGGATACGGATGACGAGGAAAAGAGCTGGGCGCATCGGGCCGGTCTATGCCGTGGGAGGAAAGCGTATCGTGAATTAGCACGCAGTACGGATATATTTTCGCTGCGTGGTATGGTTTTACACCGCAACTAGCAATAGGAAAGCCGTGAAGACGCCATCTTTTCCGTCAACCGTTTGAGATCAATGTCCAAGCAAACGATCCTCGTAACCGGTGCGGCCGGGTTCATCGGCTTCCATGTTTCGCAACGTCTACTGCAAGGCGGCCATCAGGTCGTCGGGCTCGACTGTGTGAACGATTATTACGACCCGAGCCTCAAGGAGGCCCGGCTCGCGATCCTGCGCAATGATCCGAACTTCTCCTTTGAAAAGATCGATCTGGCTGACCGGCCCGCGACCCGGGGCATATTTGAACGTCACCGTTTTCCGGTCGTGATCCACCTCGCCGCGCAGGCGGGGGTGCGCTACTCCATCGATCACCCGACGGCCTATATCGACGCCAATCTGCAGGGCTTCGCCAACGTGCTGGAAGGCTGCCGTCACAATGGCTGCGAGCACCTCCTGTTCGCGTCTTCGTCCTCGGTCTATGGCGCGAACACCAAGCTGCCGTTTTCCGTGCACGACAATGTGGATCACCCGATCAGTCTCTACGCCGCGAGCAAGAAGGCCAACGAGTTGATGGCGCATTCCTACAGCCATCTTTACGGATTGCCGACGACCGGCCTGCGCTTCTTCACCGTCTATGGCCCGTGGGGCCGTCCCGACATGGCGATGTTCCTGTTCGCGAAGGCGATCACGGAGAACAAGCCGATCCGCCTGTTCAACCACGGCGACATGATGCGGGACTTCACCTACATCGACGACGTCACGGAAGCGGTGGTGCGTCTTGCGCAACGTCCGGCCACGCCCAATGCATCCTGGGATGCGAAGCGGCCCGATCCTGCGACGAGCCGAGCGCCATGGCGAATCTACAATATCGGCAACCACCAGCCCGAGAAGCTGATGGATCTCGTGCAGGTTCTCGAGAGGGAGCTTGGCCGCACCGCGCGCAAGGAACTGCTTCCGATGCAGGCGGGCGATGTCTACGCCACCTATGCCGATATCGACGATCTGCAGCGGGAGGTGGATTTCCACCCGTCCACGCCGCTGGCTGACGGTGTCGCGCGCTTTGTGGCATGGTATCGCGAATATCACCGAATTTGATCGCACGAGATTTTAGGAAAGCGGTTTTCGATGACGAAACGTATCGTTCCGTTGATCATGTGCGGCGGTGCCGGAACGCGGCTCTGGCCTGCGTCGCGCGAGAACAGGCCGAAGCAGTTTCTGTCGCTGTTCGGCAACCGTTCGACGTTTCAGGATACGCTCGTGCGGGTCGGCGATGATGCGCTGTTCGACCGGCCGGTCGTCATCACCAATGCAGCCTATCGTTTCATGGTGCGTGAGCAACTCGCGGAGATCGAACGCGATGCGGACATTTTGCTCGAACCCTGTCGCAGGGATTCCGGCCCCGCGATTGCGGCTGGTGCTGCCTTTGCCTCAGGCCGCGATCCGCAGGCCGTGGTGCTGGCACTTGCCGCCGACCATGTCGTGGGTGACGAAGTTGCTTTCGCCGAGGCTTGCCGTCAGGCGGTCGAGGTTGCGGCATCGGGCCGGATCGTGACGTTCGGCATCAAACCGGAACGTGCCGCAACCGAATATGGCTATATCCAGGTTGGCGACAAAATCGCCGGCGAGGTGTCGTCGGTTGCGAAGTTCGTCGAAAAGCCGGACGAGGTGACAGCGGCGGCTTATGTACGCGACGGCTTTCTCTGGAACAGCGGTAACTTCATGTTTGGCGCGCAGGCGTTGCTCGACGAATATGAGAAAACCGACGTTGCCAGTGTCGCGGCGGCCCGCGAGGCGGTGGAAAAAGCAGGTAACGACCTGGGTTTTGTGACGCTGCAGGAAGATGCCTTCGCGCGCGCGACGCCGATGTCGATCGACTATGCCGTGATGGAAAAGACCTCGCGCGCGGCGGTCATTCCCGTGTCATGCGGTTGGTCGGATGTCGGCTCGTGGCATGCGGTGTGGGAATTGTCACCGAAGGATGAGGACGGTAACGCGGCGCAGGGCACGGCGGTGTTCGAGGGTGCGCGGAATTGTAACGTCTCCTCCGACAAGATGCTGGTGGCGCTGGAAGGCGTCGATGATGTCGTGGTCGTGGCGACGCAGGACGCGGTGCTGGTGTCACGGCAGAAGGACCAGAGTGCGCTGAAGCGCCTTGTTGCAAAACTGAAGAAGGTTAGCCCGGAGGTGACGGAAGATCACCTCAAGGTGCATCGTCCGTGGGGATCGTACCAGTCGCTCGACACCGGTGAGCGGCATCAGGTGAAGCGGATTATCGTCAAGGCGGGTGGGCGGTTGTCGCTGCAGAAGCACCATCACCGCTCCGAGCACTGGATCGTGGTGCGCGGTGCAGCCAGAGTGACGGTCGACGACCTCGAGAAGATCGTCCACGAGAATGAGTCGGTCTACATCCCGATTGGCGCGACCCATCGACTTGAGAATCCGGGAAAAATCCCGCTGGAGCTGATCGAGGTCCAGACCGGAAGCTATCTCGGCGAGGACGACATCATCCGCATCGAGGACGACTACCGCCGCTAGGACTGGTTTTTGAAGCCCTCCAGGAGAAGCCGGGCGTGTCCCGGTTCTGACATTTTTTGCATCAAAACGTGTTCTGACACCTGCCGGAGAGGGTCGGCGGGGCGATTTCGCCGTGCTAGGAAAACGGCGCGGTGTTCCCGCGATTCAGGGGTGAAAGATCAATGACTTCCAAAGGATTGACGCGCGGCAAGAGTGATCTGCGCGTGGGTGTTATCGGTGCGGGTGTGATGGGCAGCAACCATGCGCGCGTGTTGGCGCAATTGCCCGGCGTGAAGCTCGCGGGCGTTGCCGATCCTTTGGCCGAAAGTCGTTCGCGCGTAACCGGTTTCGTCGATTGTCCGACTTTCGAGACGGTGGATGAACTGCTCGCGGCGGGCGTTGATGCTGTCACTATCGCGGCCCCCACCCATCTGCATCGCGACGTGTCGCTCGCCTGCATCGCAAACGGTGCCCACGTGCTCGTCGAAAAGCCGATCGCGACCACCGGCGAGGAGGGACGCGAAATCATTGATGCTGCCCGCGAGAAGGGCGTGACGCTGATGGTCGGCCATGTCGAGCGCTTCAATCCGGCCGTTGCCGCGATCAAGGAGGCGATCCGTGGCGAGGAGATTTTGTCCGTCGCTATCACCCGTGTCGGCCCGTTCCCGCCGCGCATGTCGAATGTCGGTGTGGTGATCGACCTCGCCGTGCACGACATCGATCTCATCAGCTGGTTCACCGAATCCGAGATCGACGAAGTACAGCCGCAGCTCGCGAGCGCGGTGGCCGAGCGTGAGGACATCGCGCTGCTGCAGTTCCGCACCAAGTCGGGCGTGCTTGCGCACATCAACACCAACTGGCTGACGCCGTTCAAGGCGCGTACGGCGACCATCGCGACCCGCAACAAGTATATCCAGGGCGATCTGCTGACCCGGCAGGTGACGGAATGCTTCGGCTTCCAGCGCGATGGCAGTTATTCGATGCGGCATCTGCCGGTCGGCCATGACGAGCCGTTGCGCGCCGAACTGATGGCGTTCGTCAATGCGATCAGGAGCGGCGGCAAGCCCGCGATCACCGGCGAGGACGGCGTTGCCAGCCTTGAGATCGCGATCAAGTGCCTTGAGACGCGAGCCAAGCCCGTTGCCGCGCCGCAGCCGCGCGCGGCTTCGAAGTGACATGCTTTTCATTTTCTTTTCCTGATTGGTGCATTCAATGAATCAACGTCCCGATCCTGTCGCCTTTATCGATATTGGCGCGCAGCGCCGCCGTCTTGGCCCGGCCATCGATGAGGCCGTTGGCCGCGTGCTGACGCATTGCCAGTTCGTGAGCGGTCCCGAGGTCGCGCAGTTCGAAGCTGATCTCGCGGCGTTTTGTGGTGCAAAGCATGTCATCGCCTGCGCGAGCGGCACAGATGCGTTGCTGATGGTGCTGATGGCGAAGGGGATCGGTCCCGGCGACGCGGTGCTGGTGCCGTCGTTCACGTTCTGCGCCACCGGCGAAGTCGTGGCGTTGGCCGGTGCGACGCCGGTGTTTGTCGATGTCGATGAGACGACCTTCAATATCGATGTCGCCTCGCTCAAGCGCGGCATTGCTACCGCCAAGAAAGCAGGATTGAAGCCGAAAGCCGTCATTCCGGTCGATCTGTTCGGACAGAGCGCCGATCATGGTGCTGTGGCAGCGGTTGCGGCGGCGGAGGGGCTGTTTGTGCTCGATGATGCCGCGCAGAGCTTCGGCGCGACCTACAAGGGCAGGCGGCTCGGCACCTTCGGCCTTGCGACCGCGACGAGCTTCTTCCCGGCCAAGCCGCTCGGCTGTTTCGGCGATGGCGGCGCGATCTTCACCGACGACGCATCGCTTGCGGAGGCGCTGCGCAGCGTGCGCGTGCACGGGCAGGGCAGTGAGAAATACGACAATGTTCGCCTCGGCCTCACTGGTCGCCTCGACACCATGCAGGCGGCGATCCTGATCGAAAAGCTGAAAATCTTCCCCGACGAGATCGAGGCGCGCAACCGTGTCGCCAATTACTACGCCAAGGGTCTCGACGGCGTGGTCGCCGTGCCGAAGGTACCGGAAGGCAATCTCTCAGTCTGGGCGCAGTACACCATCCGCGTCAAGGACGGCACCCGTGCGGCCTTCGCCGAATCGCTGAAGACCAAGGGCATTCCGACCGCGATCTATTATCCGAAATCGATGCACCAGCAGACGGCCTACCGGCATTTCCCGGTCGCGGATGGCGACCTGCCGGTCTGCGAAAAGCTGTCGCGGGAATGCATCAGCCTGCCGATGCACCCCTATCTGGACACGGCGTCGCAGGACCGCGTTATTTCGGCTGTGCGCGACGCGGTCCGCGGCTGACATAGCCATTTTGCGGCGACGGCCAATGCGCTAAGAAGCGGCGGATGCTCGGCCGGATTTTCACCGTTGGCGGTTATACGCTGCTGTCGCGCCTGACGGGCTTTGCGCGCGACATCATGCTGGCCGCTATTCTCGGTGCAGGCCCGCTCGCGGACGCTTTTTTCGTGGCGCTGCGGCTTCCGAATCACTTCCGGGCGATTTTCGCGGAGGGTGCGTTCAACGCAGCCTTCATTCCTGCCTACACCCATGTGCAGGATAAGGGCGGCGTTCAGGCTTCGCGGCTATTCGCCGATCGCATCTTTACGTTGCTGTTCGCGAGCCAGCTCGTGCTGCTGGCCTTGGCATGGCTGTTCATGCCGCAGGTGATTTCGCTCCTCGCGCCCGGTTTCTCGGATGATCCTGCGCAGCGCGAATTGGCGATCGAACTCACCCGGATCACATTCCCGTATCTGTTGCTGATTACGCTCGTCACGCTCTATGGCGGCATCCTTAACGTCATGCACCGCTTCGCGAGTGCGGCTGCGGCGTCGATCTTCCTCAACCTCGCGATGATGATGACGTTGGCGCTTGCCGCGTTCTTCCCGACAGCGGGTCACGCAGCGGCATGGGGTGTGCTGATTTCCGGTTTCCTGCAATATTTCCTGCTGGCAGGGGATGCTGCACGTACCGGCGTGTTGCCGCGCTTTGCCAAGATCAAATTCGACGAGGATGTGCTCGGCTTTTTCCGCGCGCTCGGGCCTGCGACGCTCGGCTCGATGGGCACGCAGATCGCGCTGTTCGCCGATACCATCATCGCGACCTTCCTCGCCTCCGGCGCGCTGTCGGCGCTCTATTATGCGGATCGTCTCAATCAATTACCGATCGGCGTCATCGGCATTGCCATCGGCACCGTGCTGCTACCGGACATGTCGCGGCGGATCAGTTCGAACGACCATGCGGGTGCAATGGCGGCGCAGCGACGTGCCTTCGATTTCACGCTGCTGTTCTCGGTGCCGTTCGTCGCGGCGTTCCTGACGGTGCCCGATGTCATCATGCGGGCGATGTTCGCGCGCGGTGCTTTCACCAAGGCGGATGCTGCTGCGGCTGGCGCGACGCTGGCGGCCTATGCGGTCGGGCTCATTCCATTCGTCCTGATCCGCAGCGCGGTCGCGACATTCTACGCGCGCAAGGACACCGCGACGCCGGTGAAATCCGCGCTGACGGGTATAGCTGTCAATCTCGCGCTGAAACTCGCGCTGGTGGGATCGCTGGCGCAGATCGGTCTCGCATTAGCGACCGCCGTCGGGCAGTGGGTCAACCTCTTGCTGGTGATGGGATTTGCGATCAGGCGAGGTTTTCTGGAAATGGACCGCGTCTTCACGCAATCGCTGGCAAAGTTCGCCGCGGCTGGATTTGGCCTTGCCGCCGTGCTGGGGGGGGCATCGCGCGCCTCGGCGCACTGGATCGCCACGCTGCCGACGGCGCGCGACGAGGTTGCGCTGCTTCTGCTGGTTGTTGTCGGGGCCGTTGTCTATGCTGCGCTCATTATTGCGCTGTTTGGTGTGCGCTGGCTGAAGGCGCTGGTGCGGCCGTGAGGTCCATCACGGCCGCATGATCGTCGTTACTTCGTCACCTGCGCGCGAATTTCTCCACCCGGATGAGCCTTGGTATGGACGTTGAGATACATCTTGCCCGCCATCAGGTCGGTGGCTTGCGTATCAGTCAACGTGGCGCTGCCTTGGGCGCCGCTGGCGACATCCTTGAGTGGAACCATAATGCCCGCGTTTTTGCCCGGCTCGGCCGGCCCGTGGAAGTGAGCCATCGTGGCGGGGCCGGTGAGGCCGGAATAGGTGACCTTCCACGTCAGCAGTTTCGACGCGGTATCGAAATCGACGTCGGCGGTGCCCGTGCCTTTGCTATCGTTCGGGGGCACTTCGCTGGCGCCGTTGAGGTTGAGCTTCATAGCGATCTTTTCGGCGCTGGCCGGTGAGGCCATCGCAAGTGCTGCGAGCATCACGGCTGCAGCCCTAATGGTTTTGCCGTACATGGAATTCTCCCTTGGCGAGTATATAAAACAAACCACCTTATAACCCCGGCCGGTGCGATTTAGTTCGCCGCTGGCGGAAGTTTGATCGGAGGGCTAGTGTCGGCCCAGATCATTCGAGGGCTGTTGAGACCATGGCTTTTCCGGTGGCGCTGACGATCGCGGGTTCAGACACGATCGCAGGCGCGGGTATCCAGGCGGATTTGAAGACGTTTTCCGCGCTCGGCGTGTATGGCACCACCGCCATCACGGCGCTGACGGCGCAGAACACCAAGGGTGTTTCGGGCATCAGCGAGACGCCAGCCGACTTCGTCAGAAAACAGATCGACGCCGTGATGAGCGATCTGAACGTCGGCGCGGTGAAGATCGGCATGACCGCGTCGCAACCGATTATCGAGGTGATCGCGGAGCGACTGTCGCACTGGAAGGCAAAGAACGTCGTGCTTGATCCGGTGATGATCGCGACGTCCGGCGACCGCCTGCTGGCCGATGGTGCCGTCGATGCCATCCGCACCCTGCTGGTGCCGCGCGCGGCGCTCGTGACGCCAAACCTGCCGGAAGCCGCTGCGCTTCTCGACGAAAAAGTAGCGTGCACCGAAAACGACATTGTCGCTCAAGGCCGCCGCATTCTGGAATTCGGGGTGCCGTCGGTTCTCATCAAGGGCGGGCATGGGGACGGGTCGGAGAGTGTCGATTATCTCATCAGCGCGGAGGATGTCGTTCGCTTTGCCGCTCCGCGCATGAATACGAGGAACGTGCATGGCACCGGCTGCACGCTGGCGTCCGCCATTGCCGCGGGCCTTGCCAAGGGTGAGGGGCTTGAAGCGGCGGTGAAGCAGGCGAAGGATTACGTCAGTGCCGCCATCGCCAATGCGGACCGGTTGCAGCTCAGCAACGATCACGGCCCGGTCCATCATTTCCACGCCTTCTATTGAGGGCGGCCCGGCCGTTGTCGTCGAACTGTCGCATGACGCTGTTACCTGCGATCCATCGCAACGCTCCGATTCCCGGAGCCTTTCTGGATCGCGACGATGAGCTCAGACCTCGACAAATCGACCGTTGAAACGGCTTATGCCCGCTGGGCGCCGATTTATGATGCGGTGTGCGGACCAGTGATGGTCAAGGGCCGCCGTGCGGCGGCTGCCGCAGCCTGCGCTATCGGCGGCAAAATTCTCGAAGTCGGCGTCGGCACCGGTCTTTCGTTTGACGATTACGATGCCTCGACCGAAATCACCGGCATCGATATGAGTGAGCCGATGCTGACCAAGGCGCGGGCGAAAATGACGAGTGGTCGCTATCCACACGTCAAGGACGTGCTGCAGATGGATGCGCACAAAATGTCGTTCCCCGATGCGACGTTCGATTGCGTTGTGGCGCAGTTCGTTATCACGCTGGTGGCGAACCCGGAGCAGGTGCTGTCCGAATGCCATCGCGTGGTGAAACCGGGCGGCCGTATCATTCTCGTGAATCATCTCTACTCGGAAAAAGGCGTCGCGGCCGCGGTCGAGCGCTGGGCGGCGAAGCGCACGCGCGGTCTCGGGTTGCGGCCGGAATTTCCGTTCGCGCGGTTAGCCGCTTGGGCGCAGTCGAACGACGGCGCCGCGCTGATCGAGCGGCGGAAGGTTGCGGCTTTCTACACACTGGTCTGCTTCGAGCGGACCGGCCCGGTTGCGGCCTGATGGTCGCCCGGTTTCGTCATTCACCCGTCACACAAATCTGCTAGCTGCACGCCCATGGAAAAAGCCTTCATCTCCGGTGGCGCTCCGGAACGAACCTTCCGAACTCTGTTCATTTCGGATGTGCATCTGGGGGCGAGGGGATCTCAGGCCGAGCGGCTTCTCGATTTCCTCCGCGTGCACGATGCCGAAACGATCTATCTGGTCGGCGACATCATCGATGGCTGGGCGTTGAAATCGAGTTGGCACTGGCCGCAATCGCATAACGATTTTGTTCAGAAGATGCTTCGCCGTGTCCGCAAGGGTGCGAAGATTTTCTACATCCCCGGCAACCACGACGAATTCCTGCGCTCCTATTACGGTACGCATTTCGGCGGCATCGAAGTCGTCGAACAGGTGATTCACGAAGGGCGCGACGGAAAGAAATATCTGGTCATCCACGGCGATCTATTCGATCTCGTGGTGCAGAACGCGCGTTGGCTCGCCCATCTCGGCGACAAAGCCTACGACCTCGCGATCCAGGCCAACCGTTTCGTGAACATGTTCCGCCGCATGTTCGGTTCACCCTACTGGTCGCTGTCGCAATGGGCGAAGCAGAAGGTAAAAAACGCGGTGAACTACATCGGCGCGTTCGAGCAGACGCTGGCGGCGGAAGCTCGCAGGTACGGTGCGGACGGCGTGATCTGCGGTCATATCCATTACGCCACGATCCGCGATCACGACGGTATCCGTTACATGAATTGCGGCGACTGGGTCGAGAGCTGTACCGCGCTGGTCGAACATCACGATGGCCGCTTCGAGATTCTCACCTGGACCGCGCCACTGCGGCAGGTTGCGCCGGTGCCTGCGGTGAAAGCTCAGGCAGCCTGATGCGCATTCTGATCGCGACCGACGCCTGGCATCCGCAGATTAATGGTGTGGTTCGTACCCTGACGATGATGGCGGATGCTGCGCGCGATGTCGGCACCGATATCTCGTTTCTCACGCCGCAATCCTTCGCGACAGTGGCCTTGCCGAGCTATCCGGATTTGCGGGTTGCCGTTCCCGGTCCGGCCCGGATTGCAAAGCTGATCGCGGGCGCGCGCCCTGACAATATCCATATCGCGACCGAAGGCCCGATCGGCCTCTTGGTGCGCCGCTATTGCTTGAAGCGCGGGCTGCCTTTCACCACGAGTTTTCATACTCGCTTTCCGGAATATATTTCGGCCCGCTCGCCGATTCCGGAATCGTGGGTGTGGGCGGGGTTGCGGCGTTTCCATGCCGCCAGTCAGGCGGTGATGGCGGCGACGCCGGCGCTGGCTGAGGAATTGGGCGCGCGTGGTTTTCGCAACGTCACGCTGTGGCCCCGGGGCGTCGATACCAACCTGTTTCGCCCGCGGGATTTCGATCTCGGTCTGCCGCGCCCGATCTTTCTGTCGGTCGGGCGTATTGCCGTTGAGAAAAACCTTGAGGCGTTTCTCGCGCTCGATCTGCCCGGCACCAAGATCGTCGTAGGCGATGGTCCTGCGCGTGCGGAGCTTGAGCGCAAATACCCCGACGCGGTATTCCTTGGGGCCATGCAGGGCGAGCGGCTTGCGGAGGCCTATGCGGCGGCCGACGTGTTCGTCTTTCCCAGCCGGACCGACACGTTCGGCCTCGTGCTGCTGGAAGCGCTGGCGAGCGGCGTGCCGGTCGCGGCATTTCCTGTCTGCGGCCCAAAGGACGTCATCGGCGGTGTGCCCGTCGGAGTGCTCGATGAGGACTTGGCCGCGGCCTGCCGGGGCGCGTTGACGATCTCCCGCGAGGAATGCCGTGCATTCGCGCTAAAGCACACTTGGGAAAACTGCGCGCGCGCTTTCATCGACAACATCGTCCATGCGCGCAGGGACAACCACAGCACACGTACGGCGGCCTGAGGCCGGTCTTGATCCGCCGTAGCCCGTCACGATAAGACGGGTCATGAGCGAATTGTCCCTGCCTGTTTACGCCGATATCGAGGCTGCCGCCCGCGCCCTTGCGCCGGTGGCTGTCAGAACCCGACTATTAAGTTCGCCCGCGCTCGATGCGCAGACCGGCGCACGCGTTTTCATCAAGCCCGAAGTTTTGCAGCGCACCGGCTCGTTCAAATTCCGTGGCGCCTATAACCGGCTGTCGCTTATCCCGGTGGGTGAGCGGCCGAAGGGGGTGGTGGCGTTCTCCTCCGGCAATCACGCACAGGGCGTTGCCGCCGCAGCGCAGTTGCTGGGCCTGCCCGCAACCATCGTGATGCCAGCGGATGCGCCTGTCTTCAAGCGCGAGCGGACCAAGAGTTACGGGGCGCGTGTGGTGCTGTATGACCGTGACCGCGAGAGTCGCGAGGAGATCGCACAGAAGATCGCAGCAGAGAGCGGCGCGACACTGGTGCCACCATTCGATGACCCGCACATTATCACTGGGCAGGGTACTGTCGGCCTCGAGATCGCCGAGGATATGCAAACGCTCGGTCTTGCGCCCGACATTGTGTCCGCGCCGGCGTCTGGCGGCGGGTTGATGGCAGGCATCGCCCTAGCGATCCACCATCACTTTCCGCAGGCGAAGCTCTTTACGGCAGAACCGGACGGCTACGACGATCATGCGCGTTCGCTCGCGAGCGGTCAGCGGCAGCGGCATCATGCGCAAAATCGCACCTTCTGCGACGCGTTAATGGCGCCCGAGCCGGGCAAACTGACATTCGCGATCAATAGCAGACTTCTGGCCGGAGGCGTTGCCGCCACGGACGTTGAAGTGACGCAGGCGATGGCGTTGGCATTCCGCGAATTGAAGCTGGTGGTTGAGCCGGGCGGCAGCGTGGCGCTTGCGGCGCTCTTGGCGGGACGCATGGAGGCGCAGGGCAAGACAGTGGTGATCGTCCTGTCCGGCGGCAATGTCGACGCCGGACTGTATGCCGATGCGATCCGCGAGGGCGCGGTTTAGCTGAAAAACGCGATCCGCTCGGCGTGGCTCATGCGGCGGATTGGTGCGAGCAGGTCAGGGCGGGCGTTGGACGGCCGTGCCACGACACCCTGTGCGATCAGGCTTGCTCCGAGGGAGGCCTCGTGAACCGGATCTAGTGGCGGCAGCGGCGCGATTTCGCCTGCGATGTCGGCCCAGAGATCGTCCTCGGAATTGCCGCCATTGGCGACGGTGACTGGGTCTGCGCCTTCGGGCGCCGCATCGATGTCAGGATGATCCGTTGCCATGACCTCGACCGGGACTTCGCCAGCGACGTGCTCGGCCATTGGCTGAGGCGCCGGCTGCGCAGCCGAGGCGGTCATGATCGAACGCGGCGCTGCGGGCGTCGGGGCAGGCTGAAGCGTCTCGGAAGCGGCTGCTATGGGCGCGGGCTCGGCGATGTCCTCGGCAAGAAACGCGGCTTCAAGCGCGACGACTTCGGGTGATGTCGTGATGGGCGCAGGTAGGTCAGCCGGGGTTGCTGCGGCAGCTTCCATAGCGGCTTCGGTTTCCGCGACGACAGGTTCAACGATCGCAACTTCCACAGTGGCGGTCTCTGCGACTTCAACGGCGGCGGTTTCCACAACAGGCGCTTCCGCGATGGCAGTTTCCGCGGGGCGCGCCTCGACCGTAAGAGCCTCCATGACAGGAGTTTCCGCAGCTTCTGCGACGACCGGCTCGGGCTGATGCTCAATGGATTGCACCGGCGCTACGGCCGCTGCGACTTCGGCGGCGGCACAGGTCGCGCTTGCCTGCTCGGTGCCGCTCGCCTCCACGGCTGTGGCCGGAGCGACTTCCTCCTGATCCTGCGATGCCGCGGTGTCGAGCGCTACCAGAATCCGGTCGCGGATATCCGCCAGCGGGAATTCGTCGCAAGCTGCCTCGATGGCGCGGACTTGTCCGTCGAGAATATTGCAGATGCGGGGATCGGCGCCGGATTCCCGCAGGCCCCACACGATCTCGCGAATGATTCGGGCGCTCTTGCGCCACGGCATCAGTGCCGGGTCGAAGCCGGTTTCGCTGAATTCGTGGCGGATTGCCTCGCGAGCCTTCTCCAGAGCAGCCTGCATAGTTTCCGGAAGGCCTTCGGGAGGTTGCGGGGTGGCGGCTTCGTGATGCGCCGCACCAAGGTTCTGCTCGATCCGTGCCACGGCTTCCAGCACCATCGCGGTGTCGGCGTTGCGGTTGCGCTTAGCGTATTCGTTCAGAAACCAGCGCCCGCGGGCGGTTTCCATGAAGGCTTCGCGGATGGCATGATAGTCGGCGTCGGTCGGGACCGCGGCGCTTGCCGAAATCGGCGATAATGCAAAGGCTTCCTCAGCCATGGGCGTTACTCTCACTCGTTCGCGCAAGTGATTGGCAAGTGACTGCACCCGCGGGAATACGGCTCCCGAATCGGGAGCGTGAATCGCTCTCATCGAATCCGATTTGATTGCGGCAGGCAATCGGCCGATCCGAGTTATCGACCGACTTATTTTCGTGGCGTAAGGGCTAGCCCCAGAGCGCGGCGCCCGGCGGGTGGACGGTCGAGCCGTCGTAACGCAGGGCGTGCTCGCGATCCTTCGTCAACAGCAGCGGACCGTCGAGATCGACGATAAAGGCCGGCTGCGCCACGATCAGGGCAGGGGCCATCGCCAGCGAGGTCGCGACCATGCAACCGACCATGACGCGCAAGCCGAGGCGTTCGGCCTCGCGGCTCATCGCCAGGGCCTCGGTAAGGCCGCCGGTCTTGTCGAGCTTGATGTTGACCGCGTCGTAGCGTCCTCCAAGCTCCCTGAGCGAGGCAGTCGCGTGGGCGCTCTCGTCGGCGCAGACTGGGATCGGCCGCGCGATCCGTTCGAGTGCGGCATCCTGTCCCGCAGGTAGCGGCTGCTCGACAAGCGCCACGTCCGCCTTGGCGCAGGCGTTGAGATTGCGTTGCAGATTGTCGTCGGACCAGGCCTCGTTGGCATCGACGATCAAGGTCGCGTCGGGCGCGGCGCGGCGCACCGCGGCGATGCGTGTCTCGTCGCCTTCACCGCCGAGCTTGATCTTGAGCAGCGGACGATGCGCTGCTGCGTGCGTCGCCTGCGCCATCTCCTCCGGCGTGCCGAGCGAGATCGTATAGGCAGTGGTGAGAGGGCGCGGTGCGGGAAGGCCTGCAAGCTCCCAGATGCGCTGCTTCGCTTCCTTGGCCTCTAAATCCCACAGTGCGCAGTCGAGTGCATTGCGTGCCGCACCGGGCAGCATTCGCATATTCAGCACGTCGCGCGTAAGACTCGTCCAGTGGCCCACCGAATGTATCGCATTGACCGTCGCTTCCGGCGTCTCGCCGTAGCGCGGATAAGGCACGCATTCGCCGCGTCCCGTCAGTCCGTCACGACAGATTTCGGCGACGACGACGACGGCTTTGGTCTTGCTGCCGCGGCTGATGGAGAAACGGCCTGCGATAGGCCAGCGCTCGATGCGAACTTGTAGCTGGAAGGGAACAGAGGTCATTGAAATGTGACGGTTGGTTGATGATGGGCTTGCCGATGTGCCACAATTATGGCTCTTAGCAGGTTCTCCGTACAAGCCGGACCGGGAACCAAACGCTCGCGTTGTGTAGGCGTAAAAATGCGGGAGCCTTTCGTGAACGGGAATCCAACCCTCGAGCAGACGCCGCTTGGCGCCGGTGTGGCGTTGCGCGCGGCCGGGGAATGGACCGTGCACCATGCGCCCGCTCTCGAGAAGCTTGTGGAGCGCACCGAGCGTTCCCGTGACGGCGGACGCGCAAGCCTCGTCATCGACGTCTCGCAGATATCCCGACTGGATACGTTCGGCGCCTGGCTGATCGAACGGTTGCGCCGCGCTCTGACACGCGGCGATACCGCTCCGATGATCGCAGGCCTGTCGGCGGATTACGCAAGTCTCGTCGAGGAAGTGAAGCGCGTGAAGGCCGTGCCGGAGCCGGCAAAGCCGTCGTTCGGTCCGATCCGCGCTGTCGAGGCAATTGGCCGCAGCGTCGCGGAGGTCGGAGATACGCTGCTCGGTCTTCTCAATATGACGGGCTCGATCCTCTATGCGTTCTGGCACGTGATCCTGCATCCGTCCCGTTTCCGCCTGACTTCGACCGTCCATCAACTGGAGCAGGTCTGCTGGCGCGCGGTGCCGATCGTGGTGCTGATCACCTTTCTGATCGGCTGCATCATCGCTCAGCAGGGCATTTTCCAGTTCCGCAAGTTCGGCGCGGACGTGTTTGTGGTCGACATGCTCGGTGTGCTGGTGCTGCGCGAGATCGGTGTGCTGCTGGTGGCGATCATGGTCGCGGGCCGTTCGGGCAGCGCCTACACGGCCGAACTCGGCTCGATGCGGATGCGCGAGGAAATCGATGCCTTGCGCACCATGGGATTCAATCCGACCGAAGTGCTGATTCTGCCGCGCATTCTCGCGCTGGTGATCGCGATGCCGATCCTAGCCTTCCTTGGCGCGATGGCCGCGCTTTACGGTGGCGGCCTCACGGCATGGATCTATGGTGGCGTGCAGCCCGATGCGTTCCTGTCGCGATTGCGCGAGGCGATCTCGATCAATCATTTCACCGTCGGCCTCGTGAAAGCGCCGTTCATGGCGCTCATCATCGGCGTCATCGCCTGCGTCGAAGGTGCTGCGGTGCAGGGCAGCGCGGAATCGCTCGGCAAGCACACCACGGCATCTGTGGTGAAGTCGATCTTCTTCGTCATTGTTGTCGATGGCCTGTTCGCCATCTTCTTCGCCTCGATCGGAGTCTGAGCGATGGTCGCCACTCCGAACGATGCGATCATCCGAGTCCGCGACCTCACGGTGGGATTCGGCAACAGGCTGATCCTCGACAAGCTCAGCCTCGACGTGAGGCGCGGTGAGATCCTTGGCTTCGTCGGTCCCTCCGGCGCAGGCAAGTCGGTGCTGACCCGCACCATTCTCGGCCTGATGCCAAAGCGCTCGGGCACCATCGAGGTGTTCGGCATCAACATGAACGAGGCCGACGACAAGACCCGCAGTGCTGTCGAACGTCGATGGGGCGTGCTGTTCCAGCAGGGCGCGCTGTTTTCCTCGTTGACGGTGCGGCAGAACATCCAGTTTCCGGTCCGCGAGTTCATGAAGGTGTCGGAGCGGCTGCTCGACGAGATTGTCGTCGCCAAGCTCACCATGGTCGGGCTGCGGCCTGAAACCGCCGACCTTTATCCGTCCGAATTGTCAGGCGGCATGATCAAGCGCGTGGCGCTGGCCCGCGCGCTGGCGCTCGACCCGGAGATCGTGTTTCTCGACGAGCCGACCTCGGGCCTCGACCCGATCAGCGCCGGCGATTTCGACGAACTCGTCATGACCTTGCAGCGTGCTTTGGGGCTGACGGTTTTCATGGTAACGCACGACCTCGATAGCTTGAAAACCGCATGCAACCGGATCGCCGTGCTCGGCGACAAGAAGGTGCTGCTGGTCGGCACCATGAACGACATGCTGGCGTCCCGGCATCCGTGGTTGCAGGAATACTTCCATGGCAAGCGTGCGCGTACCGTTATTGCGTAGACCGGAGTTTGAGTGATGGAAACGCGGGCGAACTACCTTCTGATCGGCACCTTTACGCTGGCGGTGATCGCTGCGGCGTTCGGTTTCGTGTTCTGGTTTCAGAACCTCGGCGCGGTCGCGCAGCGCACGCCGATCCGCATCATTTTCGAAGGCGCGGCCTCGGGCCTGCGCACTGGCGGCAACGTCAATTTCAACGGCATCAAGATCGGCGAGGTGACCTCGATCAAGCTCGACGACCCGAAGCGCGTGGTGGTGATCGCCTCCGTCGACAAGAGCGCGCCGATCCGCGCGGACACCCTCGTCGGACTGGAGTTCGCGGGTCTCACCGGTGTATCGGCTGTGTCGCTGAAAGGCGGCTCGCTGGAGGCGGGCGGCATTCCGGTGGCCGACGACGGCGTGCCGACCCTCACCGCCGATCCGAACGCCATCATGGATATCGGCGAGGCCGTGCGGGCGACGCTGCAGAACGTCAACAAGCTCGTCACTGATAATCAGGTCGCTCTGCATGACAGCATGGAAAACCTAAAGACCTTCTCCAAGGCTTTGGCGGATAATTCGAATCGCATCGACAGCATCATGGTCGGCGTGGAATCGCTGATGGGGGGCAAGGAAGGCGAGGAAGGTGAATTGCAGAAGGCCGCGCGGTCGTTCCGCGAACTGGCCGACAATCTCGACAAGCGGACAGCTGTCCTGACGTCGGATGGGCGCGCGCTGATCACAGATAGCCGCCGCACGCTTGGCGACATCAGCCGCGCCGTGAACAATTTTGACCGCAACCCGACCCGCGTGCTGTTCGGCGCGAGCAATACAGACAATCGCGCTGCACCCCCGCAACAGGCTCCTGCTCCACCGGCGCGGGGGCACCGTCCGGCCCGATGAACGTAACGACGCCCGCAGGACTGGATGACCTGCGGGTCATCGGCGATATCGGCGGTACCCATGCCCGCTTTGCGCTGGCGCAGCACGGGGCTTACAGCCATCTGCAACGTGTCGACGTCGCAAAATACGATTCGCTGTTCGAGGCGATGGGGGATTACCTCGCGGCGCTGCCGTCGGGACTGATGCCGTCGGTCGCGGTGATCGATGTCGCGGGTCCCGTGCGCGGCGACCATGTGAAGATGACCAATCTCGCCTGGTCGTTCTCGGCGGATGACATGAAACATCGCCTTGGCCTAAAGGCGTTTCGTGTGCTGAACGATTTTGCCGCAGCCGCATCCTCCATTCCCTATCTGCCGCAAGCCGATTGCTTTCCGATCGGGCCGGATATCTCAGGCGTGAAAGGGCCGATCGGCGTGGTCGGTCCCGGCACGGGATTGGGCGTCGGCGCGCTGGTGCCGCGCGGTGATAGCTGGACGCTTGTTCCGGGCGAGGGCGGTCATGTCAGTCTTCCGCCATCGAACGAGATCGAAGACCGCATCCTTGTCATTCTTCGCAAGCGGTTCGGCCATGTCTCCGCCGAGCGCGCGCTTTCGGGCATGGGTCTCGTCAATCTCTATCAGGCGCTGTGTGAGATCGACGGCGTGGCGGCTACACCGTTCACGCCGGCCGATGTGACCGATCATGCCATTCGCGGCACCGATCCGATCTGCGTAAAGGCGTTCGCGCATTTTTGTGAGATGCTGGGCACGGTGGCGGGGGATCTTGCCCTGACGCTCGGTGCAAGCGGCGGCATCTATATCGCAGGCGGCATCTTGCTGCGATTCAAGGAGGCTTTCGCAGCCTCCGGCTTTCGCGCGCGGTTCGAGAGCAAGGGCCGCTTCCGCGATTGGCTGCAAACCGTTCCGACACGGCTCATTCTGGAAGAGTCGCCGGCGCTGCTCGGGCTTGCCAATGTGCCGATCGAGGTCGGTGTTTAAAGACATAAAAAAGCGGAAGCCCTGGCTTCCGCTTTTTTGTTTCATACGTTCGTTGTTCGCTGTCAGCCGAGGCGGCCTGCAGCGTGGGCGAGCAGCGTATAGACCAGCCCCGTCTCTGAGGTCAGGTGGCCGCGCAGCACGGCCGGGCCACGCTCGTCACGCGACACCTCGTCCAGCAGCCGTTCGAACTCGTTGATGTAGCGGTCCACAGTCTGCTTGAAGGCACGGTCTGCGCGATACTTGCGGGCGACCTCGTCGAACGCCTTCTGACCTGACGGCGTGTAGAGGCGCTTGTTGAAGGCCTTGCGCTCGCCGCGCTGGTAGCGGTCCCACATCTCTGCGGCAAGATCGCGATCCACCAGACGCGAGATATCGAGCGAGAGGGCATCCAGCGGATTGCCGCTCGGCGCACGTGCCGCCTGTTGAGGCGCACGGCCACGCTCGTTGACGGTGGCATCGGTGCGGTTGAGGAGGTCTGACAGCCAGCCGTCACGCGCCTGATCAGAGCCGGCGGGGCTGACGGACGGCGCTTCGGTGCGGCGTGCGTTCGACGCGCCGAGGTCGGGCGGTGGCAGGTTCGAGGCGCTGCCATAGTCGCGGCCGCGCGGAGCCGGTGCAGCAGCCCGGTTGCTCGCCGCAGCCACCGCAGGTTCTTCCTCGCGCTGACGCGTCGCGGCGACGTCGAGGCCGCGGCCGTGACGGGCGACGATGCGATTGAGTTCGGCCAGCGCTTCGATCTGATCGACGATGACCTTGCGCATCTGCGCGGTGCTCTCGGATGCCTCCTGCGGTAGTTCGAGAACGCCGCGGCGCAGTTCGGCGCGGGTGCTGTCGAGTTCCTGATGCAGTTCGGCCGCCATCTGCTTCATCGATTGAACGATGTTGCCGAACTTGTCGTTCGCTTCCGCGAACATCGCGGCGGCATCCTGGGTCCCGCGATCGTAGATGTCGCCCATTGCTTCCAGCGTCTGGCGACGCTCGTCCTCGACGGCCATGCGGACTGCCTCGAACTGGCGGCCGACGGCGGAGGAGCTTGCTCCGGCGCTTTCGGCAACGACGCGGGCGATATCGCGCGCGCGCAACTCGGCGGCGTTGAGCGATTCCTCGAGCAGGCTGACGAAGCGGTTGAGGCGTTCGTCGAGATCAAGGGTGCGGGTGTCGATCGTGGTGGAGAGCTGCTCCAGCAGGCTCTGGCGTTCGGCAACGGTCTGCGAGGTGCGTTCGTTGCTGGCCTCGACCGTGCTGACGGCCTCGGAGAGCAGGCGGCCATGACTTTCGAACTGGCTCGAGAGACTGCTGAGGCCTTCCAGTGCACCGGAGGTGGACTCGTTGAACGTACGCAGTTGGTCTTCCAGCGCGGTCGTCGAGGCGCTGTTGCGGCTGGTGACGTCGTTGAGCGCTGTGACGAAATCGGCCACGCGCGTGACCAACGCCCGCTCCAGCGAGTTGAGATTTTCGTGGGCGCCGGTGAGCACCTCCTGCAGCAGGATGTTGCCTTCACGCAGCCGCTCGAACAGTGCGACCGTATCCGTGCGCAGGATCTTGCTGGTCTCCTGCATCTCGGTGACGGCCGCGGTCGCGACTTGACGCGACTGGTCGATCGCAGCGCGCGTGCTGGTCTCGACATCCTTCAGCGCCTTGCCGACGGAGCCGGTGGCCAACTCGCTCGCCGCGGCGATCTGCCGCGAGATGTCCGAGCTCTGGCTCATCAACTGCATAGTGAAGTCGCCGCTCTGAGACTCGATCGACTTGAGCGCGCTGGTGGTCGCACCACTGATCGTGTGAGCGAGCTCGTGCGTCTTGGTGCTGAGCGCCTCGACGAGTTGCGCGCTCTTGCCGTCGATCATCAGGCTGAGCTGTCCGCTCCGGTCGTTGAGGGTCGCCGTGAGCTGGTTGCTCTTGTCGCCCAGGATCGCCGCAAGCTGTTCGGTCTTGCCGCCGAGAACCGCAGCAAGCTGTTCGGTCGTGCCGCCAAGGACCGCCGCAAGCTGCTCGGTTGTGCCGCCGAGGGCCGTTGCGAGCTGATCGCTCTTGTCGTTGAGGGTCGTGGCGAGCTGGCCGCTCTTCTCGTTGAGGGTTGCAGCGAGTTGTTCGGTCTTGTCGCCCAGGATGGCTGCAAGCTGCTCGGTCTTGTGGCCAAGGGTCGCCGCAAGCTGACCGCTCTTGTCGCCGAGAACCAAGGCGAACTCTTCGGTCTTGGCGGCGATCGCTTCGGTGAGCGGTCCGCGCTTGTCGTCCAGCAGGAGCGAGATGCGTTCGGCGTGATCGCGAACGCCGCCGGTGATTTCCTCGACCTTGTTGTTGAGCGACAGGCCGAAGGTTTCGGTACCGGCGGAAATGGTGCGCTCGATCTCGGCGGATGCCGACTTGATCTGGGCGCTGGCATTGTTCGAGGCGAGAAGGAGAGTGCCTTCCGCGTCGCGTGCGCTCGTCTGGATGGTGCGTTCCACCTCGGTCGTGGTGGTGCGCAACTGCGAGCCGACTTCGCCGGACAGAGCCAGCAGCGACTGCTGTGCGTTGCGGGCGCCGGCCTGAATGGCCTCGCTGGTTTCCACAACGAGATTGGTCAGCGAGCGCTCCGAATCCTCGACGCGCGACTTGATGCTTTGTGTGATTTCGTCGGTGCGCGCCAGCAGGGTCTCGCTGGCCTTCTGGCCGCTCGCCTCGACACGGCTGGCGGCGGACTCCACGCGGATGTCGAGCAGGTTTTCGAAGCGCACGACGCGGGCCTCGATGTCGGAGGCAACCGAGCCGGCATGGGCTTCGATGCCCCTCTGCATCTCGCCGAAGCGGGTGGAGAGGGTGTCGGCGAGAGCGGTACTCTGCGTATCGATGGTCTGGGTGACGACCTCGGCGCGCTTGTCGAACGAATGTTCGAGCGCGGAGAGGCGATGGTCGATGGTGTTGTCGAACGCCTTGATCGTGGTGTCGAGCGACACTTCGAGCGTGGTGACGCGGGAGTCGAGGGCGCTCTGGAAGGCGCCGAGCCGTTCGTCGAGGCTGTCGCGAATCTGCGCGCCGTGCGTGGTGACGCGCGTATCGAAGCTGTCGACATAAGTCTTCAGGCTGTCGGAGATGTTTTCGGTGTGCTGGCCCATGCGTTCGACGATCTCGCCGCCGTAGGTCTTCACCGTACGGTCGAATTCGGCGACGTGGCGGGTGATTAGCGCGCCAAGCGTGCCGCTGTCGCGGGCAAATTTCTCGGCGAGTTCGCCGCCCTGTTCGCGCATCAGCGTTTCGAACGAAGCGATGCGGGAGGCGAGGGTTTCGTGCGCGCTTTCGGTCTGGCTTGCGACCTTCGCCACCAGTGTATTGACGGTGACATCGAGTCCTTCGCTGACTGACTCGCCTGTCGTGAGGATGCGGTCGGCAAGGCGGCTGCCTGCTTCGTCCACCTTCGCGGCGAGATCGATCGAGCGCAGCTCCATCTCGTTCAACAGCGAGTCGCCGGAATTCTTGAGCGTGTCATGAACCTGTTCGGTGCGCAGCGTGATGCCGTCGACGATCGCATTGGCGCGCTGATCGAATTCGCCGGTGATACGTTCGACGCGGTCGTTGAGCAGTTCGTGAATGTTGTCGGCGAGTTCGGCGAACTCGTCGTGGATATGGTTGGTCTTGAAATTGAGGTTTGCAGTGAGCTGTTCGCTCGCCTCCAGCACCGCATTGGCGGTCTGGTTGCTGGCTTCCTCAAGGCGGTCGAGCAGGTCGCCGCCGCGCTCGCCGAGCGCGATGATCATGTTGTCGCCGGCAGCGGCGAACGCACCGGTGATGTGATCGCTACGCTCTTCCAGCATGTGGGTGATGTTGTTCGTCACCTCGTCCACGCGCGAGGCGATGGCGTCGCTGATGATGGCAATGTCTTGACGCAGATCGATCTGCACGCCGGAAATGGCATTGCGAACCTGTTCAGCCTGGCCGACGAGCGCGTCGCGCTGGACCGAGATATCGTCGAGCAGGGCGCGGATGCGGACTTCGTTGTCGCTGTAGGCGCGCTCCAGCGCGGAGACTTCGTTGGTGACAAGGGCTTCGAGTTCGCCCGCGCGCGCGATTGCGCGCTCGACGCCGTCGCCCATAGCCGCGACTTCGCGGCGGATGGCCTGACCAACGGTGACCATGGCATCGCTGGCGACGTGTTCGGGCTCGGAGAAACGTACGGCCATCTGCGCCATCGACTGGGCGATCATGCTCAGTTCCTGGCTGCGCCAGGAGACGCTCGCGATGAAATAGAACAGCACCAACGGTGTCACGAACACGCAGGCGAGGCCGACGAGGGCCAGCGCGCCGCCGTTTGAGCCGACCATGGCTTCGAGCGAAGGCAGGAAGGAGACGATCAGGAAGCCTGCGGCGGCGATCCACAGTGCCGAGAAGATGGCGGCGAACGTGTAGGCGCTGCGGCGGGGGCGGCCGCGCTGAAGCGATTGCAGGACCGCGCCGATGGCTTCGCGGTCGTCATTAGCGGCCTGGCGGCCGAAGCGGGCATCGCCGAAATCGCCTTCGGGCGCACGAAGCGGCTCGTTGGGCAAGGACAACTGGTCGTCGGCCGCTTGCGAGGGATCGGAGATGTTCAAGGCTTCCTGAATCGCCGAGAGCGCGACTTCAGTTGGGTCTTTGACCTTCGGATTCTTCGCCATTTACAGGTACGCCCTTGTTTTTTCACGCACTTAAGGAGGGTGCTGCGGTCTTGTCTGCCGCGCCGTCCCGTCCTTGCCACATCCCGCAGGCCATGACTGCTGCGGATATTGGCTTGTCCCCCATTTCCGCCAACATCCTATTGGCTGATTAGGTCGAATGAAATGGTTCGCGTTAAGAACATTTTAATCATCGTTAACACGGGCCCGGGCACCCCTACCAAAACCGCTGTTTTAGGGGCTCTCTGAAATTGTGGCGAAATCGTGTCGAGGATAGCGGGGCCGATTTTGAAAGATTGCGTTAACCGAATCCGTGTTCGCTGGCGGTCCAGCCGTCTTGCGGGCAGGGTGCGATGCAGTTTTCAATCGAACAGGTTCCATGGATGCCTTCGCCGCCGCTGGTCCCGATGCCAACGCCGCTGGACTTGTCCTATCTGCGGAGCATGACGCTCGGCGATGTGCATCTTGAGCGCGAAGTGCTGGAGATGTTCAAGACGCAGACCCGCGATCTGCTGGCGCAACTTGCTTCGCATCCTGAAAATTCCGCCGAGCTTGCGCATACGCTGAAAGGCTCTGCGCGCGCGGTTGGCGCGTTCGAGGTCGGCGAGGCTGCTTACGCGCTGGAAATCGGACTGCACGAGCGCAGCGGGTTCGACGCCGCGTTCCGACAGCTGCAAGGATGTGCGCGCGAAGCTTTCGAGGCGATCGATACGCATCTCGCGCGCGGCAATTAATCCAGATAATACGCGGCTTGACGCTGGTATGACGCTGTTGGAGCGGCTATAGACTGCTGCAAACTCCTCGCCGTATTCAAGAGATCCATGGTCAAAATCAACTTCATCGATCACGCCGGCACCACCCGCACCGTTGACGTCGATGCCGGCGCGACGGCGATGGAAGCCGCCATCCGCAACGCCATTCCCGGCATCGATGCCGAATGCGGAGGCGCGTGTGCCTGCGCCACCTGCCACGTCTATGTCGACGAAGCCTGGCAGGAAAAGGTCGGACCACCTTCGCCGATGGAAGAGGATATGCTCGATTTCGGCTACGACGTGCGCCCCAATTCGCGCCTCTCCTGCCAGATCAAGATGACCGAGGAACTGGACGGTCTTGTGCTGCGGACGCCCGAGCGGCAGGCCTGATCAGCCGCCGGTTCATTTAGAATTCTTCTATTTTTGCAATCTGTTAGCGACAGGGGCGGGGCTGGTATTTTAGCTCTTTCCCCAGCGGCGATCCTTGGCTAGACAGACGCCGACTGCGGCCGCCTTTTCGGCCCTGCCGCGCCCAATGCATTTTGACAGTGACGAAAAAACCATCATGAGCGAAGCGATCAAGACCGATGTGTTGATCATCGGCGCAGGCCCCTGCGGACTGTTTGCGGTTTTCGAACTCGGTCTTCTCGACATGAAGACTCATGTTGTCGACATCCTCGACAAGATCGGAGGCCAGTGCGCCGAGCTCTATCCGGAAAAGCCGATCTACGACATTCCCGGCATTCCGATGGTGACGGGTCAGGGCCTCACTGAGGCGCTGATGGAGCAGATCAAGCCGTTCAATCCGACCTTCCATCTCGGCGAGATGATCCTGAGCGTCGAGAAGATCGGCGACCCGCTGTTTCGCGTCACCACCGACGCAGACAGGGTGTTCGAAGCCAAGGTCGTTGTGATTGCCGCGGGCGGCGGCTCGTTCCAGCCGAAGCGGCCGCCGGTGCCGGGCATCGAAGCCTATGAAGGCACCTCGGTGTTCTACGCCGTGCGCAAGATGGAGCAGTTCCGGGACAAGGAGCTTCTGATCGTCGGCGGCGGCGATTCCGCGCTCGACTGGACGCTCAACCTTCATCCGCTTGCCAAGCGTGTCACGCTCCTGCATCGCCGCGACGATTTCCGCGCAGCGCCGCATAGTGTCGAGCAGATGCGCAAGTTGGTGGCGGAAGGAAAAATGGATCTGAAGATCGGTCAGGTCACGGCGCTCGAAGGCGAGCACGGTGTGCTGAAGGGTGTCCAGATCAAGGGCGCCGATAATTCCATGTCGACGATCTCCTGCGATACGATCCTGCCCTTCTTCGGTCTCACCATGAAGCTCGGCCCGGTCGCGGAATGGGGTGTGAAGCTCGAGAACAATCTCGTGCCGGTCGACACCGAAGCGTTCGAAACCAACGTGCCTGGCATCTTCGCTATCGGCGACATCAACACCTACCCGGGCAAGCTGAAGCTCATCCTTTCCGGTTTCCACGAGGGCGCGCTGATGGCGCAGAAGGCAAGCCGCTACGTGTTCCCGGACAAGCGTGTCGTGTTCCAGTACACCACATCGTCATCGAGCCTGCAGAAGAAGCTCGGCGTCAACTGACGCACAAAGTCGCGCGGCCGCGTTGCCGCGCGACTTCATCCAGTCACATCTACTGTTTCAACTGAACCGGATCGATCGGTTCGCGCGTGACGTCGGCTTCCACCGGCGGCAGGCCGAGGATCGCGGCTGCGGCTGGCCACGCAGCGTCCGCCATTGCGGCATGGCCTTCGGCGGTCGGGTGGATCGCACCACCATAAACTGCTGACAGCACGCCCCATGTGGCGTCGTGAATGTCCGTCGGCTGGCTCGATGTCCGCGTGGCGAGCGGATAGGTCATCGCGGTGAAGTAACTGTCGTCCGCATCCCTGATCCAGCGCGCGCGCGGCAGATAGGCGCGGAAGCGGCTTGCTCCCTGACCGCAAGTCAGCGGATTGGAGGCTCCCGCGACGATGTCGGTGGTGAAGCTCTTGCCGTCGGCGCGGAAGCATTGCTGGTCGAATGCGGGATCGGTGGCGGCGCGGGCGCAGAAACCGTGGTTCTGGAACGCCACCTGATGCTGATCGACGAACGTCATCGCGTCGCGTGGGCTGCTGCAGATCGTGCCGCCGGCGCACAGCACGATATTCTTGAGCTGCGGCAGGAATTCGCTGTCGACGAATTGCGATGTCTTGGCGAGCCGTTCGGGCGCGGCATTGAATGCAGGGTGGATATCGAAGCCCGCGAGGCCGCCGGGGCAGGGCGCGCCGTTGAACAGAGTCGGATTGGCGTAGGATGTGAACACCACGCGCGACAGGTCGCCGCCGAGAAGCGGTTTCAGCGCGGCGCGCAGCCGCTGGAAATTCTGCGGTAGCGTGCGTGTCAGCGTGCTGCGTGAATCCTCGACGCTGCCGATCATGCCGCTGCGCTGGAACAGGGTGCGCTCGGTTGTACTGTCGACGATTACGTCGGCAACGAGGCCGGAGAAGTTAATGTCGTTGGCGCCAATCGACAGAAGGATCAGATCGAGCTGCCGCTCGGGCTGGCGGCGCTGCGCGGCGGCAAGCGCTTCTTTCAACTCGGCGACCTGCGAACCGACGGTACCCGCGCAATTCATCGAGGTCTTGGTGATGAGGCATTCGCGCGCGCGGAGCGAGCCGAGCAACCCCTCGTCGACCGTCGCGCCGGAACAGGCGAGTGGCAGGTAGGTCACCGCGATGTGGGTATATTGTATGGCGAGCGCGAGCGCGGCGCGGGTCTGGTAGCTGTAGAGCGAGCGGTGGCAGGCGGCGTTGAACCATTGCGCGCCGAATTTCTGCCACGCGAAGAGTTCATTCGAACCTGCTGCGCTCTCGCAGGCGCGTGCGCCTTTGTAACCTTTGCGGCTTGGCCGATAATACTGCCCGGTCGAACCTTCGAGATAGGAGCGGAAGCAGAACCCGTCGTCGGCGAGCGCCACCGGCCGGTCCGGATTGCCTTCGCCCGAGGCGATGGAATCACCGAGTCCCGCGATCAGGATATCGCGCACCGTGATCTGCGTAGAATCGTGCAGCGGCGTATCGCTGCCGCCGCTCGAGACATCGACGCTTGCGATTGTGGTCTTGCCATTGCGGACGCGGAAATTGATCGGCTCGGAGCAGTCGAGCGTGGTCTGGATCGGTGGGCCTTCATTGTCGTTGAACGACCATGCGCAGACCGAGCCGACCGGTACCGCGCCGGTCAAGCGGACCGTCACCGCATGATCTACTGGCGCGAGATAATCTTCCTTCACGCCATCGCGCGTGCACGGATTGCTGACGTGCCCCGCCGGGTCAATGCATAGCCTGCCGACCGTGTTACGCGCCCAGCCGCGTCCGTCGCTCTGGATTTCCAGCGCATCCTCAGCGGCGAGCACGGTACGACCGGAGGCCATGGCCTCGACCTGAAGCTGGAAGTCGCGTTCCTCGCGAAACAGCCGGAAGCGGTTGCGCACTTCCCACGAAATTTGGATGCCGCCTGCCGATGGGGGCTGTGCAGCGTCCTGTGCGCGCGCGCCGTCAGCCCACGACAGGAGGGCGAAAGCGAGGGCGAGAAGGGCGGTGGTCTTGCGGATCATGGCCTCGTTTCACAGCGCATTGTCGGGAGCGTCCGGCTGCAAGGAGTGCAATGCCTGTCAGCCGTTTCGGTTCTGCGAGGGCGGCGGCGCGGCCGCCCCTGCCGGGCTCATGCAGGCCTTGCGCTTATGCTGCCAGGGCAGGATGACACTGAGCCACAATTCGCGCATTCCCATGATCGAGATGGCGATCGCGAACGGGATGAAGAAATAAAGCATGCGGAAAATAAGCAGCGAGGCCAGCAGTTGTTCGTGGCCGAACTGGTTCAGCCCGACGAGCATGGCGGCATCGAACACGCCGAGGCTGCCCGGGGCATGGCTCGCGAAGCCGAGCAGGGTCGAGAGGATGAAAACGACAGCCATCGACATAAAGTCGATCGGCGGATCGTTCGGCAGCAGCAGGTACATGGCAAGCGCGCAGAAACCGAGATCGATGACACCGATCAGGATCTGTACCAGTGTCAGGGGCGCGGAGGGCAGCACCACCTTCCAGCCGTCCCTGCCGAGTTCGCGGCGATTGCGGCCGACCGCGATCCAGCACAGGTAGGCGACGATACCCGCGATCAGGCCGAGGCCGATCAACTGATTGATGATTTGCGGTAGCAATACGATGGATTCCGCGGCGGCGGGGTGCCAGATCAGCCCGATGCCGAGCACGAAGGCGTTGCCGAGCCAGAAGGTCAGGCCGGAGATGAAGCATATCTTGGCGACATCGATGGCGGATAGATTCCAGTCCGAATAGATGCGGAAACGGATCGCGCCACCGGTAAAGACCGTGGCGCCGATATTGTGGCCGATTGTGTAGCTCGTGAAACTCGACAGCGCCGCGATGCGATAGGGCACATGGAATTTGCCGAGGGTGCGGAGCGCGAACAGATCGTAGAACGTCAGCGTGCAGAACGCGCAGACGACGCACAGCGCCGCGAGCGCGATGTTGCCGAGCGACTTGTCTTCAAGCGCTGCCAGCACCGCCGAGGTGTCGATACCCTTCAGCGTCTTGACGAGATGGAGCACCGCGATGGTGACGATGGTCAGGCTGGCGAGAATGCCGAGCCGTTTCCACCCGATCCATCTGTCGAACACGCTCCGCGACGCGCTAAGCAAACCCTGCATTCATCCTCCGGCGACCGTCATGAGCCGATTGAGGGATACGAACGCAAACGGCCTAGCCGGATATTCATATGGCAAATCGCGGGCCGGAAAAACAGGCCAATTTGGCTTTGCATGGCAAGCCTTAACGGACAACATGACGCAAGAGGGCTTCGGGCGGGTTCATTACTCTCTACGTCATATCGATGACAAAAGCGGCTCAATTGCGCCCAAACGGCGATTTGGCGTGTCCGCATAAAAAAGCTGGTTTTTGAGAAACCTGCGCTGCCGGTCCTCGTTGAGCGGACATTCCACAATCCGGACGGCGGCGTCCAGCCGCCGTCTCGCATGCCAACCCAAGGGAGCCGCCGATGGGCCTGTTCAGCAGGGATATCAAGACGCTCAACGATCTGTTCGTGCATCAGCTCGAAGACATTTACTACGCCGAGAAACAGCTTGTGAAAGCCATTCCGAAGCTGGCCGACAAGGCGACCAACCCGCAGCTCAAGCAGGGCTTCCTGTCGCACCTGGAAGAAACCAAGGGGCACGTGACGCGGCTGGAACAGGTGTTCAAGATGCATGGCGTCGAGGCCAAGGCGGTGAACTGTCCGGCGATCGATGGCATCATCGAGGAGGCCGACGAGGTGTCCGGCGAGGTGGCCGACAAGGAGGTGCTCGATGCCGCGCTTATCAACGCGGCACAGGCGGCCGAGCATTACGAGATGACCCGTTACGGCACGCTGGTCGCATGGGCGAAGCAGCTTGGCCGCAATGATTGCGCCGCTGTGCTACAGAAGACGCTGGATGAGGAGCACGCAGTGGACAGGAAGCTCACCGCGCTCGCCGAGTCCAAGATCAATCTGAAGGCGGCAAGCTAGAATCGGGAAGAAGCGCCGCGCAGATATCTGCGTAGCGCTTTTTAATGTCGCGCCAGAGCGAAATGCGCGCCCGCGAATGCCATCGCGGCGCCGAGTATCAGTGCGACGATTCCGTTATAGAAACCGTGCAGCGTCGGCACCGCGCTCGGACCCGAGGCGGCTTGGCCCGCCGCGATCAGAAGCAGCAGCCCGCCCGCGATCAGCGCATGCTGCAGCCGGCGTGGCAGATGGCCCGACACAGCGCTGTAGAGCAGCGATGCGGTGATGTATCCGCCAACAAAGGCCACCGCTGCGATCAGCCACCATGCGATGGCAGCGGTCGCGGGGATGATGCTGTTGTTGGATGCGCCCCATAAATCCCCGAGATCGAGGCCAAAACGCTGGCCGAGAATGTGCACGCCGAGCGCAAGCAGCATGCCGAACATCGCTGCGCCGGTCAGGATCAGGCGGGGGGAGAAGTAGGGCGTGCCGGGCATCATGCGCGAAATTCCGTTTGGCCGGTTCCGGTTGTAGGATGGTGCGGGCATGCGGGCAAGAACGGCCCCTTAACGCGCGTTGCTGTCGGCCTTCAGTTGTTTGGGCGTCATGAATTCACGAAGCGTGTTGGCCTGCAGGGCGAGCTTCGACCATGTGGGAATCGGGCAATCGAACATCACCGTGCCGCAGGTCGGCAGGTTCTGCGCAAGCGTATCGCGCTCGGACGCGGGATCCTCGCCGATGAGATTCCATGCCAGTTCGTGCAGACCGGGATTGTGGCCGAGCACGAGCAGCGAGGTGACCGAATCCGGAGCGCGGCGGATTGCCTTAAAGATCTGCAGTGGGTTTGCGAGATAGAGCGCATCCTGGAATTCGACCCGGCAGCGGGGAAGATGCGGCGCGAGGAGGTCCCATGTCTCGCGCGCGCGAACGGCGGAGGAGACGAGCGCGAGTTCCGGCACCTGCCGCGCGGCGAGCCACGCGCCGATCAGCGCGCTGTCCAGCTGGCCGCGTTCGTCGAGGCGGCGATCGTAATCCTCCCCGCTCTCGGAATCGCGTTCGGTCTTGGCGTGGCGCAGCAGGATCAAATGGCGCATCGGTCTCCCTATGGCTCAAAGGTAGCGAAATGGCACTTAGGCCCTGTACGCCATCGTGACAAGCATGGCGTCCGTCGCTAAAGAAATCCAATGACAATTCCGCCCTCCGAGACGTCTGTCCACGCCCTTTGGGGCGATTTGCCTGCGGCAGAGCCGCGCGCGGCGTTGACGCTCGATCTTGACGTCGACGTCTGCGTTGTCGGTGGTGGGCTGGCAGGACTGACGGCAGCCCGGGAGGCTGCGCGGCGCGGCATGAGCGTCGCGGTGCTGGAGGGACAGCATGTCGGCTGGGCCGCGTCCGGTCACAATCTCGGTTCGGTGCTGCCGGGGTACGGCGTGCCGGTCAATGACCTGATCGCGCGGATCGGGATCGCGCATGCGCGCGAATTGTGGATGCTGGCGGAAGCAGGCAGCGATTACATCCGCGAGACAATCGTCACCTCCATGCCGGAGATCGCGATGGCGCCCGGCGCGCTCGAAGTTTCCACCACCGATTCCGGGGAGCGGCTGATCGGCTGGCTGCAGACCATCGGCGACAAATTCGGCACCGAAGTCGAAGGCTGGCAGATCGAGCGCGTGCGCGAGGCGCTGCGGACACGCCGCTACTTCCATGCGCTGCATTTTCCGAAAGCATTCCAGATTGACGGCGCGCGTTACCTGCGCGCTCTGGCGGCGCTCGCGGAAGGCGAGGGTGTGCGCATCTTCGAGAACACGCCGGTGGTCAGCATCGATTCCGCCGGCATCCGCAAGCGCATCATCACGCCCTCGGCGAAGCTGCGTGCCGCGCACATCGTGCTGGCGGGCAATATCCATATCGGCACGCCCGCGCTGCGGCTTGCGTCCACATTGATGCCTGTATGGCGCTACGCTGCGGTGACGGAGCCGCTCGGCGATTTGCTGGGCGAAGTCATCTCCTATCGCGGTTCGGTGCTCGACGATGACAGCATCGATCATTTTCGTATCGTCGACGGCGACCGCCTGTTGTGGTCGAGCCCGGAGACGACGTGGCGCGGTAAGCCGGAACGGTTCGGCCGCCTGATTCGCCGCCGCATCGCGACGGTTTTCCCGCAACTTGCGCAAGCGAGGATCGCGCGCGTGTTTTCGAGCGCTTTCGGCCAGACCGTGCATGGCATGCCGCAGATCGGGGAGTTGCGGCCGGGTCTGTGGGTCGCGAGCGGCTTCGGCCGTCAGGGGCTGAACACCAGCGCCATGGCGGGCCGCCTGATTGCGGGCGGCATTGCGGACGGCGATGACCGGTGGCGGCTGTTCTCGCCGTTCGAACTGGTCTGGGCTGGAGGCAAGGTAGGTCGCGTTGTAGGTCAGTTTGCCGATGGGGTGTCACGTGGACGCTCCGCGGCGGTCGGCACGTTGGCCCGCTGGCGGGAGCGTGCCGTGGCGCGCGAGAGGGTGCGTGAGGAGCGCCGCAGCGCGCGAATTGCGGCGGTGCAGGCGCGCACCGAGCGGGTGGCGCAGGATTTCGGATCGGACCGGCGTTAGCCGGGGCGGAAAATCCGCCGGCGCAACGTAACGCGGGCGGCGCGGTTTCGTATCTTGGGTAATCGGCATCCATGCGGAGGTATCGCCATGATCGACCGGCGTCTTCTTTTGTCAACGGCAGCAGGGCTTGCAGCGATGCGCTGGCTTCCATTTTCAAGCAAGGCCCACGCGGCTGAAAAGACATTCGAGGTCCAAAAGACCCCGGAGGAATGGAAGCGGCAGTTGACGCCCGCGCAGTACCACATCCTGCGTGAGGAGGGCACGGAACCGGCCTTTTCGAGTCCGCTCAACAACGAACATCGCAAGGGCACATTCGCCTGTGCGGGCTGCGATCAGGCGCTGTTCGCGTCTGAGACCAAATTCGACAGCGGCACCGGCTGGCCAAGCTTCTACGATCATCTGCCGAACGCCATCGGCACCACCACCGACCGCAGCTACTTCATGGTGCGTACCGCGGTGCATTGTAGCCGCTGCGGCGGGCATCTCGGCCACGTCTTCAATGACGGCCCCAAGCCGACCGGCCTGCGCTATTGCATGGACGGCCTGGCGCTGAACTTCAAACCGGCGGTACCTTCGGCGTCCTGAGGTCTTGCTCCGGCAATTCTTGCCGGGATAGGCAAGAGCGCCCCGGTATTCCGGCCGGGGCGTTTTTCTAACCCATTACCAAACCTCGACTTTCTCTTTGGCACGAGGCTTGCGACTCCTTCTTCGAATGCGGCCTTTTCGGCATCCCGGTGGCCGCCCGGATCGAAGCTGGAGACGATAGTAATGGGTATTTTCGGCGCTCTCACCACCTCCGTCGCAGGCTTGCGCACCCAGTCCTATGCTCTGGAGAACATCTCCGGCAACATTGCGAACTCGCAGACTACCGCTTTCAAGCGCATCGATACGAGCTTCCTCGACCTCATCCCCGATACCGGATCGAACGCGCAGCTTTCGGGCAGCGTGAGCGCGAGCTCGCGCGAAACCAACACGGTGCAGGGCGACGTACAGGCCGCGTCGGTCGCGACCTACATGGCGATCAACGGTGATGGCTTCTTTGCTGTGCAGAAGCCCGGCAGCTTCACCGATAATAACCCGGTCTTCGACGGCGTTGATCGCTTTACCCGCCGTGGCGATTTCACGCTCGACAAGAACGGCTACCTCGTCAACGGCGCGGGCTACTACCTCGAAGGCATTCCGATCGACCCGACCACCGGCAACCTCACCGGTAGCGTGCCGCAGGTGCTGAAGTTCGGCAACGACTTCTTGCCCGCGCAGCCGACCACGACCGTGACCTATCGTGCCAACCTCGCGAGCTATCCGCTGACGACCAAGCACGACACGTCGGTGCCGGGCTCCGAACTGTTGAATGTCGGCGACTTCACCGCGAACCCGCTGATCGTTGGCACGCCTGCGCAGCCTTACGTGAACGGTTCGAAGAGCGGCTCAGCTCAGAACAGTAAGGTGACCACACCCGCGCCTGCGCAGATTACGTCGGCCACGACGCTTTCGGGCGCTGCCGATACCGATTCGATCGGCGTCGATTTCGCGGTCGGCAACACCATCACCATCAACGGCACCCAGACTATCACGTTCGTCGCTGCCGGCACCGACACGACCGGCAATCCGAACCAGGTTGCCGTCGACGACACGATCGGTAGCTTGCTTTCCAAGATCGACACGCTGAACGGAAACACCAACCCGGCCACCAAATCGTCGGTGAGTAACGGTATCGTCACCCTGAACACGGGCCTCGCCAACAATCTGTCGATCACCAGCAGCAATGGCGCGGCGTTTGCCACGTTGGGCTTCCCGACGTCGACTGTGACAGCCACGCGCAGCGGCGGCGGCACCGCGGGCACCGGTACGGTGATCGGCTCGGATTCGCAGAACTTCATTGACGAGTCGGTGTCAGGCGGCGCGACCACCGCCTACGACGTCTCAGGCTCGCCGGTCAGCCTGCAGTTGCGCTGGGCGAAGACCGACAGCGCGAGTCTCGGCGCCGGCCACACCGATGTCTGGAACCTGTTCTATCAGACCAACCCGAATGCAACGGGCACTGACGTGGCCTGGAAAAACGTCGGCGTAAATTTCACCTTCGGACCGAACGGCCAGATGAATCCGGCGGTGCCTTCGGTGACGCTGACCAACGCCACCATCGGCGGTATCGCGCTGGGCGACGTGACGATGAACTTCGGCGCGACTGGCCTCACGCAGTTCGCGGACGCCAATGGCAACGTGCAGGTCAACCAGATCCAGAACGACGGTTTCCCCGCCGGTCAGTTGCAGACGGTGTCGATCTCCAACAACGGCCGCGTCGTCGGCAACTATTCCAACGGCCGCAACATCGACCTCGCGGCGATTACGCTCGCGACCTTCAACGGCCCGAACTTCCTCAAGCGCGTCGATGGCGGCGCCTTCGAGGTGACTGATGAGTCCGGCCAGGCGCTGTACGGCAAGGGCGGCACCATCGTCGGCTCCTCGCTGGAAGGCTCCAACACCGACATCGCCGACGAGTTCACCAAGCTGATCGTCACGCAGCAGGCCTATTCGGCGAACACCAAGGTCATCACCACGTCGAACCAGATGGTTCAGGATCTCCTGAACGTTCTGCGCTAGCGCAATCCGCGCGTTCGTAGCTGAGATGGGCAGTTAGTTATGGGTCTGACACAAGCTCTTGCTACCGCGATGTCCGGTCTGCGTGCGAACCAGGCCGCGCTCACGCTCGTTTCATCAAACGTCGCCAACGTTGAGACGCCGGGTTACGTTCGCAAAAGCGTCAATCAGGTTCAGACGACGACTGGCACGGGAAGCGCCGGTGTCACCGTCACTGGCGTCAACCGCGAGCTGGATGTTTATGTCCAGAAACAGGTTCTGACCGAGACCTCGGGTGCCTCTTACGCGAGCACGCTCGCGAACGCCTTGCAGCGGTTGCAGGGTATCTATGGCGACCCGAGTTCGGACACGACGCTGGAGGCGGCGTTCAACCAATTGACGGCGGCGCTGCAGGCGCTATCCACCACCTCGGATTCGCCGGCCGCGCGCACGACGGCGGTGAACGCGGCGCAGTCGCTCGCGCAGATGCTGAACTCGGCTTCGGCGGGCATCCAGTCGCTGCGCGCAGACGCCGAGTCCTCGATCAAGAGTTCGGTCGATGCCGCGAACAACGCGATGAAACAGATCGCGACCATCAACAACCAGTTATTGGGCACGACCGGCGATGATGCGGCGGCGGCCTCGCTGCTCGACCAGCGCGATCAGTACGTCGCGCAATTGTCGCAGTTGATGGACATCCGCGTCATCACCAATGATCGCAATCAGGTCACGGTGTTTACCAATTCGGGCGTGCAACTCGTCGGCAGCGAAGCGGCGACGATTTCCTTCGATGCGCAAGGCACGGTAACGCCGAATACGACCTGGAACTCCGACCCATCGAAAAGCACACTCGGTACGCTGACGCTGACGTTCCCTCATGGCGGCGATATTGATCTGATTGCGACCAACTCGATTCGCTCCGGTTCGCTCGCGGCCAATCTTCAATTGCGCGACCAGACGCTGGTGCAGGCGCAGGCGCAGATCGACCAGCTGGCCGCTTCGATGGCCAGTGCGCTGTCGGACAAGGTCACGTCCGGTACCAAGGCCGATGGTCCGCCGGCCAACTTCTCGCTCGATCTGACCGGACTGCAGAATGGCAACAACGTCCAGTTCACCTACACGGATTCGGCGAACAAGACCCACACTGTCACGCTGGTGCAGGTCAACGACCCGTCAGTGCTGCCGCTGAAGAACAGCGCCACCAACGATTCCAACGACGAGGTTTTCGGCGTCGATTTCTCTCAAGGCGTGGGCGCCGTCATCTCGCAACTGAACGGCATGTTCGGCGGTGCCGGACTGCAGTTCTCGAATCCCACCGGTGAGACGCTGCAGATCAGTGGCGACGCAGGTGGAAATGCGGTGGTCAATTCGGCGACGTCGACGATCACTATGACGAATCTGACGAGCGGCAATCCGCAGTTGCCGTTGTTCGTCGACAACGGCGTGCCTTATACCGGCGCGATCACCGCGACCGGCTCGCAGCAGACGGGTCTCGCGGGGCGGATCAGCGTCAACAATCTTCTGCTCGCCGATCCGTCGCGGATGATTATCTACGGCGCGGGGACGCAGTCGGGCGACACCACGCGCTCAGATTTCATTCTCTCCAAATTGACCCAGAGCTCGTACTACGTGTCGCCGCAGACCGGGATCGGTTCGAGTTCGACGCCGTTCAAAGGCACGATGCTGAGCTTCCTGCAGCAGTTCACTACGATGCAGGGGCAGGCGGCTGCTTCCGCGCAGCAACTCGCCGACGGCCAGAATGTCGTGCTCTCGACGCTGCAGAACAAGCTGAACTCGTCGTCCGGCGTGAATATCGACGAAGAGATGGCGCATCTGCTGGCGCTACAGAATGCCTATTCGGCGAATGCCCGCGTCATGTCCACGGTGAAGGACATGTTCGACTCGCTGCTGCAATCGATGTGAGGCTGCAATGACCATTGACGGCGTAAGCGGACGGACCTCCTACCTCGGCACCTCGCTGATCAACATCAAGATCCAGCTCGATACGCTGACCCAGCAACTGGCGAGCGGCAAGAAGTCGACGACCTATGCCGGCCTCGGTTTGGACAGCGCGTTCGCGACCGGTCTGCGGTCGCAGTTGTCGATGCTGTCCGGTTACCAGAGCACGCAGACCAACGTCACGACCCGCATCAATGTCGCCAACCTGTCGCTGCAGAGCCTTGTCGACATGCGCACGCAGGTGCAGTCGGCGGCCACCGGGGCATCGCAGGTTCTCAACGCCAGCGGCCAGACCTCGGGCCAGCAGATCGGCTATGCAGCGTTCACGCAGGCGATCGCAGTTCTCAATACGCAATCGGGCGACCGCTATCTTTTCTCCGGGCGCGCGACCGACACGCCTGCCACAGCGTCTGCCGATGACATTCTCAACGGCGCCAACGGCAAGGATGGCCTGAAGGCGGTGATCGCCGATCGCCTGATCGCCGATCAGGGCACGGGCAGCATGGGTCGCCTCACGACCGACGCGACCACCACGCCCGGCGTGGTGACCGTGGGCGAAGATGCCGCCGGCTCGCCGTTCGGCTTGAAGCTCAGCCGCGTTTCCACCTCGATCGGTGGCGCAGTGGTGTCGCAGCCGTCAGCGCCTGATCCGGCAACGCCCTCGTCCGAGACGATCGATCTCAATACCGCGACGCCGAAGGAAGGTGACACCGTCACGTTCACCTTCACTCTGCCGGACCAGACCACGGAGACGGTGCAACTCACCGCGACGACCGCGTCGCCGGCACCGAGCGGCAGCTTCACCATCGACGCCGATCCGACGGTGACGGCGTCGAACATGAAGACCGCGCTCGACTCCTCGATCCAGACGCTGGTGAAGGGGCCGATGGTGGCCGCATCGGCGATGGCGGCAGGCCAGAACTTTTTCGACAATCCGCCGCAGCGTGTCGGTGGTGGCTCTCCGGTGTCGCCAACGGCCACCACGCTGGTCGATGGTTCGGCCACGACCGTGCAATGGTACACCGGCGAGCAACTCGCCAACCCCGATGCCGATGCACGCGGCACCGCGGTCGCGCAGGTGGACGGCTCGGTTTCAGTGAGCTATGGGGCGGCTGCGAACGAAAGCGCGTTCCGTAACCTGCTGCAGAACATGGCGGTGTATGCGGCGGTAACGACGACGGTCGATCCGAATGATCCGAATGGCCAGACCCTTGCCAATGCGCAGATCTCGGCACTGAACCAGCGCGTCAATTCCAATCTCGCGGTCCAGCCCGGTGCGACATCGGTCGAGGATATCGAGGCGCAGTTCGCCGGCGCTCAGGCGGCCACGAAATCGGCGACCACGCGGCAGACGCAGACGACATCGATGGCCCAGACGATGCTCGACCAGATCCAGGGCATCAACGACAACGAAGTCGCCGCCAAGATCCTGGCGCTGCAGACCAGCCTGCAGGCATCCTACCAGACCACGGCATCGCTCTATCAGTTGAACCTGCTGAAATTCCTCTGAAGCAGATCGAACGAAAAAAGGGCTTCCTTCTGGAAGCCCTTTTTTTCATGACCGTGTGGAGGTTGTCAGGCGACGCCTTGAAGCGACGAAGCCGAAGCGTTGCGGCGGGCCTGGTCGAGAAGCTCGGCCTCGTGAGCGATCAGCTTCCGCGATTCCTTGAGCGCCTTGTAATAATGGCCGCTTAAGATGTGGTTATTGATCTCCTGGATCGCCGGTATCGAACTCGGCATCGCGGCCAGAAGGTCGCGCACCAGATCAAAATAGACCGCGTGATGTTTCTGCGGGTCCTGGGTGATGTACATCAACTGTACCGCCAGATAGAGCAGCTTGGCCGGCGTATCGGCGGTGGCGGGCGTAAGAATGTCCTTCTCGCGCAGGATCGGGATGCGATCGCCCTCGATCAGGATTTTGGCGCGCTGCTCGGTATTGGTGATCACGCACGAGCCGATGATGATTTTCTCGTGCGGCTTGAGCTCGACTTTCAAGGCCATCTGTTGCCCCCGGATTTGATGTGGTTGTTATTCCCGGATTTGACGACGCCTCGTCGTCCGCAGGGCGATCCTTTCCGATCATAGTTAAGGGACGGTAAATAAAGCGGGTCGCCGCTGTTGTGCCGCATTCGGAAAATATCGAGCGTTTTCAATGGAATCGCTCAAGCTGCGGCATTTTGAATTCCGGACAAAGTGCGGAAAACCGGCACAAACCGATTCATACCTTCTTAGAGCGTTCGTCCCAATGTCCCGAGCATCGTCACCAGTAAAGGTGGCGTCACGCTCACACACGACGTGCTCTTACCAGAAAGGTTTAGTACAATGTCAGATATCGTTCTCTCGGCGTCGGTGCGCCAGAACCTGCTGTCGCTGCAGTCGACTGCCGACCTTCTCTCCACCACGCAGACCCGCCTTGCCACCGGCAAGAAGGTCAACTCGGCCCTCGACAATCCGACGAACTTCTTCACCGCTGCTGGCCTCGACTCGCGCGCCAGCGACATCAACAACCTGCTGGACTCGATCGGCAACGGTGTGCAGGTGCTGCAGGCTGCCAACACCGGCATCACCTCGCTGCAGAAGCTGGTCGACAGCGCGAAGTCGATCGCCAACCAAGCTTTGCAGGTTCCGACCGGCTATTCCACCAAGTCGGAAGCCAGCGCCACCATCACCGGCGCAACCGCGGCGAACCTGCTGGGAACCACGACCACGACCTATGCTGCCGGCTCCTACACGGGCTCGGTGGTGAAGAACGACAATACCGGTACTGCAGCTAACATCACTGGCTCTACCATTCTCGGTGGTACTGCGGGCGCCGGTTCGGACAACCTCGGTACGGCGGCTGCGCTGGACGGCAAGACGCTGACCATCAACGGCAAGACGCTCACCTTCTCCTCGTCGGCCTCGACGGACGCTGATCTCTCCAACGGCGGCACGATCAGCACGACCGGTACGGTTCAGAACGTCCTCGACGCGATCAACTCGATCGCTGGCGCGGGCACGGCGTCGATCACCGGCGGTCAGATCTCCATCAGCTCCGGTACGACTGCTCAGGGCGTCACGCTCGGTGGCTCGGCTCTGTCGGCCTTCGGCCTTAACAGCGGTACGGCTGCCGGTCTTGGTAGCGCTGCGGACGGTGCGACGACCATCAACTCTGCTGGTACCGCGATCGTCGGCGTCGGCACCACCACGGGCGGTCTGTCGGGTCTCGAACTGGACATCGCTGCGACCGATGGCGGCCAGGCCCTCAAGATCACCTTCGGCAGCGGCACGAACTCTTTCAACGCCAGCACCGGCGTTGCGACCAACGTGTCTACGCTCGACCAGCTCAACACCGCGCTGGCCGCCAACAACCTGCAGGCGTCGATCGACTCGAGCGGCAAGCTCTCCATCACGACCACCAATGACCATGCATCGGCGACCATCGCTGCACTCAGCGGTACGGCCACTGGTGCGGGGTTGTTCACCGCAGGCGTCGGTTCTGCCCCGGTGAAGGATGCCAACTCGCAGAACACCCGCGCGAGCTTGATCGCCCAGTACAACACCGTGATCGACCAGATCCGCACCACCGCGCAGGATGCGTCCTTCAACGGCATCAACCTGCTGAACGGCGATCAGCTCAAGATGGTGTTCAACGAAACCGGCAAGTCGACGATCAACATCACCGGCGTCACCTTCGACCCGGCTGGTCTCGGTCTCGGCACGCTGGCCGCCGGCTCGGACTTCGTCGACAATTCTTCGACCAACAGTGTGCTGACGGCGCTCAATAACGCCAGCACCACGCTGCGTTCGCAGGCGTCGGCCTTCGGTTCGAACCTCTCGGTTGTGCAGATCCGTCAGGACTTCAACAAGAACCTGATCAACGTGCTGCAGACCGGCTCGGCTAACCTGACGCTCGCCGACACCAACGAGGAAGCGGCGAACAGCCAGGCGCTGTCGACCCGCCAGTCGATCGCGGTGTCCGCGCTGGCGCTGGCCAACCAGTCGCAGCAGAGCGTTCTTCAGCTCCTGCGCTGATACCGGCTACCTTTCACGAGACGAAAACGGCGAGGGAAACCCCGCCGTTTTTTGTTGTTTTGCGGAATCTCGCCGGGCAGGCGGCGGCTATGCCTTTCTCCCGGCCGCAGCCGCCGATGGTCATACTTTATAAAGCAAACAATTTAAGTGCTCTTTAACCATAATTTAAACGGTGCCTCCTAAGAATCCAGGGAAAGACGACCGCTTCGTCGGCAGACGTCGTTGTCCAACCGGTTTGCTTATCCCAAGGAAGGTGCTCACATGTCCGATATCGTTCTTACGGCGTCAGTTCGCCAGAACCTGCTGTCGCTGCAGTCGACTGCGGATCTGTTGGCCACAACCCAAAACCGTCTTGCGACCGGCAAGAAGGTCAACTCGGCCCTCGACAATCCGACGAATTTCTTCACCGCGGCCTCCCTCGACGCGCGTGCCTCCGACATCAACAACCTGCTCGATGGCATCGGCAACGGTGTGCAGGTGCTTCAGGCCGCCAATACCGGCATCACCTCGCTGCAGAAGCTGATCGACAGCGCCAAGTCGATCGCCAACCAGGCGCTGCAGACCCAAGCCGGTTACACCAAGTCTTATGTGAAGACAGGTGCTAATCTCGGCGCAAACGGCTCCAACATTCTCGGGACCTCGACGCCTGCGACGCCTGGTACGGTTACAGCCGGCGCATTTACACCGGTCAACGTGTCGACCGTGGGGACTCCTGCGACGACCGCATCAATCGACGCCGGAACCTTGGGCACGGTGGACCTGTCAGGTGCGGGCACGATCAGCTTCACGGTCAATATTGACGGCACCAACCACAACATCGCGCTGGACAACACCATCACTGCTGTCGATAAGACCCAGGTCACCGGCAACGAACTCGCTGCGGCGATCAATGCGCAGATCGGCGGCGGTAGTACGGCAGCGAGCTTCGCCAGCGGTCATCTCACCTTTACTTCGCCGACGGCGGGTGCAGGCGGCTCTGTTACGATCTCGGGAACGACTGGTACGCAGGCCGGAAACTCCGGTATTGCCGACCATGCTATTGTCAGCGGCACGAACACCGGCGCCGATTCACTGAGCTTCTCTGTCACGGTCGATGGCGGTGCAGCGCAGCCCGTGACGATCAGTGCGGCAACCGTCGCAGCCTACAACACCGCGCATGGCACCTCGTTTAATTCCGCCAGCCTGAGCGCCACGCAGATCGCGGCGCTGACGAACGCGCAGGTGGGCAGCAACGTCGCTTCGGTGTCGAACGGCAATCTTGTCTTTACGTCCCCAACCGCGGGCGTGACGTCGACGATCGCGGTCAGCGCCGTGACGACCGCCGGTGCAACCACTAACACTACAGGCATCGTTGCGGCGAACAATGTCGGCGCACCCAGCAGCGGCGGCCTCAACGGCACGACGCTGACGATCGCTTCCACTGGCGGCGGCACCGCGACCACCATTGTCTTCGGCACTGGCCAGGGCCAGGTCTCGACCATCAACCAGCTCAACGCCGCGCTGCTTCCGAATAATCTTCAGGCCAGCATCGATACCACTGGCGCCATCACCATCACGACATCGAACGATGCCGCATCCTCGACCGTCGGTGCGCTCGGCGGCTCCGCCACCAACCCAGGCGGACCGTTTGCCGGCCTCAGCATCGAAGATCCGACCCTCGATCCCACGTCGCAGTCAACCCGCGCCAATCTGGTGGCGCAGTACAACAACATCATCAATCAGATCAAAACCACCTCGCAGGACGCATCGTTCAACGGCGTCAACCTGCTCAACGGCGATCAGCTCAAGCTGATCTTCAACGAAACCGGCAAGTCGACGCTGAACATCACCGGCATCAATCTCGATCCGGCGGGCCTTGGTCTTGGTACGCTGACGGCGGGCACGGACTTTGTCGACAACATCGCGACCAACAAGGTGCTCGATGCGCTCAACTATGCGAGCAGCTTCCTCCGTTCGCAGGCGTCGACTCTTGGTTCGAATCTGTCGATCGTGCAGATCCGTCAGGACTTCTCGAAGCAGCTGATCAACGTGCTGCAGACGGGATCGACCAACCTGACCATTGCCGATACCAACGAGGAGGCGGCGAACAGTCAGGCGCTGTCGACTCGCCAGTCGATCGCGGTCTCCGCGCTTGCGCTGGCCAACCAGTCGCAGCAGAGCGTTCTCAAGCTCCTGCAATAATTCGGGCATAGCAAAGCGGCGGACTCGGTCCGCCGCTTTTTACTGGTCGGCGGCAGTTAAACGCGACCAATCTGCGTAAACTTATTTTAAGCGGATATCTTTACAATTATCCGAAGACGACGAAGCCAATCATCGGGGTCATCTATGTCGAATGCCGCTCAAGCGTATGCCCGCACTGCTCAGACCACATCTTCCCCCCGTGAAATCGAAGCGCAGGCGTTGTTGAAGGCGGCCAGAAAACTTCAAGACGCGATGAGCAACTGGGATCATACCGACGCCGCCGTCAACGATGCCCTGCTGTTCAATCGTAAGCTCTGGTCTATTCTGTTGAGCGCGGTGATGAGCGACGAGAGCCCGCAGACCATCGAGGTCCGTCAGAACATTGCCAACATCGGTACATTCGTCATGACCCAGACGGCCGAGATACAGATCGCGCCGAATCCGGAATTGCTGAAGCCGCTGATCGAGATTAATCGCAATCTCGCCGCCGGCCTGTCCGGACGTGCCTGATCGCAAACGGCGAGGGTGAGCCCGTGGCCGACATCTACAGCATCATCTCGTCGAACTACGTCACCGTTGGCAATAATATTTCGGGCCTGGCGAATTCGAGCACGCCCTACGTTCCGGTCGATGCCTCCCTGTATCAGGGCAGCTGGACCGGAGCCTATGCCGACAACACCAAGTTCACGATCCAGATTTCGAACGTGACAGGTTTTCGCGCCAAGGTCCGCTACCAGAGTGGATCGACCCTGAAGTACCAGGACATCCTCATTAAGGATAACTCGTTCAAGTTCGGCGATTCGAAATTCACCCTGACCCAGACGGGCAAGGCGCAGGTCAAGACTGTGATGACAAATGCAGCGACCGGCGCGCAGTCTCTCGAGACCGCCTACGCCACGATGGACTGAAGGCTCTCATTCGGATTCATATGAAAAGGCCGCAGGAACTCCTGCGGCCTTCTTTGTTTGAATGGGTGTTCGACCTGCTTACGCATGGCGGTCGGCGCGATGCTCGGCCTTTTTTTCCTGCTTGGCTTCGTCCTGCGCGCGCAGGTAAGCCCGCGCCCGCAACCGCGTCTCGTCAGGATACTGATTGACGACGAGGTTGGTGCGGTTGTCGACCACCTGATACACGACCTCGGCAGCCGCCCGATCGATCATGATCTGATGGCCGAAATTGCCGTTGGCGCGGGGATCGGAACTGTTCGTCTGAACGTTCGAAGTCGCGATCACGGCCTTATCGGAATCAAGCTGTGTCCGAACAGCCGACTTCGCGGCTTCGGGTATCTGCTGCACGACAGCAGGCGTCACGACCGACGCTCCCACCGGTCTGATGCTAAAATCAGTGCTCATGGCTGCCTCCTGGCCTCCTTTGAGTCAAAGTGCTTCCTTTGGGAACACCTTGGAACAGGAAGTCTGAAGGCAGTGCTAGGAGCGGGGTCGCAATTTGAATCGAATTGTATCGTGTAGCCCGCAACGATGCGCTGGCATCCTCTGGATTCCCGTTTTCACGGGAATGACGAAGAGAGAGTCCTTAAAGCGAGCGGCTCAGCGTCAGCGGTGCGGCGTAACGATGGTTCGGCGCCGCGCGTTGGCCCGCGGCAGTATAACCTTGCGGGTTGCGGCGTCGCTGGATTTCGCCGTTCACGCCGCGAATGATGCCTTCGGACACCGCATGCGCGGTTGCGAGCACGGTAAGGTTGACCTGCAGCATGGCGCGGAAGGTGTCGTGATGGCGATGCAGTGTTGCCAGAAGTTCAGGCGTCGATCGCTTGAGGTAGGCGGCGCTATGTTTGATCTCGGAGACGGCGCGCATGTAGTTGCGTGACGCTTCGCCTTTCCTGTCTTCGAGTGCGATCGCCTCACGCACCTTGCCCGCGCGCACGAGTTCGGTTTCCTGCTCCACGATGTCGAGCAGGCTCGCCATGATGCTCATCAATCCATCCGCGAGCCGTCGCGCATCGGCCGGCGTCGAGGCCGGGACGATCGGCGCTGGCGCATTGTGTTGTGAAGACATGGCGTTCATGGGGAAACTCCCGGCTTAAGCTGCCTTGTTGGCCTGCTGCGTAATCAGCGTGCGATAGACTTCATCGCCAATGCCGATACCGCCGGCCTTGGCGAACGAGCGCGCATACTGGTCGGTCATCATCGAGCGCCAGACGCCGGTGCCCGGCGTGTCGCCGAACGGGCCTTCGCCTTTCAAGCCGGACGTCATTTGCGAAAACATCGAATTGAGGAACACCGCCTCGAAATCTTCCGCCTTGGCTTTTGCCTTGGCCCGGTTCTCAGGCGAGACCTTCTCAAGCGCCTGGGCGAACAGCGGATCGGTGCGACCGTTGATGAGCGGCATGGAGGGTGATGCGGTCATCACATCACCTCGATGTCGGCCTGGATCGCGCCCGCGGCCTTGATCGCCTGCAGGATGCTGATCATGTCGCGCGGGCCGATGCCCAATCCATTGAGGCCGTCGACGAGTTGCTGGAGCGAGACGCCGTCTTTGACCAGGGCGAGCTTTCTGCCGTCTTCCCGAACACCCACATTGGTGTTCGGCGTCACGACAGTCCGTCCGTTGCCGAACGCATTGGGCTGGCTGACTTGGGGGCTCTCTGAAATCGTCACGGTAAGATTGCCTTGTGCCACCGCGACCATGCTGACGCGCACGTCGCGGCCCATGACAATGATGCCCGAGCGTTCGTCGATGATAATCTTGGCGCCGATGTCCGGTTCGACCTGGAGTTGTTCGATCTCGGTCAGCAACGCGACGACATTGCCTTTGAATTCCGCCGGAATGCTGAGCTGCACGGTCGACGGATCGACAGGCTCGGCGACCTTGTTGCCGAGATAGTCGTTGACGGCGGCGGCGATGCGCTTCGCCGTGGTGAAGTCGCTGTTGCGCAGCGCAAGCCGAACGTTTGGCAGGCGGTTAAGCGCAAATTCGATCTCGCGTTCGACCAGCGCGCCGTTGGCGATGCGACCGTTGGTCGGTACACCCTTGGTGACGCTGGCCGCCTGGCCTTCCGCCGAAAAGCCGCCGATCGCAAGTGAGCCTTGCGCAACCGCATAGACGTTGCCGTCGGCGCCGAGCAGGGGGGTGACGAGCAGGGTGCCACCCTGCAGGCTCTTGGCGTCGCCCATCGCCGAGACGGTGACGTCCATTCGTGTGCCTTGGGTCGCGAAGGCGGGCAGGTTGCCGGTCACCATGACCGCGGCGACGTTGCCAGTGCGGATCGTGGCGCCGCGGATGTTGACGCCCATGCGTTCCAGCATCGCCTGCAGCGATTGCTTGGTGAAGGGGATGTTGTTGAGGGTATCGCCGGTGCCATTGAGGCCGACGACGAGACCGTAACCGATCAACTGGTTCTGGCGCACGCCTTCGATATTAGCGAGATCCTTGATGCGCGATGTCGCGCAGGCAGGCCCGATCGCGATCAAAGTCGCGATGGCCGCTCCGCACAGCGCCTGAAATAGCCGAACCATCCTCGCTCCCCGCTGAGGTTCCGTCTCACTTGGTCCACCCGCTCCCACAGGAGAACCGGAGATTGCCTTGCGAGAGCCGTGCCAGTTTCCGGCAGGGTTGAGTTATTGAAATTGCTTGGCTTTTCTGGCCGCATATCGATCTTTGGCCCGGTACGGCTGCTCCGAACTTGCCGGACCGGCAAATTCTGCCGGGTCGTTTAGGAATTCTTAACCATGAAGGCGCAAATCTCGCGGCATAGCTCGTGTGTCCCTTCGTCGGGCTGAGACGCTGCAGGGCAGGCAACTAGGCCAACGGCCGAGCGAGACGATCATGCGAATCAACGGACCCAACGGCACCACTTTCGGAACGGCCACATCGAGTGTGCGGCGGACGAGTTCCGGCGGTTTCACCCTCGATGAGATGACGACGGCGACCGAGACCCGCGCCGCGACTGCGCCACGCGCCGCCGCCGGCATCGATGCGTTGCTGGCGCTTCAGGGGATCGAGGAAGATCCGACCCAGCGCCGCAGACGCTCCGTCGCGCGCGGCAAGAACGCGCTCGACCTCCTCGACGATCTCAAGATCGGAATGCTGTCGGGGACGCTGGACCCGTCGATGGTGAACCGGCTCCGCGGAGCGGCGACCGAATTGAAGATGGGTTCGGGAGATGCGGGCCTCGACCAGGTGCTCTCCGAGATCGAGTTGCGGGTCGAAGTCGAGATCGCAAAAGCTGCGCGCTGAAATAGGTCGCGGATTCACTCTGGCGATATTTGGCGAAGTTTCTCATTTTTCGCGTCAGAAGCTCCGTTTTGCGGGCATTTTCGGCAATTCTGTCCCCAGTTCCGCAGTAAACGGGGCATAGCCCGGGCGGAGGGCTTTCCCTGTATTGTCTGTCATGGATCGCCGCTATATAAGCACCGCCCGGCGACCCGGATCGCCCTGGCTGGGGGATGAGAATCGGTGTTGGAAAAAGTGAAGCCTTATAAGCCGTCCGAGAAGGAGCCGTTCATGAACGAACGGCAGCGCGAATACTTCCGCGCCAAACTTCTCGCCTGGAAGGAAGAGATCCTGCGCGAGGCAAAAACCACGCTTCAGCAATTGCAGGAAGAGAACGTCAATCACCCCGATCTTGCCGATCGTGCATCGTCGGAAACCGATCGCGCCATCGAGCTTCGTGCTCGTGATCGCCAGCGTAAGTTGATCTCCAAGATCGATGCTGCGATCCAGCGTATCGAGGACAACACCTACGGTTATTGCGAGGAGACCGGCGAGCCGATTTCGCTGAAGCGGCTCGAAGCACGGCCGATCGCGACGCTGTCGGTCGAGGCGCAGGAGCGTCACGAAAAGCGTGAGAAGGTCTATCGCGACGAATAGACGGCTTTGACCGTTGTAGGGTTTTGCGGCGCGCGATGACGGCTCAGTCTCGCGCGCCGTTTTCGTTTGACTTCACCCGATCAGTTTATGCCGTTCAGCTTGATAAAGCCCCCGCAACTTACGTGGGTGGAGACACAACGGCCGGCGGAAAGAGGGCAGTCAACAGTGCCACCAGCAGGATCACGATTCCTGCGCCGACTCCCATTCCTATGATGATCCCGAGGACGAGATCGGGAATTCCATCGTTCTGGTTGTCTTTCATGGCGAGCGGAACGGTACGCCGGTTTTTACCAGCCAGAAATTTCAAAAAAGAGGTATCGATGCCTAACGCTGCCTTGGTGGCCGCGTTCGTGTTCATGCCTCTCCCGGAAAACGGTCGCGGCTCTCGCCAGGGGAGCTGACGAGAGCCGCGTCGTATACGCCTTTCCATGCCTAGGTTCACGGATCGGCGTGGGAGCTCGGGAGATCGCGAAGGGAGAATTCGCGATTAGAACGGAAGCAGGATGTCCATCACCTGTTGTCCTAAGCGGGCCTGCTGGACGTCGGTGATCTGGCCGCGGCCGCCATAGGCGATGCGGGCTTGCGCGATCTTGCTGGAGTCGATGGTGTTGTCGCTCTGGATGTCTTCCGGCCGCACGATGCCCGCGACCACCAGTTCGCGAATTTCATAATTGACGCGAATTTCCTGTTTGCCCTCGACCACGAGATTGCCATTCGGCAGAAGCTGCGTGACCACGGCGGCGACGTTGGTCTGCAATGCTTCTTGCCGCGTGATCGAACCCTTGCCGTCGGTAGAGGAGGTCGAATCCGTCGTCAGCATGTTGCCCGCGGTATTGGTGCCGGGCACCTTCTTCACGCCGAAGAAGCTGGTGATGTTGGAATCCTCGGTGCCGGACCGGCTGCGCTGGGTTTCGTTGGCGATGTTGGCCTTGTCGGTGATGTTGACGGTGATGGTGAGAATGTCGCCGACCTGATGGGCGCGCTGATCCTTGAAGAAGGCGCGCGAGCCGTTCCGCCACAGCGAGTTGGGATTGTAGGACGCAGGCTGCGGCGTCGGCATCGGCATCGACACCGGCTTGTAGCCTGCCTTCGTCGTCGGGTTGTCGATTGTCGAGAGTTTCGGCTGCTCGCCGACATTGGCGAGGCGTTCGAGTGAGGAGCAGCCGCTCGCGAGGCATCCGATCGTCGCGAGCACGGCGACAGTGCGGAGGAGGTGAAGCTTGCGATGCCTGTACATTACTCGGTCTTTCCGGCTGCAGCCGTATTGGCGGCGAGGGTGGTGGGCCGCAGGATGCGCGGCTGGGCAGCGATGATCGCGACCTGACCCGGCCCGACGACGATGCCCTGCACGGTGCGTTTCGATTGCAGGTTTATGACGTTGACGGTGTCGCCCTTGGTGCCAGCTTCAAGCGACTTCCCGCGGCCGGTGAGGTAGATGCCCGGTGCTTCGTAGATCAGCGTGATCGCCTGGTCGCGCGTCACGAGATCCGCCTTGGCGAGATCGAGAGTTCGGAGCGCCTGTCCGGCGCGCATCGCGCGGCGCATCTGCATGCCGACCGCGCGATCGAGCGAAATTCCGTCGGAGCCGACTTCGGCCTTGGGGCGGCGTTCGATGCTGACGTCGGAGGCCTTGATGACGTCGTTGCGCTCCATCGGGCGCATCAGCACGGCGGCCTGCACGGTCTCGATCGCGGTGCCGGTGAAGCGCAGCTTCGCGGGCGTTGAGGATGCGTCGCTGGCGATGTCGAACAGCACGTCGAAGCGGCCGCTGCGCGCATCATAATAGGTTGCGACCGGGATTATGTCGCCGGTGAGTGCGGGATCAAGCTGTACGTCGCGGAGTTCGCGGTCGAAGGTCAGCGACAGATTCTCGGCGTCGCCAAGACCGCCACGATGCGCAAGCGCCTTCGCCACCTGCTGCTCGATATCCTTGGCAGGCAGCGGACGCGACGCGCGGGTGATCGCGATCTCCTTGATGTTGTGGGTGTCGACGCCGATCACCTGATTGGCGCGGAGCGTTTCGATGAGCTGCGCAGTTCGCAGCATGCCGGTGGTGCCGAGGTCGGGCGCGCGGTAGATCGCGATCTGCGCCGCGGTGCCGGCGTTGTCGACGAGATCGCCGATCCGCACCACCTCGCTCGTGATGACGACGCTGGAGCGCAGCGAAGGGCCGTGAGTGACGTCCTGCATGGGCTCCGCGAAGGCGGGCGCTGCAGCGAGCAGGAAAGCGGCAAAGGCGAGGCCGGTTTTCATGATGGAGTTTTTCATGATCGTGCTCATGGCTTAGCGCAGCATGCCGGTGGTGGATTGCATCATCTGATCGGCGGCGCTGACGACCTTGGCGTTCATCTCATAGGCGCGCTGAGCCGCGATCAGATCGGAAATTTCGGACACCACCTCGACGTTGGCCTGTTCGAGGTTGCCCTGCTGGATGTCGCCGAAGCCGTCCGCGTTGGCGAGGCCGTCCTGCGGCGGGCCGGAAGCGGGAGTGTCGGTGAAGAGGTTGTCGCCAACCGATTGCAGCCCCGCTTTGTTGATAAAGCGGGTGAGCCCGATCTGGCCGAGCACCGAAGGTGTGGTGGAGCCCGGCAGCATCACCGAGACCTGCCCCTGCGCGTTGATCGTGAGTTGCGAGGCATTCTGCGGAATCGAAATGGTCGGTTGCAGCAGATTGCCCTGCGCGTTGACAATGCGTCCCTGGCCGTCGGTCGTGAACGAACCGTCACGGGTGTAGGCGTAGGTCGAGTCTGGCAACTGGATTTTGAAGTACCCCTCGCCGCGAACTGCGATGTTAAGATCGCCGCCGACAGGCGAGAGTGTGCCTTGCGTCATCAGGCGCGGCGTGCCGACGGTCTTGACGCCGCCGCCGATGTCGATGCCAACCGGCAGCACGGTGCCCTGATCGGACGCCTGCGCGCCGACGCGCTGGACGTGCTCGTAGAGCAGGTCCTGGAAGCTCGCCATCTGCTTTTTGTAGCCGGTGGTGCGCAGGTTCGCGATGTTGTTGGAGATGACCTGAACGCTCAGTTCCTGAGCGGCCATTCCTGTCGCGGCGGTGTAGAGGGCACGCATTGTTCAATCTCCTCAGGCCGGGACTTCAGCGAGAGACTGGATCGCGTTCTTCCGCAGATCCGCCTGCTGCTGCAGCAAATTCGAAATGTTCTGGTAGGTGCGGGTGATTTCCAGCATCCGGCTCATCTCGGCGATCGCGTTGACGTTCGAGCGCTCGACGAAGCCTTCTTTAACGGTGGACTTTGTATCGACCTGCCCGACAACGTTCGCGGGTGCGGAGAACAGGTTCGAGCCTTGCTTCTGCAACTGCTGCGGGTTGGCGAACGAGGTAAGCTTCAGCTTGCCGCGAAGCGAGTCGGTCTGGGTGATGGTGCCTTCGAGAACCGTGATGGTGCCGTCGTCGGTGATCTTGATGTCGTGGTCGGTCGGCTGGAAGGTGATGACGCCGTTGGTGCCGAGCACGGGATAGCCGCTCGAGTTGACGAGTTGGCCCTGCGCGTTGATCTGGAAACGGCCATCGCGGGTGTAGCGCTCGCCTCCCGGGGTCTGGACCGTGAAGAAGCCGTTGCCGCTGACGGCGACATCGAGCGGGTTTTTGGTGTTCTCGAGCGGGCCTTGCGAAAAGTTGCGCACCGTGGCGCGATCGTGCACGAAGCTGACGCGGCGGTCGCTCCCGGTGAAATTGTCCTCGTGGGCGCCCGAACGCAGATATTCCTCGAATAATGAGGAATCGGACTTGTAGCCGTTGGTGCCGACGTTCGCCACGTTGTTGGCGACGACATCGAGCTGCCGCTCAAGCGTCATCTGGCGCGATAGCGCGATGAGAGTTGTGTTCTCCATCGCAGTTCTCCCCTTGCAAAACCGCCCTCTGCCTCTCCCAAAGCCGATGGCGGTTCGTTAAACCGTCTGCTCTCCCAAGCCGCCGGTTCGGGTTGAGTAATGCGAGGGTCGTGCCAACCTGGAAAATTGTTTGATATCATCTGATTAGGTGAACGGCCCCACATGGGTGGGGCGGCAATTAAGGGCTCATTGACCATGTTTGCCCGGCAAAATTTTCCCAGTTCGGGACCAAAAGAAAGAAACCGTTAACCATTGCGACCTAGCGTCGACCAAATAAGGCGCTCATGCGCCGGCGGCCTTTGTTTCGCGTATTCAAGCCAGTTCGGCACATCGGGCTCTTTCCTGACGGGATGGGGCGATGGCAGACGAGGATCAGGCCGTAGAAGGCACCGAAGAAGGCGCGGCCGAGGCTGCGCCGAGCGGCAAGCGCAAGATCTTCATGATTGCAGGTGCGGTGGTGCTGACTCTCGCGGTCGGCGGCCTCGGCTGGTACGTGTTCCTGCGCAGCCATGGCGACGAGCAACATGCGGACGCACAGGCCAAGGTTTCGACGCCGCCGGTGTTTCTCGATGTGCCTGACGTGCTGGTGAACCTCGCCAGCAATCCGGGCGAGCGCATTCAATATCTCAAGGTCAAGGCCGTTCTCGAACTGAAGGACGCGCCGCTGGTCGAGAAGGTCAAGCCGTCGATGCCGCGGGTGGCCGATCTGTTCCAGACCTATCTGCGCGAACTGCGCTCCAACGACCTCAATGGCTCGATCGGCCTGTTCCGGATGAAGGAGGAGTTGACCAAGCGCGTCAACGCCGCGATCGCGCCTGAGCACGTCAACGCCGTGCTGTTCAAGGAAGTGGTGATCCAATGACGGGTGACGTCGATCAGGACGCACTTGCCGCCCAATGGGAGGGCGCACTCGACTCGGAGGATCCGGAAGAGGCGGCTGCCGAAGCCGCCGCCAATGAACTCACGGAGTCGATGGCGGAACAATGGGCCGCCATGGTCGATGGCGGCAGTCGCGGTCTCAGCAGCGGCAAGTCCAGCGGCGAGCGGGTGCTGTCGCAGGAAGAAATCGACAATCTGCTCGGCTTCAGCGACGGCGAAGTCCATCTCGAAGATCATTCCGGCATTCGCGCGATCATCGACTCGGCGATGGTCTCCTACGAGCGTCTGCCGATGCTCGAAATCGTGTTCGACCGCCTGGTGCGGTTGATGACGACGAGCCTGCGTAACTTTACTTCGGACAACGTCGAAGTCTCGCTCGACCGCATCACCTCGGTGCGTTTCGCAGACTATCTCAATTCGATCCCGCTACCTTGCGTGCTCACTGTGTTCAAGGCGGAGGAGTGGGAGAACTTCGGGCTGTTCACCGTCGATTCCAGTCTGATTTACTCGATGATCGACGTGCTGCTCGGCGGCCGGCGCGGCCAGACCTCGCTGCGCATCGAGGGTCGTCCCTACACCACGATCGAAACCAATCTCGTCAAGCGTCTTGTCGAAGTCGTGCTGGCGGATGCCGAGCAGGCGTTCCGGCCGCTGTCGCCGGTGACGTTCACGATCGACCGGCTTGAGACCAATCCGCGCTTCGCTGCGATCAGCCGTCCCGCCAACGCCGCCATTCTGGTGCGGCTGCGCGTCGACATGGAAGACCGCGGCGGCAACGTCGAACTGCTGCTGCCTTACGCGACCATCGAACCGATCCGCAACGTGCTGTTGCAGATGTTCATGGGCGAAAAATTCGGCCGCGACCCGATCTGGGAAGGTCATCTCGCGACCGAAATCGCCCAGGCCGAATTGTATGTCGATGCGGTGCTCTATGAGGCCGACCTGCCGCTGAAGCAACTGATGTCGCTGAAAGTCGGGGACACGCTGCCGCTCGATATTCGCCCTGACGCGATGGTGTCGGTGCGCTGTGGCGACGTCACTCTCAGTGAGGGACGGATGGGCCGGGTCGGCGACCGCGTCGCGATCCGGGTCTCGAAGCCGCTGCACAAGCCGCACACGACCTACGCGATGTTCGAAAAGCAGGACGAACAAACAAAATTGATGGAGGCACAATGAACCACCTGATGGGAATGGCCATCGAGAGCCTCGTCGCTCTCCTGCTGGTCTGGACAATCGCCTATTGCCGCATTCTCAACAAGCGGCTCAAGATCCTCAAGGCTGACGAGCAATCGCTGAAGGCGACGATTTCGGAATTGATTACCGCGACCGAAATCGCCGAGCGCGCCATTGGCGGTCTCAAGATCACCGTGCGTGAATGCGACGAGAATCTCGGTGCGCAGCTCTCCGAGGCCTCCGATCTGTCCGGCTCGCTCGGCAAGCAGATCGCAGTCGGCAGCGAAATCCTGAAACGGCTCTGCGACATCGCGGTAGCAGCACGTGCTTCGGCCGATGGCGTAACTCCGACGGGCACCGACGCGAAGTCGGTGGTCGCCGCAGCCCAGGCCTTCTCCGAACGCCGGCGCGGTCTTGCTGCATGAAAAGCCTGCTCCGCGAATTCAGGATCGTCCCGCTGCTCTTGATCGCGGCCAGTTGTCTGGCCGTGCTCAAGATCTCGGGCCTGCTTCTGGATGGCGGATATATTTTCCGGGATGATCCGGCGCGGCCCAAATCCTGGGCCGAGGCGACCCTGAATTTCCCGACCGGCCGCAAGAACACGTTCGACCCATCCGACATCACGGGCTCGGTCGAGCATGCACCGGAATCGAAGCCTGCCGAGCCGAACCCGGTGTCCACGACCCGGCCGGAAGATGTTGCGGCGCAGCCCGATCCGGCGACAGCCGTGTCGCCCGCGGAGCGCGCGGTGCTGGAGCGGTTGCAGGCGCGGCGGCAGGAGATCGAGACCCGCGCCCGTGAAATCGACATCCGCGAGAGTCTCGTCAAGACCGCCGAGCAGAAGCTCGAAGGCAAGCTGCAGGAATTGAAAGCGACGGAAGCGCGCATTACGGCGGTGGAGAGCCAGAAAGCCAAGGCCGAAGCCGCGCGGCTGAAGGACCTCGTGACGATGTACGAGAACATGAAGCCGAAGGATGCCGCCAAGGTGTTCGACCGCCTCGATATCGCCGTGCTCTACCAGATCGCCTCGCAGATCGCGCCCCGCAAGCTCTCCGACATCGTCGGCCAGATGCAGCCGGAGAACGCCGAGCGGCTGACGGTCGAGATCGCGCGCCGGGCGGGCGGGGAGAAATCGGCATCGCTATCCGACCTGCCAAAGATCGAGGGACGTCCGGTCAATTAAAGGCAATCGGAAGCGCCATGATTAACAGCGCGTTAAACGCAGGATTCTAGGGTGATCCGGTTATCCGGACCCCGGCGTTCGGGAGAGCCAAAGAGACGGACCACATGGCCGGGCAGGCTGCGTTGCAATCCATGAGGAAGCGGGGAGCGTGCGGACGGATGGTTCGCGCGCGTGCTTTCATGCGCACAGCGTTCTCCGTTGCGCTGATGGCTGCCGCTCTGGCATGGCCATGCCGCGCCTTTGCCGATCCGGTGAAGGGTGAGGCAATGCTCACCCAAGAGAACGGTTACGCGCGCCTGTTGTTACGTTTCTCCGAGGAAGTGCCGACTGAAGTGTCGATGGCGGGTGCGATCATGGTCATCCGCTTCGCCAAGCGCGTCGACATGCCTGTCGATGTGCTCAACGATGCGGTGCCTGCCTATGTCGGCACCGCGCGTGGCGATCCGGACGGCGCGGCGATCCGCCTCGCGCTCAACCAGAAGGTTCGCGTCAATCAGATGACCGCAGGCGAGCGGGTCTATATCGACCTGCTGCCCGAAAAATGGGTCGGCCTGCCGCCGCCGCTGCCTGCCGAGGTGGTGAAGGAATTATCCGAACGTGCGCTCGCCGCCGAGCGCATTCTGCGGATGCAGAAGAAGGTCGAAGCCGCGGAGAAGCGTCCGCCGGTGCGGGTGCGCGCGGCGGTACAGCCGACCTTCGTACGGTTCGTGTTCGAACTGCCGGAAGGCGTCAGCGTTTCGTCGTCGCTCAATGCGGATAAATACACGCTGTCGTTCTCGGCGCCGCTAACGTTTGATCTTGCGGACGCCAAAGTCGCGGCACCCTCGAACATCAAAAGCATGAAGCAGTCGATATCCGGCGATAATTCCGCCGTGGAAATCGCGCTGATCGGTGAAGTCGATGTCCATGGCTTCCGCGAGGAGCGCAATTACATTGTCGATATCGGCTTCGACAGTGGCAAGGCGGGCATGGCGTTGAGTCCGGCCCTTTCGCGCCCGGTGGCGCAACCGGCTGCGAAGCAGGACGCGGCTGCGCCGTCTGCAAAACCTGCTGCGCCTGCAACCGCGCCTGCCGCTGCGCCGGCCGCCTCAACTCCACCGACACCTGCGCCAGCCGCGCCGAAGGCTACCGACGATCATACCGACCTGCCGCAGCGGCCCAAGGAGGCCGATGCATCCAGAGCCTCGGATCTTCCCAAACTGTCCGATGCGGTGGCAGCCAAGATCGCGCCTCCGGCATCTTCACCACAAGACACCGCAGCGGATCGCTCCACACAGGACATCGCCGCCAAGCGGACCAGCAAAGACTTCAAGGTCACATTCCCGTTCGGAAGTAATGTGCCGACGGCACTCTTCAGGCGCGCGGATTCGATCTGGATGATCGTCGCGGATAGCCGTCCGCTCGACCTGCAGCCGATCAAGACCGAAGGTGGCACGCTGGTCGCGGCGGCGGCGACCGTGCCGATGCAAGGCGGGCAGGCGATCCGCATCAAGCTCAATCGTCCGCAACTGGCCTCGCTCTCGGGCGATCAGCAGACGCTGGTGCTCACGCTAACCGATCAGGATGTATCAGCCTCGCAGCCGCTGGTGGCCGAGCGCAATGTCGGCGATCCGACCCGCGCCAATGTCAGCATCGCGATTACGCAGCCTGGTCCGCTCTTTCGTTTTCATGATCCCGAAGTCGGCGATACGCTTTCGGTCGTCACGGCGCCGCTGCCCGCGCGCGGTTTTCTGCGGCCGCAGAATTTTGTGGAGTTCTCGCTGCTGGAATCGACGCAGGGCATAGCTGTTGCGACGAATTCCGATGATGTCAATGTCGAAGCGCGACCGGACAAGGTCGTTATCAGCCGTCCCGGCGGATTGACGCTGTCGGCGGCGAGCGTGACGCCTGACCGCATGGGCGCGCCGGGTGGGGCGGTGTTCGATCTGGCCGAATGGACGAGGAACCAGAAAGCGAGTTTTCTGCCGCGCCTCGATCAGCTGATCAATACAGCTTCCACTGCATCCGATGATGAACGTCTCGCCGCCAATCTGGCTTTAGGCAAATTCTATCTGGCACGCGGCTTCTATCAGGAAGCCAAGGGTGCGTTCGACCTCGCGCTGGCGAAGCCGCAGGCGCAGGACGGCGTTCAGCCGGTGCTGATGGCGCGCGCAGTCGCGGAAATCCTGGTTGGTCGCTTCGAGCTCGCCATGAAGGATCTCAGCAATCCGGCTATCGCGGGCTCCTTCGATTCGGAGTTGTGGAAGGGCCTTGCGAGCGCGCGTCAGGAGAAGTGGGCCGCCGCACGCGAAAAATTCAAGAATGTCGAATCCGCAATCATCTCGCTACCACTCGATCTGCAGCGCATTATCCTGATCGAAGCGATGCAAGCTTCGCTGGAAGTGCGCGACTACGACGGTGCGGCTGCGCGCAGCAACGATCTCGATACGATCGGCCCGATGCCGGATCAGAAGATGCGCCTGCGGCTCTTGCGCGGCCGTCTCGCCGAGGCGCTCGGGCGTGACCGCGAGGCGCTGGCCAGTTATCGTGCGGTTCGTGCCTCGCCCGACCGGCCTTCGGCGGCGGAAGCAACGCTTGCCGAGATTTCGCTGCTGCAGCGGACCAACAAGATAGCGCCGGATGTCGCGCTGACCGATCTCGAAACCCTGTCCGTGCTGTGGCGTGGTGACGAGACCGAGGTCAAGAACATGCAGATGCTCGTGCATATCTATGCCGAGCAGGATCGTTATGCCGACGCGCTCGCATCGGCGATGACCGCGACGCGGCTGCGGCCCAATTCTGAAGCCTCCCGCGCGATGCAGGACGAAGCATCGGCGCTGTTCGCGCAATTGTTCCTGACCGACAAGGGCGACAGTCTGCCGCCGATCAAGGCACTCGGTTTGTTTTATCAGTATCGCGATCTCACCCCGATCGGCCGCCGTGGCGATGAGATGATCCGCAGGCTCGCGGACCGGTTGGTGGCCGTCGATCTGCTCGATCAAGCGAGCGAACTTCTGCAATACCAGATCGATCATCGTCTCGAAGGCGCGGCGCGCGCGCAGGTCGCCGCACGCCTGTCCATGATCTATCTGATGAACCGCAAGCCGGCCCGCGCCATTGCGGCCTTGCGTTCGACCCGCATCGGCGATCTCGCCGGGGAAGTGCGCCAGCAACGCCTGCTGCTCGAGAGCCGTGCGCAGAGCGATGTCGGGCGCTATGACCTCGCGCTGGAATTGATCGCGAACGTGCAGGGCCGCGAGGCAATCCGGCTGCGCTCCGATATCTATTGGGCGGCGCGGCGCTGGCGGGAATCCGCCGAGCAGATCGAGGTGCTTTACGGGCAGCGCTGGCGCGACTTCCAGCCGCTGACCGATACCGAAAAGAGCGACGTCATTCGCGCTGCGATCGGTTACGCGCTCGCCAACGACACCCTGGGTTTGTCGCGCTGGCGCGAGAAGTACGGGCCGAAAATGGCGAGCGAGGCTGACCGGAACGCCTTCGACATCGCGTCGCGGCCGGGTTCAGCCGATCCGGCGGCACTGGAACGCATTGCCAAAATGGCGGCGACAGTCGATACGCTGGATGGCTTCCTGCGCGAGATGCGCAAGCGTTTCCCCGATGCGGTGGCGCGCGCGAAGATTCCGAACGTGCCGCCTAATGACGCGGAGACAACGGGCGCGTTGCCGAAAATCCCCGAGAGAGTCTCGTCCGCGCAATAAGGCCGTGCGTCAGCCGCCGCCGTAGCTCTGCACCAGACTGCCGGCGACCAGTGACCAGCCGTCCACCAGCACGAAGAAGATGAGCTTGAACGGCAATGACACCACGACCGGCGGCAACATCATCATGCCCATCGACATCAAGACCGACGACACCACGAGGTCGATGATGAGGAAGGGCAGGAACAGCAGGAAGCCGATCTCGAACGCACGCTTCAACTCTGAGATCATGAAGGCGGGGACGAGAATGCGCAGCGACATTTCTTCGGGCGTCGCCGGCGGCGGCTCGCCGGACAGGTCCATGAATAACTTGAGATCTTTTTCGCGAACGTTCTTCTGCATAAAGCCGCGCAGCGGCGCGACGGCCAGCGGCAAGCCTTGTTCGACCGTGAGCTGGTTGGCGATCACGGGCTTCACGCCGTCGTCATAGGACTTCTGCAGCACCGGCCCCATCACGAATCCGGTGAGGAACAGCGCCAGCGCGATCATCACGGAATTCGGCGGCGCGGTCGCGGTGCCCATCGCGGTGCGCAGCAGAGAGAGCACGACCACGATCCGGGTGAAGGAGGTCATCATGACCAGGATCGATGGCGCGATCGACAATACCGTCAGCAGCGCGATGAGCTGAACCGCGCGCTCAGTGACGCCGCCATTACCCTGGCCGAAATTGATGCTGATATCCTGCGCGAACGCAGGCGTGGCCAGCGTTGCGGCAATCAGGACGGAAAGAAAAAGAACTCTACGCGGAAGTTTCGCCGACCTCACGTCGGGTTCTTCGGGCGGCCGAGCAGGCTCGCCATCTCGTCCTCGAGATTCTCGAAGGCGGGACGGGCGGGGTCGGCTTCTTCAGCGGCGTCGTGTAAACCGGCGCGCGGCGCGGGCGCTTCTGGCGCCACCGATGGGGCACCAATCCGTTCTGACGAATTCACGGTGACGGTGCGGGTCTCGCTTGCCTCGACGCGCGTGCCGGGGCGGCGCAGGGCAGCTTCAAGCCGCTGCGCCATTTCGGCGAGGTTCTGGTCGGCGGCGGAAATGGACTCGGGTGCGCGCGGTTCGGGTGCACGCGGCGCTGGCCGCGCTGGCGTGGCAGGATCGAGGCGCGGCGTGCGCGACAGCGAGGGCTCCAGCCGTTCGCTGCGCGGCAGCGGACGCGCGGGACGATCGGCGCGCAGCGCCGAATCTGGACGGACAACCGGCTCCTGCGCGGGCGAAGCGAGAAGATCGTCTCGCGTGCGATCCGGGGTGACGGACGGCGCTCGGCGCAGATCGTCGCTGAGAGAAGGCCGCGGCGTCGGGCGCGGTGGAGGCGGCGGCACGACCGGCTCCGGGAAATCGAGAGACTCGGCAGGACTCGCCGCAGGCTCCGGCCAGTTGGTGTCCGGCAACGGAATCCGCGGTGGCAGGTCGGTGCCGGCGGGCTGGCGCGGAGTGGCTGCGGCATCACGGGTTGTGCCGCTGCGCACGATGTTGGGCTCGACGACGATGTCGCTCGGGCCGCCGATCATCAGCAGATGCTCGACGTTATCCCGGCGCACCAGCACCAGACGGCGGCGGCCGTCGACCGCGGCGGCATCGATCACGGCAAGGCGGGGCATCCGCCCGCGGCTGTTACTCGATCCGATTCCGCGTCCGGCGAAGCGGCGCACGAGATAGGCGGCCGCGCCTATCAGCGCCAGCACGATCAGGATGGCGAAGAAAATCCACACAATCTGCGACATCCGGTGTGTCCTCGTTGGAATCCGATGGCTTCACGTTTTGGGACAGGCGCAAAACAACGGCTCGATCGGCCAGGAAGTTTCGTGCCATCCGTTAATCTGTTCCGGCGGAAAAATGACCGGAGACCAAGTCACTTCATAGACCAGGAATCGGCCAAACCCAACCCTCTTCAGGGACTTAGCCGGGCTGTTCACGCAATCCTGTTGAAAATACAAGGGGCGTGGCGCGGTCCGATCGCATCCATTGGTTAACGTTGGGGCCGATTTTAACGCTCCGTTAACCATACAGGCGGCAAATTCTGCCTAGCTGCGGCGCCTTGGCCGAAGCGCACCCGGGCGGAGGCCGTCATGGCGATCACCGATCTTCCGATGTTGTCGATGCTGCGGACCAAGATGCAATGGCATCAGGAACGCCAACGCGTACTGGCCGAAAACGTCTCCAATTCCGATACGCCGAATTTCCGTCCGCGCGATCTCGTCGATCCGACCTTCGACAAGACCGGCATCAACGGCATGCATGAAATCTCGATGGTACGCACCAGCGCCAACCATATCCAGGCGGCGGGCGTCAGCGAGGCGTTCGGCTCCAACACCGGCGGCTACGAGACACGGCCCGCGGGCAATGCCGTCAACATCGAGGACGAGATGCTGAAGGTGGCCTCCAACCAGATGGACTACGCCGCCGCCGCCTCGCTCTACAGCAAGAGCCTCGATCTCATCAAAACCGCCATCGGCAAGCGCTAAGGACAAGGAGAGGCGTCATGGCTGAAAGCATGGACTTCCTCAAATCGATGAGCATCGCGACTTCCGGGCTGCGCGCGCAGGCGGGGCGGATGCGGGTGATCTCCGAAAACATCGCCAACGCCGAATCGACCGCGAGCACCGCGGGCGGTGATCCCTATCGCCGCAAGGTGCCGACTTTCTCCTCGGCGCTCGATCGCTCGCTCGATGCACAGGTGGTGTCGCTCGGCCGGATCAAGACCGACACCACGTCGAGCTTCCGCATCAAGCATGAGCCGGGCAATCCGGCGGCGGATGCCAGCGGCAACGTCAAATATCCGAACGTCAATTCGCTGGTGGAAATGACCGACATGCGCGAGGCGCAGCGGTCCTACGAAGCCAACCTCAACATCATCAGCGCGACGCGCCGGATGATCCAGCGCACCCTCGACATTCTCAAGGCCTGATCGGAAGGGATTCAATCATGGCAACGCCTTCAGTCGCAGCTAACGCTTACGCAAGCCTATCGCGCATCATGGAGTCCGCCACGGGCTCCGGCGCCGCAGGGAAAACCGCCCAGAGCGGCGGTCCCTCGTTCAGTTCGCTCGTGAAGGAAGCGATGAACGGCGTGCTCGATGCCGGCCGCAAATCCGACGCGCAGACGGTGGCGATGGCCTCCGGAAAGGCGAACGTGATGGATGTAGTGACGGCGGTCGCAGAAACCGATGTCGCGGTCTCCACACTCGTGTCGGTGCGCGACAAGGTCATCCAGTCCTACGAAGACATCATGAAGATGCCGATCTGATCGGCTGCATTTCGCCCTCACGCAAGGAAGATATCCATGACCGGCCCCGAAGTTCTGGAAGTGGCGCGCGATTCGATCTGGACCATCGTGCTGGTCTCGGCGCCGGTGCTGGTGGTCGGCCTCGTGGTCGGCGTTTCGATCTCGCTGGTGCAGGCGCTGACCCAGATCCAGGAACAGACGCTGGTGTTCGTGCCGAAGATCCTGGCGGTGTTCATCACGCTCCTGGTCGCGCTGCCGTTCATGGCGGATGCCCTGCACAGCCACATGATGCGGATTTCGTCGCGAATCATCGGCGGATAAGACAAACTATGCGGCAGCCATGCGCATCGACATCTCATTTCTGCCGGCACTGGCGGCGACCTTCATGCTGGTCTTCGCCCGCGTTGGCGCGATGATGATGCTGTTGCCGGGCTTCGGCGAGGCCAACGTCCCGGTTCGTCTGCGTCTCGGCATTGCGTTGATGCTCACGCTCATCATGCTGCCGCTGCATCGCGCGGCCTATCACGTCGATCTCTCGTCCACGACTGCGGTGATGGTGCTGATGGTCCATGAGATCATCGTCGGCGTGGTGCTTGGCGCCACCGCGCGCTTCACACTCGCGGCGCTGTCGGTGGCGGGTTCGATCATTGCCCAGCAGGTGGGGCTCGGCTTCGTCACTGCGGTCGATCCGACGCAGGACCAGCAGTCGGTGATCGTGGCGAACTTTCTCACCATTCTCGGCATCGCACTGATCTTCGCGACAGACACGCATTACCTCGTGCTGGCGGCGCTGAACGACAGCTATACGCTGTTCTCGCCCGGCGAACTGATGCCGAGCGGCGACGTCGCCGCGCTGGCGACCAAGGCATTCACGACAGCCTTCAAGATCGGCGTGCAGTTGTCGGCGCCGTTCATCATCTTCGGTCTCATTTTCAACCTTGGTCTTGGCCTGCTGGCGCGGATGATGCCGCAGATGCAGGTCTATTTCGTCGGCGTCCCGCTCTCGATTCTTGCGGGCTTTCTGCTGCTCGGCGTCGTTCTCGTTGCCGTGATGGGCACCTTCCTCGATTATTTCAGCGGCGTGATGCACCAGCTCGCGCCGGTGAGCGGCGGAGGGTAGGCCGTGGCGGAGGGAAGCGACGAGGACAAAACACAAGACCCCACAGCCAAACGGCTGGAAGAAGCGCACAAACGTGGCGACGTCGCCAAGAGTATCGAGGTCAACACCTGGTTCATGATCGCAGGCGCGACCTTCGTAATGTCGTCGTTTTCCGGGTCGATCGCCAACAACCTCACCGTGCCGCTGAGGAACCTGCTGGAACATGCGGGCCAGATGAAGACCGACGGGGCGAGCCTGCTGCTTCTGGTGGGGCGGCTCGAGACCATGATGCTGGCGGCGCTCGGCATTCCGTTCGCGCTACTGATTGTGGCCGCGGTCGGCAGCCATCTCATCCAGCACCGGCCGGTCTGGTCGATCGATCCGATCACTCCGAAATTCAGCAAACTGTCGCCGATGTCAGGCGCGAAGCGGCTGTTCGGCAAGCAGGCGGCGGCGAATTTCGCCAAGGGATTGTTCAAGATCGTCGTGCTGGGCGTCGTAATGGCGCTGGTGATGTGGCCCGAGCACGAACGCGCCGATGTGATGGTGCGGATTGAGCCCAATTTGATGCTGGACCTGACGCGCTCGATGGCGCTGAAGCTGATGGGAACCGTGGTGGCGCTCCTCGCGATCGTCGCCGCACTGGACTATCTGTTCCAGTACCGGAGCTGGTTCGAGCGGCAGAAGATGTCGCTTCAGGAGGTGAAGGACGAATACAAGCAGTCCGAAGGCGACCCTCACATCAAGGGACGCATTCGCGCACTGCGCGTGGCAAGGATGCGCAAGCGCATGATGGCGGCGGTGCCGACGGCGTCCGTGATCATTACCAACCCGACCCACTACGCGGTAGCGCTGAAATACGAGCGCGGCATGCCCGCGCCGATCTGCGTCGCCAAGGGCGTCGATCTGATCGCCTTCAAGATCCGCGAAGTCGCAGCCGCCCACGATATTCCGGTTGTGGAGAACGTGCCGCTGGCGCGTGCGCTTCATGCCTCCGTCGAAATCGACGACGAAATTCCGGTGGAACACTACCATGCGGTGGCCGAAGTCATCGGCTACGTCATGAGGCTGAAGCGCAGCCTGCGGGGAAACTGAGGAACGGCTGACGTGGCGCTTGCATTGCAGACCCCGATTCAGGCACTGAGGGCTTATTCTGCGCTGGTTTTCCTGACTTCGCGGCATGAACTGAAGAACTTTGGACCAGGACTTTTCGTGTCGCAACCCGATTCACTCCGCATTGGCGGCACCCGATGAAGGCAGACCTGACCACCGGCAGGCCGGATAACCTCGCCCCCGTCGCTGAGCCCGCGAGGCGAGGCGGCATCGCGCTCGTCCTCATCATCGCGGTCGCGGTGGTGGCAGCGGCCGTGGGCTTCATGGTGCTCGGCCGCAGCCAGGCGCAACCCTTCATCCTCGGGCTGATTTCCCTGCTGGCGATGGTCGGCCTGTTCACGCTGTTCGCCTTTGCGGCCGGCATCGTGCGGTTTGCCGACCGGGTCGCGGAAAATCCGCTGATGCGGCCGATGGCGGACAACGCCTTCGACGGCCTCGCGGTGACCGACGCGCGTGGCCACATCGTTTATTACAACAATGCCTATCTGGCCCTGACGGGCGCTGCGAGCGCGCAGGACGTGCGTCCGGTCGAGCGGGTGTTCATCGGCAATCCCGATGTGTCCGAGGCGGTGTTCCGACTGCTGAAGGCTGCCAAGGAAGGCAAGCGCCAGCAGGAGGAGGTCCGTGTCACCGATGCCGAGCGCGGCGCGCGTTGGCTGCGGATGCGAGTGCAGCCGCTCGGCCATAGCCGCCGCGAATCTCGTTACGCGGTGTGGTCGGTCGCCGACATCACCCGTGACCGCGAGCGGCAGGAGGACGTGTTCCAGGAACTGCAGCACGCCATCGAATATCTCGACCATGCGCCGTGCGGGTTTTTCTCGGTAACGCCGGGCGGCGAACTGGCCTACGTCAACGCGACGCTCTCGAACTGGCTCGACTACGATCTCGCCGAGATTGGTTCGGGCGGGTTGAGGCTCACCGACATTCTTTCTGGTGACGGCGCCGCGCTCTTGACCTCGATCACGCCGGAGCCCGGCGAAGTCAAAACAGAAGTGTTCGACGTCGATCTGCGGATGCGCAGCGGCAAGACCATGCCCGCGCGGCTCTATCACAAGCTCGCTTTCGGGGCCGATGGCGTACCGGGCGCCTCGCGCACACTGGTCATCAACCGCGCCCGCGACGAACATGCTGATCCGCAGCGCGCCGCCGAAGTGCGGTTCATGCGTTTCTTCGACCACACGCCGATGGCGATCGCCACGGTCGATCGGGACGGTCAGATCGTGCGCGCCAATGCGCGTTTCGCCAAACTCACCCAGAGCTTGTCGGCGCAGGCGAGCGCCAACAAGTCGATCTTCGCGGTGGTGCACGAGCGCGACCGCGGCGAGGTGACTGCGATCATCGGCCGCGCCGCCGAAGGGCAGGGCGATATCCCGCCGGTCGAGGCAATACTCGACGGCGACAAGGACCGCTGGGCACAGTTCTTCGTCACCTCGGTCGAGCACGACGAGCGCGACGCGGAAGTCGCCATTGTCTATCTCTTGGAGACCACCGAGAAGCGGCAACTGGAGAACCAGTTCGCGCAGTCGCAGAAGATGCAGGCGGTGGGCCAGCTCGCCGGCGGCATCGCCCACGACTTCAACAACGTGCTCTCCGCCATCATGATGGCGAACGACTTCCTGTTGAACGCGCACAAGCCGACCGATCCGTCGTTCCAGGACATCATGCAGATCAAGCAGAACGCCACGCGCGCCGCCACGCTGGTGCGGCAGCTGCTTGCGTTCTCTCGCCGCCAGACGCTGCGCCCGCAAGTGCTCGATCTCGGCGATGCGCTGTCCGACCTCACCATGCTGCTCAAGCGTTTGATCGGCGAGAAGGTGAAGCTCGACGTTGTCCATGGCCGCGATCTGTGGCCGGTGAAGGTCGACGTCTCGCAGTTCGAGCAGGTGATCGTGAACCTCGCGGTCAACGCGCGCGACGCAATGGCCGAAGGCGGCAAGCTCGTCGTCAAGACCAGCAACGTCGCGTCTCAGGACGTGGCGCGGCTGCAGGCCAAGGGCATGCCAGCGGCGGATTACGTCCGCATCGATGTCAGCGACACCGGCACCGGCATGACCGCGGAGATCGTGGACAAGATCTTCGAGCCGTTCTTCTCAACGAAGGAAGTCGGCAAGGGCACCGGCCTCGGCCTCTCGACCGTCTACGGCATCGTCAAGCAGACCGGCGGCTTCATCTACGTGGACTCGACGCCCGGTCAGGGCACGATGTTCAGCATCTATCTGCCGCGCCATATCGTCGAGAAGGAAGCGGAGGCGCCCGTACCGGCAACTGAGGCGGCTGCGACCAAGGCCAAGCCCGCCGATCTCACCGGCCAGGGCACCATCCTGCTCGTCGAGGATGAGGACGGCCTGCGCTCGCTGAATGCGCGCGGCCTGCGCTCGCGAGGCTACACCGTGATCGAGGCAGAGAATGGTCTGGATGCGCTGGATGCGCTGGAGGCCGAGGGCGGAGTGGTCGATCTTGTCGTCTCCGACGTGGTGATGCCGGAAATGGACGGCCCGACCATGCTCGCGGCGATGCGTAAAACCAACCCGTCGTTGAAGATCATTTTCGTCTCGGGCTATGCCGAGGATGCCTTCGAGAAGAGCTTGCCGGATGGTGAGCAGTTCGCCTTCCTGCCGAAGCCCTTTACCCTGAGCCAGCTCGTGGGTGCCGTCAAAGAGACGATGAACGGCTGAGTCGCCGGGGCTGATCGGCCGGTCTGCCCGCGACTGACCGACGCAGGAAATGCGCTCGTTTCCATCTTCCCTTTTGGCTCGAATTCACCATTTTGTTGGGGACGTCCCCATGTCGGGGATGGAGGATTATTCATGATCGTCTCGCAGCGCGCTCGCGCTTGGCTCAAGACCCTCGTTGTTATTCTGTCGGTGGCGGTGCCGCTCGCAGCGACCATTTCGAGCGCCGATGCCCGTGCCGGCCGCGGTTTTAGCTCGGGCTCGCGCGGCATGCGTACCAGTGCGCCGCCGCCGATGACGCAGACCGCGCCGAAGGCCGCCCAGCCGATGCAGCGGACCATCACCCCGAACACGACCGCGCCCGTCAATACGGCTAACCGCGGCGGTTTCTTCAACCGTCCGGGCCTGCTCGGCGGTCTCGCCGCGGGCTTCCTCGGGGCGGGCCTGTTCGGCATGCTGTTCGGCAACGGCCTGTTCGGTGGTCTCGGTGGTCTGTCGTCGATTTTTGGCCTGCTGGTCCAGCTTGCGCTGATTTATTTCGTGGCGCGGCTTGCAATGTCGTGGTGGGCGAAGCGCAACGCTCCATCCTACGCTAATAACGCACCGCCGCCGTCGCCGAACGAGGGGCAGAACTATGCCCGTACCGGTTTCGGCTTGGGTACGGGCAGCAACAGCGCTCCGCTGGAAATCACCCCGGAGGACTATGAGGTGTTCGAGCGCCGCCTGAGCGAGGTTCAGGATGCGTGGTCCAACGAAGACATGAACCGCCTGCATTCACTCGCGACGCCCGAGATGGTGTCGTATCTCTCGCAGGACCTCTCGGCGAATTCGGCCCGCGGCGTCGTCAACAAGGTATCCGACGTCAAGCTGCTGCAGGGCGATCTTGCGGAAGCCTGGCGCGAGGGACCGACCGACTACGCCACCGTCGCGCTGCGCTTCTCGCTCGTCGACAAGACGATTGATCGTGCGAGCGGCCGTGTGGTCGAAGGCAGCGACGTACCGCAGGAGGCCACGGAAATCTGGACCTTCGTGCGCCGCCCCGGCAGCGAATGGGAATTGTCGGCGATCCAGCAGACCAACTGAGGATCGCTTTTTCCGACACAACGAAGACGCCGCGTTCGCGCGGCGTCTTTTTTATTGGCGCATGTCCGCGAAACAATCGGGGTTCCATACCGTTGACTGCGAACGGAGCGGAGCTGGGCGATGCTATACGAACTGTTTTACTGGCCAGGCATTCAGGGGCGGGGTGAGTATATACGGCTCGCGCTGGAAGAGGCGGGCGCGGATTATATTGATGTTGCGCGTCGCAAGGGCGGTGAGCAGCGGATGATGGCGATGATGAAGAACCGGCGGCTCGACCCGCCGCCTTTCGCGCCGCCGTTTCTGAAAGCGAACAAGCTCGTCATCGCGCAGGTTGCCAACATCCTGTTTTATCTCGGTGCGCGTCATGGCCTTGCGCCGAAATCGGAAGCCGGGCGGCTACGCCTGCATCAGCTGCAACTCACGATCGCCGATTTCGTCGTCGAGATTCACGACACTCATCATCCGCTCGGGCCGACGCTCTATTACGAGGATCAGCGGCGGCAGGCCGTGAAGCGCACCGAGGAATTCTGGAAGGCGCGCGTGCCGAAATTCCTCGGTTATTTCGAGGATATCGGGGGGCGCGGCGACGGCCCGTATCTCGACGGGCGTCGCGTAAGTTATGTTGACTTGTCCATATTTCAGATCGTGGATGGGCTGCGCTATGCTTTCCCCAACCGCATGAAGCGTTTCGAGCGGAAAATCCCGCGTCTCGTCGCGTTGCATCATCGCGTTGGCACACGGCCCAACATTGCCGCCTATCTGCAAAGCAGCCGGCGCATTCCTTTCAATACCGACGGTATTTTCCGTCACTACCCGGCGCTCGACCGATAGCCGGATCAGCTTTACCGACGAACGCTGTTTGCTAGGCTGCCGTCGAGACATGAGGAGAACCGCATGAAGATCACGCATCCCGGAGACGTACCGTCGCGTCGGCCGCCGGAGGAATATTTCACCGGCACGGTCTGGATGGACCCGATGGTCCAGGCGCCGGCCCCGGCGCGGCTGCAGGTGGCGAAGGTGAGCTTCGAGCCCGGCGCGCGGACGGCCTGGCACACCCATCCGCTCGGGCAGACGCTTTATGTGCTGTCCGGCTGCGGGCTGATCCAGTGCGAGGGCGATCGTATCCGCACCATGAAGCCCGGCGACGTGATCTGGATTCCGCCTGGAGAGAAGCACTGGCACGGCGCATCTCCGACCAACAGCATGGTTCATCTGGCGATGCAGGAACTGCAAAACGGTTCCGCCGCCGAATGGCTCGAGAAGGTCACCGACGAGGAATATGCCGGGCGTTCCGCGTAACCGGAACGTGAAAGGGCGGGGCGCTCTGGAACTCTTGCCAAGTGCCCCAATCCTGACTCATTGTGAATGTGAGGTGAATGGATTCGCCCGACTTGTGCGCTAAGAGCGCAGGATCCTCAGGACGGAGGTACCATGCGCATCATTACCCCTGTGGTCTATGCCGGACTGCTCGCGGTTTCGATCTACGCCGCGCTGGCCCAGACTTCGCCGATCCAGTATACGCCGCCGGCGCCGGACGTGCAGATTCCCACCAAGCTTGCTTACGCCATGCCGAACGATGGCGCGCAGAAATCCGCCAAACCTGCGGTTCGCGTCAGCAAGCGCGATGCTTGCCGTCAGAAGATCGCGGCCAAACATCTCAAGCATCGCGATGCGCGCGACAAGATGCAATTGTGTGTGGCGGAGGCCCGCGTCGAATGTCTGAAGCAGGCGATTGACCGGCATGTGCATCCGAGCCAGCGACGCCTGTTTGTGCGAAGCTGCGTGGCATCCTGAACGGATACAGATATAGTTAGCGACAAGGCCGGGCTTTGAGCCCGGCCTTTTGTTGTGCGGATGTGATGGGGTTGTCATGAATAAACAGACGAATGGAGCGCTCAACGCCATGTGGGATCACGTCCACCTGCGTGTCAGCGATCCGGATGCCGTGGCTGCGTGGTTTGAGGACGTGCTGGGCGCGGAAGAGGTGCGTGCGCCCGGCCGTGTCGATGTCATCCTCGGTGGCCAGAAAATCTTTCTGCTGAAAGCGCCCGACACCGACAAGCCGTCACCGGCGCATCCGCATCGCGGGCTCGATCATTTCGGCCTTCGTGTGTCGGAGATTGATCGGGTCGCGGAGCATTTGAAGGCGAAGGGCGTTCGCTTCACTGCGGAGCCGCATACCCCGCGCCCTGGTATACGCATTGCGTTCATTGAGGGGCCGGAGGGTATCTCGATCGAAATCCTGGAGCGGGACGAAAAATATAAGTAACGGCGTAGTTCACAGCGGAGGAGAGTTGGATGGCGAAGAACACGATCTGTCTCTGGTACGACAAGGATGCTGAAGCTGCGGCCCGCTTTTATGCCGAAACCTTTCCCGACAGTGCCGTGGGTGCCGTTCACCGCGCGCCGAGTGACTACCCTTCGGGCAAGAAGGGGGATGTGTTGACCGTCGAATTCAAGGTCGCGGGTATCCCTTGCCTCGGCCTCAACGGCGGCCCGGCCTTCGAACAGAGCGAAGCTTTCTCATTTCAGATATCAACCGACGATCAGGCTGAAACCGATCGCTACTGGAATGCGATCGTCGGCAACGGGGGGCAGGAGAGCGCGTGCGGCTGGTGCAAGGACAAATGGGGCGTGTCGTGGCAGATCACCCCGCGCGTGCTGACGGAGGCGCTGGCGGTTGGCGGTGATGAAGCAAAGCGCGCGTTTGACGTGATGATGACCATGACGAAGATCGACGTTGCGGCCATCGAGAAAGCCCGCCGCGGGTAGGGGCCCCTTGCTTCCGGGCTGGCCGTCTCGCGCGGTCCCAATCATTCCTTCTCCCGCGACACCGTGATGTTGGTGCCGGTTTTCGTTCCGACGCAGTGGATGTCGAGCTTGCGGTAGCGGGTCTTGATATCCTTGCCGCGCAGCAGGCCGATGCGACCGAGACATCGATTGACGCCGCGCAGGGCGTCTTTTTTCGGAATGGTGAAAATCTGCGCCACCGCGCCAGCGACGAACGAAGTGAATTCCGCCGAGGGCTTCTTCTGGTTGGTCGCCGCGTAGAAATCGCTCTGGCGGTTGCGGCTGGGGCAGCCGAGCGACGCCTGCGAGGCAGCGGGATGCTGCAGATAGATGATGCTGCCGCGCGCCCGGCCGACTTTTAGGCCATCTATCTGCTGGGAGAGCGAGCGGGCCAGTTCGTCGCAGGGGTCAGCCTTTGCAGGGGAAATCGCGCCGGACGCGGTGAAGAGAGCGGCGGCGGTGATGAAATGCAGGCATGCGGGTCTGAGGTTCATGGCGGTATTGAAGCGTGGGAACCGCCTTTGGGCAAGGCGGACGTTTTGCAACGGGCAGGGCGACTTTCGGGGTCTTTGCCGGACGGTTGAAAGCGATTAGAACGCTTCGAAATTATCTCCTGTCGCCCTCCAAGAGGCCATTATGAACGCTCCCTTCGCCGCCCCCGCCGTGCCGCCCTACAAGCACACCCCGCTGTTTCCGCTGGGCAAGGACGAGACGCCTTACAAGAAGATTTCGTCCGAGGGCGTGCGGGTCGAAACGATCTTGGGCAAGGAAATGCTGGTCGTCTCGCGCGAGGCGCTGAAGGCGCTGGCGGAGGCTGCCTTTGTCGACATCAACCATTATCTGCGGCCGGGCCATCTCGCGCAGCTTCGCAAGATTCTCGCCGACCCCGAGGCGAGCGACAACGACAGGTTCGTGGCGTTCGACTTCCTGAAGAACGCAAATATCGCCGCCGGCGGCGTGCTGCCGATGTGCCAGGACACCGGCACTGCGATCATCATGGGCAAGAAGGGCAACCGCGTCCTCACCGAGGGCGACGACGAAGCTGCGCTCTCCGAAGGTGCGCGCGATGCGTACCTCAAGCGCAACCTGCGCTATTCGCAGCTCGCGCCGATCTCGATGTTCGAGGAGAAGAACACGCGCAACAATATGCCCGCGCAATGCGAGATCTACGCGGAGGGCGACGACGCCTACAAGTTCATGTTCATGGCTAAGGGCGGCGGTTCGGCCAACAAGAGCTTCCTGTTTCAGGGCACGCCGTCGCTTCTGACGCGCGACCGCCTGCTGGCCTTTCTGAAAGAAAAGATTCTCACGCTCGGCACCGCGGCGTGTCCGCCTTATCACCTCGCCATCGTCATCGGCGGCACCTCGGCGGAACTGACGATGAAGACGGTGAAGCTCGCCTCCGCCCGCTATCTCGATGCGCTGCCGACCCAAGGCAGCGAGGATGCGCACGCCTTCCGCGATCTCGAGATGGAGCAGGAAATTTGGAAGATGACGCAGGCGATGGGCGTCGGTGCGCAGTTCGGCGGCAAGTATTTCTGCCACGACGTGCGCGTGATCCGGCTGCCGCGCCACGGCGCATCGCTTCCCATCGGGCTTGGCGTGTCGTGCGCGGCGGACCGTCAGGTGCTGGGCAAGATCACCAGGGACGGCGTTTATCTGGAAGAACTCGAACACAATCCCGCGCAGTATCTGCCCGAGGTTGAAGGCTCGCTTGGTGGCGAGCCGGTGAAGATCGACCTCAACAAGCCGATGAAGGACATCCTCACGACGCTGACGCAATATCCGGTGAAGACGCGGCTTGCGCTGACCGGCACGATCATCGTTGCGCGCGACCTTGCCCACGCCAAGCTGCGCGAGCGGCTGGAGAAGGGCGAGCCGCTGCCGGATTACTTCAAGAACCATCCGATCTACTACGCGGGGCCCGCGAAGACGCCGGAAGGCTATGCGTCGGGTTCGTTCGGTCCGACCACGGCGGGCCGCATGGATTCGTTCGTCGACCAGTTCCAGGCGGCGGGTGGCTCGATGGTGATGCTCGCCAAGGGCAATCGCGCGGCCGTAGTGCGCGATGCCTGCAAGAAATATGGCGGCTTCTATCTCGGCTCGGTCGGCGGGTCGGCGGCGAACCTCGCCGAGCATTGCATCAAGAAGGTCGAGGTCGTGGAATATCCCGAACTCGGCATGGAAGCGATCTGGCGCATCGAGGTCGTCGATTTCCCGGCGTTCATCATCATTGATGACAAGGGCAACGACTTCTTCAAGGAGTTGAATTTGGGCTGAGTGTCACGGAACACATTGGCCGTATCTCCTGTTGTTCCGCAGAGGGGAACATGAGGATTATGACAATGGCCGAACGCGACAAGGTCGTCCCAGCCAGCGACAATGAAAAGGAAACGAAGAAGCGCGCGGACGACTTCGCGCCTTTCTTCGAAGGTCGCGGCACTCTGGGATTGGGCCTGCCAAACGAAGGGCTTGCCGAACGGATTGAGAAGCAGCGGGACGAAGAACGCCGTAACCGCTGATAGCCGTTGGGGAGAAACGAGAAGCGGGACCCGTGTTCGGAACGGGTCTTAATCCGCTGGTCGCAGGCTCGCTGTGTTAAGCGCCAATTGGGCGTCGAAGGCTCGCTTATAGGCAGGCCGCGCCTCGCCTCGGGCGACATAAGCAGCCAAATTTCGGTATTCGCCCAGAATGCCCGATGATTTCAGCCTGAGCAGCACGGATACCATCATCAGGTCGCCGGCGCTGAATGCGCCATCGAGCCAGTCGGCGCTACCCAAGCGAACAGATAGCTGCTTGAGCCGGCCGTGGATGCGATCCACGACCAAAGGCATACGTTCCTTACTCCAAGGTTTGTTGTTCTCGATGAACTTGGCGGTCACGAGTTCAAGAATCGGCGGCTCAACCGTATTGACCGCGGCAAACATCCACGTAATCGCGCGCGCCCGCGCACGGGTGTCATCCGGCAGCAGACCCGCATGGTGCTCGGCGATATGGAAGATGATCGATCCCGTTTCGAACAGGGAAAGGTCGCCTTCCTCATAGGTTGGAATCTGGCCGAACGGATGAAGCGCCAGATGTGCAGGCTCCTTCATCGCGCGAAACGAAACAGGGCGAACCTCATAAGGCTGACTCACCTCTTCGAGTGCCCAGCGAACGCGTGTATCGCGCGCCAGCCCCTTGCCTCCATCCGGTGAGTGCTCAAAGGCGGTGATGGTGATGGTCATGGGGTGCTCCTGACAGGGATTACTGGCTGCGCGTCGGCGAATTGCCGAGGCAAATCAATGGCTGGTCCGATCCTGACTTCGATAGCCCGATAGTTCTTGACGCAGTCACCTCCGTGTTGTACTTAACCAATAGGTTAAATACAAGAGATGCCCAGAATGGACCGTCTTTCCAGCACGTTTTCTGCATTGGCTGATCCCACGCGGCGCGCAATTCTCGCCCGGCTCGCGCTCGGCGAAACTTCGGTGAACGAACTGGCCGAACCGTTCGAGATGAGTCTTCCCGCCGTCTCCAAGCACCTCAAGGTGTTGGAAGGAGCGGGATTGATTACCCGCGGACGCAACGCGCAGTGGCGGCCGTGCAAGCTCGACGCCGCACCTTTGAAAGAGGCGGCGGGCTGGATCGATTTCTACCGCAAATTCTGGGAGGCGAGCTTCGATCGCCTCGATGCCTATCTGGAGCGCCTGCAGTCAGGCAGTGACGACAACGACAACGACAACGACGACAAGCCAAAACCAAGATCGAAAGGGAAGACCGATGGCCGCAAGTGAAACGACCGTTCAGGAATTCACCGTCACACGCACCTTCAACGCGCCTCGCGATGTCGTGTGGAGGGCATGGACCGAGCGTGCAGCGCTGGAGGAATGGTGGGGTCCGAAGGGCTGCGTCATCGAGGTCGAGGAACTCGACGTCTCTGCCGGCGGCATGTTCCATTATTCGATGGAGATGCAGGAAGGATGTAAATGGTGGGGAATCTTCCATTACGAGGAAGTGGTAAAGCCCGAGCGTATCGTGTTCGTGAATTCATTCTCGAACGAAGCAGGCGACATCACCCGAGCGCCCTTCAGCGAAAGCTGGCCGAAAGAAGTTCGCAACGTTGTGACTTTCCACGATGAAGGCGGCAAGACGCGGCTCGAATTGCGCGGCCAACCGATCCGCGCGACTGCCGAGGAATGCGCTTTCTTTGAGGGCATGTTCGGCTCGATGCAGCAGGGCTTTGGCGGCACGTTCGATCAGCTCGAAGCCTATCTGGCAAAGTAACGCAGCTTGGATATCCCCATGACCAGCGACTATATGCCGACTGTTTCGACAGGCACTATTTCCAATGCTGCGATCTGGACCGGGCGCGTGCTCAGTGGGCTTGTGACAGTGTTCCTGCTGTTCGACGGCGCGATCAAGCTGATCCCGCTCGACATCGTCATCACCACCTCGCAACAGCTTGGCATTCCGGTTCATCTCGCGCCGATGTTGGGTGCCCTCACGCTGATCGGCACAGTACTCTACGCCGTTCCGCGCACGGCCGTACTCGGCGCAATCTGGCTTACCGGCTATATAGGCGGTGCGATCTACGTCCATGTTCTCGCTGGCAGTCCGTTATTCAGCCACACGTTCTTCGGTGTCTATCTCGCGCTTATGATGTGGGGTGGGCTTTACCTGCGCGATGAGCGCGTACGCGCGCTCATTCCCCTGCGGCGGACATAAAAGCGTCGCGAGGCAATCCTATAACCCGGCACCCTTCGGCTGCCGCAATCGAAGATCCAAGGAGGATGCGTCATGAAAGTGATCCCGTACCTGTTTTTCAACGGCCAATGCGAAGAAGCCTTCAAGTTTTATGAAAAAGTGCTCGGTGCGAAAATCGAAGCGATGCTGCCCTACAAGGATATGCCAGGCGACATGCAGCATCCGCCGGAATTGCTGAACAAGATCATGCATGCACGCATGTCGATCGGCGATCAGATCGTCATGGCGTCGGACTCTCCTGCGGATCGTTTCAACAAGCCGCAGGGCTTCGACCTCAATCTGAGCGTCGAAAAGCCGGAGGAGGCGGATCGTATCTTCAAGGCGCTTTCGGAAGGCGCGCAGATTACGATGCCGATTGCAGAAACCTTCTGGGCGCAGCGCTTCGGGGTGCTGGTCGACAAGTTCGGCACGCCCTGGATGGTGAACTGCGAAAAGAAAATGTAATCACCGCATGCAGAGCCGTTCCATGTCCGGACACATGTCAGCATCCGTCAGTCCGTTGCCTTTGAAGGAACAGGAGCTTGTCGTCTCGCGCGTCTTCAAGGCGCCGCGGGAGCTGGTCTGGAAGGCATGGACCGATCCGGATCACGCCAAGCACTGGTGGGGCCCGCCGATGTGCCCCGCCATCGAGATGCATATGGACCTGCGCGTCGGTGGGCGGTGGCGTCATTGCCTCGAGTCGACGGAGGACGGTTCGCCGCTCTGGCAGCACGGTGCCTTCAAGGAGATCGTGCCGCCGGAACGGCTGGTGTTCACCTTCACTTGGGATAACAACCACTATGTCGAATTTCCGAACGTCGAAACCGTAGTGACGCTGACGTTCGAGGAGCGTGATGGCGGCACGCTGGTGACGTTGCGGCAGGTGGGCTTCCATTCCATCGGTGATCGCGACGGACACGGTGTGGGATGGACTGGCACTTTCGACCGTTTCGAAATTTATGCGGCGCAGATGTCCGCAAGCAGCAGATAACGGAGTTCAATAATGTCGAATCTTTTTCCTTGCCTATGGTTCAAATCGGAAGCCGAGGAGGCGTTGCAGTATTACGTTTCTATCATCCGCAATTCGAGCATAGAAAACGTGCACCGGGCCGGCGAGGTTGGGCCGTTCTCGAAGGGCGCGGTGATTTCCGCAACCGCCTTGCTCGATGGCCAGCGCGTGCTGGCGCTGAACGGCAATCCGCAATTTCAGTTCAGTCCGTCAATGTCGCTGGTGGCCTTGTGTGACACGCAGAAGGAAATCGATGACTACTGGGATAAGCTCGGTGCAGGTGGCCAGACCATGGCCTGCGGCTGGCTGACGGACAAATACGGTGTCGCGTGGCAAATCGCACCACGGATTTTTCCGAAGTTGTGGGGCGGGGATCAGGCTTCCACCGACCGCGTGATGACGGCGATGATGGGCATGGTCAAGCTCGACATCGCGGGCCTGCAGAAAGCCTTTGACGGTCAATAAATCGTCATCGCCCTTGGGAGTGGTGCGGATGTAAGATAGATGCTGCCTATCGCCTCCCGCAGAAGGGTGGCCGGCATCAATTCCAGTTTCATCTCAAAAGTGTTGTGATGTCCGCGTCGCGGGATCACGAAGAAGGATTCATCCGTGTCGTCGCGTAGCTACGCCAGATATGCCATCGTCCTGGGCCTGTTGTCGGCTGTCGGTCCGTTCGCGATCGACATGTATCTGCCGGCGCTGCCCTCGATCGCGGGTGACCTCAAGGCGACCACTGCGGCGACGCAGATGACGCTGATGGCGTTCTTCATGGCGTTCGGTGTGTGTCAGCTCATTTACGGACCGCTGTCGGATGTGGTCGGCCGCAAGCCGCCGCTCTACGCCGGGTTGGCGCTATTTATTGTGGGTTCGATCGGCTGCGCGCTTGCATCCACTGTCGAATGGCTGATTGCGGCGCGGGTGGTGCAGGGTATCGGCGCGGCAGCGGGTATGGTCATCCCGCGCGCGATCATCCGCGATCTGCACACCGGCAATGAGGCGACGCGGCTAATGTCCCTGATGATGCTGGTATTCAGCGTGTCGCCCATTCTCGCGCCGGTGACGGGCAGCGCACTGATCGTGCCGTTCGGCTGGCGGGCGGTGTTCGTCGCGGTCACGATCGCGGCGGTGTTGGCCTGTGCCCTGATATTCGCTTTCCTGCCGGAGACGCGGCTGCATCATCAGCGGCTGGAGGCGAACGTCCGCAGTGTGCTGCGCGGCTTCGGCCACTTGCTCGCCGACTCGCGCTTTCTCGGCCTGACCTTCATCGGAGGGTTTGGCATGGCGAGCTTCTTTGCGTTTCTCGCGAGTTCCTCATTCATCTATATCGGTCACTATGGGCTGACGCCGACGCAGTATAGTTTCGGTTTCTCCATCAATGCCTTTGGTTTTATCGGCGCTTCGCAGTTCGCCGCCACGCTTGGCAAGCGGTTCGGCCTTTCACGCGTGGTGATGACGGCGGCCGGAATCTACACGGCATTCGCGCTCTTGCTTCTCGGCGTGACGCTCGCCGGGGTGGATAGCCTCGCGGTGCTGGTTGCATTGCTGTTTCTGGGTTTTGCATTCCTCGGCCTCGTCATTCCGACCACGATGGTGCTGACGCTTGAGGAGCACGGTCCGATCGCCGGCATTGCCTCGTCGCTCGCGGGGACGCTGCAGATGGTGGCGGGCGGTGCGGTGATCGCGCTGGCGAGCCTGTTCTTCGACGGGCATCCGCTGCCGATGGTGGCGATCATCGCCGCCTGCGCCTGCTGCGCCTTGTGTCTCAGCTTCCTGACGCTGCGGCATGACGCGTTTGCGCCGCAGCCTGCGGAATAGGCCCGCCGGAACCGGTGGACAGCCCCAATAAATGGGGGACGGTCGCACCAATGTCATGTGGAATCCCCCGAAAGGCATGACATGCTACAGGAATCGCTCTACTAAGCGGCGTACTCTATCCTGTGGTTGGTCATGCCTGTCATCTCGTCGAATAAGCCTTACCGGATCGGACGCTCCAAGACCGGTCTCGGTCTGTTTGCCACCAAGCCGATCAAGAAGGGCACCCAAATCATCCGCTATTTCGGCCCCATGCTGGATTGCCGGAAGAAGAAGGACGACGAGGTCGAAAACAAGTACCTGTTCCAGATCAACAACCGCTGGACCATTGACGGGTCGGTCCGCAAGAACACCGCCCGCTACATCAATCATGCCTGCCGGCCGAATGCGGAATCCGACGTCAATTCCCGCAAGCGTACGGTGCATATCCGCGCCATCAAGAACATCGCGCCGGGCGAGGAGATCAACTACGATTACGGCACCGAGTATTTCAAGGAATACCTCAAGCCGATCGGGTGCAAGTGCGCGGCCTGCGAGAAGAAGCGGGCGAAGCAGCGTGCCGAGGCTCGCGCCGAAAAGGCGAAGGAAAAGCTGAAGGCGCAGAAGAAGGCGGCTAAAAAGTCTGCGAAGGCCAAGGCTGCGAAAGGCAAGTCATCCAAAGCCAAAGCATCCAAGACCAAGTCGCTCAAGGTCTCCGGTACCAAGACAACTCGCTCCTCAAGCCGCAGAACGGCGGAATACGCGCGTGCTGCCAGCAGCGGTGCGCGGCCCGGTCCGCAGGCGGAAAGCACCGTACGTGCCTCTCGTGGCACGTCGCTTCGGAGCGGCAGCGCTCGCGCCTGAGGCGGTTGTTTATTCCTCTCTCGCGCTTATCTCGGGGACATCCCGACGCGAGAGATTGTCATGAATTCATCCCGTCCGCTTCAGATCGACGTCGTCTCCGATGTCGTCTGCCCATGGTGCTACATTGGCAAGCATCGTCTCGAACGCGCGCTGGCGCTCGCGCATGACGTTCCTGTCGAGGTGAGCTGGCGGCCGTTTTTCCTTAACCCGTGGGTGCCGCGCGAAGGCATGTCGCGTGAGGATTATCTCGTCACGAAGTTCGGATCGGTCGAGGCCTACAAGGACATTGCCAGCCGTATCAAGGAAGCGGCGGCGGCAGAAGGACTGCAGTACAACCCGGAGAGTGTGCATCGCCAGCCCAATACGATCGACTGCCATCGTCTAATTCATTGGGCGGCTGCGTCTGGCGCTGCGGCAGCCATGAAGCAGAAGCTGATGGAGCTTTATTTCCGCGACGGCGGTGATCTGACGAAACAGGATGTGCTGGTGCAGGCTGCGGCCGACGTCGGACTCGATGCGGACGAGATGCGGCGCCGTCTTGGCACTGATAAGGATGTCGATCTGGTCTCGGCGCGAGCTGCCGAGGCGGCGAGCAGGGGGATCAGTGGTGTGCCGACCTATATTTTTGCAGGCCGGTATGCTGTTTCCGGAGCGCAGCCGCCCGAGCAACTGGCGGACGCGATCCGCCAGGTCTCGATGGAGATGAGCGGTTCGGTCTGAACCACTCAGGTCTTTAGATAATAGTTCGCATTCTTTCCAAGCGCGATGCGACGCAGCACACGGCGCATCGTTTCGGATTTACGCAACGGCTCGACGATGCTGCGGCCGGTGCGGAACACCGCGAGCTTGACGGCATCCCAGCCCGGATTTTGACCGGGAGTTGATTGCGGTAGGCCCAGCCCGCGCAGCATCGAGTTGAAGACGTGAAGATCGTTGAGGCGGCGAACCTCGGCCGTCTTCCAGGTGATCGCCATCGAAATCGAGTATGAACCCGCCGTCTTCACCCAATGCGGCCACTGATAGGGCACGTAACAGCCGTCGCCGTCGACTAAATGATACTCCACGCCGCGTGGCTTGAAGTTGTCATTGTAGGGCAGGTTGCGGTGCTTGGTGGTCGAATATTCGACCTGCGCGTTATCGGCGATGCTGCCGTCGCGGTTGTCGAAGATGGCGAAGGTTTTCTCCCCGTGGATATGCACGAAGAAATTGTCCTCGGCATCCATATGGAACGGCGTGGTGGAGTTTGGCGAGGAGACGAAGAGGAAGCCTTCGATCTGCGAGAAGCCGGCTTCGGCGAGACTGTTGAAACCGCGGGCACGAGCGACCGAGAGCAGGGTATCTTCCAGTAGCGCACGATACTCCGGTGACTTCTCGATCCGCTTTAGCACCATCCAGGCACCGGCCGTCTCGATGCGATTGACGATCTCGACCGGGTTGAGATCGACCGAGGCAACTTTGTCCGGATCCTGGCTGATGTTCGCCGCACCGGAATTGTATTCGATCAGATCGCGCGGCAGGTCCGAGGCGAGCTTTGCGATGCGCGGCAGCGTCAGCAGTGGATGCCCGGCGAGCATATGGCGGATCGCGAAGGGCTTCAGCGGGAAATCGCGCGTCAGCGAATCGTTCAAGGCCGTGATGACGGGAGCGACATGGGACGCGGCGTTCATGAGCGTTTCTCCTTTATGCGTCGAATGAGGTGGACGGCCTTGCGCGCCGGAACCATCGCGGCGCGGCGTAGCGCCAGCGCCCCGCGGATGAAAGGCACGGATGGATCGTTGCGCCGGAACGGGATCAGGATGTCGCCCACGGCGAGGCGCGCGCGCCAGATCGGATCGATCATGGAGTGATTGGCGTCGGCGGTGGAATCGACCGAGGCAATCGTCGGATCGGCGCACATCTGGCGCGTCAGCTCGAGTGTCATCTGCACGCCCGGCGAATATCTGGCGAAACGTTCGTCGACGCCGAGCTTGAAGTAGATCGCGCGGTCGAGGTGACGCAGAACGACAGCCGCCGCTACCGGTGTATCGCCGGCGTGAAGCGAAATCACTTGGCCATGCCCGCGTGCCGCCATGTCGCGTACAGCGCGGCGGATGAAAGCGAGATGGCCTTCATTCTGAAGGAGCGCGGTGCCGCGCTTGCCCTTCCAGCCGCTGGCTTCGAGCTTGAGAAAAATCTCCAGCGCCGGGATGACGTCGTCAGGTGTCGAGGCCACGCGATAGATGACCTCACCGGAATCGCCAAGCCGGTTGCGCTGGCGCCGCAGTTCTTTCAGCTTTTTCGTGCCGAGTGCTTCATGCAGCAGTTCGTCGGCGTCACGCGTGGCGTCGAGCAGTGCACGGTTGTGCATCTTCAGAACGGTCGGCTGGAGGCCGCTCCATGCGAGTACGCGGGTGAAGGCCTGCATCACCGCGCCGTCGAGCGGCGTATCGCGCAGGATTAGCGCGCGGGCGCCGCCGTCGCGGGCCTGACGGATCAATCCGCTGACGGCTTCATCGGCCCGGTCGCGGTCAATCAGAATGGTGCCGAGCGGAGGAAAGGAATCGGCCGTCACATAGGCGGGCAGCGGCAACTGGTAGGTGCGAAGTGCGGAGATCGTCGGCATCAAGCCGATCAGTTCGCCGTTGTCTGCGTAGCAACTCAATGCTTCGGCATTGGTGCGTCCCGGGGAAAAGGCGCTCACCGCCAGTTCCCATTCGGGCAGGTAGCAGGCGTTCGGTTCGGCTGCGCGCTCGACGAGAGCCTGCCACGCGGCAAGGGGAATGGCGCTCAGGGGAATGGCGCTAGCATTTTGCTGGGACAGCGCGGGTGGAAGTGCAGGGACGTTCGCCGAATCCGGCGAGCGGGCCTGGCCTGCAACAGAGGCATGCACGGTATCAGTCACGTCCGAAATCCCCGGCCGCCTCGCGCGGCAATACGGTGCGCGTGCGGTCTGCGGGACCCTAGCGGGGAGGTTTCAAGATAGGCTTGGGACGATGGTTGAAATTCGAACCATCGGTTTAGGTGCCCCTTAACCACGTGCGGGGCGGATTCAAGGAAGTGGCTGCGCTCCAAGGACTTGGCTCAGGGCCGAGATCGGCTTGGACCACTGCGGCGGCTTTTGCTATAAACGCCGCCAAATTGGAGAGTTGTCCATGAAAAGACTGGGATATTTCGCGGCGTTCATGGCCGCGGCGGCGCTCGTTATCACGCCTGCTGCATCTGCGCTGGCTCAGGGCATGCCGATGCCGGGATTCCAACTCGGAGGCGGCAAGCAGATCTCGCCGGAGGAAAAGGCGCGGCAGGACGCGCTTGAGAAGGCCGCGCGGGATGCGCAATCCAAGGTGCCGGATCAGAAAGCGAGCAACGATCCCTGGGCCAACGTGCGCTCATCCGAGACGCCCGCGCCGAAGGCGGGCCACAAAGCGAAAAGCGCCAAGAGTGCCGCGAAGACGGCAACTCATTAGCTGCAAGCTTTCTTTTTGATCTGCGCGATGCGGTGTCAGCGCCCGACTGGCGGACGCAGGTCTGTGGCGTTCAGCCAGCCTTCAATATGCGCCGACATTTCGATCAATTCCGCACGCTCCAGGATTTTGTCGCGATCGCGACCTTCGGGAGCGGCATCCGCTTCCGCACGCGCTTGCGCCACCAGAGTCTTCCAGTTCAATGGAGCGATGGAGATATGGTCGTTCATGCGAGCGTCTCCCCGTAGAACGTCTAACGACTAGACGGGAGCTCAACGGTCTCTCGGTCACCGGCCATTGCCGTGGTGACCATCGAAGTATGAGCGTCGTGTTTTTAAAACGCGAGTCCTAAAAGCATCAGTCACGTAAAACAGAAGGAATCCGTTCTCACGATTTCGGCATAAGGCTGGGATTCCAGCCGCGCCTCCTGCTCACTGCGACAACAACGCACGGAGGCACCGGAACCTTTAGCTTCGCTGTTTATTAATATGCTTGCACACGATTGTCTGGATTTGAGGCGCGAAGCCCATGCGACATTTTTTTAAGATTGCTGTCGTCGCGTTTGCTTTCCTGGCGGCATTGTCGATTCAGTCCGATGCGCGTCCGCGCGGTGGTGGTGGTGGTGGCGGAGGCGGTGGCGTTCATATGGGTGGCGGCCGAGGCGGTGGCGCGCATTTTGGCGGTGGCCATTTCGGCGGTGGTGGCCGTGCTTTCCACGGTGGGGGCGCACGCTTCGGCGGTGCGCATTTCGGAGGGGGCGGCCGTCATTTCGGCGGCGCCCGTCAGTTTCATGGAGGGGGACGTCATGTCGGCGCGTCGCGTTCCTTCACCGGGCCGCGAGGCACCCGCAATGTCGGTCGTGCGGTCAACCGCGGCCCCCGCAATGCTGCACGGGCAGCGTCCCGGCGTGCGGGAGTGGCTGCAACTGCAAACCGTGCGCGGGTAAATGCGCCGCGCGCCAATGCAGTGCGTCAGGGGCTGCGCTCGCGTTCGGTCAACGGGGCGCTCCGTAACCGGAATGCGCTGCGCAACCCTGCTGCGCGCACTGCGCTGGTCGCAGCCGCAGCGACTGCCGGCTGGCATGGCTGGAATCACGGCCGTTACCATGGCTGGTGGCGCCATAACCACGGCGGTTATGGCTGGGTTGGACCGTTATTCTGGCCGTTCGCATATTACGATGTCTATGACTACGGCCTGTGGGGCTATGACTATGGCCCCGGCTTCTGGGACTACGGCTATGGCGACATCTATGCGGGGCTGTTCTCGCCCTATGGCTACGACTCGCTGAGCGGCTATCTGCCGTCAGGCCCGCGCGCTGCACCGGCAACGGGTGGCTCGCGCAGGCAGACGACCACCAGCCAGACGCCACCGTCCGACGACGACCAATTGGCGCAGATGTGTGGTGCGGACAGTGGCGACATTGCCGGTCTGCCGATCGACAAGATCCAGCAGGCGATCAACCCGAACGATGAGCAGCGCGCTGCGCTTGATGAACTCGGCAATGCGTCGGTGAAGGCCGCAGAGACCATCCGCGCCGCATGCCCGACCGCGCTTCCGCTGACTGCGCCCGCGCGGCTCGCGGCGATGGAGCAACGGATCGAGGCGATGAAATCGGCGATCGGCATCATCCAGCCTCCGATGGAGAAGTTCTACGGCCTGCTCAATGACGACCAGAAGGCGAAGCTGATTGCGATCTCGCCGCGCGAAAAGCAGGCGGACAACAAGCAAACGGCTTCGGCCGAAGGAAGCTGCGGTATTACTTCGATCTCGGACGCGGTGGCCTGGCCGACTGATGAGATCAACAAGCGATTGCAGCCCAGTGACGCTCAAAAAGTGAAACTGATGGCGCTTCAGGATGCGACCTTCAAGGCTGCGGATTCGCTGAAAGCGACCTGTCGCCCGTCCACGGCGTTGACGCCGCCAGCGCGGCTGGCTGCAGCGAGCGAGCGGCTCGATGCGTTGCTCGGCGCGGTGAAATCGGTTCATGCCGCGTTGAACGATTTCTATGGCACGCTGAGCGATGAGCAAAAGGCGCAGTTCGAGGCGATCGGCCCCGACCGCTCGGGTCAGCAGCAGGCCAGCAACGATGATGACGCGGACCAGCCCGCCAAGCGCACGACGCGCCGGTCCCGCCACCATAGCCACGGCATCCACGGCGTGGACAGCGTGTTGAGGCACATCATCACCATCGCGCGTTAAGCGCGGTGGTGATAGGCTAGGAAGCGTTTCGAAGCAGGATCGCATTCAGTGGAGGAAGCTTATGCATCTTCACTTCAAGGGCGGTTTTGACGAGGTCGATCTGCAGCTTTTCGCCATTGTTGCGATCATGATCGCGCTTGGATGCGGAATCTATCTATTCGGGAATATGTATGAAGCGGGAGAGCAGGCCGGGCATGTGGCCCGTGCGCTGCCGTCGTTTTAAGGGCGGTCAGGCCTGCATGGCGCTTTATATCGGATAGCCATTATATCGCAGCGTGTTCTGGGCAGTGGAATCCGGTCCTTTGGTGGGCTCCCTTTGGTGCGCGACAGGCATTTTCTTCGCCTGATCCGGTAAAATTGTGCTGTTTCATTTACCGGGCCTTGAGGGTTGGCCGTTACGGTGCCTCCCATGAAAACGGTGAAACGCTTCCTTCTGGATCAGTCCGGTGCCACCTCGATCGAGTATGCCTTGATCGCTGCGGGGCTTTCGATTGTCATCCTCGTTGCCGTCAATAACCTCGGCTCGGCGCTGTCGAGCAAATACGAAGTCATCCGGACCAGCGTGCAGTAATGAAGCCGCTGCGGATGCAGCGTGCCCCGTCACAATACTTGCCTTGGTCGCCGGTGGCCGATAACCTCTCTGAACTGTTGATGGGGATGGAGTTCCCCCGATAACCGCCGCAAGGCTGATGACTCCTACCAGGCGCTTTCGCGTCGGTAGGAGTGATTCCTCCCAGCGATGTGCCCGGAGAAGGGTGCATGACAATGGCTGGGCCGCCTCGTGAGACATCGCGTTCGAGACCTCCTCGTTCAAGGCTTCCTCATTCACTTGCCATCGCACTCTGGACCACAGGCTCGATCTGGGCCGTGGCGGTCGCTGCGTATCTGCTCGGTGCAGACATGGAGCTGATCGTCCCGTTGATGGTGTTCGGCATGCTGACAGGCGTGGCCGAATGGATGACAAGAGGAAGAGACAAGTGAACTTGATTTTTATTATGGCGGTGGCCGTGGGCGGCGCGATCGGCTCGGTGATGCGGTATCTGGTCGGCATCGGCGCGGGCAGGCTGTTCGGTACGGATTTCCCGTGGGGGACGCTCATCATCAACATCACCGGCTCGTTCGTGATGGGCGTTTTCGCGGGTCTGTTTGCGACACGATGGAATCTGCCGCAGGCCACGCGGATATTCCTCACCGTCGGCATCTGCGGCGGCTACACCACATTCTCGACCTTCTCGCTGGATTCGTTCTATCTGATCGAGCGTGGCGAACTTGCCGCGACCGCCGTCTACATGATCGGCTCGGCCGTACTGTCGGTCGGCGCACTGATCGGTGCGATGCATCTGGTGCGGACGATGGCGTGAGAGTCGGAGGTTTTTCGTGTCGTTGAAGATCAGAAATGCTCGTCCTGAAGATGAAACAGCTGTCGTCGCGCTGTGGCAGTCCTGCGGACTGGTTGCGAGCTATAACGATCCGGCAGCCGATTTCCGATTTGCTTTGGCTGGTGCGTGCTCGGACGTTTTGGTCGGCGAGGATGAATCCGGCCAGATCACGGGCAGCGTCATGATCGGGCACGACGGCCATCGCTTGGCGTTTGAGAGGCCAAAGCGCGTCCGCGCCGTTCAGGAGCATGAAGGAAAGCTTTGGGTGTTCGTTGATGACATCGAAGCAGGTGTGCCAATGGAACAGGTTGAAGTGATTGAGAAGGGCGTTGGAGCGTCAGCGCTGGGACAGCCGCCGCGACTGTCGATACCGCGCCGTGAGGATGTGGAACCGGAAGATAAATCCGTTCGCAAATCGCGTTTCGCGCTTGCAGAGGGGGATGTCGTGGTGACGTTTCCGGAGAATCTTTCTGCGGATAGCGTGGAAGACTTGGATGGTTTTTGGCAAGTTTTCATCAAGAAGGCCCGGCGCGAAGCAGGCAGCAAACAATGAAAGAGGCCGCCAACTAAGGCGGCCTTATCTATCATGAGCAACATTCTTAAAACCATTGATCTGGCGGATGGTCGCGCGGTGCTTTTTGATGCCGCGATTGACGACTATCGCGCTCAAAATCTTACCTGCTTCGCCCCTGACGGAACTGTCCGATGGCAAGCGTCTCTTCCTGCCAATACCGGTCCTGACAGCTTCGTTGATATTGCTATCGATGAGGATGCTATTCGCGCCATAACTTGGAGCGGATGGTCGATTTGGTTTAACCCCGTCACTGGTACTGAGAATAAGTCCCGGTTTGTGAAATAGGCCACTCTCAAAATCAAACTAGGCCACTAGGGGTTAAAACAGGCCAGTACCAGAAGGAGAAAAAGAACATATTGCGAACATGGAACAAATAGGGTACATTCATTTCATCGGACGTTTTCAGCGATTCCGGTCCGCCGCTTCAGGGAAGCCCGTTTGTCCGGCCGGCGAATCCCGTACAATAAGGAGTGACCCCCATGGCCCCAGCCGCCCTGCGTATCGTTGAAGGATCGTCGATGGACAAGACCAAGGCTCTGACGGCTGCGCTGTCGCAAATCGAGCGCCAGTTCGGCAAAGGCTCGGTGATGCGGCTCGGCAAGGCCGACCGCTCCATGGATATCGAGGTGATTTCGTCAGGCTCTCTCGGGCTCGACATCGCGCTCGGTGTCGGCGGTCTGCCGAAGGGGCGCGTGGTGGAGATTTACGGCCCTGAATCGTCGGGCAAAACAACGCTGGCGTTGCACACGGTGGCCGAGGCCCAGAAGAAGGGCGGCACCTGCGCCTTCATCGACGCCGAACACGCGCTGGATCCGGTCTATGCCCGCAAGCTCGGCGTCAATGTCGATGAGCTGCTGATTTCCCAGCCCGACCATGGCGAACAGGCGCTCGAGATCGCCGACACGCTGGTGCGCTCCGGCGCGGTGGATGTGCTGATCGTCGATTCGGTCGCGGCGCTGGTGCCGCGCGCCGAACTCGAGGGCGAGATGGGTGACGCGCTGCCCGGTCTTCAGGCGCGCTTGATGAGCCAGGCGCTGCGCAAGCTGACGGCCTCGATCAACAAGTCCCACACCATGGTGATCTTCATCAACCAGATTCGCATGAAGATCGGCGTGATGTACGGCTCGCCGGAAACCACCACCGGCGGCAACGCCCTGAAGTTCTATGCCTCCGTACGCCTCGATATCCGCCGCATCGGCGCGATCAAGGAGCGCGACGAGGTGATCGGCAACTCCACCCGCGTCAAGGTGGTGAAGAACAAGCTCGCGCCGCCGTTCAAGCAGGTCGAATTCGACATCATGTATGGCGAGGGCGTCTCCAAGATGGGCGAGATCCTCGACCTCGGCGTCAAGGCCGGCATCGTCGAGAAATCCGGCGCCTGGTTTTCCTATGACAGCCAGCGCCTCGGTCAGGGCCGCGAGAATTCCAAAGCGTTCCTGCGCGATAACCCGGACATGACCGCCAAGATCGAAGCCGCGATCCGGCAGAATTCCGGCCTGATCGCCGAGCAGATTCTTGCCGGTACCCCGGAGAGCGATGCCGAGGGCGACGCGGAGGATTGATCGTTATTCATGCCGGATCGCGTTTTGCGCGCCTTGCATGAATAGAGACAAATTCCGGGACCTGAGAGCTTCTCAGGTCTGGCGCGATGTGGGCAAGACGGGAATCCTTGCTCGCGCAACATTGTGCATCGGAAGGCAAAGCGGGCGCTGCGGATGTTGAGTTGCCGACATCCTCAGGGCCCGTTTTGTTTTGTAAATCCCTCAAGGGGCTGACGAGCAGATTTGGCCTCTTAAGAAAGCCTTTTGCTTAAGCGTTTCAGTCAGCCACGGCACTGAATGCTCGGCCGCTTCCAGGGTTTGCGCTGGCGATGGATAGACACCGCTGGAAAAAGTGTGTGTCGGTGTCCATCGGCCTGCGTCTTCCGGATCGCGCCGAAATTCCTCGAAGCCAAAGGTGCCGTCCGGCCTGGAAAAGAAATCGACGCACCTGTGGTCTTCATCCTCGACACTCACGAAAACTGTCCAAGACTTGTTCGTTCGTGACATGGCGCATTCCGTGGTTCCTGTCTTACTCCGCCGCCTGGGCGTAATCGCTGACCGGCGGGCAAGAGCAGACGAGATTGCGGTCGCCATAGACGTTATCAACGCGGCCGACCGGCGACCAGTATTTATCCTGCCGCGGGCTGCCATCCGGGAAGCAGCCTTCCGCGCGTGAATAGGGTCTCTGCCAGTTATCGTCGGCGATGTCGTGCACGGTGTGTGGCGCGTAGCGCAGGGGCGAGGCGTCGATGGGGAACTTGCCATCCTCAACTTCGGCGATTTCCTGGCGGATCGCGATCATCGCCTCGCAGAAACGATCCAGCTCTGCCTTCGATTCGGATTCGGTTGGCTCGATCATCAGCGTGCCCGGCACTGGGAAACTCATGGTCGGCGCGTGGAAGCCGTAATCGATCAGCCGCTTTGCGATGTCGTCCACGGTGGCACCGCAGGCTGTCTTCAGCGGGCGCGGATCGATGATGCACTCATGTGCGACGCGGCCGTTGTGGTTGCGATAGAGCACGGGGAAATGCGCATCGAGCCGCTTTGCGATGTAGTTGGCGTTGAGGATTGCGACTTCCGTGGCGCGGCGCAGGCCGTCGGCTCCCATCATCAGGATGTAGAGATAGGAGATGGTGAGGATCGATGCCGAGCCGTAGGGCGCGGCGCTCACCGCGCCGATGTCTTCGCCATTCAGCGGCGGCAGGAACGGCGCGAGATGCTTCTTCACACCTATCGGCCCCATGCCGGGGCCACCGCCACCATGCGGAATGCAGAAGGTCTTGTGCAGATTGAGGTGGCTCACATCGGCACCGTAATCGCCGGGGCGGGCGAGGCCGACCTGCGCGTTGAGGTTGGCGCCGTCGAGATAGACCTGCCCGCCATGGGCATGGACAATGTCGCAGATCTCGCGGATCGCTTCTTCGAACACGCCATGCGTCGAAGGGTAGGTGATCATGATTGCCGCCAGCGTATCGGCATGCGCCTCGGCTTTCTTGCGCAGATCGGCGACATCGACATTGCCATGCGTGTCGCAGGCGACGACCACCACCTTCATGCCCGCCATGCTGGCGGACGCCGGGTTAGTGCCGTGCGCGGAAGCAGGAATCAGGCAGACGTCGCGCTGCGCTTCGTCGCGCGCAGCATAATAGGCGCGGATCGCAAGCAGCCCCGCATATTCGCCCTGCGCGCCAGAGTTCGGCTGCAGCGACACCGCGTCATAGCCGGTGATTTCCGCGAGCCATTGCTCCAGCCGTGCAAACAGCGCGTGATAGCCCGCGGCCTGTTCAGTCGGTGCGAAGGGGTGGATGTTGCCGAACTCCGGCCATGTCAGTGGGATCATTTCGGTGGTGGCGTTCAGCTTCATGGTGCAGGAGCCGAGCGGGATCATCGCGCGGTCGAGCGCGAGGTCACGGTCGGAGAGCTTGCGCATGTAGCGCAGCAATTCCGTCTCGGAGCGATAGGCGTGAAACACCGGATGGGTCAGGAACGTGTCGTTGCGCAGGAGCGCGGAGGGCAGGGTGTCTGTTGCCTCACGCTCCACCTCGGCGTAATCGAGCGCGCCGCCGAACGCGCGCCATATTGCTTCAATGGTTGCAGGCGTGGTTGTTTCATCCAGCGCGAGGCCGATCTCGTTCTTTGCAACCCGAAAATTGAGGCGCTCGGTCTGCGCGCGGGAAAGAATGTCGGCGCGCTGTGCGCCTTCGGCTTTCACCGTCACGGTGTCGAAGAAGCTCTCGCTGGTGGGCGCAAAGCCAAGCTGCCGCAGTCCGCTCGCGAGCGTCGCCGCACGGCGGTGCACGGTGCACGCGATATGAACGAGGCCCTCGGGGCCATGATAGACCGCATACATCGACGAGATGATCGCAAGCAACACCTGTGCGGTGCAGATGTTCGACGTCGCCTTCTCGCGGCGGATATGCTGTTCACGGGTCTGCAACGCGAGGCGATAGGCGGGTTGCCCGCGCGAGTCCACCGACAATCCGACGAGGCGACCGGGCAGCGATCGCTTGAGCGCATCCTTCACCGCCATGTAGGCGGCATGCGGTCCGCCATAGCCCATTGGCACGCCGAAGCGCTGTGTGGAGCCGATCGCGATGTCGGCGCCGAGTTCGCCTGGCGCGGCGAGCAGCGTCAGCGCCAGAATGTCGGCAGCGACGACGGCGACGCCGCCCTTAGCGTGTAGAGCTGCGATGGCCAAGCGAAAATCTCGTATTGCGCCGTCCGTGCCGGGATACTGGAACAGCGCACCGAACACGTCCGCGCTGTCGAGATCCCGCAGCGGGTCGCCGACGATGAGCGTCCAGCCGAGCGGCTCGGCGCGGGTCCGCAGCACCGCGAGCGTCTGTGGGTGCACATTGCGGTCGACGAAGAATGCCTTGGCCTTCACAGACGATGAGCGTTCGGCCAGCGCCATCGCTTCGGCTGCGGCGGTTGCTTCATCGAGCAGCGAGGCGTTGGCGACATCGAGCCCGGTCAGATCGCAGATCATGGTCTGGAAATTGAACAGCGCTTCCAGCCGCCCCTGGCTGATTTCCGGCTGGTACGGCGTGTAGGCCGTGTACCAAGCCGGGTTCTCGAGAATGTTGCGCAGGATCACCGTGGGCAGTTGTGTCCCGGAATAGCCTTGCCCGATCAGTGAGGTGAATATCCGGTTCTGTGCGGCGAGTTCGCGCATATGGGCGAGAGCATCGGCTTCGCTCAATGCGGGTGGAAGATCGAGCAAACGATTGAGGTGAATGTCGGCGGGCAGCGTTTCGCTGATCAGCGCATCAAGGCTCGATGCGCCGACGGTCTCCAGCATCGCCTCGATATCGCGCGGCGAGGGACCGATATGGCGGCGGCCGAAGGTGGTGGCGGGTTCGTTCGCTGGGTGATGCATCGTCATGTGACATCCTCGAAGGAAATCTGCCTGGTCTCGCCATGCCGGGTTTGTCCCGGCATGGCGAAAAGGATCACTCGGTCTGCGCCTTGTAGGCTGCTTCATCCATCAGCCCGTCCAGTTCGCTCTTGTCGGCAAGCTTCAGCTTGAAAAACCACGCCTTGCCCTGTGGGTCGGAGTTGATAAGCGACGGATCAGCGGCGAGTGCGTCGTTGGATTCGACGACTTCGCCAGATATCGGCGCATAGACATCCGATGCGGCCTTCACGCTTTCGACAGTGGCGGCGGTTTCCGCCTTCTTCAGGCTGCGGCCTGCCTTCGGCAGTTCGACGAACACCACGTCGCCGAGTTGGCTTTGTGCGAAGTCGGTGATGCCGATGGTTGCGGTATCGCCATCGATCTGGAGCCATTCATGATCGGACGTGAAAAGCGTGGTCATGGATTTCCTCAGCGTTGATAGGTGGGAGCGACGAAAGGCAGTTTTGCGACATGCATCGGCAAGCGCTGGCCGCGCAGGTCGGTGAACAGTCCGGTGCCGGGTGTGGCGAGCGGCGTGGGCACATAGCCCATCGCTACGGGGCCGTTGACGCTCGGGCCGAAGCCGCCGGAGGTCACTCGGCCGATCTTGTTGGTGGAGGATGCATCGGCGAACAGCGGCGCACCCTCACGCACCGGGGCACGGCCTTCCGCCTTCAGGCCGACGCGGCGGCTGGGCGCGCCTTCTTCAAGCTGGCGCAGGATGGTGTTCGCACCGAGAAATCCGCCCTCGCGCGCGCCGCCCTTGCGACGGGCTTTCTGGATCGACCATTCGAGCGCAGCCTCGACCGGCGTCGTGGTGGTGTCGATGTCATGCCCGTAGAGGCAAAGCCCGGCCTCTAACCGCAGGCTGTCGCGCGCACCGAGACCAATGGGAAGCACTGCGGCGTCAGCGAGCAGCGTCGTTACCAGACGTTCGGCGTCGGACGCCGGGACCGAGATCTCGAAACCGTCCTCGCCGGTATAACCGGAGCGCGAGACGAAGCATGGGATGTCGAGCAGCGTACGCGGTCCGCTGTCCATGAACCGCATCGTGGCGATGCTGGTATCGAATTTGGTCAGCACATCCACCGCCTTCGGGCCCTGCAGGGCAATCAGCGCGCGGTCGGGCAGGGGGATGATCTCGCAATCACGGGCGAGGTGGGCGCGCAAATGCGCCTCGTCGTCCGCTTTGCAGGCGGCGTTGACGACCAGAAAAAGCTCGTCGCCGAAATTCGCGACCATCAGGTCGTCGAGGATGCCGCCTTCGTTATTGGTGAACAACGCGTAGCGCTGACGACCCGGTGCGATGCCGAGGATGTCTTGCGGAACGAGACGCTCCAGCGCGGCTGCTGCGTCCTCGACCCGGCCTGATTTCGGCCGGAGCCTGATCTGGCCCATATGCGAGACATCGAACAGGCCGGCGGAGGTACGAGTGTGGAGATGCTCCTTGAGCACGCCGGCGGCGTACTGCACCGGCATCTCGTAGCCCGCGAACGGAACCACCTTGCCGCCACAGCTTAGATGCAGGGCATGAAGAGGGACGCGTTTCAGAGAGGAAAAGGTGGCTGGCTCGGACATCGGTGCTCCTGTGGGTTTGCCGGGACGCGTGTCCCGTAAACCTGCCGAAGCCCCACCTGTCGCTGTGCCTGAGAGTATTATCCCGTCGGCGGATACCGCACCGTTTCCGGCCGTATCTCTTTCCAGATGTATCGTCCCTCACACGGTCCTTTTGCCTGAGAGTTTCCGGGGCGGTTGCTCCTTCGGCGCCGGCCAGCTTTCAGTTCAAAGCGGCCGATCTCTCCCGGTGTGACGGGTCGTTATATTGCAGAGCAAAACATGGGATTCCTGGGCTGTCAACGCAACGGCATCCCCTCATACATGCGTTAAATGACATTGGTTCGGGTTTCGCCCGTTTTGTGGACAAGGGCGGTATCCCCCGTCTAAAAGCGGCGTGGAAAATCTGCATTTTACCCGGCATGGTCCGGCACGGATTCGCAAGGTCGATTGGACGGTTATGAGCGGCGTTAACGAGATCAGGTCTGGGTTTCTCAATTTTTTCGCGAAAAACGGGCACGAGATCGTCCCGTCCTCGCCACTGGTTCCCCGCAACGACCCGACATTGATGTTCACCAATGCGGGCATGGTGCAGTTCAAGAACGTGTTTACGGGTCTTGAGAAGCGCCCCTACCAGCGCGCCACCACCTCGCAGAAATGCGTCCGTGCCGGCGGCAAGCACAACGACCTCGACAATGTCGGCTACACCGCTCGCCACCACACCTTCTTCGAGATGCTGGGCAACTTCTCGTTCGGCAACTACTTCAAGGACCGTGCGATCGAACTGGCGTGGACGCTGATCACCAAGGATTTTGCACTTCCCAAGGATCGTCTCCTGGTGACGGTTTACGCCGAGGACGACGAGGCGTTCGATCTCTGGAAGAAGATCGCGGGCCTGCCGGAATCGAAGATTATCCGCATCGGGACTTCCGATAACTTCTGGCAGATGGGCGACACTGGCCCGTGCGGTCCGTGCTCGGAAATCTTCTTCGATCATGGCGACAAGGTGCCGGGCGGCCCTCCGGGATCGCCGGATGAAGACGGTGACCGTTTCATCGAGATCTGGAATCTCGTTTTCATGCAGTTCGACCAGATCGCGCCGGGTAATCGCAACCCGCTTCCGCATCCGTCGATCGACACCGGCATGGGGCTCGAGCGTGTGGCCGCTGTGCTGCAGGGCAAGCACGACAATTACGAGATCGACCTGTTCGTAGCACTGATCCGTGCCATCTCCGAATTGACGGGCGCCGATCCGCATGGACCGATGGCGCCTTCGTTGCGCGTGATCGCGGATCACCTGCGTGCGTCATCGTTCTTGATCGCCGACGGCGTGCTGCCGTCGAACGAGGGGCGCGGCTACGTGCTGCGCCGGATCATGCGCCGCGCGATGCGCCATGCGCAGTTGCTGGGCGCGAAAGACCCGCTGATGCATCGCCTCGTCTGGGCACTGGTGCGTGAGATGGGGCAGGCCTACCCTGAACTCGTGCGCGCCGAGGCGCTGATCGAGGAAACGCTGAAGCTCGAAGAGACCCGCTTCCGCAAGACGTTGGATCGCGGCCTTGCCATCCTCGATGAAAAGAGCGCGTCGCTGCACAAGGGCGACATGTTCGACGGCGAGACGGCGTTCACACTGTACGATACTTATGGGTTCCCGCTCGACCTCACGCAGGACGCGCTGCGCAATCGGGGTGTCGGCGTAGATCTTGCCTCCTTCACTGATGCAATGGAGCGCCAGAAGGCGAAGGCGCGCGCATCCTGGGCGGGCTCGGGTGATACGGCCGCCGAGAAGATCTGGTTTCCGTTGCGCGAGGAACTCGGTGCGAGCGAATTTCTCGGCTACGACACCGAGATCGCTGAGGGTGTGGTGACGGCGCTGGTCAAGGATGGCGCGAGCGTCGATAGCCTGAAGGCAGGGGATAGCGCTTCCGTGGTGCTGAACCAGACGCCGTTCTACGGCGAATCCGGCGGTCAGGTCGGCGACATCGGCCTCCTGACCGGCGACGGCGGCGTGCGCTTCCGCGTCACCGACACGCAGAAGAAGGCGGGCGATCTGTTCGTCCATGTCGGCCAGCTCGAGCAAGGCACCTTGAAGAAGGGTGCCGCGCTGCAGCTCGAAGTCGATCACGCGCGTCGTGGTGCGATCCGTGCCAACCATTCCGCGACGCATCTTTTGCATGAGGCGTTGCGTCAGGTGCTCGGCGATCACATCGCCCAGCGCGGTTCGCTGGTATCGCCGGAGCGGCTGCGTTTCGACTTCGCGCACACCAAGCCGATTACGGCGGATGAATTGCGTCGCATCGAGGATATCGCCAACGACATCGTGCTGGAGAACGGCGAGGTCACGACGCGGCTGATGGGCATCGAGGATGCCCGCAGTTCGGGTGCGCGGGCGCTGTTCGGCGAGAAGTACGGTGACGAAGTACGCGTCGTTTCGATGGGGCACGGCAGCGGCAACACGCTCGGCTGGTCGGTCGAGCTGTGTGGCGGCACGCATGTGAAGCGCACCGGCGATATCGGTCTTGTCTCGATCACCGGTGAGAGCGCGGTTGCCTCCGGCGTGCGCCGTATCGAGGCGTTGACCGGGCGTGCCGCGCGCAATGCAGCCAATCACAGCATCCAGACCGCGAAGTTGGCGGCAGCTGAATTGAAGACAACGCTTGAAGACATGCCCGCGCGGGTCGCCGCTCTGATAGAGGAGCGAAAGAAGCTCGAACGCGATCTATCAGACGCGCGCAAGAAGCTCGCGATGGGCGGTAGCGCTGCGGGCGGTGCATCGGGCGGTGACATCCGCACCGTGGCGGGTGTGAAGTTCCTCGGCCGCGCTGTGCATGGCATCGAGATGAAGGATCTCAAGAGCCTCGCGGACAGTGGTAAGAAACAGGTTGGCGAGGGCGTTGTCGCTATCGTCGGTGTGACCGAGGATGGCAAGGCGGGCGTCGTGGTCGGCGTGACACCTGATCTCACCTCGCGTTTTTCCGCCGTCGATTTGGTGCGCGTGGCCTCCGAAGCGCTTGGTGGTAAAGGCGGCGGCGGGCGTCCGGACATGGCGCAGGCGGGCGGGCCAGACGGCTCGAAGGCCGATGCGGCAATCGCTGCGATAGAGAAGGCGATGGGCGCCTGACGCTTCAGGCGCACTAGGAACCATCAATGCACAAAGGGGTACTCACCCATCAGGTCCGATTGGGCGGACTTCTTTTTCTCGCATCCACGGCGATCGGCTGGGGTCTGAATTGGCCAGCCATGAAGATTCTCCTGCGCGACTGGCCGCCTTTGTTCGCGCGCGGAGTTTCCGGTGTTGTTGCGACACTCATCCTGTTCGCGATTGCTGCGGCGAGCCGCGAACGTTTGGGCGTGCCGCGAAAGGCGTGGGGGCCGCTGCTCCTTGCTTCATTCACCAATGTCTTTGCCTGGATGGGTTTTACCACCATCTCGATGACGACACTGTCGATCAGTGAGGCTGCACTTCTCGTTTATACAATGCCGATTTGGGCGACGATTCTTGCGTGGCCCGTTCTTGGCTCGCGGCCGAAACCGCGGGACGTGACCGGACTCATTTTGGGATTCGCGGGACTCTTCGTTCTCTTTTCAGACCACCACCTTGGACTTGCATCTGACAAGACCGTCAGCATCGCTCTGGCGCTCGGCGCTGCCATTCTCTTTGCGCTCGGCAGTCTTTTGAATGCCCGGTCCGCGCCGGCTGCGCCGATTTCTTTTGTGGCTTGGCAGATCGGATTGGGATGCCTTCCGATGGTCGTGCTGGGCCTCGCATTCGAACATCCGGATATAGGAGCTCTCAAGATCGATAGTGGACTCATGCTGGTCTACATGACCCTTGTGCCGATGGGGACTTGTTATCTCACATGGTTCGCGGCCATTCGTCGTCTTTCTGCCACGACAGCAGCGGTGGGAATGCTGTCCGTACCCGTGATCGGCATTCTCGCTGGGGCACTCTTTCTGGGTGATAGCGTCGGCTGGCGCGAAATATGTGCAATTGTACTTACGCTGGCCGGGGTCACGTTGGCGCTTTCAAAGCCGAAGCCTGTGATTGAGCAGGGCGTCTAAGGGTACAGGTTACGTCATACTCGCCATGCCGATCGGTCCGGCATGGCGAAAATCCAGTGCTACTTCGTTCCGCTCAGTGCGACATGAATACGGGCGTGGTCATCGATCCGAGGATGCCGCGGGTAACGCCGCCGAGCACAAATTCGCGCAAGCGCGAATGGCCGTAGCCACCCATCACCACAAGGTCGCTGCCGTGATCGCCGGTATAAGACAGGATGGCGTTGTTGACGTCGACATCGGCTGCCGGCACCACCCTCAATGCTACCTCAATGCCGTGTCGGGCGAGATGGTTCACGATACCCGTGCCGCTCGCCTGGTGACGTGAATCCTGAGTCTTTTCGTTGGCGATGATCAGGACCTCGACCTTGTTCGCTCGCTTCAACAGCGGCCGGGCGTCATTCACGGCACGCGCGGCGGTCGAACTGCCGTCCCAGCAGCATACCACATGGTCGAGCCGCAGGCTGTCTTTCTGAATGTAGGGCACGATCAGTACAGGCCGTCCGGAATCGAACAATGCCGACTCGATGATGGCCTCGTTATCGTCATCTCTGGTCTCGGCCTGCTGTATGATGCTGAGGTCGGAGCGCCGTGCTTTCACCGCGAAGGCTGCCGCCGAATGAGGCAGGCGGTGCGTGACGATCTCGTGATCGAAGGAAAGGCCGGCTTCCTCTGCGGCAGCCTGGAACCGTGCCGTCGCCTCACGCGCCTCGCGCTCCTTCTCCTCAATGATGTTGGAGACCACCGATGCGGGAAGTGTGGGGATCGGATACTGCGGAAAACCAAGCGGGTCGCAGAACGCCATCGCGGTCACATGCGCGTCAAATGCTTTTGCAGCCGACATCGCATAGCTGAGAGAGCGGTCGCGACCTGGATCGGTTTCGAGCTTGAGGGTGATATCTTTGATCACGAGATGCCTCCAATCGACGGGTTGCAACTGATGCCACATCATCGCGCGGCCTCACGGTAACGGGTTGAGGCACGTCAATGTTCATCATATCCGTCCGGGGGACTTCGTGTCCTTGTCGTCGCAGGTTTGGCCTGGTCGGGACTGCGGCGATGGGTAGCCGGGCAGCACGCTGGTAACTTGATATCGGATGCTACAAAATACCGCATGAATCATAATACTCCTTTGATATCAACGGTCGTCGTCGGCCTTGTGCTGGCATTTGTCTTCGGTGCGCTGGTCCAGCGTGTCCGTATTTCTCCGCTCGTGGGCTATCTGCTTGCCGGCGTGGTGATGGGGCCGTTCACGCCCGGCTACGTTGCCGACCAGAATATTGCCAATGAGCTCGCCGAAATCGGCATCATTCTTCTGATGTTTGGTGTCGGGCTGCATTTCTCGCTGAAGGATTTGTGGTCGGTGCGGGCGATCGCGCTGCCCGGCGCGGTGGTGCAGATTTCGGCCGCCACGGTGATGGGCTGGGGATTGGGTTGGTTGCTCGGCTGGAGCACCGACAAGGGCATTATGTTCGGCATTGCGCTTTCGACGGCTTCGACCGTCGTGCTGTTGCGTGCGATGCAGGAGCGGCGGCTGATCGACACCGAACGTGGCCGCATCGCGGTCGGCTGGCTGATCGTCGAGGATATCGCCTGTGTGCTGACGCTGGTGATGCTGCCTCCTCTAGCAGGGATGTTAAAGGGTCATGCGGCAGGTGAGATGGATGTCGCATCGCTGGTCTGGCCGCTCGCGTTGACGCTCGGCAAGGTCGCGGCCTTCGTCGTGTTGATGCTGGTGGTCGGTCGCCGCCTCATACCGGCGCTTCTGCATTACGTCGCGCATACGGGCTCGCGCGAACTGTTCCGTCTTGCGGTATTCGCGATCTCACTTGGTGTGGCCTTCGGCGCGGCGATCCTGTTCGACGTTTCGTTCGCGCTGGGGGCTTTCTTCGCCGGCATGATCCTGAGCGAATCCGAACTCAGCCAGCGTGCCGCGAGCGAGACGCTGCCGCTGCGCGATGCGTTTGCAGTGCTGTTCTTCGTTTCTGTGGGCATGCTGTTCAATCCCTCGATCATCGTGAACGAGCCGTTGCCGCTTCTGGCGACGTTGTTCATCATCTTGTTCGGCAAATCGCTTGCGGCTTACGGCATCGTGCGGGTGTTCGGCTATTCCAGGTCGACGGCACTGACAATCTCGGCGAGTCTCGCCCAGATCGGCGAGTTCTCGTTCATCCTCGTCAGCCTCGGGGTCAGCCTGTCATTGATGACGGAGCGCGGACGCGACCTCGTACTTGCGGGATCGATCATCACCATCATGCTCAACCCGCTGTGGTTTGCGTTGCTCGACCGCATTCTGGTGGAGAAAAAGGACGCGCCGCCGTTGCCGCCGGACGAGAAGCCGGCTCCGCCGCGCGTCGAATTGCCGGTCACGAGGCTTTCGAACCATGTCGTTCTGGTTGGCTATGGCCGCGTCGGTGGCGTGGTCGGCAAAGCGCTGCGGGGGGCGAACGAGCCATTTCTGGTGATCGAGGACAATCCCGGCACGATCGAGAGGTTGCGGCAGGAAGGTGTCGAAGTCATCAACGGTAACGCGGCGGCGGCGGGCGTGTTGCAGGCGGCTAATCTCGATGTTGCGCGCGGCTTGCTGGTCGCCATCCCCGATGCTTTCGAGGGTGGCCAGATCGTTGCCAAGGCGCGCGCCATCAGTACGAATCTGCCGATCATCGCGCGGGCGCATTCGGAAGAAGAGATCGCCCATCTCAAGCACCACGGGGCGAATTCGGTCATCATGGGGGAGCATGAGATCGCGAAGGCGATGATCGCGCAGATCGGCGCGGCGGAGGCACCCTCGCTGGCGTCCTGACGCTGCCAGAACCTCATGCTTGTCGTGGGCATCCAAGACGATGTGCAGATCCGCGTCAGGCCGGTCGCATGTGTCGCGCATAAAAGGCGAGTTCGACCGAGATGAAGCGTGCGTAACTGTCACGCAGATAGGCGGTCGCGTGGGGGGTCCCTGCCGCATCGGTTGAGAAAAAACCGAGTCCGGTGCCTTCGACGATCATGTTTGAGACTTGCGTCTTCGATAGTCCGAAACGTTTGGCAATCTGCGCCCGGCTCGGTAGTGGCGTGCCATCAATATCGGACATCATCACCGACAGCACGACAGGGATGGCACCTTCGCGCTTTCCGAAGAAGCATGTGAATTTAGGCATGCGGTCGATCAGCGGAATACCCGTCGCATGCGCGTGTCCGGCAGCGGCGGCGAAACGCCGGATGAAATCCGGATCCTGCGCCAACATCTGCGCGCGTTGCATCTCCGGCTGCACTGCGTCGAGAGCGTTCACTGCATGGGGCATCCAGCTCTTGACGAAATCCCACATGCGCGGGGTCGGATGGTAGGATTTCGAGCGGCGGTCAGATTGATTTCGTGATGTTTTGACGAAGCCTGCCAGTTTCAGCAGGGTGAGCGTTGTCTTGAGAGTGCGCGGGGTGAGTTCCTCCCGCTGTGCACACAGGTCGAGCAACTGGGTGTAGGTAACGCCGCCGAGCGGGCCATGCCTTTCATAGTAGGCAGCAAAACAAAACACGTAAGCGGTCAAACGGAAGCGCGTTTCTGAAGCCATCAGCTTGTTGATGAGGCGCGGCGCCTCGCGGAACTGCGAGATCGCAACCGTGTATTCGCGAATGGCGGTGGAAAACGTCGGCGAGGTGCGCAATTGCGTGGCTTCAGCCATCAAGGAGTCGCTCAGGTCATCGCCGGCATCAGTGGGTGACATGGTGCTTTGCCGCAACGATCCTGCCCGATCCGAATATCTGGCACGTTTTTGACCGCGCCAGATTCGCATGAACGGTTTACGTTTTTCCGGGAGCGAGGGGAATTGGAAATAGGCGCGACGCTGCTGCAGGCGGTGTGTTTGGCCCTGGTCTGGTGGTCACCACCTCTGTCCTGCTTGGTTGATGTCCGCGGGCGATCTGTTCCAGGAATTTCAGCACGGAGCTTTTTCAATTACGAAAAAAGGCGCGGAGTGATCCGCGCCTTTCATTGTGTGATCTCTATTTTGAGGCTCAGGCTGTCGCCGCCATCGCCTTGGTCAGGTTTTCCGCGACCTTGTCGAGGAAGCCGGTGGTGGACAGCCACTTCTGGTCGGGACCGACCAGCAGCGCCAGATCCTTGGTCATGAAGCCTGACTCGACGGTGTCGACGCAGACCTTCTCCAGCGTCTTGGCGAACTTCGCCAGTTCGGCGTTGTTGTCGAGCTTGGCGCGGTGGGCGAGACCCTGCGTCCACGCGAAGATCGACGCGATCGAGTTGGTCGAGGTCTCCTTGCCCTTCTGGTGCTCACGGTAGTGGCGGGTCACGGTGCCGTGGGCGGCTTCGGCTTCCACGACCTGTCCGTCCGGCGTCAGCAACACCGAGGTCATCAGGCCGAGCGAGCCGTAGCCCTGCGCCACGGTGTCGGACTGCACGTCGCCGTCGTAGTTTTTACAGGCCCAGACATAGCCACCGGACCATTTCAGCGCCGAGGCGACCATGTCGTCGATCAGACGGTGCTCGTAGGTCAGGCCCTTGGCTTCGAACTTCGATTTGAACTCGGTGTCGTAGATCTCCTGGAAGATGTCCTTGAAGCGGCCGTCATACACCTTGAGGATGGTGTTCTTGGTCGACAGGTACACCGGGTAGCCGCGCGACAGGCCGTAGTTCATCGAGGCGCGGGCGAAGTCGCGGATCGAGTCGTCGAGGTTGTACATGCCCATGGCGACACCGGCGCCGGGAGCCTTGAAGACCTCGCGCTCGATCACGGTGCCGTCCTCGCCGACGAACTTCATCGTCAGTGCGCCCTTGCCGGGGAATTTGAAGTCGGTTGCGCGGTACTGGTCGCCGAAGGCGTGGCGGCCGATGATGATCGGCTTGGTCCAGCCCGGAACAAGACGCGGCACGTTCTTGCAGATGATCGGTTCGCGGAAGATGACGCCGCCGAGGATGTTGCGGATGGTGCCGTTCGGCGACTTCCACATCTCCTTGAGGCCGAATTCCTTCACGCGGGCTTCGTCAGGGGTGATGGTCGCGCACTTGACGCCGACGCCGTACTTCTTGATCGCGTTGGCGGCGTCGATGGTGACCTGATCGTTGGTCTTGTCGCGGTATTCCATCCCGAGGTCGTAATATTCGAGCTTCACATCGAGGAAGGGGTTGATGAGCTTGTCCTTGATGTACTGCCAGATGATCCGGGTCATCTCGTCGCCATCGAGCTCGACAACCGGGTTCGCTACCTTGATTTTGGCCATGAGGATGCGTGCCTTTTTTTGAGGTTTTTGGAGTGTGTAACCGAGGAATGCGCGCCTCTTAGCACCCGCGCAACGGCGGCGGAAGGCAGCTCAAAGCAGCATTTGGTGAGCGGTATTCCGGCGCGATCGGCAGGCCTGCCGTGCGCTTTCGCCAAGGCGGAATCTCCGATTCAAAAGGGTTCCGTAACCCATTCCGATTACAATCGAATTTCAGTCCGGCCGGGCGCCGTTTGGCTGCGATTTTCCGCCGCACGGAGGCGTTGAATCGCTTTCTTCAGAAGTTGATTCAACTTCTTAAGCGCCTGAATCATCGCCTTCAGGCGTTGATTCGGATTGTTCGCTTTCTGAATCAAAATCTTATCGCGTTGATTCAAGACCTTCGTGGCTTGATTCAGCGCCTTCAGGGCTTGAATCGGCACCTTCGATGGTTGATGCAGGCGCTTCAGCCATTGAATCGGAAAGCGAAGACGATGTCGGGGACCGACAAGACCAAGCCGCGTACCGACCTGCCGGGCCCCGTGGTGGTGCTGGTGGAGCCGCAGCTTGGCGAGAACATCGGCATGGCCGCTCGCGCCATGGGTAATTTCGGCCTGACACGTTTACGTTTGGTGAAGCCGCGCGACGGCTGGCCGAACATGGCGGCCCAGCGGGCGGCGGCAGGTGCCGACCACATTCTGGAGCGGGTGGAGTTGTTCGAGACGGTCGAGGCGGCCGTGGCCGATTGCGCGCTGCTGTTTGCGACCACCGCCCGCGCGCACGATCAGGCCAAGCCTGTGGTCGCTCCGGATGCCGCAGCCCGCGAGATCGTGGGCGAGACGGCGCGCGGCGCCACAGCTGGTATTCTGTTCGGCCGGGAGCGTTCAGGCCTGACCAATGAAGAGGTTGCACTCGCCAACCGGATCGTGACTTTCCCGGTCAATCCGGGGTTCGCCTCGCTCAATCTGGCGCAGGCGGTGCTCTTGATGGGCTATGAGTGGTTCAAGTTGGTGTCAGGTGGTCAGATACCGTTTTCGATGCCGGAGCGCTCCGAGCCTGCGTCTCAGCATCAGATGCACGCGTTTTTCGACAATCTAGTCGCGGAGCTCGACAAGGTCGAGTTCCTGCGCCCGGCCGAGAAGCGCGACGTCATGCTAGTCAATTTGCGTAATATTTTCAGCCGGATGGAGCCGAGCAAGCAGGATATGCACACCCTCCACGGCGTGGTCATGGCAATTGCCGAGGGGCGCAAGGGGCCGGCCAAAGGCGGGGTGCTCGATGGGACGCAGGCTACGCAGCTGCGAGCGCTGTTGGCAGAACAGGGCTCCCCGGCAACCGAGGGCAGATCGGGTTCCGTGCGCGGGCTGGCGCGGCTGCTGCGCCGGAACCCCACGGATGCAGAGCGCATCCTCTGGCAGGCATTGACCAAGGACCGCCGCTTCGCCGCGCAGTTCAAGCGGCAGACGCCGGTCGGTCGTCACATTCCCGATTTTGTCTCGTTTCCGCGGCGGATGGCGATCGAGATCGTCCATCCGAAGGAAAGCGAGGCTGTCGCCCACGAACGCGCCGTACGGGCCGCCTGGCTCGCTGAGCGCGGCTATCGTGTAGTTTCGCTGCAGGCGGCTGATATCGAGCGTGATCTGGAAGCGGAATTGAGGCGTCTGGAGGAAGTCTGATCCGGCGTTGGGTCTGCGCTGCGTTCAGTGCCTAATTTCGCGGCGGGTCAGCGCAGGCATTGGGCATAATCATTCGTTTGGCGCGTGAATCCGCATCTTTTGGCGTGAAAAGTGGCTGGCACGACCGTTGCTCCTCTTGAGGCATCTGCAATGCTCAGGAGGCCTCATGAAACGACCCGATCTCACCGAGAAGCTGCTCGACATCAAGCGCGAGAACGGTTGGAGCTGGAAACACATCTGTGCCGAGATCGGCGGTCATTCCGAGGTGCTGATCGTGGGCGCTATCCTCGGACAGATGAAGCTGACCAAGCCGCAGGCTGCAGCCGCGGCAAAGCTGTTCGGCCTCTCCAAAGTCGAGCAGGCTCTGCTCAATGAAGTGCCGATGCGCGGCGAAGGCCTGACGATGCCGCCGACCGACCCGCTGATCTATCGCTTCTACGAACTGGTGATGATCAACGGCCCGGCCTGGAAGGCGCTGATCGAGGAGGAGTTCGGTGATGGCATCATGTCGGCGATCGATTTCGACATGACCATGCAGCGCGTCGCCGATCCGAAGGGGGACCGCGTCAGCATCGGCATGACGGGCAAGTTCCTGCCGTATAAATACTACGGCGCTACCGGCAACCACGCCCCGCTGGGTTACAAGGAGGAGTGAGTAGTCGTAGGTGCGATCCCGAGAGGCCCGCGCCTTGGCGCGAGCCTCACAGGATGACGAAAGTCATGGAGCTGCGACGTTATTCGCCAGCCTTCACCTGGGCGACGGCGGGGGCCAGCAATTCGTCCATTTTCACGCGAATCTGCTGTTCGGAGACGCCCTTGTCGGCGAGGTCGCGGGCAACCTTGCCCAGTACGTCGCTGTCGCCGGAGACCTCGAAATCTGCCGCTACGACGTCCCTGGCATAGGACGTGGCGGCATCGCCGGTCAGACCGAGCTTTTCGGCGGCCCACAATCCAAGCAGCTTGTTTCGCCGCGCGATCGCCTTGAATCTTTGTTCCTCATCGACGGCAAACTTCTTTTCAAAGCCTTCCTCGCGCTTATCGAAACTCGACATATATCTGACCTGCCAGTTGAATCCCGGAATTGGGAGTCTGTTTTAAATATTGCCGGCGGGGGTGGTTCCCGCAACGTCCCGAAAGGTCGCAGGAGGCCGATAAGAAGCCGGTAAAACCCCCGAAAATGGCCGGGGTTGCGTTGTAACAAGGGGAGTGATCGGCTAGGTTGCCCATGAGTCCAGTTCGCGGTTTGTTTTCGCGGATCAAGGACTTCGCGGCAGCTCCGCCGTGTGTCGCGTAGAGTTTCGGAGCATCCCGATCCATGGATTTCAACAACACTCGGTACATCCCAATGAGCCGTCGGCGTCGCATCTATGAAGGCAAGGGCAAGGTTCTTTATGAAGGACCGGAGCCTGGCACCCTGATCCAGCATTTCAAGGATGACGCGACCGCGTTCAATGCCAAGAAACACCAGATCATCGAGGGCAAGGGTGTCCTCAACAACCGGATCTCGGAATATATTTTCCAGCATCTGAACGACATCGGTGTGCCGACGCACTTCATCAAGCGGCTCAACATGCGTGAGCAGTTGATCCGAGAGGTCGAGATCGTGCCGCTCGAGGTTGTGGTGCGCAATGTCGCTGCAGGCTCGCTTTCGCAGCGCCTCGGCATCGAGGAAGGCACACAGCTTCCGCGCTCGATCATCGAGTTCTATTACAAGAACGACCAGCTCGGCGATCCGATGGTGTCCGAAGAGCACATCACCGCGTTCGGCTGGGCGACGCCGCAGGAGATCGACGACATCATGGCGCTCGCCATCCGCGTCAACGATTTCCTTTCCGGAGTTTTCCTCGGCGTCGGCATCCGTCTCGTCGACTTCAAGATGGAATGCGGTCGCCTCTATGAAAACGAGATGATGCGCATCGTCGTTGCCGACGAAATCTCGCCGGACTCGTGCCGGCTGTGGGACATCAAGTCGAACGAGAAGATGGACAAGGATCGCTTCCGCCGCGATCTCGGTGGCCTGCTCGAGGCCTATACCGAAGTCGCCAAGCGCCTCGGTATTCTGATCGACAACGAGCGTCCGGCAGGTTCCGGCCCGGTGCTGGTGAAAAGCTGACCAGCCATGAAAGCACGCGTTACGGTTACGCTGAAGAACGGCATTCTTGATCCGCAGGGCAAAGCCATCGAGGGCGCGCTGAAATCGCTCGGCGTCGATGGCATCGCCAGCGTACGTCAGGGCAAGGTGTTCGATATCGAGGTTGAAAGCGGCGACAAGGCCAAGGCCGAAGCCGCGCTCAAGGCCGCTGCCGACAAGCTGCTCGCCAATACGGTGATCGAGAACTATCGCGTCGAGGTTCTGGGCTAAGCGACCGATGAAATCAGCCGTTCTCGTATTCCCCGGCATCAATCGTGAGCGCGACATGGCGCGCACATTGAAGCTCGTGTCCGGCACTGAGCCGACCATGGTCTGGCATGCCGAGACCGAATTGCCGAAGGGCACCGATCTCGTCGTCATTCCCGGCGGCTTCTCTTATGGCGATTATCTGCGTTGCGGAGCCATCGCGGCACGCTCGCCGGTGATGGATGCGGTACGGGCTTATGCGGCGAAGGGCGGCCTCGTGCTCGGCGTCTGCAACGGTTTCCAGATCCTGTGCGAGAGCGGCCTGTTGCCCGGCATCCTGATGCGCAACGCGCGGCTGCAATTCGTCTGCCGCGACGTGCATCTGCGCGTGGAGCGTTCCGATACGCCGTTCACACGCGGCTATAATGCGGGGCAGGTGATCCGGGTGCCGGTGGCGCATGGCGAAGGCAACTATGCCGCCGATGCCGAGACGCTGAAGCGCCTCGAAGGCGATGGCCGCGTGCTCTATCGCTACTGCTCGGCCGATGGCGACGTCGGCGACCTGCATAATTTCAACGGCGCGGCCGCTTCCATCGCCGGTATCGTCAACGAGAAGGGCAACGTGCTTGGCATGATGCCGCATCCCGAGAATCACGTCGAAGACGTGATGGGCTGCACCGACGGCCGCGGCTTGTTCGCTGGCCTCGCCGCACATCTGGACCGCGCGGCGTAAGCGGATTCTGCGCCACCCGCCCGGACATCAATAGCCTGAAGCAAAATGCCCGCGACAGGCGCGGGCATTTAAGCTGGTTAAACTTGCGTTGTCGGCCGATGCTTTACGCCGAGCGCAGCATGGCGAGGAAGCCGCTGACATCGTTGCGCAGCCGGACGCTTTCCTCCGTCAGCGCCTGCGCCGAGGCGTGAACGCCGCTCGCAGCCGATCCGGTGTCCTCGGCGCCCTTGCTGACCTTCTCGATATTCGCCGCCGCATCGGACGACGCTTCCGCCGCGAGATGGATGTTGCGGGCGATCTCGCGCGTGGCGGCTTCCTGCTGATCAACGGCCTCGAAGATCGCGCTGGCAATTGCCGAGATATGCGTGATGGTTTCGCCGATCCCGGTGATCGCGGCGACGGTCTCGCCTGTGGTCGCCTGCATGCCGGTGATCTGCGCGCCGATTTCATCGGTCGCCTTGGCGGTTTGCGCCGCCAGTGCCTTGACCTCCTGCGCCACCACGGCAAAACCCTTGCCGGCTTCTCCCGCGCGCGCGGCCTCAATGGTGGCGTTGAGCGCGAGCAGGTTGGTCTGTGCGGCGATTGCGTTGATGATCTTGATGACGTCGCCAATCCGGCTTGCGGATTCGTTCAGGCCCGCCACCTGGTTGTTGGCAGTCTCAGCCTGGCTGACCGCATCTTTGGCCACTTTCAGCGATTCCTGTACCTGACGCGAGATTTCGGTGACGGAGGAGCCCATTTCTTCGGTGCCTGCCGCGACCGACTGGACGTTGGCAGAAGCCTGATTGGATGTCGTCGCTACCACCTGCGTTTGGGCCTGAGCCGCGCTCGCGGTGTCCTTGAGCGTATCGGCGGCGGTACGCAGGTCTTCGGCCATGGTTCCTACGCGGCCGACGATTTGGGCGATGGTCTGCTCGAATTGCGTGGCAAGGCGCTCCAGCGCCTCGTGCTTTTCGCGCTTTCCGGCGTCGAGATAGACCGATATGGCGAAATCCATATCGAGCATCGCCGCACTGACGACGGCATCGATCATCGCCGCTTTCCGCGCCGTCTGACTTTTACCGCCGAAGCGGGCAGTGACGGTGGTTTCTATGTGGGCGATCAGGCCGCTGATGATGCGCTTGTAGCCTGCGATGTACCAGCGCGGTTCCAGACCGAGACGATGGTGTGTCTCGCCGATCCGCGTCACCGATCGCACATATTCCGCGTCGAATTTCGCGGCGAGGATCACGTCCCAGTGCGCGACCTGTGCCGCCTTGGCGTGCGCCACGATTGCTGGAGTTGGAAGCAGCGTGCGCATTTCCGCGAAGGTCGTGATCGATTTGTAGAAGTCGTCGAGAATGCCGGGCAGGGCGGTCACGATGGAGGGACGGATTTCAGCAAGGAGGGAGCGGGCGCGATCGTCGAGGCCACTGAACGCGAGGCGAGTGGCGAGAGAGTCGTGAGATGTCATGATCTGGTGAATACCTGCCGCGCCCGAATTTGGTATCCCCTCCGGCAGCGCAGGGTCCGGAGAGCGAAAAGTGCTTCGCCAGAGGGACTCGATCGAGGCATGCCGCTGACATACCTACACTATTGCGCTATGGTTAATGGTCCCTAAATTGAGTTCCAACGGTGGCCGAAGGGTGGCTGCCAAGGCTCTGCCGAACTGTCCCCAGCTTTGACCCGGGGGGTACGACCGGGCCGCGGAAAGCCCTTCCCGCGCCATGCTGTTCTCCGTAAACAAGGGCATCTTTAGCCCCGCGAGTGCATGATTTGATCTCCAACGAGCCTGCCATCACGCCCGAACTGATCGCCTCCCACGGCCTCAAGCCGGACGAGTACGAGCGCATCCTCAAGCTGATCGGGCGCACGCCGACCTTCACCGAACTCGGCATTTTCTCGGCGATGTGGAACGAGCACTGCTCGTACAAATCGTCGCGCATCCATCTGCGCGGCCTGCCGACGAAGGCGCCGTGGGTGATCCAGGGGCCGGGCGAGAACGCCGGCGTGATCGACATCGGTGACGGGCTCGCCGTGGTGTTCAAGATGGAGAGCCACAACCATCCGAGCTATATCGAGCCGTATCAGGGCGCGACCACCGGCGTCGGCGGCATTCTGCGCGACGTGTTCACCATGGGCGCGCGCCCCATCGCCTGCCTCAATGCGCTGTCGTTCGGCGCGCCCGAACATCCCAAGACGCGGCATCTGGTGTCCGGCGTGGTCGCGGGCGTCGGCGGTTATGGCAATTCGTTCGGCGTACCGACCGTGGGCGGGCAGGTGCGCTTCCACACCCGTTATGACGGCAATAACCTCGTCAATGCGATGGCGGTGGGTCTCGCCGAGACCGACAAGATTTTCTATGCGGCCGCCTCTGGCGTGAACATGCCGATCGTCTATCTCGGCTCCAAGACCGGACGCGACGGCATCCACGGCGCGACCATGGCGTCTGCCGAGTTCGATGACGACAGTGACGAGAAGCGCCCGACCGTGCAGGTCGGTGACCCGTTCGCCGAAAAGCTGCTGCTGGAAGCCTGCCTCGAGATCATGGAAGCCGGTTGTGTGATCGCGATCCAGGACATGGGCGCGGCGGGCCTCACATGCTCTGCGGTCGAAATGGGCGCGAAGGGCGATCTCGGCGTCGATCTCGATCTCGATGCGGTGCCGACGCGCGAGACCGGCATGAGCGCCTACGAGATGATGCTCTCGGAGAGCCAGGAGCGCATGCTCATGGTGCTCAAGCCCGAGAAGGAAAAGGAAGCCGAGGCGATCTTCAAGAAGTGGGGATTGGATTTCGCCATTGTCGGTTACACCACGCCGACACAGCGTTTCGTCGTCAAGCACGGCGGCGACGTGATGGCTGATCTGCCGATCAAGGAACTGGAGTCGGAAGCGCCGCTCTATGACCGGCCGCACGTGCCGTCGCCGCAACTGCCGATCATTCACGCCCGCGACGTGAAGGCGCCGATGCCGGTGACGGACGCGCTGGTGAAGCTGATCGCGACGCCGGAATTGTGTTCGAAGCGCTGGGTATGGGAGCAGTACGATCATGTGATCGGCGGCAACACCGTGCAGCGACCGGGCGGCGACGCAGCCGTCGTGCGCGTGCTCGAAGGGCCGAAGGCGCTTGCGCTGACCGTCGATGTGACGCCGCGCTATTGCGAAGCCGATCCGGTCGAAGGTGGCAAGCAAGCTGTGGCGGAAGCCTGGCGCAACATCACGGCGGTCGGTGGTAAGCCGCTCGCCATCACCGACAATCTCAATTTCGGCAATCCCGAGCGAGCCGAGATCATGGGGCAATTCGTCGGCTGTCTGAACGGCATCGCGCAGGCCTGCGTGGCGCTCGACTTCCCGATCGTGTCCGGCAACGTCTCGCTCTACAACGAGACCAACGGCCGCGGCATTCTGCCGACGCCTTCCATCGGCGGCGTCGGACTGCTCGATGATTTCCAGAAGTCCGCGACGCTCGCGTTCAAGGCTGAGGGCGAAGCAATCCTGTTGATCGGTGACACGCAGGGCTGGCTCGGCCAGTCGGTCTATCTGCGCGACATCTGCGGCCGAGAGGAAGGCGCGCCGCCGCCGGTCGATCTCGCCGCCGAGAAGCGCAACGGCGACGTGGTGCGCGGCATGATCAAGAGCGGCACCGCGACCGCCGTGCATGACATCTCCGATGGCGGGCTTCTGGTTGCGCTTGCGGAAATGGCGATGGCGAGCGGCATCGGCGCGAGGCTCGATGCGCCGCCGGCCGAGACCGTGCCGCATGCGTGGTGGTTCGGCGAGGATCAGGCACGCTACATCGTGACCGTGCCGGTCGATCATCTGCTGACTGTGATGAGCAAGCTCAAGGCGGTCGGCGTGCCTTGCGTCGAGATCGGTAAGACCGGCGGCAATGCGCTCGCCATCGAGGGCGAGAAGCCCGTTGCGATCGCAACGCTCAAGGAAGGCTTCGAGAATTGGCTGCCCGACTACATGGCGGGGCGCGGCTAATTTTAGCCGCGTCTGGTTCCGCCATGCGCCAGATCACGCCGTGACATGACACTCTGCACGTGAGTCACGCCGTGACGTGATACTCTTCGCTGATATCCTTGCCTGTGTAGTCCGTCATCATGGCCGTTGCGACGAGGCTCACCACGGCGCAGCACGCGATGTAGATCGCGATCACATAAGGCGTCTGGTATCTGCCATACAGCCACGTCGCGATCAGGGGAGCCGGGCCGCCCGCGATGACCGATGCAAGTTGATAGCCGAGAGACGCGCCGCTATAGCGCAAACGGCCGGTGAAGCTCTCAGCGATCAGGGCAGCCTGGGGGCCGTACATCATGTCGTGCGGGATCAGCGACAGCACGATCGCGAGGAAGATGATCCACTCCACGCCCGTGTTGACCATGCCGAAGTAGATGAATCCGAACACGCCGACTACCACCGCACCGATCATGTACATCGCCTTCCGTCCGATGACATCGGAGAGATAGCCAAAGAACGGAATCGAGAAGAAGGACACGACCGAGGCTACGAGAATAGCCGTCAGCAGGAAGTCTCGCGACACGTGCAACGAACCTGTGCCGTAGGCAAAAATGAATGCCGTGAAGATGTAGAAGGGCGCTTGCTCAGCCATTCGTGCAAATGCCGATAGCAGGATCTCCTTAGGCTGGCGTTTGATGACTTCGAGGATCGGGGTGCGTTCGATGCGTTGCTGGGCGACCAGTTTCGTAAAGACAGGCGTTTCCAGAATGCCGAGGCGGATATAGAGGCCGATGGCGACAAGGATCAGGCTCAGGACAAACGGAATGCGCCAGCCCCAGGCGAGAAACTGCTCGCCGGACATCTGGCTGAAAGCCAGAACCGCAAGATTGGCCAGGAAAAGTCCGGAGGGGACGCCGAACTGTGGCCAGGAGGCGATGAAGCCGCGCGACTTGTTTGTGCGGGCCCATTCCATCGATAGCAGAACCGATCCGCCCCATTCGCCGCCAACGCCGACCCCCTGAATGAAGCGCAGGACGGTCAGAATGACCGCGCCCCAGATGCCGATGCTTGCGTAGGTCGGGACGAGCGCGACCGCAAAGGTCGCGAGACCCATTAACATCAATGTTGCGATCAGCGTTGATTTGCGGCCGATACGATCGCCATAGTGGCCGAAAATCGCAGCGCCGATGGGCCGGGCGATAAAGCCGACGGCATAGATTGCGAAGGCCTCCAGCGTGCCGACCCACGGATCTGAATGCGGGAAGAATAGCTTGGCGAATACGAGGCCGGTAACGATGCTGTAGAGGAAGAAGTCGTACCATTCGATGGCCGTGCCGATGGTGGACGCGATGATGGCGCGGCGCAGCTGCACCTGATGTTCGGCAGCTGAAAGCGGGGTAGGGATAACGTTAGTGGAGGACATGACATTTCTCCTTCAACGAGGAGTCGCGACGTGAGGTCTGTGCCAGTCGCGATATATTTTGTGAAGGAACTCGGAGCCGGAGGGGCAGGTTCCAGACGACAGGATGCCCGCGGCATTAAATTTCGGTGAGGGAGACGGTGTTCTTCGCCGTCGCCGTCACAAGACCCGCTTTGCGCCCGGCAAGCTGCGCAGGACCAGTGTCGCGAGCCAGCTGACGCCGAGCCCGAAGGCAAATGACAGACCCGCTTTGCTGAACGCAGACAGGTCCCTGCCGAACAGCCAGTGCTGTATCCACAGCACCGGCAAATAGTGGATGAGGAAAATGCCGTAGGCGGCCGGCTGCATGGCATCGAGCAGCGGCGCACGTGATTGCTCCGAACGCATGAACCAGGCGAGCACAGCGAACGTCATCGCTGCGCTGAACAGCGGGAACGCGAACGCATAAGCGGCCTCCCACCATTGCGGCAGCATGTTGGGATCGGGAAGGATGCCACGCCGGTAATAAACGAGCGCCACGATCGTGCCGTAGGCGGCGAGCGCCGCCAACGCCCAGCGGCCCCATTGCCGCGCCAGTGCGTTGCCTCGGCCGAGCAATCCGCGCTCGGGATCGGCGTAGCCGATGCCAGCACCAAAAAGAAAGCAGGCGGCATAGAGCAGGGTGCGGCTCGCCTGAACCGACAGCGGCCCGAATTCGAACCATTTGGTGGCGCCGAAATGAAGCCGCATCGGCACGTAAGCCAGCGTCGTCACCACGGCGAAGGCGATGAAGTACACCAATGGCCGCGAATATCCGGCACGTGACAGCCGATTGATGGGGGCGGGAAAGTCAGGTGCTATCCGGTAGACCAACGCGGCCAACACGTCGAACGCCAGCAGCACCCAGATGAACCACACCGGGCCGCTCGGCCATGGTCCCACCCTGACCGTCTTCCACCAGAAGGCCCCAAAGCCGAGAGGATCGGGGCGGTGCAATTCCAGCGCGTAATAGGCGAGCGGCATCAGCAGCAGGGCCGCCACGGCGAATGGCAATGCCAGCCGCAACACCCGATCGTCCAGAAACTGCCAAGTCGATTTGCGGCGCAGGCTTGGCCACACGAACAGGCCGGACAGGAAGAAGAACGACGCCATGAAGAAACTGTCATTGGCGAGCACGATGCCGTCGAAGCCGAGCCACGTCGGCGCATCGGCATGTCCGTAGTACGTGTAGGGGATGATCGCGTGATGAATGACGACGAGCACCGTCAGGGCGGTGCGGGCGCGATCGAGGGCGACATTTCGTCCGGACATGGTCCCCGATAGCAGCGCCGGAAGTTCCCGGCAATTCTCAGGCGGGCAATTCCTCAATTTTGACCCGATCGGGATAGAACGCCAGATGGCCTGCGATTTCCTTCACCGCGTCATAGGGCGTCTCGTAGCTCCAGACTGCGTTGTCGAGCGCCGCGCCATCGGCATGGATGGTGAAATAACTGGCGTCGCCCTTGTAGGGACAATGGGTCTGCTGGTCGGTGGCGGACAAAAGCGTCATATCGGCATCGGCCCGGGGCACGTACTGGACCGCCGGATAAGAGGCCTCCCGAAGGACGAGAGCCCTCGCCGTCTCGGTGACGACCTTGCCACCGACGGTAATACGCACGCGCCTGGGGTTCGGCGCGATGGTGATGGGATGATCCGGTCCCGGAATTTTCATGGGGTACTCTCCTGTGGGTGTTGGCGATATAGGGACAGGTTGCGGCGATTGCCCGCGTGACCTGGTGGCTTGTCGGCGCTAGAATTGGGCATATCTGCTATGACAACTGCTAGAGATTGAAGACAGGAGACCCTGGAATGCCCATGGACGCGCGGGACATCGAAACCATGATCAAGGCGGCGATTCCCGATGCCACAGTTACAATCCGCGACCTCGCTGGGGACGGTGACCATTACGCTGCGACCGTGATTTCGGAATCATTCCGCGGCAAGTCTCGCGTGCAGCAGCACCAGATCGTCTATCAGTCGCTGAAGGGCCAGATGGGCGGCGTACTGCATGCGCTTGCGTTGCAAACCGGCGTGCCCGAGTAACACGCTGACAGCGGGGGCGCGGGAATGAGCGCGGCGCGGTCCTTTCTGCGGGAGAAAAACCCGCACGGCCATCACCGCGTCACCTATGTCGAACTGTTCTTCGATCTCGTCTTCGTGTTCGCGATCACCCAGATCTCGCACACGCTGCTCACGCATTTCACACCGCTCGGCATATTGCAGGTTCTGATCCTGTTCTTCGCCGTATGGTGGGTGTGGATCTACACGTCCTGGATCACCAACTGGCTCGATCCTGAACGGACGCCGACGCGGCTGATGCTGTTCGGAATGATGATAGCAGGCTTGCTGCTGTCGACGTCCATTCCCAAAGCGTTCGAGAGCCGTGGCCTTGCGTTCGCGCTGGCCTTCGTCGTTATGCAGGTCGGACGGACGGTGTATTCCGCGCTTGCCGTGCCCGCGTCGGAAACGGCGATGCGGATGAACCTCTGGCGCATCGCGGCGTGGCTTACCTGCAGCGGCGTGTTCTGGATCGCGGGCGGCCTCGCCGAGGGCATGCTGCGGCCGACGCTGTGGAGCATCGCGCTGGCGATCGAGTATGCAGGCCCCGCGATGCGATTTCGCACACCAGGGCTCGGCGCCTCATCCTTTCAGGATTGGGATGTCGAAGGTGGCCACATGGCGGAGCGGTGCGCGTCCTTCATCATCATCGCGCTTGGTGAATCCATCGTGGTGACGGGTGCGACCTTCTCCGAGATTCCATGGTCGACGGTGACGATCGCATCCTTCATCGTCAGCCTGATCGGCAGCATCGCGATGTGGTGGGTCTATTTCCATATCGGCGTGGAAGCGGGCGCCAAGCAGATCACCCATTCCGAGGAAAGCGGCCGGTTCGCGCGCATCGCCTACACCTATCTGCATCTGCCGATCGTGCTCGGCATTGTGGTGTCGGCGGTGGGAGACGAGGTGCTGCTCGCTCATCCGCAGGGGCACATGGACGCGAAGGCGATGCTGAGCATCATCGGCGGCCCGTTGCTGTTTCTGCTCGGTACCGTGCTGTTCAAACACGTCATTCGCGGCATTTATCAATTGTCGCATCTGGTCGGAATGGCGCTGCTGCTCGTACTGTTTCCGATTGCGCCGTCTCTGACGCCGCTTACGCTGGCGGCGCTGGTTGCTGGCGTCCTCGTCATCGTGGGAGCGTGGGAGGCTGCCTCGCTCGGTGGTGCGGATCGCGCGGAGGCTTAAGCCGAGCCCGCGCGCAACGCATGGACCGAGAACATATCCCGCGCGTCGGTCCAGACCTTGTCCGGCATCCATCCGGCGCGGCGGGCCAAGTCCTGAAAACGCGCAACGCTGTATTTGTAGCTCGACTCGGTGTGGATGCTTTCGCCCGCGCGGAATGCGATGTCATGCCCGAGCAGGTGGACGGTCTGCGCATCTTGGCTCACGAGATGCATCTCGATCCGATGCGAGGTGCGGTTATAGACCGCGCGATGGGCAAACCGGGAAATGTTGAAATCGCCAGCGAGCTCGCCGTTGATCCGGGACAGGATGTTCTTGTTGAACCGGCTCGTCACCCCGGCATCGTCGTCATAGGCTGCCTGCAGGATGCGGTCATCTTTCTCCAGATCGACGCCAACGATGAGGATGGCATCGGGGCCGAGAATGCTCCGGGCTGTCCGCAGAAATGCGCAGGCCTCCTCGGGTTCGAAATTGCCGATGGTCGAACCTGGAAAGAAACCGGCTTTCGGCAGCGGCGCGATCTCGTTGGACAATGAAAAGGGCCGCGTGAAATCGGCGGCGACAGGATGGACGGCAAGGTGCGGGAAGTCGCGTCGCAAGGCATCGGCCTGCCGCGCAAGGAATGCGCCGGAAATATCGACCGGCACATAGGCGCCGATCCGGTCGTGGGCGAGAAGCAGTCGCGCTTTCGTCGTTGCACCGGCGCCGAATTCGACCAGCGCTGCGTTTTCCGGAATCGTCGCGGCGATTTCGCGGCCACGTTCCCGCAAAATGCCAAGCTCGGTGCGCGTCGGATAATACTCCGGCAGCCGCGTGATCTCCTCGAACAAATCGGAGCCGGTTTCATCATAAAAATATTTCGGCGAGAGCTTTTTGGGTTGCTGATTCAGCCCCAAAAGAGCATCCCGCGCGAACACCGGATCGATGTGGGTGGGTTCATAGCGCTCGGCTCGCGCGGATACATGAATACTCATGCGTCACTCCGTTGCATATTCTGAATGTGAGGCGCGTTGGTTCAGATGGCGTAATCCGCAAGCCGCAGCCCGGTGAACTGCCAGCGATGATACGGATAGAAGAAGTTGCGATAGCTCACGCGCGCATGTCCCTCCGGTGTCGCCACAGAGGATCCGCGCAGCACGTACTGGTTCACCATGAACTTGCCGTTGTATTCGCCGAGCGCGCCCGGAATGGCGCGATAGCCGGGATAGGGCGCGTATGATGAACGGCTCCACTGCCAGACGATGCCATAGGCGTCATCGAGTTGGCCTGCGCGAGCCGCGACTTCCCATTCCATTTCCGTCGGCAGATGCTTGCCACACCAGCGTGCGAAGGCGTCCGCTTCGTAATAGCTGACATGGCACACTGGCGTGTCGAGATCGACCGGCTTGAGGCCGGCGAGCGTCATGATGTGCCATTGGTCGTCGATCTTGCGCCAATGGCCCGGCGCTTCCCATGCCTCGCGCTCGACGGTTGCAAATCCGTCCATCAGCCACAGCGTCGCGGTGCGATAGCCGTCTTCATTCATGAAGGCGAGCCACTCGCGGTTGGTGACGAGTTGACGTGCGATTTTCACCGGGCCGACCAGAACGCGGTGCGGCGGTTTTTCATTGTCGAAATGGAAGCTATCGCTCTGATGGCCGATAGTGTGAATGCCTTCGTTGAGCGTGAACCATGCATCGCCATCTGTGTGAGTGGCTGGAAACGACCAGCTCTCGTCATAAGCAGGCGGAATTGGGTTCTGCGCGAAGGCGTGGAGAATGTCGGTATGCATCAGTTCCTGATGCTGCTGCTCGTGATTGAAACCGACCTCCATCAGTGGCGCGATTTCGCGCAGCTTGTCCTCGCCGGCGCTGGCAAGAAACGCCAGCATCTGCGTGTCGACATATTGCCGATAGGCGGTGACGGCCTCGACGCCCGGGCGAGTCAGATGACCGCGCTGTGCGCGAGCGTGACGCGGACCTGCGCTGACGTAATAGGAGTTGAACAGAAAAGCATAATCGGGATGGAAGACCTTGTAGCCCGGCATGTGCTGACCGAGCACGAATTGCTCGAAGAACCATGTGGTATGAGCGCGATGCCATTTCGCGGGGCTTGCATCCGGCATCGACTGGACGAGTTGATCTTCGGCGGACAACGGTGCCGCGCGACGCTCGGTCTCGTCACGAATCGCGCGATAGGCGTCTGACAGCGCGCGGGAGAGGGATGTTTTAGAGAATGCCGACGTAACGGACTGGCCGGAGGCCACGAAAGCTCGATTTGTCACGAAAATCTCCGGTTTGGGAGAAAACAGTGTTCCGGCGGTTAGGTTCCTAGGTAAGGCTCTTCTACGCTCAGGCTATGGCATTGTTTCTGTGCTGAGCGCACATCGGCGTGATTTGGCGTGAAATGTCCAAATTGAGGCCGCAAAATCCGGCTTTCGGGCCTGATTTCATTGGATGGACGTTCGATTCTCGCTACATATATGAGTGAGGCGGCAGCCTGCCGGTGATCGGGACATCGGAGGCCAGACCCGCCAAGGGATAAGACGATGAGCATCGAGCAATTTATCGAGAGTGAAGTGAAGTCCAACGACGTCGTGCTGTTCATGAAGGGCACGCCGCAGTTTCCGCAGTGCGGGTTTTCGGGCCAGGTGGTCCAGATTCTCGATCACGTCGGGGTGCCCTACAAGGGGCTGAACGTTCTGGACTCGGCCGATCTGCGCAACGGCATCAAGGACTATTCGAACTGGCCGACCATCCCCCAGCTTTACGTGAAGGGCGAGTTCGTCGGCGGTTGCGACATCGTGCGCGAGATGTTCCAGAGCGGCGAATTGCAGAAGATGTTTTCCGACAAGGGCGTCTCGGTACGCCAGGCAGCGGGCTAGTTTCTGCTCTCACCGATGTTGCGCCGGCGATCGGCGCAAAGAAAAAGGCCGCCCGATGAGGCGGCCTTTTGATTTTGAACGCTCGCGCAGGAATTAGCGCGAATAGAATTCGATGATGAGGTGCGGCTCCATCTGAACCGGGAAGGGGACTTCCGACAGGTTCGGAACGCGCGTGAACTTCGCGGTCTGCTTGCCGTGATCGACTTCGATGAAGTCAGGCACGTCGCGCTCGGCGAGCTGGTTGGCTTCGAGCACCGTGGCGAGCTGCTTGGAGGAATCCTTCACCTCGATCACGTCGCCGACCTTGACCTTGTAGCTCGAGATGTTGACGCGCTTGCCGTTCACCTTGATGTGGCCGTGGTTGATGAACTGGCGCGCGGCGAACATCGTCGGCACGAACTTGGAGCGATAGACGACCGCATCGAGACGGCGCTCGAGCAGGCCGATCAGGTTCTCGCCCGAGTCGCCCTTGAGACGGGTTGCTTCAACGTAAACGGCGTAGAACTGACGCTCGGAAATGTTGGCGTAATAGCCCTTGAGCTTCTGCTTGGCGCGGAGCTGCGTGCCGAAGTCGGAGAGCTTGCCCTTGCGGCGCTGGCCGTGCTGGCCCGGGCCGTATTCGCGCTTGTTGACGGGGCTCTTCGGGCGGCCCCAGATGTTCTGGCCCATACGGCGATCGATTTTATACTTCGCCTCACTGCGCTTAGTCATCGCGTCCTCTTTCGTAAGTTTGAGTTTTGAGGAAACGCGCCCTCCTGTGTAACCGGGAAATCCCGGATACCGACAGGTCGTCCTCGTAAGCATTACGGGGAAAACCACGGGTCGCGAAACACAACGCGGGCCGAAACGGCCCGCGAGCAGGGGTGTTCTTAAGGAGAAAGCGCCGCCAAGTCAAACCCTTAACGCTGCAAAAGAGGGGCTTTTGGTGTCGTGGATTCCTTCCAGTATGAAGAAAAATCACAAATGATTTGAATGGCTTGTGAGACCCGAAATGCCGAGACGGCGGGTTTCAGGTCGGATCGAGCGCATCGGCGCCGAAAAACGGCCGGATGGTCTCTTCAAGCGCAGCACTTGGAGGCTTTCCGGAGGTGAACAGGAACGCCGCTGGCGCGGGAGCTGCGGCGCTTGCCCGCGGCCCGAGCAACGTCTCGACCCGCCGGGCGATGGCAGGGGCGGGATCGATCCAGTCCACCGGCCAGGGTGCGATCCGCCGGATCTGTTCCAGCAACAACGGATAATGGGTGCAGGCCAGCACCACGGTGTCCGTGCGCGGATCGCCATCGACGAAGCAGGGCGCGATCTCGGCGAGAACAGCGCCGTCGCTGACGGCCTCGCCGCGCAGGGCGGTCTCCGCCAGTGCGGCGAGATTGCCCGCGCCGACCAGCGTTACCTCGCAGCCCTGCGCGAAATCGGCGATCAGCTTTTTGGTGTATTCGCGCTTCACGGTGCCGCGCGTGCCGAGCACGGACACCCGCTTCGTCCTTGATGAGGCGCAGGCAGGCTTGATCGCGGGTACGGTGCCGACGAAGGGAACGGAATAGGCCTTACGCAAATGATCCATCACCAGCGTCGAGGCGGTGTTGCAGGCGATGACGACGAGATCGGGCTGATGGCGTGCGATCAGTGTGCCTATCAGCGGCACCACACGGGCGACGATCTCGTCCTCGGTGTGATGGCCGTAGGGGAAGAAGGCGTCGTCGGCGACATAGGTGTAGGCGGCGTCGGGGCGGGCCATGACGATTTCGCGCAGCACCGTAAGGCCGCCGAGGCCGGAATCGAACACGAGGATTGTGGGCGGCTTCGACACGAAAAGAGCTTAGCTGGTCGTTGGTTATGAATGAGTTGCGGACGCTGTTGGCGTGAGGCGGCGCAGCCCAACGCTATACTCCAATTTAGAGTAATTCCAATACTTAGAGTAATTCCAATCAGTTGTCCGGCGCCTCACTTGTCCGCGCTCACCTTCTATGGCTTCTCGTCGGGTTCACGGGCGGCGGATGAGATGCTGAACAACACGACACGATCCTGGGGCACGGTAGCGCGCGCGTTTCACTGGGTGCTCGGCTTGGCCATCATTGGCATGATCGCCTATGGCTGGTGGATGAACCACTTTCCGGCACGGGCGGATCGCTTCTTCCATCGCTCGATCCACGCCGATATCGGCTATCTCGTGCTGCTGTTCACGGCACTGCGGCTGATCTGGAAAGTGACGAACCCTATGCCTGTGCTGCCCGCCAGCACGCGCGCCTGGGAGCGGGGGCTCGCGCACCTCAACCAGTGGTCGCTCTACGTCCTGACATTTGTGGTCGCTATGCTCGGCTGGGCGCATTCAGGCGCGCACAAGCCGGACTATGCGGATTTCTTCGGGCTATTCCGGGTGCCGCAGTTCACGGTCGAGAACAAGCAGAACGCGCGCGATTTCGAGAACTGGCACATCTATGCGGCCTACGTGCTGCTGGCGCTGATCGTGCTGCATGTCATCGCCGCGCTCTACCATCGTTTCATCAAGCGTGACGGCGTGCTGGAGCGGATGGTCGATGGCCGGGCGAGCTAGGTCCTGCGCCTTTAAATCCGGTTGAGCAGCCGCCCGAGCAGCACCAGCCCCTGCGGCCACAACCCGAGGCGCGATGTGCCGTTGATGTGACCCAGTTCTCCGGCGTCATGGAAAGCCGAATCCCAGCCTGAGGCAAACGTGCGGGCGCGCTCCAACGTCACGAACGGATCGTTGCTGCTCGCAACCGTGATGGAGGGGACAGGCAGTGGCTTGCGCGGCAGCGGCGCGAAATTCCGGACGGCATCCGGCGTGTGCTCGACTGACTCCACATCGGACGGCGCCACCAGGAACGCGCCTTTGACACGTCCCGGTTCGCGTGATGAGAGCCAGTGCACCGCGAGCGCGACGCCGAGGCTATGGGCGATCAGGACAACGGGGCGCTTGCCCTGCGTGACGGCCTGATCGAGCCGCACCAGCCAGTCGGCCAATTGCGGCGTGTCCCAATCGTCCTGCAGGACCCGCGAGGCATTCGGAAACGCCATCGACCAGTGCGACTGCCAGTGATCGACCCCGGAGTTGGTCAGGCCGGGGAGGATCAGGAAATCGAAGGCCTCGCAGGGCGGGATCATGGCGATCGTTCAGGCTTTGCCGAACACTCGGTCAAAGATCGTGTCGACGTGCTTAAAGTGATAGGCGAGATCAAATTGCTCTTCGATCTCCTTGTCGGACAAGAACTTTTTAACGTCCTCATCCTTTTTCAGAAGTGACTGGAAGTCGCCTTCGCCACGCCAGACCGGCATCGCGTTGCGCTGCACGAGGCGGTAGGCGTCCTCGCGCGAGGCACCCTTCTGCGTCAGTGCCAGCAGCAGCCGTTGCGAGTGGACCAGGCCGCCGAGGCGGTCGAGGTTCTTCTGCATGTTCTCGGGATAGACGAGGAGCTTCTCGATCACGCCGGCAAGCCGGTTGAGCGCGAAGTCGAGCGTCACGGTGGCGTCGGGGCCCATCATCCGCTCGGCGGAGGAGTGCGAGATGTCGCGCTCGTGCCAGAGCACGACGTTCTCCAGCGCGGGTGTGACATAGGCGCGGACCATACGTGACAGGCCGGTGAGATTTTCGGTCAGCACCGGGTTACGCTTGTGCGGCATCGCCGAGGAGCCCTTCTGCCCCTGCGAGAAGAACTCTTCGGCTTCCAGCACTTCGGTGCGCTGCATATGCCGGATTTCAACCGCGAGGCGTTCCATCGATGCCGCGACGACACCGAGCGTCGCGAAGAACATGGCGTGACGGTCGCGCGGGATCACCTGCGTCGAGATCGGTTCGACGGTCAGTCCCATCACCTTGGCGACATGTTCTTCCACCCGCGGATCGATCTGCGCAAAGGTGCCGACGGCGCCCGAGATGGCGCAGGTCGCGATTTCCTTCCGCGCGGCGACGAGGCGGGCGCGGGCACGGTCGAATTCGGCGTAGGCGTAAGCGAGCTTGAGGCCGAAAGTCACCGGCTCGGCATGGATGCCGTGCGAGCGGCCGATGACCGGCGTGAGCTTGTGCTCGAATGCGCGTGCTTTAAGAGCCGCAAGCACGCGGTCGATATCGGCGATCAGAAGATCGGCGGCGCGTGCGAGTTGCACGTTCAGGCAGGTGTCGAGCACGTCCGACGAGGTCATGCCCTGATGCACGAACCGTGCTTCGGGGCCGACAATCTCGGCAAGGTGCGTGAGGAAGGCGATGACGTCGTGCTTGGTTTCGCGCTCGATCTCGTCGATGCGCTCGACATTGAAGGTTACGCCCTTGGCTTTTTCCCAGACCTTCTTCGCCGCGTCCTTCGGGATCGTGCCGATCTCGGCCAGCGCGTCGGCGGCATGGGCCTCGATCTCGAACCAGATCTGGAAACGCGTCTGAGGCTCCCAGATAGAGGTCATTTCGGGGCGGGAATAGCGAGGAATCATGGGCTGCCTTCCTGGGGAAAAGGCCATCTTATTGGGACATCGGCGGCCTGTTGTCTATGCATATGCCCGCCCATTCCACATTTCGAAACCCAAGGCTACGCGGGCAATTTCATGATGCGGCACAGCGACATAACCAAACTTTGACTTCTCCGGTATGGCTTTGCCTCCCCAGCCAGAATGTTGACGTTACGATGCATTCAATCCGGCGCCAAAGTCCGGATGAATTGGGGAAGATTTCATGAAACGCCTGTTTGCTGCGGCCAGCGCGCTGGCCGTCACCATGACCGTCACGCCGTCCGATGCCAAAGTCATCAAATTTGAAATCCTGAAAACTGAATCGCCGGCTTTCGGCGGGCGCACGTTCGGCAGCGTCGGAACCTATGATCGGGTGTTCGCGCGGGCGACGATCGCGCTGGCGCCGTCCGATCCGCATAACGGCATCATCGCCGATATCGAGCATGCGCCGCGCGATGCACAGGGCCTTGTCCAGGCGACGACGGACGTACAGATGCTCCGGCCGACCAATGCGGCCCACGGCAATCGCCGGCTGTTCTATGAAGTGCTCAACCGCGGTAGCAAGCTCGGGCTCGCGCTGTTCGACGACACGCCGAAAGTCATCAATGATCCCGACACGGCGGAAGATGCCGGAAACGGCTTTCTGATGCGAAAGGGTTACACGGTCGTGTGGAGCGGCTGGCAGGGCGATCTCACGCCAGGTGAGGGGCGGATGACGTTTTCGCCGCCGGTCGTTTCCGGGATCACGGGCCTCGCGCGTGAGGAATACATCTTCGATCACGAGAACAATCCGGCGACCGCCAAGCTGAGCTATCCCGCCGCCGATCTTGATGTCGCGCATGCCAAGTTCTCCGTGCGCGAAGCGGAGGCCGATCAGCGCGCGACGCCTGCCGATCTGTCGTTCACGTTCACCGACGATACGCATATCTCGATCAAGCGCCCGGCGGGCTTCGATGCGGGCGCGATCTACGAACTGATCTATCAGGCTAAAAATCCCAAGGTGATGGGAATGGGCTTTGCCGCGACGCGCGACATTGTTTCTTTCCTGCGTTACGAGAAGGCGGATGCCGCAGGCGGCGCCAATCCACTTGCCGGGCAGGTCGACAAGGCGATCGGCTTCGGTCTCTCGCAGAGCGGCCGCTTCCTGCATGACTATCTCTATCTCGGCTTCAACGGTGATGAAGCCGGGCGGATGGTGTTCGACGGCGTGATGCCGCACATTTCCGGGGGCAAGAAGACCTTCACGAATTATCGCTTCAGCCAGCCGGGCCGCTCGCCTTACGAGCACGCCGACATGCTGTATCCTGGCTCGGAGTTTCCCTTCACCTACACGACCACGACCGATGTTCTTACCGGCAGGACCGACGGCATCCTCAAACGCTGCGAGGAACAGAAAAACTGTCCGAAGATTCTGAAATCGGATAGCGAGATCGAGTTTTATCAGCAGCGTGCGGCGCTGGTCTCGACCGGCACCGACGGCAAGCCGGTGGAGATTCCGGACAATGTCCGGATCTATTTCCTCTCGAACCTGCAACACTACGCGCTGGCGCACGCAAAGTCGGCGATGGTGAAGCAATGCAAATATCCGTCGAACCCGCTGAATGCCGGGCCGTCGGTCCGCGCCTTGCTGGTGGCGCTCGATGCCTGGATCACGGACGGCACCGCGCCGCCGCCAAGCCGCTATCCGAGCGTTGCCGATGGCACGCTGGTAGCACCGGATGCGAAGGATGTCGGCTTCCCGGCCAATCCCGCATTTCCTTATACCGAGCGGCTTGCGCGGCCGACCCTGATCGATTTCAGCGAAATGCCGCCGGCGAAGATCAAGCCGTATCCGATCTTCGTGCCGAAGACCGATGCCGATGGCCGCGCCATCGCGGGCGTGCATCTGCCGACATTGGAAGCACCCATCGCCACGCACACTGGGTGGAACATCCGCAAGGCAGGTTTTTCGGAAGGTGAGCTTTGCGACAACAACGGATCGATGATCCCGTTTGCGGCGACGAAGGAGGAGCGGCTGAAGACCGGCGATCCGCGTCTGTCGCTCGCCGAGCGTTATCCGCATCCGGGCGATCGCGCTGCCGCAGTCGAGAAGGCCGCGAAGCAGCTTGTTCAGGACCGGCTGTTACTCAAGGAAGACGTCAAGACATTCACCGCCGCGGTGAATTGATAGGAGAAAGAAAAGGCCGCCTTCGAGGCGGCCTTTTTGTTTTAGATTGCTTCGCCGCGCGCAGTGGCGGCCGCGTTACGGATCGCCGAAATGTTTGTCTTGTAGTGGTCGAACGTGCCGCCTTTGAAGACCGCCGATCCGGCGACGAAAGCGTTCGCGCCCGCGGCGGTGATCTGTGCTGCGTTGTCCGCCGTGACGCCGCCATCGACCATGATGTCGATCGGGCGGCCCGCGCACATCGCGCGGATCGTCGTGATCTTTTCCAGCACGGCCGGAATGAAGGACTGACCGCCGAAGCCCGGATTGACCGACATCACCAGCACGATGTCGATGAGGTCGAGCACATACTCGATAACGTTCGCAGGCGTCGCCGGATTGAGCGCGACACCGGCCTTCTTGCCGAGTGCCCGGATCGCCTGCAGCGAGCGGTGAAGGTGGGGTCCGGCTTCCGCATGCACCGTGATGTGGTCGCAGCCTGCCTTCGCGAACGCCTCGAGATAGGGGTCGCAGGGCGCGATCATCAGATGTGCGTCGAAGATCTTCTTGGTGTGCGGACGCATCGCCTTGATGATGTCCGGCCCGTAGGAAATGTTCGGCACGAAATGGCCGTCCATCACGTCCATGTGGAGCCAGTCGGCACCCGCCGTATCGACGGCGCGGACCTCTTCGCCCAGACGGGCGTAGTCGGAGGCGAGAACCGATGGCGCGATAATCAGCGGACGGTGTGCGGATGGCAGGGACATGGCACCAAGCTTGAGCGTTGAAAATGAACTGATCCGTGTCGGATGGCGTTCGCTATCACGCCTCAGGCCCCGGCGCAAAACCTGAAGCCGGCTCAGCACGGCATTTTCTGCCGCTCGGCGGCAGCTTTTGCCGGACGAGGCGAGGGCGCTTCTCTCAAAAAATATCGATTTTCCGGGCATTTCTCATCCGGCACGACAATTGCTGGAACTTCTGCAGGGCCGCGCATGCGCGGCGGAGGGAGTATGGCCATGTATCTGGCTTTGGCAGGTGCCGCATCGACAGCGCTCGATCTGTTGTCGTCGCTGACGTCGTCGAAATCGTCGTCGACGCAGCCGACGACTGGGGTATCCCAGGGCTCGAAGCCGTTCGTCATTTCGTCCAGCACGTCGGCGTCAGTGACGACCTCGTCTCCCGCGACATGGGGGCAGAACGGGGCGCTTTCGCCCGATACGTGGAATGCGCTGCTCGCGGCGCAATCGCCGTCGGCGACCGCCAACTCTGCCACCTCGCCGTCGAGCGCGATGAAAGATCTGTTCTCGCAACTCGACGTCAATGGCGACGGCTCGATCTCGAAATCGGAATTCGAACAGCAGCTCGGTGCCGGCGGCACCAATGTCGCGGCGGCGGACAACGTGTTCGCCAAGCTCGACACGGACGGCGACGGCTCCGTCAGCATCAATGAACTGACCAGTGCGCTGCAGGCCCGAAAGAGTGGCGGCAGCCATCATGCGCATGGCGGCCACGGTGGAGGCGGTCTGGCTGACGCCTTGTCGCAATCGATCGACGGCGCTACGACCACCACCACGACCAATTCTGACGGCTCGACCACCACCACGCTGACCTATGCCGACGGCTCGAAGGTTACCTCGACCAGTGCGGCATCCAGTGCCGGCTCGTCCAGCGCCGCGTCATCCTATAATCTGATCGAAAAACTGATCCAGTCACAGTCTCAGGCGGTCTCCAACGCTTCGACCTCGTCTGTCAAAGTCTAGCGCGTAGAAAACGCGCCTAGCTCAGCACCCCGTACGCACACACACGCGGTACCAGTGCGCCCGATGCTTACGTAGCAATACGTGACATCGGGCGATTTTCATATGTCGCTAACGATGCCGTCGCGTAATCGCCGTGAGGTTTGCGTGGCGGAGTGGCATGTTGCGGAAGGTGTTGCTGTGCGGAAGTCTGATAATGGTCGCGTTCCATCCTGCGTGGGCGGAGGATGAGTTCGTTGCTTCTTTGCGGCTGCGCGGCGGCTACGATTCCAATCCGCAGTTTTCGAACGGCAGCGGCATCGGCGGCTCCGCCTTCATCGGCACCGATGCGTCGATGGCGGCCGCTCACAAGGACGGCGATGCGAGCCTTGGGATCGCGGCGGAAGCGAGCCAGACCCAATATGCTAATCCGCAAGCGACACCGGCCCTGAACGGCAAGGTCATCATTCGCGGCATGCTGGGCGGCGACGATCTGAATGTCAGCTCGGTCACGACGATCTCCGACATCAGTACCTATAACCTGCGTTCGTTCGACCTGATCCAGTCGGTCAAGGGCGAAGCGAAAATTGGCTCATTCAAATTATTCGCGACGGCGGAGGGAGCGCGCTCGAGCCTCAATCAGACCAACGCGATCTTTCAGGATTTTTTGCCCGAGGCGCAGCAGTATCTGCGCGGCACACTTATTCCTGGCATGGCCTATGCCCGTGGAAAATTCGAGATCGGGGCGTCGGTCAACCTGTCGATGCGGCGCTATGCACAGGAGTTAGATGTGTTCGGTTATCGCCGCGACAATGAACGAATCCAGCCGTTCGTGTTCGCGAAATATGCCGACAAGGATTTCAGCGTCACAGGGTCGTTGTCGCAATTGCGCGGGACCTGGCACGATCCTGATTTCAGCAACGTGAAGGCGTTGCTTTACGAGGGGCATCTTCACTGGCGCGACGATGCCTGGACGCTCGATCTGACGGCGTGGAAACGCGCCAACGAGACCACCTTTCCGATTTCGCCGATCACGATCGATGCGGCCTATACCGGCAAGCTGTCATGGGCCGCGACGTCACAACTGACGCTGAGTGCGGCGGCGGGCTACGCCACGACGCGTTATCTCTACTCGCCGTTCGATGCGCAGACCGCGACCGTCGCGTTCGGCGGCTCCTACGATCTTGGTAACGATTATGCGCTGGGGCTGGATCTCACGTACGCACACGGCGTTCTGATTTCCGGCGACAAGGCGAGCGCCTTGATCCTGTCGTCATCGATCACGAAGAAATTTTCGCCGTTTGCAAAAGCGGCGGCGGAAAAAGACAAGAGTCCCAACCGGAAAATATGAGTGCGGATGGGAAACTTCCCCATCCGCGTTGTTGCAGGTGCGGAACTTAGTAGCCGCAGCCGCAGCCGCCACCATGACCGCCGCCGAGGATGCCGCCGCGACCAAGCACGGCGCCGAGGATTCCGCCCTTGCCGGTGGTGACCGCCGTGTTGACGACGAGGGCGCTGCGGCCGCTGAGCAGGCCGAGCACGCCGCCTTTTCCGGTCAGCACGTTCGCGCCGATGCCACCGCCCTTCGCAAAGCTCGGCGATGCAGCGAGAACGGCCGCGGTGGCGGCGAGGATCAGGATTTTCTTCATGGCGTTTGCTCCACTGTTGGACATGCACGGCATGTGCATGCGCCTCACCGTGGAGACGCGAGAAAGACGCGCCAATCGAAACAGAAAGCTAACCTTAAATCCTACGCGAAGGCGCGTAGGCCGTTCAGCTTCGGCGTCACGACACTACCACCTCTCGTTGAGGTATCGGGAACCGAGTTTGTTAACTCGCCTGACGATGGGGCGCGAGGATTTCGCGATAGCCGTATTGATCGCGGATTTCCCGATTGAAAAATCCGCCGCGAGATTCGGCGTGGCTGAAGGCCGAGAACTTCTCCGGTGGTACGTCGAAATAAACATACTGGCGGCCGGACACGAACGTGACCCACAATTCGCGATCGATCGGATCGTACATGATACGGCGGATGGCGGTCGAAGGCATGGGTGCTATCCTCTCGGAGAGATAACGCGCCCGCTGCTGCGAAGTTCAAAGTATACCGGTCAAAAAAGCCCGGCGGGAAGGTCGGATTCCCGCCGGGCTGTAGATCCTTCCGCGGGACGCGATTACAGCCTCGGAAGGATCTTGTCGCCGTGACCCATCGATGGGTCGGCCTTATTGCTGAACATGATCACCGCGATGGAGCCGGAGAGGGCAGCACGCATCGAGTGGTTCACGAGAGCATAAGCGCCTTCCTTCGGCGAAATGACATCGAAGGTCGCTGCGTCGCCGGGGGCAACGGTGTAGTTCTGCATGCCCGTCAGCACGTTCTTCGGGTTGCCCGACGGATAGACGCGATCCCAGATGCCCGCAATCGGGTGGAAGCCGGAAAATTCGTTCGGGCCAGCGTTGATGAGATAGATGCGCACGCGCTCGCCGGGCTTGGCTTCGAGCGTCTGCGTGGCGTTGACGTCATGTACGGGGTCGTACTGGAAGGGGACGGCGTTGAAGGCGTCGTGCTGCCAGTTGTTGGCCATCATGCCTTTGACGTCTTCGGGATTGTCGAAGGTCTGGTGCTCAACCAGGATGTATTCACGATCCGCCTTCGGCATCGCGTCCGGGTCCTTCGGATCGATGATGATGGCGCCGATCATTCCGCGCGCGATGTGCTGGATCATCGGGTCGGCGCCGCAGTGATAGAAGAATGCGCCGGGATTGTCGGCGGTGAAGGTGAAGGTTTTGGTTTCGCCGGGCTTGATCGGAGCGAACGCTGTCAGCACGTCGGCGCGCGCGGCGTGGAAGTCGATGGAGTGCGAGTTCTTGTTGGCAGGGTCGTTCGTCAGCGTGAACTCGATGGTGTCGCCTTCGGTGGCGCGCACGACAGGCCCGGGAATCTGGCCGTCATAGGTCCAGCCGATGGCCTTGTGACCTTCATTGTCGATCGGCACCATCGTTTCCTTGGCCGTGAGATTGACCTTGACGGTCTTGGCCTCGGCATCGCTGGAGATGGCGCTCACGCATGTTGCCATCGCCACCACGCCGCCTGCCATCAACGCGGCCCGAAAAGTTCTGTTCATCGTATGCTCCCTTTTGTGAAACTGATTCCGTGAGGTCGTTGCGCGCAAGGTCACTTGCCGCAATGGCAAACCGTTCTGAGGTACTTCACCATCTCGGTGATCTGCTTGTCGGAGAGAACCGCGCCCCAGGTCGGCATCAGCACCGATTTGTTGACCGCGAGTCCGCCCTCCTTGATCGCCTTGAACAGTTCGTCGTCAGGCGTGTCGCCCATGCCCTTGCTGTCGGTGTGGTCGCGCGGGCGCACGGACAGACCCGGCAAATTGACGCCGGTGCCGTTGCGCTTCAGCCCATGACACTGCGCGCAATAGATGTTGTAGACCTGCTCGATCGGCGGATCGGCACGGCCGATGTCCGGCGTGAGGAGCAGAGCTGCGGCCGCAAGCGCGGAGGCGAGCACGAGACTTTTCCACGAGGAGAGGGCAGGTGACGGGTATTTCGCGAGCGCATTCATTTGCTGTCTCCCCGGCCTTGTATCGACAGGTATGCGGTGATCCGCTGGATATCCTGATCCTTCAGCGCGAGCATCGGCATCCAGACGTGCGGATCGAAGCGCTGCGGATCGATGGTGTAGGCGGCGATGAAGTCGGGTTGCAGCCGTGCACCGGCGTTGGTGAGTTCAGGCCCCGAGAAACCGCCTTGCCCGTTTTCGCCCTGATGGCAGGTGACGCAGCCGCGCAGTTTGGTGAAGGCGAGAGCGCCCATGCGCGCGCCGCCAGTGTCGCCCTTGAAAGTGCCTGCGGCCACGAGGTCGGGCGCTTTCAACGCCATCAACGCAGCGGCGGCGCTTTCGGCGGCGGCTTTCGTGAGTTTGGGATGCGGGGTGATCTTCGATGGATCCGGCACGTCGTGCTCGGGCCCTTCGATGATCGTCTTGAAATAGGGATACCCCGCCGGGCGGATCGGCTTTGGATCCTGCAGCCAGGCCACCAGCCAGTCGGCGTTGAACTTGCTGCCGGCGTACCAGAGGTCAGGCCCCTTGCGGGACATGAGCCGCTCGAGCGACGTGTCGGTCGGCTTGGTGAGGGCGTGGCACGAGGCACAACTGGCGTCGAGTTTGTCGGCGGCCTGCGCCCCGCTGAGCAGAGCCGCGGTCAATATCGCGGTTGCCAAAGGCAGTTTGTATTTCATCTTGGCTTCCTCATTCGGCGTTACGGCGCCGGCACTCCCTTGAACGCGGAGCTTTCATGCATGCCGAGCGGCTTCTTCAGCGATTCCTCGTAGTAGAAGTCGGGCACGAATTGCTTGTTCTTCCAGCTGTAGAAGGACTGCTCCTTCACCGGAATTTCCTCGTACTCGATGGTGGTCATCATGCCGCCCATCGGCGACTTGCCGTTCACGGTGTGGCGATCGATGTGATCGTGAACCATCCAGATGCCGGGATTGTCGGCGCGCAGGATCAGGTCGTAGCGCTCACCCGGTCCGAACAGGATGGTGTCGGCGAGATAGGGATTGGCGAGCGGCCGTCCGTCCTTGGCGTAGACCTCGAAGTCGTGGCCGTGGATGTGGATGGAGTGCAGCTCGTCGCCAGCGCCAATCAGGCGAATCCGGATGACGTCGCCCTTCTTGATGCGCAGCGGCTGCGTGTCGGGAAATGCCTTGCCGTTGACGGTGAAGAAATCCGGCTCATCGCCAGGGATGCCGCCCTGGCCGGGCTTGTTCGCCCACTGGGAGACCCAGCTGGAGAACATCATGACGTAGTCTTTGGTGACTTCCTTCTCGACGGCAGGCGGATCGATAGGATCGACGATCAGCGGCCCCCACATGCCGCGCATCGCGACATGCTCGTTCACGTTGACGTGGCAGTGGTACCACATCGTGCCGGATGGCTCGGCCTTGAAGCGATAGGTGAAAGTCTCGCCCGGCGGAATGGCGGGCTGCGTCGTGTCTGGCACGCCGTCGTTCTTCCAGCTTCCGCGCTGAAACATGCCGTGCCAATGGATCGTGTGTGGCAGCGTGGTCTGATTTTCGACGTCGATGACGAGATCGTCGCCTTCCTTGACGTGAATCAGTGGCCCCGGCGTCTGGCCGTTGAACGAGAAGGTGTGGAAGGTTTGCTTATCCACCAGCGTGAGGATGGTGTCCTCGATCGTCATCGAGAAATGCCGGGTTTCCGCGATGGCAGGGGACATGAACATCGTCAGCCCCGAAGCGATCATTGCAGAGAGAAGGGTAGCGATAGGCAAGCGTCGTCCGCAGGCAGTCATGGCGAGCCTTTAAGATATATTTATAATAGATGTTTTATGACGAGAGTGACAGGAAGCGCCCGGCAGGGAGAGGGTCTGCCGGGCGCTCCCTGTCAGGCCCCCGAGGATGTGGAAGGATGTTTCATAATCGATCCCCAAATCGAATTTGATGAAGGCACCCTGTCACTGTTATTGTTTCAAAGCAATATTTAAAATGCATCTTTTAACAGCCGGTACGATAAATATTTCGGGTCACGATGTTTCTTTACATTCCTGCAACGCATAGCGCTTCCAGCGCGAGTCGGCTGACGCCGACCTGCTCGGCGGCCTCGGGCATCACCTGCCACAGTCGCGCGTACCAGAGCGGGTCGTTTCCGACGGTGCGCATCAGTCCGACGAGTTTTACAAGTGCGGGCTTGGGCTTGCCGTTCTGCAGCATCCAGTGCGCCATGTAGAAACGCGCGACCAGATCGTTCGGATTCGACTGCAGCACGCTTTCGAATTCGATGCGCGCGCGGTCGCTGATTTTCCCGCTCGCGGAAAGTGCGAGAGCCTCGCCAAGCGCTGAGCGCAGCGACGCATTGGCTTGGTCATCCGCAACAGCTTGTTCGAGAGCTGGTACGGCGAGAGAGGGCAGGCCGCTGTCGAGCAGAACGCCGCCGAGGATGGTCCATTGCCTGGCTGAGTTCGACAGAAGGATTTTAGGCAGATCGGGCAGGCCCCCGATGGGCTCCGGCGCAATGGTCGCAGCGCTGTTGAGCGGCGCAGTGATGCGATGTGTCGTGAGCGGAGGCAGGCGAGTCAAAGCGAGCGCCGCGATGGCTCCAATGCCGATGCCTGTCACAGAGATGGTGAGATATAGTCGCCAGCCGGAGCAAATGCCGCGCAAGGTGAAAGTCATATCCGACTCCCTCGAAAAGGAGCTTGTCTCTTACGGCTTCCGTTTTAAGATGTAAACAAAGTATATGTTATTGAACTCGCAAAGGGCGCGAAGCAAATGTCCGGCAAACTACGATGTTGATGATCTGAATGTCAGTCGCCGTAACGATCCCGCCATGCGGGCAACGCATCCGCGAAGGGCAGCGCACGCCCCTCATAGACACCGCGGGCAATGGCGCGCGCGACGACGTTGGCAGCTTCCATCCCGAGTTGCGTCAGTCCGTAAAGCGGATCGACCGGCTTGTCGCCGAGCGAGACGGCGAACACGATGTCACCGTCGAGCGGGGCATGGGCAGGATAGATCGCGCGTGCAAAACCGGTCTGGGCAAGCATCGCAAGCCGTCGCGCCTGCGGCTTGGTCAGGGCTGCATCGGTCGCGACGACGACGAGCGTGGTGTTTTCACCGGCGCTGGCACGGTCTGCGCCCTTCAGGCGCGGCGCAAGCATGTCCGGCGTGAAGCTCTGCGGCAGGCCGCGGCCGCCGAATTCGCCATTCTGTTCGAACGGTGCGGACCAGAACCACGGGCCGTCTCCGACAGTGACGCTGCCAACTGCGTTGACCACGGCCAGTGCGGCGACCTTGATGTCGCCAAGCGTGGTCGCGGACGCAGAGCCCAGTCCGCCTTTGAAATTCGCGGTGGTCCCGCCGTAACCGGCGCCTGCGTTGCCGAGCGCGAACATGCCATCCGTCGCGTTCGTCGCTGCGATAAAGCCGAAATCGCGATAGGGCGCGAAGCGGCCCCATTTCTTGTTGCCGCCATTGAGAAGATCGAACACCACGGCACCCGGCACTATCGGTACGCGCGCGTCACCGATGGCGAAGCCGCGTCCTTGTTCGGCGAGCCATGCCTGGACGCCGCCGCCGGTCTCGAGCCCGAAGGCCGAACCGCCGGAGAGGGCCAGCCCGTCGATTCGCTCGACCGTATTGGCGAGATCGAGCAGCGCGCTGTCGCGTGTGCCGGGCCCGCCGCCGCGAATGTCCAGTGCGGCGACAGCCGGCGTGTCGAACAGGATCGCGGTTGCGCCGGACGCGAGAGTCTCGTCATGCGCGTGGCCGACTTTAATGCCCTCGATATCGGTGAGCAGGTTCTTCATGGTGTGTGATGTCTCCTGGGCTCAGATGAGCGTGTCCATCGCAGGCGGTCAATCGGCTCGCGTTACTAGCAAAGAGGCATTTACACATAAAAGTGAGGCCTTGCGCTCCGATAGGCGATGGAGGCATTTAGGCCCATGATTCAGAACATCTCTATTCCGACAGCCTTGTTCGCAGGCCTTGTCAGTTTCCTCTCGCCCTGTGTGCTGCCTCTGGTGCCGGCCTATCTCGTGTATCTGACGGGCGCGACTGTCGAACACGTTGCGAGCGAGGAAAAGCCTGCGACGTCGCGTCGCGCGGTGTTGCTGTGCGCGCTTCTGTTCGTGCTGGGCTTCTCCACGGTGTTCGTCGGGTTAGGCGCGAGCGCGACCGTGATCGGCGCGGCCCTGCGACGCTGGTCGGCCGAATTGTCGATCGCGGCCGGCGTCGTCATCATCGTGATGGGATTGCATTTCCTGGGGTTGACGCGCATCGGCTTCCTGATGCGCGAGGGACGATTGCCGATCCCCAAGCCGGTCGGGCTATGGGGCGCCTATGTGATGGGGCTTGCCTTCGCGTTCGGCTGGACGCCGTGCATCGGGCCGGTGCTGGCCGCGATCCTGTCGATCGCAGCGTCCGAGAATACCGTTCAGAAGGGTGCGTTGCTGCTTGCGGTGTATTCGGCAGGGCTCGGCATTCCGTTCCTGCTCGCGGCCGTCCTGATTGAGCGTTCGTCGTCGGCGCTCGCGCGGTTGAAGCGTTACCTTCCGACTGTCGAGCGCGTCATGGGCGGGTTGATGGTGCTTGTCGGCATCGCATTCCTCACCGGCGCGGTGTCGAATGTCGGTGTCTGGCTTTTGGAAGCCTTTCCGGCGCTGCAAAGCATCGGTTGAATGAGGCTCTCTCCCGAAGGAGAGAGCCTGCGCATTCAGTTCGGCAGTTCGGCGTAGTTGCCCTTGTCGTCCCATTTATAGACGACGTAACCGGTCTGCTTGATATCGCCCTTGGCATCGAACGACAGCGGACCGATCACCGTATTCCACTCACCGGCCTTGATGGAAGTTGCGACCTTCTGCGGGTCGGTGGTTTTGGCCTTGGCTGCGGCCTGCGACCAGACCTGGAAAGCCGCGTAGGTGTAGAGCGTGTAACCTTCCGGATCGATGTTCTTGGCCTTGAACTTGTCGACGATGGCCTTTGCGTCTGGCCGGTTGCGCGGGTCGGGGCCGAAGGTGAACAGCGTGCCAGCCGCGAGCGGGCCGGTGATGGAAGCGAATTCCTTGTCGTTCATGGCATCGCCCGCCATCATGACGGTCTTCAGACCCTGATCGCGCATCTGGCGCAGGATCAACCCGGCTTCCTGGTGGTAGCCGCCGACATAGACGAGATCGATATTTTCGCGCTTCAGGCGTGAGACGATGGAATTAAAGTCCTTGTCGCCCTTGTTGTAGGACTCGAACATTTTCTCCTGGATGCCGCCTGCGTTGAGCGCTTTCTTTGTCTCATCCGCCAGACCTTTGCCGTAGGTGGTCTTGTCGTTGAGGATCGCGATGTTCTTGCCGGCGTAGTGCTTCAGAAGATATGCCGCCGCAGCGCTGCCCTGCTGGTCGTCACGTCCGCAAACGCGGAACACGTTCCACAATTTACGTTCGGTCAGCAGCGGGTTCGTCGAACCGGGGCTGATCTGGAGGACATTGCCATCGGCGTAAACTTCCGAAGCAGGAATCGATGAGGACGAGCAATAATGTCCTGCGACGAAAACCGAGCCCGCATTGGCGATCTTCTCGGCGATCGAGCGGGCCTGCTTGGGATCGCAGGCATCGTCGCCGACTTGCAGCGCGAGCTTCTTGCCCATCACGCCACCGGATGCGTTGATGTCAGCCACGGCCTGTTCGGCGCCGTTGCGCAGTTGCCGTCCGAAAGCGGATTCACCGCCGGTCATGGGGCCGGCGACGGCAACCGGAATGGTTTGTGCCATGGCCTGCGCGGAGAAGCCGAGCAGGGCTGCCGTGCAGGTTACGGCAAGCAAGCGGATAGGGGTCATGCGTGTCATCCCTCGGTGAAATCCAAAGTGTAATGGGACCGTATAGTTGAACGAAATGGCTATTGAGTCACGCCCGGAAAATCGCCGGGTTGCCGTTCACCGGCAATTTTAATGTGACGAAGTATGTTGCGGTGCATCTTGTCGCAGCTGCCAGCCTAGCGGGCCGCGGGATTCGTAGAGCCAGTAATATTGCCGCACCATCTGCCGGGCGCGGGTATGCTGGAAGGCAAGGCAGATCACGACAAGCAGGATGCCGGTTTCGGCCAGCCAGGGCATGGGCGATAGCAGTGGTTCTTCGAACAACGCGAAGTGCACGAAGCGCACGGCCATCGCCATCGGGATCGCCGCCAATACTGCGACATGGATGCCGCGCCATGTTCGCGCGATGGCGCGTCCGGAGAGCCATGCGCCGCCGCCCCCGAGAATGAGGGTGAGAATGACCGACTGCCACCAGGCTTCGTTGACGTACAATTGCTGCATCAGTGCCGCCCGCCTTCGAGATAGGCCGTGCGAATTTCCGGCCGCTCCAGCAGCTCGTTCGCCACGCCGGACATAGTGATGAGGCCGTTGACCATAACGTAGCCGCGATGGGCGAGTTTCAGTGCATGGTTTGCGTTCTGCTCGACGAGCAACACGGTGAGACCATCGGTCTGGTTCAGCGTGCGGATGGCGTCGAAGATCTGTCGCGTGATGAGTGGCGCAAGACCGAGCGAAGGTTCGTCCAGCATCAGCAATCGCGGACGGCTCATTAACGCACGGCCGATTGCGAGCATCTGCTGTTCGCCGCCCGATAGCGTGCCGCCGCGTTGTGTCAGGCGTTCCTTGAGGCGCGGAAACAGAGTGAGGACGCGCTCGAGATCGGCGGCGTGCTCGCTTTCACTGGCGTCTGCTGCGTCGGCTCCCATCTGCAGGTTTTCGGCGACGCTCATGCGCGGAAAAATCCGCCGCCCTTCCGGCGATTGAGCGATGCGCAGGCGCGCAAGCTCGTGCGTCGGCGTATGCGTGATGTCCTCGCCGTCGAACAGGATTTCGCCCGAGCGCGCACGGGGGCGCCCGAAGATCGTCATCATCAGGGTGGATTTGCCCGCGCCGTTCGCGCCGATCAGTGCGACGATCTCGCCGCGCTGAACATCGAGGTCGATGCCTTTCAGCGCTTCGATGTTCCCGTAGGCAGCGCGCAGGCCACGGATCGCGAGCAGGGGCGACGTCATGCGTCCTGCTCCATCACTTCGATGGCGGTCTTTTCATCCGCGCCGAGATAGGCGGCGATGACCTTCGGGTCGTCGCGAATCTCGCGCGGCGTGCCCTCGGCGATCTTGACGCCGTAATCCAGCACGACGATGCGGTCGGCAATTTCCATCACCACCGACATGTCGTGTTCGATCAGCAGGATCGACGTGCCATAATCCTTCCGGATCGACAGCAGCAGTTCGCTCAACGCCTCGCCTTCGCGCGCATTCAGTCCAGCGGCGGGTTCATCGAGGCAGAGCAACGCGGGCTCCGCGCACATCGCGCGGGCGATCTCAAGCCTGCGCTGATCGCCATAAGGCAGATTACCTGCCGCATCGTCGGCGCGATCGATAAGACTGATGCGCTCAAGCCAATGACGCGCGCGCTCGACAGCCTGCCGCTCGGCTGCGCGGAAGGACGGCGCGCCAATGAGACCGAGAAAACTCAGGCCGGACGCGCGCATCAGGCTGGTGTGTTGCGCGACCATGAGATTTTCGAGTGCGGTCATGCCGGAGAACAGGCGGATGTTCTGGAACGTGCGCGCTACTTTCGCGACTTTGGAGACGCGATAATCCAGAAGCCGCTCGAGCAGGAATTCGCGGCCGTCTTCATGCGTCAGGCGCAGCATGCCGGTGGTCGGCTTGTAGAACCCGGTGATGCAATTGAATACCGTGGTTTTACCCGCGCCGTTGGGACCGATCAGCGCGGTGATGTCGCCGCGCTTTGCCTCGAACGACAGGTCGTTGACGGCCACGATGCCACCGAAGCGCATCGACAAATGCTGCACATCGAGGATGGGGCCGGTCGCGCTCATCGGCCTTCCTTGACGAGATCGGAGGAGACTCTGGTGCGCGTCGAAAGAAACAAAGACGGCTCGCGATGGGCGATCAGGCCGCGCGGCCGCCAGATCATCAGCAGCACCATCGCGCCGCCAAACGCCAGCATGCGGAATTGCTCGAAGCCGCGGAATAACTCGAACCCGCCGATCAAGGCGAGCGCGGAGAGTACGACGCCGAGTTGGGAGCCCATGCCGCCGAGCACGACGATGGCGAGCACCAGCGCAGATTCCTGGAACGAGAACGATTCAGGGCTGATGAAGCCCTGTCGCGTCGCGAAGAAGGCGCCCGCGAATCCCGCGAACATCGCGCCGGTGGCAAAGGCGGTGAGTTTGGTCGTTGTGGTGTTGATGCCGAGCGAGCGGCAGGCGATCTCGTCTTCGCGCAAGGCTTCCCACGCGCGGCCGATCGGAAGGCGACGCAGGCGGATCGCGACCCAGTTAGTCAGAAGTGCCAGTGCGAGAATAATATAGAACAGCAGCACGAGACGGTGCGTCGGCGAGAACGGAATGCCGAGATGGGCGGCGAGGCCGTTCGGGCCCGGTGTTACCGGAATGCCGAACAATGTGGGGCGCGGAATGCCGGAAATGCCATTGGGGCCGCCGGTGACGTGCTGCCAGTTCAGCAGCACCAGACGGATGATCTCGCCGAATGCGAGTGTGACGATGGCGAGATAATCGCCGCGCAGCCGGAGCACCGGGAAGCCGAGCAGCATGCCCCAGAATGCGGCGAGGATTCCGGCAAGCGGCAGGCAGATCCAGAACGACAGGCCGAAGGTCGTGGACAGGAGTGCATAGGAATAAGCGCCGACCGCGTAGAAGGCGACGTAGCCGAGGTCGAGCAGGCCTGCGAGGCCGACCACGATGTTCAATCCCCAGCCGAGCATCACATAGGTCAGGACCAGAATGCCGAGGTCCAGCATGTAGCGCTGGTTATAGAAAATCACCGGCACAAGGAACGCGAACACCAGCAGCGAGGGCACGACAAGACGGCCGAGCGTCGACAGCCCGCGTTTCGCGCTTTCCGGCAGAACAGGCGCATGGTGTCTCGCTGCCAGCCACTGCCGGAACAGTTCGGTGAGGATGCTGCCCGCGAAGACGAGGACCACCATGATCGCGAGGTCGCCGAACCGCGTCCAGTAGATCAACTGGCCGGTCGGCCCTGCCTCGGTGCGGATACCGATCATCAGCGAGAACAGCACCAGCGCGACGAACGCGCTCAGCAGCGACTTCTTCAGGATGAAGGTGGCGCCCGTCTGCGGAGCGCGTTTTGGTTTTGGAGCGGGAGGCGTCGTGTCCGTCACGCCGATGCTCAGACTTTTTCGACTTCGGGACGGCCGAGCAGGCCGGTCGGCAGGAAGATGAGCACGACGATCAAAATCGAGAAGGCGGCGACGTCCTTATATTCGGATGAGAAATAGGCGGACCAGAGCGTTTCGATCAGTCCGATGGCAAGCCCGCCGAGCATGGCACCGGGCAGCGAGCCGATGCCCCCGAGAACGGCGGCGGTGAAGGCTTTGATGCCCGCGACGAAGCCCATATAGAAATCGACGACGCCGTAATAGAGCAGGTACATCATGCCCGCGACGGCTGCGAGCGCCGCGCCGATCACGAAGGTCATGGAGATCGTGCGGTCGACATCGACGCCGAGCAGCGCCGCCATGGTCTGGTCCTGCTCGCAGGCGCGCATGTCGCGGCCGAGCCGCGTGCGCGTCACCACCCACGAGAAGACCGCGAGCAGCACCACGGTGGTGAGGACGACGATGATCTGGATGTTGGACAGGCGCACGACGAAGCCGTCCTGCTCAAACAGCGTGTAGCCGCCGGTCACGATCGGCGGCACTGGCTTCACGCGGGCGCCCTGCGCGACCTGCGAGAAGTTCGACAGTACGAACGACATGCCGATCGCCGAGAGCATCGGGGCGAGGCGGAAGGAATGGCGCAGCGGCCGGTAGGCGATGCGCTCGACCGTCCAGCCGTAAAGCGCGGTGGTCGCCATCGCCACGAGAACCACGAGCAACAGCACGACAGGCACAGCAGTGATGCCGAGCGAGACCAGCACGAGGAAGGAAATCAGGGCGATGAAGCCGCCGATCATGAAGATATCGCCATGGGCGAAATTGATCATGCCGACGATGCCGTAGACCATCGTGTAGCCGATCGCGATCAGCCCGTAGATCGAGCCGAGCACCAGTCCGTTGATGAGCTGCTGTGCGAAATAATCCATCGGCTGCCGCGGTTGGCGTTGTGGTTGGCGTCTCCGGCTCCGGCAGCCAAGACGTTGGATTGGGACAATTTTTATCAGTGGGAACCGGGTGCGGCAACAGCGGCTGACGGCTGCGGCTTCGAACGATGGAGGAACCCGCCGGATCACGGGATGCTGAAAAAGAACCGGAGATTCTGCGGAACGTGGTTCAGGGGCAGTCGTTCTAAGGGGCGTTCAAACAGGAGACATGATCCAATGTCGAACCAAAACCAGCAGTCCCAGCAGAACCAGAAACCCGGTCAGCAGCAGCAGGGCGGTGGCCAGAAGGGTGGTCAGCAGCAACAGCAGCAGGGTAAGCCGGGCGGTCAGCAGGGCAGCCAAAAAGGCGGTCACTAGCCGTCTGTGGAAAACTCCGTTGAAAAACTTGAGGAAAACCCCGTTTTCGGCGGGGTTTTCCACTTGGTCTGGGCCATTGGCCTAGTCCGTTAACGTAAACAGACGGTTTAGATTGCCGCTCCTGGGCTCGCGTGGCACTGCGCGAGTGAAGCGCCTTTTTGGTGCGGAAGGAGCGAGACGATGAAGGAATGGCGGCTCGGCATTTTCAACGGTGCGCTGCTGGCCTGCTACTTCATCCCGAACTGGACGATTGCCGCCTTCAAGATCGTGATGTCGCCGGTTCGCGGGATGTACGAGCCCGCCAACATCGCACCCGCGATGTTCGTGAGCGATCATCTGTCGTGGTCGGCGCTTGGGCTCGTCCGCTTCGCGTGGCTGTTCGCGCTATCGAAATTTCTGGTCGCAGCCTTTTTCCTCGCCTTCCTGCTTCTGGTGATTCGCGAGGCTCTGTCGCGCAAACGCGGTGCGGAGGAGGCGCTGGCCTTTGCGTTGACGCTTGGCAGTCTCATCAGCTTCGGCAGCATGCTCGCGGCCACCTCGGTCGGCGAGGCTGCGGCGGTTCGGCTCCATGCGACCGAGCTGCTGATGCTGCTCGCGGCAGGTATTGTGCTGCTCGTCGAAGGCGGCGTGCATGAACATGCGAGCGCCGAGGTGCCGTATGTCGGCCGCCAGCCGTCGAGCGTGATTTCGTCGTCTAACGCTGTGTGAGAAAGCCTGTCACCGCTTCGTTGAAGCCATAGGGCGCTTCGACGTTGGACACGTGCGCGGCATCGAGGATCGTGAGGCTCGCGCCGGGAATGCCGGCGCGGATCGTGGCGGCCATCTGCAATGGCGATGAGGTGTCGTAGCGTCCAGCCATGACCAGCGTGCGTGCCTTGATACGCGGCAGCGCCTCCCGCAAATCGAGACCGATCAATGCGCCGCAGCTTGCAGCGTAACCGGCCACCGGATTGGAGGTTAGCATTGTCCGGATGCGGCTGACCGTGTGCGGCTCGCGTTCGCGAAATTCCTCGGTGAACCATCCGGCCATGACGCCATCGGCGATGGCATCGAGACCCTTCTCCGTCACCGTCTTGATGCGGGCCTCCCACGGCGCCGGATCAGGAACGTGGCAGGTGGTGTTGGCCAGCACCAATTGATCGATCCGCTCCGGCGCATTTGCCGCGATCCATTGTCCCACCGCGCCGCCGATCGAGAGGCCGCACCAATGCGTGCGGGCGATGTTCAGATCGTCGAGGATCGCCAGCGCATCCCGGCCGAAATCTTCGATGCTGTAGGGGCCGGGCGGCGTGCCCGATTTGCCATGGGCGCGCCGGTCATAGCGGATGACCCGGAAGAACCGGGTCAGGGCGGCCATCTGCGGCTCCCAGATATGCAGCGTGGTGCCGAGCGGATTGGACAGCATCAGCGTGGGGCCACCGTCGCGGCCATCCACTGAAACATTGAGCATGCAGCCGTCAGCTTCGATCATCGGCATAATATGAATCCAGCCTTATTTCACAGGGCGAAAGCCCAAAGACCCAAGGGGCGTAGAGTGAGATGCCAAATCCGGCAAGGGGTGTGTATAATCGGGCCATCCGGGCCGATCATTGCGGGATTTATACAGGAATATTCCAGAGCAGGACGGATCATGTTGGAGCGTGACGAGGATCTATTGCGGGCTGCGGAAAGTTGGGTCGGTGCCGGTCATGGCGCCGCGCTGGCGACGGTCGTGCAGACCTGGGGTTCGGCGCCGCGCCCGGCGGGTTCGAATCTCGTCATCAAGGATGACGGCGTGTTCCTCGGTTCGGTGTCGGGCGGCTGCGTCGAAGGCGCGGTGATTACCGAAGCGCTCGATGTGATAGAGAGTGGCACGCCGAAGCTACTTGAATTCGGTGTCGCCGACGAGACGGCCTGGAAAGTCGGCCTGTCGTGCGGCGGGACCATCCGTGTGTTCGTCGAGAAGATCGAAGCGAAAGACCGATCGTGAAGCAGGACACCCTCGCTCAACTCAATGTCGAACGGCTGGCGCGCCGTCCTGTCGTCGTGATTACCAATATCGCGACAGGAGAGCAGCGCCTCGTCAAAGCCGCCGATATCGAGAAGGATCCGTTGCGCGCTGAACTCGACAAGCATTTGCGCATGGGCCGAAGCGAACTGATTCAGGTCGGCGATGACAATCTGTTCCTGAACATCTATGCGCCGACGGCGCGCCTCATCATCGTGGGTGCGGTTCACATCAGCCAGACTCTCGCGCCGCTGGCGCAGTCGCTTGGCTACGATGTCTGTATCGTCGATCCGCGCACCGCGTTTGCCTCGCCCGAGCGTTTCCCCGACGTGCGTGTGATTGCGGACTGGCCGGAGACGGTGCTGCCGCCGATGAATGTCGACCGGTACACGGCGGTGGCGGCTCTGACGCACGATCCCAAGATCGACGATTTCGCGCTGTTGCATGCGCTCGGAAGAGATTGCTTCTATATTGGCGCGCTCGGCTCGCGTAAAACCCATGGCAAGCGCCTCGACCGCCTGAAGGCGGCTGGGGAAAGCGACAATTCGCTGTCGCGCATCCGCTCGCCGATCGGAATGGATATCGGCGCGGTGTCTCCGCCCGAGATTGCAGTGTCGGTCATGGCGCAGATCACCGCAGCCTTGCGTCTTCCGACATCCAGTATCAACGCCCCACGTGTGAGTGTTCCAGCATGAAATTCGGACCCGTTTCGCCCAAGGAAGCCATCGGCGGTGTTGCCGTTCATGCGATCCGGCAGAGCTCTTTTACTCTGAAGAAGGGCACGCTGATTACGCCCGTCGAAGCAGAGGCGCTGGAGCAGGCGGGCATCAAGCAGATCGTGGTGGCGCGCCTCGAAGACGGAGACGTCTCGGAAGACGCCGCTGCCGCGGGCATCGCGCGGATGATCGCGGGCGAAGGTATCCAGGTCGAGAAGGCGTTTACCGGCCGCTGCAATCTGTTCGCCGCACATCCCGGAATTCTCGTGATTGACCGCGATGCTGTCGATGAACTCAACCGCGTCGATGAATCGATCACGTTCGCCACGCTGCCGGCCTTCAAGGCCGTTGCGGAGGGCGAGATGATCGCGACCGTGAAACTCATTCCGTTTGGAATCGAGCAAGCCGTTTACGACAAGGCGGTGGACGCCGCGAAGCAGCGCCAGATCAAAATCATGCCGTTCTCCGTCAAGCGGGTCGGCGTGGTGTCGACGATGCTGCCGGGTCTCGCGCCTAAGGTGATCGATAAGACGGTGCAGGTGACAAAGGAGCGGCTCGCCCGCGCGGGAGCGTCGATCATCGCTGAGCGGCGCGTCCAGCATAGTGAACCTGCGCTCAAGGCTGCAGTCGAGGAATTGCTGGATCTTGGCTCCGAACTGGTCCTGATTTTCGGCGCGTCCGCCATCGCGGACCGGCGCGACATCATTCCATCCGCGGTCGAGAAAGCCGGCGGCAAGGTCGAGCATTTCGGCATGCCGGTCGATCCGGGTAATCTCCTTCTGGTGGCGCGTATCGGCGACGTGCCGGTGCTCGGTGCACCAGGATGCGCCCGTTCGCCGAAGGAGAACGGCTTCGATTGGGTGCTGATGCGGCTTCTCGCCAACCTCAAGGTCACGCGTGAGGAAATCACCGCGATGGGCGTGGGAGGATTGCTGATGGAAATCATTTCGCGGCCTCAGTCTCGCGAGCCGGAAAAGGAAGTCATCGAGACCGACGTCACCGCTATCATTCTGGCCGCTGGCCGCTCGACGCGCATGGGCGGGCCGAACAAGCTGCTCGCCAAGATCGGCGGCAAACCGCTGGTCCGCATTGCGGCCGAACAGGCGCTGGCCTCGCGCGCGGAATCCGTCGTCGTCGTGACCGGCCATCAGCACGAGCAGATCGAGGAGGCCTTGCAGGGTCTCGACGTGACGTTCGTGCATAATCCTGATTATGCCGAAGGGCTCGCGACCTCGCTCAAATCCGGCATCAATGCTGTGCCTGCTTCCGGCGGCGCGGCGATCGTTTGCCTGGGCGACATGCCGCTCGTCGGCAGCGGCCTGATCGACCGGCTGATCGAGGCTTATGCGCCGGAGCGCGACGGCCTGATCGCCATTCCGGTGGCGGATGGCCGGCGCGGCAATCCGGTGTTGTGGTCGCGCAAGCTGTTCAAGGAATTGCTGGCGCTCGAAGGCGATATTGGCGCGCGCCATGTCGTTCAAAAATATGCCGAAATGGTCGTCGAAGTCCCGGCGACCGGCGTCAGCGCCTTCCTCGATGTCGATACCCCCGACGTGCTGGCGAAGCTGCTGGCGAAGCGGTGAGAGTTCATTCACCAAGTTGAAACCGGTTCCCGGTAATTTCGCCCCCGCTTGGGGGAAGCGATATGACTTGCACCTTGATCCGGCATCTTGCCGGATTGTTTTTTGCTGCGATCCTGATTTGCGGCCCATTCGCCGCGCCATCTCATGCAGCAGGCGCACTTGCTGTCGGCAAATGCGGGGCTTACGGACAGGCCTTCGATTACAAACATCAGAATGCGGCGATCGCGGCCGCCCGTAAGCAATGCGACGGTCAGTGCACTGTCGTGACAATGCGGCGGGCCTGCGTGGCACTTGCCATCGACATGAAAAATCCCTGTGGCGCCTTTGGCTATGCCGTGGAGGCGCGTATTTCGAGCGCGCTCAATGCGGCGAGCAAGAAGTGTTACGCCTACGGCGGCAAGGAATGCGTGATCCGTGCCTGGGCCTGTGACGCGCGCGGCTGATAGCGTCTAGCGCCGCGTCAGCAGGCTGAAGCGCCCGTACATCCCCGAGCGTCTGTCGTTATCGCGAACATAGCCCGCGCCGAGGGCCCATTCGAAGCCGCCGAACTGCAGCGAAGTGACGTGTGCGCCCGCGCGATATTGCCGATAGGTGCGGTCGCCTGAGGTCTCGATTTCCGGCCCGAACCAGAAGCGTTCGAACATGCGCCATCCGGTGGCGGCACGGGCACCGTAATTGTTGCCGATGGTCGAGCCGGTCAGGGTCGCGGCCACCATCATGCGGGCGGGGAGAGGCTCCCACCATGTATCGATGTTGAAGCGCGCGCCCGCATGCGTCCCGTGCAGCTTGTTAGACGGATCGAACGGCAGCGTCCAGTGATGCTGGATGTCGAGGCCCGCGAACATCTTGATTTCGAGATCGCCGCGCTTGATGCGGTAGCCCGGCAGGATAGATGCGACCAGATCGGCGCCTTTGATATCCGAGCCAGAGGATCGATAGAGATAGTCGCCGCCAGCGAGCAGCGCCTTCAGCGTGAAGCCGTCTTTGTCCAGTCCACGGGGCGACCATACCGCGCCGCCATAAGCCGTACCGCCTTTGTGCCAGAGATCTGCGCCGGTGAAATAAAGAAGGGTTGCGTCACGACTGCTTGGAGGTGGAGCAGCGAACCAGTCGTTCGCAGATAAAGAGTCGGCCATCACCGGTTCTGCAAGAACCGAGGTTACGCCAATCCACGCAACGGTGAGACCGCGGACGCAACGCATGCCCTGACTCTCGGGCTATGTTGAAACCGATTACGTAAAAATACAGATAGGAGTAAATCGGCAGGTGCGGCCGTCGTCCAGAGGCGGCGTGAGAACGTCTGCGGAACGGATGAGAAAAATCTGAAAATCTAGAGTTGCGGTGCAACCAGATTTTCCGTGGTGACGTGATCGCGCTTTTCGATGATCTCGGCGATGAAGTGACGGTGGCAGTTGGTATGATCGCGCTCGAAGCAGAGCAGGCACACTGGCCTCCCGGTTTTGACGAGATCGGCGAGTTCGTCCATTTCCTTTTTCGCTTGCAGCGTTTTCAGGTGCGCGACGTAGATTTTCTTCATCGTCGCGACATCGCCCTTGCGCACAGCTTCGCGACCTTCTTTCGGCGTTCCCAATCCGCGCAGATGAATGTAGCCGATGCCGCGATCGTCGAGGCTCGCGGCCAACTGATTTTTCGAGAACCCGGCGCGCCGTGAAGAGGCAATGGCCCGCACATCGACCAGCAGCTTGACGCCAGCCTGCTCCAACTCGTCGAGAACTGCGCGGGAGCTGACCTGCTCATAGCCGATGGTAAAAATCTTTTTCTTCCTTGCCATGATCCCGGCCTTCTATTTTTTGGTGATGCGAGCGATCAACTCCATTGCTCCGGCGGGAGCATGCACCTTTCCGCCGTGGATAATGTAAGCGAAGACGTCGCGTGGCTCTTTCTTCGCAGCCTTCTTGCCGATGCGCGGCAGATCGTTCGGCTCGCCGCCGTCGGCCCAGGTTTGCAGCCGCTCCGCCCATTGTGCGAGTTGCTTTGGAGGATAGGCGGTCTTCACGCTGTCCTGTCCGGTCTGCAGTCGCGCGTAGACGAAATCGCCGGCAATGTCGCCGATCGCCGGGTAGGTGGCGTGGTCGGCATAGACGACCGGGACTGAGAATTCTTTCAGCAGGGTGATGAAGGCCTCGTTCTGGAAGCTTTCATGGCGCACTTCGACCACATGACGCAGCCTGCGTCCGTCGATCTCGCGCGGTAGCAGTTCGAGAAACGTACCGAAGTCAGCCGCGTCGAATTGCTTGGTCGGCATGAATTGCCACAGCACCGGGCCGAGTTTGTCGCCGAGTTCGAGCACGCCGGAATCGTAGAACCGCTTGATGGAGTCGCCTGCTTCCGCGAGCACGCGGCGGTTGGTGGCGAAGCGTGGTCCTTTCAGCGAGAAAACGAAGCCTTCCGGTACTTCGGCGGCCCATTTGCGGAAGCTTGCTGGCTTCTGCGAGCCGTAATAGGTGCCGTTGATCTCGATCGAGGTCAGTTTCGAGGCTGCGTAGCCGAGTTCCTTCGATTGGGCGAGTTTTTCCGGGTAAAATACGCCCCGCCACGGCGCGAAGGTCCAGCCGCCGATCCCGATGTAAATTCTGCCTTTTTGCGCCATGTGGTTCCTTCAAACCCGCTAAGGGCCTCTTGAATATCCGGTTTTAATCCCCATCTCACACCTAACGGCGGTGTTGTTGCCCCTCCCGCACCATCGCCGAAACGGCCACGAAAGACTGGCGGATTCGATCCGCCCCGGGGCGAGCGCCGGATGTACGCGCAGCCTTGGTCATTCGTGGTCGTTACCATTTTCAACCCTAAATTTACTTTGCGCCACCGCCATTTGCGCGGGTTACCTTTCTGGCAATGTGTTGCTGCGAAGGTGCCTGCCATATGGCCCTGCCGCTGTGGCGAGGCCGACCCAATGACCCATCATGGATCGACCTGTTCCGATAACCCTTCGGGAGTCTCTTCAAACGGATGCGCCGCAGTTGTGCATCGTGGTGCCGACCTTCAACGAGCGTGACAACGCGCCGCTGCTGTTCGGACGGATCGAGGCTGCGCTGGATGGTGTCGCGTTTGAGGTCGTCTTCGTCGACGATAACTCACCAGATCACACCTGGCAGGTCGTTCGTAATCTCGCGCAGGCGGATTCGCGGGTGCGTTGCATCCGCCGGATCGGCCGCCGCGGATTATCCGGGGCGTGCATCGAAGGTATCCTGTCGTCCTCCGCGCCGTTCGTCGCGGTGATGGACGCGGATCTCCAGCATGACGAGACATGCCTTTCCGCCATGTTGGCACTGTTGCGAAACGGTGACGCCGATCTCGCCATCGGCAGCCGTTATGTCGGCGGTGGCAATGCCGACAGCTTTTCCGGCACCCGCGCGGGCGGCAGCAAATTCGCGACCGAAATCGCCAAGCGATTGTTGCGTGTCGAGGTCGCCGATCCGATGAGCGGCTTCTTCATGGTGCGGCGTGGCCGCTTCGAGGAGCTGGCGCCTTCGCTTTCGGAGCAGGGCTTCAAGATTTTGCTCGACCTGATCGCAACCGCGAAGGGAGGGCTGCGCACAGTCGAGGTGCCTTATACGTTCGGCACGCGGATGCATGGCGAGAGCAAGCTCGACTCGCTCGTGGTGATGGATTTTCTTGGCCTCGTGCTCGCGAAGCTAACGCGCGATCTCGTTTCGCTGCGTTTCCTGTTGTTCGCTTTTGTCGGCGGCATCGGTCTTCTGGTGCACCTCGCGACGCTTTACCTTGCACTCGCACTAGGCGTCGCCTTCGCGGTCGCACAGAGTATCGCGGCCTTCGTCGCCATGACCGGAAATTTCCTGCTCAACAACCGGCTGACCTATCGCGATCAGCGCTTGCGCGGTGCGCGCCTCGTTCAGGGCCTGATCGCATTCTACATCGTCTGCAGCGTCGGCCTTCTCGCGAATGTCGGCGTCGCATTCTCGGTCTACAATCAGGAGCCGATCTGGTGGCTCGCGGGCGTCGCCGGCGCTCTGATGGGCGTGGTGTGGAATTACGGAATCTCGAACCTGCTGGTCTGGCGCCGGCGCTAGTGGTCCGCGACCTTGGCGGGTGGCGCAAGCCGCTGGCCGATGCCGATCCGGTTCATCGCGTTCATCAGTGCGATCACGACAGTGATGTCTGCGATTTCCTTCTCGCTGAAATGAGGCTTGAGCTGATCGTAGTCGGCATCCGGCGCGCCCGTCTCGGCAACATGCGTGAGGCTCTCCGCCCAGTTCAAGGCCGCGCGTTCGCGCTCCGAGAAGAACGGCGCCTCGCGCCAGGTGATGATGCTGTTGAACTTGCGCGCGTCATCACCCGCCTTCATTGCGTCGCGCCAGTGCAGATCGACGCAATAGGCGCAGCCGTTGATTTGCGAAATCCGCATGTAAAGCATGTCTACCAGCGCGCGATCGAGTCCGCTGGCGCCGACATACTGATAGAGCGGGCCGAACGCCTTCATCGCATCCGGAGCGACCTTCTTGATTTCCACGCGGTGAGACATCTTTTTTCCTCAATTCGCTTTTGATGCATCCTAGCATGACGCGGAACCTTCGCGCGGGGTAGGGCTTTCATGACGGCGGCCAGCGTGATTAGCTGACCTGATGCGGGGCAGGGCGCTCAACATCGTAAGCCTTGGGAGAACGCCATGGATTTCAGACTGGGATCTCGTCGTGTCGCCGGCTGGATGGCTGCCTCGATGCTGCTCTGCGCACCCTCATGGGCCTTTGCGCAAGGGACGCCGGACGAACGACAGGCCTGCACGCCCGACGTTTTCCGATTGTGCGGACGTTACATTCCCGATGCCGACCGTATCGCGAACTGTCTTCAGCAGGCGGGACCGCGGCTGAGCCCAGCCTGTTATGCTGTATTCTATCCATCGGGCACAAGGACACGGAATGCGCGTGCGGCGAAGCGGTATTATGACCTGCCGCCGCGCCGGAGCAGCGATGACGATGATGACGACGATTGAGCGTGGGTCTTCTGCATAAGCCTATACGAAGAACGCCACGCGTGAAGCGTGGCGTTCTTTTTTATGGCTGCGATCAGTAGCAGACGCGCTTGGTAGTGACGACGCGACGCCCGTAGGGACCGCGGTGCACGATCTTGCGGACGGTGCAGCGCGGACCGCGACGGACGACGCGGCGCTCCACATAGGCCTTGGTTACGACCGGATGCGCAACATCGGTCAGGCCCGGCGCCGGCACCGCTGCCGGTGCGGCGGAAGCCGGAGCGGCGAGGGCTGCGAAACCGAGCGCAAGGGCAGCGGCAAATCCGAAAACAATCTTCTTCATGGTTGAATCTCCTGGTGGATGGAAAGAAGGATCGTGGGGCGACAGTTATCATCACCGTTTGCTATTGTTTCGGACTCGCGATGACTGGTGGATGAACCAGGCGTGGCAAGATGACGAAGGCGTGCTTGATGGACAAAATTTCATGTTCGTCTTTCATCGCGCCGATGCGGCGAGCTGCATCGCAGCTTTCGTATGCGGTTTGCCGATGCGGCAGCACAGCGCGAGCAGGGGGCGCTCCAGCACGATGTTGAGTGCAAGCCCCGCCGCGATCACCAGTGTGCTTGCCAGCGCGACTAGCGAGAGCGGATGGATTTGCGGAAATATCGCCGCGACGCCCTGTGCTGCGAACACCACCAGCGGTGCCTGAATGAGATAGATGGAGAATGACGCGTCGCCGAGACGCTCGCATGCACGCTCCAGCGGAGATGCGTGGGTGCGTAGACGGCTGATCCACGCCGCCGCGGCGACCAATGCGGCCGAGGGCAGGCCATAGACCAGCGCGCGGTTCGCCGGGTCCGTCACCAGCAACACGGCTGTGGTGCAAGTGGCTGCGAGCAGCATCGCGCGCGTATGTCTCTCCCCACTTATCCCATGGACGAACAGCATGCCGACAAGCACGCCGAAGATGAATTCCAGAATTAGTGGATCGGTGAAGAACGTGTAATGGCCGAGCGTGCTCGCCACACCGGGAATCTGCCCGATCATCACGAGGCCGCAGAATGCGACCACGACGGTGCACCAGACATTCTGCGTCAGCGCCATCAGCAGCGCGAGCGTGAGATAGAAATACATCTCATATTCGAGTGACCAGCCGACGAACACCACCGGCATCTCGCCGTCGGTGAAGGAGGCGAAAGCGAGAGATTTGAGCACATGGTTCGGCGTGTACCAGCCCGGTGTATCGAAGATAGTGGGAAGAGCCGCTGCAAGTGCCGTCATTGCGAGGATCGCAACGAAATATAACGGGATGATGCGCTCGACGCGGCGGCGCAGGAAGGTTGATGGTGTGAGTGGTTTACCGCGCGCGGCGGCGGCCTGCGTTGCGTAATAGATGATGAAGCCTGAGATGACGAAGAACAGATCGACCCCGTGGCCGAAATGCCAGAGGCCGAGTGTGGGGGTGTCGGCAGGTACGTTGATATGGTCCGGCGCGATGCCCCAGACATGAAACGCCACCACAGCGGCGGCGGCGAGAAATCTCAGAATCTGGATGTGAACGAGCATGCGCCTCCTAGCGCCCGGAGGGGCACGCAGGGTGAAACCAACGAGGGTGCGCATCGTTCCACGCAAAATTTGTCGGTGATGCTGGAATCGAGGCGATCTGGAAATTCATACCGTCGCCTTCTGTATTGGAGTCTTTTGTGCGCCGGTCTATGTTGGCGTGAAGGCGCGCGGGGTATCCGAAAATGCGTAAAATTGTTGCATTCAACGTCCTGCTGATCGGGATGGCTTTTGCACCGTTTTCGGTAATGGCGGCCGAACAATGCCCCGTCACCGATGCCGCCATCACTAAAGCGGGCGGCTATATGCTTGCCGTCGAGGCCGCCGTCAGCGCTGCTCCGGATTGCGAGCGTGCGTATAAGACGCTTGAGATCTGCCAACTTGGGTCGTCCGGCGACAATGCGCTCTCGGAGATCGTGCGCGCGAAATGCGAGCCGTTGTTCTTGGGAAAAGCCAGAGCCGGCATGAAGGCTGCCTACAGGAAAAAGCTCGCCGGCTGCGAGAATATCGCGAAGAAGAACGAAGGCACGATGTACCTCGGCCTTGCTGCCGTCTGTCAGGCGAGAGCGGCGCGCGACTTCGCCCGCAAGCAGGCCAAAGCGCGCTAGCGCCCTTTTTCATAAGGGTCGAAGTTGCCTTGTTGGGGCGCGCAGCCGCATTGGCACAAACGCCGGGTTCCCATAACATGACCGAATCCAATTCGGCGACAAAGGTTACAAATTGAACATTTCACGGCTGAGCTGCGTTTTCCGGCATTGGTCGGCTCTGGTGCTTTGGCTCGCACTGCTTCCCGCCGTAATCGGCGTGCTGTCGCCGAGGCCGGGCTTCGGCCAGACCCACTCCGTTATTCCCGATCACGAGCTTGTCGTCGGCACCAAGGTCGCGCCACCCTTCGCGATGAAGGACGAGAGCGGACATTGGAGAGGCGTCAGCATCGAGCTGTGGCAACATCTCGCCGACCGGATGAAATGGAATTACCGCTTTGTCGAGGCGGATACGGTGCCGACCCTTCTGGAAGGTGTGCGAACCGGCAAATTCGATGTCGGGATTTCCGCGATCAGCGTAACGGCAGAGCGTGAGCAGACGCTGGATTTCACGGCGTCCTATTTTTACGCGGGCACCGGCGTCGCCGTGCAGTCGGATCGGATCACGAACTGGATCCCGGTCATCAAATCGATCGCGTCATGGAGCTTCCTGCAGGCGGCACTGACCTTGCTTGGCCTCGCAGTGAGTGCAGGCGCGCTGATCTGGCTGTTCGAGCGCAAGGCCAACGACGGATTCAGCGGCAGCGTGGTGCGCGGGCTGTCGTCCGGCGTATGGTGGTCCACGCATACGATGACCCAGCGCGCCGCCGGCGGCATCATGCCCATGACGTTGCCAGGGCGCATCATCGCGATGATCTGGATGGTGACGTCCGTCATCGCGATCGCGGTGTTCACCGCGGGCATTACCTCGACGCTGACGACGAAGCGGCTGCACGGCATGGTCAATTCCGTGGCGGACCTGTCGTCCATTCGGGTCGGCGTCCCGGCGGGCACGTCGTCGGAAGATGGCCTGTCGCGTCTTCGCATTGTGCACTCGGTTCTGCCTTCGCCGGAGGAGGGACTGAAGGCGCTGCGGAGCGGGAAGATCGATGCGTTCGTCTATGATCGCCCGTTGCTTGCGTGGACGATCCGCCAGCGGAATCTGTCGTCGGTCGACCTGACGGACCTGATGCTGGAGCCGCAGCGCTACGCGATCGCGCTGCCGCCCAACAGTCGGTTGCGCAAGCCGCTCAACGTCGCGATGCTTCAAGTCACCGAATCCGACTGGTGGCGCGACACGCTGTTTCGTTATCTCGGCGAGACGCGGTAGCTGCGTGAACGTGTTCCGACGGACAATGATGTGATGAGCCACGCGGGCACGTCGCGTGGTACGATCTGCAGCCGTGACGCAAGGACGAACACTATGCCTCAGCCCGACTTTCAGCCCACTTTGACTGGCGAGACCGTGGTCATCAGGCCGATACGCCCCGACGACTGGCAGGAGCTTTTTGCTGCGGCATCGGACCCCGAAATCTGGAAGCTTCATCCCGCCCGCATGCGTTATACCGAGCCTGTGTTCAGGGAATTTTTCGACAATGCCATCACCTCGAAGATGGCGTTCGTATTTGTCGAACGCGCGAGCGGCCGGTTGATCGGTTCGAGCCGCTATTTTGGCTATGACGCGCAACAGAGCGAAGTTGAGATCGGCTGGACTTTCATCATTCGCGATCACTGGGGCGGGCAGACCAACCGCGAGGTGAAGCGGCTGATGCTCGACCATGCCTTCATGTTCGTCGACACGGTGATCTTCTGGGTGGGCGAGGCCAATTGGCGGTCGCAGCGCGCGGTCGAGAAGATCGGCGGCGTGAAGCGGGATGGCACCTTCCTGCGCGATGCGACCGGCCCGACGCCGCATGTTGTGTTCGAACTGACCCGGCAACGGTATGAGGAGAGCGGCAGATTGGCGTCAGGGGATGCCGTCGGGTGATAAATTGAACGCTTCATTCAGGTTGTAGAACAAGCCCCGGCGGCGATGCCGGGGCTTTCGTTTGCAATGGTGTTATCGCGGGCCGCCGGTGACGTGCAGCGTTTCGCCGGTGATGTAGGACGCGCCTTCAGAGGCGAAGAAGGCGACTGTGTTCGCGATCTCCTCGACCTTGCCGACGCGGCCGAGCGGGGTGATCGACTCGACCCACTGGCGCATGTCGCCTTCATCCAGCCCGGCGGCCTTCACACCTTCGGTGATGATCATGCCGGGGTTGACCGAATTGACGCGGATCTTGCGCGGGGCAAGCTCCTTCGCCAGCACGGCGGTGATCGCATCGACCGAAGCCTTGGTCGCGGTGTAGACCGCCGAACCCGGAGGCGTCAGCGTCGAGACGCCGGACGAGATGTTGACGATGCTGCCGCCGTTCGCATTGAAATGCGCGGCCGCTTCCTGCGACACCAGCAAGAGTCCCAGCACGTTCAGGTCGAACTGCTTGTGGAAGTGTTCGGGCGTGATGCCTTCGAGCGGCGCCATTTCATAGATGCCGGCATTGTTGACGAGAACGTCGATCGGCCCGAGCGCCGTCACGGTCTCCGCCACCACCGCTTTCGCGGCCTTCGGGTCGGAGAGGTTGCCGTGAACGGCGATTGCCTTGCCGCCTTTGGACGTGATCTTCGCCACCACATCGTCCGCGCCTTTTTTGCTCGACGAATAATTCACGGCGACGGATGCGCCTTGCTCCGCGAGCTTCAGTGCGATCTCGGCGCCGATGCCCTTGGATGCTCCGGTGACCAGCGCCACCTTGTTTTGCAGTGTCTTGCTCATGGGAATTACCCTTGGTTGATGTTCCAATAGTTCGGAAATATTGAACTATTGAACCAGTTCAAGAGGGCGCCTATATTTTTTTCATGGCACGGTTCGTTCACCCCTCGAAAGACGACATCACGCTCGAAGGCGTGCTCGCGGCGCTGGCTGATCCGATGCGGTTGCGCATCGTCAAGTCATTGCTAGAAAAGAAGAATTGCAGCCTGTCATGCTCGGCCGCGGCGCCTTGCCCGGAGATGGCGAAATCGACGCTGTCGCATCACTTCCGCGTGCTGCGCGAGGCCGGGCTGATCCACACCACCAAGCAGGGGGTGGAAAACCTCAACTGCGTGCGCGAGGCGGACCTCAACGCGCGGTTTCCGGGGCTGTTGAAAGGGATCCTGAAGCACGCGAAGGGGTAGGGCGTCGTCACGCGCCGCTTCGCAGGCATCAGCCGTGACGTTTCTTCGGTGCCTTTTTCCCAAATGCGCGTTTGGCAGGTGACGCGCTGCCACGATGCGGTTGTTCGGCGTAGCCGGACTTGTCCTTGTGCTGCTTTTTCTTTTTGGAACCTGCGTCCTTGTGAAATTCCGTATGAGACTTGCCGTGGTGCCTCACGCTTCTCTCATCACGTGCTTTGTCGGTCTGACGCGCGCGGTGGCCGGTGTCCTCGCTTTCGCGCCGGGGTTTATGCGGGCGCTTTTCGGACGGCGCATGATCCCGAGGGGCATCTGCCAACGGATCGATGCGGATATTGTCTTCCTTGTCGGGACGCCGGATCTTGGCGGCGAACGACTCTGCTGCCCGCTCCGAAATCTCAAAATCGGTGGTGGTCTCGCCAATGCGGATGCTGCCGATGTCCTGCTTGTCGATGCCGCCACGGCGGCAAATCATCGGTAGGAGCCAGCGGGCTTCTGCCTTCTTCTTGCGTCCGATAGCGGCGCGAAACCACACGCTGCCTTCTGTCATGCCGTGGCGCGGCGATGGCTTCCTCGCCTTAGATTGTGATCCGGCACCACGATCGTCGTCGCGCGCCGATCGGCCATCTTTTTCCCGATCGCGATCGTCACGGGATCGGCGAGCGTCATGGCCGGGATCGAGAATGTCTTCTGGCGCTGGAAGCCGCGCCCGGTAGAGCCGCGCCAGTGCGGCGGCAATATCCTCGGGTGACCGCTCCGCGAGCAACGCACGCGCCAGGTTCAGATCATCAGCGGTCACTTCCTGCGCGAACAAATCATCCTGCAGCATGCGCTTCTGATCGAGCTCGCGGATTTCATCGGCGGTCGGCGCCATGCTCCAGTCGACATCGACGCCTGCCAGATTCAGCAAAACCTCCGCACGCCGCCTGCGCGCGGGCGGCACCAGAAGGACGCTCACGCCCTTGCGGCCGGCGCGCCCGGTGCGGCCGGAACGGTGCTGCAGGACCTCGGCATCGTTCGGAATGTCCGCGTGGATGACAAGATCGAGCTTTGGCAGATCAATGCCGCGTGCAGCAACGTCAGTGGCGACGCAGACACGGGCTCGCCCGTCCCGCAAAGCCTGAAGTGCCTGCGTGCGCTCGTTCTGCGTCAGTTCTCCGGAGAGGGCGACCACCGAGAAGCCGCGCTCCATGAGAGCCACCTGCAAATGATTGACGGCATTTCGGGTGTTGCAAAACACCAGAGCGCTCGGCGATTCAAAAAATCGCAGCACGTTGACGACCGCATGCTCGACATCGCTCGCCGCGATCCTGATGGCGCGGTACTCAATGTCGGCATGGCCGCCTTCGTCGCCTGCGACCTTGACGCGAAAGGCCTGCTGCTGATACTGCTTCGCCAGCGCGATGATCCCGCGCGGAAAAGTCGCGGAGAACAGCAATGTGCGGCGAGTCTCCGGTGTGGTCTCGAGGATGAATTCCATATCCTCGCGAAAGCCGAGATCGAGCATTTCGTCGGCCTCGTCGAGCACGACGGCCTTCAGCTCCGAAATGTCGAGACGGCCGCGACGCAGGTGATCGCACAGCCGTCCCGGCGTGCCGACCACGATGTGAGCGCCCTCGGCAAGCTCGCGCTGTTCGCGGCGCGGGTCCATGCCGCCGACGCAGGACACGATGCGCGCGTCCGCATGGTGATAAAGCCACGTCAGTTCGCGGTGGACCTGCAGGGCGAGTTCGCGCGTCGGCGCGACGATCAAGGCAAGAGGGGCCGCGGCGCGCGGAAACCGCTCGGCATCGCCCAGGAGATTTTTAGCAATGGCCAGCCCGTAGGCGACGGTCTTGCCCGAGCCGGTCTGCGCGGACACAAGAAGGTCGCGGTCGGCAGCCTCGTTCGCAAGGACAGCGGCCTGCACGGGAGTGAGCTTGTCGTAGTTGCGCTCCGCCAGGGCCTGGGCGAGCGGCGAACTTGTCGTCGGGAATGTCACGAGGTAGCCGATCTTGGTTTGTGCCGGGGGAGCATTGAACAGGGGCCCCAAATTGATGGGGCCGCGCCGCGCTCTTTAAGAAATCCGCCCGGCGGATTTGAGCGGGGTTGTCTTAGACCAAGTGAGGCCAAAGCGCCATGGGTTGGGATTGGGTGAAATCGGTTGGACTTCAGGTCGCAATGATGCGGAAAGGCACGAGAAGATGAACAGGCTTCTTCCAAATGATAAAGGCTCGGCAATCTGCCGAGCCCTCGCCGTCAATTCACTTGGCCGCAGGTGTTACTTCTGTTGCTCGGGCTTGGCATCGCCTTTGTTTTCCTGGTTCTGCTGAGGTATCGCAGGTTTGGTCTGATCCGGTGCGACAACGGGCTTCGGAGCATCGGCAGCGACGACTGGTGAATTCGACATTGAACCATCCTTTAAAACACACCTGAAGAAGTCTTCAGGCGTTAATTCAAGGTGGCTATCAATTCGTCAGTTACAATGTTGCCGCTGCCTTATTCGCGGGAACTGCCGCGATTTGCCTGAAATAAACCGATAGCTATCCCTGCCGGAAAGGCGCACAGTCAACTGATGCCAGACTATCGCGTTGTTGCAGGGTGCTTCTCATGACCATGAGAACGCGGCGGGAGACGGTCACCTTCAATTATCCGGCACGTATCAAGGGTATTGAGCGCGTGCTTCCGGCTGGCGCTTATGAAGTCGTAACCGATGAGGAAATGATCGAGGGTCTGTCCTTTCCGAGCTTTCGACGTATTGCGACCATGATGATGGTGCCGGGCGCGCCGCCGCATCAGCATTCGATGGAAATGCTCTCGATCACCTCTGCGGCTCTTGCGGATGCACAGCAGCGCGACGCAGTGGCCTCAGATGGCTGATGATCCGGTCGAACTCGATTCCCACCGTGGCATGGCCGCGCAAAAGGCTACGGACCTGCGCCGGATTATTGCCGAGGCCGAAGCCCACGCGGCCAGTTTGCGTGAACGGCAATTGCGTATCGAGACGGAATTGCTCGATGCACCGGTGGCGTCGTGGTCCGAAGCAGCGGCGAAGGCGCGCTACGTTCTGAATCTCTACTACACGTCATTAAGTTCGCAGGATACGCACCACCGTGATCTTGTGGCTTCCGTTCTCCGGGACTTCGCCCGGCTCGACAGCGAAGGCTGAATTCCACTTCGAGATTCGGTTGTTTTCCGCAAACGATTGATTCTGAAACTTCGTCCAGACGTCCGGCGGGGACGTGAGGAATTTCAATGCTTGATATGACCACGAAAGAACTACAGTCACGGCACGTCAAACCGGAGGAAGCACTCCGGCTTGGTGTCGTGTCGGGATGGTACACCACCAAGATAAGCGGAACGTTCGTCACTGGTCCCCACGCCACCCGGGAGGAGGCGATTCTCAAGATCAAGGAACTAAACCCACCACCTGTTCCTATTGCTAAACGCAACGTGGGTGGCGCGCACAGCGCTGTGGTTGCGAAGTAGGTGCATCAAACAGAACCCCGGCATCGTTGCTGGAGTTTTGCATTTCTCGCTTTGTTAGACCCGCATATCCATCCTCTCAAGAAAGATGGATTTGCCGGGTCAAGCCCGGCAATGACGAAAGAAAAGGCCCGGATTGCTCCGGGCCTTTTGCGTTTTGTAACTGACTGAGAGGCGTGGATCAGAAATCCATGCCGCCCATGCCGCCGCCGGGCATGCCGGCCGGTGCGCCTGCGCCACCCTTCTTCGGCAGTTCGGCGATCATCGCTTCCGTGGTGATCAGGAGCGAAGCAACCGAGGCTGCGTTCTGGATCGCGGCGCGCACGACCTTGGTCGGGTCGATGATGCCCTTCGAGACCATGTTGACGTATTCGCCGGTCTGCGAGTCGAAGCCGTACGAATACTGATCCTTCTCGAGCACCTTGCCGACGATGACGCTGCCGTCCTCGCCCGCGTTGATGGCGATCTGGCGGGCCGGAGCGGAGAGCGCCTTGCGGACGATCTCGACGCCGGTCTTCTGGTCGTCGTTCTGGGTCTTGATGCGCTTGAGCTGCTCGGAAGCGCGGAGCAGGGCGACGCCGCCACCCGGCAGGATGCCTTCTTCCACCGCAGCGCGGGTCGCATGCATCGCGTCATCAACGCGGTCCTTGCGCTCCTTCACCTCAACCTCGGTCGCGCCGCCGACGCGGATCACCGCGACGCCGCCCGCGAGCTTGGCGAGACGTTCCTGCAGCTTCTCGCGGTCGTAGTCCGAGGTGGTCTCCTCGATCTGCGCCTTGATCTGCGCCACGCGCGCCTCGATGTCGGCCTTCTTGCCGGCGCCGTTGACGATCGTGGTGTTCTCCTTGTCGATCATCACCTTCTTGGCGCGGCCGAGCATCTGCAGGGTCACGCTTTCCATCTTGATGCCGAGGTCTTCCGAGATCGCCTGGCCGCCGGTCAGGATTGCGATGTCCTGCAGCATGGCCTTGCGGCGGTCACCGAAGCCCGGAGCCTTGACGGCGGCAACCTTCAGGCCGCCACGCAGACGGTTGACGACGAGGGTGGCGAGAGCTTCGCCTTCGACGTCTTCCGCGACGATGACGAGCGGCTTGCCGGTCTGCACGACGGCTTCGAGCAGCGGCAGCATTTCGTTCAGCGAGGAGAGCTTCTTCTCGTTGATGAGGATGTAGGCGTCGTCGAATTCAACGCGCATCTTGTCGGCGTTGGTGACGAAGTAGGGCGAGATGTAGCCGCGGTCGAACTGCATGCCCTCGACGACGTCGAGTTCGGTGTCGAGCGACTTGGCTTCTTCAACGGTGATGACGCCTTCGTTGCCGACCTTGGCCATCGCCTTAGCGAGGAAGTCGCCGATTTCCTTGTCGCCGTTGGCCGAAATGGTGCCGACCTGGGCGATCTCCTCGTTCGAGGTGACCTTCTTGGAGTTCTTCTGCAGGTCCGCGACGACGGCTTCCACAGCGAGGTCGATGCCGCGCTTGAGGTCCATCGGGTTCATGCCGGCGGCAACCGACTTGGCGCCTTCCTTCACGATGGCGGCGGCGAGAACGGTCGCGGTGGTGGTGCCGTCACCGGCGAGGTCCGCCGACTTCGAAGCCACTTCGCGCACCATCTGGGCGCCCATGTTCTCGAACTTGTCGTCAAGCTCGATGTCCTTGGCGACGGTCACGCCGTCCTTGGTGATGCGCGGTGCGCCGAACGACTTGTCGAGCACGACGTTGCGGCCCTTCGGGCCGAGCGTGACCTTCACCGCGTTGGCGAGGATGTCGACGCCGCGCAGCATCTTGTCGCGCGCGTCAACGCCGAATTTCACTTCTTTGGCTGACATTGATTGATTCCTTCAGTGTGAGGGGAGACGCGCTCAGGCGGCTTTCTTCTTCGAAGCGCCATCGGTGATGACGCCCATGATGTCGCTTTCCTTCATGATCAGGACGTCCTGACCATCGATCTTCACTTCGGTGCCCGACCATTTGCCGAACAGCACGACATCGCCGACCTTGAGGTCGATCGGGATCAGCTTGCCGGCTTCGTCGCGGCCACCCGGGCCGACGGCGACGATCTCGCCCTGCGACGGCTTTTCCTTCGCGTTGTCGGGAATGATGATGCCGCCCTTGGTTTTCTCCTCGGCGTCGATGCGCTTGACCACGACGCGGTCGTGAAGCGGACGGAATTTCATGCAGTCCTCCTAAGATACTGGAATTGCTGTATATCTTTAAATTGGCAGTCAGCTTCATGGAGTGCCATGGCTGACCTTGGCGGGAGATAGGCGGGCCTTCCGGAACAGGCAAGAGGTCCTAGCAAATTTTCTGGCACTCACAAATGACGGCTGCCAGAAATCGTTAACAGCGGCGACCGCAATCGGCGCAAGACGCTCTTCCAATTTAGAATTATTCTAAATATAGCATGCGGTGCCTTTTACTCCGGAGACGCACCCATGCCTGCCACCCCTCATGTCGAACGTCATTTTCTTGGCTCCGAAACCGTCCGCGACGTGGTGATCGGCATGGCCGACGGCCTGACGGTGCCGTTCGCGCTGGCTGCAGGTCTTTCGGCCGCGGTGACCTCGACGCAGATCATCGTCACCGCGGGTCTGGCGGAGATCGCAGCCGGCGCTATCGCGATGGGGCTCGGCGGCTATCTCGCGGCCCGGACCGATCAGGAGCACTTTGCTTCGGAAGAGCGCCGCGAGGCGTGGGAAGTCGACAACATGCGCGAGGCGGAAGTCGCCGAGGTGCGCGATATCTTCAGCACCTATGGACTCACGGGCGAGGCGCTGGACTCGGTGGTGACTGCACTGTCTGCGGACAAGAAACGCTGGGTCGATTTCATGATGCGTTTTGAGCTTGGCCTCGAGAAGCCCGACCCGAAGCGCGCGCCGATCAGTGCCGCAACCATCGCGGTCTCGTATCTTGTCGGCGGTCTGGTCCCGCTGGTGCCTTACATGATCTCCGGCGATCTTCGCACGGCGCTGCTGTACTCGATCGTCTGCACGGGCGTTGCACTGATCGTCTTCGGCGGCGTCAAAGGCAAGCTGACGGGCATCAGCGTGGTGAAATCCGGTTTCCAGACATTGCTGGTGGGTGGCTTGGCCGCCAGTGCTGCGTTCTATCTGGCGCATCTCTTTGGATGACGGCGTTTGTCAGCAGATCCGCCTCGCTGCTGCTAGCGCCTTGATAATTAACAGTTTATTCAATCTTTAGGCTTGAGATCGCGGAAGTTCATGCGTCAGATTTCACCTGTGCTCCTTGAGGCGGCACGGGTCCGAAGACAGACGCTGGGGCGGGTTTTCGAAAACCGGTCCTTTCGAAAAACGCTCCGCGCGCCCATCGGCGGCCCGCCGCTTCACGGATGCACTCCCTTACGGAGGTTGGCATGGCGTTGCAGAAGGCGGCATCGGGCACATCGGTCAGTCCCGATTTTCGGAAACAGCTCCTGGGCTACGGCCTGACCACGGCGGAAATTCTCTATCGCCGCCCGGATCATCACTGGCTGCTGCAATCCTATGTCTGGCAGGAGTACGACCTGTTTCCGAACTTTCCCGCGCTGAATGCCTTTCTCGAATTCTGGCGCGCAAAGCTCGAAGGGCCGCTGTTCGCGGTGACGGTCGCGCACTCGAAGCTCATCAAGCCCGCGGAGATGCGCGCCATCGATGGCGAGTTCAGGCTGCATTGAAACGATTGTTGTTAGCAATCATTCAGTGTCGTCCCCGCCTGCGCGGGGACGACACTGAATGAACGGCACGCTGGCGTACAGCGTTCGCGTTGCCATGAACACGACGGCAATATGGTCGACACTTCGGTCGCGGCCGAAACGTCGATCCGCTTCGGGGGGATATGATGCGCTTTCCATAGGAGAGCTGCGATGTCCCACAGTGCCGAATTGCTTGCGATGCCTCAACCTGACGCCGGGCACATCGAGATCACGCCGTCAGTTCTCTATGTGGGTACTCCCGTTGCGCTGATAACGAGTCTCAACGCTGACGGTACGACGAACATCTCGCCAATGTCCTCGGCCTGGACACTGTTCGATCGCGTCGTCCTCGGGATGACATCGACAAGTAAAGGCCGGGAGAATGCGGTGCGCGACCGCCAGATCGTCATCAATTTTCCCTCGCCAGATCTCTGGCCGAAGGTTGAAGCGATCGCGCGCGGGACCGGTCGCAATCCCGTTCCTCCTCATAAGGAAAAGATCGGTTACAGATACGAGCCGCACAAATTCGATGTCTCCGGCTTCACGCCGCAAGAATCGACCGTGGTCAGGCCGTTGCGGATCGCGGAATGTCCGATCCAGTTCGAGGCCGAGGTCGTGGCCTGTCATGATCCGGGAGGTGACTGGCCCCGGGAACGGCCGGAGGCTTTTCAGATCATCGAGACCAGGGTGCTGCGGGTTCATGCGCATCGCAGTGTTGTTGTTCCCGGCACAAGCCATATCGACACCGCGAAATGGCAGCCGTTGCTCTATGTGTTTCGGCACTATTTCGGAACAGGTTCCGATCTCGGACGGACGTTCAAAGCAGAAGCATGAGGGTGTAAGAACAGGAGCCATGTCGAACGTCGCTTCGGGAAATACGATTGCGGAGGTGGCAAGCCTGATCGGGGATGCCGCGCGCGCCAACATGCTTTCCGCGTTGATGGGCGGACAGGCATTGACGGCGGGCGAACTGGCGCGACATGCCGGTGTTAGCGCCCAGACCACGAGTGGCCATCTTGGCAAGCTGACCGAAGCTCAATTGATTGCCGTCGAGAAGCAAGGGCGGCATCGCTACTATCGGCTTGCCTCGCCCGATGTGGCGCACGCTATTCATGCTCTGATGGCTGTCGCGGCGAGTGGACCGAAGCGTTATCGCCCAATTGGCCCGAAGGATGAGGCGATGCGACTTGCCCGTACTTGCTACGATCATATGGCGGGCCGGCTCGCCATCGCCCTTGCGGATGCCTTGATCGGCAAAGGCTATGTGTTGCTCGCGGATGGAGCTGGCCTTGTGACCGAGGAAGGCCAGCGCTTCTTCTGCGATTTCGGCATCGATCTTGATGAAGCGGAGCGTTCCAAACGCCCGCTTTGCCGGACCTGCCTTGATTGGAGCGAGCGTCGGCCGCACTTCGCCGGCCGTCTTGGCGCGGCCCTTCTTGACCGGGCCCTTACGCTAGGCTGGGTCGGCCGTACGCACGAAAACCGTGCTCTGCGCATCACCCGCGCCGGAGAGGCTGGGTTCAGCGGCACATTCGATCTTCCGTCGGACTGGCGCATGCCACTATCGTCGCGCGGTTTCTAAAACCTGCACCGCGCGCTCCGAATGATGCGAATTACCCCCGTCCGACGAATGGCATCTTGGTCGCCATCACGTTCAGGAACAGCACATTGGCGTCCAGCGTTCGCGTTGCCATGAACACGATGGCGTCGGCGACGTTCTGCACGTCCATGCGCGGTTCGACCATCTTCTCGCCGTTCGGCTGCAAAATGCCGTCGGCCATGCGCGTGGTGAGATCGGTCGCGGCGTTGCCGATGTCGATCTGTCCGCCCGCGATGTCGTAGGCGCGGCCGTCGAGCGCGATCGATTTTGTCAGGCCGGTGATGGCGTGTTTGGTCGCGGTGTAGGCGACGGTGAACGGGCGCGGCGAATGCGCCGAGATCGATCCGTTGTTGATGATGCGGCCGCCGCGCGGGGTCTGCTCCTTCATCATGCGGAAGGCATGCTGCGTGCACAGGAACGGCGCGGTGAGGTTTGTCGCAACCACCGTCTGCCATTTGTCGAACGGCAGATCCTCCAGCGGCATCGCTGGCGCGCCGACGCCTGCATTGTTGAACAGCAGATCGAGCCGTCCGAATTTTTCCTTCACGGTCGCGAACAATGCGGCGATGGATTGCGGGTCGGTCATGTCGGAGGGCACAGCGAGACATTTGCCGAGCTTCGCTCCCTCGGCCGCTGCCTCGTCGAGCTTGTCCTTGCGGCGTGCCGTCAGCACCACCGTGAAGCCCGCCTTGATGAGCGCGAGCGCGCTGGCTTTGCCGATGCCGGCGCTTGCGCCGGTGACGAGAGCGACTTTGGTGTGCGACATGACGATTCTCCCCGATGTTTATGATGTCATCCCCGCGAAAGCGGGGATCTGTTTTTTCTCAAAAAGGCTGGGCTCCAGTTTTCGCGGGAGCGATGCTGGATTTCAATTCTTCCGCCCATAAGGCGGGGGTGGAATGCTCTGGTGGGCTGCGCGCAGGGCCTCGCTCCATCTTGCGCGCAAACCGCGAAAGTAGGGGTCGTCGTCCTCGATCCGCATATTGAGTTCGGTTTCGCAGACATCCGGCCGCAGCACCATGATGTCGATCGGCGGGCTGACGCCGAGGTTGGAGCGCATGGTCGAATCCATCGAGATCAGTGCGATCTTCAGCGCGTCATATAACTCGACGTCATAGGTGATGGCGCGGTCCAGCACCGGCTTGCCGTATTTGTGCTCGCCGATCTGGAGATAGGGTGTGTCGGTGGTGCATTCGATGAAATTGCCGGCGGGGTACACCATGAACAGGCGCATCCGTTCGCCCTTGATCTGGCCGCCGAGTAGGAACGAAACATCGAAATTGATATCCTCGGCCATGAGTGCCGCGCCCTCGGTGCGGCTGACACTGCGAATGGCGCGGCCAAGGCGTTGCGCCGCCTGAAACAGGCTCGGCGCATTCATCAGGGTTTCGATCTCGCCAGTGATGGGATTTTCGACACCTTCGGCGAGCGTCGAGAGAACCGACTGGCTGATGGCAAGATTACCGGCGGAGGCGACGGCCATGACGCGTTCGCCGGGATTTTCGAACATGTGCAGTTTGCGGAAGGTGGAGATGTTGTCGAGCCCGGCATTGGTGCGAGTATCGGCCACCATGACGAGGCCCTGTTTCACCAGAATTCCGCAACAATATGTCATTCAGATCTCCGCATGCACGGTGCCATTTTTACGCAACGTCGCGGAAGGGGGCAACCGCCGGTCCTGCCGGTGTGGCGGATAAGGAGGTGGAATGACCGAAACTGATGGTGGCGAGATCGCCGCCCGCGCGATATGCATGAACTGGAACAATTGTGAATTTCCTCCCTCCCGGCGCGCGCAAGCGAAGAAATCGCCGCCCGCCTGAAAGAGACGCGACAATGACCGAGATCGTCACGGCCGGCATTCTGGTGATCGGCGATGAAATTCTCTCCGGCCGGACCAAGGACAAGAACATCGGCTTCATCGCCGAGTATCTCACCAATCTCGGCATCGACCTGAAAGAGGTCCGCATCGTCGCCGACGACGAGGACGACATTGTCGCGGCGCTCAACGCGGTGCGCGAGCGCTACGATTATGTGTTCACCACCGGCGGCATCGGCCCGACGCATGACGACATCACCGCCGACAGCGTGGCGAAGGCTTTCGGCGTCGGCATCGATCACCATCCCAGCGTGGTGGCGCGCTTCAAGGAACGCTTCGGCGATGCGCTCAACGAGGCACGGCTGCGGATGGCGCGGATTCCCGACGGCGCGGAGCTGATCGAAAGCGCGACCATTCTCGCGCCCGGATTCAAGCTCGGCAACGTCGTCGTGATGGCGGGCGTGCCGTCGATCATGCAGGCGATGATGGACATCATCGCGCCGAAGCTGCGCACTGGCCGCAGGATGCTGTCCGATTCCGTCCGCGCCGACGCCAAGGAGGGCGACATCGGCTCGCCGCTGCGCGAGATCGCGGCTGCGCATCCCGACACCAGCATCGGCAGCTATCCGTTTATCGACGATGATGGAAAGCCGAACACCAATGTCGTGGTGCGCTCGCGCGATCAGGACAAGCTGGCCGCGGCGATGGCGGATGTGAAAGCGATGCTGGCGACGCTGCATGGTTCGAAGAATCCGGTGCAGTAAACGGCGCGAAGTAAAGTTCGGAGTCGCACGATGAGTGAAGAAACCGCGCGCAAACCGTTTCCCGTTTCATGGGATCAGTTTCACCGCGACGCCCGTGCGCTGGCGTGGCGGCTCAACGGCGCGGGTCCGTTTCAGGCACTGGTGGCGGTGACGCGCGGCGGCCTCGTGCCGGCGGCGATCGTCGCGCGCGAGATCGGCCTGCGGGTGATCGATACGCTGTGCGTGGCGAGCTACGACCACACCACGCAGGGCGAGATGCAGGTTCTGAAAGGCCTCTCGGATGCGATCATGAAAGTCGGCGGAGAGGGCGGCAAGGGCCTGTTGATCGTCGACGATCTCGTCGACACCGGCAAGACCGCGCGCGTCGTCCGCCAGATCGCGCCGAAGGCGCATATCGCCGCCGTCTACGCCAAGCCGATGGGCAAGCCGCTGGTCGATACCTTCATCACCGAAGTCTCGCAGGACACCTGGATTTTCTTCCCCTGGGATACCGGGCTGTCGTTCCAGCCGCCGATCCGCGACGGCGCGGCGTGAAGTTTTCACGCGTCTGACAACAATATTGTTGCTGTGGTCATTCGCCACGTAACCGGCCGGCCGATCATCGGCGCGTGATCGGTTCATTAGCGAACAATTAAATCCCCAGGAGCATCCTACCGTATCAGGTCAACCCGTGCTGACACCAATTGGTGCGGAGCAAGTCTGATACGATGACCGAGACAAGGTATGCACCACGCTACCGAGTGTCGAAACCGGCCATGATCGGCAGCGGCAAGAACGCTATTGCCTGCGTCATTCGCAATCTATCGACGACCGGCGCGGCAATAGAGGTTGAAAACCAGATCAACATTCCTGACAGCTTCGTGATGTTCGTGTCCGAGGACGACTTGCATCTGCTTTGCCATGTAGTTTGGCGGAAAGATTACAGGATCGGTGTGGCCTTCGATTGGGAAAGCTCGATGCCGGTTGATTGAACGGCTTTTCCACTGTGGCGGTGGAAGCGTGGGCCGGGAGTGTTTTTCAAGGACCCGGTTGCATTTCGGCTCTAAGTAACTGAAAAGAAAAGCGCGCGGACGTGGCGGAATTGGTAGACGCAAGGGACTTAAAATCCCTCGATGGCAACGTCGTGCGGGTTCGATTCCCGCCGTCCGCACCAAATGCCCGTTGCTGCTATTCCGGACCGCATGTCGATCACCGCCTACCTCATCAATCTCGATCGCAGCCCTGATCGTCTGGTCAGGATGCAGGCGCGGTTCGATGAGGTCGGGGCGGCCTTTGTCCGTATCCCGGCTGTTGACGGCAAGGCGCTGAACGATGCTGCGCGCAAGGCGGCCTGCGTGCCGCATAAGGCGTGGCTGCCGCTCACTGCAAGCGAGATCGGATGCTTTCTCAGCCATCGCGCGTGCTGGCGGCAAATCGCGGACGGGCCGGCGCCTTATGGCTGCGTGTTCGAGGATGACATGCTGCTGGCGCCGCGTTTGCAGGATTTTCTTGCCGACCGGTCCTGGATTCCGGCGGACGCGGAGATCGTCAAGATCGAGGAGGGCCACAACCGCGTGTGGCTCGACATGCCGCTGCGCGATGTCAAGAACGGCGTCAGGCTGGGGCGGTTGCGCAGCACGCATTACCGCGCGGGCGCTTATATCGTGTCGCGCGATGCGGCGCGGCGGTTGCTCGTGATGACGGAGCGGTTCGGCCTGCCGGTCGATCTGTTCCTGTTCGATGCTGCGGTGGGCGAGCCGTCGTGCTTCGTCATCTATCAGTTGTTGCCCGCGCTGGCGGAGCAGGAGAAGGGCGCTGCGCTGGAAGTGAAGGGTGGTGGCGGCACCATCGCGCGCAGCGGTTTCCGCCGTGAGGATGAATTTGCGCGGCAGCGTCGCCGTTATGCGGACGAACTTCGTAAATTGTGGCATCGTCTGCGCGGCCGCCAGCGCATGGCGGTCGGTTTCGATGGATCTGAAAGCTGACACCATGACGGCCCCCGATTTGACTGGCTCCCACGTTCGCCTGCGCATGATGCGTGATGACGACGCGCACGCGCTGGTGCGCGCTGCCTCTGACGGGCAATTGTGGACACTCTGGGTGACCTTCGTGCCGTCGGCAGATACGGTCGCCGCCTACATGAAGCCGGCGATGGAGGGCGCGAAGGCGGGCACGGTCATTCCCTACGTCATCGAGAATATTGCGACCGGCGAGCCGATCGGTTCGACGCGGTTCTGGAAGCTCGACCGCGTCAATCGCACAGTGGAGATCGGTCACACCTGGATTTCGGCCTCCTACCAGCGCACCGCGGTCAACACCGAGATGAAGCTCCTGATGCTGACCTATGCGTTCGAGACGTTGAACTGCGTGCGGGTGCAATTCCAGACCGACGAACTGAACGCGAAATCCCGCGCGGCGATCGTGCGGCTCGGCGCGAAGGAGGAGGGCATCCTGCGCAACGAACGGATCATGCCGGACGGGCGTGTGCGCAATACCGTGATGTTTTCCATTCTCGACAGCGAATGGCCGGGGGTGAAAAGCAACCTCCTTGCCCGGCTGGCGGGGTAAAGCCGCATCGGGTAGGGTGCGGCAACTCAAGATATCCCGGATGTTCGAACGCATGCTTCATCGCGCTCAATTGTATCTCGCCGCCGCAGTTCTTCTCGGCTCATGCGGCTTCGCCCAGGCGGCGAGCTTCTTCGTCGACCCCTCTCATTACGCGCTTTACAACTGCGATCAGTTGAACACCGCGCACCAACAGGTCGGTGCGCGCGTCGCCGAACTGAAGGGCCTGATGGCGAAAGCGGAGAGTGGCTTCGCGGGTGCGTTGATGTCAGGTCTTGCGTATCAGAGCGAATATGTCACGGCGCGCGGCGAACTCGAGCAGATCGAAGAGAACCGGCAGAAGCTGAACTGCGGGCCGCTGCCGGTGGAGAAGCCGGCGCAGTCCGCTGCGCCCGCCGCACCGAAGCAGAAGCATCACAAAAGGCATTGAGCCTTTACGCGCGCCAGCCGTAAATCCAGTCCAGACGCGCGAGCAGCCGCGCACCGCCGAGAAGCTGCATGGCACTGTCGCGCGCGAAACCAGCCGCGCCCTTGAGGTGATAGATCCGCCCGTTGCGGTGTGACGCGCGCTGCACCCGTTCAACGCGGTCGCGTCGCAAGTGTTCGTACCGGAGGAGCGCGGCGGGCAGGTCGTCGGACTGAGTCTCGATGCAGCGCGCGAGCACGGCCGCATCCTCGATCGCCATGGCGGCGCCTTGCGCGGCGAACGGCAGCATCGCGTGCGCGGCGTCGCCGATGATCGCGACGCGATCTTTGGCGAATGTGCTGACGGGCACCTCGAACAAGGCCCATTTGCGCCAGTTCGCGACGGCTCCGATCATCGCGCGTGCATCGTCGTGCCATGCCGCGAAATGCCGGGCGATCTCGGCGGCATCGCCGGTCTCGTTCCAGCCGGGCCTGCGCCACTCATCGTTGACGATGGCGACGAGGTTGACCTTGCCGCTGTCCGCCATCGGGTAGGCGACGAGATGCGCATCGGACCCCATCCGGAGCTGTACGCGGTGCCGGTCGAATCCGGCCGGCACACGTGCGTCGTCGATCATCCCCCGCCAAGCGATGCGGTGGGTGAATTGCGCGCGGATATCCGGAAACACCTGGCTTCGCACGGCGGACCAGACGCCATCGGCGCCGATCAGGGCCTGCGCGTGATCCCCTCTGCGTGACATGCCGCGGCGCTGCATGACGGCGACACCGTTGGCGTCCTGTGAAACCTCTTCGAATTGCCAGCCGAGGCGTAATTCGATGCCTGGCGTGCTTTCGACTTTCGCCAGCAGGGCGGCCTGCAGGTCGGGACGATGCAGCAGCCAGTAGGGCGCGCCGTAACGCGCGCGAACGCTGTCGCCGAGCGGAATGCGGGCGGTTTCCCGGCCGCTGCGTGCGTTGATGATGCGGATGGCGTCCGGCGCGACCGCGGCTGCGGACAACGATTGTTCAAGACCGAGGTCGATCAGGATGCGGCTCGCGTTCGGCGAAAGCTGGAGGCCTGCGCCGGTTTCCGCGAGATGGGCCTCGCGTTCGAACAGGATGATGCGGTAGCCGATGCGGTTGAGCGCTAGCGCAGCCGTCAGGCCTCCGATGCCGGCGCCTGCTATGGCAAGCGTGCGCGCGGACGTCACGGCTGATCAGACGACCTTGTCTTCCACCACGCACTGCGCTGGACGCGCGGCGCCGGGCGCGAGATCGCCCGCGAAGCGGTACAGCGTCGAGCAGTACGGGCAGATGATCTCGTCGTCGTTGCCGAGATCAAGGAAGACATGCGGATGATCGAACGGCGGGTTGGCGCCGATGCACATGAATTCCCGAGAGCCGATTTCGATGACGCTCACACCAGGGCCATTGTGGAAGTGCGGAACGATGTGGTCGGCCATGAGATTTACCTTGGGAGTTACAGTGCGGAAGTCGGAAGCGGTTTTGTTTTGGTTTCAGATTTTATTCAGCAAGCGCGGCAATCTATTATCTCCGGTGCGCGCGGTTAGCCAGATGGTTCAACGCGCACAACGGCAGATTCACAACAGAAAATGACGAACTGAGGTGTAGACGCCGGGCAGGACTCCATACGCTATTTGTTGTTGCGGAAAGCCCTTCTTTCGGAGGGCTCTTCTTTCGGTGTACGACTTCCATCTGGTGAAATTTCTGCCGCAAAATCGCCCTAGTGTCCCGAATCCGAAGTTCGCTCTATTTTGCAGTGCCCTCCATAGCGAACTTCGGATTCGAAGGGACACTAGCAGTTGTAGTTTTTAGTGTGGTTTTGGTCCTCAAGTCCGCAAATGGACGTGCTGAAAACTCTATGCGGACTTGCGGACCACCACACTAAGGTCGGGCGTAACGCGGATTTGTGCATGCAATATGGAAAAGCCAGTGCGGCAATTGGATGCGCGGCCCTCTGTGCCGCGGCATTCGGGCTGTTGGCGCCGCGGGCGCACATGGCTGCCGCCACGCTCGTCGCGCAGGACGACCCCGCGCAATTGTCGGATATCCGTATTGAATCAACACTGCCCGGCGAGAACAGTGCGCGGGCGACGACTCTCGCCCGGCAGATCCAGCAGGCGCTGGACGCGGACGATCCGGAACTCGCCGATAGTTTTCTTATCCTGGCGCGGCATAAAGACATCCCCGTCGCGCCAGATATGGAGGAGCGCGTTCAGGCGGCGCTCGACGTGCATAATTCGACGAAAGCGGTGGCCGGCCGGTTCGTGCACGGACTTGTGACCGGCGAGGGTGACGACGGGGCGAGCCTCTCGGGCACCCTGGCGGGAGACCTGTTCGTGCTGGGCGACGTGCGCGACGTGGTCCGCGAGGGCAAACGGCTGGCGATGGGCGAGGATGCCGACCGGCTTGTGCTCGGTCTCGCAAGCGTCGGCATCGCGGTGACGGCGGCGACCTATGTTTCGGTCGCGGGCGCGGCACCCTTGCGGGCCGGGCTGACGCTCGTGAAGGATGCACGCAAGGTCGGACGCCTCGGCGCGGGGCTGACCGAGTGGACCGGACGCGCGGTCCGCAATGCGGTCGATACGCCCGCGCTCACGCAGGCCGTTCAGAACGCCTCGCTCACGCGGCCGGTGCAAAGCGTCGGTGCGCTGAAGGCGGCGTTCAAGGCGGAGAAAGCGGGTGCGCTTGTACGTCTCGCGAAGGATACCGGCCGGATCAGCGAGAAGATTGGCACCAAGGGTACGCTCGACGTGTTGCGCATCGCCGACGGTCCGCAGGATGTCGCGCGCGCGGCAAGGCTCGCGGAATCGAAGGGCAAGGAAACGCGCGCGATCATCAAGCTGATCGGCCGCGGCGCGCTGCTGCTTGCGACAGGCGCGTTCAATCTCGCGTGGTGGGTATTCGCCGCGCTCATCGCGCTCGTTGGTTTTCTAGCTTCGATCAAATCCACCACCGAACGGCTGACGTATGCGTGGCTCGCCCGCTGCAAACGCAAGAGAGCCGGCCGTGCAATCGCGTCAGCGCAGGCCTCATCTGCATAAATTGATGGCCGTCAAGCACTGGCAATGCTGCCGCGACGCGGTTAGAACGGCGGCCGTTTGGTTCCCTTACACTGGAATTTGTCATGCCGAGCTTCCACAACGGCTCCGTCGAAATCGCTTACATCGATGAAGGCGAGGGCGATCCCATCTTTCTCGTTCACGGCTTCGGTTCGACCGCGGGCGTCAACTGGGTTTATCCCGGCTGGGTCTCGGCGCTGACCAAAGCGGGGCGGCGCGTAGTAGCGCTCGACAATCGCGGGCATGGCGCATCAAGCAAACTCTACGACCGCGCGGAGTATTCGCTCGATATCATGGCAGGCGACGTGCGCGCGCTGATGGATCACCTCAACATCGAGCGCGCCGACATCATGGGCTATTCGCTCGGCTCGCGCATTTCGTGCAGGGTGGCGCTTCATCATCCCGAACGCCTGCGTGCGCTGATCATCGGCGGCCTCGGCTATGGCCTGATCGAAGGCGGTGGTCCCGGTGAGGACGTGGCGCTGGCGCTGGAAGCGCCGTCGCTCGAGGACGTGACCGACCCGATGGGCCGCATGTTCCGCGCCTTCGCTGATCAGACCCGCTCTGACCGCCGCGCGCTGGTGGCGTGCCTGCGCGGCTCGCGGCAATGGCTGACGCCGGAGCAGGCGGCATCGATCAAGTTGCCGACGCTGATCGCCGTCGGCACCAAGGACGATGTCGGCGGTTCGGCGGAAAAGTTGCATCAGGTCATGACTCACGCCGAAGTGCTCGACATCCCGGATCGCGACCACATGCGGGCCGTGGGTGATCGTGTTTACAAAGAGGGCGTATTGGCCTTTTTGGACCGGCAGGGCTGAGAAGAATATTATCCCTGTCGGCACAAGGGCGGGATTGCAGCCTCGACGTGTCTCATTATGTGGTAATCTCCGGAGCCTGAAAGCTGGAAGCTGCTCATGCCTAAGCCACACGTCGATCCGAAAGCTGCCCTCTCGACGGTCGATCCGGTCTGGTCGCGAATTCGCGACGAGGCCGAGGAGGTCGCGCGCCGCGAGCCCGAGCTTGCAACCTTCATCTATTCGTCGGTGCTACATCACGACCGGCTGGAAGCTGCGGTGGTGCATCGCGTTTCCGAGCGCCTCGATCATGATGCAATGTCGGCGGGGCTGATCCGGCAGGCCTACAGCGAAGCGCTGCGCGACGATCCCGATATCGGCAACGCCTTCCGCGCCGATCTTGTCGCCGTCTATGACCGCGATCCGGCGACCTCGCGTTTCATCGATCCGCTTCTGTACTTCAAGGGCTTCCACGCGCTTCAGGCGCACCGCCTCGCGCACTGGCTTTACAAGCAGGGCCGCAAGGATTTCGCCTATTACATCCAGAGCCAATCGTCGTCGGTGTTCCAGACCGACATCAATCCGGCGGCGCAGATCGGCCGCGGCATTTTCCTCGATCATGCGACGGGATTTGTCGTCGGCGAGACCGCGGTGATCGAGGACGATGTCTCGATCCTGCACGATGTCACGCTCGGCGGCACCGGCAAGGAGAACGAGGATCGCCATCCGAAAATCCGTCGCGGCGTGATGATCGGCGCAGGTGCGAAGATTCTCGGCAATATCGAGATCGGGCATTGCGCGCGCATCGCGGCGGGCTCCGTCGTCGTCAAGCCTGTGCCGAACAACGTCACGGTCGCAGGTGTTCCAGCGCGTGTCGTGGGCGAGGCGGGCTGTTCCGAGCCGTCGCGCACAATGGACCAGATGCTCAACACGACCGGTCTGTAAAGTCTTCTCTGCTCTTTTTTCGAGATGCGCGTTGCGCTATTGGCTCATGACGCGCGCTGCGCTATTGGCGTGCGGAAGGCTCCGCGCTAGGCTTAAGCGCGCGAGGCAGACATAATCATCATTGGAGACTGCCGTGGACGTTACCGAAGTCAGAAAGCTCGACGCTTATCTCAAGCGCACGTTCGGCAATCCGAAAATCCGCGTCGTACCGCGTCCGAAAAAAGACGACTCCGCCGAGGTTTACATCGGCGAGGAATTCATCGGCGTGCTGTTCGTCGATGACGAGGACGACGATCGCTCCTATCAGTTCCAGATGGCGATCCTCGAGGACGACCTCGTCGAAGAGGATTGATTTTTCTCATCATGAAACGATGCGATGGCCGGCTATGCCGGCCATTTTCGTTTGCGGGCGGTTACTTCCCCGGCCCCTGAAGCTCGTCGGCGAGCTTGTCCATCGCGTTCGCGACATCCCGCCAGTGCTTCAGCCACGCGCGCGGAAAGCGGAAGTCAAGATCGGCATCGCCGATCCGCCGTTCGCTCAGGCACATGCCGGGCGTCTGCGCGTCGCGCGAGCAGCGCGCTGTGAAACTCGCGCCGTCGGCCATGAACAGGTCTTCGCCCGCATAGGGGGTGCCCGTGCGGAACGTCTGCACCATCAGCGTATCCTCGACCGTCGAGGCGTCGGATTCCAGATAGCGCGGATAGATCGTCTTGGTGCGCTCGTCCGGCGACACCGTGCCATGATGGGCGATCAGGGAGACGAAAATCCGGTCGATTGGCTCGACCTTCGAGGCGCTCTCGACCTCGGCGGCCGTGAGATGCTTCTGTGCGGACGGCGGCTCGAGCGACGGATAGAGGAACGACATGTCGACGCGTTCCTGCGGGCCGGCGTGTTTTTGCAGTTTCACCCGGATCGAAGCGGTCGGCACGTTGAACAGCGTCTGGCCGATGGTGACCGGCAGGGTGGCGGGATCGCTACCACGTTGCCGCGGGCTCCAGGTCGGCTGAAGCAGGTAGACCACGGAGGCGAGGGCGGCCGACCCGATCACGATCGCGGCGAGGGCGGGAAGGTAGGGGCTGTGGCGTTTGGGGCGGCGGGGCGGCAGAGGGGCAGCCATGAGAGGCGGGTTCCAGAATGTTTCGAATCGCAAATGTCTCGGCGAGGATTGTCATGTCATAGGGCGGCTTGTGTGGCGATGGCGAGGCCTGTGGAGGCCCTCACACGGCGTTTTTGCGGATCTGCCGCGTCGGACGGGTGGCGCGGAATTAACCCTTTCTTAAGGATAAAGTGGCGGCCGCGGCGAGGTTCTGCGAAAGCGGAGACCACGTATTGCGTGAGGCCTCACCATGTCGCCGGATGCACTGAATTCCTTCTTCGCCCTCATGATCGGATTTGCCTTCGCGGGCGCGCTGTCGAGCGGCTATCAGGCCCTTGTCGATCGTCCCGTCGGTTTCGGCCTCCTGGAAAAAAGCGACGCACCGCGCGCGGTGGTGACCGTGCCGTTCCTCGTGTTCGCGGCACCCTTCATCATCATGCGCAACACCATTCGCGGGCGGCGGATCGAGAACCGCCGCTTCGCATTCGTGATGATCGCGACCGTGCTTGCCGGTATCTGGAGCCTGATGTCCGGCACCTGTGTCGTGATGTTTTTACAGGCGACCGGCATCGTCGCTTAAAGCGCATCGCGAGGCTGCGGGCCTCGCTTCCATTTTCCGTTCGTGGCATGGTCGTCTCGCTAAGGAGACACGAATGGCTACCTACGAACTCGACGGCGTCAGGCCGCAACTTCCCGCTGACGGCGACTATTTCATCGCGGATTCCGCCCAGGTGATCGGCAACGTTCGGCTGCAAAAGGGCGCCAGCGTGTGGTTCGGCACCGTGATCCGCGGCGACAACGAACTGATCGACATCGGCGAAGGTTCGAGCGTTCAGGACAACTGCACCTTCCACACCGATCCCGGTTTTCCGATCAGCATGGGGAAGAACGTTTCGGTTGGCCACAACGCCATCCTGCACGGCTGCACCATCGGCGATGGTGCGCTGGTCGGCATGGGCGCGATTGTGATGAACGGCGTGAAGATCGGCAAGGAGAGCGTTGTCGGCGCAGGCGCGCTGGTGCCGGAGGGCAAGGAATTTCCCGAGCGCTCGCTGATCGTGGGATCGCCCGCGCGCGTGATACGGACGCTGGATGACGAACAGGTCAAGCGCCTGACCCGCGCCGCGCCGCATTACGTCAAGAACAGCAGGCGCTTCAAGGCGGGTCTGAAGAAGATCGATTGATCGTAAACGTGCGGCATCGATGCGTCAGGATTTGTTGGCGCTGATGCCGTGCGGCTTGCTCTCCAGCGCCTCGCCGACCGCCTGCCACACGGCTTCGACACCGATCTGGCTCACGCAATAGAGCGGCTCGTCGGCTGCGCGCGGGTAGATGCATTTCCAGCTGCAGTTGAAGCACGGCATTTGCTCGAACACCGTGAACATCACCGGCGGCTCGCCGTCGTTGAGTTGCGGATAGGGCAGGAAGCGGCCGTAGTGATAGCCGCCGCACGGCACCACGACCGGACAATCCACCGCCGCCGCGATGTGCGCTGCGCCGGTATCGTTGCAGAGCAGGAGTTCGGCATCGCGCAGCACGCCAGCGAGCGCGCCGAGATCGGTGCGGCCGCAGGCGTCGACGATGCGGTGGCGGCCGGTAAGGTCGAGGATCGCCTGTGCGTCCGGCTTCTCCGCGTTGGTGCCGCAGATCACCGCGATCCAGCCGGTGCGCTGCTGCAGGCGCGTGAGGATGGTGGCGAAGCGATCCGCCGGCCATTTCTTCTTCACCGATGCGCTGCCCGGAAACACCACGAAATAGGGCTCGCGTGGCAGCCAGTCCGGGCGTGAGATGAGATTCCTGTCGAGACGCGGTCGTGACGGTGGTGTGGACGGATCGAAATAATGCGCGACGATGGCATTGGCCTCGATCTCATGAATGCCGGGCGTGATTTTGATCAGATCGGTGTACCAGCGATCCGACTGCCGCTGCTTCTTGTCCGTCTGCGCTTCGGGATCGCCATCCACGCCGATGCGCGTCGTCGCGCCGCTCGCAAGAACGAGGCGGTCGCCATAACGGTCGCGCGATATGCCCGGATTGATCGCGATCTCCGCGCGCAACGCCGCGACGTTCCGGAGCGTAGCGCGGCTATAGGCGTTGTCCTCGACATAGCGCTTGCTGTTGATCGCCATCACCTCGTCGAACAGGCCGGTCGAAGCGGCGAGGTCGCTGAACGCGGAAGATGCCACCAGCGTTATGCGATGATCCGGCCGCGGATAACGCGCGCGGATGGCGCGGGCGCAGGCGAGCCACAGGATGAAATCGCCGATGCCGTCGAGCCGCACAACAACGACGGAGCCCTTGTCGCGCGGCAGCTTGCGGCTGCGCCGGGTCTCGATCATCAGATCGAGCTTCTGCTGGTTCCTGGCGAGTTTGCGAAACAGTTTGAGCAACGGGGTCGTCCGGCGCGGCGATGGTCTGCGATGATGTGAAGATCGTCACAGGGTTCGCATGCCTGCGTGGCCGACTTCAAGCCCTGTCTGAAGGACCGGAGACAACTTGCGGAACAGGAGTCAAAAAGGTTGCGGCCAGCCTCCGGGGAAGAAGCTGGCCGCGCGCGAACCGGTCTCGGACGGGGAGGGGTGGGGATGTGACCGGGACGCGAGTTGAAACCTCAGTTTGATGTCGCGGTGACGACGGCCGGACGGTTGTCGCCGAGCGAGACCCACACATTCGGATCGGTCTGCGACTGGCGTTTGACAAAGCGGTAGCCGGTGTCGGTCCAGGCCACGACATCCTCGTTCTGGTTGTCGAGGATGAACTCGCCCTTGTCGGACTTCACCGTCAGAACGGCGTGGCCTTCGCCCTTGCGATCGCGCACCACGGTGACGAGCAGCGCCTCGCGCGGCCAGCCGGCATCGATCAGCATCTTGCGCTTCATCAGCACGTAATCTTCGCAGTCGCCGTAGCCATCGCTCGGATACGACCACTTCTCGACCACTCCCCAATGCTCCATGTCGGTCATCGGCTTGACGTTCTCGTTGACCCAGCGATTGACGCGCACGAGATCCTTCCATGCGGTCTGGCTCATGACGATATCGCGGGCCTGCGTGCCGCCGCCCTTACAGTCGGCGGCGTTCTCGGCGCAGAACTCGATCCAGCCGATCGGCGCGCGGGCCGTGTCGCCAAGGCTCGCATAGAGAACGTGACTTTGCGGCGCGGCCGGAGTCGTGACCCGGCTTGCAGCCTGCGAAGAATTTGAGAAACCCGTCAGCCCGGCGAAGATCGCCAGACACATGCCCCATCCACGAATTGAAACCATTGTGGCCCCCGTTTTTTTGTTGGGGCCACTGTGGCAGCGAGGCTTTGCGCCGCGGCTAAATCACGTCGCGGCAATTGACTGAAATGATCGTCAAATCAAAGGCTTGTTTGAATCAATGTCGATTCAAATAAAGCTCAAATTTGAATTATCCGGATTTGATTCAAATTGTATCTATCGCCCCTCAAGCGATTGAATTCTCACGCATCATGCGGGCACGCGGAGCTTTTGCGAGAGCTTGAAGGAGGCTTGAAAGTGGCCACAACGCTCTCCCGAAGAGGGAAGCAACGCTTCGAACGAGCCGAAAGGTGAGGAATCGCTAACCGCGTGGCTTTACCCGCCGGTGACGCTAGCTGGAAAGGGCGCATCCACGAGCGTCCGAAAGTGCCGGTGGGCCGCCTTGCCGACGGGTCCCGGCAGGTTGACCCTGCGCGGCGCTCCGGACGTCGCAGTCTCGTAATAATGCATCGGAAATGTATGATTTTTGCGCCCTTTCCTCAGACCAGTGATCTACGATGCGGCTTCCGAACAACCGTGAAGGAGACATATCGATGTCCGATGGAATGTATCCGACCATCACCAGCGAGTACGGGAAGATGCGCCGCGAACTGACCCCCGAGACCGAGGCGGCCTTTCAGGCCTTCAGCCAGAAGGTTTTTGCCGAAGGCGCGTTGCCGGTGAAGATGAAGCAACTCATCGCTGTGGCCGTGGCGCACGTCACGCAATGTCCTTACTGCATCAAGGGGCACACCAAGGCGGCGTTACGCCATGGGGCGACGCAGCAGGAATTGATGGAGGCGATCTGGGTTGCGGCGGAAATGCGGGCTGGCGGTGCCTATGCCCATTCGGCACTTGCTCTTGAGGAAGCGAAAGCCGCCGCCGGCTGAACACCTTTACGGCTTTTTCGGCGAGGCGTAGCGTTTGGGACGGCAAAGGAGCTGTCCCATGAAACGCTGGGCTCTGGGAATTGCCCTGGCTGCGCTGTTTACGTGCGCCGTGCAGGCCGCGGAGGTGAATATCGTCGCGCTGGGGGCGAGCAACACCTACGGGTCGGGACGGGGCCGCACCAACGGAGGCGTGCCGTCGTCGCAGGCCTATCCGGCGCAGCTTCAGAGGTTGCTCGCGGCGAAAGGTTTGAGCGCGCGTGTCACCAACGCGGGAATTCCCGGCGACACCACGGGCGGAATGCTGGCGCGGTTGAACTCCGCGGTGCCGAACGGCACATCGATCGTCATTCTCCAACCGGGCGGCAACGATGCGCGGCGCGGAGAGGGTGCCGCGCGGCAAGGCAATATCGCCGAGATCAGGCAGCGGCTCGCCGCCCGCCATATCAAGGTGATCATGCTTGGCAGCCTCGGCCAGATCGCGCCGAAAAGTGCGCGCGACCCCGACGGCCAGCATTTCAACGCGCAGGGACACGCGGCATTCGCGGCATGGCTTGCGCCCCAGGTGATCGCAGCTGCACGTGGAAGGTAGGGAGGTCTCGCGCTTTAGTCGCGCGCGGTGACGTTGTCCTCGACGGTCTCAAGCACCTGCGGGTGATTGAACTCGATGGCGAAGCCTTCCTCGAGGTGACGGACAACGCGCGCGGCCACCCGGCCGAGCATGACGTGGCTGCCGACCTCCGGCCGCACCTGGCCGGACAGCGCCGCGCCGGAGAGCGACAGGTCGATGATGCGGCACTGCATTTCGCCGCCGCCTGCGAGCTTGAGCCAGCCCAGCGCATTGCGCGGCACGATACGATCGTGGCGGCGATCTTCGGGCAGATTGAGGATTTCGCGGTTGGCGAGCCAGGTGAGCTGTGCTGCGAGCTTTTCACGCTTGCGCGGGGTGGCGCTCACCGTCATGGCGAAGCCGTTGTCGAGCAGGCGAGTGATCTTGCCTTCGACGCGGCCGATATGATCGAGATAGGCGACAACCCGCTCGCCGATATTGCCGATGCCTGGGGCCAGCAGCGCAAGGCCGCCGGGGGACATGTTGACGGCCTGACAGGGATACTCGCGGCGGTCGGCGAGCATATAGCGGCCGAGCAGGTGAATCTTCACCCGCTGGAAACGCCGCCGTTCCTCAGCCTGTGGCTGAAGTCTTCTCTGTACCAACGCCATCGCCACGCCCGGACACGGTAAGAGCAAACCATAGGGGCGTCAGGGTTAATGCGGAGTTAGTTTTTGGGCGGGCGCAGCGCCCGGAGGCCGCTGAAGGCGGGGGCGATGGCTTGGCCAGTTCTCTTGGCCAGTTCCCTTCCGGCGTGTTGTCAGTTTTGCTAACCCGGGGGATGGCCAAGAACGACCGGAAGCCGATTGCATTTCAGGATGCCGCAGGGCTCGGCGAGTGGCTGGTGAGCCACCACCAGCGCAGCAGCGAACTTTGGGTGCACATCTTCAGGGCTGGATCCGGCAGGCGGTCGGTGACGTGGACTGATTGCGTGATCGAAGCGATCCGCTTCGGCTGGATCGATGGACAGAAGCTGCCACTCGATGAGACTTCGTTTTTACAGCGCCTGACGCCAAGGAAGCCAAAGTCGAACTGGTCAGCCAAGAACCGCGAACATGCGATGAAGCTCATCGCGGAAGGGCGGATGACGCCTGCCGGATTGGTCCATGTCGAGGCTGCGAAGGCTGACGGCCGATGGGAGAGCGCCTACGCAGGCTCGGCGGCCATGACCATCCCGCAAGACTTCCTGGATGCTCTGGAGACGATGCCGGCCGCCAAGGCGTTCTTCCTGACGCTGGATCGCAAGAATCTCTATTCGATCTACTACCGGCTTCACACAGCGAAGCGTCCCGAGACACGCACCAAGAGACTGGTGCAAATCCTCGCGCAGCTTGATCGCGGCGAGCGTTTCCACTGAAGCGAAGCGACCGGGCCGGAAGGTGATGGCGGTTGCAGGCGCGCCTACCGCAGGCCTTCATAGACCATGAAACCGCGCGCGATTTCCATCTTGCGCAGGATGCGCGGACCGCGCGGCTGGATCTCGGGTTCAAGATGGCGCCAGGAGGTCAGGCCGAAGCGGGTCAAGGTGCCCGGCGCGTCAGTGAGCGCGGCCATCTGGCCTGTGAGGCTGAGCGGCGTGTGGGCGCGATGGCTGAAGGGCAGAAGCAGCAGTTCAAAATGGATCAGGCCGCCTTCGCTGGTCGCGGCGGTGACGCCCGCGACCGTCGGCATGGTTTCCTCGGCGACGATGCCGAGCAGATCCTCGATCTCCTGATGCGCTTCGCCGGTGAACAGCGCCGAGAAGCTTTCGCCCTTCACGTCGCGGCCGAGCCGCGCGCAAATCCGGGTGCCAGCGACACGGAACGGATATCCGGCGGCGGGATCGTAGGCGAGCACGAAAATATCGCCGAGCAGGCTGCGCACCGGTTCGGGCGCAAGGTTACTGCGGTCCGGGGCCGCCGATGTGCCACGGGCCTTGTCCCAGTATGCGAAGAATTCCCGGTTCGACGGATGCTTCAATTTAATCACCCACCCGGCAAGTCCAGACGTGGGACAGGTCTGTCCCGTGTCCGCACGTTGCGCGGCCCCTTTGCTGTTGTGCGCAAGGATCCGTGCAGCGTCCATGCCGAAGGGGCGATCCGGGCGGGTTAAGGCCGGAATTGTCGCGTTAAGATTAATTTAACTATGAAGTTGAGGCCGCGAGGGAACCGGGTAGTATGCATCTACTCCATACGGCGACGGCTTTTCCCAAGAGACGCCGCCGGGTCCAGACGGTCGAATACAAGTTGAATAACGGGTGGCTATAAGACGGGCCATCGCGCGGGGAGGGGTGGGGATTTCCTTCGCGAAAGGCTGTCATCGATCAAGGGAGGACCTGTCCGGTCCTCCCTTTTTCATTTCTCCCTTGGCCGGATTGCGGCTTTTTCATCCCCGGATGGATACGGGCCGCTTGCGCTGCGGCGCAAAAGCCGTATCTCAGAGGCTGGCTGCCCGATCCATTCCTCGTCCGGGCGGCGACGCGGATCAGATCCTTGCTGGCACCTCCCGAACGCTCTCGCGAACCGATCCTGACGCTGCCGCGTCCGATGACGCTTTTGCTCGTGATCCTGTTCGGGATTCATGCTGTGCGGGCACTGCTGCCGCTGGCGTGGGATCAGGAGATCATCTGGACGTTCGGTTTCGTGCCTGCGCGCTACGAGGCGACGCTGATGGCCGAGCAGATTCCGGGCGGAATCGGCGCGAGCGTCTGGAGCTTCGTCACCTATTCGCTGCTGCATGCCGATCTCGCGCATATCGGCTTCAACATGCTGTGGATGCTGCCGTTCGGCAGCGCGCTGGCGCGCCGCTTCGGTGGCGTGCGGTTTTTCATCTTTCTGGCCATCACCTCGGTGGCGGGGGCGCTGGCGCACCTGCTGACACATGCGCATGAGCTTGCGCCGATGATCGGCGCATCTGCCGCCGTGTCCGGAACCATGGCGGCCTCGCTGCGCTTCGCGTTTCAGCGCGGCAGCTTCCTGTCATTTCGTCGCACCCCGGATGCCGACGCAGCCGCGCGCATCCCCGCGCTGCCTTTGTCGCGCGCGCTGCGCAACGGCAGGGTGCTCGCCTTCCTCGGCGTCTGGTTCGTATTGAACCTCGTCACCGGCCTTGGTGCTATCGAGATCGGCACACAGGGACAAAGTATCGCATGGCAGGCCCATGTCGGCGGTTTCCTGGCCGGTCTTTTGCTGTTCTCGTTGTTCGATCCGGTGCCACGCGGCGGCAACGAGGACAGGCCGGAATTGTCACCGTCCGATATTTCACCGGAGGAAAATCTTTCCTCCCGCGACGTCTGATTCGATTTTTCTTTTCCTTGCAGCCCCTCCCGCGTTGATCCATCATTCGGGTGTCTATGCCGGACTCGCTTCGCCGGTGATGCAACCAAATCGCGGCTGAGTGAGTTGTTCCCGGCTGGACAGATCGCACGGTTCAGAATGCGATCTGCATCACACTATGGGAGGCGCTGGCAATGACGGTTCAGGCAATTCTCGGCACCAAGGGGTTCGAGGTCATCAGCATCCAGGCGGATGCGAAGATGTCCGACGCCATCCGGATGTTAACCGAGCGTCACATCGGCGCGGTGCTGGTGATGAACGGTCACCACATCGATGGCATCCTCTCGGAACGCGACGTGGTGCGCGTGCTCGGCCAGCGTGGCGCGAGCGTTCTGGATGCGCCCGTCAGCGAAGTGATGACGCGTAAGGTCGTGACCTGCCGCCGTGCCGACACCGCCGCCTTGATCATGGAGAAAATGACGAACGGCAAGTTCCGCCATCTGCCGGTGGTGGAGAATGATCGCGTCGTCGGCCTGATCTCGATCGGCGATATCGTGAAGTGGCGCGTCAAGGAATACGAGCGCGAGCAGGAAGCGCTGCGCGACTATATCAAGACAGCTTGAGGTCTCGCGTCACGGCGTGAGTTGCGAGGTGCCGGGCGGCTGGCTCGTGTTCGGCGTAAGCATGTTGATCGCTTCCTGAATCGATTCGACAGCGCGCTCGGCGGCGCGTTCGCCGTGTGCGATGCATTCCTCCGCGCGATGGAAATCGAACCATCCGACCCGTCCGACGCGCGGGGAGATCAGCACGTCCGGTGGATCTCCCGCGAGGCGGGCGCGGGTGATGCGGTCCTGCATGATGTTGAAGGCATCCACCATCACGGTGGAAATGCCGGGGCGGCCGGGCTCGCCGAAGAATTCCCGCTTCATGGTTTTCTCGGCGGAGAAGAACCCGAATCGCTTTTTCTCCGGGGCCAGCGTGGGCACCACGATGTCTTCCGGCGTGCCGTGCGAGACGATGGTGCCATGACCGGTAATGTCGGTGGAGACGTTGCAGGCAATCACAATCTCAGCGCCCATCGCACGCGCCGCGGATACCGGCACCGGATTGACCAGCGCGCCGTCCACCAGCCAGCGGTCGCCGATCAGCACGGAAGCGAAAATGCCGGGCAGCGCGTAGGAGGCGCGCATCGCATCGACCAGCCGGCCGTGGGTGAGCCAGATCTCGTGGCCGGTTTTCACTTCCGTGGCGACGGCGGTGTATTTCAGCGGCAATTCCTCGATGGTGATCTTGCCGAACGTGGCGTCGAGTTGTGCGGCGAGCTTGTCGCCGCCGATCAGGCCGGAGCCGTTGAGGCGGATGTCGAGATAGCCGAACACGCTGCGCGGCCCGAGATGCCGTGCCCATGCCTCGAACGTATCGAGATGGCCCGCCGCGTAGGAGCCGCCCACCACCGCACCGATCGAGGTGCCGACGATAATGTCCGGGACAATGCCGTTGGCGACCAAGGTGCGCAGGATGCCGATATGGGCGAAACCGCGCGCCGCGCCGCCACCGAGGGCAAGACCGATTTTCGGGCGCCGCGGAGTGGACGCCGCGTCCGTCGTGCCCTTGGTGTCGGACCCGATGACTTGACCGATCCCTTTGAAGACTTCGAGCAATGCGAGGGCCTCCCGATGGTTGGCCGACGGCCTTTGGCGCGGTTTTGCCGCCTGCGGACAGGCCGGATGGCGAACAAGCGGTGGTTATTGTCGGAATGTGACTGAAGCGGGACGTTTTATCCAGATATGTTCTATCCCCAAGCCCGTTTCCGTTCGTCTTTTGGGGAGGTCAACAGGCTTGAATTCGCCGCCTTTTCAGGGAAAAAGCTAGCCCATGACGACATTCCGGCATGGCAGTCTTGTCCCAAGGCGCATGGCGCGCTTTGCGCGCGCCTGTGTGCCTGTCGTGCTGTCCTGCCTGATGTTCGCCGGGCCTGTTTTTGCGCAGTTTCCGGGCGACCAGCCCGCGCCGGTTCCGCCTGGGAGCATCCCGCAGAGCGACTCGGGACCCGCGATCAGCCTCGCGCCGCCATCCGGCGGTCTGCCTGTTCCTCCGGATCTGCCAGCCCAACTGACGCAGCCGCCGCTGGCGCCACAGTTGCCTGCCGTTCAGGCGTCTCCGCAAGGTACGCTCAGCCTCGTCGCGCGTTTCGGAAAGGACCTGCCAGCAGTCAATGGTGGGCTGGTTTGGCGAATCTATTCCGACAAGCCCGGCCCGAACGGCGCGATGCAGCTTATCCGCGAAGAGCGCGCCTCGGCGCCGACGGTCCCATTGCTGCCCGGCGGCTATGTGGTCCATGTCAGCCTCGGCCTCGTCAGCGACGTGCGGTCGGTAACGGTGAGGCAGGAGGAGACCACACGCGAAACCTTCGATCTTGCAGCCGGCGGTTTGCGGATCGAGGGTCGCGTCGGCTCCTCGAAGATTCCGCAGGGGCAGATCGTATTCTCGATCTACAAGGGCAGTCAGTTCGAGATCGGCACCGGCGACCGCTCGCCGATCGCGCAAAACGTCGCGGCGGGCGACGTGTTGATGCTACCGGCCGGCATCTACTATCTCGTCTCGACCTATGGCGACGCCAACTCGATCGTCCGCTCCGATATTCGCGTGCAGGCCGCGAAGCTCACCGATGTGGTAGTCACTCATCGCGCCGCCGTCATCACGCTCAAGCTCGTCGGCGAGAAGGGCGGCGAGGCACTCGCCAACACCGCATGGTCGGTGCTGACCCCGGCGGGCGACGTCATCAAGGAATCAATCGGCGCGTTTCCGCGCGTGATGTTGGCCGAAGGCGAATACAAGGCCATCGCCAGGAACGAAGGCAAGGTGTTCGAGCGCGACTTCGAAGTGAAGAACGGCGTCGACGGCGAAGTCGAAGTGATGACGCGCTGATTATGACAAATTGTCATAGTCTCTAATTCGGACTAACCATCAAACCAGTTTCATGGCGATCGGTACATGTGAATGCGGCTGGTTTACGCCGCCTTAAGCAGCACCGCATTGGATGCGCGCGCGTGAAGAAGTTGCGTCAGTGCGCGAGGATGCGTTGTGAGTGCCACCAGTGTTTCGAGCGAAAGTGTTATCGGGTCCGATCTGTTCAGCGATCTCTCGGTGCTGAGGCGAAAATGGCGTGCCGCGCTGAAACCGGGATGCACGCTGCCTCCGTTCGAGGACGTGACGCTGGGAAGTCTCGGCCGCATTGCCGATCACATGGCGCTGCTCAAGGGGCAGGGCAGCAATATCGAGATCTTGCGCGCCGGGCGTGAAGTCGAGGCGTGGCTCGAAAACGATATCCAGCATACGTCGCTCGCCATGCTGCCGCCCGACTGTGCTTTGGCGGTCGCGGAGGCCTGCGCGTCGGCGCAGCACAACCAGAAGCCATATCTGGCCGCGGCCCATTGCGTGCGGCACGGCAAGGTGCAGGTTTATGACGTTCTCGCGCTGCCGATGGCATCCCGCTGGGGCGACGTGCTCACCAGCATCTATGTTCATGCCCACGGTCTCGATTACGATCTGCTCGACGCTGTATTCTGCGCGACCGATGACGGCGTGCTGTCGCTCGCGGCCATTCGCGATGCTGGAGGCGATCCGGTCGATTTTCAGATCGTGCATCTCAATCAGGGCGCGGCGCGGCTGTTGCGGCTGCCGTCCGACGAATTGCGCTGGCTGCGCCTCAGCGCAGGAACGCATCTGTTGTCGTCCGCCGATGTGCTGGCTCAACTCGTCGAGGCGACCCGCGATGCGGTCAGCGTCCAGATCGAAGTCGAAGGCGACGGCTTTACCCTGAAATTGAATGTCGCGCCGGTCGGTGACATGTTGTCGGTGATCCTGACCGACATCACCGAATTGAAGCGCCGCGAAAAATCGTTCCGCCTGCTGTTCGACGCCAATCCGATGCCGATGTGGGTGTTCGACGCGCAAACCAAGAATTTTCTCGGCGTCAACGACGCGGCGATCAACCATTATGGCTATGACCGCGCTAGCTTCCTGTCGATGAACCTCATCGACATCTGGCCGGAAGACGAGCGTCAGAAACACGTCCGTGCGCTGGACGAGGTTGGCGACGTCTATCAGTCGGCCCATAACTGGCGGCATGTGAAGGCGGACGGCTCCGAGATCGAGGTTCTGACCTTCGGCCGTCGTGTGCCGTTCGAGGGCAAGGATGGCTTCCTGGTGACGGCGGTGGACATCACCGAGCGGCGCAAGGCGGAGGCGCGCATCGCCTATATGGCGCATCACGACAATCTCACCGGCTTGCCGAACCGCGTGAAATTCCGCGAGCATCTCGATCAGGCACTGGAACGGAACGGCAGCGGCGAGGAGCGCATCGGCGTGCTCTGCATCGACCTCGACCTGTTCAAGAGCGTCAACGACTCGTTCGGGCATCCGGTCGGCGATCGTCTGCTGAAGATGGTGGCCGAGCGGTTGCACGACGTCATGCCGGCGGAGGCGCTGGGGGCGCGCCTCGGCGGTGATGAATTCGCGATGATCGTGAAACGCAACCCGACGCCGCGCGAACTCAACGATCTTTCGGCGACGCTGATCGCCCGCGTGAGCGCGCCTTACGTCGTGGACGGGCTTGAGCTTGTGATCGGTGCGAGCGTCGGCATTGCGATGTCGCCGGGCGACGGTACGACCGGCGATGACCTGCTGCGCAATGCGGATATGGCGCTGTACCGCGCCAAATCGGAAGGTGGCGGCGCCCATTGCTTCTTCGAGAAAGAGATGGACCGTCAGGCGCAGACCCGCCGTGCACTCGAATTCGATCTGCGTCACGCGCTGCCCAATGGTGAGTTCGAGCTGCATTATCAGCCGCTGGTCGACGTCGCGGCCAACCGCATCGTCGCCTTCGAGTCGCTCATTCGCTGGCGCCATCCGGTGCGTGGCATGATTTCGCCAGCAGAGTTCATTCCGGTGGCGGAAGATATCGGCCTGATCGTCACGCTCGGCGAATGGGTGCTGCGCGAGGCCTGCAGCGAGGCGGCGAAATGGCCTGCAGACATCAAAGTTGCGGTCAATCTTTCGCCGATCCAGTTCAGGAGCCGCAATCTGGTCCAGACCGTGATCGCGGCGCTGGCGCATTCGGGTCTTGCGCCGACGCGGTTAGAGCTTGAAATCACGGAATCGCTGTTCCTCGCGGAAACCGAGGCGAACCTCGCGACGCTGCATCAGCTTCGCAGCCTCGGCGTGCGCATCTCGATGGACGATTTCGGCACAGGCTATTCCAGCTTGAGCTATCTGCGCAGCTTCCCGTTCGACAAGATCAAGATCGACCGCTCGTTCGTGCGTGATCTCGCCGAGCGACAGGATTGCGTGGCGATCGTGAAGGCGATTTCGGGTCTCGGTCAGAGCCTGAACATCTCGACGACGGCCGAAGGCGTCGAGACCGAGGATCAGCTCGACCGCCTGCGCGCGATGGGCTGCACCGAGGTGCAGGGGTTCCTGTTCAGCGCCGCCAAGCCGGGTTGTGACATTGCGGGGCTGCTCGACAGGTTCGGGCAGGGGCAATCAAAGGCTGGAGCGCCAGCCGCAGCCGCCATCGCGGCTGCCTAAGGGCTAGAACCGCGTCACGATCTCGCCGAGGGGCGGGCGAGGGCGGTCCTCGATGGTGCGCGTCGGCTTGCCGATGTGGATGAAGCCCGCGATCTTTTCGTTCGGGGCAAGGCCGAGTGCGTCCATTACATCGCGATCGAACGCGAGCCAGCCCGTCACCCAGTCGCAGACATAGCCGAGCGCGGTCGCAGCATGGATAATGTTCATCGCGCTCGCGCCCGCCGACAATTCCTGCTCCCACGCGGGTACCTTGAAGTGTTCGACGGTCTTGCTCACCACCGCGACGACGAGCGGGGCCTGTGAGAACCGCGTGCGCTCTTTTTCGATCTGATCGGGCGTTGCCTGCGGATTCTTCTGCGCGAACAGTTTGGCGAAAATCTCTCCGGCGCGCGTGCGGCCGTCGCCTTCGAACACGATGAAGCGCCACGGCGACAGCTTGCCGTGGTCGGGCACTCGGGAGCCAATGGTGAGGATGGTGTCGAGCTCAGCCGCGCTGGGGCCGGGGCCGGTCATCTCCATCGGCTTGAGCGAGCGGCGGGTTTTCAGAAGTTCAAGTGCGTCGGTCATATTTGTCTTTCAGGTCTGTCTTGTGACCAACAGATAGGAAGACGCCGATGCCCGGCACAAGGGCGGGCATCGGCTGAAGTTTAGATCGTCTTTAAGCGAGGCCCTTCGCGCGCTTGACGTCCGGCGGCATGGCCTCAAGGGTCAGCGCCTGCAATGCTTCATCGAGCGGCAGCACCGTCTGGCCTTCCTTGCCGAGGCGGCGGATCGAGACGGCGCGTGTCTCGGCTTCCTTCTTGCCGACGACCAGCAGGGCCGGAACCTTCGCCAGCGAGTGCTCGCGGACCTTGTAGTTGATCTTCTCGTTGCGAAGATCGATCTCGACACGCAGCCCTGCAGCGCGACACGCCTCGAACACCTCGCGGGCATAATCGTCACCATCCGACGTGATGGTGGTGATGACAGCCTGCACTGGCGCGAGCCAGAGCGGGAAGTGACCCGCAAAGTGCTCGATCAGGATGCCGGTGAAACGCTCCAGCGATCCACAGATCGCACGATGCACCATCACCGGTGCGACCTTGTTGGAATGCTCGTCGATGTAGAACGCGCCGAACCGCTCCGGCAGGTTGAAGTCGACCTGCGTGGTGCCGCACTGCCATTCGCGGCCGATGGCGTCGCGCAGCACGTATTCGAACTTCGGGCCGTAGAACGCGCCTTCGCCCGGATTGATAGAGGTCTTGATGCGGTTGCCGGACTTCGCCTCGATCTGCGCGAGCACTTCCGTCATCACGCTTTCGGCGTGATCCCATGCGGCATCCGTGCCGACGCGCTTGTCGGGGCGCGTCGAGAGCTTCACCGTGAGTTCGCCTTCGAAGCCGAAATCGGCATAGGTCGACAGGATCAGGTCATTGATCTTGAGGCACTCGTCCGCGAGCTGCTGCTCCGTGCAGAAGATGTGCGCGTCGTCCTGCGTGAAGCCGCGCACGCGCATCAGCCCGTGCATCGCGCCCGATGGCTCGTAGCGATGCACGATGCCGAATTCGGCGAGGCGGATCGGCAATTCGCGATAGCTCTTGAGCCCGTGCTTGAAGATCAGCACGTGGCCGGGGCAGTTCATCGGCTTGATCGCGAACCAGCGCTTGTCCTCGGCCTCGTCGCCGGCGGACTGCGCCGCGAACATGTTCTCGCGATACCATTCCCAGTGGCCGGAGGTCTCCCACAGCGACTTGTCGAGCATCTGCGGCGCGTTGACCTCGTCGTAGTCACCCGAGAGGCGGCGGCGCATGTAGGCGATGATCGCCTGAAACAGCGTCCAGCCCTTGGCGTGCCAGAACACGACTCCGGGGCCTTCCTCCTGGAAGTGGAAGAGATCCATCTCGCGCCCGAGGCGGCGATGGTCGCGCTTCTCGGCTTCCTCGAGCTGCTTGAGGTAGGCGTCGAGATCCTGCTGGCTCGCGAACGCGGTGCCGTAGATGCGCGTCAGCATCGGGTTGTTGGAATCGCCGCGCCAGTATGCGCCCGCGACCTTCATCAGCTTGAAGGCGTTGCCGACCTTGCCGGTCGAGGTCATGTGCGGGCCGCGGCAGAGGTCGAACCACTCGCCCTGCTTGTAGATATTGATCGACTGGTCTTCCGGGATGGCGTCGACGAGTTCGACCTTGAAGCTCTCGCCCTTGTCGGCGAACACCTTCTTGGTGTCGTCGCGCGTCCACACTTCCTTGGTAAAGGGGGCGTCCTTGGCGATGATCTCGCGCATCTTCTTTTCGATGGCGGCGAAATCGTCCGGCGTGAACGGCTCGTTACGGAAGAAATCGTAGTAGAAGCCGTTGTCGATCACCGGGCCGATGGTGACCTGCGTGCCGGGCCACAGCGTCTGCACGGCTTCCGCGAGCACATGCGCGGCGTCGTGCCGGATCAGTTCCAGCGCGCGCGGGTCGTCGCGGTTGATGAATTCGATCTTGGCGTCGTGCTCGATTCCGTCGGTGAGGTCAGACACCACGCCATCGAGCGCCATCGCCACGGTGCGCTTGGCGAGCGAGGGCGAGATGCCCTTGGCGATGTCGAGGCCGGTGATGCCCTTGGGGAATTCGCGCTTGGCGCCGTCGGGGAAGGTAACGGCAATCATGTTGGGATTTTCGACGGCTTTGAGGTTGGCGAGGCCGAACTGGAATCCGGACGCGGGCGCTTCTTTGTCAGACATAAATCTCTCCTGTTGCTCACTCCTGCGAACGAGCGCAGGTAAGCGATGGAGAGGGATATAGCAGCGGAATCGGCCCCGGGCAAAGGTTCAAAACCCCCACGGCCCGGCCTTTAAAATGGCATGGCTTCGCCTTTGCGTGGACGACAAGGCAACTATGCCGTCAACAGGTCCTCGATCATCACCGGCAATTTGCGCACCCGCACGCCGGTGGCGTGATGGACGGCGTTGGTGATCGCCGCCGCGATGCCGGCGAGACCGATCTCACCGAGACCGCGGGCGCCGAGTTCGTTGAAGATCGTGTCGGGATGTTCGACGAACGACACGTCGATCCGCGGCGCATCGGCATGTGTGGTCATGACGTAATCGGCGAAATTGCTGTTGATCGCGGCGCCGTTCTGCGGGTCGTAGTGGGTGTGTTCGAACAGCGCCATGCCGACGCCCATGATGACCGCGCCTTCGATCTGGTTGGAGGCTGTCTTCATGTTGATGACGCGGCCGCCGTCGATCACGGTGACGACACGCTCCACGCGCAGTCGGGCGATCTCCGGCTGCCAGCTGACCTCGGCGAATTGCACACCGAAGGAGTGCAGGGAATATTTCTTCTTCAGCGGATCATTGAAGCCGCCCTCGCTCTTGCCTTTGCCCTTCACCGACGTCTTGCTGGCCATCTCCAGCACGCGATTGAATGGCAACCCGCCGCCGTCCGCCGATCCCACCGTGGCGTTGGCAACGACGATCTTGCCGTCCTTGAAGACGAGATCGTGCGGCTTGTGGCTGGCGAGTGGGGAGTTGGGCGTCTTCACCGCGAGGTCGATGACGGTTTGCTGCGCCTCCCGCACGGCCTGCAGCAGAGCCGGAATGACGGAGGCCGTCGCGGCGGAGCCGCCGGAGAACGGGCCGGGCGGCAAATCGGTATCGCCCAGCACGACTTCGATCTTGTCCGTGGGCACGCCGGTCTCGGAACTGACGACCTGCGCCGCCACGGTGTAAGTGCCGGTGCCGATGTCCTGCGTCGCGCAGGTGACGCGCACGGTGCCGTCCGATTTCAATTCGACGGCAGCTTCGGTCGGCATGCGCAGCGCAAGCCACGAGCAGCCCGCAACGCCCCAGCCGATAATTTTTCCATCTCGTGTCATCGAGCCGATGCCCGGCGTGCGTTTGCTCCAGCCGAATTTCTCCGCGCCGGTCTGCAGGCACTCGACCATGTGGCGCGAGGAGAAGGGCAGACCGGTGCTTTCATCCACCTGCGGCTCGTTCATGATGCGGAATTGGACTGGATCGATCTTGAGCTTGATCGCCAGTTCATCCACGGCGGATTCGAGCGCGAACAATCCCGGGATCGCGCCGGGGCCGCGCATCGAGGTCGGTGTGCCGACATTGCGTCTCGTGGTGGACGCACGGACGAGCAGGTTGGGCGTGGAATAAAGAAAAGGCGTCGCCTCGCCGCAGTTCTCCGTGTAGTCGTCCAGCAGCGAAGTGTGGTTGACATATTCATGGCTTAGCGAGACGAGCTTGCCGTCCGTCGTTGCGCCGAGCTTGATATGCTGCTGCGTGATCGGCCTGTGTCCGGTGGATTCGAAGTTCATCTTGCGTGTCAGGACGAGTTTGACCGGCCGCTTGAGTTTCTTTGCCGCCACGGCGGCGATGAAACTGTGCGGCCACGGCCAGAGCTTGCTGCCGAAGCCTGAGCCGATGAAGCGCGCAACGACGCGAATGTTGTCTGCCGGTTCGCCCAGCACCGCGGCTGCGACCTGCCGGTGGTTCACGACCGCCTGACTCGGCTCATACAGCGTGAACACGCCGTTTTCATAAGTTACGACCGAAGCATGCAGCTCGATGACGGAATGGGTCTCGGTTGGCGTGATGTAAATCTCATCGACCTTGACGGGTGCCTCGGTGAACGCCTTGTCGATGTCGCCGCGTTTGCTCTCCGTGGACCATTTCGACGGCTCGAGCTCATCCTTCACGTTGAAGGGTTTTGCGTCGTAAGCGACCTTCACAGCATCGGCGGCGGCGGTGGCCTGTTCGAACGTGTCGGCGATGACGGCGGCGACGTACTGGCCGTAATAGCGCACTTCATTGTCGGCAAGCGGCGCCCGTTTCTCGTCGATCAGGAGTCTCCTGTCGGGGAGGTGGTTGAGCTTGCCGATGTTTCCCGAGTGCAGCACGAGGCGCACGCCGGGCATCTTCTCGGCAACCGAGGTGTCGAGGTTCTTGATCGTGCCGCTGGCGATGGTGGCGCGGACGGGGACGGCATAGAGCATGCCGTCGAAATGATGGTCGGATGTATAGATGGCTGTGCCGGTGACTTTCTTCGGTCCGTCCACCCGATTGAGCGGGGAGCCGATCACTTTGCCGGGGTCCACGTAATTCATGGTCAAATCTCGCTATCTGCTCAGGCCAGCCGCGCCGCGGCGTCGAGGGTGTGAACGAGGCATCGCCTAGCCAGTTCGACCTTGAAGCCGTTCTGGCTTTGCGGTCTGGCATCTTTCAGGAACGCATCGGCGGCGGCGCGGAACGCCTCCTTGCCCGGGGCTTGCCCTATGAGCGTTTTCTCAGCATCCGCGTTGCGCCACGGCCGTGTGCCGACGCCGCCCATCGCGAATTGCGCCTTCTCGATCTTGCTGTCCGTTACCGTCATCACGACGGCGGCGGAGGCGAGCGCGAATTCGTAGGACGCGCGGTCGCGCAGCTTCAGGTACAGCGAGCGCGATCCTTTTGGCGGTGCAGGCAGCATCACATGCGTGATGAGATCGCCGGGCCGCATCACCGTTTCCTTGTCGGGCGTGTTGCCCGGCAGCAGGAAGAACTCCGAAATCGGAACATTCCGTTCGCCCTGCGGTCCGCGAATATGGATGGTGGCGTCGAGCGCCATCAGCGCGACATTCATGTCGGATGGATTGCTGGCGATGCACTGGTCGCTGGTGCCGAGAATCGCGAGCGTGCGATTGAAGCCGTTGATCGCAGCACAGCCCGAGCCGGGGCTGCGCTTGTTGCAGGCCATGTGCTCGTCGCGGAAATAGACGCAGCGCGTGCGTTGCAGGAGATTGCCGGCGGTCGTCGCCATGTTGCGCAACTGCGCCGAAGCGCCGGAGAGCAGGGCCTGCGATAGTACCGGGTAGTCGCGTAGCACCCGCTCGTTATGCGCGAGATCCGCGTTGCGGACCGTCGCGCCGATCTTCAATCCGCCATCGACCGCTTCGATTTTGTCCAGCGGCAGATGATTGATATCGATGACGTGCTGCGGCGTTTCGACGTTCAGCTTCATCAGATCGATGAGCGTCGTGCCGCCCGCCAGAAAGCGGATATCGGCGCCCTGCTGGGCGGTGTGCGCACTGGAGGCGGCTTTGATCGCGGCGTTCACGTCGTCGGCACGGCGCAGTTGGAACATATGCATCTGCCGTCTCCTTACGTGCCTTGCCGGACCTGCTGGATCGCGGCGACGATGTTCTGGTACGCGCCGCAACGGCAGATGTTGCCGCTCATGAGCTCGCGCACGTCGGCATCTGACGGACCGCACGGCTCCTTCATGAGTGCGACGGCGGACATGATCTGACCTGACGTGCAGTAGCCGCACTGGTAGCCGTCATGATCGACGAAGGCCGCCTGCATCGGGTGCAGGTTGCCGGGTTCGCCCAGGCCTTCGATGGTGGTGACTTCGCGGCCGTCGAGCGCGCCGGCGAATGTCAGGCAGGAATTCACGCGGCGGCCATCGACATGCACTGTGCACGCGCCGCACTGGCCGTGGTCGCAGCCTTTCTTGGTGCCGGTGAGGTGAACGTACTCGCGCAGGAAATCGAGCAGCGTGGTGCGCGGGTCGATCGTGGCCGAATAGGGTTTGCCGTTGATGACAAGCTTTGTCTCAACAGCATAACCCGGCGAGACGGTTGTCTTCGTCGGTGTCATGTCAGCCTTGCTTGGTGTTGGCCAGTTGGTGGCAGTTGCGATGCCGGCGGCACCGATGGTCTGCAGGACGGTCCTGCGATCCAGGCCTGGCTTGCCCGGTTCGGATGGGTCACGGTCACTCATGCATCCCTCGATGCTGAAATGGTGTGCTGAGCCGTTGCCTCGCGGGCGGCGGCGTCGGGGACAAATATTAGAACCGTTCTTGGTTCCGTGTGTGACCGAATGCTGCTTTCAAAGTGCGGCACACAATAATGTGTGGGGACCGAAGGTCACCCGGCACCGTCGTTGACGCCGCGCCAACGACCGTAACGCCATGGCAGGTACCAGCGTGCGGTCTCAGGCTTTTGTTTGGGTACGAAATCGAGACCCGACGTGCCCCACGGCTGACAGCGCAACAGCCGCGCCAGCGTCATCCATCCGCCCGCCCATAACCCGAACCGGCTGATGGCTTCATCGCCGTAGGCGGAGCAGGTCGGAACATGCCGGCAATTGAATCCGATCAGCGGCGAGAGCGTGGAGCGATACAACCAGATCAGTCCGCGTCCTGCGTTGCGAGGCGCACGCTTCGCGGCTTCGCAGGCGCGGCAGTTGCAGGAAAGTTTGAGAGACATGAGTCTGATCTGCGCCATCGGTTAGTTCCGGTTCCAGGAACTATACTGGTTTTTCCGCCACACTTTCACAGCATCGCGCGGGTTTGAACGCAACGCAGCAAATGTCTCATAGACGGTGGGAGTCGGCGCAGGCTACGTTTTTCATAACGCGCGTGTGACAGGATTCGTCACGCATGCCGGCAACAATGCCGATGCCTCGGACGGGCGGGGAAGGACTGGAAGTTGGCTCTCTTGGGGTCGTCTGATTGTCGTGGCTGGGCGCGGATTGGCGCCGCAGTTCTCTTCCTTGCGCTTGCTGGCGTGGCTGCGCGTCAGGAAACCGCGCAAGCGTCCGGTGCGGCTCAACCGTCGCAGCCTTCCAAGTCGCAGCCTTCAAAGACCGCTCATGTAGCAGACGCGACCCATGCGCCTGAGGTGATCGAACCGCGCCGTCAGCCGATGACGTTTGTTTGGCACGCCGCGCCAAAGGATCGATGCGCTCCGGATTGCCGTGACTGGATCGAGGCGGTCGGCGTCATCACCAGCGATACGCCCGCTTTGTTCGAGAAGATCGCGACCGGTCGTGATCTGTCGATGGCGACCGTGGTGTTGAACTCCAGCGGCGGTTCGGTGCTGGATGCACTCGCGCTCGGCCGGGTATGGCGCAAGGCGGGCATGTTCACCACTGTCGGTCAGGTGATCGAGAAGGACGGATTGAACGGCAGGGTCCGTGCGATTCAACCGGATGCTTATTGTGAATCGATGTGCGTGTTCCTGCTGCTGTCGGGCAAGACCCGTGTCGTGCCGCCGGAAGCGCACGTGCGCGTTCACCAAATCTGGATGGGGGACCGCGCCAACGACGCGAAGACCGCGACCTATACCGCGCAGGATCTGATGATCGTCGAGCGCGATGTCGGGCGGCTGGCGAAATACACCTTCGACATGGGCGGCACCGGCGATCTGCTGACGCTGGCGTTAAGCGTGCCGCCGTGGGAGCCGCTGCATGAACTGTCGCGCGCGGAGTTGAAGCTCGGCAATCTCGTGACCGATGAGCCGGTGGTGGCAGATGCGCCGAAGTCCGAGCCGGCACCTGTGGCGACGGTGGCAAAGCCCATACAGGATCGCGTCGCAACCGCACCTGCGGCGGTCGCACCGACCAAGACCGCGGAAGCCCTGCCGCCGACCGGCGGAGCTGCGCCCGCGGAATGACGCGGACGGTGTTTTTTTGAGATTATTCGGCCGGCACGTCGGCCTTGAGTGCGTCTGAGGCCTTTTCTTTATCCTTCGCTTCGATCTGGTTGATCGCATCGACCACGGCGTCGAACGTTAGCAGCGTCGAAGCATGGCGGGCTTTGTAGTCCCGCACCGGCTCCAGCACCGCGATGTCGGCCCATTTGCCGTCCGGCGGCGCGCCGTTGTCCTTCAGCATCTTCGTCACGGTTTCGCGCAACTGCCGCAGTTCGTCCGCGTTCGAGCCGACGATGTGGCGCGCCATGATCGAGGAGGAGGCCTGTCCGAGCGCGCAGGCTTTGACGTCGTGGCCGAAATCGGTGACGACGCCGTCCTTCATGTTGAGGTCGATCTTCACCGTCGAGCCGCACAGCTTGGAATGGGCCGTGGCCGAGGCGTCGGGATGGGGAAGGCAGCCAAGGCGAGGGATATTGCCGGCCAGCTCGATGATCTTCTTGTTGTAGATGTCGCTTATCATGAAGGTACCCACGGAGGACCGCCGCCGCCCGAACGGGCTCTCGGGAGCCCTTGGCTCACGGTCCTGGTATCCTATATAGTGGCTGGATCGCAGGAATAAACCTGCCGAATTGGCCGGCCGCCCCGGAAAGTCATGATTTGGCTCCGGAAGCCGTCTATTTGAAACCCTCACGCAAGGCGTCCGACGGCCCTCAGGACCTCGTGGCGACCCGGTGACACTCCGGCCCCGTCTTTGGCATTGAAGGGCCGGTCGAACGGAGAGCCAAGTATGGATGCCGTCATCAAGCCGCTGCGCGGCAAACTCGACAAGACAGAAGTCCCTGCTTCCGAGATCGAGGAAGCGGCGATCCGTCCGGATCAGTCGCGCCCGTCACGCACGGAGGCCGAGCAGGCGGTGAAGACGCTGCTCGCCTATATCGGTGAAAACCCCCAGCGCGAGGGCCTGCTCGACACGCCGCGCCGCATGGTCGAGGCTTATGACGAGCTGTTTCAGGGCTACCATCAGTGCCCGGCCGAGGTGCTGAACCGTACCTTCGGCGAGACGGCGGGCTACGACGATTTCGTACTGGTCCGCGACATCGGCTTCCATTCGCATTGCGAACATCACGTCATGCCGTTCTACGGCAAGGCGCACATCGCCTACACGCCGATCGACCGCGTCGTCGGGCTGTCGAAGCTCGCGCGGCTCGTCGATGCCTTTGCGCACCGCCTGCAGACGCAGGAGCATCTCACCGCCCAGATCGCGGCGGCGATCGACAAGGTGCTGCAGCCGCGTGGTGTCGCGGTGCTGATCGAGGCCGAGCACACCTGCATGTCGGTGCGCGGCATCGCCAAGCCGGGCTCCAAGACCGTGACCACGCGCTTCACCGGGATGTTCCGTGACAATCCGGATGAGCAGGCGCGTTTTCTCAATATGGTGCGGGGCATTAGCGCCTGAACGTCAGGCGCTTCACGTTTCGCTCGAACTTTCAGAACTGGCCGCAAGTGACCACGCAATCAGGCGACAAGACAGAGCTTGAAGAGGGGCTTTCGTTTGCCCCGCGTTTTGACGCGTCCGGGCTCGTGACATGCGTCGTGACCGATGCGCGAAGCGGCGACGTGCTGATGGTCGCTCACATGAACGACGAGGCGCTGCGCAAGACCATCGAGACCGGCGATGCCTGGTACTACAGCCGCTCGCGCAAAAAGCTGTGGCGCAAGGGCGAGACCTCCGGTCATGTCCAGCGTGTCGTCGAGATGCGCACGGATTGCGATCAGGACGCGGTATGGATCCGCGTTGAGCAATCCGGCAGTGGCGCCTGCCACACCGGACGGCACTCATGCTTTTACCGCGCGGTGACGAACGAGAACGGCGGCGCGAAGCTGGTGTTCGTGGATGCCGATAGGGCGTTCGATCCGGACAAGGTCTATAAGTAAACGCCCGGAAGCGGCGGCGCCTTCGCGAGGGAATACCGCGTGTCGAATGGGGACGGCACCAAAATCATTCACAGCGGAACGCCGGAATCGGCGGCGATGGTGGCGAACGTCAAGCGGGCGACGGCGATCACGGCCGCGCTGAACCGTTTGACGTTCAATGACGCAGACGAAATCCGGGCTCTGTTCAGCGAACTCATCGGCAAGACAGTCGACAACAGCTTCCTGCTGATCCCACCGTTCTATGCCGTTGGCGGGGATGAGATCAGCGTCGGGCAGAATGTCTTCATCAATCAGAACTGCACTTTCTATGATCTCGGCGGTCTCCACATCGTGGACGACGTGATGGTCGGGCCGAATGTAAGCCTCATCACGACGGGGCATCCGCTTGAGCCGTCGCAGCGCCGTTCAGTCACCATCGGCAAGCGCATCGTAATCGAGAGGAATGTCTGGATCGCGGCTGGCGCAACGATTCTCGGCGGGGTGACGGTCGGCGAAAATTCGGTCGTCGCTGCGGGCGCTGTGGTCACCAGGGATGTCCCTTCGAATGCCCTTGTCGGCGGAAATCCGGCGCGGGTCATTCGTTTGATTGGTGACGGGTCCTGATCCTCCGTTAACCTCCCATTAACCATAATCGCCCAGGGTGCAGATGGGCTGGAAGGCCCTGCGTACGTCGGGAGCCGTGCGCGTCATCACAGCGTGTCGCCGGGGAGCGGGACACATGGCAATCGACAGCACGACTGCATCGTCAGTCATTGATTCTGCACGCGCGAAAATCGCGGGCGCCATCAAGCAGGCCGCGGATGCGACCGGCGCGAGCTTCGATTACCTGATTTCCACCGCCAAGATCGAATCGAACCTCGACCCGAACGCCAAGGCGTCGACCTCGTCGGCGCGGGGACTCTATCAATTCATCGAACAGACCTGGCTCGGCACCGTGAAGCAGGCGGGCGCGGCGTTCGGCTACGGCAATTATGCGAATGCAATCTCGCAATCGCCGTCCGGCACGTATTCCGTCAGCGATCCCGCGACACGCGACCAGATCCTCAAACTGCGCGACGACCCAGCCGCCAATGCGGCGATGGCGGGCGCGCTGACGCAGGCCAACAGTTTCAAGCTCAGCGGCGAACTTGGTCGGCGCCCGACCGATGGTGAGCTCTACATGGCGCACTTCATGGGTGCGGGCGGCGCGGCGAGATTGATCTCCACTGCGCAGAGCAATCCGAGCGCGTCCGCGCCCGCAATGTTTCCGAATGCGGCCGCAGCCAACCGTTCGATCTTCTACAATCGCGACGGCGGTGCGCGCAGCGTCTCGGAAGTCTATTCGGATATCGATTCTCGTTTCGCCCGCGCGGCCAATTCTCCGATGGCGCGCTTCGCGGTCGCGTCCGCTGGAGGCTCGTCGCCCGCGATGGACAACATGGCGTATCTGTCGGGCTTTCCGCAGGGCAGCAGCGCATCCGCAGCAACACGGCAGATGGGGCCGACATTCCACTCGCTGTTTCAGGCAGGCGATCGCGCCGAACCGTTGTCATTGACGGTGCGTCAGTTATGGGGTGCGGGTTCGCAGGCTAATGCGGAGGCGGCTGCGGCGGCCAATCCCGATCAGTCGCAATTCAATCTGTTCAGCGACCCGAAAGGCACATTCGCCGGGTGAGCGTAGGGAGTTAACAAAAACTCAACGGCCGCAGCCGTTTATGGTGAACTGTTTCTTAAGTGTCATGGTTTACGCTTTCTGACAGTCGCGTCGTATTCCCGATGCAGTCAGCAAAGTTGCGTAAGCCGGAACACCCATGATCGTTCGGCAGTTTATTAGTTGGGTTCGTACCGCTCCCGCCGGGGAGCGCGCCGGGGCGACACGGGCATTGGCCCGCGCCTGGCTCATTTCAGATTTATCGCGGGACGATCGCATCACCGCCGAAGGCGCGTTGCTGATGCTGCTCGACGATCCCTCGCCGCTGGTGCGGCAGGCGATGTCGGACGTGTTCGCGGCAAGCGCCGACGCACCGCCTGCCATCGTCGCTGCGCTCGCATCCGACCAGCCGGACATCGCGCTGCCCGTTCTCGAATTCTCGCCGCTGCTGCTCGACGCCGATCTGGTCGATCTCGTCGCCACCGGCTGTCCGCAGGTGCAGTGCGCCGTGGCGCGCCGCGCGAAGCTGCCGGTCTCGGTGGCGGCCGCGCTCGCGGAAGTCGGTGACGCGGCGGCCGTGCTCGAGTTGATCGAGAATCCGGACGTGGTGCTTGCGCCGTTCTCGCTGGAGCGGATCGTCGAGCGCCACGGCGATCTCGCCGTGATCCGGGAAGCGCTGCTGCAGCGGGAGAGCCTGCCGGCCTCCGTGCGGCTTGCGCTCGCAACAAAAGTTTCGGCGACGCTCGCCGGCTTTGCCGCGGCCCGCGACTGGATCACGCCCGACCGCGCAAGCCGCCTCGCGGCGGAGGCGACGGAGCGCTCGCTGCTCGACATTGCAAACCTGTCGGAAGGCGAGGAGCTTTCCGCTCTGATCCATCACCTGCGCGAAAGCGGCCAGCTCAATGCGAGCCTTGTGCTGCGTGCTTTGTTGTCGGGCAACGCCAGTCTGTTTGAGGCGGCGCTGGTTGAACTGACCGGCCTGCCGCAACGCCGTGTCACCGCGCTGGCTTACGGCCGCGGGGCAGGGCTCGATGCGCTGCTCACCAAGGCTGGCTTCCCGCGGTCGACCGTCCCGGCGTTCCGCACGGCGGTTGCCGCGATCCTGGAAACCGGATTTGTCGAGACGCAGAATGGCGTGACGCGGCTGCAGCGCCGCATGGTCGAGCGCGTGCTGATGCAATGCGAGAACGAAGTGGTGTCGACCCACGATCCGCTGCTGGTGCTGCTGCGGCGCTTCTCTGTCGAGGCGGCGCGCGAGGATGCGCGGCTGTTCTGCGACGAAACCGCGACGCAGGTCGACGCGCAGCGCTTCGTCCAGATCATCGAGGATGCTTCGCCGGTCGCGAGCGAAGATATCTATGGTGCCGGGATTGTGGACGAGGAGAGCGACGACGACATCGTCTTCGTGGAGTCTCCGCCGCTCGCGCCGAGCTTCACTGGTGAGAGTGAATTCGGCTACGAAAGCGAGTTCGATGACTATGCGCCGCTGGATGAAAACTACATCGCTGTGAACGACGAATATCCCGGCAACGACAACCTCGACGCCGAGATCGCCCTTATCGTCCGCGAGCGCATCGCGGCCTGACGACATCTTTCATGCATGCACGCAAAGGCGCTGCCATCGAGCGGCGCCTTTTTGCTTCGCGAGGAAAGAAGGTAAGGCGGGGGTGTTCAATCCGCCGGGACGATGCTCGGAGCCAGTACGGCTTCGAGATGTTCGGGGCGGTTCTGATTGGCCTCGATCAGGAATTCGTCCGCGAGCCGTCGTAGATGCGCGCTCAATTTGTCGGCCGTGTCCTTCGAGCGTCCCTTCGGCAGTTCGCGCACGATCGCCTGAATGGCGTGAACGTGGTGGGCGATCAGGTCGGACGGCACCGTCGTCAGTTCGGGCGCATGCTCGATGATGCGGCACAGGCTTTCGGCGGCGATCGCGGCCTTGGGATAGCCAAACGTCGTGGCGTCGCCCTTGATGTCGTGTGCCGCGCGGAACAGCTCTTCCCGGTTCGGGCCGGTGAAGCCGTCTTTCTCGATCACTTCGAAGGCGCGGGCAAGGCGAGCACATTCCTCGTCCATCCAGCCTTTGAATTCACCGGAAAGCCCTGCGAGCGCTTCCTCGGCGCGCGCGACCGGATCGTCGACATTGCGCTCATCCACCCGGCGGATGATCTTCCGGAACGGGTTCGGCTGGGTGATGACCTGATGGGCTTCGAAAGTTTCGACCTTGAGGCCTTCGCTTTTTTCTTTCGCCATGGCCGTTATCCGGGACTGCGGGCTTTATCGAGCAGCGAGGGTTGCTGCAGGATTTCTGCCTTGCCGCCGTTGCGGCGATCGAGGCCGATATAGGTGTTGGTGGTGTTGCGGCGCCGGTCCGGGCCGAAATAGCTCTTGGTGCGGATGAAGGGCCGGGGCGACACCACGACATTGAGGATGCGCTGGTAAAGGCCTTTGGCCGAGATCGGCTTGGCGAGGAATTCGGTGACGCCCGCATCGCGCGCGGTCATGACGCGGCGCTTCTCGGAATGGCCGGTCAGCATGATGATCGGCGCATACGGATTGCCGACGCCATCCGGCTGGCGGATCATCTGTGCAAGTTCGAGCCCGTCGAAGATCGGCATCGACCAGTCGGTGATGACGATGTCGGGGACGTAATGGCTGTACATTTCCAGCGCGGTCGCGCCGTCCTCGGCTTCATAGACTTCACGCGCGCCGAACGAGTGCAACAGCGTGCGCAAAATGCGCCGCATATGCGCGTTGTCGTCGCAGACGAGAAACCGCAGCTTGTTGAAGTCGATGTGAAACATGCCCAGTCACGTAAAGGGACGCGGATACCGGAAAAGTCTAGGCTGGCGGCCGTTAACGACCGGTTAAGCATAAACGTCCAGTCCGAAGCTTCTCGTGAGCGTTAGACGCCGAATTGCTCGCTGATGATGCGGTCTTCCAGGCTGTGGCCGGGGTCGAACAGCATGCGGATCGAGATGCTCTTGTCGGTCAGCACTTCGACGCGGGTGACGTAGCGTATTTCATTATGGTCGGCGACTGCCGCGACCGGGCGCCGCTCGTCCTCCAGCACCTCGATGGTGATGTGGGCGGAACTTGCGAGCAGAGCGCCGCGCCAGCGCCGCGGCCGGAAGGCGTTGATCGGCGTCAGCGCCAAGAGATTCGCCGTGATTGGGATGATCGGCCCCTGCGCCGAGTAATTATAGGCGGTCGATCCGGCAGGGGTGGCAACCAGAATGCCATCCGAAATCAGTTCGGGCATCCGCACCTGTTCGTCGATCAGGATACGCAGCCGCGCCGCCTGATAGATCTGGCGGAACAGGGCGACCTCGTTGATGGCGTGGTGCAGATGCACCTCGCCGGCCGCGTCGGTCGCCCGCATCAACAGCGGGTTGATGACGGTCATGCGCGCGGCATTGAGGCGCTCGATCAGGCCGTGGCGGCTGTATTCGTTCATCAGGAAGCCGACGGTGCCGCGATGCATGCCGTAGATCGGCGTGCCGGAGCGCATCCGCTCGTGCAGCGTGCGCAGCATCAGCCCGTCACCGCCGAGCGCGACCACGACGTCCGCATTCTCGACCTCGTGGTTGCCGTAATCCGACGAGAGTTGCGCCAGCGCGCGCTGGGCTTCCAGCACTGGGCTCGCGACAAAGGCAATGCGTTGGTATTTGCTCTCGACGGTCATGGAAAGGCTGGTCAACCCCTGCGGGCAGTCTGGATCGGACGTGAATTTCTCAACTTTATCCGCTCTTTGCCCTCTGCGGTACTGGAGGACGTGCGCTCCGGGCGCGACCCTTTAACAGCGTTAACGCCGCCGGATGCACACCCGTAGACGCTCCACATTAACAAGATGTCATGCAGATGAACAGAAACCGTTCAGCGGATTCAGTTTGAGTTCAGTGCGCGCAGATCATTCTCAGTGCACGATCACCGCTCCCGCCATTCGGCAAAGCGCGATGTGATCCCGAAACAGGAGTTTGCCATGTTGAAGATTATTTCAGCCGCCATTGTCGCCGCTTCGGTGATGGTTGCGCCGGCGATGGCCGCGACCGTCATCAAGACGCAAAAGCCGATGACGCATTCGCACGTTCTGAAGCCGTCGGTGGCCAATGCCAACGCCCATATGGTGAAGAAGCATCATCGCCACCATGTGCGTCCGCATCACCATGCCAAAAAGCATGTGATCGTGAAGCATCGTCATTAACGATGCAGGACAGCGGCGCGGTTTCCCCCGGCTGCGTTCGCTGAATGAAAAGCCCGTGACATGCTGTGCGTGTCACGGGCTTTTTTTATGCGGCGACGTCAGAAATTCGCGCCGACCTTGAGAAGGAAAACACGGCCGGGGAGAGGATAGGCGTTGAAGACGCCGACATTGGCCGGGTTCGCACTGGCGACGGCGTAATCGTAGTACTTCCTATCGAAAGCATTGATGATGCTGAATGACCAGAAGTAGCGCTGATATTCGCCGCTCAACTTGAGATCGACTGTGGCGTTCGCCGGAATCTCCGGCTGGAAATTGGCCTGATCGTTGTCCATGCGTCGCTTGCTCCAGGCGCGGAGGGTTGCGTCGAAGACCACGTACTTCTGCCAGACATTCCACGAAATTCCGGCGCTGCCCGTGAATCGTGACACCAGCGGGACATCGTTTCCAGCGTACTGACCTTCCTCGAACACCGCGCGGGTATAGGCAAAGCTGCCTTTCAGCCGCAGGCTGTCGTTGATGTACAGCGTCATGTTCGTTTCCGAGCCATAACGGTGGGTCGGATCGAGGTTGTAGTTTACGAAAAACACGGGATCGAAGTGGATTTCGTTTTTCAGGTGCATGTCGAAATAGCTCGATTGCAGGTCGAAGCCATTGCCATACACTTTGATGCCGCCTTCAACATCGTAAGATGTTTGGGTCTTGAGATTGAAATTGGCGTTGAAATTCGAATCGAGCGCGACGCCGATGCGCTCGTCGACATTCGGCGTACGGAAGGCGCGTGCTGCGCGGGCAAACACCGAGAAGTTCTGGCTCAACCGTTGCTCGATGCCGATATGCAGCGCGTGCTGGGTTTCATCGCTCTTCAGCGGCACGTGCTGCATGTCGTAGATCGTCGCGCCCGGCGCAGACGGATTGAGCGTGTCCTTGGCATTGAGGCGCGTGTTCTGCAGCCGCCCACCGTAAGAGAATTTTGTCCCCGGAAACAGGTCGATCGTCTGCTGCCAGTAGCCGGCCAGCGTCTGCTGGTTGAGATCGTAGGCATGGATCGGGGGCAGGTACAGCAACTGGCTGCGGTCGGAATTGTAGCCGGCATTGTAATAGTCGATGCCGGTCAGAATGCTGGACGACATTCCGAACACAGGTGTCCGGATGTTAAGGCGCGGCGTCACCGACCAGGTTTGCAGCACGGTGTCGACGGCACGAGGGTAGGGCGCGCGTGGGTCGTCGAAATAAGAGGCCTGTTGCCGTTTGTCGCGGACACCAGCATCGACGATCAGGTCGATGTCGTTCGTCAGGGCCTTGGTGAAGCCGGCAGTGACGTTGACGCCTTGCTTGTCCGCATGGTCGAACGGTGTGAAGGACGCGCGAGGGTTAGCTGCGAGCTGGTTGGCGTTATCGAGATAATATTTCGTCGATAGCGCGCCCGGTAGGCCGAGGTGCTGGTTGTCGCCCGAGACGTTGAAGAACGCTTTCAGGTCCGGTGTGTTGTAGCGGATCTCACCGGAGCCGGCCTGTTCGTCGAGCTTGTTGTTAGCGCGGTAGCCGTCGGAATGGATCGCGGTGGCGAACACGGAAGTGGACCAGGGGCCTGTGTTCGTCGTGGACGAGACACTGCCGAATCGCTGGCCATACGATCCGACGCCAGCTTCGACGCGGCCGCTCATGGATGGACCACCGGCGCCGGTCTTCGTGACGATGTTAATGACGCCGCCGACCGCGTTGTCACCGTAGAGCACCGCACCGCTATTGCCGCGCGTGATTTCGATCCGCTCGATCGATTGCAACGGAATGGTGGAGAGATCAACGCCGGCGAGGTCGACATCGTTCAGCCGCCGTCCGTTCACGAGGATGAGGGTGTTCGCCGTCGCGAATGCACCGAAGCCGCGCATGTCCACGGTGGTGCCGACGCCGTTGACGCCGCCGTAAAGCGATTGAAGCTGGATGCCGGGTTGTGTCGCCAGCACATCCTGCACCGTCTGGCCTGGTGAGCGGGCAATGTCTTGTGCGGTGATGACGGTGGATAATGTTCCCGGGATGCCGCCAACTTCTGCAGTTCGGCTTGCTTCGGGATTCGGCGAGGCCGCGTTCGCCACAGCAGGCGGCAACGCGACAGGCGGTGGCGCCTGTTGCACGCGCGGCTTCGCATCGACGCGCTTGTTGCGCTTCGGCAGATGGTGATTCGGCTTTTTGGCGGCAGGGCTCACCTGAATCGCGGGCAGCGGCGGCTCGGCCTGCTGTGCCTGCGCGGATGGAATGAAAGCTGCGCTTGCCAGCAGCGCCGCAAGCAGAGCAGGCGAGATACGCTTGCGGGAAGATAATTGATGCGATGTCACGTTCGGCCCCCACCGAAATATTTCAGGCGGAGAACGATCGGCTTCCAGACACATGATGCGAAAGTGGTTTTCACATCGGGACTGGAGAAGGCCGCAGCATTTCTCCGCAACGGTTGTTGTCGTGTCACCGCTGCGGAAGCCGCTCCTTCGCACGCCCCGCGCGACGGATGGATGACCGGGACAGGCAGGTCTCCTGGCTCGCGGATCGTCGCTGCTGTCCGCCTTCCCAAGCCGGCATTGCGCCGAACGCTCAGTGGCATGATGGACAGCGGCTCACCGCTGACAGTTGCGGGGGCAGCTTCGGAATTGCCGCGCCGGACGAGGTGTGCGAAACATCTCCTCAGCGCGACGGCACCGAATTCCCTATTATGCCAGCTTGCGCCGGCACCTGTACCGTGCCCGCAATCAAGCGGTGTGGTGGTGTCATGTCAACGCCACAGTGTCCGAGAATCCCTGCGCGATGGACTTCCCCGATATGCGTTGCAAATGGGAGACAGCGGTTCGCCGCGCGTCTCGTCTTGCCGTGCCGCTCGTGACCGCGGCCGTGGTACTGGGCGGCTGCGCGTTCGGCAGCGCGGAGTATGATGGCGTCGCCTATACCGCCGACCGTGGCGTCAGCGACCAGCCGTTTCCGAAGAATTATCGTGCCGAGCTGCTCGCGTTTCTGCACACTTATCTTAACGATCCGACCGGCGTGCGAAGCGCGGGGATTGCCGAGCCCTTCCAGCGCGAGGTCGGCGGGCGGCAGCGCTACGTCACCTGCGTGCGCTACAGCGCCAAGGAGATCGACGGCACTTACACCCCGATGAAGGATCGCGCGGTGGTTTATATCGATGGCCGCCTCGACCGGCTGATCGAGAAACCGGATGAGATCTGCGCGGGCGCGAACTATGCGCCGTTTCCTGAGTTGGAGAAGCTCACGCGGTGAGGCCTTCGATGCAATTCCGGACGACGATACGGCTTGCGGCTTGTCTGGTGCTGTGTCTCGGCATCGCTGCCGTGCAGGGCATCGTCACGCGTCCGGAAATCGCCGGCTGGTATAGCGGCCTGGCGAAGCCGCCATGGACGCCACCGGCGTCTCTTTTTCCGATCGTCTGGACCGCGCTCTACATCATGATGGCGGTCGCGCTGTGGCGGCTGTGGGAACGGGCCGCGCCGTCGCCCGCGCGCAACTGGGCGATCGTGCTGTTTCTTGCTCAACTCGCGCTCAATGCAGCATGGTCGCCGCTGTTTTTCGGTGCGCATGCGACACGGTTGGCGCTGATCGACATCATGATTCTGCTTGCTGCGATCGCACTGACGATGGTGGCAAGTGCGCGTGCGGATCGCATCGCGACATGGCTGCTTGGGCCATATCTCGCATGGGTCGCCTATGCGGCGACGCTCAATGGCGGCATCGTCTGGATGAATTGAGGGTGGCGGCCTTAAACGGGCGGCACGGAGAATCGGCAGACGGACTCTGAACCGGGTTTTTCGCAAGACATCCGCGAAAAAACAAAGCGCGGGACTCTTCTCCCGAATCTCCCTCAAATCCCGGCATCGATTGGGGCGATTCTCGCCTCTTCAGACTGCCGAGCGAACAGCCATGACGGATCGTGTTCTCACTCTCGCTTTGACCTTTGCAGTGGTCACCAACACGCTGTGCCTGTGGTCATATATGTAAAGGACCGGCCAGCGGCGGGTTGCCTCAATTGAGGTAGCCCTGATTCGCGGCTTCGATGCGGGTCGAGATATCGACGTAGTGCTTCAATTGGGAGTTTTCCGTCTCCAGGTGCTCGTTAGCGATCAGCAGGGCGCGGACCGCGCTGCGCAGATTGCCGTCACAGCTCGCGATCGTCTCGTCGATCAGCGCGTCGTAGTGATCTGCCGAAAATTTTGAGAACGCCATCCGGTTACTCCATCTCTACTCGATGAGCTGTCGATAACCCCCAAGTCGGACGCCTATGAGGCGGTTCGGCACATCCTTACCTTTTGCCCGCAATTCACAGCGTGCCTGTGGATGAACTGTTGATGTCTGCCGGTGAAGGCATGGCGCCATTGCGCCGGCATGCGATTTAGCGATGGCGTAATTCGCGAACCTTGTCGGGTGCGCCGCGTGGCGACAGGCCGCGCCAGAGCATGTCCCGGGAAGTCGCGGGCTTGCTGACGGGCTTCGAGCCAATGTCGATGCTCAACACCGCGGCGAATGCGCGCCTGATCCGTGCATCTTCTATTTTGGCGATGTACGAGCAAAGCGGCGACGATGGAGTGGTGTCTTGCTCAGCCACCGCGCGGCACAATTCCTCGCTCAGTGTGCGGAAATAGCGAAAGTCCTGCCGTCCTCCATCGGAGCGGAGGCCGATCTGGTCGATTTCCCGGGCCGCAGCGACGACCTGCTGGCGGTCGGGCTCCTCGAGCGTCAATGCGAAGCGCAGCAGGGACAGGTGCCATGCCCGCAGGGTTCTGATGTGCCGCTCGACCGAAGCAAGCCCGGTCATGCGCGCTGCCGCGTTGTCACAACTCCTTCCGGAGCAAACCGGCCGGTCATGTCGAGCTCGATCGTCGTCGGCAACTCGATGACTGCTTCGGGATGATGTCCGTTTTCAAACAGCGCATAGCGAACGGCATCGACGCGATTGGCGAACAGTCCGCCAAAAAGACCGCAACGCTCTTGCGCCACCCAGTTGCCGCGACGGTCCTTGCCGATGAACACAACTGGAGCACCATTCGAGGAATGTCCGGATTTTGTCATCGCGCTAGGTATCCATGGCGATTTGGACGATTGCCGCGAGGCAAAACAAGGCGCCGTACACGGCGGCTTCGTCCCAATAGGTGAGGGTATTTCCCAAAGGCTTCTCACGACGCAGCAAAGCGGAAAGAACGCAGAGATAAACCGATACCAGCAGCATGGCGTAGCCGAAGCTTCCGCCGATGAAGGCCGAGAGCACGGACAGCAGGATGATGCGCATGGTGAAGCGCACGATGACATGGAGCGATTGCAGCTCGTTCGGGCGTGCCGGGTCTAGATCCATATGCAGTCTCTGCATCGCCTACTCCGCGCATCCCGGTTGTTGTCACGGAGCGCAGGTGTCTGTGATGGACTGTCGTTAGCCGGAGAGCGCATCTGGATGCGATGCGGAGTCGCTGTTCAGAAAATAAAGAGAATATAAAAGGGGACGATAAATTCGGGTCTGCGCGCTGTACGCCAGCAGACGGCTCATTTCGGCGGTAGAACGCCCATCAGGTTTCCAAAGCGGGGTTTCCGGGGCGGAATGCCTGTCTGGGTGGTCTTGTCTGTCCCGCGCGGCACTGATAGCTGTTGGCGCGTCGCCGGCGTAGCACAGCGGTAGTGCAGCGGTTTTGTAAACCGAAGGTCGGGAGTTCGATCCTCTCCGCCGGCACCAGTCAAATCAGGCACTCTCGGATTTTTCAGGAAACAGACCTTTGCTTCCGTTCCTGATTTTGTTCCTGATCTTATTCCTGCCCCTGACGCCGCAGAACTCTGCGATGTGTCTCGCGGACTGGCGCTAGGACGCCAGATTGGGAACGACGGAGATGCTCTGTCCCCCGATAACAGGGACGCCTGCCGTCTCGGTGCGATTCCGTCCGGCCGCCTTGGCGCTGTACAGGGCCTGATCGGCGCGCCGGAACATGTCCTCGAACACCTTGTCCGTGTGCAGGCGAGTGGCTACGCCGGCCGAGATCGTGACGGAAATTTTTGTCGCACCGGCGGCGAAATGGGCTTGTTCAATCGCAATGCGCATCCGCTCGATGGCATCGACCGCCGTGACGTGATGGTCGACATTGAGCAGGACAGCGAATTCCTCGCCGCCGCTGCGCCCGACGACATCGGTCTTCCTGCTGTGCTCCCGCAGAAGGGCCGCGACCTTGACCAGGACCTGATCTCCCGCGTCGTGGCCGTAAGTGTCGTTCACCGTTTTGAAGTTGTCGATATCGATCACGGCGACGGCAAAGCCGGAATGGCCATTCATGGCTTCTCCGAACCTTGTCTCGCCGGCTTGAGCGAGCATCCTGCGGTTCGGCAGGCCGGTGAGATAGTCGGTCGACGCCGCAACCTCCAGCCGACGTCGCAAAAAGTCCGAGCACATCAACAGGAAGGCGGTCGTCCCCACGACTGGCAGCAGCGTCATCACGATCGGCGACAGCAGGTTTAGCCAGTTTGTGCCGCTCTCGATGGCGAAGTCGCGGCTGATATCCATCAGAAGGTAAGCAACGAGCCGACCAAGACCGTAGATCACGCCAAGCGCGAAGAGACCGATCAGGATCTTTCGGCTGTGCGATGTATCTTCGGACGCCTTGAAGAGTAGCGTCCAGATGCTGGCGCCCATCAAAAATGCCCAGGAGATGGACACGATCACCACGCGAATTTGAAAATTGGGCGTGACAACGGAGAACCAGAGAACGCCGGCGGTGACGATGACCGCCGGAAGAAGCTGCCACGCTTTGGGGCGGCCTCCATAGAATTGCTGAACGGCCGTATAGTAGGCGGTGAGGCCAAAGGCTATCGGGCCATTGGCGCAGACAAGCATCAGGGGGCGAGGCAAGGGGTGGCCGAACGCGAACATGGCGCATCCGCCCGCAATCAGGACCGTGCCGATCTGCCAGGATCTTGCAGCCGGCCGCAGTGCATTGGGGAGATCGCGCGAGACCACGCTCAGGACGCAGGCATTGGCGAGCATCATGAGAGATACGGTCGTGAAGACGGTGCCTGCGTCCATTCTCTTGGATGTCTCCTGGCTTCAGCCGTTCGAATATTCTCTCGTGGCTTTAGCCCAGCATCCTTGAATCGTCCGTTCAGGCCGATGCTGAACGGAGTGTTACCGAGTTTATGAAAAGGCCAATCAAGATCGCCCGGGCGGTAGATCGGTGGCCGGATGAATTCGGCAACTCAAGCCTTCTGAGCCTCAACGGCAATTGCTTCGGAAGAATTGATATGGCTGCCGACAACCTTGCCGTGTCCATCGACGCCGGAAAAAACAGGATCTCCGTACTCTTCCGGCTCAAGAATTCTGATGTTTTGAAATCCTGTCTGCCGCAGCAAGTCCGACAGCTCTTCGTTCGTGAACAGGTGGCGATGGCCGTGTTTGAAGAACCACGCATTGAGCGCATCGGACAGTGATGCGTGGGGATCGTTGCTCCACGTCCTGAACCACTCCAGGTAATTCCTGGTGGTCTCCGATTCGCTCGAAAGCGCCAGCTTGGCAAATTTCTCGATCGAAGGAGTCACGACGCGAAAACGGCCACCCGATTTGAGAACCCGGTGAACCTCCCCGCACATGAATGCCGCGTCGGATTTCTCAATATGTTCGATGGAGTGTTCGCAAAACGCGGCGTCGAAGGACGCCGTGGCGAAGGGAAACCGGCGCGTGAAGTCCATGAACATGGCGCCGCCTTCGGGATAAAAATCCGCGTTGAGCCAGCCCGGCAGAACGTTGTTGCCGCACGCCAGATGAAGGCGCGAAACAGGTGGAGTTATGTTTGTCCTGAAGATCGGCAGAAGAGATCGTAGCTTATAGAATCTCTTTTTGACGCTTCTCTCCAGGTTCATTTCGATGTCTCTCGGCGGTGATACGGGGCACGATTTCGAGGTGCGACAGCATGGCCGCGCAGTTGTCTTAACCGCGATGGGAAGCCTTTGCGACTGTTTTCTGGCGCCATTTGCTTTCTGTTAACCGCTGATCTTATTCGTATTTTAGTTCCTGATCGCTGCAATTGAACGCGACCTCATGCTTGCGCGTTAGCCTTACCGCGCGATTGCGGCTGCGTCTTAACTCATGGCGGCTGCGGCTGAATTAGGATCAAGGCGAATTCGGAAGGTTGTGCTGATGCGTATCGTCGTCTCGCTCGCGGTTTTGATCGGCACCACGGTGCTTGCGTTCGCGGATAGCGGCGGAGTGATCGCCGTGCCAGGGAAGCGCGGCGTTCCGGTCTTCATCAATGGCCGCGATGCGACGTATGCCATGGTTGAAGGCGACTGGGGGCTGTCGCGTGGCGTGCACGTGCAGCCGAGTGTCTACGGCGGCTGGGATTACTACGAGGCTCCTCCCGTTGGACACTATTATCCGTCGCTTGGCCGCCGTCCGGGTTATGGCCGCCTCGAGATTCAACCTTCGGAAAACCGTCAATTGCCGCAGCCTGCGGAAAGCTTCAATCGATCCTGGTCGGCCAAATCCGCGCCGCCGGCTCCTCAGGCTGTGCCGGATTACCCGCCGCCTGTGATCGTCGCACCGGAAATTACCCCACGTTTCAGACGTTAGAAAACGACAGATAACAAACAGGAGAGTGCGTATGCGTTTCAAGGTTCTGGGTCTCGTCGCGACGATGGCGGCGATGGTCAGCGCAGCCCCGGCGATGGCCTGTTACAACGGCTGCGGCGGCGGTCTGTTCACGTCGGGTGTTGGTGCTTATGGCTGCGGTTATGTCGCAAGCGGTTGCGGCGTGACGTTCCGCGAGCAGTTGCCGAATCTGGATGCCGGCCCACAGTACTATTACGTCAATCAGGGGCCGACCTATACCGGTCCCGGCAATATCGCGCCGGTGCCGACCTATCAGGAGCGCTCGGTGTCAGGCTGGGCGGCTTACAGCCGGCCATATTACTACGGCTACAATGGCGGGCCGTACGCACATGCCTCGCACCACTATTACGATGGCGCCTACATCCAGGGTCCGCGGGTGTACAGCTATCGCTGGCATCATCGCCGCGCGCGCGTGCATCGCACGAACTATCACCAGCACAATCGCGGCGTGAAGCCGCGCACCCATTACTACTACACCGGCCAGCCGACTGGTGAGCGCGTCGTGCGCGGCAATGGGCATGCGCATCCGAACAAGATGTAATCGATCGATCGTGGCTGATCTGGCTTCGCTCCTCTCCGCGTGATGCGGAGGGGAGCGAAGTTTTTTTGGGGGGAGGACTACTTCATCAAGCCGAGCCGCGACGCGCTGATATAGAGCGCGAGCGCGGTCGCGTTCGAGACGTTCAGGCTCTTGATCTCGCCCGGCATGTCGAGCCGCGCGACTGTGCCACAGGTCTCGCGCGTCAGTTGCCGCAGTCCTTTGCCCTCGGCACCGAGCACGAGCGCGAGGGGGCTGCGCAATTCCGTTTCGGCGAGATTGGTGCTGCCTTCGCTGTCGAGCCCGACGGTGAGGAAGCCGTGCTCCTTCATCTCATTGAGCGCGCGGGCGAGGTTCTGCACGATTACCAGCGGTACGAGTTCCAGCGCGCCGGAGGCGGATTTCGCCAGCACACCGGTGGCCTCCGGGCTGTGCCGCGCTGTCGTCACCACCGCCTTCACCGCGAATGCTGCCGCAGAACGCAGGATCGCGCCGACATTGTGTGGATCGGTGATCTGGTCGAGCACCAGCACGATGCCGTCTTGCGGCAGTTTGGAAATATCGAGCGCGGGCAGGGGATCGACTTCCGCGAGCAGGCCCTGATGCACGGCATCGGGACCGAGCCGCTGGTCGATCACGCTGGGACGTACTACCTCGGGCGTCAGCTTCTTGAGATCGATGTTTTCTTCCTCAAGGCGGCGCAGCGCGTTCTCCGTCACGAACAGCTTGCGAATCTTCCGGCGAGGATTGGCCAGCGCCAGGGTGACGGTGTGCCAGCCATAGAGAATTGCTGGCCCGTCGCGATCCTCCCGGTTCCGTCGATGAGGTGGCCCGCCTCGGCCGCGCTGCGGCGGACGGTTCGAGCCCTTGAAGCGGGAAGATGAATCACGGCTGGCCATGCGCGCTTGTCTCATGCGGAACATAGCGAGGCAATCGGCAAGCCGCAGGGGCGGGCGATCTTCAAGCCAGGACTGGACTTTTTAAGGATTCAGACCTTGGGAAATAAGCTGCCGTCTTGGTTGACTTTCCCCCGCCGCTTCCCCCATAAACGCGCCGACCGGGGCCCCGTGAACGGGCTCGCTTTTCAAACGTCATTGCGGATTGTCTCACCGCCTCGCGGCGGACAGGCCTGATGACACTGAATTCCGGGGGAGTGTCCCGAGTGGCAAAGGGAGCTGACTGTAAATCAGCCGCCGTATGGCTTCGAAGGTTCGAGTCCTTCTTCCCCCACCATCTAAGAAAAAGGCTAGTTGAAAAGACTAGCCTTTTTTCTTTGACTCCCGCAGGTGGACTGACGCCGTCGTTCAGTAATCCATTCAACTGAGGGGGAGATTCACATTTGTTAGGTCGACAGTTCTAGAAATCGACAGCTACAAGCGCACCAATTCCTCAGGAATTTCTGCCAGCAGCCTGAATATCTCCAGGATGCTAGAGGTTTACCTTGATTGCCAAATCAGGAAGCTAGGCTGAACCGAAAAGAACGCTCATTGCGAGTTCCAAGCACACAACCTAAGGTAGGGTTGTACAGTTGAGGAATCTGAGCAGCATCTTTGAATATTGCCATCTACGTCATCAATCTTGATCGAAGCCCTGAACGTCTCGCTAAAATTAGCGGACGGCTCGTTTCGCTTGGCCAGTCCTTCTTCAGGGTGCCAGGGGTAAATGGAATCGGATTGTCTAGTGACGAAATTTCGCGGGTGAGGGCAACAAGCACGAAATGGACGCCGCTGAATGCTGGTGAAGTCGGATGCTTCCTCAGCCATCGGAAATGTTGGGAGATTATCGCGAAAGGAACGGGGCAGTTTGGGTGCGTTCTCGAAGATGACGTGGTGCTCTCCGACAGTTTCTCCGAAGCGATACAGGTTGCAAGCCACCTGCCGCCCAATCTGGATATCTTGAAACTGGATACAACGTTTAAGCGGATGTGGGTAGACCGAAAGCCAATTACCATAGGCACGCTTAAGACGGTCCGGCTGCGAAGCGGTCACTATGGTGCAGGAGCCTACATTCTTTCTAAGCGGGCAGCGCAGAAGATTTTGGATCAATCAGCGACCTTTGCGCTTGGTGTAGATGTATTTCTGTTCGATCCGTTGATTGGCGCGGCCCGCGATCTTCGCATTTATCAATGCGCTCCGGCGGTGTGTGGGCATGATTACTTCATTTACCCGGATCGAGATACGGAAACGACTATCGGCCAAGGCCGACATTGCGCCATCGAAACAAGGTTGAGCCGAAGAGGTCGCAGACTTTCGGAAGAAACACGCAAAGTGTTTCATTGGCTGTTGGGTCGTAGGCGAATTTCTGTGCCGCTCGTCTAGAGCTTTCGGACGGCTTTGGAAAGCTGTGTCGTCATCCACTTTAGTGGTTTGTGACGAAACAATAGAGCGTCCTCGATGTCCTTCCGGCTATACCGCTGGTAAAAATCGACGGGGAATAAGAACGCTTGCATCAATTCTGTGTGGTCATTCGACACATAATATCGGTTTGCGAAGTCGGCATGTGCAAACTTGTAGTCTTGCCCGACAATGAGATGATCCCAAGGCGGCTCTCCACCGAGATACTCCGCAACGATGATCCAAGGCCGATATTTTGTTAAATCGAAACCGCGAAGCACATCTTCTTCGGCGCCTTCGACATCGATCTTCAGGAAGTGAATATCTGCTGGGGCATATTCGGCGCAGATATCAGTCAATGTCCTAGATTGTACGTCATACGATCGAACGTTCGCGCCTCGTAGGTCGTGCTTTTTCAGTGCCTCTGGCCGCAGCGTCGAAAGACCGTGCGCCCACCCCATGACCTCATGAAAGACGACGGTGCCGTTTCGATCTGAAACGGCCACTCCAAGGTTGATGTCTCGAGCACGAGCCGCCAGAAGATTGGACAAATGGCGTCGCTGAGGCTCGACGTTAATGCCGTGCCAGCCGCGATCATAGAAAAGTTTGGTGACGGAATCTTCGATGGGATCGTTGGCGCCGACATCGATATAGAAGCCACGCTCCACGCCGCGCAAAGCACGAAATAGAAGCACGTCTTCCAAGTTTCCGCCGTAGGCGATCAACGGTTTTTGCATACCGCATAGATGCGGGACACGCTGTCAAAGTCAACCTGACTTTCTGAATACAAAGGCAAATCCAATGCCCTACGCAGCGCCAGAAGCATCGCCCCTGGCTTTTTGTTTTGGAACAAAGAATGCCCGGCGGGTGAGATGTATCTTTTCGACTGAAAGGTTTGTTCTGGCGTCTAGCCAGTCAGCTTTTCTCCCTTCGCTGGGATTAGCTCCAGTGACACCTTTAGGTCGCTCCGGATATTCTGAGGGCAAGCTTTTTTATACATCCTCGCCTTTAGGCGTCAGGTGGAATCCATCGCCGCCACGGGGATGCTTCGTTTTTGCTGTCTCTCGCAAGTTGACGGCGAGAGCTCACACGAACAGGAAATCGCCCGGCAAATATTCAGCCGCAATCGCGTCGAGCGGAAACGTCCGCTCCGGCAGGCCGAATGGGTTGATTGCGGTGGCCGTGGAATAGCCTGCCTGCCGCAATCGCGCGAGCAGCGCCGCAGAGACGGCTTCGCCATAAATGTTCGAATTGAATTCGACACAAATGGGCACCCGAGCTGCGATGATACGTTGCGCACCGGTGAGGGCTTCGGGTTCGTATCCCTCGACGTCAAGCCAAAGCAGTCCGATATCGGATGCGTCGATCGCAAGATCGGCCAGCACGGCATCGATCGTCATGACCTCAACAGTCAGGTTTGATTTTTTGCCGCGGCTGGTGCCGCCGCGGAAGCTGTGACCGCCGCTGTTGTCGCTATCCACCAGCATCTGCATGCGTCCGGGAGCATCCCCGGCGCCTTTCGGGACCACGGTGACGCGGTCCATCAGATTGTTGACGGCGACGTTGGTCCTTAGCGCCATCAGGTTCTTCGGTACGGGCTCGATGGCTATGGCACGTGCAAAATCATTGCTCACCAAGGCGTAGACGGTTTGCGTGCCGATGTTGGCGCCGACGTCCAGGAAGGTTTTCTTATTGGTAGCGCGGCCAGCCCGGGCCAATAAAGCAAGCACTCGTCGAAAATCGTCCCGAAACCAGTCGCCGAATTTCTCGACGTGATGGCCGATCACTTTGTCTCGTGGATCGAACGCAATCTTGTGGTCGTCGAAGGCGCGTACGACGAGATCGTATTCGGAGTGGACGTGACGCTTGACGCGGTGCGATCTCGCGAGTGGCCGGAAGATAAGATCGTCGCGCGCTGATCGCAGTCCGGTTTCGATGTACTTTAGAAATTCGCGCTTCACCACACTGACCTTACTTCACTCCGGGCACACAAACATCGATTTGCGCTTGATGCAATTGGATGAACGATTGTCCGCGGGTGGTTGACCACCAGCACCGTTCGATACTGTCGACGGAACGAATCGCTCACATACAAACCAGCAAGGGGGCGTGTCGCTATCGCTAGCTGCGATCGGCCCTTTCGGTCCGGACTTCGATATCCGGCCTGAAACCTGCTGAAAAATTTGGGAATCCAGATCTTAATGTCGGGATTCGAAATGTGAAAATGGAGCGGGTGAAGCGGTTCTAACCCACCCTCTATATACTGATTTTATTTGATTTTTTAGCTTTGCTAACACGCCAATGTATGGCGGTTGTATTGCAATCGGCTACTCCGCGCGTCGAGCAAAATGTCGATGGTTGATAAATCGTTATCATGTTCCATCAAAAGCCCTTGAATGGAACCGCGTCGACACCCATCTACGCAGAATGTCTGGTCTTAGGGCCAGACAAGCAGCGGCCCGGCACAGTGGTGAGACACTGTCCGGGCCAGAACCCACTAGAGAAGCGGGGTATCACGTGATCACATGCGGAGTAATTGGGGACTTTCCCCTCTATGTCAAGTGCTCCTTGGTGCTTCCCTTGCTCATCATTGAAAGCACTGCCAACGATGCAACAGCACTTTGACTTGATCCCTCACCCTGTCCAAGGGGGGGTTATCTACCAACGTCCAAAGGACGGCTACATCAATGCCACTGCCATGTGCCAAGCGGCAGGCAAGGAGTGGTCTGCCTATCGCCGCCTCGCGACGACGGGTGAGTTTCTTACCGAGCTGGAGAACGTCCTGAAGATTAGCAGGACGGAATTAGTTCATTCGATCAGCGGGGGTGACCCACGGTTGCAGGGTACTTGGGTCCATCCACAGGTAGCAATCCATCTGGCTCAATGGTGCTCGGCAGCATTTGCTGTCCAAGTGTCGCAATGGGTTTACGATTGGATGTCCGGCGCGGCACCCGCCTCGCGTATCGAGGTTCCGTACCATCTCCGTCGCTACGTCGCCAATCACCAGAACGTGCCGGTTGGTCACTTCTCAATCTTGACCGAGATGACGCAGATGCTCATCGCCCCAATGGAGATGATGGGCTACACGTTGCCGGAACACATGGTGCCGGATATCTCGCACGGTCGCATGTATTGCAAGTGGCTTCGTGACAAGCACGGCGTCGATACGGACGCGCTGCCTACCTATACCCATGTCTATGAGGATGGTCGAAGGGTATCGGCGAAAGCATATCCTGAAGCATTGCTGCCGGATTTCCGTAAGCACTTTCGCGAAGAGTGGTTGCCAAACCGAGCGATTGATTACTTTAAGCCTCGCGACAGTGAGGCACTTCAATATCTTCCGAAGCTGATCGCAGACAACAAGCCAAAGCGTCTGAACTAAACACCAATAACCCCGCTTCGGCGGGGTTATTTTTTACGCGCGTTACTTGTCAGGAACTGGATAGATCGGCCGTTTCTTTCTTCGCAGCAGTTCGAGCAGCCTTGCGCATCCGTTTTGAAAATTGTCGCTTAATCAAACGTAGTTCACCGCGCGGCCAAGACAACATTCGGCGCCAGCGGCGCGAAAATGCGTCGACTTCAATTCCATCAGGAGAACACCGATTACCCATCATGGTTTTGTCTCCTCGCACCGCTCCAGAAGACGTGTGTATGGTGGAAGTATTGCTATTGCCATATTTAGAGAATTTCCGACTTTTAAAATCGAAAATTCATTAAATACATCAATTGCTTATGCGTTTTTTAGTGGAGCGGGTGAAGGGAATCGAACCCTCGTATTCAGCTTGGAAGGCTGCTGCTCTACCATTGAGCTACACCCGCGCGCACGCAGATATGCAATACCGTTACCGTGTTGGCAACGGCGAATTCCAGCGGTCCGACTGCGGCTTTAGGGGCGCAACAGCCGCTATGCCGCCGAGCGGTTCTTGATCGCCCCAACGATCGCGGTGAGAATCGCACCACCGGCGCCGCCGCCCACCACCTGTGTGATGATCGAGCCGACGTCGAAATTACCGCTCTGGATCGATGCCGCCACAGTCGGCCATGCCATCGTGATGATCTGGCCGAATACACCGCCCCCGACCAGGCCTGCGATGGTGTTGCCGATGGTGCCGAGATCGAATGTCGGGGAAGCCTTGCCCGCGGCATTGCCGCCGAGAGCACCTGCAACAAGATTGATTAAAATCTGTTCCATGATCGAGCCTCGATTTGCCAACGCAGCAAGCGTATCATTTTTGTAAGGCTCTATATTGTCACGGGGTTGTGACGCAGATGCATGCATTCTTCGCTGTGGACCGGCGCGTGCGAAGAATTGCCAAGGTGCATCGATCGGCAAAAGCTTGGATTCTCGTTCACGCACCGAAGGAGCAAGGCAATGCAAGGCGCTGAAATTGGATGGATTGCGGCCATCATCGTTGGCGGTCTGGCTGGCTGGTTCGCCGAGATGTTCATGAAGAGCGGTACCGGCATTTTCATGAATATCGTGCTTGGCATCGTCGGCGCGTCGTTGGCGAATTTTCTACTGGGATTGTTCGGCGTCGCGCTGGGCGGGTGGGTCGGTTACCTCATCGCCGGTTTTATCGGCGCCTGCATCTTGATCTTCCTCTGGCGCGCGATTCGTGGACGAGCGTGACGTTTAACGATCTGACGGCGCCCGCAGTTCAGCGGCCGCCGCCATTGTTTTGCGCCTCCTAAGCCGCGTACCGCTTCGCGGGCTCTTTGCCGGAGAGATTCGGCATCAGTTTTTGGCGTGCTGCTTCATAAGCTTCCAGATCCGCATTGTTAGGCAGTGCGGGAATGGTGGCGAATTCATTCTGGTCGAGACCAGACAACGCCGCATCGACCATGCGCTCCGCCGGCATCACCCATTCGCTCGGCACGTTCTCAAGCGGCAGTCCCGAAACATCCCAGAAGTCCGTGGCTGTTGCGCCGGGCAGCACGGCCTGAATGCGGATGTTCTTGTCCTGAAGCTCGTGGCGAAGTGACTGACTGAAGGCGAGAACGAAAGCCTTCGATGCGCCATAGACTCCATTGAGCAATTCCGGCGCTATGGCGACGACCGAGGCTATGTTGATGATCGTGCCGCCGCCGCGAGTGACGAAGCCGGGCACTGCGGCATAGGTGAGCCGTGTCAGTGCGGTGACATTCAGGTCGATCATCTCTTCCATCCTGTCGGCATCGGAATCGAGCAGCGGCGCGGTGGCGCCGACGCCTGCGTTGTTCACCAGCAGGGTGATGCTGGCGTCGGTCCGCAGCAGGTTCTCGATTCGCCGCAGGTCGTCTCTTTTGCCGAGATCGGCGGTCACGACCTCGACGGCGCGGCCGGTCGCGGCGCCGATCCTGTCGGCGAGGGCATTCAGTTTGTCGCGCCGGCGCGCGACCAGAATGAGATTGTAGCCGCGGCGGCTGAGCCGTTCCGCATAGATCGCGCCAATGCCGGAAGATGCACCGGTAATGAGCGCAGTGCCTTTTGCTGAAAGTGCCATGATACGTCTCCTGTTGATCCAATCAGCGTCTTCCTGAGCTGGATATCTACTTTTCAGGACGTCTCAAATGTCATATAAACACCTTTTCAGGACATAGGTGGCTCCCCATGCATGAGGTTGCACTGGCGATATTCCCCGGTTTTCAGGCGATGGGGTTTGCTGTGGTGTCTGCGTTTGAAGTGGCCAACATGACGTTGGGCAAACCAGCCTATCGGCTGACATTGCTGTCGGAGAGCGGCGGGCCCGTGCGCTCTTCAGCCGGCTTCTGCATCGAGACCGAAGCGTTCGGCGACGAGACGTTCGACACCGTCGTGATCGGCGCGGGCGCGCAAATCGAACCTGTCACACCGGCCATGGCGGAATTCGTGCGGCGCTCGATGGGGACGGCGCGCAGAGTGGCCGCGCCCTGCATTGGTGCATTTGTCCTGGCAGAGGCCGGAGTACTCGATGGTCGCCGCGCCACCACGCACTGGGCTTTCGCGCAAGAACTGCGACAGCGATATCCCGCGATCACGGTCGAGGAAGATCGCATCTACATCGTGGACGGGCCGGTGTGGACCTCGGCGGGGATGACGGCTGGCATCGACCTCGCGCTCGCCATGATCGAGAAGGATCACGGCGCGGAGGTGGCGCGGTCAGTGGCGCGCAAGCTGGTCGTCTATCATCGCCGCGCGGGAGGCCAGTCGCAGTTTTCGACGTTGCTTGAACTCGCGCCGAAATCAGACCGCATCCAGAGCGCGCTCGACTACGCCAAGAGCCATCTTCGGAATGTATTGTCGGTCGAGGAACTCGCGCAGGCCGCGCATCTCAGTCCCCGGCAATTCAGTCGCGCGTTTCGTTCCGAAACCGGACAGTCTCCGGCCAAGGCGGTCGAGCATCTGCGCGTCGAGGCTGCGCGTCTGATGATGGAGGAGGGCCGTCATTCGATGGATGTGATTGCAAACGAGACGGGCTTTGCTGATCGCGAACGGATGCGCCGAGCCTTCCTGCGTGTGCTCGGACAGCCGCCGCAATCGATCCGCCGTCACGCGCGCGCCGCCGCAGCGTGAGATGCGTGGCGCTCAGGCGTCTTCCTCCGGCATGACATCGTCCGGGCGCGTCACCAGCCGAATGTCGCAGACGATGCCGGATGCGGCATAGTTCACCTCATATCCGCCGCCCAACTGCCGCGTCAGGCTGGTGATGAGGCGTGTGCCGAAGCCTTCCTGTTCCGGTGGTTTCACCGGCGGGCCGCCATGTTCGCTCCAGGTCAGAGAGATCAGGTTGCCGCGCTCGTCCGGCTGCTTGGTCCAGCGCACCTCGACATGGCCGGTGTCGTTGCTGAGCGCGCCGTATTTCAGCGAGTTGGTGCAAAGCTCGTGAAAGATCATGGCCGTCGGCACCACGCTCGCCGAGCGCAGTTCCACCGGCGGTCCCGAGAGCGTGAAGCGGTGAGCGAGATCCTCGCGCGCCGGTGCGAGGGCTGCTTCGGCGACTTCCCGCAGATCGGCGTGCTGCCAGTTGTGACGCGTCAGGAGGTCGTGACTGCGCACCAGCGCCTGCAGCCGTTCCTGAAAGCCACGCAGTGCCTCCGGTCCCTGATTGTTGCGAAAGCTCATGGCGGCGATGGATTGGACCGTGGCGAGCGTGTTCTTCACACGGTGGGCGAGTTCGTGGACAAGAATCTCGCGTCGCGCCTCCGACTGCTCGCGCTCGTCCTCGCGCCGCGCGTTTTCATCCATCAGGCTGTCGAAGGTCTGGCCGAGCACGCCGATCTCGTCGCTGCGGCCGTCCAGCCGGTTGCGGACGCCGTCCTGTCCGCGCCGCCAGCTCTCTGCCGTGGCGACCATCTGCATCAGGGGCTTGCGGATGATGCTGTCGCCGACGAGCCACGCCAGCACGAAGGCGGCCGTGCTGCCGAGCACGAACAGCAGGATGCTGCTGCGAAGCGCGCGGTCGATCGGTCCCAACGCTTCCGAGCGTGCGATGCCGCTCGACACATAGAGGCCGAACGATGTGTAAGGAGCGGGTACATAGCCGATAATGCGGTCGATGCCGTCGCGGCTGCGGACATCCGCCGTGCCGGGTAGCGCCGAGAGCAGATACATGTATCGCGTGGGAAAACTCGTCCCGATGAATTTTTCCGGCTCGGGTTCGCGCGCGACGATGATGCCGTTGCGGTCTGCCACGGTGATTGCGCTGCCGGGTGCAAGTCCGCGTTCGCGCAGTTGCCGGCCGAGCCATTCGAGATTGACCCCGGCGCCGACGATGAAATCGATATGGTCTCCCGTCACGGCAGGCAGCGCGACCGGGACGATGCGGCGGCCGGACAGTCGGCTCATGGTGTAGTCGCCGACGGCAAACTGGCGCGTGGCGAGAGCCTCGCGGAAATAATAGCGATCGCTGAGATTGACGGCGGGCACGCGGCCTTCGCTGAAGCAGCGCGGTTCGCCACTCGGTTCGACGATGACGATGGATGTCAGCAGCGGCAGTTTCGCCCGCACGCGAGCCAGATACTGTTGGCAGGCGGCGAAGTCGCCGCCGCGGATTTCCGAGGACTGGCTCGCCGTATACAGGACGCCCTTGATGCCTTCGAAGATTTGTTCGAGTTCGGAGACGGCGAAATGCGCGTTGCGCGTCGCCTCCGCATTGGCGTCCCGGTAGCGATTGTCGCGCAGATCGAGGGAGGAATAGATCAAAGCGGCGAGCCCCGGCAGGCATGCCACCAGCACCAGCGACAGGAGACGATAAACCAGCGACATGCGGCGCATGGAAGAAAGGCGTCTCAAGCCGCAGTTCCCGGTTTCGCGAGGGGCCTCATGATCCGGATTCATTAAGAAAGCAGGGGGAGGGCGAGTCAAGTCGCGTTATCCGTTGGAAAAGGCGTCGGAAATATCCAACGAGAGGGCGTGACGAACGCAAATCGGTCGGCTATAGAAAGCCGTCTGTAGGGGTGTAGCTCAGTTGGTAGAGCATCGGTCTCCAAAACCGAGGGTCGCAGGTTCGAGTCCTGCCGCCCCTGCCAGTCCTTGATCCGTACGGGCTTCGATTGCATGACCGTCCCGCCAGCCGCAGCGGGATTTTTTTTATGCCCGATGCCGCCGTACGGAGTAGAGATCGGGGAAGATCCAGGCGAGGTGGCCGCGAACGCCGCGATAGCCATTGATATCGGCGTCGCACGAATCCCTTAGACGGGTCGCGGACCGGGACATTCATCATGACGGTTTCAGCACAGCCCATTCCTTCCGGATTTCGCGCGCCCGACGGCATGCGCATCTATGCGATCGGCGACATCCACGGCCGTGTTGACCTGTTACGGGACAAGCTCGCCGCGATCGATGCCGATCTGGCCGCACGGCCGGGCGTCAACCCGCTGCGAATCTTCATCGGCGATTACATTGACCGCGGCCCGGATTCGCGCGGCGTGATCGATACGCTGGTTGAACTGGGCCGCAGGGAGAGCTGTGTCTTTCTGCGCGGCAATCACGAGGCGATTCTCCTGGATTTTCCGCATAACCCGAAGCTCATGTCGGTCTGGCGGTCGGTTGGCGGCATCGAGACGCTGGCGTCCTACGGCATTGCGTCGTCGCCGGACCCGGACCCTACGGAGGCGTTGCAACTCGCCAACACGTTCGAGCGCACGCTGCCGGAGAGCCATCGCGACTTCTATCGCAAACTCGTCATTTTCCATGCGGCGGGCGATTTGTATTTCGTCCATGCGGGGGTAAGGCCGGGCGTCCCGCTGGAGGCGCAGTCGGTGGCGGACCGGATCTGGATCCGGCACGAATTCCTCAATCATGAGGGGCTGTTCGAGAAGCTTGTCATCCACGGCCATACGCCTGCGCCGGAACCGGAAATCAGGCCCAACCGCATCAATATCGATACGCGGGCCTTTTCCTCGGGCCGCCTGACCTGCATCTGGCTGGAGGGCGGGCATTTCGGCTTTATCTGAAGGCAGTTGGGCGGGGCCGGGAAGGGCTGGATCGGTTGGGATGCCTTGACCTTGCGGCCCGGGCGCAGTAGATAGCTGCACCTGCTGCCGGCCCGTTCTACGGATATCCGGCGCGGCTTTATCTCCCCGGACAATCGAGCCCGCTTGGCGGCTCATCCTTCAAACGAGGGTTGGGCGCCGCGAACGGCTGTCCGGAAACAGGCAATCTGGCCCAACACTTTATCAGACGCGAGTGGATACCGAGACGATGGCTTTCAGCCCGTTCAAATTTCTGCAGGAGGTCCGCTCCGAGACGTCCAAGGTGGTGTGGCCGACCCGCCGCGAGACCATGATCACGACCATCATGGTGTTCGTGCTGGTGGCTGTTGCGTCGATCTTCTTTTTCGTCACGGATCAGGTGATCCGGTTGTTGATTACATTCATCCTCGGCATTCGCTAGCGACGGCTGGAACTGAACATCATGAGCATGCGCTGGTACATCGTTCACGCCTATTCGAACTTCGAGAAGAAAGTCTCCGAATCCATTCGCGAGCAGGCCAAGCAACGCGGCCTTGAGGAATTGTTCGAGCAGGTGCTGGTTCCGACCGAGAAGGTCACGGAAGTGCGCCGCGGCCGCAAGGTCGATACCGAGCGCAAGTTCTTCCCCGGCTACGTGCTGGTGAAGATGAACCTGACCGACGAGGCGTTCCATCTCATCAAGAACACTCCGAAGGTGACAGGCTTCCTGGGCGCCGAAAACAAGCCGATGCCGATCTCGGAGGCCGAGGCGATGCGTATCCTGCATCAGGTGCAGGAAGGCGTGGAGCGGCCCAAGACCTCGGTGTCGTTCGAGGTTGGCGAGAACGTCCGCGTGGCGGATGGTCCGTTCGCTTCGTTCTCCGGCGTGGTAGAGGAAGTGGACGATGCGCGTTCGCGTGTGAAGGTCGCGGTGTCGATCTTCGGTCGTGCGACGCCGGTCGAACTGGAATTCGGTCAGGTCGAAAAGGTCTGATCGTCACCGGGGCGGTTCGCCGCTCCGTAAGACCCGTGGAAGGGGGCAGGTGATCGCCAGTCACTTGCGAAACCGGACCACGGTTCCTCAAGAAGGCCCGGAATGGTCCGGGCCATTTGAAGGAGTAGAGCATGGCAAAGAAAGTGACCGGATACCTGAAGTTGCAGGTGCCGGCCGGTGCGGCGAACCCGTCGCCACCGATCGGTCCCGCGCTTGGTCAGCGCGGCCTCAACATCATGGAGTTCTGCAAGGCGTTCAACGCGCAGACCCAGAAGATCGAAAAGAACACCCCGATTCCGGTGGTCATCACCATTTATGCGGACCGTTCCTTCACCTTCGAGATGAAGACGCCGCCGATGTCCTTCTTCCTCAAGCAGGCGGCAAAGGTCCAGTCCGGCTCCAAGGCGCCGGGCCGCGATGTCGCGGGCAAGGTGACGAAGGCGCAGGTGCGCGAAATCGCCGAGAAGAAGATGAAGGATCTCAACTGCGACTCCATTGAATCGGCCATGAAGATGGTCGAGGGCTCTGCCCGTTCAATGGGTCTGGAAGTGGCGGGGTAACGGGTCATGGCTATTGGAAAGAAGCTCGTGAAGGCCCGTGAGGGCATCGACCGCGAAAAGCTCTACCCGATCGCGGACGCCATCAAGATGGTCAAGGAACGCGCTCACGCGAAGTTCGACGAGACCATCGAGATCGCGATCAATCTCGGCGTCGATCCGCGTCATGCGGACCAGATGGTGCGTGGCGTCGTCACGCTGCCGAACGGCACCGGCCGCACGCTGCGCGTCGGCGTGTTTGCTCGCGGCGCCAAGGCTGATGAAGCCAAGGCCGCTGGCGCTGACGTTGTCGGCGCGGAAGATCTGGTGGAGATCGTGCAGGGCGGCAAGATCGAGTTCGATCGCTGCATCGCGACCCCGGACATGATGCCGCTGGTCGGTCGTCTCGGTAAGGTCCTCGGCCCGCGTGGCATGATGCCGAACCCGAAGATTGGCACCGTGACCATGGACGTCGCGTCGGCCGTGAAGGGCGCCAAGGGCGGCTCGGTTGAGTTCCGCGTCGAGAAGGCGGGTATCGTTCAGGCCGGCGTCGGCAAGGCGTCGTTCTCGGAAGACAAGCTCGTCGAGAACATCAAGGCGCTCGCCGATGCGGTCGCCAAGGCGAAGCCGGCGGGTGCCAAGGGCACCTACATCCAGCGCGTTGCGGTGTCCTCGACCATGGGCCCGGGCGTGAAGGTCGAGCCGGGCAGCCTGAACCCCTGATCGGAGCGGTTTGCGAAAGATTGCAGGGCGGGGCGGATAAAATCCGCTCCGCCTTTTGCTTTTGGGGACGATCTCATCACGGTATTATCGTCTTCGAGAAATTCTCTGAAGCGGCTCTCGGTGGCCCGAAACCTGCTTTCGGAACCCAGAATCTACTTGGCAAAGCCGTTCCGACTCGTTAAACATTCCTTTCCGGGCGTGCTGGCTGTTGCTGGCGCGTCTGTGCTCGTTTTCCGAAAAACCAAACAATAGGAGTTCATTCCTCGTCGATCAATCCGCTTGGCTTGCTCGACCCGGAAGCGAACGACTGTCGGTACGGTTTTGGAAAATGGCAGAGGTCGCATCCTCATGGATTGCGGCTTCGAATCCTGTCCAAGACTGCGGGTGCCTTGCCCATTCTTTTGAAGGGCTTGGCTTAATTTCCTGCACAGACGGGTGAAGACCGAATTTGCATTCCGCCGTTAACGGCGGGCAGCGGATTGGGTTCGACCTCGACACCTCGAAAGGTTCGCGAAAGCGGCCCGACGAGAGGGCAGGCTGTGAAATGTCGTCAGGCCCTGACGTGTCGAGAGATTGATTTTGAGTCTCGAGACCCGAGCTGGGCAAGACGATCGGTGCAACCCGGCGGTCTTGCTTCCGAGCAAAGGCCGCCAACCGGAAAGAGCTTGCTGTGGAACGAGCGGCAAAAAAAGAGGCGGTCGAAACGCTAAAGGGGACCTTCCAGTCCACGGGCGTTGCGGTCGTTGCTCATTATTCCGGCCTCACGGTGGCTCAGATGCAGACTCTGCGTACGCAGATGAAGCAGGCTGGCGCCTCGGTGAAGGTCTCGAAGAACCGTCTCGCCAAAATTGCTCTTGAGGGCACGGACGTTGCCTCCATTGGTTCCCTGCTGAAGGGGCCAACCGTGATCGCGACTTCAAACGATCCGGTCGCAGCGCCGAAGATTGCCGTCGAATTCGCCAAGGCGAACGAGAAGTTCGTCATTCTTGGCGGTGCGATGGGAACGACTGTCCTGAATCCCGACGCGGTGAAGGCGCTTGCCTCGCTGCCGTCGCTCGACGAACTGCGCGGTAAACTTGTCGGCCTCCTGGTGGCGCCGGCAACCAAGCTCGCTCAGCTCGCCAACGCTCCCGCGGCGAAGGTCGCGCGCGTTGTTCAGGCCTATGCCTCAAAGGGTGAAGCGGCGTGATGCCATTCTCCATCTCAACTGGTTCGAACTGATACGCTGAAGGAAAACTACAATGGCTGATTTGCAGAAGATCGTGGACGACCTCTCGAGCCTCACCGTGCTCGAGGCTGCTGAGCTCGCGAAGCTCCTCGAAGAGAAGTGGGGCGTTTCGGCCGCCGCCGCCGTGGCGGTTGCTGCCGCTCCGGGCGCTGGCGGTGCTGGTGCTGCCGCTGCTGAAGAAAAGACCGAGTTCCAGGTCGTTCTGGCTGCGGCTGGCGACAAGAAGATCGAGGTCATCAAGGAAGTCCGTGCCATCACCGGCCTGGGCCTCAAGGAAGCCAAGGACCTCGTCGAAGGCGCGCCGAAGCCGCTCAAGGAAGGCGTTGCCAAGGACGAAGCCGAGAAGATCAAGGCGACCCTCGAGAAGGTCGGCGCCAAGGTCGAGCTTAAGTAAGACGATAATCTTGTTCGGGCCGGTTCCTTCGGGAGCCGGTCCGGACACGACAATGTGTGGCGGTTCGAGGAGGTACCCCTCGAAAAGCTGCAAAAACCCACCACATGGGTGGGAGCACGAAAGGCGTCCCGGCCAGCAGGGGTCATGGGACAAGGCGTCGGAGAGCGAAAGCTATTTCGAGCTGTTCGAGAATTTAGGGTTTGGTTGACGGGCAGACGCGGTGAGCGGCTTGCACGTCATTTTGCGTCTGGGAATTGCCGCGCGGCAACGCGCGCGACCGGGGCGTTTTCGAAATTCAAGCTGGACAAGCGGTGCGCAGCCGCGGTCCGGGGAATGCCGCCGGCAAGGCGGCGAAATGAGAGGCCACGATGGCGCAGTCGCAGCAAACTTTCACCGGTCGCAAGCGTGTTCGTAAGTTCTTCGGACACATCAAGGAAGTCGCGGAGATGCCGAACCTGATCGAGGTTCAGAAGGCATCCTACGATCAGTTCCTGATGGTCGATGAGCCCCAAGGCGGACGACTGGACGAAGGTCTGCAGGCTGTGTTCCGGTCTGTATTCCCGATCAACGATTTCTCCGGCACCTCGCAGCTCGAATTCGTGCGTTACGAGTTCGAGGCTCCGAAGTATGACGTCGACGAGTGCCGCCAGCGCGGCATGACCTTTGCTGCGCCGCTGAAGGTGACGCTGCGCCTCATCGTGTTCGATATCGACGAGGAAACCGGCGCGAAGTCGGTGAAGGACATCAAGGAGCAGGACGTCTACATGGGCGACATCCCGCTCATGACGATGAACGGCACCTTCATCGTGAACGGCACCGAGCGCGTCATCGTCTCGCAGATGCATCGTTCGCCGGGCGTGTTCTTCGATCACGACAAGGGCAAGACCCACTCCTCGGGCAAGCTGCTGTTTGCTGCGCGCGTGATTCCGTATCGCGGCTCGTGGCTCGACATCGAGTTCGACGCCAAGGACATCGTGTTCGCGCGTATCGACCGCCGCCGCAAGATTCCGGTGACGTCGCTGATGCTCGCCCTCGGTCTCGACGGTGAAGAAATCCTGTCGACCTTCTACAAGAAGATTCAGTACAAGCGCACCAAGGACGGCTGGCGCGTGCCGTTCTCGGCCGACCGCTTCCGCGGCTATTCGGCTGTGACCGACCTGATCGACGCCGACACCGGCAAGGTCGTGCTTGAAGCCGGCAAGAAGCTCACCGTGCGCCAGGCTCGCCTGTTGCAGGAGAAGGGCCTCAAGGCGCTGCGCATGAGCGATGCCGATCTCGTTGGCACCTTCCTCGCCGAAGACCTCGTCAATCCGAAGACCGGCGAAATCTACGCCGAAGCGGGCGAGGAGATCACCGAGAAGTCGCTCAAGGCGCTGATCGAGCAGGGCTACAAGGACCTGCCGATCCTCGACATCGACCACGTCAATGTCGGCCCCTACATCCGCAACACGCTCTCCGCCGACAAGAACATGACGCGCGAGGACGCGCTGTTCGACATCTACCGTGTGATGCGTCCGGGCGAGCCGCCGACGCTCGACTCCGCGCAGAACATGTTCCAGTCGCTGTTCTTCGACGCCGAGCGTTACGACCTCTCGGCCGTGGGCCGCGTCAAGATGAACATGCGTCTTGAGCTCGATGCGCCGGACACCCACCGCACGCTGCGCAAGGAAGACATCCTCGCCGTCATCAAGACGCTGGTGGACCTGCGCGACGGCAAGGGTGAGATCGACGACATCGACCATCTCGGCAACCGCCGCGTGCGTTCGGTCGGCGAACTGATGGAAAATCAGTATCGCGTCGGCCTGCTGCGCATGGAGCGCGCCATCAAGGAGCGTATGTCGAGCGTCGACATCGACACCGTGATGCCGCAGGACCTTATCAACGCGAAGCCTGCCGCTGCCGCGGTGCGCGAGTTCTTCGGCTCGTCGCAGCTCTCGCAGTTCATGGACCAGACCAACCCGCTGTCGGAGATCACCCACAAGCGCCGTCTCTCGGCACTTGGACCGGGCGGTCTGACCCGCGAGCGCGCCGGCTTCGAAGTGCGCGACGTGCATCCGACGCACTACGGCCGTATCTGCCCGATCGAGACGCCGGAAGGTCCGAACATCGGTCTCATCAACTCGCTCGCAACGTTCGCGCGCGTGAACAAGTATGGTTTCGTTGAGACGCCTTACCGCAAGGTCAAGGACGGCCGCGTCACCGACGAGGTCGTGTACCTCTCGGCGATGGAAGAGGGCCGTTACCGCGTCGCGCAGGCGAACGTGCCGCTCGACAACAAGGGCCGCTTCACCGAAGACCTCGTGATCTGCCGTCACGCGGGCGAAGTGATCCAGCTCACCCCGGACCGCGTCGACTATATGGACGTGTCGCCGAAGCAGCTCGTCTCCGTCGCCGCGGCGCTGATCCCGTTCCTCGAGAACGACGACGCCAACCGCGCGCTGATGGGCTCGAACATGCAGCGTCAGGCCGTGCCGCTGGTGCGCGCCGAAGCGCCGTTTGTCGGCACCGGCATGGAAGGCGTTGTGGCGCGTGACTCGGGTGCCGCCATCGCGGCTCGCCGTACCGGCGTGATCGACCAGATCGACGCGACGCGTATCGTTATCCGCGCGACTGAAGATCTCGATCCGACCAAGTCGGGCGTCGATATCTATCGCCTGATGAAGTTCCAGCGTTCCAACCAGTCGACCTGCATCAACCAGCGTCCGCTGGTGAAGGTGGGCGACGTGGTGAAGAAGGGCGACATCATTGCTGACGGTCCGTCGACCGATCTCGGTGAGCTCGCGCTCGGCCGCAACGTGCTCGTCGCGTTCATGCCGTGGAATGGCTACAACTTCGAGGACTCGATCCTCCTGTCCGAGCGCATCGTCAAGGACGACGTCTTCACCTCGATCCACATCGAGGAATTCGAAGTCATGGCCCGCGACACCAAGCTCGGCCCTGAGGAAATCACCCGCGACATTCCGAACGTTTCGGAAGAAGCGCTGAAGAACCTCGACGAAGCCGGCATCGTCTACATCGGTGCGGAAGTTCGCGCTGGCGACATCCTCGTCGGTAAGATCACGCCGAAGGGCGAAAGCCCGATGACGCCGGAAGAAAAGCTTCTCCGCGCCATCTTCGGCGAGAAGGCGTCCGACGTCCGCGACACCTCGCTCCGCGTGCCTCCGGGCGTGCAGGGCACGATCGTGGAAGTCCGCGTGTTCAACCGTCACGGCGTCGACAAGGACGAGCGTGCGCTGGCGATCGAGCGGGAAGAGATCGAACGTCTCGCCAAGGACCGCGACGACGAACAGGCGATTCTCGACCGCAACGTCTACGGCCGTCTTGCTGACCTGCTTGAAAACCGTCAGGGCATTGCTGGCCCGAAGGGCTTCAAGAAGGACACCAAGATCACCCGTGCGGTGCTCGAGGAATATCCGCGCTCGCAGTGGTGGGCGTTCGCTTCGCCGAACGACAAGCTGATGGGCGAAATCGAAGCGATGCGGAAGCAGTACGACGAGTCGAAGAAGGGCCTTGAACAGCGCTTCCTCGACAAGGTCGAGAAGCTGCAGCGCGGCGACGAACTCCCGCCGGGCGTGATGAAGATGGTCAAGGTCTTCGTCGCGGTGAAGCGCAAGATCCAGCCGGGCGACAAGATGGCCGGCCGTCACGGTAACAAGGGCGTCGTCTCCAAGATCGTTCCGATCGAGGACATGCCGTTCCTTGAGGACGGTACGCATGCCGACATCGTGCTCAACCCGCTGGGCGTGCCTTCGCGCATGAACGTCGGTCAGATTCTGGAGACGCATCTGGGCTGGGCGTGCGCCGGTCTCGGTAAGCGGATCGGGCAGGCGGTCGACGCCTACCTCGCCAAGGGTGACGGCAAGTCCGACACCAAGGCGCTGAAGGGCACCTTGAAGGAAGTCTACGGCGACGACGAAGTGGTGAAGTCGCTGAACGACAACGAGCTCCTTGAGCTCGGCCGCAACCTGAAGCCAGGCGTGCCGATCGCAACGCCGGTGTTCGACGGTGCCAAGGAAGCCGATATCGAGCAGATGCTTGAGCTTGCCGGCGTCGACAAGTCGGGCCAGTCGACCGTGTACGATGGACGTACCGGCGACCAGTTCGATCGCAAGGTGACGGTGGGCTACATCTATATGCTCAAGCTGCACCATCTCGTGGACGACAAGATCCACGCGCGTTCGATCGGTCCGTACTCGCTCGTTACCCAGCAGCCGCTGGGCGGCAAGGCGCAGTTCGGCGGCCAGCGCTTCGGCGAAATGGAGGTCTGGGCGCTCGAAGCTTACGGCGCGGCCTACACGCTGCAGGAAATGCTGACCGTGAAGTCGGACGACGTCGCGGGCCGCACCAAGGTGTACGAAGCCATCGTGCGTGGCGACGACACCTTCGAGGCGGGCATCCCCGAGTCGTTCAACGTGTTGGTCAAGGAAATGCGCTCGCTCGGCCTCAACGTCGATCTGCACAATTCCAAGATGGGCCCGGCGCCGACCTCAGAGGCGGCCGAGTAACGGAAATTATCTGCCCGGCCTCGCGGCCGGGCATTCGCGCCTTTTCGAGAGCGAGGCGCGCAAGCTGACGAGACATTCTCGAATTCGCTGCCGGTGACGATCGGCACGCAAGGAGAAGACGATGAACCAAGAGATTATGAATCTTTTCAACCCGACGACGCCGGCCCAGGTCTTCGACCAGATCCGGATTTCGATCGCGTCGCCGGAGAAGATTCTGTCGTGGTCCTACGGCGAAATCAAAAAGCCGGAAACCATCAACTACCGCACGTTCAAGCCTGAGCGTGATGGCCTGTTCTGCGCCCGCATCTTCGGGCCGATCAAGGACTATGAGTGCTTGTGCGGCAAGTACAAGCGGATGAAGTACAAGGGCATCATTTGCGAAAAGTGCTCCGTCGAAGTCACGCTGTCGCGCGTCCGTCGCGAGCGCATGGGCCACATCGAGCTCGCCGCTCCGGTCGCGCACATCTGGTTCCTGAAGTCGCTGCCGAGCCGCATCGGCCTTCTGCTCGATATGACGCTGAAGGATCTCGAGCGGATTCTGTACTTCGAATACTACGTCGTGCTTGAGCCGGGCCTCACCGCGCTCAAGGACCGTCAGCTGCTGTCCGAAGAAGAGTATCTGAAGGCGCAGGACGAGTACGGTCAGGATTCGTTCACCGCGATGATCGGTGCGGAAGCGATCCGCGAGCTGCTGCGGGGTCTCGACCTCGAGAAGCTCGAGGCGCAGCTGCGCGCCGACATGGCGGAGACCGACTCCGACATCAAGCACAAGAAATTCGCCAAGCGTCTGAAGATCGTCGAGGCCTTCCGCAATTCCGGCAACAAGCCGGAGTGGATGATCATGACGGTTGTGCCGGTGATTCCGCCGGACCTGCGCCCGCTGGTGCCGCTCGATGGCGGCCGCTTCGCGACCTCCGACCTCAACGATCTGTACCGCCGCGTCATCAACCGCAACAACCGCCTGAAGCGGCTGATGGAGCTGCGTGCGCCGGACATCATCATCCGCAACGAAAAGCGCATGCTGCAGGAAGCTGTGGACGCGCTGTTCGACAACGGCCGTCGCGGCCGCGTCATCACCGGCGCCAACAAGCGCCCGCTGAAGTCGCTCGCCGACATGCTGAAGGGCAAGCAGGGCCGCTTCCGTCAGAACCTGCTCGGCAAGCGCGTCGACTACTCGGGCCGTTCGGTCATCGTGGTCGGTCCCGAGCTGAAGCTGCATCAGTGCGGTCTGCCGAAGAAGATGGCGCTCGAACTGTTCAAGCCGTTCATCTACTCGCGGCTCGACGCCAAGGGTCTGTCCACCACCGTGAAGCAGGCGAAGAAGCTCGTCGAGAAGGAGCGTCCCGAGGTTTGGGATATCCTCGACGAGGTGATCCGCGAGCATCCGGTGCTGCTCAACCGCGCGCCGACGCTGCATCGTCTCGGCATTCAGGCGTTCGAGCCGACGCTGATCGAGGGTAAGGCGATCCAGCTTCACCCGCTGGTCTGTGCCGCGTTCAACGCCGACTTCGACGGCGACCAGATGGCCGTGCACGTTCCGCTGTCGCTTGAAGCGCAGTTGGAAGCGCGCGTCCTGATGATGTCGACCAACAACATCCTGCATCCGGCGAACGGTCAGCCGATCATCGTGCCGTCGCAGGACATCGTGCTTGGTCTTTATTACCTTTCGATCCTGCGCGAAGGCCTCGCGGGCGAAGGCAAGGTCTACCGCGATATGGCGGAGATCGAGCACGCGCTGTTCTCGAAGGTCATCCACCTGCATACCAAGATCAAGTATCGGTGGACTGGCGTCGGCGAGGGTAACAAGCCGATCTCGAAGATCTACGAGACCACTGCCGGCCGCGTCATGCTCGGCCAGGTTTTGCCGAAGCATCCGAAGGTTCCGTTCGACGCCGTCAACAAGCTGATGACGAAGCGCGAAATCTCGGGCGTGATCGACACGGTGTATCGCCACTGCGGTCAGAAGGAGACGGTGATCTTCTGCGACCGCATCATGGCACTCGGCTTCCACAACGCCTTCAAGGCGGGCATTTCGTTCGGCAAGGACGACATGGTCGTGCCGCACGGCAAGTGGAAGGTCGTGGACGACACCCGCTCGATGGCGAAGGAATTCGAGCAGCAGTACAATGACGGCCTGATCACTCAGGGCGAAAAGTACAACAAGGTTGTCGACGCCTGGTCCAAGGCCACGGAGAAGATCGCTGACGAGATGATGAAGGAAATCTCGTCGGTGAAGAAGAATCCGAAGGGCGGCGAGGCTCAGATCAACTCGATCTACATGATGGCTCACTCCGGTGCGCGTGGTTCGCCGGCGCAGATGCGCCAGCTTGCCGGCATGCGCGGCCTGATGGCCAAGCCGTCGGGCGAAATCATCGAGACCCCGATCATCTCGAACTTCAAGGAAGGCCTGTCGGTTCTCGAATACTTCAACTCGACCCACGGCGCCCGTAAGGGCCTCGCGGACACCGCGTTGAAGACCGCGAACTCCGGTTACCTCACCCGTCGTCTGGTCGACGTGGCGCAGGACTGCATCATCAATGCATCCGACTGCGGCACCACGCTCGGCATCAAGATGCGGGCGATCGTGGACGCCGGCACCGTGGTGGCTTCGCTCGGTTCGCGCATCCTCGGCCGTACGGCATGTGAGGACATCCGCGATCCGGCGACCAACACCGTTGTCGTCAAGCGCGATACGTTGATGGAAGAAAGCCATGTGGATGCGATCCAGAAGGCCGGCATCCAGGAGGTGAAGATCCGTTCGGCTCTCACTTGCGAGCTCGTCAACGGCATCTGCGCCATGTGCTACGGCCGCGACCTCGCGCGCGGTACGCCGGTCAACCACGGTGAAGCTGTCGGCGTCATTGCCGCGCAGTCGATCGGTGAGCCGGGCACGCAGCTCACGATGCGTACGTTCCACATCGGCGGCGCTGCGCAGATCAACCAGCAGTCGTTCGTCGAGTCGAACTTCGATGGCAAGGTCGTCATCAGGAACCGTGCGATCGCTCACAACTCGGAAGGCGCCAACGTCGCGATGGTCCGCAACATGGTCGTTGCGATCGTCGATGCCGACGGCACCGAGCGTGCGACCCACCGCATCCAGTACGGCTCGCGCATGTGGGTCGACGAAGGCGATATGGTGAAGCGCGGCCAGCGCATCGCGGAGTGGGATCCGTACACCCGGCCCATTCTCACCGAAGTCGAAGGCACCATCGGGTTCGAGGATCTGGTCGAAGGCCAGTCGATCTCCGAGACGCTCGACGAGTCGACCGGTATTGCCAAGCGTATCGTCATCGACTGGCGTTCGACCGGCCGTGGTGCCGATCTGCGCCCAGCGATCGTGGTCAAGGGCAAGGACGGCAAGGTGCTGAAGCTCGCGCGCGGCGGCGATGCCCGCTACATGCTGTCCGTTGATGCCATCCTGTCGGTGGACGTCGGCGCGACGGTGAAGCCGGGCGACATTCTTGCGCGTATCTCGACCGAGAGCGCCAAGACCCGCGACATCACGGGCGGTCTGCCGCGCGTGGCCGAACTGTTCGAAGCCCGCAAGCCGAAGGATGCCGCGATCATCGCGGAGATCGCCGGCACGATCCGCTTCGGACGGGATTACAAGAACAAGCGCCGTATCTCGATCGAGCCGACCGACACGACCGAGGAGCCGCGTGAGTATCTGATCCCGAAGGGCAAGCACATCCACCTGCAGGACGGCGACATCGTCGAAAAGGGCGATTTCATCGTCGAAGGCAATCCGGCGCCGCACGACATTCTGGCGATCAAGGGCATCGAAGAACTCGCTGCCTATCTGGTCAACGAAATCCAGGAAGTTTATCGGCTCCAGGGCGTGCTCATCAACGACAAGCACATCGAAGTGATTGTCCGTCAGATGCTGCAGAAGGTGGAGGTCACCGACCAGGGCGATACCGACCTGATCTCGGGCGAACAGGTCGACAAGATCGAGTTCGACCAGACCAACGACAAGGCGAAGGAAGAGGGCAAGAAGCCCGCGACCGGAACCCCTGTGCTGCTCGGCATCACCAAGGCATCGCTCCAGACCCGGTCGTTCTTCTCGGCCGCGTCGTTCCAGGAGACCACGCGCGTGCTCACCGAAGCTGCCGTCAACGGCAAGGTGGACCCGCTCGAGGGCCTCAAGGAGAACGTCATCGTTGGCCGCCTGATCCCGGCGGGCACCGGCGCCTCGATGGCCAAGATCCGCGAAGTTGCGACCAAGCGCGACAAGCTGATCCTGGATGAGCGCGAGAAGCAGGCCGCGATCGCCACGCCTCCGGCTGCGCCGGAAAGCGAGCCGCTGGCCTTGCCGCCGGTGGAATAACGGTTCGCTCTCAACTGCATCTTGAAAAGGCCGCCTTCGGGCGGCCTTTTTGCTGCGGCCGGATGTCTCAGGTTCCCACTGGCGAGGGCGGAAGCGGGCCCATCCATTGTCCATGCGCAAGGACGGCTTCGAAAAAGGGCCTATTCTTTCGACGAAACGGGACGGGTTTTGATTGCCGAGCCGGGTTTTGTTCATCTACCTTTCAGGGGAAAAAGGCTTTGTACTTTTTGATGTTAGGCTGGCATACGACCAGCCGGTGACGGGGCGAACAGCGCGGAAATGATTAATCTTGCGATTATCGGGGGCGGGCCCGGCGGCTTGATGTCGGCCTGGTACCTCAAGAAGAAGCTTGGCCCGTTGTGCCGGGTTTCGATCTTCGAGGCCTCGGACCGCCTCGGCGGAAAGATCATGACGCGCCAGTTCGATTCAGCGCCCGCGATGTACGAGGCGGGGGTCGCGGAAATCTACGACTACTCGATGACGGGTCCAGATCCGCTGCGCGAACTGATTCAGCATTTCGGACTGCAGACCGTGCCGATGGACGCCGAGCAGGTTCAGCTCGACGGTGAACTGCTCGACGACGTTCCCGGCATGCGCCGCAAATACGGTCCCGAAACCGCAAACGCGATCGCGGACTTCCGCAAGCGCTGCACCAGCCTGGTCTCGCCGATCGAATATTATGAGGGTGTGGGCGCACACGACAACGAACATCCCTGGGCGCTCAAGAGCGCCGAGGATGTGCTTGACGAGGAGATCGCTGACCCTATCGCCAAGCGCTTCATCAAGGTGATGGCGCGCTCCGACATTGCGACCGAGAGCCACAACACCAACGGCCTCAATGCGCTGAAGAACTACGTGATGGATGTCGAAGGCTATATCAGCCTGTACTCGATCCAGAACGGCAACGAGCAGTTGATTCATAGCCTGCGCAGCGAGATCGACGCCGAGATCAATCTCAATCACCGCGTGCTGAAGGTCGGCAGGAACGATTCCGGCAAATACGCCGTCGAGATGATGAACGGCAAGGCACCGGTGACCAAGGAATTCGATCTGGTGCTGATGTGCCTGCCGCATTCGTGGCTGGCGACGATGCGCTGGGAAGGTGAGTTGCTGCGCCACTCGATGGTGCGGCATATCGCCTACTTCGATCGTCCGGCGCACTACCTGCGCGTGTCGATCCTGTTCGACGAACCGTTCTGGGGCGACAAGGTGCCGGGCGCGTGGTGGATGTCGGAAGCCTTCGGCGGCTGCTGCATCTATGTCGAGGGTGCGCGCCACGACGTCGGCCGCAATGGCGTTCTGAACTGGCTGATCGCGGGCTCGGACGCACTCGCTTATGCCAATCTGTCCGACGAGGAATTGATCGACGCCGCGTTGAAGTCGCTGCCGGCCTCGTTCGGCAAGGTTCGCCCGCATTTCATCGAAGGCAAGATCCATCGCTGGCTGTCGTCAGTGAACTGCATTCCCGGTGGCCTGCCGGTGCGCGACGTGATGACCAATCATCGCCCCGAGCCTTACGAGCATCCGGGTTTTGTCGTGGTCGGTGACTATCTGTTCGACTCGACGCTCAACGGTCTGCTCGACTCCTCCGATGCCGCGACTGACATCATCACCACCGAGATGATGAAGCTGCGCTACGAGCGCGGCGAGACCGGCAATGTGCCGTCCGACAAGATCGACCGCGCCTATTTCGAGAACTACCGCAATGCCGGGCCTTATTCGGATGTCTGGCAGAACTTCACCAATCCCGATTATCTGATGGAGATGATGCGGATCGTCTGGCGGCCGAAGAAGGGCTACCGGCTTCTGGTTGCGGGTTCGGCGAGCGGCGAACTGGTCGGTGCGCTGCGCGAGCGCGGCATCGATGCCTGGGGCGTGGAGAACAACCGTTCCATCCATGCCAAGACGCCGAAGGCGCTGCGGAAGTACAATAAGCTCGGTTCCGTCACAAAACTGCCGTTCAAGGACGACTCGTTCGACTTCGTCTTCGAGACAAGCCTGTGCCATCTCTCGCCCAAGCAGGTCGTGAAGGGCATCCGCGAAATCAACCGCGTGGTGAAGACCGGATTCGTGTTCGGTTCGGTGACGAGCGACATGGCGCCCGCGCTGATCGACCGCTACGACCTGTTGCGCGGGGTGAAGAAGCTCGGCACCTGGTGGGAATGGTCGGAGCTGTTCTTCGGCAATGGCTTCGATCTGTCCGCGCACCGCGACGACCGGACTGATCAGGTCTGGGAGGCCACCCTCAAAGCGGGCAAGGGACCGGGCGAGTGGTACGCAGACGCCGACAGCCTGCGTTATTCCTTCTTCGACAAGATTGCGGACGACGACTGATCGCGTAGCATGGTCTTTGATGGCTGGCGGCTGAGGCGGCCGGCCGTCGCTTTATCGTCCGTTTCGAAACCGCGCACAAAAACCGCGCACCTGGGCAAGCCCTCCTGATGTCGTCACCGCCGGATAGTACAGACCCGGACGTCACCGTCGACAAGCGCGTTGCCGACGAGGCAGGGCGCCCCGAACCCATTCCGGAGCCGGTTGCGGTCGAACTCGACGACGAGGACGACGAGGACCTCGTCGCCTTTACCGCGAGCGAAGCCGCGGGCGCATTCGTCACGATCTATCGTTTCACATGGCCGTTGATGCGCAACTACAAGCGCTGGCTTGTGTTCGTCGGCATCGGGCTGTTCGTCGAGACGTTGTTCAACGTCATCATGCCTCTCAGCCTGAAATACCTGATCGACGATGCGCTCGGCGAAGAGGATTTCCACGCGCTCTATGTGATCCTGATGGTGCTGGCGGGCACGGGCATCCTGACCTCGATCGTGGCGGTCTGGTACGAGCTCTGGGATGCGCGCTTGAGCGCGGCGGTGATTTCGGACGTCCGCACCCGGCTGTTCAATCATCTGCAGAGTCTTCCGGCCTCGTTTTTTGGCCGTACCAAGCGCGGCGAAATCCTGTCGCGTTTTTCGGTGGACATGGCCGGCTATGAAAGCTCGGTCAAATCGCTCGCCAACAGCGCGCTGCTGCCGCTGTTCGAATTGATCGCGGGCATCGGCCTGATGATCTGGTTGAACTGGCAGCTTGCCGTTGTGGCGCTTCTGATTTTCCCGGTGACGCTGGTCGGTCCGCGAATCCTGACGCCGAAGGCGGTGCAAGCCAATTATGATCAGAAGGTCAACGAGGCCGCGATCCTCGGTGTGGTGCAGGAAAACATCGGCACCCAACTCGTGGTGAAGGCATTCGGCCTGCAGCGCAAGGCGTTCGGCTGGTTCACGTTCCGCAATCTCAATGCGCGCCGTTCGATTGCCGACGCTACCTTTCTGTCCTCAATGGTGGAACGCACTGTCACCGTGTCCGTGTTGCTGCTGCATCTCGTCGTGCTCGGCATCGGCGCGTATCTCGCCACCAAGGGGCAGATCACGGTCGGCACCTTCGTCACTTTCGAGAGCGCGTTCTGGGAGATTTCCTACAACATCGCGCATCTGATGCATTTCATCCCGCTCGCGATCTCCTCGGCGGCTTCGGTGCAGCACATGCAGGAACTGCTCGACGAGCCGGTGCGGGGCGCGGACCGTCCGGATGCTCCGGACATGCCGCCGGTGCGGCATGACATTTCTTTCGAACGCGTCAGCTTCAGCTATGAGGGCACCGACACCAATGTGCTCGACGGCCTGTCCTTGAAACTCGACGCCGGCAAGAACATTGCCATCGTCGGTCCGAGCGGCTCGGGCAAGAGCACGCTGCTCAATTTGATCTTGCGACTTTACGAGCCGACGGAAGGACGCGTCGCCATCGACGGCGTCGACATCCGCAAGGTCACGCGGGATTCGCTTCGCTCTCACATGGCCGTGGTGTTTCAGGAGAACATGCTGTTCAACATGTCGATCCGCGAGAACATCCGGCTCGGCAAGCAGGATGCGACCGACGCCGAGGTGGAAGCTGCGGCGAAGACAGCGGAAATCCATCGTCACATCGTCTCGCTGCCGGATGGCTACGACACGCTTGTCGGCGAACGCGGCGACACGTTGTCAGGCGGCCAGCGCCAGCGCGTCGCGATCGCACGTGCCATGGTGAGGAATCCCTCGGTGCTGCTGCTGGACGAAGCGACGTCGGCGCTGGACCAGACCACGGAAGCCGCGATCAACCGCACGCTGCTCAAGGCAGCGGAGGGCCGTACCATGATCTGGTCGACCCATCGCCTGACCTCGGTGGTCGAGATGGACGAGATCATCGTGGTGAGCGGCGGCCGGGTGATCGAGCGCGGCTCGCATGAGGAATTGATCGAGAAGGACGGCCTCTATCGTCAGCTCTGGGACGACCAGATGCACCATCCGCATCGTGATGCGGATGACGATGATGAAGATGACGAGGACGATGAGGAGGACGACGAGTGATCGGGTTTCTCATCGACAGGGACGTGTGGAGTCCGTCATGACCCGTCGTCCAAGGGTCGCCGCTCTTGTGGCAGCCTATAACGCAGAACGGACGATCCGGGATGCGATCGCGCCCTTGCTTGCCGCAACGGACTGCCAAATTTATGTCGTCGATGATTGTAGCCGCATCCCGGTCAGCGAGTATCTTCAAAACACGGATGGCCGCATCACGGTGATCCGGCTCGAGAAGAATGCCGGACCGGCTGCGGCGCGCAACGTCGCGTTGGCGGAAATTCTCGCCGCCGGTTTCGACTATGTCGCAATTGCCGACGCGGACGATATTTCCGCACCGGATCGCATTGCAAAGCAGGTGGCCTTCATGGAGGCCAACCCCAAGGTGGGGGCGTGCGGGACATGGGTGCGTAATTTCCAGGACGGCGTCCCGGACGCGACCTTCATCAAGCGCCGGCCGGGCGATCCGCGCGCGGTCCGCGATCTCATGTTTTTCAACATCGGCGTGTCGCATGCGAGCGCGCTGATCCGTTGCGACGCGTTTCGGCGAGTCGGGCTTTATTCGCAGGATTATCCGGCTGCCGAGGATTACGATCTGTTGTGCCGGATCGGCAAAGCCTACGACGTTGCGAACATCGAGGAGTGCCTGCTGGATTATCGCCTTTCGCCGGGCGGACAATCGATGTCGCGCCGGCGGCGGCAATTATACGATCGGCTGCGGATTCAGCTCAAATATTTCGAGGCAGGAGCCTGGCGGGCGTGGGCGGGTGTGGCGCGCACGCTGGCGATATTGCTGATGCCGGCCGGTCTGTTTGACATGCTCAGGTCGAATTTGCGCGCGAGGAGCAGCGGCAATTCAATCGACTGATGGATGGGATGTGCGCCGGGCGTTCAGTCTGTAGCCCGCTATCAAGGTGCCCCAGATCGTGCCCACCAGCAGGAAGTAATGCCGCCAGTGATCGGTGTCGATGATGAAGCTCTCGCACATGGTCACAAAGAAAGTCGCGAACACGATGATATACAGCGATCGCCACGGCGTGCGCAGAAACAGCCCGCGCACAGCGTAAATCACGGTGGAGAAAATCAGCGCGGGGTAAACGACGCCGCTGAGCCAGCCTCCCGACATGAACGCGTTCAGGAACGAATTGTGCGTGTCTTCGGGGAAGAACGTGCGAAACTGAAGCGGCCCGATCCCGAACGGGTAATCCAGCGCCATGATCGCGCCGAGAATATGCCGTCCGAACCGTCCGAACCGGCCGCTGTCATAGGGCTGATGCAGGCTCGCGCGTTCACTGAACAGTTCGGCTGTCGAACTGAACGACAGCATGAAGACGACCGCCAGCGCGGCCAATATTGCAGCAGCCAGCACCAGCGCGACAATCTTCATGCGCCGCTGACGCGTTGTCGCCGTCAGGTACAGCAGCACGCATGTGATGATGCTCGCACCCACGAAAGTCGCCCAGGCAGCGCGCGAGAACGCGAGGAAAATCGCGAGACTGATGATGCAGAGGGGAATGGCGTTGCGGACGGCTTTCCAGAACGGGCTTTCGATGATCTGGAGCATGCAATAGACGGCGGGATACACCAGAAACGCGCCGAGGACGTTCGGATCCTTGAACGTGCCGCGCGCGCGATGGCCGAAGGTGAGAAGGTCGGTAGCACCGGGAATGAGGTTGAAATAGCCGGCAATGCCCGCAAGAGAGGCGATCACGGCGCCAATGACATAGCCGCGGCTCAGGGCGTCGAGACGTTCTTTCGTATCCTCGAGCATCACGAGGGCAAAGAAGACCGCTGTGACCGCCATATAACAGGACGTGAAAATCCAGAAGACAACGTCTTGTTCGTTCATCAACGGGACGGCGCCGATCGCGTAACCCGCGTTCAGAACGATCAGCAGTGCGCACGGCACCAGCAGCGGCGGCGAAAACTTCAGGCCGGTGACGACGAAGAAGATCATCGTCAGAAAGATTGCAGCCTCATAGGGGCTTGGCTCGATGAAGACGATCGAGCCGCTGATGCCGACCAGCCAGAGCGCGCGCCGCTGCCACGCCCGGATGATGGGGCGCTCGATATTTGCGGTGAGGTGGGAGGAGGCTGCGGTGGTCAGGCTTGTCATCGCATCAGCCGCCGTCGCCGGTTTTTCGGAATGACTTTCAGCGTCGGCGCCGATCGCGCGACACATTGCGGGCCATGCCCCGTGAGGGCAGGTACGCGCTGCAATCTTATTCAGCGAATTTAGGCAGGTGGCATTAATGGCCGGTTAAACCTGCGGTAACGCCGCTGCCGGCAGATCTCCTGCTTACATTGCCGTTAGTTCATTTTAAGGAACGCCGTTTAGGGTTGCCGCGATTGACTGCGCGTCTGGAGACGTGCGTCGAGGGCTATAATGGTTGTCCAGGTTGTATCGTCAGGCGTCGTTTTGCTCGGGGGAGCCCACGGCGCGCTATCCGCCGCGCGCAGCTTTGGCCGGAAAGGCATTCCCGTCTTTCTTGTGACCGACGACCATCCGCTTCCAAAACTGTCCCGTTACATCACGCGCCGGTTCGACTGGCCGGGCACCAGGTCGCCGGAGATCGTCGACTGGCTGCTGCGGTTCGCAGATGAACAGGGCGCTCGGAAATGGTTGCTGCTGCCATGTGGCGATCCGGAAGTTCGGCTGGTTGCGGAAAACGTGTCACGTCTGCGGACGGTTTTCGATGTCGCGAGCCTCGATTGGGCGACATTGCAAAAGGTATGCGACAAGCAGCAGCTTGCAGAAACGGCGTCCGCTGCCGGAGTGGCTGTTCCCAAAAACTATCGTGTGCGTTCCGCCGAAGACGCAGCGTCGACCGAGATTCGTTTTCCGGTGGTGCTGAAGCCGGCGATGCGGCTCGAGCGAAACCCGTTCACCGCAGCCAAGGCCTGGCGCGCCGATTCCCGAGACGAATTCGTTCGTCTGTACCGCGACGCCGCCAGCTATGTCGGGGCTGCGAATGTGGTGGTGCAGGAGCTGATCCCCGGGGGTGGGGAGGCGCAACTGTCCTATGTCGGGGCGTGGCTCGAAGGCCGTCCGCTTGCGGAAATGACCGCGCGCCGCAGTCGTCAGTACCCGGTCGATTTCAGCTTCAGTTCCACCTTTGTCGAAGCGGTCGATAACGAACGGGTCAAAGCTGCCGCAAAGCAGCTTCTTGCGGCGACCGGCTTTGAAGGACTGGTCGAGGTCGAGTTCAAATACGACGCCCGTGACGACGCCTATAAGGTTCTGGACGTCAATCCGCGCACCTGGTCCTGGCTCGAGCTTGCTCCGTTCTGTGGCTTTGATTTTGCCGTGCTGCTGAAGGACGCCATGAACGGTACGGCGGCCGGGCGGTCGCAGAATCAGCCGGTGCCGAAGCCAGGTTCCCGCGCTTGGCTCCATCTGTCGCGCGATCTGGTGGTTGCGATGCAGCTCATTCGCCGTGGCGAACTCACCCCGGCAGGTTATCTGCGTTCACTCGGCCAACGGCTGACCTTTGCGGCTTTCGCATGGGACGATCCGCTGCCAGGGCTGCTGGAATTGCCGCTGACGGGGACCCGCGTGATGACGCGGAAGCTTCGGCGTTGAGGAAGCCTCAACTGCCGCTCCCGAACAGATTTCCACAAGTCTCTGTTTTTCATGAATAAAATAAGAAGTTGCAGCAAGGGCCGCTCCGGAGGAGTGTGGGCGGATCGTCTCCATGAGCGACCGGGAGGGAAGACGTTTGGCCGAGTGAGCGATTCTCGCAGGATCGGACTCCGTCGTTCGTTTGTGACGTGCGTGGATGACAGAAGTGCCGGAATGGCGCGGACTTTTTGCATTACCTTTCGTCTTGACTTGAGGCTGCATGGCTTATACAAACCGGCCACTTCACGACAGGCGGTGAGCTTCCCTGTGTCGGAACGGACCACCTTTCATTTCGCGGCTTCGGCCTCGGTATGAAACGGCACCAACCTCGACCCATGACGCTCAGACGCTGTCGGTACTAACCAGGCAATGCCAAGACGAAAATCAGTCTCTCGGGCCTTTTGCTTCTGAGATTGGCTTTGGATGCATGACCTAGGTGGACTTCAGGTGAAAGCCTGGAGCGAGCTGTGGTCCTCTGTGGCGTTTCAGCGCTTTCCGGTCAGTGATGATCGGTTGGCGCGATTTCGTTTTGTGTGAATGGCTGGTGCCGTGGTGAAGCGAGTGGGGCGGTTGCCCCGAACGAATTTGCGGGGCCGCAAGCTCCGCGCGAACAAGGGTGAAGGCGAATATGCCGACGATCAACCAGCTGATCGCAAATCCGCGCGAAGCGCAGAAGTCGCGCAAGAAGGTGCCAGCACTGCAGCAGTCGCCGCAGAAGCGTGGCGTTTGCACGCGCGTCTACACGACCACGCCGAAGAAGCCGAACTCGGCGCTTCGTAAGGTTGCCAAGGTGCGCCTGACCAACGGCTTCGAGGTCATCGGCTACATTCCGGGTGAGGGCCATAACCTTCAAGAGCACTCGGTGGTCATGATTCGCGGCGGCCGCGTCAAGGATTTGCCCGGCGTTCGCTACCACATCCTCCGCGGCGTCCTCGATACGCAGGGCGTCAAGAACCGTAAGCAGCGCCGTTCGAAGTACGGCGCGAAGCGTCCGAAGTAAGCAGGAGCGGAAACCATGTCTCGTCGCCACTCCGCCGAAAAGCGCGAAGTCAATCCGGATCCGAAGTTCGGGAACGTTATCGTTTCGAAGTTCATGAACTCGATCATGTACGACGGCAAGAAGTCGGCCGCCGAAAGCATCGTCTACGGTGCGTTCGACATCATCGAGAGCAAGACCAAGCAGGCTCCGCTGACCGTGTTCGAGCAGGCGCTCGACAACGTGATGCCGACCATCGAAGTGCGTTCGCGCCGCGTTGGTGGTGCGACGTATCAGGTGCCGGTCGAAGTCCGCTCGACCCGTCGTCAGGCTCTCGGCCTGCGCTGGATCATTACGGCCGCTCGCGGCCGCAACGAGAAGACCATGACCGAGCGTCTTTCGGCAGAACTGCTCGATGCAGCCAACAACCGCGGCAACGCCGTGAAGAAGCGTGAAGACGTGCACAAGATGGCGGAAGCCAACCGCGCCTTCTCGCACTATCGCTGGTAACGGCGACTCGAACGGAAATTTAAGGACAGGCCCATGCCCCGCCAACATGCCATCGAGGACTACCGTAACTTCGGTATCATGGCGCACATCGACGCTGGCAAGACCACGACGACTGAGCGCATCCTCTATTATACTGGCAAGAGCCACAAGATCGGCGAAGTGCACGAAGGTGCCGCGACGATGGACTGGATGACGCAGGAGCAGGAGCGGGGCATCACGATCACCTCGGCTGCGACCACCGCGTTCTGGGACGGCAAGCGCCTGAACATCATCGACACCCCCGGCCACGTCGACTTCACCATTGAAGTCGAGCGTTCGCTGCGCGTGCTCGACGGTGCCGTGTGCGTTCTCGATTCCAACCAGGGCGTCGAGCCGCAGACCGAGACCGTCTGGCGCCAGGGCGACAAGTACAAGGTTCCGCGTATCGTCTTCTGCAACAAGATGGATAAGACGGGCGCCGACTTCTACAAGTGCCTGCAGGACATCATTGATCGTCTCGGCGCGAAGCCGGTTGCGATCCAGCTGCCGATCGGCTCCGAGAATAACTTCAAGGGCATGATTGATCTCGTCCGCATGCAGGCGCTCGTCTACAACCAGGACGCGCTTGGTTCCATGTACGACGTAGAGCCGATTCCTGCTGACCTCGCCGACAAGGCGAAGGAATATCGCGAGAAGCTGATTGAAGCCGCCGTCGAGCTGGATGACGACGCGCTGACGAAGTTCCTCGACGGCGTGGAGCCGGACGAAGCGACCCTCAAGCGCCTGATCCGCAAGGCCGTTCTCACTGGTGCCTTCTATCCGGTTCTCTGCGGCACTGCGTTCAAGAACAAGGGCGTGCAGCCGTTGCTCGATGCCGTGGTTGCCTATCTGCCGTCGCCGCTCGACGTGCCTGCGATCAAGGGCACCGACGAGGATGGAAACGAAATTCTGCGCCATGCGGACGACAAGGAGCCGATGTCGCTCCTCGCGTTCAAGATCATGGACGATCCGTTCGTCGGCACCATCACTTTCTGCCGCATCTATTCGGGCGTCCTGACCAGCGGCACCGGCGTCATCAACTCGACCCGCGAGAAGAAAGAGCGCATCGGCCGCATGCTGCTGATGCATGCGAACAACCGCGAAGACATCAAGGAAGCCTATGCCGGCGACATCGTCGCGCTGGCTGGCCTCAAGGAAGCCCGTACCGGCGACACGCTGTGCGACCCGGATCATCCGGTCATCCTTGAAAAGATGGAATTCCCCGAGCCGGTCATCGAAATCGCGATCGAGCCGAAGTCGAAGGCGGACCAGGAAAAGCTCGGCGTCGCTCTGGCGAAGCTCGCTGCGGAGGATCCGTCCTTCCGTGTGTCGACCGACCACGAGTCCGGCCAGACCATTCTCAAGGGCATGGGCGAACTTCATCTCGACATCAAGGTCGACATTCTCAAGCGTACCTACAAGGTCGACGCCAACATCGGCGCGCCGCAGGTGGCGTTCCGCGAGAAGATCACCAAGTCGGCGGAAGTCGATTACACCCACAAGAAGCAGACCGGCGGCACGGGTCAGTTCGCCCGCGTCAAGTTCATCGTCGAGCCGACGGAGCCGGGCGCCGGCTTCCAGTTCGAATCGAAGATCGTCGGCGGCGCGGTGCCGAAGGAATACATCCCCGGCGTCGAAAAGGGCCTCAACAGCGTGATGACCTCGGGCGTGGTCGCCGGCTTCCCGGTGGTCGACGTCAAGGTGACGTTGATCGACGGTGCCTACCACGACGTCGACTCGTCGGCGCTGGCCTTCGAAATCGCATCGCGCGCGGCCTTCCGCGACGCGCTGCAGAAGGGCAAGTCTGTCCTCCTCGAGCCGATCATGAAGGTCGAGGTGGTGACGCCTGAAGATTACACCGGATCGGTGATCGGCGACCTCAACTCCCGCCGTGGCCAGATCCAGGGTCAGGACATGCGTGGCAACGCCAACGTCATCAACGCGATGGTTCCGCTCATGAACATGTTTGGTTACGTGAACAACCTGCGCTCGATGAGCCAGGGTCGCGCGACCTTCACAATGCAATTCGATCACTACGCTGAAGCGCCGGCCAACGTGTCGGCTGAAGTCCAGAAGAAGTTTGCCTGATTGTCTTTGGTGAAAGCCAAAGTCTGAACGGAGAGTGTCATGGCTAAAGAGAAATTCGAACGTAAGAAACCCCACTGCAACATCGGCACCATCGGTCACGTCGACCATGGCAAGACGTCGCTGACTGCGGCGATTACGAAGGTTCTGGCCGAGGCTGGTGGCGCTACGTTCACGGCCTACGATCAGATCGACAAGGCGCCGGAAGAGAAGGCCCGCGGCATCACCATCTCGACCGCTCACGTCGAGTACGAGACGCCGAACCGCCACTACGCGCACGTCGACTGCCCCGGCCACGCCGACTACGTGAAGAACATGATCACCGGCGCTGCCCAGATGGACGGCGCGATCCTCGTCGTTTCGGCTGCTGACGGCCCGATGCCGCAGACCCGTGAGCACATCCTGCTCGCCCGCCAGGTCGGCGTTCCGGCGCTCGTCGTGTTCCTCAACAAGTGCGACATGGTTGACGATCCGGAGCTTCTTGAGCTCGTCGAGCTCGAAGTTCGCGAACTGCTCTCGAAGTACAACTTCCCGGGCGACAAGATTCCGATTGTCAAGGGCTCGGCTCTCGCCGCTCTCGAGAACTCGGATCCGAAGCTCGGTCACGACGCTATCCTTGAGCTGATGAAGAATGTCGACGAGTACATTCCGCAGCCGGAGCGTCCGATCGACCAGCCGTTCCTGATGCCGGTTGAAGACGTGTTCTCGATCTCGGGTCGCGGCACCGTCGTGACCGGCCGTGTCGAGCGCGGCGTCGTCAAGGTCGGCGAGGAAATCGAAATCGTCGGTCTGAAGGCGACCCAGAAGACCACCGTCACCGGTGTCGAAATGTTCCGCAAGCTGCTCGACCAGGGCCAGGCGGGCGACAACATCGGCGCGCTGCTGCGCGGCACCAAGCGCGAGGACGTCGAGCGCGGTCAGGTTCTGTGCAAGCCGGGTTCGGTCAAGCCGCACACCAAGTTCAAGGCTGAGGCCTACATCCTCACCAAGGAAGAGGGCGGCCGTCACACCCCGTTCTTCACCAACTACCGTCCGCAGTTCTACTTCCGCACGACCGACGTGACGGGCGTGGTTCACCTGCCGGAAGGCACCGAGATGGTGATGCCGGGCGACAACATCGCGATGGAAGTGCACCTGATCGTGCCGATCGCGATGGAAGAGAAGCTTCGCTTCGCGATCCGCGAAGGCGGCCGCACCGTCGGTGCAGGCGTCGTCGCGAGCATCATCGAGTAAGAAACGATCCGTCGTCATGCCCGGCTTCGCGGCCGGGCATTCACGACCCCTTTGAATACCGACGTGGATGACCGGACTGACCGGTCGTGACGGACAAGAAAGAAACGGCAATGAACGGCCAGAATATTCGCATTCGTCTCAAGGCGTTCGACCATCGGATTCTCGATACGTCGACCCGCGAGATCGTGAACACGGCAAAACGCACCGGTGCTCAGGTTCGCGGACCCATTCCGCTGCCGACCCGCATCGAGAAGTTCACCGTGAACCGTTCGCCTCACGTGGATAAGAAAAGCCGCGAGCAGTTCGAGATGCGCACTCACAAGCGTCTTCTCGATATCGTCGATCCGACGCCGCAGACGGTCGATGCTTTGATGAAGCTCGACCTCGCCGCTGGCGTTGACGTCGAGATCAAGCTCTAAAACTTTTACGTTAGTCCGCTCGCCGGACAGAAAGAATAGGAAGCACGCCGATGCGCTCCGGAGTGATCGCACAGAAGGTCGGGATGACGCGGGTCTTTACAGAGGCCGGCGAACATATTCCTGTGACCGTGCTGAAGCTGGGCAACTGTCAGGTTGTCGGCCACCGCACCAAGGACAAGAACGGCTACACCGCGCTGCAGCTCGGTTCGGGCGCTCGCAAGTCCGTTTACATGCCAAAGGCAGAGCGCGGGCAATTCGCGGTCGCCAAGGTCGAGCCCAAGCGCAAGGTCGTGGAATTCCGCGTCAGCGACGATGCGATGATCCCGGTTGGTGCCGAGATCACCGCCGATCATTTCGTCGCGGGGCAGTTCGTCGACGTTACCGGCACCTCGGTCGGTAAGGGTTTCGCGGGCGGCATGAAGCGCTGGAACTTCGGCGGTCTGCGCGCCACGCACGGCGTGTCGGTCTCGCACCGTTCGATCGGTTCGACCGGTGGTCGTCAGGATCCCGGCAAGACCTTCAAGAACAAGAAGATGCCTGGTCATATGGGTGTCGATCGTATCACCACGCTGAACCTGCGCGTGGTCCAGACCGACGTCGAGCGCGGCCTGCTGCTCGTCGAGGGCGCCGTTCCCGGCTCCAAGGGTGGCTGGATCACCGTGCGCGATGCCGTGAAGAAGCCGCTTCCGAAGGAAGCTGCGAAGCCGGGCAAGTTCAAGCTCGCCGACGGTGGCGAGAAGGCTGCTCCTGCTGCAGAAGCGACTGCCGGGGAGGGCGCGTGATGGAACTGAACGTCACAACTCTTGAGGGCAAGGCTGCTGGCTCGGTGAGCCTGTCGGACGAGATCTTCGGTCTCGAGCCGCGCAAGGACATCATTCAGCGCGTCGTCAACTGGCAGCTCGCCAAGCGTCAGGCCGGTACGCACAAGACCAAGGGTCGTGCGGAAGTCTGGCGCACCGGCAAGAAGATGTACAAGCAGAAGGGCACCGGCGGTGCTCGTCACGGCTCGGCCCGCGTGCCGCAGTTCCGTGGCGGCGGTCGCGCGTTCGGTCCCGTCGTGCGCAGCCACGCGCATGACCTGCCGAAGAAGGTTCGTGCTCTCGGCCTGCGTCACGCCCTGTCGGCGAAGGCGAAGGACGGCAGCCTTGTCGTGCTCGACAACGCCGAGCTGAAGGACGCCAAGACCAAGGCGCTGATCGGTCACTTCTCGGGTCTCGGCCTGACCAGTGCACTGATCGTCGACGGCGCCGAGGTGAGCAACGGCTTTGCACAGGCCGCCCGCAACATTCCGCACATCGACGTGCTGCCGATCCAGGGCATCAACGTCTATGACATCCTGCGCCGTCAGAAGCTGGTGCTGACGAAGGCCGCGGTGGACGCGTTGGAGGCGCGCTTCAAATGAGCACTCAGGACTCGCGCCATTACGACATCATCGTCTCTCCGGTGATCACCGAGAAGGCGACGACGGCGTCCGAGCACAACAAGGTTGTGTTCAAGGTTGCCGCGAAGGCGACCAAGCCGCAGATCAAGGAAGCGATTGAGAAGCTGTTCGACGTCAAGGTGAAGGGCGTCAACACGCTGGTCCGCAAAGGCAAGACCAAGGTCTTCCGCGGTCAGTTCGGCTCTCAGTCGGATACCAAGCGCGCTGTCGTGACCCTCGAAGAGGGTCACCGCATCGACGTGACCACCGGACTGTAAGGTTTTACGACGATGGCATTGAAAACATTCAACCCCACGACGCCCGGCCAGCGCCAATTGGTGATGGTCGACCGCTCGGCGCTCTACAAGGGCAAGCCGGTCAAGGTGCTCACCGAGGGTAAGCATTCGAACGGTGGCCGCGGCAACACCGGCCGCATCACCGTGCGCTTCCGTGGCGGCGGTCACAAGAAGACCTATCGTCTGGTCGACTTCAAGCGCACCAAGGTTGATGTCGCCGCGACTGTGGAACGGCTTGAGTATGATCCGAACCGCACCGCGTTCATCGCGCTGATCAAGTACGCCGACGGCGAGCAGTCCTACATCCTGGCGCCGCAGCGTCTGGCTGTGGGCGACACGGTGATTGCCGGCGCTTACGTCGACGTGAAGCCCGGCAACGTCATGCCGATGGGCAACATGCCGGTCGGCACGATCGTCCACAACGTCGAGATGAAGATCGGCAAGGGCGGTCAGATGGCGCGTTCGGCGGGCACATATGCCCAGATCGTCGGCCGCGACCACGACTACGTCATTCTGCGCCTGAACTCGGGCGAGCAGCGTATGGTCCACGGCCGCTGCACCGCGACCATCGGTGCGGTGTCGAACCCGGACCACATGAACACCTCGATCGGCAAGGCGGGTCGCAAGCGTTGGATGGGCCGTCGCCCGCACAACCGCGGCGTTGTCATGAACCCGATCGATCACCCGCACGGCGGCGGCGAAGGCCGCACCTCGGGCGGCCGTCACCCGGTCACTCCGTGGGGCAAGCCGACCAAGGGCAAGAAGACCCGTTCGAACAAGTCGACCAACAAGTTCATTCTCATCAGCCGCCACAAGCGGAAGAAGAAGTAAGGATCGCCGGACATGGTACGTTCAGTCTGGAAAGGCCCGTTCGTTGAAGGCTCTCTGCTCAAGAAGGCAGATGTAGCGCGCGCGTCCGGCCGTCACGACGTCATCAAGATCTGGAGCCGTCGCTCGACGATCCTGCCGCAGTTCGTGGGTCTGACCTTCGGCGTTTACAACGGCCAGAAGCACGTTCCGGTCGCCGTGAACGAGGAAATGGTGGGCCACAAGTTCGGTGAGTTTTCGCCGACCCGCACCTTCCACGGCCATGCTGGCGATAAGAAAGCCAAGAAGGCTTGAGGACTAAGTCATGAGCAAACCAAAGCGCGAACGCGCCCTTTCAGAGAATGAAGCCAAGGCGGTCGCCCGCATGCTTCGCGTGAGCCCGCAGAAGCTCAATCTCGTCGCGCAGTTGATCCGCGGCAAGAAGGCGGCTTCGGCGCTCGCAGATCTGCAGTTCTCGCGCAAGCGGATCGCGGTTGACGTCAAGAAGTGCCTTGAGTCCGCGATCGCCAACGCCGAAAACAACCATGACCTCGATGTCGACGCGCTTGTCGTCTCCGAGGCGCATGTCGGCAACGGCATGGTCATGAAGCGTTTCGCACCGCGCGGCCGTGGCCGTTCGGGCCGTATCTACAAACCGTTCTCGCAGCTGACGATCGTTGTTCGTCAGGTCGAGGCCGAGGCGAGCGCTTAAAGAAGGCGCAGGAGAAAACGATGGGTCAGAAGATCAATCCAATCGGGCTGCGTCTCGGCATCAACCGGACCTGGGATTCCCGTTGGTTCGCCGGCAAGGGCGAGTACGCGAAGCTCCTCCATGAGGACGTGCGCATTCGCGAAGTCCTGATGAAGGAACTGAAGCAGGCGGCTGTGGCGCGCATCGTGATCGAGCGCCCGCACAAGAAGTGCCGCGTTTCGGTTTACTCGGCGCGCCCTGGCGTGGTGATCGGCAAGAAGGGCGCCGACATCGACAAGCTGAAGAAGAAGGTCGCGGAGATCACCGAGTCCGACGTCGTCATCAACATCGTCGAAATCCGCAAGCCGGAACTCGACGCGACGCTGGTGGCGGAATCGATCGCCCAGCAGCTCGAGCGCCGCGTGGCTTTCCGCCGTGCGATGAAGCGCGCGGTTCAGTCGGCGATGCGTCTTGGTGCCCAGGGCATTCGTATCAACTGCTCGGGCCGTCTCGGCGGCGCGGAAATCGCGCGCATGGAATGGTATCGTGAAGGCCGCGTGCCGCTGCACACGCTGCGCGCGGACGTCGATTACGGCGTGGCGACCGCGTTCACCACGTTCGGCACCTGCGGCGTCAAGGTCTGGCTCTTCAAGGGCGAGATCCTCGAGCACGATCCGATGGCGCAGGACAAGCGCCTGAACGACACCAGCGGCGGTGACAGCCGTCCGCGTCGCGATGCTGCTTGATCGCATTAAGAAGAAGGTTTGAGGGCGTAAAGCCATGATGCAACCCAAGAAGACGAAGTTCCGCAAGGCGCATAAGGGCCGTATCCACGGCGTCGCCTCGTCGGGCGCGACGTTGTCCTTCGGCCAGTTCGGCCTGAAGGCGATGGCGCCGGAGCGCATCACTGCGCGCCAGATCGAAGCCGCGCGTCGCGCGCTGACCCGTCACATGAAGCGTGTCGGTCGCGTGTGGATCCGCGTGTTCCCCGATCTTCCGGTGTCGAAGAAGCCTGCCGAAGTCCGCATGGGCTCGGGCAAGGGTTCGCCGGAATTGTGGGTGGCGCGGGTGAAGCCGGGCCGTATTCTGTTCGAAATCGACGGTGTCAACGATCAGGTCGCCCGTGAGGCGCTGACGCTGGCTGCCGCCAAGCTTCCGATCAAGACGCGCTTCGTTGCGCGCATCGCGGAGTAACGAGATGGCACACAAAGCTGAAGACGTCCGTGCGATGAGCGCCGACCAGATGGAGGATGCGATCCTCAATCTGAAGAAGGAGCGCTTCAATCTGCGCTTCCAGCGGGCCACCGGCCAGCTCGAGAACACCTCGCGCCTGCGCGAAGCCCGCCGCGAGATCGCACGCATCAAGACCATCGCTGCGCAGAAACGCGCCGCGGATAGCAAGAAGAAGTAAGGGGCGAGCCAGATGCCGAAGCGTACTCTCCAGGGCGTCGTCGTCAGCGACAAGCAGGACAAGACCATTGTCGTGCGCGTCGATCGCCGCTTCACCCATCCGATCTACAAGAAGACCATTCGTCGGTCCAAGAACTACCACGCGCACGACGAGAACAACGAGTTCAAGGCGGGCGACACGGTCTGGATCGAGGAGAGCAAGCCGCTCTCGAAGTTGAAGCGCTGGACGGTTGTCCGGGGCGACGAGAAGAAAACCGCTTGAGGGAAGTCCGGCAGCCGCCGGGTGACTTTCGGGCAAACCGTTTGAAATAGGTACGATCCTTCGAAACCCGATTTCGGGATCGTGCTGTTAAGCGCTCTAGCGCATAGAAAGAGGACGAGGTGCATCAATGATTCAGATGCAGACCAACCTCGACGTGGCCGATAATTCCGGCGCGCGCCGTGTCATGTGCATCAAGGTGCTTGGAGGCTCCAAGCGCCGTTACGCCACCGTTGGCGACATCATCGTCGTGTCCATCAAGGAAGCCATTCCGCGCGGAAAGGTGAAGAAGGGCGACGTGATGAAGGCCGTGGTCGTGCGCGTTGCGAAGGACATTCGCCGCGCCGACGGTTCGGTGATCCGTTTCGACCGCAACGCTGCGGTGCTGGTGAACAACCAGTCCGAGCCGGTCGGCACCCGTATTTTCGGGCCCGTGCCGCGCGAGCTGCGCGCCAAGAACCACATGAAGATCATCTCGCTTGCGCCGGAGGTGCTGTGATGGCTGCCAAGATCCGCAAGGGTGACAAGGTCATCGTGCTGACCGGCCGTGACAAGGGCCGCACCGGCGAAGTGTTCGAAGTGCGTCCGTCGGAAAGCCGTGCGCTCGTTCGCGGCGTCAACATGGTGAAGCGTCACCAGAAGCAGACGCAGCAGCAGGAAGGCGGCATCATCTCCAAGGAGAGCCCGATCCACCTGTCGAACATCGCGCTCGTCGGCAAGGACGGCAAGCCGACCCGCGTCGGTTTCAAGATTCAGAAGGATGGCACCAAGGTGCGCATCGCCAAGAGCTCGGGAGCTGAGATCGATGGCTGAGAATGCTTACATTCCGCGCCTGCGCACGGAGTATGACCGCGACATCCGCGGCAAGCTGACCGAGCAGTTCGGCCTCACCAACGCGATGCAGGTTCCGCGTCTGGACAAGGTCGTGCTCAACATGGGCATCGGCGAGGCCGTGAACGACCGCAAGAAGGTCGAGTTGGCTGCGGCCGATCTCGCGCTGATCGCCGGTCAGAAGCCGATCGTCACCCATTCGCGTAAGGCGATCGCGACCTTCAAGCTGCGCGAAGGCCAGGCCATCGGCGCCAAGGTCACGCTGCGCAAGGCGAAGATGTATGAATTCATCGACCGCCTCATCAACGTGGCGCTGCCGCGCGTGCGCGACTTCCGCGGCCTCAACCCCAAGAGCTTCGACGGCCGTGGTAACTATTCGCTCGGCCTGAAAGAGCACATCGTGTTCCCGGAAATCGACTACGACAAGTCGGGCGAGACCTGGGGCATGGACATCACGGTTTGCACCACCGCCGCCAACGACGAGCAGGCGAAGGCGCTGTTGACCGCATTCAATTTCCCGTTCCGGCAGTGAGACGCTGAGCCAGGCGTTTCAAACGCGGAAAGGTATGGAGACTATCGAATGGCTAAGAAAAGTTCGATCGAGAAGAATAACCGGCGTCAGAAGATGACGAAGAATGCCGCCGCCAAGCGCGCGCGGTTGAAGGCGGTCATCTCCGACAAGACGAAGCCGATGGAAGAGCGTTTCGCTGCGACCATCAAGCTTGCCGAGATGCCGCGCAATTCGTCGGCGACCCGCATCAAGAACCGTTGCGAGATCAGCGGTCGTCCTCACGCGGTCTATCGCAAGACCAAGATGAGCCGCATCGCGATCCGTGACTTCGGTTCCCGGGGATTGATCCCGGGTCTCGTGAAGTCGAGCTGGTAAGGAGGGGCGCATGTCAACGCACGATCCGATCAGCGATCTCATCACTCGCATCCGCAACGCGCAGATGCGCTCCAAGTCCAAGGTTTCGACCCCGGGCTCGAAGATGCGCGCCAACGTTCTCGAAGTGCTGAAGTCCGAGGGTTACATCCGCGGCTACGCCAGCGTCGAGCACGCCAGCGGTCATAACGAGCTCGAAATCGAGCTGAAATATTTCGACGGCGAGCCGGTCATCAAGGAGATCGAGCGCGTGTCGAAGCCGGGCCGCCGGGTTTACGCGTCGGTGAAGAACCTGCCGCGTGTCCGCAACGGTCTTGGCATTTCGGTGCTGTCGACTCCGAAGGGAATCATGGCTGACCACGCCGCGCGTGACGCGAACGTGGGTGGCGAAATTCTCTTCACGGTATTCTGAGGAAGGACGAACCATGTCACGCGTAGGCAAACGGCCCGTCGCGATCGCCTCGGGCGTTACCGCGAATGTCGAGGGTCAGACTGTCAAGGTGAAGGGCCCGAAGGGCACCCTTCAATTCATCGTGCACGACGACGTGTCGGTGGAGTTGAAGGACAACGTGATCCGCGTCGCGCCGCGCTTCGAAACCAAGCGTGCGCAGTCGCTGTACGGCACCGCGCGTGCCCAGATCGCGAACCTCGTCGAGGGCGTCACCAAGGGCTTTGAGAAGAAGCTGGAAATCACCGGCGTCGGCTACCGCGCGGCCTTGCAGGGCAAGAACCTGCAGCTCTCGCTCGGCTACAGCCACGATGTGGTTTATCCGATCCCGGAAGGCATCACCATCACGGTGCCGAAGCCGACGGAAATCACCATCGCCGGCAACGACAGCCAGCGCGTCGGTCAGGTCGCGGCAGAGATCCGCGGCTATCGTCCGCCCGAGCCGTACAAGGGCAAGGGCGTGAAGTACGCCAATGAATTCATCTTCCGCAAGGAAGGCAAGAAGAAGTAACGGAGCCGGTCATGTCGAAACTCAAGGTCACGAATGCCCGGCGCAAGCAGCGCGTGCGCAATTCTCTGCGCCGCTCGGCTGGCGGCCGTCCACGCCTGTCGGTGTTCCGTTCCTCGAAGCACATCTACGCCCAGGTCATCGACGATCAGAAGGGCGAGACGCTCGCTTCGGCTTCGTCGCTGGAAAAGACGATGCGCGACGCCGGCAAGACCGGCGCCGACATCGATGCGGCGAAGGCTGTTGGCAAGCTCCTCGCGGAGCGCGCGGTGAAGAACGGCGTCAAGGAAGTCATTTTCGATCGTGGTGGCTATCTCTACCACGGTCGCGTCAAGGCTCTGGCGGATGCGGCGCGCGAAAGCGGGCTGAGCTTCTAATTTTGGATTTAAGGAACAGAGGCTCAAGCCTCTCAAGGATTGGACAGAACAATGGCAGCTGAACGCGAACGCGGTAACCGCGAACGGGGCGGTCGGGATCGGGAAGAGCGCGACAGCGAGTTCGTGGACAAGCTCGTCCACATCAATCGCGTCGCCAAGGTGGTGAAGGGCGGCAAGCGCTTCGGTTTCGCTGCGCTCGTCGTCATCGGTGACCAGAAGGGCCGCGTCGGCTTCGGCCACGGCAAGGCTCGCGAAGTCCCGGAAGCGATCCGCAAGGCGACCGACTCGGCCAAGCGCAATCTGACCCGCGTCGCTCTGCGCGAGGGCCGCACGCTGCATCACGACATCGCCGGCCGTCACGGCGCGGGTCGCGTCTATCTGCGTGCTGCTCCGGCTGGTACCGGCATCATCGCCGGCGGCCCGATGCGCGCGGTGTTCGAGACGCTCGGCATCCAGGACGTCGTCGCGAAGTCGGTCGGCTCGTCGAACCCGTACAACATGGTTCGCGCCACCTTCGACGCACTGAAGCATCAGGATTCGCCGCGCTCGGTGGCTAACCGCCGCAACATCAAGGTTTCCGCGCTTCAGGCGCGTCGCGTCGGCGGCGATGCCGAGGCGGCTGCGGACTAACCGGACGCTGATTGGAGTTCAGGACAATGGCCAAGGCCGCTAAAACCATCAAGGTCGAGCAGACCGCCAGTGCGATCCGCCGTCAAAAGGCACAGCGCGAGACCCTGATCGGTCTGCGTCTCAACAAGATCGGTCGTGTCTCCGAGTTGCAGGACACGCCGTCGGTGCGTGGCATGATCGCGAAGGTTCAGCACCTCGTTCGCATCGTCGACGAGAAGTAAGGAACAAGACAATGAAGCTCAATGAGATCGCCGACAACGAAGGCTCGCGCAAGAAGCGCATGCGCGTCGGCCGTGGCATTGGCTCCGGCAAGGGCAAGCAATCCGGCCGCGGCGGCAAGGGCCAGACCGCGCGTTCGGGCGTGCGCATCAAGGGTTTCGAAGGCGGCCAGATGCCGCTGCATCGTCGCCTGCCGAAGCGCGGATTCAACAACATCTTCCGTATCGAACTGTCGGAAGTGAATCTGGACCGTCTGCAGGAAGCCATCGACAACAAGAAGATCGATGCCAAGGGGACCATCAACGCCGAGTCGCTGGTGAAGTCTGGCGTGCTGCGCCGTTCCAAGGGCGGCGTCCGCCTGCTGGGTCGCGGCGAGTTGAAGTCCAAGATCACCGTCGAGGTTCACGGCGCCACCAAGTCGGCGATCGAGGCGGTCGAGAAGGCTGGCGGTTCGGTGAAGATCCTCGCTCCGGCGAAGGACGAAGCTGCCCAGAAGGCTGCTGCCAAGAAGGGTAAGAAGGCGTCTTAAAGAATCATGCCCGGCATTGCGCCGGGCATTTGCGTTGCTACCTCTTGACTGACCTCAAGATGGCGATGGCGGGCGGAAGCCCGCCATGAAGTGAAAGGACCGGCACTCAATGGTCTCCGCAGCGGAACAGCTCGCAGCCAATCTCAATTTCTCCTCGTTTGCAAAAGCCGACGAACTCAAGAAGCGCATCTGGTTCACGCTGGGTGCGCTCGTTGTTTATCGGCTGGGCACTTACATTCCGCTGCCGGGCATCGATCCGAACGTCTGGGAGCAGGTGTTCAAGTCGCAGGCAGGCGGCATCCTCGGCGTGTTCAACATGTTCTCCGGCGGCGGCATCAACCGCATGGCGGTGTTCGCGCTGAACATCATGCCCTACATCTCAGCCTCGATTATCATTCAGCTCCTGCAGACGGTTTCGCCGCAGCTCGAAGCGCTGAAGAAGGAAGGCGAGGCGGGCCGCAAGATCATCAACCAGTATACACGCTACCTCACAGTGGTGCTGGCTGCATTCCAGGCCTACGGCATCGCGGTCGGCCTGCAGGGCGCGGGCAATGTTGTCTCCCATCCCGGATATTTCTTTCTCATTTCGACCGCAGTGACGCTGACGGGCGGCACTATGTTCCTGATGTGGCTCGGCGAGCAGGTGACCTCGCGCGGCATCGGCAACGGCATCTCGCTCATCATCATGGCGGGCATCGTCGCGGAATTGCCGTCGGCGATCGCCAATACCCTTGAACTCGGCCGTCAGGGCGCCCTGTCGACGGTGTTGATTCTCGCGATCTTGATTATGGCTGTGGTCGTCATCGCCGTGATCGTGTTCGTCGAGCGCGCACAGCGCCGTCTGCTGATCCAGTATCCGAAGCGTCAGGTCGGCAACCGCATGTTCGAGGGCCAGTCCTCGCACCTGCCGCTCAAGCTCAACACCTCGGGCGTGATTCCGCCGATCTTCGCGTCGTCGCTGCTGCTGCTGCCGACCACGATCGCGAGCTTCAACGCGGGTAAGGGGCCGGAGTGGTTTCAGTGGCTCAACACGCAGCTCGGCCATGGCCGGCCGCTGTTCCTGATCCTGTATCTGGCGCTGATCGTCTTCTTCACGTTCTTCTACACGGCCATCGTGTTCAACCCGACCGAGACGGCCGACAATCTGAAGAAGCACGGCGGCTTCATTCCGGGCATCCGCCCGGGTGAGCGCACGGCAGAATATATCGATTACGTTCTGTCCCGCATCACGGTGATCGGCGCGATCTATCTCGCCGCCGTCTGTCTCGTGCCCGAAATTCTGATCTCGTATGCGTCGGTGCCGTTCTATCTTGGCGGCACCTCGCTCCTGATCGTCGTCAGCGTGACGATGGATACGGTCGCGCAGGTGCAAGGCTACATGCTGGCTCACCAGTATGAAGGTCTGATCCGCAAATCGAAGCTAAGGGGCCGCCGTAAATGAGACTTATCCTTCTCGGGCCGCCGGGGGCGGGCAAGGGAACACAGGCACAACGACTGGTTCAAAACCACGGTATCGTTCAACTCTCCACCGGAGACATGCTGCGCGCTGCTGTCGCCGCCCAGACCCCGACGGGCCTGATCGCGAAAGACATCATGGCAAGCGGCGGGCTGGTCCCCGACGAGGTGGTGGTGAGCATCATTGCCGACCGGATTGAGCAGGGCGACGCCAGGAACGGATTTATTCTCGACGGCTTCCCGCGCACCGTGCCGCAGGCGGAAGCGCTCGACGCTCTCCTGAAGAAGAAGAAGCTCAAGCTTGACGCTGTGATTGAACTGCGTGTCAACGAGAGCGCGTTGCTCGCGCGCGTCGAAAAGCGCGTCGCTGAGATGCTGGAGCGTGGCGAAAGCGTTCGTGCCGACGATACGCCGGAGGTGTTGTCGAAACGGCTTTCGAACTACCGCGCGCAGACCGAACCGCTGGTTCATCACTATTCCGACAAGCGCAAGCTCATCACCATCGATGGCATGATGCCGATCGAGGAGGTGACGGCCGAGATCGAGCGCGTGCTCGCGGCGGTCACCAAGGCCGACGAGACCACCCAGGCAGCGAAGCGCAAGGTTGCGACCAAGCGCGCCGCAGGCCCCTCCAAACGCGCCGCGAGTCCTTCCAAGGCCCGGAAGGCGGCGAAAGGTGCCAAGAAGGCAGCTAAGGGAACCGCCAAGAAGGCCAAATCCAGGCGGGTGGTGAAGAAGGCGGCCAAAAAAGCGACCAAGAAGGTCGCCAAGAAGGCAGCCAAGAAGGCCACCAAAAAGGTATCCAAGTCCTCCTCCGTGACTCGCGGAGCCAGCCGGAAGAAGGTGGCCAAGGCTGCCGGGAACCGGACCGGGCGGGCCGTCAAGGCGGCCGCGGGACGGGGCCGGAAGGCGGCGAAAAAGGTCGCCAAACGCCCATCCAAGGCCGCCAAACGGTTGACGAAACGGCGGTGAATCCTTTAATACCCGTGCATCCAGTCGGATAGGTTTCAGACGATGCCGGGCCCCAAAATCGAAAAGGGCAGGGCGTCGTGTTTGCTTTTGGGAATTCGTTTGCAGGAATGCAAACGGCAAACAGGCGCCCCGACTAAATAAGAAAGCAGCCGCCCCGTCGGGTGGCGACAGGAGTGAAGACCGTGGCCCGTATTGCAGGCGTCAATATCCCGACCAACAAGCGCGTTATCATTGCGCTTCAGTATATCCATGGCATCGGCCAGAAGAACGCTGCCGACATCATGGAGAAGGTCAAGATTCCGCTCGACCGTCGCGTGTCGCAGCTGACCGACCAGGAAGTTCTGCAGATTCGCGAAATGATCGACCGCGACTACCTCGTCGAGGGCGACCTTCGCCGCGAAGTCGGCATGAACATCAAGCGCCTGATGGACCTCGGCTGCTATCGCGGCCTGCGTCATCGCCGCGGCTTGCCGGTGCGTGGCCAGCGCACCCACACCAACGCCCGCACCCGCAAGGGTCCGGCGAAGGCGATCGCTGGCAAGAAGAAGTAAGCAAACGAATCTGCGGCGTGAGGGTTTCTCGCCTCGCGCCGTTCGGTGTAGCCGCTGGCATTACGGCGGCGTTGAGATCATGAAAAGGAACTGCAATGGCTAAAGAAGCTACGCGCGTCCGCCGTCGTGAGCGCAAGAACATCGCCTCCGGCATCGCGCACGTGAACTCCTCGTTCAACAACACCACGATCACCATCACCGACGCGCAGGGCAACACGATTGCCTGGTCGTCGGCCGGAACGATGGGTTTCAAGGGCTCGCGCAAGTCGACCCCGTATGCGGCGCAGGTGGCCGCGGAGGACGTCTCGAAGAAGGCGCAGGAACACGGCATGCGTACGCTCGAAGTCGAGGTCGCTGGTCCGGGTTCGGGTCGTGAGTCGGCGCTGCGCGCGCTGCAGGCGGCGGGCTTCACCGTCACCTCGATTCGGGATGTGACGACGATCCCGCACAATGGTTGCCGGCCGCGCAAGCGCCGCCGCGTCTGATTTTATTTTCCGGTCGCGGGCTTTCAGTCCGCGACCGTCTTGAATTGATGCCGCGCGGAATAAGCCGCGCTCTCCAACGCCGAGGCTTGAGCCTCGGAATGTCAGGGGTGAAAACGTGACGATCCAGAAAAATTGGCAAGAACTTATCCGTCCGAACAAGCTCCAGGTCATGCCGGGCGCCGACGCGACCCGTTTCGCCACGGTGGTGGCTGAACCGCTGGAGCGTGGCTTCGGTCAGACGCTCGGCAACGCGCTGCGCCGCGTGCTGCTGTCCTCGCTGCAGGGTGCGGCGGTGCAGTCGGTGCACATCGACGGCGTGCTGCACGAGTTCTCCTCGATCGCCGGTGTGCGTGAGGATGTCACCGACATCGTGCTGAACATCAAGGACATCTCGGTCAAGATGCAGGGCGAAGGCCCGAAGCGCATGGTGATCAAGAAGCAGGGTCCGGGCGTTGTCACCGCCGGCGATATCCAGACCGTTGGCGATGTCGTCGTCCTCAATCCCGAGCTGCCGCTTTGCACGCTGGACGATGGCGCTGAAATCCGCATGGAATTCACCATCAACACTGGCAAGGGCTACGTCGCGGCTGACCGCAACCGTCCGGAAGACGCGCCGATCGGCCTGATCCCGGTCGACAGCCTGTTCTCGCCGGTCCGCAAGGTGTCCTACAAGGTCGAGAACACCCGCGAAGGTCAGATCCTCGACTACGACAAGCTGACGCTGACCATCGAGACCAACGGCGCGATTTCGCCGGAGGACGCGCTCGCTTATTCCGCGCGCATCCTGCAGGACCAGCTCAACGTGTTCGTCAACTTCGAAGAGCCGCGCAAGGAAGTTGTGCAGGAGATCATTCCGGATCTCGCCTTCAACCCGGCCTTCCTCAAGAAGGTGGACGAGCTCGAGCTTTCGGTTCGCTCGGCGAACTGCCTGAAGAACGACAACATCGTCTACATCGGTGACCTCGTGCAGAAGTCGGAAGCGGAAATGCTTCGCACCCCGAACTTCGGCCGCAAGTCGCTGAATGAGATCAAGGAAGTGCTGGCCCAGATGGGTCTGCACCTCGGCATGGAAGTGCCCGGTTGGCCGCCGGAGAACATCGACGAGCTGGCCAAGCGCTTCGAAGACCATTACTGAGCATCTGCCTCATGGTCGGCTCAACCCGGCCATGAGTTTCATGGGCGAACGCAGGAAGCCCACCTGAGCAACACGTCCGGCTGCGGTCGGTATAGAGATTGAGGATCGAGAAATGCGTCACGGAAAAGTTCACCGCAAGCTCAACCGCACCGCCGAGCATCGCAAGGCGATGTTCGCCAATATGTCGGCTGCGCTCATCAAGCACGAGCAGATCGTCACCACGCTGCCGAAGGCGAAGGAGCTTCGCCCGATCGTTGAGAAGCTCGTGACGCTCGGCAAGAAGGGCGGCCTCGCGCTGCGCCGCCAGGCCATCAGCGAACTGCGCGACCATGATCAGGTCAAGAAGCTGTTCGACGTGTTGGCGGCCCGCTACAAGGACCGTCAGGGCGGCTACACCCGCATCATCAAGGCGGGCTTCCGCTACGGCGACAACGCCCCGATGGCGGTGATCGAATTCGTCGACCGCGACGTCGATGCCAAGGGTCAGGATTCCGGCCCGGTGCAGAACAAGGACGAGTCCGAGGCGGCGTGATCCATCAAATCGCTGCGAATTTTTCACGAGCGGCGCATTGCGCCGCTCGTTTTATTTTGGCCGCTTGTTTCGTTCTCGGCTTGAGTGGAGGGTGCATGGCGGCTGCAGGTGCAACGATCAACTCGCAGCTCCTCGATGCCGCCGCGCGGGGTGATGCGCTACGGGTCGGTGCGTTGTTGTCCGAGGGGGCCGATCTCGAGGCGCGCGATCGCTCCGGCCGAACGGGGCTGTTGCTCGCCACTCATAGCGATCATGTCGAGGTCGCGCGGCTGCTGATCGCCGCGGGTGCCGACGTCAACGCGAAGGATGCGATCTCCGATACGCCTTATCTCTATGCCGGTGCGGAGGGACGCAACGAAATCCTGAAGATGACGCTGGCGGCGGGCGCCGATCTCACCAGCACCAACCGCTATGGCGGCGTCGCGCTGATTCCCGCTGCGCATCATGGCCATCCCGAGACGGTGAAGATCCTGCTCGGCACTGCCATCAATATCAATCACATCAATCGGCTTGGCTGGACGGCGCTGATCGAGGCGGTGGTTCTCAGCGACGGCGGCCCGGTCCATACCGAGATCGTGCGCCTGTTGGTCGATGCCGGGGCGGACGTCAATATTCCGGACCGCGAGGGCGTCACGCCGCTCGCGCACGCCCGCAGCCGCGGCTACACGAAGATGGTCGCGATTCTGGAAAAAGCCGGCGCAAAATAAGCGTCTTTTCTCGTGATGAAATCCGAAGATGCTGACAGCGTTTGCGACATCGTGAACGCTTCTTTTTTTCTGCCGTTATGGCAAGCGCGCCTCCGCACGCCATATGAGAAAGCGCAGCAAAGGAGACAGCGATGAAGATCGATCTTTCAGGCACCACAGCTCTCGTGACCGGCTCGACCGGTGGAATCGGCTACGCGATCGCGAAAGGCCTTGCAGGGGCGGGCGCAGATGTCATCGTCAACGGTCGCGGCCAGGCGAAGGTCGATCAGGCCATCGCTTCCATCGGAAAAGCAGTGCCGTCGGCGAAGGTGCGCGGCGTGGCGGCCGATGTGTCGACGGCGGAAGGCTGCGCTGCACTGGTGAGGGCCGTGCCGCAGGTTGATATTCTCATCAACAATACCGGCATCTTCGAGCCCAAGCCGTTCTTCGATATTCCCGACGCCGACTGGCACCGCTTCTTCGACGTCAACGTGATGTCGGGCATCCGGCTGTCGCGGGCCTACATGCCGGGGATGCTGAAGAAAAACTGGGGGCGCATCGTGTTCATCGCGTCCGAGTCAGCGATCATGATTCCGAAAGAGATGATCCACTACGGGATGACCAAGACCGCGCAACTATCTGTCTCGCGCGGATTGGCCGAGCTGACCAAGGGCACTGCCGTGACGGTGAATTCCGTAATGCCCGGTCCCACGATGTCCGAAGGCGTCGAGACCTTCGTAAGCGATCTTGCTAAACAGAATGGTCAGTCAGTCGAGACGGCGGCGGCGAACTTCATCAAGGAACATCGCCCGACGTCGTTGATCCAACGCTTTGCCAGTGTGGAAGAGATCGCCAACATGGTGGTCTATGTCGCTTCGCGCGAAGCCTCCGCCACCAACGGCGCTGCGCTGCGCGCCGAAGGCGGGCTGGTGCCGACGATTGCATGATCGGCGGGATTCGCTGGATCTCAGCGGCTCGAAAGTTGTTTCATGAATATTCCGGTTGCGGGCGCGCCGGCGAAGGGCGCGTCAGCTCATGGCCAAGCCTGTTGAAGCGGCGCTCGATCAGCGGTTCTGTAATGAAATAGCTGACGCCCAGCGACAGGCCCATCACGAGCGCAAACATCAGGGTGAGGTCCAGCGATGTCGTTCTCAGCATCCAGACGAAGGTGAAGTGAATGAGGTAGATGGCGTAGGAGTGGCGCCCGAAAAGGCCGGCGAGAGGGTTCTCGATATTCAGAGCCAGAACGGCAAAGGCGAGGAGGGCGAGAATGGCGACCTCGCATGTCCAGAGCGAGACGAGGCAGGCGCCGAGCAACAGAAGCGTACCCTTGGTTGGGTGCCTCTTAAGCTCGATGTAGTCGTAGAGCAGGATACCGAATCCAAAACAGATCAACTGGTGCGGTAGCCAGGCGTAATAGAAGGCATGAGCCAGGTGGCTTTGGCTCGCTGGAAGCGAGGCAGCCAGATGTGGCTCAAGCACGTGATCGGCAACCAACCTGGCGATAACGGTGAAGACGGCAATGAATGCGTAACAAATTAGCGGCCCGTGCCGCTTTCTGAAAACGTAGAGAAGAAGCGGAAACAGCAGATAGAACTGCATTTCGACGGCAATGCTCCACCCGCCGGGTACGACGGAGTTGAACGCGGTGATGCTCGTCCAATGCAGAAACAGAAACGTCAGAATAATTTCGTGCGTACCAATGCCATCGGGAGCCCACATTTTTTGATCCGGGTCGGTCGGCATCATCAGATAAAAAGCGATGGCGGCCCAGAACAGCGGGGCGATCCTGAATATGCGTCGGATATAGAACGAGCGCGTTGACGCCGAATCGACCTTATCCCCGAACGTCAGCATCATCGTGTAGCCGCTGACGATGAAGAACAGCTGGACGCCCAGTTCGCCATAATGCGAGGAGAAGAACCGGAGGCCGGGAATGACGCTGGCTGCTGTCTGACTACAGTGAGTCAGCACGACCATCGCGATAGCCAATCCGCGTAACAGATCGAGTGACGGATTGCGCCGGATCATTTGCGATGCGTACCTGATAATGTTGGCCAGACGGGGAGAGTATCGGTCCGGTCATAATTTCAGGTAAATTGCATAGCGCGTGTTTGATCGATCCAACGCCTAACGGGTTGTCAGCACGACGAAATTCGTGTCGTGGGACGATCTGTGCGGAAAGGGTCGCTCGCCCGATTGATGGACGACCCGGTTTAAGGGGCCGCCTTCAGGAAACGGTCGTCGAACGTGTTCTCGAGCTTGATCGCGGAGGCCTTGAACCCAGGCTCGGTCTTGGCGATCAGGTCAAGCGATGTCGCCATGTCTTTCGGCGACATCGAACCGTCGAGCGAATAGCTCTCGCGCGAGTTCTCAAGAGCCTTGATGTAGAGCGCCTTGTCGCCAAGCCAGTATTCGTGCGGCACGACTTCGGCGATCTGCTCGGGTGTCGCCTTGGACAGCCACGTCAGCGTCTTCTTGAAGACGTTGACCAGCGCCTGCACCGTCTTCGGATTTTTGTCGATGAAGTCTTTCTTCATGTAGAGAACGGCCGCGGGGTTGGTGGCGCCGAACACGTCCATGGTGCCCTTGGTCGTCCGCGTGTCGACGATCACCTTGATGTCGCCGGTCTGCTCCAGCTTGGTGATGACCGGATCGAGATGCGAAATGGCGTCGACCTGCTTGTTCTGAACGGCCGCGACAGCCTGCGCGCCGCTGCCCACTCCGATGAAGGATGCATCATGCGGGCCGAGGCCGCTCTTGATCATCAGATACTGGACGAGGCTGTGCGTCGATGAACCCGGCGCGGTGATACCGATATTCATGCCTTTCAGATCGGCGATCGACTTGAAATTCGCGGCCTTGTCCTTGCGGACGGCGAGCACGATGCCCGGATAGCGGCCGAGGACGATGACGGCGCGGACATCCTGTCCCTTCGCCTGCATGCGGATGGTGTGTTCGTAGGCGCCGGTGACCACGTCGAGCGAGCCGCCGATCAGCGCCTGCAGCGATTTGGCGCCGCCGCCGAAATCGTTGATCTGGACGTCGAGGCCCGCTTCCTTGAAGTAGCCCAGCCGCTCGGCCAGCGTCAGCGGCAGAGAATAGAGCAGGGGCTTGCCGCCGACGCCCAGCGCGATGCTTTTCTTTTCCAGCGCCTGCGCGAACGAAGCGGATGTGGAGAGTGCGAGAAGTGCCGCGGCTGCGACCAGCTTTGCGATTTTCATGAAGCCCCCGTTGTGGCGTCTACCAGCCCTCCAGCACGATCTTACCGATAGACTTGCCGCTTTCAATGGTGGCGTGGGCGGTCCGCAGGTTGGCGGCGTTGATTTTGCCGAACACCTTGTCGAGCGTGGTCCTGATTTCGCCCGCATCGATCATGTCAGCGACGCGATTGAGCAGATGGTGCTGCGCGATCATGTCGGGTGTCTGATAGGTCGAGCGCGTGAACATCGATTCCCAGCGCAGCGAACCGGCCTTGAATTTGATGAGGGTGATGTCGAGCGGCGGCGGATCGTCGATCAGCCCGATCACGCCCTGCGGTGCGAGAATGTCGGCCATGTCCTTGAAATGCGGCGCGGTCGCGGTCAGCGACGCGATCCACGCGACCGGCGGGAGGTTCAGCTTGTCGATCTGCTCCTTCATCGGCCTGGAATGATCGACGACATGGTGCGCACCGAGATCGAGGCACCACTCAATCGTCTCCGGGCGAGAGGCGGTGGCAATCACGGTGAGGCCCGTCAGCTTGCGCGCGAGCTGAATCATGATCGAACCGACACCACCGGCGCCGCCGACGATCAGCAGCGTGCGGGTGTCGTCCTTACCCTGCGCGATGCCCATCCGGTCGAACATCAATTCCCATGCGGTGATCGAGGTCAGCGGCAGGGCAGCCGCTTCCGCGAAGGACAGCGTGCGCGGTTTGCGCCCGACAATGCGCTCATCGACCAGATGAAATTCGGCATCGGTACCCTGACGGACCAGCGAACCGGCATAGAACACCTCGTCGCCCGGCTGGAATAGCGTCACCTCGGAGCCAACCGCATCGACGACGCCGGCAGCATCATAACCCAGAACCTTGTGTTCACCTGCCGGTGGTGTGGCGCGCATGCGCACCTTGGTGTCTATCGGATTGACCGACACTGCCTTCACCGCGACGCGGATATCGCGCGGCCCGGGCTCGGGTTTCGGCAAATCGAAGTCGAGCAGGGCGCGCTCGTCCTCGATCGGCAAGGACTGCTGGTATCCGACGGCCTTCATGCGCGCTCCCCTTGATGCTGGATGGCCCATAGAGCGGCGTGGTGACAATATTTGCAAGTACTGTCGAAAATGTGAGATAGTACCATAATTGATACCATGGAGTTCGCGCCAATGCAGACGGGCAGGCGCGGAAAGGATCGTGATGAAGCGCAAGAACGGTCACGGCGAAGCAGGATGCGCGGTCGAGGTCACGCTCGGGCTGATTGATGGCAAGTGGAAAGGCGTCATTCTGTTCCACCTTCAGGAGGGCCTGCTGCGGTTTGGCGAATTACGCCGCAAGATGCCGGGCATCACCCAGCGGATGCTGACCAAGCAATTGCGGGCGCTGGAGGAGGACGGGCTGATTACCCGTACCGTCTATCCGGAAGTCCCGCCGCGGGTAGAATATGCGCTGTCGCAGACCGGCCAGCGGCTTCGCCCGGTGATCGACGCGCTGCGGGCTTGGGGCATCGAACACAGGGCGCGGCTGGAGGCGGCGGACACAGCCTCGCAAAAACCCAAAATCGCCCGCAAACGTGCGGCCTGACGGCTTCTCCGGCACGCGCAGCTTCATTATATCGGACTCATTCACAGCGGAATTCATGCATGACCTTTTCTCGTTGTCTCGGTTTGGCTGCCCTGTCGTTCGCAATTGTCAGTGCCGCGCCTGCTGTCGCGCAGGATCGGACGGTGCCGTCCTCCCTCAACCAGTTGCGGCTGTCCTATGCGCCGATCGTGCAGCATGTGCAGCCCGCGGTGGTGAACGTCTATGCCGCCAAGATCGTGCAGAACCGCAACCCGCTGTTGGACGATCCGATCTTCCGCCGCTTCTTTGGCGTGCCCGGCGGCCAGCAGGAGCAGATGCAGCGTTCGCTCGGCTCGGGCGTGCTGGTGGATTCATCCGGCCTCGTGGTGACGAACAATCACGTCATCGAGGGGGCGGATCAGGTGAAGGTCTCGCTTGCTGACAAGCGCGAGTTTGAGGCCGAGATCGTGCTGAAGGATAGCCGCACCGATCTCGCGGTGCTGCGGCTCAAGGATGCGCACGAGAAATTCCCGACCCTCGATCTCGCTAACTCGGATGAACTGCAGGTCGGCGACGTGGTGCTCGCGATCGGCAATCCGTTCGGCGTCGGCCAGACGGTGACGCACGGCATCGTGTCGGCGCTGGCGCGCACGCAGGTCGGCATCACCGACTATCAGTTCTTCATCCAGACCGATGCTGCGATCAATCCGGGCAATTCCGGCGGCGCGCTGGTCGACATGAACGGCAAGCTCGTCGGCCTCAACACCGCGATCTTCTCGCGCTCGGGCGGCTCGCAGGGCATCGGCTTCGCCATTCCGGCCAACATGGTGCGGGTGGTGGTGGCCTCCGCCAAGAGCGGCGGCAAGGCGGTGCGGCGTCCATGGCTCGGCGCCCGGTTGCAAGCCGTGACGCCCGAGATCGCCGAGACGCTCGGCCTGCCGCGCCCGGCAGGCGCGTTGGTGACCAACGTCGCGCCGAACAGCCCGGCTGCGAAGGCGGGCATGAAGGTCTCCGATCTGATCGTGTCGATCGACGGTCAGGACGTCGATGATCCGAACGGCTTCGATTATCGTTTCGCCACGAGGCCACTGGGCGGCGCGGCGGAGGTCAGCGTGCGGCGGCAGAACGTCGTCATCAAGCTCAAGGTTCCGCTCGAGGTTGCTCCCGATACGGGCCGCGACGAGATCGAATTGAAGTCGCGTTCGCCGTTCCAGGGCGCGCGGGTGGCCAATATCTCTCCGGCGCTGGCCGATGAACTGCGGCTCGATTCCAATGTCGAAGGCGTCGTCGTCGTTTCAGTGGGCGAGAATGGGCTGGCGTCCAATGTGGGCTTCCAGAAGGGCGACGTCATCGTTGCGGTGAATGGCAAAACCATCTCGAAAACCAGCGACCTTGAGCGTGCGACCAGCGAACCGGCCCGGCTCTGGCGCATTACCATCATTCGGGGCGGCCAGCGCATCAACGTTACGCTGGGCGGCTGACGGCGGAATGCCGGGAGAGCAGGCACATTCATGAGCGCCAAGCATGCCGCCCCATCTGCGAATCTGTTCGCCGCCGCAGGGCTGGAGCAGGACGCGCCGCGTCCGCTGCCGGAGAAGCTGCGTCCGCGCACGCTCGCCGATGTCGTGGGTCAGGATCACGTTCTCGGTCCTGACGGCGCGCTGACGCGCATGCTGGAGACGCGCACGCTTGGCTCGCTGGTGTTCTGGGGTCCGCCGGGTACCGGCAAGACCACGGTGGCGCGGCTGCTGGCGGATGCGACCGAACTGCATTTCGAGCAGATCTCGGCAGTGTTTTCCGGTGTTGCTGATCTGAAAAAAGTCTTCGATGCCGCCCGCGATCGCCGCGAGATGGGCAAGGGCACGCTGCTGTTCGTCGACGAGGTCCATCGGTTCAATCGCGCGCAGCAGGATTCGTTTCTGCCGGTGATGGAAGATGGCACCGTGGTGCTGGTCGGCGCCACGACGGAAAATCCGTCGTTCGAACTCAACGCGGCGCTCTTGTCACGGGCACGCGTGCTGGTGTTCCATTCGCTCGATGGACCGGCGGTCGAGAAGCTTTACGCGCGGGCGGAGGAAGTCGAGGGCAGGCCATTGCCGCTCGATGCGGAAGCGCGCGCCGTGCTGGTGCGGATGGCGGATGGCGACGGCCGTGCGGCGCTGACGCTTGCCGAGGAAGTCTGGCGCGCCGCGCGCGCCAATGAAGTCTTTGATGCCGCGCAGTTGCAGGACATCCTGCAGCGGCGCGCGCCGATCTACGACAAGTCGGCGGATGGGCACTACAACTTGATCTCGGCGCTGCATAAGTCGGTACGCGGCTCCGACCCGGACGCGGCGCTGTATTATCTCGCGCGCATGCTTGATGCGGGCGAGGACCCGCTCTTTCTGGCACGGCGCGTGGTGCGGATGGCGGTGGAAGACATCGGTATGGCGGACCCGCAGGCGCTGGTCGTCGCCAATGCCGCGAAGGATGCCTATGATTTTCTGGGTTCGCCCGAGGGCGAACTCGCCATCGCGCAGGCTGTCGTCTATGTCGCGACCGCGCCGAAATCGAATGCCGCCTACAGGGCTTTCAGCGCAGCGATGCGCACGGCGAAGCAGGCGGGCTCGCTGCTGCCGCCCAAGCACATCCTCAACGCGCCGACCAAACTGATGAAGGCCGAGAATTACGGCGACGGCTACGAATACGATCACGACACGCCGGAAGGCTTTTCGGGGCAGGACTATTTCCCCGAAGCGCTTGGCCGACAGACCTTCTACAATCCACCCGAGCGCGGTTTTGAGCGCGAGATTCGCAAGCGCCTCGATTACTGGGCGAAACTGAGAAAAGACAAATCGTCATGAGCCGCCGTTTCCGCAAACCCCTCGAAAAGAAATCGGTGCGCGAGGCCAAGAAAGGTGAGAAGCGCGGCGACAAGCGCAGCAAGCCGTCCTTCGCCAAGAAGGCCTCCGACAAGCGCGGGCCGACCCAGCGTTCGTTCGACAAACCGGATGCACGGTTTGGCGACGAGAGGCCGCGCCGCCCGGCGAAGCCTGCGCGTGAGGCATTTCCGGAGGTGCGGGAGGAGAAGAAGCCTGCGCCGCCTTTGCCGACGAAAGTGCAGACCGTTGTCGTCACCGCCGACGAGAACAACATGCGCGTCGACCGTTTTCTCGAAGCGCGGTTTCCGGGACTGTCATTCTCTCACATCCAGCGTATCGTCCGGAAGGGCGAGCTGCGCGTCAACGGCAAGCGCGCCGACAGCAAGGATCGCCTGAACGAGGGCGACAGCGTGCGCATTCCGCCGCTCAAGCTCGACGCACCGAAAGCCACCGCGCATCTCACCGAGACCGAAGCGAAGATCCGGGACGAACTGCGCAAGATGGTGCTGTTCGAGGACGACGACGTGATGGTTCTGAACAAGCCCGCCGGGCTTGCGGTGCAGGGCGGCTCTGGCCTCACACGCCACGTCGACGGCATGCTTGAGGTGATGCGCGATGCCAAGGGCCAGCGCCCGCGCCTCGTCCACCGGCTCGACCGGGAAACCTCCGGCTGTCTGCTGATCGCCAAGACCCGCTTTGCCGCCTCGACGCTGACCGGATCGTTCCGCCACCGTTCGGCACGCAAGATCTACTGGGCACTGGTGGCAGGCGTGCCGAAGCCGAAGCAGGGGCGAATCTCGACCTATCTTGCCAAGGAAGAGAACGAGGAAGACTCCATCATGCGCGTTGCGGCGCATGGCGACGAGGGCGCGGCGCATGCCGTGACCTATTACGCGGTGGTCGAGGCTTCGGCCCAGAAGCTCGCCTGGGTGTCGCTCAAGCCCGTCACCGGCCGCACCCATCAGTTGCGTGCGCACATGGCGCATATCGATCACGCCATCGTGGGCGATCCGAAATATTTCAACAAGGAGAACTGGCAGCTTCCCGGCGGGTTACAGAACAGGCTGCACCTTCTGGCGCGCCGCATCGTCATCCCGCATCCGCGCGGCGGCGTGATCGATGTCACCGCGCCGCTGCCGCCGCATATGCTGCAATCGTGGAATCTGCTCGGGCTCGAGGCCGACAGGTTCGATCCGATCGAGGAAGCGCCGGAAGAATAGGGTCGTCCCATGCGCAAGCTGGCCGCCATCTGTCTGTTGTGCATCCTGCCGCTCAGTGCCGCGTTTGCGCAAATTTATACGACGCCATCCGGGAGAGCGGTGCTTCCGCCACCGCCGGCCCCGCCGCCGCCTCCGGCCATCACGGTGCCGCAGGTGCCAAAGATGGATTCGCCGCCGCCTTTCGAACTGCAGAACACGACGCCGGGTTACGTGCAGCCCGGTAAGCCGCCGAAGCAGGTTCTCAAGCCGCAGAGGCGGGAATCCTTCGATCGGCGGATTTCGCGCTGTCTCGATGAGGCGGCTGCGATGGGGCTTGGCCCCGGCGAGCGCTCGTCCTATTCCCGCAACTGCGCCCACCAGCGATAAAAGAGAAGACTGCGATATGCGTGAACTGTTCGACGAGGCCCTTGGCCATTCGCCGCTCGATCCGCGGGAAGCCTCGCGCAAATCCTCGACAACGCCGTTGCGCAAGCGCTTCTATGAGAGCGCGGGGGTTGCCGAGACGCCGGAAGGGTTCGCTGTCACGCTCGACGGCAAGCCGGTGCGCACGCCCGGCAAGCGGTTTCTCGGCGCGCCGGTGCGCGAACTGGCCGAAGCCATGGCGGCGGAGTGGGGCGCGCAGGCGGAGATGATCGATCCGCTGTCGATGCCGATGACACGGCTCGCCAACAGCACGGTCGATGGGGTGGCGGACGACGTCGTGGCGGTACGCGACGACATCGCAAAATATTTCGACACCGATCTGCTGTTCTATCGCGCGAGCTTTCCCGAGGAACTCATTGCCCTGCAAGCCGAACATTGGGATCCGGTGCTGCGCTGGTTGGCCGACGAACTGGGCGCACACTTCATCCTTGCCGAGGGCGTGATGCACGTGAAGCAGCCCGAGCCCGCCGTTCATGCAGTACGTCAGGCTTTGCCGGAAACGCCCTGGGCGGTCGCGGCTTTGCACGTGGTGACGACGATCACCGGCTCGGCATTGCTGGCGCTGGCGCTGCATCGCAAGGCACTGACGGCGGATCAGGTCTGGGCCGCGGCGCATGTCGATGAAGACTGGAACAGCCAGCAGTGGGGCGCGGACGAGGAAGTGATGCGGCGCCGTGCTCAGCGGCGGCGGGATTTCGATGCCGCCGTGCAGGTGCTGGCGGCGGTTCCGCGCTAGGCCCATCGCGTGGGTTAAGAAGAGATTAACGACGCGGGGATACCGTGGGCGCGAATTCGCGGAGCGCCCATGGCCATCAGCATCAACCCAATCACGCCGGTCATTGCCGCCGATGCAGCCTCGCCTTCGGTGACGCTGCAACCTGGCAGCGTGATCGACGCCAAGGTGCTGCAGGTGCTGGCGAACGACTTTGTGCGCATCGCGGTCGCCTCGCTGTCGATCGAGGTGGCCTCCGAAGTGCCGTTGCAGGTAGGGCAGGCGCTGCAGCTCGCGGTGTCGCAGACGCCGGACGGCGTGCGGCTGCAGATCGTGCCGCAGACGACTGACACATCCTCTCCGGTACAATCCGCGACGCTTGTGAGCCCGTCCATCGCGCCAAATGCGCCTTCCGCCACGAGCGATGCACAGGGCGTCTCCGTGACCCGGCCGTTGACGCCGCTTGAGGTCGTCGCGGTGGCGAAAGCGTTGCAGACCGCCGCGGGGCAACAGGGCAGTCTGTCCCCGTTGTTTGCCAATCTCACGGTGGCCGCGACGTCTGGTCATGTGCCCGACGTGTTGCAGCGGGCGGCGCATTCGCTGCTTGCGGGGCGTCCGGCGCTGACCGAGAAACTGAGTGGCGAAGACATTGCGACCGCATTCCGGCAGTCCGGCCTGTTTTACGAACAATCGCAGAAGCAGGCGGCGGCAACGCCTGTGGTCGCACCGGCGAGTGTGGCTGCAACGCCCGACCTTAAGGCCGCGCTGATCGTGTTCAGGCAAATTCTCGGCTCGTGGCTTGGTGGAGCAACACAGCCGCCGCCCGACGATGCCGCCGTGCCCGGACAATTCGCGCAGCAGGGTCAGGCGCGTGCGCAGGCGGAGATCGCTGCGCCATCGATTGCGCCTGCAGCGATGCCGACGGCGGAGGTCGAGGAAATCATGCTGCCGGGCGCGGTGGTGGAGATGACGAGCGAAGTCGAGGTAGAGGATCTGGGCGATCCCGTCTTTGCCACGCGTGATGCACCGTCATCTCTGCTTCTCGGCAAGAGCGGTACGGCATCATCCGCCGAGACCCTGCAGATGATCTTGCGCGCATTTCCGAAAGGCGTGCAAGATGCGGTGATCTCGCAGCTCGCGGAAGAGGGCGTGACGTTCGCACAGTCCGCAGCGGCAAGCCATGGTGTTGCGGCGGACACCGATGGCGTGCCGCCGCCATTTCGTGGTGCGGCGACCTCGGCGCAACCTGCCGTGCCGCCGACAATCGATCATCGCACGCCGCCTGATGCGGTGGCGCATCGTCTGCTCGACGACACCGACGCCGCGCTTGCGCGCCAGACCTTGTTGCAGATTGCGTCGCTGCCGGAGCAGGCCACGCACGCCAAATTCGATCCGACGGCGCGGTGGAATTTCGAAATTCCGTTCGCGACGCCGCAAGGCACGGCTGTCGCACAATTTGAAATCTCGCGCGATGGCGGTGGTGAGGCGGCCTCGGCTGAGGCGGCGAGCCGTGTCTGGCGTGCGCGCTTCTCCATCAATCTCGAACCGGCCGGGCCGGTGCATGCGCAGGTCTCGCTCGCGGGAGAGCGTACGTCGGTGCGGATGTGGGCGGAGCGCAGCGCGACTGTCGCACGGCTGCAGGCCGAAGCGCCGCAACTCTCGCAGGCTTTGCGTGAAGCGGAACTCACGCCGGGCGATATCGTGATCGGAAGCGGTGCGCCATCCGCGCAGCCCGCGCCAAGCGGACATTTTCTGGATCGCGCGCTATGACGACGACAACGACTCCGATCCAGAACACGCTTGCCGTTGCGCTGCATTATGATCGCAAGGGCGCACCGCGGGTCGTCGCCAAGGGCAAGGGCGAGATCGCGAAGAAAATCATCGAAGTCGCGAACGAGCATAATGTCGCAGTTCAGGAGAACGAGGTGCTCGCGGGCGCGCTCTCCAATGTCGAGATCGGCGATGAAATTCCGGCCGAATTGTACAAGGCCGTGGCGGAAGTGTTGATTTTTGTCATGAGACTCTCGGGCAAGATCCGCTAGCCTTGGAACTTATTCAATTCAGGCGACGTTCATCCCGCAGCGGCGAGGCTTGGCTGCTGGAGGTAACGAAAGGGATTGAATATGGAAAGACGAGACTTCCTGAAAATCGCTTTTGGTATGGCCGCCGGTGCGGTCGTCACCGTGCGCGCGGCGCAAGCGATGACGCCGACGCCATCTCCGCTCGCGAGAGAGCCGTCAGTCCCCGATACAGAGGCCAAGCCTGCGCTTGCAACATCGGAGGATGTCGAGAAGGCGAAGGTCGAGAAAGTGCGGTGGCGTCATCATCGCGGGTACCACCGTCATTGGCACCGCCATCACTGGCGCCGTCATCACTGGCATCGCCGCCACTGGGGCTGGCGGAGGCGGCATTGGCGCCATCGTCACTGGCGCCGCCGCTACTATTATTGAGGTGAAAGGGGCGGGATATCCCGCCCCGATCATTTCGTCGCCAGGAAATCCAGCATCAATTTATCGAACTGGTTCGGCTTTTCGAGAAAAGCCAGATGCCCGGCGTTGGGGATAATCTCCGCGCGGCCGTGCGGCATCTTCGCTGCGAGGTCGCGGGCGAGATCGGCGTTGTGGCCCATCTTCGGCTTCAGTGCCTCCGGCGCATTCGGCTTGCCCGGCGCGTTGTGGTCATCCTCGCCCATGATGAACAGCGTCGGCTCGGTAATGAGCGGAATCTCGTGCGCCACCGGCTCGCGATAGATCATCTGCGCCGAACTGGCGAAGGCGCGCAGCCAGCGCGGATATTCCGGGCTTCCTTTGATGCCGTAACGTGCATCGATGAACGGGGTGATCTGCTCGGGCGGCAGCTTCAACGAGTAGTTGTTGACGAGTTGCTTGCGGTAGGCCTCGGCCGTCAGTTTGTCCTCTTGCGCGAGAATTTTCTCGGTCGGAGTTGGCGGCACATAGAGCCGGTAATCCTCGAGCCCGATCGGGTTCGTGAGAATGAGGTGGTCGACGCGGTCAGGATACGCGCGTGAGATACGCACCGCCAGCATGCCGCCGAGCGAATGGGCGACGATATCAGCTTTCGGGATTTGCAGATGATCGAGCAGCGCGATGGTATTGCGCGCGAGGGTATCGAAATGCAGATCGAAAGTGGGTTTGGAGGATTTTCCGAAGCCGATCTGATCCGGCACGATGACGCGGTAGCCGTTGCTGCTCAAGGTCTTGATAACGGGCGCCCAATAGCTCGATGGAAAATTGCGGCCGTGCAGAAGGACGACGGTGCGGCCATTCGGGCTGGCTGCCGCGACATCCATATAGGCCATCCGCACCTGCTCGCCTTCATTGACCAGCGGCAGTTGGTGGACGGGGTAGGGATATGGATAACCCTCGAGTCCGATGCCGTAAGGCTCCTTCTGTGGCGTGTCATTCGTGGCGGCAGTCTGCGCGTGGACAGCGCTCAACGAGGCAAGCAACAAGACGACGGCAGCAGAGGTGTGCTTCATGATGATCTCCCGGATGAGACACCATCATAGAAAATCGTGCGGTCGTCGCGAAGGCGGCGGCCGCGTATCGTGCATCACATCCTGCTGATGATTGCCGCGCTCAGAGCTTCGGCGACGTGCCGGAGGAGGTCTTCTGCGGGGTGTTTCCGGAGGCGAGCGCTTCGTTGTCGATCTTTGCCGCGCTCGCGATGCGCTTCAAGTCGATCAGGGTGAAGACGGCTTTGCCGATGCGATCCTTCGCGCTGCCGGGAGATAATGCGATATCGACAAGCCCGTCGCAGTTGGCGCCCTTCGCATCCTGCGCGAGACGGGTGAGCGATTTTTCCGTTTCGGCCTGAACGTGCTTCAGCACCGCGACGCAACTGCCGCGGCCGTTGGCGTCGTTCAGAGCGACGGCTGCCTTCGGGCTGATCGGCTCGTTGAGAGCGGTCACGGCGCTCTCGGGCGTGTACTTCTGCTTCACCGAAACGATTTTCCCGCCCTTGTAGAAATAATACAGCCGGCCGTCGCCGATCGCGGTGGGTTTGCCGTACTTTTCGGTGACGCGCTGGATCATATCCTGCTGCGTCGGCTGCTTGTCCTTGGCGAAGCCGAGGTCGCGGGTGATGTAATAGGCGAAGTTGCCACTTGCGGGCGAGGTGAAATGCACCTCCATCGACTCCGCGCCGTGGTCCTTGGCAGCGGGCGTGTCGAATTTCATCAAGGTGGCGTAGGTCACATCGGTCTTACCGAACTTCTGCTGGGTTGCCTGTGGCTTGGCGTTCGGAAATTCTTTCAGGTAGGCTTCAAACGTGCCGCCGACCTTTGCGGCGTCGTCGTCGCTGGAAATACCGATGACGTCGGGGCGCAGTTTTCCCGAGAAGGCGGTGTCCGGGGTTTTCGGCTTGAGTTCATTGCCCGTCGCCAGGGAAGCCGCCGAGATCAGCGTCACACCAGCCAGCATCATCGATCGCAACATGAACCGCGCCCCAAATCCTGAATCTTTGCCGAAAGTGCTGCGATTACGCCGAATATTGCCAGCGGATGTCAACTGCACATTCGCCGTGATATAGACTGGAGGGCAGGGAGAGAACCAAAAAATGCCGATTTCGCTGGACCGCAAACGCACCATTTTCCGCCGCCTGCATGATAGCGGCTGTTTTGTCTTGCCCAACCCGTGGGATGTCGGCAGCGCGCGGCTGTTCGCCGCAATGGGCTTCAAGGCGCTGGCCTCGACCAGCTCAGGCTATGCGTGGTCGCAGGGGCGGCCAGATAATAAGGTCACCTGCGAGGATGTCCTGTCGCATCTGACGGAATTATGCGCGGCGACCGATTTGCCCGTGAACGCCGATTTCGAAGGCGGGTTTGCCGAGACCGCGCAGGGCGTCGCAACCAATGTGCGCCGTTGCATCGAAACAGGTGTTGCCGGTCTGTCGATCGAGGACGCGACCGGCGACGCCCGCATGCCACTCTATGATTTTCATGAGGCGGTCGAGCGCATCGCGGCTGCGCGCAGCGCAATCGATGCCAGTGGGGCCGACGTCATGCTGATCGGCCGCTGTGAGGGTTTTCTCACGGGCGAGACCGATCTTGCCAAGGTGATCCGCCGGCTCGTGGCTTATTCCGAAGCCGGCGCGGAATGCCTTTACGCGCCCGGCGTAACCAGGCGCGAACAGGTGGCCGAAGTGGTGAAAGCGGTTGCGCCCAAGCCGGTGAATATCCTGATGGGCGCGCCCGGCCTGAGCGTGATGGAATTGGCGGAGCTTGGTGTGCGGCGCATCAGCGTCGGCGGCGCGATGGCGCGCGCAGCCTGGGGCGCGGTGCAACGCGCCGCGCACGAAATTCTGGAGAAGGGCGAGTTCAACGAGTTCGCCCATGCGGCGAAATACGCCGAGCTCAACCGTATCTTCGACGAAAACTAGACCCTCGCCCAAGAGGGCGAGGGTCATGGTCGTTACTGGTTGCCCGATGCACCGGCAGGCGCATTGCTGCCGGATGCAGCGCTGCCCGGCGACGGGTTAGCCGCGGGCGGCGGTGACATCTGTGGAGACGGAGCAGGCGCCGAGCCGGTGGTCTGTCCCGGATTAGTGTTCGGAGACATCTTGCCCGGTGCCGTCGTGCCGCGGGCCGTCGTTTGTGCCGGCGGATTACTCGCCGTATCGGTCGGCGAGGTGCTGTTCAGCCCGTAGAGCACGACGCCCAGAATCGCGAGCACGGCAATCGCAAACAGGGCCATGCGGCCACCGCCCGCGGGGCCTTCCGCCAGCTCCGGGTCAGCCTGCAGGTCGTTGTCCAGTGTCTGACGGCGGCGCCATTCCTCTTGAGACCGCGCCAGATCGTTCGGATCCCGGTCAGCATTCATGGTCTTGTCCTCCTCATTGGATACCTTGGAGAGGCAACCGCTCGGGAGGACGCCAGTTCCTGATGTTCCGAGCTTTCCACCGCCGGGATATGCACTCGTGCGGGGTTCCCGCCGAGGCCAAATATGCTAACGCTTGGGAACACTTCCTCCCTTTCGAGTTCTACCGAGATCATCATGAAACTGACCCCTGCCGCGAGCGGCACGTTCACCATTGCGCCGACGCCCTTCCACGACGACGGCCGGATCGACGACGGCTCGATCGATCGCCTCAGTGATTTCTATGGTGAAGTCGGCTGCTCCGGCGTCACCGTGCTCGGCATTCTCGGCGAAGCGCCGAAACTCGATGGTGAAGAGTCGCTTGCGGTGGCGTCGCGCTTCATCAAGCGCGCGGGAAACAGGCAGGTGATCGTCGGCGTTTCCGCGCCGGGATTTGCCGCGATGCGCTCGCTCGCGCGCGGTGCGATGGATGCCGGTGCGGCGGCGGTGATGATCGCGCCCGTGCCGTCGCTGCGCACCGACGATCAGATCACCAACTACTTCCGTCAGGCGGTCGAGGCGATCGGCGCGGATGTGCCGTGGGTGTTGCAGGATTATCCGTTGACGCTGTCGGTGGTGATGACGCCTTCCGTCATCAAGCGCATTGTTTCGGAGAACCCGTCCTGCGTCATGCTCAAGCATGAGGACTGGCCGGGACTGGAGAAAATCACGGCGCTGCGCAATTTCCAGAAGGACGGATCGCTGGCACCGCTGTCGATCCTGACCGGAAACGGCGGTCTCTTCCTCGATTTCGAAATGGAGCGGGGCGCGGATGGCGCGATGACGGGCTATGCGTTCCCCGACATGCTGGTCGATGTCGTCCGGTTGTCGAAGGAAGGCAAGCGCGATGCCGCGCATGATCTGTTCGACGCGCATCTGCCGTTGATGCGCTACGAGCAGCAGCAGGGCGTCGGCCTCGCGGTACGCAAATATGTTCTGAAGAAGCGCGGTCTTTTGTCCTCCGACGCGCAGCGCAAGCCGTCGGCTGGAATGACAGCCACGGCGCGGGCCGAAGTCGATTATCTGCTGTCGCGTGTGGCGAAGTTCGACAAGCGCGCGGCGCTGTAAGCAGGCCGCGGTGGCGTTCAGGTGCTGAGGTGCCGCCGGATAGCGGCGACCGAGGGGCCGACCTTTTCGATCGCGGCGGCGAGATTCTGCGGCGACACATTGAGCCGGTAGGCCCAATAGTTCGCGGACTCCTTGTCGTTCATGTCGATCGTTGCGGGCGCACGCACGCCGATATTGGCGGCGAGCACATCGGCGACCTTGACGAGATGGATCATGAACAACCTCCGCCGGCAGATTATGCCGACGGACCGCGCTTCTGAACCGTGAATTGCCCGTGGCGTTAAGGAACCGTTGCGTCTTTGCCCGTGGTTTACGGTCAGTTCACTCATGAGGTGCAATCAAGGCGCTGCCGGGCTGAGAACCTCCACTTTTCGCCCGTAGATCAGCAGGGTGGCCGCAAGACCGCACACGGCGGCCGCCGTCATCCACATCGCGGGCGCAGCCTTGTCTCCGGTGTATTCGATCAGTGCGGTGGACACGGCAGGCGTGAAGCCGCCGAACAGCGCCGTCGCGAGGCTGTAGCACAGCGAGAAGCTGACCGTGCGCACGCTCGCCGGCACGACTTCCGTCAACGCCACCACCATCGCTCCATTGTAGCAGCCGTAAAGGAACGACAGCCACAGTTCCACTTCCAGCATGCGGACGAAGGATGGATTCGCGACAAGCCACGACATTGCCGGGTAGGCGGTCAGGATTGTCAGGATGGTGATGCCGGCGAGGATGGGCTTTCGCCCGATCCGATCCGACAGCGCGCCTGACACCGGCAACCAGAACAGGTTCGAAAGCGCGATCGCGAAAGTGACGATCAGCGAGTCCGTGATCGAGAGTTTCAGTACGCTCTTGCCGAAGGTCGGCGTGTAAACGGTGATGAGATAGAACGACACCGTCGTCATCACCGCGAGCATCATGCCGAGAATGACGATGCGCCAGTTCGATACTAGCGAGGCGAGAATTTCCCCCATGGTCGGGTGATGTTTGCGGGCGAGGAATTCTCCGGTTTCCTCCAGCTTGCGCCGGATCACGAAGATGAACGGCACGATCAGCGAGCCGATCAGGAAGGGAATGCGCCAGCCCCAGTCATGGATCGCCTGCGTCGCCAGCGTGCGGTTGAGCGTGTAGCCGATCAGTGCCGCGACGATGATAGCGACCTGCTGGCTGCCGGACTGCCAGGCGACATAGAATCCCTTCTGGTTGGGTGGCGCGATCTCGGCCAGATAGACCGAGACGCCGCCGAGTTCGACGCCCGCGGAGAAGCCCTGCAGCAACCGGCCGATCAGAACGAGAATGGGTGCAAGGATGCCGATGGTGGCGTAGCTGGGCGTGAAGGCAAGCAGCACGGTGCCGACCGCCATGATCGACAGCGTCACGATCAGGCCGATGCGGCGGCCGACCTTGTCGATATAGGCGCCGAGTACGACGGCGCCGAGCGGACGCATCAGGAAGCCCGCGCCGAAGGTCATGAAGGTCGCGAGCAGGGAGGTGAATTCGTTATGGGAGGGAAAGAAGGCGGCCGCGATGTAGGTGGCGTAAAATCCGAACAGGAAGAAATCGAACATCTCAAGGAAGTTGCCGCTGGTCACGCGAAGGACGGCGACGGCCTTGGATGATGTGGGGTGATCCGCGTGGGACATGGGAGGAATCCTGAACGTGAAGCGGGCGCAAAGTCTGCGCCGGTTCATGACCTCCCACAAGCGGGATGGTGTTCACGCCTGGCTGAACGGCGGGGACAATTCCATCGTTTCGGGGTGGGGAAACAGCGGTACCGCTCCGCCGCTATCGCTCGTGCCGCCCGCGATTGCATACGGTCATCCAGGGCGATCCAAGAGGGCTCCTCACGGGTTCCCGGTTCGGTGCAGGGGTGCTGGCCGAAGGATTGGCGCCTGTTCGGACCAAGAGGCCAGGCCCGCATGAAGAAGTGGCCTTTTGTTTTGGCGCAAAGAATTTCCCGTCGATGATGTGTATCTTTTCATCAGAAAGGTTTGTCTGGCCTCCAGCCAGTCGGCTTTTCTCCCTTCGCTGATGAGTAGCCATCAGCGCACCTCTAAGCCGCCCCCGATATTCCGAGGGCGGCTTTTTTTAATCCTTGCGTTTTCAACGTGGGAATTGCCGCCCCAAAGGGACCCCGGCATCTCAGGTCTTGTGGCGGGAACGTAATGCAGCAGCCAAACGCTCATCGAATTCTTTTCGCTGCTCGGCAAGCGGTCGGTCGAAGATGTTGTCCTTCGATAGGATACCGCGCCCTTCATCGGAGCCGATCTGATCGATGTTGCAATCTTTGAAGGTGCACCCGGTAAAGGAGACCTGCTCGGTCTCGGGGTCGATCAAGAGCGTGCACCGGATAAAGGTGCACTCATCGAAGCGGCAGAAATTGACCCGGCCCCTGAAGTCCAGCGTCTCCGCGTGGAACGTTTTGGCCCAAAAGACGCGTTCCTCGTAGCCGGAGGTCATGCTGCTTTGCTTGTTTGACTCATCGCTCTCATGGCCGGCTGAGCCTGCGCTGCCAGCAATCCGAGGAATAACCAGCAGGGTGGACCTCAGTTCCTGACTAATCCACCATAATTGCGACGAGCGATATATCTTGTGAGTTTAGCAGCATCGATTGTGCGGATCAGAATCCCGTCGGGGTGGGGTTTTACGTGCTCGGCAAGCTTCCCGACTTGATCAGATGATCAAGGTCGGTTGCCATTCCGCGGTAGGTGACCGCCAGTCTCTGGAAGGCGTCACGCTTGGCCCGGAGAGTGGTGAGATTGGCGGTCATTTCGCATTCCGCTGCGTCGGTGCGAAGCTTTTCAAGGCGGGCTCGAGCGTCTTTCATTTTGAGCGGATTTCCTCTTTTTGCCGGGCTTTAGTTACCCTTATTGTCACTGATACTTCGTTTGGGACTTTCTTTGGGCGCTGAATGAGTAAAGAAGCTTATCGCGATGGCGGACAGATAGCCGAATACGATGAAACCAACGGAGATGAGGAACACCTTCATAAATCTGGCACCGCGTTTTCGATTGAGGGACGGGTTAGGAGTGCTGTAATTCAGGCTTCTGCTGCGGGAAGCTTATTACCGGGCTCGGCCATTCGCCAGTGCGTCAGTGACGCGGTGCCGGGACAGCGCCGTCTTGCACCGGCGCCGGGTCTAATTACTAACGGGCGCTCCAAGCTCAGCTGGATATCCGCGGCAACCGTGTGATCCTTTCTCCGCACACCAACAGCGGCCCACGCCATTTTTGTTTTCCATGCTCCTCGATGTAGCCGAGATGCTTTTCGCCGATGATCTTGGAGAATGGACCTCATGTGATCATGAGGGAGACCTTATGTCCCATCCAATTTGCAGGATGAATGGCCACATTCACCGCAGAAACGGAAAGAGGTGGGCATGTCCAGACGAGAAAATCGCACGTCTTACTATATTGGCTGGGGAATCATCTTGGCGCTTCTTTGCGGTGTCCTCGTTTGGAAGGTGGCTCTTTAGCCGCTGTACCTTTTCACCAGTGGTTTTGGCGAGAGGGTCGTGGACGTAGCCCTATTATATGACGAGAACGGGCCGTGAGCAGGAGTCTGGGATTTTTCATGGGACTTCGTGTCCTCTGGCAGGATTTTAAAGGTTTTTCCCCTTGCGTTCTAAGTGGACGACGGGCCGTTTTGTTTGAAAAACCCAATAAATCCAGTATTAAGGCCGTGACGCGCTCCTAGCTCAGCTGGATAGAGCATCGGATTTCGATTCCGAGGGTCGGGAGTTCGAATCTCTCGGAGCGCGCCAAATCGCCCCCGCTCGGACTAAAGCCGTCTCGAAGAGGCTTTCTTTCTGAATTCTATTGCGACTGTGGTTGGCGCGCGGCAATGGTCGGTGCCGGCTCAGCGTTCCGCAAACCCGCGCGCCGCACCAGAGCACGACATATGTCTCGCGGCTTGGCGTGACGCAGTCGTTTTAATCGGGGGATTGCCATGAAGTCCGTCTCAGCCGCCATTGCTATTGTGGCAATGACAGCGCCCAGAACGGCCGGATGTGAACGCTGATCAGGCAGGTTTGGCAGTCGATTGCCATGCGTAGCTCATCCATCCAACGCCGTGGATGATCAGATCGATGCCGAGCAGCATTCCCAATACCCACAGGCCGCTTGCAGGAAACCCGGTCAGAATAATCAGGCCTGCAGCAGCACCGAAGAGGCCGGACACCACCATGATCCAGCCTGACTGCCGCCAGAAGCTGATGCCCAACATGATGCGCGTGATGCCGGAAATCAGCAGCGCGATGCCAAGGATGTAGGTCAGGATCAACGCGCTGAAGAGCGGCTGGGTGACGAGGGCGATACCGAACGCGACATAGAGGATGCCGAGCAGCATCTGCCAGAGCATGCCGCCCCATCCCTTCGTCCAGAACGAGTGAACGATTTCAAATCCGCCCGCGACAATAGCCATCCAGCCGATGAAGATGGTGCTCACCACGGTGAACAGCATCACGTCGCTCAGAACGAGAAAGCCAACGATGACCATGACAAGGCCAAGAAGGACACAGATCCATCGGGGAGGGGCGGTTAATCCGGATGGTCCGAGGGATGAGACGGTGGTCATGATAACCTCCTCAGAATATGACGTTAAACAGCGGCTCGTGTTGCCTCGCTAGCGTCTGGCGCGTGCGCCGGGTGCCGGTGGTTCGTCACTCGGGATTTCCCCCGGCAGATAATTGGGGAGACGTCCTGCCGGAATGATGGCCAGCATCGCCACCGCGGCCATGATGAGCAATCCGATCTTCAGTGCGCGCAGGCGTGCCTCGGTATTGACCGCAACGGCTGCCTCTACTTGCTGAGGGGTAGCGGTCGTTCGCTCCATCGCGCTGCGCAACCGGTCATTGGTGACGAAGGTGATGCTGTCCAGATCGACCTGGCTTTGGACTTCCTTCGGCAGCATCGGATTGGATGCGATTCGTGCAAGCACGATGGTGCTCAAAAGGCCAACGAGCAACGCGCCGGCCAATGCCGTTCCGACGGCGGCAGCGAGATTCTGCGTGGTGCCGCGCAACGAGCCGACGTCCCCGGCAAGTTCTTTTGGAGATGCGGTAACAAGCACGTTGAAAAGGAGCGTGACGAGAGAGCCCTGACCGATGCCGAACAGGACCAGGCCAAATAGCACCGGAACCTCCGTCCAGTCATTGCGGACCACGAACGCGAGCCACACCAGCGCGAGCGTGCACAGTATGAATCCATAGCGGCCGATCTGGCGTGGTGTCAGTCTGGTATAAACCCGGACAATCAGCATCGCCGAGAAGAAGACCGTGAGGTTGAATGGCATCATCGCGACCGCAGTTGCGATCGGCGAGCGCCCCTGAATAATCTGGATGTACAGCGGAACGGAAAAATTGAGCGCCGCTTCGAGCGCGACGACGGCGAAGAGTGCATAGACAGCGCAGCGCTCCTGCGGCGATTCGATTACCGAGAGTGCAAGAAGCGGTGTCTTGCCTGCCTCCTGCCGGCGGCGAGTCCACATCAGGAAAACCTGCCCGAGCACGGCACCGAGCACGATCAGAATCGGGGCAGGAGAAAGGCCGAGCAGGTTTACCGGCGCGTTGGACGTCGCCAAAAGCACGCCCCAGCCGTTCAGGTTATTGAAGCCGAAGCTGATGAACACGATCGAGCTTGCGGCAAGCGCGACGCCCAAGAGGTCGATCTGAACGTCCGGCCGACCATGGTCGGCGCGCAGGCGGAAGCTCAGAAGAAAAACGATTGCGGAGGCGGCAATGAGGACGCCGAACGCGGGCCGCCAGCCGATATATGTGCCGAGCACGCCGCCGACGACGAAGGCAAGCACGCCTGCGCCAGCGCGGGCCGAGCCCAGCGCCCCCAGCGCAGTCGCCTGTTGCGAGCCCGTATAGTTTTCGGCGATCAACGCCACCAGCGACGGCACGATGATGGCGCCGGCGGCGCCGCACAAGGCCTGGGCGGAAATCATGATGGCCGCGGTGGGGCTGAAGGTCATCATGATCTGCGAGATGAAGAACATGATGACAGCAATGCGGAAGACCTGCACCGCACCGAACCGTTGCGCAAGCTTCGCGCCGAGCATCACAAAGCCTGCGACGAGCATGGAATACGCCACAATGCCGGTCGCAACCGTTGTTGGCGGGACGCCGAAACTTTTCACCATGCCGCCCATGGCGACCGGCAGGGATGCGACATTGTAGGACATGATCATCTGTCCCATCGCGATGGCGATCATCGGAACCCATGACGCGCGAGCTTCGCTCAATCCGCCAGACGTAATGCTCTGTGTCGTCATGTTATGCTCCGTTTCGTTCCTGATGAATTCGTATGAACAGGTATGGTTGTGACGGAGTGCTTCACTTCTCCGGCTGTGAAACGAGCAGATCGAGCCCCAATCGTTGAGAGAGGTATCGCGCGGCCAACTGGCCTTTGACGCTGTTGCCGGCTGAATCCAGAGGCGGCGCGAAGGTGCCGAATCCGCCCTTGCCGGGAGACACGGCGACAATCCCGCCTCCAATGCCGCTCTTGCCTGGCAGGCCGATGTCGTAAAGCCAGTCGCCCGATGTCTCGTACAAACCTGCCGTCACCATGACGGCGAGCGCGTAGTGACACACCGCAGCATCGACCACGCGCTCCTTGGTGATTGGATTGACGCCGCCGTCCGCAAGCGTCGCGCCCATGACCGCAAGATCTTTGGCGCTGACGTTCAGAGAGCACTGACGGGTATAGAGATCCGTGGCGAGCTTGGCGTCGCAGTAGATGCGGTCGTAGCTTTCCAGCAATCTTGCAATGCTGCGATTGCGGAAATTGGTTTTTGATGCCGAATCGTAAACTTCCTCATTGAGAGGAAGAGAGCGACCCGCGAAGCGCGACAGCCCGTCGTGAATGAAACGCCACTTTGCATCGGATGTATCGCCAGACGCGAGGCTGGTGGTTGCGATGGCTCCTGCATTCACCATCGGATTGGTGCGGCCTCCGCCGTTTTCGATTGCCGCGAGCGAATTGAAGGGAAGGCCGGTTGCGTTGGCGCCGAGTTTTTTACGCGCCTCTTCAGGGCCGAGCGTCTCGCACACCAGGGCGAACAAAAACGGCTTCGATACGCTCATGATCGAAAATTCGTGCTCGATGTCTCCGGAGCCATAAACGTGACCATCCGTCGAAACCACGCAGACGCCGAATAGTTTGGTCGGAACACGGGCCAGTGCCGGATACACTTGCGAATTTTCGCCATCGCTATTCGCGGCAAAGCGCCGATGCGCTTCATCGACAAGCGACTGCACAACGTCTGGAGCGGGAAGATGTCCTGTCGAAACGTAGGATCGTTCGGGTTCATTCGTAATCGAACGTGAGCTCATGGCATCATCCCTATTTGAACCTGGGATGTGCCGAACAGAAAGGCACCGCCCGAAGCAAATTAAAGAATGAGAAGCATTGAGACGCCGAGAAGAAGACCGTTATCGTTCGTTGCTAAATCAAGTAAAACTTGCGGGCACGACAGCGATGTGAACGCCTCGAGACTAGTGCGGCTTTTTTGGAACGGCAAGCAGTGCGCACTGCCGTTCGCTTTGAGAAGGGATTGCCACGATACAATGACGCCGGGTCCAAGATGGGGCGATCGATTGCTCTGAAGTGGCTCCAACAATTGCTATTTTCGATTCTTTGTTCCGGTGGAGGGGTCGGGTACACTCACCCGTTGAGGCTGCATCAGCCGAATTCGTCCTCGTCCCGTGACAAGTTTGTGAATGTAAAAGCATGTTGGGTTGCCCGCAGTTGCATTCATAACGGGCGAGGGGCCGGATACCACTCTCAGAGTACCGAACGTTCCGACCCAATCCAGATGACGGTGACCATGCATCAGCACAACGCGCGATGCATGAGGCCTCAATTTGCGAATGAACCAGCTGCCGTTGAGAAGTGCCGTACCAATCCTTATCGAAAACGGCACCTGCTTTGGATATTCCTGCACGTGATGGTGGAGCACGACGATCCAGCCGGCTGCGGGATATTGCTTGAGCGCCGACAGCAGCCGCTGAGTTTGTTCAACCGAGACAAAGCCCAGGGCATTGGTGAAGGAAAAATGGCTTTCGGCGTTGGAGTTGAGGATGGCAATGCCGAGGCTGTTTGGATCAGATGGTGGCACGATCATCGGAAACATGTCGTGAAACACATCCTTGAGATGAAGCGAGGCGCGGATGCCGCCTTCCTCAGCTAGCTTCGCAATGTATTTTTCGTGCGGAGCGATGGCCTCCCGCAGGGTCTTCCCATGCTTGTCGCGGTCCGTCGTCAGGTAAACGCGTTCACCTTGAACGGCATTCATGGCCGACAGTGCCCGCGCCTGCCGCAACAGCTTTCGGCTGCTGAAGGGAAGATCGATTTGCGCGGGGTTCGAACGGCTGCTGATGTTCAGATCGTGATTTCCCGGCGCGATAACCATCCGTTTGGCGAGTTCGGGAAAGCGTTCGATGGCGTCGAAGAATTCCGCCCATTCGCTCGCGCGTCCGGCATCTGTCACGTCACCGGTAACCAGTATTAGGTCGAACGGTTCGGCCTCGTAGAGGTCCGCCAGATCTTTGAGAAGCTGCTGCAGGCGCTCATTGCCACGAGGGCCGGCCCTGCCGCTTTCAATACGAAATCCATAGTGTTCGCCGACAACGTGGATGTCCGTCAGATGCACCACGCGCCAGATTCGGCTTCCGGCCGGTGCGGTATCGTAAGCATCCAGCGTAAGGGGGTGCTCCGTGCGGGCGTCGGAAAACCCGCGCAACAGGGAAACAACGGCGAAGTAGGCGGAAATCAGAATGGCGGCGTTCGCAATCGTCGGCACAATCAGATGATGAGGCAGCAACAAGTCACCGGCCGTTCCGACCCAGCGAGATGCAGGCCATATTGCTTTGACGATAAGCAGGCCGAGCAAGAACATGAGGACGCCCGCTACTGCGGAACTCGCTGCACGGAGTTTTGTGGATGTAATCTGCTTTCTGTTTTTATCAAAAAGGCGCTCGTTGAGATGCCGCAGCGTCTCGGTGCCCAGCATGTAGCAAGGCTGCACGAGCAGAGCGTTAAGCGACCAAAAACTTTCTTCCGCGGTCCTTAAAAGTGGGCGCCACGCCAGCCATCCAACGCAGAGTGTGACAACAAGAATAATGACGGCGCTTACTTCTGTCAGGGCCAGTACCTTGGCCGATACGCTTGTCACCCATGCGCTGACAGCCAGAGGTGCAAACCCCAGAAAGATGGCGGGCAAACCAAGAGAGATTGTGCATGCAAAAAACAGCTTCGCAAAACTGATTTCGGTCAGAAGAGCTCCGGCGATGGCAAATAATGAGCGCTTCTTCGGACTTGCAAAGTCATCTTCGGCATCTCCCAATCGAGGATCGATGAGATGCTGCATTGAAGAACCGTCGATTTCAGGGCGCGGTTCGGTCATGGTGCAATCCAGCGATTAAGGCCTCAGTGTATTTGAAAATTTGAAGCTTCCAAGAGCTGTAAGACATTCGCAGGCTTGTCGCCGCCTCATTCGATAGAATTTGATGTATCTGGAGCGGGCGTTGCTCTGATTTCCCCCTTTACCTGGCGCCGCGGACTGTAGAGAGTATTTGAAGGCGCGGCTGTTCGGTGAGCGTACATGAGGGGCACGCGAGCTTATCAGGTGGCGATCGTCTTGATCGCTGTGGTTGTTGTGATTGCTGCGCTATCGACCGCCAGCTCGGTCTTTACGCCGGTTGCGTTCGCACTCCTCATCATTGCGCTGATCTGGCCTCTGCAGTTGCTGCTCCAGTCCGTCATGCCCCGGCTTGTCGCGCTGGCGATCAGCGTTCTGGCCATGGTGTTTGTATTTCTCGCGTTCGGATCTCTGATCGGATGGGCCTTCACCCGTGTCGGGCGCTGGATTGTCAGCGATGCCGGGCGATTCCAGATATTTTACGATCAAGCCGTTATCTGGCTTGAAGGCCATGGGGTGGCGCTTGCCGGTGTTTGGTCGGAAACGTTCAATGTCAGCTGGGTGTTGCGCTTCGCTCAGACGATTACGACCCGCCTCAACACGACAGTGAGCTTCTGGCTCGTCGTCCTGATCTATGTGGTCCTTGGATTGCTTGAAGTCGAGGATTTCAAACGCAAGCTGCGCAGCATGGGTGGCGGCGATACAGGTCGGGTTCTTTTACAGGCAAGCGCCGCGACCGCGATCAAGATTCGCCGCTATATGATCGTCAGAACCTTGATGAGCGTGGTTACCGGCCTGCTGGTTTGGTGCTTCGCCAAGGTTGTCGGCTTGCAGCTTGCGGAAGAGTGGGGACTCATTGCGTTCTCGCTAAACTACATTCCCTTTCTGGGGCCCTTGGTTGCGACCCTGTTTCCGACCCTGTTTGCGATGACGCAGTTCTCATCGTGGTACACGGTGATACTGCTTTTTGGCTGTCTCAACCTCATCCAGTTCGTTGTCGGCAGCTATATCGAGCCGCGTATTGCCGGTAGCGCGCTTGCGATCTCGCCTGTGGTCGTTCTGTTCTCGGTGTTCTTCTGGAGCTATCTCTGGGGAATTTTCGGAGCCTTTATTGGTGTTCCGATCACCATCGCGCTTTTGACATTCTGCGAAATGCACCCATCCGGCAGATGGATTTTTGAGCTGTTTGGCGAGCCGGAGCAGGCGGGGTGAGGTGTCGGCAATCTCGAACCGGGCTGAGGATGGAAACAATGTCCAATAATTGGGTTATCGCAGGAGTAAACGGATTCAGTCAGGTAATGGGATCTCGATAATGCAATAAAGGGAGTGATCGCTATGGCTGTTCAAACGGACGAAGGCTCGATTCTTCTCATAAAAAAACTCGGTGGTCTTTTACTCGTCGTTCTGGGTTTCATCGTGATGGCCGCAGGCATAAGCGCGGATTCGACAGGCTTCGTGGTTCTCGGCACGTTGGTTCTCGTCGCCGGTGCGATTTTGCTGGCGCTGAAAATCATTCGCCGAAATGAGGCCGGGCCCACGCGATAACTGACCGCCCGCAAGCGAGCATTGCGATAGAACGTCCGCAAGGTTGCTGCGCGAATGACGCGGAGCCGAATATCACTTCGGCGCCGTGTTCTTGTAGATTTTCCCGTCCTTCATGATGATCAGGAAATCCTTGTCCGGATTGGCGATGAGATTGATGTTCTCCAGCGGGTTTCCGTCGACGAGCAACAGATCGGCGAGCGCGCCTTGCTCGACCACCCCGAGCTTGCCGGGGTAAGGATTGCGCCTGCCGGAGATGGACAGAAGTTCGGCATTGGTCCCGGTCGCCATCGCCAACGCTTCGGTCCCGCACCTACATCCGCAGTTTGTCTCAAATGATGCGGATGATGTGCAATGCGGTGATCTGCTTCAATGCAGTACGATGTCGAATGTCGGGATGAACTCCATCCCGGGGTAACGATAAAGTGCCTCGGTCGAACGCAGGAGGTGATCGCAATGAAGGATATACCGATAGGCGCTAAAGGGCGCTTCGGGCTGGAGGTGACGTCCCAGCACTTGGCAAGCCAGTTCAAGGATCCGATGTTGCCGCCGGTGTTCGCGACGCCGATGATGATTCTGGCGATGGAGAATGCTGCGCTCAATGCGATCCGCGCCTATCTGGAGTCGGGCGAGAGTGCCGTCGGAACCGTCGTTGATGTCCGGCATCTCGCGGCAACGCCAGTTGGGCAGCGCGTGACGGCGTATGCGGAGGTCACGCATGTCGAGGGGCGCCGGATCGTGTTTGCCGTTTCGGCACGTGACGAAACCGAAGAAATAGGAAAGGGCATGCACGAACGGATGGTGGTCGATCTTGCCCGCATCGAAAAGCGTCTTGAGGCAAAGCGCGCACAATCGCGGGCCAATCGAAAGAGCGAAAGTTAAGGGCGGCTGGATTTCGACTGTCGTTCAATGCCTGAATTGGTATGCTGCTCATTCGATACGTCAATGATCGCCGAACCGGGCAAGTCAGATGCTTGTTCGACGGCGGTTTGGTTCTGCAACCGGAAAGATTGACGCGATGGAAGAATACGATCTGTACATCAATGCCAAGAAGCCAGCCATCGGGCTCTACGTACGTAAAGGTGCCGGGCTGCCTGACCTCGCCGATAAACAGGACTGGGTATTCGACGGCACCGCGGCGCGGGATTTGCTGCCTCCGAGCGTTCTGGAAGGCGTCGCCGCCAGCGGCCATGCGTTTCGGGATATGGATTAGGACATAAGTTGTGGCGCGCTGACTCCACGGCCTGTCTCTGCAATCCCATTACCCGGATAGGGTATGGGGGTTGCCCGGTCGCCGTGAATAAAGGTTAGGGCTGGTGTCGTGCCTTGTCGCGCAATAACAATGGTGCTGGCCCGTATCGTTCGTCGATCCGGTCGTGCGTTGGACAAGGATACCGATCGGATCGAATATGGTTTCAAGCCTGCCGCCCCCCGTATCGCAGTCGGTTGCCTCAAGGCTCACGCGCGCGGCGATATTTATGGTTGTGACGATCAATCCGGGAGCGGAGGCCGAGGGGACGATCCGTAGCCTGTGCGCCGATCTCTCCAGCCTGCTGCGCGGCGTCGGGTTCCGCAATCTCAACGGGCAATTGTCCTGCATCATGGGGTTCGGCTCCGAGGCGTGGGACCGGCTGTTCGGCGCGCCGAGGCCGAAGGACCTACATCCGTTTCGCGAAATTCGCGGGGTGCATACGGCGGTCTCAACGCCCGGCGACATCCTCTTTCATATTCGTGCGGCAAGCATGGACCTGTGCTTCGAGCTTGCCACGCACATCATGTCCCGGCTCGCCGGCGCGGTTTCGGTCGCGGACGAGGTGCATGGCTTTAAATTTTTCGACGACCGCGATCTGATCGGCTTTGTCGACGGCACCGAAAATCCGGCTGGGCAGGCCGCCGAAGTCGCCACCCTCGTGGGCGACGAGGATTCCGATTTTACCGGTGGTAGTTATGTGATCGTGCAAAAATATCTGCATGACCTGGAGCGGTGGAACAAGGTGCCTGTCGAGGAGCAGGAGAACATCATCGGCCGGCACAAGCTCTCCGATATCGAGCAGCCCGATTCAGTGAAGAAGCCGTATGCGCATAATGTTCTCACCTCGATCGAAGAGAACGGTGAGCAGCTTCAGATCGTGCGCGATAACATGCCGTTCGGCGAGGTGGGCAAAGGCGAGTTCGGCACCTATTTCATCGGCTATGCCCGCTCGCCGCAGCGCATCGAGAAGATGCTGGAAAATATGTTCATCGGCAATCCGCCGGGTACCTACGACCACCTGCTGGATTTCAGCCGGGCGGTGACGGGTAGTTTGTTCTTCGTGCCGACAGCGACTTTCCTCGATGATGTCGACCCTGCAGCGCAACCCGCTGCCGATACTGGCGTGAAGCAGTCCGAGGAGGCTGCGCCGCTTGCGCGCTCGAGCGACGGTTCACTCGGCATAGGATCCCTGAAGAAAGAGGCAGGACATGAATAATCTCCACAGGCAGCTCGCGCCCATTTCCGATGAGGCATGGGAGCAGATCGAACAGGAAGCCTCGCGCACGCTCAAACGCCATCTGGCGGCGCGCCGCGTGGTGGATGTCGTCGGCCCCAAGGGCTTCGATGTCTCGGCCGTTGGCACCGGGCATCTCAAACAGATCAAAAGCCCAGGAGATGGCGTGGAGACGCGACAGCGCGAGGTCAATGCGTTCGTCGAACTGCGCGTTCCTTTCCAGCTTACGCGGCAGGCGGTCGATGACGTGGATCGGGGTGCGGAGGATTCAGACTGGTCGCCTGTAAAAGAGGCTGCGCGCAAGATTGCCTTTGCGGAAGATCGCGCGGTCTTCGACGGTTTTACTGCTGCCGGGATTCAGGGAATTCGCGAGGGTGCCAGCAATGCGCCGGTCGCGCTTCCGGCCAATGCCACAGGTTATCCGGGGGCCGTCGCGCAGGCGGTGAGCCGGTTGCGTCTGGCCGGGGTCAACGGGCCGTATGCCCTTGTGCTCGGCGCGGACGCCTACACGGCGGCCACTGGCGGAAGTGATGACGGATATCCGATCCTCCATCATATCGAGCGCGAAGTGGATGGTGGAATCATCTGGGCGCCCGCTATCAAGGGCGGGTTCGTGCTCACGACCCGCGGCGGAGATTTCCAGCTGGATATCGGGCAGGACATCTCGATCGGTTACCTCAGCCATTCCGGCACGGTGATCGACCTCTATCTGCAGGGGACTTTCACGTTCCAGATGCTGACGTCCGAGGCCGTCGTGGTTCTCGGTCCCGCAGGGAAATAAGGGCTCGGGTCGCTCAGATCGCTTGAACGAACTCGACGCCGATCTCGTCGCCGCGCTGCCAGACGAGACGGCAGGGTGTGAGCTTGCGCACATCCTTGGTCAAAGCGAGGGCGATCTTGCTGCCGAGCTTGCCGCCGTTCTGAACGGACAGGCGGGCGCCGGTGGCGGACAGGTCGATCACTGTGCACGGTCGCTTGGCAAAGCCGCCGTCCAGCGTCAGCCAGACACCGAGCTGCGTTTTGTGACGCGTCTTGCGCGATTCTCGTTTGAAAACGCCCATCGATCCCTCTCTTGTCCTTCGAGTAGGCGGAGATATAGCACCTGGAACTTTCGGAAAATTTGATCGAAAAGCCGGGTTCATCGGTGCCTCGGATACCTTTTGTTAAGCATGGCCCGGTGCGCCTTGGCCAAAAGCAGGGATTTCTCCTGCGTTTTCATTGTCCTGTTGCCTGTGCGACCGTTCCGCATGATTAACGGAATACAAACACACTCCCGCCAGAGTCCTGTCGTCATTTGCCGTGGCGTTCGCACGGCGGGGTGGATTCGTTTTCTCGATGCGTGGTCTGTCGTTTCTCGTTTTGGCGGTCGTTGCCGCAGGCGTTGCGCCTGCGCATGCGACGTTGCGTATCACGCGTGACCACGGCGGTTATGTCGAGGAATACAAGGCGAAGTACGAGCGCATCCGCGCGAACGGCGAACGCGTCGTTATCGACGGCATCTGCAATTCCGCCTGCACGCTGGTGTTCGGGATTGTGCCAAACAGCAAGATTTGCGTGACGCCGCGTGCCAGCATCGGCCTGCATCAAGCCTATTACGACAAGTCCTTCACCTTCGGCATCAAGGTCACGAGCACGGAGGGGACATCTGAGTTGATGTCTTATTACCCGCAGCCGGTGAAGGACTGGCTCCGCCGCAACGGTGGCCTCACCACCACCATGAAGAAAATCAAGAACGGACCAGATCTATGGAAGATCGCCGATCCGTGCCCGGAAGATTTCTGATCTAATCCGCTACAGGCGTCAGCTTGCAGGTCATGTCCTTGCCGCCGGGCAGGGCGATCTGAGCGGTGTCGCCCTTATTCCACAGCCGCGCCTGACCTTTTGGATATTGCGCTTCGTAGCGTGCGCCGGATCCGGACAAGGCCTGTTTCAGCACGACGTTCTCTTTCCGGCCGGCGACATAGGCATAGCTGGGGCTGCTGTTCACGAACACCACGGTGAGCGAAACGTTGTCGCCTTGGCATGCTGCGTTGAACGGACCGAGACTCATTCCACCTTTTGCCGCTCGTGCAGCCCGCGAGTCTGAACGCAAAGTGCTGATCCGGCCGACATAGGATTCCGCAAGGCATCGCTCCTTGTCGGTGGAGGACAGGCACTCGTTGCGCTGCTTGATCCAGATGTCCTGATCCTTGAGGACGTTCGCTTGCGAGATGCTGGCGTCCTCGCGCGCCAGCGTGAGCAGGCGCGTGGCTTCGCGATCGAGCATCGCAAGAGTTTTATCGCCGCAGATCGTTTTCTCGACCGGCGCATTTGCCTTCGCGCAATCGAAGCCAGCCTGGGCGACAGCCGGTTGCGCTGAAGCAGGAGAGAGGCTGCAGCACCAGCAGAAGGCCGTCATGAAGACGAGGGCAGGTTTCATATTCGTCTCCGGTCGTCCTGCATTAGTTCCTTGTGTCTACATTCTTAGTCGTAAATCGTGCCGTCTTTGCGGGTAAAAATCCGCCGCCACGAGCGCGAGAGGAGGCTTCGCGGGATCGTTCATGTTTCACTCGCGAGCTAAAACGTCACCACGCCGCGGATCGACTTGCCTGTCTTCATCAACTCGAATCCCTTGTTGATGTCGGCAAGCGGCATCACGTGGGTGATCATCGGGTCAATCTGGATCTTGCCCTGCATGTACCAGTCGACGATCTTCGGCACGTCGGTGCGGCCGCGCGCGCCGCCGAACGCCGTGCCTTTCCAGACGCGGCCGGTGACGAGCTGGAATGGACGTGTTGCAATCTCCGCGCCTGCGGGCGCGACGCCGATCACGACCGACTGGCCCCATCCGCGGTGGCAGGCTTCCAGTGCCTGCCGCATCACCGTGACGTTGCCGGTGCAGTCGAACGTGTAGTCCGCGCCGCCGATCTGGTCAGCGCCATGCTTGGTCATGTCGACGAGGTAGGGAACGAGGTCCTTGCCGACTTCCTTCGGGTTGACGAAATGCGTCATGCCGAAGCGTTCGCCCCAGGCCTTGCGGTCGTTGTTGATGTCGACGCCGATGATCATATCGGCGCCCGCGAGCCTCAGGCCCTGCAGCACGTTCAGGCCGATGCCGCCGAGGCCGAAGACGATGGCCTTCGCGCCCGGTTCGACCTTGGCCGTGTTGATGACCGCGCCGATGCCGGTGGTGACGCCGCAGCCGATGTAGCAGACCTTGTCGAAGGGAGCGTCCTCGCGGATTTTAGCCACTGCGATCTCGGGGAGCACAGTGTAGTTCGCGAACGTCGAGGTGCCCATGTAGTGATGCACCGGCTTGCCTTGATAAGAGAAGCGCGAGGTACCGTCCGGCATCAGGCCCTGACCTTGCGTCGAGCGGATCGCGGTGCAGAGGTTGGTCTTGCGCGAGAGGCAGGAGGGACACTGGCGGCATTCAGGCGTGTAGAGCGGAATGACGTGGTCGCCCTTCTTCACGCTGGTGACGCCGGGGCCGACATCGACGACGATGCCCGCGCCTTCGTGACCGAGGATCGCGGGAAACAGCCCCTCGGGGTCGGCGCCTGAGAGCGTGAATTCATCGGTATGGCAGATGCCGGTCGCCTTGATTTCCACCATGACTTCGCCTTCGCGCGGGCCTTCGAGTTGCACGGTGGTGATTTCAAGCGGCTTGCCGGCGGCAATGGCGAGGGCGGCGCGAACGTCCATATCGGATGATCCTTGAAGTGGTGGGTGACGTTTTTGTTACGCGAGCGCAGCACGCCCCCGCAATTTGGCTGATTGCCTCCCAGCATAGGTTCGGGCAATCAGAACGGCAAATGAATCAGAGATCGGATGATCTGGCCGCGCGCGTCGCGCCAGCGGTATTTGTAGTGCTGTGGAGCTCCGGCTTCATCGGCACGAAATATGCCGTCTCGGGCGCGGAGCCGCTGACCTTTCTCACCATCCGCATGTTCTATGTTTCGGCGCTGCTTGCGATCATCATCGCGATCTGGCGTCCGAAATGGCCGAACCTGCGCGAGGCGGCGCACAGCGCAGTCGCAGGTCTTCTGGTCCACGGCTTCTATCTCGGCGGCGTCACCATTGCGATCTATCTTAGCGTGCCAGCCGGACTGTCGGCATTGATCCCCGGTCTGCAGCCAATCCTGACATCGACGCTTGCCAACCGCTTCCTCGGCGAGCGCGTCACGTTGCTGCAATGGGGCGGACTTTTGCTCGGTCTCGCCGGCGTGTTGCTCGTGCTGCGCTCGCGTCCGATGTCGGGAGACATTGGCTGGGGATGGTTCGCGACCTGCGTGGCGCTCGTCAGCATCACCATCGGCACGCTTTATCAGAAGCGTTTCTGCGGCCGGATCGACTGGCGCACCGGCAATACGATCCAGTATCTGACCTGCGGCACTGTCTACGCCATCGGCGCATGTCTGTTCGAGACGCGGGTGGTGCACTGGACCGCCGAATTCATCCTTGGCGTGAGTTGGCTCGTGGTCGCGTTGTCGATTGGTTCGATCAGCGTGCTGTACTGGCTGATCCGCCGCTCGGCAGCGACGCAGGTTGCGAGCCTGTTCTATCTGGTGCCTGCGACCACGGCGCTGATGGCTTACGTGCTGTTCGATGAGCGGCTGGATAAACTTGGCGTCGTCGGCATGGCGATCTGCGCGGCCGGCGTATTTCTGGTGAACAAGCCGACGCCGAAGCCCGAGGTTTCGCCGGGGAGTTAGACCACAACGGCATCCTGTTTCATTTTATCATCGTCTCGGCCTCGGTGCGGAGCGCCTGTCGCGAGGGATCGCGTGAGTAGAACATGTGTCCGCCCGGGTAGACCACGAGCCTAACGCGATTGGGCGTGGCGTAGGCGGGTAGCTGGTCGAGGACCATCTTGGAGCCGTAATACGGCGTCGCGAGATCGAACAGCCCGTGCGCGACAAGCAACTGCAGTTTCGGATCGAGCGCGAGAATCTGCCGCAGTTGCTCGATTGAATTCGCCGGGCTGGGGCCTTGGCCGAAATTCCAGGCTTTCGCGACTGCATTGTTGAGCAGGTGGTATGAGCCCGTCGGCCGCCAGTTGAGCTTGCGCGTATAGAGATCGACCGCAGCGCTGGTGAGCGGTGCAATCAACGGCTCCAATGACGGATCGCCGAAACGGTAGAAGCTGGAATCCGGGTTGGGATCATTGCCAAGGATCGATGCGTCGTAGCGTCCTGTCACCTTGCCGTTCTTGCGATCGAATTCCCGGCGGAATTCGAGGACGTCGAAGCGGCCGGCCAACCGGCGGCTGACCTCCCGATCGATTCCGGTAAGGGCTGCGACTTTATCGGCGATGCGGTTCGTCGCAGCGGTATCGGTTTCGCCTTTGACCAGATCGAGCAGAAAATCGCTTGATGCATATTTTTCGACATCGGTCATGTCAGCGCGGCTGACAGGCCCCTTCGACTGCCGCGCAACTGCGGCCATGGTCGGAAGGCTCGCCACATATTGCAGGAGGCTGGAGCCTGAGAATTCGCGGAAATCGAATACCGGCGAAATCAGGATGAGACCTTTCACGCCGACACCCTGATCAATCTCCAGGTTGCGTACGACGCGTGGTCCGCGAAAGCCGCCATAGCTTTCGCCGACGACGAATTTTGGCGAGACGAGGCGGTTCGATTTTTCCAGCCAGCGGCGGATGACCACCGAAAGAGCCGAGATATCGCCATCCACCGAATAGAGCCGCTTGCGCACGTCATCGCTTGTGGACACGAAACGGCTGTAGCCCGTGCCAACCGGATCGATGAAAACCAGATCGGTGAAGTCGAGCCAGGTGTCGGCATTGGGTTGAGGATCGGGCGAGGCGGACGGACTCAGAGCGTCGCCGCTCATCCCCACACGCCAGGGTCCCAGATTGCCGAATTGCAGCCAGGCGGATGACGCACCCGGCCCGCCGTTGAAGATGAAGGTGACCGGACGCGTGAGTGGATCGGCGCCATCGAGTTGATACGAGGTGAAGGCGATATCGGCTTCCGGCTCGCTCTTGGCGTCGAAAATGCGGATCGAACCTGCGGTGGCTTTGAAGGCGAGGGTGCGGTCGGGGAGAGTGAGTGTCTGCTTCGTCGTGGAATTGGGCGGCAGGCGATTTTGCCCGGCAATGGCCGGTGAGGCTGGCTGGGGGTTGCCCGCATGGTCAGCACCTCCCTTCACCGCCTTCTGGCCCGATGGAAGCGCTGCTGCAGGGGGTGGCGGAGCGGAAGACGCTGTGGGTGGTGGCTGAGACGCTTCCTGCGCGTCAGCAGATGTTGCCACCAGCAGCGTCAGAAATGCGGCAGCGATTGTTGCCGAGCGCGACGTCGAGAACGCGAGAGCCATTGCTGCCTCCTTGCTTTCCCTTCGATACGACGGTCGCGATACCGGCCCGATCCGCAATACCGCGATTGCACATGAAGCTGTGTCAGGGTGGGTGCCTTGGCAACAGGAATTCGCGGACCGGCCATCACTAGTCGGTTATGAAGTCAGTCCCGTGCGCAGAAGGCTAGGTTTTGGTTTTCCTATAGGCCGCCAGCGCACGTTCGCGTGCAGCTTTGTGATCGACGATCGGCTCCGGGTAGGTTTTCCCGAGCGTAACGCCCGCTGCCGCAAGCTCCATCGGCGTGGCATCCCAGGGCTTGTGGATGAGCGCGGGCGGCAGCTTCGCAAGCTCGGGCACCCATTTTGCGACATACGCTCCGTCAGGATCGAATTTCTCGCCCTGCAGGATGGGATTGAAAATACGGAAGTAGGGCGCGGCATCCGCGCCGCAGCCCGCGACCCATTGCCAGTTGCCGGGGTTGCTGCCGGGATCGGCATCGACCAGCGTATCCCAGAACCATGCTTCGCCCTCGCGCCAGTCGAGCAGCAGATGTTTCACCAGAAACGAGGCCGTCACCATGCGGATGCGGTTCTGCATCGCGCCGGTGTGCCAGAGCTCGCGCATACCGGCATCGACGATCGGATAGCCGGTGCGGCCCTGTTGCCAGGCGTGTAATGTTTTGGCGTCGCACCGCCATGGAAAATCGTCGAAGGACGATTGCAGATTGCGCCGGTGCAGATCGGGATGGTCGAACAAAAGATGGCGGCAGAATTCCCGCCAGCCGAGTTCGGACAGGAATTTTTCAGCGTCGCGGGACCGTGCCGGATGTTGCTCGGCGGCAAAGCGCGCGGCGTGAAACACCTGCCGGGGAGAAATCTCGCCGAAACGCAGATGCGGCGACAGATGCGAGGCGTGATCGCGGCCGGGAAAATCGCGGCCGATGGCGTAGCCCTTGATCGCTTCATCGAGAAAATCATTCAGCCGTCGATGCGCGCCGGATTCGCCGGGCGTCCATGTCTCGCGCAGGCCGCCCGCCCAGTCGGGGTGCGTAGGTTCGAGCTTCCAGTCTTTGAGGTTTTCGCTTTTGACGGATTCGACCGGCGGCGGCAGCTTTCGAACGGCAGGGAGCGGGCGGGGCGGATCGCCCTGCGACCGCACACGCTTCCAGAACGGGGTGAACACACGAAGGCCATTGCCTTCCTTGTTGCGGATGCTGGGCGGTGACGCGAGCAGATCGCTCGGGCTGATATGCGTTTCCACGCCGATCTCGTGCAGCGCTTCCGCTGTGTCCTGTGCTCTCGCAGCTTCGGCCGGTATCTCGCTATCGATCCAGAAAACGGCCAGAGCACCAGTATCCTTGGCAAGGCGCGGCAGAATGGCGCGCGCATCGCCTTTGCGCAGGACAAGATGCTGGCCGAGCTTTTTCAGATCGGTGTCGAGAGCGCGCAACGAACTCGCCAGCCACCATTGCGTGGCCGCACCGAGTGATCGATTGCCGCCTTTGCCGGTATGCGTGTCGTCGAGAATGTAAAGGCAGACCAGAGCCGCTCCGGTCTCCCTTGCTGCGACAAGGGCCGGATGATCGGACAGGCGCAGGTTGTCGCGAAACCAGACGATGACAGGTTGGGTGGAGGCGTTCATGAATAAGGAGATTGTGGGGGAATGAGGAGATCACCTTTATCAACGCGCCAGAAATGAAAAAGGAGCGCCAGAGCGCTCCTTTTTTGAGTCCGTGAGAGGCCGCTTACTTAGGCTGCGGCACGATGCGGATATACGGCTTCGGCGACTTCCAGCCGTTGGGATAGATTTTCTTCGCATCGTCGTCGGACACCGATCCGCTGATGATGACGTCCTCGCCTTGCTTCCAGTCGGCCGGCGTCGAGATGTTGTGCTTGGAGGTGAGCTGGAGGGAGTCGATCGCGCGCAGGATTTCCTGGAAGTTGCGACCGGTGCTCATCGGATAGACCAGAACCAGTTTGATCTTCTTGTCCGGACCGATCACGAACACGTTACGCACAGTGGCGTTGTTCGCTGCGGTACGGCCGTCCGAGGTGCCCTGCGTGTCGGCGGGGAGCATGTTGTAGAGCTTGGACACTTTGAGATCGGTATCGCCGATCATCGGATAGTTCGGCGCCACGCCGACCACGTCCTTGATGTCATCGCCCCAGAGCTTGTGGTTGGACACCGGGTCGACCGACAGTCCGATCAGCTTGACGTCGCGCTTGTCGAATTCCGGCTTGAGGCGGGCGAGCGCGCCGAGCTCGGTGGTGCAGACCGGCGTGAAATCTTTCGGGTGTGAGAAGAGGAGCGCCCAGTGATTGCCGATCCAGTCGTGGAAATGAATATGACCTTCCGTCGTGTCGGCTTCGAAGTCGGGAGCGGTCGCGCCTATCTGAAGTGCCATGATTTTAGCCTTGCCTTTCTGTGGTTTGTCGTGGGTTTCGTTGGCGAATATAGGCCCACGCACGCAACGCGAAAATACTGTGGCGAAAAGGATGATAACGTTCTCCGCGCGCCACCTGCGGCGACATGAACGTTCTGTTCATTTACGCGATAGGAGAAGGCACGTTCTCGTGAATTAACTAAAATGCCGCGAAACCGCCCCGGCGGTGCCCCACGCGCGCCTATTCGATCGGGAGAATGAACCTTGCCGCCGGTGAGTGTGACCAAAACGCAAGCCCGGCGCACGATGAATGGTCGCCCGACCGTTCATTAAGGCAACGTTAAACTCCGTGAGCAAATGCTACGGACGTATTCAGTGAGTTAGTAACATGTCTATCCAGGACAGCCCCGCCGATCTCTCCGAACTCATCCGTCAGGTTGAGACCCTGCAAGACGAAGCCGCCCGTGCATCCGCCATCAGTGCGCTGCACATGGTGAGAGATGGGGTCATCACCGGCGAAGGGCCGACCACGTTGGGTCGCATTCACTTCTCCCGCTCGCTCGATGCCGACGACACCGCCTGGTGTGCCCGGATTCTGACCGCCGCCGGCGTGCGCGACCTTCCGGTCAGCCGCGCCGAGGTGGAGACGCTTTTCCAGATCGGCGAAGCTGCCGCTGACCGTTCCGATGACGGTCTGTTTGACGATCTTCTCGCCAAGGCCGTGGTTCATCATGCCGCAGCTGCTTCGGGCTTGCCGGTGCCGCCGCGCTCGGTCGCGCTGCAGCCGGGTACCGCGATCGAGAGCTGGGCGCCGACCACTGCGGTGGGCGTCAATGTCGAAGTGCTGGAATGGATCGCGACGCAGATGCGCGGCAAGCGCCGCAGCAACCGCGTGCTGAAGACCCTGGTTGCGGCCTGCCTGATCGGAGCCGCGACGCTGCCGCTGGTGGCTGCGCTTCCGAGCGTGATTGATCTCGCGACCTGAGCCGCGCGTCTTTTACGAATTGCAGAAACAAAAATCGCCGGACCGCTGCAGCGGTCCGGCGATTTGCTTGAGAGGACAGGGCGATCAGCGCGTTGCGTTGGCGTGTTTCCGGTCCGACTTGTCCGCGGTGTCAATCGGCTCGAGCCCGAGCGTGCGGCCGGGGAAGCCCGCGACATCGAAATAACGCTGGCCGAGAACGCGCTGATACTGCACCACGGTCCGCAGCCCGTTATCGCTGGGCTTTGAAATCAACCGGCTGGTGACGGCCGCCTTGGGCGTGATGCCGTTCGGGATCGCTTCCGAAAGCACGCGCCCCATCAGCCCGCCATTGGCGGTCGAACGCAGGCCGAGGATCTGCGCGATGGTCATGCCGACGTCGGCATTGCTGGCGGGCAGCGTGTCGACATAGCCGGATTTGAAGTCAGGACCGATCGCGGCCATGAAGTTCATGGTATCGGCACGGCTGAAATTGCCGTGCATGCCCTGACCTTGCTGCAGGCGGGTGTCTGAGACAGTGACGCCACACAGCAGTGGATCGCCGCAATCGGTAGCGTAGGAACGGAAGTTGATGACGATCGCCGGATGCGGCGTCGCGCCTGCGCCCTTCAGGTTGATCGCGGAGAGAGGCAACGTGCCGGGAATGCGGCCAAGCTCGTCATGCACGAACAGACCGCTGACATAGTCCTGCTTCAGCAGTGTGGCGACGATCTTGCGCGCCAGCGCCTTGTTCGGCTTTTTGCCCTTCTTGCCCGTTCCCGGAATGTAGACGAGGTCCGAGCCGCCATTGGCTGCCACGATCACGTCGGGCTTGGCGGGGTTCTTGCCGATCAGGCCGTTACCGAGGTGGGGGTAGGTGTTTGCCGCGACCGGCTGGTTCTTGTTGTCAGGGTCGTTGAGCGGAAGATCGAGCGCCTTGGCGAGGTCGAGCGCGACGAAGCCCGGCGGCAACTGACCTTTGGGAACGCCTTTATATTCGCCCTTGGCGGCGCCGCTGGTCGTGCTTTCCTTCGAGATCGTCGAGAACCCGTGGTCGGCCGAGACGACGATGTTGGTCGAGTCCTCGAGGCCGAGGTCTTTTAGCGCCTGCCGTAGCTGGGCGAGGTTGTTGTCGGCGTTCTTGATGGCGGCGAGCGAGGTCGGGCCGTTGATGCCCGGCGTCAGCTTGCCGAGGCTGTCGCCCTGGTTGTGCTGCGTGCCGTCCGGGTCGCGCGACCATAGCACCAGCACGAAGGGCTTGTTGCGCGCCTTGAACATCGGCAGCACGGCCTTGGTCACCACGTCGGTGAAGTATTGCTGCTGATCGATGTTGGCGACGGTGGTGCCGGGTTTATCGGAATTGCCGGCCTTGCCGTTCTCGCCGCGCGTGGGTGCTTTCACCGGCAGGTTGGCGGCTTCGAGGGCTTTCTTGATCTCGTCGGAAAGAGGGATACCGAGATCCTTGCCGTCCTTCGACGCGCCGGTCTGGTCGTCGATGACGATCGTCTTCGCGCCGCTGCGCTCGGTGTGATCGAACATCAGGGTCGGGCCGAGCTTGCCGACTGCGGCGGTGGAGAAACCGGAGCGGCGGGCGGCCGCGAGGATCGTTTCCTCGTTGAGATAGTTGCCACCGAAATGGTCGTCGACATCGCCGAGCACCGGATCGTTCTCCAGGAACGGCGTCATCGATCCATGCGCGGCGCCGACTGGATAGCCGGAATAGATGGTGTTGCTGTAGACGCCGGTGTCGCCGAGATAATGGCCGGTCGCCATGCCCGAAGAGTTCGGCATGGTGAAGGTCGGGAACAGGGAATGGGGGTTCCTGAAGTTCACGCCCGCGTCCCGCAGCGCCGCCATTGCCGGTGCGGTTTCCGGGGTAACCTTCAGCGCCCGCAGGCCGTCCGGCACGAACAGGATCAGATTATGCGGTGTGGCGTTGGCGGCATGGCTTGCGGAGGACAGGGCGGAGAGCAGGCCGGCAACGGCAAGGCGAAGCGGCAGCGAAACGCGGGCGCGCATGAATGTCTCCTGAGGGGATGAAAACAGGCGGGTCCGGTGTAGTTTCTCCTCATGACAGTCTTGTTACATGTCGTGAAGTTCACACAGGGACGACGGGATCGCTGATGGCGCGGACGATCAGGCATCTTCTTGTTCACGGCCGGGTGCAGGGGGTCGGTTTCCGCGCCTGGGCGCAGGACACTGCCGACCGGCTCGGTGTGGAAGGCTGGGTCCGGAACAGGCGGGGCGGCGAGGTCGAGATGGTGGTGGCCGGTTCAGTGCAGGCCGTTGCCGCGATGGCCGAGGCCTGCTGCCAGGGGCCGTCCTTTGCCCGGGTCGCCCGTGTCGAGGAACGAGACGCGCAGGAGGGTGAACTGAGGGTTCGCGGCGAGGAAAGGGGCTTCGCCGGGCTGCCGACGATTTAGGAACAGCTTACCGAAAACCGACAGGCCGCTTGTCAAGTTACCGCGAAACATCTAGCACTGGCGCGGTATTCCCTTATTTATTGGGCTATCGTGGGCACCCTTCCGCTGATTACGCCTGGCTTCCGTCGCATCCGGGCAAGCATTGCCTGCTGGCTCGATGACATCGAGACCGGCTGGTCCATTCCGGCGTTCGTCCTGGGCTTCGTCGCGCTCTCGACGCTGATTTTAAGCATCGCCTACATCAACAGCAATTTGCACATGGACGTCCTCGAGACCTGGTCCGTGGGGCGAACCTGGGCCTGGGGGTTTTGGAAACACCCACCGCTGATGGGGTGGATGGCTCATAGCTGGATGGATGTGTTTCCGCTGACGGACTGGTCGTTCTGTCTGCTGGCGATGGCCAATGCAGGACTCGCGCTGTTTGCCGTGGATCTGATCGCGCGCCGTTTCGTGCGCGGCGACAAGCGGGCCGTCATCCTGCTGCTGCTGCTGTTGATGCCGGTCTATCAATTCCATGCCGAGAAGTTCAACGCCAACACCGTACTGCTCGCGGTCTGGCCGCTGGCGACCTACTGCTTCCTGCGCTCGTTCGAGGAACGCACGGCGGGCTGGGCTGCCGCGACCGGCTTTTTGTGCGCGGTTGCGATGCTCGGCAAATATTATTCGATCTTTCTCCTGCTCGGATTTGTGATCGCCGCCATTCTTCATCCCGACCGCATGCGGTATCTGCGCTCCAAGGCACCGTGGATTTCGCTGGTGTGCGGGCTGATCGGGATCGCGCCGCACGTTTATTGGCTGTGGCAGAACAATTTCGGGCCGTTTCATTATGCGATGCATATGCACGTCAAGCACGACGTTCATTCGTTCAAGGGCGTCGTGCTTTTCGCGTTGACCAATATTGCCTACCTGCTGCTGCCCGTGGTCAGCCTTGCCGTCATGCTGCGTTCGCAATTGCGCGAATGGGGAAAGAACCTCAAGGCGCTGCCACCCGGGCTGTTGCTGTTGCTTCTGGTGTTCGCGGCAAGCTTCCTGTCGCCGATGCTGACGGTCCTTATTCTCGCCAGCGATTTGCCGACGACATGGCATTTCCAGGGACTGTTCTTCGTCATCCTGATCGCTGTCTGTGCCTTGCGTTTTGAGATTCCCCGCGTCGAGACGGTTAATCTTGCGACCCTGGTCGGATCCCTTTTTCTGTGCGCACTGCTCGCGTCGCCGTTGTACGCGCTCTACCGGAACGTCAGGCCCAATGAGAGCGGTCGCGATTTTTACCGGGGCGCTTCCGACGTGTTGACGGCTGCATGGCATGAGGCCTACGGGACGCGGCTCGAACGCGTCAGCGGCGAAGACGGGCTTGCCTTCGCCACGGCGTTCTACAGCCCGGATCATCCCGTCTACAGCCGTCCTTTTGCTTATCAGCACGAATGGGGCATGCCGAGAAACAGTACTTTCGCAAAGGGCTGGAGCGCTCTTTGCTTTGAAGGCGAGGCTGGCTGCGTGGAGTGGATGACAAGGGTCGTGCAGGCCGCTCCCCGTGCGCGTCAGTGGACCTTCCCGGTGCATCTCTCTTTGTGGGGAATTCGCGGGGCGACGCGTAACGTGACGGCCATCATGGTTGCACCTCTTGCGAAGCCGGAAGAAGAGAGCGCACCGGCGGAACGGCTCGACGAGGTCGGAGCTCGCAAGCGTACCGACTGATCACGCAGCGAGAACGATCTTGCGGAACGCGGCCGAAATGGCGCGCAGCGCCGCGAGCTGCGTGGCATCGCTCACACGCGAATAGAGCATGACTTTCGATTTGCCGAGCTTCGGCAGTTTATAAGTCGCACCGATATCGATCAGGCCTGGCGGGGCGATGCGACGGGCAAGCGGCGCCGCGCCGAGGCCTGCTTCGGCCGCCGCAACGACGGCGGTGACGCCGCCGCCGATGAACGTCTCCGTCCACGGCAGTTTCGCCTTATCGAGTGCACGCACCGCAAGGGCGCGAACGCCGCAGGACGGCGCGAGTGTTGCGATGGGGAGTCGTTCCCCGACAGCCCATTTGAACGTCGGCGCAGCGAACCAGCCGAATTCATCCTCGGTCAGCTTTTCGCCGCCGCGATGGCTTCCTTCCGGCCGCACGATCACCGCGTCGAGCGTCCCGGCATCGAAGGCATCGAGCAGGTCGTGTGAAAAACCGATCTGCACGGTGATGGTGAGCGAAGAGGAGAGCGACCGCAGTCGCTCCATGATGGGCACAAGCTCCGGACCGGCGGCGTGATCGCTGAAGCCGAGTGCGAGTTGCTTGCGCGCAGCCTGCGTGCCGTTCAACGCGCGGTCGTGCGCATCGATCAGGGCCTGCGCGTCCTGCCGGAACGTGATGCCGTCCGCAGTCAGCCGGACGGCACGGGGCGAGCGTTCGACGAGGCGCCTGCCGAGCGTCGCCTCCAGCCGCTGCAGTTTCATGGAGACCGCGGCCTGCGTGGTGCCGAGCACTTCGGCTGCGCGGGTGAAATTCTGCAGGTCCGCCACCAGCAGGAAGGCCTGAACGGTTTCGATGTCGAGCGTGCTCATGGCATAATCAATTTATGTTATCATTGATATCAAGAATGATAAGATACCAAAATCATGGTCGCGGGTCTAGCTTGCTTTTGTCAGCAAGGCATCACTTCAAGGAGACAGACCATGCCCCTCATCACCGTTCAGTATTCATCCACCAAGGAGATTCCTCCGGCAAAGGCGGAGATCGCCGCAGCCGTGAGCGAGTTGTCGTCGAACATCCTGCACAAGGATCCGAAGGTTACCGCGATCATCGTGCAGGCGGTCGAGGCGTCTGACTGGTTCGCCGGCGGCCGTTCGCTCGCCGAACAGAAGCTCTCGAGCGTCTGGCTCGATATCCACATCACCGACGGCACCAACAGCAAGGACGAGAAGGCCGAGTTCATCGCGGCGACGTTTAAGCGGTTCGGCGAACTGCTGGGGCCGCTGCACACCGAAAGCTATGTGCACGTGCACGAAGTGCGCGCGGACGCTTATGGCTTCGGCGGACTGACCCAGGAGCGGCGCTACATCGCGCGCAAATTGTGGATTCCGCCGTATCAATTGGCGGTTTGAAACGAATTCGGCTTTTCAGGCAGATGTTCGGGGCGGCGAAAGCTGTCCCGGACGCCTGCGTCAATTTGCATCCCGCGCTTTCTTCTGCGGTGAGCGGGCTTCTGGCAAAGTCTCGCCTCACGACCCTTGCATCAATATATGCATTTCCGGTAGATCATTTTATCCATCAGAAATTGGGGTTTTGCCATGTTCAGCCACATCATGGTCGGTTCGAATAACATCGAAGCGGCGAAGAAATTCTATGACGCGATTTTCACCGCAGCCGGTGGAACGGCCGGGACCGTCGATGCAAAGGGCCGCGTCGCCTATACCGACGGCAATGTCCGATTCCTGATCACCAAGCCGATCAACGGCCAGCCGGCGACCTTTGCCAATGGCGGCACCATCGGCCTAAGCATCAAGAGCCCGGCTCTGGTCGATGCATGGCACGCGGCCGGCGTTGCGAACGGCGGCACCACCGCTGAAAATCCTCCGGGCGTTCGCGAGTCGGGCGGCAAGAAGGTGTACCTTGCCTATATGCGCGATCCCGACGGCAACAAGCTCTGCGCCCGGTCGTCTTACCCCGGCTAAAGGCCGCGACGATCAATCCGCCGCTTCGGGCAGGGCCGGTTCGAGAGCGCCGAACACGTCCTCGAACGCCTGCCGGAGTGCGACATCGACATCCGCCATCGTCACCGGCAGGCCGAGATCGGCGAGGCTGGTCACGCCGTAGCGGGGATCCTCGATCCCGCACGGCACGATGCCGGTGAAATGCGACAGCTCCGGCTCAACGTTGATGGCGATGCCGTGCGTCGACACCCAGCGTTTCAGCCGGACGCCGATCGCGGCGATCTTGTCTTCATATCCATCGCCCTTGTCGGGCCGCTTCACCCAGACGCCGACGCGGTCTTCCCGCCGTTCGCCGCGCACGTTGAAGGCAGCCAGCGTTGCGATGATGAGCTGTTCGAGGCTGGCGACGTAGGCACGTACGTCCGGGCGCCGCCGCTTCAGGTCCAGCATCAGGTAGACCACGCGCTGGCCGGGACCGTGATAGGTGAACTGGCCGCCGCGGCCGGTGGCGAACACCGGGAAACGGGCGTCGACGAGATCGCCCGGCCGGGCGCTGGTGCCGGACGTATAAAGAGGGGGGTGCTCCAGGAGCCAGACGAGCTCCGGTGCGGTACCTTCTGCAATCGCCGCCGCTCGCGCCTCCATGATCGCGAGCGCCTCCTCGTATTCGACCAGCGAATCCGTCACCCGCCATTCGACGGCGGCGCCGGCCGCGGCAGAAAACGGTGATGAGGCAAGGGTATCGCGAAAATTAACCATCTGTTCACCATAGCGTGGTGATCTGGAAAAAGCAGTCTTTCCGGGTCAGGTACAGTGGCGACAATCGATAACGTTTCCGTCGATCTCATGGTGGTTCTCGGGACCACCAGGATGCCGATTCACCAGGTCATGCGGCTGAGCCGCGGGGCCATCATCGAACTTGATGCCACCGAGCAGGACGAGGTCAAGGTTCTGGCCAACAACCTGCCGATCGCATCCGGGGCGGTGATCGTCAACCGCAACCGCATCGCCGTCGAGGTGAAGCGGATGCTGCCGAAAACGGCCGACCAGCGCTAGGCCCGGAGGGCTGCGGGCTCCGCCCAGCGGGTCGTTTTCGCAAGAAAGCCCCGGTTTTGAAGGCATAACAAGAAAGATGCGGGGCTGTGGGCCGAAGCTCTGTAAGCCCTTGTTTCTGAATGATCCATTTGTTACATCGGCGCCGTGACAGGGTCGATCCGGCCCGCCGGGGCCATGTTCCGGAATAGTCGCAAAGCGCTCGTGGCGGAATTGGTAGACGCGCTGCCTTGAGGTGGCAGTGAGTAAAATCGTGGGGGTTCGAGTCCCTCCGAGCGCACCAACCCAAAATTCCCATTGATTTAACTGGTATTTTTCTGCTTTCGCCTTCACTTGGTGATGGGCGGGGAATTGTTCCGATTCGGCCTGCGAAAGCTGGCTGGATTGCCGTTGGCAGCAGGCACAGCATGACCAGTTTCGAGATTCTTGAATTGCGTATCGGCCGTGCCGCACCCCTCGGTGCGTCGGGGGCACTCAGTGCTATCGACAAGCACAAGGTCGAGGGTACGCTCGCGGCGGGTCCTCTCGGTCTCGATGGAGACGAGCAGGCGGACAGAAAGCATCATGGCGGGCCGGACAAGGCGATCCACGCCTACGCGGTGTCGCATCTGCCGGGCTGGGCGAATGAATTGCCTGCGCAGGCAGAACGTTTCCGCCCCGGTGCGTTTGGAGAAAATCTCGTCATCGGTGGTGCGAGTGAAGACGACATCTGTCTCGGTGATCGCTGGCGCATCGGCTCAACGCTGGTCGAAGTCAGTCAAGGCCGCCAGCCGTGCTGGAAACTGAACTGGCGTTTCGAGGTGCCCGACATGGCGCGCCGCGTGCAGGAGAGTGGACGCACCGGCTGGTACTTTCGTGTGATCGAGCCGGGAGTCATTGCGGCGGGAGATCGAGGCACACTGGTGACGCGGCCGCATGCTGCGTGGACGCTCACCCGCACATCGCATCTGCTTTATCACGACCGGATGAATTGTCCGGCGCTGGCCGAACTCGCGAAGTTACCGGGCCTGCCGGAGAACTGGCGACGTCTGGCGGAAGCGCGGCTGTCTTCAGGCCAGACGGAGGACTGGTCGCGCCGTCTCGGCACGTCGGTGTAGCGCGCCGATTTCTGCGTTAAGACTCTGTTAACCAACGCGGCGCAGCCTTGCTCTCAGATGGCGGTGGAATCGGAACTTGAGCCGACAGCCGCATGAGAGAGCCGCACGGCGTAGTGCCCGGGCGGCTCTGTCATTTTCAAAAATCCGAGGATGAGGCACGGCTCACGCAGGCGATAGCAAGGTGGCCGCGCGGGCACGAGGTGTTTCCTCATGCCCGCGCGAAGTGCTTGTCAGAGCGCCAGTGCCCGTCCGTCGCTGCGCGGATCGTGCGCACCGGTGATCGTGCCGTCCGCGTCGATCTTGATCGCGCCGGGATGGCCCGCGAGCTGGCTTTGCGCCGGAATCGCGCTGATCTCGTGTCCGCGCGCGGCAAGCTCCTTGAACATGGCATCTCCGGCATCCTGCTCGAGCTTCAGGCTGTCGCGTGTGTCGGAGAAGGTCTTGCCGAGCAGGAAGCGCGGCCTCGCGAGCGCAGTCAGCGGGTCCATGTTGTAGTCGATGAGGCGCGTCAGGATGGCGGTGAGTGTCTGCGGCTGACCGTCGGCGCCTTGCGTGCCGTAGAGAATCCGCGGCTTGCCGTCCTTGAGATAGATGCCCGGATTGAGCGTGTGGAACGGCCGCTTGCCGGGCTCCAGCCGGTTCGGACTCTTGGGGTCGATCCGGAACGAAGCGCCGCGATTGTGCCAGAGAATGCCGGTGTCGCCGGCGACAAAACCGCTGCCCCAATCATAATAGACTGTCTGCAGCATGCTTACGCAGTTGCCTTGAGGATCGGTCGCGCCGATGTAGACGGTATCGGCCTTCTTGAAGACATGCGGCCAGGGTGCCGCTTTGGCCATGTCGATCGCCTTGGCGTGGGCGTCGAGGTTCTCCTTCGAGAGCAGGAAGTTCACCGGCACGTCGACGAATTCCGGATCGCCGATGAGGTTACGGTCGATGAAGGCGGGTTTCACGGCCTCGACCATCAGATGGTAATGATCTGCGCTGCCCTCGGGATATTTTGAAAGATCGAAACGGTCGAGAATGCCCATGATCTCGAGCGTGGTGATGCCCTGCGTGGGCGGCCGGATGCCCAATAGCTCGCCGCCACGATATTTGACGCGAAGCGGGGCTTCGTCCCGCGCGCGGCAGCGGGCAAGGTCACTCGCCGTGAGGGGAGAGCCCATGGCCTTGAGACCTGCGGCGACACGTTCGGCAAGCTTGCCTTCGTAGAAATCGCGGCCGCCGTTCTTCGCGAGCATCTCCAGCGAATCCGCGAGTTGCGGCTGGACGAGCTTCTCGCCGACTTCGGGAATTTTCCCGTTCGGCATGAAGATGCGCTGGATGTCCGGCCAGTCCTTGAGGTTCTTTTCCTCGAAGCTCTGCCAGAATTTCTGCGACGGGGTGACAGGGAAACCATCGCGCGCGTATTCGATCGGACGCTTGAACAAAGACTCCCAGCTTTGTTTGCCGCCCCATGCCTTGCGGCTGAAATCGAAAGCCTGATCCCATGTGTCGACGGCAGCCGCCGCGGTGAGCGCGGATTGCGGACCGCGGATCGGAATCGATCCCTTGTAGTCGGGAGGATTGGCCGCGGCCTGTCCGATACCGGACAGTGTGCGCACGTTGCCGTTGCGGTCGCTGAGAACCATGAAGGAGTCGCCGCCAAGTCCGCAGAAATGCGGGTAGGTGACAGACAGCGTCGCGGCGATGGCGATCGCGGCTTCGATGGCGTTGCCGCCGTTCTGTAAAACTTCGAGGCCCGCGCGCGTCGCGAGTTCGTGCGGACTCGTCACCATGCCTTTCGTCGAGCGTGCAAGGGCGGAGGGATCGGCTGCGGCCCAGGCCATTGTCGGCATGGTAGACGCGGCAGCGAGTGCGGCGGAGCCGAGCAATGCATCTCTGCGGGTGAGTGAAAAAGGCTTGTCGGCGAAAGGATGATGACTGGACATAGTTGTTTCCTCGACGTTCCTTGTGCGCTCGCTGTCAGCGTGTTGCTGAAGGCGGCATCTCGCTCAGGAGACATGCGAACTGTAGGTTCGACGAGTCATTGCGTAAAGCGGTGCGCGCTTTGCTGCGTTGTCGCAGACAGGTAGGAATTTTCTGATTTACCTGCGCTTGCAGCTAGGAATTTTCTGAGCTGCTTGCGTGTGCCGCTGCCGAAGAGGATCGCAACATTCAGTGCAGCGGGCCTTGCAACGCAATCTCGGCGCGTTGTGGCGCGGCCTGTCAATTATTCAGCCGCGAATGCGGGCTTCTGACGCGTTCTCTTGAGAGTGTGGGCTGAATCGACCGTGCCATGGTTTTGGTCGGCTATGCGAAGCATGATGCTGAGCGCGTCATTGATGACTTGCTCGTCACGCTCGACTGCAAACACGACGTAGGCCGGCATGAAGAACTCCGGCGCATCTTCGACTATATGAAGCTTGCCGTCCTTCACAAATGGCCAGACCATCCGGGCCGGAAAATAGCCCGCACCTCCGGTCTTCAAAATATGCTGCAACCCCAGCCAGCCTATGTTTGCAACGAGTGATGATCCGGTGAAATCCGGAAAGCACGTGTTGTGGCGGGTATAGAATTCAGGGCCCCAGTCGACATACACGTAATCGGATTGCGGGTGTGGAGGTCTGTCCGGTGAACTTGCAACCATCACCAGACGTTCTTCGAACAATTGCTGAATTTTAAGTCCGGGTCGGCTTTGCGGCGTATACATCACTCCGATGTCGAGGCGTCCCTCGATCAGACCCTGCATGATCTCGGGCTCGATTCCGCTTTCTGCCCGAATGGAAATCGCCGGATTGCAGCGCTGCATCTCAGGCAGCCATTCCAGCAGAAACTCCTCCCACAACCCGATGCGGCCACCGATCGCGAGCGACCCGCTAAATCCCGGCGGCAGCCCGACATCATGCCGTGCAAGTTCGAGTGTCCGGACAAGAGTTGAGGCGTGGCGCTGGAATTGGCGGCCGGCTGCCGTGAGGGTCGTACCTGCTTTATTGCGTACAAAAAGAGCGCACCCGAGGTGCTCTTCGAGTGCATGAATGCGGGTGCTCACCGTGGACTGGCTCACGTGGAGATGTTCTGCCGCGTTGACGAAGCTTCCGGACGTGACGACGGTGAGAAAGGTTCGTGCGAGTTCGGTATCCATTGTCGGCTCGTTTGATTGGCGCTCCGCTCATTCACGGACAATAGGAATAATTTGTCAAAGCGATTTGCTGATCAAATGATAGTTCGGCGTTATTTCGCCGTACGATGTAATCGAGCGGGCGAATTCGCCTTATTGATGAGAGAGGCCAGGACGCCTTCAGCTCCTCCCGGGTTTTCAATAAATCCTCTGTTTACAAGGCAATTTCGTCCATCGGAATTTCATATCGGAAATCCTGATGGCTTCCGTCGACATTATTCGTTTGTCAAAGATGTTTCCGAAAACGGAAATATCCGCTGACTCGAAGCTAAGCAATGAATGCGATCGGGTGACGTCCCATGGGAGGGGATAATGGCTGTTGCAACGAATACACCGGAGACTTACTCGAAGGCGTGGCTGCCTTTTCTGGATCGAACGAGGACTATCGCAAGGCCGGGTTATAGCCGCTGGATGATTCCGCCGGCGGCGCTTTGCGTTCATCTGTGTATCGGTCAGGCCTATGCGTTCAGCGTGTTCAACCTGCCGATGACCAAGCTGCTTGGCGTCACCCAGTCCGCCCCGGGTGACTGGAAATTGACTGAACTCGGCTGGATCTTTTCCATCGCCATGCTGTTCCTTGGCATTTCCTCGGCGGTGTTCGGCCGATGGGTCGAGGAGGGTGGCCCACGTAAGGCCATGTTCACGGCAGCGATTTGCTGGGCGAGCGGCTTCCTGATCTCCGCGCTTGGCGTCCATCTGCATACGCTCTGGCTGATCTATCTCGGCTATGGCGTGATCGGAGGCTGTGCGCTCGGCATCGGCTACATTTCTCCGGTTTCGACGCTGATGAAATGGTTTCCGGATCGTCCCGGCATGGCGACGGGTATGGCAATCATGGGCTTCGGTGGCGGCGCGATGATCGCTTCGCCACTATCGGTCTGGCTGATGGGCAAGTTTCATACAGCGACCGATGTTGGTGTGTTCAATACCTTCATCGTCCTTGGCTGTGTCTACTTCTTCTTCATGATGATGGGCGCGCTGATCGTGCGCGTGCCGGCCGAGGGCTGGAAGCCGGAGGGGTTCGTTCCCGAGGCGGTCGCCAGCAAGAAACTCGTCACGACGAACCATGTGTTTGTGTACGACGCGATCAAGACGCCGCAGTTCTGGCTGGTGTGGACCGTGTTGTTCCTCAACACCACGGCGGGTATCGGTGTGCTCGGTCAGGCATCGGCGATGAGCCAGGAAATGTTCCCGGGCCATATCACCCCGATTGCCGCAGCCGGTCTCGTCGGCCTGATGAGCCTGTTCAACATGGGTGGCCGTTTCTCGTGGGCGTCGCTGTCGGACTATATCGGACGCAGGAATACTTACTTCGTGTTCATGTGCCTCGGCTTCGTGCTGTACATCACCGTGCCTTATGCGGGCGGCAGCGGCAACGTCGTCCTGTTCGTCTGCTGCTTCCTCGTCATCGTGTCGATGTACGGGGGCGGGTTCTCGACCGTTCCTGCCTATCTGCGTGACCTGTTCGGCACGCGGTATGTCGGCGCCATCCACGGCATTTTGCTCACCGCCTGGTCGGCGGCGGGTGTCGCGGGTCCGGTGCTGGTCAATTACATCCGCGAGTACAACGTCACTCATGGCGTGCCGAAAGCGCAGGCCTACAACACCACCATGTACATCATGGCCGGATTGCTGGTGATCGGCTTCATCGCCAATGCTTGCGTCAAGGCCGTGGATAAGAAGTATCACATGAAGAACGCCGCGAGCGCCGATCAGACGGCTCCCGAAGGCGTGCCTGCAAGCGTTTAAACGTCCGCCAACAGATGCGAGCGATCCGGATCAGTTCGCTCGCATCTGTGCCAATCATCGTTACGCATTCAATCAATCATCAATACCGATAAAGGGATTTGACATGCAGCAGACCGAAACCAAGACCAGTCCCATTTCGCTGATATTGGCGTGGGGTTTCGTGGGAATTCCTCTCCTTGCCGGCGTCAGCCAGACCCTGGTCAATGCAATGAAGCTCTTTTACTGAAGGAGGTGTCGAAGCCGCGCGAACTCGCGTCTTCAAGTACCTGATGCAGTGTTTCTACCCCAGGACTGACCAACCCCACCGTGGGTTGGTCTTTTTGTATGTACGGGACGGAATGCGCGGGCCGTGATGCGCCGTCATTCCTCTCATCAGTGGGGTGGTCCTTGCAGCGCGATCTCGGCGCCTTGTGCGCGCGCGATCGTGGCGAGCATGCAGCCCTCGCAATAACGGCGATCCTTATAGTCGATCCAGTTGTGCGCGAAGATGCGATCGCTCGGAATGCCGTAGCGCGCCTGCAGGACACGGATGAGAATCCGCCACGCCTCGATCTGCGCCTCTGTCACCGGCTTGCGGACGTTGGGATAGTTGCCCGTGAATTCGACGCCGATCGAATTGTTGTTCGGCGTGAGGCGGAAGGTCTCGCGGTTGTCGATGAACTTGTCGTCGTTGCGATTGCCGCCGAGCCGCACATGCTTGGGCGTCGCCCATTCGCCGACGGCCCAGTAGACGGTGCCATCCGTTTCCACCCAGATCGTCGCGCCGCACCCTTCTGGTTTTTTCGTTTGACGCAAAGCGTTGCGATGGGCCGAGCCGGGCGGACCTTCGCTCTGGTGCACGACGATGTTGTGCCAGAGGTTGGCGTCCGCGCGATCGCCCCACGGCACCAGCCAGACGATGTTGAGGCCGGGGATGTCCGGCGTGCCGCTTTGACGCGCGAGGGTTTCCAGAGACGGAGCGGGTTCAGACAACGAAGCAGACTGTGCCGCGAGTGGCGAACTCCCGGCGATGAGACATGCAATTATCAGAACGAAGCGAACCACCAGGCTCCATCCGGCAAGAGTGACCTGATGGAAAGCCTAATGACAGCAAGGGGCCGGCGATAGATGCATGCAGGACACAGCCAGTGGAAAAATCCGGCTTGAACAACATAGCTCCGGCTGCGCTTTACTCTCGCGGCAGGGCCGAGGCTGCCTTGAGATAGGGCGATTTCGGTTCGTCCTCGCTGAACTGAAATGAAGCGGCGGACAACGACAGAAGGGCTGCGGCCGCGTCCTGCGCACGGGCGTCGGCATGCATGTTCCACCACAGCGCGCTGATGTCGCCCTTGCGCGATGTCTGCATCATCGCGGGAACGGTAGCCATTGCAGCGGTCTTGTTCGCGGCACGGACCGGCTGGGGCGCGAAGCGAAAGCGTATGCCGTCGGCGGTTGCCTGCACCGGCTCGACCGGATGCAGGTGCCATTGCCACGGCGCGGTCGGCGTCTTCGGCATGTCCTTCGTTGCTGGCACGACATGGACGATGCGATAGCCGCGTGCTTTCAACTCGCGCAGAATGTTCGGCAATGCCTTTTCGGTGCGTGCCTGAATGTCGTGCAGCAGCAGTACGCCGCGACCCTTCGCCTCGAGGCGGCTGATCGCGAGTTGCGTGACGCGCGCGGGCGAGATGCGGTGCCAGTCGTCGGCGGGGAAGTCCGCGCTCCAGGTCTGAATGCCTTTGGAGGTCAGATAATCTTCCACTTGGCTTGAGCGGAGCAGGCCGGGTATGCGCAGGAACGGTGCGACCTGCGCGGGATCTCCGAGCGCTGCGGCGGTCGAGGCGATGCCTTCGTTGATCTCGGCCTCGTTCTCCTCGATCGACATCCGGTTCATGCGCAGCGGATGATGCTGGGTGTGGGTGCCGATGGTGTGGCCGGCGTCACGTACTTCGCGCACCATCTGCGGGTAGGCGTTCGCCATCTGGCCGACGATAAAGAAGGTCGCCTTGACGCATTGCGCGGTGAGGATGTCGAGGATCGGCTTGGTGTGTTTCGGCAGCGGACCGTCGTCGAAGGTCAGCACCACCTCATGGTCATTGAGTGGCAGCGTCTCCGGATATTGCATGGTGCCGATGCGCGGATGCTCGGTGGGATCGACCACCAGCGTGCGCGAGGTGCCGAGCGCATCGGGATGGCCAGGGCATTCGGCGGCATGCGCGAACGGCGTGGCAGATAATACGAGCAGGGCGGCGGAGCAGAGGACAAGAGAGCGCATGGATTTGCCGTAGCGGATTTGCGAGAGTCGGAACAGGGTGGATGGCCTCTATGAAGAGCAGGTTAATTGGTCGCGTTGCCTGTGGACGTCATGGAACCTGTGTCGCCAGCGGGCACCACATGCACCACCTTGTAGCCGTTCTGTTTGAGATAGCGCAGGAAGCCAGGCAGCATCGCGGCGGTTTGCGATTTGATGTCGTGCAGCAGGATGATTCCCTTGCGGGCATGCGCAAGGCGCGTCGTCAATAAGTCGAGTTCCTGCTCGGGCGTCATCTTCAGCCAGTCACTCGCCCATAGATCCGCGCCAAACACCACCGCCCCGCGTTTCTCCATCTCGTCCAGCAGCGCGGGCGTCGAAGCGAAGTACGGAAACCTGAACAGCCGAACGGCACCGGGCTTTGCCGGGCCGAGAGCTGCGGCCTCGGCAGCGAACCCCTTGTCGATGTCGGCGAGCGCCTTCGCCTTGTCGAGGTGGTTCAGCATCGGGTGCGACCATGTGTGGTTGCCGATGCTGTGGCCCTGCCGGACCATGGCTTTCAGCATCTGGGGAGAGGCCTCGGCGTTGCGGCCGATCACGAAGAAAGTCGCCTGCACGCATTCAGCCGAAAGGGCGGCGAGTACCTTGCCGGTGGTGGCGGGCAACGGGCCGTCGTCGAACGTCAGCACCACTTCCTTGTCGTTGAGCGGCAGGGTCTGCGGAAAGCTCTTCAAGCCGACACGCGGTGTGGTTTTGACGTCGACCGTAATGGTGCGCGCAGTGCCGAGCGCGTTGGGCCGGGGGCAGGTTGCTGCATGCACATCGCCGCAGACCGTCATCAGTCCGACGATCAAACAGGCGCTGAGGGCGGTTTTCATGTGAAAGCACCGGAAAGGCGGAACGGCCCCCGACATGCGCGGATGCGCTGTTCCCGGGCCGCGGCCATGGCGTATTGCGGCGGAGGCTCAGGCGCAATGGACGATTTGGCCATGCATGGCCGACCTGCCGGCGCCGGGGCGTAAGCCTCACTTCGGCGGTAATTTAACCTCGCCTTAACCATAAATGGCCGACCATGGGCGACCCTGAATTCCTCATGGGATGGCAGATGAAGCGCTTGCGACTGAAAGCGGACGGACGGATCGTCGAGGTGGTCGACGGTCAGGAGGCGCCGTTTGTCGCGGGACCTGCTTCCGCTATCGATTCCGAGACGGGCGCCACGCCGCATGTTCGCGAGTTGCGGCTGCGGGCCAAGCTGACGCAGGCCGAATTCGCCACCAAACTGTGCGTACCGATCGAGACCATTCGCAACTGGGAGCAGGGCAAACGTTCGCCACGCGGCCCCGCACGGGCGCTTCTGGCCGTGATCGCCCATGCGCCGGACATGGTGTTCGCCGCGCTTGCGGCCAACGGTCCGCGCAACTGATCGCGAATTGCGTTCCTGCGGGAGCGCCCCCACATTTCTGTCGTGTGCTGCGAAGTTGCAGGAGCCGTCATGCAATTCGTCGAAGCAGGTGGAGTGCGAATACCGATCCTGGGGCTCGGCACCTGGGAAATGGAAGGACGCGATTGTTCGCGCGCGGTAGAGCAGGCGCTACGGCTCGGCTATCGCCTGATCGATACGGCGCAGATTTATGAGAACGAGCGCGAGGTCGGCGAGGGTGTGCGTCTCTCCGGCGTGCCGCGCAACGAAGTCTTCCTGATTACGAAAGTCTGGACTACGCATTTTGCGCCGAACGAGCTGGTGCGCTCGGTCAAGGACAGCGTGTCGCGGTTGAGGTCGGAAATCGACCTGCTGCTGCTGCACTGGCCGAACCCGCAGGTGCCGCTCGCGGAGACTCTCGGCGCGATGGCGCGGGTCAAGGAGCTTGGCCTTACGCGCCATATTGGCCTGTCGAATTTCACCGTGGCGTTGATGGAGCAGGCGATTGCGCTGAGCCCGGAGCCGCTGGTGTGCGATCAGGTCGAGTACCATCCCTATCTCGACCAGACCAAGGTGATCGAGGCGTGCCGCACCCATGATCTTGCGATGATCGCCTATAGTCCGATTGCGAAGGGACGCATCAAGGGAGACGCGACGCTTATCGAGATCGGCCGACGTTACGGCAAAACCCCCGCGCAAGTCTGCCTGCGCTGGCTGATCCAGCAGGACATCGTCGCTATTCCGCGCACGTCGAAGGTCGAGCGTTTGTCGGAAAATATCGACGTGTTCGATTTTACCCTCAGCGATCACGACATGGCGGCGCTGTTCGCGATGGGCTCAAAGGAAGGGCGCATCACCGATTTCGGCTTCGCGCCTCAATGGGATTAGAAAAGCCATCACCGTAAAAAGAATTTAGACAGCCACGCCCAAATGGCTATAAGCGGGCGATGGTCCATCTCGCCTCGAAGATCTTCGGACTTCTCATCACGCCGTCCAACTTTGTCGCGTTGATCTGTCTGATCGGCGTGGCGCTGTCGCTCGCGCGATGGAGGACGGCGGGAATCCGTATCGGCACTTTAGGAATTTTGTTGTTGCTGGTGTGCGGCTACTCGCCGCTCGGCAATGTGCTGCTGCTGCCATTATCGGAACGCTTTCCTGCATGGGTCGAAAAAGAGCGTGCGCCTGACGGCATCATCGTGCTCGGTGGCGCGATTAGTCCGGACCTCACTGCGATCCGCGGCGCGCCGGAAATCAATTCGTCTGCCGAGCGGATGACCGCCGCCGCCACGCTCGCGCGGCGTTTTCCGAATGCAAAGATCGTGTTGAGCGGCGGCAATGCCAACCCGTTTCATCCGCTTTCGACGGAAGCGGAGGTTGAACGGCAGTTTCTCGAAAAGCTCGGCGTTGCGGACGAGCGGATTGTGATGGAAGGACGCTCGCGTACCACTTACGAGAACGCAGCATTCACGCGTCCGCTCATTCATCCCGCGCCTGGCGAGCGGTGGCTGCTGGTGACATCGGCCTATCACATGCCACGCGCAATGGGTGTTTTCCGCGCGCAAGGTCTCAACCTGGAAGCCTATCCGGTCGATTGGCGCACGCGCGGCTGGGCCGATGCAAAACGCCCGTTTCTCACATTGAGCGGCGGATTGGGACGACTCGACACTGCGGTTCACGAATGGGTCGGCCTGATCGGCTACAGGCTCACCGGGCGAACCCAAGAATTGTTTCCCGCACCGTAACGATATCCGCACCGCCCTAGGCTACAAAACTCAATCCTGTCGCGGCAACCCGAGACGGTAGACACCGCGAAAATCATTCGGATCGACAGGCTTGCCGTGACGATAGATCACGAGCCGTCCGGATTGCGCGAGTGCGATCGCGGTACGGCGGATCGGTGTAAGCAATGCGTGCCAGTCGCCTCCCTCGGCGATGGCGTGGGCGATCTCGGGTGCGCCGAGCGTTTTGCGCCCGGCGTGAGCGAGCGTTGCGAGGATGGCGTCTTCGAGCGGAAGGGCAGATGCGGACGCAGCGGAGGCAGGCGAATCGGATGTGAACATGACCTTGCCTTGCCGTATCGCGTCGTCCTGAGCAAGGGCCGGGCGTGTCGATGGATTGGATGTTGGAGTGTGCGAGGGCGCGTGGCACACTCGCGGCACAGCAGCACACGGGTTTCACATGGGTCTGACGCTTTACATCGGCAACAAGAACTATTCGTCGTGGTCGTTTCGTCCGTGGCTCGCGATGAAGGCCGCGAACATCGCCTTTGAGGAGGTGGTGATCCCGCTTTATACGGGAACGACTGACAAGCAGCGCATTCTCGATGTTTCGCCCGCCGGAAAGGTGCCGGTGCTGACCGATGGTGACGTCACGGTTTGGGATTCGATCGCAATCATCGAATACCTCGCCGAGAAATTTCCCGGCGCGCAGCTCTGGCCGCAGGATCCGGCCTCGCGCGCGCATGCCCGCGCCATCAGCGCGGAGATGCACGGCGGCTTCGGTGCGTTGCGCCGGGAATGCGGCATGAATATCCATCGCCCGCGCCGCGCCAAGGAATTGTCGGAGGAGGCGAGGGAGAACATCGCTCGCGTTCACGAGATCTGGACGGACTGCCGCAAGCATTACGGACGGACGGGGCCGTTTTTGTTTGGAGCCTTCACCGCGGCGGACGCAATGTATGCCCCGGTGGTGCACCGATTTCGGACCTACGCTATCGACGCTTCCCCGCCGGTACAGGAGTACATGGAGGCGATGCTGGCCTATCCTCCCTTTGCGGAGTGGACCGCGCAGGCGCTGGCAGAAACCCTCGTGATCGACCGTTTCGAGACTGATTAGTGGCGGGAATCGCGTAAGGGAAACACCTGCCGTTTTTCCAAGGCATTGAAATACCAGCAGAATACCGTACGACCCGTCGGATGCACCTTGCCGACCGCAGCCATTCCCAAGCCGGTTCCGTTTACTTATCTTACTGAAAAGATTGCAATATTGACGTACTTGCCATGCGTCCTCCGGCTGGCAAAAAATGCACCTGCATGCTATACAACTTCCAGTCATCAGAACCTGCCGCCGACTTTTTTAGGGCGGCAGTTTGCGTTTCGAGTGATGGAGCAGAGCGTTGAAGCACAAGTTCGGCATCGGAGAGACTGTCTATTTCACGGCCAGCAACGTATCGCGTCCCGCGGCGAGCGGCACCTATGAAGTAATCCGCTTGCTTCCGACCGACGGCGACGACTGCCAGTATCGCATCAAAAGCTCGACCGAGGCGTTTGAGCGGGTGGCGCGCGAAAGCCAGCTCGCAGGCGTTTGATTTCTGTTTCCGGGGTCGCACCTGCGGCCTCGTTTCGTGCCCGGTGCGTTTTCCCGTAAAGCGGGACAGTAGAGGTAACCGCGGATGAACCGGGCTTTCGCCGCCAACCTTTCCGATTTCTGGCATTCGTCGAACCTGCCGATGGTGATCCTCCTCGCCGCGGTAGTGCTGTTCGCGATGGCCTTCATCATTGCACTAGTCCGCACCAGGCGGCCGCTCGCGATCGGTGCCGTGGTGGTGATCGTGCTGTTGGCTGTAGGGCTGGTCGCAACGGGGCTGATGCAGGACTCCGCCGCCCGGCAACAATCCGTCGCTGTCGCGGCTTCGACGGATTTTGCAGCCTCTCCCGCACTGGCATGTCTGGATGAACTGGCGGGAGAAGTCGTAGCGGCAGGCTGCGAACGCGCCGTGTTTGCCTCGGCCGAGGCGACCGCAGCCGCCGTCTCCTACACGGCGGCGCAGATGTCCCGTCTTGAATCCTACGGCGATGTGGCGGCGGCCGACCGGGCGATGACGCCGACGTTGCGCGCCTTGCGCCGCGCCGTGGAGCGCGATCGTTTCGGCATGGTCGCCCATGTGCTTGCGACGCGGGACGAGTGCACGCTGTCGAAATGCGCGTTCTTCGCGTCTCTCACCAACACCGCGCAGATCGCCAACAATATGAACGAGCGCGTCTATGATGCCCTCGTAGCCAAGCATGCGGCTGCATGGGGCCAGATCGTGCCTCCGTCTTCATCTTCCGCTGTGCCGTCTGCAGCAGCCTTGGTGCCGGGCGAACCGGAACGGCCGACAGGCAAACCTGTCTCGGGTGACTTCCCGAGTTCGGCGTCGATTCCGCCGATCAGCATCATGGCTCCGGAGCCTGCGACAGCCTCGGTTCCGGCGAAACCTGCCGAACCTGCGCACGCGGCGCCCAAAGCGGCTGCACCGAAGGCGGCCGCCAAGAAACCGGCTCCCTCGCATCCGCGTTCGCTGACGCCACCTGCAGCCGCTGCGCCATCGGCTCCGGCCGCACCACAGACTCCTGCCGCCGAGAATAACAGGTAAAACTCGCAGCCAGACGTTGCGAGGGTGGGGCCATCGGACCTATTTCCAAAAGCCATGCCGTTACATCTGGTTAAACTCTCCGTCGGTGCGACGTCGTTTCGCGATTTGAAGGATTGGATCGACGAGCGCGCCAAAGCCAATCGCGCCAAAGGCAAGCAGGTTCGCCATGTCCATGTGACGCGGATGACGCCGAAGCGTGACACCGAGTTGCTCGACGGCGGTTCGATCTACTGGGTCATCAAGGGCGAGATCGCGGCGCGGCAGAAGCTGGTTGCGATTGAGCCGTTTCGCGACAAAGACGGTATCGGACGCTGCCGGCTGGTGATGGAAACCAAGCTCATCCCGGTGTCGCCGCGACCGATGCGTGCGTTCCAGGGCTGGCGTTATCTCGATGCGAAAAGCGCGCCGCCGGATCTGCGCGGCTCGCCGCAGGATCTGGCTGACATGCCGGAGCCGATGCGCAAGGAATTGCGCGAACTGGGATTGCTCTGAGCAGCCCGCGTCTCAGATTTTCATATTGTCGATCAGTCGCGTGGTGCCGATGGTCGCCGCCGCGAGCAGGCGCGCGGGTGCGTCTCCGATCTGGGTGAGTGGCGCGAGTGTCTCGGCGTGTCGCGCTTCAAGATAGTCGAGCTTGAATCCGGCGTCGGCAATCAGCTTCGAGCCGGCGTCGAGTGTCGTCGCAAAGTCCTCGCCCTGCCGCAACCGCCGCACCACATCCTTCATCGCGCGGTGCAATGCAGGCGCGGCTTTACGCTGGTCCGGCGACAGATAGAGGTTGCGTGAGGACATCGCGAGGCCGTCGCGCTCGCGCATGATCGGTGCGCCGACGATGCGCGCCCCGAGATTAAGGTCGCGCGCCATCTGCGTCACCACCTTCAACTGCTGGTAGTCCTTCTCGCCGAAGATCGCGACGTCCGGTCGGACCTGCGCGAGCAGTTTGGCCACCACGGTGGCGACACCGCCGAAGAAATGTGGGCGGAAGCGGTCTTCCAGTCCGGACGTTGCCGGGCCGTCGACCTGGACACGAGTGACGAAACCGTCCGGATACATCAGCTTGCCGTCCGGATTCCAGATCAGGTCGACGCCCTCAGTGGCGAGTTTTGCCGCGTCGGCCTTCCAGGTGCGGGGGTATGAGCCGAAGTCCTCGTGCGGCGCAAATTGCGTCGGGTTCACGAAGATCGAGACGACGACCTTGTCGGCGCGACGCTTCGCCAGCCGGACCAGTGAAATATGACCGTCATGTAGCGCGCCCATGGTGGGCACAAGCGCGATGGTGGCCCGGCGCTTGCGCAGGTTTTCGAGTGTTCGCTGCAAGGCGGGCAGGGTGCGGGCAACGGCAGGAGACTGAGGCATTTTCACCGACACAGGAATAGTAACGGGTCACGTGGCCGGTATCCGGCGCTGCTTTAGTTGCGATTTACGCGTTTTGGTCAATCGTAGCCCATCGCGATTTGAAGATATCCACAAAGGGAACGCAATGCTTTTGCTGGAGAATTTCGTTCTCCAGACGAGCCGAAACGCAGTTCTGGAACCGCGTTCCACGGCGGAGAAGCGGCTTTGCTGCTCGCCTGAACGTGATTAGCTTATCCGTATGACATCCGAGGTCATGACACCTAGGGCGAAGGAGGGCCTTCGGTTTCATCCGAAGCATCCTGTCGCGCGGCGTATTCTCGCTGCGACGGCCATCCTGGCCGTGCTGGCGACGGTCGCCTATTTCGCTGCGGTGACGTGGGGCATCAGCCATCAGACGTTCTTGTTGTACGACAGCGCCCGTCAACGCCCGGTGGAGGTGGACATCGCGATGCGCCGTGATGTCAAGATGAGGGCCGACGCCGGGATGACGACAATGCCGGTCGTCATCATCAATCACGGCAACACCGTGCGCTTCAACGAATATTCCTTCCTGTCAAACTTCTTCGCTGGGAAGGGGTATCTCGCGATCTGCATTCAGCATGACCTTGCGAGCGATGCGCCGCTTGTGACCAAAAAGGGCGAACCGTATGTCGGCCGTGAGCCGATCTACAAGCGCGGTATGGCCAATATTCTGTTTGCGATCCATGAAGTCGCCAAGCGCGAGCCGCATGCCGATTACAAACATCTGATCTTGGTGGGCCATTCGAACGGCGGCGACATCGCGATGTATTTCGCCGAGAAGCACCCCGACATGGTCGCGGACGTCATCACGCTCGATAATCTGCGCGTGCCGTTGCAGGGCGCGTTCAGGATTTTGACGTTCCGTTCGAAGGACCCGGAATTCCAGCCGGATGCCGGCGTGGTGCCTCAGGGCGACAGCAAGGATGTCACCGTCGTCAACACCAAGTACCGTCACACCGACATGTCGGACCGCGGCCCCAATGGCTTGAAGCTCAGTATCGAAGAGACGCTGTCGAAATTCCTCAACAAGGGGAAGGGTAGTGAGCTCGCGCCGGTCAACACCGACAAGATCGACGTGCCGCCGCCCCCCGGCGCGCAGGCGAGGAAATCAGCGCAATAATGGTATAAAACGCTCGCGCCTTCTCACGGCGCTAGTGCGCCTGAAATTCAGCCGGATATTTGATGGTCAGCCTTATCGCCGGAATTGTTGTGCTCGCCCTGATCTATATGGGGCTCAATGTCATCCGTTCCGCCGATCCGAAACTGCTGGCGCGGCTGGTGCGGCGCATCGGCGGCGTGCTGGCGCTGGCGTTCGCTGCTTGGATCGGAGCGCGCGGCGAGTTTGTGGTCGCGATCCCGCTCGGTCTGTTCGGACTGGGGCTGCTCGGCTACGCGCCGCTCGGCGCGGAGCTTGCTTCGAAGTTCGGCTGGGGCGGTGCTGCCGTGCGTTCAGACGGGCAGCAATCCCAGATACGATCCCAGTTTATAGAGCTGACGCTCGACCGCCGTACCGGCGCGCTTGACGGGCGTGTGATTGCCGGACCCGAAGCGGGCCGTGTACTCGGTGAGTTCGCGCTCGCAGATTTGCTGCGGCTCGCGCACGGGTTCGACGAACAGAGCCGGGCCCTTCTGGAAAGTTATCTTGACCGCCGGTTTCCCGGATGGCGTGAAAACGCGCAGGACGCTGCGGCAGGAGGGGGTGCTCGCCAGCATCGCGGCATGGCGGCGGGCGGCAAAATGACGGCGGAGGAGGCTTATCAGATCCTTGGCCTGCAGCGAGGTGCGGGGCGCGATGAAATCAGCCGCGCTCATCGAGGGCTGATGAAGAAACTGCATCCCGACCAGGGGGGGACGACGTACCTCGCGGCCCGTGTCAACGAGGCCAAGGACACTCTTCTTCGCACGCATAAACGCTAACTCCACGCAACAAGACTCAAATCCTGTCGAGCGGCGCTCGTCGCTTCTCTGATGATGCCCCCAAATGCCCACCGTTGTCCGGCGTGGTCGTTTGTGCGGTTAAGGTTTTAGAGACCAAACCTTGAAAAAGGGTTGTCAGTCCGGAAATTACGCGCGGCGTTTGGGCGCATGAAAACGCCCGCGGAAGATGCGGGCGTTTTCTAGATATCCATTTGAGAGAGCGTCAGTTGCGGATGGTCATGCAGCTGATCTCGGAGCGCTTCAGCACCTTGCAGGCGGCCTCGGCGGAATTCTGGTCGAGACCTGCGAAGCGGGCGCGGTAAAAGGTCTTGCGGCCCTTCGAGAATACCTCGGTGAATGGATCGGCGCGGCCGAGATAGCGCCCTGCGTTTTCACGCGCTGCGTTGAGGCGCCGACGGGCTTCTGATTCCGACTCCAGTGCGCCGACCTGAATAATCCATCCGCTATGCGCAGCGGGCTTCGTACCGGTGGAGGGTGCGATTTCCTGCGACGGCGCGGCCGATGCGAGGGTCTGCGGCGGTGCGCTTGCTCCCATCGCGCGGGCCTGAGCGCCAAGCGTCGTCGGTGGCGGGCCGCGATTGGGATCGGCATAAGCCATGGTGGACGAGGGCGAAGGCATCGGCGTGCCGACGGTGGCCTCGCCAAGGCCGGGCGTGTTGCGGGTAATCACGATCGGCAACGGAGCCGGGAAAGCGGGATTCGATGAGGACGCCGCAACGGATGCGGTGGGCGCGGTTTCCGGTGTCGCGTCGGCAACGCGCACGGGCGCGGCGTTCGCAGGCGTCGGCATCGCCGCCTTGAGGGTGTTCTTGGCGATCGTTTTGGCCTGCGCCATGCGGACCTGAACCGTCTTCACGCGAACGGGTTTCATCGGTTCCGACGAACCCGGGATGGCGGCGAGCGGCGAGGAAATGACGCCACTGGTGAGAGGCGCAGGCTCCGGCTTTGCTGCCGGCTCCGGCGCGCGCGGCGTCGGCGTGGGAATGGGTTCGGGGGCAGCCGAGGCGACTTCGACCGGCGCGGGGGCCGGGCGGGCCGGCGCCCTCGCGGCGGCAGGCTCGTCGTCGCTGGCCACGCGCACCGGATTGCGTTCCGTGATGGCGGCGACAGTGCGGCGCGTTGCGCCCTCGTCGAGATGTTCCGCGAGCAGCTTGCGCATGGTCGCATCGCGCGCACCGCCGCTGCGGCCGCCCAGCACGACGCCGACGAGATGGCGATTGCCGCGTCGAATGTTGGTGACAAGGTTGAAACCGGAGGCGCGGACATAGCCCGTCTTGATGCCGTCGACGCCGTCGACCTTGCCGATCAGATGGTTATGGTTGCGGATCGGATGGCCGCGCCAGTTGAAGACGGACGTGGAGAAGTAGCGATAGTAGGTCGGGAAGCGATCCTGGATCGCGCGGCCGAGCGTGGCCTGATCGCGCGCGGTCGTCACCTGATCATCGTCGGGCAGGCCCGAGGCGTTGACGTAAGTGGTCTTGTTCATGCCGAGCGCGCGGGCCTTGCGCGTCATCTGCTTGCAGAAATTCTCCTCGCTGCCGCCGATCGCCTCGGCGACCACAACGGCGGCATCATTGGCCGAGCGAGTGACGATGCCCTTGATGGCGTCTTCGACGCGAATGGTCTGGCCAGGGCGAAGGCCGAGTTTGGTCGGGGATTGAACGGAGGCGTGGCGCGAGACTTCGAGTTGCGAGTCCAGCCGCAGCTTGCCGCTCTCGAGCTGCTCGAACAGCATGTAGAGCGTCATGATCTTGGTCAGCGACGCAGGGTGACGGATGGCGTCGGGATTGGTGGCCTGCAGCGTCGTGCCGGAATTAGCATCGACGATGATGGAGGCGAAAGGCGGGTTGTAACCGGAGTACTGCACGTGGGCGCGGTGATGCCGGTGATGGCGTCGGCGCGCGTCGGCGTGATCCGTAAACAGAAGCGTGATTGAGACGGTGGCAAGAGCAAGCGTGAGGTAGCGTGCTGCCCTGCCGGACGCGAACGTGACACCGAGCATGAACTTCCCCGTCCCGATTCCAGACTCTCTTGGCCGCGTTCTGAGGCCAAATTGCGCCGGCCCTGCGGCTGAGCCGCGTCCGACCGGCAGTTGCGACATCCTTTTTCGGCCTGTGGCCGGCCGCGTCCGGCGACCTGTCATAAGCCGTTGAAGGGATGCTATTTTTCGGTTCCCCAGTTCCCCGAAGAACGTCGATAAATCAAAATAAGGGGCGGCAGTTGCCAAAGGCTTAACGAAGCGTTTCCGAGAAGCTCAGGATTTGTGACGTTTTTGTTGTGCGATGCACAAAATTATTGACCGGCTTTGTGCGGCGCGGTATGTTGGTCCGGTGATCGGGACACCCGGCACCCATTCTCATCCGTTCCGTCTTCTGAAAGGGCGAACCATGTTCAAGGTGGAAGATTTTCAGCAGCAAAGCAAAGAGCAGCTTGACGCCGCAGTGGCCTCTGCTCGCACCGTTGCCAACGGTTTTCAGGCGATCGCCGCCGCGTTCGGCGATTACTCGAAGAAGTCGTACGAAGATACCAAGGGTTATGTTGAAAAGCTTTCCGGCGTGAAGTCGCTGGATAAGGCGCTCGAAGTTCAGAGCGAATACGCCAAGACCGCCTACGATACGTTCGTCGTCGAGGCGCAGAAGATCGGCCAGCTTTATTCGGACCTTGCCAAGGAATCCTACAAGCCGTTCGAAGGTCTGGTTTCGAAGTACACGCAGCACTAAGCGCGACAGACAACTGAATTAGAAAAGCCCGGCTGAGAAGCCGGGCTTTTTATTTGTGTTGCGGTGGGTGGCTGCGCCTATTGCGAGATGCGCAGCTTGGCAATCGTCGCGAGCACGTTCTGGAACGCGGTCGCAGTCTGGCTCGACTGGGTAATCATCTGGAAGTATGTGCCGGAGGTGGCGCAGTCCTGCAGCACCTGTGAGGTCGGATCCGCATTGTTGATGTTCACCTGAATGGTGAAGATGGTGATCTGGTTGCCGCCGTTCTGGGCTGGGTCCTTGATGTTCTTGCACAGAAGTTCCTGCCGGGCATCGATCGTCGAGCAAGCACCGGTGCCGGGACAGGTGTACCAGCGATCCTGTGTGTTCAAGCCGTCAGTCAACAGGACGATATAATCCTTGTAGACCCAGTTGGGATCTTTTGGCGGTGCCATGAATGGATTGTTCGTGGTGTTCAGCGTCTGCCAGCCCCAGAACAGCCCGACGGCCTGGTTGGTGTTGCCGTTCGGACTCATGGCATTGATTTGAGACTTCAGCGTGCTCCACTGATTGGTCATCGCGGTAAGGGGGGCCAGCGCGCAGCCGCTCCATTGTTCGGGGTAGGTTAGCTTCGAGGGTGCCGTCAGCGAACCTGTCATCGTATCATTGGTGGTGTCGTAGCTCTGATCACGGTCGTTGACGCAACCGGTCCACCCGCCGCTCGTTGTAGGATCGGAGGGGTTTGTCGCTGCATATTTCGTCAGAGTTGAAACCGCGGCGGGAGTGGCGCTCGGGTCGGCTGGCACGTTGCGCCAGTCATGCCGGTATGCAGACAGGCTGCAAACCTTGTTCGAGTTTGAGCCCGTACAACTGCAGCCGCTTGGCTTCCCAGTGCAGCTCGCAGATGACCCCGTCCACTTGAGGGTGACCGGTACACTCGTGTAGCAGCCGTTGTAGTAGATGCTGGTTTTACCCGGCAGTTTCTTGCCGCTGTCGATGCTCGGGCAGATCATGCCCGAATAGTTTCCGCTTGATGGGATACTGCTCGCGCTTTTTGCGCCGGAAATCGTGGCCGGCATATTGGTGCATGAAAAGCCATGGGAATTGTTGCTAAACGGGCAACTCGAACCGGGGCCAGTCATGTCGATCCAGACGCCGGGCGTCGTGATGCCTGCCGAACTAGCGAGATTGTTGGGATAGCCGTTCTGACTGAGATAGGGTGGATCAGCCTTCCATTCCGTCCAGTTCAGCCAGGCCGCATTGACGTTCGAGGTGCTGACGCTCACGTCCTTGGTGAAAGGAACAATGGAAATATAAACGTCACCGTTATTCGTATTGAAGTTGGACAGCTGCGTGATCATGTCGGTCGCTGCGCTTTGCAGTGCCGCCATCTTGCCGTTCTGAGCCATCGAACCGGTGTTATCGAGCACCAGTGCGACCCGCATCCGGGTGCTGCCCCATTTCGTGGTCGAGGACGTGTTGATCGGCAGCGTGCTGAAATTGTTGCCGAGCACCTTCATGAAATAGGTCGGAATGTTGCCGGCCGCCGTCAGCAGAATCGACGCGCCGCTGCCGCTGTTCGGCGTGTAGGTGGCGCTGAACGTCTGGATCGGGGCGTCGGCGGCGAGGTACAGCGAGTCGACATATTGTCGTGCGCGGGTCGTGATCTGGCTTGCCGTCAGGGATGCCGCGTCCTTGGAAATCATCAGCGCCGCGCTGTCGAGGGCGGTCTGGAGAGCGGTTCGGGCGGAGCTGGCGCGGGTGTAATCGACCGCGGCGCCGACGAGCGCCACCAGCGGGATCGACACGAGAGCGAAGATGATTGCGACGTTGCCGCGGGCATCTGTTCGGAATTGCCGCACGAGGCGGGCGAGATGCTTGATCGACGGGAAGCTCATGGCTGCTACCAGACTGGTTATATCTGGAACTTTGCTTAGGGCCGCCGGGTGAAGAGGTAGTAAAATGATGCGAGTAAACCCGAGGACATTCCTAAAATGCCGTCTTTTTCAGAGTAGTGACGCACCTCTATCCTCAACGAAGCGTTGCGGATCGGGTCTTGTTTTCCTGTCAGTCGTTAACGAAATGGCAGAAAGCGGAACGGGACACCTCGTGGAAGCTGTCTGAAAGTCCTCCGAACGGCGCTAATTTCCTCAGCGTTCCGAGGAAGGTAGGGTTTTCCGGTCGGCTTGCGGCGCAGCCGGACCGGGGCCATATTGGACAGGACGCCAGCGCGGACGGGTTCGTGCCGCCGCAGGCCGGGGATCATCGAACGCAAAGCCATGCTGCACAAGCCTTTCACCGTCATGACCGGAAAGACCGGACAATCCGGCGACCGCCGTCCACGCTCCGACGCCATGTCCAAGATCGTCATGTCAAAGGATGACGGTCGTCCCGAGGGGACAGGTCCGGGCACATCCGTCATTACCAGGACCAAGCCGCGCGCGAAGCGTCCGAGCCTGTATCGCGTCCTGATCCTGAACGACGACTACACGCCCATGGAATTCGTCGTCCACGTTCTGGAGAGGTTCTTTCAGAAGGACGTTGAAGCTGCGACCAAGATCATGTTGCATGTTCATCATCACGGGATCGGCGAGTGTGGAATCTTCACATATGAAATCGCCGAGACCAAAGTGACGCAGGTGATGGATTTTGCACGCAAGCATCAACATCCTTTGCAATGCGTGATGGAAAAGAAGTAGCCTGTCGACAGGAGTCGATTTGCAAGATCTGACGGCGGAAATGTTTTGGTGGGGAACTTGACTTCGAAGAGTAGCGTTCACCTCGCGGTGCACTAGATTCAAGAAGAACAAGACGACCGAACAAGAAAATGCCGGACGAAAGAAACAACGGCGGAAACGGCTGAGAGGAATACTCGAACGGCCAGAATGGCGGGGGCCATAAGGGAAGCGAATGCCGACTTTTTCTCAGAGCCTTGAACAATCCCTGCATCGCGCACTCGCGATCGCAAACGAACGCCACCATCAATACGCGACGCTCGAACATCTTTTGCTTTCGCTGATTGACGATGCCGATGCGGCCGCTGTGATGCGTGCCTGCAGCGTCGATCTCGACAAGCTGCGCGGCAGCCTCGTCGGTTATCTCGAAACTGAATTCGAGAACCTGATCGGCGATGGCGCCGAAGACGCCAAGCCGACCGCCGGATTCCAGCGTGTCGTGCAGCGCGCGGTGATCCATGTCCAGTCATCCGGTCGCGAGGAAGTGACCGGCGCCAACGTGTTGATCGCGATCTTCGCGGAGCGCGAAAGCCATGCCGCGTATTTCCTGCAGGAGCAGGACATGACGCGCTACGACGCGGTCAATTACATCAGCCATGGTATCGCCAAACGCCCCGGCGTTTCGGAAGCGCGGCCGGCGCGCGGCGTCGATGACGACACCGACACCAAGGGCGGCGAGGACACCAAGAAGAAGGGCGAGGCGCTCGAAACTTACTGTGTCAACCTTAACAAGAAGGCGCGCGACGGCAAGATTGACCCGGTGATCGGCCGCAACGCCGAGATCAACCGCGCGATCCAGGTGCTGTGCCGCCGCCAGAAGAACAATCCGCTGTTCGTCGGCGAAGCCGGCGTCGGCAAGACCGCGATCGCGGAGGGCCTCGCTAAGCGCATCGTCGACAGCGATGTGCCGGAGGTGCTGTCGGCCGCGACTGTGTTTTCGCTCGACATGGGCACGCTGCTCGCGGGCACGCGCTATCGTGGCGACTTCGAGGAACGCCTCAAGCAGGTCATCAAGGAGCTTGAGGCGCATCCCAACGCGATCCTGTTCATCGACGAGATCCACACCGTGATCGGTGCTGGCGCGACGTCGGGCGGGGCGATGGATGCTTCGAACCTGCTAAAGCCTGCGCTCGCCTCGGGCGGGATCCGCTGCATGGGCTCGACGACATATAAAGAGTATCGCCAGCACTTCGAGAAGGACCGCGCGCTGGTGCGGCGCTTCCAGAAGATCGACGTCAACGAGCCGTCGGTGGAAGATGCGATCGGTATCCTGAAGGGGCTGAAGCCTTATTTCGAGGACTACCACAAGCTGAAATACACCAACGACGCCATCGAGGCGGCGGTGAACCTTTCTGCACGCTACATCCACGACCGCAAATTGCCGGACAAGGCGATCGACGTGATCGACGAATCCGGTGCGGCGCAGATGCTGGTGCCGGAAGGCAAGCGCAAGAAGACCATCGGCATCAAGGAAATCGAGACGACCATCGCGACGATGGCGCGGATTCCCCCGAAGAGCGTGTCGAAGGACGACGCCGAGGTGCTGCGGCATCTCGAGGCGACGCTCAAGCGCACCGTGTTCGGTCAGGACAAGGCGATCGAGGCGCTGGCTGCGTCGATCAAGCTCGCCCGCGCGGGCCTGCGCGAACCGGAGAAGCCGATCGGCTGCTATCTGTTCTCGGGTCCGACTGGCGTCGGCAAGACCGAGGTCGCCAAGCAACTGGCGTCTTCGCTCGGCGTCGAACTCCTGCGCTTCGACATGTCGGAGTACATGGAGCGGCATACGGTGTCCCGTTTGATCGGTGCGCCTCCGGGCTATGTCGGCTTCGATCAGGGCGGCTTGCTCACCGACGGCGTCGACCAGCATCCGCATTGCGTGGTGCTGCTGGACGAGATCGAGAAGGCGCATCCCGACCTTTACAACGTGCTGCTGCAGATCATGGATCATGGCAAGCTCACCGACCATAACGGCAAGCAGGTGAACTTCCGCAACATCATCCTGATCATGACGACAAACGCGGGCGCGGCCGATATGGCCAAGGCAGCGTTCGGCTTCACGCGCAGCAAACGCGAAGGCGAGGACCACGAGGCGATCAATCGGCAGTTTGCGCCGGAATTCCGCAACCGTCTCGATGCCATCGTTTCCTTCGCGCACCTCGATGCCGATGTGATCGGCATGGTGGTGGAGAAGTTCGTGATGCAGCTCGAAGCCCAGCTTGGCGACCGCAACGTCACCATCGAGCTGTCCGATCCGGCCAAGACCTGGCTGGTGAAGGAGGGCTACGACGAGCAGATGGGCGCGCGGCCGATGGCACGCGTTATCCAGGAGCACATCAAGAAGCCGCTGGCCGACGAAGTGCTGTTCGGTAAGCTCAAGAACGGTGGCCATGTCCGCGTCGTACTCGTCAAGGACGAAGCGGCGGGCGAGGGCAAGGAGAAGATCGGCTTCGAGTTCGTCGAAGGCCCGGTCACGCCGAAGCCGGAAAAGCTGCCGGGCGCGCGCAAGCGCAAGCCCAAGGCGAGCAAGGAGCCCGCCAAGGCGTGATGTATCTGCGATAATGAAAAAAAGCCCGGCTCGAAAGCGCCGGGCTTTTTTGTTGGGCGAAGTCCGCTCAAAAATGCCTGATCGCCCGCGCGATGGCGTCGAATTTCGCGGCCAGCACGTCGGAAGCGATCTTCGAGAGCGTCACCGCTGCAACTGCGATCAGAACCGTGACGACGACATATTGCGAGAAGACGAACGCAAGCAGCACACGCGCCGCGCCACGCAGCATGCTGGCGATGCGGGAAGGGGCAGGCGGGCTGGCCGGAACGGCAAGGTCATCAGCGGATGGAACAGGCTCGCTCTCCGCCTCATTGTCTTGCTCGACGGCGGGCGCAACCTCATCTTCTGGCAGCATTTCGTCGTCAGGCTGGCGTTGTTCCATGCATCAGCTTTAAGCGGGAGAGCAGGACGAGACCATGCGGTTATCGGGATTAAGGTAAATGCACCGGGTCATGAAATTGGTGAGCTTGATTACTGCCGCCATACTCATGCCGGTGCTGCAGGTTGCGCTTGCCCAGCAGGATGCACCGGCACCTTCCGACGCCAAGCCCAAAAGCGAGACTGCAACGGCCGCTGAAAAAAACACCGACACCGGCGAATCCATGTGCCTGATGATCGAATCCGCGGCGAAGGCAAACGGTCTGCCGCTGGAATTCTTCGCGCGCGTGATCTGGCAGGAAAGTCGTTTCCAGCCCGATGCGATCGGACCCGTTACGCGCAACGGGCAGCGCGCCCAGGGTGTGGCGCAGTTTATGCCGGGGACGGCGAACGAGCGGCGGCTGCTCGATCCGTTCGATCCGGTACAGGCGTTGCCGAAGGCCGCCGAATTTCTGAGCGAACTGCGCCAGCAGTTCGGCAATCTCGGGCTTGCTGCGGCTGCCTACAATGCCGGGCCACGGCGTGTGAGTGAATGGCGCGCGGGAACGGGGCCGATGCCCGAGGAGACCCGCAACTATGTCTACGCCATCACCGGCGCGAGCGTGGAGGACTGGAATAAAGCGGGCGTGGGCAACGACATCGCTGATCGCAAGAAGCCGACAGGTTGCCGTGAATTGATGGCGCTGCTGCGCCACGCACCGAATCCGTTTGTCGCTCATCTCGAGGAGCGTGTCCGCATCGGCGCAGAAAGCCCGTGGGGCGTGCAGCTTGCCGCGGGATTCTCGCGTGATAAGGCGCTTGCGATGTATGCACGCGCGATGGCCCGGGTGAGCGGCGTGATCGGCGATCACGATCCGAATCTGCTCAGCAGCACGTTCCGCAGTCGCGGCACTCGCGCGTTCTATCAGGTGCGGATCGGCGCGGAGACGCGAGAGGCGGCGAACGATTTGTGCGCGAAGATCCACAAGGCGGGGCAGGCCTGTATGGTGCTGCGTAACAACAGGGGGTGATCGCTCAGGTCGCCTTGTTCAAGTTGCTTTGCGGAAGGGGCCGGCTTCCGTCAGTTCGCGGCCGACTTCCGTGACATAATCGCGTTCATGAACGAGATAATCGCGCACCGCGCGGCGCAGGCTCGGGTCGGCTATATAATGGGCGGAGTGGGTCATCTGCGGCAGGTAGCCGCGCGCGATCTTGTGCTCACCCTGCGCGCCGGCCTCGACGGATTTCAGTCCGTGCCGGATCGCATAGTCGATCGCCTGATAATAACAGACCTCGAAATGCAGGAACGGGTGATGTTCGATCGCGCCCCAATGGCGGCCGTAGAGCGTATCTGACCCCTTGAAGTTGATCGCGCCCGCGATCCAGCGTCCTTCGCGCTTTGCCATGATGAGCACGACGTCGTCGGCCATGGTTTCGGCGATCTGTGTATAGAAGGGGCGGTTGAGATAGGGGCGCCCCCATTTGCGCGATCCCGTCTCCATGTAGAACCCGTAGAACGCGTCCCATGCATCGCCGGTGATGTCCGCGCCGGTCAGTACATGAATCTCGATGCCGTTTGTGAGGGCGTCGCGGCGTTCGCGCTTGATCGCCTTGCGATGGCGCGAGGCCAGTGTGGCGAGGAAATCGTCGAAGCTTGCGTAGCCTTCATTGCGCCAGTGATATTGCTGGTCGGTGCGTTGAAGGAATCCGTGCTGCGCAAGAAGCCTCCATTCGTCCTGGGCGGCGAAGGTGACATGTACGGACGAGACATTGAGCTGGCTGCATAGGCCGATCATCCCCGCGATCAGTGCTTCGCGAATCTGCTCCTGATCGGCATCAGAGCGAACCAGTAGGCGAGGACCGGTGACCGGCGTGAACGGCACGGACACCTGCAGCTTCGGATAATACGCGCCGCCCGCGCGCATGAAGGCATCCGCCCAGTTATGGTCGAATACATATTCTCCCTGCGAGTGGTTCTTGAGATAGCAGGGGACTATTCCGAGGATGTGTTCTTCGCACCGCGCGACGAGGTGGCGCGCGGCCCAGCCGGTGCGGGCAATGGCGGAGCCGGAGTTCTCCAGCGCGGCAAAGAACGCATAGGAAAGAAACGGATTATAGGCGCTGCCTTCGGGGTGCGCGCAGGCGTTCCAGTCATCTGCCGCGATCTGGCGCACGGACGATACGGCTTCGAGCGTGATGTCGGTGGATGTCGTCAAATGCGGGCAATCCGGCCAGCGGTATGCGGTTCGATCTCAGCCATAGATCGTGATTTTCCGGGCATCTTCAAGGGTGAGTGGCTTCCGGCACGAAACCCTCGAAAATCATCTGGTCGGCATAGCGAGCGGCGCGGGCGCGCTGGTCCGGCGTGCGCACGGTCCACGTCAATAGCGCGCAGCCGAACAGATGCCGCGCAATCCATGGCGCGGGCGCGGGTAGCTCATTGATCCAGTAGGCGACAAAATGCGGACGGGTCCGGAAGGCGTGGCGCAGATGGAGCATGCCGCGCACTTTCTCTGGTGGCAGCTGCTGCCACTCGTCCTCATGATAATAGCGCTCCGCGACGATGCCGCGCGGCACCTCCGGAATGTGGTCGCGGATCGCCAGCACCTGATCGGGATCGAACGACATCAGCGCGAGCGGGCCAGAGTAGGCACGCACGACTTCCGCAATGCGCCGGATCAGGCGGCGGTCGCCGTCGAACCGGCTCTTGATCTCGACCACCAGCGGCACGCGGCCGGCGGTCATCTCGCACAATTCGCTGAGCGTGATTATGCGGTCGGCCGTTTCCTTGAAGCGCACGGTTTTCAGCTCGGTGGCGCTCAAAGTGCGGATGTCGTCCGTGCGCTCGGTGAGGCGCGCCAGCGTGTCGTCGTGAAACACCATCGCCTCACCATCGGCTGACAATTGCAGATCGGTCTCGATGGCGAAGCCTCCTGCGATGGCGGCAGCGAAGGCGGACGGCGTACTTTCGATAATGCCTTTGGCGCGGTCGTGCAGTCCGCGATGCGCGACCGGCGCAGCCGTCAACCAGCCCGGTGCGCGATAGGCCATCACATCACCTCGAACTGGCCTTCGACCTCGACGGCGGCATCCGCCGGCAGCGCGGCGACACCGACGGTCGAGCGCGCGTGGCGTCCCTTGTCGCCGAACACCTCGACCATCAGGTCGGAGGCGCCGTTCATCACCTTCGGGCCGTCGAGAAAGTCGGGTGCGGAATTGATGAAGCCGCCGAGCCGGATCACCCGCACCACGCGGTCGAGGTCGCCGACGGCGGCCTTCACCTGGATCAGGAGATTGATGGCGCAGCCGCGCGCGGCCGCGATGCCCTGGTCCATGCTGACGCCCGCGCCGAGCTTGCCCTTGGCGATCAGTTGCCGGTTGGCGTCATTGCAGACCTGACCGGAGACGGTGAGGATGTTGCCGGTCCGCACGAACGGCACGTAGTTGGCGATGGGGGCCAGCGGCGTGTGCAGCACGATCCCAAGCTCAGCCAGTCTCAGTTCGATCTCGCCTGCCATCTCATTCTCCATGATTGGAGCGTCTTTGACGCCGGTTATGCCCAAGTTGCGGCATAATCCCAGCGCCAATATGCTCCGATTCCGGGATTGGCAAGGAGAGAACATGGTCTCGTCGCGGTCGTTTTTGCGGACTTTTTGCGTGCTCGGCGCTGTCGCCGCGTCGGGTTCGTTTGCGCAGGCGCAGACGGCCGCCGGGGTGCCGTTCATGGCGCATGAGGCGGTTTACGACCTGAGCCTTGCGAAGGCGCGGGGTAACGCCGCGGTCAATTCCGCGAACGGGCGCATCGTCTACAAATTCGGCGGCAATGCCTGCGACGGCTATTCGACCGACTTCCGGCAGGTGTCACGGATTGAATCGGGTGAGGACAGGACCACGACGAGCGACCTGCGTTCGACCAACTGGGAGGATGCGAAGGGCAAAAGCTATCGCTTCAAGGTCGCGAGCCAGACCAACGACGCCGAGCCGTCCTATGTGGACGGCATGGCCGAGCGTGGGCCGGATGGCACCATCACCGTGAAGCTGAAGCAGCCGTCGGCGAAAACCTTCACGCTCGACAAGGACGTCGTATTCCCGACCGAGCAGACCCGCCGTATCATCGAAGCCGCGAAGGACGGCAAGCGCATTCTCGAACTCGGCGTCTATGACGGCTCCGACAATGGCGAGAAGGTCTACAATACGTTCGTGGTGATCGGACAGCCGATCGCGGGAAACCGAGCCTCCGCATCGCCCGACGTCGCCAGCAAGAGCGATCAGTTGAAACATCAGACCCGCTGGCCGGTGACTGTGAGCTATTATGATCGTGGCGCCAAGCCGGACAAGGGTGAGCAGACGCCGCTCTACACGATGTCGTTCGAACTGTATGAGGATGGCGTCTCGCGCGCGTTGGTGCTCGACTACAATGATTTCGTTGTCAACGGGACAATGGACAAGTTCGAGGTCGGCGACAACAAGCCGTGTAAATAGGCAGCGTCACGGGTCCTTTCGCCGCAGGGACGAAGGGCTCGCGGGTTTCGGTGTATAGGCGATGCCGCGCACCACAGCGTTGTCGCCGAAGCGTTTGCGCACTTCGTCCATGGCGCGCTCGGCATGCGCGGAACGGCGGTTGAGCATGTCCTCTTCGTCGCTTCCGTTCGAGGGCTGCAGCGCGCTGACGCCGACGCCGATCAGCCGGAAGGTGGTGCCATCGGTTTCGCGTGCCAGCATTTCGCGTGCGATCGCGAATATCCGGTTGGCGAGTTGGGTCGGCGTGATGATCGACTGCGAGCGGGTACGCTGGCGGAAATCAGCGGTTTTCAATTTCAGGGTAACTGTCGAACCCGCGACAGTGCTGTTTTTCAGGCGTCGTGACACCTTTTCGCTAAGATCCCACAGGATACGCTCCAGCGTCGCGAAGTCGCGCAGATCGCTCTCGAAGGTGGTCTCGCTGGAAATCACCTTCGCTCCGCGGTCGGGCACCACCTTGCGGTCGTCGACGCCGCGCGCGAGTCGCCACAGCCTGCGGCCTTCCGCGCCGAATAAACGCATGAGTTCGATTTCATCCGCGCGCTGCAGCTCTCCGATCAGGCGGAAACCGTGATCGCGTAGCTTGTCCTGCATCGCAGGGCCGACGCCGTAGATAAAGCCGACAGGTTTCTCCGCCATCAGTGTCCGTGCGTCGTCCTGATCGAGCACTGCAAAGCCGCGCGGTTTGTCGAGATCGGAGGCGATCTTGGCGAGGAACTTGTTGGCCGACAGCCCCACGGAAACGGTGATGCCGATGTCTCGCTCGACCTGCGCGGCGAAGCGCGCGAGAACCTTCGCCGGGATCATGCCATGCAGGCGCTCGGTGCCTGACAGATCGAGGAACGCCTCGTCGATCGACAGTGGTTCGACGAGGGGTGTCAGCGCAAGCATCGCCTGCCGCACATCGCGGCCGACCTGAACGTAGCGCGCCATGTCGGGACGGATGACGACGGCATCGGGACACAGGTCGAGTGCCTTGTACATCGGCATGGCCGAGCGCACGCCGTAGGTGCGCGCGATGTAGCAGGCGGCCGCGACGACGCCACGCTTGCCGCCGCCTATAATGACGGGTTTGTCTGCGATCTCGGGCCGGTCGCGTTTGGTGACGGTGGCGTAGAAGGCGTCGCAGTCGATATGGGCGAGGCTGAGATGCGGAAGCGCGCGGTGCCGCAACAGACGCGGAGAGCCGCAAGCGGCGCAGCGCTTGGCCTGTGGGGCTGCGTCGGTCAGGCAGTCCCGGCAGAAACCGGGAGGGGGAGAGGGCTCATCCATCGGGCGGCGCCAGTTCTAGTGTCCCGAATCCGAAGTTCGCCTCATCAGGCAGCACCTTCCGCAGCGAACTTCGGATTCGAAAGGACACTAGTAAATTTATAATTCTAGTGTGGTTCAGGTTCAGAAGTTCGCTTGAAGAACTCGCGGTAAAAATGAAGCGAATTTCTGAACCACCACACTAGTCATGAATGCCCCCGCCCAGCGCGTCGCGCGCGGCGGCAATGGTCGGCGGGGGAAACTGCGAGAAATCTGAGAATGCCTTCACCGTTTCGTCGTCCCGCACGATGAAATCCAGCACCCCGGCCAGGAAGCGGGGGTCGGACGCCGAAGCACGCAGCGTCTCGGGACCAATACCGCTCTCGGAGAGGAATTGCCCTAATCGTTCGGGGTCCCCGGCGAGGAAAGCGAGCGCGCGAATCGCCACGATTTCAGCAACTTCCGCGGGACTCCGGCTGGGTTTTCCGGCCATTCTCATTTGCCTTTCCGTAACTTATCGCTTCTATTTTGAGGGCATCATGCCCGAGTCATTCCGGCGTGGCGACGCCTAATCGTAATGTGACGGCGGAATTGACGTCGAGCGACAGGGGAGAAGTGGGGTGGCCAAAACCGTCCTGATCGTGGAGGACAACGAGCTCAACATGAAGCTCTTCCGTGATCTGTTGGAGGCCCACGGGTATCAGACGGTCGGCACCAGCAACGGCCGCGAGGCGTTGAGGCTGGCGCGCGAACACCGCCCCGATCTCATTTTGATGGATATCCAGTTGCCTGAGGTGTCCGGCCTCGAAGTTACGCGATGGATCAAGGACGACGCCGAATTGCGGGCGACGCCTGTGGTCGCCGTGACCGCCTTCGCCATGAAAGGCGACGAGGAGCGCATCCGCGAGGGCGGTTGCGAAGCATATTTGTCCAAGCCGATTTCGGTCGGAAAATTTATTGAAACGGTCCGGCGGTTCGTCGGCTAAGGGGATTTTGATGTCCGCACGGGTTCTTGTCGTCGACGACGTGCCGGCAAACGTCAAACTGCTGGAAGCGCGGCTGTCGGCGGAATATTTTGACGTAGTCACCGCCAATTGCGGCGCGCAGGCGCTGGAGATTTGTCAGCGCGCGGAATGCGACATCATCCTGCTCGACGTGATGATGCCCGACATCGACGGTTTCGAGGTATGCCGGCGGCTGAAATCCGACCCGCGCACGCACTTCATCCCGGTGGTGATGGTGACCGCGCTCGATAGTCCGTCGGATCGCGTGCGCGGCCTCGACGCGGGAGCCGACGATTTTCTCACAAAACCAGTCTCGGACGTGGTGTTGATCGCCCGCGTGCGCTCGCTGACGCGGCTGAAGATGATGACCGATGAGCTGCGTATGCGCGCCATCACCTCGCACGAAATCGGCCTGCAGGCGCCCGAGCGGGAAGCCGTGGCCGATACCGGCAAGGGCGGCAGGATTCTTCTGGTGGACGATCGCCCGTCATCCTACGAGCGGCTCGCGCCGGTGCTCGCCGAGGAGCATGCCGTTGATGTTGAGCCCAATCCTTCGGAAGCTTTATTCCACGCGGCCGAGAACAATTACGATCTGCTGATCGTTTCGCTCAATCTCGAAGATTACGATGGTCTGCGGCTTTGCAGCCAGGTCCGCTCGCTGGAGCGCACGCGCAGCGTGCCGCTGCTCGCGCTTGCTGAAGCCGACAACCACGTGCAGCTTCTGCGCGGGCTGGAAATCGGCGTGAACGATTATCTGCTCCGCCCGGTGGACAAGAATGAATTGCTGGCGCGGGCGCGCACCCAGATCCGCCGCCATCGCTACACGCACTATCTGCGTGACAGCGTGCAGAACTCGCTCGAGATGGCGATCACCGATCCGCTCACGGGCCTGCACAACCGCCGCTATCTGGAAGGCCATGTCGGCACGCTCGCGGAGCAGGCCGCCTCACGCGGCAAGCCGCTCGCACTGATGATTCTGGATATCGATTATTTCAAGTCGATCAACGACACCTACGGTCATGACGCTGGCGACGACGTGCTGCGCGAATTCGCTACCCGTATCCGCAAGTCGATCCGCGGCATAGATCTTGCTGCGCGTTACGGCGGCGAGGAATTCGTCATCGTGATGCCGGAAACCGATCTGCATGTTGCGGGCATCATCGCCGAACGGCTGCGACGGTCGATCGCAAACGAGCGGTTTTCGATCGAGAAGGGATTGAAGCAGATCGAAGTGACGATCTCGGTCGGAATCTCGACGCTGGAAACCAAGAACGAACCGGTTGCCGACGTCATCAAACGCGCCGATCAGGCGCTGTATCGCGCCAAGCATGACGGCCGCAACCGCGTCGTCTCCGCGGCGGCATAGGGCAACTGGCGATGCGCCGGCGCGGCAGCTAAGATCGCGCCATGACAGTGACGGACATCGCATCGCGAACCTACAATCACGGCTGGCGGCTCGATCCGATCGTGCGCAGCCTGCTCGATACCGACTTCTACAAATTCCTGATGCTGCAGATGATCCGGAAACTGTATCCGGACGAGAGCGTCACCTTCTCGGTCATCAACCGGACCCGCCGCGTGCGGCTCGGCGATATCATCGAGGAGAAGGAGCTGCGCGCCCAACTTGATCATGCGCGCAGCGTGCGCTTTTCTAAGAAGGAGCTGATCTGGCTTGCCGGTAACACCTTCTACGGCAAGACCCAGATGTTCACGCCGGATTTCATAGGCTGGCTTGAGACCTTTCGGCTTCCAGAGTACGAGCTGCGCGTGGTGGACGGCCAGTACGAATTGCACTTCCACGGGCCGTGGACCCATACCACGATGTGGGAAATTCCCGCACTCGCCATCATCAACGAACTGCGCTCGCGCCAGGCGGTGAAGGGGCAGGGCCGCTTCGTGCTCGACGTGCTCTATGCGCGCGCCAAGGCAAAGCTGTGGACGAAGGTAGAGCGGCTGAAGAAGCTCGAAGGACTGCGTCTGTCCGATTTCGGCACCCGGCGCCGTCACGGCTTCCTGTGGCAGCGCTGGTGTGTGGAAGCGCTCAAGGAAGGGCTTGGTCCTGCTTTCACCGGCACCTCCAACGTGCTGCTGGCGATGGACAACGATCTCGAAGCTATCGGCACCAACGCCCACGAACTGCCGATGGTCGCGGCTGCTCTCGCCAACAGCGATGAGGAACTGCGCCGCGCGCCGTACCTCATCCTCGATCAATGGCGGCACGCCTATGACGGCAACCTTTTGATCGCGCTCCCCGATACGTTCGGCACCGCAGCGTTCCTGCGCGATGCGCCGGACTGGGTGGCCGACTGGACCGGCTTCCGGCCCGACAGCGCGCCGCCGATTCCGGCGGGCGAGGACATCATCCGGTGGTGGAAGGACAAGGGCCGCGATCCGAGGGAGAAGCTTCTGATCTTCTCCGACGGCATGGATGTCGATTCGATCGAGCAGACGCACCGGCATTTCGCCGGGCGCGTGCGTACCAGCTTCGGCTGGGGCACCAACCTCACCAACGATTTTGTCGGCTGCTCGCCCGATGGCACCGCCGACCTCGATCCGATCTCGCTGGTCTGTAAGGTGACCTCGGTCAACGGCCGGCCGGCGGTGAAGCTCTCCGATAATCCGGAAAAGGCGACAGGCAGTCCGGACGAAATCGCCCGCTATCTGCGTGTTTTCGGCGAGACCGGGCGCGTGCGCGCGGCGGTGCGTGTGTAGAGGTCAACAAAAAACGGAGCCCGAAAGGCTCCGTCATCGTCATTCAGCCGTGCGGTAGGGCAGGCTTACTTGATCTTGGCTTCGCGGAATTCGACGTGCTTCTTCGCGACCGGGTCGTACTTCTTCTTGACCAGCTTGTCGGTCATGGTGCGCGAATTCTTCTTGGCGACGTAATAGAAGCCGGTATCCGCGCTGGAGACGAGCTTGACCTTGATCGTGACCGCTTTGGCCATGTTCGAAAACCTCGATGTCTGGAATCTGAAGCGGGCCGGACGAGGCCGACCCGCGTTTGGCCGCAAACTATCCTCGAATGTCCCAAAGTCAAGGATTTCGGCCGTTCAAGACCGCGATTTTCGTCGATCCGGCCGAAAATAACCCGATTTTCCGGGGATTTAGCAGGGATTCGGGCTCATCCCGGCCCGAATCCCGCTGGTGTGAATTCGAGGTCGAGTTCCCGCCATTCCTTGTACTTCTCGGCCGGCAGCATCGAATAGGGCTGACAGGCCTCGAGCGCGTGAATCGCGGCTTTCATGATGACCGGCCCTGTCGGCGTGGCCTTTGCCGCCATCAGCGCGGGCGTGGCCGCGAGCCTGCCGTTGCGCTTGAGCGCTACCCGCAGAACGATGTGGGCATCGTCCGTTGGCGAAACACCCGCGGGCAGTTTCATGCATGACTTCAGATGCGCGCGGAAGGCGGCGACGACGTCGGATTTCAGATCGGCGGCTTCCTTCTCGGGGGTGAAGCCGCCGGAGAGGAATGGATCGCCGTATTGGCTCATCACGTCGGGTTGGACGACCGGCGCGCCGGTGATGACGGCTTGCGGCAGGGCAGGTGACTCGGGCGCAGGCGTTTGCGGTTCGGGGGTGGGCTTTGTTTCAGACTGTTCTACTTTTGGTTCGTCAATTTTCCGATCGTCGGTCTTTGGCTCGTCGGGTTTCGATTCGTCCGGTTTCGATTCTTCCGGCTTGGGCGTATCCAGGGACGGCAGCGACAGATCGCCTTGTTTTCCGGCAGGGACATCCTTGGGCGAAATGAGTTCGACATTGATTGCAGGTGGTGGCGCGGATTCGAACAGTCTCACGCCCGAGCCGAATACGACCCAGGCCAGCAGCGCGATATGGGCAAGTATGGACGCCGCGCCGCCCAGGCGCCGCAGCCATTCCATTTCGAAGATATTGCGCCAAGCCCATGCCATGCGGCCGACAACCTAGCGTCCGCACGGACGCGCCGCCATGGCTTTCACGGATGCTGTCTTACAGCGTGTCGCGCTGGAGCACGCCGTTGCGATAGTGGAAGAATGGCACCTCGGTTCGGTTGGTCAGCGGCCCCCTCGCGAGCCGGACAGCCAGTTCATCCAGCACGATTTGTGTCATGGAATGGATATCGGGATGCGGAGGTGCGCCGAGTTCGATCCAGAGCACCTCGACGAGTTCGGCATCGGCATGCACGACGCCGTTCACAGTGTGAGCGATCACGGAAATGTCGGCGGCGAAGAAGCGGGTGTCGAACCGGCGAACTCGCCCCGGAGGCGTAACGGCGCGCGCGATCAGATGGAGGTGCGAGGGATCCGGCAGCAGGCCGGCGTCTGCGAAAGGCCTCCATTCACCCGTGAGTGTCGCCGTCTGTGCGGGCGTGAGAAGATTGTGGGGCCTGCTGCCGAGGCACAGGCCGGTCTCCTCGCAGGCCTCGCGGATGGCGGCGGCGACAAGCGCACGGGCACGGGCAGGCGTCGTCTTTGGCCTGCCGGCGAGCAGCTTCGCTTCGAGACCTTCGGGAAGTTCGGCTGCAAGAGGAATACGGTGATCCGTCGCGTCGACGCTGCCGCCGGGGAAGACGAGCTTGTTCGGCATGAAGATGAGGTCGGCGCGCCGCCTGCCGAGCAGGACTTTCGGAACGGGACCGTTGCGGTCGATCAGGATCAGCGTCGCGGAATCCCGCGGCTTCCGATAGGGATGATGGATTTCTTCCGCAGCGTATGTCGGTAGCGAGTTCATCCGAAACGCACGAGCGTTCAGGCCGGACGATCCGACCCGCTTTCGGCTTCGCTCTCGCCGAAGCCGTGCATGCGCAGCGCCCATTGCAGGCCGACGACCGCGCCTTTCACTGGTTGCAGCAGCAGAAGCGAGGATACAAGCGTGAGCGGCAGATAGATCGCCAATTGCAGGATGACGGCTGGCGAATAGTTGGTCTCGACCCACAGCATGATCGGCACCACGATATGTCCGACGATGACGATCACGAGATAGGCGGGAAGATCGTCGGCGCGGTGGTGGGTGAAGTCCTGCCCGCATTCGGAGCAGCAATCGGCTGTTCTCAGGAAGGCGCGAAATAGTTTGCCTTCGCCGCAATTCGGGCAGCGTCCGCGGCAACCGCGCAGCATGGCATCCCAGAGGTTGCGCTTTTCGGGGGCGGCCACGGACGGCGTCCAATTCTTCGTCATGGGGGTCTGCACCGCTGCGCTATCCATCATTTGCCTCGTTTGCCTTTGCCGGATTTGGCCTTGATCTGCGATTTGCTCTTGAGCTTGCGAGCCTTGCCCTTCGAACCTCGTCCTGTCTTCGACGCCGCACCATGCTTCGTGCCGGGATGCTTGCGTTTGCCGAAATCGCGCGTCCCGCGTGGTGCCTTTGTTCCCTCGGAGAGGAGTTCGAACCGCAGCGCGCCGGCAACTGGTGCTGCTTCTACCAGACGAACCTCGACCACGTCACCCAGTCTGTGCATGGCACCACTGCGCGTTCCGATCAATGCATGCCGGGTTTCATCGAAATGATAGAACTCGCTGCCGAGTGTTCTGACCGGAATCAGGCCATCGGCACCCGTTTCATTCAGCTTGACGAACAAACCCGCCTTGGTGACGCCGGAAATACGGCCCTCGAAGATCGCGCCGACACGGTCAGCGAGGAAATGGGCGATCAGGCGGTCGGTGGTCTCGCGTTCGGCCTTCATGGCGCGCCGTTCGGTGAGCGAAATCGCGGCAGCGACTTCGCCCAGCGTTTCCAGCGTCTCGTGTTCGGGCAGCGCGCCGTCGCCGAGGCCAAGCGCGCGGATCAGGGCGCGATGCACGATCAGGTCCGCATATCGCCTGATTGGCGACGTGAAATGCGCATAGCGCCGCAAGTTGAGACCGAAATGTCCGTAATTCTCGGATGCGTATTCGGCCTGCGCCTGCGAGCGGAGCACGACCTCGTTGACGAGTGACTCTGTGTCGCGGCCCTTCACCTGTGCGAGGATGCGGTTGAATACCGCAGGCCGCAACGCGCCGGACTTGGTGAAGGGCATATCCAGCGTCTTCAGGAATTCATGAAGATTGTGGACCTTCTCCTGCGTCGGCTCGTCGTGCACGCGATAGATTAGCGGCAGCGCCTTCTTCTCAAGTGTCTCGGCGGCGGCGACGTTGGCGAGGATCATGAATTCCTCGATCAGCCGATGTGCGTCAAGCCGCTCCGGCGTGGTCACGCGGTCCACGGTGCCGTCAGACTTCAGCAGAATCTTCCGCTCTGGCAATTCCAGTTCGAGCGGATCGCGTTCGTCGCGCGCGCGCTTCACCAGCGCGTAGGCGGTGTAGAGCGGCGTGATGGTGGATTCGAGCAGGGGACCGGTGACGTCATCGGAGCGTCCGTCGCGCGCGGCCTGTGCCTGTGCGTAGGACAATTTCGCGGCCGAACGCATCAGGATGCGGTGGAAGGTGTGCGAACGCTTGCGCCCGTCCGCGCCAATCACCATTCGCACAGCGATGGCGCCGCGCGGCTCACCCGGCTTGAGTGAGCAAAGATCGTTCGAAATCCGCTCGGGCAGCATCGGCACGACACGGTCGGGGAAATACACCGAGTTGCCGCGCTTGAGCGCTTCACGGTCGAGCGCCGAGTCCGGCAGCACATAGAAAGCGACGTCGGCGATCGCGACGTTGACGATGTAACCGCCTTTATTGGCAGGGTCCGTGTCCGGAGCTGCATGCACCGCGTCGTCGTGATCCTTGGCGTCTGGCGGATCGATGGTGATCAGCGGCACGTCACGCCAGTCCTCACGTCCCTTCAGCGCCGCGACTTTGGCGGCTTCCGCTTCCTCGATTGCGGCACGTGGAAATTCCTGCGGAATCTCGTGGGCGTGGATTGCGATCAGGCTGATGGCCTTTTCGGTCTTCATCGAGCCGAGCCGTTCGCGCACGCGTCCTGCTGGTAGGCCATAGCCGCGCGAGCGGATCAGTTCGACGCTGACGAGATCGCCGTCCTGTGCGTCGGCGCTGTCTGCGGCGGCAATGCTGAGTTCGCGTCCGGCCTGTTTCTTGTCGACCGGGATCATCCGGCCGCCGCCCTGTGGCTGGGCGCGGAAGATGCCGAGCACACGATGCCTAGTCTTCTCTAGCACCTTGATGACACGGCCGATATAGAGAGCTGCGCGTTCGCCGCGCTCGCGCTTTTCCAGCCGCAGTAACACGCGCTCGCCGACACCGGCGACGGTGCCGGGCTTGGCACGGCGTGGCGTGTGGATATGGATCACGGGCGCGGGGCCGTCGATGTCCTCGGCCCATTCGGCCGGCAGGGCGATCAACTCGCCGTCGCTGTCGGTCTTGACGACATCGGCGACGAGAGTGGGGGGCAGTTCGCGTGCGTCGTGCACGCGCTTGCCTTGCTTGGCAATCACGCCTTCGTCGGTGAGTTCGCGCAGGATGCGGCGCAGCGCCGCGCGGGAGTCGTTCTTGAGGCCGAAATGCCGCGCCAGTTCGCGCGTGCCGGCCTCGCGGGGATTGGTTCTGATGAACGCGACGATGCTTTCCTTGTCGGGAAAGCCATCGGTCGCGTCATGCTTCTTCTTCATTATCCGCGCGCTTTTCCGGCGCTCTTTTTCGCTACGGCCTTGGCAGGTGTTTTCGCGGCCGTCTTTGCAGCAGCCTTCGTCGTCGCACGGGGCTTGGCCTTTGCACTGGCTTTGGCGCGAGGCGCGGCCGCCTTTTTGGTGACGGTCTGCGGCTCGGCGTCCTCGCCATCGCTCTTGGTCGTGGCTTTTTTCGCAGCCTTCTTCTTCGGCGCGGTTTTCTTGGCGGCGCGCTTGGGCTTGCCACCGGTCTTCGCAGCGCGTGCTTCGATCAGTGCGATCGCTTCCTCGAGCGTGATCTGCTCCGGCTCCCTGTCGTCGGGAATCGTGGCGTTGATGCCGTCGATCGAGACATAGGCGCCGTAGCGCCCCTTCTTGAGCATGATCTTGCCGCCACGCGCCGGATAGTCGCCGACCTCCTTGCCGGGATCGGCGCCGAAACGGCGGCTCGGACCCTTGGCGATCTTCTCGGCGATCAGCGTCACCGCGCGGTTGAGGCCGACATTATAAACATCGTCGCCAGCCTCGAGGCTCGCATAGGTCTTGCCGTGGCGCACGAACGGCCCGAACCGGCCAATGCCCGCGGTGATGATCTCGCCATCTTCCGGGTGCGGACCGACATCGCGCGGCAGCGACAACAGCTTGATCGCGAGATCGAGTTCGACATCGGCAGGCGACATGTTTTTCGGGATGCCTGCGCGTCTCGGCTTCTCGTCCTCGGCATAATCCTTCGGCTCGCCGAGCTGGATGTAGGGACCGAAGCGTCCGGCCTTCACCGCAACGTCGAGACCGGTCTTTGGGTCCTTGCCGAGTACGCGGTCGCTCGATGCGCTGCTGGAGGCGAGGGGACGCGTGTAGCGGCACTCGGGATAATTCGAACAGCCGACGAAAGCGCCGAACTTGCCGGCCTTGAGATTGAGCTTTCCGGTGCCGCAGCTCGGGCACTGGCGCGGATCGCCGCCGTCGGCGCGCGGCTCGTAGATGTGCTCGCCGAGCATCGCATCAAGCACATCGAGCACTTCCGAGACGCGCACGTCCTTGATGTCGTCGACCGCGCCGATGAAGTCTTTCCAGAAGTCCGTCAGCACCTGTTTCCAAGCGACTTCGTTGTTGGAAATCTTGTCGAGCTTCTCTTCGAGGTCGGCGGTGAAGTCGAACTCGACATAGCGGGAGAAGAACTTTTCGAGGAAGGCGACGACGACGCGGCCCTTGTCCTCGGCGGAGAGGCGCTTCTTCTCGAGCTTCACATAGCCGCGATCTTTCAGCACCTGCAGGATCGAAGCGTAGGTCGAAGGCCGGCCGATGCCGAGTTCTTCCATGCGCTTGACGAGTGAAGCTTCCGAGAAACGCGGCGGCGGCTCGGTGAAATGCTGGGTGACGGCGAGGCTCTCGCGCTTGAGCGCTTCGCCCTCGCTCATCGCGGGCAGGCGGCGGCTTTCCTCATCTTCCGGATCGTCGTCGCGGCCTTCCTGATAGACCGCGAGGAAGCCGTCGAACTTCACCACCTGGCCGGACGCGCGCAGGTCGAGCGTGCGCGAACCTGCCTTCGCGGTGATGTCGACAGTGGTGCGCTCGAGTTCAGCCGATTCCATCTGGCTTGCGACCGTACGCATCCAGATCAGTTCATAGAGACGATACTGGTCGTTATCGAGGCGCGCCTTCAGCTTGGCGGGGCGGCGCGAGACATCCGTCGGGCGGATCGCTTCGTGCGCTTCCTGCGCGTTCTTCGCTTTCGATGTGTACTGGCGCGGCGCACTCGGTACATAGTCGTTGCCGTAATCCTCGCCGATCACCTTGCGGACGGCCGGGATCGCCTCCGGCGCGATCGAAACGCCGTCGGTACGCATATAGGTGATGAGGCCGGTGGTCTCGCCGCCGATGTCGATGCCTTCATAAAGACGCTGCGCGATCCGCATGGTGTGCGCGGGCGCGAAGCCGAGCTTGCGGCTGGCTTCCTGCTGCAGCGTCGAGGTGGTGAAGGGCGCCTGCGGATTGCGGCGCGCGGGCTTCGCCTCCACCAGCGCGACAGTGTAGGTGCCGTTTTCCAGCGCCTTCTTGAAATCCTCAGCTTCCGCGCCGCTGCCGATGTCGAGCCGCTGGATCTTCTTGCCGTCGGCGCCGACGAGCCGTGCCTCGAAGGTCTCGTTGCGCGGGGTCGCGAGCGTCGCGACCAGCGACCAGTACTCGCGCGGCACGAATTTCTCGATCTCAAGCTCGCGGTCGCAAACAAGGCGCAGCGCGACGGATTGCACGCGGCCGGCCGAGCGCGCGCCCGGCAATTTGCGCCACAGCACAGGGGAGAGCGTGAAGCCGACCAGATAATCCAGCGCGCGGCGCGCCATGTAGGCATCCACCAGCGCGCCGTCGATCTGGCGGGGGTGCTGCATCGCCTCGGTGACGGATTGCTTGGTGATGGCATTGAAGACGACGCGCTCGATCTTCTGGTCCTTCAGCGCGCGCTTCTGCTTCATGACCTCCAGGACGTGCCAGGAGATCGCCTCGCCCTCGCGATCAGGGTCGGTTGCGAGGATCAGCTTGTCAGCGCCCTTGAGCGCCTTGGCGATGTCGTTGAGCCGGCCCGCCGCCTTGGGGTCGGTCTCCCAGATCATCTGAAAATTTGCCTCCGGATCCACCGATCCGTTCTTCGCCGGGAGGTCGCGGACATGGCCGTAGGAGGCCAGAACCTCGTAGGAGGAGCCTAGGTACTTATTGATCGTCTTGGCCTTCGCAGGCGACTCCACAATGACGAGATTCATTTGAATCCAATGAGTTAGGATGAAAACAAGCCCCGGAATCACCGCGAGGGGACGAGGCTTTCGGAGCGATACATGGGTAAAGTGGGGGGTGCTGTCAAATGCCGGTCGCTTGAACGGGCAATGGAACGAACACTCAAGGTTGCAATTTTTAATAAAATTAAGCTGGAAGTTGCATAAATCCAGGCTTCGAGTATAAGAATATTATCCTGATTCCGGACTGGCCCACCGCAATGCCGCCTCGCCGAAACAGAGCGAAAGATCCTGAATCGGACCCCGACCCGGACCGACACGGCGATGACAATGGCGCGAGGGAGGCGGCAGCCTTTATCGCCGAGACGTTGGCCAATCTGACATCCATCTGTCACCGGCATCGCTTTGATACGCTCGGCTATCTTCTGGACATGGCGCATATGGAGGCTGACGGGCTGGCTCGCTCCAGCCGGAAGGCCGGGCCCTGACGTTCGGATATTTAGTTCAGCGATACCATGCCGCCGCCGTGACGCTCCAGCCGTCCGGCCATCTCGAGTTCGAGGAGCACCGTGCGGACGATCGCGGGTGAGGCTTCGGCCATCCGCACCAGATCATCGATCCCGATGGGGGAAGGGCCGAGCAGGTCGACAATTCGCGCCCTGTCGGTGTCGTGCGGCTCCCGGTGGTCATGGGGAGGCTCGTCTTCCTCCATCGGCAGTTCGATCGGACGCTCCATGATCGGGGCGACGGCATTTATAATGTCTGCCGCCGAAGTGGTGAGCGTCGCCCCCTGTTTGATGAGATCGTTGGTGCCAGTGGCGCGCGGGTCGAGCGGCGAGCCGGGAACGGCGAACACCTCGCGGCCCTGCTCGTTGGCGAAGCGCGCGGTGATGAGCGAGCCGGAGCGGTGCGCGGCCTCGACGATGAGGACGCCGAGCGCTGCGCCGGAAATCAGGCGGTTGCGGCGGGGGAAATCGCGGGCGCGAGGGCCGTGGCCGAGCGGCATTTCTGAAATCGCGCCGCCACCTGAGTCGATAATTGATGCGAGCAAACTTTCGTGCTCCGGCGGATAGATGCGGTCGTGGCCGCCGGCGAGCATGGCAACCGTGCCGCTGTTGAGTGAAGCGCGGTGAGCGGCCTGATCGATGCCGCGGGCAAGACCCGAGGCGATCACGAAGCCGGCCGCTCCGAGATCGTGCGCGATGGTCTGGGCGAATTTCAAGCCCACGCCCGAGGCATTGCGCGAGCCGACGATGCCGATCATCGGACGCATTTCGATTTCTCGCGCCCCACGCACGCCGAGCAGGGGTGGCGGATCGTCGATCAGCGCAAGGCGAGGTGGATAACCGTGTTCGCCCGGAGCGAGCAAGGCAACGCCGATCCTGTGGCTACCTTCGATTTCACGTTCTGCGTCCTCGATCTGGCAGATCCGTCCGGGCCGGCTCGCGCCGCCGCGCCGCGCGAGATCGGGCAGGCGCTCAAGCGCGGCTTTGGCGCTGCCGCAATGATTGACGAGGGAGCGGAAGGTTCGCGGCCCGACATTCTCGCTACGGATCAGCCGCAGCCAGTCGATGCGCTGCGCATCGCTCAACCTGATGGGTGCTGATACGAGCCTGTCCACGACCGCCTCCCGTGATGGCAGTCTTGCCTAACTCGGCGCAGGGAACAATGCGGCTTGTCGCGGGGAGGTGGTTACCCCTTCGCGCCGATCTTGCCTTCGCTGCCGTCCATCAGGCGGCGGATGTTGGCGCGGTGCTTGAACCACAGGATCGCCGAGAGCACGGCGAACAAAGCGGCCAGCGGGATATGCTGCAGCCACAGCAGCAGCGGTGGGATCGAGGCGCTGGCAACCAGCGCGGCGAGCGAGGAATAGCGCGAGATGAAAGCCACCGCGAGCCAGATCGCGCAAAAGATCAGTGCCGCCGGCCACCACAGGCCCAGCAGCACGCCGATATAGGTCGCAACGCCTTTGCCGCCCTTGAATTTCAGCCAGACCGGAAAGATGTGGCCGAGAAACGCGCCGAGGCCCGCGGCGATCGCGGCGTCGTCACCGAACAGATAGCGGACGAGAAGCACCGCGAAAGTGCCCTTGAGCATGTCGCAGGCGAGCGTCGCGGCGGCGAGGCCCTTGCGGCCGGTGCGCAACACGTTGGTCGCGCCGATGTTGCCGGAGCCGATCGAGCGCAGATCGGCGGTGCCTGCGCGGCGGGTAATCAGCAAGCCGAACGGGATCGAGCCGAACAGATAGCCGATCGCCAGAGCGAGAGCATTGGCGGCTGTGGGCGACAAGTCCATGCGCTCACACCTGCTCGAACACAGTGCGGCCGCCGACGATGGTACGCACCGCGCGGCCGGTAAAGCGCGCTTCGTCGAACGGCGTATTCTTGCACTTCGACTTCAGATCGGCGGGGTCGAGTATCCACGGTGTGTCGAGATCGATCACGACGATGTCGGCGGGACGGCCCTTGCGGAGCGTGCCGCCGAGCAGGCCGAGCAGTTCGGCGGGCCGCGTCGACATCGCGCGGATGAGGTGGCTTAGTTCGATCTCACCGTTGTGGACGAGGCGCAGGCCAGCCGAGAGCATGGTTTCCAGCCCGATGGCGCCGGGTGCCGCTTCCGCGAAGGGCAGGCGCTTCACCTCAACGTCCTGCGGATTGTGGTCCGACATGATGACGTCGATGAGGCCGGAGGCGAGTGCTGCCACCAACTCCTTCCGGTCGTCCTCCGTGCGCAGCGGCGGCGACAGTTTCAGGAAGGTCTTGTAGGGGCCGATGTCGTTCTCGTTCAGCGCGAGATGATTGATCGAGGCGGATGCGCTGACCGCAAGGCCTGCCTCGCGCGCTCGCCGCAAAATATCGAGCGATTCGGTGCAACTCACGGAGGCTGCATGGTAGCGCCCGCCGGTCAGCGCGACGAGGCGCATGTCGCGCTCCAGCATCACGGCTTCGGCGGCGCTCGGTGCGCCCATCAGGCCGAGCCGGGAAGCAAGCTCACCCTCGTTCATCACGCCTTCGCCTGCGAGATCTGGATCTTCGGTGTGGTGGACGATCAGCACGTCGAAATCGCGCGCATAGGTCAGCGCGCGGCGCATCACCTGCGCGTTCGTCACGCTGCGCGCACCGTCGGTGAAGGCGACGGCGCCTGCAGCCTTGAGCAGGCCGAACTCGGTCATCTCCTCGCCGCCAAGGCCCTTGGTCAGCGCGGCCATCGGGTGGATGTTGACCACGGCGGTGTCTCGCGCACGGCGCAGCACGAAATCCACCGTCGCCGAATTGTCAGTGACAGGCTTGGTGTCCGGTTGGCAGATGATAGTGGTGATGCCACCTGCGGCCGCTGCTTGGCTTGCGGAGGCAAAGGTCTCGCGGTGGCCTGCGCCGGGCTCGCCGACGAAGGCGCGCATATCGATCAGCCCGGGAGCAACGACCTTGCCCGCGCAATCGACAATTTCGGCGCCTTCGGGCGCGTGGCTCTTGCCGATGCCGGGGCCGACCTCGGCGATGACGCCGTCCTGGATCAGTACGCCGCCGTGGCCGTCCAGATCGCAGGAAGGATCGATCAGGCGGGCGTTGGTGAGGAGCGTGGGGCGGTTATCTTTCAGCATGGTTCACGCATTCGGCAGGTTGCGGGCGAGTGCTTCGAGCACCGCCATGCGCACCGCCACTCCCATTTCGACCTGCTCGCGGATCAGCGACTGCGCGCCGTCGGCAACGATGGAGTCGATCTCGACCCCGCGATTCATCGGGCCCGGATGCATCACCAGCGCGTCCGGTTTGGCGTAGGACAGCTTCTTCTGATCGAGGCCGAAGAACTGGAAGTATTCCGAGCTCGACGGCACGAAGGAGCCGCTCATGCGCTCACGCTGCAGCCGCAGCATCATCACGATGTCGGCGCCGTTGAGGCCCTCGCGCATGTTGTGCGCGACCTCGACGCCCATCCGCTCGATGCCGGGCGGCAACAAAGTGGAGGGCCCGACGACGCGTACACGCGCGCCCATGATGTTGAGGAGAAGAATGTTTGAGCGGGCGACGCGTGAATGCAGCACGTCGCCGCAGATCGCGACCAGCAGGCCTTCCAGCCGGCCCTTGTTGCGGCGGATGGTGAGCGCGTCGAGCAGCGCCTGTGTCGGGTGCTCGTGCGCACCGTCGCCCGCGTTGACGACAGAGCCGTCGACCTTACGCGCGAGCAGTTCGACCGCGCCGGAGGCGTGATGGCGTACCACCAGAATGTCGGGGTGCATCGCATTCAACGTCACCGCCGTGTCCATCAGTGTCTCGCCCTTGCGCATCGAGGACGAGGAGACGGACATGTTCATGACATCCGCACCGAGCCGCTTGCCGGCGATTTCGAAGGAGGACTGGGTGCGGGTGGAGGATTCGAAGAACAGATTGACCTGGGTGCGGCCGCTCAGGACGCTGCTTTTCTTGTCGACCTGCCGGTTCAGTTCGACATATTCGCCGGCGAGGTCGAGAAGGCCGGTGATATCGGCCGCGGAAAGCCCTTCGATGCCCAGCAGATGCCGGTGCCCGAGGACGAAACTCGATTTTGGTGCAGGGGTCATTAAAGCCAAACCTATAGGCAGAGTTGCCATTTGGAGCAAGGCGGATTTGGCGGCTGTGGACGGTTCGCACCAGCCCGTGCCGGGCAGGGTAAACGGCGGCTTTGCTCGGGTTGCAACCGGGGACTGGGAGGGCGGGCATTTTCGCCGATACGGAAAGGGTGAGGCGGCGTTAAGCTGGCGCGGAAGCGCAAAGGAATTAGCCCATGACCTTTGGCCGACACGATACCGGCGAACTGCTCAACCAGTCGCCGCCGTTTTGCGATATCGATCTGTTCGGCTGCGACGTTCCGCTGATGGAGGCGGTGGCGGCCTATGGTGGACGGGACCATGCGGCGGGACTGTCGACCTTCGGCAGGCTCTGGGGATCGGCGGCGATGGCGGAGCGCGGACGGCTCGCCAACGAGAATCCGCCGAAGCTCAAGACCTTCGATGCGCGCGGGTTTCGCCGCGACGAGGTGGAGTTTCACCCGGCCTATCACGAGTTGATGGCGCATAGCGCCCACGCCGGACTGCACAATTCGACATGGACGGAGGTGGGCGCGTCAGCGGGCGGCGCATCGGAAGTGTTGCGGGCGGCGAAGTTCTTCATTGCCGCGCAGGTCGAGACGGGACATCTGTGCCCGATCACGATGACGCGTGCTTCGGTCGCGGCGCTGGCGAGCGATGAAGCATTACGCGCGCAGATCATGCCGGTGCTGGGCACGCGCGCTTACGATCCTGCTTTTAGTCCGTGGTGGCAAAAGCGCGGCATGACCGTCGGCATGGGCATGACCGAAAAGCAAGGCGGCACCGACGTGCGCGCCAACATCACTCGGGCGGAAAGAGATGGTGATGCCTATCGCATCACAGGGCACAAATGGTTCATGTCGGCGCCGATGTCCGATGCCTTCCTTGTGCTGGCGCAAGCGGCAGGCGGGCTGACATGTTTTGTCATGCCGCGCTTCAAGCCCGATGGTCGGGTGAATGCGCTGCACTTTCTGCGGCTCAAGGACAAGCTGGGTAACCGCTCCAACGCGTCGTCTGAAGTCGAATTCGAGGGCGCCTATGCACTGCGGTTGGGCGAGGAGGGACGCGGCATCGCGACCATTATCCAAATGGTGTCGCTGACGCGGCAGGATTGCGCGATCGCGTCCGCTGCTCTGATGCGGTCGGGCCTTGCGCATGCGCTTCATCATGTGCGGAATCGCCGCGTTTTTCAGAAGCAACTTGTCGATCAACCGTTGATGCGCAACGTGCTCGCCGACATGGCGCTCCAGGTCGAGGCCACGACGGCACTGGTGATGCGGCTGTGCCACGCGTTCGATCGCATGCCCGGCGATCCGCTTGAAAGCGCCTACATGCGGCTGATGACGCCAGTGGTGAAATACTGGGTGTGCAAAAGCGCGCCCGCCTTTCTCTATGAGGCGATGGAGTGCCTCGGCGGCAATGGCTATGTCGAGGAGGGCATTCTGGCGCGGCATTACCGCGAGGCTCCGGTCAATGCGATCTGGGAAGGCTCCGGCAATGTGATGTGCCTCGACGTGTTGCGGGTACTCCTGTTCCGCCAGCGCGATGCGGCGGAGGCTGTCTTTGTTCATCTCGTGCAGGAGGGTGGGGATTTGCCGGGACTGAGGGAGGCGTTGTCCGCCGTCGCACAGGCGTTACGTCAGCCAGAAGCAGAGGGAGCCGCACGCAGTGCCGTGGAGTGGCTGGCGCTCGCCGCCGCGGCAGCCGCGCTCAAGGTGGTCAATGCGGATCACGCGGTGCTGTTCGCGCAAACGCGACTGGCGCAACGGCGCGGGCTGATGTATGGCGCGGTCGATCTGAACCCCGGCGACATTCAGGGCCTGCTTGCGCGGGCGCTGCCTTAAGCCTACCTCGCAAGCGAAAGCACCTCGATGAGTCTTCCCGAAACGCTCGCCGACGATCCTGTTGTGCCGACGCCCGTGCACGAGCCGCGCGTCTGGAAATTCTGGGGCACCTCGCTCTGGGGCTTGCTGATTTTCGTTGCGTTGTTTCTGGGGCAAGCATCGACCATCGCGATTTTGCTGGTCCTGCAGAAGGAACCGCTCAACCTGTCCACCTTCGCGGATTCGCTGACGCATGTGGCAACGGGCGGCAAGGCGCTGTCGCTCTCCGTTATGACCGGGTTGCCCGCCGTGCTGTTCGCGATCTGGGTCGCAACCAAGCTGGCGCGTCAGCGCTTTGCGGATTACCTCGCCTTGAACCGGCCGTCATGGAAGGGGCTGCTGTTTGGCGCGGTGAGCCTCGCGGTGCTGGTCGAGGGCTGGGATTTGTTATCCAAGGCGACCGGGCGCGAGGTTTCGCCCGGCTTTATGATGGATACGCTGAAGGCCGCACAGGCCGACAACTCGTTGTGGTTGCTGATTCTGGCCATCGTCGTGGCGGCGCCGATCACCGAGGAGTTTTTCGTGCGCGGTTTCCTCTATCGCGGCTGGTCGGAGTCTTTTTTGCGGATTCCCGGCGCGATCATCCTGTCCTCGGCGGTGTGGACGCTGATGCACCTGCAATATGACTGGTTTTTCCTCGGCGAGGTGTTCTCGATCGGGCTATTGCTCGGCTATCTGCGCTATCGCAGCAATTCGACGTGGCTGACGATCGTGATCCACGGCCTGAACAATCTCGCCGCGACGATCCAGACGATCTGGCTCGCCTCGCATTCTTAAGGCTCAGGATTGGCTCTGACGTCCGAGCGCCGCGAGGCGGTCCAGCGCACCCTGCAGGATGAAGATCGCGGCGTGTTCGTCGATCACCTCGGCGCGGCGGGCGCGGCTGACATCGATGGAGATCAGTTCGCGCTCGACGGCGGCGGTCGACAGCCGCTCGTCCCACAAACCGATGGCAAGGTCGGTGAGTTTTGCGAAATTGCGGGCGAAGGCGCGGGTGGATTGCGCACGCGGCCCTTCGCTGCCGTCCATGTTGATCGGCAGACCGAGCACGAATCCGGCGCAGGCGCGCTCTGCTGATATTCTGAGCAATTCGGCGGCGTCCTTGGTGAAGTTGCGCCGCTGGATGGTCGTCACGCCGGTGGCGAGCCGCCGGTCTGGATCGGAGACGGCGACGCCGATGGTCTTGGTGCCGAGGTCGAGCCCGATCAACGCACCGCGTGGCGTCCAGTGCGTGGCGGCTTCGATCAGGGGAAGGATAAGCGCGGGCATGCCGTCGCTTACCATGCGGGTGAAACCCGATGCAAAGGCGGGATCGTCAACTGGGGCATTCCAGCCGCGGAACGGCTGCTTGCCCGGATTTCCCCTTGGGCAAAAAATGCTTTATAGGCAGGCCATTGGAACCGTTACGGCGGTATTTCCGGAGCCATATCAATGTCAGTCGATGCAGCCACCGTTCGCCGGATCGCGCAGCTTGCGCGGATCGCCGTCAAGGACGAGGAGGTGCCGCACCTCCAGGGCGAACTGAACGCGATGCTCGCTTTCGTCGAGCAACTCTCCGAAGTCGATATCGAGGGCGTCGAGCCGATGACCTCCGTCATCCCGATGGAGATGAAAAAGCGTCACGATGTCGTCAATGACGGCGAGATTGCCGAACGCGTGCTTGCGAACGCGCCGGTCACCGAGGATCACTTCTTCCTCGTGCCCAAGGTGGTCGAATAGCGCCACGGGTGGATGCGATGTGCGAACTCTGCAGCGACGAAGACTTTTATCAGGCGTTCATGGGCTACCTCGACGACATGGAACGGCAGGGCAAAACGCCTGATCCGGACGAGGGCCACACGATCGCGCTGAAGGCCTCCCAGGCCGCGAAACAGGCCAAACGGTCTCCCTTTATCTGCGACCCGATTGAGACATGACTGATCTGACAGCACTGACGCTCGCCGAAGCCAAGGAAGGCTTGGCTGCAAAATCCTTCACGGCGCTCGAACTGACCGACGCGCATCTGGCCGCAATGGAGAGCGCGCGCGTTCTCAATGCCTATGTGCTGGAAACGCCGGAACAGGCGCGCGCGATGGCGAAGGAGGCGGACGCCAAGCTCGCGAAAGGCGAGCGAGGCAATCTTCTCGGTCTTCCGCTCGGTATCAAGGACCTGTTCGCGACCCGCGACGTGCGCCTCACCGCGTGTTCGAAGATTTTGGGTGACTTCAAACCGCCTTATGAATCGACCGTCACCTCGCAGCTCTGGCGCGATGGCGCCGTGCTGCTCGGCAAGCTCAACAATGATGAATTCGCGATGGGCTCATCGAACGAGACCTCCGCGTTCGGCAACGTCATCAATCCCTGGCGGCGCGAGGGTTCGGGTGCTGCCTTGGTGCCCGGCGGTTCGTCCGGCGGTTCGGCATCGGCGGTGGCGGCGGGCCTTTGCCTCGGCGCGACCGGCACCGACACGGGCGGTTCGATCCGGCAGCCTGCCGCGTTCACCGGCATTGTCGGCATCAAGCCGACCTATGGGCGCTGCTCGCGCTGGGGCGTCGTCGCGTTTGCGTCTTCGCTTGATCAGGCGGGGCCGTTCGCGCGTACCGTGCGCGACACCGCGATCATGCTGCGTTCGATGGCTGGTTACGATCCGAAGGACACCACCTCGGTCGATCGCGAGGTGCCGGATTACGAGGCGGCCATCGGCAAGTCGGTCAAGGGCATGCGGATCGGCATCCCGAAGGAATATCGCATCGACGGCATGTCGCCGGAAATCGAGAAGCTGTGGGCGCAGGGCGCGGAGTGGCTGAAAGCAGCGGGTGCGGAGATCGTCGAAATCTCGCTGCCGCACACCAAATACGCGCTGCCGACCTATTATGTTGTGGCACCGGCGGAGGCGTCGTCCAACCTCGCGCGCTATGATGGAGTCCGCTATGGCGCGCGCGTCGACGGCAGGACCATCTCCGAGATGTACGAGAATACCCGTGCCGCTGGGTTCGGACCGGAGGTGCGCCGTCGCATCATGATCGGCACCTATGTGCTCTCGGCCGGTTATTACGATGCCTATTATCTGCGCGCGCAGAAGGTTCGCACACTTATCAAGAAGGACTTTGAGGATGTATTCGCGAAGGGCGTGGACGCGATCCTCACGCCAGCGACGCCTTCGGCGGCTTTCGGCATCGGCGAGAAGGGCAAGGCCGATCCGGTCGAGATGTATCTCAACGACATCTTCACGGTGACTGTGAACATGGCGGGCCTGCCGGGCATCGCGGTGCCGGCCGGAAAGGATGCGCAGGGCCTGCCGCTCGCGCTGCAATTGATCGGGCGTCCGTTCGATGAGGAGACGCTGTTCTCGCTGGGTGAAACCATCGAACAGGCGGCAGGGCGGTTCGAACCGAAGCATTGGTGGCGCTGATGGCAGACGGACAGCAGACAACACTTCCGCAATTGCGCGAAGTCATCGACCGGATCGACCGTGATCTCGTTACGTTGATTGCGGAGCGCGTGCGCTGCCTCGATCAGGTCATCGCAGTGAAAACTCGGGAAGGCATCCCTGCGGCGATCCCGGAGCGGGTCGAGGAGGTCGTCGCCCATGTCCGCGCCGAGGCGGAGGCGGCAGGCGTGCCGCCGGATCTTGCCGAGATGCTCTGGCGCAGCCTCATTGGCTGGTCGATCACTTACGAAGAGGGGCACCTCAAGGGCGCGAAATCTTAAAAATTTCGCGAGCTTGTTAACCTTGTTCCACGTCGGCTCTTCCCATTAGGGAAATAGCGACGTCCGGCCCTCAAAACTCGCCTGTGAGGGGAGTGGCATGGCACGAGTGCGAGCAATTCTGGGGAGTCTGTCGGTCTGCGCGCTGCTGATCGGCTGCGCCACGATTCGAAACGATCCGGTGAATGTCCCCGGCACGCCACCAGATCTGGCCAACACACTGGGGCCAGCTTTCCAGGAAAACACCAGCGCGGACGAGACGATTATCGGCCTGTCCTTTTCGGGGGGCGGTACACGCGCAGCTGCTTACGCGTACGGCGTACTGTCAGAAATGGAACGGATCCCGGTGCGCGGCGCGCATGGGCCGATGATTGACCGTGTCGAATTCATTTCCGGCGTCTCAGGTGGGTCCGTCACGGCGGCCTATTATGGTCTCAGGAAAAAAGCCGGTCTGGCCGATTTCCGTGAGAAGTTTTTGCTGCGCAATGCTGAAGAGGGCCTGCAAACCGATCTGAATCTGGCGACGATGGGCCGGGCTCTGGCGGGTGGCATCAATGATTCAACCGGCTTTCCACGCTGGCTCGATGCAAATCTGTTCAACGGGGCAACGTTCGGGCAATTCCGGGCGATAGGCAAGCCGCGCGTCTGGATCAATGCGTCTGACATCTACAACAGGACACCGTTCGTGTTCGGTGCGGTGACATTCAACGCCATCTGTAGCGACCTGTCACAATACCCGCTGTCAGATGCCGTTGCGGCCTCGGCAGCGGTGCCAGTGGCGTTTGCGCCGGTCGTGATCCAGTCTTTCCCGAAGAAATGCGATCAGCCGTTGCCGGCCTGGGTGGAACGCGTGCGTCGTGACAGGAATGCGCCGCCGCTGCTGAGTGGTTTCGCCAATGCGCTCGCCAAGTATCATGACGGCGCGGTGCCTTACATCAAGCTGCTGGACGGCGGACTTGTTGATAATTTCGGATTGTCCGGTTTCACCATTGCGCGCTTGTCGTCAGATACGCCTTACGGCCCGCTCTCGCCAAAGCAGGCCGTGAAACTGCGACGTGCACTGTTCCTGGTGGTTGATGCCTCCGCTCCCGGACCGTCTCCCCAATGGATCAACACAGTTGAGGGCCCAAGAGGCGCGGAACTCGTCAGGGCCACCGCGGACACCGCCCTCGGCGCCAGCGTCGCGGGCAGCTTTACGGCCTTCAACAGCACCATGAACGACTGGCAGGGCGCCCTGGTTCGGTGGCGCTGCGGATTATCCGCGGCTGATCGTGCCAGATACGGTGCGGGTCCTCGCTGGAATTGCCGGGACATCAAATTCTTTATCGGACGGCTCGGATTCGACCAGCTCGATCCGGCTCGCGCGCGGCAACTCGACAACGTTCCGACCCGGTTTCACTTGCCGCGTGAGCAGGTGGATGACGTGATCGATGCGGGCCGCGACACGTTGCGGGCCAGTCCGGTCTTCAAGAGCTTCGCGGCGAGCCTGTAACGCCGCCGCGCGGGGGTTTTCTCCGGCCTGCCGGCGGGGTAAAAGCCGCGTCATGAACGCAACTGTCGATCCCAAAAAGCTCATCAAGGGCGCCACCGGCGACTGGGAAGTCGTGATCGGGCTGGAAGTCCATGCCCAGGTGACCTCGAATTCCAAGCTGTTCTCCGGCGCCTCGACCGAATTCGGTGGCGCGCCGAACGAACACGTCTCGCTGGTGGACGCGGCGATGCCGGGCATGCTGCCGGTCATCAATGAGGAGTGTGTCGCGCAGGCGATCCGCACTGGCCTCGGCCTCAAGGCGCAGATCAATCTCAAATCGACCTTCGACCGGAAGAATTACTTCTATCCGGATCTGCCGCAGGGCTACCAGATCAGTCAGTTCAAGCAGCCGATCGTCGGTGAGGGAACGGTGATCATCGATACCCCCGACGGCGGCACGGCATCGGTAGGCATCGAGCGGCTGCATCTCGAGCAGGATGCTGGCAAATCGCTGCACGACCAGCACCCGACCATGTCCTATGTCGATCTCAACCGCTCGGGCGTAGCCCTGATGGAGATCGTCTCCAGGCCCGACATGCGCTCGGCCGAGGAAGCCAAGGCCTACGTCGCCAAGCTGCGCAGCATCCTGCGCTATCTCGGCACCTGCGACGGCGATATGGAGAAGGGCAATCTGCGCGCGGATGTGAACGTCTCGGTCCGCCGGCCGGGCGAACCGTTCGGCACCCGCTGCGAGATCAAGAACGTCAATTCGATCCGTTTCATCGGTCAGGCGATTGATTTCGAGGCGCGCCGCCAGATCGAGATCATCGAGGACGGCGGTTCGATCGATCAGGAAACCCGGCTCTACGACCCCAACAAGGGCGAGACCCGTTCGATGCGCTCCAAGGAAGAGGCGCACGACTATCGCTACTTCCCGGACCCCGACCTGCTGCCGCTGGAATTCACTGCGGCCTATGTCGAGGAGCTAAAGTCAAAGCTTCCGGAATTGCCGGACGAGAAGCGCACGCGTTTCATCGAGACCTTCGGCCTGACACCTTATGACGCTGGCGTTCTGGTTGCCGAGCGGGAGAGTGCCGACTTCTATGAGGCAGTGCTGGCCGGTGTCGGCAATGCGTCGCGTGACGGCAAGCTCGCCGCGAACTGGGTCATCAATGAACTGTTTGGCCGCCTGAATAAGGAAGGCGGCGCCATCGCGGACTCGCCGGTGTCTTCCGTTCAGCTTGCCGCTATCGTCGACCTGATCGGCGAGGGGACGATTTCTGGTAAGATTGCCAAGGATTTGTTCGAGATCGTCTGGACCAAGGGCGGTGATCCGAAAGCGCTCGTCGAGAGTCTCGGACTGAAGCAGGTCACCGATCTCGGTGCGATCGAGAAGGTGGTCGACGAAATCATCGCCGCGAACCCCGACAAGGTAGAGCAGGCGCGCGCCAAGCCGCAACTGATCGGCTGGTTCGTCGGTCAGGTGATGAAATCGTCGGGCGGCAAGGTCAATCCGCAGGCTGTGAACGATCTGCTCAAGGGCAAACTCGGCATCTGAACGCGCGGGACGCGATCCAAAACGGCGTCACGCGGCATCCGCGTGACGCCGTTTTCATGTCGGGCGGTGCGCGCGAAATGCAAATCGCGATTCGCGAATCGGCGGAGTGAAGTGACGAAACGGCGGCCGATGCGAGCGCGGAGCGCCTTAAAAGCAAAAATCCACGAAAATAATTTCGTTGCCAAAAATCCCGACTCGGAGTTCTCACGCCGCGTTTTTTCGCGCCCGCGGCGCACGCAATTCGCCTTTTGCATCGCTCCTCTGTTTTTCGGGCGATGAAAGAAACATGCGCCTATCAAAGGCTTTTTGAATTTCGTGTCGCGAGGGGCGATTAAGAGCGTCGTGCGCTGCCCTTGCGCTCGCAAAGCATGACGATGTTTTAAGAGTCAGCGCGGCTGTCGCATCGCGGACGTTGCGTCAACACTTCCTTAAGCGGGACACTGTTTTTTTTAACGCGTTGGTGTAATCCAAATGCAGTGCATTTCGATTCCCGAGTGCACGAGAGCGATACAGCCATCTCATATATGGAGGGCAACATGGCCAAGAAAGCGAAGAAGGCGAAGAAGGCAGTCAAGAAGGCGAAGTCGGCAGTGAAGAAGACTGCCAAGAAGACCCGCAAGGTTGCCAAGAAGAAGAAGTAAGGCTTCGCCTTACGGATTGCCGGCAGGTTGAAGCCGGCAACGTCATAAGGGTGGATATCGGCTTCGGCGGATATCTTCAGTCCGGATTGACGACAGAGGGTGTCGGCGAGACATCAGGAGAGACGGTCGGACGGGAAGCGGGCTTGGTCCTGCGATCATCCGGCAGAAGAGTGTCAGCGCTCTTCGTTCGTTGCGGATCATGATCCGCAGTTCACCGGAGCTTCCGGTTGAATCTCAATCCTGACGTGTTCACCGACGCCCTCGTTTCTATTTGAGGCCCCGGTTTCCGGGTGGCCTTCCGGTTGCAGATCAAGCGCTCCGGAATCTTTTGCCGCGATCGTTCTCCGGCAAAAGCATCGCCGCTGTTGGTGCGATGGTTACCGCATTCCCAAACGCCAGCATGAATCGTCTCTGAACGTCGCGCGAAGCCCTTGAAAAATCATGCTTTCTGCGCGAGCGCTTTGAAACGAGCATTGCGCGTTGAGATTCGATTCATCTCGATACTTAAACCACCATTCAAATTTTAGCGGTCAGATCATGCCCATACGCCGGTCAACGGCGAGGGGATGTCAAAACGGAATTCGGACAGGAGCCGCGGCCGGCCAAGTGCCTGCCTGGCCCATGAAGGAGGGTGCAATGTTTCAGATGGCCATCGACCAGACGGGTGCTTCGCCGGTAGAGACAGGCGCGAACGGCGACGTGCTGTTCGATCTCGGGCTGATGTTCTCGACCGGTCGCGACGGCATCGTCGATTTCGTCGCCGCACATAAATGGTTTAACCTGGCAGCGCTGAAGGGGCGGGTGGATGCGATCCGACTCCGCCGCGAACTCGCCGAGCAGATGTCGGCGGAAGACATCGCGCTGGCCCAGCGCGAGGCCCGCGCCTGGATGACTGCTCACTAAGTCTCTTGCGTTGGATGGCCGCGCGCTGGTCCGTCAGGTCGAGTGTCGCAGCTTGCGACCCGCCCCGGATGAGGCGAGCGTCGCATACCGGATCTCGCGCCAGCTCACGCGCGGGCTGGCCCCGTGCCGTCGTCAGTGCTTTTTAAGTTTCCCCGCCGCCTGCTGGCGCAGGGTGACGCACTCGCTCGCAAGAAAGTCGAGAAACGCCCGCACCGACGGCAGCAAACCTCTCCGCGATGGAAACACAGCGTGGATGATGCCCGCGCGCGGCCGCCACTCGGGCAGCACGTGCACGAGCCTGCCAGCCTCGATGTCCTGCCAGATCATCATGGTCGGTAGTTGCACGATGCCGACCCCGCTCAGTGCGGCTTCCCGCAGAACGGCCATGTCGTCCGTCACAAGGCGGGGATGATGCGGTACTGACGCGGTCTGTCCGTTCGCCGCTTCAAGCTGCCAGTGGTGACTCTCGTAAGGCGGGCCGAGGTCGAGGCTCGGCAGACCATGCAGGTCGGCGGGTGATTGCAGCTGAGTGGGTATCAGCCGTGGGCTTGCGACCAGGCACTGGGTGCTTTCGTCGAGCTTGCGCATCACAAGGTCGGTCGGGTTCAGCGGCGGAAAGCGAACCCGGATTGCGATGTCGAAGCCCTCGGCAATCACATCGACATGGCGATTGGTGCTTTCCAGATGCACTTCGATTGCCGGATGCGCTGCCATGAAGCGCGCAATCAAGTCCCCAAACTGGAAGGAGAGGAGCGCGACCGGGCAACTCACGCGGATCACGCCGCGTGGTTCGGCGCGGACTTCCGCCACGACATGCTCGGCGGCTTCCGCTTCGACCAGCATGGCGACACATCGGTTGTAGAATTCGGGGCCGATCTCGGTCACGGAAAAGCGGCGCGACGAGCGATTGAGCAGCCGCACGCCAAGCCGTTCCTCGAGCGCGAGAATCCGACGGCTGAGCCGTGACTTCTGCAAGCCGAGCGCGCGAGCGGCGGCGGCAAAACCTCCGTGATCGACTACTTGCACGAAATAATAGAGGTCGTTCAGATCCTGCATTGTCCTATCAATAGGACGCTGCGTCGAATATGGCAATCTTCTGAAGTTGGCGTTGTAGCGTTATCTCCAAACACAACAGCGATCGTTAGGCACACAAACGGGTCGCTTGAGGAGAAAGACCATGACCAAAAAGGTTCTCGGCCGTTACGGCAACAACCAGCGCCATTGGGTCGGCGATGGCTTCCCGGTTCGCTCGCTGTTTTCCTACAACACGCTCGGTCAGCACATCAGCCCGTTCCTGCTGCTCGATTATGCTGGCCCGCATTATTTCGAGCCGACGGAGGCGCGCCGCGGCGTCGACCAACATCCTCATCGCGGGTTCGAGACCGTCACCATCGTTTATGATGGTGAGGTCGAGCACAAGGATTCCGCCGGCAATGGCGGCGTGATCGGCCCCGGCGACGTGCAGTGGATGACGGCGGCGGGCGGCATTCTCCACGAGGAGTATCATTCGCCGGGCTTCGCCAGGAGTGGCGGCCCGTTCCGCATGGTGCAACTCTGGGTGAACCTGCCGGCGAAGGACAAAAAGGCGCCCGGCGGCTATCAAAGCATCGCCTCGGCGGACATTCCGGTCGTGGAGTTGCCGGATGCGGCGGGCAGGGCGCGCGTCATCGCTGGCGAACTCCTTGGCGTGAAGGGGCCTGCCAGGACCTTTACGCCGATCAACGTCTGGGATGTGCGTCTCAACAGCGGCGCGGACCTGACGCTCGACCTGCCGGAAGGCCACACGGCCATGCTCGTTGTCTTGAGCGGCCACGTGACCGTGAACGACAGTCAGCAGGCGGCCGAGGCGGAGGTCGTTCTGCTCGACCGTGAAGGCAGCGGTGCAGCTATCCACGCCGATGGAGATGCGACGCTGCTGGTGCTGACGGGCGAGCCGATCAATGAGCCGATCGCCGGTTATGGCCCGTTCGTGATGAACAGCGAGGCCGAGATCAAGCAGGCGATCGACGACTTCAACAACGGCAAGTTCGTGCAGACAGCAGCCTGATCCAACGTCCCGGCTCCCTTATCGGGGGGCCGGGACATTTTTTTGAACAGGGACGGCGGGAAGCCCGCGCCGCCGTCTGCCGCGCAATCGTTTTCGCGGAAATGCCTGAGGGCCATTCATCGATAATCCCACCCACGACAAGGAGTGTATCATGTCCAGCGAGCCGATCCGCGATCCGAAGGTCGACCATCTGCTGACGCCGCAAAACGCCGCTTTCATCATCATCGACTATCAGCCGATCCAGATCAGTTCGATCCGCTCGATCGGCCAGCAGGAACTAGTGTTCAACATCGTCAGCACCGCGAAAGCCGCGGTGAACTACAAGCTTCCGATCATTCACTCCACCGTGAATGTCGCGACCGGCCGCAACAAGCCGCCGATCCAGCCGATCATGGACGTGCTCGGCAGCTATCCCACCTATGACCGCACCACGATCAATAGCTGGGAGGATGTCGAGTTCAAGAAAGCAGTCGAGGCGACCGGCCGCCGCAAGCTTGTCATGACCGCGCTGTGGACCGAGGCGTGCCTTGCCTTTCCCGCGCTCGATGCTCTGAAGGAAGGCTATGAGGTCTACGTGCCGGTCGACGCCGTCGGTGGAACCTCAGTTGCCGCGCATGAAGCAGCGCTGCGCCGTATCGAACAGGCGGGCGGCAAGCTTATCAGCAAGACGCAGCTCTATTGCGAACTGCAACGCGACTGGGCGCGCGAGGAGACCGTTCCCGGGTTCATGCATGTATTCCAGAATGCTGACGGCTCGAATCCGGAGAAAGATTTTAAGGGCTGAATGATTTCAGCAGCCATCTCGGCTGACAGGAATGAAGCGTCGCCCGGAGTGGATGGCAACTTCAAATTCGAAGGCTGTAGCTTGATCGAGCTGCAGCCTTCGAGTTCGAAAAGAGTGGTTGCGACATTGCGCCCGCTCCCTCCGGAGGAGGTGGGTTATCAGCATATTATCAATGACATTATGTCGTGTGCAGGAACTGCCGTTGTCGGCGTCGCGACGGCAGGGCTGGCGTTGAGTATATCTTGAATATTTCAATTGCATATCAGAGGCAGTTAAAATAAACGGTCTTCCAAGCGTAAAAAATACGCACTGAAAATAGGGGGAGGCTATGAAGTCACTATCTCTCGCGGGAGTGGGATTGCTCCTGTCGACCTTGGGCGCTGCAGCTTGGGAACCGACCAAGTCCGTCGAAATCATCGTACCGTTCGGACCCGGTGGTGCGTCCGACCAGATGGCCCGCACCATGCAGGCGATCATTCAAAAATATAACCTTTCGAAGCAGCCCTTCATCGTCGTCAACAAGCCTGCCGCAACCGGCGGCGAGGCGATGATCGATATGAAGAAATCGCGCGGCGACGCGCACAAGCTGCTGACGACCTCGAGCACGATCTATATGACGCCGCTCGCCACCGGTATTCCGGTGACCTGGCACGATATGACGCCGGTCGGAATGGTGGCGCAGGACGAATTCCTCGTCTGGGTGAACAAGGACGCTCCTTACAAGACGCTCAAGGATATTTCCGAGGCTGCGAAGGCTGCGAAGCCCCCGCTGAAGATCGGCGGTGGCGGTTCCAAGCGTGAGGACGAGCTTGTTACCTTCGGCATGTGGAAGGAACTCGGCGCGCCGGTGTCGTACATTCCTTACAAGAGCGGTGGCGAAGCCTCGACGCAGCTTGCCGGAAATCACATCGCAGCCGAAACCAACAATCCTTCGGAGGATGTGGCGAACTGGCGTGCCGGTATGACCCGTCCGCTGTGCGTGCTCTCGGAGAAGCGCATCTCCTACACCGAGAAGGTGACGGCAGATCTCGCATGGAGCGATGTGCCGACCTGTAAGGAGCAGGGGCTTTCCTTCACCTACAACATGCTCCGCGGCCTTTTCATGCCGGGTGATGTGAGCAAGGATCAGCAGGCCTACTTCGTCGATCTTCTCAAGAAGATCGTCGCCACGCCGGAGTGGAAGGAATACCTCCAGCGCAATGCGCTTCTGCCGGACGTGAGGACAGGTAAAGAGTACGTCGACTTCCTCACGGCGGATGAAAACAAGCACAAGGCGTTGATGGGCGAAGCGGGTTTCCTTGCAAAGAAGTGACTCTGGCGACAGGCGGTTTGCTCTAGCGGGCCGCCTGTTGTCACAGCATGAAATGCCCCATTGAAAGGTCAAGCGATGTCGACCTCAGTGCAGTCAGATTCGCCGCAGGGCGAACCGGAACGTGGTTTGTCCTATCGCGCGGTGGAGTGCGGCTGGGCGTTGATCGTCGCCGCCTTCGCGGCACTCGCGCTCTGGGACAGCTATGAGCGCGGAGCCGGTTGGTCCGGCGGCCCGCAAAGCGGCTTCTTTCCGGCTCAGATGGGCGCTCTTCTTCTGGTCGCATCCATCATTGTCTTCTTTCAAGGACTGCGTCGTCCGGACAAGGTTTTCGTGACTTGGGAGCAGCTGCGCCGCGTCTGTCAGGTGCTGATCCCCTTGTTCTTCTATGTGCTCGCGATCGGATATGTCGGTGTCTATGTCGCCTCGGCGGTTTTCATCGCGGGCTTCATGCTTGCATTCGGCTCGTTCCGCTGGTGGGCGGTTTTGCTGGCGGGATTCTTGATCCCGGTGATCACGTTCTGGGTTTTCGAACTGCAGTTCAAGGTTCCTCTGCCCAAGGGTCCGCTTGAGGCCTGGTTCGGATACTGAGGCGCGGCGATGGAAAATTTTGAGTCTCTGTTTCACGGGTTCAATGTTGCGCTGACCTGGCACAACGTTGCCTTCATGTTTATCGGCGTGCTTCTCGGAATCGTCGTCGGCGTGTTGCCAGGCCTTGGCGGTCCCAACGGCGTGGCGATCCTACTGCCGCTGACATTCGGCATGAATCCGACGACCGCGATCATCCTGCTGACCGCGATCTATTGGGGCGCGCTGTTCGGCGGTGCCATCACGGCCGTTCTCTTCAACATCCCGGGCGAGCCGTGGTCCGTTGCGACAACGTTCGACGGCTATCCGATGGCGCAGCAGGGACGCGCCGGCGAAGCGCTGGCGGCTGCTTTCACGGCGTCGTTCATCGGCGCGATTTCGGGCGTCATCCTGATCACGTTTCTGGCGCCGCTGGTTGCGAAATTCGCGTTGCGCTTCGGGCCCGCCGAATTCTTCGCTGTGTTCCTGCTGACGTTCTGCAGCTTCGTCGGCATGGGGAAGGAGAACAAAGCCAAGATCGTGGTCTCGCTCGCGGGCGGTTTCGTTCTGGCGGCGGTCGGCATCGACACGATCTCAGGCGATATGCGTATGACGTTCGGCGTGTCCGAACTCATGAACGGATTTGACTTCCTTGTTCTTGTCATCGGCATGTTCGGCATTTCCGAAATTCTGGTCACCCTTGAAGAGGGACTGGAATTCAAGGGCAAACGTGCGCGCATCGATCTTGCAGTGGTGTTCAATGTCTGGCGTCAGATACCGCGCCATCTGAAGACCCTGGTCCGCTCATGCATCACCGGCATGTGGATGGGTGTGACGCCCGGCGGCGCGGTGGCGGCGTCGTTCATGGGCTACGGTCTGGCGAAGCGGTTCTCGAAGGACAGCGACAGCTTCGGCAAGGGCAACATCGCGGGCGTTCTGGCGCCTGAATCGGCCGCACACGCGGCCGGCACATCGGCGCTGTTGCCGATGCTTGCGCTCGGCATTCCCGGCTCGGCAACCGCGGCTGTGCTGCTCGGCGGCCTGATGATCTGGGGCCTGCAGCCCGGACCGCTGTTGTTTGTCGAGCAGAAGGACTTCGTCTGGGGCCTGATCGCCTCAATGTATCTCGGCAACGTCGCCGGTCTGCTGGTTGTTCTTGCGACGGTGCCGCTGTTCGCCGCCATCATGCGCGTGCCGTTTGCGCTGATCGCTCCGGTGATCCTGATGGTCTGCGCCATCGGTGCCTTCACGGTTGCGAACTCCAATTTCGATATCTGGCTGATGTTGATTTTCGGCATCGTCGGTTACGTGATGAAGAAGCTCGACTATCCGCTTGCTCCGATGGTACTTGCGCTTGTTCTGGGCGACCGGGCCGAGGATGCGTTCCGTCAGGCGCTGATCGGTTCAGCGGGTGATCTGTCGGTTTTCTTCGACAACCCGCTCGTCGCATCGCTGATGGCGCTGTCGCTCGCGCTGCTCCTGTGGGGGCCGATCTCGAACGGCCTTGCGCATCTCTTCAAGCGCTCCCCCGTTGCGGCAAAGGCGGAGCAGTCGCTCTGACGGTGCGTCTTTCACTGGTGGAACGCTGCAATCCAGATATAGCGAATTGCAGCGTTTCGTCGTTTTCTCGTGGCGTTTTCGAGCGAAGTGGATATCGGTTCGCGTGAAGAAAGCGCGTCAAAGAATCTAGAGGCAGGAAATCGTGTATCAGCCTCCTATGTCAGGAACACCCGTCCGCGACTGGACCAAGCTCGAGCAGAGCTATCGCGCCCGTATCGCGCGCGGCAATGCCATTTCCGGCAGCAAGATTGTCCCGCGGCAGGATACGGTTGCTCTCATGGAGGCCGTGATCGAGCCGGGCGATCGCGTTTGCATCGAAGGCAACAATCAGAAGCATGCCGATTTTCTGGCCGGCGAGCTTGCGCGCTGTTCGCCGGAGAAAATCAGCGGTCTGCATATCGTGCAGTCGAACATCGCGCTGCCGGCGCATCTCGATGTCTTCGAGAACGGCCTCGCTGAAAAACTGGACTTTTGTTATTCGGGTCCGCAAGGCGTGCGGATTTCCCGCCTTGTGAAGGAAGGGCGGGTCAAGGTCGGGGCGATCCATACCTACCTTGAGCTTTACAGCCGTTATTTCTGCGATCTCACGCCCCATGTGAGCTTCATCGCAGCCGACGCAGCCGACGCCGACGGCAATCTCTATACGGGCGTCAACACTGAGGACACGCCGGCTATTGTCGAGGCTACGGCGTTCAAGTCGGGCATTCTGATCGCGCAGGTCGACCGGATCGTCGATCGCGTGCCGCGCGTCGACGTACCGGGCGACTGGGTCAGTTATGTGATCGAGTCGCCGAAGCCTTATTACATCGAGCCAATTTTCACGCGCGATCCGGCTGTCATCACGGAAATTCAGATCCTGATGGCGATGATGGTGATCCGCGGCATCTACGAGAAATACGGGGTCACGCGGCTCAACCACGGCATCGGGTTCGATACGGCTGCAATTGAATTGATCCTGCCGACTTATGCCGCCGATCTCGGCCTCAAGGGCAAGATCTGCCAGTACATGTCGGTCAATCCGTGTCCGACTTTGATCCCGGCGATTGAATCCGGTTTTGTCGAGGGCATTCATTGTGCCGGCTCGGAAGTCGGCATGAGCGATTATGTGTCCGCGCGTTCCGACGTGTTCTTCATCGGTCGCGACGGCACGATGCGTTCGAACCGGGTGTTCTGTCAGCTCGCAGGACACTACGCGGATCTGTTCATCGGCTCGACGTTGCAGATCGACTTGGAAGGCAACAGCTCCACCGCGACGCATAATCGCATCACCGGATTCGGCGGCGCGCCGAATTTCGGCTCGGAGTCGCGGGGGCGTCGTCATGCCAGTCAGAGCTGGCTGATGGCAGGGCAGGAGGCATCCCGCGATGCCGAACGCATGCCGCGCGGCCGCAAGCTCGTCGTCCAGATCGTGCAGACGTTCTCCAATCCGACGACGCCGACATTCGTCGAGCGGCTCGATGCATGGGCCTTGAAAGACAGCTTCGGCCTGCCGCTGCCGCCGGTGATGGTGTATGGCGACGATCTCACCCATATCGTGACCGAAGAGGGCATCGCCAACCTTCTGCTCTGCGACGATCTGCATGAGCGGGAGCAGGCGATCCGCGCTGTTGCCGGTTACACGCCGGTGGGCCTCGGTCGTGACCGGGAGGTGGTTGCCCGCTTGCGTGCCAAGGGCGCGGTCGCGTATCCCGAAGATCTCGGCGTCGACAAGCGGCTCGCGACCCGCGATCTGCTTGCGGCGCGTTCCATCAAAGACCTCGTGCGCTGGTCCGGTGGCTTGTACGATCCGCCCGCGCGTTTCCGTAACTGGTGATCACATGGAAAATTTCGAATTTCGTTTTCCGGGACGTGCGAAGGGTCTCGTCTGGAAGGCTGAAGGCAAACTTGTCGGTGTGGTCGGATCTGGCAATCTCGAAGTGATGATCGAACCGGCCGAACTCAACGGCGAGTGTGTCGCGACCGTGTCGACCTCGATCACCGGCTTCGGCGAGACCTGGCGTCAGGTCCTGACGGATTTCATGGGCCGGCATACACTGTCTGACATCAGGATTTCCATCAACGATGGCGGCGCAACGCCTGCGGTGGTGTCGCTGCGGCTCGATCAGGCCGTGGCAACCTTTCTGGGAGCGGCGCAATGAGCGCGAGCTATCTGGAGGCGAGCGCCCGCAACCGTATCCTTGGTCTGCTCGATCCGGACTCCTTCGTCGAGTTTCTGGGGCCGACCGCACGAGTAACAAGCCCGCATCTGCCGGGTCTCGATATGCCGGTTGCTTTCGACGATGGCGTTGCAGTCGGCGAGGGGACCATCAACGGGCATAAGGTCCTGATCGCCGCGCAGGAAGGCCGCTTCATGGGCGGTGCGGTCGGCGAGGTGCATGGCGCGAAGCTGACCGGTCTTCTGGAGCGCGCGCTCGACACCAGGCCTGCTGCGGTGCTGCTGCTGCTCGATACTGGTGGCGTACGGTTGCAGGAAGCCAATGCCGGACTCATTGCCGTTGGTGAAATCCAGCGCGCCGTTCTGGCCGCGCGCCACGCAGGTGTTCCTGTCATCGCGCTGATCGGTGGTCGCAACGGCTGCTACGGCGGCACCTCGATCGTCGCACGAAGCTGCGACTGGATCATTGGCAGCGAGGAAGGGCGGCTGTCGATTTCCGGCCCGGAAGTCATCGAGACGGTGGAAGGTGCCGAGGAATTCGATTCACAGGACCGGGCGCTGGTATGGCGGACGATGGGGTTGAAGCACCGCAGGTTGCTCGGTGAAATCGACCGTGTGGTGGCTGATGATGTGGCGGCGTTTCGCGACGCGGCACAGGACTATTTCGGGAAGTCGCGGCCCTTGACGCTCGACATGCTGGAAGCCCAGCATGAGTTTCTCGCGAACCGTCTGGCGCGGTTTCAGGATTGCCGGGATGCGCGCGAAGTCTGGTCGCGTCTTGGTGTCAACGAGCCGGCTCGGGTGCCGGATCTCGAGCCGGATCAATTCGAGAGCTTAGCAGGTGCGATTGCGGTGCGGCGGCCATGAATGAACAGTCACGCCAGAGTCTCGAACGGCGTTTCTCCGAACTGTTCGGCGAGAGCTACAAGGTCGATTTCGACGGATCGCTGCTTCACGGTGAAGCGACGTTCGAAGGCAAGACGATTGCCATTCTCGGCACGTCGGAGCGCGCTTACATCAGCGCATCGCTCGCCCTCGAGCAGGCGCGGATCGTCCTCGACGTGATGCGGGATCATCCGGGTCGTCCCATTCTTCTTGTCGTTGAGAACAGCGGGCAGAAGCTGAGCCTGTTCGACGAATTGATCGGTAACAACGGCTTTATCGCGCATCTGTCGACATGCCTCGATGCCGCCCGCCGGCGGGGCCATAAGGTCATCGGTCTCGTTCATGATCTGGCAATTAGCGGTGGCTTCATGGCGACCGGAATGGCGACCGGCGACTGTTATGCGTGCGAAGGCGCCGAACTGCGCGTAATGGCTCCTGAAGCCATGAGCAGGATCACCCGTATTCCGCTTGAGCGTCTCGGCGAACTGACCAAGTCCAATCCCATCCTGGGACCGGGCGTGGCTAATTTCGAACGCATCGGTGCGATTGCGGGCGTCTGGTCCGGCGATCTGCGCGCGCATTTGCACAATGCGCTGGCCTCGCCCGACCGCGAGGACTCCCGGCGTGATCTCGGCGAGGAACGAGGCGGCCGGCAACTTGCCGCCAAGGTGGCGAGGGCCGTGCGAGAAGGACGCCAGCGTTTATGACGGGCCAACCCGACGAGCGCCATGTCTTCGCCTATTGCGCGCCGGAGCGGCTGAGCGAGGAGACGGTTCACACTCATCAGGATGACTTCGCTGTCGTCACGGAGTGGATACGCGCAGGCCGCCCGCTGATTGCCCGCACGCGTCGTGATCAGGACGCACCGGATTGGGTGGCACTCGGCTTGCCGCTTCCGCTCGATCTCGGCAAGAAACGCGTTGCACTTACCGTGCATCCAGCGACCGTCCAATCGGTCGCGCGGCCACCTTTGCTGAGCGATGTTCTCGATATTTTGTCGGTGCTGTGGAGCCCACGGATAGGAAAGCTCTGCGCGGATCTGACCGCACATACGGCGGACGTGCGCGTTGTCGGCTCGCTTGCCTGGCAATACCTTACGGGCGAAACCTATCTGCATCCCAAGTCCGACATCGACGTCGTCATCCATGCGACCGGAATCGACGAACTCAAGACGCTGCTCCGCATTCTCGCTGACAGCGATCTGTCGCCGGGTCCGCGCATCGACGGAGAGATCGTTGCGCCGGGCGGCGGGGCTGTGTCGTGGCGCGAGCTGCTGGGCTCGGGCAGGGACATCCTCGTCAAGGATATCCGTGGTCCGCGCGTTGTCTTGCGCGAAGACTGGCTTGGCCCGTTACGCGAGCGTGTGACATGAATATGGTCACAGCGCACGCCCTGCGAACTTCGACCTTCGCGCAAACGATCGACGAAATGGCGATCGGCGCGCTGAGGGCGGAGCTCGCCTGCTACCCCAAGCCCGGGCTGGTGAGTTTTCGCGATTGCGGCAGCCACGCGGATATGAACGCTGCGACCTTCGTGGGCAGCATTGAAAGCCTCCGCGGCTATTTCGCAGACATGACCGATGCCGGACACAGCGGAGCGGATTTCAAGACTCTCAATCGCATCGGAACTGCTGCCGAGCGCAAAATGCTCGCCGCGACCAAGGGCATCAACACGCATCGCGGCGCTGTATTTTCGCTGGGTTTGCTTGCTGCGGGAGCTGGCTCCATGGCGGCGCGCGGCGAGCCATTGTCCGCCGCGGGAGTTTGCCAGCAGGTCGGCGTGTTGTGGGGCGCCGAAATGATGACGATGAGCTATCAATGCCGGGGCACCAACGGCGCCTTCGTGCGGGATCGCTACGGTGTTGCCGGTGCCCGCGAGCATGCAGCCGCCGGTTTCCCGACGCTGCGCTACCACTCGTTTCCAATGCTGCTGGTCTCGCGCGCGGCCGGTCTCGATGCCAACTGGGCCGGGGTACAGTCGTTTCTGACCAGTCTTTCCGTGCTGGACGATAGCAACCTGTTGCACCGGGGTGGCGTGGAGGCTCTCGGCTTTGCTCGGAGGCGCGCGAAAGAGGTTTTGCAGATCGGCGGCGCGTTTACGCCGGAAGGTCGGCGTGCCGCACGGTTGCTCCATAGCGAATTTGTGGCCGCGTGGCTCAGTCCCGGCGGGTCCGCCGACATGCTGGCGTTGTGCTATTTCCTCTACGACATCGAGACCATTCTGGGAGGCTAAGGCGCATGTCGCTTGCGATCCTGTGCCCCGGGCAGGGCAGCCAGCATCCGGCGATGTTTGCGGGATTGCTTGGCGTCGAATCGGCCAAGCCGATCCTGGGGAAGATCGAGGCGCTCACGGGCTTGAGCCTCGACCGTCTGGACGATCCGCAGGTGTTGACCGAAAACCGGATCGCGCAGATTCTTGTCGTCGGACATACGCTCGCGCTCTGGTCTTCGATCTCCGACCGTCCGACACACGGCTTAACTGTTGCAGGCTACAGCGTCGGCGATCTTTCCGCACATGCGCTGGCGGGCGCGATTTCGATCGAGGATGCGCTGACGCTCGCCGCAGCGCGGGGGCGTGCGATGGACCGCGCTGCGTCCGAGGCGGGCACGCCGCTCGGCATGACGGGGTTGCGCGGCCTCTCCGAACAGGCAATCGAAGATATGGCGTCAGGCAGTGGCGTCGAGATCGCACTGGTCAACGGTCGCGACCATATCGTCATCGGGGCACCGGTTGCTGATCTGGATAGGATCGAACCGCTTGCCACCGCGGCAGGCGCGCATGTCAAACGCCTCGGCGTACGCGTCGCGTCACACACGAGCTATCTGCACTCCGCCGCGACGGAGTTCGAGGAGGTTTTGCAACAATGCGAATGGCGGCGGCCGTCCCATCGCCTGCTGTCACCGATCGATGGGGCCGCGGTGACAAACAAAGCCCAGGCGGTTTCCAGTCTGGCGCGACAAATTTACGTTCGCCTCGATTGGGCAAGCACGATGCTGGCGCTGCGCGAATACGGCGTGACCTCAACGCTCGAATGCGGTGCGGGAAAAGCCCTGACGAAGATGGTGGAAGAGGAGATGCCCGGTATCGCCTCGCGCGCGGCAGACGATTTCAAGACCGTCGCCGGGCTGTCGACCTGGATCGCTCGTCAATCGTCCTGAAATAAAAAAAAGATCCGAAACGGGAGCGGATCGTTTCGGATCATGGAAGTCAGGCCGGCGGAAGAAAGCTGTGTCAGGCGGCGGGCTGCCTGTTCTGGCTTTTTCGTTCTTCCCGTTTCACTTCGGGGAAGAGCCACATCGCGAACACCATGAACAGTCCGAGGAAGGCGATCAGGTACTGTTCGCGCTGGTGGCCGATCTGGCCCTGCATGTAGAAAGCGATTGCCGCGACGATCAGCGTGACGATCGACAGTGCAAATTTGATTTTGAATGGCATGGTTTTTTCTCCTGTCTTACGATGCGAACGGCAGAGCCATGCCGCCGATCCTGTTGAGTGCGAGCAACGCCACAACCTGAACTCCGACAAGGATCGCAAGCTGGGTCTTGATGCTGCCGACCGACCAGCGCCACTCCTCGAACAGGCCGGGGGCGAACAGCACGATCAGGCCTGTGACGACCACAAGCGTACTCCATCGCAGTTCGGTGTAGCCGTAGAAACCGGTGCCGATCGCCAGCGCGGCGAGCAAGGCCGCGTTGCCGAGAACCAGCAGCGCAGTGAGGCCGGAGCTACGCCCCTCGGCATCGCGTCCAAGCGGGAACATCCCGCTGACGATCAGCAGCGAAACGCCGCAGATCGTCGCGAACAGGATGAACCAGAGCATGGAGAGCCAGTTCGGTTCGATTGCGCTCATCTGTATCGTCCCTGTCTGCCGCCGTTTTATTCGGCGGGAGTGGCGAACGGTTTGCCCTCGGCCTTCGGCATCGGCGTGCGTGAGGTCTTGCGCAGGTCCTTGCGGATGTACCTCGTGCTGTAGCCGTTGAAGATATGGCCGAGCAGGCCGCGGTCGAGATCCGAGGTGCCGAGCAGCCAGTCCATGATCGGGAACGTCAGGTTCATGTTGCGCTCCATCATGATCGACTGATTGTGATGGGCGGTGTGATGCCGGCGAATTGTATTCACGAACGGCATGTTGCGCACGAACCAGTTGTCATCAACATGGCAGCAGAAGTGCATGAACTCATAGATCAGGTACATCGAGGTCGTGGTGGTGATGAGTAGCCAGCCGACGTTCGGCGACACCACCCAGCCGAGCACCAGCGCCGGCGGAATCGACATCATGGTGAAGGTGACGAGCGCGTAGGGGGGAAAGAAGGTCACGCGCCAGTCGTAATGATCAGCGAATCGCATCTCTTCTTCGGTGAAGAACTGGTGATGCATCAGCGTGTGGCGATTGTAGATCGCGCGGAACGCTTTGATCTGCGAGGGGCGGTGCATCACATAGCTGTGGATCCACCATTCGAAGAAGTTCGCGAACAGAAATGTCACCGGAATGATCAGCCATTCCCACCACACGACGTTGTGGATATTGCCGATATAGACCGACAGGGCAGTGGCCCCGATGATCGAGATGACGGCGACGTGCAGCCAGCCATTGTACCAGCCGGCGATTCGATCGCGATAGGTCGCACGATATTTACGCTGCCTGTCCAGCATCGGACTGGAAGTGAGTTCCATTTGATCCTCCCATTGAATCGAGTGTTTGAATCGGTCTCCCGGGACCGCCTTGGCGACTGATATATCAGTCATCTATTACGGGTACAATAGCAGGCTTGCCTGAGTCGGAAAAAATAGATCTGGATCAAAATCCGCTTGCTATCACCTCCGTGATATATTTATGATATGGCAAAGAAATCCGCCTGATAAATAACAACCAACAGGCGAATAAGTTAAGGGAGGGACATTATGAAACTGACACGTCGTTCATTTGGAAAGCTTGCCGGTTCGGGTCTTGCGGCTGCGGCAATGCCGGGCGTCTTCAGCCCGGCGATCGCCCAGACTGGCCCTCTCAAAATCGGCATCCTCGCGCCACGTTCCGGCGTGGCAGGAACCGCGGGTGAGTGCGGCATTCGTGCCGTGCAGTGGGCCGCCGAGCGCATGAATAAAGAGGGTGGAATCGCCGGCCGCCCGATCCAGCTCGTCATTGAAGAAGAGACGAACCCCAAGGATACGATCGAGCGATTCCGCCGCCTGATTCTTCAGGAGAAGGTTGAGAGCGTTCACGGCCTCATTTCGACCGGCGTCAGCCTCGGTGTCGCGCCTGTGGCGGAAGAGGAGCGCTCGCTGTTCGTGATGTGGGACGGAACGACGCAGGACGGCGTCAAGGAGACGATGCCGGATCCGAAGTTCGTGTTCCGCTCGACCGACAACGAGTGTGAAGCCGTGATGGGCTCGCTTCTCGCGGTCAAATATTTCAAGGGCAAGTTCAAGCGCGTCGCCGGCATCAATCCGGACTACTCCTACGGCCGTAACAACTGGGAAGCCTTCAAGCAGATTTTGACGCGCTTCGGCGTTCAGGCCGAATTCGTCGCCGAGCAGTGGCCGAAGGTCGGTACGCTGGATCTGACGTCCCACGTCGCCGCCCTCAAGGCTGAAAAGCCGGACCTCATTTTCTCGTCGATGCTGTTCGCCGACTTGCCGGTGTTCATGAAGCAGGGGGCCGCGGCCGGTCTGTTCGACGGCGTCAAGGTCGTTCTGCCGGCGGCGGGCTGGCAGCTCAACCAGCTCAAGAAGGAGTTCATGCCCGAGGGTGTGATCTTCGGTCACAACACCCTTTACTTCGATTACGCGCAGGGCTCCGCGCTGCAGAAGGCTTTCGTCGCGGACTATATGGAGCGCTACAAGGAAGCTCCGCACTGGGAAGCCGACCGTGCCTATTTCGCACTTGCCGCCTACAAGGCCGGTGTTGAAGCGGCGCAGAAGGCGGGCGGCAAGTGGCCGACGCCGGATGCTGTGGCGCAGTCGATTCCGGGCATCGAGATCGAGAGCCTCGGCGGCAAGGGACGCTTCCGCAAGGACAAGATCGCCGAGCAGGTGTTCTATCAGGGCCCCTCGACCAACAATAACAAGTACGACTTCCCGACGCTTGCCGAGGTGGACGTGTTCCAGGCCGAGCAGCTTCAGAAGCCGGCGGGTGTCGACTTCTGGGAGTGGATCAAGACGGGCAAGATGCCGGTCTGATCATGCAGGGGGTCGTCGACGTCATCCTCGGGGGGGCGTTCCATGCCGCTGTCCTTTTTCTGGTAGCGGCAGGACTCCAGCTCGTATTCGGGGTTCAAAAGATCATCAACCTCGCCTGTGGCTCGTTTTACGCGCTTGGCGCGTATTTCGGGATCACGGCGGTCGGGATCGCAATGAGCCTCGGTCTGCCTGCAGCCACCTTCTTTCCGGTGGTGATTGCGGCGGGCCTCCTGATTGGCCTGGTCGGTTTTCCGATCGAGCGCGTGTTGCGCACAGTGTACCGGCGTGACGAGAGCTATCAGCTTCTCATCACGTTCGGTCTGCTGTTGATGTTTCAGGACGTGTTCCGGTTCACATGGGGCGCGACGCCGCGCACCATGGACAACGCCTATATGGTCTACGGTGTCGCGGACATCTTTGGTGTCCGCGTGCCGACCTACAATCTTCTGGTGATCGCAGCGAGTATCGGCATTGCCATCGCGCTCGGCCTGTTCCTGCAGCGAACGAGAACTGGCCGTATCGTGCGTGCGACGGCCGAGAACCGCGACATGGCCGAGGGCCTTGGCGTCAACGTCTCGAAGATTTTCGCTCTGGTGTTCACGGTCGGCTGCATGCTCGGCACAGTCGGTGGCGCGCTTGTGGTGCCTTCCAGCGCAGCGTCGCTGGAAATGGCGGTCGAGCTCGTGGTCGAGGCGTTTGCCGTCGTCGTGATCGGCGGTCTCGGCAGCATGAGCGGTGCACTGGTCGGCGCTCTCATTGTCGGCATGATGCGTGCGGCATCGATCGCCATCATGCCTGAAATGGAATTGCTGTCGGTTTATCTCGTCGTGGTCGCGGTTCTCATTCTCAAGCCTGCCGGGTTGTTTGGAAAGGTGACGGCATGAGCCAGCAATCCTTGGGTGTGTCCGTGGCAAGCCCGCGGCGACGTACCTTTCCGCATCTCTCTGGTCTGTGGGCGCTTGCCGGGCTGATCGCTGTCATGGCGGTGATGCCGTTCTTCGCATCGTCCTACATGCTGCTGATGCTGCTTCCGTTCTTTGCCTATGCGATCGCGCTGCTCGGTTTCAACCTTCTGTTCGGGACGACCGGCCTGCTGTCGTTTGGCCACGCGCTGTTCCTCGGCGTCGGCGCGTATACGGCCTCGACGCTGACCTCGAAGTTCGGGGTGCTGAGCTACGAGGCGATCCTGCTCGTCAGCATGCTGGTGTCCGGGCTGGTCGCGCTTGTCGTGGGTGCGCTGTGCGTGCGTTACACCAAAATCTTCTTCGGCATGCTGACGCTTGCGTTCGGCATGCTATTCCACTCTTTCCTGTTCAAATTCTATTCCGTCACCGGCGGCGATCAGGGCATGCGCGTCCTGCGTCCGCTGCTGCTCGGAATGGACTTCGGTGGGGGCAAGACCGGCTTCCTGATCGGCCCGTTCTATTACTATGTACTGGCATTGTTCGCAGTGCTCGGCCTGGTGATGTGGCGCATTACGGAATCGCCGTTCGGATTGCATCTCAAGGCCATCCGCGAGAATGCGAACAAGGCGGCCTATGTCGGCGTGCAGATCTTTCGCATGCGGCTTGCCGCTTTCGTGATCTCGGCAATCTATGGTGGTATCGGCGGCACCATCCTCGCCATCACCACCGGTCTTGCCGATCCCGAACTCGCGTACTGGACGCATTCGGGCAACCTCGTCTTCATGGCGGTCCTTGGCGGCAGCGGCACGTTCATCGGCCCGGTGATCGGCGCGCTCGCCTTCATCGCGCTGCAGGACATCGTCATGGGCGTGACGCAGTACTGGCGCTTCGTGATGGGTGCGGTGCTGGTGCTGCTGGTGATCTTCCTGCCGCAGGGCATTTCCGGAGCATTCAAGATGCTGTTCTTCCGCCAGAGCGGAGGCAAGTGATGCAGCCTCAGGCGACTCCTGCGACGAACGACACGCCGCTGTTCGAGACGGTGAACGTGTCGAAATATTACGGCGCTTATCGCGCGCTGCATGACGTCTCGTTTCGTCTCAGCGATGGCGAATTCATCTCCATCGTCGGTCCGAACGGGGCAGGCAAGACCACCATCGTCAACGTGGTGACGGGCCTGCTCAAGCCGACCATGGGCGAAGTGCGGTTTCTCGGTGATGACATCGCTGGCGTCGGCCCGGTCGAGCTTGGCCGTCGCGGAATGGCGCGGGCGTTCCAACTCGTCAACGTGTTCCCGGCGCTGACCGTGCGCGAGACGCTCGGTGTCGCCATCGCTTCGCGTTTGAAGCGTGTTTCCAATCCGTTCCGCTCGCTCCGGAAAGACACAGAACTGCAGGCGGAAGCCGAGCGTGTGGCCGAAGTTCTCGGCCTGCGGTCCCGTCTCGATGTCGTGACCTCGACCCTGTCCCAGGGCGAGAAGAAGCTGCTCGATATCGCCAGCGCGTTTGCGCTCAATCCGCAGGTCATCCTGCTCGATGAGCCGACCAGCGGCGTTTCCACAGGTGACAAGCATGCCATCATGGAGGTGCTGGTGCGCGCGGCGAAGGAGGCCGGCGTGCGCGGCATCGTGCAGGTCGAGCACGATATGGATCTGGTGGCGCGCTACTCGCACCGGATCGTCGCGCTGCAAGCGGGGCAGGTGCTGGCCGACATGCCACCGGACCAGTTCTTCTCCGATCCGGCCATGATTTCTGCGGTCGTCGGCACCCGGCCGCCGACGATGAAGAGGGCTTCCTGATGCTCAACCTCTCCAACGTGAAGGTCGATATCCAGGGCAGCCGCATTCTCAACGGTGTGACGCTTGAAGTTGGCGCGGGCGAACTCGTCTGCCTCGTCGGCCGAAATGGTGCGGGTAAGACTACGACCTTCCGCAGCATTATGGGTTATCGCCGTATTCGTTCCGGCGAAATTACTTTCGATGGTCTCGATCTCACCAAATTGCCGACCTGGAAGATCGCGCAGAGCGGCATCGGCTTTTCGCCGGAGGAGTCAGAGGTCTATGCGGACCTCACGGTGGCGGAAAACATCGAGCTGTCGACCTGGACGCGTCCGACCGGGCGCGATGCCAAGACCCGCATCGAAGAAGCCTACAATGTGTTTCCGAAATTGCGGCAGTATCTCGCCCGCGGCGGAGCGGAATTGTCCGGCGGCGAGCGCAAAATGGTGTCGATCGCGCGTGCGCTGACGCTCGATCCGAAGCTTCTGCTGCTCGACGAGCCGTTCGAAGGGCTGTCGCCCGCGATCATTCCGTTGATCGCCGAAGGCGTCGCGTCGATCCGTGCCATGGGCAAGGGAGTCTTGATGGCGGAATCCAACGTCCATCACATCCCCGAGTATGTTGACAGGCTTTATGTGCTGGAGCGCGGCGAGCTGATGTTCACCGGCACGCTGGCGGAAGCGCATCGCGATCGCGACGTGATGCGCGTGATCGCCGGCGAAGTTGAAGTGGCGTCCTGACCGCCGCGCTGGAATTGTGGAAATCTGAAAGGACAATAAAAATGAAACACTATGTCGGCGACAGAACGATTGACGGGGTTCAGGTCCAGGTCGACGGTGCACCATTGCCGCAGCGGACCGACGTCGCGCAATACAGCGAGAACGGCTTCGAGTGGAGCTATGAGGGCGAGTCGCCGCTCCAACTCGCATTTGCGTTGCTCATGGATCACCTCAATGATGGGGAGGCGGCCAAGGCCTCCGCAAAGCCGTTTATGCGTGCCGTGGTCGCCAATTTCGACAACGAATGGGAAATGACGTCGTCGGATATCGACCTGGCGCTGACTGCGCTAGCGAACGGCGGCAAGGCCGCCTGATGCCACTTACCTATCGCGCGGCGGTTTTGCACGCCGCGAAGACGCCGATGACTATCGAAACCGTGACGGCGGCGCCGCTGAAGCCGTCCGATGTCGTTGTTAAGATACGCGCTGCCGGGCTTTGTCATACCGACCTCGAGGTGATCGAGGGCGGTTTGCGCTTTCCGATGCCGATCGTGCTCGGGCATGAGGCGGCGGGTGTGGTGGAAGAGGTCGGCCCCGAAGCACGCGGCGTTCGCAAGGGCGACCATGTCGTGCTGTCGTGGAATCCGCACTGCGGCCATTGCTTTTACTGCGACCGCGACGCGCCGATTCTGTGCGAGACTTATCTCGGCGAGGGGCCGAAAGCGCGAGGCTTCGACGGCGACAGCCGGGCGACGCTGGGCGACGGCGGCAGCCTGCAGCACCTGATGTATCTCGGCGCATTCGGCGAATACTGCATCGTGCCTGACCAGCAGGCGATTGTGGTGCCGAAGGAGATTCCGTTTGATCGCGCCTGCCTGATCGGCTGCGGCGTGATGACCGGCGCGGGTGCGGCGCTCAATCTCAATGCCATCGCCTATGGCGACACTGTGATGGTGATCGGTTGCGGTGCGGTCGGCCTTGCGGCCGTGCAGGGCGCGCGGCTCGCGGGCGCGGGTGCCGTGGTGGCGGTCGATCTCGACCCCGCCAAGCTGACGCTGGCGCGGAAGCTCGGTGCCACGCACGTCATCAATGCGAAGGCGCAGGACGTCGCCGTTGCAGGCCGAGACCTGACCAACGGCCGCGGCGTCGATGTGGTGATCGAGTCGGCGGGAAGTCCTGCCGCTTTCCGTGTCACCACCGAGGCGGTGCGGCCCGGCGGCCAGGTGATCTGGCTCGGCAAGGTTGACGTGCAGCAGGATGTCTCGTTTCGCTGGGGCTCGCTGATGCAGGAAAAACGCATCCGGCGTGTCAGCTATGGCAACGCCCGTCCGCAGCGCGATTTTCCGCTGCTGGCTCAGGCCTATCTTGACGGCAAGTTCGACCTCGATGCGTTGATTTCGCGGCGGATCAAGCTCGAAGACATCAATGCCGGTTTTGACGCTCTCAAGCGCGGCGAAACCATCCGCAGCGTGGTGATGTTCGACTGATTAGCTGGGCGTGGTTGCCGCGCCCAGCCAATATGTCAGGCATCGAGCGTCTTGCGCGCGAAATCCTCGATATAGTCGATCAAGCGATCGGAGGCATCGGCGGCTGCTTTCGAATTGCGTTCGGAGATCGCCTTCGCAACCTCGGCATGCAACGTTGCCGCCAGCGGCAGGTCGGCGACCTGCTGGTAGTGCTGATACCAAAAACGGCGAGAGGTCGCGTTCATCAACCCGATCGAACGGCGTGCGAACTCGTTATGCGCGGCGTCGGCGATGAGGCTATTGAAACGCTGATCCAGCCGCATGAACTCCATATCGTCGGCACTTTTTGCGGCCTTGAGCATGTTCTTGGCGAGTTCGGCGAATTCCTTCCGCTCCTCGTCGTTCGCGCGCTCTGCGGCAAGGCGAGCCATCAACCGTTCGATTTCGCGTCGGACTTCGAGCAGGCGGAATTGCTTCTGCAGATTGATTTCGGAGACCATGATGCCGCGCCTCGGGATGATGACCACGAGGCCATCATGGGCGAGGCGCTGCAAAGCTTCGCGGGTAGGGGTGCGCCCGATCTTCAACCGCTGCATCAACGTGCGCTCCGACAAAACGGTGCCGGGCGGAATTTGCAGGGTGACGATAATTTCCTCGAGCTCGCTATAGGCGCGATCTGTCAGAGTGGCGTGATTGGCTCTCGAGGCGGTACGGCGCTTTGAAGCCTTTTTTTTTGATTTCAAATCGGCCTCTTTCCAACCAGCGGCAGCTGGCCGCGATGTCCGCTCTGTCTTTTAAGTTGATCGTGAAAAGCGTTTCTCAACTGCGTCGCAACGCGACATGTCTTCGACACATGACGCATCTGAACGAGTCTTATCACAATGAAATTAATCGTACATTGCTTGTATATCAATGACAAGAGGGCCGTATATCAACGAGAAAGGCGACGCAGAATATGAAGTGCTTCGCTAATTCTGGGAGGTGACGACCCCCAACCAGCCCGGACTTGGAATCGGTGCCCCGATCATACGCCTTTGCCGAATCCGGATCTCGTAAATCCTGACCGGCTGCGGGAGTAGGTCTCCCAGACACATCAGGATGCGTTAGTGATTCTGCATGGCCCGGCACGGGCCCTCGCGGCAGCCGTAACAGAGAATTTCAGGGGGCCGTTTCTGAGATGCGGTAGCCTATTCCGGGCTCGGTCAGGATCAATTTCGGATCGTCAGGGTTCTCCTCGATCTTCTGCCGAAGCTGACCGATGTAGACGCGAAGGTATTGTGTATCCTCGACATGGGCAGCTCCCCACACTGCGGCGAGGATTTGTCTGTGGGTCACGATCCTGCCGGCGTGCCGAGACAGGAAAGACAGGAGCTCGAATTCTCTCGGCGTCAGCTTGATGTCCACGCCGCCTCGCGTCACGCGATGACGGACTGAATCGATCTCGACCGCACCGATACGCAGAACCGGAATTTCGGCCTGGCGTTGCATTCGGTGACGCGTTGCAGTGCGCATGCGGGCGAGCAATTCGCCGACATTGAACGGCTTATTCACGTAGTCGTCGGCGCCTTTGTCCAAGGCCTCGATTTTCTCGGCCTCGCGCTCCCGCGCGGAGAGCACAATGATCGGAACGTCCGACCACTCACGCACTTTTCCGATGACATCCTTGCCGTCACCGTCCGGCAGTCCAAGGTCGAGCAGAACGATATCGGGTGTCGCAGCGGCAATTTGCTTGATGGCGTCGGCGACCGTCGTGGTCGCGTAAATCTCGTAGGAATTGGCTTCAAGGGCAGGTTTCAGAAACCGCAGGATGGCAGCTTCGTCATCGACGATCAGGACGCGGGTCTTGCTGCTCATGCCTCTGCCCTCCCGCGCGGAAGATGCAGGACGAAGCGCGTTCCATGTCCGTGAGCTATCGGACTCTGCGCTTCGACGGATCCGCCATGCGCCTCCGCGATGCCCTTTGCAATCGCAAGCCCGAGACCCGTTCCCTGACCGCCATCTGCGTTGGACGTACCGCCAAGCGAAACAAATTTCTCGAAGATGCGCGGCAGCGCGTCCGGCGGGATGCCTGGTCCATCATCCACGACAGCCAGTTCGACCTCGTTTTCGTTCACTGCGCCCTCGATGCGGATGGCGGTCTCGCGCGGCGTGTGCGCCACGGCGTTTGCGACAATGGTGCCGACAGCCTGTTCGATCAGAGCGGCGTCGGCGCGGATCAATGGCAAGTCCAGAGGAATCTTTGTTTCAAAGTGCTGCCCGGCGCCGCGCCGCCGTGCGGCGCTGACGATACGCTGCACGATTTCCCGCAGATCGACCCAGTCATGACGCAACTCCAATGCGCCTGCCTCGATCCGCGTTACCGCCAGCAGATTGCGCACCAGTTCGTCCAGCCCCTCGGCTTCGACCTTAATGTGCTGGAGCAGGTCGCTCCTTGCGGCAGGATCAAGTTTCTCGCCATAGTCGAGCAGGCTGCTCGCCGAGCCCAGAATCGACGATAGCGGCGTGCGGAAGTCATGCGAGATCGATGCCAGCATGGTGTTGCGGACTCTTTCTGCTTCCGTCGCGGTTTTCGCGCTGACCATTTCACGCGACAGCATGGCACGATCCAGTGCCGCCGCCGCTTGTTCGGCCAGCGTATCGAGAAGAGCAAGCGATTCCGAATCCAGATCGCGCTGATCCTTTTCGCGCGCGACGCCGACAACGCCGAGCATCCTGTCGCCGAAACGCAGCGGAATGAAATACCAGGGAATGGTCGGCAGCGTGCCGGTGTTCGCGCCGGCCGGTTCGTTGTGCTGATAGGCCCATCGCGCAGCCATCATCGCGGCGGCATCGAGACTGTCTTCCGGCGGCCATGCCGCTATGAGGTCGAGGTCCGTATCATTGTCCATAAGGACGACGATCGATCTCGCCAGGCTGATGTGCATCTCACTGGCCGCGCCCTCGGCGACCGCGTCGGGCGTCGCGAGACGCGACAGCCGCCGGGTGAACTCGTAGAGACGGCGCATCGCGCGCATGCGGCTGGCCGACACGCCTGCCTGATACCGGGCACGGCCGGCCACGGCTGAGGTGATGATCGCAACCAGCAGAAAGATCGCGAGCGCCAGCAACTCGTAGGGCTCGGCAATCGTAAACGTGTAGAGTGGCGCGATGAAAAAGAAATTATAGGCTGCGAACGAAAGCAGCGAGGCGTAGACAGCCGGCCAGATGCCGAACCTCACCGCAGTCAGCAGAACCGCCAGCAAGTAGATGAGCGAGAGGTTCGGGATCGGCGTCAGATCGGTCAGGATTGTGCCGATGCCCGTCGCGCCTACAATCAGGGCCGTCGCCGAGAGAAAAGCCGTCGCATTCGCATTGAGTGGTGGTAGGCGCCATCGCGGTCGGCTGGAATCGCGATCCCGCGTCACGAGATGAATGGCGATGTCCTGTGTCCGTCGCACTAGCTCATGCGGCAGTGAACGCCGCAGCAATTCATTGAGAAAGCCATTGCGCGAACGCCCGACCACGATCTGCGTGACGTTCTCGAACCGCGCGAAGCGCAACAATTCCGCGGGAATGTCGGCCCCCGTCAGGGTGTCGGTGTCCGCGCCGAGCGAGCGCGCCAAGGCCATGGCATCGTCGAGCCGCTTGCGCGCCGTTTCGTCCGGGTTAACGCCCGGCCGTTCGACCGTCACGGCAATCCACGGCGCGTCCATCAGATCGGCGAGCCGCTTGGCCGTGCGTACTACTGCGGGAGAAATCGGATCTGGGCCGATGCAGGCCAGAATGCGTTCGCCTGCGGCCCACGGCCCTTCGATGGCTTCGGCCTGCATCCGCTCGACGAGATCGGCATCGACACGTTCAGCCGCCCGGCGCAGGGCCAACTCGCGCAAGGCCGTCAGATTTTGCGGCTTGAAGAAACTCTCGACCGCACGCGCGGCCGTGTCCTGCACATAGACTTTTCCCTCGGCGAGGCGCTTCAGCAGTTCATCGGGCGGAAAATCCACCAGCATGACTTCGTCGGCCTTGTCGAACACGATGTCCGGCACGGTTTCACGTACGCGCACGTTGGTGATCTTCTGCACGACGTCGTTCAGGCTCTCGAGATGCTGGATGTTGAGCGTGCTCCAGACATCGATGCCTGCCTTCAGAAGCTCGTCGACATCCTGCCAGCGCTTCGGATGGCGGCTTCCCGGCACATTGCTATGGGCATATTCATCGACAAGCAGCAGGCCCGGCCGCCGCTCCAGCGCCGCATCGAGATCGAATTCGTGCAAGACCTGATTGCGATAGATGATGGATTTGCGCGGCAGCGTCTCCAGCCCTTCGGCCAGAGTTTCCGTCTCGCGGCGGCCGTGAGTCTCGATCAGCCCGGCAACGACGTCACGGCCACCCGCGCTTTCCGCGCGAGCAGCCGCGAGCATTGCATAAGTCTTGCCGACGCCAGGCGCTGCGCCGAGAAAAATTTTCAGATGACCCCGGTCTTCTTTCCGGGCTCTGGCAAGCAATGCATCTGGCGATGCGCGTGGGGCCGGTTCGATGGCCATAAAAGTCCAATAAGGAATGTCCTACGACTGCAACTTGTCGAGTGCGAGGTTAAGTTTCAAGACATTGACGCGCGGCTCGCCGAGAAAACCCCACATCCGTCCCTCGATCTGGCCGGTGACCAGTGCCCGAATTGTCGTCTCGGGGAGATGTCGTGCCTTGGCAACGCGCGAAACCTGAAAGAACGCTGCCTCCGGCGAAATATGCGGATCGAGCCCGCTGGCTGACGTCGTGACCAGATCGACCGGGAGGCTCCCGGACGGATTTTCCGCCTTCAGCTTCGCCACATCGTCCTTAAGCCGGCCGGCGAGGTCCTTGCTGGTTGGGCCGAGATTCGATCCGCCGGAGTTCGCTGCATTGTAAGGCAATGGCACGCTCTTGCTTGCATCCTGTGGATCGGGCGCGGTCGTGGCGGACAGGCGGCCGTGGAAATATCTGTCGCTCTCGAATTGTTGGCCGATCAGTTCCGAGCCGATTACTTTCCCATTGCGTTCGATCAGGCTTCCGTTTGCCTGAGCAGGGAAAATTGTCTGCGCAAGGCCGGTAATGGCCAGCGGATAGGCCAGTCCGGTGATGGCCGTCAGCAAGAGCAGGACAACGAGGGCAGGGCGGATTTCCTTCAGCATGGGAAATCTCCTTCAAGCGAGTTGCAGCGCGGTGACGACAATGTCGATCACCTTGATACCGACGAACGGCAGGACCAGCCCGCCGAGGCCGTAAATGAACAGGTTGCGGCGAAGCAGCGGGCCCGCACCGATAGGGCGATAGGCGACGCCCTTCAGCGCGAGCGGGATGAGAGCGATGATGATCAGCGCATTGAAGATGATCGCGGACAGGATCGCGCTTTGCGGCGTCGCAAGGTGCATGATATTGAGCACGCCGAGCTGCGGATAGAACGCGAGGAAGATCGCCGGGATGATGGCGAAGTACTTTGCGACGTCGTTTGCAATCGAGAACGTCGTCAGCGCCCCACGCGTCATCAGAAGCTGCTTGCCGATTTCGACGATCTCGATGAGCTTGGTCGGATTGGAATCGAGGTCGACCATGTTGCCGGCTTCGCGCGCGGCCTGCGTGCCGCTCTGCATGGCGACACCGACATCGGCTTGAGCCAGCGCGGGTGCATCATTGGTGCCGTCGCCGCACATGGCGATCAACCGGCCATGCGCCTGCTCGTCGCGGATGTAGCGCAACTTGTCCTCCGGCGTGGCCTCGGCGATGAAATCGTCGACGCCTGCTTCCGATGCGATCGCCGCGGCGGTGATGGGATTGTCGCCGGTGATCATCACCGTCTTGATGCCCATTCGCCGCAATTCGGCAAAGCGCTCCTTCACGTCCGCCTTCACCACGTCCTTGAGATGAATGACCGCCAGCAACCGGCCGCTGTCCACGAGGCCAAGAGGGGTGCCGCCGGCCCGCGCAATCTTGTCGACGGCCGCACGGAAAGCCGGTGGCTCCGCGAGATTCTGTCCGCTGGCTTGGCTTGCGAATTTCAGAATGGAGTCGATAGCGCCTTTGCGCAGCATCCGCTCGCCGATGTCGATGCCGGATAAGCGCGTGTTTGCGGAAAATTCGATGAACTTGGCGCTTGGCGGCGCATCGTCGCGCTTCACGCCGTATTTCTCCTGCACCAGGGTTACGATGGAGCGGCCTTCAGCTGTTTCATCCGCGATGCTGGCGAGGAGTGCTGCTTCCGCCGCTTCGCGTTCGCTGACGCCGGGGACAGGGATGATTTCGGTCGCCAGGCGATTGCCGAACGTCACCGTGCCGGTTTTGTCGAGCAGCAGCGTATCGACGTCGCCAGCCGCCTCAACCGCGCGGCCCGACATCGCAAGCACGTTGAACCGAACCAGCCGATCCATACCGGCGATGCCGATGGCGGACAGAAGCGCGCCGATCGTCGTCGGAATCAGCGTCACGAAGAGGGCGACCAGCACCACGATGGAGATCGCGCCACCCGCATAGGCCGCGTAGCTCGGGATCGTGGCGGTGGCGAACACGAAAATGATGGTGAGGCCTACCAGCAGAATCGTGAGCGCGATCTCATTAGGTGTCTTCTGGCGTTCCGCGCCTTCCACCAGCTTGATCATGCGGTCGAGGAAGGATGTGCCGGGCGAAGACGTGATCCGTATCACGATCCGGTCGGAGAGCACCGTCGTGCCGCCGGTCACCGCCGAGCGGTCGCCGCCGGATTCGCGGATCACGGGCGCGGATTCGCCCGTGACCGCCGCCTCGTTGACCGAAGCGATACCCTCGATGATTTCGCCGTCACCAGGAATGATGTCACCCGGTCCGCAGACGACGACATCGCCGGCTTCGAGCTCCTCCGCCATGATCCCCTCGAACAGTTCGGGATTGTCGGCGGTGAGCAAGCGCTTGGCGCGCGTCTGCGTGCGTGTCCTGCGCAGCGTATCGGCCTGCGCGCGGCCTCTGCCTTCAGCCACGGCTTCGGCGAAGTTGGCAAACAGCACAGTGAACCACAGCCAGATGACGATCTGTGTTTCGAACAGAATGTTCGCGCCGCCCACGGCGATGTCGCGCGCGAGAAGAACCGTGGTCAGCACCGTCACCATCTCGAGCACGAACATCACCGGATTCCTGGCGAGCGTACGTGGATCAAGCTTGAGAAAGGCCTGACCGATGGCGGGTACGACGATCTTGGGATCGAAGAGCGTATTAGCTGCCGAACGCTTACGGACTTTTGAGGTTTCCATGGCGATGATCCTTAGAAGACTTGGCCGGCTTGCATCGCGAGATGCTCGGCGATGGGGCCAAGTGCGAGTGCGGGGAAGAAGGTCAGGCCGCCGACGATGATGATGACGCCGACGAGCAGGCCGACGAAGAGGCCGCCGGTGGTCGGGAATGTGCCGCTGGATGCAGCGACAGCCTTCTTCTGTGCGAGCGAGCCTGCAATCGCCATCGCCGGAATGATCATCCAGAAACGGCCGATGAACATCGCGACGGCGCCGCTGACATTATAGAACAGTGTGTTTCCGCTCAGGCCGGCGAACGCCGAGCCGTTATTGGCGGCCTGCGAGGTATAGGCATAAAGAACCTCGCTGAAGCCGTGCGGCCCGGCATTTGCCATCGACGCAACTGCGGGAGGATAGACCGCGGCGATCGCGGTCCAGCCGAGCATCATCAGCGGCAGGACGAGAATGGCGAGCATCGCCATCTTCACTTCCTTCGCCTCGATTTTCTTGCCGACATACTCAGGTGTACGACCGACCATCAGGCCGGCGACGAACACCGTGATGATGACGAACAGCAGCATACCATAGAGGCCGGCGCCGACACCGCCAATGATGATCTCGCCTAGCTCCATGTTGATCATCGGGATCATGCCGCCAAGCGGGGTGAGACTGTCGTGCATCGCGTTGACCGCGCCGCAGGACGCCACTGTGGTGACGACCGCGAACAGCGCGGAGGCCACGATGCCGAACCGGACTTCCTTGCCCTCCATGTTGCCGCCCGTGAGGCCAAGGGTGTGAAGCGTCGCTGTTCCATTCGCTTCTGCCCAATAGGCGACAATGACACCCGCGATGAACAGAATGCCCATGGCCGCGAAGATCGCCCAACCTTGCTTGGTGTTGCCGACCATGCGGCCGAACACGTTGGTCATCGCCGCGCCAATCGTGAGGATCAACAGCATCTGCACGAAGTTCGACAGCGCCGTGGGATTCTCGAAGGGGTGTGCGGCGTTGGCGTTGAAGAAACCGCCGCCATTGGTCCCGAGCATCTTGATCGCGACCTGCGAGGCGACCGGGCCGACCGCGATAGTCTGCTTTGCGCCCTCCAGCGTCGTTGCATCGACATAGGGGCCGAGGGTCTGTGGCATTCCCTGCCAGACCAGGAAGAGCGCCGACAGAATGCAGATCGGCAGCAGGACGTAGAGGGTCACGCGTGTAATATCGACCCAGAAATTGCCGACGGTCTTGGCCGAGGCCCGCGCGAATCCGCGGATCAGCGCAATCGCGATCGCCAGGCCCGTTGCCGCTGAGAGAAAGTTCTGTTGCGTAAGGCCCAGCATCTGCACGAGATAGGACATCGTGCTTTCGCCGCCGTAATTCTGCCAGTTGGTATTGGTGACGAAGCTGACCGCGGTGTTGAAGGCGAGATCTGGAGAAACGCCGCTCATCCCGGCGGGATTGAACGGCAGCACGCCCTGTATGCGCGTCAATAGATAGAGAAATGCGAAGCCTGCCGCGTTGAACAACAGCATGGCGACCGCATAGGTGAGCCAGTGTTGCTCGCGCGCCGCATCGATGCCTGCAACGCGATAGATCGCGCGCTCGATGGGTAACAGCAATGGCGACAGCCAGGTGCGCTCGCCGTTGAAAACGCGCGTCATATAGGCGCCGAGAACCGGCGTCAGCGCGACGAGGGCGAGGCAGAAAGCGATGATCTGAATCCAGCCGACAAATGTCATGGCGCGCCTCTCAGAACTTTTCCGGGCGCAGCAGCGCGTAGGTCAGGTAGATGGTGAGGCCGACGGTCACGAGGCTGGCGAGTGTGTAATCGAGCGACATGGCCACCTCACAACCGCGCGCAATAAGCGGCGTAGCCGATCGATGCGGCGAAAAGGGCGAGGCCCAAGGCGAACAGAAGGATGTCGAGCATGACGCTCTCCCGTGATGCGAACGTTCGCCGATCACGTAGAGATGCGCAGCTAAGGAAACGATTGGATTTTGAAGGACGGGGTATAAAGGAGAAATAAGGAGCGTTCGCCCACGCTTCGGAGCCACGTCAGTGATGACCGCACTGATTTTTGGCTATGTAAGCTTGCGGATGAGCAATTCGTCGTCGGAGCAATCAGCAAACCACGACGGATCAGAAGTGGGGCAATGTCAGGGCTGCAAAGCTGATGGCGGAGACGATGGGATTCGAACCCATGATACCCTTTTCAAGGTATGCTCATTTAGCAAACGAGTGCCTTCAGCCGCTCGGCCACGTCTCCCGCGCGCCCCGATATGCCTGACGATGCCGTGACCTGCAAGCGGGATCGGCGTGCTGCGACAAAGACCGTCCTCGGTCACTTCGTTATATGCAGATACGGCATCTAAAAGGGTACCTCAAAACCGTGGAACCGGGGCAGATATGCAGCCTCGCTGCGGCCGTGTCGCCTGAGAATCGCGCCGTTTGATTCGTGATGTCCACCGCCTTCCAACTGTCAGCAGGAGGAGGTGATGCAGAATTGCAACGCAGCAATCCAGAGTCCGGAATATCTAAAATATACATTATTTATCAATAGCTTGAGTATTTATCTCACAAAACAGTGAGTGTTTTTTGTGCAACAGTTATTTGGAAACGATCCAATCCATCCACGGATCGGGCGGGTCTTAGTTGCTTGTGCGGGAACGTTAGGTAATTCTGCCCACGCGACGGAGGGGGGCATCCCGAGGTCGTCCCGTTTGGGGGTTTCGCTTAAGTCGCTCGCGTTTGTGCGGGAGTGTCCGAAAGCGCGAGGCGACCAAGCGGTTTAACGGGATCAAGGGGACCAAACCACAGGTGTGACTTAACACCAGCGGGCCGGAACCTTCCCTACACATCATATTGGAGGTTTTATGAGCAAGATTAAGAGCCTTGTCCTCGGATCGGCAGCGGCAATCGTTGCGATCGGTGGCGCACAGGCGGCTGATCTTCCCGTCAAGGCCAAAGCGGTCGAGTACGTGAAGGTTTGTTCCCTGTACGGAGCCGGCTTCTACTACATCCCGGGCACCGACACCTGCATCCGCATCGGCGGCTACCTGCGTGCGGAAGTGAACTTCCACGCTGCTCCGTCGGACGCGACCTACCTGAACGGCGATGGCGGCCTCGGTCTCCGCACTGCTGGCCAGTACCAGACGCGCGCCCGCATCATGATGAACGTTGACACCCGCACCGCGACCGAATACGGCGTTGTCCGTACCTTCGCGGCGTTCGGCCCGCAGTTCAACGAAGGTGCGACGAATGCTCCGCCGGACACCCTCGGCAGCGGCAGCATGCGCGTTGAAGCGGCGTTCGTTCAGTTCGCTGGCTTCACCTTCGGTCGTTCGGCTTCGGCTTACGCCCTTCCGTGGAACGGCGCTCCGGGCAACCTCAACTCGACCCTCATGGGCGGTCCGAACTTCGACGCCGGCGTGAACAACATCCAGTACACCTGGCAGTTCGGCAATGGCGTGTCGGCCAGCGTCGGCGTGGACCAGCAGGGCTACTCCAACCGCGTTGGCGTCCTCAGCTCCACCCTGTCGAATGCGACCATCCTCGGCACCTACGCCAACCACTACGCTGCTCCGACCGCTGTGGATGTCGTCGGCAACATCCGCCTCGATCAGGCTTGGGGTCTGCTGCAGTTCTCGGCGGCCGCTCATCAGGTCACCGCTGACTACTACACCGCTACCGCGGCGCAAGGCCACCCGAGCGACAAGTGGGGCTTCGCTGTGACCGGTGCATTGCAGCTCAAGAACCTGCCGACCGGCCCTGGCGACGACATCAAGATCAGCGGTACGTACTCCGAGGGCGCGCTGCGCTATGTGCTCGGCCAGTCGGGTAATACCCCGATGAACTTCGCTGTTCTTGACGGTAACACCTTCGCCGGTGTTCCGATTGCTGATGGCGTCTACAGCGGCCTCGGAAGCAGCATCCAGCTGACCAAGGCTTATGGCTTCAACGGCGCCTTCAACCACAACTGGAACCGTAACTGGTCGTCCAGCGTGTTCGGTTCGTGGTCGCATGTCGATTACAACGGCACTGCTACCGCGGCCATTTGCGGTGCCGCTGTTGGCTGTAACCCGGACTTCAACATCAGCCAGCTCGGCGCAAGCACGACCTGGAAGCCGGTGAAGGACCTCGCGTTCATCGCCGAAGCGACCTGGGTTCACATCGACCAGAACAACGCTGGTGCGGTTACTCTGACCGGTCTTCCGGCTCGTACCGCTGTCTACGGCGATACCAACTCCTACTCCGGTATCCTCCGCGTTCAGCGCAACTTCTGATCGTCTCACCTTCGGGTGAAACCATCGAACGAACCCCGGCAGGCAACTGCCGGGGTTTTGTTTTGGGCAAACGGATTGCAGTGTGTTGCAGGTGGCTTTCCGCGTCATTGCGAGGAGCGAAGCGATGAAGCAATCCAGCCTGAGGTAGCGGGTAGTGAAACGGGCTCGTTATCCTCGACCCCTCGAAGGATACGACGACTCGTCGGTTCCACGCAGGCTGGCCTGTTGGGTTAAGGGAAATTCCAAGAGGCGAGTCTCCGCTTTTGCGGGAACGGCCCAGACCTCACCGCGCGCCGTCGCACCTTCGGCAGAAATCCTTGATCCGCTCGATCGTCGGGGCATCCGCCAGCAGCGGGGCATGGCCTTGCAGTGGCACGTCGCACGTTTCCATATCGGGCCGCCGACGTTTCATCTCAGCGACGCAGTCGCGCGCCAGCAGATCCGAGAGTTCACCGCGGATCGACAGCAAGGGCACTTTCGCCATTTGATCGAACAATTCCCACAGTGGTGGGGGTGGCGTCTCAGGTGAAATCGAATCAAAGGTATACGCCAGCGCCGGATCGTAAGTGCGAATCAGACGGCCATCGGCGTCCTGCCGGAATGCCCGGTGCGCCCAGGCCATCCAGTCGGCCTCGGTGAGGGCAGGGAAGACGCTTCCGAACAGCCGTTGCAGTCCGGCCACCGCCTCGCTCCATGTCTGCGGCGTCATGCGCGGCACAAGGTAGCCCTTGATCTTCATGAGCCCCGTGATGTCCAGCTCCGGCCCGATGTCGTTGAGGATGATGCCCGCAGGAAGCTCCGGGCGCGTCGCGGCAATGACCATTGAGATCAATCCGCCGCGCGACGTGCCGAGGAAAATCGCGCGCGAAATGCCGGCCGCCGCGGCCAGCGCCAGCACGTCGGTGGTCTCGATCGGCACGGTGTAGTTGGCCGGATTCGGATCGAAATCGGATCGGCCGCGGCCGCGATAGTCGATTGCAACGACGCGCCGCGGATTTTGTGAGTCATCCGCCAGCGCCCGCGCGACAATATTGAAATCCTCCGCCGTCCGCGTCAGACCGGGCAGACCGAGAACGGGCAGGGCGATGCCATCGGCTGGGCCGATGGCGCGTGCGCGCAGCCGCAATCCGTCGGCAGAGGTGGTGAAGATATCCTGAAACGGGCTCATCGGCTTTCCATCGCGATTTGCCCGACGTTATGTTGCGACCGTACAGAGCGCCAGAAAAGGTTCTGCTCGGCAATGCCGGTACAGAAAACGTTGTTACTGCACCGCGCCCCGGCGCAGGTCGGCCTCGATCATCAACTGATGGCTGCCGCCGAAGCGGGCGCGATAGACCTGCAGGTTTTCCATCACGCGCTGGACGTAATTGCGCGTCTCCGAGAACGGGATTAGTTCGACCCAGTCCACCGCGTCCACGCTCGAGTCGCGCGGGTCACCATAACGTTCGATCCATTTCCGCACGCTGCCGCGTCCCGCATTGTAGCCCGCGAATGTCATGATGTAGGAGCCGCGATAATCGTCGATTAGCCCGCCGAGTTCGGCCGAGCCGAGCGTGGCGTTGTAGGACGGATCGTTTTTCAGGCGGCCCATATCGAACGTGCCGCCGTACTTCTTTGTGACGTATTTGCCCGCCGCCGGAGTCACCTGCATCAGACCATAGGCATTGGCGGGCGATACGATGGACGGGTTGAAGGCGCTCTCCTGCCGCGCGATGGCGAAGACGATGGATTTTTCGACCGCAGGGCCCATGTTGCGATAGGGCGGAATGCCGTTGACGGGATAGGCATAGTGGTCGAACGGCAAGCCCCGGTTCAGTGCGGCTTTTCCGGCCACAAGCATCCCGCGAGGGTCGTTGTTGCGCTCCGCCGCCTCGCAGAGCGCGGCCAGCGCGTCTCGGTCGGCATTGTCGCCCATGTCGGCCATGATCGGGATGATGTAGTCTTCCTCATCCAGCGCGTAGAGAATTTCGACGGCACGCACGATCTCCAGCCGATCTGCGCCGCGTGGTGTGGCGGGCTTGCCGCTCAGGCCCAATTGCGGAAGGTGCAGTTTCGCGCGTGCGAGTTGGCCGTAATAGCTGGTGGAATGGATGGCTGCGGCCTGATAGGCGGCGTGAGCCTCCTGTTGGCGGCCTGCGGCTTCCGCGGCGCGGCCTTGCCAGTACCCGGCCCGTGCCTTTGCGGTCGGGTTCGTGGTGTTGATTCCGATGTGGGCGAAATGCTGCGCGGCCGTCGCGGGATCGTTGAGGAAGCGCAGTGCGATCCAGCCTGCGGTGAATTCACGTTCGGTCTTGTAGATGCCGCGCTCGGGCACTGCGGCATCGCGTGCCACACGATAGGCGGTGCGCTTCTCGCCGATATCGAGCAGTTTGCGTGCAAGCAGCCGTCGTTCGATCCACCATTCGTTGGTGTTGACGAGGCGGGACGGTTCGCGGGGTGCGTCCAGCATCAGGCGTGCGGCATCGATGATTTTGTCTTCGCGCCGCAGGTACTGGATCCTGCTCAGAATATAAATCGGGTCGCTGTGCAGGTTCGCGGGCACCGCCGCGAGCAGGGCCTTCGCATTGGAGGCCTTGCGGTTCAGGCCGATCCGCGCCTTCACGAGTGCGACATAGCCGCCGCCGAGGTGCTTGGCTGCGCGCAGTGCGCCGTCGGTGTCGCTGCCATAGGCCAGATTATCCATCCGGCGCTTGAAATCGCCGCCGCTGAGAAAGGCCGAGAATTGCGACAGCGCCGCATCCTCGACGGCGGAGGAAAAGGAATCCTCATGCCATGCCTCACGCACCAGCCGTTCGGCGCGTGCGCGGTCGCCGCGATTGAGCAGGGCGCGTGCCAGCGCAAAACGGCCCTTGGCCGAGATCGGCTGATCGGCGCCGAAGAACGAGAGCACGGTGTTGTCGTCGCGGCGGTCATCCCACAGCGCGGCCTCGCCACGGCGACGGAAGAAAATCTGACTTGGCCAGCTCGGGTTCTCCGTGATGAAGGCCAGATAGCGGTCGGAGGAGGCGCCATTGTCCTCGCTGCGCAGGATGATCCATTCCGACAGCTTGCGGGCCAGCGGATCGCTGATCGAGCTTTGCAGTTGGGTGGCGTCTGACTGGCGCTTGGCGCGGACGAGATTGATGATCTGTTCGAGCGCCTGCAGGTCTGCTTTCGAGGTCGTCGAGGTGGAGGCGACGGCGAGCGGCGCACGGGATTTTTTTGGTGTCAGCGCCTGCGGCGGTGGCGCAGCTTGCACCGGAGGCTTCGCCGCCAGTGGCGCAGGTTGTGCGCCGGAGAGTTTCGGCGCGGCAGGAAGCTGCGACAGCGACTTCGCGGTCTGGGGGATCACGCTGCGCGGGACAGGACGCGGCTTCGGCAGAGGCACTGCAAAGAGGGTGGCGGGCGCGAGTGCCGCAAGGATCAGCGCGCTGCCTGCGAGCGCGGCGATTTTCAAGGGAGCAGAAACCACGGCCTTCCTTCGCTGCGAATCATATCGTCGCCGTCAGCGACAGGTCTAATCTATTGGATTCAGACGCCAAACAGGAATTTGATCGGAGCGGCCTAGTGTCCCGAATCAGAAGTTCGCTTGAAGGGTTCGCGGAGAAAGCGAAGCGAACCTCCTGAACCATCACACTAGATGGCGCAAAAGGGCGGCGAATTCGGGGCCGGTGAAGCCACACTTGCCGATAAAGACAGGCGGAATTGCTGCACCGCCCTTTCATCGTCGCGCGGGAGCCGGTATTTATTCGGGCTTGCCTGCGATAATCGCGGCGTTCCGGGCTCGGTGAGCCGGATTTAAGGACTGCGTGGAGAAAGATGATGTCGGTGACCAAGAACAAGCTTCGGGGTTCCTTTACGGCCTTGGTCACCCCTTTCAAAAACGGCAGCCTGGACGAAGAGGCTATGCGCCAACTCGTCAGCTGGCAGATCGCAGAGGGCTCGAACGGCCTGGTTCCTGTTGGCACAACCGGCGAAAGCCCGACCTTGAACCACGACGAGCACAACAAGGTCGTCGAGTGGTGCGTGCAGGAGGCGAAGGGCCGCGTACCGGTGATCGCCGGTGCCGGCTCGAACTCGACCACGGAAGCGGTCGCGCTCGCAAGGCACGCGGAGAAGGCCGGCGCGGACGCCGTGCTGGTCGTGACGCCTTACTACAACAAGCCCACGCAGGAGGGGATGTATCACCACTTCAAGGCGGTGAACGATGCGATCGGCATTCCGATCATCATCTACAACATTCCGCCGCGCTCAGTGGTCGATCTCTCGGTCGAGACGATGACGCGGCTGTTCGAATTGAAGAACATCGCGGGCGTGAAGGATGCGACAGCCAATCTCGCGCGCGTGTCGCAGCAGCGTCACGCCATGGGACCGGATTTCATCCAGATGTCGGGCGAGGACATGACTGCGCTCGCCTATATGGCTGCTGGCGGGCATGGCTGTATCTCCGTCACGGCCAATATCGCGCCGAAGCCGTGCGCCGATCTGATGGCGGCTGTTTTCAAGGGGGATTACGCGGGTGCCCTGAAGATTCAGGACAGGCTGGTGCCGTTGCATGACGCCATTTTCAAGGAGCCGGGTGTTGCGGGGGCCAAGCACGGTCTCAAGCTGTTGGGCAAGCTGGAGGAGGACGTTCGTCCACCGTTGATGCCGGTGACGCCGCTCGTTGGGAGGGCCATTCGCGATGCGATGGTCCATGCCGGGGTGCTGAACTAGAATACTTTAGTGAACACCGTTCGCTGCTTTGGTCGAAAAGGAGAGGGCTCGATGCTTAAGGAATTTCGCGAATTCGCAATGAAGGGCAATGTCGTCGACCTCGCGGTCGGCGTCATCATCGGTGCGGCGTTCGGTGCCATCGTCACGTCTCTGGTTGGCGACGTTATCATGCCGGTGATCGGCGCGATTACCGGTGGCCTCGACTTTTCGAACTATTACACGGGCCTCTCGAAAGCCGTTACCGCGACCAACCTGGCGGATGCCAAGAAGCAGGGTGCCGTGCTTGCTTGGGGTAGCTTCCTCACCGTGACGCTGAACTTCCTGATTGTCGCTTTCGTGCTGTTCATCGTGATCCGCCTCATCAACCAGCTCAAGCGCAAGGATGAGGCCAAGCCGGCCGAGCCCCCGGCGCCGACGAAGGACCAGGAATTGCTCACGGAAATCCGTGACCTGCTGAAGGCGAAGTGACGCCTATGATTCGAAAACGCTGCAATGGCTGAGAAAAAGGAGCGCCCGATCAAGGTCGTTGCGGAGAACCGCAAGGCGCGATTCAACTATTCCATCGAGGACACCATCGAGGCCGGTGTGATGCTCACCGGCACCGAGGTGAAGTCGGCGCGTAATGGCAAAAGTACCATCGCCGAGTCCTATGCGGATTCGAAGGGCGGGGAGATTTGGCTCGTCAACGCCAACATCCCCGAATATTTGCAGGCGAACCGTTTCAACCACGAGCCGCGCAGGCCGCGCAAATTGCTGCTGCATAAGCGGCAAATCAACAGGTTGATCGGCGCGATCGAGCGCGAAGGCATGACCCTCATCCCGCTGAAGATGTATTTCAACGAGCAGGGCCGGCTGAAGCTCGAACTTGCGCTCGCCAAGGGCAAGAAGCTGCACGACAAGCGGGAAACGGAAAAGAAACGCGACTGGTCGCGTGAAAAGAGCCGGTTGCTGCGGGCGAGGGGATGAGTGGCGCTGATCGTCGTCAGTGCTCCTCGCCATCAGAGGATGTGACAGAGGAGCATCGACGATGAACCAGCCAAACCTGATGGGAGTCGACTGGAGTGCGATTCCTGCTCCGGAAGACGACGGCGCGGCCGCGCATCTTGCAGGCCAGCGGTTTCCCGAAATAGCGCTGACCGGTACGAACGGCGAAAGCATCGTGTTGTCGCGGCAGCCCGGCCGGATCGTGGTGTTCGCCTATCCGCGCACGGGTGAACCCGGCAAGATCGGCCTGACCGAAGACTGGGATATGATCCCGGGTGCGCGCGGCTGCACGCCGCAGACTTGTTCATTCCGCGATCTTGCAAGCGATTTGAAGGCGGCGGGTGCTGGCCGCGTGTTTGGCCTGTCCACCCAGGCCACGGATTACCAGCGCGAAATGGTTGAACGGTTGCACGTCCCGTTTGCCGTGCTGTCGGATCACAAGCTCGAATTGACGCGGGCCTTGAAGTTGCCGACGATGGACGTCGCGGGGCAGACCTTGTTGAAGCGGCTCGCGCTGATCGCGGACGAGGGCGTCATCACCCATGTTTTCTACCCGGTGTTTCCGCCGGATCGCAACGCAGCCGACGTGCTGGCGTGGCTCAGGGCAAATCCCGTCTAGCGATCGAGATACGCCCGCACGCTCGAAAACACCGCCTGAAACATCTTGGGAGTCAGCACGCCCGTGTTGGTGTTGTAGCGCGAGCAATGATAGCTGCTGAACAGGCGGATCGCGTCATGCTGAAATTCGCCGCCATGCTTGAAGGGCACTGTGCGCAGCGCCAGGCCTAGCGCCTTCAGCGTCGAGTCATGCGAGATGCGCCCAAGCGTGACGATGGCGCGCAGGCGCGGCATCTCTTTGATGGTTCCGATCAGGAAGCGGCGGCACGTATGAATCTCCGCCGTCGTTGGCTTGTTCTGCGGCGGCACACAATGCACCGCGTTGCTGATGCGGCAGCCTGTCAGCTTCAGGCCATCGTCGGCCCGCTCCTGATACGTGCCGGCAGCGAAACCGTAATCGAGCAGGGTCTGGTAGAGGAGATCACCGGCATAATCGCCGGTGAAAGGGCGTCCGGTCCGGTTGGCACCTTGCAGGCCAGGCGCGAGACCGACGATCAACAGCGGTGCCGCGATCGGGCCGAACTGCGGCACGGGCGCATTGAACCAATCGGGATGTGCTGCGCGATTGTCCTCGCGGAAGGCGACCAGGCGGGGGCAGAGGGGACAGTCGCGGTCGGGACGGGATTGGGGGGAAGTAGAAGCGGAATGACCCGAGGCCGCCTTGGGTTTTACCTTGGGCCTCGGGTCGGATTTCGGTTTAGTCGTCGTACTCTTCTTCATCGGCCCGCGGTGCAATCGTACTCGTGCTCCGCTGCAGGAATTGCGGCGTGTGCTGGCGCTCCCGAGGCTCGCGCAACGTGGTGCGCTCGCCCGGATCGCGGCCGAGCTTGGATTGGAGCTGGACCAGATCAGTAAAGACATCCGCTTGGCGGCGCAACTCGTCCGCGATCATCGGCGGCTGGCTGGAGATGGTAGACACCACGGTGACGCGTACGCCGCGCCGCTGTACGGCCTCGACCAGCGAGCGGAAATCGCCGTCGCCGGAGAACAGCACCATGTGGTCGATGTGCTCCGCAAGCTCCATGGCATCGACGGCGAGTTCGATGTCCATATTGCCCTTCACCTTGCGGCGGCCGCTGGCGTCGATGAATTCCTTCGTCGCCTTGGTGACGACGGTGTAGCCGTTGTAATCGAGCCAGTCGATCAACGGGCGGATCGATGAGTATTCCTGATCCTCGATGATAGCCGTGTAGTAGAACGCGCGAACCAGCGTCCCCCGGTTCTGAAATTCAAGCAGCAGACGCTTATAGTCGATATCGAACCCGAGAGTTTTGGCGGTTGCGTAGAGATTGGCTCCATCAATGAAAAGCGCAATTTTATGAGCAGGCGATGTCATCAAAAGATTTCTCGTTCGTTTTCTAAGGTTGTTTTTGGCGCGTTGATTTCGCGCAGGTGCTTCACGACGATACAGTGACTGTGCAATGAAGCAAAACCTTGGCCGGTCAAAGCACAATCCGCTGAAAACTACTCTAGGTAGCTATAGCGTTCCGATAAGCTGAACGGATCGTCAACAGGCCGCGGTTCCGCCACAAAAAGCTAGCAATTTCGGGGGGAATTTGGCGGTTGCGATTCTCGCGTATTCCTTGTATTCAGTGCGGCATCGCAACAAACTTTTCAGCCTGTTTTTACGGAGCGGCATAATGGCGCGCGTTACCGTCGAGGATTGCATCGACAAGGTCGATAACCGGTTTGATCTCGTGCTGCTTGCCGCGCATCGCGCGCGCATGATCTCGTCCGGCTCGCCGATCACGGTCGACCGCGACAACGACAAGAACCCGGTGGTGTCGCTGCGTGAAATCGCGGACCAGACCATTGCTCCGGAAGACCTCAAGGAAGAACTCGTGCACTCGCTGCAGAAGTTCGTCGAGGTGGACGAGCCGGAGCCGGATACGATCCCGCTGATCGGCTCGGCCGGCGCCAGCGTCGATGCTGATGACACCGAGGTCGCCGTCGAGCGCATGACCGAAGAGGAGCTGCTCAAGGGTCTGGAAGGCCTCGCGCCGCCGGAAGAGCAGCCCGAGGAAGACGAATAACGGGATACCCGGCCGGCCCGAAAGCGGGCCGCAGACGGAATGATGGACAAAGGCCCGGGGGTAGACCCCGGGCTTTTTGTTTTCATGGTCTTTTGTTTTGATCCTGTTCAAGATTTTAGGGCAGGCTTTCTTGCGGTTGGAACCCGGTACAGCGATATTCTCATTCAGGAGATAATCCCGAATCCGGACAGGGTGGTTTTTAAGATGTCGGCTGGACGCCGCAGCGCAGGTCAGATGCAGGCGAGCGCCAATACGGCGGAAGCCGCGGCTGCGCCCAAGCGTCCCGCGCGCGCTCGGCCGAAGATGATGCGCCAGTACGATCTGGTGGACCGGGTCCGGGCCTACAATCCCCATGCCGACGAGGATCTCCTCAACCGCGCCTACGTCTACGCCATGAAAGCCCACGGCGAGCAGAAGCGGGCGTCGGGCGACCCATATTTTTCCCATCCGCTCGAGGTCGCGGCGATCCTGACCGACCTCAAGCTCGATGACGCCACCATCGTGGCCGCGCTGCTGCACGACACGATCGAGGACACCGAGTCCACCCGCGTCGAAATCGATCAGTTGTTCGGCACCGAGATCGGCGCGCTGGTCGAGGGACTGACGAAGCTGAAGCGGCTCGAACTCGTCTCGCGCGAGGCCAAGCAGGCTGAAAACCTGCGCAAGCTTCTGCTCGCGATCTCGAACGACGTGCGTGTGCTGCTGGTGAAGCTCGCCGACCGGCTGCACAACATGCGCACGATGGAGTTCATGCCACCGGCTTCGCGGCAGCGCATCGCCGAGGAGACGCTCGACATCTACGCGCCGCTCGCTGCCCGCATGGGCATGCAGGAAATGCGCGAGGAGCTGGAGGACCTGTCGTTTCAGGTGCTCGATCCCGATGCGCGCGCGGTGGTTACGCAGCGACTCGATGCGCTGACCGAACTCAACCGCAATCTGATCGGTGAGATCGAAGCGCAGTTGTCCGCAAGTCTGGAGGCGCATGGCCTCGAGGCGGTGGTGAAGGGTCGGCGCAAGCAGCCGTTCTCCATCTGGGTGAAGATGGAGCGCAAGTCGGTCAATTTTGAACAATTGTCCGATATCTTCGGCTTCCGGGTCATCCTGCGGACGCCGGAGGAGTGCTACAGGGCGCTCGGTGTGGTGCACACCACCTGGCCGGTCGTGCCGGGGCGCTTCAAGGATTACATCTCGACGCCGAAGCAGAACGATTATCGCTCGATCCACACCACCGTGATCGGTCCCGGTAATCAGCGTGTTGAACTGCAGATCCGCACCGAGGAGATGGATCGGGTCAACGAATACGGCATCGCCGCGCACTCGTTCTACAAGGAGGGCGTGGATTCTCCGACCGAGATGCTGAAGCGGGAATCGAATGCCTTCGCCTGGTTGCGTCACACCATCGAGATGCTGGCGGAAAGTGCCAACCCGGAGGAATTCCTCGAACACACCAAGATGGAGCTGTTCCACGATCAGGTGTTCTGCTTCACGCCGAAGGGAAAGCTGATCGCGCTGCCGCGCCACGCCAATGTGATCGACTTCGCTTATGCCGTGCACACCGATGTCGGCAACAGCGCGGTTGGTTGCAAGATCAACGGCCAGTTCTCGCCGTTGTCGTCGGAACTGCACAACGGCGATGAGGTCGTGGTGCTGACCTCTCGCGCGCAATCCGCCCCGCCTTCCGCCTGGGAGGCGCTGGCCGTTACCGGCAAGGCGAAAGCCGCGATCCGCCGCGCCACCCGCGCGGCCGTGCGAGATCAATATGCGGGTCTGGGTCGGCGCATCGTCGAACGTCTGTTCGCGCGGGCGAAGATCGTTTACGCCGACGACAAGCTCAAGGGAGCGCTGCCGCGTCTCGCGCGTCCCTCCATTGAGGAAGTGATGGCGGCGGTCGGGCGCGGCGAAATGAAGGCCGCCGACGTCGCCCGTGCGATGTATCCTGATTACAAGGAAGAAGCGCGCCTCAGCGGCATCAAGGGCGCCGCCGCGAAGAGCAAGACGTCCGAAGCCACGACCACCACCACGGCGATTCCGATTCACGGCATCAATTCTGATCTGCCGATCAAATTCGCACCGAACGGTGGCGCCGTGCCGGGCGACCGTATCGTCGGCATTGTCACGCCGGGCGAGGGCATTACCATCTATCCGATCCAGGCGCCGGCCTTGAAGGATTTCGAGGAGGAGCCGGAGCGCTGGGTCGACGTGCGCTGGGACATCGAGGAAAGCGCAACGCGGCGCTTTCCCGCGCGGCTGCACGTGCAGAACGTCAACGAGCCGGGCAGTCTCGCACAGATCGCGGGCGTGATCGCCGAGCATGACGGCAACATCGACAATATCGGCATGAGCCGCCGCTCGCCGGATTTCACCGATCTCATCATCGATCTTGAGGTCTACGACCTCAAGCATCTGAACGGGATCATCAACCAGTTGCGCGCGAAAGCCGTGGTCGCGAGCGTTGAACGGGTCAACGGCTAACTTTCCGGAACATCTCGATGTCTGTCTCGCCGATCCGCCTTGGGATTAATGTCGATCACGTTGCCACGTTGCGCAATGCGCGGGGCGGTATTCTGCCAGATCCGGTCCGCGCGGCGCTGCTGGCGATCGAGGCGGGTGCGGACGGCATCACCGCGCATCTGCGCGAGGATCGCCGCCATATCCGTGATACCGACATGGCGCGGCTGAAGCAGGAGATTTCAAAGCCGCTGAACTTCGAGATGGCGGTGACCGATGAGATGGTCGGCATCGCACTCGCGACCAGACCGCATGCGGTGTGCCTCGTGCCCGAGCGTCGGATGGAATTGACCACCGAGGGCGGCCTCGACGTCGTGAGGCAGCGGGCAGCGCTTGCGCCTGCCATCGCGAAGTTCAACGAGGCGCACATCCGCACGTCGCTTTTCATTTCGCCCGATCCGGCACAGATCGAGATGGCCGCGCGGCTCAAAGCACCGGTGATCGAGATTCACACCGGCACATGGTGTGATGCGCTAGCTGAGAGAAATGGCAAGGCGGATGCCGAGTGGGAGCGGATCGTCGAGGGCGCGCGGCTTGCGCATTCGCTGGGCCTCGAAGTTCATGCAGGTCACGGCCTCGATTACGCAACCGCCGAGACGATCGCGGCGCTGTCGCAGGTCGTCGAACTGAATATCGGCCATTTCCTGATGGGCGAGGCGCTATTTGTCGGCTTCGCACAGGCCATCGGCACCATGCGCGCCGCCATGGCGCGTGGCCGGGCCAAGGCAGGGCAGGCATGATTCTCGGGATCGGGTCCGACACGATCGATATCCGCCGGGTTGAGCAGGTGATGGAGCGCCACGGCGCGCGGTTCATCGACCGCATCTTCACCGAGGTCGAGCAGGCCAAGGCGCAGCGGCGTGCGAAGGCCCCGCGGGCGTTCGTCGCGACCTATGCAAAGCGGTTTGCGGCCAAGGAGGCCTGCGCCAAGGCGTTGGGCACCGGTATCCGGGAAGGGGTGTGGTGGCGGGACATGGGGGTGGTGAACCTCCCCGGTGGCCGACCGACCATGCAACTGACGGGCGGGGCGCTGACGCGGCTTGAGGCGCTGCTCCCCTCTGGCCATGAGGCGCGGATCGACCTTACGATTACCGACGACTGGCCACTGGCGCAGGCCTTTGTCATCATTTCCGCGGTTCCAAAAGCTTGAGCCGCATAGCGCCAGTTCGGGTGCCTACCTCCACCGGCCTTAATTCCAAAGAAATATCAATCGTTTGGTGGATTGCGGCGCCGCCGTTGATTGCGCCAGATGCCGCAAACGTCTAAAACCCGGCCCAGGTGCTTCGGTCCATACCGTGCCCGCCGTTTCAAGGAATCCAGACGAATGAGCACGACATCCGGCACCAAATCCGAAGGTGGGATTGGCGAGGCGATCCGCGTGGTGGTCCACGCGCTCATCATCGCGGCGGTGATCCGTACCTTCCTGTTCCAGCCTTTCAACATTCCGTCGGGCTCGATGGAATCGACATTGCTGGTCGGCGACTATCTGTTCGTCTCGAAGTACTCGTATGGCTACAGCCATTACTCACTGCCGTTTTCGCCGCCGCTGTTTTCCGGCCGCATCTTCGGCTCATCGCCGACGCGCGGCGACGTCGTCGTGTTCCGCTTTCCGCGCGAGGACAACATCGACTACATCAAGCGCGTGATCGGCCTGCCGGGCGATCACATCCAGATGAAAGAGGGGCTGCTCTACATCAACGACGTGCCGGTGAAGCGCGAGCGTGTCGCCGATTTCGTCGGCGAGGACCCGTGCGGGTCGGGAGATGCGACCGCGCGCGTCAAGCAGTGGCAGGAGACGCTGCCGAACGGCGTCACCTACAAGACCCTCGATTGCGTCGATAACGGCTATTACGACAACACCGCCGTCTACGTCGTTCCGGAAGGCCACTACTTCATGATGGGCGACAACCGCGATAATTCGAGCGACAGCCGCGTGTCGTCGGGCGTGGGGTATGTGCCGGAGGAGAACCTGATCGGCCGCGCCCAGGTGATTTTCTTCTCCGTTGATAGGGGTGAGCAGGCGTGGCAGTTCTGGCGCTGGCCGGTCAGCGTGCGCTGGAGCCGCCTGTTCTCGGTCGTCAGATGACAGGCGACGTCTTGAGCGCAGCGCCGGTGGAGGACGACAAGCCGCCCGAGGCAAAGCCCGCGGCGGCCAAGACGGTTGAAAAGCCAATCGACAGGGCGTCCGAACGCAAGGTCGAGGCGGATACGCCTGCGGCGGAAGGCAAGCCGAAGAAGCCGCGCCGGCCAAGCGCGAAGGCATTGGTGCGTGAGATTGAAGAGCGCATCGGCCATACCTTCAAGAATCCCGCGCTTCTGAAAACCGCGCTGACACACGTCTCCGCGCTCAAGCCCTCGCAGAACCGCACCGACAGCTATCAGCGGCTGGAATTCCTCGGTGATCACGTACTCGGGCTGATCGTCTCCGACATGCTCTACGGCGCCTTCCCGAAGGCGGACGAGGGTGAGATGTCCAAGCGTCTCGCCGACCTTGTGCGCAAGGAAGCCTGCGTCGATGTTGCGAAGTCGCTCGGGCTGCACGAGAACATCAAGCTCGGCACGGTGGGGGCGGGCGTCGGTGCACGGCTGCGCAACAGCATCGTCGGTGACATCTGCGAGGCCGTGATCGGTGCGATCTTCCTCGATGGTGGCTATAGCGCGGCCGAGCAGTTCGTGATGCGCAACTGGACCGAGCGCATGCGCCGCCCGGTGCGACCGCTGCGCGATCCGAAAACCGTGTTGCAGGAATGGGCGCAGGGCAAGGGATTGCCGACGCCAGTCTATCGCGAGGTCGAGCGCACCGGCCCACATCACGATCCGCGCTTCCGCGTTGCGGTCGATCTGCCGGGGCTCGCCTCGGCGGAAGGCATCGGCAGCAGTAAGCGCGCGGCGGAGAAAGCGGCTGCGTCCGCGTTATTGAGCCGCGAAGGCGTATCCGGCGGCAAGGATGCCTGAATTGTCAGAACAAAATACACCGACGCGATGCGGCTTCGTCGCATTGATCGGAGCACCGAACGTCGGCAAATCGACGTTGGTCAACGCACTGGTCGGCTCGAAAGTCACCATCGTCTCACGCAAGGTGCAGACCACGCGCGCACTGATCCGCGGTATCGTCATCGAGAACAATGCGCAGATCGTGCTGATTGATACGCCCGGCATCTTCCAGCCGAAGCGGCGTCTCGACCGCGCGATGGTATCGACTGCGTGGAGCGGGGCCCATGACGCCGACATGGTCTGCGTGCTGCTTGATGCGCGTGCTGGCCTCGACGAAGAGGCGGAGTCGATCTTCGCCAAGCTTGAAGGCGTCAAGCATCCGAAGTTTCTCGTCATCAACAAGATCGATCTTGTGGCACGCGAGAAGCTTCTTGCGCTGGCGCAGACAGCCAACGAGCGGATCGCGTTCCAGCAGACTTTCATGATCTCGGCGATGTCGGGCGACGGTGTCGACGATCTGCGCCGTGCGCTGGCGGAGGCGATGCCCGAGGGGCCTTATCACTATCCTGAAGACCAGATGTCGGATGCACCGCTGCGTCATCTGGCCGCGGAAATCACTCGCGAAAAAATCTATCGGAATTTGCATCAGGAATTACCGTATCAATCGACGGTGGAAACCGACAGTTGGAAAGAACTGAAGGACCAATCCGTTCGTATCGAGCAGACCATCTTCGTCGAGCGCGACAGCCAGCGAAAAATCGTGCTTGGCAAAGGCGGCGCCACCATCAAGGCGATCGGTGCGGATGCCCGTAAGGAGATCGCAGACATTCTTGGACAGAAAGTGCATCTGTTTCTGTTCGTGAAGGTACGCGACAATTGGGGCGACGATCCCGAGCGCTATCGGGAGATGGGACTGGAGTTTCCGAAGGAATGAAAGGCTTTGAGCCTGTTGTACCGGAGAACGTGCGGCGTTTTGAAATCTGCCTTTATGCTTCGCTGCTTCTCGATACGCTTTCGTTTCCCTTGCGCCAGATCCCCGAAGACGTGCCACGCATCACGGTGGCGGCCTCCGCGATTTTCAGCGCGAGTCTGATCCTGTTGTTTTGCCATCTGGTGTGGCTTGCAGCACATCGGCGGCGCAACTGGGCACGGCTGGTTCTGATGGTGTCGCTCGGCCTGTCGATCCTCACGCTCGTCAGCGTGCTGCGTCATGAGGGCTGGTCGTTCGCAAACGTGCTCGATATCGGGTCGACGGTGTTGACGGGTTTCGGGATCTATCAGTCCTTCACCGGCGACGCCGAGGGTTGGTTTCAGTCCTGACGTTTCTCGGCGTTCCGTGAGATCGTGGTGCGAGATATTGCCCATCGCAGGTAAAATCTGCCGCGTCAAAATCTCGCGGACGTGCCGCGCTGGCGCCGTATGTCATTGAAACAGATGACCCGATCGTGTGGCTCGCGATTTGCTTGAAGTAATCCCATCGCATCACGCCGAGAGGATCGGGAATGCAGGTTCAGTCTTCGACGTCGTCGCCCACGCTCGCCGTGCTGGCATCCGTGACGCGTTCTGCGTCGGAGGAGCAGGATACGTCTGGCACTCAGGCTGCGACGGGCTCAGGTACGGCGTCGGGGACCAGCCGTTATGATTTTTCGAACATGACGCCGGCGCAGATGCGCGACGCGGTGAACCGGATGATCCGCAGTGGCGAACTCAGCCTCGACGAGACCGGCAGCCTGTTGTCCATCATGGCGCCGCCGTCGGCGCGGCTGAAGGTCGATGGAACAGCGGTGTCCAAGGCTGAAGGCGAGCAGATCGATAATACGCCGGTCGATGCCTTCGCGAAGCTGCGCGACGGAATTGCAGGTGCCCGGTGGCGGAATGACAGCGCGGCGGAGGCGGCGCTGTCGCGAACGCTCGCGGCGCTCCAGCGTGTGCAGGGAACGGTATCCTCGGTCGATATTCTGGCCTGAGGGCGAGAGCCGCGAGGCGATTTTCCGCCGGATCGTGTAAGATCGATTCATGGAGTGGACCGACGAAGGCATCATCCTCGGCACGCGGCGGCATGGCGAATCCAATGCCATCGTTGAACTGCTGACGCGCAGCCACGGCCGCCATCTCGGTCTGGTGCGCGGCGGGGCAGGCACGCGGATGCGGCCGCTGCTGCAGCCAGGTAATTCGGTCAGCGCGGTCTGGCGCGCCCGGCTCGACGAGCATCTTGGTTATTACGCGATGGAGGGGACGCGGCTGCGCGCGGCGACCATGCTGGCATGCCCTCATGCCGCCTATGGCATCACGCATCTTGCAGCGTTGGCGCGGCTGTTGCCGGAGCGTGACCCTCATGACGGCATTTACGACATGCTGGAAGCGATCCTGGACGATTTCGATGAGCCCGTCGTCGCAGCCACGCACGTCGTGCGTTTCGAAATGGCGATGCTGGACGAGCTAGGTTTCGGCCTCGATCTGTCGAGTTGCGCCGCGACGGGGACGCAAGCCGACCTGATCTACGTATCGCCTAAATCCGGCTGCGCGGTATCGCAGGCCGCCGGAGAGCCCTGGCGCGAACGACTGTTGCCGCTGCCGCTATTCCTGCGTGCAGGCCATGAGGCGAGTGGGGTGGATACCGAGCGGGACATGATGGAAGGTTTCCGGCTGACGGGGCTGTTCCTGCTGCGCAATGTGCTGGAGCCGCGCGGGCAGGGCCATTCCGATGCACGGGACGGTTTCATCGCCGCAGTGGCTCGCTCTTGGGTTCAATTGGCCGCCGGGTGAACGCGGTCCAAACGAAAAACGGGCCGGAAAATATCCGGCCCGTTTCGCAAAATAAGTTGTGGTGCTCACCAACGGCGATAATAGCGCGGACCACCATAATAGGGGCGCGGGCCGTAGTAAGGACGCGGGCCATAATAACGCGGGCCGGTACGGTAGCAGCTACGCACCCACTGCCAGCCGTTCCAGACGCGGCGGCAGACCAGGGCGACGCTCTCTGCCTGGGTCGACGGCGCGCCGGTGATGCCCGGAAGCGTCATGGCCTCGGCACGCGGGCTGGCCAAGCTGGCGGCGCCTGCGATGACGGCTGCGGCAATGGCGGTCAGAACGACACGTTTCATTTTTCTCCTCCTGTGGGTCCTTTCAGGGCGGTAACCCATCCGGTCCGCTCAGGTTCCATGGAACTGGAACTCTTTGACAATATCAGGGCAGCCGCTTTTGTCATTCGGAGCCGAGGACCGCGGGTCGGAAAATGACCGCCTGCCGGGATGATTCGGCGGGTTCATTCCATCCTTGTCCCGTCCAGCGTCAGGCGGTAACCCCTGCGGCATGGGCAAGACACTGATTCCCCCCGAGCCGAACGATATTCAGGAAGTGCCGCTGCGCGATGCGCTGGAAGAGCGCTACCTCGCTTATGCGCTCTCCACCATCATGCACCGGGCGCTGCCGGACGCGCGCGACGGGCTGAAGCCGGTCCACCGGCGCATCCTCTACGGTATGCGGCTATTACGGCTCGATCCGGCCTCGCCGTTCAAGAAGTCGGCCAAGATCGTCGGCGACGTGATGGGCGGATTTCACCCGCACGGCGACCAGGCGATTTATGACGCGCTGGTACGCCTCGCGCAGGATTTCTCCTCGCGCTATCCGCTGGTGGACGGGCAGGGCAATTTCGGCAACATCGACGGCGATAACCCGGCGGCGATGCGTTACACCGAATCGCGCCTCACCGTTGTGGCGCGGTTGCTGCTCGAAGGGCTGGATGAGGACGCGGTCGAATTCCGTCCGACCTATGACGGTAGCGACAAAGAGCCGGTGGTCTTGCCGGGCGGCTTTCCCAATCTGCTCGCCAATGGCGCGCAGGGCATTGCGGTCGGCATGGCCACCTCGATTCCGCCGCACAACGCCGCCGAACTTTGCGACGCCGCGCTGCATCTGATCGACAAACCCGCGACCAAGACGCGCGGCCTGCTGCGTTACGTCAAGGGTCCGGATTTTCCGACCGGTGGCATCATCGTCGACTCGCAGGAGTCGATCGCGGAGGCCTACGCTACCGGGCGCGGCGGGTTCCGCGTGCGCGCCAAATGGCATCAGGAAGACGGTGCGCGCGGTACCTGGAATGTCGTCGTCACCGAAATTCCGTGGCTGGTGCAGAAGTCGCGGCTGATCGAGCGCATCGCCGAGCTTCTCAACGAGAAGAAGCTGCTGCTGGTCGGCGACATCCGCGACGAATCCGCCGAGGACATCCGTATCGTCATCGAGCCGAAATCGAGGAATGTCGATCCGGCCGTGCTGATGGAGACGCTGTTCAAGCAGACCGATCTCGAAAGCCGGATTCCGCTGAACCTCAACGTCCTGGTGAAGGGCCGCATTCCCAAGGTGCTGGGCCTCGCCGAATGCCTGCGCGAGTGGCTCGACCATCTGCGCGACGTGCTGGTGCGCCGTGCCAATTATCGCAAGAACCAGATCGAGCACCGGCTCGAAGTGCTGGGCGGCTACCTGATCGCGTACCTCAACCTCGACAAGGTCATCAAGATCATCCGTACCGAGGATGAGCCGAAACCCGTTCTCATCAAGACCTTCAAACTCACCGATATCCAGGCGGATTCCATCCTCAACATGCGGCTGCGCAATTTGCGCAAGCTGGAGGAGATGGAAATTCGCGGTGAGGACAAGGATCTTCGCAACGAGCTGAAGGGTATCAAGGCCGTGCTCGCGTCCGAAGACGAGCAGTGGAAGAAGGTCGGCGAGCAGGTCAAGAAGGTCCGCGAGCTGTTCGGCCCGAAGACGCCACTCGGCAAGCGCCGCACCCAGTTCGCCGATGCTCCGGAGCACGATCTCGCGGCCATCGAGGAAGCGCTGGTCGAGCGCGAGCCGGTCACTGTCGTTGTGTCCGACAAGGGTTGGGTCCGCACGCTCAAAGGCCACGTCGAGGATCTGTCGAACCTGTCCTTCAAGACGGACGACAAGCTCGGCTTTGCTTTCTTCGCGGAGTCGACCTCAAAACTGCTGGCGCTCGCCACCAACGGCCGCTTCTACACGCTCGATGCGCAGAAGCTGCCGGGCGGACGCGGTCACGGCGATCCGATCCGCATGTACATTGACCTCGAGGGCGATGCGAACATCGTGTCGCTGTTCGTCAACACCGGCGGGCGCAAGTTCCTGATTGCGAGCCACGACGGGCAGGGCTTCGTCGTCAATGAGGACGATTGCGTCGGCAACACACGCAAGGGCAAACAGGTGCTCAACGTCAGTGCGCCGAACGAAGCGGCTGCGCTTACGCGCGTGGACGGCGATACCGTCGCGGTAATTGGCGAGAACCGCAAGATGCTGGTCTTCCCGCTCGATCAGGTGCCGGAGATGGCGAAGGGTAAAGGTGTCCGCCTGCAACGCTACAAGGACGGCGGTCTGTCGGATATCACCACCTTCACCGCGAAGGATGGCCTGACGTGGAAGGATTCCGCCGGGCGCGAATTCTCGGCGACGTGGAAAGAACTGACTGAGTGGCGCGGCAACCGTGCCGATGCCGGTCGCTTGCCGCCGAAGGGTTTCCCGAAGTCGAACAAGTTCGGCAAGGGGATCGCGTAAGCGATCCATTGCCGCGGCCGCTTGCGAGAGCAGGCGAGTTGCGGCAATCCTCTCTGCGCAATGCAGGAGAGCGCTATGGTTCGTCTGAACGAAATCCGCGAAGGCGAAGTCGCCGTGACGCCGCCATCGCCGACAGATGCGGGGCTGACGTTCATCGGTCGCATCCACACGCCATGGACCGACCGGATGATGACGCCGCGGCAGGGACGGCACGACGGGCCTGAATGCCGCCTCGAAATCTTCGAGCCATGGGTGCCCGCGCTGAAGGGACTGGAGAAATACTCGACCGTCGAAGTGCTGTACTGGCTCGACCAGTCGCGGCGCGACCTTGTGTTGCAGAGCCCGGCCAGTAATGGCGAGGTACATGGAACCTTCTCGCTGCGCTCTCCGGTGCGGCCGAACCCGATCGGCACGTCGGTTGCGAAACTCGTGCGGGTGGAGAGGAATATGGTGACGGTGCAGGGGCTGGATTGCCTCGACGGAACCCCGCTGATCGACCTCAAGCCGGACCGCTGCCTGTTTACTCCGATTGCGCCGAAGCAGCCGGGCGACGACGAAACCGCTAGCTAACGCTTCTGCAAATCACTTGCATCTAGGTCTGGGCTCATGCATGCTGTGGGCATGGATGCACAGACTCACCCCCCGGCGAGACCGACCGTCGCCGCCGCTGATGGCTGGCGCGCGCCCAACCGCGAGCCATCGCTGGCCGATGTGTTCGGGTCGATTAAGGTCCGACAGGGCGGCTCGTTCTGGGCCAAGCTGGTGGCGTTCCTCGGGCCCGGTTACCTCGTCGCTGTCGGCTACATGGATCCCGGCAACTGGGCGACCTCGCTCGCGGGTGGCTCGAAGTTCGGCTACGCGCTGCTCTCGGTCGCGCTGATTTCCAACATCATGGCGATTATCCTGCAGTCGTTGTGCGCGCGCCTTGGCGTCGGCGCAGGGCGGGATCTGGCGCAGGCCTGCCGTGACGCCTATCCGCGATGGGTATCGTGGCCGCTGTGGCTGTTCGCGGAAATCGCTATCAGCGCTACCGACCTTGCGGAGATCATCGGCACCGCGATCGGTCTCAACCTGCTGTTTGGCATCCCGCTTGAGATCGGCGTACTGATCACCGCGCTCGACGTATTTCTTATCCTCGCCTTGCAGGCGCTCGGCTTCCGGTGGGTGGAGGCATTCGTCGTCGCGCTGCTCGGCGTGATTGCGGCATGCTTCGCGATCCAGATCGCGCTCGCAAATCCGGACTGGGGCGCGGTCATAAAGGGCTTCGCGCCGACGACCGAGATCGTGCGCAATCCCGACATGCTCTATCTCGCCCTCGGCATCCTTGGTGCCACGGTGATGCCGCACAATCTCTATCTGCATTCGGGGTTGGTGCAGACGCGCGGTTATGGGCCGAGCGAAGCGGACAAGCGCGAAGCGATCAAGCTCTCGACGATCGATTCCACCTTCGCGCTCTGCCTTGCGCTCACGATCAATGCATCGATCCTGATTTTAGCCGCCGCGACTTTTAATGTCGCAGGTCAGCATGAGGTTGCCGAGCTTGATCGCGCTCACGCGCTGCTCGCGCCGATGCTCGGCTCAAGCTGGGCACCGACACTGTTCGGTGTCGCGCTGTTGTGCTGCGGGCTGAATTCGACGGTGACGGCGACGCTGTCCGGCCAGATCGTGATGGAGGGCTTCATCAACATCCGCATCGCGCCATGGCTGCGGCGTCTCATCACGCGCGCCATCGCCATCGTGCCGGCGGCGCTTGTGACGATCTGGTACGGCGCGAAAGGCTCGGGCGAACTGCTGATCCTCAGTCAGGTGGTGCTGAGCCTGCAACTGCCGTTCGCCATCGTGCCGCTGGTGATGTTCACCGGCAGCCGCGCCAAGATGGGTGTTTTCGTCGCGCCGCGATGGCTCACCGCGGCCGCCGCGATCACGGCGATCGTGGTCATCGTGTTGAACGCCAAGCTGGTATTCGATTTCGTCACTGGCTCGTAGCGAAACCGAACACCGCTTGCGTCATGAAGTGCGACAGCTCAGCTTGCGAACACCGAAGGTACGCCGAGAATCTTGATCGGATCATCGCCTTCCTTCAAACCCATCAGCTTGATGAGGGCAGGGGCGATCTGATTCCAGCGCTCGCGCGCCATTTCCTTGCCTGACGGAGTCTTGGCTTCGTCGAACAGGCGCTGGAAGACGTAATACACAATATGCCCTTCTTCCTGGGGCGTCTTGGCGCCCCAGCGCTTTTTGGCAAGCCCGCGCCACTTGCTGCCGTCGGGCACGACCGATTCAGGCACGAACTGCGAGATCAGGTCCGCATCGTGCGTGAACTTGGCGATGTCGTTTTCCGGCTCCGGGTAGACAGTTTCCCACGCACCTTTCTTGCCCGCAGCCTTGTCGATTGAAGCGCGGAAGTACCAGTAGCCGGTGGAATGTTCGACGACCGCGGCCTCGATGGTTGCGATCTCTCCGTCCGAATAGCCGCCGACCTGCCTCAGCAAGTCTCCTGCCATCACCGCGCCGGTGATATTGTGGATCAGCGCGTGGTTGTCGCCGATCTTGGGATTCGTGAGGACGCTTTCGTCGTTCCAGAAGTTCGGAGAATTTTTCAGGTAGCCGGCCTTTCGGAGCCGGACGACCATGTCGCGCGCCTTGGCGAGTTGCTCGGGATTGGTCAGCACCGATTCTTTTTCTTCCTTGGCGATGTTGTGCAGGATGTCGCCCGCGAGAGCCAGCCGCCGGTCGGCAGCAGGCATCGTCTGGTCCATCGCCATCTTGTAGACGAACGCGGCGCAGAGCCGGTTGTGAAGGATATCCTGCGTTGGGTCCTTCACCTGTCGTTCCTCGGTGGCGATCATGACATCCATCACCTTCTGAAGGTCGGGCGTTTCCTTCAGATAGGTTTTCTCCATGCTCAAAAATGGCTCGGGCAGATCGTACTTGTCTTGCGATGCCGCAAACGCCGGCTGAACGGCGACCAGGCTGAAAGCGAGTGCTGCGATCATGCCGGAATGTCGATTGAACATGCTTGCCCCTCTGATAAGTCGTCGAGATTTTAAATCTTCCTCAGGGCAGCATTGAATGACGATGCGATACAAAAAAACAATAGCGCGCACGCGACGAATGGACGCTCGCGCCGGGTATCGCGCAACTCATGGCTCACTATGCGGGATGCGACGCGGTTGAGTTGAGCGACGACTAATCGCTCGCAGCGTTGCCGTCGAATTTCGCGCGCGCGCTTTCAATCTCCGGCAAATTGGAGAACGCCCACTGGCCGAGATTCTCGACCGGCGTCTTCAATGATTGGCCAAGGGCTGTGAGTTCGTAGTCCACGCGCGGTGGAATGGTCGGAAACACGGTGCGTTTAACCAGACCGTCGCGTTCGAGTCCGCGCAACGTCAGCGTCAGCATCCGTTGTGAGATGCCGCCGATCATCCGCTTGATCTCGTTGAAGCGGCGCGGGCCGCCGGCGAGCAACATGATGACCAGCACGCTCCATTTGTCGCCGACGCGCGCCAGAATGGAGCCCACCGCCTTGCAATCGCCGGGCAAGTGCTCGGCGGGCGGGGCAGTCACATCGGTGTGCTTTCGTGCCATGGATGTATCCGGGTTCTGAAAATGTGCCTTCTTGCAGGGCTTTGTGCCAGTCACTCATATAGTGTCGGTATCAAATTGATACTAGATACAAAAGGTGACTGCAATGAAACTCCTTCATATCGACGCCAGCATTCTTGGTGGCAATTCCGTCTCCCGTCAGTTGTCCGCCGCTGCTGTGGAGTGGCTTCGGAAGGCTACGCCGGGTCTTGAGGTGACGTATCGCGATATCTCCTCTGCGCCGCTGTCGCATCTGTCCGGCGCACATCTGGCGGCTGCTCAGGGCGCTACGCCTGAAACAGCCGCGATGCGCGCCGACGTCGCGGCGAGCGCCGCGGCGCTCGACGAATTCCTCGCCGCCGACATCGTGGTGATCGGCGCGCCGATGTACAATTTCACCATCCCGAGCCAGCTCAAGGCCTGGATCGATCGCATTCTCGTCGCGGGCAAGACCTTCAAGTATTCGGAAACGGGCGTGGAGGGGCTGGCGAAAGGCAAGCGCGTGATCGTGACCATCACACGCGGCGGATTCTACGGTGCCGATACGCCCGCCGCGGCGGGCGAGCATCTCGAAACCTATCTGCGATGGGTGTTCGGCTTCATAGGCGTGACCGATCTCGAGATCATCCTCGCGGAAGGAATCCAGACGAGCCCCGAGCAGCGCGAGAAGGCTGTCGCCAATGCGTTGCAGGCGGTGACGGATTTGCGTGCTGCGTGATTGCTTCGATCATGCCCGCAATGTCGCGGGCATGATCGCTAATCCTGCGGCTCGGGTGCCACCGCGCCCGAAACATCGACGCGCAGCCAGCCGCTCGGTGCGAGGCGCTGTTGCGGCAGGAAGCGGCCCTTGTAGCCCATCTTGGCCGATCCATCGATCCAGTAGCCGAGATAGACGTAAGGTAGCCCCATGCTGCGAGCGCGGGCGATGTGGTCGAGGATCATGAAGGTACCGAGCGAACGGTCGTGCTCGCCCGGCTCGAAGAACGAATAGACCATCGACAAGCCATCGCCGAGGATATCCGTCAGCGCGGCGGCGATCAGGTCGCCGCCCTTGCCGGTGATGCCGGTGTCGGCGGTGCGGCGGCGATATTCGACGATGCGGGTACTGACGTGGCTGTCCTCAACCATCATGGCGTAGTCGAGCACGGTCATGTCGGCCATGCCGCCGTCGTGGTGGCGCGAGTCGAGATAGGCGCGGAAGATTGAATATTGTTCGGAGGTCGGGATTGCCTCACGCATCTCGCCGACAAGGTCGGCGTTGCGATGGAGAACCTTGCGCAGATTGCGCGAGGGCTGGAATTCGTCGGCGATGACGCGGACCGAGACGCAGGCGCGGCATAGATCGCAGGCCGGGCGGTAGGCGATCGACTGGCTGCGGCGGAACCCGCCATGGGTGAGCAGATCGTTCAGCTCGCCCGCTTTGTCGCCGACCAGATGCGTGAAAACCTTGCGCTCCTGAAACCCTTCGAGATACGGGCAGGGTGTCGGCGCCGTCAGATAGAATTGCGGCGTATTGCGCGAATGTTGCGTCACGTCAGGCCGTCAACTCCATATACCGAGCGACGGCAGGTTCCATCGCCCGGTGCGATTCATCGTAACAAGCATCGCTCGCGCGACCCGGCCCGTCAATCAGAACGAACGGACCGGCGGCACGGTTGCGGCCGTATTCACCAGCACCGTGCCGAGCACCAGATCGTGCAGCAACTGGCCGCGCCGGTTGAAGAAACCGACCACCACGATCAGCGGCGTCAGGAACGAGACCGAGAACCAATAGGCAAGCGCATGCATGATGCCGAGCAGAAAGTAGGGCCGCCCGCCCGACAGGGTTTCCATATGGATGCCGAGGATGCGCATGCCGATGGTGGCGGCATGCGGGCCGCCGAGCGAAAGACCGTAATAGAACAGCGCCCAGATGATGGAGAAGGGCGATATCAGCCAGAACAGCGCCCAGCCGAGACCGAGCGTCACCACGCCGAACAGGGTGATGAAGATTGTCGCCAGCACGATCGGCACCGACAGCACGAAAAGATCGATCAGGAAGGCGATGAAGCGCTTGGTGAGCACGCCGCTGTAAAGCGCGAGATCGCTTTGCGCGTTGTAGGTGTAGGGGCCGGAATACGGATTGTTCCGCCAGGCCGCGCCGCTGCTTGAAGCGCCACCCGAACCTGTGCCTTGCGTATCCGACATTATCGCCTCCGCGCCCCGGGAGTGGGGCTTCTTGCGACATGGCGATACGTGTTTCCCGCCGCAAGACGGTGGCGGTCGGATAAACAAAAAGAAATGAAACGGAAACTAGCGTCCCGCGCGCAGCTTCTCCGCCGCGAAGGGCGCGAAATAGGTCAGCACGCCATCGGCGCCGGCGCGTTTGAAGGCGGTGAGGCTTTCCATGATCGCCCGGTCGCCATCGAGCCAGCCATTGTTCGCCGCCGCCATCAGCATCGCGTATTCGCCGGACACCTGATAGGCGAAGGTTGGCATGGCGAAGGCATCCTTCACGCGGCGAAGGATATCGAGATAGGGCAGGCCGGGTTTCACCATCACCATGTCGGCGCCTTCGGCGATGTCGAGTTCGACCTCGCGCAGCGCTTCGTCGGAATTGGCGGGATCCATCTGGTAGGTGCGCTTGTCGCCGTTCAGCGCCTTGGCGGAGCCGACCGCGTCGCGGAACGGGCCGTAGAAGGCGGACGCGTACTTTGCGGCGTAGGCCATGATCTGCACGTCGAGGTGGCCGGCTGCATCGAGCGCTTCGCGGATCGCGGCGACGCGGCCGTCCATCATGTCGGAGGGCGCGATGATGTCGCAACCAGCTTCTGCCTGCACCAGCGCCTGACGCACCAGCACGGCGACGGTCTCGTCGTTCATGATGACGCCGTCGTCGCGCAACAGGCCGTCATGGCCGTGGCTCGTGAAGGGATCGAGCGCGACATCGCACAGCACGCCGAGATCGGGAAACTCGTTCTTGATTGCGCGGACCGAGCGGCAGACCAGATTGTCGATGTTCAGAGCTTCGGAACCCTGCGGATCGCGCAGCGAGGCTTCGGTGTAGGGAAATAGCGCGATGCAGGGAATGTCGAGCTTCATCGCGCGTTCGGCGTCGCGGACGCATTGATCGACGCTGAGACGCTCGACGCCCGGCATCGAGGAGACCGGCTCGCGCTTGTTATGTCCGTCGGCGACGAACAACGGCCAGATCAGGTCGTTGGTCGTCAGCGTGTTCTCGCGGACGAGGCGGCGCGCCCATTCGGTTTTCCGGTTGCGGCGCAGACGTGTGGTGAGATGCAACGCCGTTGTCGAGACACCCGACTCAGAAGAGGGCGGAGTATCGCGGGATTCGATCGGTCGTCCGAATTTGATCGCCATGGAAGTCGGTCTCCTAGTGAGGTGGTTCAGAAGTTCGCTTCGTTTTCTCCGCGAGCCCTTCAAGCGAACTTCTGAACCTGAACCGCACTAAAATTATAGATTACGAGCGTCCTTCCGAATCCGAGGTTCGCAATGGATAGGCGCCGCAAAGTATGGCGAACTTCGGATTCGAGACGCTCGCGTGAGCTTTACCACCCCGGCCGGGCCGCGTCACCGCGACGCTGCCGAATATCTGGATTGATTTTATGGCGGCGAATGACCAAAGCTGTCGCGATGAACGACGATTTCGAGCCTTCGCGGAAGATACATATGGTGCGGGTCAGCGATCCCGCCCGGCAGGACAAGCACGGCAAACGTACCTCACTCGCGAACGAGGTCGAGACCGGCGATACCACGTGGACCACGCGCCTCGTCATGTTCCTGCGCGCGATGGCCGTGATCGCGATGGTGATGGGGCTCTATAACTGGGCGCAGATCACCGGGTTCCTCGGCGGCCAGGACGGCGCGTTCGAAGTGCAGACAATGCAGTGGCAGGCTGCCACCGTTTATTTTGCCGTGATCGAACTTGTTGCGGCAGTCGGGCTGTGGCTCGCGACGCCATGGGGCGCGGTCGTGTGGCTCACCACCATCGTGTCGCTCGCAGTTGTCGAGATCATGTTTCCGTCGATCTATGGCGGACACTTTCTCGTCGTGTTGTTCGCAGCGGTGTTGCTCGCGGCATATCTCGTACTGGCGTGGATGGCGGCGCGCGAACGGCCGCCATAGTCGCGAGACTTTTTCGATTTCGCGCTTTTTCGATGATTGACGAAACCTTTCCGGTTTGCGCGGCCTTCGCTTCAGAATGCGACAGATTGTGGAGCGAAGCGTGAACAGCGTGCTCCATTCCTGAATCAAATATTACAAAAGCACCTGAAAACACTGGCTAAATCAAACGTTTACTCAATCAAATAAACCTTCTCTTTATTGTGTTTTTTAGGCTCATCTTCAAACGCGGCCCCTAAGTTGCGGTCATCAGGCGGGACAAAAGTTTCGTCGAATAAGTCGTAAAAACGACAGGGGAAGTGTCATGATGAAATCCGCAGCCAAGGCGGTGACGCCTGCCGCGAACGAAACGTCGGCGCCGGTTCAGCCGCTCTATCTCGAAGCTCTCACGCTCGTCGAACGCCTGCATCGTCGCTTACTCGACGTTATCAAGGACGAGTTCGACCGCCGCGGCCGCTCCGACATCAATTCGGTGCAGGCGCTGCTGCTCTACAATATTGGCGACAAGGAATTGACCGCGGGTGAGCTGCGCACGCGCGGTTACTATCTCGGCTCGAACGTCTCGTACAATCTGAAGAAGCTTGTCGAGATGGGCTTCCTCGATCACCAGCGTTCGCGCGTCGATCGCCGTTCGGTGCGCATCAGCCTGACCGAGCAGGGTCAGGAAATCCGCCACATCGTCGAGGCGCTGTATCAGAAGCACGTCAAGACGGTGGAGCAGGTAGGCGGTATCTCGAACGACGAATTCGCGACGCTGAACAAGTCGCTGCATCGCCTCGAGCGCTTCTGGACCGACCAGATCCTGTATCGGCTCTGATCGATTTGAGTTTCAGGGTGGCGTGAAGGCGCACGGAAGAACTTACGTTCTTCACATGCTCCGGCGAAAAGCCGGTCACGCGCCGCCCAATTTTGCTCGTAAAGCCGGATTGCCCTCCGGTGTGATCGGCCTCCTCGCAAGAGGAGGCCGATTTGCTTTTTCGGCAGGCCATTAGTAGCTCTACGGCCGGAGGGATCATGAACAGAATTCAGATCGGCGTTATCGCCACGGCCGTGTTCCTGGTGGTGGTGATCTTCGGATTGACGCGGCAGAGCTATGAGAAGCACGATCTGCTGGGCGTTATTCCGGGCATGACACACAAGCAGGCCGAGTCGGTCGGCAAGGCGCGGAAATGGGGCTGCCAGGATCAGCCTGCGACGCGCGAACTTGTCTGCGCGACCGGGCAGGGCAAATTTTCCATCGCATATCTGTCGGGCGGCGATCAGCAGGTGACGGGCGCCACATTGCGGCTTGCCGATGCGGCCGGTTCCGCGCAGTCGCTCGCCGACGGCATTTCGGAGCAGTACAGGAAGAAGCCATCCAGTGTCGAAGGACAGGAGCCCGCCATGACGTTCACATGGGATATCGACAAGGGCGTCAAGCTGACGATGCGCAAGACGGCGGATGCGACTGATATTTCCATTGGTAATGACGAGCTGCAGAAGCGGCGGGAGAGCGAGAAGCAATGAGCTCATTTTCTTTGCTCATGCCCGCAAGACGCTGCTAAAGGTGGCCGATGTCAAAGCAACGCTTGGAAATCAAGATCGACGGACGCGGTCAGCCCAACAAGGTTCAGGAATGGGAATGGTCGCTGATGCTCGGCCCGAAGCGGCTCGATGGCGGCACCGTTTTCGGCGCTCGCGCGCAAGCGGCGGAAGCCGGCGAACGCGCCAAGCGGCGTTATCTCGTCAGCGGCGGCCCTGCGAAGTCCGGTTCCTGATCTAACGGTCTGCCGGACGGCCTCCGAGGCGAGAATCGACTCGTAAACGAGTCCTGAATCCGCTGGCTTCACTTTCAAAAATAAAGCCCGGGACTCTTGCCCGGACTCTTTCCATCATCGGCTCATGAGACAGCCGATTCTGAAAACCGACCGTGATCGCATGGGCGTCCTCCTGACGCTCATCCTGCTTGTGGCGTGCTCGCTGAACCTGATCGTGTTCTGCACCCGCCTGTAGGCAGGAGGGTGCCGTCGGTATTCCCTTCCGCCTTTCGACCCGAAATGGCGTTCCAATTCAGGTGGTTGCGGGCGAGAGGTATCGAGCCGTTCCCGGGAAGCTGGCGGCCTGCTATCACTTTACCAATATAGCGCTTTAAGGTGCCTAAACTTGGCCCTGTGGGCCACATATGGTATGTCCGCAGCGCTTTCTTCCGCTGTCATCCTCACGTGACCGCGCCGCTCGTTCGGCCGCGGTGGAGATCATTCTTCAATGCCGTCTTCCGCGAAAACCGCTTCCGCTCCGAATGCCTTTTTCACTGCCACGCTTGCGCAGGCCGATTCCGAGATCGCCGATGCGATCAAGGGCGAACTCGGTCGCCAGCAGCATGAGATCGAGCTGATTGCGTCCGAGAACATCGTCAGCCGCGCCGTGCTCGAGGCGCAGGGTTCGGTGCTCACCAACAAGTATGCGGAAGGCTATCCGGGCAAACGCTACTATGGCGGCTGTGAATGGGTCGACGTGGTGGAGAACCTCGCGATCGAGCGCGCGAAGAAACTGTTCGGCGCGCAGTTTGCCAACGTCCAGCCGAATTCCGGCAGCCAGATGAACCAGGCGGTGTTCCTGGCGCTGCTGCAGCCGGGCGATACTTTCATGGGCCTGGATCTCGCCGCGGGCGGCCATCTCACGCATGGCGCGCCGGTCAACATGTCGGGCAAGTGGTTCACGCCGAAGCACTACACCGTGCGCCGCGAGGACCAGCTCATCGACATGGATGCGGTGGCGAAGCAGGCCGAAGAAGTGAAGCCGAAGCTTATCATCGCGGGCGGCTCGGCCTATTCGCGCCCGTGGGACTTCAAGCGCTTCCGCGAGATCGCCGACAGCGTCGGCGCGTATTTCATGGTGGACATGGCGCACTTCGCGGGCCTCGTCGCGGGCGGGGCGCATGCCTCGCCGGTGCCACATGCCCACGTCACCACCACGACCACGCACAAGTCGCTGCGCGGCCCGCGCGGTGGTCTGATCCTCAGCAATGACGAGGATATCGCCAAGAAGATCAATTCCGCGATCTTCCCGGGCCTGCAGGGCGGCCCGCTGATGCATGTCATCGCGGCCAAGGCAGTGGCCTTCAAGGAAGCGCTGCAGCCGGACTTCAAGGTTTACGCGAAGAACGTCGTCGAAAACGCCAGGGCGCTTGCGGAATCGCTGCGCGGCCACGGCTTCGAGATCGTCTCCGGTGGCACCGACAACCACCTGATGCTGGTCGATCTTCGCCCGAAGGGCTTGAGGGGCAACATCTCGGAGCGTGCGCTGGTGCGCTCGGGCCTGACCTGCAACAAGAACGGCATCCCGTTCGACCCCGAAAAGCCGTTCGTGACCTCGGGCCTGCGTCTCGGCACGCCTGCAACGACGACGCGTGGTTTCGGCGTCGCAGAATTCAAGCAGGTCGGCGCGCTGATTGCCGAAGTGCTGAACGCGGTGGCGCAGTCGCCGGATGGCGCGGCGCCGGGCGTCGAGGAATCGGTGAAGAAGCGGGTCCGCGAACTCACCGATCGGTTCCCGATCTATCAGTGAGGTGTTTCGTCATTGCGAGTGAACAGCCTCGCAATGACGGCCGCATAGGATGAAGCGATGCGTTGTCCAAGCTGCAGCAGTCTCGATACGCAGGTGAAGGACTCCCGGCCCACGGAGGATTCCTCCGTGATCCGCCGCAGGCGCGTGTGCCTCGCCTGCAACTTCCGCTTCACCACCTTCGAACGCGTGCAGTTGCGCGAACTCACCGTCATTAAGCGTAACGGGCGGCGGGTGCCGTTCGACCGCGACAAGTTGGTGCGCTCGCTGCAGATCAGCCTGCGCAAGCGCCCGGTCGATCCCGAGCGGGTCGAAAAGATGGTTTCCGCCATCGTGCGGGAGCTTGAAAGCGGCGGCGAGGCGGAAGTGTCGTCGGAGGCGATCGGCGAGATCGTGATGGAGCATCTGCGCAAGCTCGACGATGTCGCCTATGTGCGCTTCGCCTCGGTTTACCGCGATTTCCGCGAGGCGAAGGATTTCGAGGCCGTGCTCGGCGAGTTGTCGGACGAAGGCCTGCCGACGAACGTGCAAAAATGACCGCCAAGGCTGCGGCGGATTCGTTTTCTTCCCACGACCATCGATTCATGCAGCTCGCGCTTGCGCTCGGGCGGCGCGGGCAGGGCCGGACGTGGCCCAATCCGGCCGTCGGCGCGGTCGTGGTGAAAGACGGAATCATTCTCAGTCGCGGCTGGACCCAGCCCGGCGGCCGTCCGCATGCCGAGCCGGTGGCCTTGCAACGCGCGGGTGGGGCCGCGAAGGGCGCGACGCTCTATGTCACGCTCGAGCCATGCTCGCATCACGGCAAGTCACCGCCCTGCGCGGATGCGATCATTGCGGCCGGAATTGCGCGCGTGGTGTCCGCCATCGAAGACCATAATCCTGAGGTGGCGGGGCAGGGCCATGCCCGGCTGCGCGAGGCAGGCATTCAGGTCGATATCGGGCTGTGCCGCATGGAGGCCGCCCGCGCTCATGCGGGACACTTTCTGCGCGTGCGCGAGCAGCGCCCTTATGTGACGCTCAAGCTTGCCGTCTCGGCCGATGGCAGGATCGCCGCCGCAGGCCGCAAGCAGGTCGCGATTACCGGCGAGAACGCGAATGCGCGGGTGCATCTGTTGCGTGCGCAAAACGATGCGATCCTGATCGGCATCGGCACCGCGATGGCGGATGATCCGCTGCTGACCTGCCGCCTGCCGGGGATGGAGCGCCGCTCGCCGATGCGCGTTGTGCTCGACCGTGCGCTGCGACTGTCTGGTAACAGCCGTCTCATTCATTCTGCACGGCAGACGCCGCTGTGGCTCATCGCGTCCGAAGTGGCGGAGCCCGCTGCCGCGACGAAGCTCGTCGCCGCCGGGGCTCATGTGTTTCATCTCCCGACGGACGACCATGCGCCGGGGCTCGATCTGAAAGCCGTGCTGCATACATTGTCGGAGCAGGGGATCACGCGGCTTCTGGTCGAAGGCGGTGCCAGGGTGGCGTCGTCCTTCCTCAAAGCCGGTCTGGTCGACGAGTTCTGGCTGTTTCAAGGTGCGAAGAACATCGGCAACGATGGGTTGCCTGCGCTCGACGGTCAGGGACTGGAAAAAGTCATCGCGTCCGGCTGGCGCGCTGATGAAACGGAAATGTTCGGAGACGATCGCCTGACGGTTTATCGGCGCGTCGCACCCGTCTGAAAGAGTGTGGTTCATGTTCACAGGCATCATCACCGACGTCGGCGATATTCTCTCGCTCAGGCCCACCGCGCAGGGGCAGTTGCATCGCCTGCGGATCGGCTGTGGCTATAACCAGACAACCATTGCCGATGGCGCGTCGATTGCCTGCAACGGTGTATGCCTCACGGTGGTGAGTTCCGGCGTGGAAAAAGACCGGACATGGTTCGAGGTTGACGCGGCGGCCGAGACGCTGCGGATGACGACCGCGAAAGACTGGCGCGAGGGTGGGCGTCTCAACCTCGAACGCGCCTTAAAGATTGGCGATGAACTCGGCGGGCATATCGTGGCTGGCCATGTCGATGGCATCGCCACCATTGTTGTGCGCGAAGATCTGCCGGACATGGCGCGGTTCGAACTGCGCGCGCCACGCGAGCTTGCGAAATTCATCGCCGCCAAGGGATCGGTGACGCTCGACGGCGTCTCGCTGACCGTGAACACGGCGGTCGATGACGTTTTCTCGGTGCTCATCATCCCGCATACGCTGCAGGTGACGACGTTGCAGGGCTGGCAGGCGGGCAGCGAAATCAATCTCGAAATTGACGTCATGGCCCGCTATGCGGCGCGGCTTTCGGAGATGCGATAGCCGCTTGCTTTATGGGCCACGGCGATTACAACACGCCCGGAATTGTTGACAAATCGCAATGAAACGACCCGTCAACACAATCAATGGATGAATGATGGCCACCCCCCGCCGGGCACAATTGGACGACAAGACCGACATCAGCGACGCCCGCGTGGTGATCGTCGAAGCGCGGTTCTACGATGACATTCAGGACGCGCTGCTAGAAGGTGCGCGCGCCGAGCTCGACGCCGCTGGCGTCGGTTACGACATTCTCAGCGTGCCGGGCGCGCTCGAAATTCCGGCGGCGATTGCGATCGCGCTCGATGCTGCGAAGAAGAACGGCCGCCCCTATGACGGCGCGGTGGCGCTAGGTTGCGTGGTGCGCGGCGACACCATCCATTTCGAGATCGTGTCGATGGAATCCTCGCGCGGCCTGATGGATCTGTCGGTGTCGCGCAGCGTGCCGCTCGGCAACGGCATCATCACCGTGAACAACGAAGAGCAGGCGTGGGAACGCGCCCGCGCCAACAAGCTCAACAAGGGTGGCGATGCTGCCCGCGCCGCGATCCAGATGATCCGCATCAAGCGCAAGCTGGCGAAGCCGTGATGGCCGAAACTCCTAAAACGATGGCTCCCAAATCGACCGCCGCCAAGGCGAACCGCCGCGGTGCTGCGCGGCTCGCGGCCGTGCAGGCACTCTATCAGATGGACATCGCGGGCGCGGGCATCAACGACATCTTCGCAGAGTTCGAAAGCCACTGGCTCGGCAACGAAGTCGAGGGCGACGAGTACCTTCCGGCGGAAGCTGCGTTCTTTCGCGACATTGTCTCCGGCGTGGTGCGCGAACAGGGTCGGATCGACCCGATGCTGGACGATGCGCTCAACCGCGGCTGGCCGCTGAAGCGGATCGAGGCGATCCTGCGCGCGACGATGCGCGCAGGCGCGTATGAGCTGGGGCACCGCAAGGATGTTCCGGCGCGCGTCGTCATCAAGGAATATGTCGATGTCGCCCATGCTTTCGTCGAGACCGACGAAGCCGGGATGGTGAATGCCGTACTCGACCAGATCGCGCGGCAGTTTCGCACGGATGAATTTGCGAAAGGCTAGGGAATGGCCTCGGCGGAAGACGATCTCATCGCCCGTTACTTCCGCCCGCTCGCAACACATGCGGGTGCGCTGGGACTGATCGACGACGCCGCCATTCTGGCGGCTTCGGGCGAGGATATCGTCATCACCACCGACGCCATCGTCGAAGGTGTCCATTTCCTGCCCAACGATCCGCCCGCCACGCTCGCGCAGAAGGCGCTGCGGGTGAACCTGTCCGACCTCGCGGCGAAGGGGGCCGCGCCTGCCGGGTTCGTGCTGACGCTGGCGTTGCGGACGATCAGCGAAGCGTGGCTCGAACCCTTTGTGAAAGCGCTCAGTGAGGATGCGGAGGCGTTTGGCTGTCCCTTGCTCGGTGGCGATACGGTCTCGACGCCGGGACCGCTGATGATCTCGGTGACGATCTTCGGCAAGGTGCCCACTGGCACGATGGTGCCGCGAAGCGGGGCGAAGCCAGGGGACGTCATTGCCGTAACGGGTACGATCGGCGATGCGGCGCTCGGCCTTGCCTATCTCAAGGGAAAGCATCTGCTCGACGATGCATCGGCTTGCGACGCATTGGTTGCGCGTTATCGCACGCCGCAGCCGCGCAATGCGCTGGCGGAAGCCATCCGCACCCATGCAAACGCGGCGATGGATATTTCGGATGGGCTCGCGGGCGATCTGGCCAAGCTCTGCGCGGCCTCGAAAGTGTCGGCCTCGGTGGAGGCCTCCGCCATACCGCTCTCCGATCCGGGGCGGCGGATTTTATCGTTCGGCACCGCCGGCATGGAGACGCTGATTACGGGCGGCGACGATTACGAGGTCCTCTGCACCATTTCCGAGAATCGCTGGACCTCCTTCCGCGAGGCAGCTGATCGTGCGGGCGTTGCGGTCGCCGCCATCGGTCGCACGCAAAAGGGGATGTCAGCCCCGATCTTTCTTGATGCGTCGGGGATGCCGATGCCGCTGAAGCGCTTGTCCTACAGCCATTTTTAGAATTGGTGCGCTGCACCTAATCCTTTGGCATGTTCTAGCTTGCAAGACGATTTGGCTGTGGGCTGCATCATTGCGCCCGCAAAGTGATTTTGGCAGAGTTTGCGCCGAATTGGGGAAGCGATCGTCCGAGAGCTGCACTCATTTTGACGCGCCGTCCGCGCGCTGCGGAGCACGGCCGTCTTCCGGAAACATCAGGGGCCATTTCAATGACAGCTTTGTGGTTGATCGTGCTTTGTGGGGCACTTTCTATTGTCTATGCGGTATGGGCGACCTCCTCGGTTTTGGGAGCCGATGCCGGTAATGCGCGAATGCAGGAAATCGCGGCGGCAGTGCGTGAAGGCGCGCAGGCCTATCTGCGCCGTCAGTACATGACGATCGCAATCGTCGGCATCGTGATCTTCGCGCTGCTCGCTTACTTCCTCGGTATCCTTGTTGCGATTGGCTTCCTGATCGGTGCGGTGCTCTCCGGTGCGGCTGGCTTCATTGGCATGAACGTCTCGGTGCGCGCAAACGTCCGCACGGCACAGGCTGCAACCAAGTCGCTCGCGGGCGGTCTTGAACTGGCCTTCAAGGCAGGCGCGATCACCGGCCTTCTGGTCGCGGGCCTCGCGCTGCTCGGCGTGACGCTCTACTTCATCGACCTCACTCACTTCCACGGGCTGAAGCCCAATGACCGCGTCGTCATCGACGCGCTCGTGGCGCTCGGCTTCGGCGCGTCGCTGATCTCGATCTTCGCCCGCCTCGGCGGCGGCATCTTCACCAAGGGCGCGGACGTCGGCGGCGATCTGGTCGGCAAGGTGGAAGCAGGCATCCCCGAGGACGATCCACGCAACCCGGCGACCATCGCCGACAACGTCGGCGACAACGTCGGCGACTGCGCAGGCATGGCGGCGGACCTGTTCGAGACCTACGCCGTGACCTCGGTCGCGACGATGGTGCTTGCTGCGATCTTCTTTGGGGGAACGCCGATCCTGACGCAGGTGATGACCCTGCCGCTCGCCATCGGCGGCATCTGCATCATCACCTCGATCCTCGGCACCTTCTTCGTCAAGCTCGGCCCGAGCCAGTCGATCATGGGCGCTCTCTACAAGGGGTTGATCGCGACCGGTGTGCTGTCGCTCGCGGGCGTGGCGATCGTGGTGCATCAGTTGATCGGCTTCGGTCCGCTGGCGGGCGTGAACTACACCGGCATGTCGCTGTTCCTCTGCGGCGTGGCCGGTCTTGCCGTCACCGGCCTCATCATCTGGATCACCGAGTACTACACCGGCACGGACTTCCGTCCGGTGAAGTCGATCGCGCAGTCCTCGGTCACGGGTCACGGCACCAACGTGATTCAGGGTCTTGCGATCTCGATGGAGTCGACGGCGCTTCCCGCCATCGTCATCATCGCGGGCATCCTCGTCACCTACAGCCTCGCCGGTCTGTTCGGCATCGCGATTGCGACCACCACCATGCTCGCGCTGGCCGGCATGATCGTCGCGCTCGATGCCTTCGGTCCGGTCACGGACAACGCGGGCGGCATCGCGGAAATGGCGGGCTTGCCCAAGGAAGTCCGCAAGGCGACCGACGCGCTTGACGCGGTCGGCAACACCACCAAGGCTGTCACCAAGGGTTACGCGATCGGCTCCGCCGGTCTCGGCGCGCTGGTGCTGTTCGCGGCCTACAATCAGGACCTGAAGTTCTTCATTGCCGACTCGGCACATCACCCGTACTTCGCGGGCGTATCGCCGGACTTCTCGCTCAACAGTCCTTACGTCGTGGTCGGCCTGCTGTTCGGTGGCCTGCTGCCGTATCTGTTCGGTGCGATGGGCATGACGGCGGTCGGCCGCGCTGCGGGCGCCATCGTCGAGGAAGTGCGTCGTCAGTTCCGTGAGAAGCCGGGCATCATGCAGGGCACCGACAAGCCGGACTACGGCAAGGCCGTGGACCTGCTGACCAAGGCCGCGATCAAGGAAATGATCATTCCTTCGCTGCTGCCGGTGCTGTCGCCGATCTTCGTCTACTTCGTGATCTACGCGATCGCAGGCGGCGGCGCGGCAGGCAAGTCGGCGGCGTTCTCCGCAGTCGGCGCCATGCTGCTCGGCGTGATCGTCACCGGCCTGTTCGTCGCCATCTCGATGACCTCGGGCGGCGGCGCATGGGATAACGCCAAGAAGTACATCGAGGATGGTCATTTTGGCGGCAAGGGTTCGGACGCGCATAAGGCGGCCGTGACCGGTGATACTGTCGGCGATCCCTACAAGGACACGGCGGGCCCTGCCGTGAACCCGATGATCAAGATCACCAACATCGTGGCGCTGTTGCTGCTCGCGATTCTCGCGCACTGATCTCAGGTCACACGATTGATGGAAAAGCCCGCGGCATGCCGCGGGCTTTTCTGTTGATCGGGTCGGCGCGGCACGTTGTGGCAGTTTTAAGACAAGGAGGCTCGCAATCCCCGGATAAATTTCAGCGCGCTGCCGGAAACCGGAGCATGCCTTTCGCGTTGGAGGTCAGGGCCGGAAGCGACCGGCGTTAGGGAGCGATGCCATGGCAGGCGACGACAAGGATCCGTTCGAGCAGGGGAAGCTCGCGCGCTTCAATCACGAGCCGCGCAAGAATCCCTATCCGGAAGGCACTGAACAGCACGACCGCTGGGAGCAGGGCTACGACTTCGTCGCGCGTGGGCTGGTCGCGGTGTAACGCGACCGGCGCCTCATCCGAAAATCAGTCGCGGAACCTGACCAGTTTGAAGATCGGCGCAAGGTAGCTGATCTCCTGGCCGCTGGTCGGTGTGGTGCGGCTGATGAAGTCGAAAATCTTGCCGTCCTTGAGGCCGTAATTCGCGACTCGGCGGACGGTACGGTTTTTGTCGAAATAGACGGCGATGACGCGCTGGTCGATCACCTGCTGGTGCATGAAGGCGACCTTCCGCTCCGTGCGCTGCGAGATGTAATAGAACACGTCGCCGTCCAGCGTCGCGACGGTGGAAGGTGTGCCCAGCACCACCAGAACCTGATCCTGGCTCGCGCCGATCTGAACCTGCTCGAGTGCGCCGGGTGGTAGGATGTAGCCGCGCTGGAATTGCTCGCTGGTGCATCCGGCGAGAGCAAGGCCGAACGCCATGGCAACAAGGGTGCCACGGAGGGTGCCCGTCATGGAGCGGGAGCGGAAAGAGGGGGCGAGGGCGCGAAACGTCATCTCAGGCGAAGGCCTTTCTTGCAGTCGCGAGGTTCTTGCATCGCAGGAGCGGTTGACGTACCCGGCGGCACGCTTCATTGCAACCACAGAACCGCGTGCCCGGACAAGCGGGCAGGTCAACGGATGGGAAGATGTTCTCGTTTCTCAAGAAGTCGTCCCCGACGCAGCGCAGCATCGAGGTCATCTATGGCATGATCGTGGCGCAGGCCCGTCAGCCTGCCTTCTATGCCGCTCTTCAGGTGCCGGACACGGTCAGCGGCCGGTTCGATATGGTGTTGCTGCATTTGTGGATGGTATTGCGGATGCTCCGGCAGGACCCGGCGGGAGAGGAACCGGCACAAAAGCTGTTCGACCACTTTTGTACCGATATGGACGATAATCTGCGTGAAATGGGGGTGGGCGACCTCACCGTCCCAAAACGGATGCGGAGTTTCGGCGAGGCCTTTTACGGCCGCTCGGCGGCCTACGATGCCGCGCTGGCCACAGGCCCGGCGGAGCTTGGGGCCGCGCTGAACCGCAACATTTTCAACGAGGCCGATGCCGCCAACGCCGATAGGCTTGCCGTTTACGTTGCGGAGACGCTGGCGCAACTCGCCCAGGTCGATAGGGCAGCTTTCGCGCGCGGTGCGTGGCAATTCCCGGCAGTGAAGGGGGAGGGATAACCGGATGAGCGGACACCACCCCCATTCTGATAATCCCTGGAGCCACCCGATGATGGTGGCGAAAATCCCGGCTGCCGGAGTGCAGGTGACGTTTGCTGCCAATGCGGCCGAGCGAGCCGCGCTGGCGGAGGTCGCAGGTGTGCGGGAGATTTTGGAGGCGCAGGCGAGCTTCCATCTCACCCATGTCAGGGGAGCGATCCAGGCGCGGGGCCATGTCACCGGTCTGATCGGCCAGGATTGCGTGGTGACGCTCGAGCCCCTCGAAAACCGGGTCGAGGAGGAGGTCGACGTTATTTTCGCCGAGCCCGACACGGCCGCGGCGGCCACGCCCAAGGTGGATATCGACGAGGATGAACCGGACCCGCCGGAAATCATCGTCAACGGGATCATCGATCTTGGACGGCTCGCGACAGACATCCTGTTCCTCGGGATCGATCCCTATCCCCGGAAGGCGGATGCGGCCTTTGCGGCGACAGACGAGGCCTCGGATCCGGCGGAACATCCGTTCGCGGCCCTGAAGGCTCTCCAGCAAGCCCCGAAGGACAGTCCGAAAAGGTCGAAAAAGGACTGATTCACACCGTTCAAGGAACGAGACAGGCCGGTCAAGATATTGTATCGGCTTCCGAACTGGCTATTGTTCACGGGACGGCGGTATGACTGTCTCCCATTAGCCGTCTCGCATTACCAATCGCGGTTCGTTTCCCGTCAGTTGCAAACTCGTCGGGCCGCCGCACAATCAGGTTCTTACACCGGCCATGGCCCAGAAGGTTCGTATTGCGCTCGATGCCATGGGCGGCGATTTCGGCCCACCCGTGGTGGTTCCGGGTGCAGGAATCTCGCTGATCCGGCATCCCGACACGGAATTCATCCTGTTCGGCGACAGCGCCGCGATCAATCGGGAACTCGATGCGCATCCGGCCATGAAGGCGGCTTCAAGGGTCGTCCATACCGATGTTGCCATCACCATGGAGGAGAAACCGAGCCAGGCTCTACGCCGTGGCCGGAAGTCATCCTCGATGTGGCTCGCGCTCGACGCCGTCCGCAAGGGCGAGGCCGACGTTGCCGTGTCCGCTGGCAACACCGGCGCGCTGATGGCGATGTCGCGATTCAACCTGCGGATGCTGCCCGGCATCGACCGGCCGGCGATCGCCTGCGTGTGGCCGACGATCCGCAGCGAATCCGTCGTGCTCGACGTAGGCGCCTCGATCGGCGGCGACGCACACCATCTGGCCTTGCTCGCGATCATGGGCAGCGCGATGGCGCGGGTTCTGTTCGACATCGAACGGCCGACGGTGGGCCTGCTCAATATCGGGGTCGAGGAGGTCAAGGGCGTGGAGGAGGTGAAGGAGGCCGCTGAACTGCTGCGCTCCATGAACCTGCCGGAGCTCGACTTCATCGGGTTCGTCGAGGGTGACGGAATCGGCAAGGGAGCCGCCGACGTGATCGTCACCGAAGGCTTTTCCGGCAACATCGCGCTGAAGACGGCGGAGGGCACCGCACGTCAGATCGCGGAATATCTGCGCAGCGCGATGAGCCGCACTTGGCGCTCCAAGCTCGGCTATCTGTTCGCCAAGAGCGCCTTCAAGGCGCTGCGGGACAAGATGGACCCGCGCAAGGTCAATGGCGGGGTGTTTCTCGGCCTCAACGGCGTCGTGATTAAAAGCCATGGCGGCACCGACGCCGAGGGCTTTGCGTCCGCCGTGGATGTTGGCTATGAGATGGTCCGTTACGATCTCCTGACAAAGATCAATCAAACTCTCAACCGTGACGGCGGGTCGCTGACCCTTATGCCGGCCGCGCAGGAGGCTGTTTCGTGAGTGTGATGCGTTCGGTTGTGATCGGGCATGGCGCGTACCTGCCCGAGCGCGTGGTGACCAATGCCGAGCTTGCCGGCAAGGTCGATACCTCGGATGAGTGGATCGTCCAGCGCACCGGCATCCGCCAGCGCCATATCGCGGCAGATGGCGAGTGCACCTCCCACCTCGGCCTCAAGGCGGCGCAGGCGGCGATTGCTGATGCGAAAATCGACGCGCAATCGATCGATCTGATCGTGCTCGCGACCTCGACGCCGGATCACACCTTTCCCGCGACCGCAGTGCAGATCCAGAACGGGCTCGGCATCCATCACGGTGCGGCGTTCGACTTGCAGGCGGTTTGCAGCGGCTTCATTTTCGCGCTGGCGACGGCCGACAATTTCCTGAAAGCCGGCACCTACAAGCGCGCTCTGGTGATCGGGGCGGAGACGTTTTCCCGCATTCTCGACTGGAATGATCGCGGCACCTGCGTGCTGTTCGGCGACGGGGCGGGGGCGGTGGTCCTCGAGGCGCAACAGCAGCAAGGCACCAGCGCCGACCGGGGCATTCTCACCACGCATCTGCGTTCGGACGGCCGCCACAAGGACAAGCTCTATGTCGATGGCGGGCCGTCCTCGACGCAGACCGTCGGTCATCTGCGTATGGAAGGCCGTGAAGTGTTCAAGCATGCTGTCGGCATGATCACGGACGTGATCGTCGACGCTTTTGCGGCGACGGGAACCACGGCAGAAGACATCGACTGGCTTGTTCCACATCAGGCGAACAAGCGGATTATCGACGCATCGGCCAAGAAACTCGATATCGCGCCGCAAAAGGTCGTTCTGACGGTGGACCGGCACGGCAATACGTCGGCCGCTTCGATTCCGCTCGCATTGGCGACGGCAGCCGATGACGGACGCATCAAACGGGGCGATCTGGTGATGCTGGAAGCAATGGGCGGAGGGTTTACCTGGGGTTCGGCGCTGTTGCGTTGGTAAAATTTAGGTCGAATGCCGCGGATTATTATGTCCGAATATCATGCGGTTGCATGATGAGCACGGTTGACCCGTTGTAACTAACCTCTTATTTTTAAGCATAATTTGCACGCTGTAGCTGGGGTCGGATCATGAGCGAGAGCGGAAAAACAGTCACACGAGTCGATTTGTGCGAGGCGGTTTACCAGAAGGTCGGCTTGTCGCGGACGGAGTCGGCTGCGTTTGTCGAACTCGTTCTGAAGGAGATCACCGATTGCCTTGAGAAGGGCGAAACGGTGAAGCTCTCCTCGTTCGGCTCTTTCATGGTGCGCAAAAAGGGCGAGCGCATCGGCCGCAACCCCAAGACCGGGACCGAGGTGCCGATCTCTCCGCGCCGGGTCATGGTGTTCAAGCCTTCTGCGATCCTGAAGCAGCGCATCAACAACGGTGTTGATACCACGGAAAGCACACCGGTCCCGACCAGCGTGGCTGCGGGTTAAGCCCGCCGGACGGGCGGCGTTCCCGCCGCCTATCCGCAAAGCACCGAATCGTTTCCGAAAATCCGAAAAAGCGTTACCCTTGCAATCACGGGATGATTCATGCCGTGATTCTGACAGGGGGCTTGCCTTTTGGAAAAGGCACCGGACGCATTTCGGACCATCAGCGAGGTGGCGGAGGATCTCGATATCCCGGCCCACGTGCTGCGGTTTTGGGAGACGCGCTTCGTTCAGATCAAGCCGATGAAACGCAGCGGCGGGCGTCGGTACTACCGGCCCGACGATGTCGAACTGCTGCGCGGAATCCGCCGTCTGCTGTACGGCGAGGGCTATACCATCCGCGGGGTGCAGCGCATTTTGCGCGAGCATGGCGTCAAGGCGGTCCAGAATCTCGACGAGGCCACTCTCGCGCCGGCCTCGCTGTCGGGTCCTGCGTTCGAGGCGTTGCCGCAAAGCGCGGCCCACGAATTTTCCTCTGACGACGAGGAGGAGACCGCCGAAATCGACGAGGAAGAGATTGAAGACTCGGGTGACGCCGAAGAGGCTGACGAGGACGAAGAGCTCGAACTCGAAACCGACAGCCCGCCGCTCCGTCCCTCCATGGACTTCGTGCCTTCGATGTCGGAGCGTATCGGCCCGCTGCCGCCGGCTGCGGCCAAGCGTGCTCCGGACGTCCCTGTGGCGACAGTGACGAAGCCTGCGACCTTGCGGGCATCCGTGAGTCATAACGGAGCCGATGCCTATGCGCCGCCGGAAGTGCGTCATGGTCTTCACCAGAGCGGCCATCAACAAGCCAGAGTCCAGCAGACCAGAATTCGCGGCGACGGGCAGGCCAAGCTTCGCTCCGTTCTCGACGACCTGTTGAGCGCGCGTGCTCTACTCGACCGGGCGATGGGCGGTTGACGGCATGACCGTCATCTAGTCACCCCCGCGGGATCAATCGACGTGTCATTGCCTTATCGACGAGACATTGACGGCCTGCGCGCCATCGCCGTCCTGTTCGTCATCGGTTTCCACTATTTCCACTCGGTATTTCGCGGCGGCTTCGTTGGCGTCGATGTGTTTTTCGTCATCTCCGGCTTTCTTATCACCGGCCTGATCCGCCAGGATGTCGCCGCCGGTCGGTTCAGCATCGCGGAATTCTATGGGCGACGGATCCGGCGCATCTTCCCGGCGCTCGTTCTCGTCCTGCTTGTCTCGCTGGGGATGGGTTTTCTGTTCATGCTGCCCGATGCCTTCCGCACGCTGGGCATCAACACGGCTGCATCGGCAGGCTTCGTCGCCAACATCGCGTTGTGGCTGCAACAGGACTATTTCGCGCCGAGTGCGGAGTTCAATCCGCTGCTGCACATCTGGTCGCTGGGCGTTGAAGAGCAATTCTATCTGGTTTGGCCGTTGATCCTGATCGTGATCGCACGCCGTCGGGCGGCGATTCCGGCTGCGGTCGTGCTGACGATTCTGTCGTTCCTCGGCAGCCTCGTGCAGACCGCCAACGATTCCGTTGCCGCGTTTTTTCTACCGCTCACCCGCTTCTGGGAATTGGGTGCTGGCGCGGTTCTCGCTCTGCTCCAGGCCCGCATTGGTCATTCCGTTCAAAACAAAGAATGGATGGGGTGGGCGGGGTTGCTGCTGCTTGCATCGGCGATGGTGATGATCGACCGCGACAGCACGTTTCCCGGGTGGTGGGCGCTGTTGCCGGTGGCAGGTACGGTTCTGTTGATCGCAGCGGGCGAGAATGCGTGGCCCAACCGCATTTTCCTGAGCCACCGCGCGCTCGTTTATATAGGGCTGATCAGCTACCCGCTCTATCTCTGGCACTGGCCGCTTCTGGTGTTCGCGCGGATCATCCGTTTCCAGAAGGAGCCGACCGTCATCATGTCGATCGGCCTGATCATTGCGTCCGGTGTTCTTGCGCATCTCACTTACAAGCTGATCGAGCGTCCGATCCGCTCGGGGGGACAGCACCTATCCGTCAAAGCCGTTTCGCTTGCTGTTCTTCTTGCTGTCTGCGGCGGGCTGGGATTGACAGTGTATGCGAAGGAAGGTCTGCCAGATCGCTTTCCGCTCGCGATCCAGAAACGCGTGATCGATACGGAGAAGGAGGCTGAGAGCGCCCAGGGGTGCCGGTATGACGTCGACATCCGGCCGTTACCGGAATGTGCCGGTATCGGGCCGGCTGGTTCGCCGCTCACACTCGTTTGGGGCGATTCATACGCTTCTAGTCTGATTGCCGGCTTGCGCGCTCTGCAACAGGGACGCCAGGACTTCCGGCTTGCGCGCTATCTTGCGTTCAGTTGTGCCCCGATGGCGGACGCTTTGGCGCTACAGCCGCATTACTGCAATGAGGCTAATGCACTTGCTCGGCAGAAAATCGAATTGCTGCGTCCGAATACCGTGATCATCGCTGCGCGATGGGTACTTTACGATGGCTCGGGTAAATATCCGCTAGTCGACGCCAAAAGGCTGACGCGGACCATCGAATGGCTGAAGGCGGCGGGCGTACGGCACATCGTCGTCATTGGACAGATGCCACAATGGAAGATCGCGCCGTCGATGATTCCGCTGCGGGATTTCCAGTTCAGTATCTTCAAGCATTCCGCCGCGATCGATAAAATCCCGGACTGGGATTCCGCCTATCTCGAGGTGTGGTCGTTCGCGGCGGAGGACATGGTGAAGCGCGTTGCTGCAGCGGAAGGCGTGACGTTTATTTCGCCAGCCGCGACATTCTGTAAAGGCAACAGCTGTCTGATTACTGTTCCCGACAGCGGCGGCTTGCCGACGTCCCGGGACAACGGTCATCTGACGGACGCGGCGTCGAAGTTCTTTATTGAGATGAACGCAAAGGCCATATGGCCGGAGTATCGCAAGGGAGAGCCGCCTCGGTGAGATGGGCAGGCTCCAGTTGCAATCTGCAAAAAAACGGAGCAGGAGGATTTGAACCAACGCCTCTAACTTCTTGTTGAAGAAGTCATCCTGCACGGTTCAGTGACAGCAGCCTTCGCTATTGCCACCATTGCGGTGTAACTGGATTGGTGGGCACGGGACAGAGCCGTAGGAGCAGAACACGCAGCAGTCTCTCGGTTTCGGTCGCAGCAGCGTATGGCAGCCCTCGCACTCGTAAAAGAATTGACAGGCATCGGTCGGCATTTCCTCGACCTTGCTGTGGCCACAGTGCGGGCAGGTGATTTTAGAGCGAAGCTCGGGCATTTTTACTTTGAAAAATGGTCGGAGCGGCGGGATTTGAACCCACGACCCCTAGTCCCCCAGACTAGTGCGCTAACCGGGCTGCGCCACGCTCCGACGATAAGCGACTGATTAGGGAAATTGGCGGCATAAGGCAAGGCAAGAACTGGCCAAAACGGTCCCGCCTGCGGGGGTAATTCCGGCCACTCGCTCGGGTTGCCAACGGCAGTTGCCTCGAATCTTGAAGGGGTCTTATCCTTCCCCATCGGCGGGCGGTGATTCCCCGCGCAAAAACAGAAGGTGAAAGCGATGCTCTCCATCCGGCTGCGAAAATGGGTTGTTGCGTTGGCTGTCATTCTGGGCGCGGGTTTCAGTTCCGCGGCCCATGCCGACAGCGGCACGATCCGCATCTCCGTGCTCAAGGGCGGCTGGTTCATCGGCGCTTCGGGCGGAAGCGGGACGCTGGTGTTTCATGGACGGCGTTATCCGCTGTCGATCGGTGGTCTGAGTGCGGGCCTTGTCTTCGGCGCTTCGAAGACCGATCTCGTCGGCACAGTCAGCAACATCAGGGGACCTTCGGATGTTGCCGGTGTCTATGGCGCAGCGGGCGCGGGCGTGGCGGCTGTGCGTGGCGTCAGCGCCATCGTACTGACCAACGAGAAGGGCGCGGTGCTTACCATGCAGGGCCATCAGGCCGGCTTGATGGTGAACGCAGATCTGAGCGGACTTGCGATTTCGTTGCGGCGCTAGACGCTCGTCGGGTTTCCATAAAGCAGCCGGGCGGCGTCACGCCGCTCGGCAAGACAGAGCAGGGCGTCCGAGGGCTTTGATTGATCTTGTATTTTTAGCCTATGCCCTTATAGGCACAGTGTTCCTCGGATAATATCGTTCCATGGCGTCCTCCCTGTTTGATCGCCTGATCTGGCGATCGACCAGACAGATTTATTTGCTCTCCCGCTGCGCGTTTGCGCGAAGGAAGGTTGTTGCGCTGGACCCGTCTGCGGACGTCGAACGCATTCTGTTGATCCGTACTGACAAGATCAGCGATGCCGTCATCTCCACCGCCTTCTTCAAGGCGCTGCGCGCCCGATGTCCAAATGCGCAGATCGATATCGTGCTCGGTCGGAAAAACAGCGTGGCGTCGTCGTTGCTGTCGTATCTCGACGGGATTTTCGTCGTGAAGAAAAATCTGATCGAACAGATGCGCCTCATCCGGCAGTTGCGCGAGCGCCGCTACGACGTGGCCGTCGATATGCTCACCGGCGACTCGATGACGGCGGCGACCTATGCGTTGTTGTCCGGTGCGGACATCACGATCGGCTTTGATGGTAAAAAATCCGGGCTTTACGATATTTCCATCGCCCGTCCGACCGAGCCCGAGCATCAGGCGGTGCAGATGTTGCGGCTGATCGCGCCACTCGGCGTGTCGATGAAGCCCGAGGACGTGCGTACCACGGTTGCGTTTCCGCAATCTGCCGCCAGGGGAGTTCGCGAGAAGCTTTTTCCGGCGGAAGATCGTGACAGACACAAGCTGATCGTCATCAATCTGTCAGTCGATCCGGCAAGATACTGGACCGACGAGAAATTCATCCGTCTCGTCGGCGACATCAAATCGCCATCTGTCCGCGTTGCTCTGATCGCCGCGCCGAGGGATCTGGCGCGGCTGGAAACGATCGGAAAGGCTGCGGAGGTCGAGTGGTTGCCTCCTGCGACGGACATTTCGGAGACGGCGGCGACGCTGTCCTGTGCCGATCTTGTTATTAGCGCGGGCACCTCGATCGTGCATATTGCGGCGGCGCTCGACAAGCCGGTGGTGACGCTGATGGCGTCCGCCGCCGCGAAAGGGGAATGGTATCCTTTGGGCGTGCCATATCAGGCATTGCACTGTGCAACCTGTGTGGCGGATATTCCCTATGACGACGTATTGGCGGCGGTCCGCGAGTTGATGGCGGAGGCCGGTTTTGCGAAACAGGTGCCTTTAACGGACGGAATTTTAGCCTGACGGTTCTCTCGCTCATATCTCCCCGCCGCCTCCTGCTGGGTGCGATCGACGCCTACGTCGTGCGGTTGACGCTGCTGTCGTTCCTGATCGTGCTAGTGTCGCTGACCGGCGTGATCTGGGTGACGCAGGCGTTGCGCGGTATCGACCTGATGACGGCGCAAGGGCAGACCGTGCTGGTGTTCATTGGCATCACCGGCCTCGCAATTCCCGTGCTCGCGCTGATCATCGCGCCGCTTGCGATGCTCCTGGCGGTGACGCACACGCTCAATCGCCTGTCGACCGATTCCGAAGTCATCGTGATGAATGCTGCCGGTCTGTCGCCGTGGCGGTTCCTGCGTCCGTTCATGGTTTCGACGGTCGTCGTCGCGTGTCTGATTTCGTTCCTGGCGATCTTCCTCGCGCCAGAATGCCTGCGTGCGCTGCGGCGCTGGCACACCGAGATCGGCGCGGACGTGCTGGCGAATGTGCTGCAGCCGGGACAATTCATCCGGCTCGATAAGCTGGTGCTGCGCGTGCAGGAGCGCCGGCCGGGCGGGGTGCTGGTCGGCGTGTTTATCGACGATCAGCGCAATCCGGCCGAGCGCATCAATATCACGGCGCAAAACGGCGTCGTGCAGAAGACCGACAAAGGCTCGTTCCTGGTGCTCAGCGACGGCAATCTGCAGCGCTACGAGGCGGACAAGAAAGATCCGCTGATCGTCGCCTTCAAAAGCTACGCTTTCGATATGTCGCAATTCTCCCAAGCGCCGCAGACCTACAACTACAATGCCCGCGAACGATTTATCGGCGAGCTGATTTCGCCGCCCAAGAACGATCCCGTCGCGCAAAGCAACCTCGGCCAGTTCCGCGCCGAACTTCATGATCGCTTACTGGCAGGTCTTTATCCATTCGTGTTCGTCATTCTGGCGTTCGCATTTCTCGGGCCGCCACGGACCACGCGGCAGGGGCGAAATTTTGCGATCTCCATGCTCGTGCTGCTTGTCCTTGTCGTGCGTATCGGTGGGTATGCGTGTTCGACCATCGCCGTCTCACGCCCCGATGCGATCATCTTCCAGTATGCGATGCTGGCGGCCGTCGCCGGGGTGAGCATCTGGATGATCCTGAAGGGCGTTGTGGTCGATCCGCCTGCGAATCTCACAGCTCAGATCGCACGGTTGCGGGAGCGCCTATCGTCAATACAGTTACCGTCGCTGCGGCGACGCTAAGTTTGCGCACTCAGTAGGCGTTCTCGCCCTTGACCAACGCCCATGGCGTCTTCAGCAGAATGTACAGGTCGAACAGCGGCGACCAATTCTCGATGTAATAGAGATCGAACTCGACGCGCTTCTGGATTTTTTCCTCATTGTCGATCTCGCCGCGCCAGCCGTTGATCTGCGCCCAGCCGGTGATGCCGGGTTTGACGCGATGGCGTGCGAAATAGCCGTCCACCGTTTCATCGAACAGGCGGCTTTGCAGCTTGCCCTGCACTGCATGCGGGCGCGGGCCGACGATCGACAGGTTGCCCTTGAACACCACGTTGAAAAGCTGCGGCAGTTCATCGAGGCTGGTCTTGCGGATGATGCGGCCGACGCGCGTCACCCGCGAATCGTTCTTGGTTACGACCTTGGCCGCGAGCGGATCGGCCTGGTGGTGGTAGAGCGAACGGAATTTGAAGACTTCGATACGCTCGTTGTTGAATCCGAAGCGCTTCTGGCGGAATAGCACGGGGCCGGGGCTGTCGAGCTTGATTGCAAGCGCGACCAGCGCCATCACCGGCGCGAGCAGCAACAGAAGAATGGCGCCGACGAAGCGGTCGAACACCCACTTCATCACCATGTCCCAGTCGGTGATCGGCTGTTCGAACATGCCGAGTGTCGGCACCGAGCCGATGTAGGAATAGGAGCGCGGCCGGAAGCGCAGTCGGTTGGTGTGGGCGGACAGGCGGATGTCCACCGGCAGCACCCATAATTTCTTCAGCATGCTGAGAATGCGGCTTTCGGCCGAGATCGGCAGCGCGAACAGCACGAGGTCCACGCGGGTGCGGCGGGCAAATTCGAGAATGTCTGTGACCTTGCCGAGCTTCGGAAGGCCGGCGCAGGTGTCGAGCGCGCGCGCGTCGTTGCGATCGTCAAACACGCCGAGCAGCTTGAGGTCGGAATCTTCCTGCTGGCGCAGCGCCTGGATCAGGTGTTCGCCGTTCTTGTCGGAGCCGACGATAATGGTGCGCCGGCCGAGCCTGCCTTCGCGCGCCCACCGCCGCACCATCGAGCGCAGCATCATGCGCCCAATGCTGAGTACGATGAAGCCGAAGACGTAGAACATCACCAGCCAGGCGCGAGATACCGTGTCACCGAACTTGGCGAAGAACGACACGCCGATGAACAGCAGAAACACGAAACTCCATGACGACATCAGGCGCATGAACTGGCGGAGCTGTCCGCGGTAGATTTCTAAGTCGTAGAGTTCGGCGGCCTGAAAGCTGATGATGGCTACAAATGCCATCGCAAGAACGGCCCAGATCGGCATCCAGGAAAAGCCGTCGATCGGCACGACATAGCCGAGATATGAGACGATGCCGACGATGCTGAGGCAGACGAAATCGGCGACGCGAACCACGCCATTGATGACGATGCTGGAGTAGGCGGAATGAACTTTCTCGTTGGCGACAGCCAGCGCTGCGGGTGAAAGTCTGCGGCGGCGCTCGAACGGATAGGCGCGGCCCGCCATCGCGGGCGCAATACTCGTCGCGGTCATCTCCGCCTTTGCTTGAACGTCGCTCGTTTCCACGCCTGAAATCCGCTTTTTCGCGCGTCGCGCGATTGCCGACCGGATACTGAAGAATTCAGAAGAAACCGTTATTCCAATTGGATACTAACGAAGGTTGAAGGTATCTCGATAGGCATCGAGCACGCCGTCGACCATCGCTTTCTGCGAGAAGTTAACGAAGATGCGTTCGCGCAGCGCCTTGGCGCGCTCGCGAGCGGCATCGGGGTTGTCGAGAGCGGCCTTGATGGCGGTGGCCATAGCGTCAGCGTTGTCCGCTACGAACAGCGCATCGCCGAAGGGGCCGAGAATTTCCGGAATGCCGCCGACATAGGTCGCGAGCAGCGGAACGCCCGCAGCGGCGGCCTCGATCACGACATAGGGCATTGAGTCCCCGCGCGACGGCACGATCAGCAGTTTACCTTTCGAGAAGCCGAAGCGCGCCTTTACGTGACCGATGAAACGCACCGCCTCGCCGAGTTTGTGACGCGCGACGAGAGCTTTCAGATTGGTTGTTTCTTCACCATCTCCCGCAAGCGTCAGCGTCACGGGTCTGCCGCCGGCGCGTAGCTGCGCTACGGCCTCGATCAAAAGATCTGCGCCCTTGATGTGGCGGAATTCGCCGACATAGACGAGATCGGTCGCATCCTCGGCGAGCGGTATAGGATCGAATTCATTGGCGCCGACGCCGTTGAACACGCAGCGCACGAGGCCGGCAGGCTTGCCGACGACGCGTTCATAGGTGTCGCGCGCGAACCCGCTTTCGAACAGGAACAGATCTGTGCGGTTCATCAGAGCGCGCTCGAGCCGCGTGTAGAACGCGCCTTTCAGGGTTTCCGGCCGGTAGTGCAATGACCCACCATGCGGGGTGTAGATGCGGATGGTGTTTTCAGATGGGCCTTTGAGTCGGACGAAAGCGCCGGCCTTTGCGCCGTGACCGTGCAGCACATCGAGCTTGAGCATGCGCGCAAGCTGCAGGAATCGCATCGCTGTGATGGGGTCGGTCGGGTGCGGTTCGCGGCGGATGGCCAGGCGGTAGATGCCGAGCTTCATTTTCGGCGCGATGGTTTTCAGTGCCGTATCGGCGCGTTCGCCCCCGGTCAGGCTATCGGCCAGAATGCCGACCTCATGGCCGCGTTCGGCCTGTCCTTCGGCGAGATCGAGAATATGGCGGATGATCCCGCCAACGGGAGCGCGGACGGCATGCAGGACACGGAGAGGGCGGTCAGGGAAGGGCATGCGTTTTGCTTAGCGCTTCCGCGTTTAAAAAGCATGACGTGCGCATCGTTAACCGCGCAGCAACCTTAATGGATTGTAATCGCGTTGTATTAGTTGTGTGAGCGTAGCGGGAGCTGTCGATGCGTGTGGCGTATTTGCGTGACCGGCTGAAAGACGCCGCAAGCGCTTTTTGGCGGTTCATGGCTCCCGCGACCGCCCCTGCCGCGAAGCCGGTGCCGAAGACAGGCCTCGGCGATCTCGATCTGCGGATCATCTGGCAGGCGCTTGTCAATAAGCGCAAATGGGTGCTGGTGCCGACGGCCGTCGTGTTCGTGCTGTCGATGGTCGCGGTCAACATGATAACCCCGCGCTACAAGTCCGAAGCGCGCATCCTGATCGACGGTCGTGAAAACATCTTCCTGCGCCCGAACGGCGAGCGCAACGAAGCGAGCGGCGCGCTCGACGATGCGGCTGTGACGAGCCAGGTGCAGTTGTTGCTCTCGCGCGATCTCGCTCTCGACGTCATCAGGAAGAACCATCTCGACAAGCTGCCGGAATTCGATCCGGTGCTGAACGGCATTTCGCCGCTGAAATCTCTGCTGATGCTGGTCGGCATCGGCCGCGATCCGCTCCGCTCGACGCCGGAAGAGCGGGTACTGAACGCTTATTACGCGCGGCTGACCGCTTATGCGGTCGACAAGTCGCGCGTCATGGTCATCGAATTCCAGTCGAACGATCCGAATCTTGCCGCGAAGGTCGCGAACTCGATTGCCGATGGATATCTGGTAATGCAGCAGGCCGGACGGCAGGAGCAGGCCAAGGCGGCCGGGCAATGGCTGTCCGTCGAGATCGACGGTCTCCGCAAGAAGGTCGCCGAAGCCGAGGATCGCGTCGAAGCGTTCCGCTCTAAATCCAATTTGTTCATCGGCACCAACAACACCACGCTCTCCAACCAGCAGCTCGGCGAGCTGAACACGCAACTCAACAATGCGCGTGCGCAGAAGGCGGATGCAGAAGCGCGTGCCCGCGCGATCCGCGACATGCTGAACAGCGGCCGGCCGATCGAGGCGTCCGAGGTTTTGAATTCCGATCTGGTACGCCGGCTCAGCGAACAGCGCGTCACGCTACGTGCGCAACTCGCCGAACAATCGTCTACGTTGCTCGATCTCCACCCCCGCATTAAGGAATTGAAGGCGCAGATCGCCGATCTCGACCGGCAGATTCGCGAGGAGGCGGGCAAGTTGTCGCGCGCGTTCGAGAACGATGCGCGGATTGCGGGCGTGCGGATGGAGAGCCTGAATGCAAGCCTCGATCAGTTGAAAGCGCATGCGACCTCCAGCAACGGCGAGGAAGTGCAGTTGCGGGCGCTGGAGCGCGAGGCTAAGGCGCAGCGCGACCTGCTGGAAGCCTATCTCGCGAAATATCGCGAAGCGACGACACGCGAAACCATCGACACCGCGCCCGCGGACGGTCGCATTATTTCCCGCGCCATCGTTTCAAACACGCCGGCCTATCCGAAGAAGCTACCGATTGTGCTGATCGCGACTCTGATGACGATGATGCTCACCAGTGGCTATATCGCGACTGCGGAGCTTCTGAAAATGACGGCGCCCTGGGGTCCCTCGAACGATGACCTGTTCGTGCCGGACCCGTTCGGCGGTCTGCAACCCAAGCTATCGGTGCAGATGCAGATCGAGCGGCTTGCGGACTCGCTGCGCGCAAGCGGCGAGCGGTCGCGCAAGATCACTTTGATCGGTGCGGGCGCGGCGGAAGATGTTTCGAATACGGCGCTGGCGCTGGCGCGCCAACTGGCACGCAATTCCAAAGCTCTCTTGATCGGTCTGTCGCCTGTATCCGGGGATGCAGCGCAGACGCCGGGCCTCAGCGATCTCGGCCGAGGCCTCGCCTCGTTCGGGCAGATTATCAATCGCGATACGCGCTCGTCGCTGCATACGATCGGTGCGGGCATCCAGCCGGATCGCGCGCTGCTGACATCCCCGCGCGTCGTCATGGCGCTCGATGCGCTGATGCAGACATATGATCACGTCGTACTCGATGCCGGCACAGCGATCGATCTTCCGCCGTCGCTGATCGCGTCGCAGGCTCACGCGGTGATTCTGCCGGCTCCCGGAATCTCGGATGCCGCGAAGGCGACCATGCGCGCGCAGTTGCTGGCGTCGGGTTTCGTCGCAGTGAGCATTCTCAACCGCACGACATTGGACGAAGCCGCGCCGGAAGAGGTCGTAGCGGCCTGAAGTGGGAAGCAGGGTGGGTTTTGGTTTAGCGGTGCAGGGCCGCGCGCAGCCGGTGGGCCATCGCCACCAAAGTCGGATTTTGCTTCACCATCCGCTTGGCATGATTGAGCGATGACATGCCGAGCGCCGCCAGTCGCCCATAGGCGCTGAGCGGAATGAAGCTATCGAAGATCGGCTCGTCGTCCTTGCAAAACTGCAGCTTGTATTCATCCGAGCCGATGCCGAGATCGAAGGCGTGATAGCCAAGTTCGGCATGGCGATCGATCATGTTGCGCAACAGAACCACGCCGGGGCTATGCTTGGCGCTTTCGGACATGGTGTAGGTGTTGAACATCATCGACAGGCGTTCGCCGTCGGCAACGCCGGCGAACATCGCGATGATCTCGTTGTCGCACTCGAGCGCGTGAATCACGATGGCACGTTCGCTGACGGCGACCTTGGCCATGCAGGCCTCGCGAATGAAGGCTTCGATGCCGGGATCGGCGAACACGTTCGGCAGGTTCTGCGCCGCCATGCGCAGCGGTTTGATGGTGAAGAATGCGTCGAGAATCCGCGTGATGTCCTCATCGGTGCGGACCGGGAAGAAACGATAACCGGCAAGCGCGCCCAGCTTCTTTTCCTTGGCCCGGATGCGGCGGCGGAAACCAGTGCTGATGATTTCTTCCGGACTCGCACCCGGCTGCATGCGCAGCAGAGGACAGCCGTTCGCTGAGGGCTGGTGCGCAAGCTGCGCCAGTGGATTGAGGATGCCGTGCCACGCCAGTGGCTGCTGCGACAGTGCCATCATGTCGATTTGGTCGCGATGGGCTGCAATTGCGGCGAGGATGATGTCCAGATCGGCTTTGCTGGCGGAGGCTGCAAAGTCGCGCTGCCACAGGCCCATGTTGAATGTCGTATGCTTGCCGCCGAGGAAGCGCGCGGTACGCACGCCGTTTTCCCGGACCGATCCGAGCGGAAGCAGCATCAGGGGGCGGCGCTCGCGGTCGAAGGCGACGACGATGAGCGGCTTGGTGTTCAGAAGCGTGCCGGCATGGGTTTGCCAGGCGTTGAGGAAATCGAAACGCTGAAACGCCGTTTGGAGATAATCGGGCGTCTCCATTCCGCGCCAGATGGTCTCAGCCTCCGCCATGCTGCCATAGATAGCGACATGAGCGATGGCGCTGACGGCACCAATGCGCACATAGGCGGATTGGTTCTCGTGCTCAGCGACCGTGGCCATTGCAAACCTTGTTTCAGGGCGGATCGAGCAGGGGACGAAAATGCGCCCCTGATCGGTCGACCTTTTCAAACAAACGTCAACAAACGGTAATGACGGGCAGCCGGGAACCGGCGGAAGGTTTCGGGCCGTGAGCCTCAGGTGGTAGGTGTATCCGGGCGCGCCATCCATGAAATCAATGGCATGGCGGGCAGAACCCAGCCCAGGCCCGCAACCACATAGAAGATGCCTTGCGCGAGCCGGGAGGCGGCCAGCCACGGCGTCTGTGCGATCGCCATGCCCAGCAGCGACCACACCACGACGAGAACGAGCAGGCCTATGGTTCCGATGAATTTGCGTGTTCTGATCTTCATGACGAAATAGAGAGCCTGCGTGGAGAGCCTTGCGCCGAAAGGCGGGGGGACTATAAGGGCCGCGTCCGGCCGATCAAGCCTTCCCCTGCGGACCCCGTATCTCCATGACCGACACTCTCGATGAAACCCGTTCCGCCACGACACCTTCGCGGCGTCCGATCCGCATCTGGCTCGGAGTTGTTGCCGCGATGATTGTCTGCACGCTCCTCGTGGGCGGAGCGACGCGGCTCACCGAATCCGGCTTGTCGATCACGGAGTGGAAGCCGGTTGCGGGCATGCTGCCGCCGCTGAGCGCGCAGGCGTGGGACCAGGAATTCGACGCCTACAAGAAGATTCCGCAATATCGCGAGATGAATGCGGGCATGAGCCTGTCTGAATTCAAGACGATCTTCTGGTGGGAGTGGGCGCATCGGCTGCTTGCGCGCAGCATCGGCGCGGTGTTCCTGCTGCCGTTTTTGTATTTCCTGATGCGCGGCGGGCTCGGTAGCGCCTTGAAGCGGCGGCTGTGGGTTCTGTTCGCACTCGGCGGATTGCAGGGCGCTGTCGGCTGGTGGATGGTGAAGTCGGGGCTGACGGCGCGCGTCTCGGTCTCGCAATATCGCCTCGCCATTCACTTTCTTCTCGCGCTGCTGATATTTTCCGCGATCGTGTGGACAATGCGCGGCCTTTCGCCGCGCGTTGCAAAAGTCGCCGCCAGCGCCAGAGCGGCGCTGACGAGCAAGATTCTGCTCGGTCTCGTGTTTCTTCAGTTGTATTTCGGCGCGCTGGTCGCGGGCCTGCGCGCGGGCAAGATCTACAACACATGGCCGGATATCGACGGCGGGTTCATTCCGCCGCTCGATCAGTTGTTCTTCGAGCAGCCGTGGTGGCGTAATTTCTTCGACAGCGCGCTGACGGTGCAGTTCACGCACCGGATGATCGCCTATACGCTGTTCGCGGTGGCGCTGTTGCATCTTATCGACGTGATCCGCAGCAAGGCGGCGACTGCCGCGATCCGCGGCGCGGCGTGGCTGATGGCGGCGATGAGCCTCCAGCTCGTAATCGGCATTTTCACGCTGCTGCATCAGGTGCCGATCTCGCTCGGCCTTCTGCATCAGGCGACCGCGATCGTGGTGTTGACGCTCGCGCTGCTGCAGGCGAACCGTCTGCACCACGCACAAAGCCCGATGGAGCAGGGACTCGTGCCTGCGCTGCAATAGCACTGGCGTTCTCGACGAATTCTAAAGCGATGGCCTCTCGCAGCCGGGTTTCGCCGTCTTTACATCCGAAAGCGCGCGCATAAAACGATTCGAGCGCTTCCGGAGTCCATTGTCGATGTCGAACGCATTCATCCAGGCCGCCGTCATTCTGCTGCGCGAGGGCCTCGAGGCCATGCTCGTGATCGCGGCGCTTGCAGCCTATCTGCGTAAGGTGGATGGCGGGCATCGCGTCGGAGCGCTTTATCTCGGTGGACTGGCGGCGGTCGGCGCGAGCCTCATCGCGGCGTGGCTGTTCGCCGTGCTCAATTCCGGCGAACACAGCGACCTGATGGAGGGCATCGTCATTCTCGTCGCTGCGGCGTTGATGCTCTATGTCAGCGGCTGGCTGTTGAACAAGCAGGACCCCAAAGGGTGGAAGGACTACCTCGCCGAAAAGGCCGATCATGCGCTGGCGAGCGATACTGGCTGGGCGGTGGGGCTTCTGGCCTTCCTCGCGGTGTTTCGCGAAGGCGCGGAAACGGTCCTGTTCATTACCGCGCTCGCCGCGACTGAAGGCGGTTGGAGCGCGGGTCTGTTTGGCGGGCTCGCTGCTGCTGCGCTCGCGCTGGCCGTACTGTTCTATTTCATCAATCTGGTCGCGCAGCGGATTCCGTTGCGGCCGCTGTTCATCGTCACCTCGGCATTCCTGTTCCTGATGGGCATTAAGTTCATCGGCGAGGCGATGCAGGAATTCCAGGAACAGGCCATCGTGCCGTTCACGCCGCTCAATGGTTTTGGCTGGATGGAAACGATCGGTCTCAACCCGACGCTCGAGGCGATCTCGGCGCAGTTGCTGGTGATCCTGTTCGCGGTAGCGACGTTCTCGATCGTCCAGCGCAACAACCGCCTCGTGCGCCGCGACAAGGCCGCCGGCGCGGCGTAATCCGCTTTCAAGATTTCAAAACAAAAAGCGACGCCAACCTTGGCGCCGCTTTTTGTCGTGTGGAATGATCCTCAGTATGGAATGTTGAGCGCCTGTTCGAGATCGGCGATCAGGTCTTCCTTGTCCTCGATGCCGATTGACAGCCGCACCACGTCGGGACCTGCGCCCGCCATGGTCTTCTGCTCGTTGGTGAGCTGGCTGTGCGTGGTCGAGGCGGGATGGATGATGAGCGAGCGGGTGTCGCCGATATTGGCGAGGTGCGAGAACAGCTTGACGTTCGAGACGAGACTCACGCCTGCCTCATATCCGCCCTTCAGTCCGAATGTGAACACCGCGCCCGCGCCTTTCGGCGTGTATTTGCGTGCGAGGTTATGATGCCGGTCGCCAGGCAGGCTCGCATAGCTGACCCACGACACCGCGGGATGCTGCGACAGCCACTCCGCGACAACCTTGGTGTTGTCGACATGGCGTTGCATGCGCAGCGCCAGCGTTTCGATGCCGGTCAGTATCATAAAGGAGTTGAACGGTGAGATCGCAGGGCCGAGATCGCGCAGCGACAGCGCGCGCATGGCTACCGCGAATGCAAAATTTCCGAATGTCTCGTGCATCTTGAGGCCGTGATATTCGGGACGCGGCTCGGTCAGAATGGGGTAGCGTCCGCTGGCCGCCCAGTTGAACGTGCCTGCGTCGACGATGATGCCGCCGAGCGAGTTACCGTGGCCGCCGAGAAACTTGGTCAGCGAATGCACGATGATGTCCGCGCCATGCTCGATCGGCTTGAGCAGATAGGGTGTGGCCAGCGTGTTGTCGACGATGAAGGGCACCTGGGCCTTGCGCGCGACTTCCGCCACCGCTTCGAGATCGGTGATCGCGCCGCCGGGATTGGCAACGGATTCCACGAAGATCGCTTTGGTCTTCGGCGACACCGCGCGCTCGAAGGTGCTTATGTCGTCGGCGTCGGCCCAGACCACGTTCCAGCCAAAACTTTTGTAGGCATGGTTGAACTGGTTGATCGATCCACCATACAGGCGACGCGAGGCGATGAACTCGTCGCCGGGCTGCAACAGGGCGTGGAACACCATCATCTGCGCCGCGTGGCCGGAGGCAGTAGCGACTGCTGCGGTACCGCCTTCCAGCGCGGCGACGCGTTCTTCCAGCACGGCCGTCGTCGGATTGCCGAGGCGCGTGTAGATGTTACCGAAAGCCTTCAGGCTGAACAGCGCGGCGGCATGATCGGCATCGTTAAAAACATAGGATGCCGTCTGGTAGATCGGCGTCACCCGCGCGCCGGTGGTCGGGTCGGGTTGGGCACCGGCATGAACGGCAAGGGTGGAGAAGCCCGGCAATTGTTCAGTCATGCATTCCTCTTCGCGATAATTGGACCGCACACGATGGAACGGTGGCGGTATTTGGTGCATTCGGTGCCGAATGATCTTCGGCAATACTAACGGGCATATTCATTTTTGGCCTCGATGCACGTATTTCATCCTTGTTTTTATTGTCGCACTGCGGTGATACAGCCGTCACAAAGAGAGTTGGGAACGGAACAGACCGCATGACAAATGCGAAGATGACGGTGGCTGAACTTGAAGCGTTCCTGCATCGTGAGTTTCCTCAGGCCTTCAGTGCGGGCGAAATTCAGATCGAAAGCGCAGACGGGACCAGCAGTCTGCTGCGTCAGCCCTATAGCGAGCAAATGCTGCGTCCCGGCGGTACCGTATCGGGACCGACGCTGATGGCGCTGGCTGACTTCGCGATGTACGTGGCTCTGCTGTCGGCGATCGGCCCGGTCGGCCTGGCTCTTACGACCAATCTCACCATCAACTTCCTGCGCAAGGGCCAGCCGGGGCAGGACATCGTCGCGGCGGCGCGGCTCATCAAGGTCGGCAAGCGGCTGGCGTTTGGCGAAGTGAACCTGCTGTCGGGCACGTCTCCCGATCCAATCGCTCATGCAAGCGCGACTTACTCCATTCCAAATTCTAAGTGATTTTTAAGGTATTATAACACCTTATTTATAAACCATTGTTTTATAAGGTGTTATTTTCACAGGCGGGCGTTGACGGGCGAGGGGGCGTTCTCTAGAAACACGCTCAGTCCGGCGACAACGCCGCACGATATTTTTCACGGATATCTCACATGAAGACGTTTTCGGCGAAACCGGCCGAGGTCAACAAGAAGTGGGTGATCATCGACGCCAAGGGTCTGGTCGTCGGTCGTCTCGCCACCTTGGTCGCGATGCGTTTGCGCGGCAAGCACCTGCCGACCTACACCCCCCACGTTGATTGCGGTGACAACGTCATCATCATCAACGCCGCGCATGTCGTGCTCACCGGCCGTAAGCGCGACAATAAGGTTTACTACAACCACACCGGCTTCATCGGCGGCATCAAGGAACGCACCGCGAAGTCGATCCTCGAAGGGCGCTTCCCCGAGCGCGTCGTGGAGAAGGCAGTGGAGCGCATGATTCCGCGCGGCCCGCTCGGCCGCATCCAGATGGGCAACTTGCGTGTCTACGCCGGTGCGGAGCATCCGCATGAGGCCCAGAGCCCGGAAGTCGTCGATATCGCTTCTCTGAACCGCAAGAACACGAGGGCCGCGTAATGTCCGATACCATGCAGTCCCTCGATCAGCTGTCGTCGCTGAAGACCGCGGCGCCTGACGCTCCGAAGCGCGAAAAGAAGGTCGACAAGCAGGGCCGTGCCTATGCCACCGGCAAGCGTAAGGACGCGGTTGCCCGCGTCTGGATCAAGCCCGGCTCCGGCAAGGTCACCGTCAACACCCGCGACGTCGAAACCTATTTCGCACGTCCCGTTCTGCGCATGCTGATTCAGCAGCCGATCGTCGCCGCGGCCCGCCAGGGCCAGTACGACGTGGTCGCCACCGTCGCCGGCGGCGGTCTGTCGGGACAGGCGGGCGCTGTGCGCCACGGCATCTCGAAGGCGCTGACGCACTTCGAGCCCGATCTGCGCGGCGTGCTCAAGAAGGGTGGTTTCCTCACCCGTGACTCCCGTGTCGTCGAGCGTAAGAAGTACGGCAAGGCCAAGGCCCGCCGGTCCTTCCAGTTCTCGAAGCGCTAAAACTTCAATCAATTTGTCTGCAATCGCAGACGGTCTCAAAGGGCGCCTTCGGGCGCCCTTTTTGCTGGGCGGATGGTTCCAAATCTCAGCAAACTATCAACAATTTTCGGGAAAACTTGCTGCGACGGACAAACCAACCGCCAATATCCGTCTGGTAATTCCATCCTGCTGAGAGAGCTATTCCGGTTCCTCCAGCGGAGCTTCCGCCCGTATGCCCGGCACCAGCCTGTCACTCGATATTTCAACCCTTTATCTGGTTGCAACGTTCGTCGCCGCGATGCTTGGCGCGCTGCTGATGTTTTTCTGGCGACAGGAAAAGATCGAGGCGCTCGGCTGGTGGGGCGCGGCCTATCTGCTCGGCGCGGCATCGATCGCGCTGTGGATCGCAGGCGGCGAGAATCTCGGCTTCGGATTGCTGCTCGCGGTCAACGCGGTCGGTTTCATCGCCTGCGGCCTGGTGTGGGATGCCGCGCGGGTATTTCACGGCCGCGCGCCGAGCATCATCGGCGTCGTCGCCGGCGCCATTGTCTGGATTGCCGCCGTGGTGCTGGCCGATCCGCTGTCGGCGCATACGCGTCTCCTTCTCGGTGCGGGTATCGTCGCAGTCTATGCCGCGCTCACGGCAGCGGAGCTGTGGCGCGAACGGCGCAAATCGATGCGCTCGCGCTGGCCCGCGATTTTCGTGCCGGTGCTGCATGGCGCGGTGCTGGTCCTGCCGGTTATCATCGGCGACGTCATGGATGGACCGGGCACCGATCCGCATGCTGCGATCTGGGTTGCCATATTCGCCGCCGAACTGGTGTTTTATGCCATCGGCACGGTGTTCATCATTTTCATGCTGGTGTCGGAGCGCACATTGGCGGTTCACAAGACCGCCGCTTCGGTCGATCCGCTCACGGGGCTGCTCAATCGCCGCGGGTTCAGCGAGGCGACTGCCCGCATGATCGAGCGCGAGGCCAAGGCCGGGCGGTCGATTACGGTGATGATTTTCGATCTCGACCACTTCAAGTCGGTCAATGACACCTTCGGTCATGCCGCGGGCGACGACGTGCTCAAGGTGTTCGCGAACGCCGCGGTTGGAGCACTGCGCATCACCGATCTGCTCGGCCGCGTTGGCGGCGAGGAATTCGCAGCACTGCTGCCGTGTTCGATGGATGAAGCCCTGGTGGCTGCCGAGCGGGTTCGCGAGGCGTTCGAGCAATCGGGCGTGACGATCGACGATGTTCCGCTCGCCACCACCGTCAGCATCGGCGTCGCGGGCGGCCCTGCGAACACCGAACTCGACGTGCTGATGGCGTCGGCCGACACCGCGCTCTATCGCGCCAAGCGCGGCGGCCGTAACCGCGTCGAGGCCGTGCTCGAAGAGCCGCTGGTGCTCGACCACGCCCGCCGTGGCGGTATGAGCCAGACAGCGCGTCCGGAGAAAGAGGCGGTGCACGCTTTTGTCTCGGAAGCGCACGCCTGAGCGAATAATTCGCGGCTGACCCTAACGGTCTGTTTACCATGCAGCCCCTAGCATGGATGCATGATCGACCGCGCTCGCAACGATATCTCCGCTCTCGAAGCCGCCGCCACGTCGGCCCGCGCAGGCTTTGCCTGCATGTTCTCGACCTCCGATGAGTATGAGCGGGCGCTGATCGCCGAGCGTCGCGCGCAAGGCCGTTATCAGCAGACGCGGGACTGGCAGCCTGTGCTGCTTCTGGGCGGGGTGTTCATCCTATCCGGCATTCTGCTGGTCGCGTTGTAAGGCGCATCCCCGATTTTGACTTGATCCGGCGGTTGTCCGTCCGCTACAGCCTCCTGCAGCCACAGGGGAGAGCCGATGATTACCGAAGTCGTGCAGATTGACGTCAAGCCGGGTCAGGAAAAGGATTTCGAGCAGGCGGTTGAGATGGCGCAGACCATCTTCAAGCGCAGCAAGGGCTGGAAGAGCCTCGAAATCCATCGCTCGATCGAAAAGCCATCGCGCTACCGGCTGTTCATCAAGTGGGAGACGTTGGAAAACCACACCGTGGATTTCCGCGAGGGACCAAATTTCACCGAATGGCGCGCGCTGGTCGGGCCGCATTTCGCGGCCCCGCCGGAAGTCGAACATATGACGGCGGTGGGCAAGTACTGACGCGCCGTCTGGCGTTGCCGCTCACGCTTCGATGGCCTTCGGTCGATCCTCGCGCAGATAGACGAGGATCACCTTGACGACGGCCATCACCGGCAGCGCCAGAGCCAAGCCCCACACGCCGAACACCACGCCGAGCAGGATCTGGAACGCGAACAGCGTCGCCGGCGGGATATCGATCGCCTCGCGCTGGATGATCGGCGTGAGGATGTAGCTTTCCAGCGCATGCACGCCGAACAGTAGCACGAACGCGCTGCCGACCGCGACCCAGCCTGACGAGATGCTCGCCAGCACGATGATGAGGCCGCCGAGCAGGGCGCCCACCGTCGGAATGAAGGTCAGCAACCCGGCCTGGACGCCGAGGATGAACGCGCCGGGAATGCCGATCACCAGCAGGCCGAGCCAAGTCACCACGAACACCACCGTCATGGTGATCATCTGTGCGATCAGCCAGCGTTCCAGCGTCGAACCGATGCGGTCGATGACGGTCTCCATTTGCGAACGGATCGCCTTCGGAGACATGGCGACGAGGCCCTTGCGGTAGATTCCGGGCTGTGCGGCGAAGGCAAGCCCGAGAAACAGCACGATGAAGAAGTTTCCGACCGCGCCGACGGTGCCGAGGATGAGCTTCAGCGTCTGGCTGACGATCGCACCGCCGCCTGATGCGAGTGCGCCCGCGCTCGGCAGGTTGTGCTGCATGTTGGGCAAGGTGGTCGTGCTTGCCGGCGTTGTGGTGGTGCGGGGCGTGTTCGCCGAAATGGTGTTGAGATCAAGATAGCTCGCATCAATGCCATGCGATTCCAGGAACGTCTTGAGATTCACGATCTGCGATTTGATCGTGCCGCTCAGCGCGGTCGCCTGTTGGGCGATAGTGGAGCCGCCGAGCGTGAAGATACCGGCCATCATCGCCGCGAGCAGCAGGCAGATCAGGAGGAGGCGCGCCGCGTGCGGCCCCGGCATCACCTTCTTGAGCTGGTTCGTCATCGCGGTCAGCGCCACGCCGAGCAGCACGCCGGAGAAGATCAGGAACAGGGTCGCGGCGAATTCCCAGGCGAAGACCAGGAGCGCGGCGAAGCTGACGGCCAGAATGCCGCCGACGGCGATGGCCCAGGCGAGATCCTGACGCTGGTTTTTCCGTTCGGTTGAAACGCTCACGGGCGATCCTTTTGAAGAACTGTTGCGATGCACTTTTTCTGAAAGGCCGCGGCGGATCAAGGGAGCCTGCAATACCTTTAGGTCGCTGTGCTCCCTTGGCGCGGGATAACAGCGAAAACGATCTTGGCTTGCGGCGTGACTTAAATTGTAATAATCGAAGTTACATGAAAAAGGACAGCCGCCTGTCCTCGGTCCTTCATGCGCTGCTGCACATGATCGGGCACGGGGAGCCGATGACATCGGAGAAACTTGCCGAGTGCATGGACACCAATCCGGTGGTCGTGCGCCGCACGATGGGCCTGTTGCGAAAGGCGGGGATCGTGACCTCGGCGCGAGGACATTCGGGCGGATGGCGAATCCGCGCCGATCTGGAAAGTGTCACGCTGCGCGATCTGCACCATGTGCTTGGCGAGCCCGCGATCTTTGCGATCGGCAACCGCAATGAGACGCCGGAGTGTCTTGTCGAACAGGCCGTCAACGCGGCGTTGGGCGAGGCATTCAGGGAGACCGAAGCGTTGCTGCTTGAGCGGTTCGCCAACGTCACCCTTGCCGATCTGGTTGGCGACCTGGGACGCCGTCATGCGGCGTGGCGCAAAAGAAAGGGATAATCGTGCAGTACGATGTGATCGTGATTGGCGGCAGCTATGCCGGGATGGCTGCCGCCTTGCAGTTACTGCGTGCGCGGCGAAGCGTTCTGGTGATCGATGCGGGCAAACGGCGCAACCGTTTTGCTGCTCATTCGCACGGATTTCTCGGGCAGGATGGAGCAAGCCCCGCAGAGATCGCGCGCGCGGCGCGGGAGCAGCTTCATGCCTATCCGACGCTGACGTGGATCGAAAACACCGTCGAGGCGGCGGCGGGAGAGAAGGATTCTTTCACTGTGACGACCGTCGACGGTGCCCGCCACGAAGGACGCAGGCTGCTGTTTGCCATCGGTGTCGGCGATAGGCTGCCGGAGATCGAAGGATTGGCAGACCGCTGGGGCAGAAGCGTCTTTCATTGTCCGTACTGCCATGGATACGAACTCGATCGCGGAGCCATCGGCGTGATCGCGACCGGCCCGATGTCGGTGCATCAGGCTCAGTTGATACCGGAGTGGGGGACGGTGACGTTTCTGACGAACGATGCGCTTACGCTTGATGAGGTGATGCGCGCCGACCTGATCGCGCGCGGCGTGACAATTGAAGAAACTCCAATCCAGCGTCTCGACGGCGAGGCGGACGTTGTGCTCGCCGACGGGCGTCGTCTTGCGTTCGCGGGATTGTTCACGGCATCGCGGAATTCGCCGTCCACGCCGATTGCATCGTCACTCGGTTGTGCGTTGGCTGAAACGCCTTTTGGCAGCCAGATTGGTGCCGACAATATGAAGGAGACCAATGTTCCGGGCGCGTTTGCGTGCGGCGATGTTGCGCGGGTTCCTCACTCCGTGTCGCTCGCCGTTGCGGACGGCGCATGGGCAGGCGCCACCATCCACCGCTCGTTGGTGTTTTGATCAGGCTGAACCTGCAAGGTCGGGATGAAAGAAAAGGGCGCCCCGAGGGACGCCCTTTGTTTTTGATGACGATGCGGCCAACGCCGCTGCCGCTTACAGCGAGTAGTAAAGCTCGAACTCGACCGGATGCGGGGTCATTTCGTAGCGCTCGACTTCGGTCATCTTCAGCTCGATGAAGCTATCGATGAAGTCGTCGTCGAACACGCCGCCGGCCTTAAGGAACGCGCGGTCCTTGTCGAGGCTTTCCAGCGCTTCGCGCAGCGAACCGCACACCGTCGGAATGGTCTTCAGCTCTTCCTTCGGCAGATCGTAGAGGTCCTTGTCCATCGCCGGACCCGGATCGATCTTGTTCTTGATGCCATCGAGGCCGGCCATCAGCATCGCAGCGAAGGCGAGGTAGGGGTTCGCCATCGGATCGGGGAAACGCACCTCGACGCGCTTGGCCTTCGGCGACGTCGTGTAGGGGATGCGGCAGGAGGCCGAACGGTTGCGTGCCGAATAGGCGAGCAGCACCGGCGCTTCATAACCCGGCACCAGACGCTTGTAGGAGTTGGTCGACGGGTTGGTGAAGGCGTTGATCGCCTTGGCGTGCTTGATGATGCCGCCGATGTAGTGGAGGCAGTTGTCCGACAGGTCAGCGTACTTGTTGCCGGCGAAGGTCGGCTTGCCGTCCTTCCAGATCGACTGATGCACGTGCATGCCCGAGCCGTTGTCGCCATAGACCGGCTTCGGCATGAAGGTGGCGGTCTTGCCGTAGATGTGCGCGACCTGATGGATGCAGTACTTGTAGATCTGCATCTGGTCGGCCATCAGCGTCAGGGTGTCGAACTTCATGCCGAGCTCGTGCTGGGCAGAAGCGACTTCATGGTGATGCTTTTCGACCTTCACGCCCATGCGCGCCATCGCGCCGAGCATTTCGGAACGCATGTCCTGGATCGAATCCTGCGGCGGCACCGGGAAGTAACCTGCCTTGGTGCGGATGCGGTGGCCGAGGTTGCCGCCTTCATACTCGGTGTCCGAGTTGGTCGGCAGTTCGGAGGAGTCGAGCTTGAAGCCGGTGTTGTACGGCGTGGTCTGGAAACGCACGTCGTCGAACACGAAGAACTCGGCTTCCGGGCCGACGAAAACGGTGTCGCCCACGCCCATCGACTTCACCATGGCTTCCGCCTTCTTGGCGATGCCGCGCGGGTCGCGGTTGTAGGGCTGGCCGGTCGACGGCTCGAGAATGTCGCAGGTGATGACCATGGTGGTCTCGGCGAAGAACGGATCGATCGTCGCGGTCACCGGGTCGGGCATCAGCGTCATGTCGGACTCGTTGATGGCCTTCCAGCCGGCAATCGAGGAGCCGTCGAACATCGTGCCTTCGGAGAAGATTTCTTCGTCGATCATCGAGACGTCGAAGGTGACGTGCTGCCACTTGCCGCGCGGATCGGTGAAACGCAGGTCGACGTACTTCACGTCGTTGTCCTTGATGGCCTTCAGGACGTCTTGGGCGGTCTTCATGTAAACCCCTTGTGCTACTTGGATGGGATGATTGTTGGGATGAGGTCGTCCGGCTGGATGCGGCAAGCGGAGCCGGGCGGGTGATGGTTGGTCAGATGGCGTCGACACCGGACTCTCCGGTGCGGATGCGGATGGCCTCCTCGATGTTGGAGACGAAAATCTTGCCGTCGCCAATGCGCCCGGTCTGCGCGGCGCGGCGGATGGCGTCGATGGCTTTGTCGACGAGGTCGTCGCCGATCACGATCTCGATTTTGACCTTCGGCAGGAAGTCGACGATGTACTCCGCGCCCCGGTACAGTTCGGCGTGGCCCTTCTGCCGGCCGAAGCCCTTGGCCTCGGTCACGGTGATGCCTTGAAGGCCGACTTCCTGAAGGGCTTCCTTCACCTCATCGAGCTTGAAAGGCTTGATGATCGCCTCGATTTTTTTCACCTGCACGTCTCCGGCATTTCAGAACTCAAGTGCCGGCGATGCGGCACGACCAGTTCGGGGCCGCTGGGCGGCCTCGTTCGCTGGCCCCTTAAAAGCAGAGTCCGTGCCAACTGGCGCGGCTGTCGATTGTATTGGATTATCAAACTGTTAATGTCGGGAGCGAGGACGTCGGCAGGATTTCCGGCAAAGGCCGTGGCGTTAAAATATGCAACTGCACAGTTTTAAGGCAGGTGCCATGCCGCTGCTTTGGGCGGTGGTGCCTGCGAGACGGGCGGTATTGGGCGACGGACGACCATGGAACTCCTGAGCGTAGCCGAAATGACCTGCGCCGACGCACTCGCGGTGAAGGCGGGCGTCGACAGTTTCACGCTGATGCAACGCGCGGGGCAGGCGGTGGCGGCGGCCGCGCAGATGCTCGCTCCCGCCGGTGACATCGTGGTGGTGGCCGGACCCGGCAACAATGGCGGTGATGGTTTCATCGCGGCCACTGATCTCGCCGCGCGCGGCCGCAATGTCGCGGTCGCGTTGTTGGGCAAATTGGACTCGCTGAAGGGCGATGCGGCGCGCGCCGCGAAGGCGTGGCACGGTCCGCTGCTGCCATTCGCGCCCCAATCGCTCGGCAAGCCTGCGCTCATTATCGATGCGTTGTTCGGCGCGGGGCTCGACCGCGAGGTCAAGGACGAGCCACGCGTGATGATCGAGGCGATTAACGCCAGCGGCGCACTGGTCGTCGCGGTCGATCTGCCGAGCGGCATCAGCGGCGACAGCGGCGCGGTGATGGGCGTTGCGGTGAAGGCCACCCGCACCGTGACATTCTTCCGCAGAAAGCCCGGCCATCTGCTGCTGCCCGGCCGGCTGTATTGCGGCGAGGTAAAAGTCGCCGATATCGGCATTCCGCCGAGTGTATTGGACGTCATTCATCCGAAGACATTCGAGAACATTCCGGCGTGGTGGCGCGGCCATTTTCCCGTGCCCGGCGTCGCCGGTCATAAATACGGGCGTGGCCATGCGGTGGTGATGTCGGGCGGCATGTCGGAAACCGGCGCCGCACGGCTCTCGGCGCGGGCGGCGTTACGCGCGGGCGCAGGGCTCGTCACAGTTGCCTCGCCGCGCGATGCGCTGGCGGTGAATGCGGCCGAGCTGACCGCCGTGATGGTGCGCGAGATCGGCACGGCCATCGATTTCGCGACATATCTTGAGGACAGCCGACTCAATGCCTGCGTTCTCGGTCCCGGAGCGGGCGTTGGCCTGCGCACGCGTGACATGGTGCTGACGGCGTTGTCGGGACCGCGCGGCGTCGTGCTCGATGCTGACGCGTTGACGAGTTTCGCTGACGAGCCGCAGACGCTGTTCGATGCCATCGCGTCGCAGCCCGGCGCGCAGGCCGTGCTGACGCCGCATGAAGGCGAGTTCGCGAGACTGTTTTCATCTCTCGCTGACAAGGATCACGTGCTCTCGAAACTGGAGCGGGCGCGGCTTGCCGCACGCGAGTCGAATGCTGTGGTGCTCATCAAGGGTGCCGACACCGTGGTCGCCGCTCCCGACGGGCGGGCATCGATCGCGGAGAATGCGCCGCCCTGGCTTGCGACAGCAGGGGCAGGTGACGTGTTGTCGGGGATGATCGGCGGGATGCTGGCGCAGCGCGTGCCTGCATTCGAGGCGGCGTCCATCGCGGTGTGGATGCACGGCGAGGCCGCGCGCATGTTCGGTCCCGGCCTGATCGCAGAAGATCTCGCGGACGTGCTGCCGAATGTGTTTCGCGATCTCTATCGCCGGTTTGAGGTGAGCCTTTAGCCGACCTCGTACCAGCCGAGTCGTCGCGGCGAATTCCACTTCGTGCCCATGCACTGCATCAGCCACTTGCCGGGAAACGCGGCGTTGAATGCGATGCGCTGGGTCTGGCCGGGATTGAACGCCAGCGTGTCGAGCCAGTAGGGCTTCCAGCCGTCGTCGAGACGGTCGAGCAACCGGAAATGATGGCCGTGCAGGTGGAACGTCGCGGCCGAGGCGCCCGGCGGATTGGTGATCGCAAGCACGACGGTGCGGTTGGCGGTGGTCCGAAAGACCGGCGGTAGAGTCGGATCGAACGCAATCGCGGGAAGCCATTGTCCGCGTTCGAGCGACAGATCAACGCGCTGCGCGTTCTTCAGGTCGATCCGAGACGGCGGCGGTGGAGAGGCTACGGGCGGAGTAAGCGGCTTCGCACGCGAGGGCGCAGAAAACGATGTGACGACATGGCTGATCGGCATCGGCTTGGTGCCGTCGTGCAGGAGAATGTCGTTACGCGTGCCGACCGGCTGTGTCGCATCAAGCAGGGCATCGACGCGGCTTCCGGGGGCGAGCACGATCTGGCCATCACGGGCCACGAACGACTCGGCCGGCTGACTGTCGACGGAGACGACGGTTATGGCGCAATCGACAAATTTCAGGGCGATGACGCTGCGTTGGCAGCCGTTGACCAGCCGCAGCCGTACGCGCTCGTTGGGGCGTACGGTGATGTCATGGGTGATCCTGCGGTTGATCGTATAAAGCGAGGGCACGTTTCCACTGTCGCGGCCGGCAACCTGCGCCACACCGTCCGCGCCAATTTTCCAGTCTTCGATCAGCAGCACGTCGTCACGGTCGGCGCCGAACGTCTCGCCGCCTTCGATCACCAGGACGCGCGGCAGGGCCGGGCGATCGTCGTCACCAGACAACAGTCTCGGATCGATCAGGAAAGTCCCGGGCTGGGAAGGCAGGTCATATGCGGCCGTGCCGCCATGGGGAGTGAGGGGTGGCTGCGCCAGCAGCGGTTCCATGCTGGCAGCTCCGTCGAGGCCATGGAAGGTCATGGCCACCGGCTGGACCGTGTCGTTTGTGAAGGCGATCCGGAGCGGGGGACTGCCTGAAAAGCGTGTGGCGGGAAGGCCGTCGCCCAGTTGCCAGACCGGCGTCGCCGTCCCCTCGGTGTGCAGATACAGCGATTGGGGAGCGAATCGCAGGACGACGGGGCTTCCCGGCTTGCGGGCAGGAAGGGTTTGCGCTCGACCGGGCGCCACCAATGCAGGGCTGACCGCTGCCCCTGCGAGGGCTCCCAGAAAACGACGCCGCGGATACGAAAACGATAACAGCCTCATGGGCGATGGGGACCACTTTCGGGGAGCTGAGTAAAGCCGTCAGGGCTGCGACGGATAGCGCTTTTTGCTCGATCCCGAGCGGAGAGGGATAATAGGCAGACGCTTTCAGCGCCAAAGGTTTTCTTCCGATAAGACCGTCTTGGCATTTTCGCCGTCGTTGGGACCGATTGGCAGTCTCTTCCTCTGCACGGGCGTTTGCTTGACAGGCAGGCGTCGGGCACATGAGCTACGGTTTATCGCGAACTGGAATGTATTGATGGCGTTCACCTGGAATTGGTTCGGTCTGTCGAGGCCAAATTGCCCCCAGCCCTTGGAGGTTGTTCAGGAACGCAGTCAGTGGGAGAAATTCCTTACTTCGCCCAAATATCTGGAAGCCGTCGGCCACGATGCAAATGTCGTCAGACAACATTGCCGTGAAAAAGAGTGGACCTTCACCGGCTATTCGAAACCGGCAGAGCGAAAGGTCGAGTTCAGCGTCGATCTGAACTGGGGAGGGCAAGGTGAGGAGGGAAGTTACGCTCCTAATCTGAGAGAACAGCTCGCCTGCCCGAAAACCCGACTGAATAACCGGCAGAGGCTTATTGCAGCTCTCATTCAGGATCAGGTTTATAGAGCTAAGCGATTGATCAATATATATTTTATGGAAGAAATCACGCCGATTTACAATTGGGCCCGAAGTAGCCTCAAGAACGTCAACTCGATCGTCGGCAGCGAATACCTCGGTCCTGAGTTTGGGCCCGGCGAGTTCGTGAAGGGTGTGCATCACGAGGACGTCCACAATCTGAGCTATCGCGACGCGTCGTTCGATCTGATCGTGAGCAACGATGTGTTCGAACACATCCCCTCGCCACCACTGGCGTTCAAGGAATGCCACAGGGTTCTGAGGACGGGCGGCGAGATGATTATGACGACGCCGTTTTTCTGGAAAAACGACCAGAGCATTTGTCGTGCTGCCTTCGGGGAAAACGGCATCCAGCACCATCTTCCGGCTGTTTATCACGGCAATCCCATGTCAGCGGAGGGGTCGCTCGTTTTCTATGATTTTGGGTGGGACATTCTCGAAATGGCGACCTCAGCCGGTTTTTCGCGAAGCGTTGTTGAGTTCCACCATGCTCCGGCCTTCGGCCATCTCACGGTGCAGCCGGTTTTTCGCTTCAGCAAATAGCACCCGAACCGCAGGTTCCAGGCCGGAGCCGAGTGGGTGAGGCGGGTGGAAATCCCGGCCGTCCCGGCCGCTGAGCGGGCGGTCCGGCTGCGACGGACGGTGCTTTTTTTCTTGCCGCGATTGGCCGGCACCATGTTATAAGCCCGCCGCTCGCGGCTGTGCCGGGACACTAAACGATGTGTGCTGCGCGCTCGTGGCGGAACTGGTAGACGCGCTGGGTTTAGGTTCCAGTGTCGAAAGATGTGGGGGTTCGAGTCCCTCCGAGCGCACCACCGTTATTTGCGCCCCCGGTTTCGGCAAAGACGTTCACGCCCGCCATGACTGGACTTGGCAGCTGAGAGACGCGGTACTGAGGTATTTGGACTTTCCACGATGCGGCCTCGCGCGGCATCCCAACAACGACAACAGCCGATATTGGATCGGCAAGCCGGAAGAAGATTGACGCTATGCAGGTGAATGAAACCCTTTCCGAGGGACTTAAGCACGAATTCCAGATCAGCATTCCGGCCGCGGAAATCGATGCCAAGGTGAACGAGCGCCTCATTGGCATGAAGGACAAGGTCCGCATCAACGGCTTCCGCCCCGGCAAGGTGCCGGTCGCGCATCTCAAGAAGGTTTACGGTAAGTCGGTTGCAGCCGAGACCCTCGAGGAGACGATCCGCGAGACCAACCAGAAGATCTTCACCGATCGCGGCTTCCGCCTCGCCAACGAGGCCAAGGTGACGATGCCGACCGATCAGGCCGAGATCGAGGGCATTCTCGATGGCAAAAAGGACCTGAACTACTCGGTCGCCATTGAAGTCGTGCCGCCGATCACGCTGGCCGATTTCAAGGCCTTCAAGGTTGAGAAGCACGTTGCCGAAGTCACCGACGCCGATCTCGACGAGGCGCTCAAGCGCGTCGCCGACCAGAGCCGCCCGTATGCGGCCAAGGCGGAAGGTGCCAAGGCCGAGAAGGATGACCGCGTCACCGTGTCCTTCAAGGGCACCATCGACGGCGTGGCATTCGATGGCGGCACCGGCAGCGATATTCCTGTCGTGCTCGGCTCCAACACCTTCATTCCGGGATTTGAGGATCAGCTCGCCGGCATCGGCACTGGCGAAACCCGTACCCTGAAGGTGCAGTTCCCCAAGAACTATGGCGCGGCAAATCTCGCCGGCAAGGATGCCGAGTTCGAGACCATCGCGACGCTGATCGAGTCTCCGCAGGAAGCCAAGATCGACGACGAATTCGCCAAGACCCTCGGTCTGGAGTCGCTCGACAAGCTTAAGGAAGCGATGCGCGAGCGCCTGACGCAGGAGTTCGCTGGTGCGACGCGCCAGCGGCTGAAGCGCGAACTGCTCGACCGTCTCGACGAAACCCACAAGTTCGATCCGCCGGAATCGCTCGTCAACGACGAGTTCGACCTGATGTGGAACTCGATCAAGTCGGAAATGGATTCCTCCGGCAAGACGTTTGCCGATGAGGACACCACCGAGGAGAAGGCGAAGGAAGACTATCGCAAGATCGCCGACCGCCGCGTGCGGCTTGGCCTCGTGCTCTCCGAGATCGGCGACAAGAACAAGATCACTGTCACCGACGACGAGGTGAGCCGCGCCGTGATCGATCGCGCCCGCCAGATGCCGGGTCGGGAGAAGGAAGTCTGGGATTACTATCGCAGCAATCCGGGCGCCGTCGCGCAGCTCCGCGCGCCGATCTTCGAGGACAAGGTCGTCGATTTCATCCTCGAGCTTGCGCAGGTCACCGAGAAGAAGGTGTCCCGCGAGGAACTGCTCAAGGAAGAAGACGACAAGACCGCCGCCTGATCGCGCGTCTTTTGAAGGCAATTCCGGATCGCCCCCGCGCAGGTGGGGGCGATCCCATTTTATGGACCCCGATCCGGCTCTTTTGTTAACCTCACTCCCGGTGAGTGCTTCGTTTCGCCCGCCGAATCGGCTTGAACATCCCTTGCCGGAGAGCAATCCTCGCTTATCTTGGCCGGGACGGGCGTTGAGCCCTTTCACGAATTTCCCGAAAACCTTCAGGTGACGAATGCGCGATCCGGTTGAAACCTACATGAACCTTGTGCCGATGGTGGTCGAGCAGACCAATCGCGGCGAGCGGGCCTACGACATCTTCTCGCGCCTTCTGAAGGAGCGCATCATTTTCCTGACCGGGCCGGTCGAGGACGGCATGGCGACCCTCGTTGTCGCCCAGCTTCTGTTCCTCGAAGCCGAGAACCCGAAGAAGGAAATCTCGATGTACATCAATTCGCCGGGTGGCGTGGTGACGTCGGGCCTTGCGATCTACGACACCATGCAGTTTATCCGTCCGCCGGTCTCGACGCTCTGCACCGGGCAGGCGGCCTCGATGGGCTCGCTGCTGCTCGCCGCTGGCGAGAAGGACATGCGCTTCTCGTTGCCGAATTCGCGCATCATGGTTCACCAGCCGTCGGGCGGTTTCCAGGGGCAGGCGACCGACATCATGCTTCACGCGCAGGAAATCCTGAATCTGAAGAAGCGGTTGAACGAGATTTACGTCAAGCACACCGGGCAGGATTACAAGACGATCGAGGATGCGCTGGAACGCGACAACTTCCTCACCGCCGACAAGGCCCGCGATTTCGGCATCGTCGACAAGGTAATCGACAGGCGGCCGGAAGATCCGGTGGCCAAGGCTGCTTGATAAAGGGCTAGTTGATAGGGGCTCCTTGAGGCGATTCTGCCTCTCATTTGCAACCGGGGCGGTAGCCCCGTTTCCAAATGGCGGGTGTTCCAGATTTCTCGTGTCATTCCCGCAACGCCGGGGTGAAATCACGGTTTGATGGTCGTGAAATCGCGACAAATCAGGCTAGACTCGGGAAATCACCCTTCCGGGGGTTAGTGAATTCTTGATCCTCGGATGTCAGCATGGTTCGCTGGCAGGGTTGAGTCAGGTTCGGATCAGGATTCGGTGAGGGTCACGATTCGGGCATATCTCGAATGCAACGTCTTTCTGGTACGGGTTTTGCTCCTATCTCCAGTCGAGGGCGGGGCAGCCGGACGGAAAGCGGAAGACGGAGACAGGAATGAGCAAGGTCGGTACAGGCGACTCGAAGAACACTCTCTATTGCTCATTCTGCGGAAAGAGCCAGCACGAGGTCCGCAAGCTGATCGCGGGCCCGACCGTGTTTATCTGCGATGAGTGCGTCGAACTGTGCATGGATATCATCCGTGAGGAGAACAAGTCCTCACTCGTGAAGTCGCGTGACGGAATCCCGACGCCGAAGGAAATCTGCAAGGTGCTCGACGACTACGTCATCGGGCAGAACCATGCGAAGAAGGTGCTCTCGGTCGCGGTGCACAACCACTACAAGCGGCTGAACCACCAGACCAAGCACAACGACGTCGAACTCGCGAAGTCGAACATCCTCCTGATCGGCCCCACGGGCTCGGGCAAGACGCTGCTCGCGCAGACGCTCGCCCGTATCCTCGACGTGCCGTTCACGATGGCGGATGCGACGACGCTGACCGAAGCCGGTTATGTCGGCGAGGATGTCGAGAACATCATTCTCAAGCTCTTGCAGGCCGCCGACTACAACGTCGAGCGCGCGCAGCGCGGCATCGTCTACATCGACGAAATCGACAAGATCTCGCGCAAGTCCGACAACCCCTCGATTACCCGCGATGTGTCGGGCGAGGGCGTGCAGCAGGCGCTGCTGAAGATCATGGAAGGCACGGTCGCCAGCGTTCCTCCGCAAGGCGGAAGAAAGCATCCGCAGCAGGAGTTCCTGCAGGTGGATACGACCAACATCCTCTTTATCTGCGGCGGTGCGTTCTCCGGGCTCGAGAAGATCATCTCCTCGCGCGGGCGCACCACCTCGATCGGGTTCGCGGCCAGCGTGCTCGCGCCGGAGGATCGCCGTACCGGTGAAATCTTCCGTGAGGTCGAGCCTGAGGATCTGTTGAAGTACGGTCTCATCCCCGAGTTCGTCGGCCGTCTGCCCGTCGTGGCGACGCTGGAGGATCTCGACGAGGCCTCGCTCAAGAAGATTCTGGTCGAGCCGAAGAACGCGCTGGTGAAACAATACCAGCGTCTGTTCGAGATGGAGAACATCGAGCTGACCTTCGCCGATGAGGCTTTGGGCGCAGTCGCGCGCAAGGCGATCGAGCGCAAGACCGGTGCGCGCGGGTTGCGCTCCATTCTGGAGAGCATTCTGCTCGAGACGATGTTCGATCTGCCGGGTCTCGAAGGCGTCGAGGAGGTCGTGATCTCGCGCGAAGTGGTGGAGGCGACCGCACGGCCGCTCTACATCTACGCCGATCGTACCGACCGGGCAGGCGAGAACAGCGCAAGCGCGTAAGTTTCGTCTCTGGAACCCATCTATTCAGGCGGCCGCCGGTTTTCCGGCGGCCGTTTTTGATTCGTGCGGAGCGCAAAAACACCTTCTGTTATCGGTGTTTGTCAGCCGCTTGACACCCCTATGGGGGATAGCCACCTAATGGTTTGCGGCGAGGTCTGTCGAATGGCAGATTCGCCGTAAACAATGCCCGGAAGGAAAGGCCGCCATGCGCGGATGGCTCATTCGAGCCCTTGGCTTTCCGGTTACTCTGCACCTTGTTGCGGTTGCATCGCTCGATGGACTGCGCGCAAGGGGGCGCAATGAAAAGGAAGTAAGGGCATGACTGCCTCGACCAAGCCTCGTCCGACCATCGTCGCCGGTGAAAGCCACCAGTATCCGGTTTTGCCGCTGCGCGACATCGTTGTCTTCCCGCACATGATCGTGCCGCTCTTTGTCGGCCGCGAGAAATCCATTCGCGCGCTCGAAGACGTGATGAAGAACGACGCGCTGATTTTGCTGGCGACGCAGAAGAATGCCTCCGATGACGATCCGGCGGCGGATTCGATCTATGAGATCGGCACGCTTGCAAGCGTGCTGCAGCTTCTCAAGCTGCCCGATGGCACCGTGAAGGTGCTGGTCGAGGGATTGGATCGCGCGCGCGTCACCAAATACACCGACCGTACCGATTATTACGAAGCGGAAGCCGTCGCGCTTGCAGACACCGATGCTACGAGCGTCGAGGCGGAAGCGCTTGGCCGTTCGGTCGTGTCCGATTTCGAAAGCTATGTGAAGCTGAACAAGAAGATTTCCGCCGAGGTGGTGGGCGTCGTTCAGCAGATCACTGATTTCGCCAAACTCGCCGACACGGTCGCCTCGCATCTCGCGGTGAAGATCGCGGACCGGCAGGACATTCTGGAAACGTTGTCCGTCTCGCAGCGCCTGGAGAAGGTGCTCGGCTTGATGGAGAGCGAAATCTCGGTGCTGCAGGTCGAGAAGAAGATCCGCTCGCGCGTCAAGCGCCAGATGGAGAAGACCCAGCGCGAGTACTACCTGAACGAGCAGATGAAGGCGATCCAGAAGGAGCTCGGCGACGACGAAGGTCGCGACGAGTTGGCCGATCTGGAAGAGAAGATCGCCAAAACCAAGCTCTCGAAGGAAGCTCGCGAGAAGGCGCAGCACGAACTGAAGAAGCTGCGGCAGATGTCTCCGATGTCCGCCGAAGCAACCGTCGTGCGCAACTATCTCGACTGGCTGTTGTCGATTCCGTGGGGCAAGAAATCCAAGGTCAAGAAAGACCTCGGTGCCGCGCAGGAAGTTCTCGACACCGATCATTACGGGCTTGAGAAGGTCAAGGACCGCATCGTCGAGTATCTCGCCGTGCAGTCGCGCGCCAACAAGCTGACCGGCCCGATCCTGTGCCTCGTCGGCCCTCCGGGCGTCGGCAAGACCTCGCTCGGTAAGTCGATCGCGAAAGCGACCGGCCGTGAGTTCGTGCGCGTGTCGCTCGGCGGCGTGCGGGATGAAGCGGAAATCCGCGGTCACCGCCGCACCTATATCGGCTCGATGCCCGGCAAGATCATCCAGTCGATGCGGAAGGCGAAGACTTCGAACCCGCTGTTCCTGCTCGATGAGATCGACAAGATGGGCGCGGACTTCCGCGGCGATCCGTCATCGGCTTTGCTTGAGGTGCTCGACCCCGAGCAGAACGGTACGTTCAACGACCACTATCTCGAGGTTGATTACGATCTGTCCAACGTGATGTTCATCACGACCGCGAATACGCTGAATATTCCCGGCCCGCTGATGGACCGCATGGAGGTGATCCGCATCGCCGGTTACACCGAGAACGAGAAGGTCGAGATCGCCCGCAAGCATCTCATCCCGACCGCGATCTCCAAGCATGGCCTGTCGTCGAAGGAGTTCTCCATCGATGACGAGGCGCTGCTGCTCGTGATCCGCCGCTACACCCGCGAGGCGGGTGTGCGTAACCTTGAGCGCGAGCTGTCCACGCTGGCACGCAAGGCGGTCAAGGAGCTGACGATCTCGAAGAAAACCACCGTCAAGGTGACGGCTGCGGTCGTCGAGGAAATGCTCGGCGTGCCGAAGTTCCGTTACGGCGAGATCGAGAGCGAGGATCAGGTCGGCGTTGTCACGGGCCTTGCTTGGACCGATGTCGGCGGCGAGCTGCTCACCATCGAAAGCGTCATGATGCCCGGCAAGGGCCGCATGACGGTGACGGGCAACCTGCGCGACGTGATGAAGGAATCGATCTCTGCGGCGGCGTCCTATGTCCGCTCGCGTGCGATCAATTACGGCATCGAGCCGCCGCTGTTCGAGAAGCGGGACATCCATGTCCACGTACCCGAGGGCGCGACGCCGAAAGACGGTCCGTCCGCAGGCGTGGCGATGGCCACCACAATCGTCTCGGTGCTGACTGGCATTCCGATCCGGCACGATGTCGCCATGACCGGCGAGATCACGCTGCGCGGGCGAGTGCTGCCCATTGGAGGCCTGAAGGAGAAGCTGCTCGCGGCGGGCCGCGGCGGCATCAAGACGGTCTTCATTCCGGAAGACAACGCCAAGGATCTCACCGAGATTTCCGACGCCATCAAGGGCGGCATGGAGATCATTCCGGTGAGCCGGATGGACGAAGTGCTGGCCAAGGCGCTGGTGCGGGCTCCGACGCCGATCGTCTGGGAGGAGGATACCGCGGTACCACCTCCGCAGGACGCGGCCGATGAATCCGGCGGCCTCCGGGCCCACTGAGCGAACACAACGACAAACGGCGCCCCAAAGGGCGCCGTTTTTGTTGGAAGCGTTGCTTTATTCGTCGGAATATGAGACGCCTCTGCGCGATTGAGGGCGGTTAGCTCAGCTGGTTAGAGCATCTCGTTTACACCGAGAGGGTCGGGAGTTCGAATCTCTCACCGCCTACCATCGACATCGCGACGTTATTAAACCGATTTTTTGCGCGTTCGCCGAACATCGTACTCCTGCCATGTCGAATGGTCAGGATTGGGATAGTTGGCAAGCTGGTTTTGATCGAGGTCCAAGGGCGTGCCGAACGATAGCCCGTCAACAGCCAATCGGCCTGTGTCGATTTCAGTCGCTGTGATGACGCACAATGAGACGCAGGAGTTCAAGTGGCTGATGAGAGCGCTTGAACCGGTCCGCTCGATTATCGATGAAATTGTCGTTGTCGATGATTTTTCCGACGATGATTTTGTCGAGGCGATCAGGTCGTTCGAGAAGGACTGGCCGATCAAATTCTTTCAGCGTCGCCTCAACAAGAACTTTGCCGCGCAGCGCAACTTTGCAATGGCCCAGTGCCAGGGGCGCCTGATCCTGTTTCCGGATGCCGACGAACTTCCCAGCAAGCGGACATTGATGGGATTGCCGAAGCTGCTCGAATGGATGGAAAGCCACGAGATCGATGCGTGCTATCTGCCGCGGCTGAATGTCGTCGTGCCCGGTGGCAATCTGACCGATCCGTCCTTGATTACAGACGACAATATTCAGTTCTCGAACTGGGAAGATCAGATCCGGATTTTACGCAATCTTCCGCACCTCAGGTTTGTCAGGCGCGTGGATGAGCTGCTGGCCGGCATCAAAAGGGCGTACAAATTCCCTCACACGAAGGATTTTGCGCTTTTACATGTCAAGACTTCGGAGCGGATCGAACGGCAGAAGCGCTTTTATCGCTCCATCCATCTGGCTGCTACTCTTAGCAAGCATTGGAATTCGATCGCGAAGCGGACCTTTCGGATTGATCGTCAGAAAATCATCGAATCAGATCCGCCAATCTGATCGTGCGTTTAGAGGCTGATGATCGAGGCGGCGACGATCGCCGCCATCGCCAGCGGGATGCCGATTACGGTGAGTGCGGTGACCGCCAGCGCGGTCTGGAAGGATGGTTTCATCCTCTTCATTCCTTCTTATTTGCGCCAAGATTTAGCCGCGATTTGCGGCGGCGCAAGAAAGTCCGTTCGTCAAGCTAACCGGATGACGAGAGGCAAGTTCGCAATTGCGGGTGCGAATTTAACGCCCGATTCACGCTATCGTGTCGGAACGCCGGAGCAGCAGCGACGCGTAAATTGCACGGCGTCATGGACACGAATCGCGCATCCTCGCCACAGCGGCGGCAAGCCGATCTTTCGGTGTCATAGAGTCGCGCCTCGGCGGACTGGTGACGCTGAGCCGTTTGCCTCAAGTTTTCGAGCGATGATTCTTGATGTGATTTCCGGCGGGCGGGGACGTGGTTTTCAAAACAAAAACGACTTTTAAAACAAAAACAGCGATTGCCTGTTTCACGGTTTCGGCTTTCGCCTCCATGGGCGTGCAGGCAGCGGACATGCGCAGTGCCCCTGCGGGTGCAAATCCGGTGTTGTGGAATTGGACCGGGTTCTATCTCGGTGCGCATGTCGGCGCAGGACACGGCTCCTCGAAGGTAAGCAATCCGTACGGTCCGTCGATCTACGGCGATACGATCCGGCTGCCGAGCGGATTTGCGGGCCTGCAAGCAGGCTACAACTGGCAGGGTGCGGGCTCGCGCTGGGTGTTCGGCGCAGAAGCCGATATCTCGGCGATGGATTCCGACGGCACCAACACCTGCCTTGCTTATTCCGGTCAGTTCGTCTCCGCGAACTGCCGCGCACGCCAGCAGGCGATGGGTAGCATCACCGGGCGCATTGGTCACACGATCGCGCCGGACGGGCGCACGCTCGCCTACGTCAAGGGCGGCGCCGCGTTCATGAGAGGCGATCTGTCGATCACGACCAACGCCCCCGATTATATCGCGCAGCCATCGAGCGAGAGGCGGGATACGCGCTGGGGCTGGACGTTGGGCGCTGGTGTGGAGCATGCGCTGACACAGGCGTGGTCGGTGAAGGCCGAATATGCCTATGCGAATTTCGGCCATCGGGATCTGATGGCGCCGGGCGGTGGATTTCTGATGACGCCGTTTGATCCGGGCTCGCTCGTGAATACAACGGGAGCGCCGACTCGTGCGAGCCTGGACACCCACTTGGTCAAGCTCGGGCTGAACTATCATTTCGGACGCAACGCGGGGGCGGGCGAGGGGCTGGTTTTTTCCGCGCCGGTGCGGACGCGGCCTGCCGGATGGCACCTCGAGGTCGGCACGCGCTACTGGTACAGCCACGGCCGCTATCAGAACGACCTCGCCCTGAATACGAACATGGCGCAGCAGAACCATCTGATCTCGCGTCTGACCTATGAGACCACGGGCCATTCCGGCGAAATCTTCTGGCGGGCGGATGGCCCCCGCGGAGTTTTCCTGAAGGGCTTTGCCGGCGGCGGAGAGCTGACCTCAGGTCACATGAACGATGAGGACTGGTTTCCGACGGAGCCGGGCCGCGGGATGGCCTACTCGAATACGACCCACAGCAAGGTCACCGGCAAGATCGGCTATGTGACGTTCGATGCGGGCGTCGATCTGTTCGGCGATGCCGCCAACAAGATCGGCGTGTTCGCTGGCTACAATTTCTATCGCGATCGCAAGAACTCTTTCGGCTGCGCACAGATCGCATTGCCGGTAGACCCCCGCTCGGTTTGTGGAACGCCGATCCCTCCGAGCGTGATTGCGATTTCGCAATACGAGGATTGGCATTCGTTGCGTCTCGGCGTGAACGGCACATTGTCGGTCGCGCCGGGTCTGAAGCTCAACCTTGATGCTGCGTATCTGCCCTATGCGCATGTTTCGGCAGTCGATATTCATCATCAACGCACCGAAATGCCTTCGCCGAATTCTCCGGCATGGGGCGCGGGGCAGGGTGTGCAGCTCGAGGCGATCCTTGGCTACGATATCACGCCGCGATGGAATATCGGCGTGGGCGGGCGCTATTGGGCGATGTGGTCGAGCAAGATATTGACTGCTGGGTTCGGCAACGCGACGCCGACCGAAGCACTGCCGATCCGCGTGGAACGTTACGGCACATTCCTGCAAGCGTCGTACAAGTTCGGCGCGCTGTAGCCTCGGGATTTCACGGCCTCTAAGCCCGCTCTTCCCAGATCGCGGCGAGGTGCACGATGGTGCGGACCGCCGCCTCCATGTCCTGCACACTCACCCATTCGAGCCGCGAATGGAATGCGTGCTCGCCGGCGAAGATGTTGGGGCAGGGCAGGCCCATGAAGGACAGGCGCGAGCCGTCGGTGCCGCCGCGGATGCTGCCGCGCTCCGGCTTGAGGCCGGCGCGGCGGATCGCCTCCACGGCGTAATCCACGATCTCCGGCTGCCGGTCCACGATCTCCTTCATGTTGCGATACTGCTCGCGGATCTCGATGCGACAGGTTGAGCGCGGAAAGTCCTTCATGACCTCGGCGACGGTGTGCTCCAGCAGTGCCTCCTTCTTCTTCAGGCCTGCCTCGGTGAAGTCGCGCACGATGTAGTGCAGCGTCGTCTCCTCAAGCGCGCCGGTGATGCCGACCGGGTGAAGAAAGCCCTCGCGGCCCTCGGTCGTCTCCGGCGTCAGCGTGTCTTTCGGTAGGGCATCAATGATGCGCGCGGCGATCTTGATCGCGTGCTCCATCTTTCCCTTCGCCATGCCGGGGTGGGCGCTGACACCCTGAATGCGAATCGTCGCGCCATCGGCGGAAAAGCTCTCATCCTCGATCGAGCCCGCGCTTTCACCGTCGATGGTGTAGGCCACGTCGGCGCCGAGCTTCTTCAGATCGACCTTGTCGACGCCTCGGCCGATCTCCTCGTCGGGTGTGAACAGGATCTTGATTGTGCCGTGCTTGATCTGCGGATTGGCGAGCAGAACCTGCACCGCGTCCATGATCTCGGCAACGCCGGCCTTGTTGTCGGCACCGAGCAGCGTGGTGCCGTCGGTGGTGACAATGTCGTGGCCGATCTGCTTGGCGAGGGCGGGGTGCTCGCTGAAGTGGATCACCTGCGAGGAATCCGCCGGCAGCACGATGTCGCCGCCCTGGTAGTTCTTGACGATCTGCGGCTTCACGTCCTTGCCGCTGCAATCGGGCGAGGTGTCCATGTGCGAGCAGAAGCACACCACTGGCACTTTCTTCCCGGTGTTCGCCGGCAGCGTCGCGTAGACATAGCCGTGCTCGTCGAGATGAGCGTCGGCAAGGCCGAGGTCGCGCAATTCCTGCGCAAGCACGCGGCCCAGATCCTTCTGCTTTTCGGTGGATGGCGTCGTCGGCGATTCCGGATCGGACTGCGTGTCGATGCGCACATAGCGCAGGAAACGTTCGAGAACGGTGTGGGAGAATGTCGTGACGGTCATGGGTGCCGGATCTCTGAACTCAAAGGCACGGCATTCGATCCGCGCGTATCGATGATATCCATCTTGAGAAGAAGCGGGGCGGGGTCAAGGCGGCGCGCTGCGTGTTTTCACGCCGGCAGCTCGTTGCACACCTCCGTGACGTGCCCACAAAGAAAAACGCCACCCCGAAACCGCATCAGCGGCTTCGGGATGGCGTTCGGCGAAAAAGCGTAAGAGCGCTTAGACGGCTTCCTTCAGTTCCTTGGCAGCGCGGAAGGCAACCTTCTTGCTGGCCTTGATGTGGATGGCTTCGCCAGTGGCCGGGTTGCGGCCCATGCGGGCAGCGCGCTTGCGGACCTGGAGAATGCCGAGGCCGACGATGCGGATGCGCTCGCCCTTCTTGAGGTGCTTGGTGATCTTGGTGACCATGTCGGTGAGAATCGCTTCAGCGGTCTTCTTCGACAGTTCGTGTTCTTCCGCGAGAGCGGCGGCAAGGTGCTTGAGCGTCACGGTAGCTGGGGTAGCTGCTTTCTTCGCCATAATGACCCTCCTGGTGGTACTTTGGCTTTAGGAACTGACTACCCTGCAAGGGTTAGTTGATTCGACGGTGATCTGACCATGATGTTCGCCCCGTAAACAGGGTCTTTTTTGCATCAATGGTGGAAAAAGCTCCGTTGGAGAGGGACATTTGTAATGTCCTTGACTTGCATTGTGCGCTCCTTTAAGTCCCGCCCACTTGCGGATCGATCCAATCGGCCCGCTGCGGGAGTAGCTCAGTTGGTTAGAGTGCCGGCCTGTCACGCCGGAGGTCGCGGGTTCGAGCCCCGTCTCTCGCGCCACCTTTTCAAGGGACTTGGCAAAGTCTGAAAAGGGGCATGATCCCAGAGAGTTCTGGGACCTTTCATAGATCAAGCAATTCCTGGCTTTGCGGTGCGGCATATTTGTTCCCGCGATGGGAACTGATACCGCCGGGCCACGTTATGCATGTGGTATTTCTGCCATTGATTCCCTCATAGGGATGACCACCGAAACCAAAGTCAGGAAACAAGCATGAAGATGATGAAGTATCTTGCCCCCGCGATCTTTGCGTCGTTTTTCGCCATTGCGCCGGCCTCGGCTATGCCGGGCGCCTCAACGACGGGACTGGACAGGGCGGATGCCGCATCCATCGTGCAGGTGCAGTATCACGGCCATGGACATCGCCACGGTGCGCATCGTCCGGCCTACCGGCCTGGCGGTCGCTATTCGTCGGCTCCGCGTGGCTATCGCCGCTACGGCGCGCGCCCTCATGACTGGCGCGCCCGGCGCTGCGTGATGGTTGGACCGGTCTGGTTCTGCCCATAAGCTGAACTGAGAGAACCCCGGCCTTGCGCCGGGGTTTTTGATTCCGGCACCGGATTCGGGTCACCCGGAGAGAGTGAGAGAATGGCGAAGGTGCATAGCCGCTAGCACCTTATGGTTATCGCGAAGGGGCGGGATTCAAGGCTATACCCGCAGCGAAAACATTTCCGACCCCGCTTTCCGATTGCAGGAATCCATATGACCCAGTCCCGTCCCGGCACCAATCGCAAGTACCGCCTCGCCATCATTCCCGGTGACGGCATCGGTAAGGAGGTCGTCCCGGAAGGTGTGCGGGTGCTGGAAGCGGCGGCGAAGAAGTTCGGCTTCGAGCTGCAACTCGACGACTTCGATTTTGCCTCCTGCGACTACTACCAGAAGCACGGCCGAATGATGCCGGAAGACTGGAAGGAGCAGGTCATCCACCACGACGCGATCTTCTTCGGCGCGGTCGGCATGCCCGCCATCGTGCCTGACCACGTTTCTCTGTGGGGCTCGCTCATTAAGTTCCGCCGCGAATTCGATCAGTACGCCAATGTCCGTCCGGTGCGCCTGATGCCGGGTGTGAAATCGCCGCTGGTGGGCCGCAAGCCGGGCGATATCGATTTCTTCGTGGTGCGCGAGAATACCGAGGGTGAGTATTCGTCCATCGGTGGGCGGATGTATCCTGGCACCGATCGTGAGATCGTCACCCAGCAAACGGTGATGTCGCGCACCGGCGTCGACCGCATTTTGAAATACGCCTTCGAACTCGCCCAGAAGAGCCCGAAGAAGCACCTGACCTCGGCGACCAAGTCCAACGGCATTTCGATCACGATGCCGTATTGGGACGAGCGGGTGAAGGCGATGGCAAAATCCTATCCCGACGTGAAATGGGACCAATATCACATCGATATCCTGGCGGCCCATTTCGTGCTGAACCCGGACCGCTTCAACGTGGTGGTCGCCTCGAACCTGTTCGGCGACATTCTCTCCGATCTCGGGCCGGCCTGCACCGGCACCATCGGTATTGCGCCCTCGGGCAGCCTCAATCCGGAACGCAAGTTTCCGTCACTGTTCGAGCCAGTTCATGGCTCCGCGCCCGACATCGCGGGGCAGGGCGTGGCAAATCCGATCGCACAGATCTGGTCGGCGGCCCTGATGCTCGACCATCTCGGTGAGGCGGAGGCTTCCAAGGCCGTGATTGCGGCGATCGAGCGGGTGCTTTCAGAGGAAAAGCTGCGCACCCGTGACCTTGGCGGCCACGCCAATACGGAAGCCTGTGGCAAGGCTGTTGCGGCGACGCTTGGCTGAGCCGTCGGCCTTCTGGGGAAACATGAAATCGGCTTCCTCTTTAGAGCCGATTTCCGGTGTGAGTAGCTCATCTGGTAGGCGGTATGCCTGTCTTGCCCTTACGGATGGGCTGCGCTATTCCCCCTTCGAATTATTCCAATGTCCGCGAATCCGTGGACATTGATCGCCACAGCCGAGGGTCTCCGATGGGCGGAATCTTGCAGAACTATCTGCCACTTGTGGTGTTTATTGGAGTAGCGGCCATCATCGGTCTGGCGCTGCTGGTTGCGCCGTTTCTGGTCGCCTATCAGCAGCCCGATCCGGAAAAGCTGTCGGCCTACGAATGCGGCTTCAACGCTTTCGACGACGCCCGCATGAAATTCGACGTCCGCTTCTACTTGGTGGCGATTCTCTTCATCATCTTCGATCTGGAGGTCGCCTTCCTGTTCCCGTGGGCGGTGGCGTTCGGCAAGCTCGGCGCGGTCGGGTTCTGGTCGATGATGGTGTTCCTCGGCGTCCTGACCATCGGGTTCGCCTATGAGTGGAAGAAGGGTGCGCTTGAATGGGATTGAACCCAACCCCTGTCTCGACGTCTGGTTCGCCGCAGGTTTCAAGACCGGCGATGGGCGTGCTCGATCCGCGCACCGGCCAGCCGGTCGGCGCGGATGACCGTTATTTTCTCGAGATCAACCACGAGTTGTCCGACAAGGGCTTCTTCGTCGCCGCCGCCGACGATCTCATTACCTGGGCGCGCACCGGCTCGCTGATGTGGATGACCTTCGGTCTTGCCTGCTGCGCGGTCGAGATGATGCAGGTGTCGATGCCGCGCTACGACGTCGAGCGTTTCGGCTTTGCGCCGCGTGCTTCGCCGCGCCAGTCCGACGTCATGATCGTCGCGGGCACACTGACGAACAAAATGGCCCCCGCTTTGCGCAAGGTCTACGACCAGATGCCCGAGCCGCGCTATGTGATCTCGATGGGATCGTGCGCGAACGGCGGCGGCTACTACCACTATTCCTATTCGGTGGTTCGCGGCTGCGACCGCATCGTCCCGGTGGATATCTACGTGCCGGGCTGTCCGCCGACCGCGGAGGCGCTGCTTTACGGCGTCCTGCTCCTGCAGAAGAAGATCCGCCGTACCGGAACGATTGAACGCTAAGGCTGCAAGATGGACGACGCCAGACTCGACGCTCTCGGTCAGACGATTGTTGGTGCGCTGCCAGGCGCAGCGCTCGGCTATGCGGTCGAGGTGGGCGAGCTCAACATCTCGGTCGATCTTTCCCGGATCGTCGAGGTCGCTCGCTTCCTCAAGACCGATCCGCGCTGCCGCTTCGTCAACATCATCGACGTGACGGCGGTGGATTATCCCGGCCGTGAAAACCGCTTCGACGTGGTTTATCACTTCATGTCACCGACCCTGAATGCACGGCTGCGGCTGCGCGGGCAGGCGAACGAAGCGACGCAGGTGCCGTCGCTGATCAATGTGTTTCCGGGTGCCGACTGGTTCGAGCGCGAAACCTACGACCTTTATGGCGTGATCTTCACCGGCCATCCTGACATGCGCCGGCTGCTGACCGATTACGGCTTCGAAGGGCATCCGCTGCGCAAGGACTTCCCGCTGACCGGCTTCGTCGAGGTTCGCTACGACGACCAGGAAAAGCGCGTCGTCTACGATCCGGTCCGTCTCAATCAGGAATTTCGCAAGTTCGATTTCCTCTCGCCGTGGGAAGGCGCGGACTATCTGCTGCCGGGCGACGAGAAGGCGTCGGGCGTGTCGAAGCCTCCGGGCGAAGAGAAGAAGGCGTCCACGCCATGAAGCCTTCACTCACCGTCGGATCGACCCATCGCTTCACTTACCGCGTGCCGGAGAACAAGACTGTGCCGCACCTGTTTCCCGAAGCGCGGGACTTTCAGGTCATGCCGCACGTTTTTGCCACCGGCTACATGGTCGGCCTGATGGAGTGGGCATGCATCGACATGATCCGTCCTCATCTCGAGGAAGGTGAGGGTACGCTCGGCACGCTGATCGATGTCAATCATACCGCGGCGACCCCGCCGGGCCTCACCGTCAATGTCGACGTTGAATGCACTGAGGTGAAGGGCAAGCTGTTGCGCTTCAACGTCAAGGCGCATGACGGCGTTGATGTGATCGGAGAGGGTCGTCACGAGCGTTATGCCGTGATGTGGGACAAGTTTACGGCGCGGGTTTCCGAAAAGGCCGCGAAAGCGGGAGTAGCCGCATGAGCATCACCGAAGCCGACGCCCTGCGCGACACGCCCGGCACGCGCAACTTCACCATCAATTTTGGTCCGCAGCATCCGGCAGCGCACGGTGTGCTGCGTCTCGTGCTCGAGCTCGACGGCGAAGTGGTCGAGCGCGTCGACCCGCATATCGGCCTGCTTCACCGCGGCACCGAAAAGCTGATCGAGCAGAAGACCTATCTGCAGGCGATTCCGTATTTCGACCGGCTCGACTACGTTGCGCCAATGAATCAGGAGCACGCCTTCTGCCTCGCGGCGGAAAAGTTGCTCGGCATCACCGTGCCGCGTCGCGGACAGTTGATCCGCGTTCTCTATTCCGAGATCGGCCGCATTCTCTCGCATCTCCTCAATGTCACCACGCAGGCAATGGACGTCGGTGCGCTGACGCCTCCGCTATGGGGCTTCGAGGAACGCGAAAAGCTGATGATGTTCTACGAGCGTGCCTCCGGCTCGCGCATGCATGCGGCCTTCTTCCGCATCGGCGGAGTGCATCAGGATCTGCCGCCGAAGCTGATCGACGACATCGCTGCGTGGTGCGATCCGTTCTTGCAGGTCGTCGACGATCTTGAAACGTTGCTCACCGACAACCGCATCTTCAAGCAGCGTAACGTCGATATCGGCGTGGTGACGCTCGATCAGGCGTGGGAGTGGGGTTTCTCCGGCGTCATGGTGCGTGGTTCGGGCGCGGCGTGGGATTTGCGCAAGTCGCAGCCTTATGAGTGCTACGCCGAGATGGATTTCGATATTCCGATCGGCAAGAATGGCGACTGCTACGATCGCTACTGCATCCGCATGGAAGAGATGCGCCAGTCGGTGCGCATCATGAAGCAGTGCATCGCCAAGCTGCGTGCACCGGACGGGCAGGGGCCTGTCGTGATCGAGGACAACAAGATCACCCCGCCGCGCCGTGGCGAGATGAAGCGCTCGATGGAAGCGCTGATCCATCACTTCAAGCTCTACACCGAAGGCGTTCGCGTTCCGGCGGGCGAAGTCTATGCCGCCGTGGAGGCGCCGAAGGGCGAGTTCGGTGTCTATCTCGTCGCCGATGGCACCAACAAGCCTTACAAGTGCAAGATCCGCGCTCCGGGTTTTGCACATCTGCAGGCGATGGACTTCATCTGCAGGGGCCATCTGCTGGCCGACGTCTCCGCCATTCTCGGCTCCCTCGACATCGTGTTTGGCGAGGTGGACCGGTGATGGCTGCGCGCATCCGCAATTTGGACACGAGCCCCGCATCGCGTGGCTCCATGACGATCGAGAGAATGTAATGTCTGTTCGGCGTTTGGCACCGAAAGAGCAGCAGCCCGAGAGCTTCGTCTTCACGGACGAAAATCTGGCGTGGGCGAAGCAGCAGATCGCGAAGTATCCGGAAGGACGGCAGCAGTCGGCTGTTATCGCGATCCTGTGGCGCGCGCAGGAGCAGAACGAAGGCTGGATTTCCGAGGCGGCGATCCGTGCGGTCGCAGACATGCTCGGCATGATGCATATCCGCGTTATGGAGATCGCGACCTTCTACACGATGTTCCAGCTCTCGCCGGTCGGCAAGAAGGCGCACGTGCAGGTCTGCGGCACCACGCCGTGCATGCTGCGCGGTTCGAAGGACCTGATCGAGGTCTGCAAGCACCGCATCCATCACGATCCGTTCCATGTGTCAGCCGACGGCGACTTCTCGTGGGAAGAGGTCGAATGTCTCGGTGCCTGCGTGAACGCGCCGATGGTGATGATCTGGAAGGATACCTACGAGGATCTGACGCCCGAGAGCTTCAACAAGGTGCTGGACGGTTTTGCCGCCGGCAATCCGCCGAAGCCGGGACCGCAGAACGGACGCCAGTTCTCGGCGCCTGAGGGTGGACCGCGCGTTTTGCAAGAAGTCGGTGACGACGCGACCAAGAAGGGCAAGAAGTGATGCTCGACGACAAGGATCGCATCTTCAAGAATCTGTACGGCCTTCAGGACTGGGGGCTGGAAGGCGCGCGCCGTCGAGGTGCATGGGATGGCACCAAGGCCATCATCGACAAGGGTCGCGACTGGATCGTCAGCGAAATGAAGGCATCGGGTCTGCGCGGCCGTGGTGGCGCGGGCTTCCCGACTGGCATGAAATGGTCGTTCATGCCGAAGGAATCGACCGACGGCCGCCCGAGCTATCTCGTGGTCAACGCCGATGAGTCCGAGCCAGGCACCTGTAAGGATCGCGAGATCATGCGGCACGATCCGCATCTGCTCGTGGAAGGCTGCCTGCTCGCGAGCTTCGCGATGGGCGCACATGCTGCCTACATCTATATCCGCGGCGAGTTCATCCGCGAGCGCGAGAATCTGCAGGCTGCCGTCGATCAGGCCTATGAGGCCAAGCTGATCGGCAAGGACAACGTCCATGGTTGGCCGTTCGATCTCTATGTCACGCACGGCGCCGGCGCATATATTTGTGGCGAGGAAACCGCGCTGCTCGAAAGCCTTGAGGGCAAGAAGGGCCAACCGCGCCTGAAGCCGCCGTTCCCGGCGAATGTCGGCCTCTATGGCTGCCCGACCACGGTGAATAACGTCGAGTCGATCGCGGTCGCGCCGGACATCCTGCGCCGTGGCGCCGCGTGGTTCGCGGCCATTGGCCGGGCGAACAATGTCGGTACCAAGCTTTACGGCATCTCGGGCCACGTCAACACGCCCTGTGTGGTTGAAGAGGCGATGAGCATTCCGTTCCGTGAGTTGATCGACAAGCACGGCGGCGGCATTCGTGGCGGGTGGAACAATCTGCTTGCGATTATTCCAGGCGGCGCATCGTGCCCGCTGATCCCGGCGGCGGATTGCGAAGACCTCATCATGGATTTCGACGGCACGCGCGCAGTGAAGTCGAGCTTTGGTACCGCTGGCGTCATTGTGATGGACAAGTCCACCGACGTGATAGCGGCGATCGCGCGTATTTCCTACTTCTTCAAGCATGAGAGTTGCGGCCAGTGCACGCCGTGCCGCGAGGGCACCGGCTGGATGTGGCGCGTGCTGACGCGCATGGTCGAAGGCCGCGCCCACAAGCGTGAGATCGACATGCTGCTGGAAGTGACCAAGCAGGTCGAAGGTCACACCATCTGCGCGCTCGGCGACGCGGCGGCATGGCCGATCCAGGGCCTGATCCGCGCCTTCCGACCGGAGATCGAACGGCGCATCGACGACTTCACGCGCAAGGCAACACTCGACGATCAGGGCATTCTCGACCCCGATCACATGGTCGCGGCGGAGTGAATGCGATGACCAAGATTCTCATCGACGGCAAAGAGATCGACGTTCCCGCCGAATACACGCTGCTGCAGGCATGCGAAGCGGCGGGAGCCGAGATTCCGCGCTTCTGCTATCACGAGCGTTTATCGATCGCCGGCAACTGCCGCATGTGCCTCGTCGAGGTTGCGGGTTCGCCGAAGCCGGTCGCAAGCTGCGCCTGGGGCGTACGCGATTGCCGTCCGGGTCCGAACGGCGAACTGCCGTCGGTGAAGACCAAGTCGCCGATGGTGAAGAAGGCACGCGAAGGCGTGATGGAGTTTCTGCTCATCAACCATCCGCTCGATTGCCCGATCTGCGATCAGGGCGGCGAGTGCGATCTGCAGGACCAGGCGATGGGTTACGGCATCGACACCAGTCGTTTCGCCGAGAACAAGCGTGCCGTCGAGGACAAGTATCTCGGCGTGCTGGTGAAGACCTCGATGACACGCTGCATCCAGTGCACGCGCTGCGTTCGCTTCGCCAACGAAGTGTGCGGCGTGCCGGAGATGGGCCTGATTGGCCGCGGTGAAGATGTCGAGATCACCACCTATCTCGAAAGTGCACTGACCTCCGAGTTGCAGGGCAACCTCGTCGATATCTGCCCGGTGGGTGCGCTGACCTCGAAGCCTTATGCGTTCGCCGCGCGCCCGTGGGAACTCGGCAAGACCCAGTCCGTCGATGTGATGGATGCGGTCGGCTCCGCGATCCGCGTCGATACCCGTGGCCGCGAAGTGATGCGCATTCTGCCGCGCGTCAACGAGGCGGTGAACGAGGAGTGGATTTCCGACAAGACCCGCCACATCGTCGATGGGCTGCGTACCCAGCGCCTTGATCGTCCTTATATTCGCGAGAATGGCAGACTGCGCGCGGCATCTTGGAGCGAGGCGTTTGCCGCCATCGCCGCGAAGAAGGCGAAGGGCAGTCGGGTCGGCGCCATCGCGGGCGATCTCGCGGCCGTCGAAGAGATGTTCGCGCTGAAGGATCTGCTGACTCGGCTCGGCTCGAACAATATTGTCGCGCAGAATATTGCTGCCTTCGATCTGAGGTTTGGCCGCGCGTCCTATACCTTCAACCCGACCATCGCAGGCATCGAGGAAGCCGACGCGCTTCTCATCATCGGCGCCAATCCGCGCAAGGAAGCGCCGATCGTCAATGCGCGTATCCGCAAGCGCTGGCGCACGGGTCAGATGAAGGTCGGCGTGATCGGTGAGAAGGCCGATCTAACCTATCGTTACGAACATCTCGGCGCAGGCGCGGACACAGTCGCGGAGATCGCTGCCGGCAAGCATTCCTTCGCCGACGTGCTGAAGGGTGCGAAGAGGCCGATCGTGCTGGTCGGCGCGGGCGCTTTCGGTCGTAAGGACGGCGCGGCGTTGCTCGCGCAGGCAGCCTCGCTGGCCTCCAGCGTCGGCGCGGTGAAGGACGGTTGGAACGGTTTTGCCGTGCTGCACACCGCGGCGTCTGCGGTCGGTGCGCTGGATGTCGGTTTCGTGCCGGGCGAGGGCGGACTGGACGCAGAGAAGATGCTCGCTCCCGGCGCGCTGGACGTGCTGTTCCTGCTCGGCGCCGACGAGGTCGACGTGCCGGCAGGCGCATTCGTCGTTTACATCGGCACGCATGGTGACCGTGGCGCGCATCGCGCTGACGTTATACTGCCGGGTGCGGCCTACACCGAAAAGAGCGGCATCTACGTCAACACCGAAGGCCGCGTGCAGATGGGCAACCGAGCGGGCTTCCCACCGGGCGATGCCCGCGAGGATTGGGCAGTGCTGCGTGCGCTGTCGGACACGCTCGGCGAGCGGCTGCCTTATGACTCGCTGCAGCAGTTGCGGCAGGCGATGTTCAAGACCGTGCCGCATCTGATGCGCATCGACCAGATCGAGGCGTCGGACGGAGCGGCTGCGCTCAAGGCGCTCGCCGCGCGTAGCGGCAACGTCGACAAGGCCGCCTTCAAGAACCCGGTCGCCGACTTCTATCTGACCAACCCGATCGCCCGCGCCTCGGCGGTGATGGCCGAATGTTCGCGCCTTGCCTCCGGGCAAATCCTGAGCGCAGCGGAGTAGTGAGCTGATGTCCGAATTCTTCGCAAGCTCTGTCTGGACCGACTTTCTCTGGCCGCTCATCGTGATGCTGGCGCAAAGCCTGCTGCTGCTCGTCGTACTGCTGGTCGCGATCGCCTACATCCTGCTTGCCGACCGCAAGATCTGGGCGGCGGTGCAGATCCGCCGCGGCCCGAACGTGGTCGGTCCTTGGGGCCTGTTCCAATCGTTCGCCGACCTTCTGAAGTTCGTGCTGAAGGAGCCGACGATCCCGGCGGGCGCCAACAAGGGCATCTTCCTGCTCGCGCCGCTCGTCTCCTGCGTGCTGGCGCTGGCGGCGTGGGCGGTGATCCCGGTCAACCTCAACTGGGTGATCGCCGACATCAACGTCGGCATTCTCTACATTCTCGCGATCTCCTCGCTGTCGATCTACGGCATCATCATGGCGGGCTGGTCGTCGAACTCGAAATACCCGTTCATGGCCGCGCTGCGCTCAGCCGCGCAGATGGTATCCTACGAGGTCTCGATCGGCTTCGTCGTCATCACCGTACTCTTGTGCGTCGGTTCGCTGAACCTCACCGCCATCGTCGAAGCTCAGCATCATCGCGGCCTTGCCACCATGCTCGGCGTGCCGTGGCTCACCATCCTGAACTGGTACTGGCTGCCGCTGCTGCCGATGTTCGTGATCTTCTACGTCTCGGCGCTCGCGGAAACCAACCGCCCGCCGTTCGATCTCGTGGAAGCGGAATCCGAACTCGTCGCGGGCTTCATGGTCGAATACGGCTCGACGCCGTATCTGCTGTTCATGCTCGGCGAATACGTCGCGATTTGCACGATGTGCGCGATGGCGGCGATCCTGTTCATGGGCGGCTGGCTGCCGCCGGTCGACCTGCCGCCGTTCAACTGGGTGCCGGGCGTAATCTGGTTCGTGCTGAAGGCGTTCGCCTTCTTCTTCCTGATTGCGATGGCGAAGGCGATCGTGCCGCGCTACCGCTACGATCAGTTGATGCGGCTCGGCTGGAAGGTGTTCCTGCCGCTGTCGCTGGCGATGGTGGTCATTGTTGCGGGCGTCCTGCAGTTTGCCCAATGGGCGCCGAAGTGAGGGCATCATGGGAATAGCATCAGCCGTCAACTCGCTTCTGCTCAAGGAATTCGCGTCGGCCTTCGTGCTGACGATGCGCTATTTCTTCAAGCCGAAGCCGACCGTGAACTATCCGTTCGAGAAGAATCCGCTTTCGCCGCGCTTCCGTGGCGAGCACGCATTGCGCCGTTACCCGAACGGCGAGGAACGCTGCATCGCCTGCAAGCTGTGCGAGGCGATCTGCCCGGCGCAGGCCATCACCATCGAGGCAGGCCCGCGCCGTAACGACGGCACGCGCCGTACTGTGCGCTACGACATCGACATGGTGAAGTGCATCTATTGCGGCCTGTGCCAGGAAGCCTGCCCGGTGGACGCCATCGTCGAAGGACCGAACTTCGAATTCGCGACCGAGACACGCGAAGAACTCTACTACGACAAGGCCCGATTGCTCGCGAACGGCGACCGCTGGGAGCGTGAGATTGCCAAGAACATCGAACAAGACGCGCCGTACAGGTAACGCCTCATGATCCTTCCCGCGCTGTTCTTTTATCTCTTCGCCGGCGTCTGCGTCGCCTCGGCCGTGATGGTCGTGACCGCGCGCAACCCCGTGCACTCGGTGCTGTTCCTGATCCTGACCTTCGTCAACGCGGCGGGGCTGTTCGTGCTGCTCAACGCCGAATTCCTGGCGATGATCCTGATCGTGGTGTACGTCGGCGCGGTCGCGGTGCTGTTCCTGTTCGTCATCATGATGCTGGACGTGGACTTCGCCGAACTGCGGCAGGGCTTCATCGAATATCTGCCGGTCGGCCTGCTGATTGGCGCGATCTTCCTCGCCGAACTGCTGCTGGTCGCAGGCGGCTGGGTGCTGAGCCCGGATGTGGCGCATTCGATCACCGCGCCGATCCCGACAACCGTGACCAACACCGAGGCGATCGGCCTCGTGCTTTACACGCGCTATATCCATTACTTCCAGCTCGCGGGCCTCGTGCTGCTGGTGGCGATGATCGGCGCCATCGTGCTGACGCTGCGCCACAAGCCGAACGTCAAGCGACAGAACATCAGCGTCCAGAACGCGCGCGGCAAGGCGAGCGCGATGACGGTGCGCCAGGTGCCGTCGGGGCAGGGGCTGCAGGACGCCGATGCGGGGGAGTGGGTGAAATGACGATCGGTCTCGGGCACTACCTCGCCGTCGCAGCGATCCTGTTCACGCTTGGCATTCTGGGCATCTTTCTCAACCGCAAGAACGTCATCATCATCCTGATGTCGGTCGAGTTGATCCTATTGTCGGTCAACATCAACCTGGTGTCGTTCTCAAGCTTCCTCCACGACATCGTCGGGCAGGTGTTCGCGCTGCTGGTGCTCACCGTGGCTGCGGCGGAAGCCGCGATCGGGCTGGCGATTCTCGTCGTTTACTTCCGCAACCGCGGCTCCATTGCAGTCGAAGACATCAACCTGATGAAGGGCTGACAAGGTTATGATTCAGGCGATTGTTTTCCTGCCCCTGATCGGCGCGCTGATTGCAGGCGTCATCACGCTCATCGGTGCGCATGGCCGCAACCCCAGCGGCGACGAGATGGATCATGCGCACGGGCATGACGATCACGGCCATGGCGCGTCGCATGCACATGACACCCATCACGAGGCGGACCATGGCCATGACGATCATCACGGCCCGGTCGAACCCGCCGCCGCGGGCTCGCGGCTCGCGGAAGTCATCACCACCGCGCTATTGCTGACCTCGGCGGCGCTCGCCTGGGTGATGTTCGTCGATGTCGCGCTGATGCATCACGATCTGCGCGTGGTGCTGACGAGCTGGATCGATTCCGGTGACCTCAGGATCAACTGGGCATTGCGCGTCGATACGCTGACGGCGGTGATGCTGGTCGTGGTCACGACCGTGTCCTCGCTCGTGCATCTGTATTCGATCGGCTACATGAACGAGGATCCGAACCGTCCGCGCTTCATGGCTTATCTATCGCTGTTCACCTTCGCGATGCTGATGCTGGTGACCTCCGACAACCTCGTGCAGCTGTTCTTCGGTTGGGAAGGCGTGGGCCTCGCGAGCTACCTGCTGATCGGGTTCTGGTACCAGAAGCCGTCGGCCAACGCGGCCGCGATCAAGGCCTTCGTCGTCAACCGCATCGGCGATTTCGGTTTCGCGCTCGGCATCTTCGCAATCTTCGCGCTGGTCGGCTCCACCGATTTCGAGACCATCTTCGCGGGCGCGCCCGGCCTCGTCGGCAAGACCATCCATCTGTTCCACTGGGACGTCGATGCACTCACGCTGACCTGCCTGCTGCTGTTCATGGGCGCGATGGGCAAGTCCGCGCAGTTCCTGCTGCACACGTGGTTGCCGGACGCGATGGAAGGCCCGACGCCGGTCTCTGCGCTCATCCACGCCGCGACGATGGTGACCGCCGGTGTGTTCATGGTGGCGCGCCTGTCGCCGCTGTTCGAACTCGCGCCGCACGCCAAGGCTTTCGTCATGCTGATCGGCGGCACCACGGCGTTGTTTGCCGCGACTGTCGGCCTCGTGCAGAACGACATCAAGCGTGTCGTCGCGTATTCGACCTGTTCGCAGCTCGGCTACATGTTCGTGGCGATGGGGGCGGGGGCTTACTCCGTCGGCATCTTCCATCTGTTCACCCACGCCTTCTTCAAGGCGCTGCTGTTCTTAGGATCAGGCTCGGTGATCCTCGCGATGCATCACGAGCAGGACATGCGCAACATGGGCGGGCTGTGGCGGAAAATTCCCTTCACCTACGCCACCATGGTGATCGGCACGTTGGCGCTGACCGGCTTCCCGCTCACGGCAGGCTACTTCTCGAAGGACGCGATCATCGAGTCTGCGTTTGCCGCAAACAGCAGCAATCCGTTCGCGTTCTACGGCTTCCTCTGCACCGTTATCGCGGCGGGCCTGACTTCGTTCTACTCGTGGCGCCTGATCTTCATGACCTTCCACGGCAAGCCGCATGACGAGCATCATTACGAGGCGGCGCATGAAAGCCCGCTCGTGATGCTGATCCCGCTCGCGGTGCTTTCGATCGGTTCATTCGCGGCCGGTTTCCCGTTCAAGGAGTTGTTCGCGGGCCACGGGGTCGGGGAGTTTTTTGGCTCGGCGCTGAAGGTCGATGAGCATGTGATGGAGGGGATGCACCACATCCCGCACTGGATTGGCTTCCTGCCGACGCTGATGATGCTCGCGGGCCTTGCGATGGCGTATCTGTTCTACATCGCCAAGCCGTATTTGCCGGTCGAACTCGCGCACCAGCAGCCGCTGCTTTACAAGTTCCTGCTCAACAAGTGGTACTTCGACGAGCTGTACGACGTGATCTTCGTGCGTCCGGCGAAGTGGCTCGGCTACACGCTCTGGAAGAAGGGCGACGGCATGCTGATCGACGGGCTTGGGCCTGACGGCGTGTCGAAGCGGGTGCTGGATGTGACGCGCGGCGTCGTCAAGCTGCAGACCGGATACCTTTATCACTACGCCTTCGCCATGTTGATCGGCGCGGCGGGGCTCATCACCTGGTTCATGTTCGGTCTCGGGGGCCAGCAATAATGACCACCTGGCCTGTTCTTTCCGTCACTACATTCCTGCCGCTCGTCGGCGCGGCCTTGCTCTACTTGCTGGCGCGCGGCAACGAGGCCAGTGCCGCCCGCAATGCGCGCTGGATCGCGCTGTGGACCACCATCGTTACCTTCGCTGTGTCGCTGGTGCTGCTGGTGCATTTCGACTCCTCGCAATCTGGCTTCCAGTTTGAGGAGCGCGCGCACTGGCTGGGCGCGGCGATCAACTACCACATGGGTGTGGACGGCATTTCGCTGCCGTTCGTGATCCTGACCACGGCGCTGATGCCGTTCTGCATTCTGGCGAGCTGGAAGTCGATCCAGGTCCGTGTGCGCGAATACATGATGGCGTTCCTTGTTCTGGAAACGCTGATGGTCGGCACCTTCTCCTCGCTCGATCTCGTGCTGTTCTATCTGTTCTTCGAAGGCGGCCTGATCCCGATGTTCCTCATCATCGGCGTCTGGGGCGGTCCGCGCCGCGTCTATGCGAGTTTCAAATTCTTCCTCTACACGCTGCTTGGCTCGGTGCTGATGCTGCTTGCCATCATGGCGCTGTATGCGCAGGCGGGCACCACCGACATTCCGACGCTGATGACGACGAATTTGCCGCACGAGCTCCAGAGGTGGGCGTGGCTGGCATTCTTCGCATCCTTCGCGGTGAAGATGCCGATGTGGCCGGTCCACACCTGGTTGCCGGACGCGCACGTCGAGGCGCCGACCGCGGGCTCCGTGGTGCTGGCGGCGATCCTGCTGAAGATGGGCGGCTACGGCTTCCTGCGCTTCTCGCTGCCGATGTTCCCGCTGGCCTCGCATGATTTCGCGCCGCTGGTGTGGACGCTGTCGGCGATCGCGATCATCTACACCTCGCTGGTCGCCCTGATGCAGGAGGATATGAAGAAGCTGATCGCTTATTCGTCCGTCGCGCACATGGGCTTCGTCACCATGGGCATCTTCGCAGGTAATGTGCAGGGCGTCGCGGGCGGCGTGTTCCAGATGATCTCGCACGGCATCGTGTCCGGCGCGCTGTTCCTCTGCGTCGGCGTGATCTACGACCGCATGCACACCCGCGAGATCGCGGCCTATGGCGGCCTCGTCAATCGCATGCCCCTTTATGCCTTCACGTTCCTGCTGTTTACCATGGCCAATGTCGGCCTGCCGGGAACGTCCGGTTTCGTCGGCGAATTCCTGACGCTGATCGGAACCTTCAAGGCTTCGATCCCGACGGCGATCTTCGCTACTACGGGTGTGATCCTGTCGGCGGGCTATGCGCTGTGGCTTTACCGTAAGATCGTGTTCGGCGAACTCACCAAGCCGTCGCTGGCCAGCATCAAGGACATGACTGGCCGCGAGATCATGATCTTCGTGCCGTTCATCGTTCTCACGATCCTGTTCGGCGTGTATCCGAAGCCGGTGCTGGACATGTCGGCGGCCTCTATCCAACACCTTGTCGAGAATTACGGCGCGGCGATCCATGCCGTCAAAGCCGCGGCATTACCTTAAGGGCAGGGCGCACGCATGAACTTCCACGTCGCAGATTATTCGCTGCTTCCGGTCCTGCCCGAGATCGTGCTCGCGCTGGGTGCCATGGCGCTCCTGATGCTGGGCGCATATCGCGGTGAGCGCACGGTGCGCATCGTCACGGTGCTGGCTGTCGTGCTTCTCGCCGTCACGCTGGTGCTGGAATTGTGCCTTCCGGCCGGACGCCTGACGACCTTCGGCGGCAGCTTCGTCGTGGATGACTATGCGCGCTTCCTGAAGACCGTGATGCTGGTTGCGTCCGCGGCGACGCTCGTCATCTCGCGCGGCTACCTGACCAACGAGGCGAAGATTTTCGAGTATTCCATCCTCGTGCTGCTCTCGAGCGTCGGCATGATGGTGCTCATCTCGGCGACCGACCTCATCACGCTTTATCTCGGCTACGAACTGATGAGCCTCGCGCTCTACGTCGTCGCCGCGAGCCATCGTGACAATCTGAGGTCGACGGAAGCGGGCCTGAAGTATTTCGTCCTCGGCGCGCTGTCGTCGGGCATGATGCTGTACGGCGCCTCGCTGATCTACGGATTCACCGGCACGGTGGAATTCGCCGGCATCGCCGCCGCGGCCAAGGTTGGCAGCATCGGCGTGATCTTCGGCATCGTCTTCCTGCTGGTCGGACTGTGCTTCAAGATCTCGATCGTGCCGTTCCACATGTGGACGCCGGACGTCTACGAGGGCGCGCCGACGCCGGTCACGGCATTCTTCGCCTCCGCTCCAAAGGTCGCCGCACTCGCAGTGCTTGTGCGCGTGCTGCTCACCGCGTTCCCGAATGTGACGCATGACTGGCAGCAGATCGTCACTTTCGTCTCTATCGCGTCTATGGCGCTCGGCTCCTTCGCCGCGATCGGCCAGAAGAACATCAAACGTCTGATGGCCTATTCCTCGATCGGTCACATGGGCTTCGCGCTGGTCGGTCTCGCGGCGGGCACAGCGCAGGGCGCGCAGGGCGTGCTGATCTATGCCGCGATCTACGTGGTGATGACGTTCGGCAGCTTCTCGTTCATTCTCTCGCTGAAGCGCAACGGCCAGCAGTTCGAACAGATCAGCGATTTCGCGGGCCTGTCGCGGACCAATCCGTATCTCGCCTTCATGTTCGCGATGCTGCTGTTCTCGCTCGCCGGCATCCCGCCGCTCGCAGGCTTCTTCGCGAAGTTTTACGTCTTCCTCGCCGCGATCCAGGCGGGGCTCTATCCGCTGGCGGTGATCGGCGTGCTGACGAGCGTGGTGGGTGCGTTCTACTATCTCGCGATCATCAAGACGATGTATTTCGACGAGCCGAAGGGCGCGGTCGATCCGATGGCGGGCGAACTGCGTACCGTGCTGACGCTCGCGGGCATCTTCAACCTTCTGTACTTCGCCTATCCCGGTCCGCTGGTCAGCGCGGCCACGGCTGCGGCGAAGTCGCTGTTCTGATGGGCTTCGCGCTCGGTCTCCGGGCACGAGCGGCGGAATACCGCCTTGTCAGCTTCGAAAGTGCAGGCTCGACCAACGCTGAGGCGTTGACGCGTATGCGTATGGGCGAGCGCGGGCCGCTCTGGCTCGCGACCGCTCACCAGACCGCGGGGCACGGACGGCGGCAGCGGGCCTGGATTTCTCCGCCTGGCAATCTCGCCTGCAGCATCATCGAGACGCTCAAAACCGACCATGCAGGGGCGGCGACACTGGGATTCGCGGCTGGGCTCGCGCTGGAGACGGCGCTGCGGCAGGTGAGCGGCGGGGCGGCCTCGTTCAGTCTGAAATGGCCGAACGATGTGCTCGCGAACGGGGCCAAGCTCGGGGGCATCCTGATCGAGGCAGAGGCGACACCGGACGGCCTTGCTGCGGTTGTCGGCATGGGCGTCAATGTCGTCGCTGCGCCGGAGGGTACGCCATATCCCGCGATCTCTCTCCAGGCATTGGGTATTGCCACCGATGCGGAGACATTGTTCGCCGCGCTGACGGATGCATGGGCCGAGTGGTTTGAGGTTTGGGATCACGGCCGGGGGTTTGAGGCGATCCGCACCCAATGGCTCATACGCGCGGCCGGGCTAGGAGCACCAATTCAGGTTCGGCAGGGTGATCGCGTGATTGACGGTGTGTTCGAAACGATCGACGAGGCGGGGCGACTTGTCGTGTCTCGCAATGGCGAGTCGACGAAGGTCGCAGCGGGCGATGTTTATTTCGGTGCGGCGATGTCCGCGGGAGCGGCATGATGGCACGGGCTGATGAACTGAGTTTTGTGCCGCTTGGTGGCATCGGCGAAATCGGCATGAACCTGTCGCTCTACGGCCTTGGCAAGGGCAGGCAGCGCTCCTGGCTCGCGGTCGATCTCGGCGTATCGTTCGGCAACGAGGAGCATCTGCCCGGCATCGAAGTCGTGATGCCGGATATCCGCTTCCTCGAATCTGAGAAGAAGAATCTCGTCGGCCTCGTGCTGACCCATGCCCATGAGGATCATTTCGGTGCGATCATCGATCTGTGGCCGCGCCTGCAGTGCCCGATCTATGCCACGAAATTTTCCGCGGCGCTGTTCGAAGCCAAATGCGCGAGCGAGCGCAATCCGCCGAACATCCCCGTCACGGTGATCGAATCCGGCGGGCGGGTGGATATAGGCCCGTTCAATGTCGAATTCGTCGCCGTGCAGCATTCGATCCCGGAATCGCACGCGCTGGCGATCCGCACCTCCGAAGGGCTGGTGCTGCATACCGGCGACTGGAAGCTCGATCCGACGCCGCTGATCGGTGAGCCGACCAACGAGAAGCGCCTGCGCGAGCTCGGCGACGAGGGCGTGTTGGCGCTGATCGGCGACTCCACCAACGCCGTGCGCGAGGGTCGCTCGCCATCGGAGCGTGAGGTCGCGCATGGTCTGACCGAGATCATCAAGGCCGCGAAGGGCCGTGTGGCAGTGACGACGTTCGCCTCCAACGTCTCGCGGATGCGCGCCGTGGCGGAAGCCGCGCGCGAGGCGGAGCGCGAGGTTGTACTGATCGGTCGTGCGATGGAGCGCGTGGCGCAGGTCGCGCGCGAGACGGGCTATCTCGATGGTATTGCGCCGTTCCGCGGCGCAGACCTCTACGGCCACTTCCCGCCGAACAAGGTGCTGGCATTGTGCACCGGCAGCCAGGGTGAGCCGCGCGCGGCGCTGGCGCGCATTGCCAATGACGACCACCCCGAGGTGACGCTGAACAAGGGCGACACCGTGATCTTTTCATCGCGCACCATTCCGGGCAACGAGAAGGCGGTCGGCTCGATCATCAACGGCCTTGTCAGTCAGGGTATCAAGGTCATCACCGACCGCACGCACATGGTTCACGTCTCCGGCCATCCGCGCCGCGATGAGCTGCGCGACATGATCTCATGGGTGCGCCCGCAATTGCTGGTCCCTGCGCATGGTGAGGCACTACATTTGTCCGAACATGCGGCGCTTGCGCGCTCCTGCGGCGTACCGAAGGTGCTGGTGTGCAAGAATGGCGATCAGGTGCGGCTTGCGCCGGGCGAGCCTGCCATTGTCGAGCAGGTGCCGTCCGGTCGCCTCTACAAGGATGGCAAGATCCTGGAAGACCAGAACGCGCGCGCCGTGGTGGCGCGACGGCGGCTAGCGTTCGCAGGCAGCGCGTTCGTGGCGCTTGCGCTGACAGAGCAGGGCGAGCTGGCGGACGATCCGCAGATCGATCTCGTTGGCATCCCGGAGCGCAACGCGGCCGGCGAACTGATGGACGAACTGATCTACGACGTCGCGGTCGCGACCTTCGAGAATTTGCCGCGCGCCAAGCGGCGCGATTCTGACGCGGTCGGCGAGGCGGTGCGGCGCGCGGTACGTTCGGCCATTGCCGAGCAGTGGGGCAAGAAGACGATCTGCGTTGTCCACGTCCTGGAAGTTTGAGAGGCGGGCGCGATGCTGGGCCGGCTCAACCATGTGGCGATCGCGGTGCGGGACGCGCGTGCGGCGGCGTCCGTCTATGCCGGGATAGGTGCAGAAGTGTCCGCACCGACGGCGCAGCCGGAACATGGCGTCACGACGGTGTTCGTGACGCTGCCGAACACCAAGCTCGAATTCATCGAACCTCTGGGCGATGCGTCGCCGATCTCAAAATTCCTTGAGCGCAGCCCGGATGGTGGCATTCACCATCTTTGCTTCGAGGTTGATGATATCATCGCGGCGCGAGACGCCCTGATTGCCGATGGTCGTCGAGTGCTCGGCGACGGCAGGCCGCGGATTGGTGCGCATGGCAAGCCGGTGTTGTTTTTCCACCCGAAGGATTTTTCGGGAACGCTGATCGAGATCGAGGAGGCATAAATGGCCCAGTCAATCGCTTCCGCATTTGCGGTCTACTTCGTGGTCTGGTGGGTCGTTTTGTTCGCGGTGCTGCCATTCGGCATCCATAGCCAGCACGAGAACGGCGAAGTGAGTTTGGGAACCGACCCTGGCGCTCCGGTGCTGGCGAGGATGGGCCGCAAGCTGCTGTGGACCACGCTGATCTCGGCAATCATTTATGGCTGCGGATTTGTGGCATATCGTGCCGGATACTTTGATCTGGGCCGCATCAGCAAGGCGATCGGCCTGCCGTTCTGACCTCCGACATTGGATCGTCTTACGATCCAATCACCACATTTTGGCTCCTCGTCGTCATCGCGCTTGATCCAACGCAATGCGTACGGTCCTGCGCGACCTCAGGATACGACGGTCAAAACCAGATGAGATGAACACAGTAGGAAAACAGACGAGAGCTGCGGCACAGAACCTGCTGGACAAAGGCTTGCAGGCAAAAAAAGAGCAGGGCCGGAAGCCCTGCTGTTTAAACGTCGCGACCCTGTGTCCCCGAAACGTTGGATCTATCGTTGTTTAGACGGGGATGACGCTGCGTTGTGCGCGTCGGGCCTCCTCCCAAGACCTAGACCACAGCAGGTCTGGCGATACGCCTAGCCTGACTGACGGGCCTGTGTAGCGCAAGACTTTCGGCCTGTCATCTTTTTTGGAAACAAAATTCATATTGGAGTCCGGCTTTGAATTTTTGTTGCGCCGCGGGGTTTTTAATCGAGGAGCAGGCGATATCGACATTTCGATATTGCCGTGCTTAATCAGGGACATCCGGATTTCATCCGGTGGGGGTGGCAATGCGCAAGCGGCTGGGACGTCTGGTTCCCATCGTGATGATCGCGGTTCTGGTGCAGCTTTTTGCACCGATCGCGATGATGCGCGCGGCTGCCGCCGCAGCCTCTGATCCGCTGAGCGGTATTGTGATCTGCTCGGAGCATGGTGACGGCGCTTCCGACGCCGCGCCAGCCGCAACACACGCGGCCTGCTGCCCGCTCTGCGCTCTCGCGCATGTCGTGCCGCCGCTCGATCATCCTGTTGCACTTCATGTTGCCATCCAGCGCATCTATCAGCGCGTGGCTTGGCTCGAGAGCCGGACACCGTTCGTCAGCGGCGGGATTGATGATCGTCCGCATGCACGTGGCCCTCCTGTTTATTCCTGAGTGAGACAGTTCGCACGGATGGCGGGTTCTGCCTGCCGTTCTCCTGTTCGAAATGACTGCCGCCGGCAGTTATCGGGAATATTCCAATGCTCAAGCCACACACATTCGGTGGCGCCACGATTCTCGCCGCTTGCGGCGCGCTCGCTGCTGCGTCCTCATCGAGTCTTGCCGATCACATCGAAGGTCACGTTCTTCCTGAAGTCACGGTAACCGCGCCGAACGCGGTGCGCGCCAAACCCACCCGCAAGCCGAAAGCGCATGCGGTTGCGGCAAGACGATCCTCGCGCTCCCCCGGCACACCGGCGACAACACCTCCGCGGGTTGTCGTCACCGGCGGAAGCCTCACCCCGGCGGCGGCGCTTGCCGGACTTTCACAAGCGCCCACTGGCCAGACCGCGACGACGATCGATCGCGGCCAGTTCGACAATCGACCGTCGTTCTCCGTGAGTGATGTGTTGCGCGACAGTCCCGGCATCTCGGTGAAGCAGGGCAACGGTCCACGCGATTTCGGCATCTCGATTCGCGGCTCGAACGCGCGCAACGGCTTCGGCATCCGCAACATGGTGATCTTCGACGACGGCTTTCCGGTCACGCAGCCGGACGGCCTGTCGCGCAGCGACCTGATCGATCCGCATGCCTATGGCGCCATCGACGTGATCCGAGGGCCGTCGTCCGCGCTATACGGCAATTACGCGACCGGCGGCGCGCTGAACTTCCGTACCCGTCCGGGCGGCAGCATCGACGGCGTGGAATATGGCATCGATGGCGGCAGCTTCGGCTATCTCAACAACTATTTCACCGTGGGAAAGAAAGTCGGCAACTTTGAAGCCTCACTGTTCGCGAGCGACGCACGCGGTGACGGCTTCATCGGCAATAGCTGGTTCAACACCCAGACGGTGAACTTCCTCGGTACCTATCAGGCGACGCCGGATGATCGCTTCACGTTGAAGATCATCAACAACAATGTCGATGCGCGGTTGCCGATCCGGCTGTCGCTCAACCAGTTCGGGATCAATCCATTCCAGCGCGGTTGCTCGACGGCCGCAGGCGCCGCGCCGGGTTGTGCGACGGTTTCGTTGTTCGAGAATGGCTTCAACGGAGCACGCATTCCGCAAACGGCGGAGCAGGCGGGCCTTGGCCGCACTGACCGGCGCACCATCGTCGGCGCGCGCTGGGAGCACGATTTCGACAATCAGACGACGTGGCGCAACCAGTTCGTGTTCGACGATCGCAACATCAACCAGCCGACGGGCGCGACCAGCGCGATCGGCGACTATCCGTCCTACAATTTCATGAGCGACCTCACCCATAAGGGTCAGTTGTTCGGCTTCGATTCCACGACCTATTTCGGCGGCTTCTACAACACGCTGAGCTGGTCGGGCGACACACGCAACGTGATGCCGGGCGGCGATGCGACGCTGGGGCAGTTGTCGTCGAACGTCACGGGCACGCATGCCAATTTCGGTTTGCGCGCACGCGAGGAATTGCGGTTGACCGACGCGCTGACAGCCATCGCCGGCATCGGCTGGGAGAATACCCAGCTCAAGGGCGTGAATACTGCTTATACGTATTCGGTGCCAAATGTTCCGACTGCAACCACCACGCTGACGAGCGCTGACAAGCAGTTCACCAACGTCGCGCCGGAATTCGCGCTGCTCTACAAATTCAGTAATGAATGGCAGGCGCGCGCGCGCGTCGGCACCGGCTACGGCACGCCGCAGGTCGGCAATCTGTTCGTCCTCGCCAATGGCCAGAACGGCAACAACACCAACCTCGTGCCGCAGCAGAATGTCGGCTATGACCTTGGCGTCGACTGGACTCCGAACAAGACCGTGAAGGTCAGTCTCACCGGCTTCTACGAATTCTTCCGCAATGAACTGGTGTCGCAGGCGACACCTGTGGGGGCGCCGAATTCAAGCTTCATGTTCAACGCGCCGCGCTCAGAGCATCGCGGTATCGAACTCGCGGCCGACTGGCGGTTTCATCCGGGCTGGCGCGCGACGCTGGCATATACCTATCTCGATGAAATCTACACCGACTACACCGAGATACTGAATGGTGGCGGCACGAGCTTCAGCTTCAACCGCGCCGGCAACAAAATCCCCGGCATTTCCCCCAATGAGCTGACCGCGCGTCTCGGCTACGACGAATTCGCCGGGATCTATGCGGGCCTCGGCGCGTTCGTTGAATTCCAGTGGAAGGATGCCTTCTACATGGACAACGCCAATCTGTTAAAGGCGCCGGGTTACGAGCTCGTGAATCTCAACGTGCACTACACCACCGATCTGAAGTCGGACTATTTCAAGACACTCAATGTTTACTTTGAGGTCCGCAACCTGTTCGATAAGACCTACATTGCGTCGGCCAACAATATCGGCAACAGCGTGACAAGTGCGGGCGTTCAAGATCCAGCGAGCGTCCTGGCGAACAAGACCGGCTCGATCTACGCCGGATCGCCGCGTGCATTCATTGCCGGCATGAAGGTGGCGTTCCGATGAAACAGACATTCATGAACAAGATCGCCGCTGTCGCGCTGCTGCTTTGTCAGTCGTCGGCATCGGCGCATGACATGCACAAGCCCACAGCGGAGGCCGGTTGCACTGATGTCGCGCTGTCCTGTGCAACCAAGGTAACGCCCGCGTTCGGACCAGACGGCAAGCTGTGGATCGCGATGCTCGCTGGCGGCAAGATCGCGGTAGCGAACTCGACTGATGGCGGGCGGAATTTCACCAAGCCTGTCGCCGTCACCGATCAGAAGCTCGACATGGACTGGGGCCCGGATGCGCGACCGAAGATCGTAATCGACAAGCACGGTGACCTGATCGTGGCGTTCTCGACGTTCCGCGACAAGGCATTTAACGGCGAGGTCTTCACCACGCGTTCGACAGATGGCGGGGCGACCTTCGCGCCGATCAGGCCGATCACGTCCAATAATGTCAGCCAGCGGTTCGAGGCGCTTGCGCTCGATACCGACGGCACGGTGTTCGCGGCGTGGCTCGACAAGCGCAACCGCGCGCCCGCGAAGAAAAAGGGCGAGGCCTATGACGGCGCGGGCCTGTTCTTCGCGACATCGCGGGACGGCGTGGTGTATTCGCAGGCGCAACTTGTTCACAACAACACCTGCGAGTGTTGCCGCCTCGGTGTGGCGTTCGCCGGGCACGGGCGCCCGGTCGTGATCTTCCGCAATATCTTCGAGGGCGGCGTGCGCGATCATGCCATCACGACCTTCAGCGACCTGGACACGCCCGGACCCATTCATCGCGTCAGCAATGACGACTGGAAAATCTCGGCTTGCCCGCATCAGGGGCCGAGCCTGTCGATTGCGCCGACCGGCACTTATCACGCGACATGGTACACCAACGGCAAGAACCGGCAGGGCCTGTTCTATGCGCGCTCATTGGATGGCGGCGCGACGTTCTCCAAGCCGGTGCCGATCGGCGACCCTGCGCATAATCCTTCGCGGGCCTTCGTGCTCGCGACCGCTCAGGGCACCTATCTGGCGTGGAAGGAGTTCGACGGCGAAAAGACCGCCGTGCGGATGATGCAGTCCGCCGACGACGGCAAGACATGGTCGGAGCCGAAGACGGTGATGGAGACTGCAGACTCCTCGGATCATCCGTTGCTGGTCAGCTTTGGCCGTGCGGTGTTTCTGTCATGGATGACAAAGAAGGACGGCTATCGTTTCCAGCCGGTCGGGCAGGGGACATGAAACGGTACATGACACATCATCTGACGCGCGGCCTGCTTGCCCTTATGACGATCCTGTTCGCGGGTGTTGCGATGGCTGACGCGACCATCGAGATCAAGCCATTCGAACGCGGAAGCTGGCAGGCGATCCGGCAGGCCCATGCCGGGCGGCCGACGCTGGTGCATTTTTGGGGCGTCACCTGCGGGCCTTGCAAGGTCGAACTGCCGGAACTCGGCCAATTCGCCAAATCGCATCCCGGCGTGGACGTGGTGATGATCGACGCCGATCTGGTTCCGAACACGCCCGCCGCGGTGCGGGCGACGGTGTCGCAGGCGGGGCTTGCGTCGGCCGAGAACTGGGCGTTCGGCGATACCTTCACCGAACGGCTGCGTTACGAGGTCGATCCCAAATGGCAGGGCGACATCCCGCGCAGCGTGCTGATCGGCAAGGATGGCTCGGTCAGGACCATCGAGGGGTCGGCTGCGTCCGCTGATCTGGAAAAATGGGCGCAGGGGCAGGGCGCAGGCCGTCATTGAGGGGACCGCGTGCCGCGGGCCGCGCCAGAAGCCTTGTCTTTTGCCCGCCAATCCGCTTTCAGTGACGGCTCCTCATCCTCTCGATTCCAGAGTGCTTTCCCATGCGGCTGACGCGCTATTTCCTCCCCATCCTCAAGGAGACGCCGAAGGAGGCGGAAATCGTCTCGCACCGGCTGATGCTGCGCGCGGGCATGATGCGGCAGGAAGCGGCGGGCATCTATGCCTGGCTGCCGCTCGGCTTCCGTGTGCTGAAGAAGATCGAGAAGATCGTGCGCGAGGAGCAGGACCGCGCGGGCGCCATCGAGCTTCTGATGCCGACGCTGCAACTGGCGGACCTCTGGCGCGAGAGCGGTCGCTACGACGCCTACGGCCCGGAGATGCTGCGTATTCAGGATCGCCACAAGCGTGAGCTTCTTTACGGGCCGACCAACGAGGAAATGATCACGGAAATTTTCCGGGCCTACGTGAAGTCGTACCGCAGCCTGCCGCTCAACCTCTATCACATCCAGTGGAAGTTCCGCGACGAGCAGCGTCCACGCTTCGGCGTGATGCGCGGTCGCGAATTCCTGATGAAGGATGCCTATTCGTTCGACATCGACGAGGCGGCCGCGCGGCTGTCCTACAACAAGATGTTCGTCGCCTATCTGCGCACCTTCGCCCGCATGGGCCTGAAGGCGATCCCGATGCGCGCGGAGACTGGCCCGATCGGTGGCGATCTTTCCCACGAGTTCATCGTGCTGGCCGAGACCGGCGAATCCGGCGTGTTCTGCAACAAGGACGTGCTCGACCTGCCGGTGCCGGGCGCGGACGTCGATTACGACGGCGACCTCACGCCGATCATCAAACAGTGGACCGAGCTTTACGCCGCGACCGAGGACGTGCACGACGAAGCCCGCTACGAGAGCGAGGTGCCTGCCGACAAGCGCGTCAGCACCCGCGGCATCGAAGTCGGCCAGATTTTCTACTTCGGCACAAAATACGCGGATTCGATGAAGGCGCTGGTCGTCGGCTCGGATGGTGCGGAAAAGCCGATCCACGGCGGCTCCTATGGCGTCGGTGTCTCGCGCCTTGTCGGCGCGATTATCGAGGCCTGCCACGACGAGAACGGCATCCAGTGGCCTGAGGAGGTTGCGCCGTTTCGCGTTGCCATCCTCAACCTCAAGCAGGGTGCTGCGGAGACAGACGCCGCCTGCGAAAAGCTCTATCGCGAGCTGACGGCAGCAGGCGTGGACGTGCTCTACGACGACACCGACCAGCGGCCCGGCGGCAAGTTCGCGACCGCCGACCTGATCGGCATTCCGTGGCAGATCCTCGTCGGGCCCAAGGGGCTTGCCGAGGGCAAGGTCGAGATCAAGAAGCGCGCCGACGGCAGCCGCGAGATGATGAGCGTCGACGAGGCGTCTCACCATTTCCAGACGAAATGGAAGCCCGCCAACTGACATGACCGATATTTAAGGTCGCATCGTCGGTAATGGTGCGATTGAGCGGTGAATCATTGCGCTGCGGGGGCGGCGCGGGCGCGTGTGTGGACTACAATTCGCCTGATTCGCATGAAATTCGGGGCGATGGACAGATTTGATGAGTGAGCCGGTTCGAACTGCCCCCTTTGCTCCTTTCGAGTGGCTGATCTCGGCCCGCTATCTGCGGGCGCGACGCAAGGAAGGATTCATCTCGGTCATCGCGGGCTTCTCGTTTCTCGGCATTATGCTGGGCGTCGCCACACTGATTATCGTGATGGCGGTGATGAACGGCTTCCGCAAGGAACTGCTCGACAAGATTCTCGGCCTCAACGGCCATCTTCTGGTGCAGCCGCTGGAATCGCCGCTGACCGACTGGAAGGAAGTCGCCGACCGCATCAATGGCGTGCAGGGTATCCGCCTCGCGGCGCCGATCGTGGAAGGGCAGGCGCTGGCGTCCTCGCCGTTCAATGCCTCGGGTGTGCTGGTGCGCGGCATCCGCGCGGCTGATCTTGAAAAGCTCACCTCGATTTCCAAGAACATCAAGCAGGGCACGCTGGAAGGCTTCGATGACGGCCAGGGCGTCGCCATCGGCCGCCGGCTCGCCGATACGTTGTCGCTGCACGCAGGCGATACCGTGACGCTGGTCGCGCCGCGCGGCGCGGTGACGCCGATGGGCACGACGCCGCGCATCAAGCCCTACAAGGTCGCGGCCGTGTTCGAGATCGGCATGTCGGAATACGACTCCTCCTTCGTGTTCATGCCGCTGAAGGAAGCGCAGGCCTACTTCAACCGCCCCAATGATGTCACCGCCATCGAGATCTACACCGACAATCCCGACAAGGTGGACGAGTACCGCAAGGCGGTGACGGACGCGGCGCAGCGCCCGGTCTTCATGGTGGACTGGCGGCAGCGCAACTCGACCTTCTTCAACGCGCTGCAGGTCGAACGCAACGTCATGTTCCTGATCCTGACGCTGATCGTGCTGGTGGCATCGCTCAACATCATTTCCGGCCTCATCATGCTGGTGAAGGACAAGGGCAGCGACATCGCGATCCTGCGCACCATGGGCGCAACGCAGGGTTCGATCATGCGCATTTTCCTGATTACGGGCGCTGCGATCGGCGTGGTCGGCACGCTGGTCGGCTTCCTGCTCGGCGTCATCATCTGTCTCAACATCGAGAACATCCGCCAGTTCATCTCCTGGCTGACCAACACCGAACTGTTTTCGCCGGAGCTTTACTTCCTGTCCAAGCTACCGGCGGAGATCAGTGTCGGCGAGACGGCAGCCGTCGTGATCATGGCGTTGACGCTGTCGTTCCTCGCGACGCTGTACCCGTCCTGGCGCGCGGCACGGCTCGATCCCATTGAAGCCCTGAGATACGAGTGAGCGCGGCGATGCAAGACGGAGACAACGACGCGCCGGTGGTGTTCCTCCACGACATTCACCGCCAGTACCGGCAGGGCGAAACCACGCTGACCATTCTCAACGGCGCCAAGCTCGCGCTATGGGCGGGGCAGTCGGTGGCGTTGGTGGCGCCGTCGGGCACTGGCAAGTCGACGCTGCTCCATATCGCGGGCCTTTTGGAGCAGCCGGATTCTGGCGAGGTCTATGTCAACGGTGCGCCGACCTCGACGCTGTCGGATGGTGACCGTACCCAGATCCGGCGCACCGACATCGGCTTTGTCTACCAGTCGCACCGCCTGCTGCCGGAATTCTCGGCACTGGAAAACGTCATGATGCCGCAGATGATCCGCGGCCTTCCGCGCAAGGAAACGGTGCAGCGTTCGAAGGAAATCCTGGCCTATCTCGGCCTCGGGGACCGCATCACCCATCGGCCGGCCGAACTGTCGGGTGGCGAGCAGCAGCGAGTTGCGATCGCGCGCGCAGTCGCCAACGCGCCGCGCGTGCTGTTCGCGGACGAGCCGACCGGCAATCTTGATCCGCACACAGCCGATCACGTCTTCAACGCACTGATGCAACTCGTGAAGGCGACGCAGGTCGCGATGCTGATCGCGACCCACAACATGCAACTGGCCAATCAGATGGACCGCCGCGTCTCGCTGTCCGAGGGGCAGGTGGTGGAGCTCGACTGAGCTTTCGCCTCAGCGCGCCTGATGAATCTTGCGCTTGTGCTTGTGGCGAACGGACCGCTGCGGACCCGGTGCGGGCGCCACGCGGTAGGGATCGTAATTCGGATCGATATTGCCGAACGGTGAATAGGGCACGCGCGGCTGCGTGATTACATAGGGGCTACCCGGCCGTCCTTCGTAGAACGGGTCGCGGTAGCACATCGCCGAGCGGCCCGAGGCGCTGAACTGGCACTGGGCGAGCGTCGAGTAACTGCAATCCTCATACTGGTCGCGGGTGTAGACCTTCATGCAGTAAGGATAGCGGATCAGTGCCTGCGCCGGCGACGGCATCAGGGCGCCAGCCCCCACGACTAAAGCGAGCGCCGCAAGAGAGGCGCGTAAGCCGCCTTTACCTGATGCGCGCGGCGCGTTCATGCTCAGTAAACCTCGCGGTAGACGCGGCGGCCCCGGCGCGGCGCGTCAGGCGCGCTGTGGTAGAAGGGATTCCGGTCGCAATAGGCGAAACGTCCCGACGCGGCGGCCGCACAGGCGGCGTAGCTCGGATAGCTGCATTCGCCATAGCCGGTGTAGTCGCGGCCGCGGATGCAATAGGGCTGCTCATGCGCGGCGGCCGGCGTGATGTCGAGGCTGGCGTACGCGCTGAGCGCGAGGGCCGCGAAAAGCAATTTGCGCATCGATCTCTCCTGAATCGTCTGGACTGTTCGTGAACGCGTCCAGTTCCATGGTCAATACACTTCAAGGCCGGCGGTTCATTTCAGGCGCGGTCTCTCCCGTAAAACATTCGTTAAGGCTGTTTATTCGGTCGCGCTCCCGGGCGTCTTGACGAAAGAACAGATATAGAACATTGTTCTCCATATGTTCCAACCAAGCTTTCCGGGCGTTTCCGGGGATCAAGGAGCCGATCATGCTGAAGATGTTCTTTGAAGAAGCCGCCGCACTGGCCTCTCTGGTGCTGTTCGTGGGAACCGTGGCGGTGTGGGCGCACCTCATTCCGCAGCTCTGAGGACGGCCAGCCACCACAGGCTGGGGAAAGGGATGATAGCGCCGCGCCGGATGCTGTTACGCATGGACAGGGCGGGGCGCGGGCGGCACCGTTGAGACAGTGAGTCGCCCGATGCGGCTTTCATCCCCCAGCGCGAAAGACTGCCCGGATGGCCTCTGCCGGATTTATCCATCTTCACGTCCACTCTGCCTATTCGCTGCTGCAGGGCGCGATGAAGATTCCCAAGCTCGCCGAGCTTGCGAAGGCCGACCATCAGCCCGCGCTGGCGCTGACCGACCGCGACAACATGTTCGGCGCGCTGGAGTTTTCCGACAAGCTCGCCGGCGCAGGCATCCAGCCGATCGTCGGCTGCGCGCTTGCTATCGATTTCGGCGATATCGACCCCAACGCCCGCAATGCGCTTGTGGCGCCTTCGCACATCGTTCTGCTCGCCGCGCGCGAGGAGGGCTACCGCAGCCTGATGCGGCTGAATTCGCGCGCGTTCCTCGAGACGCCCGTCCACCAGTCCCCGCATATCAAGATCGACTGGCTGAAGGACGAAAGTGCCGGACTGATCGCGCTGACCGGTGGCCCGAATGGCCCGGTCTCGATGGCTCTGGCGACTGACCAGCCTGCGGTCGCCTTATCGCGCACCGAACAGCTCATGGAGGTGTTCGGCGACCGGCTCTATCTCGAACTGCAGCGACACGGGCTCGACGTCGAGCGTCGCGTCGAAGCCGCGCTGATCGACATCGCGTACGCCAAGAGCCTGCCGCTGGTTGCGACCAACGAACCCTATTTCGCGAGCGCCGACGATTATGAATCGCACGACGCTCTCCTCTGCATCGCAGGCGGCCGGTTGATCGCGGAGACGGATCGCCCGCAGCTCACGCCCGAGCATCGCTTCAAGACGCGGGCGGAGATGGCGGTGCTGTTCGCGGATATTCCCGAGGCGCTGTCGTCGACGGTTGAAATCGCGCAGCGCTGTTCGTACCGGCCGCGGACCCGCAAACCGATCCTGCCGCGCTTCACCGTCGGCAGCGACAACACAGCCGACTCGGAAAAGGAAGAGGGCGAAGAGTTGCGGCGTCAGGCGCAAGAAGGCCTCGCCCGCCGCATCGCCGCGCATGGATTGTCTCCAGGCTTTACGGAAGAGGACTATAGCAAGCGTCTCGACTTCGAACTCGGCGTCATCACCCGAATGAACTATTCGGGCTACTTTCTGATCGTGTCCGACTTCATCAAGTGGGCGAAGTCGAAGGGCATCCCGGTTGGGCCGGGACGCGGTTCGGGCGCAGGTTCGCTCGTCGCTTATGCGCTGACCATCACCGATCTCGATCCGCTGCGCTTTGGTCTGCTGTTCGAACGCTTCCTCAATCCGGAACGCGTCTCGATGCCGGACTTCGACATCGACTTCTGTCAGGACCGTCGCGGCGAAGTGATCCAGTACGTCCAGCAGCGCTACGGGCGCGAACAGGTCGGCCAGATCATCACCTTCGGTACGCTGCAGGCGCGCGGCGTGTTGCGCGACGTCGGCCGCGTGCTGCAGATGCCTTACGGGCAGGTCGACAAACTGACCAAGCTCGTGCCGCAAAATCCAGCCGCGCCGGTGACGCTGTCAGCGGCGATCGCGGGCGAGCCGAAATTGCAGGCCTTCCGCGATGAAGACCCGATCGTCGCGCGGGCATTCGACATCGCCATGCGTCTCGAAGGTCTGACGCGTCACGCATCGACCCACGCCGCGGGCATCGTGATCGGCGACCGGCCACTCTCCGAACTGGTGCCGATGTATCGCGATCCGAAATCGGACATGCCGGTCACCCAGTTCAACATGAAGTGGGTCGAGCCCGCAGGCCTCGTGAAATTCGACTTTCTTGGCCTGAAGACGCTGACTGTCCTCGATGTCGCGGTGAAGCTTCTGAAGCAGCGCGGGCGGGAGGTCGATCTCGCCAAGCTGCCGCTCGATGACAAGACGACCTACGACATGCTCACGCGCGGCGAAGTGGTCGGCGTGTTCCAGGTTGAAAGTCAGGGCATGCGGCGCGCGCTTGTGGACATGCGGCCTGACCGTCTGGAAGACCTGATCGCGCTCGTCGCGCTCTATCGTCCGGGTCCGATGGCGAACATTCCGACCTATTGTGCGCGCAAGCATGGCGACGAAGAGTCGGAATACATGCATGCCATGCTCGAGCCGATCCTGAAGGAGACCTTCGGCGTCATCATCTATCAGGAACAGGTGATGCAGATCGCGCAGGTGATGGCGGGCTATTCGCTCGGCGACGCCGACCTGCTGCGCCGCGCGATGGGCAAAAAGATCCGCGCCGAGATGGACAAGCAGCGCACGATCTTCGTGGCGGGCGCGACCAAGAACAGTGTGGCGAAGGGGCAGGCCGAGCAGATTTTCGAACTGCTGGCGAAGTTCGCCGACTACGGCTTCAACAAGAGCCACGCCGCCGCCTACGCGCTGGTGTCGTATCAGACCGCCTATATGAAGGCGCATTATCCGGTGGAGTTCATCGCGGCGTCGATGACGCTCGACATGAACAACACCGACAAGTTGTCGGAATTCCGCGCCGAGGCGCAACGGCTAGGCATCAAGGTCGAGCCACCGTCGATCAATCGCTCGGAAAGCACTTTCACGGTCAACGGCAACACGATCTATTACGCGCTCGCCGCTCTCAAGGGTGTCGGCGCGCAGGCGGTCGAGATGATCGTCGAGGCACGCAAGGACGGCGGACCGTTCACCTCGCTGGCGGATTTCGCGTCGCGTGTGCCGCCGCGCGCGATCAACAAGCGCGTCCTGGAAAGTCTCGCCGCCGCAGGTGCGTTCGATGAGTTCAACCCCAACCGCGCCGCGGTGTTTGCGGGTGCGGACGCGATCCTGGCCGCCTGCCAACGTGCCAACGATGCGGTCACGCTGGGGCAGAGCGACATGTTCGGCGGCCAGAGCGGCGCGCCGTCGCTGATCCTGCCGAATGTCGAGCCGTGGCTTCCGGCGGAGCGCCTGCAGCGCGAATACGGCGCGGTTGGCTTCTTCCTCTCTGGTCATCCGCTCGACGATTACAAGGTCGTGCTTCAGCGCCTCAACGTGCAGTCGTGGGCGGAGTTCTCCAACGCGGTGAAGAACGGCCGCACCGCGGGCAAGGTTGCAGCCACCGTGGTGTCGCGCATGGAGCGGCGCACCAAGACCGGCAACAAGATGGGCATCATCGGCCTGTCCGATCCGACCGGACATTTCGAGGCGGTGCTTTTCTCCGAGGCGCTCGGCCAATTCCGTGACATGCTGGAGCCGGGGCTCGTGGTGCTGTTGCAACTCAGCGCCGAACTGCAGGGCGAGGACGTGCGCGCGCGCATTGCCAATGTCGAATTGCTCGATCAGGCGGCTGCGAAAACATCGATGGCGCTGAAAATTTTTCTCCGCGACGCCAAGCCGATCGAATCGATCCGTCGCCGTCTCGAGGATCATGCGCAGGGAGCAGGCGCGCGCTCGGGGAGCGCGGGCGAAGTCACGGTGGTGATGATGCTCGATCTCGAAGCGGAAGTGGACTTGAAGCTGCCCGGACGCTTCAAGGTATCGCCGCAGATCGCTGGTGCGTTGAAGGCTGTCACCGGCGTGGTCGATGTACAGACGCTTTAGAGAGCGTTCAAAGAATATTCAGACACGCCCGCGCCGAATGTGCCATCATTGCGACGTATCGCATCGGAGGCTGTTATGGCGTTTCGTATCGTGGGATTGTTTGCTGCTGCCGCACTGCTGGTTGTGACGGCGCTGCCGGGGGTGAGTGAGGCGCAACAGCCTCAGCAGCAGGCACAGCAACCGCAGGAAAAGCGTATTGCTCTGGTGATTGGCAATGGCGCCTATACCAAGGCACCGCTCGCGACCGCCGCCAACGACGCGGGCCTTGTTGCGCAGACATTGCAGGCCGCGGGCTTCGATGTGATCGGTGCGCGCGATCTCGACGGCGATACGCTGCGCGGGAGCTTCCGCGATTTCATCCAGAAGGCGGAAGCATCCGGCCCCGATACGGTGGCAATGGTCTACCTCTCGGGCTACGGCGTGCAGCTTGCGGGCGAGAACTATTTCATTCCGGTCGATTCCAAGATCGAGCGGGATACCGACATCCCGACCGAAGGACTTCGCCTCAGCGACTACATGCGTCAGCTCGCTGCGCTGCCGTTGAAGGCCGGCATTGTCGTGCTCGACATCGCGCGCCAACAGCCTTTCATTGAAGGCAACGCGCAGATCGCAAGCGGCCTCGCGCTGGTCGACCCTGAGCCGAAGATGCTGATCGCATTCAACTCGGCGCCGGGCACTGTCGCACCGGACGAGCAGGGCGCTTACGGCGCTTACGCGCAGGCGCTCGCCGAGATGATCCGCGCGGGCGGCCTGCCGCTGCCGGAATTGTTCGATCGCGTGCGGCTGCGCGTCAACGAAACCACCAAGGGCGCGCAGGTGCCGTGGGATGCGCAGAAGGTTGACGCGCCGTTCGTGTTCTTCGACCGCGCCCCCGATGCACCGCCGCAGACGACGCCCGCGCAGGCGGAAGCCGCGCGCAACAAGCCGATCAAGGATATGGGTGCGACCGATGCCTACGCCGCCGCGCTCGAGCGCGACACGCTGCAGGGCTACGAGGATTTCCTCAATGCCTATGCGAGCGATCCGATGGCCAAGCGCGTGCGCGTCATCGTCGCCGCACGGCGCGAGGCGATCACATGGCGGCGTACCTATCGTACCGATACGCCGGATGCCTACTGGTCGTATCTGCGCCGCTATCCGCAAGGCCCTCACGCTGCCGATGCGCGCCGTCGCCTCGCGGTTTTGTCAGCAGCGCTGGAGCCGCCGCAGTCGTTTGCGATGATCGATTACGATGTGCCGCCGCCGCCACCCGACGAGATCGTCTATGTCGACCGGCCGGTGCTGATGTTCTCCGACCCGGATTTCGATTTCGCGCCGCCGCCACCGCCGCCGGTTTATTACCTGCCGCCGCCGCCGGAGGACTTCATCGATCTGCCGCCGCCGTATTATTATTCGGATGACCTGTTCATCCTGCCGCAGCCGGTGTTCGTGCCGATCCCGATCTTCGTGCGTCCGCCGATCTATGTGCGGCCGCCGCAGCATGACTTCCTCTTCGCTAACATCCACAACCGCGCGGTGATCGACAGCCAGATCAACCGGCGTGGGCCGGGCGGCTTCAATAGGCCGGGCGGTCCGGGGCTCCCTCCGGGAGCGAAGGGGCCGATGATTCAGCGTCCGTTCAATGCAGGACCGGCGCTGCCCGGCGCGGTGCAGCGTCGCGCCACGCTCATCTCGGAAGGCAAGGCGCAGCGCCCCGCGAGTTCGTTCATCAATCCGCGCGCCAATGTCGGCAATGTTGACCACCGCGCACCGTTGCCGGGCCCGCGCAAGTTCGGCCCCGGTGCGACCACGCCTCCGGTTGCGCCTGGTGCGCGCCCGATGGCGCCGGCCACGATGCCAAATCGCAATGCGTTGCCGGTCCCGGGTCGGGGCAATGTGCCGAACGCACCTGCCATGCGGGGACCGCAGCCAAACCTGGCCGGACCGCAGGCGCGTCCGGGTGGTCCCAGTGTTCCGAATGCCGGTGGACCTAATGCCGGTCGCCCCGGTCCGGGCGGACCGGGCCATATGGGACCGGGCCCCGGCCAGCGTGGACTTGATGCCAACAGGCCTGCCATCAACCGACCTGACGTGAACCGTCCAGGCACGAATCGACCCGGTATGGGAGGCCCGAGGCCGGACGCGATGAGGCCGCCCCCGTCGGCCCGACCGTCCCATCCGCCCGCCGCGATGCGTCCTGCGCCGCAGGTCCAGCGCCCGAACACGCCGCCTCGGCCCGCGCCGCAGATTCATCCGCAGGCACAGCCCCGGATGGCGCCTCCGCCACGGCAGGCCGCTCCGCCGCAGCGCATGGCACCGCCGCCCCGGATGGCTCCGCAACGTCCGCCGCCGATGGCCCGGCCCGCCGCACCCCCGCGACAGGCCCCGATGGCGCGGCCTGCGCCACCGCCGCGGATGGCCCCGCCAAGGGCTGCTCCGCCGCCACGGCCGGCTGCACCAGCCAAGCGCTGCCCGCCGAACGTGCCGCGGTGCTGAAAGATTTGAGGGCCGGCGGGCATTCCGCCGGCCCTCTTTCTTTTAAGATCTCCCGGGCTGGAACCCTGCGGGCAGGGGAGCAAATAACGCCCCCAAATCCTTGCCTTATGCCGAGTCTGTGGGTATAAGCCGCGCCATCTCACACGGAAACATGGCTGTCACAGGCCGTCCGGTGGCAACCGGGCCGCACGATCTGTCCATTTCGGACGCATCCGTAAGGCTCATTGCTCACACGTTTCCGGAGGAACCAACCGGAGAATACAACAATGGCGCTTCCCGATTTCTCGATGCGTCAGCTCCTCGAAGCTGGCGTTCACTTTGGTCACCAGTCCCACCGGTGGAATCCGAAAATGGCGGATTACATCTTCGGTGCCCGCAATAACATTCACATCATCGATCTCGCTCAGACCGTTCCACTGCTGCATCGTGCGCTGCAGGCGGTTAGCGATACCGTCGCCAAGGGCGGCCGCATCCTGTTCGTTGGTACCAAGCGTTCGGCACAGGACGGCGTTGCCGAAGCGGCGAAGCGTTCGGCGCAGTACTTCGTCAACTCCCGCTGGCTCGGCGGCACGCTGACCAACTGGAAGACGGTGTCGGGCTCGATCAAGCGCCTGCGCCAGCTCGAAGAGATGCTCGGTTCGGCCGAAGGCAACCAATACACCAAGAAAGAGCGCCTGACGCTTCAGCGCGAGCGCGACAAGCTCGACCGCTCGCTCGGTGGCATCAAGGACATGGGCGGTCTGCCCGACCTGATCTTCGTGATCGACACCAACAAGGAAGGCATTGCGATCCAGGAAGCCCAGCGCCTCGGCATTCCGGTCGCGGCGGTCGTCGACACCAACTGCGACCCGAAGGGCATCACTTACGTCGTCCCGGGTAATGACGACGCGGGCCGCGCCATCGCGCTGTATTGCGACCTTATTGCGCGTGCTGCGATTGACGGCATCTCGCGTGGTCAGGGCGATGCCGGTATCGATATCGGCGCCATGGCCAACCCGCCGAAGGAAGATGCGGTGGCTCCGAAGACGGACGGCTTCCAAGGCCTCGCAGGTCCGCGTGGCGTTGCTGACGATCTCAAGAAGCTGTCGGGCGTTTCCGGCGCGATCGAGAAGAAGCTCAACGATCTCGGCGTTTTCCACTACTGGCAGATCGCCGAACTCGACCACGACACCGCCCACAAGATCGGCGAAGAAGTCGGTCTTCCGGCTCGCGCCGATGGCTGGGTCGCCCAGTCGAAGGCGCTCACCGCCGACGCGGAATAATTCAAGACCACCTTCGCGGCCGGCTCTGCCGGCCGCATCATTATCAGGCAAGAAACGCCCTGTAAGACGATGGCATGCGGCCCCGCAGCCGCGACACTGCAGGCGAAAGGGTATTGGACAATGGCAACGATCTCAGCAGCGATGGTCAAGGATCTGCGCGACAAGACCGGCGCGGGCATGATGGACTGCAAGCAGGCGCTCAACGAGAACGGCGGCGATATCGACGCGGCAGTGGATTGGCTGCGCAAGAAGGGCCTGTCGAAGGCTGCGAAGAAGGCCGGGCGCGTGGCCGCCGAAGGTCTGATCGGTACGGTCGTCTCTGGCACCAAGGGCGTTATCGTCGAGGTCAACTCGGAAACCGACTTCGTTGCCCGCAACGAGCAGTTCCAGGGCCTCGTCAAGATGATCGGCCAGGTTGCGATCGACGCGGGTGCCGAGGTCGAGAAGATCAAGGCCGCCAAGGTTGGCGCTGTCACCGTGGAAGCCGCAATCAACGACGCGATCGCCACCATCGGCGAGAACATGACGCTGCGCCGCGCGGCTACGCTTTCGGTCAACAGCGGTGTGGTTGCGAGCTATGTCCACAACGCCGTCACCGACGGTCTCGGCAAGATGGGCGTGATCGTCGCGCTCGAATCGACCGGCAAGGCCGATGAACTGGCCGCGCTCGGCCGCCAGCTCGCAATGCACGTCGCCGCCGCCAATCCGCAGGCGCTGGACGCCACCGGCCTCGACCCGCAGGTCGTCGCCCGCGAGAAGGACGTGCTGGCCGACAAATACCGCCAGCAGGGCAAGCCGGACAACGTCATCGAGAAGATCGTCGAATCCGGTCTCAAGACCTACTACAAGGAAGTCACCCTGCTGGAGCAGGCCTTCATTCACGACAGCGGCAAGAGCGTCGCCCAAGCCGTGAAGGAAGCCGAAGGCAAGGTCGGCGCGCCTATCAAGGTTGCCGGATTTGTGCGCTATGCTCTCGGCGAGGGAATCGAGAAAGAAGAATCCGATTTCGCCGCCGAAGTTGCCGCCGCTGCCGGACAGGGCTGAGCGGAGACTTCCGCTCAACCATTCTGGAAGGGACAACGCGTCATGGGTGAGCCGCTCTATCGTCGCGTCGTGGTGAAGCTGTCCGGCGAGTATCTCGCCGGCCACCAGCCTTTCGGTATCGATCAACCGACACTGGACCGTGTTGCGTCCGACCTCATCGAGGCGACGGAGCGGGGCATCGAAGTTGCCGTCGTCGTGGGCGGCGGTAACATTTTCCGTGGTGTGGACGTGTCCTCGCGCGGCGTGTCGCGGCCGACCGGCGACACCATGGGCATGCTTGCTACCGTGATGAACTGCCTCGCGCTCGAATCAGCGCTGGAGCGCAAAGGCAAATCCGCGCGCACGCTCTGCGCGCTGGCAATGCCGCAGGTGTGCGAACTGTTCACCCGCAAGGCGGCGCTGCGTTATCTCGCCGACGGCCGCATCGTGCTGTTCGCGGGCGGCACCGGCAATCCATTCTTCACCACCGACACCACCGCCGTGCTGCGCGCGAGCGAGATCGGTGCGCAGGCGGTGCTGAAAGCCACCAACGTGGACGGCGTCTACAGCGCCGATCCGAAAGTGGACAAAACCGCCAAGCGCTTCGAGCGGCTGTCGCACTCGCAGGCCATCCAGGGCGGCTACAAGGTGATGGACGCCACTGCCTTCGCGCTTGCCCGCGAGAACTCATTGCCTATCATCGTGTTTTCAATCGCCGAATCCGGGTCGATCGGCGCAATTCTGGACGGCACCGGCAACGGCACGATCGTCGCCGGCTGACAAGGAGCGGAAGTTCATGACGACGAACGGTTTCGACATCAACGATCTGAAACGCCGCATGGATGGCGCGAAGGATTCGCTGAAGCATGAACTTGGCGGCTTGCGCACCGGGCGTGCGGCGATCTCGATGGTCGAGCCGGTGCAGGTCGAAGCCTATGGCAGCTACATGCCGCTTAATCAGGTGGCGACCGTCAGCGTGCCCGAGCCGCGCCTTCTGTCGGTGCAGGTCTGGGACAAGTCGATGGTGAAGGCCGTCGAGACCGCGATCGTGAATTCCAATCTCGGATTGTCGCCCGCGACCGAAGGGCAGGTGATCCGGCTGCGGATTCCGGAGCTGAACGAGGAACGCCGCAAGGAACTGGTGAAGGTCGCGCATAAATACGCAGAGGCGGCCCGCGTCGCGGTGCGCCATGTCCGCCGCGACGGCCTCGACATCGTCAAGAAGCTGGAGAAGGATCACAAGATCTCCGAGGACGAGCACGAGCGGGCTTCCGGCGAAATCCAGAAGGCGACCGACGCCGTCATCGGCGACATCGACAAGCTGCTCGCCACCAAGGAAAAAGAAATTCTCACCGTCTGAGAGAAACCGATGTTGAAGGGCGACACGCCACAGAACGGAGAGCCGGAAAACACCGGATCGCCGCGGCACGTCGCTATCATCATGGACGGCAACGGTCGTTGGGCGGCTGCGCGGGGATTGCCGCGCGCGGAAGGGCACCGGCGTGGCGTCGAGGCGCTGCGCAAGGTTCTGCGCGCCGCGCACGAACTCGGTATCTCCTATCTGACGATCTTCTCTTTCAGTTCGGAGAACTGGTCGCGTCCGGCGAGCGAGATTGGCGATCTGTTTGGCCTCTTGCGCCGCTTTATCCGTAATGACCTCGCCTCGCTGCACAGCGACGGCGTCTGCGTGCGCGTGATCGGCGAGCGCGAAGGGCTCGAGCCGGACATCAAGGCGCTGCTCGGGGAAGCCGAGGATTTGACGCGTAACAACACGCGGCTCACGCTTGTCGTCGCGTTCAATTACGGTTCGCGACACGAGATTGCGCATGCCGCGCAGCGGCTCGCGGTTGAAGTGGCTGAAGGCAAGCGCGATCCGGCTACGATTACGGCCGAGACGCTCGGCAGCTACCTCGACGCGCCGGACATTCCAGATCCCGATCTCATTATCCGCACCAGCGGTGAACAGCGGCTGTCGAACTTCCTGATGTGGCAGGCGGCCTATAGCGAGCTCGTGTTTGTGCCGATCCATTGGCCGGATTTCGACAAGGCCGCACTTGAAGGAGCGATTGCCGAATATGCGACCCGCGAACGCCGTTTCGGCGGTCTGATCGCGAAGACGGGATCGTGAACGGCGCGATGCCGGAATCCTCGGCACCGACTGCTGCGGTGAAGAATTCGCGCAACTTGCTGATGCGTGTCGCCGCTGCCGCATTGATGGTGCCGTTGGCGCTGATGTTCGTGTTCGCGGGCGGCTGGCTCTGGGTACTGCTCGTCACCGCGATTGCCGTCGGCCTGTTCTACGAGTGGCACGAGATCGTCAATCCGGTGCGCAATCCGCGCACCTTCGCGGCTGGCGTGATCGCGCTCGAACTGATCGGCCTGGCGTTGTGGTTCGGGTGGGGTGGCGTGGCGTGGGCCGCGCTCATTCTCGGCACAACGCTGATCGCCTTTCTGGCGACGGAGCAGAAATGCTGGATCACGGGCGGCTTCATCTACGCGGCGGCGGCGCTCATCGCCTCCGCGATGGTGCGGCTCGATGGCGCGATGGGGTTCTACGCGTTGATGTTCACGCTGCTCGTCGTCTGGGCGAGTGACATCGGCGGTTACTTTGCAGGCCGTGCCATTGGCGGCCCGAAACTCTGGCCGCGCGTCAGCCCGAACAAGACATGGGCGGGCTCAATCGGTGCGCTGATTCTGAGCGCGCTGGTAGCGGTCGTCGTGGCGTGGCTGGGCTGGGGACGGCTCGTGCCGTTGATCGTGCTCGCGCTCGCGATGTCGGTGGTGGCGCAGCTCGGCGACCTGTTCGAGTCGGCAGTGAAGCGCCGCTTCGGGGTCAAGGATTCGAGCCAGATCATTCCGGGCCATGGCGGCCTGATGGATCGGCTTGACGGGTTTGTCGCCGCGATCGTTTTCGTGGCTTTGATCGGGTTTTTACGGGCCGGTGCTGATGGCATCGGCCGTGGTTTCATGATTTGGTGATCTGATGAGTGTTGTGCCTCTACGTCAAAGCGAACCGATGCTGCATGCTGATCGTGTCGTCACGATCCTCGGCGCGACCGGTTCGATCGGCCAGAGCACCATTGATCTGGTGCGCCGCGCGCCGGACCGTTTTCGTGTCGAGGCGCTGACCGCGCACAGCAATGTCGCCGAGCTTGCGAAGCTCGCGCGCGAACTCGGCGCACGCTACGCCGCGATTGCCGACGAGGCGAAGTATGGCGAATTGAAAGACGCGCTCGCAGGCTCGGGCATCGAGGCGGGCGCGGGCGAGGGGGCGCTGGTCGAAGCTGCTCTTCGGCCCGCCAACTGGGTGATGGCCGCGATGAGTGGCGCGGCGGGCCTCAAGCCGGCGATGGCGGCGGCCGGGCGCGGTGAGATCGTCGCACTCGCCAACAAGGAATGCCTTGTCTGCGCCGGCGAAGCCTTCATGAAGCACGCTGCCGCGAGCAAGGCGACCGTGCTGCCGGTCGATTCTGAACATAATGCGATCTTCCAGGCGCTCGGCGCGGGCCGCCGCGAGGATCTCGTCCGCATCATCCTCACCGCGTCCGGCGGTCCGTTCCGTTCGGCGACGCGCGAGCAGATCGAGAACGCCACCGTAGAGCAGGCGCTCAAGCATCCGAACTGGAGCATGGGCCGCAAGATCACCATCGACTCTGCGACCATGTTCAACAAAGCGCTGGAGATCATCGAGGCATTTCATCTGTTCGAGCTCACGGCCGACCAGATCGATGTGCTGGTGCATCCGCAGTCGATCATCCATGGCCTCGTGGAATTCACCGACTGCTCGGTGGTGGCGCAGATGGGCACGCCCGACATGCGCACGCCGATCGCGCATTGCCTCGGCTGGCCGCACCGGATTGATGGTCCGGCGCAGCGCCTCGATCTTGCCAAATTAGGACAACTGACCTTCGAGGCGCCGGATCCGGTGCGGTTCCCGGCGCTGCGGCTGGTTCAGGAGGCGCTGCGGACGGGCGGAGCGGCGCCGACCGTGCTCAACGCAGCCAATGAGGTCGCGGTCGCCTCATTCCTCGACCGCAAGATTCCATTCGGCGGCATCGCACGGCTGGTCGAGGCGACACTTGAGGCTCTGGTGGCCAAGGGAACGGCGAAGGCACCACAAAGCGCCGACGAGGCCCTCGCCGTTGACCATACTGCGCGAAAAACCGCTGCGGGGCTCTTGCCTCAAATTGCCTTAAAGGCATCCTAGACGATTGGGGAAGCGGGCCTGTACGGCTCGCACGCGAGGGACGGACGTGGATTTTTTGTTCAATATTTTCCATACGTTAAGCCATGGTCTGATTGGCTATCTCGTTCCTTTTCTCTTCGTCCTGACGATTGTCGTTTTCTTCCATGAACTCGGCCACTTCCTGGTCGCGCGCTGGGCCGGCGTGCGCGTGCTCACGTTCTCGCTCGGTTTCGGTCCCGAACTGTTCGGGTTCAACGATCGCACCGGTACCCGCTGGAAGCTCTCCGCGATCCCGCTTGGCGGCTATGTGAAGTTCTTCGGCGATGCGAGTGAAGCCAGCACGCCTGCGTCGAGTGTGCTTGCCGCGATGTCGGAGAAGGAGCGGCAGGACAGCTTCCACCACAAGAGCGTGGCGCGTCGCGCCGCCATCGTGGCGGCAGGTCCGATTGCGAACTTCATCCTGGCGATTGTGATTTTCGCCGGTCTTTTCACGTTCTACGGTAAGCCCAACACCAGCGCACGGGTCGACACGGTGCAGCCCAGCAGTGCCGCTGCTGCCGCCGGTTTCAAGCCAGGTGATGTCGTCACCAAGATCGATGGGCAGACCATCGAAACCTTCGTGGACATGCAGCGCATTGTCTCCACGCGTGCAGGCGAGGAGTTGCACTTCACGGTGAAGCGCGGCGACCGCGTCGAGAACCTCACCGCGACGCCTGAGCTGCGCGAGGTGAAGGACAGTTTCAACAACGTCCACAAGATCGGCGTTCTCGGCATCAGCCGGTCCTCGACGCCCGGAGAGCATGCGGTCGAACGCGTCGATCCGGCGACGGGCCTCTGGCTCGGCGTCAAGGAGACCTGGTTCGTCGCCAAGAGCACGATCCTCTATATCGGCGACATCTTCACCCGCCGCGCGAGCACCGATCAGCTGGGCGGGCCGATCCGAATCGCCCAGATTTCGGGGCAGGTGGCGACCATTGGCCTCGCAGCTTTGGTCCATCTGACGGCGGTGCTGTCGGTCTCGATCGGCCTTCTGAACCTGTTTCCGGTCCCGATGCTGGATGGTGGTCACCTTTTGTTCTATGCGGTGGAGGCGATCCGAGGCCGGCCGCTGTCCGAAAGGTCGCAGGAAATGGGCTTCCGTGTAGGCCTTGCGCTGGTGCTGATGCTGATGGTGTTCGCTACCTACAACGACATCCTGCATCTCGCTGGATCGTAACGGTTTTACCATCCGTGGCCGATAGGCAACGTCTTGGTGGGATTTTAGGTTTTCGCTGCGAAAGGACGTTTGCCCGCGTGGCAAAATTGGCTACAAGCGGGCAATCTTTTGGGGAATCTCCCGACTCTCTCTTCGGGTCGGCTTTGGAATGATAAGGGCGCCTGGCGCATGATGGTTGGTTTGCGGGGTTTGCGGGGAGGCTTGGCGGCCGCCCTGGTTATGTTTGCTGCGCCCGCCGCAACGGTGGCTACGGTCGGTTTTGGTGTGACCGCGGCTTATGCCCAAACGGTTGCTTCCATTGGGGTTGAGGGGAACCGCCGTATCGAAGCCGATACGATCCGCTCCTATTTCAAGCCGGGCCCGAGCGGTCGCCTCGACAACGTCGCGATCGATGACGGCCTCAAGGCGCTGATCAACACCGGCCTGTTCTCCGATGTCCGAATCGAGCATCGCGGCGGCCGCGTCGTTGTTGTCGTGTCCGAAAACTCCGTGCTTGGCCGCGTCGTCTTCGAGGGCAACAAGAAGATCAAGGACGAGCAGCTCTCCGCCGAGGTGCAGTCGAAGCCGCGCGGCACGCTGTCGCGGGCGATGGTGCAGTCCGATACCCAGCGTATCATCGAAATCTATCGCCATGCCGGCCGTTACGACGTGACGGTAACGCCCGAATACATCGAGCAGCCGAACAACCGCGTTGACCTGATCTTCGTGATTCAGGAAGGCAAGAAGACCGGCGTGCAGGCCATCAATTTCGTCGGCAACCACGCGTTCTCCGCCTACCGCCTGCGTGACATCATCAAGACCCGCGAATCCAATATCCTGTCGTTCCTCACCTCCGGTGACGTCTACGATCCGGATCGCGTGGAAGCCGACCGCGATCTGATTCGTCGCTTCTATCTCAAGAACGGCTATGCCGACGTGCAGGTCGTCGCGGCGCTGACCGAATACGATCCCTCGGTGAAGGGCTTCATCGTCACCTTCAAGATCGAGGAAGGCCAGAAGTACCGCGTCAGCTCGATCAGCTTCGCGTCGACGATTCCGTCGTTCGATGCGAATGCCTTGCGGCCGCTGTCACGCGTGAGCGTCGGCTCCGTCTATAACGTCGAGGCGGTCGAGAAGTCCGTCGAAGACATGACGGTCGATACGTCCCGCCGCGGTTACGCCTTTGCTCAGGTCAAGCCGCGTGGCGACCGCAACTTCGAGAATCACACCGTCTCGATCGTCTTCGACGTGACGGAAGGCCCGCGCGTCTACATCGAGCGCATCAACATCCGCGGCAACACCCGCACGCGCGATTACGTGCTGCGCCGTGAATTCGACATCGGAGAGGGCGACGCCTACAACCGTGCGTTGATCGACCGCGCCGAGCGCCGCCTGAAGAACCTCGACTACTTCAAGGAAGTGAAGATCACGCAGGAGCCGGGCTCTTCGCCGGACCGCGTCATCGTCAACGTCGACGTTGAAGAGAAATCGACCGGCGACTTCTCGGTCTCGGGCGGTTACTCGACCGCCGACGGTGCGCTTGCCGAAGTCAGCGTCTCCGAGCGCAACCTCCTGGGTCGCGGCCTCTATGCGAAGGCATCGGTGCAGTACGGCCAGTATGCTCGTGGCTACACGCTGTCGTTCGTCGAGCCATATCTGCTCGGCTACCGTGTTGCGCTCGGCCTCGACCTCTATCAGCGCGAGCAGCTGCCCAACAGCTACATTTCGTACAAATCCAAGACGTTCGGCTTCAGCCCGCGCCTTGGATTCCAGCTGCGCGAAGACCTGTCGCTGCAGGTTCGGTACTCGGTCTCGCGGCAGGAGATTTCTCTGCCGTGGCAGTATCAGAACTGTAACAACATCAATCCGGATTTTGTGAATAGTTTCCCGACTGCATTTGGCGCAGGACCTAATCCGGCAAATACCACGCCGCCTCCGGGCTACACGGGGATGTCGAGTTGCTTCAACGACGGCGAAGCCTCGGTTCCCGTCAAGGCAGGTTTGGCATTCGGCGGGGTTCTGACCTCAGCGGCTGGCGCGACGCTGACCTACAACACGCTCGACAACAACAAGAACCCGACCTCCGGTATTCTTGCGACGTGGTCTGAAGATTTCGCGGGCCTTGGCGGCGACGTGCGCTATGTGAAGTCGACCGGTGACGTGAAGCTCTATACGCCGATCGTCTCGGATATCGTTGGCCTGATCCACGTGCAGGGCGGTATCCTCAACGGTTGGGGCGGCGGCGGTGCTGCAAATGCTGGCAATCCCAATGGCAATGTCCGCATGCTGGATAATTTCCAGATGGGTCCGAACCTGGTGCGTGGTTTCGCTCCGATGGGTATCGGCCCGCGCGACCTGACGATCGGAACGACCAATGACGCGTTGGGCGGCACTAAATACTGGGGCGCTTCAGCCGAACTGCAGATGCCGTTCTGGTTCCTGCCGAAGGAAGCTGGCCTGAAGGGCGCCGTGTTCGCCGATGCGGGTTCGTTGTGGGGTTATGAAGGCGTGACCTCGTATCTGGGGCAGAACGTCGATCTGGCTGGCTCGGACACCATGAAGGTTCGTTCTTCCGTTGGTGTGGGTTTGATCTGGGCCTCGCCGTTCGGTCCGCTGCGGTTCGACTATGCCGTGCCGATCAGCAAGGTCACGGGCGACCGCGTCCAGCAGTTCCGGTTCGGCGGCGGTACTTCGTTCTGATCCGGGCTTGAGACACAGCTCGTTTTCATCGAGATTGAAGCGGCCGGATCATCTCCGGCCGCTTGATTTTATGGCTGGTTTGTTCCGGATTGCTTCCATTATGGATTTTCAGGGTGACCGTTCCGTGAGGCAGCAGGCATGACGCAGCCGGGCTTTTTCAAACAGCCGGAGCCCATGACCTTGGGCGATATCGCCGCTCTGACGGGAGCCCAGTTGGCGGATCCGTCTAAGGCAGGGCTGACCGTCAGCGGCACCTCGACGCTCGATCAGGCGGGTCCCAAGGACCTCGCCTTCTTCGACAAGCGCAAATACGGCGACGAGCTTCATCGCTCGCATGCGGGCGCCTGTCTTGTCAGCGCAGGCCTGCAGGCGGACGTGCCGGACCATATTGCGGTCCTGCGCGTCGCCAATCCCTACGCGGCCTTCGTTGAGGTCGCTCGTGTGCTCTATGCCGATACGCTGCGGCCGGCATCTTCCTTCGGGAATGATGGAATTGCGGACTCGGCCGTCGTGCACCCCGATGCGTTGCTGGAGGACGGCGTGATCGTCGATCCGCTGGCGGTGATCGGCCCCGACGTCGAGATCGGCTCCGGTACGGTGATCGGCTCCGGCACGGTGATTGGCGCAGGCGTCAAGATCGGCCGGAATTGCAGTATCGGCCCCGGCGTGACGATCCTGCACTGCTACATCGGTAACGATGTCATTATCCATCCGGGCTGCCGGATCGGGCAGGATGGCTATGGCTTCGTGTCCGGGCCCAAGGGGCATAAGAAGGTGCCGCAACGTGGGCGCGTTCTGATCCAGAACGACGTCGAGATCGGTGCGGGCACCACGGTCGATCGCGGCGCGTTGCGCGATACCGTGATCGGTGAGGGCACCAAGATCGATAATCTGGTGCAGATCGGCCATAACGTCACCATTGGACGGCGCTGCATCATTGTCAGTCAAAGCGGCGTGGCGGGAAGTTCGACGCTTGGCGATGGCGCTGTGCTCGGTGCGCGCGTCGGCGTCAGCGATCATGCCACCATCGGTGCGGGTTCGATGCTGGCAGCGCGCTCGAGCGTTGTCGGCGAGGTGCCGGCGAACGTGAAATGGGGCGGATCGCCCGCCAAGCCGATCAAACAATTTTTCCGTGAACTGTTCGAAGTCGAAAAGCTTGGCCGCGAGGGTCTGAACGGCGGCAAGTCGAAATCGGCAGGCGCGAACGAAGAAGGACAAAAATAATGGAAGCGCAGGCGCCAATACGTCTGGAATCGGTGGACATCGGTACCATCATGAAGACCTTGCCGCACCGGTATCCGTTTCTCCTGATTGATCGGGTGGTGGATATCCGCGACGATTTCAGCGGCATCGGCATCAAGAACGTCACTGCGAACGAGCCATGCTTTCAGGGCCATTTTCCGAACCGGCCGATCTATCCGGGCGTGCTGATGATCGAGGGGATGGCGCAGACTGCAGGCGTGATCGGGATGCTGTCGACCGAGACCGAGCGGCCGACGGCGGTTTATTTTCTCACCATCGACAATTGCAAGTTCCGCAAGCCTGCTGGACCGGGAGACGTGATTTCCTATCATATGCGACTGGTCAACCGGAAACGCGCGATGTGGTGGTTTCACGGCGACGCCAAGGTGAACGGTGTAACTGTCGCCGAAGCCGATGTCGGCGCCATGCTGGCGGATTGACCTGATGGCAACGATTGATTCTTTAGCGCGTGTTGAATCCGGTGCCGTTCTCGGCGCCGACGTCACCATCGGGCCGTTTTGCGTGGTCGGTCCGCATGCTGTGATCGGCGCGGGCACGACTCTCGTTTCTCATGTCAATATTGCCGGCGCGACAACGATCGGTGAAGCCTGCACGATCTATCCGTTCGCCTCGCTCGGTACGGCCCCGCAGTCGACGGGCTATCGTGGCGAGTTGACCAAGCTTGTCATCGGAAATAACTGCACCATCCGCGAAGGCGTCACGATGAATGCCGGCACCGTCTCGGGCGGCGGCGTCACGACTGTCGGCGATCGCGGGTACTTCATGAACAATGCCCATGTCGGCCACGATTCCCACGTCGGCAATGACGTCATTTTCGCGACCTCCGCCACGCTTGGCGGTCACTGTGTAGTCGGTGATTTCGTCTTCATGGGCGGGCTGGCCGCGGTCCATCAGTTTGCGCGGATTGGCTCGCAGACGATGATCGGCGGCATGTCTGGTATCACACACGATATCATCCCCTACGTCATCGCCAATGGCCAGCGGGCGCGGCTGGAGGGACTGAATCTCGTCGGCATGAAGCGGCGCGGATTTACCGCTGAACGCCTGAGGGTCGTGCGGACGTTTTACGACAAACTGTTTTTTGGTCCCGGCGTTTTTGCAGAACGCCTGCCGGCGCTCCAGAAGGAGCATGAGTCTGATCCGGCAATTTCGGAAATCCTGGATTTCATCACGGCCGATCGTCGTCGACCGCTATGCATTCCGTCGTTCCATTCCGATCATTCCTGAACGTGGTGGTGATGGACAATCAGGCCGATCATAAACACCCGGTCGGATTGATTGCTGGAGGCGGTGTGCTTCCTTTCGCGCTGGCTGACAGTCTGCTTGCGCAGGGGCGCATGCCTGTTTTTATCGGCCTGAAAGGATTCTGCGATCCGCAGCGCATCGCGAATTATCGTCATCGCTGGTTCTCCGTCGGCCAGTTCGGTTCGATCATGAAAGCGCTGCGCGAGGAGGGATGCACCGACGTCACCTTCATCGGCAATCTGGTCCGGCCCGCATTCAGGGACCTGCGCTTCGATTGGTCGGCGGTGCGGCTTCTTCCGCGAATTCTGAATGGTCTGCGTGGCGGCGATGACCATATCCTCTCGGCCACAGCGCGTGTGTTCGAGGATGGAGGTTTTCGCGTGCTTGGTGTGCGCGATCTCGCCCCCGATCTCCTGATGCCGTCCGGCTGCCTCACGCGCACGCAACCCGACGCAGCGAGCCTTGCCGATGCGGCGAAGGGGCGCGAGGTGCTGCAGGCGATCAGCCCGTTCGACGTTGGGCAGGCTGTCGTCGTGATTGACGGTCATGTCGTGAGCGTTGAAGACATCGAGGGCACCGATGCGCTGCTGGCGCGGATCAAACGGCTGCGCGAGAATGGCCGGCTTCGGGCCAAACCGGGGCGTGGCGTCCTCGTCAAGGCGCCTAAGCAGGGCCAGGATTTGCGCCTCGATCTTCCAGCGCTCGGGCCGCAAACGATCCGGGGCTTAATGGAAGCTGGTCTTGCGGGACTTGCGGTTGCGGCGGGACATTCGGTTGTTGCCGAGCCACAGGCAATGATCGAGGCAGCGGATAGTGCCGGAATTTTTGTCGTCGGGCAGGAATCCTGACCATGGCACGGGACGTCATGGACGGCCGTCGAAAAATCTTTCTGATTGCCACCGAACCTTCCGGCGACCATCTCGGTGCCGCGCTGATGAAAGAGCTGCGCCACCGTTTCGGCGGCAATGTCGAGTTCGCTGGAATCGGCGGTCGCGAAATGGAAGGGCAGGGACTCGGTTCGCTTTTCCCGATTGGCGATCTTGCGATTGTCGGATTCGCTGCAATTGTGCAGCAACTCCCGATGCTGATGCGGCGTATTCGCGAGGCTGCAGCGGCGGTTGTTCAGACAAAGCCTGACATTCTGGTGATTATCGATAGTCCGGATTTCACCCATCGCGTGGCGAAGAAGGTTCGCAAGATCGATCCTTCGATACCGATCGTCGATTATGTGTCGCCGACGATCTGGGCGTGGCGACCAGGGCGCGCGCGCGTCATGGCACGTTACGTCGATCACGTTCTGGCAGTGCTGCCGTTCGAACCGGAGGAACATCGCAAGCTCGGTGGACCGGCCTGCACCTACATTGGTCATCCGCTGATCGAACGGCTCGATACGCTGCGGCCGAATGCACAGGAACAACAGCGGCGGGAAACGCCGCCTCCTGTGCTTGTGCTGTTGCCCGGCAGCCGTCGTGGTGAAATCCGCCACCACATGCAGGTGTTTGGCGAAACGCTGGTGACCTTGCGCGAGCAGGGGCTTGCGGTTGAGCCTGTGCTGCCGACCCTGCCGCATTTGTTGGATGCGGTGAATGAGGCCGTCGCGCAGTGGCCGGTACGGCCGCGCATCGTGACGGGCGAGACGGAGAAGCAGGTGGCGTTTCGCACCGCGCGCGCGGCGCTGGCGAAGTCGGGCACCGTGACGCTCGAATTGGCTTTGGCGGGCGTGCCGATGGTGACGCTCTATCGAGGTGGCGCGATAGAGGCCTGGATCGCACGTCGTGTCGTGCGGGTGTCCTCGATCATTCTCGCCAATCTCGTGATAGGCGAGAATGTTGTTCCCGAATTTCATCAGGAAGAATGTACAGCGCAGAATCTTGCGCCTGCCTTGCAGGCTATTCTGAACGATACGCCGCAACGAAGTCGTCAACTCGAAGCCTTCGCGAAGCTCGACCTGATCATGAATACAGGTGCGCTTTCGCCAAGCGAGGCAGCCGCCGACGTAGTGATCGAAATGCTCGGGAAAGATCTGGCTCCACGATAATCAGTTGCTATCGGAGCGGCGATGATTCAGTACGAATTGATCTAGGTCAAAATACGTATTTCTGAGGGTCGCCGACCTTCAGGAGGGCTTAAACAAAATTCAATATGTTTGATGCAGCGTGATCGTCATTGAGAGCGCGGCGCACTGCGATGATTCGTGGGAGACGCCATACAGATCACGCACGCTACCTCTCGAGACGTATGAACTCGATGAGGCTTTTAAATGCGCAAGAATTTTCCAGTGACCGATGCCGAGTATCCGGTCACTGATGAAACATTGATTGTTTCCAAAACCAATCTCAAGGGCAAGCTGACCTATATCAATGGTGATTTCATTGACGCGGCAGAATTCACGTCTGACGAACTAATAGGTCAGCCGCACAATATCGTTCGCCATCCGGACATGCCGGAGGTGGCCTTCGAAAACCTCTGGGACACGCTCAAGGCCGGAAAGCCTTGGCTTGGTGCGATCAAGAACCGCCGCAAGAATGGTGGGTTCTACTGGGTCCTCGCCACCGCGTCTCTCATTCGGGAAGGTGGACAAGTCACGGGTTACACGTCGATCCGGACGAAGCTGCCAGCCGACCAGCGCGCGCTCGCCGAAGAAGTGTATGCGGCCATTCGCGAGAACAAGCCGCATCGCTACCGCATCGACGCCGGCATCATCCGGAAGCGCTCCTTCTTCGATCATTTCGCGTTTTTCACGCGCACGCTGAAAGCGCGCCTGACGACGATGATCGCGGTGCAGATGATCTTCCTGCTCGCTATCGGCGTCTGGAGTGTGATTGGTCATGGCGCGTCGGGAATGCTGATGGCTTGCCTCGTCGGCATGGGTATCATCGCTTGCGCGGTTGTAGGACGCCAGACCATTCTGGCCATTCAAGGCCCGATGAAGCACCTGAATGAAGTCATGACGAATCTCGTTCAGGACAAGCTTGATAACCGGATTGAAATCATCCGCGACGACGAGATTGGAGAGGCGCTCCGCAACCTGCAGACCGTGCAGACCGTCATTCGCTTCAGCCGCGAAGAAGTTGGCGCCACTCAGCGCCGTGCGGATATCCAGCGCAAGACGGACATGACGAAGGTCGCGGATGCTTTCGAAGCTGCCGTTGGTGAAATCGTTGAGGCTGTAGCGGCGTCGGCCACTGAGCTCGAAGCGTCTGCGACCACGCTTGCGTCTACAGCCGATCAAGCCCAGGAGTTTGCCGCGCGCGTTGCCAGCGGATCGGAGGATGCTTCGTCGAGCGTGAGTTCGGTCGCCACCGCGACGGAGGAGATGACTTCTTCGGTACAGGAGATCAGCCGGCAGGTGCAGGATTCGGCGCGCATGACGAGCGCCGCCGTCGATCAGGCCAGATCTGCGACAGATCGCGTCAGCACTCTTTCGAATGCAGCGGCGCGTATTGGCGATATCGTCGAGATGATCAACAACATTGCGGGTCAGACCAATCTTCTGGCTTTGAATGCGACAATCGAGGCTGCAAGAGCCGGCGAAGCCGGTCGGGGGTTCTCCGTGGTGGCTTCGGAGGTCAAGGCACTTGCCGAGCAGACAGCAAAAGCGACCGGCGAAATCGGCCGACAGATCGGCGATATTCAGGGCGCCACTCAGGAATCCGTCGCGGCGATCAACGAAATCAGCAATTCCATCGAGAGGCTTTCGGAGATATCGGCCGCGATTGCCTCAGCTATCGAGGAGCAGGGGGCGACGACACAGGAAGTTGCCCGCAACGTCCAGCATGCCGCGCAAGGAGCGCAGCAGGTGTCCTCGAATGTCGGAAATCTTCAGCGTGGCGCGGTGGAGACGGGGAGCGCATCGTCTCAGGTGTTGTCTGCCGCCCAGACGCTTTCACATGACAGCCACAGGCTCAAGCTGGAGGTGGACAAGTTCCTGGATTCAGTACGCGTGGCCTGAACCGCGAGTTGGAGCTGCAAAAACGAAATGGCCGGAGCATCATGCTCCGGCCATTTAACATTGTGAGTTCGAAGATTACTTGCGCTGATCGAGCGGGACGTAATCGCGCTTGGCAGCACCGTTGAAGAGCTGGCGCGGACGGCCGATCTTCTGCTCCGGATCCTCGATCATCTCGCTCCACTGGCTTATCCAGCCGACAGTGCGGGCGACCGCGAACAGCACGGTGAACATCGAGGTCGGGAAGCCCATCGCCTTCAGCGTGATGCCCGAGTAGAAGTCGACGTTCGGATACAGCTTGCGTTCGATGAAGTACGGATCGTTCAACGCGATCTTTTCGAGCTCGAGTGCGATCGGGAGCAGAGGATCGTTGGCGTGGCCGGTTTCCTTCAGCACCTTGTGGCACATCTGCTGCATGATCTTCGCGCGCGGATCGTAGTTCTTGTACACGCGGTGGCCGAAGCCCATCAGGCGGACGTTGCTGTTCTTGTCCTTCACCTTGGCGATAAATTCCGGAATTTTATCGACGCTTCCGATTTCGGCGAGCATGGCAAGCGCGGCTTCGTTGGCGCCGCCGTGAGCCGGTCCCCACAGGCAGGCGATGCCGGCGGCGATGCAGGCGAACGGATTGGCCCCGGACGAACCGGCGAGGCGCACGGTCGAGGTCGAGGCGTTCTGTTCGTGGTCGGCATGCAGGATGAAGATCGTGTCGAGCGCTTTCGCCAGCACCGGATTGATCTTGTACTCCTCGCAAGGCACGGCGAAGCACATGCGCAGGAAGTTCGAGGCGTAATCGAGGTTGTTCTGCGGATAAACGAACGGCTGTCCGGCATTGTACTTGAATGCCATCGCGGCCAGCGTCGGCACCTTCGCGATCATGCGCATCGAAGCGACCATGCGCTGATGCGGATCGTTGATGTCGGTCGAGTCGTGATAGAACGCGGCGAGCGCACCGACCGAAGCCACCATCACTGCCATCGGGTGCGCGTCGCGACGGAAGCCCTGGAAGAAGCGGGCCATCTGCTCATGCACCATCGTGTGGTTCGTGACGCGACGGTCAAAATCTTCCTTCTGGGCCTTGGTTGGCAGTTCGCCGTACAGGAGAAGATAGCAGGTTTCGAGGAAGTCGCCTTTTTCGGCGAGTTGTTCGATCGGGTAGCCACGATACTGGAGAACGCCGGCGTCGCCGTCGATATAGGTAATTTTCGACTGGCAGCTTGCCGTGGAGGTAAAGCCCGGATCGTAGGTGAACATTCCGGTCTGCGCGTAGAGCTTGCTGATGTCGATGACATCCGGACCCACCGTGCCGGCATAGACAGGCAAGTTTACGCTTTTCTCGCCTACGGTAAGGGTGGCTTGTTTGGTGTTGGACTTTACATCCATCGTGGATCCCCCGATGTCTCTTGCTTTCTTTAGATCACGGAGGACAGGCAAAATCTTGCGAGCCCGCCGCTATGCTTAAAGTTCGGCAGAAGGGGTATCGTATTGCTATGTGCGCTGCAAGACGGCCCTTCGAAGCCTTGGTAGGGGGTTACTGGCTCTGATCCTGCAACCGTGCCAAGGATATTTCACGTCCTAGAACGGCCAGGACATCAAAAATACCGGGAGACGTCGTTTTGCCGGTCAGTGCCACGCGTAAAGGCTGGGCAACAGCGCCGAGTTTCAGGTTGTTTTTCTCGGCGTAATCGCGCATCGCCGCTTCGGTTGTCGCCGCGTTCCATTCCTTCACGTCAGAGAGGCTGCGGTGAAGATCACCGATGAGTGAACGGGTCTGCGGCGTCAGCAATGCTGCAGCCTTTGCGTCCATGGTGAGCGGTCTGTCGGCGAAGATGTAGCCGGCATTCTCGATCAGCTCGATCAGCGTCTTGGCGCGCTCCTTTAGTCCGGGCATCGCCTGCAGGAATTGCGCGCGCGTGACGTCGTTGAGTTTCGCCTGTAGCGCAGGGCCTTGTGGGATGAACTGCAGAACGTCTTCGACGCTCTTGAGCAATTCTGCGTCGTCTGTCGAGCGGATGTAATGGCCGTTCAGGTTTTCGAGCTTGGCAAAATCGAAGCGCGCGGCCGAGCGGCCGATCGAAGTGAGATCGAACGCCTCGATCATCTCCGGAGTGGAAAATATTTCCTGATCGCCATGACTCCAGCCGAGCCGCACCAGATAATTCCGCAATGCTGCGGGAAGGTAGCCCATGGCGCGATAGGCTTCGACGCCGAGCGCGCCGTGACGCTTGGAGAGCTTGGAGCCGTCCGGTCCGTGGATGAGCGGAATATGCGCCATCACCGGTACGTCCCATCCCAGCGCATCGTAGATATGCTTCTGGCGCGCAGCATTGATGAGGTGATCGTCGCCGCGGATGACATGGGTTACGCCCATGTCACGGTCATCCACCACCACGGCGAGCATATAGGTCGGGGTGCCATCGGAGCGCAGCAACACCAGATCGTCCAGATTTTCGTTCTGCCAGACCACGCGACCCTGAACCTGATCCTCGATCACGGTTTCCCCGGTTTGCGGTGCCTTGAGGCGGATCACCGGCTTGGCCCCGGCAGGCACTTCGGCGGGGTTGCGGTCGCGCCAGCGGCCGTCATAGCGCACGGCACGGCCCTCGGCGCGTGCCGCCTCGCGCATCTGGGTTAGTTCCTCCGGCGTCGCGTAGCAGCGATAGGCCTTGCCCGCGGCCAGAAGCTGTTCCGCAACCTCACGGTGCCGCGCCACGCGGCTGAACTGGTAGATCGTCTCGTCATCCCATTCGATGCCGAGCCATTTCAGGCCGTCGAGAATGGCTTCGATTGCAGCGTCGGTCGAACGTTCGCGGTCGGTATCCTCGATCCGCAGCAGCATTTTGCCGCCGTGCCTGCGGGCATAGAGCCAGTTGAACAGCGCGGTGCGCGCGCCGCCGATATGGAGGAAGCCGGTCGGAGACGGCGCAAAGCGGGTGACGACGGATTCGGTCATTTCAGATGGTTCAATTGCTCTCGGAAAGGGTGGTTGGGCGGGCCTTTATCATACTGCCGGGGCACTGTCCCGGTATCCCGGCCGTAAATGCCGCCGGAAGGTCAAAAGTTCATTCTCGCCCGCGCACTCCCGGATGGTGCTTCCCACGCTCCTGCTCTTGGCGTGGCGGCGCGGATTTGGCACATAGGGCACAACTTGAAAGGGTGCAAATGACTGACGAATCGACGCCGGATGTGGGCCGCGACTTCATCCGCGACATTGTGGCGGCGGATCTGGCCTCGGGAAAGCATACGGGCGTGGTGACGCGCTTTCCCCCGGAACCCAACGGCTACCTGCATCTCGGCCACGCCAAATCGATCTGCCTGAATTTCGGCATCGCCGAGGAGTTTGGCGGGCGCTGCCATTTGCGTTTCGACGACACCAACCCGGCCAAGGAAGAACAGGAATTCATCGACGCCATTCAGCGCGACGTCCGCTGGCTCGGTTTCGATTGGGGCGAGCATCTGCATTTCGCCTCCGACTACTTCGAGCAGCTTTACGCCTGGGCGCAGGATCTGATCCGCGCGGGCAAGGCCTATGTCGACGACCAGTCGCCGGACGAAATCCGGCTGACCCGCGGCACTCTGACCGAGGCTGGACAGAATAGTCCGTTCCGTAACCGTTCGGTGGAGGAGAACCTCGATCTGTTCGCGCGGATGCGCGCCGGCGAATTCCCGAACGGCACGCGTGTGCTGCGCGCCAAGATCGACATGGGCTCGGGCAATATCAACCTGCGCGATCCGGTGCTGTATCGCATCCTGCATGCGCACCATCCGCGCACCGGCACGGCGTGGAATATCTATCCGAGCTACGATTTCGCGCACGGCCAGTCCGACTCCATCGAGCACATCACTCACTCGATCTGCACGCTGGAGTTCGAGGATCACCGGCCTCTTTACGACTGGTTCCTCGATAATCTTCCGGTGCCATCGCATCCGCACCAGTACGAGTTTGCGCGGCTGAACATGACCTACACGCTGCTGTCGAAGCGCGTGCTCACCGAACTCGTCCGCGAAGGCCACGTTTCGGGCTGGGACGATCCGCGCATGCCGACGCTCGCAGGTTTGCAGCGGCGCGGCGTGCCGGCGCAGGCGCTGCGCGATTTCGTCAAGCGCATAGGCGTCGCCAAGGCCAACTCGACCGTCGATATCGGCATGTTCGATTTCGCCATCCGCGAGACGCTGAACAAGACGGCGCCGCGCCGCATGGTGGTGCTGCGGCCGTTGAAGGTTGTGATTGAGAATTATCCGGATGGCCAGGTCGACGAACTCGATGCGGTCAATCATCCGGACGATCCGGCGCAGGGCACGCGGAAAATTCCGTTCGGCCGCGAGCTCTACATCGAGCAGGACGATTTCATGGAGGAGCCGCCGAAGAAGTTCTTCCGGCTCGCGCCGGGGCGCGAGGTGCGGCTGCGCTATGCCTATTTCATCACCTGTCGCGAGGTCATCAAGAACGCGGCTGGCGAAGTTGTCGAACTGCGCTGCACCTACGATCCGGAAACGCGCGGCGGCAACGCGCCCGACGGTCGCAAGGTGAAGGCGACGATCCACTGGGTCAGCGCGGCGCACGCGGTGCCGGCGGAAGTGCGGCTGTACGACAATCTGTTTGCCTCGCCGCAGCCGGAGGCAGGCAATTTCGCCGCGCAGCTCAATCCGAATTCGCTGGAGACGCTGGTGGACTGCAAGGCCGAGCCTGCGTTCAAGACCGATGTGGCACAGGGCGCGGTGCAGTTCGAGCGGCAGGGCTATTTTGTCCACGATCGCGACTCGACGTCGGAACGGCTGGTGTTCAACCGCACCGTGGGCCTGCGCGACAGCTACGCCAAGGCGACAGCGGCCGGTTAGCACCGCTTCGCGGATTCTGTATCCGTTCCCGTGTTCAGAGCCTGATCTCATCCGCTAGCATCACGGCGGGGACAGCCGACACACGGGCGGCGCGATGGCGGACGGGGGCTGGGAGCAGGAACGGCCGCGCGCGGGCAGGGCCATCGCATGGCCGCCGCGTGAGACGGCGGTTGTGCCTGCCTTGTCCGGGCGCAGCCTATGGCGCTTCCTGGCGGAATCGAACCTCAATTGGATCCGTGCGGAGGCTGGTCCCGGCCGCGTGCTGCCGTGGATTCCGGTCGCTTTCGGCATCGGCATCGCGCTCTATTTCACAGCGTCGCGCGAGCCGATAGCGGCAGTAGTCGCGCCAGTCGCGGGAATGGCCTGCATGCTTGCGCTGGTGATGCGGTGGCGGCCGATCTTTCCGGTGATGGCGCTGCTGGCGGCATTGCTCGCGGGGGTTGCCACCGCGACGCTGAAGACCGCATACATTTCGCACGCGGTGTTGCTTGCGCCGGTAAGCTCGGCGGTGATCGAGGGGTTTATCGAGACGCATGAGGAGCGCGAGCGTACCGACCGCTTCGTGCTGCGGGTAGCAAAACTCGAGGCGCGGGGTACGCCGCAACTGGAGCGCGTCAGGCTCTCGGTGCGCAAAGGGACGGCGCCGGCGGTCGGCGCTTATGTCGCGTTGAAGGCAAGGCTGCTGCCGCCGATGCGGCCGCTTCGCCCCGGAAGTTATGATTTCGCCCGCGATATGTATTTTCAGGGCATCGGTGCCTCCGGCTTCGTGCTCGGTGCGATCAGGACGCTGGAAGCGCCGAAGCAGGGCGGCTGGAGGCTTCGCTACGCGGCTTGGATGCAAAGCCTGCGCGACGCCGTCGATGCGCGGATCCGAATGGTGCTGAGCGGCGACGAACGCGCGATCGCGACCGCGCTCCTCACCGGCCGGCGCGACGCGATCTCCACCTCCAACAACGACGCCTTGTTCGTTTCCGGATTAGGCCACGTGCTGTCGATCTCCGGTTATCACATGGCGGTCGTCGCGGGCGTGGTGTTCTTCGCGATCCGGGCTCTGCTTGCGCTTAGTCCGGCGTTGAGCACGCGGTTTACGATCAAGAAATGGGCAGCGTTGGCGGCGCTGATCGCTGCGCTATTTTACTTATTGCTGTCGGGCGCGGAGGTCGCGACGCAGCGTTCGTTTTATATGACGGCGCTGGTGCTGGTTGCGGTGATGGCGGATCGCCGCGCGATCACGTTCCGCACGCTGGCACTCGCCGCCATGCTGGTGTTGCTGGTGGCGCCCGAGGCGCTCGTGCACCCTAGTTTTCAGATGTCCTTTGCCGCGACGCTCGGTCTCGTCGTACTGGCGCAGATAGGCATGCCGCGATGGTTCGGCACAAACGATGATACCCGACTCGGACGCTTCGCCGCGTGGGGCGGGCGCGAACTCGTGGTGCTGGCTCTGGCGTCGTTTGTCGCGGGTCTTGCGACCACGCCCTATGCGGCCTTCCATTTCCACCGCATCGCGCCTTACGGCGTCATCGCCAATCTGGCTGCCATGCCGGTTGTGTCCGCGCTGGTGATGCCGGCGGGCCTGCTCGGGATTGCGGCCATTCCGTTCGGCTTCGACGGCCTGTTCTGGCACCTGATGGAGGTCGGTATCGACTGGATGATCGCGGTGTCGCAGTGGGTAGCGGCGCTGCCCGGTGCGTTCGGTCGCGTTCATGCCTTCGGCATCGGGCCGCTGATCGTCATGAGCGGCGGCATTGTTGTGCTCGGCTTGCTGCGTTCGCCGTTGCGATGGGCGGGAGCCGGATTGATCGGTTGTGGTGTGATGTGGGCGGCTGCCGCAACCGAGCCCGACATTCTGATCGCGCGCGATGCGTCGAGTGTCGCGGTGCGCGGCAAGGATGGCCACCTGCGCATCATGTACACGGCCAAGAACGCTTTCCTGTGGCGCGAGTGGCTGGCGGCTGATGCTGATCCGCGCGTCATCACGGACCCGGGTCTCGCGCGGGGCGTGGCATGCGATGAGGCGGGATGCGTGGTCGAGGGCAAGGAGGGCGATTTTATTGCGCTGGCGCGGCAACCCGACGCGCTGGCAGACGATTGCACGCGAGCGAAAGTCCTGATCACGCCGTATCAGGTGCCATCCGATTGTGCCGCCCAGGTGTTCCATCGCGATGCGCTGCGCGAACTGGGCGGAGTGACATTAAGAAAGACAGTGCAGGGCTACAGTATCACGGCCAGCCAAACCGTTGGTATTGACCGGCCCTGGTCGCCCGCCATTCCAGATGTCTCTACAGGCCCGCACGGCAACAATGCCACCGGACGCAAGCCATCCCGGCAGCCGGTCGATGCGACCCCGCCGGCGGCAGAACGGGAGGCTGCCGACTAGAGGGCAGTCTCAGTATTTGCGGTAAAGTCCGATCAGCTTGCCTTGGATGCGGACACGGTTCGGCGGCAGGATACGAACTTCATAGGCCGCATTGGCCGGCTCCAGCGCGATGGAGGCCCCACGGCGGCGGAAGCGCTTGAGGGTCGCTTCCTCTTCGTCGATCAGGGCCACGACGATGTCGCCAGTATCGGCATTCTCATTGCGCTGGATCAACGCCATGTCGCCGTCGAGGATACCGGCTTCCATCATGGAATCGCCGCGCACTTCCAGCGCGTAATGCTCGCCAGAGCCGAGCATGTCGGGCGGCACGCTGATGGTGTGGCTGCGGGTCTGCAGCGCTTCAATCGGGGTACCGGCCGCGATGCGGCCCATCACTGGGACCGCGACAGGCTGCTCGCCGCTCTCCTCGAAGTTTCCGGACGGGGTGCTGCGAACCTTGCCGAGGTTGCCTTCGATCACGCTTGGGGTGAAACCACGCCGCGCGCCGCTGTTGGCGGCGGGCTCCGGCAGCTTGATGACCTCGATCGCGCGGGCGCGGTTGGCGAGCCTGCGGATGAAGCCACGCTCTTCCAGAGCCGTGATAAGGCGGTGGATGCCCGATTTCGACCGCAGGTCGAGGGCGTCCTTCATTTCGTCGAAGGAGGGCGGAACACCGCTTTCCTTCAGCCGCTCGTTGATGAAGCGCAGTAGTTCATATTGTTTGCGTGTCAGCATCCGGCGCAGCCCTCAATCTCGTCGTCCAAGCGGATATTCATGTTCCGCGGATCTTCACCCGCTTCCTGGCACCCGCCTTGTTCACGACAAGTGCCAGACTCACTCGAAACAAATCATGAACATACACTATATGTTCCATACATGTTCTGCAATAGTTAAATTCTTATGAATCCCGACGTGCTGTTTTTAGGAAATCATGCCGGAATGAGCCGAGAGGCTGGCAGGGACCATGGGGTCTTGCATGGCGATGCCGGGAGAGTTCCTCACAGGAGCCCCGCTTTCTGCGATGCCGTGTTGAGTCATTTCAATGTCTTCTAATTCCAGAACGGGAATGTTCGGTTGAGCTCCTTGCCGCAACCACCTACGTCTTCGCGCAATGCAACGAGCATGCAGAGGAGATGCCGATGGCAGATCAGGACGGATCCGAACCGACGCAGACCGAGATCGATCATCATCTGATGGTGACGTTTTGCCGGACGCTCGACAGCACCGCGCTGCAGCCGATGACAGTGATGCGGATGATGGCGTCTGCGTTAGGCGCAATCTACCGACAGACCTCTGCCTCGCATCATGAACAGGTGTGTCCCTGCGGTTGGCAGCCGTTGCCGTCCGATGTCGAGACATTGCTGGCAGAAATTGAAGCCGCCGCTCGCCGTCCGCTCGTTCCTGATCTTTCGAACATGCAGATTGCCGGCAGAGCTTAAGACGCGCTGAGCCGGTTCGGGCAGTCAACCGGGCAGGCGGATGATCTCGCAACGCGCGCCAGCCAGTGCGGCGGGCGCATGCGGCGGCCGGATCAACAGCACGTCCGCGACGGACAGGTTGTTCAGGAGCGAGCTGTCCTGACGGCTCACGGCGGTCGCGACAGCGACGCCGTCATCGTTGATGGCGATCCGCGCGCGAAGATATTCCTGGCGATGATCGTTGGCGGGCAGATCATGGCCGAGAATGGCATGCTCGATGCAATGTCCGACCTGCGCGCGGCCCGAGAGCGCGCGGATCAGCGGCACCACGAACAGGAACGAACACACGTAGGACGAGGACGGGTTGCCGGGCAGGCCGATCACGCTCATCGCTCCCTTGTGTCCGTGCATCATCGGCTTGCCGGGGCGCAACGCGATCTTCCAGAACTTGATGTCGATGCCTTCGGCTTCGAACGACGGCTTGACGAGATCGTGCTCGCCGACAGACGCGCCGCCGGTGGTGAGGAGGATATCCACGTTGAGAGCTTCTGCGCGGCGGATGGCGGCGCGCGTGTCTTCCATCGTATCGCGCGCGATGCCGAGATCGATCGGCTCGGCGCCGCTGTTGCGGATGAGCGCGCGGATCGCATAGGCATTCGAATAGATGATCTGTCCGGGTCCCGGTTGCGAGCCCGGCATCACCAGTTCATCGCCGGTTGCGAGAACAGCAACCTTCGGCTTGCGGTACACCGGCAGCGTAGGGTGGTTCATTGAGGCGGCGAGTGACAGGTCGCGGTCGCTGAGGAGGGTACCGCGCTTCAGCAGGATGTCGCCTTCATGGAAATCGATGCCGGCCTTGCGGATATGGCGGGGCAGTGGGGCGGCTTCCGCTAAGGTGATGGAATTGTGTTCGCGCTGGACGTCTTCTTGGATGACGATGGTGTCGGCGCCATCGGGTACAACGCCGCCGGTGAAGATGCGGACGGCCTCGCCTGTGCCGACGGATTTGCTAAACGGGCGTCCGGCGGCGCTCTCGCCGATCACTTCAAGTCGGGCACCCTTGAGCGCATCCTTGGTGCGGACGGCGTAACCGTCCATCGCCGACATCGTTGCGGGTGGCTGGGTGCGGAGGGCGGCGATATCGCGAGCCAGGGTGCGATGAAGCGCATCGTCGAGTCCGACGTCTTCTTCGGGAAGGGCCTGTATGCCGTCGAGAATGGAGTTCAGTGCGTCGGCGACCGGCATCAACGCCATGATGAAGCGTCCGTTTTATTTTTCATGCTTGTAGACGCCCGACTTGCCGCCGCTCTTTTCGAGAAGGCGGATGCCTTCGATATGAACGCCGCGTTCCACGGCCTTGATCATGTCGTAGATGGTGAGACAGGCGACCGACACCGCGGTCAGCGCTTCCATTTCCACGCCGGTCGGTCCCGTTACCTTGACGCTCGCCTCGACGCGGCAGCCGGGCAGCCTGTCGTCCGGCGTGATGTCGAGCGTGACTTTGGAAAGCGCGAGCGGGTGGCACAGCGGAATGAGATCGGAGGTACGCTTCGCCGCCATGATGCCGGCGACGCGTGCGGTGCCGAGCACGTCGCCCTTCTTGGCATTGCCCTCGACGATGAGCTTGAGCGTATCGGTGCTCATCACCACGAAACCTTCCGCCACCGCGACACGCTCGGTTGCATCCTTCGCCGACACATCGACCATATGCGCTTCGCCCTTGGCGTCGATATGAGTGAGGGAAGGTTTACTCATCGTCTCATGAAGCCTTCGCGAGCAGGGTGCGGGTAGCAGAGGTAACGTCGGCCTGCCGCATCAGGCTTTCGCCGACGAGGAAGGTCGAGATGCCGACCTTGGCGAGTCGGGCGATGTCGGCGGACGTAAAGATGCCGCTCTCGCCGACCATGATGCGATCCTTCGGCACCGAGGCAGCGAGCGTCTCGCTGGTCGCGAGCGTCGTCTCGAAGGTGCGTAAATTGCGGTTGTTGATACCGAGCAGAGGCGAGCGCAGCTTCAGCGCGCGTTCAAGTTCATCCTGATTGTGAACTTCGAGCAGCACGTCCATCCCCAAGTCGAATGCCGCGTTTTCGATGTCACGCGCGGCGGCATCATCGAGCGCCGCCATGATGATGAGGATGCAGTCGGCGCCATGCGCGCGCGCCTCCATCACCTGATAGGTGTCGTACATGAAATCCTTGCGCAGCACCGGCAGCGAGACGGCGTCGCGCGCAGCCACCATGAAATCGAGATGACCCTGGAAGGAAGGCGTATCGGTGAGCACCGAGAGGCAGGTCGCGCCGCCGGCCTCATATGCCTTTGCGAGTGCGGGCGGATCGAAATCGGCGCGGATCAGTCCCTTCGAGGGCGAGGCCTTCTTGATCTCCGCGATCAATGCGTAGTCGCCACGCGCGATTGTGGTCTGGATCGCTTTGGCAAAGCCGCGCGCAGGCAGAGCGCGCCGGGCGGCAGCCTCGACCTCGGCTTGCGGACGAGCAGCCTTGGCGGTTGCGATTTCCTCGCGCTTGTAGCGTTCGATCTTTTCCAGAATGTCGGACAAGGATTTGTCTTCCTCAAGCACGGGATACGGCCACGAGCTGCGCCAGTTTCGCCGCCGCCGCTCCACTGTCGAGCGACTTGATGCCGAGCGCAACACCTTCCTTCAGGTCTTTCGCCTTGCCTGCGACAACAAGCGCGGCGCCTGCGTTGAGCAAAGCGACGTCGCGGTAATGGTTCTTCACGCCCTTGAGCACGGCGTCGAGCGCAGCCGCGTTCGCGGTGGCGTCGCCGCCGCGGAGATCAGCATTCTTCACGCTCGCAAGGCCGCCGTCTTCAGGTGAGACTTCAAATGAACGGATCGTGCCATCGGCGAGCTCCGTCACGAAGGTCGGGCCGGTGAGGGTGATCTCGTCGAGCCCGTCGGAGCCATGCACAACCCAGGCCGAGGTCGCACCGAGGTTCTTCAGAACCTGCGCCACCGGCTCCACCCAATGCTTCGCGAATACGCCGATCATCTGCCGCTTGACGCCCGCCGGATTGGCGAGCGGCCCCAGCAGATTGAAGATCGTACGGGTGCCGAGTTCCACGCGCGTCGGTCCGACATGGCGGATCGCGGGGTGATGCGCGGGCGCGAACATGAAGCCTATGCCCGCCTTGGCGATGCAGGTGCCGACCTGCTCCGGGGTGAGTTCGATATTGACGCCGAGCGAGGCCAGTACGTCAGCCGCGCCGGACTTCGACGACATTGCGCGGTTGCCGTGCTTGGCGACGGGGACACCCGCGCCTGCGACGATGAAGGCCGCGCAGGTCGAGACATTGACAGAGCCGGCGCCGTCACCGCCGGTGCCGACAACATCCACCGCGTCGGGCGGGGCAGTCACGCGCAGCATCTTCGCGCGCATGGCGCTCACCGCGCCGGTGATCTCGTCGACCGTCTCGCCGCGCACCCGCATCGCCATCAGCGCACCGCCGATCTGCGAGGGCGTTGCCTCACCGGACATCAGATAGTCGAACGCGCGAACCGACTCCTCGCGCGAGAGCGAATGGGCGTCCGCGAGTTTCGCGAGGATCGATTTGAAATCGCTCATGCCCGGCCGGTCACTGGTTGTTGGTCGCGCCGGTCGCGATCGCGAATGCGTTCTCGTTCACCTTCACGCCGAGGGTGGTTTCCAGATGGGTGATGTATTGCCCGATCTGTTCGTCGCTCAGGTTCTGCGCGAGACCTTCCTTCATCTTTTTGGACTCGTCCGAATTGAGATCGACCGCCGGCGTGGTGACGTTGGCGACCTGCAGCACCACGACGCCGCTGCTGGCGGGTGTATTCTCCGCCATCGCGGCGGCACCCTTGGCGGTACGGAAGGCCGTATCAACGACGAGATCGGGCAGGCCGTTGACCTTGTCGTCACGCTTGAACGGCGCGGAAGTCTGCGACGTCAGCCCGGCGGCCTTCACCTCGGTGGCGAACACGCCGCCCTTGTTGAGTTTTTCGACCAGCGCCTTGGCCTTGTCGCGCAGGCGCGTGGCGACCTGCTCATCATGCCAGCGGGCGGTGACCTGGTCCTTGACCTCGTCGAGCGTGCGGTCGCGTGAGGGCGTGGTGCCGAGTACGTCGAACCAGACTTCGCCACCGGGGAAGGTGAGCGGGTCGTTGTCGACGCCGACATCGCTGCCGAACGCGGCCGTGATGAGATCGACGCCCTTCGGCAGCGGTGCTTCCTTGTTGTCCGGTGTGCGACCGGAGCGATCGACATCGACCGTCACGGCTTCGAGGCCGCTCTTTTGCGCGGCTTCCGGAATGCTGGCCCCGCCGCTGCGCTCGTCCTCGATGGCGTTGCGCATCTTGTCGAAGTCGGCACGGACGCGCTGCTCGGCGAGCTCCTTCTTGATGGCGGGCGCGACGTTCTCGAAGACCTCGGTCGAGCCGGGCTCGATCTTGGTGACCTTGAGCAGCACTGTGGCGAGCGCTCCCTTGACGGGCTGGCTGACCTCGTTGACCGGCAGCGCGAAGGCGGCTTTGGCGATGATCGGATCGCCGAGGCTGTTCTCGCTGACGAGGCCAAGGTCGATGTCGCCCGATGTGAGTTTCATTTCCTTGGCGAGGTCCTCGAAGGACATGCCGCCCGCGATCTTCGCGCGCGCGGCCTTGGCCGCGTCCTCGCTCTGGAAGGCGATCTGCAACACCTGGCGGCGATCCGGTTTCACGTAATCGCCGCGACGGCTGTCATACACCTTGCGAGCATCGTCGTCGGACACCACGACCTTCTTGGCGAGTTCGTCGGGTGAGAGGGTGAGGTAGACCACCTTGCGATATTCCGGCGCGCGGAATTGAGCCTTGTGGGCCTCGAAATAGGTGTTGAGCGCGTCTTGTGCCGGCGCTTCGATCTTGCCGGCCTGATCGGGGCCGATCTTGGCGTAGTCGATGGTGCGCTGCTCGTTCTGGAAGCGGCTCAGTGCCTCGATCTGGGTGCTTGTCGGCTCGGCGCCCGCGACGATGCTGCCGATCAGCTCGCGGCGCAGAGTGAGGCGGCGCTGTTCGGCCAGATAGCGCGGTTCGGTGTAGCCGTATTCCCGCATCGCCATCGCGAAGCGCGTTGGGTCGAATTTCCCGTTCTGTCCGGCGAAGGTCGGATCACTGGAAATGGTACGGACGATCTCGGCGTCCGACATTCGCAGACCCATGCGGCGGGCTTCTTCGTCAAGTGCCGTCTCGGCGATGGTCTGCTGCAGCAACTGACGATCAATGCCGAAAGCGCGGCCCTGTGTGGGCGTGAGCGGCCGGCGGATCTGACGGCTGATCTGCTGCAGCTTGTCGGTATAGGCCGAACGAAATTGTTCCAGCGGAATGTCAGTGCTGCCGACCGTTGCGAGCGTCGTCTGCGTCGAGCCCTTGAAGATGTCGGCAATGCCCCAGATGCCGAAGCTGACAATGAGCACGCCGAACAGCACGCTCATGATCGACTTGCCGACCCGGTTCGACGTGACGTTTCGTATCCCTCGGAGCATGACACCACATTTGTAGGAGGAAGCGGAACAGACTGGGCCGATGTGCCCTCACCGCATTGTTCCGCCTCGTATAAAACGCCACCCCGGCGGGGGCAACCGGGACGGGTGCGACGGACACGCCCTGAATACTGGATAAGGCAGGGCACCGGGTGGCGCGGGAGCAGCCCCTCTGGTAGCGGAAAGGGTCATAAAAGAAGGGGGAATGATGCCGGCAGCCATCCGACCGCTGATTGCGGGCAACTGGAAAATGAACGGCCTCAAGGCGTCGCTGGCCGAACTGGCGGCGATTGGGCAGGGTGCGGCCGAGGTCTACAGCAAGGCCGATCTCCTGATCTGCCCGCCCGCGACGCTGATCTTCCCGGCGGCAGCCGCAATGATCGGATCGAAGGTCGCGATAGGAGGGCAGGACTGCCACGCTAACGCTGCCGGGGCCCATACCGGCGATATTTCAGCCGAGATGCTGGCCGATGCCGGGGCGACCTACGTGATCGTGGGGCATTCGGAGCGCCGCACGGACCATCACGAAACGGATGCCGTCGTGCATGCCAAGGCAAAGGCTGCCTGGCGCGCCGGTCTCATTGCCATCGTTTGTGTCGGCGAAACCCGCGCCGAGCGCGATGCAGGGCGGGCTGCCGAGGTTGTGGGCCGTCAACTGGCAGGCTCGATCCCGGACGGAGCTACCGCAGCCAATATCGTCGTCGCCTACGAGCCAGTCTGGGCAATTGGAACCGGCCTCACCCCGACGTCGGGAGATATCGAGCAAATCCATACCTTTATCCGCGAGAAGCTGACGGAGAGGTTCAAGAGGGAGGGCGAGGGTGTACGGCTGCTCTATGGCGGATCGCTGAAACCCGACAACGCTGCCGAAATCCTGCGCCTGACCGACGTCAATGGCGGCCTGATCGGCGGCGCAAGCCTGAAAGCAGCGGATTTCCTTGCGATCGCCGCGGCCGTGCCCACATAGGACCGGACACGCGCGCCGGGGTGGCGTTCAGCGCCCTGATCGTGTACAGACGCGCCAACCTCAACCCCTCAGACATTGGCGTATCCGGCTGGCCGGTCGCGATTGTTTGTGACGGAAAGATATTATGCAGACCGTCGTTATCGTCGTTCATCTCCTGATTGTCGCGGCCCTGATTGGCGTCGTGCTCCTGCAGCGCTCCGAAGGCGGCGGCCTCGGCATCGGCGGCGGTGGTGGCGGCGGTTTCATGTCGAGCCGGGGTACGACCAACCTGCTGACCCGGACCACAGCGATTCTGGCCGCGGGCTTCTTCATCACCAGCCTGTTTCTGTCCTGGCTGGCCGGTTATGATCAGCGGCCGGCATCGCTCATCAATACGACCCCGGCGTCGCAATCGGGCTCGCCGGCACCGGAAAAGAACCTCCTGGATTCGCTCAAGCCCGCAGAGCCGGCGGCACCCGCCGCTCCGCAGGCGCCGCAGTCCAAGTAAGGGTTCATCTCAGCCCGAACTATCGGTGGACACATCTCCGGCTGTGCTGCCATCGCGTCTAAGCGGTGGCCGCTAACCGGCTGTGTTTGTTTAAAATTCAACGTAACCCACAGGGAATGATTTTTTCCGGGGGGAAGGGCGATTCGTTTTGCGAATCTCGCCCGTGACGATAAAGGTAGGCTCCCATGGCGCGGTACATATTCATCACCGGCGGCGTGGTTTCCTCGCTCGGAAAAGGACTTGCATCGGCGGCGCTCGGCGCCGTCCTGCAGTCGCGAGGTTACAAGGTCCGCCTTCGCAAACTCGATCCCTACCTCAACGTCGATCCCGGCACGATGTCGCCGTATCAGCACGGCGAGGTGTTCGTGACCGATGATGGCGCGGAGACCGATCTCGATCTCGGTCACTACGAGCGCTTCACCAGCCGTCCGGCGTGCAAGGCCGACAACATCACCACGGGCCGCATCTATCAGGAGATTCTCGCCAAGGAGCGGCGCGGCGACTATCTCGGCGCGACCGTGCAGGTGATCCCGCACGTCACCAACGCCATCAAGGATTTCGTCCTCACCGGCAACGACGGCTACGACTTCGTGCTCTGCGAGGTCGGCGGCACGGTGGGTGACATCGAAGGGCTGCCGTTCTTCGAGGCGATCCGCCAGATCAAGAACGACCTGCCGCGCGGCGAGGTGATCTACATCCACCTGACGCTCTTGCCCTACATTCCGAGCGCGGGCGAACTCAAGACCAAGCCGACCCAGCATTCGGTGAAGGAACTGCGCTCGATCGGCATCCAGCCCGACATTCTGCTGTGCCGTACGGATCGTCCGATCCCGGACGGGGAGCGTCGCAAGCTCGGCCTGTTCTGCAACGTGCGAGAAAGCGCGGTGATCGAGGCGCGCGACGTCGACAACATCTACGCGGTGCCTGAAGCCTACCATGCAGCCGGTCTCGACGACGAAGTGCTGGCGGCGTTTGGCATTCAGGATGCGCCGCCGCCTGCGCTCCAGCGCTGGCACGAGATTAATGCGCGGGTGCGCAACCCGGAAGGTCAGGTGACGATTGCCGTGGTCGGCAAGTACACCGGTATGAAGGACGCCTACAAATCGTTGATCGAGGCGCTGTCGCACGGCGGCATCGCCAACAAGGTGAAGGTCAATCTCGACTGGATCGAGAGCGAGGTGTTCGAGCGTGAAGACCCCGCGCCGTTCCTCGAACACGTCAACGGCATCCTCGTGCCCGGCGGCTTCGGCCAGCGCGGCGCGGAAGGCAAGATCAAGGCAGTGCAGTTCGCGCGTGAGCGCCGCGTGCCGTATTTCGGCATCTGCTTCGGCATGCAGATGGCGGTGATCGAGGCCGCGCGTAATCTCGTCGGCATCAAGGACGCCAACTCCACCGAGTTCGGCGAGACCAAGGAGCCGCTCGTCGGCCTGATGACCGAATGGCTGCGCGGCAACGAACTCGAGAAGCGCTCCAAGGCGGGCGATCTCGGCGGCACCATGCGGCTCGGCGCTTTTCCGGCAGCGCTGCGCAAGGGCAGCCGAGTCTCGCAGGTCTATGGCGACGCGCTGGAGATTTCCGAACGTCATCGTCATCGCTACGAGGTCAACACCGCCTACAAGGACCGCCTCGAGCAGCACGGCCTGCGGTTCTCCGGCATGTCGCCGGACGGCGTGTTGCCCGAGATCGTCGAGTACGAAGACCACCCGTGGTTCATCGGCGTTCAATTCCATCCCGAATTGAAGTCGCGCCCGCTGGACCCGCATCCGCTGTTCTCCTCCTTCATCGCGGCGGCGGCAGCGCAGAGCCGTCTGGTCTGATCGTCAGTACAATCCATTGAACAGGTATCGGTGGGCCGGATAGGCTACCGCCGAGGCGAGCCTGTTGCGGACGCCTCCGTGCCGAGGTGTCGGGCTGATGAAGATTCCCAAAATCAAACCGCCGCCCCATGATGAACCTGCGCGGCCGTGGGGCGAAGCTTCCGGCGCGGAACCGAATGCACCGGTCAGCCAGGTGCCCGGGCGACGTGCTCGCCGGTTTGGCCGCAGCTGGCTGTCATCGATCCTGTTCGCGGTTCTGATCTTCGGTCTGTGGGGCGGCCGCGCTTATCAGGATCTGTCGTCGCCTTCGGCGTGGGCCTACTGGAAGGACCGGTACTTCTCACCGACACTGACGTCGTCGGTTATTCAGATTGAGGCGAACGGGCGTTCGCATCGCGCGCTCGCCATCTCGGGTGAGATCGGTGCCGCGGCTGCGGTCTGGTTTCGCGAGAAGCTGGACGACGCCAAGCTGGGCGAGGGCGATTTCGTCGTGCTGTCGTCGCCGGGCGGGCAAGTCGATCAGGCCCTCATCATGGGCGATGTCATCCGCTCGCGCGGGTTGACGACGATGGTCGCCAAAGCCGATGCGACAGGCCGCTTGCGCCCGTCCTATTGCGCCAGTGCCTGTGTGCTCGTTTATGCCGGCGGCAAAATTCGCGAAGCCTTTCCCGGATCGGCGCTGGGTGTGCATCAGTTCACGACTGAATTACCGAAAAGCGCGGACTTCGGCCGCGACATCGTCGCCGACACCCAGAAAACGACGGGCATCATCCTCGACTACATGACACGGATGGGCGTCTCGCCATCCATCCTGCAAGCGATGTCGGCCACCCGGGATATTCGCTGGCTCAACGACAAGGAGACGTTCGATCTCAAGCTGGCGACGAATCGGTTTGCGGGCTGATGTTTTGCCTCAGCTCTCGGAAGGTGAACGAATGGCGGAGAGGAATTGAGCGCGCAGGGCAAAGACAGGCCCCCGGAGGAGCGCTATAAAGCCGCCATTGAAATTCGGGGTTTGCTCATGAGCATTTACGAATTGCGCGTGTATCGCTGTCTGCCGGGCCGTCTGCCAGCGCTGGTGAAGCGCTTTGGCGAAACGACTACGAAAATCTGGGAAAAGCACGGCATCAAGCAGGCCGGCTTCTTCACCACGCTTGTTGGTGAATCCAATCAGGACCTGACCTATCTGCTGGAATGGGATTCGCTCGCCGATCGCGAGAAGAAGTGGAATGCGTTTCAATCCGATCCGGAATGGATCAAGGAGCGTGCTGACTCTGAAAAGGACGGCCAGATCGTCGCGAACATCGCGAGTTCGTTCCTGGTGCCAACCTCGTTCTCCTCGGTGAAGTGAACGCTGGTCCCGTCATGCCGACGCAGACATGGTCGCGCCCGCGCGGACTTGACCACGTGGTGCATGCTGTGCGCGACCTCGACGCGGCATCGGACTTTTACGCGCGCGCGGGCTTTCAGGTCGGTGGCCGCAATCGCCACCCGTGGGGGACGCATAACCGCATCATCCAGTTTCTTGGCTTCTTCATCGAACTGCTTGAAGTCGGGGAGCCGGAGAAGATCGTGCCGCCCGCACTAGGACAGTTTTCATTCGGCGCATTCAATCGTGATTTCCTGAAGGCGCATGAAGGGCTGAGCATGGTGCTGCTCGCCAGCACCGACGCACGCGCTGATGCACGGCTTTTTGATGAGGCGGGTATCGGCGGCTACGAGGTGTTCGACTTCGAGCGCGAAGGTGCAGGGCCGGACGGCGCGCCGGTCAAGGTCGCGTTCTCGCTGGCATTTGCGCATGACAGGCTCTCGCCGCATGCGGGCTTTGCGGTCTGCCAGCATCATTATCCGCAGAATTTCTGGAATCCGTCACGGCAGGTTCACGAGAATGGAACGACCGGCATCGGGGGCGTGGTGATGGTTGCCGATAATCCGACCGATCACCACGTTTTCCTCTCCGCCTTCACTGGCGTTCGGCTGCTGCATTCCAATTCCATCGGTGTGAAATCGGTGACGCCGCACGGCGATCTAGAGATCATGGAGGTTTTGAGCTTCCGCGATCAGTTCGGAGTGGTTGAAACCGTTGCTGGCGAGGGCGCTGAGTTGCGTGGGCTGCGCCTCGAGGTGCACGATCTCGGTCAGCTTGAAACGCGGTTGAATGCGGGTGGTATCGCCCACCATCGCCGGGTCGGGCGGGTGGTAATCGCGCCGGAGGCGGCCTTCGGTGCGACGCTGATTTTCGAGCAGACGCAGGCAGCCTGACGGATTGAAAGCCTCCTGATCGCCTTGATCTTGTCCCGTGCTCCCGGCAAAAGGGGGCCTCAACGCGGAGCATTCTTTTGGTTTCAGCCTCGAAAACCGTATCTGCCGGCAACGTCACCTTCGGCAACGATCTGCCGCTGGCGGTAATCGCCGGGCCGTGCCAACTCGAGAGTCGTGCGCATGCGCTCGAAGTCGCAAGCGCGCTGAGGGAGATCGCGGCGCGGCTCAAGATCGGCCTCGTCTACAAGACCTCTTTCGACAAGGCAAACCGCACCAGTGCGTCCGCCGAGCGCGGCATCGGCCTTGCCAAGGCGCTTCCCATATTCGCTGAAATCCGCGAGAGCCTTAAGCTGCCGGTATTGACCGATGTGCATGAGGTGGAGCAGTGCGCAGACGTCGCTCAGGCCGTGGACGTGCTGCAGATCCCTGCCTTTCTCTGCCGCCAGACCGATCTTCTGCTTGCGGCGGCTGCGACCGGCAAAGTCGTCAACGTCAAGAAGGGCCAGTTCCTCGCACCCTGGGATATGCAGAACGTCGTCGCCAAGATCACGAGCGGCGGCAACCCCAACGTGCTGGTGACGGAGCGTGGTGCATCGTTCGGCTACAACACACTCGTCTCCGACATGCGCGCGCTGCCGATCCTCGCACGCACCACCGGAGCGCCGGTCATCTTCGACGCAACCCATTCGGTGCAGCAGCCGGGCGGCAAGGGAACGTCATCGGGCGGCGAGCGTGAGTTTGTCCCGGTGTTGGCGCGTGCCGCGGTCGCGGTGGGTGTCGCGGGCGTCTTCATCGAGACCCATCCCGATCCCGATCACGCGCCATCCGACGGCCCGAACATGGTGCCCCTCAAGGACTTCGAGGGACTTCTTAAGAAGCTGATGGCGTTCGACGCGCTGGCGAAGGGCCGCTGACAGCAGCCGATAAAAATTTCTCTGACCGGGCGAATAAATCCGCTCTCCGCCCAGTCTCCTGAACAGCGCCCCGTGCGGGCCCTTTCAGGGAGACTGCCATGTCACATGACCATCACGACCCTGGTCGCCGTCACGCCCTTGAGTGCATGATCTGGGCGGGGACCGGCGTTCTGTGGACCGTCAGCGGGGGTATCCCGCATTCCGTAGGACTGATCGGCGAGGCAAGCGCCGCGCAGCCGTCCGGCTTCACGTTCCTGCAAATGAGCGATAGCCATATCGGCTTCGACAAGGCGGCCAATCCCGATGCGCTCGGCACTTTGCGTGAAGCGGTAGGCATCGTGAAGGCGATGCCGGTCAAGCCGTCCTTCATTATTCACACCGGTGACATCACGCATCTGTCCAAGCCCGCCGAGTTCGACAATGCGGGTCAGGTGTTCGGCGAAACCGGCGTGAAAATTCACTACGTTCCCGGCGAGCACGACATCATCGATGAGGATCGCGGTAAGGCGTACCTCGATCGCTACGGCAAAGGCACACAGGGCGCAGGCTGGTACAGCTTCGACGATCACGGCGTGCACTTCATCGGCCTCGTCAATGTCGTAGATCTGCAGGGCGGTGGCCTTGGGAATCTCGGCGCGGAGCAGCTCGCCTGGCTGCAATCCGATCTCAGGGACAGGTCGAACGACACCCCCATCGTCGTGTTCGCACATATTCCGCTGCAGGTGGTCTATCGCGAATGGGGCTGGGGCACCGAAGACGGCATGCGCGTGCTGGAGATGCTGAAGCGCTTCGGCTCCGTCACCGTGCTCAACGGTCACATCCACCAGTTGCTGCAGAAGGTCGAAGGCAATGTGACCTTCCATACCGCGATGTCCACGGCGTTTCCGCAACCGGCGCCGGGCGCGGCACCATCGCCGGGCCCGATGCGCGTACCGCCTGAGCGGCTTCGCTCCATGCTTGGCCTCTCGAGCATCAATGTCGTGCAGGGCGAGAAGTCGCTCGCCTTCATCGATCGAACGCTCGCCAGTTGATGGAGACGATGATGGGAATGGTTGCAACTCGTCGAACGTTCGTGGCTGCAGGGCTCGGGCTTGCGTTCGGAGCGGTGCTGGCGCTCAGCGTGGTCAGGGCGGAAGGGACTGCGAAGGAGGTCACCATCGATAATTTCACCTTTACTCCGGCGGAGCTGTCGGTGCCGGCTGGCACGACCGTGACCTGGATCAACCGCGATGACATTCCGCATACGGTGATCGCGAAGGACAAAAGCTTCCGGTCGAAGGCGCTCGATACCGACGACCGTTATTCCTTCACCTTCGCGAACGCCGGGACTTACGATTATTTTTGCGGCCTGCATCCGCACATGACCGGAAAGATTGTCGTCACCCCATGAATGTGACGCAGAAAGGCGGCAAAGATTGCCATGACGGTCCGCTTGCTGGTCATGCCGGCATCAGCGCGATGTGCTAGAACTGACCCACCGGAGCTTCTGGATGGCTTCTCCGGCTTGAAGCAGCGTTCGGGTGAGGCCTTGCCAAATCGCGATGATCGCTCGCTGTTCGATGCAGTATTCCTGCCGCACTTGCCGGAATCCTATCGTCTGGCTCGTTGGCTGACGGGCAACGGTGCGGATGCCGAAGACGTGGTGCAGGAAGCGTCGCTGCGGGCGTTTCGCGCGATCCAGACCTTCGATGGCGCTAATGCGCGCGCCTGGTCGCTCTCGGTTGTTCGGAATACGGCCTATAGCTGGCTCCTGAAGAACCGGCCCAGGACAGTGGTCCTCGCTGATGACCTCGGCGATGCAGACCGGCGGCAGATGGAGCAGGGCGATGTCCATCGATCCGGCGTGCAGACGCCTGAACAGGCGCTGCTGCTCAAGCTGGATATCGAAAGCGTGCGGGATGCGCTCAAAAGATTGCCGGCGCCACTGCGCGAAATCATCGTCCTTCGCGAAGTGCATCAGTTGAGTTACCGCGAGATTTCAGAGATTGCGGGCATCCCGATCGGCACGGTGATGTCACGCCTTGCGCGAAGCAGGGACGTTCTCGCGCATATGCTGGGAGAGCAGGATAGATGAGGGCATCCCCGGACGACGACGATCTTGAGTTGCAGGCTTACCTCGACGGCGAGTGTGACACGGATGCCGCGCGAGCGTTTGAGCAGCGCCTCGCAGGCGACGAGAGCTTGCGCCTGCGCTTCGAGCAGATGCTGGCGCTGAGCAACGCGCTGCGTGCCATTCCGCAAGAAGATATGCCGCAGACATTGCGGGCGCGTGTCGGCGCGACGGTGACGGGTGCAAGCTCTCGTGAACGACGGTGGTCGTGGCAGGCGCTTGCGGCTGCGGTCATCGTCGGCGTGTTGATCAGCGCGGCTGCGATGCTGACGCTCGACCGGTATCGTTCGCGACAGGATCTCGTGCAGCAGGTGATCGCAAGTCACGTGCGAGGATTGTTGGCACCGCAGCCGTTCGATATTGCCTCGTCGGACAGCCACGTCGTCAGGCCGTGGTTTGCCTCGCGCATTGCGCGTTCTCCGCAAGTGCTCAACCTGGCGCAACAGGGATTCAAACTCACGGGGGGCCGCATCGATGTCGTCGGCAACACACCGGTCCCGACCGTCGTGTACCGACACGACACTCATGTGGTGAGCCTGACGATGCTCGCTCCGGGGATGTCTCTGCCGGTGGCGAGCCAGTCCGGCTATCAGGCCCTGAGCTGGAGCGACAGCAAGGCGACCTATGTGGCCGTGTGCGATTTGCCGGTGAAGGACCTCGCGAACTTTAGGCGCATCTTCACCGCAGCTTCGTCCTAGCCCTGCGGTAAGGCGACGGGTCCTGATCGGGGCTGTGCAGCTAAAGCTGAGCTTCGATGGCGGCCTTGTCTATCACTGACCAGACCCGCCAAATCTTCTCTGCCCGAAATTCATAAAATACGTTCTCGGCAAAGGAGACCCGCTTCCCGTTGACATCGAGTCCGAGGAATTTTCCTTTTGGTGTGCAGTCAAAGTTCAACCGGCTTGCGATGTAGGGCGGGTCGGACATCAGTAATGGGATGTTGAAATGAAGGTCCGGGATTTCGGAAAAGTCTTTCTCCAGCATCTGACGATAGCCGGATATTCCGATGAGCTCTCCGTTGTAATGCACGTCATCATCGACGAACTGGTCCAGCTTCGGCCAATCCTGCCTGTTCAGACAGGCAATGTAGTTTCGGTAAATATTGGCGAGCTCGGTTTTAGTCATGGCGAATGAGCGTTCTAGCCGCGCCCGCGATAGGGCGGCACACCCTGATCGGGCACCCAGACATTCTTCGGCAGCTTGCCGGTTTGCCAGAACACGTCGATCGGAATGCCGCCGCGTGGATACCAATACCCGCCGATCCGCAGCCATGTCGGTTTGATTTCGCGCACGAGCCGCTTGCCGATTTCCACCGTGCAGTCTTCGTGAAACGAGCCGTGATTGCGGAAGCTCGCGAGATAGAGTTTCAACGCCTTCGATTCCACCAACCACTGGCCTGGAACGTAGTCGATGACGAGATGGGCGAAATCGGGCTGGCCGGTGATCGGGCATAGGCTGGTGAATTCCGGCGCGGCGAAGCGCACAAGATAGCCGGTGCCCGTGTGCGGGTTGGGAACGCGGTCGAGTTGCGCTTCCTCGGGCGAGGCGGGCAGGGTGACCGGGCGGCCGAGTTGGAGCGGGGCCTTCGTGGCAGTTTTGCGCGGCTTTCGTGACATTTTCTTCTCCGTTGTGGAGGTGATAGCGAAATTGGCGCGGCCCGTCACCTATGCGCCCTTCCGGCTTTTCCCGCCGGAAACCTTGCTGTAGAAGCAGCCATCCTGTTTTCCATTCCAATCAAAGAGGTGCTCATGACTGCCATCGTCGATATTATTGGCCGCGAAATTCTGGATAGCCGTGGCAATCCGACGGTCGAGGTCGATGTCGTGCTGGAAGATGGTTCGGTCGGTCGTGCCGCCGTGCCGTCGGGTGCCTCGACGGGTGCCCATGAGGCGGTGGAACTGCGTGACGGCGACAAGGGCCGCTATCTCGGCAAGGGCGTGCAGAAGGCCGTGGAGGCCGTCAACGGCGAGATCTTCGACGCCATCGGTGGCATGGACGCCGAGCAGCAGGTGCAGATCGACAACGCGATGATCTCGCTCGACGGCACGCCGAACAAGAGCCGCCTCGGGGCCAACGCTATTCTCGGCGTCTCGCTGGCAGTCGCGAAGGCCGCGGCCGAGTCCTGCGATATGCCGCTCTATCGTTACGTCGGCGGCACCTCGGCGCGCACCCTGCCGGTGCCGATGATGAACATCGTCAATGGCGGCGTGCATGCCGACAACCCGATCGACTTTCAGGAAATCATGGTGATGCCGGTTGGGGCGGCGAGCTTCGCTGAGGCCCTGCGCTGCGGTGCGGAGATTTTCCACACGCTGAAGGGCGAACTGAAGAAGGCCGGCCACAACACCAATGTCGGTGATGAGGGTGGCTTCGCGCCGAACTTGCCGTCGGCGGACGCTGCGCTCGACTTCGTCATGAGCGCGATTGGCAAGGCGGGCTACAAGGCGGGCAGCGATGTGATGCTCGCGCTCGACTGCGCCTCGACCGAGTTCTTCAAGGACGGCAAGTACGTCTATGAAGGCGAGAAGAAGACCCGCTCGCGTTCCGAGCAGGCGAAGTATCTGCAGGACCTGACCAACCGTTATCCGATCGTCTCGATCGAGGACGGCATGGCTGAGGACGACATGGATGGCTGGAAAGAGCTGACCGACCTCATCGGCGGCAAGATCCAGCTCGTCGGCGACGACCTGTTCGTTACCAACGTTACGCGGCTCGCCGACGGCATCAAGAAGGGGCTCGGCAATTCGATCCTCGTCAAGGTCAACCAGATAGGCACGCTGACGGAGACGCTTGCTGCGGTCGAGATGGCGCACAAGGCGGCCTATACTGCGGTGATGTCGCATCGCTCCGGCGAGACGGAGGATTCCACCATCGCCGACCTCGCGGTCGCCACCAATTGCGGGCAGATCAAGACCGGCTCACTCGCGCGCTCCGACCGTACTGCGAAGTATAACCAGCTCCTGCGCATCGAGCAGCAGCTCGACAATCAGGCGATCTACGCAGGCCGCGCCGCGCTGCGCGCGCTGGCCTGATCCCGTCACGCTCCGGCGTGACAGGCCGGCGCTCTAACCAAAGCGCTTGCTTCCTGATGCAATGATGTCAAAGCCCGGCCACAGGCCGGGCTTTTGCGTTGATTACTTCACCAGTCCGCGCCGGCAGTCATGAATGAATTTGTTCATGCCCGAGTTTGCGGTGCCGTGTTGCCCCTGGCTTCTGTCGAAGCCGCGCGCATGCGCGAGATCGATGCATTCTTGCTTCGGACGAAGCGGTTTTTCCGCGTAGACGGCGGACGATCCAAGAACGAGCAGCACAACCACGGCGGAAAGAGTTTTCATTTCTCGATCTCCTGATGGCGGGAAGGCGGCACGCATAGGAGGCAACTTCCCCAAGGGCCGTATAGACCTGTCTGCGGGTTTTCATGCACTTGCATCTTTATGGGTGCGCGATAAGGTGCGCAGGTCGAACTTTACTGCTTCATTGCCCAAAGGACGTGTGCATGCCCCATCAAGTTCTGGTCATCGTCGGAAGTCTCCGCAAGGAATCCTTCAGCCTTAAGATTGCCAATGCGTTGGCGAAGGCGGCTCCGGCGTCGCTCAAGCTGAACGTGGCGACCCTTCACGGCCTGTCGTTCTTCAATCAGGACCTGGAAGCCAATCCGCCTGCGGACTGGGTGGCGTTCCGCGACAAGATCAAGGCATCGGATGCCGTGATTTTCGTCACGCCGGAATACAACCGCTCGGTCTCCGGCGTACTCCGGAACGCTATTGACGTAGCCTCGCGGCCGTCCGGGCAGAGCGCGTTTTTGGGCAAACCCGTTGGCATCGTCGGCAATTCGCCTGGACCACTCGGCGGCGTCAGCGCGGCGATGGAATTGAAGCGTTCGCTGCCGGGTATCACAGGGCCGATCCTCGGCCAGCCCGAAATCTATCTGACGCATGTCGGGAACTCGTTCAACGAGAAGGGCGAGGTAACGAGCGAGAGTTTCGGCAAGGTGCTGCAGCAGTACGTCGAGGCTTTCGCCGCGTTCGTCGACAGGCAAAAGAAGGGTGCCGCAGCGTAAGCCATTAGTGCGGCATTAACCCTGACGGGGCATCGTGCGGCGCATGGTCTCTCGCGCACGATTCAAGGCGATTCTGACCGGCCTCGCGCTCTATGCGATCGCGGCCGGTTTTATCACCTATTTCGGCGTTAATGCCTATACCGGCCGCTACGGCCTTAACGCCCGCATCGAGCTGGAGAAGGAAGCCGCTTCGCTGACGGCCGAGCTTGCCCGGCTCAAAGTCCAGCGTGCCGACGAAGAAAAGCATGTGGCGCTGCTGCGCTCCGACCGGCTAGATCCCGACATGCTCGATGAAGAAGCGCGACGGCAACTCGACTATGCGAACCCGCGCGATCTGGTTCGTCTTCTCAATCGCTGAACTTGGAATATCGTACGCCACGCGCGTTACGATCCGGAGGAGAGAAGAATCTTCTCTCCTGCAAATGCCTCCCGGTGAGCCTGAATCGCTGTTTGCGTTGTCCGTCTGTGCATAAGACGAGCGAAAAGCTTCCCTGCACAGGCGATGGTACCGCGTCGTTGTGTCGGAATTTCAAAACAAACAACACAAATTTCAAAATCACGTGCGCGCGATGCCATTAATTTCAAGTCGCTGCGCTGCAAAATGTTTTGTAATCATGCGGCGTTACGCGCTCCTTCCACGCCGATCAGAGTTGGAGTAGAGAGGATTCATCACCTCTCTTATCCGGACATCTCATGCCATCTGGAAAACCTACGGCCGCCGCAACCAAAGGCACGTCGGCCGGTGCCGCCAAACTGGAATTCACCAAGGAGCAGGAGCTCGCCGCATTGCGCGACATGCTTCTGATCCGCCGCTTCGAAGAAAAGGCGGGGCAGCTTTACGGCATGGGCGCGATCGGCGGCTTCTGCCATCTCTACATCGGACAGGAAGCCGTCGTCACCGGCATCCAGATGGTGCTGAAGGAAGGTGATCAGATCATCACCGGCTATCGCGATCACGGCCACATGCTGGCGACCGGCATGGAGGCCAAGGGCGTGATGGCCGAATTGACCGGCCGCCGCCACGGCTATTCGAAGGGCAAGGGCGGCTCCATGCACATGTTCAGCAAGGAGAAGCACTTCTACGGCGGCCATGGCATCGTCGGCGCGCAGGTGCCGCTCGGTACCGGATTGGCTTTCGCCAATCGCTACCGCAACAACGGCAATATCAGCGTGGCGTATTTCGGCGACGGCGCAGCCAATCAGGGTCAGGTTTACGAGAGCTTCAACATGGCTGAGCTGTGGAAGCTTCCGATCATCTACGTCATCGAAAACAACCGTTATGCGATGGGTACCTCGGTGACGCGCTCTTCCGCGCAGACTGATTTCTCCAAGCGCGGCATCGCGTTCAACATTCCGGGCGAGCAGGTCGACGGCATGGACGTACGTGCGGTGAAGGCGGCAGCCGAGCGCGCCGCGGCCTGGTGCCGCGAGGGCAAGGGGCCTTACATCCTCGAAATGCAGACCTACCGTTATCGCGGCCACTCGATGTCCGACCCTGCGAAATATCGTACGCGCGAGGAGGTCGAGAAGGTGCGGCACGATCAGGACCCGATCGAGCAGGTCCGCAAGCGGCTGCTCGATGCCAAGGTCGACGAAGCGGAGCTGAAGAAGATCGACGCGGAAGTGCGCGAGATCGTCAACGAAGCCGCCGATTTCGCCCAGCACGATCCGGAGCCGGACGCGTCCGAGCTCTACACCGACATTTACCGCTAAGCGCGAGCCACCGACCATGCCAATTCAAGTATTGATGCCCGCGCTCTCGCCCACGATGGAAAAGGGCAACCTTGCCAAGTGGCTGAAGAAGGAAGGCGACACCATCAAGTCCGGTGACGTGATCGCCGAGATCGAAACCGACAAGGCGACGATGGAAGTCGAGGCGACCGATGAGGGTACGCTCGGCAAGATTCTCGTGCCGGAAGGCACGGCCGATGTCGCGGTCAACACGCCGATCGCCACCATCCTGGCTGACGGCGAAAGCGCAGCCGATCTCGGCAAGGCCCCCGCCGCGCCAGCCCCCGCACCGAAGGCCGCAGAATCTGCGCCGCCCGCTGCTGAAGCGCCTGCGTCGAAGGCGGATGCCGTGCCTGCCGCACCGGCAAGCCACGCTGCGCCCGATCCCGACATTCCGGCGGGCACCGAGATGGTGACGATGACGGTGCGCGACGCGCTGCGCGACGCCATCGCCGAGGAAATGCGCCGCGATGAAGACGTCTTCATCATGGGCGAGGAGGTCGCCGAGTATCAGGGCGCCTACAAGATCACGCAGGGCATTCTGCAGGAATTCTCCGCGCGGCGCGTGATCGATACGCCGATCACCGAGCACGGCTTTGCTGGCGTCGGCATCGGCGCGGCGATGGCGGGCCTGAAGCCAATCGTCGAATTCATGACCTTTAACTTCGCCATGCAGGCGATTGACCAGATCATCAACTCGGCCGCCAAGACGCTCTATATGTCCGGCGGACAGATGGGCTGCTCGATCGTGTTCCGTGGTCCGAACGGTTCGGCTGCGCGCGTCGCTGCCCAGCACAGCCAGGACTATGCTGCGTGGTACTCGCAGATTCCGGGTCTCAAGGTGATCGCGCCTTACACGGCGGCCGATGCCAAGGGCCTCCTGAAGGCGGCGATCCGCGATCCAAACCCGGTGATCTTCCTCGAGCACGAAATTCTCTATGGCCACAGCTTCGAAGTGCCAAAGCTCGACGATTACGTGCTGCCGATCGGCAAGGCGCGCATTGCGCGGCAGGGTCAGCATGTCACGCTGATAGCATGGTCGCATGCGATGATCTGGACGCTGAAGGCTGCCGAGGAACTCGCCAAAGAAGGCATTGAGGCTGAGGTCATCGACCTGCGCACCATCCGTCCGATGGACACCGAGACGCTGATCGCTTCGGTGAAGAAGACGGGCCGTGCGGTGGTGGTCGAAGAGGGCTGGCAGCAGTCCGGCGTCGGCTCCGAGATCGCCGCGCGGTTGATGGAGCATGCGTTTGATTATCTCGATGCGCCAGTCGCGCGCGTGTCGGGCAAGGACGTTCCGATGCCTTACGCAGCCAATCTCGAAAAGCTCGCATTGCCGACGGTGGAGGAAGTTGTCGCCGCCGCCAAGGCCGTTTCATATCGCTAAGGGCAGGGTCCGGTCATGCCGATCAACATTCTGATGCCTGCCCTGTCGCCGACGATGGAAAAGGGCAACCTCGCCAAGTGGCTCAAGAAAGAGGGCGACAAGGTTTCATCCGGCGACGTGATCGCCGAGATTGAGACCGACAAGGCGACGATGGAAGTCGAGGCGGTGGACGAGGGCACCATCGCGAAAATCCTGGTGCCGGAAGGCACCGCCGACGTGCCGGTCAATCAGGTGATTGCCGTGCTCGCCGGCGATGGCGAGGACGTGAAAGCTGCCGCAAGCGGCGGGGGCGCTTCCGCACCGGCGCCGAAGGCTGCGGAGGCACCGAAAGCTGCCGAAGCACCGAAGCCTGCCACTGCTCCGGCTCCCGCGCCTGCCGCAAAGCCGACCGCGTCGGCTGCACCGCAGCCTGCACAGGTTCACAGCAACGGCGCACGAACGTTCTCCTCGCCGCTGGCGCGCCGTTTGGCGAAAGAAGCAGGCATCGATCTGTCACGCGTCACTGGCACCGGCCCGCACGGCCGCGTCGTCGCCCGCGATATCGACGAGGCGAAGTCCGGCAAGGGGCTGAAGCCTGCCGCCGCTGGTGGTGCTGCTGCGCCATCCTACGCACCGGGGCCGAGCGACGCGCAGATTCTGTCGCTGTTCAACAAGGACAATTACGAAGCCATCCCGCACGACCAGATGCGCAAGGTCATCGCGCAGCGCCTGTCGGCGTCGGATCGCGATGTGCCGCAATACTATCTCACCTGCGACTGCGACATCGGCAAGCTTGTTGCCGCACGCGAGGAGATCAACGGCCTCGCGCCGAAGGACAAGGACGGCAAGCCCACCTACAAGCTTTCGGTCAACGACTTCGTCATCAAGGCACTGGCAATGGCGCTGCAGCGTGTGCCCGACGCCAACGTAACCTGGACCGACGAAGCGATGCTTCGCCATAAGGTGTCGGACGTATCGGTTGCGGTGTCGATCCCGACCGGGCTTATCACCCCGATCATCCGCAGCGCGCATGCCAAGTCGGTGGCGACGATTTCCAACGAGATGAAGGATCTCGCCGCGCGAGCGAAGGCACGCAAGCTCAAGCCGGAAGAATATCAGGGCGCGAGCACTGCAGTGTCGAACCTTGGTATGTACGGCATGAAGCAGTTCACCGCCGTCATCAACCCGCCGCAGTCGACCATTCTCGCGGTCGGTATGAGCGAGCAGCGGCCGGTGGTGCGCGACGGAAAGATCGAGATCGCGACCATCATGACGGTGACGCTGACCTGCGATCACCGCGCAATGGACGGCGCGCTTGGTGCGCAGCTTCTCAGCGCATTCCGCCTGTTGATCGAAAACCCGGTCATGATGGTGGTGTGAGGCGCGTGCCTCACACCCAGAGACACTCATGAAGCTTTTGGGCGCGATCATTATTGCAGCCATCGTTGCCGCGCTTCTCGGAGGCGTGGCGGCGGTGGCGCTGTCCTCGCTCGTAGCCTGCTGGCAGGCGGGCTGCGCGTTGAGCGGGATGCAGCAATTCATGCTGACGCCGTTTTACGCGGGCCTCGGTGCCGTGGTGTTTGTTGTCGCCGCAACACGGAAACAGTGGCGCGAGGCCATGTTCTACGCGCTGCGTTTGCTGATGCTGGTTCCGGTCGTGCTCATTGTCGTGGGTCTTGCGGCGGGCAATTCTCCCCGCGCGCAGATGACCTTCCAACTGGGTAACGCCGTGCTGCTCTCGATTCCGTTCTGGGTCGTGATCATTTCCCAGTGGTGGATGGTGCGGCGCGCGCTCGTGTCCCGCGAGGCGACGCAGGCATAGGCGATTATCTTATCGAAAAGGGCGGCGAGCCCGTGATGGCGAGGTCGGCAATGATGCGAAATGTTCGTTGGATGCTGGCAGCCATGCTGGCCTTGTCATTCACCGCCGCGCAGGCGCAGGTGAATCCGAAGGTCACGAAGCTCGATGAGGTGCCGAAGACGGTGCTCTACATCGGCAACAGCTTTTTCTACTACAACAACAGCCTGCACAATCATGTGCTGAAGCTCGCGAATGCCGCCGACCCCTCGGCGCATTATCTCGCGACCTCCGCGACCATCAGCGGTTCGGGGCTGAACTGGCACGATGTCGAGTCGCTGTTCTCGGCCGACGGCATGGCGTCCTATTCGTTCGCGCCGGGCAACAAAGTCGTGATGAACACGCGCAACAAAAAGTTCGACGCGGCTATCATGATGGATTGCAGCCAGTGCCCGGTGCATCCGCAGTTGAAGCCTTTCTTCACCGAGGCTGCCGCGAAGGATGCGGCGATCGTGCGCAAGCACGGTGCCGACCCGGTACTGTTCATGTCATGGGCCTACGCCGACATGCCGGAGATGACCGAGCAACTGGCGGAGGCCTACACCACGGCAGGCAACGCCAACAATATGCTGGTGATCCCCGCCGGTCTTGCTTTCTCCCGCGCCAAGAAGGAGCAGCCCGATCTCGTTCTCAATGTCGAGGACAAGCGGCATCCGACGCTGGCGGGTACGTATCTCGCGGCCTGCACGGTGCTGGCTTCCGTCTATCAACGCTCGCCGGTCGGCAATCCGTACCACGCCGGTCTCGACGACAAGACCGCCGCCTTCCTGCAGAACGTCGCGTGGGAGACCGCGCAGGATTATTACGGGAAGTAGGGTGCTAACCCGGCTCCAGCCCCCGGGCCTTGAACACCTTCACGGCTTCCGGCGAGGTGAGAAACTTCATGAAGGCTTCCGCGGAGGATTTCGCCGTAGGAGCGGTACTGACGTCAGCTGCGAAATGCGTGATGTTGTTGAGGTTACCCGGAAGCGGGCCGACCAGATCGACGCCTTTGGCCGACATCACTTCCGGTGTCTGCTGGATCGCGAGTTCGGCTTCGCCGCTCGCAACCAGATGGGCTGCGTTGCCGCCAGCCGGTGGATGCCGGGTTTTATCCTTCAACTGATCGGTGAGGCCCATCCGCTCGATCATCTTGCCGACATAGACGCCGCTCGCGCCGCCCGCCGCCGGATTGGAATAGGCGATGGTCTTCGCCTTCAGAAGCGTCGCCTTCAGCGCGTCCGGCGTCGAGATGTCTGGCTTCGGCGCGCCGCTCTTGACCACCACCGAAATGCCGGAGCTTGCCACCGGCGTGATGTGACCGGATACCTTGTTCTCCTTGGCAAGCGTTTCGAGATTTTGCCGGGTGAGGATCATGGCGTCGGCGTGCTCGCCGGCCTGGATGCGTTTGGTCAGGGCAGCGGCGGTATTGAACGTGAAGACGAGTTTGTCGCCGCTCTGCTTTTCGAACGCCGGCGCCAGTTCTTCCATGGCGGCCTGTACGCCGATGGTGGAGTAAACCTTCAGTTCGGCGGCGGAGGCGACGCTTGTTTGCGTCGCAAGGCAGACGATAGCGGCGAGCAGGCTTCCAATCCGGATCATGACATTTCCCCGAGACGGTTTTGTTATTGCGATAATTACAAACCGCGCGGTTTTGCAGCGCAAGCCCTGCGACCTGTCTTGATTGCGATTGTGGGTTATGGGAGACCAAAGACAGCACAACTTAACTTGATTGCAAGTGGAGAGCCCCGTGGCTGATACCTCATTCGACGTCGTTGTCATCGGCTCGGGTCCCGGCGGCTATGTGACCGCCATCCGCGCAGCCCAACTCGGCTTCAAGACTGCGATCGTTGAGAAGGCCTACCTCGGTGGCATCTGCAACAACTGGGGCTGCATTCCGACCAAGGCGCTGCTGCGCTCGGCGGAAATCTTCCACTACATGAAGCATGCCAAGGATTACGGCCTGTCGGCGGACAACGTCTCGTTCGACCCCAAGGCGGTGATCGCGCGCTCGCGCGCCGTGGTGAAACGCCTCAATGGCGGCGTCGAATTTCTGATGAACAAGAACAAGATCACGATCATCTGGGGCGAGGCGACGCTCGAAGGCGGCGGCAAGTTCTCGGTGAAGAAGGTTGAGGCCGCTGCACCCAAGGGCGCACTCGGCGCGGGCAGCTATCAGGCCAAGCACATTATCGTCGCCACCGGCGCGCGTCCGCGTGTGCTGCCGGGGCTGGAAGGCGACAAGAAACTGGTGTGGACCTACTTCGAGGCGATGAATCCCGACAAGATGCCGAAGTCGTTGCTGGTGGTCGGCTCCGGTGCCATCGGCATTGAATTCGCGTCGTTCTATCGCACGCTCGGCGCCGAGGTGACGGTGGTCGAGGTGCTGCCGCAGATCATGCCGGTGGAGGACGCCGAGATTGCAGGCTTCGCCCGCAAGCAGTTCGAGAAGCAGGGCATCAAGATCCTCACCGGCGCGAAGGTCATCAAGCTCGACAAGAAGGCCGATAGTGTTACCGCCACCATCGACGACGGCAAGGGCAAGACTGAACAGATCACCGTGGACCGCGTGATCTCCGCCGTCGGCGTGGTCGGCAACATCGAGGGCTTCGGGCTGGAGAAGCTCGGCGTGAAGACCGACCGCGGTTGCATCGTGATCGACGGCTACGGCAAGACCAACGTGCCCGGCATCTACGCTATCGGCGACGTCGCCGGCCCGCCGATGCTGGCGCACAAGGCCGAGCATGAGGGCATCATCTGCGTCGAGGCGATTAAGGGCCTGCATCCGCACCCGATGGACAAGCTCATGATCCCGGGCTGCACCTACTGCCACCCGCAGGTCGCGTCAGTGGGGTTGACCGAGGCCAAGGCGAAGGAGGCGGGCAAGGACATCCGTGTCGGCCGCTTCCCGTTCGTCGGCAACGGCAAGGCAATCGCGCAGGGTGAAGACCAGGGCATGGTCAAGGTGATCTTCGACAAGAAGACCGGCCAGTTGCTCGGCGCGCATATGGTTGGCTCGGAAGTGACCGAACTGATCCAGGGCTTCGTAGTGGCGATGAACCTCGAGACCACTGAGGAAGAGCTCTTCCACACCATCTTCCCGCACCCGACCATCTCGGAAACGATGAAGGAAGCCGTGCTGGATGCCTATGGCCGCGTCCTGAATATGTAAAATTCTATCGGTCCCTTCCGGGATAGGAGCGGGACGCTTGCGCAGGCGCCATATCGGAATGCTCTCGATCGGAGCGGTTGTGGTCTGGTCCGGCTTCCTCGTCCGGGCCGGCCTTGCGGACGAGCATTGCCGGGAGCCAAAGACCGGGACCCGGCAGATCCCGCTGTTCTCGCCGCCTGAAAGCGCGGTCGTTACCGGTGCCGGGCGGCTGCAGTTCTACTCAGCTCCCAATATCCGTTGCCCGATGCGCGGCGTTTTCGTTGTCCCAAAAGACGCGTTGATTGCCTACGCTCGGTCTGCCGGTGGCTGGTCGTCGGTGATGTATTTGAACCCGCGAACGGGCGAGGACGTCTCTGGCTGGGTCAGATCGGCTCGATTGAAGGCGACCGGCAGGGTCGCTCCGCGATAATAGAAGCGCGATAGAACGTAGTGACGCGCTGCACCGCACGCGGGCAGGGTGGCGCCGGTGCAACGAATGTTGCGAAGCCGCCACAGTTTTTGAACATTTAACCCTCGTCGTAGTAACCCCTTGCGCGCGCCGCGATTTGGCCACACGCCTCCATGAAATCATGTTCATGTAGCGTGGATGCGTTAGTCCGCCGCGTGAAGATTGCGAAAGCTCCCTGTTTTTAGGGGTTTTGAGCGAAAGGGCTGCCGCGGCGAAGGTTTTGAAATGGACGCGAAGATCAACATCAAGGCGAGACTGCCGAGCCGTCATGTGACGGAAGGTCCGGCCCGCGCTCCCCATCGCTCCTACCTCTACGCCATGGGCCTCACCACCGAGCAGATCCACCAGCCGTTCGTCGGCGTGGCGTCCTGCTGGAATGAGGCCGCGCCCTGCAATATTTCGCTGATGCGCCAGGCCCAGGCCGTGAAAAAGGGCGTCGCCTCCGCTGGTGGCACCCCGCGCGAGTTCTGTACCATCACCGTCACCGACGGCATCGCCATGGGACACGAGGGCATGCGGTCTTCGCTGCCGTCGCGCGAGGTGATCGCCGATTCCGTCGAACTCACCATCCGCGGCCATTCCTACGACGCGTTAGTCGGGCTCGCGGGCTGCGACAAGTCCCTGCCGGGCATGATGATGGCGATGTGCCGTCTCAACGTGCCCTCGATCTTCATCTATGGTGGCTCGATCCTGCCCGGCAATTTCCGCGGCCAGCAGGTCACCGTGCAGGACATGTTCGAGGCCGTCGGCAAGCACTCGGTCGGCGAGATGTCGGACGCCGACCTGGACGAAATCGAGCGCGTGGCATGCCCCTCGGCGGGTGCCTGCGGCGCGCAGTTCACTGCCAACACCATGGCGACTGTCTCCGAGGCGATCGGCCTCGCGCTGCCGTACTCGGCGGGCGCTCCTGCTCCTTACGAAATCCGCGACTCCTTCTGCGCAACGGCGGGCGAGAAGGTCATGGAATTGATCGCCAAGAATATCCGCCCGCGCGACATCGTCACCCGCAAGGCGCTGGAAAACGCTGCCGCCGTGGTCGCGGCCTCCGGCGGCTCGACCAATGCGGCGCTGCATCTGCCCGCCATCGCTCATGAGTGCGGCATCGAATTCGACCTGTTCGACGTGGCCGAAATCTTCAAAAAGACACCATATGTCGCGGATTTGAAGCCGGGCGGCCGTTATGTAGCCAAAGACATGTTCGAAGCTGGCGGCATCCCGCTGCTGATGAAGACGCTCCTGGATCACGGTTATATGCACGGTGACTGCATGACGGTCACCGGGCGGACGATTGCCGAGAACCTCGCCAGCGTGAAATGGAATCCGCATCAGGATGTGGTGCGCCCCGCCGACAAGCCGATCACGGTGACCGGTGGCGTCGTGGGCATGAAGGGCAACCTCGCTCCCGACGGCGCGATCGTGAAAGTGGCTGGAATGTCCGTCCTGAAATTCACCGGTCCGGCGCGTGTCTTCGATTGCGAAGAAGACGCGTTCGAGGCCGTGGAGAAACGGACCTACAAGGAAGGCGAGGTCATCGTCATCCGCTACGAGGGCCCTAAGGGCGGCCCCGGCATGCGCGAGATGCTCGCCACTACCGCTGCACTTTACGGGCAGGGGATGGGCGCCAAGGTCGCGCTCATCACGGATGGCCGCTTCTCCGGCGCGACGCGCGGTTTCTGCGTCGGCCATGTCGGCCCCGAGGCTGCAGTCGGAGGGCCGATCGGCCTTATCCGAAATGGGGACATTATCGAACTTGATGCCGAGGCCGGGGCACTCAATGTGAAGTTGAGTGACGCTGAATTGGCCGAGCGGCGGAAGGCCTGGAAACCGCGGGAAACCGGCACGGGTTCCGGGGCACTCTGGAAGTATGCCCAGCAGGTCGGACCTGCGGTCAAGGGCGCGGTGACCCACCCAGGACGGGCGGGTGAAAAGAGTTGCTATGCGGATATTTAAGGGTTGCGTCTTGACCGCGTGTGCGACCATCGCAGTTTTTGCGATGACGCGGACCTACGCTTTCGATGGCACGGTCGATCCTGACGGTGCGACCGCCCCGCTCGGAGCGGTGACCACGTCGTCCGGCGTCGCGGTGGTGAAGAAGACCCTGCCGCCGAACAGCAACGCGCTGACCGCCCTGCAATATGCAGCCGAAGACGGCCATGCCGCCGCCCAATGGAAGCTCGGCAAGATGTTCGCCGATGGCGTCGGCGTCGAGCGCGACGATCTGCGCGCCTTCGATTATTTCAGCCGGATCGCCAACCAGCATGCCGAAGACAATCCGGGAGCGCCGCAGGCCAACATCGTGGCCAACGCGTTCGTGGCGCTCGGCCGCTATTACATCACCGGCATCGCCAATTCGAACATCAAGCGCGACCCGGAGCGGGCGCGGGAGATGTTCTCTTACGCCGCGTCCTATTTCGGCAGCGCTGAGGCGCAATACAGCCTCGCGCGGATGTATCTCGAGGGCAAAGGCATCCAGCGCGACGTGAAGTACGGCGTGCGCTGGCTTGGTCTTGCCGCGCACAAAGGTCAGCATGAGGCGCAGGCGCTGCTCGGCCAAATGCTGTTCAACGGCGACCACCTGCAGCGGCAGGCTGCACGCGGCCTAATGTGGCTGACGCTGGCGCAGGAAAGCGCCACGCCGGACGAGAAGTGGATTCACCAGAGCTACAACGAGGCGCTGTCCAAGGCCTCCGAAGACGACCGCGCCATGGCCCTGCAGATGCTGCAGCGCTGGGTGCAGGGTCGCCGCGACTGATCTGAGCGAAAGCTCTACCTAAAAATTAAGATCCGCCCATACCGGCACGTGATCCGAGGCTTTTTCCCAGCCGCGCACATGCTTGTCGATGCCGACCGCCTGCAGACGATCACTCGCTGGTGGCGACATCAGGAGATGGTCGATGCGGATGCCGTTGTTCTTCTGCCAGGCGCCGGCCTGATAATCCCAGAATGTGTACTGCTGCGGCGCGTCCGAGGTTGCACGGAAGGCATCGGTGAGGCCGAGGTTGAGCAGCGTCTGGAATTTGTCGCGAGTCTGCGGCAGAAACAGCGCGTCGCCGAGCCAGGCCTGCGGATTGTAGACGTCGGCCGGCGTCGGGATCACGTTGAAGTCGCCCGCCAGCACGAACGGCTCTTCTGACTTCAGCCGCTCGCGCGCATAGTCGATCAGCCGGTCCATCCATCGCAGCTTGTACGGATATTTCTCCGTGTTCACCGGATTGCCGTTCGGTAGATAGAGGCAGGCGAGACGGAAGGTACCGTCCTTGTGCGACACCACGCCTTCGAGAAAGCGCGCGTGCAGGTCCTCGGGGTCGCCCGCAAGCTGCGGTTTGGTTTCCTCGAAGCGATATTTGGAGAGCAGGGCAACGCCGTTGAAGGTCTTCTGCCCGTGAGTCACCACGTTGTAGCCGAGTGCCTCGATCGGCTCGCGCGGAAACGCGTCATCGAGGCATTTGATTTCCTGCAGGCAGACCAGATCGGGCTCGCGCTCCTTCAGCCATGTCAGCAAATGGTCGAGGCGCTGGCGCACCGAGTTGACGTTCCATGTCGCGATGCGCATGGGCGGCGTCAGATCGAGAAGCTGGTGCCGCAACCGCAGGAGGCGGTGGCGTTCGGATTGTTGACGCGGAATGATGCACCAATCAGGTCATCGACGAAGTCGAGTTCGGAGTCCGCGAGGAACGGAGCCGAAGAGGGATCGACCAGTACTACGGCGCTATCGCGCACGATCACCAGATCGTCCTCGGCCTGGGTCTTGTCGATATCGAATTTGTACTGGAAGCCGGAGCAGCCGCCGCCCTCGACGCTGATGCGGAGCTTGGCGCCGTCGCCTTCGCCTTTCAGGATTTCGCCAATCCGCCGCGCCGCCCGCTCGGAAATTGTCACATTCGCGGTCACGTCCGCTCTCCCTCAGAATCCGGAAGTTTGAATCTGTTCCGGTCCATAGTTAAGTACTCACCACGCCAGAATCAAACGCCAAAGGAGCGTCCCCAATGTCCGTGGGGCGGGCGGCACCTGCCGCACCTTACCGCTGCGACCCAGACCTGAGCCGTGGCCGCCGGTTCGATGAGCCGCCAAGTCGCCACCGCAGCGCTTTCCGCCGCGATTGCGACCGGGTGATCCATTCCACCGCGTTCCGCCGCCTCAAGCACAAGACGCAGGTGTTCGTCTTCCACGAGGGCGATCATTATCGCACCCGGCTGACCCACAGTCTGGAGGTGGCGCAGATCGCCCGTGCGCTGGCGCGCCAACTGGGGCTGGACGAGGATCTCACCGAGACGTTGGCGCTCGCGCATGACCTCGGCCATCCGCCGTTCGGCCATGCGGGCGAGCGTGCGCTCGACGCCTGCCTGAAGGATCACGGCGGGTTTGACCACAATGCGCAGTCGCTGCGCGTCGTCACCTCGCTCGAACGCCGCTATCCGGCCTTCGACGGGCTGAACCTGACTTGGGAATCGCTCGAGGGCATCGTCAAGCACAACGGCCCGCTCATTGGCCGCGATGGCCATCCGCTCGGGCATTACGCATCCCATGGTCTGCCGGTGGGGATCGCGAATTACAACGCCGTGCACGACCTCGAACTGTCGTCCTATGCCTCGCTGGAAGCGCAGGTCGCGGCGATTTCCGACGACATCGCCTATAATGCCCATGACATCGACGATGGCCTGCGCGCGGGCCTGTTCACTATTGCCGACCTCAACGCCGTCCCGCTGATCGCCGATCTCAATGGGCGGATTCTCTCGCGCTTCCCGGGCATCGACGAGGCGCGTCATGGCGCTGAGCTCGTGCGCGAACTGATCTCGTACTGGATTGAGTCCGCGTTCTCCGAAACGATGCGGCGGATCGCATCGGCCGCGCCGCGAACCGTGGAAGACGTGCGCCACGGCGGCGGCCCGCTGGCGGCCTTCAATCCGAAGGCGCAGGGCGCGGACCGGGCGATCAAGCAATTCCTGTGGGACCGGATGTACCGCCATGACCGCGTGATGCGGGTGATGATCGAGGCGGAAGCTGTCGTCGCGGACCTGTTCGCGCACTACAGCCGCCACCCGGACGACCTGCCTTCCGATTGGGCGCATGGGGATGCTGGCGACGACGAGGAGGACACGCGCCGGATCGGCAATTTCATCGCCGGAATGACCGACCGTTATGCCATTACAGAGCACCAGAGGCTTTTTGACTCGACCCCGGAATTGCGTTAGGCGCGCAGGGGAATTTGGCCGATTATGGCCGCCGTTACAGGAGAATCGCGTTGTCCGTCCCGACCCAGCCGGCCCATCTTTTCGCGGATATTCTCGGCCGGGTTCATAGCGTCTGCCGCGATCTGATGACCGAAGGCGTGTTGCCGCAAGGCATCGACCTGTCGCGCGTCGTGGTCGAGCCGCCGAAGGATGCGACCCATGGCGACATGGCGACCAACGCCGCGATGGTGCTGGCGAAAGCGGCGAAGGCGAAGCCGCGCGATCTTGCCGACAGGATCAGCGACAAGCTGCGGACCGATCCGCTGGTGCTGGCCGCGAGCGTCGCGGGGCCGGGCTTCATCAATCTCACGCTGAAGAACGAGGCATGGTTCGACGCGCTGCGCACAGTGCTGCAGGCGGGTGATGCCTACGGCCGTTCGCAGATCGGTGCGGACGAGAAGGTCAATGTTGAATACGTCTCCGCCAACCCGACCGGGCCGATGCATGTCGGTCACTGTCGAGGCGCCGTGTTCGGCGATGCGCTCGCGACGCTGCTCGCGTCTGCGGGCTATGCGGTGACCAAGGAATATTACATCAACGATGCCGGTGCGCAGGTCGATGTACTCGCGCGCTCGGCGCATCTGCGCTACCGCGAGGCGCTCGGCGAAAATATCGGCGAAATTCCCGAGGGGCTTTATCCCGGCGACTATCTCAAGCCGGTCGGCGACGCGCTCGCGCGCGAGTATGGCGACAAGCTCGCGAAGCAGCCTGAGGCTGAGTGGCTTCCGCTCGTGCGCGACAAAGCCATTGTGATGATGATGGAGATGATCCGCGGTGATCTCGCGGCGCTCAACATCAAGCATGACGTGTTCTTTTCGGAGCGCTCGCTGATCGCAGGTGGCACCGATCAGGTCGGCGCGACGATCGCGGGTCTGCGTGCGAAGGGCGATGTCTATGAGGGGCGTCTGCCGCCGCCGAAAGGTGCGCCGGTCGAGGATTACGAAGATCGCGAGCAGACACTCTTTCGCGCCACCGCGTTCGGTGACGATGTCGATCGACCGCTGAAGAAGTCGGATGGCTCCTATACCTACTTCGCCTCCGACATTGCCTATCACAAGAACAAGTTCGACCGCGGCTTCCACAATATGGTGGACGTGTGGGGCGCCGATCACGGCGGCTACATCAAGCGCGTGCACGCCGCGATCAAGGCGGTGACGGCGGGCGAGGGCGAACTCGACGTCAAGATCGTCCAGCTCGTGCGCCTGTTGCGAAACGGCGAACCGGTGAAAATGTCGAAGCGCGCGGGTGACTTCGTCACGCTGCGTGAAGTGGTGGATGAAGTCGGCTCAGATGCCGTGCGCTTCATGATGCTATTCCGCAAGAACGATGCGGTGCTCGATTTCGATCTCGCCAAGGTGCTGGAGCAGTCGAAGGACAATCCGGTATTCTACGTGCAGTATGGCCACGCGCGCGGACACTCGGTGTTCAAAAACGCCCGCGCCACGGTTCCCGATCTGCCTGAGGATGACGGCAAGCGGCGCGCCTGGCTGGGCGCGGCTGATGTTGAGCGGCTAACCGATCCGGTGGAATTGTCGCTGATCCGCCAGCTTGCTTTGTTCCCGCGCACGCTGGAAGCGGCCGCCTTGGCTCATGAGCCGCACCGCATCGCATTCTATCTCTATGATCTTGCAAGTGAGTTCCACGCGCTCTGGACCAAGGGCCGCGATGCGCCTCATTTACGCTTCATTATAGATAATGATGCTGGAATTACCACCGCGCGACTGGCCTTGGTGCAAGGCGTCGTCTCGGTTCTGGCATCCGGCCTCGCCGTGCTCGGCGTCCATGCTCCGAACGAGATGCGATGAAGGTGACTGTCTGCCCATTCGGGGATGATGTGGCGGCAGCCAGGAACGGCAAACTGGATTATGTTGCGTGAGTCTGCCGTCTCCGCAGGGGATGCGAGATCACATGTCTGAACGATACCGTGACAGGCCTTTTCCGCCCGATGATCGGGACTACACTCATGCGCCCCAGCAGGGCGCGGACGACCCGCTGGCCGAATTGGCCCGGCTGATCGGCCAGACCGATCCGTATTCGAACTTTGGTCGCCAGCAGGCTGCCGAGCCCGCCACCGCTCACGAGGAGCCGGGCTATGACAATCAGCCCGACCCGCACGATGATATGGGGTACGATCCCCATCACGGCGAACCGCCGCTGCCGTCCTGGATGCGCCCGCGCGATCCCGAGCCGCAGCCTGCACCCGTGCACGACGATTACAGCTATCCGGCCGCTATGCCGGAGAACACCTACAATCGCCATTCCGGCTACCGGCTCGGTTACGAAACCTCGCGGTTCGATTCGTCGCAGCAGGAGGCTGAGGCTTCCTATGCGGAGGGCGGCCAGAGCCATTACGACGACGGTGCCTATCGTCAGGACGCTTACGGGCAGGGCGCCTACGCGCAGGATGGTTATGCTCAGGGTGGATACGATCAACCCCAATATGCGCAGGGTCAGGATCGCTACGATCAGGTTCTCTACGGGGAGCAGCCCCGTCACCGGCAGGGCAACACGCCTTATGCCGCCTACGATCAGGGCTATGACGAGGATGGCTACGATCAGGGTTATGCCGACCAGCCGGAGCAGCCGAAGCGCGGCGGGATGATGACGGTCGTGGCCGTGCTCGCGCTCGCCGTGCTCGGCACGGCCGGCGCCTATGCCTATCGCTCGATCGCGGGTTCGCCGCGCAGCGGAGAGCCGCCGATCATCAAGGCCGATGTCAGCCCGAACAAGGTCATTCCTGAAAAGCAGACAAGCGAGAAGCAGATCTACGACCGCATCGGCGACAAGTCCGGCGAGCGGATGGTGTCCCGCGAGGAGCAGCCGGTCGATGTCGACGCCCGTTCCGGCGGACCGCGGGTGGTGTTTCCGCCGCTAACCCAGAATCCGTCGCCGCCGTCCGGCGCATCGGTTTCGCCTGCGACCCGACCCACGGGGCCCGGAGTTGCCAACGGAACTCTCAGCGGCGAGGTTCCGCGTCGGATCCGCACCGTCAGCATCCGTCCCGACCAGACTGACGTGACGTCGCAGACAAACGCTGTTCCGCCTGCACCCGCGCCGGTGCAGTCGACGCCCGCAAGGGCTCCGGCCGCACAGGCGGCTCCCTCGAATGCGCCGCTTGCCCTTTCGCCTCAGGCGGCGCCTGAGCCACGCTCCCGTGTTGCCTCGCTGGCGGCCCCAGCGGGCGTGCCCACGGCGTCCGGTTCCTATGTCCAGATCTCCTCGCAGCGCTCGGAGGCCGACGCCATGACCTCCTACAGGGTCCTGCAGGGCAAGTATCCGGGTATCCTCGGCTCGCGGCATCCGACCGTGCGCCGGGCCGATCTCGGTTCCAAAGGGGTCTACTACCGCGCCCTGGTGGGACCGTTCGCCTCGACCGATGAAGCCACCCAGTTCTGCGTGAACCTGCAATCGGCAGGGGGTAAGTGCATCGTCCAGAGGAATTAACGGCCGTTTCCTTGACCCTTGAGGCGGCCACGGGCTAATCGCCCCTGATGGCCTTCCGAGCTTTCATCACCGGCGTTTCCGGCCCCGTCCTGACCGACGGGGAGCGCGCATTCCTGCGCGCGGAGCAGCCGTGGGGTTTCATCCTGTTCAAGCGCAACGTCGAGAACCCGGCGCAAGTCGCTGCTCTGGCTGCGGAGTTGCGCACCGCCGTGGACCGCCCCGACGCGCCCGTCCTGATCGATCAGGAAGGCGGTCGGGTGCAGCGGCTGGGGCCGCCGCACTGGCCGCGCTATCCCGCAGGCGCCGTGTTCGGTGCATTGTATGACCAGTCTCCGGAAAGAGGCTTGCGGGCCGCATGGCTGTCGTCCCGCCTGATCGCGGCCGACGTCGATGCGCTCGGCATCAGCGTCGATTGCCTGCCGCTAGCCGACGTTCCGGTGGCCGGGGCTGACGCGGTGATCGGCGACCGTGCCTATGGCACGACGCCGGAGAAGGTTGCGACCATCGCCCGCGCGGTGACTGATGGGTTGCTTGCCGGTGGAATTTTACCGATTCTGAAGCACATTCCCGGCCACGGCCGCGCGACTGCCGACAGTCATTTGCGGCTGCCAACCGTGGACACGCCGCGCGCGGAACTGGAGCGCACCGATTTCGTGGCGTTTTCGCGCCTCGCGGATCTGCCGATGGCGATGACCGCACATGTTGTGTTTAGCGCCCTCGATGCCGCCCAACCGGCGACCACTTCTGCGACAATCATTGATCAGGTGATTCGCGGCGCGATGAATTTCCAAGGCTTGCTGATGAGCGATGACGTCTCAATGAATGCGCTGAGCGGCACGATCGCCGAGCGCACCCGCGCGAGTCTCAAAGCGGGCTGCGACGTTGCACTTCACTGCAACGGTAATATGGACGAGATGCGCGCGGTGGCCGCGGAAGCACCCGTGCTCGCGGGCGAGGCGCTGCAGCGCGCTAACCGTGCGCTGGCCGCCCGCAAGCCGCCGCAGCCGTTCGAAGCCGCCGCCGGGCGCGCGGAGCTTGATGAACTGATCGCACAGGCGGGGATCGCATGAGCGCCGAGATTCTATCCTTCGAGACTGGACAGCCTGCCGTCAACGCCGAGCGCGCACAGGACGAGCCGGCGCTGGTTGTTGACGTCGAGGGCTATGAAGGTCCGCTCGATCTTCTGCTCGCGCTTGCCCGCCAGCAGAAGGTCGACCTCGCCAAGATTTCCATTCTGGCGCTCGCCGACCAGTATCTCGTTTTCATTGAAGCCGCGCGCAAGCTGCGGCTCGAACTCGCTGCCGACTATCTGGTGATGGCGGCATGGCTTGCGTATCTCAAATCGCGTCTGCTGCTGCCCGAGCCGCCGACGCCGGACGGGCCGAGCGCCGAGGACATGGCGAGCGCGCTCGCCAACCGCCTGCGCCGCCTCGAGCAGATCCGCGAAGCCTCGAACCGCCTGATGACGCGCCCGCAACTGCGCCGTGATATCTTTCCGCGCGGCTTTCCCGAGCAGATCGCCCAGATCAAGCATCCGCAGTGGAATGCGACGCTCTACGACCTGCTGTCGGCCTATGCCGCGCAGCGCCAGCAGCGCGTGCTTGCGACCGTGCATCTGGCGCGCCGTACGGTCTGGTCGCTCGCGGAAGCGCGTGCCTCGCTGGAGCGGCTGGCAGGCATCGCCGAGGACTGGAGCCGGCTCGACGAGTACCTCATCGCTTACGTGATCGATCCCTCGCAGCGCGCCACGGTGATGGCTTCGAGTTTTGCAGCCGCACTCGAACTGGTGCGCGAGGGCGTGGTCGATATTCATCAGCAGGACGCATTCGCGCCGATCTATTTTCGTAAGCATGCGGGCGGGCAGGGTGCTCCCGAACCGCAAGCCCCGATCGAGTAAGTGGAAGAAGGAGAGCCCGTCATGGCCACCAATCTGGCTACCAAGCACGTCGAGGACCACGATCCTTCGCACGACGAGACGGTGGAATCCTCGCACGAGACGGCCGAAGTTTCACATCAGGCGGTTGAGTCTTCGCATGAGGCAGAGCCCGCGCACGAAGTCATCGAATCTTCGGAGGCGGAAGCCTCCGCGCCTGTAGTGGCGCAGCGTCCAGAAGAACTGCGTCTTCTCGAAGCGATGCTGTTTGCCTCCACCGAGCCGCTCGACACAGCCTCGCTTGCCAAGCGTCTGCCGGACGGCGCGGATGTGAAATCGCTGCTCGAGCAATTGCAGGCCGATTACGCGATGCGTGGCGTCAATCTCGTGCGCGTCGCCAACAAATGGACATTCCGCACTGCCGCCGATCTGTCGTGGCTGATGACGCGCGAGAGCACCGAGACCCGGCGTCTGTCGCGCGCGGCGATCGAGACGCTGGCGATCATCGCCTATCACCAGCCGGTGACCCGTGCCGAGATCGAAGAAATCCGCGGTGTCATCACCTCGAAGGGCACGCTCGACGTGCTGCTGGAGACTGGCTGGATTCGCCCGCGCGGCCGCCGCAAGACGCCTGGCCGCCCGCTGACTTTCGGCACCACGGAGGCGTTCCTGTCCCAGTTCAGCCTGGAGCAGCTGGGCGATCTGCCGGGTCTCGACGAGCTGAAGGGTTCGGGTCTGCTTGATACCCGTCTGCCGACCGGCTTCAGCGTGCCGTCGCCGTCGGACGATCCGGCGCTGCGTGAAGACGAAGAGCCGCTGGAGTCAGGCGACGATCTGCAGCTGACGCTCGCGCCGCTTCCGGATCCTGAGGAGCCCGCCCCCGAGGAGCCCACGGGAGAGTGATCGGCCGCGTGTAACGCACGTCGTCTCACCTGCGTAGACCTTTCGAAGCCCGTGACGGATGTGGTGTCGTGACGGGCCCGTGCGATCAACGCGAGTCCTGACAATGCTTCTTTTCGTCCTGGCCTATCTCGGCGGCGTGCTGACCATCATCAGCCCCTGCATTCTTCCCGTTTTGCCGTTCGTGTTCGCCCGGGCCGACCGGCCGTTTCTGAAAAGCGGCCTGCCGATGCTGATCGGCATGGCGCTGACATTCGCCATTGTCGCGACGCTCGCGGCTGTTGCCGGTGGGTGGGCGGTCGCGGCCAACGAATACGGCCGGATCGCCGCCCTGGTGCTGCTCGCGTTGTTCGGCATTGCGCTGCTGTTTCCCGCCATCGCGGATCGCGTTACGCAACCGCTGGTCGCTCTTGGCGGACGGCTGTCGCAATCGGCAGATGGTTCGTCGGGTGGCTTCGTGCCCTCGCTGCTGCTCGGTGTCGCGACGGGGCTGTTGTGGGCGCCCTGCGCGGGGCCGGTTCTGGGATTGATCCTGACAGGTGCCGCGCTGCAAGGCGCCAACATCCAGACCACGTTCCTGCTGCTGGCTTATGCGGCGGGTGCTGCGACCTCGCTGGCGCTGGCGCTCCTTGTCGGCGGACGTGTGTTTGCCGCAATGAAGCGCTCGCTCGGCGCGGGCGAATGGGTGCGGCGCGGCCTCGGCGTGCTGGTGCTTGTGGCTGTTGCCGCCATCGCGCTCGGCGTCGACACCAATTATCTCGCCAATGTCTCGCTGGCGCAGACCTCTGCCGTCGAGCAGAAGCTGATCGACAAATTGCGCGGGCCGAACAACACCGCGATGACGCCTGCAGGCGGCGCCATGCAGCCGAACCCGTCGATGATGATGAAGGCGAACGCACCGCATGAGAGTGCGGGGGCTTTGCCGGTGGAGGGCACGATGCCCTCGCTCGACGGTGCGGTCGAATGGCTGAATTCAAAGCCGCTCACGGCGGAAGCATTGCGCGGCAAGGTGGTTCTGGTCGATTTCTGGACTTATTCCTGCATCAACTGCCTGCGCACCATTCCCTATGTCCGCGCGTGGGCAGAGAAGTACAAGAACGACGGTCTCGTGGTGATCGGCGTGCACACGCCGGAATTTGCCTTCGAGAAACAGCCCGCCAACGTCAAGAAGGCGGTAGCCGATCTCAAGATCGATTATCCCGTCGCGATCGACAACAATTACGCGATCTGGCGCGCATTCGATAACATGTACTGGCCCGCGCATTATTTCATCGATGCGCAGGGCCGCATCCGTCACCACCATTTCGGCGAAGGCGAATACGCCAAATCTGAGGAGGTGATCCGGCAGTTGTTGCGCGAGGCAGGAAAGAATGTTCCGGAGCAACTGACGGACGTGCGCGGCACCGGCGCGGAAGCGGCGCCGGACATGGCGAACATCAAATCGCCCGAGACCTATCTCGGTTATGATCGAGCCGAGAACTTCATGTCGCCGGGCGGTGCGGTACGCGATGAAAGCCATGATTATGCGGCGGGCGTTCTCAAGCGGAACGATTGGTCGCTTGCAGGCTCATGGACCGTCGATCCGGAGAATGCGGCGCTCGACAGGGCAGGTGGCGCGATCCGTTACCGCTTCCATGCCCGCGATCTGCATCTCGTGCTCGGGCCGGGAACGGACGGCAAGCCCGTTCGTTTCAAGGTAACGATTGATGGCGCCGTGCCCGGCGCGGATCATGGCGTCGATACCGATGCTAACGGCGAGGGGATTGTGACCGGACAGCGGCTTTATCAGTTGGTCCGGCAGGAAGGCGAGGTTCGTGACCGGACCTTCGAGATTCAGTTCCTCGATCCCGGCGTGCAGGCTTTCGCCTTCACCTTTGGTTGAAGGCAGGGTTGTGTTTTCTGTCCTGATTTTAACGATCCGGGGAACGAGAGCTGCCGAAACGCGGCCTGAATGCCGCAATCCGGCTTAAGTTCTTGTTTTCGGACCCTTCAGCGCCTAGGTTCGAGGCCAATCGGCCGGCCAACCCGGCAATGCGTTTACGTGGAGGACACAATGGGTTCGATGAGCATTTGGCACTGGATCGTCGTCATCGGCGTGGTCCTTCTGTTGTTCGGTCGCGGCAAGATTTCCGATCTGATGGGCGACGTCGCGCAGGGCATCAAGGCCTTCAAGAAGGGCATGGCGGACGACGACAAGCCGGCCGAGAAGTCCGAGCCGGTGAAGACCATCGACAGCACGTCCACGCCGCCGCAGGCGACTGCGCCGCGTCAGGATGTCGGCAGCAACGCCGTCTGAGCCTCGCCGGAATTAATCGCGACAGCGAAGCGGCGCTCACGCGAAGCGGAATGATTGATGTTCGATATCGGGTGGAGTGAACTGGTCGTCATCGGCGTGGTCGCGCTGATCGCCATCGGTCCGAAAGAACTGCCTGGTGTGCTGCGCATGATCGGCCAGTGGGTCGGCAAGGCCAGACGCATGGCCGCCGATTTCCAGGGTCAGTTCAACGAGGCGATGCGCGAGGCCGAAATGGCCGACATCAAGAAATCGTTCGACGATATCAGCGCCGCCTCGCGCGATCTGCACCCGACGAAACTTCTGGCCTCGCTGGAAGAACATGCCCGCGAGCGCGAGGAAGAGGAGCGCTCCGCGCAAGACGCCGCCGCTGCGCCTGCTTCCGAACCCCCATCTGTTGAATCCGCCGCTGCTCCCGTCGAAGGGCAGGCGCCCGCGTTGATGAAGCAGACCCCAGACGCGCCGCCGACCGCGCCGGAATCCAAAGCCTCATGAGCGCCGACGACATCGAAGCCAGCAAGGCGCCATTGATGGAGCACCTGATCGAGCTGCGTTCGCGGCTCATCAAGGCATTGCTCGGTTTCGGCCTCGCTTTCATCCTGTGTTTCGTGTTCGCCAAGCAGATTTACAACGTGCTGGTATGGCCGTTCGTGTGGGTCGCGGGCCCCGAGAACTCGAAGTTCATCTACACCGCGCTGCTGGAATACTTCATCACGCAGCTCAAGCTTGCTCTGTTCGGCGCGGGTTTCATCTCCTTTCCCATCGTGGCGACGCAGATTTACAAGTTCGTCGCGCCCGGCCTCTATAAGCACGAGCGCGGCGCGTTCCTGCCGTATCTGATCGCAACGCCGTTTTTCTTCGTGCTCGGTGCGATGCTGGTCTACTTCCTCGTGTTGCCGATGCTGATCCGTTTCTCGCTCGGCATGCAGCAGGCAGGGGGGGCCGAGACGGCACAGATCGCGCTGTTGCCCAAGGTTGGTGAATATCTGTCGCTGATGATGTCGCTGGTGTTCGCCTTCGGCATCGCGTTCCAGTTGCCGGTGGTGCTGACGCTGCTCGGCCGCATCGGCGTGCTGACGGCGGCGCAACTGCGCGCCAAGCGGCGGTATTTCATCGTGGTCGCCTTCATCATCGCGGCGGTGCTGACGCCGCCCGACGTCATCAGCCAGGCCTCACTCGCGCTGCCGTTGCTGCTGCTTTACGAAGGCTCGATCATCGCCGTTTCGATCGTCGAGAAGAATGCGGCGAAGCGGAAGGCGGCCCAGACGCCGCCGGACACGCCATCCGAGGCGCCGCCCGCGCTGCCGCCAGCCGAATAAGACCCGGCACGCCCGCTTTTGCTATTCTTGCGGAAACCCCTGCGATTCGGGCTTTCGCACGCCGCCGAGTTGTTCTAACCCCACCTTTTCCGAAGAGCCGCGGCCGCCAGCCGCGACGGATATCCACCATGCATGACATTCGATCCATTCGCGATAACCCTGCCGCTTTCGACGCGGCCCTGAAGCGCCGGGGCCTCGAGCCGCTGTCAGCGTCGTTGCTTGCGATCGACGAGAAGCGGCGCGGTGCGATCCAGGAGGCCGAGCAGGCCTTGGCGCGGCGCAATGCGGCCTCGAAGGAAATCGGCGAAGCGAAGAAGACCAAGGATGCCACGCGCGCCGACGCGCTGATGAACGAAGTCGCGGCGCTGAAAGCCAAACTGCCCGAAATGGAAGCGGCGGCGAAAGGCTTCGAGGACGAACTGAAAACCGCGCTTGCGCAGATCCCGAATCTGCCGCTCGACGAGGTGCCGGATGGTGCAGATGAGCATGGCAATGTGCAGCACCACGTCTACGGTGCGGCACGCAGCTACGCCTTCAAGCCGAAGGAGCATGTCGCGCTCGGCGAAGGTCTCGGTTTCATGGATTTCGAGACGGCGGCGAAGCTCTCGGGCGCACGCTTCGTCGTGCTGAAGAAGGGTATCGCGCGGCTTGAGCGCGCCATCGGCCAGTTCTTCCTCGACGTGCACACCGGCGAGCATGGCTACACCGAAGTCAATCCGCCGCTGCTGGTGCGCGACGACGCGATGTTTGGCACCGCGCAGTTGCCGAAATTTCGCGATGATCAGTTTGCCGCCGGATCGCTGGATGCTGAGGGGCAGGGCTACTGGCTCATCCCCACGGCCGAGGTGCCACTGACGAACCTCGTTCGCGAATCCATCCTCGATGAAAAAGAATTGCCGATGCGCCTCACTGCATTGACGCCGTGCTTCCGTGCGGAAGCAGGCGCTGCAGGGCGCGACACGCGCGGCATGATCCGCCAGCATCAGTTCACCAAGGTCGAGCTTGTCTCGATCACGACGCCGGACGAGTCGAAGAACGAGCACGAGCGCATGCTGTCGTGCGCGGAAGAAGTGCTGAAGCGTCTCGGCCTGCATTACCGCGTGGTGACGCTGTGCACCGGCGACATGGGATTCGCGTCGCAAAAGACCTACGACATCGAAGTATGGATGCCGGGGCAGGGCGAGGGCGGCATGTTCCGGGAGATTTCGTCGTGCTCCGTGTGCGGCGACTTCCAGGCGCGGCGCATGGATGCGCGCTATCGTGGCCCCGACAACAAGCCGCGCTTCGTCCACACGCTGAACGGCTCAGGCACGGCGGTCGGCCGCGCGCTGATCGCAGTGATGGAAACCTATCAGCAGGAAGATGGCTCGATCGCGGTGCCGGACATGCTGCAACCTTACATGGGCGGTCTGAAGATGATCGCGAAGGACAATTGAGACGATGCGTATTCTCTGCACGAATGACGACGGCATTCACGCGCCGGGCATCAAGGTCAACGAGGAGATCGCGCGGCAATTGTCGGACGATGTCTGGATCGTCGCGCCCGAGCTCGATCAGTCGGGCGTATCGCATTCGCTGTCGCTGAACGATCCGTTGCGTTTGCGCGAAATCGACGACCGTCATTTCGCCGTGCACGGTACGCCGACCGATTGCGTCATCATGGGCTCGCGTCACGTGCTGCCGGGCTGGCCGGATCTCGTGATCTCCGGCGTCAACAAGGGCCGCAACGTCGCGGAGGATGTTGTCTATTCCGGCACCATCGCAGGCGCACTGGAAGGCACCATTCTCGGCCTGCCGTCGTTCGCGCTATCGCAGGAATTCGGCGGCCGCGAAAATCGCAACAAGCCGATGTGGGACGTTGCGCGCGCCTATGGCGCCGACATCATCCGCAAGGTGATGAAGCTCGGCGTGCCGCACGACACCGTCATCAACATCAACTTCCCCGCCTGCCGGCCTGAGGAAGTGAAGGGCATCGTGGTGGCGCGTCAGGGCAAACGCAATCAGGGCTTCCTGCGCATCGACGGACGCGAGGACGGTCGCGGCAATCCCTATTACTGGATCGGTTTCCAGGCTTTCGAGAAGATCGATCCGCCGGGCGAGGGCACAGATCTGGCCGCGCTCGACGGCAATTACGTCTCGGTCACGCCGTTGCGGCTCGACCGCACGGATGTCGCGTTTTCCACGGAATTGAAAAAGCTGTTCTGAGAATTACGCCGCTTCGCCGCGCAGCGTAACCTCGATCATCTTCGCCAGCGTTTCCATCTGGAACGGCTTTTGAAGCGCAGGACGGTCGCGGAATTTTTCCGGTAGTCCCTGTACGCCATAGCCGGTGGCGAACACGAAGGGACGGTTGCGCATCTGTACCGCTTCGGCGACAGGTGAGATCACCTTGCCGTTGACGTTGACGTCGAGAATGGCGATGTCGAAATTGGTGCACTGAACGAGGCGCACGGCCTCGTCGATATCGCCGGCCTCTGCGACGACCTGATAGCCAAGTTCCTCCAGCATATCGGAGACCATCATCCTGATCATCACTTCGTCTTCGACCAGGAACACGGATCGCCGCCGTTCGCCGCTGCTCACCAACTCTACCCCCGCCTGTCGGACTTTCGCGGGCGGATCATAGGAGGGTTTCGGGAGTTCGTCACCTGTTCTTGTTCCCGGTGAATGGATAGAAAAAAGGCGGAAACCAACCACTTATAGAGAATCCGATATAACCTATGTTTATCGGATGGAAGATGATGGCAGCGTCAGGGCAATCGGGGCGGGAGAAGCTCAACTTTCAGCTGACTTTGCGGCGGCGCGGGATCAGCGATCAGGCGATTTTGCGCGCGCTGGAAGACGTGCCACGCGACCTGTTCGTCGATCCGCGCGACAGGGAGTTCGCCTATGCCGACACCGCCCTCGGCATCGCCTGCGGCCAGACCATCAGTCAGCCTTACGTCGTCGCCTATATGACAGAACAGTTGCGGACGCATCCGCGCCATCGCGTGCTCGAGATCGGCACCGGCTCCGGCTATCAGGCCGCGGTGCTGTCGCGCCTGTGCCGGATCGTCGTGACGGTTGAGCGCTATCGCACGCTGGTGGATACGGCGCGGCGGCGTTTCTCGTCACTCGGTTACAACAACATCGAAGTTGTGTTCGGCGACGGCTACGATGTCGCGCAAACGCTCGGCATGTTCGATCGCATCATCGTCACGGCGGCGATGGAGGAAATTCCGGAGTCATTGATGGAGTTATTGGAGCCGGGCGGCATCCTGATCGCGCCGGTCGGCCCGCAGGGCGGTGCGCAGCAACTCGTGCGGCTGCGCAAGACGGAAGAGGGGATCGCGCGCGACGAACTGATCCCCGTGCGCTTCGTCCCCGCGCTCAAGGGACTCGCGAAAGAATTGTAAGACCCGCCAGTCAGGTTCCGTCGTCCCATTGCGAGACGCATGGAGAGGGAACCCGGCTTGCTACGAAAATAGTAACCATAAATTCCCGCTACCCCTTTGTGTTCAAGGGCATGCGCGATGCTTAAAGGGTTATTTACTGCACGGCTGTTTACTCAATTTAGTGCCAGTTGCGTACCAGTGAGTAACCATGTCCCGTCTTCTCGATTTGTTAGGCGCGCGCCGCGCTCCGTCTCTTGCGGTGATGGCGCTGGTCTCCGTCAGCTTTGGCGGATGTAGCGCGGATTACGACTCGCGCTTCTCGGACAACTCCCTCCAGAATCCTTTCGCCTCGCAGCGGTCTGAGACGACCGGTTCGGTGCGCCAGAACAATTATGCCCAGCGCGAGTTGCCGCAATATTCGCGGCCCGCGACTGCGCCGGTGGTATCGGCGCCGCTGTCATACCCGGTGGCGCAGGGCTCGTCGGGTGGTGGGCGCGGTATGTCGTCCTACACGCCGCCGGCTTCAAACCCGATCGAGCACACCGGCAGCGTTGCGCCGCGTTCGGTCGCAGCGACCCGTGAGGGTGGCACGCGGATCATCGTTGGCACCAGCGACACGCTCGAAGGGCTCGCGCGCCGCTACAATGTTTCGACCGCGGAGATCATGCGCGCCAACGGCTATCATGGCCCGCGCGCGCTTTCGCCCGGACAGTCGCTCATCATTCCGAAACGCGCCGCTCATGCGGAAGCGCCTGCTCTCAGCCAGGCGCCTGCGACCCGCGCCGCCGCGATGCCCTCCAGCGTGCACGTTGCTGGTCGTGGCGATACGTTGATGAACATCTCGCGGCGCAATCATATCTCCGTTCAGGAACTGGCGCGGGCGAACAATCTTCCGGTGACGGCGCAGCTCAAGATCGGCGACCGCATCACCGTGCCATCCTCGTCGAAGACGCTCGCCGTCACGCAAGCGGCGCCGCAGCCGGCGCGTCCTGCCGTGGCAGCAGCCCCGCAGCCACAGCCTGTCGCGGCAAAACCGGTAGTGACTGCCGCCGCCGAGCCGGTTCAGAAGGTGCGGATGGCGGCCGAGACCAAGGAAATCGAACAGACCCATGCCCAGTCGTCGGTAAAGACAGCCGAAGCCACCAATGCCTTGCCGACCTTCCGCTGGCCAGTGCGCGGCCGGGTGATTGCGGGTTACGGCGCCAAGACCAACGGCAAGCAGAATGACGGCATCAATGTCGCGGTGCCGGAAGGTACGCCGATCAAGGCGGCGGAAGACGGCGTCGTGGCTTATTCGGGCAACGAGCTCAAGGGCTACGGCAACCTGATCCTGGTGCGGCACGCCAGCGGATACGTCACCGCGTATGCCCACGCGAGTGAACTGATGGTGAAGCGCGGAGATACGATCAAGCGCGGCCAGGTCATTGCCAAATCGGGTCAGTCGGGAGAGGTGGGGTCGCCGCAACTCCACTTCGAAATCCGCAAGGGTTCTTCGCCCGTCGACCCGCTTCAATTCCTCAACGGCGCCTGAGCGGCGCCGTTTCCTTCTCCGCTTGATGAAAAGGGTGACGCATTCCGATGCGTCACCTTTTCTTCACCCGCCATCTGTATACCGACTGCACATCATCGGATCTGCCTCGGCCGACGGGGCAAAGACGCTGCCGGCCGGGTGGCGTTCAACGGCGGTGTTGCTTATTCCCCCGGTCTGGGATTTATTTCGTTCCGCTCGGAACGAGCTCTGGCAGCCGTGTTTGTTGCGGCTGTTGGTTGAGGAAAATGTCATGCGTATCGTGGCTTTGCTCATTCTGGCTGCGGCTTTTGCCGCGCCCGCGTCCGCCGAACCCACCTTCCTGAAACGCGAACCGCTGGTTCTCCCGCCTTATGTCTCGGTGCTCGTCGACACCAAGACCTGCGGCGCCGGCATGGTGATGCGGGTGAGGGGTGCGATCGCGGGGCGGGAACGCCAGCGCACCTGCGTGCCGATGGGGTCGATCCAGGCCCGCAACGGCGGCGACCTGCTGTAAGGGCAGGCTGAGTTCAGATCTGACGGCCCCGGAGCGCTGGACGCTCCGGGTTGTGTAGTCGTCACTCTCTGAAAATCACTTATTCCAGAATTATTTGGTCAGTTTGACGCGATGGCGTCCGGCCAGTTCCTGCACGAATTGCCAGGCGACGCGTCCGGACCGCGAGCCGCGGGTGGTGGACCATTCCAACGCCTCGCGCTCGAGTTCGTCCGGCGGCAGCTTCACGCCGAAATGGGCGCAATAGCCTTTCACCATCTCCAGATATTCTTCCTGGCTGCATTTGTGGAAGCCCAGCCACAGGCCGAAGCGGTCCGACAGCGAGACCTTCTCCTCGACCGCCTCGCCGGGATTGATCGCGGTCGAGCGCTCGTTCTCGATCATCTCGCGCGCGAGCAGATGGCGGCGATTGGAGGTGGCGTAGAGGATGACGTTTTCCGGCCGGCCCTCGATGCCGCCTTCCAGCACGGCCTTGAGCGACTTGTAGGAGGCGTCCTGGCCGTCGAAGGACAGGTCGTCGCAGAACACGATGATGTGGAATTCGGACTGCCGCAGCAGCGCCATCAGTGCGGGCAGGCTTTCGATGTCCTCGCGGTGGATTTCGATCAGCTTCAGCGTGCCGCGCACGCCGTCCATATTGTTGACGGTCGCATGCGCGGCCTTCACCAGCGAGGACTTGCCCATGCCGCGCGCGCCCCACAACAGCGCGTTGTTCGCGGGCAGGCCGCGAGCGAAGCGCTCGGTGTTCTCGATCAGGATGTCGCGCATCCGGTCGACGCCCTTCAGCAGGTCGAGCTCGACGCGGCTGACCTTCGGGACCGGGATCAGATGTCCGTTCGGCTGCCAGACGAACGCCTCCGCCGTGCGCAGCGATTCTGGCGTCGAGACTGCCTGGCTCGATTTCGGCAGGCCGGCCGCGATGGCCTCAAGCGCGCGGGCGATCCGCTCCTCGATTCCCTCAGGTTTGGCCGTCGCGCGCTTTGCCGCAGCCACCACCGGCTTGTGGGTGCGGGTGCTGCCCTTGGCAGGGGCAGAATTGCGGGCGGGGCGGCTTTTGGAGGAGGGCGTCTTGCGCGTCGTTTTGGCCATGATTCCGGTCGTTTCCGTTGATTGTGGCGGCACCCTAAGCGAGCGGCACGCGCCCCGGCAACCCATGGAAATGACGGGGTGGCCAGCGTTGCAATTGGGGCGCTGGCCGCTATAGTCCGCGCAAATTTACCCCTCCGAATGGCCTCGAACCGGCCTTCCGCCGGCCAGCCCTAGCAAGGAATATTGCGTATGTTCATTACCCCTGCCTTCGCCCAGGCTGCCGGAGCTGCCGGCGACACCAACTCCATGCTGATGTCGCTGCTGCCGTTCGCGATGATTTTCGTCATCATGTATTTCCTGATCCTGCGCCCGCAGCAGCGCAAGGCGAAGGAGCATGCCAATCTGGTGAAGAACATCCGACGCGGTGACACCGTGGTGACCAATGGCGGCCTCGTCGGCAAGGTGACGAAGGTCGTCGACGACGACCAGATCGAGATGGAAGTCTCCGACGGCGTGCGCATTCGCCAGATGCGGCAGATGATCGCCACCGTCCGCTCCAAGGGCGAGCCGACCTCAGAGGCTGCCGCCAGCTGAGACTGGCGCAAGCCTTCCTGTGACCTGACGGGTTGACCGAATGCTTTATTTTACCCGATGGAAAGCCCTCGCGGTCATTCTCACGGCTCTGGTCGTGTGCCTGTGCGCGGTACCGAACTTCTTCTCGGAAGCGACCGTCAAGACATGGCCATCCTGGGCGCAGCGCCGCCTCGTGTTGGGCCTCGACCTGCAGGGTGGCTCGCATCTGCTGCTCGAAGTCGATGCCAATTCGGTCAAGAAGGATAAGCTCGATCAGGTGCGCGACGATGCACGCCGCACGTTGCGCGAGGCCAAGATCGGCTACACCGGGCTCGGCATCAAGGGTGACAATGTAGAGGTCAGGGTCAAGGAAGCCGATCTTGCGACGGCGCTGTCGAAGCTGCGTGAACTGTCCCAGCCGATCGGCGGCATTCTCGGTGGCAACGGCCAGCGAACGCTGGAAGTCTCCGACGCGGGAGGTGGCCTGATCCGTCTCACGGTGCCGCAGGCCGCGATTCTCGATCGTGTCCGGCAGGCCGTCGACCAGTCGATCCAGATCATCGAAAAACGCGTCAACGAACTCGGCACGGTCGAGCCCCTGATTCAGCGTCAGGGCGTGGATCGCGTGCTGGTGCAGGTGCCAGGTCTGCAGGACCCGACCCGTCTCAAGGAAATCCTCGGCAAGACCGCGAAGATGGATTTCCGCATGGTCGATACCACCGTGTCGCCCGAGCAGGCGCTGCAGGGACGGGTGCCGCCGGATTCCGAAGTGCTGAAGGGCTCCGAGCCGCCGCACATTCCTTATGTCATCAAGAAACAGGTCCTGGTGTCCGGTGCTGACCTCACCGATGCCCAGCCGAGCTTCGATCAGCGCACCGGCCAGCCGGTTGTTTCGTTCCGCTTCAACGGCACCGGCGCGCGCAAATTCGCACAGGCGACCACCGAGAACGTGAAGCAACCGTTCGCGATCGTGCTCGACAATGAAGTGATTTCCGCGCCGGTCATCCAGGAGCCGATCACCGGCGGCTCGGGTCAGATCTCCGGCAACTTCACGGTGCAGCAAGCCAACGATCTCGCGATTCTGCTGCGCGCGGGCGCGTTGCCTGCGCCGCTCACGATCATCGAGGAACGCACCGTCGGTCCCGGCCTCGGTCAGGACTCGATCGCAGCGGGCGAACTGGCATCCTATGTCGGTTCGGTGCTCGTCATCGTGTTCATGACGCTGACCTATCGCCTGTTCGGCCTGTTCGCCAACATTGCGGTCGCGGTCAACGTCGCGATGATTTTCGGTGTCCTCTCGCTCCTCAACGCCACGCTGACGCTACCCGGCATCGCGGGCATCGTGCTTACTGTCGGCATCGCGGTCGACTCCAACGTGCTGATCTACGAGCGCATCCGGGAAGAGGTGCGCCACGGCCGCAACGCGATTTCCGCGATCGACGCGGGCTTCTCGCGCGCGCTGGCGACCATTCTCGATTCCAACATCACCACCTTCATCGCTGCCGCTGTGCTGTTCTATATCGGCACGGGCCCGGTGCGCGGCTTCGCCGTGACGCTCGGCATCGGCATCGTCACCACCGTGTTCACGGCATTCACCGTCACGCGCCTGATCGTCGCCTCCTGGGTGCGATGGAAACGGCCGCAGACCGTGCCGATGTAAGGAATTGCCGCCGTGACAATGCCCCATATCGTTATTCTCGGCCTCGCGGTTTTCATCGTCATTCTGACGGTGCTGTGCGTCTACGGCGTCATTCCCGCGCTGCGTGTGGTGCCGGACGACACGACGCTGCATTTCATGGACCTGCGGCGCTTCAGCTTTCCGATCTCGGCGGTCCTGTCGATCCTCGCGATCACGCTGTACTTTACCCACGGTCTGAATTTCGGCATCGACTTCAAGGGCGGCACGCTGCTTGAAATTCAGGAGAAATCCGGTCCTGCCGATCTCGCCAAGCTGCGCAGCGATCTCGGCAAGCTTGATCTCGGCGACGTGCAGTTGCAGCAATTCGGCGGCCCAGCCAACGTGCTGATCCGTATTGCCGAGCAGCCGGGCGGCGACGCCGCGCAGCAGGCAGCGGTGCAGAAGGTGCGCGGAACACTGGGCGATTCAGTCGAATACCGCCGCGTCGAGGTGGTCGGTCCGCGCGTATCGGGCGAACTGCTCGCCTATGGCACGCTGGGCCTGATGCTCGCGATCGTCGGCATCCTGCTTTATCTCTGGTTCCGGTTCGAATGGCAGTTCGCGCTGGGCGCGATGGTCGCCAACGTCCACGACATCGTGCTGACCATCGGCTTCATGTCGATCACGCAGATCGATTTCGATCTCACCAGCATCGCGGCGTTGCTCACCATTCTCGGCTACTCGCTGAACGACACGGTCGTGATCTACGACCGCATCCGCGAACTGCTGCGGCGCTACAAGAAGATGCCGATGGAAGACCTGCTGAACCAGTCGGTGAACTCGACGCTGTCGCGCTCGATCATCACCCATGTCACGGTGACGCTGGCCTTGCTCGCGCTGCTCTTGTTCGGCGGCAAGGCGATCCACTCGTTCGCGGCGACCATGATGTTCGGCGTCGTACTGGTTGGCACCTATACGTCGATCTTCATCGCCGCGCCGATGCTGATCTATCTCGGCGTCGGTACACACCGGATGGGAATTACGGGTGAGCCTGACGAGAAGCCCGAGAAACCTGCCAAGTCTTCCAGCTCCTCCAAGTCGTCCAAGCCGTGAGCAGGGCCGCGCCTGCGGTTCCGCACTTTCCGCGCCCGGCGCCGATCGACGCTTATGGGCAGGGCGGGTTCCGCTTCGCCGACATGTCGCATCGCGGCTCGCTGTTGTGCCTGCCGGACGGCATCTGGGCGTGGCCGGTCGCGCAAGCCGGCGAGATCGATGTATCCTCGCTCGCGCGCGTGTTCGAAAACGCGCAGGCCATCGACACGTTGATTCTCGGTACCGGCCGCGACATCTGGCGGCCCGAGCCTGCCTTGCGCGAAGCACTGCACGCAGTTCAAATCGTGCTTGACCCGATGCAGACCGGTTCGGCCATCACCACCTACAACATCATGCTGGGCGAAGGCCGCCGGGTGGCGGCGGCGCTGATCGCGGTATGAGCGGGGCCGATGTGAGCGGCGCGGACGACGCCTCCTATTGCGCGCAACTGGTGCGCGATCATGATTTCGAGCGCTACGCGGCGACGCTGTTCGTGCCGCCGCGTGCGCGGCGTCCGTTGCTGGCGCTCTACGCTTTCAACACCGAGCTGCGCCGCATTCGCGATCATGTCAGCCAGCCGCTGCCGGGCGAGATCCGTCTGCAATGGTGGCGCGACCTGGTCGACGGTGACGCTCGCGGCAGCGTCGAGGCGAACCCCGTCGCCGCTGAACTGATGGCTGCTGCCGCCAATCACGACCTGCCTCGAAACGAGTTGTCGCGGCTCGTCGATGCGCGGGTGTTCGATCTCTATGACGATCCGATGCTGTCGCTCGATATGCTGGAGCGCTATTGCGACGACACGGCAGGGCGATTGTTCAGCCTGAGCGCACGCATTCTCGGCGGGAAGTCCGATGCGGTTGGGCACGCCGCGCATCATGCCGGCATCGCGCAGGGAATTGTCCGGGCAATCCAGGGATTGCCGCTGCATGCCGCACGCAAGCAGCTTTACCTGCCGCAGGACGTATTGAACGAATCCGGTGCGAAGGAAGCGGATCTTTTCGCCGGACGATCCACGCCGCAGTTGCAGGCGACCATCACGCGTCTGTCGGACGTCGCGCGGAGCCATCTCGGCAAGGCGATGGATTTGCTCATTGCGGTGCCTGCGGATGCGAAGCGGGTTTTCCTGCCGCTCGCGTTGGTGCGTCGCGCGCTCGATCTCGCCCGACCTGCGGGCGATCCGTTCGCACCGGTGCCTGTGTCTCGCCTGCGGATGCTGTGGACGCTGTGGCGCGCGTCGAAGTCGGAAGCGTTTCGCAGCTAGGCCGCGTTTGCGACCGCCAACGTGTTTGAAATCCACGCATCCAGATCAGCCAATGCCCGCGCGCTCATCGCCTGCTTCTTGGCGATGGTCTTTTCATTGCCGCGCAGCCGCGTGCCGTCGGCCTTTTTCGTCGGGTTCTGGGCGAGCGGCGGAAACAGGCCAAAATTGATGTTCATCGGCTGGAACGAGCGCGGCCCGGCATCGATCGCTTCGATATGGCCGCCGGTGATGTGATTGAGCAGTGCGCCGAGCGCCGTGGTTGGTGGTGGCGGCGCGATCGGGCGTGCGAGCGCCTCGTGCGCGGCGAACAGTCCGGTCAGAAGTCCGATGCCAGCCGACTCCACATAGCCCTCACAACCTGTCATCTGCCCGGCGAAGCGCAGGCGCGGCTGAGCGCGTAATCGCAACTGCGCATCGAGCAGTTTCGGAGAATTGAGGAAGGTGTTGCGGTGCAGACCGCCGAGGCGCGCGAACTCGGCCTGTTCGAGGCCGGGGATCATGCGCAGCACTTCGGTCTGCGCGCCGTATTTGAGTTTCGTCTGGAATCCGACGATGTTGTAGAGCGTGCCGAGCTTATTGTCCTGGCGAAGCTGGACGATGGCATAAGGCTTCACGGTCGGGTTATGCGCGTTGGTGAGGCCGACCGGCTTCATCGGGCCGTGGCGCAGCGTTTCAGGCCCGCGCGCGGCCATGACTTCGATCGGCAGGCAACCGTCGAAATAGGGCGTGTTGCTTTCCCACTCCTTGAAGTCGGTCTTCTCGCCCGCGATCAGGGCGGCGACGAACGTCTCGTACTGCTCGCGCGACAGCGGGCAATTGATGTAGTCGGCGCCGTTGCCGCCGGGGCCGACTTTGTCGTAGCGCGATTGAAACCACGCCTTCGACATGTCGATGGAGTCACGATGCACGATCGGCGCGATGGCATCGAAGAAGGCGAGCGAATCCTCGCCGCTTAGCGCGCGGACGGCATCCGCCAGCGCGGGCGAGGTGAGAGGGCCGGTGGCAACGATGACGTTGCCCCATTCGGCAGGCGGCAGGCCCGCGATTTCCTCGCGGCGGATCTCGATCAGCGGATGGTCTGACAACGCAGCACTGACGGCGATGGAAAAGCCTTCGCGGTCTACCGCAAGTGCGCCGCCGGCCGGAACCTGATGGGCATCCGCGGAGGCCATGATGAGCGAGTTCAGCTTGCGCAGTTCGGCATGCAGCAGGCCGACGGCGTTGTTCGCGGCATCGTCGGAGCGGAACGAATTCGAGCAGACGAGTTCGGCGAGGCTATCAGTCCGGTGCGCGTCGGTCGTGCGGGTGGGGCGCATTTCGTGCAGTACGACGCGTTGTCCACGCGTCGCAATCTGCCATGCGGCTTCGGAGCCTGCGAGGCCGCCGCCAATGACGTGGACAGGTTCTGTTTTGTGAGAAAGATCGGTCATGGCCCAGCACTAAGGCCAGTCGGCTGACAGCGCAACGGCGAGGGTGGGCGTATTTTTGGAAGCAAAAACAACAAACGCCCGCTCAAAGGCGGGCGTTCGTCGTAGTCGGTACGATCGTTCAGAAGAACGTCTTAGGCAGCCTTGCGATAGGCACCCGCCGCGACGCGCTCAATGTCGCCACGATCGATGCCGATATCGGCCAGCTCGCGCTCGCTGAGCTCCGAAAGCTCGCGATAAGCGCGATTGTAGTCACGGAACGCCTTGATGATGCGAACGAGAGAGAGGATCATGGTAGTCACCCTTGATTTGCAGTTCAATCCTTGCGAACTGGATGAACCATGTAATAATCCCTTTTTCCTGGCATACCAGAGCAATTGGTGCGGTGCAGCTAGGATATAAACGCATGCCTCTGTCGGTAATATACGCCTTTAATCGGTGAGGCGGACTTAAATTATTATGATTCTATAAACATAAGCATGGCGGTCGGTCTTTTTGGCGGAACTCGATGTTTTTCTAACGTATGCAATAGGTGCATGAACCGAATATGAATAAATGAATTAAGGATCGTTTTTTGAATGGAGGTTCAGGCTCCAATAGGAGCAGCTATGAGATTTCTCCCGTTGTTTTGGACGCGCTTTCAAGGAACATTCCGGAGGTCTTCAAACCGTCTTGAAGCTGTTTTTATAAACGGCTCCTAAAAGGCTCCGGGAACGCAGAGAGCGTTCCAAGGACAATTCCCAAGGACAATCTCCGATGACCCTCCGCTTCTCTCCGTTGCGAACGAGCTTCGCGGGTGCAGCCATGTTCGGCATGCTCGCTGCGCCTTCCGCTGTCCAGGCTCAGGACCATTCCGACCATCCAGCAATGACGATGAGTCCGTCGATGACAATGAAGCCAGCAATGGCGATGAAGCAGGCATCTGCGAGCTGGCCGCAGTTCAAGGCGGGTGATCTGACTGTCACGGCGCCCTGGAGCCGCGCGACGCCCAAGGGCGCGAAGATCGGCGCAGGATATCTGACGATTCAGAACAACGGCACCGCGCCTGACAAGCTCGTCGGCGTCGAGTCCGTGGTGGCGGGCAAGACTGAAATTCACGAGATGTCGATGACCGACGGCGTGATGAAGATGCGTCCGGTGACCGGCGGCGTCACCATCGAGCCCGGCAAAAGCGTCGTGCTTGGTCCGTCCGGTTATCATCTGATGCTGATGGATCTGAAAAATCCGCTCGAGCAGGGCCAGTCGTTTGAGGCCACGCTGCGTTTCGAGAAGGCCGGGCCGTTAAAGGTCACGTTCCAGGTCGGCGGGATTGGCGCGGGGAGTGCGCCGAAGCACTGATCGCCACAACTGGTGCCAAATCTACACAGAACATGTCGTGCGCGTTCCCGGCCGATAGGCCGGGCGCGCGAGCGTGATCGTAAGGGGCGGAGCGTAGTGTCAGGCTGCGCTTTGCGTATGTTTGCCTTCGCAGATGCCGACCCGGTTATCTGAGCCAAGAGATCAGATTAACCGGGAAATCGGCTGCGTAGCGTTTCTCCCGCGGCGGTTGCGCAGGCTCCCGGTACGGTTGCGTGGCGGGCTCGACGGCGGCGCGGTAGAGATGCCAAGTTGCGTGACCGAGCACCGGCACCACCACCGCAAGACCGAGGAACAGGGGCAGTGACCCCAGAACCAGCAGGGCTGCGACAATAAGTCCCCACGTCACCATCACCTGCGGATTTTCCGCGACCACTTTCATCGAGACCGTCATCGCTTGCGCTGCGCTGGCGTGCCGATCCAGCATCAACGGGAAGGCAACGACGCTGATGCACAGCGCGACAATCGCAAACAGTAGGCCGACGCCGCAGCCGAGCAGGATCAGCGTCCAGCCTTGCCGCGTGGTTAGCACCATGCCGATAAAATCGGGAATGCGCGCGGCCGGAGCGTAACCGAAGCAGGCGATATAAATCGCCTGCGCCGTCGCCACCCAGACGGCGAACAGGATCAGCAGCATCGCGCCCAGGGCGAGCATCGCGCCAAGCGAAGGAGATGACAGGACGTGCAGGGCGTCGGATGCCGTCGGATTTTGTCCGGCCTCGCGGCGGCGGCTGAGTTCGTAAAGCCCGATGGCGGCGAACGGCCCGAGCAATGCAAAGCCTGCGGCCAATGGGAATAGCAGCGGCAGCACCGAATAGCCGTGGATAAGCCGCGCGACGATGAGACCGATGACTGGGTAGATCAGCGCCAGGATGATCGCGTGTGACGGCAGCGCGACAAAATCCTCCCAGCCTGCACGGAGGGCGGCGGACAGGTCGGACATGTGAATGCGCCGCACGACGGGCAAGCCATTGGGCGGGGAGACGGCGACGGGCAGGGTATTGCCGGAAGATGGATAAGTGGAAGACATGACAGAGGCTCCCGTTCGATGGCGGTTGACGCGATGTTCGCGACCGTGACCACGCGGAAGCAACGCGCGTCTGATGTGAGGAGGCTAAACCTTCCCTGAGAGGAACAAACTCACGGTTCGGTGAATTTGTTCCGACCGGAGTCCAAACAAGGGGCGCATCCTTATACCGTCTTCAAACTTTCATCGGCCTGACATGATGGTCGGGCGATGACGGGTGTATTGGCAAGCTGCACGCCGTAAGGCAGACTTTCCATCAGGTGACGCTCGCGGCGCCGATACTTTGATTCAAATCGCAAGCAGGAGTTCAGCATGAGCATTTTTTCCAAGATCATGGGCGCTATTTTCGGAACGACCAGCGCACAGGCGGCCGAACCCGCCGGGGGCGCGGGCTCGGCAGGCGCCGGAGCTCCGGCGGCGCAGACCGTCGATGTGGCGCCGATCCTCGATGCGGCCGTGAAGGCCAAGGGCGAGAAGCTCGAATGGCGCACCTCGATCGTCGACCTAATGAAGGCGCTCGATATCGATTCCAGTCTCGCCGCGCGCAAGGAGCTCGCCAAGGAGCTGAACTACACCGGCGACACCAACGATTCTGCGTCGATGAACATCTGGCTGCACAAGCAAGTCATGGATAAGCTTGCGGCCAACGGTGGCAAGCTGCCGCCTGACATCAAGCATTGATCGTTTTCTGAGCGATTTTCTCACGAGGCCCGTCGCGTTCGCGCGGCGGGCCTTTTGTTTCTCGGCCTCCGGCATTCGGGTGGCAGATCGGCGTTGACGGAAATGTGTAGGTCCTGGCGCGGGTCATCAATTTGGAGAGATGACGGCGCACCGGCAGCCGGGTATGAAAATGCATTCAAACGAGGCCGAGCCAACGGCCCGATGGGAAACAAAAGGAAAATCAAATGACGAATATCGATCGACGGACCGTTTTGGCTGGCAGCGCGGCGGCGCTCGCGGGCACGGCATTGGCAACCCCAGCGGCAGCGCAGGGGACCGCCAAAACGCTGTTCGAAGTGGCGCAGGTGACGATTCCGGTCGAGGGCCAGAATGAGGTGTTTCCGGTGCGGCGCATCTATTGCATCGGCCGCAACTACGCAGCGCACGCGCTGGAGCGCGGCTCCGACCCGACGCGCGAGCCGCCGTTCTTCTTCCAGAAGCCGACCGACGCCATCCAGAACGTCAAGCCGGGCACTGTCGCCGACCATCCATATCCCTCGTTGACCAAGAACTATCATCACGAGGTCGAACTGGTGGCGGCGCTGAAATCCGGCGGCACCAATATCCCGCCTGAGAAGGCGCTGGACTGCGTGTTCGGCTACACCGTCGGCCTCGACATGACCCGTCGCGATCTTCAGAATGAGATGGCGGGCATGAAGAAGCCATGGGAAATCGGCAAGAGCTTCGACCACGCTGCGGTGCTCGGCCCGCTGCATCCGGCTTCCAAGGTTGGCCACCCGACCAAGGGCGAGATATCACTCGCTGTGAACGGCAAGGTGCGGCAGGACTCCGATCTCAGCAAAATGATCTGGAGCGTCGCCGAACAGATTTCGAAACTGTCGGAAGCCTTCGAATTGAAGGCGGGGGACATCATCTATTCCGGTACGCCGGAAAATGTCGGCCCGGTGGTGAAGGGTGACGTGCTGCTCGCCAAGATCGCGGGCTTCCCGGATATGTCGATCAAGATCGTCTGATCCCGATTCCAAATCAAAAAGCCCGCCATCGGCGGGCTTTTTTTGTGCGCCTCAAGGCTTGAGGTCTGAGTATTCGGAATGCCGCGCAAGGAACGCCTCGGCGTAGCTGCAAACCGGCACCACCTTGAGGCCATCGCGCCGGATCAGTTCGAGCGCGCCGCTCATGACTTTGGCGGCAATTCCCTGACCGCGCAGCGCCGGCGGCGTCTCGACGCGCAGGATGAACAACGTATCGCCCTCGCGACGATAGGTTGCAAAAGCGGTGTCGCCGTTCGTCTTCATTTCGTAACGGCTCAGAGAGGTGTTGTCGTGAACGTCCTGCAGCATCTGGCTCATCGTACTCTTTATCCGTGCTCGTCATTTGCGCTGGTGGTGAGCGACCGGCTATTTCAGCAGGTCGGCATAGTCCGTGTGCTTTTCGATATAGGCTTTTACAAAGGGGCATTGCGGGACAACCTTGAGGTGCCTCGCGCGCACGTCGTCGAGCGCACCTTTCACCAACTGCGAACCGATGCCGCGCCCGCCCAGTTCCTTCGGGACTTCGGTATGGGTAAAGGTGATGACGCCGTCCGACAGCCTGTAATAGGCGCCCGCGAGATAGCCGTCGACGGTCAGCTCGTAGCGGCTTTCAGCGGGATTGTCCTGAACCGTGCCGGTTGCGTCGCTCATTCGTGTCTCCTCGTTGTCCGGAAAGCCGATATGGACCGGATATGCCTCAATGATCTGGATCGGGTCTGTTCCGCGACAACAAAGCTGGGCGGATGGCTCTTGTAAAGGCGCAGGGCCTTCATAGGTTTTCGTGAAGACATACCTCTGCGGCCGACCGGTCGTGACGGTTGAAGTCGCCTCGTTTAGGCCGCCGCCGTATGCCTCTTGATACAGGAGGTTTCCATGTCTGGCGCTCGGTTCTTCGACACTCATCGCACGTGGGAGGACTGGGTCGGGATGCTGCTCGGCATCCTGATCGCCGTTTCTCCCTGGATGACCGGAGAGACGAACTACGGTCTCGGACTGTTGCCCGATCCGGGATTGGCTCTCATTAACACAGCGGTCGTGGGCATCCTCATCATCGGCCTGTCGCAGCTTGAATACATCGCGTTGCGGCGCTGGGAGGAGGGCTGCGAGATGGCGCTCGCCATCTGGCTGATTATGTCGCCCTACGTCTTCGGATATTCGACCGACGGCGTACTACGGTTTTACCATGCCGCTTTCGGCGGCGCGGTCTTCCTGCTTGCGGCGCTGAAGCTGTGGCAGGACTGGGAGTTGTCCGATCGGGATTTGGCCCGGCACGGGCAATAAAACCCTGTCCGAATGACAGGGTGTGAGGGTTTGGTGTTCAGGCGTCCGATGAGATCGGCCGCCTGAACAAGTTTGTGAGTCTTATTCGGCCGCTTCGTGGCTTGCAGTAAGATGGCCGGCCTGGCCCTTCTCCAGCACGGGCGCGAGGAATTTGCCGGTGTAGCTGCGCGGCGCACGCACGATGTCCTCCGGCGGGCCCCAGGCGACGATCTCGCCGCCGCCATCGCCGCCTTCGGGACCGAGGTCGATCACCCAATCCGCGGTCTTGATGACTTCGAGATTATGCTCGATCACCACCACGCTGTTGCCCTGCGCGACCAGTTCATGCAGCACTTCGAGCAGTTTCGCGACATCGTGGAAATGCAGGCCGGTGGTCGGCTCGTCAAGAATGTAGAGCGTGCGGCCGGTGGCGCGCTTCGACAGCTCCTTCGCAAGCTTCACGCGTTGCGCTTCGCCGCCTGACAGCGTCGTGGCTTGCTGGCCGACATGGATGTAGCCGAGACCGACGCGCTGCAGAGTGCGGAACGTCTCGCGGATGCGCGGCACCGCGCGGAAGAATTCCTCCGCCTCATCCACCGTCATGTCGAGCACGTCGGCGATGGTCTTGCCCTTGAACATCACCTCGAGCGTTTCCCGATTGTAGCGTTTGCCTTTGCAGGTGTCGCAGGTGACGTACACGTCCGGCAGGAAGTGCATCTCGATCTTGATGAGGCCGTCGCCCTGGCAAGCCTCGCAGCGGCCGCCTTTCACGTTGAACGAGAAGCGGCCCGGCTCGTAGCCGCGGGCCTTGGATTCCGGCAGGCCCGCGAACCATTCGCGGATCGGCGTGAAGGCGCCGGTGTAGGTCGCGGGGTTGGAGCGCGGTGTGCGCCCGATCGGCGACTGGTCGATGTCGATGATCTTGTCGATATGCTCGAGTCCCTCGATCCGATCGTGTGGAGCGGGCGCGTCGGCCGCGCCGTTGAGCTTGCGCGCGATCGATTTGTAGAGCGTGTCGATCAGCAGCGTCGACTTGCCGCCACCGGAAACGCCGGTGACGCAGGTGAACAGCCCGAGCGGAATTTCCGCCGAGATGTTCTTGAGATTGTTGCCGCGCGCGTTGATGACCTTCAGCGTGCGCCGGTGGTTTGGCGGACGGCGCTCGGGGATAGGTACGAACTTGTCGCCGGTGAGATATTTGCCGGTCAGCGAGTTCGGGTTTTTCATGATCTCGGCAGGCGTGCCGCGCGCGACGATATGGCCGCCGTTGATGCCCGCACCCGGCCCGACGTCGACGACATGATCAGCGAGCCGGATGGCGTCCTCGTCGTGTTCGACGACAATCACCGTGTTGCCGAGGTCCCGCAGTCGCTTCAGCGTATCCAGCAGGCGCGCGTTGTCGCGCTGGTGCAGACCGATGGAAGGCTCGTCCAGCACGTAGAGAACGCCGGTAAGACCGGAACCGATCTGCGAAGCGAGGCGAATGCGCTGGCTCTCGCCGCCTGACAGCGTGCCGGAGGCACGCGACAGCGTGAGATAATTTAGCCCGACATCGAGCAGGAACGACAGGCGCTCGCGGATCTCTTTCAGGATTCGGACGGCGATCTCGTTCTGCTGCGTGTTCAGCACATCCGGCACGGTCGCGAACCATTCGCCGGCCTTTTTCACCGACAACTCGGAGATTTCGCCGATATGCTTGCCGCCGATCTTGACGCACAGTGCTTCCGGCTTGAGGCGATAGCCGTGGCAGCCCGCGCAGGGCACGTCGGCGAAATATTTGCCGAGCTCTTCGCGCGCCCATTCGCTTTCGGTTTCCGCGAAGCGGCGCTCGATATTGGTGATGATTCCCTCGAACGGCTTCTTGGTGTCGTAGGAGCGGGTGCCGTCCTCGTAGGAGAATTTAATGGCGTCTTCGCCCGAGCCATAGAGCAAGGCAGTCTGCGTCTTCTTCGGCAGATCCTTCCACTTGGTGTCGAGCGTGAACTTGTAGAACTTGCCTAGCGCCTGCAGCGTCTGGATGTAGTAAGGCGAGGACGACTTCGCCCATGGCGCGATTGCGCCCTTGCGCAGCGTCAGCTCCTTCTCCGGGATGATGAGCTCGGGATCGATATGCTGCTCGACGCCGAGGCCGCCACATTCGGGGCATGCGCCATAGGGGTTGTTGAACGAGAACAGCCGGGGCTCGATCTCGGGCAGGGTGAAACCAGAGACCGGACAGGCGAATTTCTCCGAGAACAGCAGCCGCTCAGGGCCGCTCTTGTCGTGGATTTTGGCGGTCTTCTTTTCAACCTTCTTGGTGTCGGCGGCTGCCGCAGGCGCATCGGCGAATTCGATCACCGCGAGACCTTCGGCGAGCTTCAGCGCGGTCTCGAAACTTTCCGCGAGCCGCTGGGCGATATCGGGCCGCACCACGATGCGGTCGACGACGACGTCGATGTCATGCGGGAATTTCTTGTCGAGTGCCGGTGCATCGGCAAGTTCATGAAATGTGCCGTCGATCTTGACGCGCTGGAAGCCTTTTTTGAGATATTCCGCCAGCTCCTTGCGGTATTCGCCCTTGCGGCCGCGTACCACCGGCGCGAGCAGATAGAGCCGGGTCCCTTCCGGCAGCGCCAGCACGCGGTCCACCATCTGCGAAACCGTCTGGCTTTCGATCGGCAAGCCCGTTGCGGGCGAATAGGGTACGCCGACGCGCGCCCACAACAGGCGCATGTAATCGTAGATTTCAGTGACGGTGCCGACGGTCGAACGCGGGTTCTTCGAGGTGGTCTTCTGCTCGATTGAGATTGCAGGCGACAGGCCGTCGATCTGGTCGACGTCCGGCTTCTGCATCATCTCCAGGAACTGGCGGGCATAGGCCGACAGCGATTCGACGTAACGGCGCTGGCCTTCGGCATAGATGGTGTCGAAGGCGAGCGAGGACTTACCCGAACCCGACAGGCCGGTGAAGACGACCAATCTGTCACGCGGCACTTCGAGGTCGACGTTTTTCAGATTGTGTTCGCGGGCGCCGCGAATGGTGATGGCGCGAGAGGCGCTCGCTGCCTGCCCACGTTGTTTTGCCTTGATGACTTCGTCCATGATCAGTTCCAGCGGGCCGGGCACAAGCAAGAACGCCGTGCCGGGCAAAACCGGATCGTGCGTCAGGCATAAGAGGATGGCCGTGACTGGAACGTAGGAAGAACGGAGAGAAATTTCCAGTGTCGGCTTTGCCAGATCACCGGAATCATTTGAGCTCCGAGTGACTGATCCATGAGGGTTTCACGCGCGGAACGACCGGATGCACTGTGTGTTGTTCGTTGAAGGCAACAAAAAAGGCCGGCTTTCGCCGGCCTTTTCGTCGGATCGCGTGAGCGATCAGCAAGTCTTAGTAGCGGGCAACAACCGGGCCACCCCAGTTGAAGTGGTAGTTGATGCCGGCCTTCACAGT